>Ga0208244_100001_pt1 | contig 1093042 bp, 930 predicted proteins | sample SubbioCR12Aug_5A_FD_184828 | JGI IMG/M metagenome (GOLD analysis project Ga0208244, IMG submission 184828) | Serpentinite rock and fluid subsurface biosphere microbial communities from McLaughlin Reserve, California, USA - CR12Aug_5A (SPAdes) | ecosystem: Environmental > Terrestrial > Deep...
GATGTCCACCCGGTATCATACCATTTGGTTCTTTGCTTTAATCCTTCAGATGCATTCTTTCTGTAAACTATAAATATCTGACTGGAGGTAAATGCTATTACAGGTTTTGCATTGCCAAAATAGCTTGAAGGATAAGTTATAATAGTTTCATAAGTAGGTGTTGAATATAAGCCGCCGCTTCCAGGATTAAATGTAAATAACCAAAGTTCACTTTCAGTTGTTAAAGCGGGGTCAAAGTACTCACAAACAACTAAAACAGTATTTCCCTCATAATCCAAAGATGGATTTTTTGCGTGATTTGTTATCCAGAAATCTGTTGACCAGTTACCAAAATAATTAGAAGTTAAACTGTGCTTTTACCATACACTGCCCATCGATTCATAAACAACGTGATAAATGCCGTTATCTGTTCTTACCATTTTACGCTGGCTGTTGCTGCTGATGCCGGTTTGCTCTTTAGACATTAACTGTCCTTTTAACACTGCTGTTGCAACATTATTTGAGGAGTTGAATACAACCCCTGTCTGTTGACCCCAGGGATACTGATATGTAACTCCGCCTGTTTCTTCCCAACTGTAAGGAAAGAATTTTCTGCTCTGATTATGAACGGTTATTGGTTGCTCATCTGGCATTTTTAGAGCGTAATATGGCGATGTCCATAATGGGGGGTCCACTTTGTTCCAAGAACAAACCTTTATAATCAGAAGAATAAGTAAAGGTATATGGAGTAGTAAGTTCCTTAAACGGTGCAGCCATACCCCGGTTTCTTGGCGTGTTACCAAAATCAGGATCGGGATAATCAATTAACCAGGGGTCCTTGAATTCAAGTTTACCGCCATCTATACCTGTTGCTTCAAGGCTGTTTTTGATTATAATGCCGGAGTGTGTGGGGTGAAATTTTGAAGTGAAATTGTTATCAAAAGTTTCAATAGTAAATGAATGATGATTTGAAACATCTTGCTCATCACTCTGATTTCTGAGCCATCTATGATATTTTTCATTTGAATGGATTGCTTGATCTCCCTGAATGGTTTGAGTAGAGCCTGCAGTAAATTCGAATGGTGTGCCCGGATTAATAAAAGGAGAAGGGGTAAAATAAGAGCCTTCCCACTTTCGCAATTTACCCACCTGAGAGTTATCACTTAATCTTTGATTAAGTGTAACAGTTTGAATTGGCATATAGAAATAAACCTTAAGATTTACGGGGTATATCCACCAAGATGTATTTCCTGCATATGGATGTTCATATTTCCAGGCAACACCCAAAGTAAAGCGATCACCCCACTCAATTTGAGTTGCGAATGAATTAACGAAACTGCTGCCATTTAAAAATTTATGAGTCTGTGTTACATAACTAGGAGGCGGTGTATTTATTTGACCGGAACCTATTGGTGTATATTGATTATAATCTGAATAATTCCAAAGTGTGTTTTTATTCAAGTTTGGATCTGATAAATCTACAAAGCAATTAAAATAATTGAACTGACTGCTCTGAAGATTTATATACTGGGCATCAAACGAAATCACAATACTGTCTATTATGGCAGTAAGGGGAATTTCATTATTAGTTATATACCATTGATAAAATCCGCGTTTATAAGTGGGTGTATTAGTTGTTTTCCCAACCTGATAAGTTGGGACCGATGAGCCATCATAAGTATACAAATCCCCAGAAGGATTGTTACTGCCCGCTTTGGTTAATTGCATTGAATAGTTAGGATAAAGAGGCTGGTAACTTTGCTGAGCACCTGTGAGGTTATTGATTACAAGTGTTAAAACTATAAGAATGAAAAATATCCTTTTCATTTTATTACTCCTTTAATTTTTTTAGTTTTACAGCGCAAATAAAAAGGCAGAATGATTCACTGAATTATTCATCGCATGTCTTTCTTATTTGCATAACAGAGTAGCGATGTTACCGCATCGCTACTCATTTTTATAATCTGGTGGACTCATATCAACCTCCTTTCCGCATTTATTTTTTTAATTTATTCTTTTACCAAGCAATATTTTTGCTTGTGCTCCTTCATATCCTACTGTAACAACTAAATTATTTTTTACTGCAATTCCGCCGTAGCTGCCGCTGAACGAGCTTAATTCATTTATATAACTTCTCCAGTTTAATCCATTGAAATGCAAAAATTCTCCAAATGCTCCGGCAACAAATACATCATTTAATCGATTTCCCCTAATACCTGTAGTAGCATAATGTGATATGTTAAATCCATTATCTTTCCAGATGGGATCGTTCAGAAATTTCTTTTCATAAATTCCACTTCCTATAACATAATAGCGTCGATTTGTTTTAAACCACACAGCGTACAGTGACCATTGAATATTGTAAGACGAGATCTGCATTACATCGTTTTTTTCTATGCTGAAAATTCCTTGTCTTACGGGTAGATCTTTCTCACCAACCGCCAATATCTCCCACTCACCGGTTTTTTCACTATAATCTCCCCAGATGTCGTTTATATTCAAATCCGTTCCGCTTTCTATTTTCTTCCAGGCTGTGCCGTTGTAGTGGGCAATACTCCCGTTATTGCCAACTATGTATAAATCATTACTGCTTGATCCCCAGATTTTATTCATTTGATACGGCCCCCAAACAGGTATTGGTATTGGGCTATAATTAACTCCATTCCATTTAATAACCCCATTTCCGCAAAACCATATATTGTCTGCATTAAATGCAAAGACTGACTTAATTGGATGAAAAAAATCAGTTCCCTGATAATTGTATGGTACTCGTAATAAGTCCCACTGATTTCCATCCCAATGCACTGCATTGTACTTTGTATAACCGTTTGGACTGCTATCTGCCACCAGTATTTCACCAACGGCAATTATGTTGTTTTCGTTGATAATTGCTACATCGTATAAAACACTGCTGCCAATTGTACCAAACGTCCACGTCTGGAATGAAAAGTCGTGGCTGGTGGTGTCCATAGTGGTTACATTAATTTCATTGCTGGAATTATTGATTGACTGAATAACTGAATGGAATTTGTATGTTTGGTTTGGCAGGAGTGAGTCTATGTAAAGCAGTGTGTCTTGAGTATTGAGTAACAGTGCTTTTGAAATTGAATCTCCGGATGGATTGTATTGCTTAAGTGTTAACTCCGCAGGCAGGGTTAAATCTTTTGTTGTAAGATTTATCCACGTTTCGGTACAGGAAACATCATCAAGTTCAAGTATAAGCACTGGAATTGGTTCATCCGGCGGTGTGGGCGGTTCTGTGGTGCTGCAGCTTGCCGTGCAGAGTAAGAACAAGAAAAAGAAAAAGATAAAGAAACTATGAAGCAGCTTTTGAGAAATTCCCATTTTTTTCTCCTTAGATCAGAATTTTTATATAACAAATTTTGAGCCTGTGTAAAAAGTGCAAAAACATAAAAAAACATTTTATATTTCTGGCTTTGTAAATATTTCCTGAGAAACAAAGTAACAATTGCCTTTTGTTAAAAATATTTACGTTGAAATGTAGTTCATAGAAGTGAAAAAAGAAACTAAGAAAATATTATTATAATGTTTTCAGTATTACGAACACGTCATCAGACTTTGGCAATGCTCTGGGCTGTTCCCACAGATGTTATAAATAAAAAGGCGACTCTTCCGAATCGCCTTGAATAGTATTTTGTCATTTCGAACGAAGAGAGAAATCTCTTGAACGAATAAGATCTCTCCTCATTCCATTCGTCGAGATGACAAAACACATTGTCATTTCAACCAGAGGGAGAAATCCAAAAGTAGACTCCACCAGATTTCTCGTCGTAAACTCCTCGAAATGACACGTGAGTCCTGTCATTTCGACCGGAGGGAGAAATCTCGTAAACAAACAAGATCTCTCCTCATTCCAATCATCGAGATGACAAAACGCATTGTCATTTCCACCAGAGAGAGAAATCCAAAAGTAGTCTCCACCAGATTTCTCGTCGTAAACTCCTCGAAATGACAAGTGAGTCCTGTCATTTCGAACGAAGAGAGAAATCTCTTGAACGAACAAGATCTCTCCTCATTCCATTCGTCGAGATGACAAATGTTTTATGATTGCGACTCTTATTTTACCAACAGCATCTTATGGAGTATTTAAACAAAGAACCCTGGAGGAAATTAGCCTGAAATACCGAATGAATGTTCTTAAGCTCCATATTTCTCTTCATTGTAAAAGTTGAATTTACAACTGTCTTTCTTTCCAATACCTGTATTATTATTTTTCCACCCCAAATTTTAAGATTGAGCATTATGAGCAGATACAAAGTATTACTATTCTATAAATATGTAAATGTTGAAGATCCGCAAGGCATTGTAAACGAACATCTTCATTGGTGTCTTACAAATGAAATTAAAGGCAGAGTGTTTTTTGCACGAGAGGGTGTTAACGGAACCGTATCCGGCACTCTGGATAATATTAAAAATTATAAAACACACTTAACAAGCTATTTTGAATTTTCTGATATCTGGTTTAAAGAAGATGATGCAGATGAACATGCTTTCAAAAAAATGCATGTAAGATTAAAAAACGAGATAGTACACGGTGACCTGGAAGATGTTTCAATAGAACACAGCGGAAAAAGACTTTCTCCCGAAGCGCTGTTAAAATTTTATGAGCAGAAGAAAGATTTTGTTATAGTTGATGCACGCAACTGGTACGAGAGTAAAATCGGTAAATTTAAAAATGCCATAGTTCCTCCGATGAAAAATTTTCGCGAATGGAAAAAAGTAACTGAGGAAGATTTAAAGGATTACAAGGACAAGACAATTGTAACTTACTGCACTGGCGGAATAAGATGTGAAAAAGCCTCTGCTTATCTTGTTGAGAATGAATTTAAAGATGTTTACCAGCTTGATGGAGGTATTTTTAACTTTATAAAAAAATATCCTGATACTTACTGGGAAGGCGGAATGTTTGTCTTTGATGAAAGACGGGTAGTTAATCCAAACACCAAACCTGAATTACAACATATTGCAAGTTGTTATTACTGCGGAAAACCCACGTCATATTATATCAATTGCCACAACGTTGATTGCGATAAGATCATTGTTTCCTGCCATGAATGCAAAATTGAAAACGAATATTGCTGTTCGGATGAATGCAGAGTAAGTGTGAAAAAAAGAAAAATATTTCACGGATAGCTTTGCGTCTTAGCGTCTCTGCGTGAAATAATTCAATCACAGAAACGCTAAGAACGCAGAATTTTTATTTTTTCCAATCGGAAAGCATTGCTTTCATAACTTCAAAATCAAAAGGCGGATTCTGCATTTTATTTCCAAGGTCGATTGCTTTCTCCATTGTTGCAACTGCTTCTTTCTTCATTCCAAGCTTATTCTGAATCTGGGCTTTGACTCTTGTGTTCCAGTAAACCTCATTGATTAAGCAGGAGGCTTCAATCCATTTTAATCCCTCATCAAGATTTACATTGTTTGTTAAGCAATATTGTGCTGCCTGGAACAATGGTGACCAGCTTAGCTGCTGACGTGCTTTGGTTAAAGTTAAATCCTGTGTATTTGTTTCAAGAGTAAAGGAAACCTTTAATTTATCCCAAAGTAAGTTTACAACTGCTGAATTATCAGTAACATCCGTAAAGAGGAAAGTCATTCTTTCCATAAAATGATGTTCTTCCGGTTTGGCTTTTACTCTTAGTATTTCTTTTTCAGCATTAAATGAAGAAGGACCGTCAACTCTTGCATCCTTACTGAAAATAATATCCCATTCATCTTTACGCGGAACAGAGTGTATTCCAAAAGTACCGGCAGGTAACTCAGTACCGTTTATTTTAACCGGATCATCAAACGTAATTGTGGTTAATTCATTTGCCCCTGTACGCCATACTTCATTATAAGGAACGAGCTCTCCCCAAATCACTCTTTTGTTAACGGCGGGACTTCCGTAATCTATAGAAACTTTTGTAACACCGACCATCTGGGTAACAGTTGCATCCGGACTCGGTCTTGGTGTTACAACCTGCTGTGCAGTTGCTTCAATAAAAAACAGAGTTAAAAAAACGGTAAACGGTAAAACAAATCTTTGGGTAAACATCATAATATTATCCTCTATTATTTTGGTTAGTTAAATGATTGTATTAGGAGTGAGCAATACTTAATTTCGCCTTCAAAATACTTATCATTTTTTTTATATGCAATTACCGGACGATGAAATAAAGAATATCGGGAAAAATGAAACAGAGACTAGTCTGAAATATGCTAAAAAGCATACAAAGATAGACGAATTCAAAAGATGGATTCCTTCAATTATTATTCTACCAATAGCTGTTTACTGGATACTGAACAGAGGCGAATACGGACTGCTGGATAATATTGATCTTGTAATTCACGAAGCAGGTCATCTGTTCTTCAGATTTTTTGGAAAGTTCATTTATACTCTCGGCGGAACTTTAATGCAAATAATTCTGCCATCAATAATTGCGTGGTATTTTTACAGAAATCATTACCGTACGGGAGTTCAGTTTTCGTTATTATGGCTTGGACAAAATTTTATAAACATCTCAGTTTATGCCGCAGATGCACAGGCAAGAAAACTGCCCTTACTAGGAGGGAATAAAGTTTATCACGATTGGCATTACATGCTTGGTGAACTGGGAATTTTGCAATATGATTATATCGTCGGTTATTTTTTCTTTGGTATTGCCATTCTGATTTTTATCATTACCGTTTTAATGCCTCTTATTACTCAGGATTGAACACTATTTTTACAAACTATTTTTTAACCGTAAAGTTTATATCTAATGAAAATGATTTTGCTAATAATATTATTTTGTTCATTTGAAGCTCTTTTTGCTCAGAGAGATACGCTAAAAACTTACTTTGAAAATGGGAAGATTAAATCAGCCATACCATTTCTTAATGCAGTACGCGAAGGTGAAGCAGTATTCTATTATGAAGACGGAACGGTTAAAGAGGAAAGAAATTACATTAACGATAAAGTTGAAGGACTCGTAAAACTTTTCTATCCTAATGGAAATATGCAGGAACTATATAATATAGAGAATGGCAAGAGGCACGGGCCGGCAACTCATTTTGATTCCACAGGAAATCATTTGGAAGATATCATCTTTGTCGAAGGATTCAGAGCCGGACAGGAGTTTCTTCTTGTAGGGGAATACCGGGAAGAGGACTATCAAAAATATTTAGCAGAATGGAAAGAACGTCAGAAAAAAACCACAAGAGAAGACGAACTTTCTATACCGCCGAAACAGGAGGACAGAATTAATTATGAAGATGACCCCGCATATTATCAGAATGTCGAAATTATGCCCGAGCCAATTGGCGGAATGGACGCAGTATATAAGAGACTTACTTATCCAAAAGAAGCACGCGATAAAAAGATTGAGGGCACTGTAAAGATAAGAGCATTTATTGAAACCTCCGGTGAAGTTTCAATTGCAGAAGTTTCAGAAGGTATTAATCCTCTGCTTGATGAAGCGGCCAGGCTAGCTGTTTACTATACACGCTTCAAACCGGGTTTTCAAAGAGGTTCCAGAATTAAAGTCCAAATGATCGTTCCAATTGAATTTAAATTAGAACGCAGATAAAAAATAATATTAACTAAGAATTGAAAAGCGAAGGTTTCTTAATAACTTTTCTGTTCCGGCATCATTCTTATTCATCTTGATCGAATAATTGTTGAATTCTCTTCGTAATGGATAATCTTTTCTAAGTGTATCAAAATACCTTCCAATTTCTGAATCATTCATTGAATTAACTTTCAACAACCGGTTATGGTCATTCTCAATATTGTAAATTTGTTTTACAATATTATTGAGAGATTCTTCTGTGATAACTGATGCATCCCAAAGCAATGGATTATTATTAACCACTGGCAGTGACATGTTTAGAGTTCTATCCATTTTCAAAAAATCCGCTAATGCATCATAGATCATTAATGATCCGTTTACTTTTCCTTCAAGTGTATAACCTGCAATATGCGGAGTTCCGATTAATAATCTTTTTAAGAGTTCCGTATCAATATCAGGTTCGTTTTCCCAAACATCTAAAATAACAGTGAGGTTCTTTTCTTTAATTATTCGCTTTAATGCAATGCTGTCAATTACTGAACCACGCGATGTATTAATTAATATCGAACTATCCTTTAATAATCTTAAATTCTTTTCATTAAGTATATGATGGGTTTTATCTTCCCCGGTAAATGAGAGCGGTACGTGAAGAGAGATTATGTCCGCCTCCAATATCTCACCAAATGCAACAGAGTCTTTTAACTTTCCTTTACGGGAAAGCGGCGGATCGTTCTTTAATACTTTCATTCCTAAAGATTCACAGAAACGGACAACTTTGCTTCCAACATTTCCTACTCCTACAATACCGATCGATTTATCTTTGAGCGAAAAATTATTTTGCATCGAAGTATAAAGCAGGGATGCCACAACATATTCAGCCACTGAATAAGAGTTGCAGCCCGGTGCGCTGGCAAAAACAATTCCGATGGATTTTAAATATTCAATATCTAAATGATCTGTGCCTATTGTAGCCGTTCCGACAAATCTGACATTTGTTCCTGCAAGCAGAGACATATTAACCTGAGTGATTGATCGGATAATTACAGCATCTGTATCCTTTAATTCTGAATTTGTAATTTCGCGTCCATTTAAAAGTTTTACCTCACCGAATTGTGAAAATAATTCTTTTGCATATGCAAGATTTTCATCAGCAACAATTTTTATCATAGTAGTATTTCAAAAAATTTATATTCGGTTTTCAATTCCTATTAACAAAGAATATTTCTATTTTGTCGGGCGGAGTAAAAAAAATTACTCACAAACCAAAGTTAAAACTATTGTAAGAAAAATGTAGAAAATAGTCCTATAATTATGGAATCTCCGATGCTGAGCCGATTGCTACAACCAGAAATACAATCTCTTATTACAGAGAGACAGCTTGGTGTTCTTAAGGAAATTCTGACTGAATGGACTCCCGCCGATATAGCTGATCTTATAGTTGAACTACCTGAAAATGAACAGGTAATAGTTTTCAGACTGCTTCACGATGAACTTGCTGCCGATACATTTGAACATCTGGATTTTGACATACAGGAAACTCTTATTAAAGCTATGGGCAAAGAAGAGGTTGCTGCTGTACTTAATGAAATGTCTGCAGATGACCGTACTGCATTGTTTGAGGAAATGCCCAGCTCAGCAGCAAAACAATTAATTCAGCTGCTTTCTCACGAAGAAAGATTAATAGCTAATTCTTTGCTGGGATATCCGGAAAACAGTGTCGGCCGATTGATGACTCCGGATTATATTGCTGCAAAGCCGGATATGACAGTTCAGCAGGTGTTAGATTATATCAGAATTCATGGCGAGGATAAGGAAACACTAAATATTGTTTACATTGTTGATGAGAAGGGCAAGCTTATAGATGATATTAAAATCAGGGAGTTTCTACTTGCACCCTTAGATTCTCCGGTAAGTGATTTAATGAATGAAAACTTTGTGGCATTAAATGTAACGGATGATCAGGAAAATGCAGTAGAGCTATTTAAAAAATATGACAGAGTTGCTCTTCCCGTGGTTGATAAATCGGGAATACTTTTAGGCATAGTAACAGTTGATGACGTTCTTGATGTTGCTGAAGAAGAAGCAACAGAGGACATTCACAAATTATCAGCTATTGAAGCATTAGAAGACCCATATCCTGAGTTACCTGTATTGACGATAATCAAAAAAAGAGTTCCCTGGCTTTCTTTGCTTTTAATAGGGCAGTCGCTTACCGCCATCGCGATGGGGTTCTTCGAAGATCAATTATTAAAAGTTGCAGCGCTGGCAATTTTCATTCCGATGCTTATATCGAGCGGGGGTAATTCAGGTTCGCAAGCAGCTACTCTTGTTGTGCGTGCTATGGCCCTTGGAGAAATAACTCTGCGAGATTGGTGGCTTATTATGCGCAGAGAAATTTTTTCAGGATTTGCTATGGGGCTTGTATTAGGACTGATAGGATTTGCCCAGGTAGTAATAATCGCGCAATTTTCATCAGAAATCGGTTCTTACTTATCGCTTATTGCCCTAACCGTAGGTGTTTCTTTAATTGGGATTGTTCTTTGGGGTAATATGGCTGGCTCAATGCTGCCATTTGTACTAAAACGTTTTGGATTAGACCCTGCAACATCATCAGCACCCCTGGTTGCTACCTTGGTAGATGTTACCGGAATTGTAATTTATTTTACAGTTGCCCTATTTATTTTAAGCGGGAAACTGCTGTAAATATCTCTTAACCTTTGATATAATCTTTTTATATTTGTGTTATTATTAATAAAAATGAGGATGTTTTTTATGAAGGGAATTATTCTTGCAGGAGGCGCAGGTTCCCGCCTTTACCCCATTACAAAGGTTTACAGCAAGCAGTTATCACTAATTTATGATAAACCATTAATTTATTATCCGCTTTCTATTCTTATGCTTGGTGGAATAAAAGATATTTTAATAATATCTAATGAAGAAACAATTCCTCTGTATCGCCAATTGTTTAACAGTGGTTCTCAGATAGGATTGAACATTCAATACAAAGTTCAAAAAGCACCAAATGGAATAGCTGAAGCTTTTATTCTTGGTGAGGAGTTTATCGGTAATGATAGCGTTACACTTATTCTTGGCGATAATATTTTTTATGGTGACCTCAAATTCTTTTATGACTCTCTTTCGTTAAAAGAAGGCGCAGTAATATTTGGATATCAGGTTAATGATCCCCAGCGTTATGGAATAGTGGAATTTGATGAAAGCGGTAAAGCTATTTCAATTGAAGAAAAACCATCAAAACCAAAATCACATTTTGCTGTACCGGGTCTGTATATTTATGATAATGAAGTAATACATATTTCTAAAAACCTAAAGCCATCGGCAAGGGGAGAATTGGAAATTACAGATGTTAATAAAAAATATCTGGAAAAAGGTGCACTTCAAGTTGAAAAGATAGGTAGGGGCGTTGCATGGCTTGATACCGGAACACCCGAGGCATTACTTCAGGCATCAAATTTCTTTGGAGTAATAGAAGATAGACAAGGGCTAAAAGTAGCCTGTATTGAAGAGATAGCTTATCACAAAGGATTTATAAATAAAGATGAATTCAAAGAAACAATTGAGTCAATACCGAACTCAATGTATAGGGAATATCTGGAAAGAATTTATAAAGAAAGCTGATTACTGAACATATATGCAAATTGAAACAACAAACATTCAGGGTCTTATATTAATTAAACCTAAAGTATTTGGCGATAGCCGAGGTTATTTTTTTGAATCCTATAACAAAGAACGTTGTGAAGAGATAGGATTAAATGCTGATTTTGTTCAGGATAACATTTCAAAATCAGTAAAGTCAACAATCAGAGGACTGCATTACCAGGTTGGAGATAAAGCTCAGGGCAAACTTTGCAAAGTAATTACAGGTAAAGTTCTGGATGTAGCTGTTGATATTCGTTTCGGATCCCCAACTTTTGGCAAGCACTACGCTGTTGAACTTTCTGAAGAAAATCACACAATGCTTTGGATCCCGCCAGGATTTGCACACGGCTTTTCGGTTTTGACTGACGAAGCAATTTTTTCTTATAAATGCACACAGTTTTACAGCAAAGAACTTGAAAGATCCATCATTTTTAATGATCCGGATCTTAACATTAACTGGCTTGTTGAAAACCCGATCATTTCGGAGAAAGACTTGAAAGCCAAATCGTTTAATGAGATTGAAAAAGATTTCATTTACTAAAAACATATTTATGTATAAATATTAAAACCATATTCTGATTAAAAGGATTACTATGAAAGTTCCATTATTAGATCTTAAACCTCAATATCAATCATTAAAAAAGGAGTTAGACGAGGCAATCTTAAAAGTTGCTGAATCTCAGTATTTTATTCTTGGTCCGGAAATGAAAAAAATGGAAGATGCTTGTGCCGAATATCTTGGAGCAAAGCATGCAATCGGTGTTTCATCCGGAACAGATGCACTGCTTCTTGCATTGATGGCAATCGATATCCAACCGGGTGACGAAGTTATTGTACCGACTTATTCTTTCTTTGCCACTGCTGGTGTGGTTTCAAGATTAAATGCAGTTCCGGTTTTAACTGAATGCGATCCGGTTACTTTTAATATTGATATTGAAGACATAAAAAGAAAAATTACTTCAAAAACAAAAGCAATTATTCCGGTTCATCTTTACGGACAAAGCTCTGAAATGGATGAAATAATGAAAATAGCCGACCAGCATAATCTATTTGTAATTGAAGATGCGGCTCAGGCAATTGGGACACAGTATAAAAATGGAAAATCTGTTGGGACAATAGGTCATATCGGGTGTTTTTCGTTTTTCCCCAGCAAAAATCTTGGATGCTTCGGTGATGGCGGCCTCGTAACAACAAATGATGACGAAATCGCAAAAGTTTTAACAATTAAAAGAGTCCACGGAGGCGAACCAAAATATTATCATAAGGTAATTGGCGGAAACTTCAGACTTGACGCTATACAGGCTGCTGTAGTAAGTGTTAAACTTCCCCATTTAGATTCCTGGTCAGAGAAGAGAAGAGCAAATGCCGCCAGATATACAAAGCTATTTATTGCTGCAGGATTAGCTGAGGAAACAGGCAAAGTAAAGCTTGATTCTAAAAATAAAGTTTTACTTCCGAAAGCTGTTTATGAACACCTTTCGTCATCAGTTAAGAATTACCATATTTATAATCAATATATTATCCGCGTTGAGGATCGTGATGGATTAAGAGATTATTTGAGTAAGAATGATATTGGAACTGAAATTTATTATCCCGTTCCCTTCCATCTTCAGGAATGTTTTGCTGATCTTGGTCATAAAAAAGGTGATTTTCCAGTTTCGGAATTCTGTGCTAACAGTTCTCTTGCATTACCGATCTATCCGGAATTAAACGACGATCAACTCAATTTTGTAGTTGAAAAAATTGCGGATTTCATAAAGTAATGAATTGCCGATGATTATTCGAATAACCCTGCTGTTAATTGTTTTTATCTCCACAACCTTTTCACAGATTGTTTACGAACCTCTTCATAGAGATGTATATCAATACTTATCCCGTTTAGCGCAAAAGGGTGCTGTTGAATTTAAGGATCAGGTTAAACCAGTAAGCAGGATTTATATTGCTGAAAAATTAAATGAGCTTAATATTAATAGTTCCGCCATTACTTCATTAGAAAAAGACGAATTGAATTTTTATTTGCTGGATTTTGAAAGAGAACTAAAATTTTTACGCAATGAAAAAATCGAAAATGAAGAAATGACAATTGCGGGAAAAGATCGGGCAGGACGTTTGAGATTATTTTCTTTTACAGATAATCTGTTCACGTTAAATGTAAGCCCTATTTTTGGTTACAAAATTGGTTCGAAAGATGAAGCAAAACTTACTCACTTCTGGAATGGAATATCCACTTACGGTTACTTAACCGATCACTTGGGAGTTAGTTTTGATTTCAGAGATAACAATGAATCCGGTACCACAATTGATAAGTTCAAAAGATTCACACCAATTACAGGTACTAACGAAAGAAGTGACGCTAACGTTTTTAATTACAGCCCGAATAAAATTGAATACAGTGAGGCGAAAACCGTAATAGCTGCAAATTGGAAGTGGGGAAGTGCTGCAATCGGAAAAGAGTTTTTTGAATGGGGTTACGGTGAAAGCGGTAAACTTGTGCTTTCGCAAAAAGCTCCGTCTTTCCCATTTATAAGACTTGATATCAACCCAGTTGATTGGTTTTCATTTAATTATATCCATGCCTGGTTATTATCAGATGTCAAAGATACCTCTGATATTTATTTCTCGGATTTTGGACAGGAAAGATTTCGTTACAGAGATAAATTTCTTGCTTCTCATTCTCTTACGATAAAACCAATCAGAGGTTTACACATTTCGATTGGTGAGTCCATGATTTATAGTGATCAAATCGAGCTTTCTTATTTAATTCCATTTATGTTTTTCAGGTTAGCAGATCACTACTTGAGCAGACAATCAAATGCTGTTGGAAGTAATGCCCAGATTTACGGGTCAATAAGTTCAAGAAATCATATTCCCAACACACATATTTATGCAACAGTATTTATAGATGAAATTACAATTACACATCTTTTTAATCCGGAAAGACAACGCAATCAATTTGGTTTTTCATTAGGCAGCTCAGTGGTGGACTTACCTTTAGATAACCTTAGTTTAACTCTTGAGTACACAAAAATTTATCCTTTCGTCTATAAGCATTATATATCGACAACTACTTATCAAAGTGCATCGCATAATTTAGGACATTGGATGGGACATAATGCAGATCAGATTTACGCTTCACTAGAGTATAGAATATTAAGAGGGTTGAAAACAAAATTGTGGGGGCAATTTATAAGGAAAGGCGAAGAGGAGGAAATAACAAAAATGTTTGTTCAGCCTCAGCCGCCCTTTTTGTTCGGGTTAAGAAAAGATTATTCTTATTTCGGCGGTTCATTGCAGTATGAATTTTTACACGAATTATTTGCAAAGATGGAATTTCAAATAACAAATACATCAATACAACAAGAGAATTTAAGCTTTGTTGATAAAACCATGAATGAATTTTATTTTTCAGTTTATCATGGCTTGTAATTATGAGTAGTGCAATTAAAAATAAAAAAATATATCTCGCCGGACACAAAGGAATGGTGGGTTCCTCAATTTTACGGGAATTGCAGAAGCAAAATTACAATAACGTAGTTCTCAGGGATTTGAACGAACTTGATCTAAGAAATCAAACAGATGTTAATAAATTTTTTGATTCTGAAAAACCCGAGGTTATTATTATTGCTGCAGCAAAGGTTGGCGGGATACTAGCGAACAATACTTACCGCGCAGAATTTATTTATGATAACCTGATGATACAGGCAAATCTTATTAATGCTTCTTATATAAATAAAGTTGAAAAATTAATCTTTCTCGGAAGTTCGTGTATTTATCCTAAGCTTGCGCCGCAGCCATTGAAAGAAGAGTATTTGCTTTCCGGATATCTTGAATACACAAATGAACCATATGCAATTGCAAAGATTGCAGGTATTAAACTTTGTGAAAGTTATTATGAACAGTACAGATGTAACTATTTTTCAGCTATGCCCACAAATATGTACGGACCAAATGACAATTTTGATTTGGAAACATCTCATGTACTTCCCGCTTTAATTAGAAAATTTCACGATGCTAAAACAATTAATGCTCCAACTGTAACTTTGTGGGGATCCGGAAAACCAATGCGTGAGTTTATGTATGTTGAAGATCTTGCTGATGCCATGATCTTCATGCTGGAAAATATTAATGCATCTGATCTTTATGAGAATGGAATTTCACAACTGAACATAGGAACTGGTAAAGATCTTACCATTTCAGAATTAGCATCAATTATTTCAGACACAGTTGGTTACAATGGTGAAATCGTATACGACAGTGCAAAACCGGACGGCACTCCCAGAAAACTTATGGATGTATCAAGGATAAATTCTCTCGGCTGGCAGTATAGAACAGAATTAAAAGATGGAATTGATAAAACATACAATTGGTATTTAGAAAATATTAAATAGAATTATAGGAAAATGAAAAAAGCATTAATAACCGGAATAACCGGACAGGACGGAAGTTACCTTACAGAAATTCTCCTAGAGAAAGGGTATGAAGTTCACGGTATAATCAGAAGAAGCAGCTCGTTTAATACGGGAAGAATTGATCATCTTTATGAGAATCCGGAGATACTCAATAAAAAATTATTTCTTCATTACGGTGATTTGGTTGATACAAGTAATCTAAACCGTCTTCTTGAGAAAATCCAACCGGTAGAAATTTACAATTTGGCAGCACAAAGTCACGTTAAAGTTTCATTTGAAGTCCCCGATTATACCGCACAGGTGGATGCGCTCGGCACATTAAGATTTCTTGATGCAATAAGGGAAGTTGGTTTAAGGCAGGTTAAGTTCTACCAGGCGTCAACCAGTGAGCTGTATGGTAAAGTTCAGGAAGTCCCACAATCCGAACAAACACCATTCTATCCGCGTTCACCTTATGGAGTTGCAAAACTTTATGGATTCTGGATAATAGTAAACTACCGTGAAGCATATAATATTTTTGCCAGCAATGGAATTTTATTTAACCACGAATCGCCAAGGAGAGGTGAAACTTTTGTTACAAGAAAGATAACCAGAGCTGCAGCAAGAATAGCTGCAGGTTTACAAGATAATCTTTCATTGGGCAACCTTAATGCAAAACGGGATTGGGGATATGCCCCGGAATACTGTGAGGGAATGTGGCGAATTCTCCAGCACAATAAAGCCGATGATTTTGTTATTGCTACAGGAGAAACCAGAACGGTAAGAGAATTCGTTATTCATTCTTTCAATCATCTTGGAATTGAGTTGGAGTGGAAGGGTGAAGGGGTTGATGAAAAGGGAATTATTAAAAAGATAGATTTTGAAAAAGCGAAAGGATTGATTGAATATAGTTCAAATCAGAAGATGTATAAATTTGATTTCACTGACGAATTAAAGAAAGGGCAAACGGTTGTAACTGTTAATCCTAATTATTACAGACCCACGGAAGTTGATCTGTTGGTTGGCAACCCTTCAAAAGCAGAAAAACTTCTTGGCTGGAAAGCACAAACAAAATTTGAAGACCTTGTACAGATCATGATAAAGTCTGATATGGATAAAGTTTTAAGAAGAGGATATTGATATCCTCTTCATATCTATCCTGATTCTAAAAATAATTATACTTCTGTTACAACCCTTTAATTAACTCTACATTACGTTATTAACCAATCAATCCATTAAATACAGACGATATTATAATTATTCACTTTTGCCTTCACTTATAATAAAGCTAAATTTACACAATAAAATATCTGGTTTTCTTAAAATAGAAACACTTATAATTATTAATATCATTACCGGAGGTTCTTATGTTCGACCCCAAATATCAATTCACCTGTGTAAAAAGATTTTTAAAGTATGTTAAGTATGACACTCAATCCGATGAAGAATCAACTTCTTTTCCTTCCACTGAAAAACAAAAAATTCTTTCTAAAGATCTTGCGGAAGAACTAAAACAAATGGGACTTAAAGATGCTCATATGGATGCATGGGGATATGTTATGGCAACACTTCCTTCAAATACAGATAAACAAGTTGATCCGATAGCATTCATTGCACACGTCGATACTTCACCGGCAGTAACAGGAGCTAACGTTAATCCAATTATCAGAAGAAACTATCAAGGTGGTGATATCCCTCTTGAAAACGGAGGCTGGGTAATAAAAGAAAGTGAAAATCCCGATCTGAAAAATATGATTGGATATGATATAATAACCACCGATGGAAATACACTTCTAGGTGCTGATAATAAAGCTGGTGTTGCAGAAATTATGGATGCTGTAAACTACCTGTTGACTCATCCTGAAATTAAGCACGGTGATATAAAAATTTGTTTTACTCCTGATGAAGAAGTCGGAAGGGGCACAGAAAAAATTGATTTGAAAAAGCTTGGTGCAAAGTATGCATATACTGTTGATGGATCGAGTCGTGGTGAAATAGAAACAGAAACTTTTTCAGCAGATGCAGTTGTTATTAAATTCTACGGAAAAAACATTCATCCCGGCTATGCTAAAGGAATAATGATTAACTCCATTAAAATGGCTTCTGATTTTATGGAAAGTCTTCCCAAGGATACTCTCTCACCGGAAACCACAGAAAAAAGGGAAGGTTATGTCCATTGTACAAGTATAAGCGGAAATGAAGAATTAACTACGTTAAAATTTATTATACGTGATTTTGAAACCCCGAAGCTGAAGGAATATGAAGAACTTCTTAAAAAATTAGCAGAAGCCACCGTTGTTAAGTTTCCAGGTTCAAGAATGGAATTCCAGGTAATAGAACAGTACAGAAATATGATTGAGGTATTAAAGAATCATCCTCAGGTAATGGATTATGCTGTTGAGGCAATGAAACGATTAGATATGGAACCGATTATGCATCCGATACGCGGCGGTACCGATGGATCAAGATTATCATTCATGGGATTACCTACCCCAAACATTTTTGCAGGTGAACACAGTTTCCACTCACAGGTTGAATGGGTGGCTGTTCAGGATATGCATGAAGCTGTTAAACTGATTGTCGAGATTACAAAAGTTTGGGAGGATAGAAGTTAGACATTGGTCAATAGTCATTGGTCAGTAAAATTTATTAATGATTGCTTTTAATTTTAATAATATAAGGAGGCTTGATGAAATTAGAAGAATTGCAGGTATATCAACTGTCTATGGATTTGGCTGAAAAGTTTTGGGAGATTGTTATAAACTGGGATTATTTTCTAAAAGATACTATTGGAAAACAACTTGTAAGAGCAGCAGATTCTATAGCCGCTAATGTAAGTGAAGGTTTCGGAAGGTTCTTTTATAAAGAGAACAGACAGTTATGTTATTATTCCCGAGGGTCTTTGTTTGAAACAAAAACTAAAAACAGAAAATTAATTTCAGAAAACCAGTTTGAAATCTTTTCTAATGATATTGATTTAATCGGAAAAAAGTTAAACGGCTACATCAATTCAATTGGCAAACAGTCTTCTATTGATTTGCTGCAATCGAATGACAAATAATTTATGTCAAATGACCAATGACAGATTACCATTGACTAGATTGAAACCAGAATTAATGGCTCCCGCAGGGGATTGGACAATGCTTCGTGCTGCTGTTCAATCCGGAGCAGATGCTGTTTATTTTGGTTTAGATAAATTGAATATGCGGGCAAAAGCCGTTAATTTTTCCATTGAGCAGTTAAATGAAATAGTCATTTTTTGTAAAGAAAATAGTGTCAAAACTTACCTTACACTTAATACAATAATCTTTGAAGAAGAATTATCAGAAGTTGAAGAAATAATTACGAAAGCTAAACAATCGGGAGTAGATAGAATTATCTGCTCCGATCTTGCTGTTGCAGATATTTGTCATAAATATAATTTCCCCTTTTGCATTTCTACACAAAGCTCCGTTTCAAATTCACTGTCAGCCAATGTTTATAAACTACTTGGTGCTGTTAGAATTGTCCTTGCACGCGAATGCTCACTTGAAGAAATAAAAAAAATAAGATCGAAAACAGATCTTGAAATTGAAGCATTCATTCATGGCGCTATGTGCATCGCAGTCAGCGGAAGATGTTTTATGAGCCATCATTTGTTCGGCATAAGCGCTAATCGTGGTGAATGTATTCAGCCCTGTAGACGCGAATATCAGGTATCTGACCCTTTGGGAGAAATTTATGATACCTCAACAGAAAAATCTATGCTCATAGGTGAAGATTATGTTATGTCCCCCAAAGATCTTTGCACAATAGAATATATTGATCAATTGATTGAAGCCGGAATAGACTCATTTAAAATTGAAGGCAGAAAACGCTCTCCCGAGTATGTTGCCAAAACAGTATCTGTTTACAGGCAGGCAATTGATCTTCACTTTGAAAAAAAACTGACAAAAGAAAAGAAAAAGGAATTTTTAACTGAGCTTGAAACCGTTTACAATCGCGGATTTTCATCCGGATTTTATTTTGGAGTTCCCTCCTCTGAAGATTATGCGGGAGTTAATGGCAGTAAAGCAACAACAAGAAAAAACTATATTGGTAAAGTTTTGAATTACTATAAGGAAGTAAAGGTTGTTCACTTCCTGATGGAATCGGGTGAGATATTATCCGGTGATAAAATTTTAATTTTAGGTGATACCACTGGCGTGATTGAAACAATCTTAAAAGAGTTTTATGTAAATGACCACCTTGCAGAACATGCTGTTAAGGCAGAGGAGGTTACTTTTGTTTTACCTGATCTTGTAAGAAGAAACGACCGCATATATAAACTTGAAAGTGTTGTTTGAAACTCCTCTATTTGATGTTTCCCTTTTGCAATTATTATTATCTTACCCCAAATCAATACAGAAATTTATCTAAATGACTCTTATCGAAATTATTATATACATAATTGCGGGATTGATAATGCTCTTTGCCGGAGCAGAAGGATTGATACGTGGAAGTTCTTCGCTTGCATTAAGAGTTGGAATTACTCCCCTCGTAATTGGATTAACTGTAGTTGCATTTGGAACAAGCAGTCCCGAATTGGTTGTTAGTTTAAAAGCCGCTCTTGATGGAAGCGGGGATATTTCTCTTGGTAACGTAATTGGGTCAAACATTGCCAACATTGCACTTATACTTGGTATTGCGGCACTCATAAGACCATTAAAGGTGCAGGCACAGGTTATTAAGCGTGAAGTACCTATAATGATTCTTGTTACATTGCTTCTCTTCATATTTTTAATTAATAATGAAATTAACAGGCTTGAGGGGGTAATATTTTTTATTGGAATTATCATTTACTCTTTTATAAGTGTAGTTCTGGCAAAAAAAGAAAAGAACAAAAAAGTTGAAGCTGAATTTGCTGAGGGGGTTGCAAAAAAAACATTAAAAATTTGGATGGCAATCCTGTTTATAATTGTTGGCCTTATGTTTTTAGTTTACGGATCAAATTTATTTCTTGAAGCTGCTGTTGAAATAGCAAAGATTTTAGGTATGAGTGAAGCAGTAATCGGTTTAACCATTATTGCTTTGGGAACAAGTCTTCCTGAGTTGGTAACCTCCGCCGTTGCATCATATAAAAATGAGTCTGATATAGCAATTGGAAATGTTGTTGGATCAAATGTTTTTAATATTTTATTTATTCTTGGAATAACCGCAATTATAGTTCCTGTAAGTGCCCGTGGTATAACATTGATAGATATTACTGCTATGCTCCTCACTGCAATTGTAATTCTCCCCCTGGCGTGGTCAAAATTTAATCTTAACAGAACAGAGGGTGCCTTTCTGTTAATTGGGTATTTTGTTTATATGTATTATTTATTGCCCTAGAAAATTACCTTAAATATATGATCTGTATAAAAGTCCGGTAATATTTCAATAAAATAAATTTTATTAATATTAAACCACAAATAAAATAATCTTCTATAATTGCCAGACTTCAAAAATTACTATTATCTTACCCCAGAGAAAATAAAATATTCCCTACTTCTAAATGACACTTGTTGAAATAATTATTTATATATCTGCAGGATTGCTGATGCTCTTTGCCGGGGCAGAAGGATTAATACGTGGAAGTTCTTCACTTGCTTTACGTGTTGGTATTACGCCTTTGGTAGTTGGATTGATAGTAGTTGCTTTTGGTACAAGCAGTCCGGAACTAGTTGTTAGTTTAAAAGCTGCAATTGAAGGAAACGGAGATATTTCCCTGGGTAATGTAATTGGTTCCAACATCGCCAACATTGCATTAGTATTAGGTGTTGCTGCATTTATAAGACCACTTAAAGTAAATGCTGTTGTTATTCGGCGCGAAATACCTTTAATGATCTTTATAAGCCTCATTTTTGTCATATTTTTAATTAATCGTGAAATAAGCAGAATTGAGGGCATAATTTTCTTTATAGGAATAATAGTCTATTCAATAGTAAGTGTGTTTCTTGCAAGAAAAGAAAAAAACAAAGATATCGAAGATGAGTATATCGAGGGGGTTGCAAAAAAACCGCTAAAAATATGGCAGGCAATTCCTTTTATAATAATTGGATTAGCACTTTTAGTTTATGGAGCTAATCTTTTTCTTGAAGCCTCTGTAGAAATAGCAAAAAGAATAGGAATGAGCCAGGCCGTAATCGGGTTAACAATTGTAGCAATAGGAACAAGTCTTCCTGAATTGGTTACTTCGTCTGTTGCATCAATTAAAAAAGAAACTGATATAGCAATTGGAAATGTTGTAGGTTCTAACGTGTTCAATATTTTGTTGATACTTGGAGTGACCGCAATTATAATACCCATTAGTGCTGCAGAGATAACAATGACAGACATTATTGTAATGATGGTCACGGCAGTTATTATTTTGCCAATGACCTGGACGAAATTTACACTGAACCGATTGGAAGGAGCCTTTCTTTTAACTGGATATATTATTTATATATTTTATTTACTACCATGATTAAAAAGTGCCACCCCGGCCATTTTTGTTAAGCACCCTCAAAATCCTTATTTTTAGCCTCGTTTAAGCAATTAATATTCATTTTCAGGTCATTAAAGAATTATGAGATTAAGCAAATATTTTGTTCCTACTTTAAAAGAAGTTCCTAATGATGCTGTTGTAACCAGCCATATTCTAATGTTAAGGTCAGGAATGATAAGAATGGTTGGTGCCGGGATTTATTCTTTCCTTCCCCTTGGTTACAAAGTTGTAAGAAAAGTATCAGAAATTATCCGTGAAGAAATGGATGCAATAGGTGGACAGGAATTTCACCTTCCTGCTTTAAATCCTAAAGAGATATGGGAAGAAACAAATCGTGTTGAAGCTTTTGGAGACACATTATTTCATATAAAAAACCGTGAGTATGTATTAGCTCCTACTCACGAAGAAATAATGACTTTCCACGCACGTAACGTTGTTAAATCTTATAAAGATATGCCGCAGATATGGTATCAGATACAAACAAAATTCAGAAATGAACCCAGACCAAGAAGCGGAGTTATAAGAGGAAGACAATTCTTGATGAAGGATGCTTATTCCTTTGATACAAGTTGGGAAGGACTTGATAGATCCTACGAACTTCATGACAAAGCCTACAAAAAAATTTTTGATCGCTGCGGATTAAAATATTTTGTCGTTGGTGCATCGAGTGGTGCAATGGGAGGAACAGGTTCTGAAGAATTCATGGTGAATTCTCCAGCCGGTGAAGACACTGTGGCCTATTGTGAATCCTGTGGATACGCCGCTAATGTTGAAGTGGCTACTTCGAGAGTAAGAGTAAGGGAAAGAGAAAGGGAGGAAAAGAAAGTTTATGAAATCCACACACCTAACGTTAAATCTATTGATGAGCTATGTGAATTCTTAAAAATTGATGAGACAGTCTGTGCAAAATCCAGAGTTTATATTAATGACGACAAAGCAGTTTTAGTCCTTATGCAGGGAAATGATGAAGTTAATGAAACAAAACTGGAAAAAGTTCTGGGCGGAAATATTCGTCCAGCTCATCCTGAAGAGCTTTTAGAAATAACTGGAGCAGATGCGGGATCAATTGGTCCGGTTGGATATAAGGGTAGAATTATAGCCGATATGAAACTTGAAGACAGAAACAATCTTTTCAGCGGAGCAAATAAAAACGATTATCATATAGGAGGAATAGATATTAAACGTGATGTGAAGGATATTGAATATGCTGATTTGAAAATTGTTAAATCAGGTGAAGGCTGTCCCAACTGTGATAAAAATCTTGAAGTATTCCCGGCAATAGAGTTGGGACATATATTTAAGCTTGGCACAAAGTATTCTAATTCAATGGGCGCAAAGTTTATTGATGAAAAAGGCGAAGAGCATCCGATAATTATGGGAAGTTACGGAATCGGAGTTGAGCGTGTAATAGCTTGCTTTATTGAGCAGAGTTTTGATGAAAAAGGAATTGTTTGGAGTAAAACTTTAGCTCCTTTTCACGTTCATCTTATAGGATTAAATTTGAAAAAGCAGGAAGTTGCTGATGCCTGTGAAAAAATTTATCACGGATTGAACTCTCAGAAAACAGATGTATTATATGATGACAGAGATGCAGCTGCAGGGTTTAAGTTTAATGATGCAGATCTTCTTGGCATGCCGATACAAATTGTTGTTGGTGAAAAGAAACTTAAAGAAAGTAAGTGTGAAGTTAAGATCAGAAAAACCGGCGAGAGGTTTGATGTTGATGTGGGTGACTTGAATAACAAAATCTTTGAGTTGCTAAGTTAACTTAATTATTATTTAAAGGCAGATAAGTTGAGATTAACTCTAACTAACATATTCTCAATTCTTTTAATGTTAGTTTTACTGGGGGTCGTACCTTATTCGCAAACACTTGAATTATCAGGACTTAAGTTTAATTCAAAGAACGTGGAACTCTATGAAAGAACTTCTGCAGCAGTTTTTAATGACGATCCTGTAACCATAAAAAATAAAATTTCTGTCTCATTCGACATTTCTTTCTGGACATTAAAATACTTTGGAACTATATGGAGAATAGAAAATAACAAAAAAGAATTTTCCCGCCTGATATTTAATCAATTCAAAGATCCCCAATATTATTATTTTCAATTATTCGTAGATCAGGAATCCGAACCTCTTGAAATTAATTTATCAAGAATAGAACTGAACAGAAACTCCTGGATACAAATAAATATTGAGTTTAATCTTAAAACTGACTCCACCTTTTTTTCTGTAAATAACATTTCTTCTGTTTCAAGAAAATTCAATATTCCGGATAATTTAAAGTCTACCATTTATTTCGGACTGAAAAGCTTAAATGACATAAATGATTTTGACTTACCCGGTTTTTACTTAAGAAACTTGAAAATTAGCATTGATGATGAAAAGCATTATCATTGGGAGCTTAACCCTAATGTAAATAATGGGATTTATGACAAAATCAGTAAAAGCAAAATCAACCTATCTAACTCTTCCTGGCTAGTTAAAGATCATTACGAGTGGCGATTAATTAATTCGATAGATGGTGCCGGCTCACCATTGTTTGCGTATGATTCTATTAAGTCGAGAGTATTTATTGATCTGAAAGATAAGCTGGTGATTTATGACTTTCTAACTCAAAAGGATACTTTAATACTGTATAAAAATATGAGGCCGGGCAAATTTTCTGAACTGATTTATAATCACTTTACAGACCAGCTATATTCTACCTTTGTAGGAGGGGGACAAGTCTCAGTTTTTGATTTCAATAAATATTACTGGACTTTAATTGATACAACAAATGAAATAAATGGCCATTATTATGGTAGTGTAAGGTTTATTAATTCATTGGATTCTTCAATATATATGTTTGGAGGTTATGGATGGCACACAGCAAAAAATGATTTTTTTAAATACGATTTCATAGATAAAAAATGGAAGGAAGTTTTAATTAAAGGCAGAATCTCTCCACGTTATAATACTGCAATAACTCAGGGTTATACGCAAGGGGAATATTTGCTCTTTGGTGGAAATGGCAACGAAGATGGAAACCAGGAGAAGGGATTCAGATATTATTTTGATTTATACTCACTTGATTTAAAGCATAGTACAATCAATCAATATTGGGCTGTTGATGGTGATATTCAACAACAAAAAAATATTTTTATGTATTCTCGCATTTTTTTAATTCCTGATGACAGTTCCTTTTATTACCTCAAATCACATTCGATAAATGAAAATTTATACTGGAAAATGTATCGAACACAAATAAATCAAAAAAATAAAATAAGCGTTGGAACAGACATTTTTATCCCTTTGGAAGAAAGGAATCAAAAATTCTTTTTCTGTTTTAATTCCAAAACTAATGAGTTTATCTATTTAAGATATGATGCAGGTTCGATGAAGACATATATCTATAGTTTAAAATATCCGCCTGTTGAAAGTTCAGTGTTCATTCTTAATAGTCAGCAGAAGAACAAACTACTTTATGTTTGGATACTTTCTTCAATTCTGGGCCTTACAATTTTACTCACAACTCTCCATTTATTAAGAAAAAAGAAAAATAATGATGTAATTACCAATGAGGATTTAAATGATGATCCAATAGCTCAGGAAAAGAAAAATTATATTCATCTGTTTGGAGAAACAAAAATATTAGATTCTTTAGGAAAAGATATATTCCAATCATTTTCACCTAAGCTAAAGGAAATATTTTTATTAATACTGATTCGAAGCATTAACAACCATCATAAGGGAGTAACATCTGAAGAATTATCCGTTACAATCTGGCCGGACTCTTCGCCGGAGAGTGCTAAATCCAACAGAGGTGTTGCTATTAATAAATTAAGAAAAGCACTCTCTTCTGTTGATGGGGTAGACCTGGAATTTAAAAATAAATTGTGGGTTGTTAAGATTAAAAACAATGCAAAATGCGACTATCAGGAATATCTTAAAATCAGCAGCCATTTAAGAAAATATGACAATGCAGATATTAAGCTTCTTGCACAAAGTCTTAACCTGTTAGAAAATGGTGAGTTTCTGGGAGGAACAAGTTACGAATGGCTGGATTCATTTAAGTTAGCGATTAACAATGAAATTATTGGGTTTTTAAAAGAATTCTTAAATGGTAAGCCCGCAAAAACACCGAATAATGTTAATATCAGATTTAAAGTTTGTGATATAATATTAAAATTTGACAGATTAGATGAGGATGCATTTAAACTCAAAATAAGGACTCATTATGAAGCAGGTAATCATCAACTTGCCAATAACACCTATAAGATTTTTATTGCCGAATACAAACATTTGTACGATGAAGAATATCCATTAACTTTCCAGGAAATTTTATTTTCCAATTAATCTTCTAAAAATTTAAAATTAACCCTTCTCTTAACCTTTTCGTTAACCTGACTTCCTTTTATTTACAGTTGAAATTTAGAAATTATAGATAATAGGCAGTCCCCCTATTTACTTTTCTCCGGACCTGGGGGACCGGAGTATTTATGAAACTTTTAGAAATATTTAAGAAGAAGAAAACAAAACCCTGTCCACACTGTGGAAAACAAATCAGTGTAAAAGCTGTAAGGTGTAAGTGGTGTAAAAGATGGTTTAAAGAATAATTCTATTTAGTTCAACACCCTCAATTAAATATTCCATTAATAATTAAACAGAAACCTATATTATTCTACTACTTAAGTTTATTTACCTTCTCACTCTCTTTTTTTATATTACATTGTAAATATTCAGGAGGTAGCTCATGCCCAAATATTCACTTAATGTAAACGGAGTAAAAAGAACTGTTGATGTAGACGGCGACACACCTCTTTTATGGGTGCTCCGTGATAATTTGCAGTTAACAGGGACTAAATATTCTTGTGGTGTTGGATTATGCAGCACCTGCGTTGTGCACATAGATGGATACGCAGAAAGATCATGTTCTGTTTATGTTAAAGATGCTGCCGGCAAATCAATACTTACGATTGAAGGATTGGCAGAGAATCCTGATCATCCAATATTCAAAGCATGGATAGACCAGGAAGTTTCCCAGTGCGGGTATTGCCAGCCGGGACAAATAATGACCCTTGCCGCTCTGATGAACGAGAGTCCTAAGCCAACCGAACAGCAGATTGAAGATACTATGTCAGGGGTTTTATGCAGATGCGGAACATATCCCCGAATCAAAAAAGCAATTGATAAACTTCTAAGCGGGGAGGTTAAGTGATGAAAACTTTAAAGAAACAATCCCGCAGAGATTTTATAAAGGTCTGCAGTTTAAGCGCCGGCGGACTATTCCTTGCAGCGTATGTCCCCATAGGGTGTGCTGATTCAAATCAAAACGGAAACCTTGATCCAAACATATTATCTCCTAGTGCATATTTAAAGATTGATTCCAAAGGTGTTGTAACCGTGATTGTACATCGTACTGAAATGGGTCAAGGGGTACAGACTGCATTACCTATGATTGTAGCGGAGGAACTTCAGGTGAATTGGGAGGAGATTAGAATTGAACAGGCAGATGCAGATGAAAAATATGGAAGCCAAACAACGGGCGGAAGTTGGAGTATAAGGCTTTCATTCGATCCTTTCAGAGTTGCCGGTGCAACTGCAAGGGAAATGATTATTACAGCAGCTGCCGCTAAATGGGGATTAAGTGTTTCTGATTGTTATGCAGAAAACGGATTTGTTATCAGCAAAATAAATGGAAATAAATTTTCTTACGGTGAGCTTGTAACTGATGCAGCTAAACTTCCTGTCCCGCAAAATGTAAAACTTAAAGATCCTAAGGATTATAAAATTATCGGGCAGCGTGTTAAAAGATTAGATACACCTGCAAAACTTTATGGAACAGCTAAATTCGGAATTGATATTTTTGTGCCGGGAATGGTTTATGCAGCCGTAAAGCGTTCTCCGACCTTCGAGGGAAAAATAAAATCATTCGACAGATCAAAAGCTAAAACTGTAAATGGTGTTCTAGATGTTGTGCAGATTAAAAGTGGTGTTGCTGTTGTAGCCGATTCGACATGGAATTCATTCGAAGGGAAAAATGCCGTTGATGTCCAATGGGATCTTGGTCCGCATACAAATGTGAATAATGAATCTATCAGAAATTCTTTGATGGAAAAGATTGAAACTTCAGGAACTGAAGTTGAAAAGATTGGTAATCCCGATAGTGTTATTGAAGATACTTTAACTTCTATTGATGCAGTTTATGAAATGCCCTTCCTTGCTCACGCACCAATGGAGCCGGTCAATTGTGTTGCTGATGTGAAGCAGAACAAAGCTGAAATATGGGCGCCGACCCAAAATCCTCAGGGTTTACAAAGAGCAATAGCAAATCTTCTCGGATTCAAAAATGAAGATGTGATAGTTCATGTTACTTTGCTCGGCGGCGGTTTCGGTAGAAAATCACATTCAGATTTCGGACTTGAAGCTGCAGAGATTTCAAGAGCTATAGGCAAACCCGTCAAACTGTTGTGGACAAGGGAAGATGATATGAAGCATGGTCAATTCCGTCCGGCAAGTATGCATAAGTTAACCGGAGCAGTTGATAAGAATGGAAAGGCAGTTCTGTTTTCACATCATGTTATAATGCCATCGATCAGGGCACAACTTAGTGGTAATGCACCAAAGGACCCGGGGGATTTTGATATTGTTGATGGTACAAGAAATCTGCCTTACAGTATACCTAATATTAAGATCAGCGCTACAAATGTATTCACACCTGTTCCGCTTTGGTACTGGCGTGCTGTTTACAATTCACAAAATCCGTTCGTTGTTGAAAGTTTTATTGATGAACTTGCTGCAGTTGCAAAGAAAGACCCGATAGATTTCAGATTGGAAATGATGGACCAAGAATCAAGATTAACAAATGTATTAAAACTTGTACAAGAAAAATCCGGCTGGAACAGAAAATTACCCGAAGGAAGCGGAAGAGGTGTTGCTGTTGCTGCCTGTTACGGAAGCTTCAGTGCACAGGTTGCTGAAGTGACGGTTAAGAATAACAGAATTAAATTAGATCGTTTTGTTTGTGCAATTGACTGCGGTATAGTTATCAATCCCGATACTGTAGAAGCGCAGATGGAAGGAGCGATAGTATTTGCAATAACCGCTGCATTAAAGGGAGAAATAATCATCCGCAACGGCGGAGTAGCAAGCAGCAATTACGATGATTATCCTATTATGGATTACAGTGAAATGCCAACAGTTGAAACTTATATCGTACAAAATGATTTACCTGTAGGCGGAGTTGGTGAAGTCGGAATTGCAGCTTCAACACCTGCATTTATAAATGCAATATTCAATGCAACAGGAAAACGGATAAGAAAGCTGCCGGTCAAGTTAGTATAATTAAGTTTTTCATATAGGTTATCTCAAAAGTTTTAAACACAAGGTAACCGCAACTTTCAAGTTGTGTAATTGTTATATTTTCGCAAGCTGAAGCTTGCGGCTACCATAAAAAATGAGTTATGAGACAGCCTCTAATTATCTACCTTATTTAAAAAGCCACCTGCGCTCCAACCAACAAAGTATGATGTTTGGGCATTGATTTTGCCGGCACAATATAATTTATCCTGAACCGGGAAATTTGTGAGGGCCAGATATTCAATCCAAGGATTACCATTTCGTTTGCATCTATCGCGTCATTCATCTTAAAACTGTCCCATCTTAAAAGCAACTGCACTTTATTAATAATCATATAACCAATTGTTGCCTGGTAGCTGAATGGTTCAAATTCTTCAGCATCTGCAGGATCAAGTTTTGCATAAACTGCTTCACCGCTTATCATCCACTTGTCGTATTCTAACCTGGTATCACCGCCGAGTAGAAATCTCTTGCCTTCGAATGCATTGTTAATCGGTGATATGTTCACATTTTTATCATTGCTTTGCGCAACATTAACTGCAATCTCTAACTTATCACCTTTGTTTTCAGATATTATAGGATTAAAAGATAGTCTTCCAACATACATCATATCGTTATTATCATTTCCAGATGAAGAATACCTGTTGCCGTTAAATATACCAGCAGAATAAGTTAATTGTGTTCCCGGGATCAATCCTCTTGCCGTAACACCAATCTGTCTGTTTGGAACAAGTGCCGTAAGTTGTGCACGACTGACAAAATCAGTATAGGGTGTACTGATCAAAAATTCCCTGCTGAAAGGAGCTTTGTATAAACCGGCGTCAACAATAAATGATTTATCTATTTCATAATATATCCTTGCATCAAGAATTGAAGGAGATCTCGTAAATGAAGTTTGAATTGCATAGCCAATTCCCTTATCGAACTTCCCGGAAAGCTTAAGTCTTAAATTGGTAAGTTCAAATCCGTTTGTGCCTGCCTGACGCTCAATCTGAAAATTACCTGTAGACTGCAGGACCAGACCAATTCTTAAATATGGTTTGCTGAATGCACTCTTAAATTCTTCAAATAGAGGCTCTTCCGAATTCTGGGCTTGGGATGATACGTTGTACATGATCGCAATGGCAATCAGAAGACTAAAAAAGTATTTCATATATTTCCTTCGACTAATGAATTGAATGATACAAAAATGCAAATTAAATTATTTGCACCAGTGAAATTTGTTATTGTAATGGAATAATTCCAAATAATTTAAACTGGTTAGTTGATATTGCATAATTCTTTATATCTGAAACAGCTTATAAGATGATCATTAACCATACCGGTTGCCTGCATGTGAGCATAAATTATTGTTGAGCCGACAAAGGTGAAGCCGCGTTTTTTCATATCCTTGCTGATAAGATCAGATAGTTCTGTTCTTGCAGGAAGTTCCTTGAGAGATTTATATTTGTTTTGAATTGGTTCGTGGTTTAAAAATCCCCAGATATATTTATAAAAAGTTCCGAACTCTTTTCTTATCTGAAGATATGCTTTTGCATTTTTAACAGCACCTTCAACTTTAAGTTTGTTGCGGATTATACCTTCGTCTTTAAGAAGAGAATTGATTTTTCGTTTATCATACTTTGCAACTTTGTTATAGTTAAAATTATCAAATGCTTTACGGAAATTTTCCCTTTTATGTAAAACTGTTCGCCAGCTTAGTCCGGCTTGAAATCCTTCCAGTATCAGGAACTCAAACAACTTTTTATCATTATGTAAAGGAACACCCCATTCTTCATCGTGATACTTTATCATCAGTTTGTCATCAGAAGGCCAGGTACAGCGTATTTGGGTTTTCATTTATCCTCCTTTTTTTGAATTAAGAATTTAAGATGCTTTTCTTTTATAAAAGCCCAATATAATTCCGAGTGCAAGAGACCATAATGCCGCTAATCCAATTTGAAACTCTTTTGGTAAAATAAATGTGATTGTGTGTGCAGGGATCCAGAACCAGAGCAGTGAATAAAATCCCTTATCAATATTCTTCCAGTTTTTTTCTCCCGCTATAATATTATCCATTAACCGGTGCATTATTACCAGGAATGGTCCGAATTGAAGATTCATTGATGTAGATATAGCAAAAGCTTTTCCAATACCTTCAAACTGTGGCAAGTAAGAATTGTTAATAAGCGATTCAACAAATCCATGAAAACCGATGAAAGCATATTTAATCATCACGGCTAGAATGGACCACTCTATAACTTTTAGTAAAAGTGTTTTTAAATCGTAGGGAAGAAATATTTTCCGTTTTACTATCCAGTAAGAAACAGTATCACCAAGTGTTCCCAGTATAGAAAACTGAATAATGGCAGAAATAATCGGGTAAGCTGTTACAAAATCAATATACCAGTTCATTAGTTGTAGTTTTTGTTTTTAATTAATTTAACCAGAGGAAAATTAGAAGTAAAACCCGACTGTGCAAAATTTTTATTTGAGAATAATTCGATCAGAAAAAAACTCGAAACACTCAGGCGTATCGAATTTAACTTATGTGCCCTATGTTCCTATGTGGTAAAATTTGTTTTCAGCCCTTGTTAGACAAAAGTGAGTAATTGAATTAATTAAACATATATTTTGTTTTGTAATTATAAAAATTTTAATGGTTTATGATAATACTATTAACAGGAGCTACCGGCTATATAGGTAAACGACTTCTTTCCGTTCTTCTGGAGCAGGGTCACGAAGTAATTTGCTGCGTAAGAAATAAAAATCGCATTCCCAATGAAGGAATTTACAAGCATTCAAAAATTTCGTTTTATGAGGTGGATTTTCTTAAGGAAGCTAAATTCATTTACCAGGTAAGAAACATTGATGCGACATACTATCTTATCCATTCGATGAGCTCGAATGTAAAAGATTTTGAATTACTGGAAGAAACATCCGCAAATAATTTTGTAAAATTAGTTAAGCAGACTTCTGCGCAGCAAATAATTTATCTGGGTGGAATTACAAATGAAGAAAAACTTTCCAAACATCTTGCATCAAGAAAAAATGTAGAAGAGATATTAAAGAAAGCCGATATTCCTTTAACCATACTTAAAGCAGGTATAATAGTCGGATCCGGAAGTGCATCATTTGAAATAATAAGAGATCTTGTTGAAAAACTGCCGGTTATGATAACGCCCAAATGGCTTAATACAAAACATCAATCAATCGCAATAAGAAATGTAATGCAGTATTTAACCGGTGTTCTTAATAACAAAAAGACGTTTAATAAATCTTTTGATATCGGCGGACCGGATGTTTTATCATATAAAGAAATGCTTCTGCAGTTTGCTGAAGTAAGAAATTTGAAGAGATATATTTATACTGTGCCCGTAATGACGCCTCGCCTTTCTTCCTACTGGCTTTATTTTGTTACTTCAACCTCTTATAAACTTGCTGTAAACCTTGTTAATAGTATGAAGATTGAAGTAGTTGCCAAAGACAACGAACTTGAAAAAATGCTTGGAATTGAGCCGATCTCATACAAAGAGGCAGTCAATCTCGCCTTTCAAAAAATTGAGCAAAACATGGTTTTATCAAGCTGGAAAGATTCACTTATATCAAGTTATGGTAAAGATCAGCTATTTGAACATATAGATGTTCCGGAATATGGCTGCTTTAAGGATAAGAGAGAAGAAGTGATTACAGGAAGTGTTGATGCGGTTCTAAAAAATATCTGGTCGATCGGCGGTGAGAGAGGATGGTATTATGGAAACTGGTTGTGGAATATAAGGGGATTTTTAGATAAACTTGTCGGCGGGGTTGGCTTACGAAGAGGAAGAACCAACAAAACCGAAATTTACCCGGGCGATACATTGGATTTCTGGCGGGTACTTGCTGCGGATAAACAGAACAAGAGATTATTACTTTACGCTGAAATGAAATTACCGGGCGAAGCATGGCTGGAATTTAAAATTGTAAACAAAGATGGAAAGAATTATTTAAGACAAATAGCTACTTTCCGTCCGAAAGGTTTATTAGGCAGACTTTACTGGTATTCGGTGCTGCCGTTTCATTTTTTTATTTTCGGCGGGATGATGAAGAATATTATAAACTTTAAACAATCGTGAAGGCAGTATGATCATTACAAAAACTCAAATTAGTGATATGGAAAAACTTTACAAAGCTAAACTTATTAATTCATTATCCGGATTTAAAAGTGCAAACCTGATTGGAACCATAAATAAAAAGGGGATTACTAATCTGGCACTTTTCAGTTCTGTTCTTCACGTTGGAGCAAATCCGCCGCTGATGGGAGTTTTATTCCGTCCCTTATCAGCAATTCGTCATACATACGATAATATTAAAGAGACAAAACACTTTACAATAAATCATGTAAGTAAAAACATTTATCAATCTGCTCATCAAACATCAGCACGCTATGATGAGAACACATCCGAATTTTCAGCATGCGGATTAACGGAAGAATACTCACAAACAATAAAAGCTCCCTACGTAAAAGAATCGAAAATAAAGATTGGACTTGAATACGTTGAAGAACACCACATTAAAGCCAATGATACTGTTTTTCTTGTAGGTGAAATAATTGAGGCCATTCTGCCTGATGATATTGTAAATGCTGACGGTTATATTGATTTAGAATCGGCAGGAACATTGACTATAAGCTCACTTGATGGCTATCATGGAACCAAATTGATAAATCGTTTGAGTTATGCAAAGACTGATAAAGATCTAAAGGCATTATAAACTCTGTTTTTTCCAATCCTTCTGATAAATATCCGTATCAATACGAAAAGACGGATTTAATTATATTTCAATCGATTTTTGAAAAATGAATTGCATCTTTTGGCAGAGTACGATAATTTAGCGGTACATACTGACAATTAATTCAAATCATCACATCTAATAATTAAGGAAGGGAGTTTTTATAATGAATAAAAATATTCCAGTTAGTGCAATTCTGCTTGTTATTTTAATAACCTCATTCAGCTTAGCGCAGGTTTTTGATTGGGAATGGCAGAACCCCACCCCTACCGGTGCAGATCATAACGATGCATTTGTCCTAAGCCCAACTAAATTTATTCTGGCGGGTAACGGAGGTTCGGTCTTAATTTCAACAGATGCAGGTATAAATTGGGGACAACAAAACATTGATCCGCTTAATAGAGATATTTATTCAACAACATTTGTTGGTGAAAATATAGGCTATGTTGCAGGAACTGGTGGTCTAATATTCAAGACTACGGATGGGGGGACGACTTGGACAGAGCAAACTTCCGGTGTAACCAATACCTTATGGGATGTTGATTTTATCAATACAGACACTGGCTTTGTAGTTGGCGCTTCGGGCACGGTGCTTTATACTACCAACGGTGGAGCTAACTGGTCTGCCTCTAATTATGGCACTACTACATTGTACAAAATTCACTTTATTACGGATGATCTGGGCTATATGGGCTCTGCATCTACAACAACCGGAAGATTAATTAAAACAACAGATGGAGGTACTAGCTGGGTTGACATAACTGCTAGTGTTCCCGGATTAGCTGGAACTGTAAGAGGTATTCATTTTAATGATTCCAACACAGGATGGATTTCGAATAGCCAGGGCAGAATATTTAAAACTACTGATGGAGGTATAACCTGGAGCCAGGTTTATGACATAGGTTCAACAACCACAACTATTTACGAAGTTAAATTCATTGATGCTAATAATGGTTACGCAATCACAACAGCAGGAAGAGTACTTAAAACAACTGACGGAGGAACAAACTGGGCTCTTACTCAAACAGGTGCAACAAAAAATTTATACGGACTTGCATTGCTTGGAGTTCAGTCTGCTCAAGCTGAAGGTATATCAACACCAGTACTTATAGGTGGTGATGCCGGCACAATAGTTTCCAGCCTAAATGATGGTGCCACCTGGGAATTGGTTCACGTTGCTGCATCTCAGGAAATTCTTCTCCGTAGTTCCTTTCCTTCAGAAAATGTTGGCTATGTCGTCGGTGGAAGTATAACCACGGGCAACCAATTTGGAGATATTCTAAAAACCACAGATGGTGGTCTAAGTTGGACTAAGCTACCACTTGATCCTGGTTACAGAACATACTCTGTGTTCTTTCTTGACGAAAACACCGGATATGTTGGTGAAAGAGGTCCAACCGGTTTATATAAAACTACCGATGGCGGACAAAACTGGACACAGCTTAATACGGGAACAGGTACTGCTACTAATATTATTTATGACATTAAATTTTTCAACGAAAATCTTGGTCTGGCAATGTATTCAAGCGGACAGGTTGCAAGAACCACTGACGGAGGAAGTACCTGGTCTGCTGTTTCTGCAGGATGGGGAAGCGCTGCCGGTTATGATATATTTTTCACAGATTCACTTACAGTTTATATTTGCGGAGGGGGAGGAAGGATAAGTAAATCGATAAATGCAGGCGCATCCTTTTCGCAATTGCCTTCGCTTGGAACAGCAACATTATATTCAATGCATTTCTTCGACCCAAACAACGGTTATGTGGTTGCAAGTGGAGGAAGAATTTATCAAACTGCTGATGGCATCAGTTTCACAGAAATTCTAAATCCATTAACTACAACTCTTTATAAAATAAATTTTATTGATAATAATATTGGATGGATCGGTGCTTCAGGTGGAGATCTTTACTACACGGAGGATGGTGGTGTTAACTGGATTCAATCAAACATTTCTCTCGGACCAAGCCAGTCTATACGCGATATCCAATTTGCAGGAAACAGAATGTGGATCGTTGGTACAGATGGGATGATCATTCGTGGTTATGCTGATCCTCAGATTCCGGTTGAACTTGCTTTATTCACCGCAACCGTAAACGGAAGTAAAGTTTCGCTTAATTGGATGACGGCTTCGGAGGTTAATAACAGTGGGTTTGAGGTTGAACGAAAAGTCCTCAGTCCGCAATCTTCAGTCAGCAATTCCGAATATGAAAAAGTCGGCTTTGTAAAAGGTAATGGCACTACTACTGGAGTTTCAACATATTCTTTTACTGATAAAGGATTAACCGCCGGTGTTTATGATTACAGGATAAAACAAATTGACTTTGATGGTACATTTAAATATTACAATCTGTCTGAATCTATTGAGATTGGGGTACCGGATAAGTTTGACTTAGCACAGAACTATCCGAATCCGTTTAACCCATCCACAGTGATCAGTTACCAGTTACCAATGAGTGGTATGATTACATTGAAAGTGTACAATGTAATAGGTCAGCAGATAGCTGAACTTGTAAACGAAGTAAAGCAAGCCGGAGTTCACACAGTTGAATTCGATGCCTCGAATCTGCCCAGCGGTGTGTATCTTTACAAATTAAGCTCTGGCAATTTTGTATCAACTAAGAAGATGATGTTAATAAAGTAATATGTGCTTTAAAATCTATTAGTAATTTGCAGGTCAACTTAAATGTTTGACCTGCTTTACTCTATAAGAGGTTCTAAAAATGAGGAAATTCAGTTTCTATAAAGTATTCTTCTCAGTACTGCTATCTTTTATATTTTTTGAATCTGATTGGATTCAGGCACAGCAAATTCAGTCCCATCTAACAGAAAATATATACATGTTACCCAAAAGAATAAGTTCTGATTCCTTTAATTACTTACACAATTTCATTTCAACTAATAATAGTTTTGCAATTGGAAATACTAATGGCGTTCTAAGGATGGACAGTATTATCGCATCATCAGTCGAAGGTGGAAGATCAAAAGTATTATTTGAATATGATGATGAAGGTAATATAAAAAACCAGTTATTTTTTCATAATATCGGGAATGTCTGGTTTAATGGGTATTCAGATTTTTATTATTACGATGAGACCGGAAACCGCGTACTGGAAATCCGTTTAGAATGGAATATTAATAACTGGGATACTCTTTCCCGCATCGACTACATCTATAAATCAGAAGGAAAACTGTTCCAGTATATTTTTCAGAGCTTTTCAGAACAAGGCTGGTTAAATAAATTTCGTCAAACTTTCACTTACGATAGTAATGGAAACCGGGTTAATACATTAGAAGAGGTTTGGATAGAAAACAAATGGCAAAACAACTTTATGGTTGAATTTTATTTCTCTGAAGTTAACCAGCAAGATTCTTTAATATTTCAAATATCGGATAACAACGAGTGGAAGTATTTTTCCAAGACACACTTCTATTATAATTTACAAACAAATTTCCTGGAATACTTTCTTTTCAAATTATGGGCAGGAAGTGGGTGGATTGATTATTTAAGACGAAGCATTTTAAACGATTTAAACGGTAATCAGATTGAACACCTTGAAGAAATTTGGGAGCAGGGAAATTGGACAAATTCGGTAAAAAGAATTTTTTCATACAATGGCTTGAACTACACCGAGTCCGCATATTGTGAAATCTGGAATGTCAATAACTGGATACCCGGAAATGATATTATAATCATTGAAAATCCTGATGGTTTTTCCATTGCATTCATCACGCACAGTATGAACATTTATTATTTAGTTACAAGTATTAATGAAGATATCAGTACGAATCCCGATGAATTTGTTTTATCGCAGAACTATCCGAATCCATTCAATTCATCGACACAGATCAGCTATCAGTTACCAATGAGTGGTATGATTACATTGAAAATATACAATGTAATAGGTCAGGAAGTTGCAGAACTTGTTAATGAAGTTAAACAGGCAGGAGTTCACACTGTTCAGTTCGATGGAAGCAATCTGGCCAGCGGTGTTTATATGTATAAACTATCTGCCGAGGGCAGATCAGGTAATTTTGTATCAACTAAAAAGATGATGTTAATAAAGTAAACTTTAAGATAATTTACCAAAAATTAAAGCGGGTTAATGACCCGCTTTTTATTTGTCTTATATCACACACCTTAAAAAATCACCCGCAGAATTTATTTCCTGATTCAAAACATTTTTATCTTCGCAGCAGCATTTTTAAATCACCCTGGAACTTTAATCAGAATAACAAACCGATTTTTCTAAACTTAAACCGGTCTAACAATTTAGAATACAATTATTTCTTTCTTTATTAATATCTAACACTTATATGAATTTTATTTTAAAGAAAATATACTATGTCCTGAATATTTTTCGCCTCGCCTTAAAAGGAGATGAAGCAAATATTCTTGAAGGAAACATAAACCGTGCGATCATTCTGCTTGCCATTCCAATGACTCTTGAAATGGTAATGGAATCACTGTTCGCCGTCGTAGATATTTTCTTTGTAAGTAAAATAGGTGTTAATGCAATTGCTGCAGTAGGACTTACAGAATCGCTCTTAACAATAACATACTCAATGGGATGGGGACTCGCAATCGGTACCACCGCAATGGTGGCAAGAAGAGTTGGTGAAAAAGATAATGATGGTGCATCAGTATCTGCAGTGCAATCAATCTATCTCGCTTTGATCATTTCTATTCCCACTATGATTGCAGGAATATTCTTCGCTGAGGATTTACTCAGGTTAATGGGCGCTTCCGAAGATATTGTTGAAGCAGGTGCAGGATATACCAAACTTATTTTCGGAAGTAATGTTATTGTAATATTAATATTCCTTATAAACGGAATATTCCGCGGTGCGGGAGATGCGGTACTTGCAATGAGGGCGTTGTGGATTGCAAACGGTTTTAACATCGTGCTCGACCCAATGCTCATTTTCGGTATCGGTCCGTTTCCCGAACTTGGAATTGAAGGTGCTGCTCTTGCAACAGTGATCGGCAGAAGTATAGGAGTAGTTTACCAGGTATATCATCTTAACAAGGGAAAAGGATTAATAAAAATTCATAAAGACAACTGGAAGTTTGAACCCGGTATCGTATGGAAACTGGTTAAACTTTCAGCAGGAGTGACTGCACAATTCATCATCGGATCAGCAAGCTGGATATTTATGATGAGAATTGTTTCTACTTTCGGAAGCGTTGCACTTGCGGGGTATACTGTTGCAGTTAGAATTATAATTTTTACATTGCTTCCGGCATGGGGATTCTCAAATGCTGCGGCTACTATGGTCGGACAAAACTTAGGAGCCTCACAACCTGAACGTGCCGAAAAATCTGTCTGGCGCACCGGACAGTTTAATATGATGTTTATGGGCATCGTGATGATATTCTTCCTGTTTTTTGCCAACCATATTGCCGGATTTTTTACAGATGATCCTGATGTTATAGCAAATGCATCACTTTGTCTGAATATTTTTGCGCTCGGCTACCTGTTTTATGCATTCGGAATGGTGCTCGTGCAGTCGTTTAATGGCGCCGGAGATACACGAACACCAACTCTGATGAATCTTTTCATTTTCTGGATGATCCAGATCCCGCTTGCTTATTTACTTGCAATCAGGTTAGCTGTAGGTGTGGAAGGGGTATACTATGCAATTGTTATAACTGAAACGTTGTTCAGTGTTGTAGGTTACTTTCTGTTTAAAAAAGGCAGATGGAAAACCGTAAAGGTGTAGTAACTTATTAATAATAAGTTATAAGCTATCAGGCATTCATCTTCATAACTACAAATGTAATGTCATCATGCTGTTTCGTTCCGTCAAGCCATTCATCTGCAGTTTTTTTGAAATGACTGATTATTTCATCTGGAGATTTTTCTCCCGATTCTTTTAATAGCTGTGGTATAATTTCAAATCCCAGAGACTCCTGTTTGCTGTTAAACAATTCAGGGAAGCCGTCACTCATTAATGCAATAACATCTCCCTTATTCAGTCTAATGGAATTTTGAAGATAATTATGATCATTCACACTTCCGAAAGGCAGACCTTTTAGGGAAAGTGACTCAACCTGTTTTGTTTCTGCACGATATAGAACTGCCGGGGGCATTCCTGCACCGGCGAATTCAAGCACATTATCTTTAAGTCTTAATACTGCAAATGCCATAAACAAATTAGTGAATTGCATTTTTCTTATCGCATAATTTGATTTACGCAGAATGTCAGAAATATTCTTTTCACCTGAAAGAAGATTGAATAGACTTTTTGCTGCCGTTACAATTATACCTGCCTGCGCTCCATGTCCGGTTGCATCACCGACTGCAATAGTGATAGCTCCATCATCATTTTCATAAAAATCATAATAATCACCGCCTACCTCTGTTGCTGTTAACATTAAAGCAGAGAATGTAACATTGTTATTGTCGGGCAGTTTCGAAGGCAGCATTGAAAGCTGAAGGTCTCTTGCCGCATCCAGTTCCTTTTTCTTTTGATCATATTCGGTTTGCATTATTGCTGCTCTGGCTACGGCGGTTTGTGCAAGCAGGTTAGCCCGTTCAATTTCTGTTTCGTGAAGTTGCTTTAATGCGTGGTGTGCACTCTGTTTATGCCTGTAACGGTTGTACAACAAAACTAATGTTAAAAGCACAAATAATAATCCTCCCATCAGCAAGGTTCTGTAAAGAGTATCTATTTCACTTTGCTTCTCTAAAATTTCAATTTGCTGTTTTTGCTCATCGGACTTATATTTTTCCTGCAGTTCAGCAATAACCTGCTGACTTTCTGAATTAAACATTGAATCGTGCACAACCTTATAATTTTTATATTCATCAAGTGCTTCTTTGTAATAACCGTTGTGCTCATAAATATCAGAAATAACGCTGTGAGCTTCTCTTATCGAAGATAAACCACCCGTACCCTTTACAATTTCCAAACCTTTTTTAGCGGTTCTTATTGCAAGATCGGATTTCCCTTGTTTATTGTACACATCTGCGAGACGTATCATAGAACCGGCAGCACCATTTTTATCACCGATGCTTTCACGAAGCTCCATTGCACGCTGCAGATAGTCTGCTGCTTCATTTAACAATCCAAGCTTTTCATAAATGGAGCCGATATTATTCAGCGGTATAGATATGGAATACTTACTTCCGGTTTTTTCAAGAATTTCAAGAGCCATCTTATAATACTTCAATGCCTCTGTATAATTATCAGTAAGTTCATTTACAGCACCAAGACTATTGTAGGTTGATGAGAGTCCATTCTGATTATTTAACTCTTTCCAGTATTTCAAAGCCTGGTTATAGTAGTCAAGTGCCTGGTCATACTTAGCTATTTTCTGATATAAAATTCCGATATTATGCAATGATCCTGCTATACCCGAAATATCGTTCTGCTTTTTATTCAGCCCGAGCGCCTGCTGATGATAGAACAATGCCTTATCATAATTTCCAAGTATGTCGTTAATAATACCGAGAAAAACATACGTTGAGGTAAGTTCATCGTCATCAGTATAATCTTCAAAAATTGCCAGAGCCCGGGTATGCATTTCAAGAGCGTCATTGAACCGGCTTAACCTCCTGTATACAGAACCAAACTCATTCAGTATTCTTATTTTAAAAAGAGTTTCTTTTAAATCATCATTGATCGATTGAGCATTCTGCAAAGCGGTAAGAGCATCTTCATATTTATTTTTATTTCTTAAAATTCTTGCATTGAGAAATGATTCGAGCATACGCCCTTTTTTATATTCAGTTTCACTCAATATTTTATTCATCCGGTCTGTTATAATCCTAGCTGAATCAGATTTGTTCATTAAAGTGTATGTCCAGCCTTTAAGAAATAGCACATCCGTTTCTTTTATTTGATCAGGTTGCTTTTTCAACAAAGCGAGTGCTTCATCGCCGTACAGAATTACTTCGCGGACATTATCCCTGCCGATAGCTTTCATAAGTTCCATTAAAATATTAATGCGGGGCTTTCCTTCTACTTTTTCAAGGCGTGTTTTAAGGCTATCCACATTATTTGCGAATAATATATGCTGTGCTAAAAATAATATAAATAATAAATGTTTCATCATTGCCTTGCTATCATTCCGGACTAAATATTGTTTAAATGTATTGAAGGAGGAAGAAGAGATTAAATCAATAACGGATTGAAAAATAATGCTATTGAACTGATAATCAAATCAACGTGTGATATACAGAACATAATAAAAGCCTGATGCACATATAATAAAGCGGCTGACGATAATGCCTGTTCCACTCATCATGTCTTTGGAGCTTTTACAGTGGATATATCGCATTTATATAAATACTATCCTGAATGTGATATGTATGGCTTAGCTTTGTCTTAAATTTTTATTTATAATACCGGAGAGGCAATGAGAAAAGTATTCTTATACATCTGCATTGTACTGATCAGTACAGTTAATCTTTTTCCACAGGAAGGAATGTGGATGCTTAGTCAGATAGAAAAGCTTGATCTGAAAAGCAAAGGAATGAAGCTGGAGGTGAGCGATATATACAGTAAAGATAAACTATCATTGCATAAAGCAATATTAAGACTTGGCGGCGGTACAGCCTCGTTCGTATCAAAAGACGGGCTGATACTTACGAATCATCACGTAGCTTATACTGCTATTCAGCGTTTATCATCAAAGGAAAGTGATCTAATTACAAACGGATTTCTGGCTATGAGCCGGACAGAAGAAATTCACGCTCCGGGATATACAGCAAGTATGTTGCTGGAGATGAAAAATGTCACAAGCGAAATTGATTTTTATCTCACCGGTGTGAATGTTCCGGAAGATAGGCAAAGGAAACTTCAGCAAAAAATTAAATTGATTACCGAGGAAGTAAAGAAAGACCAGGCCGATATTAATGCTGTGGTATCCGAGCTGTTTAGCGGTAAAGAATACTACCTTTTTATCTATAAAGTTTTTAAGGATGTCAGACTAGTATATGCACCGCCGGCAGGAATCGGACAGTTTGGCGGTGACATTGATAACTGGATGTGGCCAAGACATACCGGTGATTTCACTTTCCTTCGTGTTTATTGTGCACCCGACGGTTCAGGGAAAGAGTTCAGCGAGGATAATATTCCGTATAAACCTGAAGTCTGGTTAAAACTTTCTCAATCAGATCTTGATGACGGCGATTTTACTTTTATTCTGGGATTTCCAGGATTCACCACACGATACAGATCATCAACATCAGTTTCGTGGAATCTTAATGAAAATTATCCTTTTACAATTAAGAATTTTAAAGAGGTAATTGCACTGATGGATGATCTTACCAAAGAAGATGACGAGGGTAGGATAAAAGTCGCTTCACTCAGATATGGTTTGTCAAACACTCAGAAAAACTTTGAAGGTAAGGTCGAAGGAATGATCAAAACGGATTTCCTTAAGAAAAAATATGAGTTTGAAAAGGACTTTATGTCCTGGCTGGATAGGAACCCGGCGATTAAGCAGAAATATGGCACAGTCATTAGTGATGAAAAAAAACTTTATGACGACCTGCTTGCCGGTACAAAACAGAAGGATAATGTCCTTGGTTTATTCGGCGGACTATCCGGAACTCCTTTAAACGTTGCTTTGCAGATTTACAATATTGCTAAAGAATTTGAAAAACCTGAGAGTGAAAGACAGCCGGGAATTGATGATAATATGCTTAACCAGTTTAAAGGACAAATGCCTTACATATATGCAAATTATTATGAGCCTGTCGATAAGGCACTACTTCTCAGAGCTGTTAAAATGGCAGCGCAGCTTCCGGCAGATCAAAGTATAAACGGTTTGAAGCATATAACCGATGTTAAGATGATGCCTGAACAAATAATTGAAGAATTCTGGAAGTCATCCAAACTTACTGACAGTGAATATGCGGCATCATTGGTTGGCAAATCACTTCAGGAGCTTGAAGCTCATAATGATCCCTTCATAAAACTAGCAGCATCATTATATCCAGAAACTTCGGAATTACAAAAAAGAAATGAGCAATTTGGAAATAGCGTTAATTCAATACGGAAAAAGTATATGGATGCATTATATGAGTGGAAAGGCAGCAATATGTATCCGGATGCAAACGGCACAATGCGGTTTACTTACGGCAATGTCCGCGGATATGCACCTGCTGACGCTGTATGGTATTATCCGTTCACAACCCTTCGCGGAAAAATCCAGAAGCATAAAAACGAAGATCCTTTTATTGTTCCGGACAAAGTATTCAACCTTTACAACAAACAGAATTTTGGACGATGGGTTGATCCCGAGCTCGAGCAAGTTCCAATAGCTTTCACACATACGGGTGATATAACAGGCGGCAACAGCGGTAGTCCGGTATTAAATGCAAAAGGAGAAGTTATTGGATTGGCATTTGATGGAAATTATGAGGCGATGATAAGCGACTGGCAGTTTGATATAAATCTGCAGCGTGTTATTTCTGTTGACATAAGATATGTTTTATTTATAACCGAAAAATTTGCAAATGCAGGTTATCTTCTTGAAGAAATGGGTGTGAAGGGATCAATTTAGGCCGCAGTTTATTTTGAATTGATACAAAGGGCTGGTTACCAAACCGCCCCTTGTATATAATATGTATCTGTATTCTTTAATGCTATTTGAGAAATAACATTTTAATTGTTTTGGAATAATTATCTGTTTGAAGCCGGCAGAAGTATATTCCGGATGCTAACCCTTGTCCACCGGCCGGCAGGCTAAACTCAAATTCATAAATTCCTGCTGATTTGTATTCATTAACAAGTGTTGCAATTTCATTACCAAGTACATCAAAGACTTTTAATTGTACGAACTTCATTAATGAAGTTCCTACGAAAGGAATTGTATATCTTATTTTTGTTGAGGGATTAAACGGATTAGGATAATTCTGTCCCAAAGAAAAGTGCTGCGGTAAACTTAAATCAACTTCTATCTCATTTGAATAGGTAAATGTTCCATCAAAATCAATTTGTTTTAAACGATAATAAAAGTTTAGATTTTGATTTAAAGTGAGATCATCTGTAAATGAATAATGTTGAATTTCTGTTGTAGTGCCTTTACCTTCAATAAAATCTACCTTTTCCCAAATGAGATTTCTCACTTCGTTAGAAATGACACTGCGCTCGATATCGAATCCCATATTATTTGTTTCTGTGGCAGTTGACCAATTCAACTGTACCACATTACCATTTATTGATGCAGAAAAAGAAGTAAGCTCAACAGGAATAATAGTTTCAAGTCTTATCAGCCAAACATCATGAACTCCGGCTCCAAATGATAACGTATGACCTGTTATAATAAAACCGCCGTCTGATGTTTCCCTTATTCCATATGCTACATCAGAACTCGAACCGCCATATGTGTTAGACCATTGTTCATTACCGTTGGCATCAGTTTTAACTGCATATATATCATCACCACCTGCACCAAAAGACAAAGTATATCCGGCAGCGATAAACCCGCCATCCATTGTCTGTTGAACAGAGTGACCATAATCTCTTCCACTGCCTCCGAATGTTTTCATCCACTGCTGATTGCCGAGATTATCGGTTTTAATAAGCAGCATATCATAAAGTCCAGCTCCAAAGGAGTCTGTATAACCCGTTAGTATATAGCCGCCATCAGTAGTTTGCTGAATAGAGTAAGCACGATCAACATCTGTTCCGCCGAAGGGTTTATTCCATTGTTCATTACCGAGAGAATCTGTTTTAACGATCCAGGCATTACCGAGAAAACCGGGACCGTGCGAAAAAGTCCAGCCTGCAATAATAAATCCGCCATCGGAGGTATGCTGAATTTCCCAGGCGCCATCGGAACTAAGTCCGCCAAGGTTTTTCTGCCAGACAAAATTTCCGGAGGGATCAGTCTTTACCAGAAAAACATCTCTTCCGCCATTGCTGAAGGAGGAAGTGACACCAGCAGCAATAAAACCACCGTCATTTGTTTGAAGTACGGAATAAGCCTCATCATCATTTGCTCCGCCGAAAGTTCTTTCCCATTGCAGGTTACCAACAGAATCAGTTTTAACGAGATAAAAATCTTTCAAGCCGGCGCCGTATGAATTTGTTAATCCTGCAATTATATAACCCCCATCAGTGGTTTGCTTAACGCAATGGCCTTCGTCATCATCATTGCCTCCAAACGTATTATTCCACTGTTCATTACCAAACGCATCAGTTTTGATAAGCCAGATATTACGGCCGCCTGCTGTTCCAAAGGAGCGGGTGTAGCCAGTGATAATAAAACCGCCGTCTGAGGTTTGTTCAACAGAGTGTCCGATATCAATATTGCTTCCACCAAAGGTTTTTGTCCACATTGTAGCAGGTGCCTGTGCAGATAAGCTTATAGTAAAAAAAAATAAGAACAAGAAAATTATTTTCATAGCATTCTCCTTTAAAAATACTAACGCAGTAGAACCATTTTTTTTGTTTCACTAAAACTATTTGAACGCAGGTGATAGAAGTACACTCCGCTTGACAATTGACTTGCATCAAACTCAACTTCATGATAGCCAGCTGCCTTGTACTCATCAACCAAAGTTGCAATTTCATTTCCGAGGCCATCAAATACTTTTAGCGATACTGCACCGATTACCGGTAACCGATAACCGATCACTGTATTCGGATTAAAAGGATTAGGGTAGTTCTGATGCAATATAAAATCACGCACAATAGGAGTTAGTTGATTATCAACTGATGTAACCAGGTTAAGATCAATTTTGTACATAGATCTTCCGTATGTACCGGCAACAAGAGTATTTTCAACCGGATGAATTTTAATATCGCCTATTGGTAATATTGGTAAACCTTCGCCAAGTGCTTCCCATTGTGCTCCGGTATCAAAACTAACATACATACCAACATCGCTTCCAAGATAAAGCACGTTAGAAAAGTTATTATCTACAGCAAAAGCATTTACAGGTGCATCCGGAAGATTGCTGCTGATATCTGTCCAGCTATTTCCTTTATTGGTACTCCGGAAAACATGCGGCTGCGGGTCACGCCACTTTAACCCGCTAAATGTTACATAAACAATATTTTCATCCTGCGGGTCAACAACAATCCTGGTTACCCATCTTTCAGGTAATCCGGCTGAAATATCAACCCAGTTTTGTCCGTTGTCTGAGGTACCCCACACGTGTGCATCGTCCGTGCCGGCATAAATAACATTAGAATTTGTTGGTGCTGCCGCAATAGTAGTTACTGTACCCAATCGCCTGCCTGGTTCCCAGTCTGTTAATTGCGGACTTATTTTATTCCAGTTTCCTGCGCCGTTTGTTGTTCTGTAAATTGAATGAGTGCCATAATATAAAATGTTTGGTGAATTAGGATCCATAACAACAGGTGTTGACCAGTTAGTTGGTTCACTTCCATCAATTCCATCCATTGCGCTGTTAAAAGAAACACCTCCATTTGTAGATTTACCAAGATTGCCAAACTGTGATTCACAGTAGATAATATTGGGATTTGTATAATCAATGTTGACATAGAAACCGTCACCACCAAAAATTGTTTGCCAGTCATCTAAACTGCCTGTTAAAGTTCTGTTGGTTCCATTATCCTGAGTACCGCCATAAAGACGCTGCGGATTGTTATAGTCCAATCCTATTTCATAAAATTGTGTTGCAGGAATATTTTTGGGTGCTGACCAGGTTTGTCCGCCGTTTGTTGAAGTGTTAATTCCACCATCATTTCCGCATATTATGAAATTGGGATCAACCGGACTGAATGCAAGAGCGTGATGATCAACGTGAAGTTCTGAAGGTCCTCCGTAACCATAAATAATTGGCCAGGTGCTGCCCCCATCTGTTGATCGCATAAAAGCAACATCAAGCACATAAACAATATTTGGATTTGTTGGATGAACCCTTAGCTGTCCGAAATACCAGCTGAATCCCGCGGTTCCGTTATTTAATTCATTATTTGGATCAACATCTGTCCAGGTATTGCCAAAATCATTCGATCTGTAAAGACTGATAATATCGTATCCGTTAGTGTACAAGGCATAAACAATGTCGGGGTTACTATTGTGAATGGTAAGACCAATTCTGCCGACATTTTGAGAATTTGGATTTGGAAGCGATGGCGAATTTATTTTTGTCCAGTTATTACCTCCGTCGGTGGTTCTGTAAATTCCGCTGGAAGGTCCGAAAAGACGGGATCCCAATGGTCTTCTGACTCTTTCCCATATTGCAGCCATCATTCTATCCGGATTCAATGGATCCATAATAATATCAACTACACCGGTAGTATCTGAAACAAATAAAGAGTGATTCCAGCTTAATCCTCCATCGGTTGATTTATAAATTCCTCTTTCGGGATTTGGTGCAAAATAAGAACCGACAGAAGCAAGATAGATTATATTTGTATTAACGGGGTGAACAAGAATTCTTCCGATTGAAGTAGTGCCTTCAAGACCTAAAAACAGCCAGGTGTTGCCGGCATCTGTTGATTTGAACACACCGCCGCCCGGAAAATTATTATGTCCGCCGTTTGCTTCTCCTGTTCCAACATAGATGATGTTAGTGTTAAGAGGATCAATTGCAATATCACCAATTGTGAGTACGGCAAGTGAATCAAAAATTGGTATCCAGGTCTCACCAGCATCAAAAGATTTAAATACACCGCCTGTTGCAAATCCGGCATAAATTATTGAGGGGTTGATGGGGTCAAATTCAATGTCAACAACTCTACCGCCTATATTTAAAGGACCAGCAAACTCCCATTGGACGGCACTCTTTCCTTTGCTTAATCTTTTACTGCGGGTTTCGTTATGAATGTTATGTGCCTGCTCAAGTGCGTCGATGTAAACACGGGGATCGGCATTGTAATAAGGATATGTTTTCTTAATATAAGCCCATTCATAAGGTCTCATATCAGGACCGGGCTCATCCCCGGTAGAAAATACTATTTCAGTGTTAACCGAAGATGATTTTTCATCAGTTAAAAAGAAAAAAATGATTAAGGCAGAGATACTAATAATAAAAAGCTGAACATAGGGTTTCATTAAACGTCCTTTTCGTTAAGAGGAAAAATACTTAACTAAATTTAGTAAAAGTTACATCAAGCAATAAGTCCTTAAGTAATTCTGATGCTGAAAACATAATTATAAAATTATGACTTAAGAATTCTACTACTAATAAGTATTTGAAAAAGACAATAGAAGCCTGAATTGAGGTTGACGGTGAGCGTTTATAATAAAAGGAGAAATGGTTGTGTTGAGCAGCCCACAACACAATTAGTCATGGTATGCCTTGGATGAATAAATAAAAAAGATCCGAATTGATTAGCTTCTCGTTAAGTGCCTATACTTAATTCTGTGCGGCTGATCTGCTGCGGCGCCTAATCTTTCTTTTCGTTTTTCTTCATACTCGGTGTAATTGCCGTCAAACCAGACGACTTTGCTTTCACCTTCAAATGCTAAAATGTGAGTTGCTATTCTGTCTAAGAACCATCTGTCGTGACTTATAACCAGGACACATCCTGCAAATTTTTCTATTCCTTCTTCAAGTGCACGTAAAGTGTTTACATCAAGATCATTTGTCGGCTCATCCAGAAGAATAACATTTGCGCCCTGCTTTAACATCATAGCAAGATGCACGCGGTTTCTTTCTCCGCCCGATAGAGCCGAAACCTTTTTCTGCTGGTCACCTCCTGAAAAATTAAACTGTGCAACATAAGCACGGGAGTTAACCTGTCTGGTGCCGAGCATAATAGTATCTTCACCTCCGGAAATTAATTCCCATATACTTTTTTCAGGATCCAATGCATCTCTTGATTGATCTACATACGACAGTTTAACTGTTGAACCGATTTTAATATTTCCTTTGTCAGGTTGCTCTGCACCTGTTATCATTTTAAACAAAGTTGTTTTACCAGCTCCATTCGGACCAATAATTCCGACGACAGCTCCGGGAGTAATTGAAAAAGTTAAATCATCAATTAAAATATTATCGCCGTATGCTTTGTTTAGATTTTCAATTTCAATTACCACATCGCCGAGTCTTTCCGCAACGGGAATGTAAAGTTCTAATTCCTTTTGACCTTTTTCTTTTTCATCTTTTAACAGTTTATCATAGGCTGTGATTCTTGATTTTGACTTTGCATGCCGAGCCTTGGGACTCATCCTTATCCATTCAAGCTCTCGCTGCAGTGTCTTCTGTCTCTGACTTTCCTGTTTCTCTTCAACACGTAGTCTCTCATGTTTCTGCTCAAGCCATGATGAATAATTCCCTTTCCAGGGGATTCCTTCACCGCGGTCGAGTTCAAGTATCCATCCGGCAACATTATCAAGAAAGTACCTGTCGTGAGTAACTGCAATTATAGTTCCTGCATATTTTTGAAGATGATGTTCAAGCCATGCAACCGTTTCGGCATCAAGATGGTTTGTTGGTTCATCGAGTAAAAGTATATCGGGTTTTTTGAGAAGCAGTCTGCACAAAGCAACTCTTCTCCTTTCACCGCCAGAAAGGACTTTACACTTTGTTTCACCTGGGGGACAGCGTAAAGCATCCATTGCCATTTCAAGGCGTGAATCAAGATCCCATCCGCCCATGGCTTCCAGCTTTTCCTGTACCTCGCCTTGTCGTTCGAGCAATTTTGTCATCTCATCATCATCCATCGGTTCTGCAAACTTTGCATTTATCTCATCGTATTCGCTTAGCAGGTCAACAACCTGTTGGACGCCTTCCTGAACAATTTCTTTTACTGTTTTGCTGTCATCAAGCTGCGGTTCCTGCTCAAGGTAGCCGATAGTGAACCCTGGAGAGATAACTGTTTCTCCGTTAAAATTTTTATCAACTCCTGCAAGAATTCTAAGAAGCGAGGATTTACCGGAACCATTAAGTCCGATTACACCAATCTTTGCTCCGTAGAAATAAGAAAGGTAAATATCCTTAAGTACAGGTTTATTGTTATAGAATTTACTTACACCTATCATGGAGTAAATTACTTTGTTTACTTCGCTGCTCATTATATTCTTTTTATTTGTGGAGAGTAAAAATACGGAAAGAGTCTTTAAAGTCTTCAGTCCACAAATGGCAGTCTGCAATTTTTAAAGTAGGCAATAGACAGTATCCAGTAAGCAAGAGAGAAAATTCGCAAATTTCTAAAGCCATATAGCGATTTTTATTTTGTTTTTATTTTTAACTCGATGGCTTCTTTAACAAGTTCAATGTTTTGTTTATCGTTCATCAAAAAAGTTAAGGCTGTAGATTTACCAACCTTTTTGCTTTGTTTAATTTTTTTATCGAGTGCTTTTGAAATAGAAAGTTTTGAAAATGACTGCACTGTTTTTTCACTAAAGTAGAAAGTTATTATAAATGCATTTGCAACAACTGCGAGCCAGAATAATGTTTTTGTTTTAAGTGTAACTTTTAACAGCCAGCTTTTACCATCGTTGTAATACCGCCACTCTTCATTCAGTTCAGGATGATTAGTATGAATGTATTTGAATATTGAATTCCAGGTTGCTTTGGATTTTTTGATATGTGAAAAAATAACTTCTTCGGCGGGATAAATGTTTTTATCAGTTAATACTAGCTCTTCCATTTTCTTTCTTTCTGATTAAAGTTTTTTATGATGAGTAAAAATAATGAAAGGTGATCAGATTATTTTAAAGGATATAGCGTTGATTATAAATTCGAACAATCAGAATATTATTCTATTCGCTTTAAGATAATCATCGAAATATCATCCGAAGCAGAAGCACCGCCTATGAACTGTTCAACTTGTGAAATAATGGAGTTACCCATTTCAACCGGATTCTTATCAGCATAATACTTTATTAGCTGATGAAATCTTTCCATTCCAAGAAACTCACCGCTATCGTTTCTTGCTTCAAATATGCCATCAGAGTAAACAATTAAGATTTCATCTTTTTTTAATTCTATTGTTCTGCTGTCAAACTCAATACCCGGGATGATACCAATCGCCGGATTCCCTTTTTCCAGTTCAAATAATTCTTTACCCTTTAATATCAGGGGCGGGAAATGTCCGGCATTTATATATTCAATTCCATTTGAATCTGCTTCAAGCTGAATAAAAAGCATAGAAGCAAAAAGATTGGGAAGACTATCGCGATGAAAAATTTTGTTTGTCTTTTTTACAAACTCAGGTAACGTAAAACCATCACCTGCCAGCGCACGTATTGTTGACTGAAGCTTTGAAGTTAGCAATGCAGCCTGCAATCCCTTACCGGCGATATCAGCTATTGTTAATCCGGCTTTTGTTTCACTGATTCTCAGGTAATCAACAAGATCGCCCCCGACTTCATTTGCCGGGCGTGTAAACAGCCAGATACTCCATCCGGGGAATTCGGGATTTTGTTCAGGCATAAGCGCTTGCTGAACTTTTCTTCCGGCTTCGAGTTCATGTCTGGCGAGTAATTTATCTTTCAACTCGAGAAAAAGAATAAATAAAATTATTAACCCGCCTAATAGACTTTCATTGAATGTTACAGAATTGTTGTTTACAGTAAGTCCACTTCCGGTAAATAATATAAAGGTACCAACCAATACCATAGTTCGGCGAATTGGTGTTAGATGCAATAACATGCTTTTAAAAAGCCAGCCGGTTTGATAAATCCAGCGTTTATAAAAGGGCAGTGATGCAAGTTTTTTTCTTTTGTCGGAATCAAGATAAAATTCATTGAGGTTTTTATACTCGCGGTGAAGATCTTTGCCTAGGTTGTTGATATTCTTGTAATCTTCCCTTATTGTATGGCGAAGTTTAGGTTCCTGTTTGCTGAAATTTGAGTTGTTGTTCATCTGATAAATAAGTGAATATTTGTATGATATAAATTAGAGTTTTGATATAAAAAGGACAATTAACTTTTGATGAATGGTATGGATATCATTTTATAATATCGGTTATAGTTATATTAATCCCGTACCTAATCCGAGGGCTATAAGCATTATCATAACCGCTACAAATGTTTGAATAAAGTTGAGAGTGACTTTTTTTAATAATTTGTTTCCGAAGTAAGCTCCGGTAAATGCTGACAAAGTTGCTGAGACTAATAGGTATAAATTATCAGTTATTCCTGAACCTATGAAATTGCTGAAGTAAACTGATAATCTTGTGAAATCAATTAAGCAAGCAATAACAACACCGGTTGCGATAAAAGATTCTTTACTTAATCTTAACTTAATCAGGAAAGCGCTTCTGAGTGCACCCTGATGTCCCGATAGTCCACCGAAGAAACCACTCAATATTCCGCCGAAAAAAAGTTTGTTTTCATTAAACTGAAGCTGTTTAAATTTTGGAAGTAGTTCAATCACTGAAAAGATGATCATAAGAATGGCAATGGTAAGTTTAACGGGAGTAATGAAAAAGAGACTATCACCAATATTATAACTTGCTATTGGTTTTACTTCTGTAAGAATCATTAAAAGCTCTGCACCTGCAAACGCTGCTGCAATGGCTGGCAGTCCGAATTTAAGAACAACTTTTAATACTGCATATTTGCCCACAAGTATCAACTTAAATAAATTGTTAAAGAGGTGGACAATTCCAGTCAATGCTATTGCTACATCAAGGGGAAAAAATAAGGCAAAAACCGGAAGCAGAATTGTTCCTAATCCGAACCCGGAAAAGAAAGTGAGCAAAGATGCAATAAGGGCTGTAAGTGAAATTAAAATAAAATCCATTTTTTATCGAAATAATAGCGGAAATATTTGTAACATAAAACTATGCTTAACAGGGCAAATAAAAAAACGTATATCTCAGAGGTTTAATTAATAGGCTGGGTTAGTTAAAGATTGAAAAGGCGATTCAAAGAATCGCCTTTTCCTAAATCGATTTGATTATTTAATATTACTTAATCAAAATCATTTTCTTCATATCAAAAAATGTTCCGACCTGCAGTTTGTATAGGTATATCCCGCTGGAAATACTTGATGCGTCGAAACTGACTTCATAACTTCCTGCAGGTTTGTATTCATCAACAAGTGTTGCAACTTCATTTCCCAAAACATCAAAAACTTTTAGCGTTACATTCAGATTTCTCCCTTCGGTCGAAATGACAATGGGTATGGAGTATTTTATTGTTGTGCCTGGGTTAAATGGGTTTGGATAGTTTTGCTCCAAAGAAAATGCTTGCGGTAAACTAAAATCAACTTCAACTTCATTTGAATACGTGAATGTTCCATTAAGATCGATTTGCTTTAAGCGGTAATAATATTTTGGAGAGTATATATTATTATCTGTAAATGAATATGAATTTGATTGCGTTGTAGTACCGTTACCTTGTACAAAGCCAATTGGCTGCCAGTTAAGATTTCTCTCTTCGTTCGAAATGACAGAGCGTTGAATTTCAAAACCAGAATTATTAAGCTCGCTTGCAGTAATCCAGTTTAGAACTACAGAATTGCCCGAAACATTTACAGTAAAAGAAGTAAGCTCAACAGGAATAACAGAGTTACCAAGCTCACCGTTTGGATTTATGTCCTGTCCGTAAATAGCACTGGCACCGGAGCGTTTATCACCCCAGGCAAGTTTGCAATTTGTAAAGATATCTACTGTAGAGACCATTTGAAGCTTATCGGTTGTTGGTTCAGAAAGAGTTACAAAATTACCCGGCCAAACAAAGTCGCCATTGGGATTACAGGCAAAACCTTCCACTTTGTCATTTAAACCGGCAGCCGATCCCTGTAAATAAAATAAATATGCTTTACCATTACCCATTTGTGCATTAAGACTGCTGATAGAAGTTGTATTTGGGACACTCAAATCTTTAAACGCTTTTGCATTATCTGTCCACTGTCTCGTTCCATTCAATGAAAGCTTTTGACCGCTAATGCCATTTTGATTTTGATTAGGTTCTGTTTCCAACCAAAAAACATAAGTCTCCTGCTGACTCTCATCAAAAGCAACAACGGGATTAAAGTTATGCCTGTTAACCAATAAAGATACTTCAGCTCCATTGATGGGGAAGAATAACGTACCTGCAGAGGAAACTCTTTGAATAAAACCGCTTTGAAGGCTGTTCATATCCCGGTCGTCATGCCAGGCTATCAAACCGCCATTATTTTTATCTGAATAAGCTTTTGGGACTGTAAAAGCAGCAATTGTACCAATGTCCTGAATGTTTACATCCCAGCTAACGGATCCCGCTGAAGAAATTTTCTTAGCTCTCAGTTTAACGGTTTGAGCGGGAAAATTTCCAGTTGTAGCGGTATGAAATAATATTACACCGCCGCTGTCACTGGGTACAATGTCTGGATAACTAAAACCTTCAGTTGCGGATTGAAAAATTATCGGGTTTGTACCCCAAAGCTTTGAACCTGATGGTGAAAGTTTTTGCATTCCAACCTGGTTTCTCGCAGCGGCTATGATCCAGGCAACAACAAAATTACCATCATAAGTTTCAACCACTTTTGGATTTGGCTGAAAATCTGAAGATGGATTGAGAGCAATTCCATCCGGACCCCAGATGAAATCGCCATTGGGTGAAATACGGTAAGCAAAAACATTTAAATTGCCGCCATTTCGGGTATCTGTAAAAACAATAACGGCATTATCATCTGAATCAGCAATCAGAGCATAATCAACAAGAGATGATGATTGCGGATTGTTACTGATTAATAAACCTGAGGAGGCCCACTGTTTATTGCCGAGGTTATCCAGCTTTTGAAGATATACCGCATAGCTACCGCTTCTGTTATCAAACCAGGAAACATAATTTCCGCCGTCTGATGTAGATGAAATTTTGGCAAGAACTTGCTCGCCCGTCGTATCACAAATTGCAAAGTTAATGGCAGGATTATTTGACCATTGCGCCTGCAGGAATTCTGTAACCGCAAAAAATGCTGATACAACTAACATCCACAGTAATAGTTTTTTCATAGCAAACTCCGTTGTTTTGAATGCAATTTAGGTATTGAGATAGATTAAGAAAAGAAATGGATTAAAGTGTTTTGAAGAAAGTTCGATTATTAAACGGAATTAGAGATTTTATCCGATGCTTAACATATAGCAACTATTACGCCTCATCAAACAAACTTGCAAATTATCAAAAAAAACATTTGTTTTTGATTAGTTCTTTTGATCAATAGTTTAAGCATATGTTTCCGGCAATTTTATATGGCAGAAGCCGGAGAGTTATTAAAAGGATTTTCTAATGGTATCCTTTAAATGTAAAAATCTATTCCGCTGCCTTAGCATTCTCATAATAATTTCGGTTAACTCCGCTTTATACACTCAATCACTTCGCTTCAATCATATAACAACGACAAACGGACTTTCAAACAATTCTGTTAATGATATTATTCAGGATAAAACAGGTTTTTTATGGCTCGCCACAGATGACGGACTGAACAGATTTGATGGTTACCAGTTTAAAGTATTTAGACATAGCACAGATAAGAACAATTCAATTTCAGATAATTCTCTGTTATCTCTGATGCTTGACAGTAAAGACAATATCTGGATTGGATCAAGAAGCGGATGGTTAAACTGTTATGATCCGGTAAAAGATTATTTCACTAAATGGAAAATTGAATCTGATCTGATTATGGAAAACAGCATTACATCCCTTTACGAGGACAGCAGGCGAAAAATATGGATAGGCACTTACAGGAGCGGCGTGTACAGACTTGATCCGGTATCCGGGCAGATAAATCACTGGGAAAACAAATCAGATGACAGCACTTCTTTAAGTCAAAATTATATATCATCCATTCTTGAAGATGATGAAGGTAATATCTGGATTGGGACTTACTATGGATTGAGTAAATTTAATCCGTCTAGTGAGCAGTATGGATTCGAAAGATTTTACAGACATTCTGATTTATCTAATCAAGTAACTGATAATATTATCTGGGCCCTCAGCCGTTCAAAGTATAATCCTGAGAAAATCTGGATAGGTACCGCAAATGGTTTGCTTTGCTATAATACTTACAACAAGTCGTTTACAGAATACTTAATACCAAACCCTGATAACCTTCAATTTGGAATATCCGCAGGTTCGGTAATTGAAGAATTGCATTTAGGTGAATTAATATTATGGATAGATTCCTATGCAGGACTCAACAGATTAAATCTGAGTAATGGAGAAACAACCAGGTTTCTCTCAGATAAGAATAGCCCTAATAGTTTGGCGAGCAATCAAATTCATAAAATGATAAAGGACAAATCAGGGGTTTTCTGGTTCGCAACAAATAACGGCTTAAGCTATTTTACTTCTAAGAGCACAAGGTTTAATGATCTAACCTACGGAAGTATTAAAGTCCATAACTACGAATTAATAAAAAAGAAAAATGTAAACGCTATTATTAAAACAACGGATAATAGATTATGGTTTGGAACCAGTGAAGGATTAATTTTTGCTTCTAATATAAATGAAAAACTAGAGTTCAATAAAATTATTGGATCCGAAAAGCTAAATATATGGTCACTCAGTCACGGAATATCAAATGATATTTGGATAGGCACATATGGAGCAGGTTTATATCGGCTTGATTTACTAACCGGAAAGCTTAAGAGTATTCCCCTTTTTAGCAGCGGCTTATATCCTGAGTCTGTAAAATATAACAAGGCAGTGCATTGTGATAATAGTGGCATTGTCTGGATAGGGTATTGGGGATATGGGCTGATAAAATTTAATAGTAACTCCGGAGAAGTAAAGGTCTGGCAAAATGATCATAAAAATCCTAATAGTTTGAGTCACGATGATGTTTGGGTTATTTATCAGGATAGTAAGGGAAGGATTTGGGCAGGCACTAACGGAGGCGGGTTAAATTTATACGACGCACAGAATAATAAGTTTTATAATTGGACGGCAGATGAAAATGACCCTAACTCTTTAAGTGGAAATAATATTTATTCAATCTGTGAAAGTTCATATTCATCAAAAAAAATAAAAAATAATAATTCAGCTGCAGAGAAAAATACAGTTTTATGGATCGGCACCAATAACGGTCTGAACCGGTTTGAAGTTGATGAAAGAACAAGCAATGATCTATCATCATTACAAACAAATATTAAACACTATTCTATAAAAGACGGACTGTCAAACAATTCAATTAAAAGTATTGTTGAAGATGATGACGGAAATTTATGGTTCGGAACCAGTTCCGGCATTTCCTTTTTTAATTTAAGCACAAATGATTTTTTTAACTTTAATGCTTCTGATGGCGTTACAGGAACAGTATTCAACTTTTCTTCGGCACTCAAGGACGAAAACGGAATTGTATTTTTAGGCAGCAATGAGGGAATTAACTTTTTTAATCCTGATGATATAGATTTGTCAAATTTCAGCCCAACGGTTGTTTTAACTGAATTCCAGATTTTTAATCAATCTGTTTTAGTTGGTGATGATTCACCACTGAAGAAAAACATTTATCATTCAAAAGAAATTGTGCTTTCACATTCACAAAATGTTTTTTCATTTCAATTTGCGGCACTTGAGTTTGCTTCGCCTGAAGCGATTCAGTATGCTTATAAGATGGAAGGATTCGATGCGGATTGGGTAAATATAGGAAACAGGAGATTTGTTACTTATACAAACCTTAACCCCGGCGATTATATTTTTAAGGTGAAATCAACCAACAGCGATGGAATTTGGAAAGATAATTTTTCTTTAGTAAAAGTTATCATAACACCTCCGTGGTGGCAAACAATATGGGCAATCGGTTTATATGTCGTAATTTTTATTTTGGGAATTTGGGGCATTATAAGATTCCAGATCAACAGAGCAAAGCTTCAGCACGAACTGAAAATGCGCGAATTTGAATCTCATCATATTCGCGAAGTTGAAAGTATGAAGTCCCGCTTTTTTGCAAACCTTTCACACGAGTTCAGGACACCTTTAACTTTGATAAAAGGGCCTCTTGAACAATTGTTAAATGGAAAAGTTAACAAAAACACGACCGGGCTTTACAAGATGGCTTTAAGAAATACCGAAAAGCTTCAGAATCTTATTGATGAGTTACTGGAACTTTCAAAACTTGAAATTGAAAAAATCCCACTTAACAAAGAACAGCATAATATTGTATATCTGCTTCAATCAATTGCAGGCACATTTAATCCGCTTGCGGAACAAAAAAATATTTTGTTTGTATTTAAAACAGAGCTTGAATCACTAATAATTAACCTTGATAAAGATAAACTTGAGAAGATAATCAATAATCTGCTAAGCAATGCTTTTAAATTTGCACCGGCTGGAGGCATTGTAAATATTGAATTAAAAACAGAGAGTAAAGAGGATACTGCTTTTGCAAAAGTCATAGTAACTGATAACGGGATAGGAATTCCGGAGGAACATCTTACAAAGGTATTCAATCGCTTTTACCAGGTGGAAGAAAATGTGAATAAAAAAGTAACTGGTTCAGGAATAGGTTTAGCATTGGTTAAGGAACTCGTAACTCTTCACCAGTGGGATATAAATGTCAGCAGCGTTCCGGGAAAAGAAACAAGCTTTGCTTTGTATATACCTTTAACAAAAGAAGAGCTAAACAGTATATCGTATGTTAAAGACGAACTTCCGGATAATTATAATGAAGCCGTGTGGGAAGAAAATAATTATGATGAGGGCACAGAAAGCGACAAGTCTTTACATAACTATGATAAACCTGTTGTATTGTTTGTTGATGATTCAGAAGATATACGGGCCTATGTAACTTTATTACTTCAGGACGATTATAATTTACTTGTTGCTGATAATGCAAAAAACGCAATGGATCTTTCTGTACAAAATATACCGGACCTGGTTTTAAGTGATGTAATGATGCCTGAGATTGATGGAATAGAATTATGTAATATGCTTAAGAGTAATAGTAAAACGAGCCATATACCTGTAATACTGCTCACTGCAAAAGTAACAAAGGAAAGCAGACTTGAAGGTCTTGAAAGCGGTGCAGATGATTACATGACAAAGCCCTTTAATAATGAAGAGCTTGCTGTTCGTATAAAAAATTTAATAGAACAAAGAAAGAACCTTCGTGAAAAATTCAGCAAAGAGATAAATGTTCAACCGGCTGGATTAGCAAGCAATACACTTGACGAAGAGTTTATGAAAAAGATTTACGAACGCATAAACCAGAACCTGGGAAATCCAAACTACGATACGGATCATCTTGCAAATGAATTATATATTAGCAGACGACAACTTCATAGAAAACTTCAGGCATTAACAGGGCACACTCCGGGTGAGTTTATGCGGACATTAAGAATGAAGCAGGCAGCAAAGATGCTTTTAGAAAAAAGGTTCAGCATAACGCAAATTGCTTATGAAGTCGGATTCGGAAGCCCTGCGCAATTTACAAGAGCATTTAAAAAACATTTTGACTGCCTTCCATCAGAATTCAATAACAGATACACGAATCTTCCGGATAGAAAAGCTCACTAAAAGGCGGCACTCTCTAAAACTCTTTTGGTCAATTATAATCACCTACCACAAACATTTGCACTTTAGCAATATTTGATTTTTTAAAGGTGGCTTTGTCCCAAAAAAGCAAAAGAAAGTCACACAACAGCAATATGCGTCTTTACCCATAGTGTACATTATACCCAGACATAATTCAAATATTTTATATCTCAAACCCATTTAACAATCAATTTTTAATAGAAAAACGGATTGTCATGAAACATTTTAAAAAGGCACGGAAAACTGGTGTTCTGAAGGATAATAAAAGAATGTTTGACGAGAACTATATATCACAAATACAAAAACAGGAAAAAATGTTTTCAATTGGGATCTACGCATTAATTATAATAATAACAATTTCGTTAATGCTCATACTTTTTAATGTACTGTTGAAGGTCTGACCGACTGTTTTATTAATAATTTGCTTTTAAGTGATATAAGATAATTGATTTTAAGTAATTCTGGTTCGTCAGGAGGTGATCTGTTTAACAAAGAAAAATGGGACTTACGTGGCGAAGCTGCAAGTAATAAGTAAATGTAAAAGTAGAAGCAAGAGAAATTTATTAAATATTTCGATTGGTGGGAAGGAAGCACAATAGCTCGCAGCTTAATCTTCAGGCTGCGGGCTTTCTTATCAATCTAAATTCATAATCAAAGGTATGATTAATATAGCTTGTGAAAAAAAGAATGGCACACTCATCAACACGGGAATTGAATGGAATCTTTAATAGGAAAAACAATAGATAACTACCGCATACTTGAAGTAATCGGCAGAGGCGGAATGGGTGTTGTGTTTAAAGCTCTTGATGATAACCTTGATAAAATTGTAGCTCTTAAAATGATCGATCCTTTTTTGGCAAAGGATGAAAATTTTGTTCGCAGGTTTAAAACTGAAGCAAAAGCTTTAGCCAAACTTGAAAATCCCTATATAGTGGGTGTGCATGCTCTCAGGAATACTGAAGCCGGTCTTTTTATGGTAATGGAGTATGTAGAATCCAGACCTCTTTCACATTATTTAAGAGATAACGGTCCCTTTAATCTTAAAGATACGGTTTCAGTTCTTAAACAACTTTTGGATGCAATTGGTCATGCTCATCAGGTTGGTGTAATTCACCGGGATATAAAACCAAGTAATATTCTATTATGCGACAATGGCAAAGTAAAGGTTACAGATTTTGGTTTAGCCAAGGTAGTGCAGCAGAAAGACGGGGCAAGTACTGTTACACAAACAAGAGCAGGAACACTTTATTATATGTCACCAGAGCAGATAAAGGGATTAAAAAATGTTGATATACGAAGCGATCTTTATTCCTTAGGAATGACTCTTTATGAAATGCTGACCGGCCGTGTTCCTTTTGATAAAACAGACTCTGATTTTACAATTCAAAGACAAATTGTTGATGGGGAAATACCTTCACCAATCAAATTCAATACTGAAATTCCTAAAAAACTAAGTAAGATAATTCAAAAAGCAATTAGTAAAGAACCCGAAAAAAGATATCAAACTGCAGGTGAGATGCTCGATGATATATTAAAGTTTGAAAAAGAAATATTAACAGAAACAAAAACAAAAAAATCAGTACCGAAAGAAAAACCTAAACCTGCTTTACCTAAAGGCGATGCTACTAAAAAGTATTTGAAGCTTATTTCTGTTTTTGCTTCGTTCGCTATTCTGATTGCCGCCGGGTTTTTGTATTTCTTACTCTCTTCGAATGGAAATGAACAGGTTGATTCGATACTTTCAATAACAACAAATCCTGATAACTCAGAAATAATTATCGATGATGTTCATATAGGTAACTCACCGGTAGAAAAATATAAAGTAAACAACGATAAGGCGATCAATATAAAAATTAAAAAAACAGGGTACTTTACCTTTGATACTTCTTTGACTTTTCAAAAAGGCAGTAATGAAAATTTAAAAATAAATCTTATAGATATTATAGAAGAAGTTTCAGTAATGGAAACAGAACCAAAAGAGGTAGCTACAACAACAAATTATGGCAGTTTGAAAATAATGACAAAACCGGAGGAAGCCTCGATTTTTCTAAATGGAAAACCATCTGGATCTACACCATATGAAAATAAAATGCTTGCGGCCGGTACATACAGAGTTTTGATTCGTAAGAAAGGGTTCCTTGATATAAATCAGTCAGTAAAAATCGTTTCAGACAAAGTAATTACTGTTGAAAAAGATCTAACACCGGCAGTTAAATTAACTATTAATTCTGATCCGGCAGATGCAGTAGTAATCATAAATGATAAGCCGGCAGGTAAAACTCCTTATATAAATAATCAAACGGTCATCGACGATTATAATGTTATCGTTAAGAAATCAGGATTCAAAACCAGTTCAGAAAAAATAAAGATAACTGATAATAAGACAGACCGGGAGATTAATATAAAACTGGAACCATTGGTTGCAAAAGTACAGATTCTTGTCAGGCCATTCGGCAGCATATATATAAATGAACAGCTAAAAGTAAAAGACACTAACGCGCCTTTTAATATTGATCTTCCCGGCGGTTCACATCAGCTTAAAATAGTTCATCCAACTTTTGGCAGTGCAGTGCGAACCATAAATATTGTTGATGATAAACCTATGAAGTTTAATTTAGATTTAAGCCGGATTATGAAACTTACTATTATTTCAAATCCTCCTAACAGTGAAATATTCATTAATGATCAATCATCACAAAAGTATACACCGGCATTACTAACATTTACTCCCGGCAGCTATAAAGTACAGGTTAAAAAAGACGGATATAATTTTTCACCGGTTGAAAAAACATATAACATTGGTTCAGAAATTTATGAAGAATCGAAAGATAGAGAGGAAAGAATTGAGTTTAAACTTGAAGCGGTAAAATGATTCTTTTATAATAAAAGTTGATGATATCCGCCCATCATATTAAGAAAAATAATTGATGTAATTCAAATTATGATATTTTAACAAATAAGTTAAGAGGAGTAAAAAATGAAAAACTTTATTCTCAAATTTTTCTTATTAACTATCACCCTGATTCTGCTTCCCGCTTTAACATTAGTAATTCCATTGAATAATTATTTCGAACTATACGCACAAACAGAAGAGCAATGTGAAGAGCAGCTTGCTAAAGCCGAGGAAGAATACCAGTTAGGTAAATGGACAGAGGCAATTGAATTAATTGAACAGTGTCTGAAAAAACCTAATGTAGCAGAATCAGAAAAAGGCAAAGCATACAGGCTGCTTGGACTGGTTTACATTGCAATTCAACTTGAAAAAGAAGCTAACGATGCAGTGAAAAATCTGCTTATAATGGTTCCTAATTATAAAATTGATCCCGATAGGGATCCACCTTCGTTAAAAAAAATTATTGATAATACCGCACAGACCCTGAATCCTTTAATTACATCGATTACTCCTAATAAAATTGAAGCCGGTGAGAAGGGATTCACAATAACAGTTAACGGAAAAAACTTTGTTTACGGTTCAGTAGTAAAATTAAATGGAACAAATAAATCAACCTCGTACATAAGCTCTGCGGAATTAAAAGCAGAAATACCTCCAGGTGATATTTTAGATGAAGGAGAGATTAACATTAATGTTTACAGCCCCATTCTTGGCGGTAAAACTTCAAACTCAGAAAAATTAATTATTGAAAAATCCTCATCGTTTCCATGGACGTGGATTACGGTTGGAGGCGGGGCAATTGTTGCAGCCGTAGTTGCTGTTTTAACTTTAGGTGGTGATGATAATGTACCTGAAACAACAATTATAGCCGATCCGCCGGGAAGACCTTAAAGTTTTATTAAAGGAGAAAATAAAATGAAAACCAAATCAATACTTATTCTTATAATTATTGTGATGCTGTTTGCTCCTCACACTATTCCGGAACAACCATTTTTTAATTTACACAATAAAGGGGCTAATGGTAAAATCGTGGCAGAAAAATTTATGAGTTCAATTACTCTCACTTCTCCAAACGGCGGAGATAGTATTACTGCGGGTACAGCATATCAAATAACCTGGACAAGTGATGCCATAGAAAATGTAAAGATAGATTATTCAACTAACAATGGGGCAAATTGGATTACTATCATCAATTCAACACCTGCTGTTACAGGAAGTTATAGCTGGTTAGTCCCAAATACACCTTCTGAAAATTGTAAAGTGTTAGTAAGCGATGTATCCAACGCATTGATTAATGATCAAAGTAATAATGTTTTTATAATAATACCATATCCTCCTCCAGTTATAACTTTCTCTGTTGATATGAGTTTTATCTCTCCACCTATTACTGAGAATGATATAATTGCCGTCAGAGGTAAATTCTCTCCTTTGAGCTGGTTTCAGAATTATGAATTACAGTTAGCTAATAATAAGACTTATAAAAAAACAATAAACTTTGAACCATCAATAATCGACAGTATTCTGGAGTACAAATTTGTAATCGATAGACCAGGCTCCGGAATACAGTGGGAGCAGAATGTTGGGCCTGGCGATGGTGGTAACAGAGTTTATGTTATACAACCGGGTGAAATTGAATTACCAACGGTTTATTTTGATAGTACTTCACGCTTCATTGATTTTGAAACACTTGGACAGAATTTTGACTGGACCATCTTTGGCAATGGTCCGGGAGGGATTGAAACAGATTTTACTGTAGCTTTAAATCCGGACATTGAGGGTGTAAATTCATCACAACATTGCGGAAAATATATTGTAAGGTCAGATGCTGAACCATGGTCAGGTGTAACTACTGAAAACATAGAGTCTTTTGTTTTGTCGATATACAATAGTACAATTAAAGTAATGGTCTATAAAGATGTCATTTCTAATTTTAATCTTAAACTGGAGGGACCTGAACTGAACGAAGATTACAATGTTTCAAATACAATCACTAATCAGTGGGAAATACTTACTTTCGATTACTCACCTCACATAGGAAAAACAGTTAATAAATTAACAATCATTCCGGATCTTGTAACCGTTAGAAATTCAGCCAGCATCAACTATTTTGATAATATTTCATTTGGGCCACAATCATCAATAACACTAACATCGCCCAATGGCGGGGAAATCTGGTTTGCAAACTCAGTAGGAACGATTAGCTGGGTAAGTGAATCAATTGAAAATGTAAAAATTGATTATTCAACTAACAATGGAGCAAATTGGATTAATGTTGTTCAATCAATTCCGGCTGATAATGGAAGTTATGATTGGATAGTACCAAATACACCATCAACTAATTGTAAAGTGCTTATCAGCGATGTATCAAATGCATTGTTGAAGGACGAAAGTGATGCTGTTTTTACTATTAGTGCGGCAGTATTGCCCGCGATACAATTAACTTCTCCAAATGGTGGAGAAAACTGGCCCGGAGGATCAGAACAGAATATTACCTGGATAAGCAATGACATTTCAAACATTAAAATTGATTACACAACCAACAGCGGAACTAATTGGATTAATATAGTACCATCTGTAACAGCTGCCGGTGGAAGTTTTAGCTGGACAGTACCCAATACACCATCTGAAAATTGTGCAGTTCTGGTTAGCGATATTAACAATGCGCTTCTTAATGATCAGAGTGATGATAAATTTACCATCAGTCCGCAAATAACACCGGAAATAATTGTAACATCCCCCAACGGCGGGGAAAACTGGCAGAGCGGCGCATTAAAAAATATAACCTGGACAAGCGCCGTTGTTACAAATTTAAAGATTGATTATTCAACAAATAATGGTACAAATTGGGTAAACATAGTTGCTTCAACACCAGCATCATCGGCAACTTATGCCTGGACAGTTCCCAGCACACCATCAACTAACTGTAAAGTTTTGATAAGTGATGTGAATAATGCACTTATAAATGATCAAAGTAACAATGTATTTTCAATATTTAATTACAACACAGGTTTAACCATAAATACCAGTGTTAACTTTGGGGATGTAACAAAAACCAGCAGTTATAAGGCAATCGGTTTACCTGGCAATGTTAATATTCCATTAGCAAGTATGATGACCGGAAATCCCGGAAAAGATAACGACTGGCGAGCTTTCTGGGATAATGGAACTTCACCACTAATTGAATTTAACGGCAGCAATACATTTACATTTATACCCGGTAAAGCATTTTTTGTTATAAGTAAAAATCAGATTGTAATAAATCAAAATGTCAGTGCTGTTCAACTTGCGGCTGATAATACATACTCAATACCAATTCATAATGAATGGAATTTAATTTCAAATCCGTTTGATAAAACAATTCCCTGGAGTAGTGTACAAGCTGCAAATAGTTTAACACAGCCAATGCATCACTTCCAAAACGGTAGTTATAATAGCCCGGCAAACTTAGAACCATATAATGGATATTATTTCTTTAATAGCAATGGATTGACTGCACTTAAAATTCCATATAGCATATCGGGTTTTCTTGAAAAAAGAGATTCTCCAGATAAAAAAGAATTAGAGATTAAACTTGGCTCAGGTAACGAAAATAAATCTCAAGTCACCATTGGGTTCTCTGAATTTGCTGAAATGGGCGTTGATCTTCTTGACATTTTCTCTCCGCCCTCAAAATTTTGTGAAATCAACATAAGCATACATAATAAGAAGATTGAAACATCCTATAAATATCTTAAGAAAGAATATAGAAAAGAAATTAACAAAGGTCAGGAGTTTAATATACTTGTTGAAAACAACTCGGATAGAAACTTAATAATGTTCTTTAGCGGGTTGGAGAGTTTTATAGATTATGAAACATACCTTCTCGATATAAACCGAAGTAAATCTTATGACTTAAAGAAAACAGAAAATATTGAGATAGAAAATAATATGAAATTAAAGTCATTTCAGCTTTTAATAGGAACTAAGGAATATATATCACAAAAGGAAACAAATCTTATTCCTAATGAATATTGTCTATATCAAAATTATCCAAACCCTTTTAACCCATGCACTAAAATAAGTTGGAAGTCGCCAGTCGGCAGTCATCAAGTTCTTAAAGTCTTTGACGTCCTTGGAAGAGAAGTTGCAACACTCGTTGATGAATATAGATCAGCTGGAAGATATGAAGTTGAGTTTTATCCAGTATCCGGCATCCGGAATCCGGCATCCGGAATTTATTTCTATCAATTACGTGCAGGTTCTTTTGTTGAAACAAAGAAAATGACATTACTCAGATAAATTTATCAGCGGCTGGTGGTTAAGGTCTCCCCCCGGGCCTTCTGCCAGAGCTGAGCCCCGGCGCGAAAGCGTCGGGGTGCTATTTTATTTCATTTGAAAATATTTTTCCCGCTACGCTAATCACAAATAAATGATCAACAACCTAAAAACCAAAGGAGGTTTTATGAAAATCATAAAACAATCAGCTTTCGTTGTCTCGACATTATTGCTGCTGTTTTTGTTTTCCGGAATACTGACAGCGCAAAACCAGATACCCATCAGCGTTATAAGCAGTGGTGGCGAAAGGCAGTCAAATGCCAATTATGTAATTACCGGAACGCTGGGTCAGGTTAGTGCCGGTTTAAGCACCACAACCAGCTTTAAACTGCAATCCGGTTTCTGGCATCTATATTACCAGGATGTAGTTGTTAATGTTGAAGAAGAAGATCTTCTTCCACTAACCTATAAGCTGGAACAGAATTACCCTAACCCCTTTAATCCCTCAACAATAATAAAGTTTGCGGTACCTGAAAGAACCCGTGTGCTGATAAAAATATACGACATACTCGGCGGGGAGGTGTCTACTCTTGTTAATGAAGAACTTGATGCCGGCCGGTATGAAAAAACGTTTAACGCCGCAGCGCTTTCAACAGGAGTATATATATACAGAATTCAGGCAGGCAGTTATGTGAATACAAAAAAAATGCTGTTGATTAAGTAGTCAGTGTTTATAAAAGCAATTTCTAATTGAATCATTTAATCACAAAAAAATATAATGGAGATAAAAATGAAACGGATATTATTCATATTAAGTCTTTTATGCTTTTTGTCGGTCAGTGTATTCGGACAGGCAATACCCAAGCAATTTGATTACCAGGGAGTGCTTAAAACATCGGCAGGCGGCGTAGTTCCCGATGGTAACTATCCAATGACATTCAGAATTTATAATGATCCCACAGGAGGCACAGCATTGTGGACTGAAACACAAACAGTTGCAGTAGCAAACGGAATATTTTCCGTTCATCTTGGAAGCAATACAGCAATCGCAGGAGTGCCGTTCAACAGAATTCATTTCTTAGGGATTACTCTCGGCACAGAACCGGAATTACTGCCAAGGACAATGTTAACACCTTCTCCATATTCATTTATGAGTATGGATATAATGGACGAAGCAGTAACAACAACTAAAATTCACGATGGAGCAGTAACCGGAGCCAAAATTGGAAGTAACCAGGTAGTAAAAAGTTTGAATGGAATTAAAGATGATGTAACTCTGGTTGCGGGGACAAACATAACTCTTACTCCCAGCGGCAATAATATTACAATTAATGCTGCGGGAGGCGGTGGCGGCGGAACTGTAACCCAGGTTAATACGGGTGCAGGTCTAACAGGAGGACCAATTACAACGACTGGAACTATAAGTATTCCGAATGATGGAATAACCAGTGCAATGCTGCAAAGCAACTCAGTTACATCAGCAAAAATTACAGACGGAACTATTGCTACTGCTGATCTTGCAAATAATTCTGTTACCAGTGTAAAAATTGTTGATGCTACTATAACAGCTGCTGATATTGGTGCGACACAAGTTGTTAAGGCATTAAATAATTTAAAAGATAATGTTACACTTGTTGCAGGAAGTAATATTACTATAACCCCAAGTGGTCAGAATCTTACAATAGCATCAACTGCCGGTGGTGTGGGAGGAAGTGGAACCACTAATTATTTACCAAGATTTTCAGCTTCAACAACTTTGGGTAATTCAATAATTTATCAAAGTGCAAGTAATATCGGTATAAATAAAACATCTCCTGAACAACGCTTGCATGTTAATGGTGCTGTCGTACTAGAAAAATCCACAAGCGCTGTGGATAGATTATATTTGAAAACTGCAACCCAAAATGATCCCGGTCGTTATGGAATCAGATTTTCCAATAATGAAATTGCGCCATTTGAAGGAGATGATATTGGGAATCAGGTTTTTAGTTTTATGTCAACCTGGGGACAAAACAGGACCTATGATGCAAAGCTGCAAATTGTTGGTAAAGGAACAAGTACCTGGGGCAATATGTTAGAGTTAACTCACAATGGAAGTAGAGGAATAATTAGTACAGATGTTGGAAATATTATAATAACTCCGGCAGGTGGATATGTTGGTATAGGAACAACAACCCCAAGCAGCACTTTGCACGCCCTTCATTCTAATGGTAATTATGGTCGAATAGCAACTTCTCTTGATGGTATAGCGGCATATTCAAATATATCCAGCGGTTATGCAATTTACGGGATTCAAGGAGCTAATGCACAATATGCAGGCCGTTTTTCTGGTAATGTTTCAGTAACCGGGACATTAAGTAAAGGCGGTGGTTCATTTAAAATAGATCATCCATTAGATCCTGCTAATAAATATCTATATCACTCCTTTGTCGAATCACCTGATATGATGAACATTTATAATGGAAATGTAACAACAGATGGTTCCGGTTATGCAGTAGTTTCACTTCCGGATTGGTTTGAAGCACTTAATAAGGATTTCAGATATCAGTTAACCGTTATTGGTGATTTTGCCCAGGCAATAATTGCGCAGGAAGTACAGGGAAATCAGTTTGCAATAAGAACTGACAAACCAAACATTAAAGTATCCTGGCAGGTAACCGGTATTCGTAAAGATGCTTTTGCAGAAAAATATAGAATACCGGTTGAAGAGATTAAGAAAGATGATGAAATAGGTAAATATATTCATCCTGACGCTTTCGGAATCCCAGAATCATCAGGTATAGATTATGAAAGAAACAGAAATGCATTAGATAGAAAATGATTCACCTCCTGTTAATAAGATTTAATTGACTATTCAGGGAAGCATAAGGCAGCGGCGGTTCATTGAATCGCCGCCTCATTAAAATTTATTTATTAAATCAATTCACTATAATTACTTAAATAATAATACAGTTTACAACCCGACGTTATTAAACTCTAAGAAAATAAAAATAATCACTTAGAAAATTTTTTAAATTTCCGTAAATACCAATCAATCCATATTCAAATACTTAGCGGAGGTACTATGTTACGATTCACATTGTTAATATCGTTTTGCTTCTTGCTCATTTTTAATACAGGCTATCCTCAAACCCTTCCAATTAAAATTGGTGTCTTTGGAGCAGTATCATTACCGGCCGGTGATTTTGGTGATGATAAGAGTTTTAATCTCGAATCTGGGCGAGGAGATGGCTTTGCTACAGTTGGTTTTGGTGGAGGTTTAGAGCTGCTTTATCCGGTAGGTGCACCTGGATTAAACTGGCACACTACAGCAGGATTTCTGTATAATGGTTTTGATGATAAGGAACTGATAAATTATATCGATGAAGATAATATCGATGTTGATGCAGGCAATTATTTTATTATTCCAGTTATGACAGGACTTAGTTACAAAGCACCCCTTTCAAGTGGGCTCGACGCACTATTTATTGGTCAACTGGGTTTATCTTTTATTAAGAAGACTACTATAGAATTATTTGAGCCGGAAACCGATTATTCTCTTGAAGCAGAATTTGGAATGGCAACATCCTTTACCATTGGAGTTGGAGCAGGATTACTTTTTAATGATAAATTTAATGTTACTTTCCGATACTTAGGATGTGGTCAGCCGGAGTTTGATGTTACATTTAATGAAAATGGAAACACAGATGATGGGGAGGCAGAGATATCAGTAGGAGTGTTCTTGATTTCTCTAGGTATATACTTTTAATGCGGAATATTAATTGTTTTGATAATAAACAGGATACCGTCTAAACTATTCCGCTGTATTTATTCAAAGCAATATAAATATATCAAATTATTCAGAGTGTTTGGTACTTTATGATTATAGAATGCCGAACGCTCTGGTTTATTTTATTTATTTTCTGATTTATTCTTCGGTTTTCCTGCCAGTATTAATTCGGAAATTGCTCCGATATTCAAAATTTAAATACTTCTTTTAAATAAATGAAAACATATCAAGGTCAGACAGATAAAATAAAAAAAATTGAACTTGAATCATCAATTGAACAAATAACCTGGTCAGCTCCACATGCAGCTGTCGGTGGTAAAGTTAGTTTAGACGTATTTACTCACTTTGTAGGAAATAATTCTGAAATTAAAATTGAACTGACTGACAAATCAGGAAAAACAATTGAAACTTTAAAAGGGAATATTATTGGTAACCATTACTGGAAGCAGATAATAGTACCGGGAAAAGCAAATGATGAATTATATGCTGAAGTCAAATTGCCAAAGCTGGGGTTAAGCAAAAAATCAAATCGCTTATATGTTTATCCTGCAATACTAATAAAAAATTGTAAATGGGATAAGAAAGAAGCCCGTCGCGGAGATGTTTTAAAGTTAACTGCAGATGTGGAAAATGCTTACGAAGGCACAGAAGCGGAGATACAAATATGGGAACACGATTCTGATGGTGCGCATGATTTTATTGCCAAGTTTCCTGCTTTAGTTAAAAATAAAAAAATAGAAGCAGGGTGGGAATATGAATACCTTGAGGATACAGATGACATACCCACAAAAGAGGAAAGCGAAAAAGGCTATAATCCGCCGGAATATTTTTTCCGGGTTATTGTTACCGGAGTTTCCGCAGATTCAGGATTGTTGGAGTTTAAAGATTGGATTGAGATAAATTTGCTTGACGAATTTGGCGAACCAATGGCAGATGTAAAATATGTAATTAAAATTTCAGATGGATCTGAAATAGAAGGGCAACTTGATAAAAACGGAAATGCAAAGGTTGAGGATGTTAAACCAGGTCCATATTGGATATACTTCCCGGATCTTGATTATGAATTAGAGTATTAGATATCAACAAAAAATCCTTTATGGGAGATGGCTGATAAACTGAAATCGCTTAGTAGAGAAAGTAGCACGAGCGGTACTATATATACAAAACAAAAAGAATCTCCACCATTTTACGGAGTAAAATCTGAATTCAGACCGGATGTTTATTGGGATATCCCCCGTTATGGTTGGTTTCCATCAGGTAATGCAAAGGTTACACAGATAATATATAATAATAATGACTTGCGCATTCGCATTGCAGCATTCATTTCGCCAAAACCGGAGAATGTCAGTGCTTTCTTTCCCAGTAATGAATTCAGAATAGGCGTAAGAACATCTGATATACACGATGCTATTAAGGCTCGTATTGATGCCGCTAAGGAATTTTTGGAATTGGAACGAAATGATAAACTTGATACGGATTTATTTAATAAAGGAAAGATTGCTTCTGAGTCAATTAAAAATCTAGAAATAAAATTAAGTTTATTAGAAAATACTTTTGAAGTGATGAAGGGAATTATAAACAAAGGTTGGACACACATAATAATTGTATCTGCCTGGAAAGAGGGAAAAACAGACAGACTCGATTTAAATGCTGATTTTTTTGATGTGTTTTATCCGAAAGATGCATTTCCGATTGCAGGATATATTTCTGGTTCACCATCCTGGGTTAGTCGTGATGATTTTATCTGGCAGTTTTTCCCTAAAGGGGTTGCGGTTCAATCAAAAGCAGGAAAAAATATACTCTGGAATCGTTTCGAATACATCATAGAATCTAAAGAACTCGATAATATTAAAATAACTTTTAATCATAGTACTATTGATGTTATAAATGAGAATGAAGATAAAGTTGAGAAACTGGTCGTTCAAAAAAAATGGCCTACTGTTAAAGAGGTTGTGCAGAGTATCGAAGACAATCTCAAGAATAAACCATATGGTAACAAAGCAGATAGAGCAAGGAAAAATGCTGTTAAATGGGTTGAACGTTTTCTAATTCGTGCTCGACAACTTGAAAAAAGAAAAAAAACAAAGTTCGCAAAAGAAAATGAAGAAGCTGCAGAAAAAGTAATGGAATATGTGCGAGCTAGCCTTGAAAATGAACAAAAAAAAATCATTTCCGACCTAAATGGTATTACTGATCCGATGAGCAGAAAAGTAGATGAAATCTCCAAAGAAGCTTTAACTAACCTAAGCGAATTAATGATGGTTGGTGGTGAAGTCGAGCAAGGTGAATTAACAACAAATACGACAAAATCTATTGTCAATATTTTTAAGGATAGAGCCGAATTACAGCTTGATGAATTAAAAAATTCAGATTACAATGATAAAAATTTTAAATCCAAAGCTGTAAAAACAATTAATACAATTTCACAACTACAACTCTTGCCCGATGAATCAGATCCTGTTCTTAACAAAAGGAGTAACGATGAAATTCTAAATGAGACGATGGAATTACTTAGTAAAAAAATAGTTGTACAAATTAAAGATCTCGGTAATCCAAGTGTTCAATGGGATGCTATGAAATTAGTAAAGCTGCATGAACAAAATTATCAATTAGGTGAAACACACAAACCCGACGATGATACACTTAATGAATTAAGAACTAAAAGCTTTAAGGAGATTGAGAAAGTTTATTCACTAAATCAATCCTTAAATAAAAAATTGAGATTACTGATTTCGGTTCACGTAAGAATGCTTAAAGGCAGATTACCAAAGGAATTATATAAAGATATAAACGTAAAAAACTACTTGCATGAACTTAAAGCACCTATACGCGAAGAAGTATCCAAGGGTGATAAATCTTTAGATCCGAGTAAAGTTCCAGAGAGAACAGATGAAAATAAAGTATGATTTGGAATAAATAACTACGAAAGCAAGATGTAGATTATGATTACTTTGATGATTACCTGAAAGTAAGAAGAAAATGATTTAACAAATAGCATTCAATTCTTTTCATTGATTACAAAGATGTTCTTTAAGAAATAAGTTCCGGATATATCTCAAAACTGTCCATATAGAAACAAAAGAAGATATGATGCAATTAGCGTATAAACTGGAACAGAACTATCCGAATCCGTTTAATCCCGTAACAGTAATTAAATTCTCGGTATCTGAGAGGAGTAATGTTGTATTGAAAATCTATGATATACTCGGGAGCGAAGTTGCAGCACTTATAAAACAGGAAATGAAATCCGGAAATTATATCGTCATAAAAAAATGCCGCTGATAAAATAAATCGATGATTCTTAATGTTTTAAGAACTAATAAAAACATAAGGGAGATTAAAATGAAACTAAGATTGTGCTTGCTTACACTGATGTGCTTTCTGTCAGTCAGCGTATTTGGACAGACAATACCCAAACAAATTAACTACCAAGGTGTATTAAAGGAAGGCTCTGCACTTGTTAATGGAAATAATCTTTTTACGTTCAGGATTTATAATGAACCAACAGGAGGCAGTGCATTGTGGACAGAGAGTCGAACAATATTGGTTGAGAATGGTTTATTCAGTGCGCATCTGGGAAGCGTAACGCCAATAGCAGGTGTACCTTTTGACAGAGTTCATTTTCTTGGAATAACAATTGGAACGGGACCAGAATTGACACCGCGTACAACGCTCACACCATCTCCGTATTCATTTATGAGTATGGATATAATGGATGAAGCCGTAACAACAACAAAGATACAGGCTAAAGCAGTAATAGCAGAGAAGATAGATACAAACCAGGTAGTGATGAGCATTAATGGATTAAAGGATGATGTATCACTTGTTGCCGGCTCAGACATAACAATCACACCAAGCGGTAATAATATTACAATTTCTTCTACTGGCGGTGCCAGCGGCATTGGAGGTAACGGAACGACAAATTATTTATCAAAATTTACAGGGACTACATCAATAGGCAATTCAGTATTCTATGAGACTGAGGGTAAGATAGGTTTAGGAACCACATCACCCGACCACAGTTTGACAATTAATTCAACACCAACAGCGGGATTGGGATTAAAAATTTCAAGAGACAATGGAGGCTTAGGCATAGCACTATTGGAAGATTCACAACCATCTGGCTTACGCGGCTGGTCTTTTAATCTTTACCAGCAAAAACTTTCAATTATTACAACACAGGATAATGGTTTTTCAACAATCAAAAGTTTGATATCTTTTGACAGAAATGGAAACATAGGTATTGGCACAACTAATCCTGATTACCCGCTTCAAGTTATATCAAACAGAAGATATGCGGGATATTTTGTAACAGACTCAGTTTCTTCATCCACCCACGCTGTTCACGGTGAGATTACTGGTTCGGGGAATGGTAGCTCTATTGGTGTTTATGGTAAGTCCAGTCCAGCTGATGGATGGGGCTTCGGAGGGTCCTTCATAGGTGGTTATATAGGGGTTTCGGGAAGAGTATTAAATCCATCGGGGACGGGTATTTATTATGGAGTAGTTGGTGCGGTATCTGGCGGTTCAAATCCGGCCGGCAGCAGATATGGTGTTTGGGGCACTGCCGATGGAACCGGTACAGGAACAAGAGTTGGTGTTGTGGGCAGTGCAGCAGGCGGAACAACAAATTGGGGCGGTTATTTTTCCGGCAATGTTAATGTCACTGGAACTATAAGTAAAGGAGGCGGTTCATTTAAGATTGATCATCCTTTAGATCCTGCTAATAAATACCTATATCATTCCTTTGTTGAATCACCTGATATGAAAAATATATATGATGGAACCGTAATAACAGATGCATCAGGATTTGCAACAGTCACTTTACCCGATTGGTTTGAAGCACTGAATAAAGATTTCAGGTATCAGTTAACCGTTATTGGTGAATTTGCTCAGGCAATTATAGAAGAGAAAATTAATAACAATCAATTTACTATAAGAACAGATAAACCAAATATAGAAGTATGCTGGCTGATAACTGGAATTCGTAAAGATGCCTTTGCTGAAAAATACAGAATACCCGTAGAGGAATTAAAGCAGGGAGATGAAGCCGGCAAATATCTATATCCGGATGCATACAATATGCCCGTAAGGATGGGTATTGATTATGAAATTATTAACCGGTTTAAAGAAAAAAACATAGATTAATATTTGACTCATTCGGCTATTGCAAAAAAATCTCTTCAGAAACATTTACTTGACTATACTCACATCTGTCATTACCAATTTTATTTCTAAAGAATGAATGAAAGAATAAATGCGTAAGTAATAAAATTAAACTTTGGAATCTTAACCATAAGAAATCCCTCATAATCATAAATTATCTTTAAAAATAAATCTCCTTCAGTTAACACAACAGACCGTCTCATTAAAAAAAAGCTTTTAATACAGTATTTCTTAAATAAAAAGTGATAATTTAAATAAGGCAAGCACCATGAAAACCTATTTTACACTTCTTCTAACCGTGTTCCTTTGCGCATCTTTTTTATTTTCACAAACAATTGAATGGGAACAGCTAAGTGGTCCTCACGGCGGGGGTATCTATTCAATAGTTAAGGATAACAGTGGGAATATTTACACTAACACTATGTGGGGCGCAGGTCCGTTCAAATCCACTGATAATGGTGAAAGCTGGTTCTCGATCAAAAACGGCTTAACACCATACAATGGAGAGTTCCACCCGATGAATATAAATTCAAATGATAATCTATTTATTGGTGGGGCACATAGCAGCGCTTACCTCTGCCGTTCAACAGATGGAGGGAGTACCTGGGAATCATTAAACAATTTAAATACAAACCAGGGCAGCGTAATTTATATTTCATTCGATGCCAGCGATAATGTTTACGTTGGAACCGGTACCGGGATTTATAAATCAACCGATAACGGAGATAACTGGGTTCAGTATGGAATGATTGGCTCCCAAGTTGAATCTATTGCATTTAATGACAGTGGGCACGTTTTCGCCGGAACCTCTTATGCAGTTTACCGCTCAACGGATGATGGCACGAACTGGACACAACTGCCAACAGGTGGTGGTACGCGAACAGTTTGGATAGCCCCCAATGGTTACATTTTTGCGGGTTGCTGGGAAAATGGCGGTATCTTACTTTCAACAGATAATGGTAATAGCTGGAGTTATTCTTACCCTCAAACCGTTCAAGTAAGATCAGCATCAACACCTTTCTTTGATGATTATAATTATATCTATTTCCCAACTCATGGTAAAGGAGTTTTGTTTTCCTCTGATTATGGTAATAGCTGGACTGAATTTAATGATGGATTAGGTAATAAAAATGTTAGAGCTGTAACTAAAACACTTAATCAGTTTTTGTTTGCTGGTGGTGATTATGGTCTCTTCAAATGTAACAGCTGGGCAGGTTATCCATATTGGTACTCGACCGGACTTCCAGTGTGCGGTGTGAAAAAAATAGAAACAGATCAGTATGATAACGTTTTTACAGGTATATGGGGAGTGAACCGTTCATTCAATAAAGGGCAAACCTGGGAAACTATAAATAATGGCTTATCCAATTTAGAAGTAAAAGAAGTAACAATTAAAAATGATGGGACAATTTTTCTAGGTTGTGGAATTAATGGTCCCTGTATTTTCCGCTCAACAGATAATGGAAATTCCTGGACAGCCATCGAAAACGAAATACAAAGACATGATGTAGAAGCGATAACATTTGATGCTGAAGGAAATGTTTACGCTGGGAATTTTTATGGTGTTTATAAATCAACCAACAATGGAGATAACTGGGTAAATATTGGCGGAGCTGCAGGAGCAAAAGAACTTTGTTTTAATTTTATTGGAGATTTATTTCTAGCAAGCTGGGGTGGAGGTTTTTGGAAACTACCGGCTGGCGATACAACCTGGGTTAATCTTACTACCATTATTAACTCTAGCTGGAATTGGTCAATGTTAATCGCGAGCAATGATTACATTTATGTTGGCAGTAAGCGTTCAACTGATAATGGAATTTCCTGGGAAGAAATTACTTATCCTGGTCCTTACATTTGTTACGCAGAAAATTCTGTCGGTAACATTTTTATAGGTACCAGAAGTTATGGAAACGGGATTTGGCGATCGACAGATTTTGGTGACAGCTGGGAAGCGATTAACTCAGGACTTTCGACTTTAGAAATTTGGTCTCTTGCTGTTGACGCTGAAGATTATCTTTATGCCGGAACTGATGGAAAATCAATGTTTAAAACTACCATATCAACTGTAACATCTGTTGAAAATGAAAATCATTTACCACCATCTTTTTACCTCGAGCAGAATTATCCCAACCCGTTTAATCCCAGCACTTGCATCAGTTGGCAGTCTCCAGTAGGCGGTCATCAAATGTTAAAAGTATTTGATGTATTGGGAAATGAGATTGCAACACTTGTTGATGAATACAAACCAGCAGGGAACTATGAAGTTGAATTTAAAGCTGAAGGATTATCAAGCGGAATTTATTTCTATCAACTAAGGACTGGAGATTTTATTCAAACAAAGAAAATGGTATTACTGCTATAAATATTCAGAAAATAAAGCTAAAAATTACTCTTAGGAGGATAAAATGAAAAATTTAATATCAACTATCATTGTTTTTACAGTCCATCTGTTTTTTGTGCACAATTCTTTAGCGCAACAAATGGCTTGGATTGAAGAGGATTTACCGCAAACAATGTCCGGAAGTGCACTTGCTAATAGGGGAGATGACGTTTTGGTTTTTACCAGGAATTACGCAGATGTTATCTTCTTTTTTGATACACGAATAAATACCTGGACTGAAGTACCTCTTGGCGCACAACAAACATTCAAAAAAGTATTAGCAGCAGGCAACACAGCTTTTGCATACACTGATGATTACATAATTGCTTACAGTTCAATTCTTTCCCAATGGGATACATTGAGATATGAAGGAAATGTTATTGATCCCAACGGGGTTTCAATCCATAAAGGTTACGGATGTGCTGAAAAACTCGCCTACTTTATTACCGATGCAAACATATTTTATGTTTTCGATAGTGAACTGGCAGAATGGCAATCATATAATTATGGAAGCGTTACTAATGCCGGAACCTATCATAAATTTTGGGCAGCTGATAATTATGCAGGAGCAATATTGGGCAGAAATGGAAATGATTTTGCAAAAAACATTGCATATAGTCTTGTTACTCATTCTTTTGCAGAATTAGATCAGGGCGGATGGTATCACTACCCGGATAATATTATGAATGGTGGATATGTCGCTTGGTGGACAGATGCCGTAAGCTGGTATTCATATTTTGGATATTCCGCAACTACAAATCAATTTACATCGGTTACTTTTCCATCCGGTTATAATGTGGGGCTAATCGAAGCATGGATTGATCATACATCATTCCCTTTACTGGAAGATATTTATGTTTTCACCTGTGGATATGTAGTAGGAGATCAATTTAATAGAGATGCAACAGTCAGAAGTTACTCAACCAAAACCGGGACTTGGTATTCACATCAATATTCTTATAATCCAAGCGATATATCCGGAACCAGTTGGAAGAGAGGTGGAAGTTTTTCAGTTGGAGATTATTATCACAATTCCGATCTCTCTCATAGTGTTTGGAAATTTTATGGTAATTCAGGAATTCACATTGGAGAATACACTGGTTTATTTGGTGCAGGTTCACAAGTTTATTTTATCTGCGGAGGCAAGGTTGCAGTTGGTGTAGGGGATGATAATTTATGGTTCCACAATTTTGAAAACGCCACTACAAAAAATGAATACCACCCTCCAAATCCTGATGTTTTTTACGGTGGAGGTATAGGTGCAGAAAATTATTGTATCATTGCCCGTATAAATTCAACATCTGATACAATGAGAGTGTTCTTCTTTAACAGTAACACCAATAAACTCCAATCAGTCCAGAGCCATAAACCTTCACCGACAGGTCCTACTATAATTGCAACACCCAGGGTGTGTGGTTACAGAGCCGGCGGTCCAAATAATGAGGTTATCTTCTATTCGGAAGAAAAAGATACAATTGTTATCTATAATGCTCCAGAATCTTATGGATCATTATCGGCAAATAATTTTTTAATTGCTCATACGCTTGGCTCTTCATTTACACTTTTTGATGCAAACACAAGCCAACTTCATGAAAAGAACTTTCAGATTGTAGGCTCACCTTTTCTAGGAGATTCTTTATTATTTACGAAATCAGGTGATTATGAACTAGTGGCATATAGCGGTATTACGAAAAACTGGACAACACAACAAACAGATCAAATCATTAATGCTATGCACATTGGTGATGAAATTGGTATTGGAGCCAGCGTTAATTTTGAAAAATACTGGGGATATTCAGCATACAATGACACATATTATGAACTTGTTCCTGAAGGGAATTGGTTAAGTCCTGCATCAATGGCTGGTGGTAAAACAGCAATAGTAATGAGGACAAATAAAATCTACGCTTTTTCTCCCGGTGTTGTGAATTCAATTGAAGACAATTCTATAAATAGTATTATTAATTTTTCTCTCTCTCAAAACTATCCCAACCCATTTAATCCGTCAACAAAAATCAGTTATCGAATACCGGTAAGCAGTAATGTAACATTAAAAATTTATGACATACTGGGAAATGAAATAGCAACCTTAGTTAATGAAGAAAAATCTGCTGGAGAATATGAGGTTGAATTTAATCCATCTTCCATCAACTATCATCCAGCTTCCGGAGTTTATTTCTATCAGCTAAAAGCAGGAGATTTTATTAAAACAAAAAAAATGATGCTGTTGAAGTAATCACTGAAATAATTGAAAAGGAGCTTATCAATGAAAAGTATTCAGATAATATTTTTTCTATTACTGATTCAAAATATATTTTCACAGCCAACTTTAAAAATATACTGCACTCAATTTGATGAAGCGCGCCGTTTTGTATTTCAATCAAATTTAGATGGTTCGGATATAGATACACTAACGTTTCCTATACGACCCACTGCAATTGCAGTCGATTGGAAAAGCAATCCTCAAAAACTATACGTTGGACTCAGCGGAGCGACAGGCCTCGGTAAAATAGTTAGATGTGATGTTGATGGTGGGAACCAGGAAGATGTAATTACAGATTTAATCACTATAGCAGATATTGAGCTTGATTTAAGAAACAGAAAGATCTACTGGGTCCAGGATACCTATGATGATGATAAAATTTATAAAGCTGATATGGAAGGATTAAATTCATCCATCGAAACCATATATTCTTCCACAACTACAAATCGAGACTTATGGGGAATTGCGTTGGATGTTGATGCACACCGAATGTGGTTTACTGAGAGGGGCGGTACTTGTTACTCAAGCTACATTAAAAGTATGAGTATGAATGGCGGAGTAACAACCACAATTGTTAACCCTGCTTGCAATCCGCACGACGTAGAATATTTTGACGGAAAAATTTATTGGTTTAGTGATGATGAGTTAAAGAAAGCAGATGCCGATGGAAATAATATCACAACTATTATTTCACCAGTAAAAGCTGATGGACTGGCTATTGACGCAACTAATAATAGGATTTATTGGGTTGATTACAGTTACAATTATGTTCGATGCGTAAATATAGATGGTTCCGGTGACCAGGTTATCTCAACAGGACATCACACATTATCCATGATCGACACAGATTATAATCCTGCCATAGTAAATCTTGAAAACGAAACTAATTTTGTTTTTTCTTTTAAATTATATCAAAATTACCCAAATCCATTTAATCCAAGCACCACAATCAGCTGGCAGTCCCCAGTAAGCAGTTGGCAAACCATTAAATTATTTTATGTATTAGGCAGAGAAATAGAAACAATAGTTGAAGGATATTATGATGCCGGAAATCATTCTACATTGTACATTGTTAATTCTTCATTACCAAGCGGAGTTTATTTCTATCAACTAAAAGCAGGAGGCTTTGTTCAAACTAAAAAAATGATGTATCTAAAATAAAATTGTAGGTAATGCATTAGTTTATAAAACTAAGTGAATTTAAAAATAGCTGTTCGTTATTTGCCGAACGTAAATAGTAGACAAATGTTAAGTTTAATTTTCTTGACATTGAGTATTTAAAGAGTTTTATTTAAAAAGAATTTATTCCAACTGTTGACCACTGGACCTTTTAGGGTAACTAGTTGTAGTAATTATATTTTTATTCATATCTCTTACCCCCTAAGGCGCAGCGATGATTTATATGCTGTGCAGAAAAATATTGTCTTCCAAAGTAAATTAATAATTTTTAAACATTACAGGAGAGGGTCATGAAAAAGTTATTTATACTTTTTAGTGTTGTTCTATCATTTCAAATTACTTCACTTGCCCAAGACGGATGGTTTAATGTAACTCCATCTGATACTGTGCCACGACTTTTAGGGGTATATGCTCTGGATGCTAATAATATTTGGGTTACTGGTGTGGATGGAACAATACTTCACACAATTGATGGTGGCCTAAGTTGGGTATCAATTCAAAGTAATATAAGCGTAGGGTTGGGAAAAGTTCAGTTCATAAATCCTGATACCGGGTGGGTTGCTTCTTCACATTATATTTACAGAACAACGGACGGTGGTTCAAGTTGGGTACAGCAACTATATTTACCAAATTCTAGTGATATTATTACTGATGTAGAATTTGTTAAAGGTTTACCAGGTGAACAAGTATGGGGATATGCTACGGGAGGGTTACAAAGTTTTTGGAAAACTACTGATTGTGGCGAAACGTGGATAAGTAATGGGGGTGCTTGCGGCAACGGTAACTTTAACGCCTGTAGTTTTGTTGATAAAAATACCGGCTGGATTGTGGGGGTGCCAAGTGTTTCTACTACAGCATCTATAATGCGAACTACAGATGGGGGAGGAATATTTGAAGAGCAAATAAATCCTGTATCAGAACCATATCTACGGGATGTTATTTTTATTGATAGTCAGAGAGGTCTGACAGTTGGAATTTATGGTCAAACATTATTTACCAGTGATGGTGGTGCGAATTGGGAGCAAAGACCTAATGGTAGTAAAACCTGGATGAGAGTTTTTCTTACGGCATCCGGTAAAGCCTGGTCTATTGGATTTGATGGGGCAATAGCACACTCCAATGATTGGGGCTACAACTGGCAAAACCAAGAAAGTGGGGTAAATGATTTACTGTGGGGCATTCATTTTATTAACGATAATGAGGGTTGGGTTGTGGGACAAATATCCTCACAAAAAGGGGTAATACTTAATACAACAAACGGTGGTGTAACATTCGTAGAAGAAGAAAAGATTTATGAATTACCAACCACATATTCCTTAAGTAATAATTTTCCTAATCCCTTTAATCCAACTACAACCATCAAATGGCAAATTCCTGAAATAGGATTTGTAACATTAAAAATTTATGATGTGTTAGGAAGTGAGGTTGCAGCATTAGTAAATGAAGAAAAACCCGCAGGAGAGTTTGAAGTAGAGTTTAACGTAGGTCGGGACTCCAGTCCTGACATAGCAAGCGGAATTTATTTTTATCAAATTAAAGCTGGAGATTTTATACAAACAAAGAAAATGATTTTCATAAAATAAATTTCAATTTTAAAATATATAGAGAAAGGAATAAGAAAATGATTAGTGCAAAGCAAAACCATAAAATTATATTCAGGTTATTTTCACTATTCATTATTATAACTTTTCAGAAACCACTTTTTTCTCAAATTACAATAGCACAATCGGAATTCCTCGATATTTTTACTCCGGACTCACGACTTTATGTAATTCAGGGAGAAAGTGGTTTAATCAATATTGGTGATAATAGTGGTCCCAATATATACGATTTTACTTTTGTAAATATGCAGGATACGATGAGGAGGAATAATTATTCCGTAAACTCAATACCTATACTCGCTGAACGATATCTGCCATATGCACATACATTTGGATTGAATCCGCAAAACATACAGGACAACCCTGTCATTTATTCCGGCAGCGATTCATCATTTTTCATTGGTGCGGCAACTATTGAAAGCGGATACAGATTTACACATTATGTTCCGTATGAATTGTACTCCCAATTTCCAGTAACATATGAATCTAGCTTTAGCCAGTTTATAGAAATCTGGGATACCACATATGATTCAAACTGGCAGATAACACAAGCAGTTTTTTATACCAGCCAGCAGGAAATGACGGTGGATGGTTTCGGCATACTTAGATTACCCGGTATGGATTTAGAGTGCCTCAGACAAAAACGTGATTATGCAGATTATGGGCATAAAGATTTTCACTTTATAACCAGGGAAGGTCTCCTTTTAGTAGTTGATCATATTCCGATAGGCGAGCCGGATACTGGTTTTGTAAATGCCGATTATTCAGTTTTCCTATCATCAGAAGCTGTTGGGGTTGAGAGGGAATATAAAATTCCTCGTCTGTTCGAATTAAAGCAAAACTATCCAAATCCCTTTAACCCTAAAACTAATATCGAATTTCAGATTTCGGATTTTAGATTTGTGAGTTTGAAAGTTTTTGATGTTTTAGGGAATGAAATTGCAACATTAGTAAACGAAGAAAAATCTCCTGGAACATACGAAGTTGAATTTAATCCAGCATCAAGTTTTCGGTATCCAGCATCTGGAATCTATTTCTATCGGCTTAGAGCAGGTACTTTCGTTGAAGCAAGGAAGATGGTTCTTATTCGTTAAGAACATTAGTGGAATAATATTAATCAAGTAAAAACATTAATTATCAGAAAGGAAAAAGAAATGAGCTTTAAGAATCTAATGATTATTAAAGCAGTCGTTTGTCTGTTTTTTGGAATTCTTTTACTTGCAATACCGGACACACTGCTTTCAATCTTTGGCGCAACACTGGGTGCCGGAGGAATGTTTACTGCAAGAGAGTACGGATCTTCTTTATTCGGGAATCTTTTTCTCTGCTGGTTTGCCAGGAATTCAGAAGAATCTGATGCAAGAGGAGCAATAATTCTTGCGTTATTTGTTTATGATCTTATTGCATTTGTTATGACAACTATTACAGTTATTGCAGGAGTGCTCAATCCATTAGGATGGCTGATTGTATTTACATATCTGTTTTTCACAATCAGCTTTGGTTATTTTTTAGTAAAACCACCAACTGCAAAAATTATTTAATCCCTTGTAATTAAATTTATATAGATATAGTGCGGTATTTATAATAAATGCAAACCCACAGGAAGGCATGAGGTAGAGTTCGGTATTCATTCCGAAGAAGTCTGGAGCTTTAGCAGCGGAGTGTGTTTTTATCAATTACTAATTGAAAACCACATACAAATCAGAAAAATGATCCTTCTCAGATAACGCTAGAAAACATTTCCACAATTACTTTTACATTTAAACTAGCATAAGGAGGTAGTGATGAACAAAATCTTACTACTTATCACTCTTTGTTTCTTAATTAATTCTATAAATATTTTTTCACAATCAGGCTGGTACTGGCAGAATCCGTATCCACAGCCTAATGAACTTAGCGATGTTTGCTTTCCTGATTCATTGAATGGCTGGGCAGTTGGCAACCAGGGAACTATCATTTATACGGTGGATGGAGGTAATTCCTGGGATCAACAATTTTATGGTACTGATCCCTTGTATGGAGTTCATTTTGTTAATCCAAACATTGGATGGATTGTTGGACACAATGGTTTAATTATGCACACATTGAACGGCGGTTTTTCATATATTCTGCAAAACAGCAACTCTGTGGCAACGCTTTACGATGTTTATTTTTATGATAACAACACAGGATGGATCACTGGAACAGCAGGAACAATTCTAAAGACTACAGATGGCGGTACAAACTGGCAGGTTCAGAATACAGGTGTTGCAGTTCCGATTAATGAGATATGTTTTGTTACTCCTGCTATTGGCTGGGCAGTTGGATTAAATGGAACAATTCTTCATACATCAAATGGCGGATTGAACTGGACACCTCAAAGTGCTGGAACCTTTATTGATTTCTATTCTGTAGATTTTATCAACAACTTGTACGGTCACATAAGTGGTTCAAATGGAAGACTATATAGAACCAGTGATGGAGGTACAACATGGGTTGAAGAACTAACTGGGACTCTATCAGAAGATATGTATTCCGTTAGAAACTATGATATGAATCGTGCCTTTGCTTGTGGAAGTAATGGATCTATGATATCAACACAGGATGGGGGATTCACATGGTTTTCACAGGTAACCGGAACTGAATATGATCTTAATGCTTTGAATACAAAAAATAATTTGTGGGTTGTTGGAGAAGATGGTGTTCTGTTAAATACAACTAATAATGGATTTCCCTGGAAAGTTGAGAACCACGGACCAAGAGTATGGATGTTTGAACTTAAGTTTACAGATTTTACTCATGGCTGGGCTGTTGGCGATAGCGGAATTATTTTACACACGCAGTACGCAGGGACATATTGGGAAGAGCAAGCACGAGCACCCTTTTTACTTACTTCAGTAGATTGTATTAATCGGGATACTGCATGGGCTGTCGGACATGATGGAATTATAATGCGAACTATCAATGGCGGAAATTTCTGGCGTCGTGTAGATACTCTTGGAACAGATTTATATGCTGTAGATTTTGTAGACGGTCAATATGGATGGGCTGCAGGAAGATATTCAGAGATATTTCATACAACCAACGCTGGACTTGATTGGGCTTTACAAAACCCGGGAACCTATCCTATTTCTTATTATGCAGTTAAATTTGTAAGCAGAACCGAGGGTTGGATTGCAGGATTCGGGGGTTATATAATGCATACAACCGATGGAGGTAATACCTGGAATCAGCAAACAACAGGTACCACAGCAAGATTTTCTGGAATCGATTTTGTTGATTCCGAAAATGGCTGGGCTGTGGGTATTGTGGGCACAATTCTCCATACAAGTGATGGCGGTGAGAACTGGTCTTCTCAAATACAAGGCACTTCAGAATTATTTCACGCTGTTGATTTTATAGATTTGAACAACGGTTGGGTGACTGGCAGGAATGGGACAATATTACGAACAACTGATGGCGGAAACACTTGGTTTCAACAAACAACCCGCACTTGGTATGATGTCAGTTCTGTATGTTTTTTAGATGTTAATAATGGTTGGGTTAGCGGTGATTATGGATTAATTATGGCAACAAATAACGGTGGTGGAATTGTTAGTATTGAAAATGAGGAGCATGATTATATTTTACCAGATCAATTCTATTTATCTCAAAACTATCCTAATCCATTTAATCCCAGCACAACTATTGAGTGGCAAATTCCAATTGCAGGGAATGTTAAAATAATACTTTACAATTGTCTTGGAGAACAACTAGAAGTTTTAGTAGATGAATTTCAGCAAGCAGGTTTTCACTCTAAATTCATAAAACTTAATTCTGAATTACCTAGTGGTGTTTACTTCTATCAACTTAAGACAAACGGTTTAATGCAAACAAAGAAAATGATATTACTTCGTTAATTACTACTTAAATTCCTAATAATCCTTAATCTTTAATGGAGACTGTAATGCAAAAACATCTTTTGTATCTGTTATTTGTAATAATAATAATCAGTGAATTATTAAGTGCTCAGGAAGCTTCAAAAATTTATTATACACAGTATCATGAATACCAGAATAAAGTATATCAGGCTGATCTTGATGGTTCAAATGAAATTGCTTTAGATATGCCCATAAGACCAAAGTCTATTGCAGTTGATTGGTTAAGCAGTCCGCAAAAATTATATATCGGTCTTGTTCCATCAACGGGAAATAGTAAAATAATAAGATGTAACATAGATGGTTCTGAACAGGAAGATGTTATAACAGAGATTAGAAAAGTAAATGATATTGAACTAGATCTTGTGGCAAGAAAGATATACTGGGCGCAAAATACATATGATGATGATAAAATATTTAAAGCTGATATGGATGGTTTAAATTCTTCAATCCAGGTTATTTTTTCAGACACTTTACCCGGAAAAGAACTCTGGGGTTTTGCACTGGATGTTCTAAATCAAACAATTTGGTTTACACAAAGAGGAGGCACCAGTTATTCAAGTTTTATAAAAAGGATGAGCACCTCTGGCAGCGCACTTACTATAATTATGAACCCGGTAAGCAATCCTCATGATATAGAATACTATGATGGCAAAATATACTGGGGAGATAATAATGGTTTGAATAAAGCTAATCTAAACGGAACTAATAAGACTGTTATTGTAGAAGGAGCAAAAATTGACGGGCTGGCAATTGATGCAAATAATCAAAAAGTATATTGGATAGATTATTCCAGTTATTATGTGAAATATGCTAACCTCGACGGTTCGGGAGTGGCCGTTCATCCAAACTATCACAGTCTTCTTTCAATGATTGATACAGATTATAATCCTTCTGGAGTAACTAATGTGACGGAATCTTTTACTGAGCCAGATTATTTTATATTGTTTGATAACTACCCAAACCCCTTCAACCCAAGCACACGCATCAGTTGGCAGTCACCACTAGGCAGTTGGCAAACTTTTAAAGTTTATGATTTACTCGGAAGAGAGGTTGCAACATTGGTTGATGAATACAAACCAGCAGGAAGTTATGAGGTTGAGTTTGATGCAAGCAGGTTGGCAAACGGAATTTATTTCTATCAATTAAAAGCTGGAAGTTTTATTCAAACAAAAAAAATGTTATTAATAAAATAGGAGGATTACAAAATGAAACGCTTAATATTTCTTTTAACGAACATTGCACTTTTACTATTCATTCTGCAAGTATCAACATCTTGCCAGGAACAAGATATAGCAACACGTATAAATCCAATTCTAAACAAGTATTTAGATGTATGGAATACCGGAAATCTGGATGAGTTGGATGCAATAACAAGTTCGGAGTTTGAGTTGAGAATGACTCCGGATTTTGAACCTAAGATTGGGCGCGATTTGCTAAAGGAAGAAATAGCAAATACAAGAATGGGATTCCCGGACTTTAATATAAAGGAGGATAAAATATTTTTTGTTGGTGACTCAGCAGTTGTAATTCATTGGACCATAACAGGAACAAACACTGAAAAAAGCAGCATGCCAGTAACAGGAAATAAAGTTAATGTTCCTGGATTCAGTGTAATATTCTTTGCAGATAATTTGATAACAGGTGAGTGGATAGCATTTAGTGATTTGATGTGGGTAAGTCAACTCGGTTTTACCATAACGCCACCTGAGTTCATTAAAAAGTAAAATTTTACAAATAAAAAGTGGAGACTATTTCTATCCACTTAAGCCGGAAGTTTTATTCAAACAATAAAAATGTTATATCTCAAATAATTGAAAGAAAAAGCTATGTTTTATAGAGCTAACATATATTTAATAGTAGCACTAATTGCATTTATCCTTTGCACAACAGACTGCTTTGCACAGGATATCCCAGAAGATCCAATTATTAAACCATTTCCAAATTCGGTTCTCGCTAAAAATATGTCAAAGTATGATAAGTTCAATTAATTTGAATTTGTTGTAATGGATAAAGCGACAAAGAAAAAAAATGAGGTGAAGATAAAAGGAGAATACTGGCAACTGCTTTATGAAGTACGTATGCCAGAGGGAGATCGTGTTAGAGATATTTCCAGAGTTGAATATTTTGAAAATTATAAGAATGCAGCACGTGAAAAAGGAGGTGAAATATTATTTGAAGATCAGCAGTATCTCCATCTGTGTATTCCTAAGAAAGATGGTGGTAAAACATGGTGCAGAGTTAATACTGTTGCAAACCTGGTAAAAATAAATTAACAAAAACGAGATTTATGAAAAAGCAGCTGAATCTTGAAAAAAAACCATAAACTATAATTAAAGGAGAAAAAAATGAAAAATGTGAAAAACTTTATTGAACTCATTTCAGTGATTGTTTTATTGCTCTTTACATCATCTGCATTCGGACAGTTCAAGGCAAAAATGTTTTTTACCAGCATGGGTGAAGAACATTTATTTTACGTTTACTCTACTGCAGAGGGTTATCGTTATGAATTTAATGAGGATGGACAAGAAGGAGTAGTGATAGTAAAAAAAGAATCACCCGAGGTGATAATACTTATGCCTGAGCAAAAAATGGCTATGAAGAACTCAAAAGAAAATCCCATGACTATGGGAAATGATCCTATTGGTTCGTATAAATACTTCAGTGAAAAAGGATCTGTGAAAGAAATTGGAACCGAAACAATAAACGGATTAGAATGTATTAAGTCGGAATTGTGGAATGAAAACAGCAATGAATACGGTGAGGCAAACCAGAAGATGTATACTATCTGGACTTCAGTGGAATATAATTTCCCGATAAAAATGATCAATCACATCGAGGGTTCTGAAGATGCGATTATGGAAATGAAAGATGTTGAACCCTGGGAAGTTGATTCGAGAAAATTTGAAATACCCTCTGATTACCACGTTATGGATTTGCCGGGTATGTCGCCTGATAAATAATAATTTAGTTCAAAGCAATGAGCAGTTAAAATTTATCTAACAACTAATTCCAATCATTTTCTTGATTACGAAAAAATGGCATTGTAGTAAATAATTAAAAGGTAGAAAATATGAAAACAGTAGTCTATACAATCGCATTAATTTTATTTTTTTTATTTACCTCTTACTGTCCGGCACAGGATATTGAAGGTAGCAAAGATCATTCGATGTTCAACCGTATTTCCGGATTTTACATTACAGAATATTTGGAAGAGGATTTTGCTACTGAGGAGTTTGTAGATGAAAATGGCAATGATTTAAAAGTCGAAGGAAAGCGAACCTACATTCGCTATGAGTGTGATTGTGAAGAAGCCCCACTTAAAATAATCCGCAACTATTCAAATGCAGCTAAAAACATTGGCGGTAAATCTTATGAATACTCAGATCATTCGGTTTACATAAACATAAAAAAGGGGAACAGGGAAACATGGGTTAACGTTTGGGCTTCTCCTGAGATTTATATTCTTACCATAATTGAAAAAGGAGACGTTGAACAGGAAATCACTGCTAACTCAATCCTAAAAGAAATTAACGAAACCGGAAAAGCAATTCTTTATATCAGTTTCGATTCCGGAAAGGCTACAATTAGACAGGAATCAATGCCGATAGTTGAACAGATAATCGAAATGATGAAACAGGCAAAAGATATTAAGCTTAGTGTTGAAGGACATACCGACAGCGACGGCAGCAATGAATCAAACCAAAAACTTTCTGAAGCTCGCGCTGAAGCAGTTGTTGATGCAATTGTTAAAGGTAGTATTGATACTGCACGATTAAGCTCAGCGGGATTTGGCGAAGAAAAACCTATTGCGGATAACAGCACTGCAGAAGGTAAAGCAAAAAACCGAAGAGTTGAACTTATTAGGATAAAATAATCCATTAATTAATTGAAGGAGAAAAAGATGAAAGTGATAATGTTTCTATTTATATATTTTTTATTCAGTGCATTAATCTATTCACAGGATGATGTAAAGGGCAGCAAAGATTACCCGTTATTTAACCGTATGCCCGGTTACAGAATAATGGGATATGAGGATAAAGAATTTAATGTCTTTGATAAATTCCTCGATGAAAATGGGAAGAAAATGAGCGTAGAAGGTCACTATTATTATTTCAACTATGGCCTTAATAAAGGGGAAAAGATGGCTTCAGGTCCGCAAGTGCTTAGAAATTATATGAATGCAATAAAAAAAGCTGGCGGCATTGTAGTATATGAAGAAGGCTGTTGCAATGTATACCTGAAGTTGGAAAAAAATAACCGCATAACCTGGGTTCGGGTAAAAGCTTACACGGATGCAGGAAGCTATCAGGTTTGGATTGTTGAAGAGGCAGAAATGGAACAGGATATTGTGGTTGATGCAAATTCAATGCTGGGAGATATAAATGCTCAAGGTCGGGTAGCACTTTATGGGATTTATTTTGATTTTGATAAATCTGATGTTAAACCTGAATCGGATAAAACATTAAAAGAGATCTCTAAACTACTTTCTGAAAATTCAAAGTTAAATCTCTATGTAGTTGGACACACAGATAACATTGGCGATTACAACTATAATTTGAAATTGTCGCAAGCTCGGGCTGATGCCGTTGTTAAAATTCTTGTTTCAAAATTCAATGTAGATAAAAACAGACTCACTTCGGCAGGCGTTGGACCTTTAGCTCCGGTTACTACTAATGATACTGAAGAAGGTAAAGCAAAAAACAGAAGAGTTGAATTAATTAAAAAGTAATTTGAGAAGAATTAAAATGATTACAAAAAAAATTATCCTGTGTTTACTCTCAATTCCTATATTTTTTACAATTTCTTGTTCGGAGGATGATCCCGGGCCAACGGAACCACCACAGATTTTTACAAACGCATACTCGGGGTTTCTAAAGCTGGATTTTACAAATCAATTTCCGGCATTTAATGAAACCACACAGGTTGATGTAATGATTGATGTATTCGGTAAAGTTACTTTTGGATCTGGCACACTATCTTATAATGCTGATGATAACAATGGTCAGTCAAGAATTGTTAGAACAGGAACCTTAAACTTAAATCCGAAAGGCAGTCACTTTGTTAGTAACGGAGATGATTATATAGAAGTTGACGAGAATACAACTATCAACGAAAATATGATTGTGTATTATTGGGATGATAACAGCCAATCCTGGGTTGAAATGATAAATGAAAACATTAATAATATCTGGAATGGAGGATTAGCATTTAATGTTGCTGATGCAGTGTTAACCGGGTCTGTTGTTCAATCTGTAACTGCCTGGGGAAGTGTTACCTGGGGATTATATCTGGTGGTAATTCCTTAAAGCTTCTTCAATAATTAAATTATTAGAAAGATTGATTTTTATCATATACTTTATTATTAAAGTATACTCTTATTAACTTTTGTTATAAAAAAGGATTTATATGAAAAAAATCAATCTCAAAACTCTTGAAAAGAAAATTGTTGTAAGGTCCTTAAAGCCGGAGGACTACTCTCAACTTATAGAGCTGCAGAAACTTTGCTTTCCGGGAATGCACACCTGGGAGGAGGAGCAGTTTACAAGTCAGCTTAATATATTTCCTGAAGGGCAGATCGGAATTGAATTTAACGCTAAACTTGTTGCTTCATCAAGTAGTCTTATTGTTGATTTTGATCTGTATGAAGAAAGCGATAACTGGCAGACTTTAAGTGATTACGGTTATATCACTAACCATGATCCTGATGGTGAAACATTATACGGAATTGAAATAATGGTTCATCCTGAATTCCGTGCTATGAAACTTGCCAGAAGATTATATGATGCTCGTAAGGATTTAGCCAGAAAGTTAAATCTGAAGAATATAGTAATTGGTGGTAGAATACCCGGATATAAAAAGTATCAAAAAAAGTTAACTTCAAGGCAATACGTCGAAAAGGTAATGAACAAAGAAGCATATGATCCTGTTCTTACCGCTCAACTGGCAAATGGTTTTATACTCAAAAGAATAATTCCTGCTTATCTAAGAACAGATGAGGAATCGGGTGGAAATGCTACATTACTGGAATGGTCAAATATAGATTATGTGCCAAAAAAGGGAAAAAAGATTGTCACCTCTAAAAAGGTTAGGATATGCGCAGTCCAATACCAGATGAGGGAGATAGATAATTTTGATGACTTCGCTAAACAATGCGAGTATTTTACGGATGTTGCATCAGGCTATAAATGTGATTTTGTTCTATTCCCTGAAATATTCACCCTGCAGCTTTTATCCTTTCTGCCAAACGAAAGACCGGAACTTGCCGTAAGAAAACTGGCTGAGTTTACGCCCCCTTATCTTGAGCTGTTTAATAACCTTTCCATTAAGTATAACGTAAACATAATCGGCGGCTCTCATTTTACTCTAGAAGGTGATGGACTTTTTAATATAGCATATTTATTCAGACGAGATGGAACTATAGAAAAACAATATAAAATTCACATCACACCAAATGAGAAACGGTGGTGGGGTGTAAAACCCGGTGATGGTATAGAGGTCTTTGATACTGACAGGGGAAAAATAAATATTCAGATCTGTTATGATATTGAGTTTCCCGAGCTCAGCAGAGTTGCAGTATCAAAAGGCGCACAAATTATTTTTGTTCCATTCTGCACTGATGAAAGATATGGATATCTTAGGGTTAGGCAGTGCGCCCAGGCGCGTTGTATTGAAAACGGAGTTTATGCAGTAATTGCAGGCAATGTTGGCAATCTGCCGTTTGTTGAGAATATGGACATTCAATATGCACAATCCGGAATTTATACTCCATCAGATTTTATGTTCTCGCGTGATGCTATTGCTGCTGAGTGCACTCCTAACGTGGAAACAGTTGTAATACATGATGTTGATCTTGAAATTCTAAAGAGACACCGTTCAAACGGAAGTACTCTTAACTGGTTCGATCGCCGAAAGGATCTTTACGAAGTAATTCTTAAAAAATAATGTTAGTGTTATGCTACTTCGATTTTTCTGTTTTCTTAGCAGAAGAATAATTAGCAAGATCATAGTTTATCATTTTATCAGGTATATCAAGCTTAACTATTTCAACTTCGGCTTTCGAGTAAAACTCTGTAGCCAGCGTATCGTGAAAATCAGAAAACACAACTACGCGTTTTATTCCTGCGGCAATTAGTGCTTTTGCACAAGTTGTACAGGACATATTTGTTATGTAGGCTGTTGAGCCCTTAACATTTACTCCGTGTGTAGTTGCCTGAATGAGTGCGTTAATTTCTGCATGATTAGTTCTAACACAATGGTTATCAACAATCAAACATCCTACATCTTCGCAATGCGGCTGCCCCGGTAAAGAACCGTTGTATCCTGTTGATAAAACAAACCTGTCTTTTACAAGTACGCATCCGCAATGCATACGCGGACAGGTAGCCCGTTCTGAAGCAAGCATTGCAAGTTTAAGAAAATACTGGTCCCATGAAGGCCTTTTACTATTTGACATAATTCTTTCTGAAATGATTAAACAGATGAGGACTAATTTAAGTTATTGAAGTAAGAAATACAGGGGATTTGGACAAATTATTTTAGGAATGAGCATAGAATTCCCCTTTGCTACAAAGTAGTAATGATCTTGGTATATAAGAAGTTAATGTACAAAATTCCCTGTAAGGAGTTTTTGCTTCAGGAATGATTTTAGCGCCTCCTCAGGTGAAGTTTTAAAGGTAATTAAAACTTCTTTTCCTCTCTTCCGTAGGGATTCCTTTTCATCCGGTGAAATTCCTTTGGAAATAACGGCTTCACAATCCCGAATATTATTTGAATCTCTTAAGTGAGCCGGCTTAGATTTTCTGAATTCACTATTAACAACTTTTTCACCTGCAAGTTCATAAACAAGGTAGCCTGCAAAGCTGGAAATCGAATCTGATACATTTTTACCGTCTTTAGAACGGATTGCGATTTTCATAGTAAACCTCCTGATACGTTAAAATAGAATCTGTTAATTGTTTTTTATCCGCAGATGCCGATGCTGTGAATATTTGTTTGAGTTCATCACGGAGTTTATTCCTTTCGTTTATATAATTGATCAGTCTGCCGCGGTTATAGATGACCGAGTATAAATTTGAGCCGATCAATTTAGCTTCTTCTATACGTGTCGTTGATAAAAGAAAATCAGACATATCACCACAGAAGAAATCAAACCTGGCGGCACACTCACCAATAGCAAAAATATTCTTATCGGATGTTCGCTGGTACTCATCAACCAGAATGCCTCTATCATGATCATACACAATACCAAATTTATCAGCCAGGTCTGTGGCCGGTTTCTCACCGCAGCAGATGATCAAAAAATCACAGGGCAGCTCTTCTCTATTTCTTAACTTAACTCCGGATATTTTTTTGTCGCCCAGCACCTCCTTTACTTTTGATTTAAAAATTATTTTTCCGCCCTCCTTTTTAATCAGTTTGGCAGTATCATCACTCAGTTCCATATCAATTGAAGAGGGTAGAAGCCTGTTAGTTCGTGCAATCAAAGTAACATTTTTACCGTGACGTAAAAGTTCATCTGTAAGCACAACACCAATATATCCTCCGCCAAATACAACAATATTTGTTGCCCTCATCGCTATACTCTTTACAAGGTTTAAGTAATCCGGATCCTTATTGATGAAGTAAACTCCTTCTTTTTCAACACCTCCGATTTGAGGCTTAATTGCCTCTGAACCTGCCGCAATAACAAGTTTTTCAAAAGCAATGTTCTTACCATTACTTAACCCTATCACCTTATCTTTACAGGAGATCACTTCATCCGCTATAACAGCAACACAGTCTTCACTATTATTAAAGGACCCGGAATCGTTAAATAACCTGTTAATAAAATAATTTCCATATTTATTAATGATCAAAGCAACTTTTTTATCCGGATAAGTATTCCGCGCAGTGTATGCACATACAAGTGCAATTTCGCTGCTGCCTATAACAACAATATGGAATGAGTTCATTAACTGATCCGGTATAAATAAGTAAAATTTGAAAATTCGGTTGAAAAATTTTTTAGATTGGATTTGAGAAGAGATATAAGTATAAAGTCTTATAAAATCATCGTAACAATTGCCCTCCATTTGTTGGAAGCGGTCTCAAATCCAATCATTGAAATTCAAAAATGAGTAAAATGTATTTCAAATCGGACGTTCCGTAAAAGTGAATAATTTTAATAATTGCAACTGCTAATAATTTAACAATTTACATGAGAAAGTCAACCCTATTATAATAACAATCGATTGACAAACAGCAAAGAATTACTTGTTAAAAATCATCAGTATTGAAGTATAATTTTAAACCCGAAAGTATTCAAAAAATTATATTTAGAAACATAAATAGCTATTCGAATTTTTTTATTAATTCTTTTACCGCATCTCTATGAACCATAAAATCCATGATTTTAAGTTTGACATAATCTTCATGATAGTAATAGTATCCAATATCGCCTGTGTTTCTAGATCCCGCTCCTGAATCCTTAATTAAGAACCACATTACACCATCTTTTTCCTCATAACCGACAAGATGAATTCCATGATCATCAGTTGTGGTTTTGTTGCTGAAACGAAACTGCCTTGCATCTTCATTAATATATTCCGAGGGAATATCGAAAGTTGGTACAACGGCACATTTTGCCCAACTGTCATAACCTGCTTCACTTACATCTCCGCCAATAGATAAGGTATATCCATTTGTAATTGCAGATCTAACAACAGACATAAAATCATCAAGAGGTACATTATAGTATATATCGCTGAACCACCAGTTGTCGGGTACTTCGTAAACAACCTGTTTCCAGTAAGGCTGCTGTTTAATTGAGAGTATATCTACGTAATCATCAAGATTCAGCTTGAGATAGTTTTTCAGATAATCTTTTGGCGAATACTTCTTTCCATCAACAACAAATTCAGAAGGTGGCGTTCCGATATAATGATCCATTATAGACTTAATCGTTTTAACTGCCTCTTCTTCATTCCAGGCATTTGTGGTTTTTATGTTTTTGAGATATGAGTTCATTTCCCGGTGCATTGTACTGTGATCATGATATATTTGTCCCTGCAGCATTCCGGTGTATGCATCAAGAGGAACGATTCCATAGTCTTTCCATATTCTTGGAACTGCATTAGCCTCCGAACCTTCACCAAATTCTGAGTTGCCTCTTTCTTTGATATATCGTTTAGTCTTTTCGACATATTCCCAATAGGCGGTGTACATCTCAGAAAGCTTTACTTTTTTATTTTGAAGTCTGTAAACCTCAGATTCAAAAAAAGAGGTTGTGGAATATGACCAGCATGTTCCCGTATTCCCCTGGGATACAGTTTCGTTATGCCAAAAATATTTGAATTCATTCATGGATTTCGGAATATCCATTCCCGTAAAATCCATCTTAAAAGTTTTTCTTTCAATTTTTGGTTTTTCGTTAAACTCCTCTATACTTTTCAATATCTCATCATAGAAACCGGATTTAGGCTCAACAAAAACCCCCTTATCTTGTGCAATGCTAACGCAGATTGATGAGAGAAGAAGGATGAACAAAAGGTTTTGTAAGAAATGTTTCATAGAATTATTCCTGGTAAAAAGTTAAATAAAATCAACCATTAAAACTTAAAAAGATTTGAGAGATTTCTTTAAATAAAAAATTCCCGGCTGGACTGAAGGAGGCAGGAAACAGTCTCAACCGGGACGAATAAAGCGACGCAGGACAGCAGGTATCAGTACGACATGTCGCTTATTTCAATAATCTCTGCTTTCTTATCATACTTTTTCAAATACTGTACAAATTCAGTGTTAATAAATTTCTGATTAGCTTTTTCATAAGCTTTCATATATTTCTCAACCTGTTTGCGGGTTAAAGAGCTTTTCATATAATTTTTCTTTTCATTATCATCAAACATCATTCTGTAATAATAAAGCTTTGAAACTTTTGGTTTAGCATTAGTTGTAACTGTTTTTTTTGTGGATTTCTTTACGGGCATTTTTATCTCCGTGCTCTTATTTTTTTAAAACTTTCCGCTTTTCTTAATTATTTCTCTGGCAATTATGCCTTTTTGAATTTCGTTGGTGCCTTCAAAAATCCTGTTGATCCTTGAATCTCTGTAGAATCTTTCAATTGAAAGTTCCTGTGAGTAACCCATTCCACCGTGAATCTGTACTGCAAAATCCACAACTCTATCTAACGCTTCAGAACAGTATAATTTTACCATTGCAGATTGTCTGGAAATATCTTTACGTAAATCATAATCAGTTGCAGTGCGGTATACGATAGATTCCATATTATATATCATTACTGCCATATCTGCCAGCATAAATTGAATAGCCTGGAATTGAGCGATAGGGTGATCAAACTGCACTCTTTCTTTAGCATACTTTGTAGATAACTCTAACATTTCTTTTGAAACACCAAGACAGGCAGCGCCTAATCCTAATCTTCCCGCATCAAGAGTTTTCATTGCTAACAAAAATCCACGGCCATCTGTTCCAAGGAGATTTTCTTTTGGTATACGAACATTTTCAAAACTAAGTGCATTTGTAACACTTCCGCGAATTCCCATTTTCTTTTCGGGCGGTCCGGCTTTAAATCCAGTTGTATCAGTTTCAACGATAAATGCACTTATACCTTTTTCTGTGCGAGCAAATAATGAAATTATATCGGCAATGCCGCCGTTTGTTATCCACAATTTCTCACCATTTATTACCCATTCTTCTCCTTCAATATCAGCTTTAGTTTTAAGATGGAAGGAATCGGAACCAGCCTGTGCCTCTGTTAATCCGAATGCAGCAATTTTTTCTCCTTGAGCAAGGGGAGTGAGAAATTTTTTCTTTTGTTCTTCACTGCCGCCTAAATATATAGTATTAGCGCCAATAGATTGATGAGCACCCATAAAGGTTGCGGTAGACATACATCCGCGTCCAATTTCTTCCTGCATTAAACAATAACCGACTTCACCAAAGCCTCCTCCACCGTATTCTTCAGGAAATGATACACCCATTAAGCCAAGTTCTGCCATTTTTTTTATAAGATCGTCGGGAATTTTTCCATCGGTATCGATTTTTGCGGCAACTGGTTTGATTTCATTGTTTGTGAAATCTTTAACCATTTCGCGGAGCATATTTTGTTCTTCGGTAAATTTAAATTCGAACATTGGGAGCTATGCCTTTCTTTTTTCTCAGGTGAACCTTTTCAAATTATATTCCATAAATAATTGGAGCGGAAATCTCTATAAAACCTTTGAAAATAAGCTAATAACAAATTTTACTTATCAGTTTGAAGAAGAGGAAAGTTGATGATTTCTTATATCTGAGAAGTGCAGATATTCTTTTATTGACGGCAATTTAGAGTGATTTTCAGTGAGTATGCCTATAACTAAATAGATTTTAACACCAATCCCTTTAGATAAAGTCCCTCAGGAAAATTTGGTGCAATACCATGGTCGGTTGATTGGGTCAAATACCTCACAACTCTTACCTCTTTACCAGAATCAAGTGCAGCATCGGAAATAATTTTATTAAATAAATCGGGGGTGATATGGCCTGAACACGAGAATGTGAATAATGTTCCACCTGGGTTTAACAGTTTTATTGCAAGCAGGTTTATGTCTTTATATCCCCGGCTTGCCTGCTGCATCTGACTGACGGACTCTGCAAACTTTGGCGGATCAAGAATAATTACATCAAAAGATTTACCTTCATCCCTGAATTTTCTTAATACTTTAAATATATCATCATTTATGTTTTTACATTTTGACATATTCAGATTATTTAGCTCAACATTTTTATTCAACAGCTCAAATACTGATAAGGAAGTATCAATATTGGTAACTTCTTTTGCGCCGCTATTTAAGGCATAAACAGAAAACGCCCCGGTGTAAGAGAAACAATTTAAAACTGTTTTGTCATTTACGAATGATGTGAGTAATAATCGGTTATCCCTTTGATCAAGGTAGAAGCCTGTTTTATGGCCAGTTTTTATATCAACAAGAAACTTCAAGCCATTTTCGTTAATTTCTATTAGATCGGGAACAGGCTCACCGTAAAGCAAACTGCTGCTATGAGTTAATCCTTCTTTTAATCTTACATCAGAATCAGAACGTTCATAAATTGATTTTGGATTTAGTGTTTCAACAAGACAATTAACAATTTCCTGTTTCCGGGATTCAGCACCTGCTGAAAGGAACTGACAGGAAAGATATTCGCCATATTTGTCAACAATAACACCTGGTAATCCATCATTCTCAGCGTTAATAATGCGGTATGCATCTGTATCAACATTTATCAATTGCTTCCTGAGTTCGATAGCATCCAATATTTTTTTTCTGAAAAACGCTGCATCAATTTCTTCATCCGGATTAAAAGTCCACATACGAACCCTTATTTGTGAGTCAGGCGAATAAGCTCCCTTGCCGATAATTTTGCCGGAAGAAGAAATTACGTTTACTGTTTCTCCAATTTTAATCTGTAAATCTGTGCGTTCGATTGCACCAGAAAAAATCCAGGGATGTTTTCTTTTAAGAGATTTATCTCTATCCTTTTTTAAATAAACTTTACTCATTTTAGGTTATTGGCACTTTAAAATAATAATGACTTTATCCAAAGTTAATTTACTGATAGATAAAGTCATTTAAGAATGAACGGTAAATTATCCTTACGCGGTATGATCAGGATAATTATACAAAGCTATTGCTGCGGATTCCAGCTGAAGAAAATTCTAACGCCAAGGTGTGCAGATAGCAAATCCGTTTTCGATTTATTTATATCATAAATAAGATTGCCATTTACTATCTGAATAGATCCCTTCTTAAGGTACTCTGCTTCAGAACCAAATAAGTATCGCACCTTAAAATCTAAAAATATTGCATTGTCGTTTATGTTCGGATCGCCCGAAACAAGGTAAGTTAATCCTCCGCCCACACCATAGCTCCATGCCCAATCATCGAAGTTAACATCTTCAGCTATCACTTCTTCATTATAACGGCTTTTTACAGATGACTTAGTAAAAAAATAGTTTCCGCCGAACAACCCCTCAGCATAAGGGCGAAAACGGCCGTATTCAGGAGCAATTAAAAAAACAAGATGAAAGTTTGTAAGATTGTTTGTTCGTTCAATATCTACGCGAACATCGGGAATTGTGGAACTCCATGGCTCACTTCTTTTTTCCATTCCATAAACGTAATAGCCAAGATTTACTCCCAACCCAACAGGCAAATTTCTTTTCGGAGTAAGAAAGAAAAATTCACCATTTAAACCAACACCTGTTTGTTTTAAATTCTCCTTGAATTCACCCATTGGAAAAGCTAAGCTGAAGTAAAGTCCGCCTGATTGAGCAACTGAAAATGAATATGAGCCGGACATAATAAGTGTTAAAAATAAAACACAGAATATTTTTATTTTCATTTTATCTCCATTTAATAATAGATTTTTATTTTGAAGCTGACAAAAATATATAAAAAGATTTGGTTTCTATTATAAGCTGTGATGAGAGGTCAATTTTTTATATAAACGCGGTACTCCCACGGCTTTAGTTTTATTGACTTAGCCAGGGCAGCAACTTCAAACAACTTTCCGGTAAAGAACTCGCGGTAATCTCCGTCAGCAGATTCATTTAGTAGTTCTATTTCTATTGATTGATCTGAACAGTTAAATATAGAAAAAACAGTGTTACTTTCATTTTCTCTTAAAAAAGTAAATACACTTTCCGGATTATTGTTTGGAATAACTTTATAGCTGCCGCCCTTTAAACCGCTCCAAAGGGCGGGATTATTTTTTCTGAGAACATTTAATTGTTTATACAATTCGAACATATTATGATCTTTCCATTCGATCGGGTCTTTTTCAAAAAACTCCAGTCGTTTATCATTTCCTGCTTCCTGACCGGAATATATTAACGGCATTCCCGGAATAGTGTAAGTCAAAACAGCAAAAGTTTCAATAGCATCGCCTAAACGTTCAAAAACAGTTCCATTCCATGTATTCTCATCATGATTATCTGTAAACTGCATTCTGATTGCATAATCCGGATACTTATTTATATCCTGCTCAATATGATCAGTTAAATTATTAACATTATTTTCTTTACTGTAAATCCTGTTTATAATTTTATGCAGTTCCCAATCATAAGTCATATCAAAAGCAGCATAGTGCATTTCGGGAGTATCCCATTCAGCAAGCATAAAGACGGGTTTAATCTCGTCGAGCTGCGGCCTTACAAAATCCCAGAATTCAACCGGAACCATTCCCGCAAAATCGCATCTGTAACCATCAATGTTACACTCTTCAATCCAGAACTTTAAAGCATCCGCCATTTCAACCCATAGTTCTTTATTATCAAAATTTAAATCAATAACATCGTGCCAGTCATCTACTGGTGGAATAAAATTTCCAATTTCATCTCTTGTAAAAAACTCAGGATATTTTTGGACCCAGATGTTATCCCAGGCGGTGTGATTAGCAACCCAATCGATTATCACATACATTCCAAGTGAATGTATTTCATTAACCAGCTCTTTAAAATCATCCATTGTTCCGAATTCCGGATTTACATCTTTATAATCTTTTACAGAATAATAACTGCCCAGAGTTCCTTTTCTGTTAAGTTCGCCTATAGGATGTATGGGCATTAACCAGAGTATGTCAACTCCCAAATTTTTTAATCGCGGCAGATGATCGGAAAACGATTTGAATGTACCTTCTTCTGTAAACTGACGAATATTCACCTCATAAATGGTTGCATTATAAGCCCAATTAGGAGTGTTGGTCTGAGCAAAGTTACCAATGCTGACAAATAATATTAACAGATAAATATGAAGATGTAGTTTTTTCATTTTTTTTGCTCAACGTTTTTTATTTGTTATTCAAAGATAAATATGCGGAAATAAAAAGGGGATCAAAAAGATCCCTTAAAAATTGGTGAATATCCGAAATTAGATTTTATAGATTTTAGAATTATCCTGGCCCTCTTTGGACTCTGAATTTTTAAATTGATCTAACTCAATTTTAAGATCAGGATTTTCTTTTCTGCCTTTAGAGAGAGTCTGTTCAAGCTTAATTTTCTCCCGTATTTTTTGATATCGCTGGAGCGCGCGCTGGTTTTTAGCTATTTCATCGTGAAGTTTTTTCTTCATTGATGCCAGTTTTATTATTTGACCCCTATGATCTTCATGTTCAATCTTAATAGAACTGATAGAGTTTTGTAGTTCAACAAGTTCGGTCATTGCATCAGAAACTTTCTGATTTATTTCGCTAAGCCTGTCTTCATGCTCTTTAATATCTTTATCAATTTTATATCTTCGTTCCCGTGTATCTACATACTTACTATTCATAGTTCCGAGCATTTCCTCAAGTCCCTGTTCAATTAGAACTTTCTTTCTTAAGATCAAATCAGACTCGGCTTTAAGATCACTATTATAGTTTTTACGTTCAATCGCTTGCGTATCGAGTTTAAGAAGGTCGTTTTTAAGCTGTTCTTTCTTTTCCTCAATAACACGGAGCAGATCTTCAAAAGAATCAATTTCTGCCTGACGCATACTTAAAATTCTTTCACTTTCTTCAAGCGCGGAGATTTTTTCAAACAGTAGTTGGTCCTTCTCCTCGAGTTCAAGATCCTTTTTATTTATAATTTGCTCAAGAACAACCTTTTTCTTATTTATTTCATTCATTTCATTATTGAACTTCTGGAACATTTTTGTAAATCTGTTCTCAAGTTCAAAATTAGTGCGCTCAATTTCCTCTTTACGTTCTTCAAGAAGGGGAACAAGCTCTCTTACCTGCTGAGTTTCTTTCTGAAGTTTCGTATAGTTTTCCTGTTCAAGAATGATCTTTTTATGCAATTGCTCTTTTAGTACTTCAAGCTGATTTGTTTCTTCCTGAACGAGTAAGTGCTTTTGCTCAAGTTCTGAAACCTCGTTGGTAAGCCGGGATAGTTTTTTTGATTTAATATCAAGGTTTTCTTCTACAGCAAAAAGTTCTTTTTGTCTTAATTCAATTTGTTCAAAAACTTTTTGATGACGCAGGTTTGCATCGTTAATTTCTTTTAATTTAGAGGCAAGCTGGTTTTCAAGTTCTGTAGTTTCCTCTTCTCTGGATCTTAGACTTCTCTCTGCTTCTGCAAGGGCATCAATTTTTTCTTTAGCTTCATTCGCCAGAATATCAATACGTTTTCGAGTATTTTCTTCAGCTTCCTTTAACTGCGATAAATCAATCTTGACTGTTTCAGCGGTTTTTAAATGCTCACTTACTTCGGTCTTCAGCTCTTCAATTTTTTGAGTGGAAAGATGCTCCTCTTCCTTTAAGCTGAAAAGCTTTCTGGTTAGTTCAGTAACTTCTGATTTGGCATGTTCGTATTCTTCAATCCTGGATTTCAGCCCCGCTTCTATGCTGCTGAGTTCTGCAATTGAATTATTGATCCTTTCAATTTCCTGAAGCTTATCGTCAACTTCTGTGATTAACTCTTCAAGTTTAATACGATTCTGTTGTTCTTCAGCTTCAATTTCAGATTTGAACTTAACTAAATTATCAATCTCAAACTGAACAGCATTAAATTCCTCAATTTTTTTATTCAGAGTTTCTTCATCGGCCCGCAGGATTAACAGTTTTTGACTTATGTCTTCAACCTGCCTTGTTTTAAGTTCTAATTCATTGTTAAGCTCTTTCAGCCGCTCCTTTTGTTCACGTTGATTATCAAAAAGCGTTTTGCTTTTTTCAAGATCAGTCAGTAGATTTTTTTCAGTGTCTTTAAGTCCCTCTATTCTATGCGAAATTATTTTTTCTTCGTTAATAAGGGAATCTATTTTACTGTTGATAGAGTCAACCTCGGACTTCTTTTCGGACATCAGGTTTTCAAATTCTGATAGAGATTTTCCAAAGGAATCTTCTTTAAGTATTAATTCCTCAAGGTGCTTTTCAGCCTCACTAACTTTTACGCAAATCTCATCATATTCACGAGCTATTAATTTGGAGTCGGCTGACAATTTGCTTGTTTCTGAGTATTCTTTCTTCAGCTTATCAAGTTCTGAATTCTTCTGTTCAATTTCATCATTCAGCTGATCCATATTATTAATCAGCTCTTTTTCACTTATTCTTAAGTCTGTCAGTCTCTTATTAAAAGAAGCTATATTAAGTTTAATCTGTTCATAATCAGAAACTCTTGTATGCAGCGCTCGTTCGATTTCTCTAAGCTCATCCACTGCAATTTTTATTGCTTCGGCATCCCTTGTTTTTTCTGATGCTTCCTGTTTAAGCTGTTCTATTCTTTGTTTGTAACCTGCCTCTTCAGACTTCAAATCTGAATAGATTTGCTGCTGTTTTTCAATTTCATTATTAAGCGATTCAATCTCTTCAGCTTTTTGTAAAGCAGTTTTCTCATTTTCTTTCAAGAGATTTAGTTTGGCAGTTATTTCATCAACTTCCGATTGCTTGAGAGAAATATTATTTTCAAGCTCTTCTAGTTTTTGCCGATATTCAGAATATTTTTCACTTACATCCTGGTTTTCTTTTATATCGTGAAGAAGTTCATCCTCAACAATGCGAAGATTTTCAATGCGTTTCCGGGTCTCTTCCTCATCAAATTTTAAGTGTTCAAGATTTTTAGCGATGATTTCTGATTCAGTGCCCTTATGTGAAAGTTCCTGTTCAAGTTCTATCAGACGAATGCTTAAATTATCTTCAACGGATTTAAGTTCTTCATATCTTTTAACAGAACTTATCAGTTTTTCCTGAATGTTTTCCAGTTCATGTACTTTCTGCTTTAGTTCATTTTCAGAGTTTATAAGATTGTTGATATGATTTTGAAGATTTTCCGCTTCGGATTTTTTCTGTTCAATTTCTTTATTTAGCAAATCAAGTGTAACCCGGAATTCTTTCTCCTGCTCTTTTAAACTGGTCTGTTGTTTATCGAGTTTGGAAAGTTCGTCTTCATCCTGAATCAGTTCATCAATTTTATTTTTAACATCTGTTTCTTTGTCGGATAATTCAGATATGTGCTTTTGAATATTTTCAATTTCATTCTTCTTTGTATCGATTTCCTGTTGAAGCCAGTTAAGTTTTTTCCTGGATTTTGCTTCCTCTTCACTTAACTGCGATACTTTTTTAGTAATCTCTTCTAAACTTTTTTGTTTATAATTGATTTTATCAACCAGACTTTTCTGCTCAGCAATCAGTTTGTCAGACTTTTCTTCAACTCTTCTCAACTCATCTATTGCTCTTATTAGTCTCACTTTTTCAATATTATCAGCTTCAGCTTTTTTATCATCAATTAACCTTTCAAGCTGTTCTTCCCTGTAAGATAAATTGTCAATATTAGTCTGAACCTCGTCATAATGCTCTTTAAGATTATCAAGCCTGGATTCCAGTTCTTCAATCTCATTAAGAAGCTTGTTTTTATTTGCAGACGTTTCAGATAATTCACCATCTGAGGGCTGAAAAATCAGGTTTATTTCCTGCTCGGTAACAACCTTTTTTTCACGAATTATTTTTTCAAGAGATTTAATTTGTTCAGAATAAACAAGCAGGTTGTTTTGTTCTTCGTGTTTTAGCTCTCGCAACTGAGAAATTTCGTTATTCAGATTTTCGAGTATATCTTTTTTTTGAAGTTCCTCTTCTCTAAGGTAGTTTATTTCGGAGGAAAGGGTAAGTTTAAGTTCATTCAGTTCAGAAACCTCAGAGCGCATTTTACGCAGCACATCATTAAGATGCTGAATTGATTCTTCTCTTTCTGTAATAATGTGGATCCTGTTTTTAAGATCCTCGTTCTCTATTTCTAATTCACGTAAACGTTTAGAACTGAAAATTCCCATTGTTTTCCTGAAATTTCCTGTTAATAAGTTAAAATGTTGATAATTAGTAATTTATATTAAATAATATAACACGAAGTTAATTATTCGGGCGTTAATATTCAATTTGCCAATGAGTGCTTAAACTAAGAATTTATTTTTGCGATAGCATTTTTATAATTGCCCTGCAAAACTCCGGCAGGTCACCGGGATTTCTGCTGGAGATCATATTCCTATCTATCACAACCGGTTCATTAAACCATTCAGCTCCGGCATTCATAAGGTCATCTTTTATGCCCGGGGTAGATGTGCATTTATAACCCTTCATTATTCCTGCAGAGATTGGAATCCAGCCGGCGTGACAAATATGAGCAACAAGCTTGCCGCTGTTAAAAATCTCACGCGTTATATCAAGAACTTTTTTCTCGCGCCTAAGTTTGTCAGGTGCAAATCCTCCTGGTATTATAAGCGCATCAAATTCATTTGAATGAATTTCATCGAATGATGCATCGGATTTGCAGGGATATCCATGCTTGCCGGAATAGACTTTCATTTTAAATGATCCTGCTATAATTACTTGTGCACCTTCTTCTATCATACGGATTTTGGGATACAATAATTCAAGATCTTCATAAATGTCATCTACAAACATTAAAATCTTTTTTCCTGTCAGTTTTGGTTTCATAGCTTTCCTTCCCTGTATTGTTGTCTGAATCTTATTTTCTGAAGCTGTCTTTCAATAATTAAATCGGCAAGACCGCCGGGTATATCATCTTTGTCCGGACCGCCGAACAGTTCTGAAAGTTTTTTTTCACTTACATCGATTCTGTATAAAGTATTAAGTAAAAGTTCGTAATTGTGATCATACATCTCTTTTAGTTTAACTATAAGATAATTTCTGAATTCATCAAGTCTTTCAAAATCATTATTGGGAATCAATGTCCTGAACCTGTCATCAACAAAATCTTTCTCAACAAATTTTTGGAGAGAATATATTTCGTTTTTATCATCCATAATAACTTTAACCTTATTTATTCAAAGTGGTTTTTATTTGTTTCAGTAATACATAACAGGCATAGGTAAAAAACACAGCTGCAAAAACGTCAATTGTATAATGAACGTGCTGAAGAAGAACAGTAACAGCAACACTAATCGTACAGACAAAAAATATCAGTTTCAATAACTTTTTGTCCTCGAGAAGAAAGAATATAAATAAGGTTGCAGTATGTCCGGAAAAGAACAGGTCTTTTGTTAATGTTTGTCCGGTCCCGAAAAACTCCACAAACGGATCGTTTAGTATTCTTAAGGTTGCAGGAGGCTCAAGCGGCAGAAGATACATTGCGGCAATTCTCACACAGACCATTAAAGTGTAAAGTTGAATTGCGAATAGAAGTCTTTCCGGTTTAAGTGAAAATGAAACAACCGCAGTTAAGAGAGAGATGTATATTAATGCAAAAGTAAGCCAGGTTAAATCAACAGGATCAAAAAGTATTAAAACAGGATCGGTAAAAAACACACCTGGTCTTTCTTCAACGAAATTCAGAAAGTTTGTAAAAGAAAAAAGAATGAGTGCCAGCAGAACAACTGTAATCGCCAGTTCAATCCTGTTTCGCTTAACCGATATAAAATCTTTCCAGTTCATAATCCCCTGGAATGGTGAATTGATAGAGAACTAACTAAATACTAAAATTTAATATGACTAAGAAAATGCGGAAGCATCTTCCGCCAAGTCGGCCAGTCGTGAGTCATATCGTGACCCCACAAATCCAGCCAGTGTTTAATACCTCTTGCATTAAGACTGGCTGATAATCTTCGTGAAGCATTCGGATCTTCATAAGCACCTTGTCCCGATGCAATTATAATGCTTCTTCTTCTCATATGATTAAACATATATTCATCATCCCAATGCGGCAGATAGTCAACAGGAGAATTGAAATAAACATTATCGTCGTAATAACCTTTTGAGTAGCTTTTGAGATCGTAGCTTCCGCTCATTGCAATAGTACCGGAAAAGATATCAGGTCTTCTGAAAAAATTATTGGCAGCGTGAAGCGCGCCGAGCGATGCACCAGTTGTAATTATTGGTACCAATCCCTTACTATGATTGTGAATAAAAGGGACAACTTCCTCAACCACATACCGGTTATACTGCTGATGACGGATAGCTTTATGAGCGGGATGCATATTGTTGTTCAGCCAGCTTTCATTATTTATGCTGTTGATCGAGAATGCTTTTAGCTTTCCTTCACCTAAAAACCAGGATATGGTATCAATAAGTTGAAAACGTTCATATTCAAGAAAGTCTGCTGCTGCAGTGGGAAACATTAACAGTGCATAGCCATAATGACCGTAAACAACAATTTCCATTTCTTTGTTGAGATTAGGACTGTACCAGCGGTGAATCTCTCTGCTCAATATATTCTCCGTTATGTGTTTTTAATTATAAAAAAATGTAGAGTGAAGCTAAAGAAATGAGCTAAATTTTTAAAATAATTTTTGGTTTGAAATCTTAATTATCACTTTACTTTCAGGGTTTCTCGCCGTATTCGATACCATTGATTCTTGCATATTTACAAGTATAAGCCCCAACCCGATGGAATTCGAACTGATAAAGTCCAATTCCCTTAACAATTTTGTATCTTGGATAATAATTAATAATTAATAATTAAACTGCGGGTCAATCTCATCTCACCCAAAATATTTTCATCTTCAATTCCGTAACAATATGAATAGAAAGTGCGGTATGGGTCATTAAGCATATTGCTTCTAAACTTTTGACCTGCCTTAGCTGGCAAACTGTCAATAATCATTTCCATCTCATAATAAGGAAAATATCTGTAAACTAATGCACTGTTACTATCTATCCTTTCTAACCCTATTTCAATATAGCTACCGCCGGGAAGACTCTTAAATACAGATACGAAATAATGCGGATTATTAACAGTCGTATCAGAAACTATTTCTATTGAATATACCGGTGTGGAACCCTGGTAATATTCCCAATAATTCCCGATGTCAAGAGGATAATAATCAAGATACTCAGAAAAGTTTATCAGTCGGATTTCCGCTTCGGAAGTTAAATCAGCTTGAACAGTTATGAATATTGAGTCGTAATCAAACCCGGGTTTGTGAGCGTAAATCATATAATCTCCCGGAGTTATATTATCCATGGAAAAGTAGCCAATTGAATCTGAATGAGTTTCTTTTGTTTTAGGATATGTGGTTATCTTAACCTCTGAAAGAGGGAGGTCGGTGCCTGCTTCAACTATAAACCCTTGAATTTTTCCGATCGAAACAGAAACGATGGGGTTTTATTCTTTATCATTTTTACAAGCTGTTATAATCAAAATGATAATAATTACTGTGATATAATTATATGATGCCATTTTAATATCCTCCAGGCTGATGGAATTACTTACCTAACCTAGTATATCGTAAAGAACAATTAAAATCTAACCATTAGAAGAGTGTTTATCAATTAACGAATGGCAATTATAAACAGCAGTATTTCACAACTCCTTCACCAGCCCGGCATACTTCCTTTCAATTTTAAAATTAAAGCGGTAGAAATATTCCGGACGGAAAAAGCCGGTTGTTACAAATTTCACTTTTTCACCTTTTAGTCTGCTGAACAGTTCATTCATCAAGCCCTCGCTTATACCTTTTCTGCGGTAACGGTTTGCAACGACTATCTTTTCCATATGCACGGTTTCCTCGTCAGTGCGATAGTAAAATAATCCGCCGATGATAAAGCCCCTGTCGGATACAGCAACAAGGTACTGATGCTCCGGTCTGAAGTTCACATGAAGATTTGTTTCAATGAATAACTGATGGAGACGCGATATTTCTTTCGGATTTATTGGATGACGAATAAGATATGAGTTGCCGTCATTATCCTGAAGCTGCACAACAAGATTAGGCTGACCGGCTGCTTCACCTTTTATCTTTAACAGTGCCGCAGTATCACTTGGTTTAAGATGAGGATATCCAAGCCTGGTGATGAAGTACTCCTCTTTTTCTGTCAGTTCAAATTCAAAATGTAAAGTGGAAATAAGTTTGAGCGCCTCATCCCTTGTAATGGTACGGTTGCGTTGTTTTTTAACTATATCCCGCAATACAACTTTAAATCTTTCCTGTGAGTCAAAGAAAACAGTTTCAAGGAAAAACCTTGTTCGCGTTGCCGGATATTCAATCTCAAGATCAAAAAGTCTGTAGGTTTCATACAGTTCATAAAGCATCTGAGCCTGTGCCGAATGCGACGCATCATTGTTTAAGACAAACCACCGGTGGAATCTCTTAACTGCGAAGTACAATTGTTTGGGAAGAAAACCATGAACTTTTATTGTGTCGAGAAAGGTATCAATCCTGGAAAGAAAATGCTCTTTTAATTCAACATCAGACTTTAACAGTTCTCTTTTCAGTTTATTAATTAAAGAAACGCCATTTTCGTATCCCTCAACTTCAATCATTGCTGAAAATATTGAGTTGGATATAGACGCTTTTTTTATGAAAGGATATTTTTCCTCCATTAGCTGAACGAATCTTGAATAGAAGTTCATAAAGAATGAAAGGAGCGATTCAGTTTTCTGCCTGTTAGCAAAAGATGTTAAGATACAGCCGGTCTGATAGTCATGAGACGATACTTTAATATTTTCAGGTGAAGGATCTACAAGCTCAAGTTTGTATTCTGCAAACTTCCAGAATCTCAAATAAGCAGAAGCGGCATTCCATCCGAAGAATTTCCATAAGCTTGTTATTTTATCGAGCGAAGCCTCATCATTTTTTCTGGATTCACGCTGAATGAATCTTGCAACGGAATCACCGGCATTAAACTCTTCCGTCCACAAATTAAATTCCTCCCACAGACCGCCGAAACGGGATGCAAGCCGTTCACCTTTTATTTCTGTGCCCGCAATAATTATCCATTTAATTTCTTCATCAACTTTTTGGGAAGGTATATTTTTATAAACATGCAGGGTGATATCGTATGAACCCTGGAACCGGGTCTGCACTGCAACACGATAAACTGTTCTGTCTTCAAGTGTATAAAGCCTGCTTATCCACACACCGCCCGGCAGAAGATTATTTAAAGTTACAAGCACGCCGCCGGAAAATAGAAATACAGCTTCACGTATAACAGGTTTTTGAATAAGTGATCTTTTAAGATGCGCCACTTCTGTTTCAGGAATATCCTGTTCAAAAACAAGCACGTCTTCCCAACGATATTCTTCACCTGTTTCAGGATCAATTGCAACTTTCAGATTCATTCCAAGCCAGTTTCTAAGTCCCGCCCGTAATTCCATCCTTGCTTTATTCGCAAGGGTACGGATTTCCTTTTTACTGTAATACAATTCATATCGCAGAAACAATCTTCTAATCTGTTTATAACTCAACGGATGATTCACTCCGAAACTGATCAGCAGACGCACAAGTGAAGGAACAGGAGTTTTACCGAGAGCAGTTTTCGGTTTCAGTTCCTGCATATAGTGATGAAGCACCTGCTCAATTTCAAATAGATTTTCGTCCCCGCGGCTGATATTATCAACATAAGAAACCAATTCATCATCAAGAAGATCATAATTTATATCGAGATATGAAGTGAGCAGTTTCTTAAAATTCTCTTTTCTTAATTTCTGAGCGCCTGCACGGAATAGCTTTCTTCTTATTTCAAGATCAGAATTAAGCTGGGGACGTAATACTAAGTGACTTGCAAGCCGAAAGACAGAATTTGTTTCATCATTTAACACTGAATTGAAGTATGAAGCTGCCGATTCACAATCGGCTTTGTTGTCGGACTGGAGCAGAATACCGGCATAATGCAGTCCGAGTAAAGAATATTCTTTACCTGCGAAAATTTTAGAAAAACTTTTTCTTAACTCATCTGTTACCTTTATATCTGAAGTGTTATCAACAAAAAATATTTCCTTCTCGGCTTCTTTCTTTCTGTACCATTGGAAAATCCCTTCACCTGTGAAGTCGGTAAGTTCAACGTTTCCCAGCCAGTAAAAAGGATTAGTCAGAATGCTCTGGAGATCAACCTGTTTTGAATTTATTTCATAATGGTAGCTGCCGATTTGAAATATCCTTTTTTCTTCATCAACACATTTTATAATTAGTGAAGATTTCAGCTTTGGAATAGATAACAAATCACCCTTCATTTTTATATCGCGACTGAGTGCACCTTTTTCTCTCAGGAACCAGTTCGGAATTTTGATTTCATATTTACCCAGCGGAATACCTATATGATCCTTCTGATACATTGAGTGTATGGTTGAATCAAAATTCTTTTCAATGTTTCTGCGCTTGTAAGTTCCTTTGGGAGTAAGCTCATTGAAATCTTCACTGAAAGATCTGTCAATCAGTCTGAAATCAACAATCCTTTCGAAGGGTGCGAGGAAGTTATTTACAGTTACTATAATGGTTGAAAAATACTCCTGCTTCTGCCCCTCATCCATTTTCTTAAGAGGTGAGCCGGGGGTTTCCTCGTCGGGAAAAATAAGCACTGTGTTAAACGGAAGATGATCACCAACAAGAAACACCTGCTTCACAAATTCAAAATCACGGAACAGGTTTTCAATCTTCTGCGGAGCAATGGTTTCGCCCTTAACATTTTTATATATCTCCTTTTTGCGGTCAATGATTTCAATAAATCCCTCCGCATCCATCCTCATTACATCGCCGGTAGGAAGCCAGCCGTCACGGGTGAAAGTATCCGCATAATCCTGATCGTAATAACCTAGCATTACATAAGGTCCGCGGATTAATATTTCTCCGTCATCACCGAGTTTTATTTCAATGCCGGGCAGAGCTTTGCCTAAAGAATTTTCCCTGTACTGGAACGGGGGAGTCATTGTTATTCCGCCCGTAGCTTCTGTCATTCCGAATCCGCTCATAAGTTCAATGCCGTACCGCTGGAAAAATCTGAATATGTCCGGTGGAAGATATCCTGCTGCAGATAATCCCCATTTAAGCTCTCCTCCGGTTGCTTTCTTAACTTCATCAAGAATCTTTTCTTCATCCTCAACTTCAATATCAACTCTTGCGGTAATGTAATCGTAAAGCTGTATCCATTTTTTAGGAATGGAAATAAATATTGACGGCTTTACAGACTGCATATTGGATATCATTGTTTCAACGGCGGGATTTTCCATAAAGCAATATTCCGCTCCCCAGAAAATTGCGCCTGTCATTTCAAGATATCTTCCGAATGTATGATAGAGCGGAAGGAAGGCAAGGTAACGGTCATCATCACCAATTCCGGGAATTGCCATTGCACGGCAGAAGCGTTTGTACACTATGTTCATATGAGAAAACATAATGCCTTTTGGTTCGCCTGTTGTGCCGGACGTGTACATAAGTGTTGCAAGCGAGCCGGGTTCGATTGGAGAAGATGCGTTTTCATCGCTGACTGCCTTAAGTGATTTGAACTCATCAAAGCTTATTATCCAGTCGTCCGCCGCGTTTCCGTTTACCATCACAACGGTTTTTAAATGCTCAAGATCTTTTTTAACTGAGCGTATTTTAGAAAGCTGTTTTTCATCATCTGCAAATATCACCGCTGACTTTGCCTGGTTGAGTATGTATGAAATATGTTCAGGTACGGAGTTGGCGGGAATCATTACATTAACAGTGCCCGATGTTAAACAGGCAAGATCGAGCATTACCATATCAATACTGTTCTCAAGCAGGAATGCAACAAACCTGTTTTCTTCCGGAATGTTTTTCAGCAGTTGTTTTATTGATGACCGGTATGACGATACAATTTCACTTGTCTTTTCCCAGTTATAATCAATGGCGGACTTTCCTTTTATAATGCGGAAAAGTTTTTTCTTCCGGTACTGATCCACTCTATGGTTAAACAGAACATCAAACGTATAAGAACTGCTGAGGATAAGAGAATGAACAAGATATTCCCACCTGTTCTCACCATAAACTTTCTGCACAAATGCCGATACTCTAAAAAGGTTTAGATAATTGTGAATTACAGAAACAGCACTTCTGTTTTCTTTGAGATTCAGACTGTTAAGATATTCACCAAAAGTGAAAAATAATTCTTTATCAACTGCGGACATAAACTCATCGGCTATTTCAGAACTGAAAAGAGATGAGAAAATATCCTCCCACTGTTTCAATTCTGTTTGGGAGTTGAGATGATCATCTTTAATTGCACGGTTAAGCTCTATCTGAAGATTGTTTATCAGATCGCCGACTTCATCTTTTTCGAGTGAAGCTTTTCCGGCAAATACCTTATCACGTATTTCTGTTAATGATGAGTTCATTTTATTCTTTTATTTAAATTGTAGAAAATAGTCTGGTATGAAAATAAATATTTATGGGGATAGAAACTGTTATCAATTAAAATAAAAAACCCGGACAAGCCGGGTTTTGAAAAACATATAATTATAAAATAACTTTTATTTAATTCCTGCAATATCTTCAAGCATTGCAGTTGTAAGAGATTTTGGTCTTTCAATCGGGTAACCGAGTGCACGGTCCCAAATAATGTTTGATACAACACCAAGCGCTCTTCCTACACCGAATAATACTGTATAGAAGTCATACTCCGTTAATCCGTAATACCATTGTATAACGCCAGACTGTGCATCAACATTTGGCCAGGGGTTTTTTGCTTTGCCCTGTTCCTGCAGAATAGGGGGAGTAACTTTATAAAGCACGTCGACATATTTGAATAACAGATCATCGGGCAGATGTTTTAAGCAGAATTCCCTCTGAGCCATATAACGGGGATCTGTTTTTCTTAAAACTGCGTGTCCGAAACCGGGTATAACCTGACCTGAGTTCAAAGTATCCCAAACAAATTTTTTCATTTCGTCTTCGGTTGGAACTTTACCCTGCATCTGACCCATAACACCCTGCAGCCATCTTAGTACTTCCTGGTTTGCAAGTCCGTGTAATGGTCCGGCAAGTCCGTTTATCATAGCAGAGATAGAGTAGTAAACATCGGAGAGAGCACTTGCAACAAGGTGACCGGTATGAGCACTAACGTTACCGCTTTCGTGATCGCTGTGAAGAATGAAATACATTCTTGCAACATCATCATAAGGTTTTTTGATTCCCATCATATGAGCAAAGTTGCCGCCCATATCAAGTTTAGGATCAGCAGGAATTATATCGCCGTTTTTATATTTCAATCTATAAATGAATGAAGCCAATCTTGGAAGGCGTGCCAGTAAAGTTAAACCATCTTCATAAGTTGCTTCCCACATATTATCTTTGTTCAGATTGCCGGCTTCGTATTCTTTAACGAATACAGATTCTCTCTGCATTGCAACTATACCTGCAGAAAGCATTGCCATTGGATGTGAATCGGCCGGAAGCGCTTTCAGCATATTGAACACGTACTCCGGAACATCTTTTCTTTTATTGAATTCATCGGCTACTTCCTCTACATCCTTTTGGGTTGGTATTTCACCGGTAAGTAATAAATAGAAAAATCCTTCAACGTAGGGCATTTCGCTACCGGGCACTTTAGGTAGTTTTTCCATAGTTTCGGGAATTGTAAATCCGCGGAATCTTATTCCTTCCATCGGATCGAGATATGAAATATCAGTAACAAGACTTTTCACACCTCTTGCTCCGCCAATAACCTGTCCTATGTTAACTTCACCAACTTTTACATCACCGAATTCTTTAACAAGGCGGGTGGTACGCGGGCGCCACTCATCAATTTTTTCTTTGAGCTTGATTTTTAATGAATTGGACATGTTTCTCCTCCTGTGATAAGGTTAAACTTGAAGTTGTTTCTCCCCTGATGAGTTTGTATGAAGATTATAAAATGTCAATTATGCCAAAGGTATTTCTTTGGATGAAAGTATATAGTGACTAAGAAATCTAAAAGACCTCTCCCTTTTGGTTGATGTGACAATATAAATTTCACACAGTCTCTGATCAGAGAAACAACAATTAATGTATTTTAATATACTAATAATAATAAATTATGTACATAGCCAATTATTAAAAATATCAAGTTTAAATAGGCGAAATTCTTTAATATTTGCTTTTTGGAGGTTATTAGAAAACAATTTCTTTACCCGGCTTTGCAGCATGAACTCTTTTCACTGGAAATAATTTCAGGATTTCTGCTCCCATCCAGTCGATTGCTTCACTTTCACCATGTACAAGAATAACTTTTTCGGGCTTCAATTTTTTTACAATAGAGATGAGATCTTCTCTTTTTGCGTGAGCAGAAAAGCGGAAATTTCTTATTTCACATTTAACTTCGTTTGCTTCAGAAAATCCCGTCATTCGTATCTTATCGCCACGCTTTGCATTTGTAATAATATAACCCGGTGTTTCGGGATCCATATATCCAACAGTAAAGATGGCGGTATTTTTTCTGTTCAGCCAGGTTCTTGCAAGATTAAAGGATGCGGTGCCGGGTATCATCATACCGCTTGATGCTAGAACAATACAAGGCTGTTTGAAAAACTCGTTCGTGTCTTCTACTTCATTTATATCTTTTACAGGAATGTTTGATAGTTCAAATTCAGGATCAATCATATTAACCACATAACGATTATAATCATAAATACGGCTTATCTTTCTGCCAATTCCGCCCGTGTAAATATCAACAGGAGCAATTCTGCCTTTCTGTATCTGCTGCCATATAGTGGCAAGCATTTCCTGTATTTTACCAAGTGCAAAAACCGGGATTAAAACAGAGCCGCCATTTGTAAATATCGTATTCATCTCTTTTGCTAATCTTAACGATTCATCTTCCCAACTGTTAAGTAAGTTGGAATCAGTTGCACCGTAAGTTGTTTCAAGAATAAGAGTATCAACTTTTGTCTTCGGAATATTTCCGCCGGAAATTAATGTTTGATTTGTAAGGTTTATATCTCCGGTATAAAAAATTTTCTTTTCCTGATTTTCCAGAAGTATAGATGCGGAACCCAGAATATGTCCCGCATCATAAAATGTGCATTGAACTTTTGACTGATCGTTATGAAGATAACCTGTCAAATCAAATTTTTCATTGTAAGCTTTATAGTCAATCGTTTTTATCAGAAGATCAACTTCATCGTGCGAATACACTTCAAAATTTTCGTCTTCACCAATTTCCTTTTTTAAAATAGAAACTGAGTTGTGCAAGGTAAGTTCTGAAATTGCGCGTGTCTGCGGTGTGGTTGTTATATGAATGTAAGGATGTCGTTTAACAAGAAAAGGAAGCGAACTTAGATGATCCTGATGAGCGTGAGAGATCAATACGTGATCAACAGTAAAGTTTTCAATAAGATTGTAATCCGGCAGAGATTCAAATCCGGTTTTACGGGGATGCATTCCGCAATCAAGTATGATTCCGTTTCCGTTAATGTTTAAGTAATAGCAGTTTGCTCCTATTTCATCAGCACCGCCGAGAGGGAGGAAGGAGATCACCGGTCTATCCTGTATGAAGATTGGAATAGTGGAATGTTGGAGTATTGTAATAATTAATCATCATTGTTCCATTAATCCAATATTCCATAGAAAGCCATATATTACAATAAACCTTCTGCGTAGTTTCAATCTGTTGTTCCTATATCAATAAGAGTTATTCCTGTTTATCTCTCTCTTCCTGTTCTCTTCGCATCTGTGCTTCAATATCACTAAGATCAACAGTGTTTAAAGAAATATCCTCCGGCACACGGAACCTGTCTTCAGGGACGCGAACATCTTCTTCAATCTTTCTTGCTGTAACAGTAATGCTTACCGGACCCGAGCGTTGTTCGGATTTGAGTAAAACCCATTTCCAGTACCAGGCTCGCATTCCGATATTTCTGAATTCATAAACATCACATTCTTTACCAAGAAATTCTTCGTTACCAAGTTTAACTCCGCCGAGTCTAATTATGGCCTGTTCACCCAATTCATTAAAATACTGCTGACCTTCAAGCTCGATCTTTAATTCTTTAAGCTGGCTTTGTGATTTTGTACCGGTTTTAGTATCAAGATTAATTGTGTATTGCCAATCACCGTCGGTTATATTTAACAGGTTAGCAGTTTTTGAAAATTGTCCTACGGTAATAGTTGTATTGGAATACTCCGCTTGTCTTGAGCCCCAATTATCAAAAAAGAGCCTGCGCGAACCTTCTTGTGAACCTGAAACATCGTATTCGATAATGGCAGATTTGATACCATATTTGCGTTCTTTAATCAAGGGAGATTTCGAACCATCAATGTCTGATCCATCTTTGCCGGAATCACCGCAGGAGAAAAAAGTCAATACTGCCGCAAGATATGTTAAGGTTAGTAATTTTTTCATAACTAATATTTTTTATGATTTTTTATTCTTTTTCCTGATTAAAATTACTGAATGCTTTTCGATACTTCAAGCATTTTATTTTATTGCCCAGATAATATCTGAAAATGTTACTTTTCCTTTTTCGAATTCAAATTTCATAAGATAATCAGGATTAAAGCCGAGCATATATTTTTCAATTCTTTCTTTAAGCCAGCCAATTTCAGCTTTTAATTTCCAATCTTCCCTATTATTTGAATACAGAACAACGAACAATCTGTTCTTTAAATGTTTACGTTTTTGCTGTGATTGATTTCTATAAAGCCATTTTATCATTTCATCAGTATGTTTAATTGCATCTTCAATTTTGTGCGGAAAGTTCTTCGGATAGACTGATGTTTTGTGATCAAATGTTACATCATTAATTGTAAAATCTATCAGCTTGTCTTTTTCATCCAACGCAGGTTTAACTCCCGGCATTGAACAGAAAATCTGTTCAATGCATTGAGCCGACCAGAAGTTATACCATCTGTTTAATGCATAGTTAAAATAATCTTTATAGTTATCCTGCATTTTAAACCGGGTCTCTATTTCCTTTAATACCTCATCAAAGGAATTTATTCGGTAAATAAAGTTTGTGACATTGTCGAAGAGATCATTCTGCTTACGTCCCCAGATGTAAGGATAGATTAATCTTTTCTTTAACTCTGTTTCTATTTTGATTAAACTATGTTTCATAAGGCAGCCTCAACCTTCAGGTTGAAAGAAGATGCCGTGTGTTTCTGTTTTTTGATATTGTTAAGTATCATTATTCATTCGGGATATTTCGCAAGCTGAAGAGTCTGTTGCTTAACTCTGAAAGTGCCCTTTCGAAGGAGTCTTCTGCCATAGGCATCCCTTCGGGAGACTGAGAAATCCTTCAATAGATCACGAAAAAGATTTCTCCCGTTGGCCGAAATGACAATTATGTGACTTCTGCAACAAACACTGAAGCTTGCGGCTACCTTGAAATTATTTTTTATTTCTTCTGAAAGAGAAAAATGTACTCATGCTTAAAAATGTAAAAACCTCCTGCAAGTGCACGGTATCGCCACAATTCCTTCTGATTCATTTTTCCTTTTGTCTCTTCAAAGTTTTTTACAATTGTTGATTTAAGTTTATAACCTTTTTTGATGAGATCCTTCATCAGATAAAATCCAAGCGGTATCCATTCACCGGAGGAATATTTGTCACCTATAACCACAGCAAAGTATCTGCCTTTATTTAGTACAGAAAGGGCATTATCCGAAACTTTACCAAACATTGATAAAAACTTATCTACTGTTTCCGCATTAGATAGATCGTTTTGTTCGTCACTGAATTTTATTATATCCCAGTAAGGCGGATGCATAATTACAAACTGAACAGATTTAATTTTTAGTTTGTTTAATTTTTTCTTAAGATCAATTGATGTACTGTCAGCGTTAATAATTTCAGTTTTAACTTTATACGGGTTTCCTTCCTTTTTAATATTACTCTTCGCGAGAACTGCTACACCAGGTTGAAGTTCAACACCTATTCCGTTTCTTCCAAGTCTTTTACATTCAATTAATGTTGTACCGCTGCCGAGAAAAGGATCAAGAACCCATTCATTCTTTTTGGTGTACCTGCGTAAAAACTGATTTGGAATCTGCGGAATAAAATTTCCCCAGTAACCTGCATTGTGGGCACCGGATTTATCGCGTTTATCAAGTATCCATAGACTATCTGTGATTATGTCATCATATTCTTTCCAGCGGTTAAGGTTAAGATCATTCACTTTGCCGGGTTTTATTTCTGACAGACTTTTGATGAGACGGCTTATATAATATTTTGTTCTTTCGAGAGTGCGGGTTTTAAGGATCTGTTCAAACTCTCCAATAAGAAATGAAAGATTTACTTTTTCATTATCTCCGTTAATCATCAAAGATATTTCATTCTTTTTTGATGAAAAAACTTCAGCCTTTAAGGGAGAAATTCCTTTTCTAATCTGGTTAATATCTTCAAATTGTAAAATATCGTTTAGTGTTTGAATCAGATCTTTCATAAGTCAGTTTATTTCATCTTTAAATTTCTTTTCGATCATAGAGGCAATCTTTTCACCAATGCTTAACGATGCAGTCGCTGCCGGTGATGGGGCATTTAATACATGTATCATTCGTTTTGCTTCAACAATTCTGAAATCATCAACAAGTTTTCCGTCAGGTTCAAGTGCCTGCGCTCTCACTCCGGCTCCTTCGGGATATACATCATCATACTGAACATCAGGAATTAATTTCTGCAATGATTTTACAAACAGTTTTTTACTGAACGATCTTCGGAATTCACCAATACCCATTTTATAATGCTTCATTGCCATTTTCCAGAAGCCGGGATAGAATTTCATTTCAACCATATCACGAAATGAAAAATCAGTTTTCTTATATCCCTCACGCCTAAATGCAAGTACCGCGTTAGGACCAGCTTCAACGCCGCCTTTTATCATTCTTGTAAAATGAACTCCGAGAAACGGATACTGCGGATCGGGGACGGGATAAATTAAATTCCTAACTAAATATTCTTTTTCTTTTTTCAACTTATAGTATTCACCTCGGAAGGGAATAATTTTAAGTTTAGGATTAACTCCGCACAACTTGGCAACCCTGTCGGACTGAAGACCTGCGCAGTTTACCAGCATTTTTGTTTTAAACTCATCATTATTAGTTAAAATAACAATTTTAGAATTGAATGTCTTAACAAAACTTACTTTTGAATTCGTCCTGATTATTCCACCTTTATTTATGATCAACTCTGCATATTTGTTTACTACATCTCTATAATCAACAATGCCAGTTTGCGGAATGAACAAACCAGCCATTCCATTTACTTGAGGTTCATAATCCTTTAATTCGTGCTCACTTAATCTTTTTATCCCTATTAGTCCATTTGCTTTTCCTCTTTCTTCAAGAAGATTAAGGGCTGGAATTTCTGACTCAGAAGTAGCAACCACAATTTTTCCGCACTGGTCATACTTTATGTTATGCTGCTCGCAGAATTGATACATCATTTCCCGGCCGGAAGCACAGTTCAAAGCTTTTAGTGAACCGGGTTTATAATAAAGACCGGAATGGATAACACCGCTGTTATTTCCCGTTTGATGGGCGGCAAGTTCATTTTCCGCTTCAAGAATAAGAATTGAATATTCCTTCTGTTCCAAAAGCTTTAGTGCAGTTGCTGTTCCAATAATTCCACCACCAATTATTGCTATATCAAATAAATGGTTCACTCAATTTCTCTAAAAAATGTATATTAAGAAATCATTAAGGGCTTGACTTTTACATTTATGTGTTATAACATATAAATGTAATTTTTAATTATTAAATAAATTCAGGAATTTGTCTCATTTACACCTGTGAATATAACTAATAGAGTTAAAGTGTTAAACAGGCATAATCTTGATTTTAAAATATTTTTATGGTGAACTAAATGAATAAGAACCAAAAGATCATTTTAATTGTTGGGCTGTTATTGATTGCAGTAATTTTAATTTACTGGCAGACCCAGGGCGGAGATATACTCACAAAAACCCAGGTACAGGTTGAAAAAGTTGATGAACTTTTTAATACCACCTATATGGAGTGGGAAGATAAGTTTGTACTCGGACTTGATTATGCCGGAACAGCATCAGCAGTAATAGCAGTATTATCAGGAATTTTAATTTTTTTATTCAGAAACAAAAAACAGGAGAAACAATGAAAAAAACACTTTCGTTAATCGCAGTACTGATCTTTTTCAGTACATCTTTATTTGCCCAGGGCTTTAAGGTTAAGGCTTCGGGTGATCAAACTTTTAACTTCGCGGACCGTGGAGGTAGAAACCAGGCAACATTCTTCAGCACTACTCCGCTTGAAGATATTAACGGTTTAACCAATGATGTAAAAGGTACGGTTACTTTTAATGTTAGCGACTTAAAAACACTGAAAGGAAAAATTTCAGTATCAGTAGCTTCAATTAAAACAGGAATTGATTTAAGAGACGAACATTTAAGAAGTGAAGACTGGCTTAACGCATCAGCAAATCCTGAAATTACGTTCACTATTAAAAATGTCAGTAATTTAAAGGTTCTGGAAGACAACAAACTTGAAGCTAAAGTAACTGGCGATATTACAATTAATGGAGTAACAAAAGAAGTAACATCTGATGCAACTTTAACTTTCTTAGATGAAAGCGAAATGACCAAATCAAGAGCGCCCGGCGATCTGCTCGGTGTTCAGGCAAAGTTTAAAGTAAGACTTTCAGAGTTTGGTGTTAAAAATAAAATCATTGGACAAAAAGTTGCTGAAATTGTTGAAGTCGGCGTAAATATGGTCGGATCAAACGCTAATTAAATTATTCCTGTTGTTATTAAATATAACCCGGTTCTGAATAAGGATCGGGTTTTTTAAAATTTAAGATTGACAAGCCTTTACATTTCCAATCATCAAATCAGCCATTCAATCAATCCCCTTAAATTTTTTATCTTTGCATATCAAAATTATCGGGAAATTTAATGTCTAAAGTAATTACAATTTTCGGTAGCTCATTTCCCAAAGAAGGGGATGAGCAATACACTTTTGCATATAACCTTGGGGCAGCATTGGCAAAAAAAGGTTTTGAAATATGTTCGGGCGGATTTTATGGAGTCATGGAAGCTGTTTCAAGAGGTGCAATTGAAAACGGGGTAGAGGTTTATGGAGTTACTGTAGATCTCTGGGGATCTGAACCCAATAGTTTTATTACCAGGGAGATCAGGTGTAAAAATGTTTTTGAACGTATTGAAAAATTAATGCAGCTCGGAGATGGTTTTGTTATTCTGCAGGGGGGAACGGGAACTTTTCTTGAACTGGCTTCGGTATGGGAATATTTAAATAAAAAATTAATGGATAACAAACCGATTGTCTGTCATTCTTCTATGTGGAAAACGATAGTGGAGGTTATGGATAAACAAATGGTTTATGAAAACCGTCAATCCGGTTTGGTAAAATGTTTTGATACTGTTGATGAGATAATTGGTTTCCTTACAAAAATCCATTAACCAGTTAAGTTTCAACAAAAAACGAGCACAAAAGATTAAACTTAACCCTGTACGGGTTAATGATATTCCATCGTACTGCCGCCGATAAACTCCCTTAATACTGAATCACCCGGAATTGCCGATTCATCTGTAACAGATGTAACAGTTTTTAATAAGTTATAAACTCTTGTTGATCTTTCATACGCATCTGCTTTAAGAGGATTATCTTTAAACATCGTTGTCCATTCTTCAAAAAGTTTTAGCATCCTATTTGCATAAATGGGAACTTCATAAGGCATACCGCTGCTTATAACAAAATCTGCTGTATTAGAATATGGAATGATGTTCCTTAGCTCGCTTGAACGTACGTAATGCCAGTGCTCTAAAGTCTGCTGAGGTTTATAAGCTCTGTAAACAGAATCACGAAGCATTCTTCTTATTAATCTTAAATCTGTCCAGCGTATATATTTTCCATCAACACCTTTCATTTGAAGAAGAGGTTCAAGGTATAACTTAAATTTTACATCAACAGAAATGTCTTTGCTGAAATCAGGATAAAGTCCGTGCAAGCTGTCAATCAACAGCAGTTCATCTTTTTCCAGTTTCATGGGTGTAACATCGAGCTTTCTTGTACCGGTTTTGAAATCGTAATATGGAATTAATACCTCTTCACCTTTGCTTAGTCTGACAAGATGTTCATTGATAAGTTCAAGATCGAGAGCCTGTGGTGTTTCAAAATCATAATCTCCGAATTCGTCTTTTGGATGAAGATCGAGATCGAAGAAGTAATGATCAACAATAAGCGCTTTAAACTTAAATCCTTTCTTCACAAGCTTTTGTTCAAGCTTCAAAGTTGTGGTGGTTTTACCTGATGATGAAGGTCCGCTTATCATTACCATTCTCAGTGAATCCAGTCTTTCAATAATTAAATTAGCTGCAAGTTCAACATCATCTTCATAAAGACATTCTGATTCGTGAACAATATGAGCAAATTCACCTTTTGCAATTCTTTCATTAAGATGATTTACGGTGTGCAGATTATGCGAAACAGCCCAATCGAGATTACGCCAGATCTTCTGCCAGGGAACATTTTCGTTTAATTTTGATGCATATCTTCCCTCGGCTTCTCTTCTTCTTGCGGCTTCTTCACGGTAAAGAATAAATTCTTTTGCAACTTTTGCATGTCCGTTTTCAATTAATACCTTTTCAACAATATCCTGAATATCCTCTATCTGAAGTGTGGTTTCCCCGGGAAATTTTATATTCATCATTTCTACAACTTTCTCAGATAATTTCTGAGCAGTTTCCTTATCCCTGCCGCCCACAGATACAGCGGCACGGTAAATAGCATTTGCAATTCTCTCCTGGTTGAACGGAACGATTGCTCCGGTTCTTTTAATTACCTGTTTTATATGAGTGTGCATTTTATCTCCATTTGAAACAATGAAATTCAACTTAGCAAAATTATGAAATAATATTCTTTAATACTCATCTTTGTAAAACAAGAATAAAGGTGGACAACAATGTAACTATTGTTTATTTTTCTGCAAGTTAAATTATCCCCGATTTGAATTAAGTGAGGATGCTATGAAAAAAATATTTTTACTGCTTGTTCTTTTTTCTGCCCAGTTGTTTGCACAATACACTACTCCAAATACAGGTGTTAACTGGTCTCTTGATGATCTGGTTACTAATTCAGGCGGAGTTGTGACAGGAAGCTTCCCGAATTATACAATCAACCAAAAGGTAATTGTCTCGGTTAATGATCAGGTAAATGTATTGCCCGGCTCAGTTGTCACTTTTACCGCAGCGACATCGGGATTTGAAGTTAACGGTATTTTTCAGGCAATCGGAACTGCTGCCGATTCAATAGTTTTCACGTCATCAGTACCTGATTCAACCGGATACTATGAAGGATTTAGATTTAATGAAAACACATCAGCAAATGTTTCAACGATCAGTTATGCAAAAATCTTTTATGCTGATTATGGTTTCCGTTGTATTAGTGTAAGTCCTGTGCTCTCAAATTCTCATCTCTTTAAATGCGGAAGAGGAGTTCAGCTAAGCGGATCAAATGCAACTATACAGAATAATGTAATTGAACGATCTTACGAATACGCCATCACAATGACACTTGGTTCATCTCCGCTGATAGAGAATAACTATCTAATCAAAAATAATACACGCGGTGTATCTGCTTTAAATCAGATTAGCATTGGATTACAGGGAAACAACTCACCCATAATAAGAAATAACATTATTGAAGGCGGCGAAAGTGTCCCGACTGGCGGAATCAGTCTCTGGGTTAGCGGAGCGTCAGCATCTTCAAATGCAATTATAGAAGGCAATGAAATTTTCAATAACAGTTTCGGAATGACTCTTTTAAGCTCATCAAACGGAGTTATTAATGCTGTTGTTCGTGATAATATAATTTACAACAATAATATAAATCCAAATGCACAGGTATCCGGAAGCGGAATAAATGTTAATGGAAGTCCGTTTAATCAGCCGGTAATTACCCGGAATATCATTTACGGCAACTGGTGGGGAATAACTATTCAGAACGGAACAACTGTGCAGCCGGGACCTCAGCCGAACATTGGAAATATAGAAAACGCTGATACAACTGATGACGGCCAGAATATTATATTCAACAACATTCAGGGAACAAATGTCTATGATATGTACAACAACTGCACCAATGATATTTATGCACAGAATAATGATTGGGGAGTTTATGATTCTACATTAATTGAAAATAATATATTTCATAAGGTTGATAATCCGGCACACGGACTTGTTATATTTACGCCTTTCTCGGGTCCGATTCCGGTTGAACTTGTTTCATTCACAGCAATTGTAACCGGAACTTCTGTTCAGCTGAGTTGGTCAACTGCTTCTGAAACAAACAATGTGGGCTTCGAAATTGAGCGTAGTGTCATTTCGAACGGAGTGAGAAATCTTACTTGGGAGGAGATTGGTTTTGTTGAAGGAAAAGGAACTTCAACAGAAATTCAGAATTACAGTTTTACAGATCAGAATGTGGTTTCAGGAACAAATGCTTACAGATTAAAGCAAATTGATTTTGATGGAAGCTTTACATACTCAAATTTAATAGAAGTTGAATTTATACTGCCGGTTGAATTTGTTTTGGAACAAAACTATCCTAATCCATTCAATCCCTCAACAAAGATTCGTTTTGTCATTCCGAAGGAAGTGAGGAATCTTAAAAATTTCTCATCGCAGGCTTCTCGAAATGACAATATGCTTGTAACGCTAAAAGTGTTTGATGTACTAGGTAATGAAGTTGCAACAATTTTTAATGAATACCAACCAGCAGGAATTTATGAAGTTGAGTTTAATGCCTCCTCCGCCGCAGGCGGATTATCAAGCGGAGTTTATTTCTATAAACTGCGTGCGGGTAATTTTATACAGACTAAAAAACTTTTACTGCTAAAGTAAGAATAATCCAAAAGCCCTCCCCCTGGGGGAGGGTTGGGTGGGGCTGGCTCTACCTATTCCTCAATCTCAAACACCGGTTTAATATCCACAGGAAGTACTGCAAGCTTATTTCTTAATGCTTCAATGGATGGAGAATTAACAGCATACTTCTCCATCAATGCTTTCGCACCATCGTAATCTCCCTTCGCCTGGATCATCAGCACTTTTGTCGCAAGCTCCTCTAATGTCGGAAATATCTTTTCAAAATTTACTTTTACTTTTTGCGCTTTTGAATCATATTCATAAGCACCTTTTTCAAGGAAGTAATTATAAATGATAGCATTGCCTCCGCCATGAGCTGAGGTTATTCCGAATCTCATAGAACGGAAAGCACCGGCAAGAAAAGTTACCCATATTTCTTTTTCGATTTCTTTTGGATAAACGCCTTTCTCTATCATAAACATATTGTTATACATTCCGAGTATATCTGCCTTGCACTCTTCTAAAATTGAGTAGGTTTCTTTTAATTCCTTTTTTACTTCTGTATCTCGTCCGTCAACTTTAATAAAGCCGGGTCCGACTCCGTGCGACATTTCATGCATTAACGTATGATTGAAGAATGCATCAAATGTTACATATTCTAACTCAGTTTCATCAAGAACCATTTCCGAAATAGGTTTCAGCAGCTTGGCGAACTTTGCTTCGTGAATATTTTTAAGCATTACTTTTTTTGAGCCTTTTGCTTGTCTGACTCTTTCATCATTAGGAAGATTGAATGCCAGCGTTTGCACCCCTGCTTTTGTATCCCCGGCGGTAAATACAACATTGGTTACAACCATAGGGGATTCACTTCCACGCTGATAATTTTTATGTTCATCCGGCAGTGGTAGATTCTTCTCAATCTCATCCAGATAGTTTTCAAAAACTTCAAGCTTCTTTGTTTCAACGGGATCTTTTATCGTTACAAAACTTTCAAAGGCGGCTTTATAATTAAATAACCCGTCTTCATAAACTTCATAAGGACCGATCACAACCTCAATCTTATGATCTTTTAAATCCATCCAGTCCATATCACTCTGGAAGTAATCATTGGTTAAGAAAGCATCTGCTCTGGAGTTAAGGTATTTTTTGAGTGAAGGATTATCTGCATAAGAAGCAGCTTCTTTTAACAGCATCGATATTTCAGTCAGTTTATCTTTATAATACTCGTTGTAGGGAACAGCTTTTAAAGCATCGCCAGCTCTTCTTATCACAGTAAATTCATTTGTAAATGATTTTTCATCTGCGGGATTAGCTTTAATCCAGTTTTCAAATTCCTCCTTTGTAATATCTTCAGGATAATAGTTTGCCCCTAATGGTTTTTCGCTATCACCCATAAACTGCTTATCATTATCAAGCCTGTCGAACGGGCCGAACATAATTTTAAAGAGTTCAAGTTGATGTTCTAATTTGTTTTTTATATCCGGATCTGTTTCGGTTTCTATTTTTGCAAGAAGTTCGCTTCTTATTCCCAAATTTTTTGAGTAAACCTGTTCAAGAAACAGATCATCTATTATTTTAGATGCCTGGTAAAGTTTTTCAAGAACAACCTTTTCCCTGTCATCAAGAAGATCTTCATTGTATTGAATTTCAACCGGAACGAATTTGTTAATTTTATCCTGAAGCATTTTTATTTCCTCCGTTGTGCTTATCTCATTATCGGAAGTTCTTTCAGCACATCCAATAATAAGAAACACGGCCATTAAAATTGATGATATTTTAATCATTTTATTCATCTCATTATTCCTCTGTTAACTATTGTGGTTTGTGAAATAGTTTTTACTGTGTTAAATATAATTATAATGATAAATTTAATCAGTACTATTATAAATTATAAAACACATGACCATCTTCAAATAAATATACAACCGCCAATCATAATCTTTTCATTATTACATAATCTTCTCATTAAATTTGTTAAAAACATTATATATTTTATTACAGGTGGAGTTATGAAAAACCTTTTTCTTTCCTTAATTATTTTTCTTTTCGTTTTTACTTCCTCAATACTTTCTCAAACCAAGGAGCGGAGCGAAATACCAGAAGGTTCCAAATGGAATCTTACAGACTTATATCCCGACATAAATGCCTGGAATAAAGAAATGACCAGCATTTCAGAAAGAATTCTTGAGCTGCCTAAATACCAGGGTAAGCTTGGTGAAAGCAGTAATACACTTTATAATGCGCTCAGCACTTATTACGGTATTATGAAAGATTATGGTAAGGCAGTTACTTACGCTTATCGGCTTAGTGATGAAGATATAAGAATATCAGATAACCAGGCATTAACACAGCAGGTTTCAAATCTTGGAACGAAGTTTGGTGAAACCGTTGCTTTCTTCAGGCCTGAAATTCTTGAAATCCCAAAAGAAAGAATTGATAAATTCTTTTCTGAGAAACCGGAATTAAAAGATTACAGAATGTTCATCGATAATATACAGAGGTTAAGAAAGCATACACTTGGTGAAACCGAAGAAAGAATCCTTGCGAGTTTTGGTTTAGCTGCCGGAACACCGTCAACGGTATACAGCATATTTACTAATGCTGAAATGCCTAATCCAAAAGTTATTCTTTCAGATGGTGAGGAAGTTGAGTTATCTGCTTCGGCGTATACGAAATATCGGTCAACTCCAGTCAGGGAAGATCGTGAAAAAGTCTTTAAAGCCTTTTTTGAAAATCACGGCAATTATAAAAACACTTTGGGAACTACACTTACCGGTGATGTTAAAAATGATTTCATCTATGCAAAAAACAGGAATTACAATTCTGTACTTGAATCAGCATTAAGCGGAAATAATATTCCGACATCTGTTTATGAAACATTAATAAACCAGATAAATAAATCATTGCCGACTCTTCATAGATTTCTTGATCTTAAAAAAAGAATGCTTGGAGTTGATCAGCTTCATTACTATGATCTTTACACATCAGTTGTTAAAAAAGTAAAAATGGAGTTCCCGCTTGAACTTGGACAGAAAAAAATCCTGAATGCGCTCAGCCCTATGGGTAAAGATTATCTATCAACCATTGAAAAGGCGTTCAATGAAAGATGGATTGATTACTATCCTAACGCCGGAAAGCGAAGTGGCGCATACTCCACAGGTGGAGCTTACGATGTGCATCCATACATACTTATGAACTGGAATGATGATTATGAATCCGCTTCTACCTTAGCACACGAGCTTGGACACACTATGCACAGTTATTTTTCTAATATACATCAGCCATATCCAACCTCAAACTATTCCATTTTCGTTGCGGAAATTGCTTCAACTATGAATGATAATTTTTTCAGCACGTATATGATTAAAAATGCTAAAACTGATGAAGAAAAACTTTATCTGCTTGGGAGCTATCTTGAATTATTGAGAACAACTATTTTCCGTCAGACATCATTCGCAGAATTTGAATGGGAGGTTCATAAGCGAATTGAAGCCGGGGAACCGTTAACAGGTGATGAGCTTAGCAAAATTTATTTTGATATTGTAAAGAAGTATTATGGACATGATGCCGGGCATTGTGTGGTTGATCCTTACATCGCATATGAATGGGCATATATCCCGCATTTCTATTCAGCTTACTATGTCTACCAGTATTCAACATCTCTTATTTATGCGATAGCATTCTCTGAAAAAATACTGGTGGAAGGGCAGCCGGCAATTGACGGTTACTATAAAATACTTAAAGGCGGCAGTTCAAAATATCCTGTTGATCTTATAAGAGAAGCAGGTATTGATCCTTTAAGTCCGGAACCATTTGATCTTGCAATGAAAAAGATGAACGATATTATGGATGATATTGAAGTGATACTGGATAAGTAAGCCCCATCCATCCCAGGCCTGTCGGGGAGAAATCTTTAAGATGCGCTTTAGATTTCTCCCCTTGGTCGAAAGGACAGGGAGCATTTTTGTTCAACGCATTTTGTAAGATCACACCTCAGCAAGGTGTTAATACTTGATAGTGTATACCAAATAAAAAAAATCAAACCATTAGGTTTGATTTTTCCCTTTTTCATTTCTGATAAATCCGCAACCAATTTCCCTTATTTGATAAATAAATTCACTTAATAATTTATAAAATAAGCGGTTTTAACCGAAATACAGGGTGCCTTGGTGGCATAGTTTCTGAAAAAATCAGGTGACTTAACAGCAAATATTGTAGTTAATTGATGCTTGTTAATTATTTGTTCTGTCAGATTTTGGATTACAATTGAAATAATCAGAGAGAAAAAAGTGAGTTTACGTACTTTTCACGGCGGTGTTCATCCGCGGGAATATAAAGAATTAACAGAAAATTGTGCATTCGAAGTGATACCTCTGCCTGAAGAGATAATTCTTCCGCTTGCACAGCATCTTGGAAAAGAAGCTTCAGCGCAGGTCAAAAAAGGCGATGAAGTAATCCCCGGTCAGCTTGTTGCTAAAGCTGAAGGATTTGTTTCAGCTCCTGTTCATACTTCGGTTGCAGGAAAAGTAATGAGTCTTGGAAAACAAACGACTTCATCCGGATTTCCAAAAGATGCAATTGTAATTAAAACAAATGGAACAGTCGAATCAGAGAAAATTTTACTTCCACCTCTTAATCCGGAAACCATCACTCCCGATGAAATTAGAAACAGAGTTGCTGAAGCTGGAATAGTTGGTCAGGGCGGTGCTGCATTTCCTACTTCTGTTAAACTCTCCCCGCCAAAAGATAAAGTTATTGATGTGGTTATTCTGAATGGATGCGAATGTGAACCATATCTAACAAGAGATTACAGATTTATGATTGAAAGACCCGATGATCTTATTTCAGGATTCAAATTGATTATGAAAGCCCTCGACGTGAAACGCGGAGTAATCGGAATTGAAAACAATAAACCGGAAGCAATAAAAATTATTACTGAAAAAGTTCGGAATGAAGAAGGACTTGAAGTAATTTCATTGAAGACAAAATATCCGCAGGGCGCTGAAAAGATGCTGATTAAAGCTGTTAACGGGAAAGAAGTTCCTCCCGGAAAACTTCCTATGGATGTTGGCGCAGTTATTCAGAATATCGGGACAGCAATTGCAATCCACGATGCGGTTGTTAAAGGTGAAGTTCTTACAACCGCTGCTTTAACAGTTTCGGGTAAAGGAATTAAAATCCCCAAAAATTTATTGGTGCCGGTTGGAACACCAATTCAAAGTGTAATTGATTTCTGCGGTGGAGTTACTGAAGACGCAGTTAAAATTGTTGTGGGCGGACCAATGATGGGTGTTGCTCAGTTTGATCTTCATGCACCTGTTATGAAAGCAACTTCTGGAATTTTAGTCTTAACAAAAGATGAAGTTGTAGAAAATCCCGAAACACCTTGTTTAAGATGCGGACAATGCGTTGGTGCTTGTCCATTAAATTTAATACCGACAAAACTTGCCCGTTACTCGCAGCTTCACAAATATGAAGAAGCAGAAGATGCGGATGTAACTGTTTGTATGGAATGCGGAACGTGTGCATATACTTGTCCGGCTAACATTCCTCTAGTTCAGTGGATAAGACTAGGGAAACAAAAAGTTTTAGAAATGCAGCGTGAAAGAGCTGTAAAATAAATTGTTTAATTGATTAATTGTTGCATTGTTGATTTAACAATTAAGCAATGCGACAATTTAACAATTTGCGGAAGTTATTAAGAGTATTAGATGACAACAGAAACAATAGCAGAACCAAAACAAAAAGTTTACTTTGATTTAACCACTTCACCGCATTTGCATTCAAAGTGGTCAACACAAAAGGTGATGTGGTTTGTAAACATTGCGCTTGCGCCAACGATAGCTGCCGCATTAGTGTTCTTCGGGATCTACCAGGCATTGGTAATGCTGACCGCAGTTGCATTTGCAGTTGGAACAGAAGCATCTATTCAGGCAATCAGGAAAAAAGAAGTTACCTGGTTTGATGGAAGTGCGGCATTAACAGGATTGCTTTTAGCATTAACTCTTCCACCAAACTTTTCATTGTCTGCAACTGCAATAGGTTCTGTTGTTGCAATCGGATTAGGCAAACAGATTTTCGGCGGACTTGGTTATAACATTTTCAATCCGGCTTTGGTTGGAAGAGCTTTTCTTCAGGCTGCTTTCCCTGTTCAGATAACAACCTGGACAAAACCTAATTTTGCTGTTGATGGCATTACAAGTGCTACTCCGCTTGCTGCATTAAAGTTCGATAGTCTTATTTCAGATCAGACTGCTATGGTGGTTGGAAATATCGGGGGTTCACTTGGTGAGACTTCTGCAATTGCTGTTTTAGTAGGCGGTATATTTTTAATTGCACTTGGAATTGTTAACTGGAGAATTCCTTTTTCGATGACTATCGGAATGATTGTATTCGGCGGAATTTTCTGGCTAATCAATCCGGCATATCCATCACCCGTTTTTCACATATTCGCCGGAAGCTTTTTATTCGGTGCAATGTTTATGGCAACCGATTGGGTTACATCACCTATAACAAACAAGGGGATGTGGATATTCGGATTAGGTATTGCGCTCGTATTGGTCATCATCAGAGTTTTTGGCGGTTTGCCCGAAGGCGTTATGTATGCAATTTTATTTATGAATGGATTTGTTCCAATGATCAATCGTTATACAACTCCTCGTGTGTTCGGAGCAGTAAAGGAGGAGAAAAAGAAATGAATAAAGTAGTACAAATGCTTTTAGTTTTAACTTCAATTGGTATTCTTGCAGGCGGACTTCTTGCAATGGTGAGTGAATGGGCTGATCCGCTTATTGCAGCAAACCAGAAGGCTGCAACAGAAGCTGCTATTTTCCGTGTTCAGCCCGAAGGAAAAAATTATGAGCCTGTTGCAAATGCCGGATTTGAAGTTTATAAAGTTATGGCTGAAACTAACGAAGGTTTGGGATATGCGCTCGTTTATGAAGGAAATGGTTTTGCCGGAAAGATAAGAATGATTGCAGGTTTGTCCGAAGATCTTGAAAAAATAACAGCTATTGAAATTCTTGATCAGATAGAAACTCCCGGTCTCGGAACTAAAATAGTTGAAGAACCTTTTACAAAGCAGTTCATTCAACTCGGAACAAATCCAAATGTTGCATGGGTAAAAGGTGTTGAGCCATCTAAACCAAATGAAATACAAACTATAACAGGTGCAACTATTTCTGCCAAAGCAGTGGTTGCAATACTTAATGATGGATTGACCAGATTAAAAAAACTTCATGCTGACGGAGGTCTGCAATGAAAAAACAAGTTACTCTTCAGCAGGAATTTATTAAAGGTGTATGGGATAATAATCCTGTTCTTAAACAACTATTAGGATTGTGTCCTGTACTCGCTGTTACCGTATCAGCAATAAACGGATTTGCAATGGGACTTGCAGCAACATTCGTTATGTTTATGGCAAGTCTGATAATATCAACAATCAGAAAAACAATTCCTCCACAGGTAAGGATTGCATCATTCATAGTGATCATTGCAACTTTTGTAACAATAGTTGATCTTGTAATGAAAGCCAAGTTTCCCGATTTAAGCAAGGCGCTTGGTCCTTTCATTCCGCTTATAGTTGTTAACTGCATGATACTTGGCAGACAGGAAGCTTTTGCATCAAAGAATAAGCCCGGCCGCGCTATGCTGGATGCACTTGGTATGGGTGCCGGGTTTACTATTGCTCTTGTAATTCTTGGCGGAATAAGAGAAATACTTGGCTCAAGAGAATTTTTTGGATTGCAGGTTCTGCCGGATCAGTTTGAACCCTGGATAATCATGATTCTGCCTGCAGGTGCTTTCTTAACCCTCGGCTTAATGCTTGGTGTTGTTAATATGTACACCGACAGAAAGAAGAGAATGGAGCACGAGTCAATTGTAGCGCACTACAAACGTGTCGGCAGAGAAGAACTAATTGAAGAGCTTGAGGTAAAATAATGGAACTGTTTATAATTTTTATATCGGCAGCAATAGTAAACAATTTTGTTCTTGCATACTTCCTTGGTATTTGTCCTTTTGTTGGAGTTTCAAATAAACTCAGTTCAGCTATATCAATGGGAATGGCAACAACTTTTGTAATGGTAATAACTGCAATTGTGAGCTGGTTGTTGTATAATCTTGTGCTTATTCCTTACAACCTGGCATTTCTACAGATACCATCGTTCATCCTGGTAATTGCATCGCTTGTTCAGTTTGTTGAAATGTTTATTAAGAAAGTAAGTCAGCCGTTATATCGTGCACTTGGAATTTTTCTACCGTTGATCACAACAAACTGTGCAATACTTGGGCTTGCTTTATTTGGATCAATGAGAGAATACAGTTTTATTGAAAATGTTGTGTTCGGACTAGGTGCTGGTGCCGGTTTTACTTTAGCATTAACTATAATGGCAGGAATAAGGGAAGAACTGGATTTAGCAGATGTTCCTAAACCATTTCAAGGCGCACCGATAACTATGATTGTTGCAGGAATTTTAGCCCTTGCATTTATGGGCTTTGCAGGAATGATTTGAGTTTATTAGCAAGTGTCATTCTGACCCCGATCTATCGGGGGAAGAATCTTTTTAAAATAGATCCTTTACTTATTTCAGCATGACACAAGAATGGAAATAAAAAATTCTGAATCTATACTTTTGAATTTTAGGAGAATAAAATGATATCAAGAAGAAATTTCTTAAAAATTGCCGGATTATCAACTGTTGCTGTTGGGGCTGGATTTACAACCGGGAAACTTATCGGTGCAAATAAGTCTGTTTACTACGCTGTGCACGGATTTATTCCTGTTGATGAACAGATAATCAGTCAGTTAGTTGCTGCTTTTAAGAATAAAGTTAAAAGCAATTCAATTCCTGCCGTTATTGCCGATTCAAAAATCGGTGAGTTGATCAACAGATTTGATATGCAAAGCAGAAAAAATTCTTTTTCCAACAACGGGAACATAATCTATAGACTGAAAAGACTTGATAAACAAGTTGATTCCGATATCATTATAAGCGATGATAATAATTCCGTTTTTTCTCTCAACGATCTGAATCATTCATTGACAAGTTTAAGATCAGAACTAAAACATAGAAAAGCCGAATTTTTCTTTACAGCAGAATACAAAGAGTCGGATTTACTTTCTTCATTATTCAACTCAAACAAAAAAGAAATTGTGATTGAGAATGAAAAGGGTTTGGTTGATAGGATTTCTTTAGATAAAAATTATAGCAATATTCTGATTGATGGTCCGCAAGGTAAAACCGGATTAAAAATTGAAAACGGAATCGCACAGGTTCATACTTCAAGATGCAGACACGGAATTTGTAAACACTCAATTGCCAGTGCCTCCGGAAATATAATTGCCTGTGCACCAAATAAAGTCCTTATAAAAGTGGTTTAAAGCCCTCATCCCAGCCTTCTCCCAAAAGGAGAAGGAGTTGAGGTTTTTTGATTATAAAAATGACTAACATGAAAAACAATAATTTCCCAAAAGTCCCTTCCCTTAGGGAAGGGGTTTGGGGATGGGCTGTTGGTCTCATTGTTCTTTTTCTTATTGGATTTTTCATTGCACGTTACACCGGTGATGAAGTTAAAACTTTAAAGCGGACACAAATCCTGCTTGGTACAGTTGTGGAAATTCAGATTCGTAACACCGATGAACAGAAAGCAAATGATGCAATCACAAAAGCATTTGTTGAAATAAAAAAAATCGATAATTTGTTTACAACTTATAATGAAGAGAGCCCTGTCTGGAAGATTAATAACAGTGATGACTCACTTTTTATAGTTGACGAAGAAATATTCAGTTTGATGGTTTTGTGTGATTCGCTCTGGAGAATTTCTGATGGCAGTTTTGATGTCGCAATTGAATCTTTAATTCAGGTATGGGGATTTGATGCTAAAACTCCTGAAGTTCCGAATGATGATAAAATTAAATCAGCCTTGAATCAAAGCGGCTGGAAAAACATCAAAATGCTAAATGAGAAAAAAATTCATCGCAATCAAAAAGTTGGATTAAACTTCGGAGCAATTGCAAAGGGTTATGCTGTTGATAGATCAATTGAAGTTCTGATTCAGTCTGGAATAACGGAAGCATTCGTGAATGCAGGCGGCGAAATTAAAACATTGGGTAATGACTGGATTGCCGGAATTCAGCATCCTCGGGAAATGAAGGAAATTATCAGTAAGATTAAACTGAACGGAATATCTGTTGCAACAAGCGGTGATTATGAAAATTATTTTGAAAAAGATGGTGTTCGTTATCATCACATACTTGACCCGAAATCGGGATATCCGGCAAAAGGAATTCAAAGTGTAACGGTAATCCATAAAAACAACGCTTTTGCTGATGGGCTCACAACAGCAGTTTTTGTAATGGGAAAAACAAAAGGACTTGAATTAATTGAAAATCTTAAAGATACTGACGCAATGATAATCAATGATGAAGGAAAGATATTTTATTCATCAGGTTTTGAGAAGTTCTTAACTAATTGAAAGATGTGGTAATACTGAACTTGATTCAGCATCTCGGATTATACTGAAGATCCCGAAACAGGTTCGGGATGAATTTAAAGAAATAAGGAAACTATTATGGATATAACAATAATTATAGCTATTGCCACCATGGGTGGATTAGGTTTTATTTTTGCAGGTGCTCTTGCAGTTGCAGATAAAAAATTACGGGTTGTAGAAGATCCTAAAATTGCAGAGATAAATGATGTTCTGCCCAATGCAAACTGTGGAGCTTGCGGATTAGCAGGCTGCTACGACTTTGCTACAAATGTTGTAGATGGCAAAGTTAAAATTAACGGTTGTCCTGTTGGCGGACAGGATGTCGTAGACGATATAGCACGTATAATGGGAATGGAAAGCAGTGACAGTATTAAGCTTGTCGCCAGAATTTTATGTCACGGTGGAAATGCTGAAGCTGTAATGAAAGAAGGAGCAGAATATCATGGTCCTCAAGGATGCTCTGTTCAAACTATTGTTGCAGGCGGTCAAAAGATGTGTCTATACGGATGTCTTGGCGGCGGAGAATGTGTTGATGCGTGTCAGTTCGGTGCAATATTTATGAATGAAAACGGATTACCTGTAGTAGCAGAGGAACTCTGCACCGGATGCGGTCAATGTGTTGAAGCCTGTCCGCGCGGAATAATTGAAATTCATCCTGATGACAGAGAGTTATTTGTATTTTGTAAGAATCATGACGATCCAAAACGTGCAAAGGAAGTTTGTAACGTTGCCTGCTTCGGATGCGGCATCTGTGCCCGTAAATCTGACGGCGGAATTGAGATGAGAGATTTCTTACCGGAAATTAATTATGACAAGCTTGATCTCAGCAAAATTCCAATTGACAAATGTAAAACCGGTGCAATAAGATTTGTTCATCCTGAAAAAGCTGCTGAGTTACTAAAACAGGAAGACATAGAAGTAAAAGTAAATTAATAAAATCATTCTGGTCATGACTAATTCAAATTAAGGGTTGGTTCAGAATTATATAATATTAAGATCCTGAAATAAATTCAGGATGAATAAAGAGAATGTACAAAGAAGAACTCTACGAAGAAGGAATAGTTAAAGAAGCAAAAGACGGAATTGCTGTTATAAACATTCATGATTCAGATAATTGTCACGAGTGCACTGCAAAAATTTATTGCAAGCTTGGTAATTCTGAAGGAAGAAGCTTAACTGTACGTGATCCTTACGGAGTGCATCCGGGAGATAAAGTCCGCGTTGTTATCAAAGGCAGTAAAATTCTTTCTGCTTCATTTTTTCTGTATGGGATACCACTAATATTATTGCTGGCTGGTATATTTATCGGGTTTGAAATATTTAATGAAAATAAAGAATTTTATTCATCACTTTTTGCAATCAGTTTAGTTTCTGTTTATGCCCTCTATATGTTCTTATTCCCTAAAAAGGAAAAGTTAAATTCTTATCCTGAAATTATTTTTGTAAGCTCACCTTTAAAATCTTAATCCTTATATATTTGAATTGTTTACCGTTTGACTAACACTTGACTTAGATAAAAAATTAACTTATTTTTTAATCAGATAATGTTATCTGATTTATAAATGTTCAAAAGTTACTTTACATTTTTCTTAATTATCCTCTATTTATTCTCAGGGAATGCCTCATTAGTATATCTGGCAGGACACAAAATAAATTTGACATACATCATTCAGAATTTATGTGTTGAAAAGGATAAAGAAGAAAATATGTGCGGAGGATCCTGTCAGCTAAAAGAGAAATTTGAAAAATCAGATAAAGAAAATGATGAAAAGGGCACAGAAAATATTTTATTGCTTTCTTTTATTTTGAGTCTTCACGTTTCGAATAAAAATCATTCTGACTTAAAACTGTTTGATCAAAAAATAATTTATAACAATTTTGAAATTTTTAGCCCAATAAAAAAAGAAAGCTTGCCAGATACTCCCCCGCCAAGGTTATTACTCCCTACTTAAAAATCAAATTACCTAAATAATTAAGGAGTAAAAAACAAATGAAATTATTTTTTATTCTGTGTTTTATTCTTCCGTTGCTATGGATTGTAAACATTTTTGCACAGGACACTCTTCGCTCCTACCAGTTAGCACCGGTTGAAATAGTAGCAAAGAAAAATATTTCTATTATTGATAAAAATTCTTACGGTACTGATTATAACAGTTCACTGTTTGACAAGAATGGTTATAATCTTGTAAGAAGAGGATCAAACTTTACGCAGGATCTTTATGTAGAAGGATTTAACCGAAGTGACATTAAAGTATTGATAGATGGAGAGCAATATCACAATGCTTGTCCAAACAGAATGGATGCTCCTGCTATTCGATTGAATCCTCTTGAGATGCAGTCTGTTGATCTCTCAAAGTCCGGCAGTTTAATAAATTCTGGGTTATATGGAAAAGTGGAATATCATCGTTCGGAAATAGATGAGCAAATACAACTTAAGACTTTAATAAACGGAGCTGCCGGAGCTCAGAAAGATTTTGATGTAGCTGCCATTATTGAGGGATATAAAACTAATCTGTCGTTAAGATATTCAAGGGGATTACCTTACGAAAATGGTGATGGCAAAAGATTTACTGATTTATATAACTATAAAGATAATTTTAAGTATAAATACGGAAGTATAGGATTGCGCCATGAAGGTAAAAACTATAAAATGGGAGCTTCATTCACGCTTAGTGAAGATATATCTTTTCCATTTCTTATGATGGATGAGATTTACAGCAGAGTGTATAGCGCATTCTTTGATCTATATGGTAATAAATTGTATTTCAACTATACCGATCATCTTATGGACAATACTTTACGGAAGTCTAATATGCTTATGATGACCGATACAAAAAACCTAACAGTTGGACTGACCGGAAGTTTTTATGAAGTAATTTACCGCAGATGGGATGCCGATAATATAATTGAGAACCCTGCAATGAACATCCGTTTGTCAAATCATCTTATGCCTGAAATTAATCTGCTGGCAGCAACCGGCACCCACAGATTTAATATCGCGTTTCTAACATTATTTATCAAGGGCGGTCTTCAATATTATGGTATGGGAGATATCTCCCGGCTTGATATTTACAAAACTCTTTATAGTGCTTCTGAAGACAGCAGAATTTTCTTCAACGGCGGAATAAATCTATTTTATTCAGGAGAGTTAACAAACGATATTATTTTTTCTGTATCAGCTGAAGCTGTGTCAGAAGCTCCCGAGGCAGAACAACTTTTTATTGCTGTAGAAAGACCGATGTCTAATCCGAACTGGTTTGGTAACCCCACATTAAAACAGCCAGTCAGAATGGGCTTACGCTCCATATTTGATTATAGTTTCGTACGAATAGAGAGCTTTGTAAATTACACTTATAATTATGTTAATATTGAAAAGAAAAATATTGGTGCAAAAGGAGTAATGACTTACGATAACATTAATGCAGCTATTATGGGTGTAAATTTAATGTTCACATACAAATTCTTAGAAACAAATTTATCCTACCTTTATGGTGAAAACTTAACTAATCCGGGTGCTCTAGCTGAAATAGCACCGTTCGCTGTTACATCAAAAATTAATTTGCCGGAAATTTACAATTTCAGTTTTTCAATAATCCACCGATATGAAAACTCTCAAAAAAGAATTGATACTGAGTTGAATGAATTTCCATCTTCTGCCTGGAATACCATAAGCCTGGGTGTTCGTTATCAAATTTCTGATTTTGTTCTTAATCTTGAAGCTGAAAATCTTTTGAATCATAATTATTCCAGATTTCTATCATACTCAAGAAATCCTTTTTCTGCAGGGACTAAGGTATTTGATCCTGGCAGAACCTTCCGGCTTTCTTTATACTACAACAAGCTTTTTTAATTCAAAGCTATAATAATTCATTATTGAAGTCATACGGTTTACTAGTAAATCAGTGTGACTTCAATTCATTTACATTAAATTGTGTGAATTGTATTTATTAATAGCTGTTAAGAAAATAAGGTTGACGGTTTTAATAGATTTATATAAATTTTAATAACAATAAATTTTGAGAATGAAATGAATATCATCAGGAAATTTCTCGGTCCCAAATCCAAGTATGATAAGAGTATTCCATATACCTACATAGCAAAAGTCGGGATGATTGAAAATGATGAAGAGCTTGCTCACCACTACTTTTCAGACACTATTTGCGGATTGATTGAATATCTTGAGGAAAATAAAATCTCTCCTGCTGAAGTTAAATTATTCGGATGCTATCTAAAAAAAGAAATACCTATCGACATATCTTTTTGTATTGATAAAGAAGGAGAATGGCTGAAGCGTCCGGAGATCTGTCATTCATTGGAAACTCATTATGCTAAAACGTTTGAGGAACAATATAAAGGACACGTTGAACTTGGCAATTGTTCTTATGATGACAGAGAACGTGAAGCGGTTGGACCCTACTAAATAACTCAATACTTATAGGCATTGAATAATATGGCTGAAAACAAAACAAAGCAAACAAAGGCAAGTGTTGAGAAGTTTATTGATAGTGTTAAGGATAAAAGTATCCGTAAGGACTGTTTAACACTTGTAAAACTGATGAAAGATGTTACTAAAGAGGAACCTAAGATGTGGGGTAAAAGTATGGTGGGCTTTGGAAATTATCATTATAAATATGAAAGCGGGCGTGAAGGAGATTTTTTCTTAACAGGTTTCTCCCCAAGAAAACAAAATCTTACAATTTACATTATGTCCGGATTCAAGAATCATGAAGCATTAATTAAAAAACTGGGCAATTATAAAACCAGTGTCTCCTGCTTATATGTAAAAAGTCTTGATGATATTGACATTAATAATTTGAAAAAACTTGTTGCAGAGTCTGTCCGATTTATGAAAAAGTTATATCCCTGATTATACCGCACTGATAAAATGAAAAAAGCTGCCTTCCTGACAATGGAAGATCTCACTGGATTTGAATGCTATGATGATCTTCTTATTAAACCACTAAATCATTTGGGCTGGTCTGTTGAAAACATACCCTGGCAAAAAAAGGATATTGACTGGAACAACTTTAATGCCGTAATAGTGCGATCAACGTGGGATTATCAATCTGATCCCGAAAACTTTCTGAAGGTTTTAAACAGGATTGATGAATCCTCAGCTCGACTTGAAAACAGTTTATCCATCCTCAAATGGAATATGAATAAGAATTATCTTCGTGATCTTGAAAACAAAGGAATTAAAATTGTGGATACAATTTGGGAAAAATCTTTTAGACCTGAAAAGACAGATGATTACTTTAATAAACTGAAGACTGAAGAAATAATTATTAAACCCAATATAAGCGGTAATGCTGATAATACTTTCCGCATTAAAAGAATTGAGATAAATCTATTTAATGCCGAGCTTAAAAAAATATTTGCTAATCGAGATTTTATGGTTCAGCCATTCAATAATAACATTATTACTGAGGGAGAGTATTCTCATTTTTATTTCGGGGGGAAATACAGCCATTCAATTTTGAAAACTCCCAAAGAAAATGATTTTCGCGTGCAGGAGGAGCACGGTGGAATTATCAACTCTGTTGAACCAAACGCAGATCAAATTACTGCTGCTGAAAATATACTTAGCAAAATAAAACCATTACCGCTGTACGCCAGGATTGATTTTGTAAGAACTGCAGGTAATAGCTTTGCTCTTATGGAACTAGAACTTATTGAGCCCTCGCTATATTTTAATATGGATAAAGAATCTCCCGCAAGATTTGCTGAAATATTTAATGAATGGATGAAATCCTGAAATGTTTTATGGAGTAAACTCAAAAAAAAGCCCCGGCTTGCGGGGCTTTAATAATTTATCCAAGATATGCTTTAAGTTTTGTGCTTCGCTTCGACTGTCGAAGATTTCTTAGAGCTTTCTCTTTTATTTGTCTTACTCTTTCTCTGGTAAGATTGAATCTTTCACCAATTTCTTCCAAAGTAGCAGAATGATCGCCTTCAATTCCGAAGTACAGTTTAATCACCTCAGCTTCTCTTTCAGAAAGAGTTGAAAGAACATTAGAAACTTCTTTTCTCAGAGATTCTGTCATAAGAGTATTATCAGGAAGTGGTTGTTCATCGTTCGGAAGAATATCCACCAGGGAATTCTTTCCGTCATCACCTTCCTTTAATGGTGCATCCATTGATACCTGACGACCGGCAATCTGAAGTGCATATGCAACTTCATCTGCAGTCATATCAAGCATTTGTGCCAACTCATCGGTGGTTGGTTTTCTTTCATACTCTTGTTCAAGATCCCTGTAAGCTTTGCTGATCTTTGTCAGGTTACCGACTCTATTTAATGGTAGTCGAACCACTCTTGACTGATCTGCAATAGCCTGCATAATAGATTGTCTTACCCACCAAACGGCGTAAGAAATGAATTTAAATCCTCTGGTTTCATCAAACCTTTCAGCGGCTTTAATCAAGCCGATATTACCCTCATTAATGAGGTCACCTAAAGACAAACCCTGGTTCTGGAATTGTTTAGCTACGCTGACAACAAACCTAAGGTTGGCTTTAATCAATTGTTCCTGGGCAAGCCTGTCGCCCTTTTTTATTTTAATGGCAAGATCAATCTCCTGCTCCGGGGTTAAGAGACTTACCTTACCAATTTCCTGCAAATACTGATCGAGGGATTTGCTTTCCCTGTTAGTAAATTGCTTGGTGATCTTCAAATTAAATCACTCCTTTTTTGTTAAATAACGCGTTATTTAGTTTTCCGGAATAGAAACTTGCAAATATAAGTTATTTAAGGATAATGAAGAAGATAAATTTTTATCTCTTTTCAATTATGTGTTAAAAATCTCACCGGATTTGGGGAAATAGACGTTTTTGTAACCAGATGAGAGTAATTTTTCTTTAAATGGATTCGCCTGATCCTCGTCACCATGCACTAAAAAGAGATTATTAAGCTTTTCCGGTAGATTAAATTTCAGATAATCCAACATTTCACGCTGATCCGCATGTCCTGAGAAATAATCCATTGTTTTGACTGCAGCACGCACCTTAAAAGTTTCACCAAAAATATTTACCTGATTTTCACCATCCATTATTTTACGAGCAAGTGTATGTTCAGCTGCATATCCAACAAAAAGGATAAGATTTTTAGGATTTTCTATATTATTCCTTAAATGATGCAAAATTCTACCGCCCTCTGCCATACCTGAGGCAGAAATAATTATCATTGGTTCTATTGATGAATTCAGCTTTTTAGAATCATTTACTGTTTTAGTATAGGTAAGTCTTTCGAATCCAAAAGGGTCATCTCCTTCTTCAAGAAAAATCCGATATGTTTCTCTATCCAGGCATTCCGGATGTGCACGAAATACATTCGTGGCATTTGATGCTAAGGGACTATCAACATATATAGGCACCGATGGAATTCTGTTTTGATCGAAAAGTTTGTGCAGCATGTAAACTATCGTCTGTGTTCTTCCAACTGCAAATGCCGGAATGATAATTTTTCCTCTTCTGTCAATCACTTCTCTTATTGTGGATGCAAATTCTTCTTCGACTTCTTCAACATCAGAATGAAATCTGTTTCCATAAGTTGATTCCATAATCAACACATCCAAATCCCTTAAAACATCCGGATTACGAATAACCGGGGCATCCGGTCGTCCGATATCACCTGAAAAACCAAAACGGATTTTTCTTCCATTCGGTTCTTCAATATCTAATTGAATACCTGCTGATCCGAGTATATGACCGGCATCTCTGAATGTTGCTTTAACTCCGGGAATAATTTCTATCTGCCTGTTGTATTGCACACCAATGAATTGAGACATTGCATTTTCAACGTCTTCAAGCTCATAAAGCGGTTCAACCGGAAGCTCACCTTTCTTTTTTCGCTTCTTGTTCACGAACTCAATATCTTTTTCCTGCAGATAAGCCGAATCTCTTAACATTATCTGGCACAGATCTACTGTTGCAGCAGTTGCATAAATATTGCCTTTATACCCATGCCGTACAAGATTGGGAATATTTCCGCTGTGATCTATGTGTGCATGTGATAGAAGCATTACATCAATTTCTTCCGGATTAAATTTGAAGTTTTTATTCTTGTCGTAAGTTTCACTTCTTTTTCCCTGGAAGAGTCCACACTCTAAAAGAATTTTTTTACCGTTAATATGTAGTAAATGCTGTGAACCTGTAACAGTTCTTGCTCCGCCGATAAATTCAATTTTCAAAATTTAACTCCTATTCATATAATTTTATAATAATCCATGGTTATTTTCTCTTAAGTATTCTGTCTTTTCATTTTTCTGATTGAAATCAATGATCAGTTGATATAAAAATGGTGTTTTTTCTTTCAGCATCTCTATTACATCGGGATGAAGATTAGATTTATTGAAAGGAATACGTTTAACATACTGCTGGATATTTCCTGCATCGCGTCCATATTTATATTCATAAGTAAAATTTCCGGCTGACTCTGTTTTTACATTTTCATTCAGAATATTGGGAACAGAAATATAAAATTCACTTTTATCCATACTTGAGTTATTGAAAAGATTATTTTCATTCAGATATTCATACAGTTCTTTTGCTGTGTTAACAGCAGGATCAATCAGCGAAATTTCCTCACGCATAAATTTTCTGTAAACATATTTGCCGTTTTCTTTTAAGTTATATAGTTTTTTTAATTTAGTCTCAAAGATGTCGCTGTAAAAAGGATAATGTGTACAGCCAAGAATGATGGTTTTCAAGGGTTTTGCAGATTTAGAGTTTTTTATCTGCTCGAGAAGAGTAACCACATTATAATAAATATAATTTTCAATTGAGTTTAGTTGTATTTCTGTCGGATTGTTTTTTTCTCCTGAATATAAAATTTCGTTATTACTCCAATTGAAGTTATACCTGCTCAAAATACTTTTATCAATTTTTGCCTGTGAATTTGTAAGCGATGGACCTTTGTATTCCCTTCTGATTGATGATGCTGAGGGGCTTATATAATCAATAATGCCGTCAATAGCTCCGGCTAAACCGACTCCTGCCTGTTGAAAGACATGAATATAAACACTGTATTCATTTTCAGATTTATAATTTTTTATTGCATTTACATAGCCATTGGAAAGGACTGTCCCTTCTGTAGCCATAATTGCAATACTGCAATTTTCATCAGAAGAAATATTTTCAAAAGCACCTCTAACACCCGCATTAATAACTCCGATTACTTTTAGATCCAAATCTGCTTTAGTTAGAAAATTATTAATATCATCCAGCCCATATGCTGTAGCAGTATTGCATGCAATAACAATCGCTTTTACGGGAAGCTTATCAACTTGAAACTCTTTATCATAAGCAGACTGATAATATTTGTTTCCCAGAATAAACTGAACATCTTTAAGAATATGTTCCTTCAGCACATCCGTTTTACCAAGAGAGGGATAGTTTCCGTAAGGCATATTTGCCTGATCTGCTAAATAGATGAAACATTCTTTTTCAAAATCTAAAATTCCATCGCTGTTCAGAATTCTTGTTTCATTATCAAATCCATCAAAATTTACAATCGCATCCATTACTGTTAGTCCGCCTGTTCCTGAATCAAAAATTCCAATCGGCAGTTGTTTATTTTTTACTGTATAGTTCTTTACATCAATATAGAAGAAATTTTCAGTATCAGATAAGATAACTTCTTCAAGATCAGCTTTGCTTGTATCTTGTTTAGTCCCACATTGGATAAAAAACAATGAGAACATAAATAGAAACCAAAAGATCTTATTAGCGAATATTTTGTTCATATAAACCTCGGCTTAAAAATAATATTTTATAGTCAGAAAAAACTCAATTGATCTGTCTGAACTATATTATCAAAAGATTTGCTCAATAAAGTAAGAACTGAATCCGCAATTGGTTTAAGCTGCTTTTCTATATAATGATCATAATCAATATCGTTGTGTTTGAGTTGAATGGGAATAGGACCTCGTTGAGTAATTACATAGTAAACAGTATCTCCCGGATCCTGTAATAGTTTTGCTGCTCTTGCATGCGGCGGAACATTCTTTACGTATTCTTCAACATCTTTTCTTAGTCGTTTTTTATAAATAAGCTTTTCATCAAACTCACCTTTCTTAAGCTTATTAACGACTGACCGAATCCAGTCATCCACCTCTTCATTGTTAAATATCTTATTGTACAGTTCCGTCTGAAACTCTTTTGCCAGTCTTGTCCAGTCGGAACGGACAAATTCCAAACCGACAAACTCAATTTCCTCTTCACCGTTTTTACTTAAAAGACCCGCATATCTTTTCTTTGCGCCTGCTTCGCTTCCTCTGGCTGGAGTAACGATAAACTTTCTGTAATACTTTTCAAATTCGATTTCCAGGAATGACTCAACTTCATATTTTTGTTTAAGCTCTTCATTCCAGTACAGATTGAGAAGCCTTGCCAGTTCATCTCCGGCTTTATGATAGTCAATATCCGGTTCCTGTATCATCATAACAAACAGAGAATCAGTATCACCATAAACAACTTTATACCCGCGTTCTTCAAGAAATGATTTGCTGCCAAGCAGGAGGTGTTTTCCTGTACTTGTAATAGCTGATGGCAAATCCGGATGATAAAATCTGCATCCGTAAGATCCCATAACTCCGTAAAAGCTGTTCATAAGAATTTTAATTGCCTGAGATAGAGCTTTATCGTTTTTCTTTTTTGCAAGACTTCTCTGTTCCATTAGCTGATCAATAAACTCCGGCAGAAAATGCTGGGTGGCTGAAAATTTAAATCCCTCCGGAGTTTTTATAGTGTCTTTTTCGGAAAGCAATCTGGAAAGAGGATCAATTTTAAATGTTTGTATTATGGATGGATACAGACTCTTAAAATCAAGCACGGCAACATCATCATATATCCCGGCAATAGGATCAAGTACGTGTCCGCCTGCTGAGTGTTCTGTGGTTTCAAGATCTTTTACATCAGGCGCAACATAACCGTAACGATGAAGCTTCGGTAAATAGAAATGATCGAAAGCTGCTGTCATCATTGCAAGCTGATCAATTAACAATCCGGATAGCTGCGCACGTTTTATATAAAGATCTATTATTCCGGTTTTATTAAGTATATCAGTTACAAGAATTGCATCCTGAAGATTATATTCAGCCAGTGAAATCTTATCCTCTTTAAACTGCCGCTCAATTTCCTCAACTTTATTTTCTTCCGGAGTGATTGTTTTCCCTATGCCAAGTAACTCCTGTGCAACTGTTTCAAGTTTAAAATCTTCGAAATTAAAAAATGAAGTTCGAAGCGCTGTTGGACCATCAATTATAACTCTGCCGGGAAGTGAAGCAAAATAACCTCTCGGCTCTCTTCTTCTAATGGAAACTCTTCCGCCGTTTCTTCCTATATCAAAATTAATGTTGAGTTCTTTACATTTGTTGTCAAGAAAGAGGAGGTCAAATCCAATAACATGCCATCCAATAATTATATCAGGATCAATAATATTAAACCATTCAAAGAATGACTGAAAAAGTTCTTTTTCAGTGATATGAAACGAAATGTAACCCGGAAACTTCCTTGGCGATTCCCCGATCATAAATATTCTTTTATGATTACCTTTTCTTCCGGTTATTTGAACAGCTATTGAATACAGATCACTGCCATTTCCCGATGTTTCAATGTCAATAGATGCAACTATAAAGTCCGGAGTAATTTCACACGGTTCGGTTTTGGGATTGGAGAAGGTTGTAATTCCATTTTTAGACTTCGATTCACCGGTAACTTTCATCTGAGCATTTATAAAACGCTCCATTAAAAATCTTCTTACCGGGTCAACATCGGATTCATAAGTTGTTATTCCAATTTCTTTTAGATCATCTGCAGTCTGACGAAGATCCTTTATCGTATTGAAATAGAGTGCATCAACCGATGAACCGGAAAAAGTTTTCATATCAACTTCCTTGCGGAGAAAGTTTTGCTTCAATCCGGTAAGCATAGCACTTCGCTCAACAAAGAAAACAGGCTTATTATTATTGATTATAATATCGGTACTACCAAGTTCATCAGAAGTTCCGAAAAACCTGAGAATGTTTCTGCCCTGGTAATCAAACCAGTCGCCTGTAAGTAAAAATATGTTTGTTGTTGTATCTGGCATTAATAATTTTTTAGCTCGTCCTTATTCGTCGCATCAGTCTAATCCGTATTCTGAAATCTTTAATCGCAATTGAACACGGATTTGACGGATCAAACGGATTTTAACGGATTAGTTAAATGATGTAATATGTTCTTGAAAATATTTTTGTAAAACCCTTGTCAATTTACCCGGTGAACCATTCCCGACCACCCAATCATCAATCTGAATAACAGGAGTTATCTCTGTCGTTGTTCCGGTTATAAAAAATTCATCATAGTTCTTAATATCACTTACTTTTATATACTCCTCTTCAATTCTGATTTTATTTTTAATACATAATTCAATTATAACTTCTCTTGTAATTCCTTCAAGAATAAAATTAGATAGCGGTGCGGTATATACAACTCCCTTTTTAACTGCGAAGAAATTTGTGTGCGAACCTTCAGTAATTAAATCATCTCTGTGAAATACAGCTTCATAAGCATCTAAATTAACAGCTTTAGTTTTTGCCATTACAGATGGAAGCAGAGAGATTGATTTAATATCACATCTTGTCCAGCGAATATCTTCTTCAAGAATGATTTTAACTCCCTTTTCAAGATGTTCACTATTGTCTTTTAACTTTGACACCGAAACAAAAACAGTGTGAGTAGGATTGTTTTCATAATTATGCTTTCTCGGAAACTGAACTCCCCTTGTTACCTGAATGTAAACGGAAAAATCATGAGGAAGAATTTTATTTATCTCTGCTAGTTGTAATGAAACAGATTCAAACTGATTTATATCATCAAGTTTAATGTTCAGCTCAGTCAGACTATACTTTAATCTTCTCATATGAGAATCAACGCGAAACAGTTTTCCATTATAACTACGCAAAGCTTCATAAACACCATCTGCATAATGAAAGCCGCGATCGTAAGGAGAGATTTTCGCTTCTTCCAGAGAAACATATTTGCCATTGAAATAAACTATCATATAATTTCCGGCTATTGACTCACACTTAATTTAACAGCCATTCCCACACTGGCATTACTATTACTTTATTACCATCAACTTCAAATTCATCTTTTTGATCGTAAGTTAAAATTATACCTTCTTTTTGTTTTATATGCCGAAGAGCTTCCAGTAGACCATTTATTTCACGATCCTTATTATCTTCTGTTAAAGAAAAGCAAACCTGATAAGTTTTTAATTGTTTATTCGGAAACCTTGCAATGAAATCACATTCAGTGTCTTTACTGAAATAAAATACATCCGAACCCATTCGTTTTAACTGAACGAAAACCAGATTTTCCAGCTTTTTTCCTGCATCACTTGAGAAAGAAACGGAATTAGAATTTATTAATCCATTGTCAACGCAATATATTTTTTTTGCATTAACCTGCTGCTTCTTTAAAGAATAGTCAAACTGTGGGACTGTAAAAAGCAAATAACTTTCCTCATAATATCCGACCAGAGATATTACAGTGTTTACACTTCCGATTGAATAATTCTTTTTCAATTTCTGATAACTGAATTCTTTACCAACATTTAAAATTAGATTAAGAGCTAACTCTTTAACAAGTTTTGAATTTCTTAAACTGTATTTAACTGTTATATCTCTGGCAATTATATCATTGAAGAGTTCCTGAAGGACTGCTTCATCCGGTTCATTCAGGAAAAGGGGAAATCCTCCGGAGGTAAAGTAATTATCAAACAGTTTAATATATGGCTTAGCTTTCTTCAAACTTAAAAACTCATTAAATGAAAAGGGATAAATCTCGATGCTTCTATGTCTGCCTGTAAGTCTGGTACCAAGTTCCCTGCTCAACAAAGACGCATTTGACCCTGTGATAATAACGGTTTTTCTTTTATCAAGTAACGTTCTTATATATCTTTCCCAGCCATCTACATTCTGGATCTCATCAAAGAAAAACAAATCTGAATTACCTGATTCAGAGAAGACCTCTTCGAGTCTCACGAAATCTCTAAGATCGAAACCAAAAATTTTTACATCCTCGAAGTTCAGATAGTTAAATAATGATTTATTATTGATGAGCTGCCTGAGGAGGGTGCTTTTGCCGGCTCTTCTTATTCCCGTTATTACTGTAGCTACGCCCGGAGTTAACTTGATATCCTTAAGGATTTCTCTCTGAACTCCCATATCAGTATTAAGAAAGCTGTCGCGCTGCGATTTTACAACTTCAGTTAAAGTTGTTTTCAGAATCATAGGTTTTACTCCTTGTTCATTACTGGTGAACAATGTTGTTCATTACTAATGAACAAAAATAAGCTATACTGTACTAATCTCAAACCTCATCAATTTCCCGAAATTATAGTTATGTTATTCCCTCTTATCCACAGTACAAGCGATTTATTTTCAGAATAAAAGTTCATTATCCAGTCAGCCGTGTTAGAAACTGTTAAGGTCGTATCGATTGATTTTCCAGGCACCAGAAACATATCAATTTTGCTCCCGGTATTCTGATTCATAAAAGCATTTCCGCCGGCATTTAATGCTTTCGATATTGCTTGCGGACTATCGTCATAAGCTGCAGCGGGATCTATCCCAACTGTTGCCAGCTTACCGAATACAGTGCCCATTACAGTACTTGCGGTTGTGTCCTTTATAAATGACAACATAGTTGAAAAGTTTACTGGTGATTTAACCGGACCGGCTCCAAATACAGGCACATAAAACTCATTGCTTTGCAGTTGATCAGATTGAACCACATAAACGAATGTACTCAACGAGGAATTGTTGGCAAGATCAACTTCTCCGGTTGTGCTTACATCTCTGCCGTAAATGGCAGCTAACAGAGCATCGCCAGAAAAATCTGCTCTGGCTTTTGTAAGAACTTCACCCAACTTTTCTGTGGCTGTTATTTTACTGTCTATTAAGTTATTAATTATTTCATCTTTATCACAACCGGAGATAATTACCAATAATGAAATCAAAACTAAAAAAATATATTTTCGCATTCTTCACCTTAATCTTATTATTTCCACAACAAACTTAACAAATAAAGTTTATTTAAGCCGTCCATCATTTAATGCTTCATAAATGTAACTTCAGAATATATATTTAGCCATATCAATTACCAATATCCGTGAGGTACAATATGAAACTCATAAGTTCTGCTTCCATTATTTCTTTTCTATTTGTTATTGCTTTTAATCTTTTCGCATCATCTGGCTCAGATTATTATATGCCGAAAGAATATAAAAATGCATATAAAAACCAGACAAGATCATTAGACGGAAAGCCGGGACCAAATTACTGGCAGAATTTTTCTGAATATGATATTAAAGCAGAAATAGTTCCGTCATCAAAGATGCTTAAGGGTTCACAGAAAGTAGTTTATTATAATAACAGTCCCGATACTCTTAAAAGTATTGTCTTCAAGATATATCAGAATATGAATAAGCTCGGTGCCGCACGGAACAGTGATCTTCCGAAAGAATCTGTTACTGAAGGTGTGAAAATTGAAAAGGTTTTAGTGAAGAATAAAATTATTAGTCTTATTCCTGATGATAAACAGATAAACATCCAGGGAACAAACCTTGTTATTAAACTTGATAACCCACTTCCTCCTAACTCTACAGAGAACTTTGAAATTGATTGGAACTTTACACTTCCTTATGGCGATAATCCCCGGATGGGTGCTTATGATGAGTCAACTTTCTTTGTTGCTTACTGGTATCCTAAAATTGCTGTGTACGATGATATTTATAAATGGGATCTTATCAGTTATAATGGTGAGCATGAATTCTATAACGGATACTCAAATATGAAGGTTGAGATAAAAGTTCCTGCCGGATTCGCAGTTTGGGCAACTGGTGAGTTGATTAACCCTGAATATATTCTGTCCTCAAAAATTTATGACAGATATGTTAACTCACTTACTTCAAATGAGGTTATAAATATTGTAACCAAAGAAGATGTTGGAAAAAATATTTATAATTCTGAAAACGGATATACTACCTGGAAATATTCAGCCGATTATATTCCGGACTTTGCATTTGGAATAAGTGATAAATATTTATGGGATGGAACAAGCATTCAGTTAGAACCGGGAAAGTGGGTAAGCTGTTTTGCGGCATATCATCCCGATTCCGAATTCTTTACACAGGCAGCAGGAATGGCAAGGCGATCCATTGAGTTCTTCTCTAACACAATGCCGGGTATTGTTTATCCTTATCCTCAGATTACTGTGTTCAATGGTGAAGGCGGAATGGAATTTCCTATGATTGTTAATGATGGTGATTTTAAAAACTTAGTGAATGATGTTTATGTAACCACTCACGAAATTGCGCATATGTATTTTCCGTTTTATGTGGGGACAAATGAAACAAGATTTGCCTGGATAGATGAGGGCATGGCATACTTTCTTCCGTGGAATCTTCAGATTGAGCTTTCAGATTATGATCACCGGACAAGAGCTGCTGTTGGTTACAGTAACTGGGCAAATAATGAATTTGATTTTCCGTTGATGATTCCTTCTTACGCTTCCCGAAATCCGCATCTTGGTTTGATGAGCTACTACAAACCTGCACTTGCCTTTGAAATAATTCAAAATGCGCTTGGTAAAGAATTATTTTCCAAAGCGCTGAAAGAATTTATCAGCAGGTGGAACGGAAAACATCCGACTCCTTACGATTTCTTCCATACATTTGAAAATGTTTCCGGCAGAGATTTAAGCTGGCTGATAAAACCATGGTTCTTTGAAAGAGGCATTCCCGATCTTGCAATAAATGAAGTAAAAACAGAGGGCAATAAAATCAGGATATCTATTGAGAAAATTGGTGAACTGCCTACACCCATTGACCTAACGATACATTTAGAGAATGGTAATAAAATTAATTTAACAGAAACTGTTAATATCTGGGAAGATGGGAAAGATTCGTTCTGGCTTGAAGCCGAAATAACATCAAAGCCAATTAGTGTTGAACTGGCAAATAAAAATATTCCGGATTCTGATTTGCTGAATAATAAGTACGATGTGAAATAACTGGTAGCAAAGCAGTATTCTTTATCTAATGGGGGGCTATCATTGCGAATTGTTGCAGTTTATTAGCAGTTGCTCGGCTTGTAACTTCTTATATTTGTGTTGTCTTATCAAATACTTCCAATTAAAAAATAAATATAATATTGTAAACAAATTTTGCAGAAGTAATTTTATACCGTGCATTAAATTACTTTTTTACTTACAATACCTGTGCAGAATTTATTTTTATTCTGAATTGCAAATCTGCTGAGGGGCACTATTTTTACTTATTATTTATTGAACAGTGGAGTAGTTGTTATGAAATCATTTACGTCTGCCTTTCCCGGATTAAATTTGTGGGGGAGATTACTTTTCCTCATACTCAATTTTTTGTGCCTTTCTGCTTGTGATGTAACAAATAATGATGATGAATTACCCCCCTGCCCGCCATTTCAAATAATTTCAATACCACCCTACGATTCACCAGCCTGGCATCCTTCGGGTGAGTTTATAGGATTTAATCACACACCGCTTTTAAGAATCAACTATCCTTATGGCGAACATTGCCAGGGAGTTTATGAATGGGAATCACAACAATCTGGTTTCTGGTTAATCAATACAGATGGAACAAATATGCGAAGAATTTTTCCTTATAAAATACAAAATCCTGTATGGTCACCTGATGGAGAGTGGATAGCATTTGTTTTACCGCTTGGTGATGAAAGACATATTTGCAAGATGCGGTTTACTGGTGAAACATTTGATACAACAACATTAGTGCAGCTAACAACAGAAGGAAGAAATTTCGTTCCTAGTTGGAGTCCGGATGGACAGTGGATAGCTTATAATAGATCAATTTGTAATGGACCTCAAACTTGTGGAATTTGGGTTATGACAAAAGATGGGAATAACAATCGTTTTTTGAGTTCTTATGGTAATTATCCAGAATGGTATTCATCAAATAATTTATTTTATTTGACTCGTGCGATTGATAATTATGGAAATGCGGTTGGTGATACGCTTTGGAATTATACATTGAATATAAATTTGAAACAAAAGATCACTTATCTGAATGGTTCAAATCGAAACTTTAAATTTCTAAAAAATAAAAGTCTAATTGTCTATTGTAGTGATGGAAATTTATGGATTATGGATTCTACGGGTAATAATCAAAAGAAGTTAACTTTTGAATCTGTTGATAATGATTTTGGTGTACCATTTAGCTGTTCTGGGGTGGACGATAAAATAGTATATACAAAATATAATCCCAATAACTGGAATTATGAAAACGGAACATTATGGATATTGGATTTAATAACCGGGGGAAAAATGCAATTAACATTTAATCCTAAACCAGCAAATTAAGGAGGTGATACCGATGGACTGAATAAAAATAAATGCCCTCTCAGGCAGGTAACCCTAAATATTCTCCGCCAAGAGATAATAATAAGGAACTTCAAGGACTTAATTTTAATAGAACCGATTGAGAATAATAGTCGTGGTCCCGTCAGGGAGAAATAGCAAACACCGCTAATCCATATTTTAGAAAAATGCTAACTGAAAGGCTGATACAAATACCTGAATAATCGATAGAACAGTCTCGCAATTAAATAACTTCAGTTTTCTATCATTTTACTATCGCTAACTATCACTATTCTTTCACTAACTATCAAATTGACACAACTTCATATTAAACTTCTCAAGCTAACCATTAAAATGATGGCACTTATTATCAAATTTCTCAAGCTAACTATCAAATTGATGGAGCTCATTATCAAATTTCCCAAGCTTACTATCAGTTTGACGGAGCTTCATATCAAACTTCTCAAGCTAACTATCAAATTGACGGAGCTTTCTATCAAATGAGAGTTGCGGAAGTTTTTTAATAGTAAGCGTATTTAAAGTCATATCTTGTGAGAGAAAATCTGTATAAAGTAAAAGAAAACTATAGCCGTCGATAACAGTTTCTTGTTCATCTTTATTCCAATCACTAATTTTCATCAGCAAATCATAAGGAAAATCTATGAGCAAAAAATCTTCTCCGGTGTTTGAAGGAATTGATACAGTTATAATCAGGGTATCAAATTATCTTATATCAAAAAAATGGTATGAAGAAAAACTTGGTATGGAAGTGATATTCGAAGATCATACTTCAAAGCTAGTTGTGTTTGATACAGGTTCACCGACAAGTCTTACTATCTGGCAGACTGATGAAACGACTGCTCCGCAAAAAGAAAGAAGTTCTTATCCAATCTTCAGAACAAGCGATGCAGTTACATCAAGAAACGAATTGGCTAAAAAAGAAGTTAATGTTGATGATCTGGTTGAAGCGGAAGGGATAAAATTCTACAGATTCTACGATCCGGATGGAAATATTTTTGAAGCCTGTGAAGTTTCAGAGTAATAGTTATTAAGAGGCTGTCTCAAAAGTAATGTTTTCTCGATAAATTTTTCTGTCCCGAAGCATCGGGACAGAAAAACACTCGAAAACCGGTTACAATAAAAGGTTCTTGAGTAAAATTAAATAACAATCTATTCTTCTTTCTTTTCAAACTTTAAGGAGACGGAATTCATACAGTAACGCAGTCCTGTTGGTTCGGGTCCGTCATCAAATACGTGACCCAAATGACCTCCGCATTTAGCGCACATTACTTCTGTGCGCACCATTCCATAGCTTCTGTCTTCTTCGTATATAACTCTGTCCTTTGCTAATGGAGTAAAGAAACTGGGCCAGCCACAGCCGGAATCATATTTTGTATCGGATTCAAATAATACATTATCGCACGCAGCACATTTATACACTCCTTTTTTAAAATGTTTGTCGTACTTACCCGTAGAGGCTCTCTCAGTTCCCTTCTGACGAAGAACATAGTATTCTTCCGGAGTTAAAATCTTTTTCCATTCTTCTTCTGTTCTGATTACTTTCTCTTCCATCATTTCTCCGTTTTGTTTTGTGGAATCGGGATTAATTAATAGACTCAAATCGGCTTCTGACAATGATTGTTCTGAGGGCGTTAGCCTCCAAATTAAAGTCACACCGGCAATAAACACTAAAGCAATAATTATCTTTGTCATAGTAAACGTACCTGTTATTATATTTACAGTGAAATTAAAACAATTTTTGTTAACAGAAAATTCATTTTAAAGAATAGCAAGCCGCAAATTATTTTTTCATTTTATTCATACATCAAACCTAAACAAACGGAGTTAAAATGGAACTGAAGGCCGTAATTGAAAAACGCGCAAGCATACGAATGTTCACCGAAGAACCTGTTCCTTCGGAAGATATTAAAGAAATGATAAGAAGAGCAGGACTTGCACCAAGCATAAATAATTCACAGCCCTGGAGTTTTATTGCTATTACTAACCATGAACTGCTGGACACAATGGGAAGCATTGTGCAGAAAAAAGTGCTGGAATATTTTCCTCACGAAAACATAAAAGAAAAAATGGTTGCCCAGGCAAAGGTATTAAGATTTTCTTCTTTTTTTATGGATGCTCCATTGCTTATTGCTGTTGAAATGAGTCCCTATGAAACAGTTATTGAGGAATTATTGAAAGGCCGTGAACTTAATCCTGATGATGTGAACCGGTTAAGAAGTTATCCGAATATTCAATCCATTGGTGCAGCAGTGCAAAACTTAATTTTATCTACTTTTGATCTTGGTTACGGAGCCTGCTGGTTATCGGGATTATTAATTGCAAGAAATGAATTGGAAGAATTATTGGAGATTAATTCACCGAATATGCTTGCAGCCTGTGTTGCGGTAGGAAAACCCCGTGAGAACATTACACAAAGAGAAAAAAAGCCGTTTGACAAAATTTTCCGGTTGATTGATTAGTCATTTCTTAATGACGAGATAGTCGGCGGCATTAAATATAAATTAGCGGCAATACGTCCAAGTACAAAAGATACTGTTGCTGCAACGGCTCCAATTGCATCAAAATATTTAATTGCAATGAACAGAACAACAATTATTGTTATGAATTCAATTGCGGTTCCGTAAGTAATTGGTTTGGTGTTTTTAACACTTACCAAAGTTCCCCGCTGAAAGCATATCAATACGGTTAATGCGGGAAAGAGAGACATTATCATCAAAGGTTCTGAGGCAATAACTGCAAGATAGTCAGTTAAACCCGAAACACTTTTAAACCAGAAATCCGCAAGCGGTGTAAATGCAATAACCACAAGCATACCTGCGAGAATAAATGCCAATCTTACAGCAAATATTTTTAACTGCTGATAACCTTCTTTCTGCTCACCAAGTAGTGCAACAACCACTTCCTGAAATGATAATCCCAATCCCCTGAAAATGAATACAAAAGAAGTTACAACCGGCATTACGGCAAGAGATTCAATAGCTAATCTGCTTTGCCCGATAAAAAAAGTAACGAAGGGCTGAACACCAAGAGTAAGCAGGGATGTTACAGCAAGCGGAAAGTAAAAAGAAGTAATGCTTTTACTATCAAGATTGTATTTGATATTATTATTCGCCGAGCCGCTTTTTATTTTAATAATTATTTTCTTCGCCATTATTCGGCTGGCAAGAGCTTCAAAGATCACTGCCGTTGAAAGTGCTGCTGCACCAAGCAATGCACCGGGCATTTTTGTGAATCTAAAAAGTAAAGTTGCTGTAATAACTATCGTTGTTATCCTAATCACCGTTCCGTAAGCAACTCTTCGTGTCATATCATTTCTTATTAAAATGCCCTGATAGAATCGCCTGATGCCAATTGCTCCGGGCCAGGGAATCATAATGATTATTGCGAGATGAGTAAGACGAGATACTTCTTTAGGCAAGCCAATCAAATCTTCAGCTATAAAATAAAATACAGGGGGAAATACAAGAAGAAGCATCATTATAGTTAGAATAATTATCATTATTATATTAAACTTCCTCAACGCATAATAAGATTGAGTGTTTCTAACCAATGTAGTTGCTGCACTTAACATCATAATTACAGGCGCTTCAATTACAAGAGCAAATGAAAATGCTACTCCATAAGCGGCTAGATTAAATTTCGGATCGGGCAATCTTGCAATTAGAGCTGAAAGGAATGGACCTTCAACCGACATCATAAACCATGTAGCCGCTAAAGGCAGCCAGAAGTAAAAAATTTTTCGCTGAGTTAATTGACTGTGCACTTAATAAACATTTAGCAATAATTACCCCAAACTTATGAAATAGTTAATAAAGAATTTTGTCTAATGGACTATCATATTTGTTTTAACTAATTTTGGATTAAAGAGGAGAAGAAAATGTATAAAATTATAATTGCTTTATTTGTTCCGCTTCTTTTTTTTACCGGATGCACTTCCAAGAAGCAGCAGGAGGTTTCTGAAGAATTGATCTTAGAAATGCGTGTCAATGCTGATGAATTTATGTCCGGCTTGCGCGATATATTAGTTGGTCAGATTCAGAAAAACGGATTGGTTGCTGCCGTTTCTGTTTGCTCGGATTCTGCACAAATCCTCACTAATAATTTCAGTGTTGAAAAAGGAATTTACATCAAGCGTGTTTCTTTCAACAACAGAAATCCTAACAACACACCAGATGTTTTTGAAACCGAGGGGCTGAATTATTTTCAGCAAAATCTTGATAAAGGAAATCTTAATACTGTGTCTGAATACTTTAAAGTTATTGAAGAAAATGATGTAAAGTATCTAAGGTATATGAAGCCAATACTTCTGCAGGCGCCCTGCTTAAATTGTCACGGGCCTGAGGAACAGATTATACCCGAGGTTTTACAATTAATTAATAACCGGTACGAGGATGATAAAGCAGTAAATTATCAAATCGGCGATCTTAGAGGCGCCATTTCTATTCAAAAAGTTTTTTAACCACCATTATCAGGGGATACTATGAAAGAACTTAAACTATATGAAGTGCCTGAAATAAACTCTGTTCAGGAAATGCTTATTCTATCTTCAAAAACTTACGGGGACAAAACTGCTCTTGAAGATTTGAATGAAACTCCAATTCAAAACGTAACCTACAATCAGCTTTTTGAGAATGCTGTAAAATTTGGAAAAGCTTTAAACAAGCTTGGTTTGAAGGAGCGCGATCATATTGCAGTTATTGGTGAAAACCGCGTACAATGGGGCATTACATATCTTACAGCAATGTGTTTTAATTATGTAATTGTACCTATCGACAAAAACTTAAGCCATAATGAAATTCTTAATATCCTTCACGAATCTGATTCGGTTGCAATAGTTTTTTCTGAAACTTATGGACCTCTTTTAAGAGAAAAAGGCGACGCACTGTTAAAATTAAAAAACTATATAAGCATGGATCTTAAAAAGGAAGAAAATGGATTTCATTCAATGACACAACTGATGGGAAATGAATCTTCTGCTCTTCATACTTTACCGCACATAAATCCAGACGATCTTGCTGAAATTATATTTACCTCCGGTTCTCTTGGTAGAGCAAAAGGTGTTATGCTAAGTCAGCGTAATCTTGCTGCCAACTTAATGGCGATGACAAGCATGGTTAAAATGTATAGCACCGATCGATTTCTTTCCGTACTTCCTATTCATCATACTTATGAATGTACCTGCGGATTTCTCTGTCCTGTTTATACAGGCGGCTCTGTACATTATGCACGCTCATTAAAGACTGTGGTGGATGATCTGCAGAAAGTAAAGGCAACTATGCTGCTTGGTGTTCCTCTTCTTTATGATAAAATGTTCAAAAAGATAAGCAAAGGAATTAAAGAAGATAAAGTAAAGTCAAAAGTTGTTCCTCCGTTGATGAAAATTACAGATTTACTTCAGGGTGTTGGCTGGAAAGATGCGAAGAAAAAAGTTTTTAAAGAGCTGCACGAAAAATTTGGCGGATCGATAAGAATATTTATTGCCGGAGGTGCTGCTCCAGATCCGCTTGTTGCTAAAGGTTTGCGTGAACTCGGCTTTACTTTTATTCAGGGTTATGGTTTAACTGAAACAGCTCCTATTCTTGCATTAAACCGGCTTGATAATTTTAAAGATAATGCAGCTGGAATACCATTGCCGGGAGTTGAAATAAAAATCAATAATCCTGATGGTGAGGGAATAGGTGAAATTTTCGCAAAAGGTAAAAATGTAATGCTTGGATATTATAAAAATCCAAAATTAACAGAAGAAACTTTTGAAGACGACTGGTTTAAAACCGGTGATCTTGGATTCATAGATTCTGACGGTTTTTTGCATATAAGCGGAAGAAAAAAGAATGTCATTATTTCTAAGAGCGGTAAGAATATTTTTCCTGAGGAGATTGAGGACATTCTCAACCGGAATCCTTTTATCCAGGAGTGCCTTGTTTACGGCGAGAAAGATGAAAAACAGGATGAAATAATAGCTGTTCAGTTAGTTACCGACGCAGAGGCATTTATTGAATACTCAGAAAAAAATAATGTTTCAATAACACCCGAATTTATCGAGAAAACTATTTCTGAAGCCATTAAGCAAGTAAATAAAGAATTAACCAGCTATAAACAGATTAAAAAATTCTATATCAGAAATAAGGAATTTGAAAAAACGACAACACAAAAAATAAAACGCTATCTGGTAAGTAAAGAAGAGGAATAACTCATTAGCTAAGGCTCTTAAATCTTCTTTTTCGTCAATTTATTTATAAGGCTCCGGATATCCGATTCAACTTTGCATAGGAAAAATCCGGAGCTGAGCATAGTCCGTCTTTTTGCCAGTTTACCTTCAATACCGGGTAACCCATAAGCCATTTACCAACTGAAAAACCTGTTATATCTTCAATGTTGATATAAATCGGTTCACGCGTCAATAATCTGAGGAAATAAATAATTTTGTCATCTGCAAAGAATTTACCATCACCGCGTGCGAACATTTTATTTCTTCTGTAGCGTTTCCACCACTTGCCTTTTATTTCCGTTCCGAGATATTTTCCTGATATTTCATTTATCATCAGATCCATAAAAAGTAAATTTGTTTTACTAAAAAATTCTTTCAATTCTAGAACAAAAAAAAATTTTGAAATTAATTTTTCTTTTGCTTCACTTTGAATTAATAAATTTATAGATTGCCACACACTTAAATAGAATTTTACTGAATCATTAAGCTTAAATTTTAGCATGCAGGCACAGAAAAAAAAACGAAAGGTATTAAGAAGATCGCTCACTGAAAATCCCAACCAACTAAGCTTAGAATTTGCAAAACAGGAATCTGAAATAGAACTTCATCTCCCAAAACAAAAAATTAAATTGGACACCTCTGTTATTGCTCACACAAAAAGAGCTATGATAACATTAAGTGTCAGTTAGTTAACTCCTCCTACACATATCTTACAGGCAACAGTATTGATAGAAACTACATTCGGATATTTAGCAGCATTTTGTACAACCGCTTCATTTCTTCCGCAGGTTATAAAAGTATTTAAGACAAGGCATACAAAAGACATATCGCTCGGTATGTTCCTATTAATGACTGCCGGAGTAAGTTTTTGGCTTATTTACGGTTTACTGATAACGTCCCCGCCGATAATAATGGCAAATAGTGTTACAGTTGTTTTATCATTCTACATTCTTTTTATGAAGTTAAAGCTGGATGTCTTAAATCTTAATAAAGCCAACATAAAACGTCTGAAAAATTAACTAAAAAGAATATTTAAAAAAGAAAAGGGCTGTCTCATAAGGTTCTCGATACATTTCATTACTCGAGAACCTTTTTTTACGGTCGGTTTTCGAGTTTTTTTCTGATGAAATCAGAAAAATTATCGAGAAAACATTACTTGTGAGACAGCCCTTCGATTGTTGCCTGATTTATAAGACTAAATTCGGCTAAACCTTTCTTTTTTCAATTATGTTTCTTACGGAACTTTCAATCCATTCTTCAAGCGATAAGCTGAAGGTGTTTCCTGATATTACAAATGCCTGGTTTTTTGAATTAAGGAATATTGTTTCACCGGGCGACTCAACTGCTTCAGTTTTTGTCTTAAGCCATTCGGATAATCTGTGAAGCCAAACATCGCGGTCTTTATCCCTTACTTCATTTTCGTGGATGTAAAGTTCACTATCCTTGAATACACATCTTACTTCATTAAACTTAAATTTTTCACCTTCTGCGCCGAGCAGATTAAATAGAGAATTAGACAGATAGTTGATTCTGTAGTCTTTAATTGTATCCAGAACATCCCGCCATATTTTGGTTACAGGATCTTTATCCGGTTTTTCATCAGATGGAAGAATACATAAACTATACTGTGTGAACAAATTTTCAATAAATTGAGATATTTCTAAAAGTTTCTGACTATGTTCAAGTGTATCCCATCTTTTTCTTGCATTTGTAAGTCTCTTATTTTCAGGTGTGCTTACGTTGCCGTAACCTTCTTTTACATTTTGAAGATTTGCCCAACGTTCAATAGGACTATCCTGATAAATCCAGCATGTGTCGGAAATTTTATATTGTAACTCTAAGCTTAGACCTTCTTTAAAGAAGTAAAAAAAGTTGGAATCAATCTGACTGTTTATTTTATACTGAGCAAAAACCGATTTGATGAGCTTAGTTGCTTTTACTTCATCGTCTATAATACCTAATGAACCTATTGCTTTTTGAACAATATCTTCTCTTGTGTTTCTGATATGATTGGAGTTTGAGGTATCTAACCAATTAAGAAAGCTTAGCGGGGCATCAGATTTAAATATCTCACCAAGCATATTGGCGCAGGATAAGAGAAGAAAGTTTCTTAAATAAGAAACTTCATTATCCTCTGTTTTTATACTTATTCTTGTTTTAATATCATCATCATCAAGCGAGGTAGCAAGAGATGCTCTTTTAAGAATATAATTAAGCTTATGTTGCAGATTTTTTTCAAGTTTATCCATATCAGGAATTATCAGAGGAGTAGAAATTGCACTTGAAACAGTTTCCGGCTTATATTCCGTTTCGATTGCCACCTTTGATTCAAATCTATCAATCATAACAGATTCCTGATTTTTTTTATCCTCATTTTTTCTAGGTGAGGATACATTTTTTTTTGTAAACGATAATGCCATTTTTGTTTCTTTTCCCTCGATATAAAAATAATAGCAAGAAATTGGCAAATATTATTCCACTTCAATTAACGCCTAATTGGTTTAATTGCTTCAAAATATTAGCTAATAAGCAATTTTGGGTAAGTTAATATGTAATTTTTACCGCGTATTATGATTGATCAAAACATAACTAATTGAGGGTTAATGAATATTGGAACAGGATTTTTCGAGAAGGTCAAAATATGTGTCCTGCAGAAAAATTGTGACTGATAAATATTATATTGCTCATCAATTTTAAAGATAAAATATGAATCGTTTCGCTCCTGTTTTTGTAATTATTGCTGCTAGTTTATGGGGACTTGACGGAATTGTTTTACGCCCGTCACTTTATAGTTTGCCTGTTCCTTTGGTTGTTTTTGTTGAAAGTACAATAGTTGCTATTCTGTTATCACCATATTTTATTAAAAAATTACCCTCATTAAAAAACTTAGAAACGAAAGACTGGTTAGCTTTCTTTTTAGTTGCCCTTTTAGGAGGTGCTGTTGGTACAATGGCAATAACCAAAGCACTGTTCTACGTTAACTTTGTTAATCTTTCTGTTGTTATACTTCTCCAGAAATTACAGCCGGTATTTGCAATAACACTTGCTGCAATTTTCCTAAAGGAAAAACTACCCGTTCAATTTTTCTTTTGGGCTGCACTGGCAATTATAGGAGCTTATTTTATGACGTTTGGTACAAAGCTGCCGGCGTTATCCACAGGAGATAAAACCGCTGTCGCTGCACTGTTTGCTTTAATTGCAGCTTTTAGTTTCAGTTCTTCAACTGTGTTGAGTAAGCGCGCATTAAGAAATGTATCTTTTGAGATGGGGACTTACTTACGATTTCTTTTTTCAGCATTTATTATGCTTGTGCTTGTTATTTCGCTGGGAGATATAAACAGCATAACTGAAATTACTACAAAGCAGGCAGCTATATTTTTAATTATTGCTTTTACTACCGGCGGGCTTGCAATATTTCTTTATTACTATGGATTAAAAAGAATCACTGCTTCTGTTGCGGCAATTTGCGAACTGGCTTTTCCCCTGACCGCCGTTATCCTTGAGTATTTTATAAGAGGAAATATTCTGGATCCGGTTCAATGGATAGGCGCAGTGGTTTTACTTGTAAGTATTTTAAGAGTGAGCAGAATTAAAGCTTAGCGCTGCAGTACTTACAGAAAATTGCATCTTTATCATGACCTTCCTTCAAGCACTCCGGACAAACCTGTGTGGTTATTGATTTTCTGCTTGCCTCAGCAATTTCCACCGTAAATATTCCGGTTGGTACGGCAATTATTGAATATCCGATTATCATTACCATAGAAGCAAGAAGCTGACCTATAGGCGTTTGAGGTGAAATGTCACCATATCCAACAGTAGTCATTGTAACTATTGCCCAGTACATACTAGTTGGAATACTCGTAAATCCATTTTTCGGTCCTTCAACAACATACATAATAGCACCTATAACAACTATCATCGTAAGTACAGCGAAAAGGAAAACGGCTATTTTACTCCGACTTGTTTTTAATGCCCTGGTTAATATTTCTGCCTGGGCTAGTAAAGGACGGATTTTAAATATTCTGAAAACTCTTAATAATCTTAATACTCTTATTACAAGAAGATACTGGCTGCCGGCAATGAGAAGACTTAAATATGTTGGAATGATTGCAAGTAAATCTATAACGCCGTAAAAGCTAAATGCATACCTAAGAGGTTTTTTAACTGAAAGGAGCCGTAAAAGATATTCTATAGAAAACAATATAGTAAAAATCCATTCAACAAGGTGAAAGTAAAAAGAATACTTTGCACCTAATTCATTAATGCTTTCAAGGAATACAACAAGCACACTTAAAATTATACACCAAATCAATATTACATCGAATAGCTTACCTTTGCGGGTATCGGCTTCAAAAATTATTTCATAAAGACGGATACGCCATTTTGCTTTATCGTCAGGGGGACGAAATGTTCTTTCTGCCATATAAACACAAGAAAGTTAATAAATGTTTAAAAAACTTTCCCTTAAAATAATTCCGTCCCATGAATAATACACATACATTTAATGATCCGGCTATTGAAGAATCTCTTTAAAATTATAGAATAAAGTATGATAGCTGCCTTCAATTAAATGAAGGCAGCCAAATTTATTGCTGATTATTTTCTTATTTCAGAAATTATGTCTTTTGCTCCGTCAACACTGTTCTTCAAAGCAGATTCAACAGAAGACAGACCATCTCCGCCAACCTCTTTTACTGCATCCATTGCGGCAAACACCGCGTCCTTTGTAGCACTAACCGTATCACCACCAACCTGTTTAACACCATCAACAGCACCTTTTACTGCTTCCACAGCAACATCAGCAATGTTCAATCCAAGACTTTTAGCACTGAAAATTGCCTGGGCAACAGTGCCTTTTACAGCTTCATTTTGCTTTATACCCGATTCAACTGCGCCTTGAATGGCTCCATTAACAACCCCTTTTACAGATTGTACAACAGTTATTCCGAGTTCAGCAATGCCGGAAATTGCACCGCTTACTATAGAGGCCGGTACATTTATTCCAGCACTAACAAGTTCGCCTACACCTTTTACAGAACTTACAGTAACATCCTTAATTACTTTTATTATAGAGCTGCCAATATCTGCAGAACCTTTTAGTGTACCGGCTATACCGCCTTTTATACCATTAACTAGTTTTGAAATCAGATTAAATGCCATCACCATCTCCTTTTATTAATTATTGCGAATAGTTGATTATTGTTAAGAATGTAACAAAAAGATCGAATAAATCAAAATGAGGTTAAACAGAAAGAAGATAAACAGTGAACAGTTCAATTAACAAGCAGCCATTCAAGAATGCAAGCGGGGCAAAATACCCCGCAATTATATCAATTTTCCTGCACACTCCAGGGTGGTGTAACACCATTCATTCGGGCGTAGGCAATTAGTTGACCAAGATGTTCATGTCCATGGTTAAGAAAGGTAACAAGAAAATTCCTTACGGAAAACTTCATACCGAATGCTTCAATTTCACGATTGAGATCATCTTCGGTAAGATTTCCTGCTGTAGATCTTACGTGGTTAAATGAATTACTAAGCATATCCAAAGATGAACTTTTATCAGTCGAACTTTTATCTTTAGACATACCGGATTTATTACCAGTAATTAAACTCATAAAGTAATAATTAGCTTCAGCAGTATGAATAAAAACTTCGCCGACTGATCTTACACCTTTTGCAGGTGTCCAGTTATACTTATCGTCCGGTATTGCTTCTGCAAGCTGTACTAAACGATTTTGAACAAATTCCATTTGCCCTAAAAACTCCTGTATAAAAACGGGTTTATCAGAAATTTCCGCCTTCAGGAAATTAAGCGGGATAAGCATCAACAAAAAGAAATATAATACTGACTTCATAGCGCCTCCTTTAATTTTGTTTGTGAATCAGTAATGTTAATAAATGCCGGGAGTAATATATTTAATTTAATTGCTTAATGGCAACTTTTTCTTCGGATTAAGTGTTTAGGTTTGATTTTTGAGAAAATTCACTGTGACAGGAATTAACTTAATCTTGCACGGTCATTCCAAATTGTGCCCACTCCTCTTTAGAGGGACCATAAACACCAGGCACTTGTAATCCAAGTAATCTCATGACTACTGTTAGTTGTGCGCGATGATGGATTTGATGAGTGATCAATACACCGAGAGTTTTTCCTTTAGCCCATTTATCACCATACATATCATCTTCCTCTAGGAGAGTATCATCATTCCAGTATTCTTTTATTTCTGAGATCATATTATCAGATGCTTCTTTATAAGCGTCAATAATATCTTTTACCATTGTGGGTCTTGGAGAATTTTCAGTAACCGTCTTGAATTTCAATCCTGTTCGATGCGCCATTTCTCCAATTGAGGTTGTGATATGCCAGGCGAGTCTGCCTGCTGTTCTTATATTTTCTGCAACATTTGTAGTTAAAGATTTATCAGTTAGGTTATTAAATATTTTGAGTGTGGCTTCGGATTCGTAAGCCCAATCGTTAATAAAGTCTTCTAGTTTGTGGTACATGGTAATTTTTTCGCTGTCATGCTGAACTTGTTTCAGCATCTTTAAATTTTTAATAGATCCCGAAATAAGTTCGGGATGTAAAACGATCAATTCAAACTTTCCAATATTTCTTTCAGCTTACTCAAATTTGCGACCCACTCTTTTTGCTTATTTCTTTCCTTCTCAACAACTTCAGGGGCAGCATTTGCGACAAACTTTTCATTTGATAATTTCTTTTCAATTCCTGCAAGTGAACCTTCAAGACGGGTTATTTCTTTCTGCAGTCTTTGTCTTTCAACATCAAGATCAATTAATCCTTCAAGCGGAATAAAAATTTCACAATCACTTATTACTGCTGATGCACTCGCTTTGGGCTTGGTCAAATTAAAATCAATTGTAAGCTCATCAACTTTTGCGAGCTTCTTAACGTAATCAACCTGATGATCTTTTACACTTGCTGATTTTATCATTGCATTAACTTTCTTGGAGGGAGCAATGTTCATCTCACCGCGAATGTTTCTTATTGCCGTGATAATATCTTTTACAAAATCCATTTCCCTTTCGGCAGAATCGTGAATCAGCTTTTCATCAGCTTCAGGAAATTCTGAAACAGAAATACTTTCACCAACTTTTCTTTCATTGGTTAACTGCCATAGTTCTTCTGTTAAGAACGGCATAAACGGATGAAGCATTTTAAGTGCATCTTCAAATATTGATATTGCTCTTGTAAGAACTGCAGACTTAACTTCCCCGATAGAATCGGGACTTGCAGCTTCGACATCACCATACAATCTTCCTTTTATCATTTCAACGTACCAGTCGCAGTAATCATTCCAAATAAAAGAATAAACGATCTTGACAGCATTATTAACTTCAAATGCATCCATAGCTTTATTGAACTGAAGCAAAGTTTGATTTAGCCGCGATATTATCCATTCATCTGCAAAGTCCTTATGTTTACCAGCAATGGCAGGATGTGTTTTGATTGATTCTCTATTCATCAGCAAAAATCTTCCTGCATTCCATATCTTATTTGCAAAGTTTCTTCCGAGTTCGCATTTATCCGTGCTGAATAGAACATCCTGTCCAAGCGGAGCTAAATAAATAACTGTAAACCTTAAGGCATCTGCACCGTATTCTTTAATAACATCAAGCGGATCGGGAGAATTGCCTAACGACTTGCTCATTTTTCTTCCCTGTACATCGCGCATAATGCTTGTGAAGTACACATCACTGAACGGAATGTCTTTCATAAAATGCATTCCTGCCATTATCATTCTTGCTACCCAGAAAAAAATAATATCCGGTCCGGTAACCAGGGTGCTGGTTGGATAGTAATACTTTCTTTCATCTTCAGTTCTGAAAATTGCATGAGCCCATAGCCAGCTTGACGCCCAGGTATCAAGTACATCTTCATCCTGCTTCCACATATCAATATCTGCGGGAGGATTAACATCACAATAAATTTCTTTAGCGTCTTTGTGATACCAGACAGGAATTCTGTGTCCCCACCAAAGCTGTCTTGAGATACACCAATCACGGATACTTTCCATCCAGTGGAAATAAGTTTTCTCCCAATGCTTCGGATAGAATTTTACACTGCCTTCTTTAACCACATCAACTGCAGGTTTGGCAAGTTCATCCATCTTCATAAACCACTGCTCGCTTAAATACGGCTCGATTGGAACATTGCCGCGTTCAGAGTAACCGACTTTATTCTGATAGTCTTCAATCTTGTGCATCAGTCCGAGTTCTTCAAACTTTGCCGCAACTTTCTTACGAACTTCATATCTATCCTGCTGCCGCAGCCAGTCCGGTACATTTTCATTTGTGGTTGCATCATCATTAAAAATGTTTATGAACTGAAGATTATGACGCATTCCCATTTCGTAATCATTTACATCGTGAGCGGGAGTAACCTTAACTGCACCTGTTCCGAATTCTTTATCAACGTATTCATCTGCAATAATTGGGATTTCTCTTTCAACAATAGGCAGCTTAACTTTTTTGCCGATGAGATGTTTGTATCTTTTATCATCGGGATTAACAGCAACAGCGGTATCACCAAGCATTGTTTCAGGTCGTGTTGTGGCAACAATTATAAACTCTGTACTGTCAACAACAGGGTATTTGAAATACCACAGCTTTCCGTTTACAGTTTTATAAATAACTTCTTCATCGGAGATGGCGGATTTATTAGCAGGATCCCAGTTCACCATTCTGTACCCGCGATAGATCTTTCCTTCTTTGTAAAGATCAACAAATGCTTTTATAACCTCGTGATAGTACTGATCATCCATTGTAAAGACTTCTCTTCGCCAGTCGCAGCTAACTCCAAGTTTTTTTAACTGCTGGATGATTATTCCGCCGTACTGTTTTTTCCATTCCTGGCAGTGTTCTAAAAATGCATCGCGCCCGATTTCTTTTTTCTTAATACCTTTTTCTGCAAGAAAGTTTGTCACCTTTGTTTCGGTTGCAATGGAAGCATGATCTGTCCCCGGAACCCAGCAGGCATTATATCCCTGCATGCGTTTCAGACGAATGAAAATATCCTGAAGAGTGTTATTAAGTATATGTCCCATTGTAAGCATACCGGTTATGTTCGGCGGTGGAATGGGAATTACGTAAGGCTTTCTGCTTTCATCAATCTCGGAGTGATAAAGTTCATTATCGTACCAGTACTTATACCATTTATCCTCAACATCTGAGGGATTATATGCTTTGGGAATATCTGCAAAAGTTTTAACGGACATTAAATTCTCTTTTATTTAAAATTTGAGTGCAAATATAAGGATTTTTGGAGAGTAAGAGTGGGATTAAGATTATGATTGAGTAAGGATTGCTTAATTCCTAAATTGTTAACATTCACTTTCAAGGGATGAATATCTGTGTTCTATTGATAATTACTCCTCCACCTCAAACGCATCATTAGTTACCATTTCAATTTCATTTATTATAAAGTTGTATTGTTCTCTATCTTTTGGCGTGGAGACGTCCTTTTCACCGGCAATAAAAAACTCGGCTAGCTGTTTTGCTTCCTCTTCATTTTTTGCATCAATGCTAACTATGTAATCGCGGTGGAGTGAAACTTTGTATGTGTTCATTGGCAAGCCTCTCTAAGTTTTAGAATAAGTTTCAATGCTAAATTAAATAATTCGTGATTAAGATGCGCTGATGGAACACGGATAATGCGGATGCGACTGATAATGACGGATCAGTTCAAATCCATTTGATCAGTCAAACCTGCCTGCCGGCAAAGGCAGGTCAGTGCTCCATTTCCTCATCTTTTTCTTTTAGATATTTTTAGTACAGAAGATAAAATTTACTGTTATAGCAGTAATCAGTAACCATTTTCGCCTATTTTTACTCACTACCCATCGAAAGGACATATTTTTACTGTCATAACAGTAAATATTCTTGTATTTAATTTTTGGTTGCTCTATATTTGCCATAAACGTAAATTATTACTGCTATAAAAGGAAATAACGGTGAACAGAAATAATATTTCATACATAGTTAAACTGCATAGAAAGCAAAGCGGTTTGACTCAGAAGGCATTAGCTGAACTTGCCGGAGTCGGCAAAACAGTAATCTATGATATTGAAAAAGGCAAAGAAACTGTTCAGTGGGATACTGTTAACAAAGTCCTGGCTGTATTAAATGTCAAAATTAAATTTGAAAGTCCGCTTATAGAACTAATGGAGAACAATGATGAGAAAAGCTAAAGTATATAATTTCGGAATTCCTGCCGGAGAGCTGATTGAGATAGAAACCGGACACAAATATAAATTTGTTTACTTCGAACATTATAGCGGGAAACCAATTTCTTTAACTATGCCGGTTAACCAAAAAGAATATGAGTTTAATGAATTCCCTCCGTTCTTCGATGGACTTCTACCGGAGGGAGTACAATTGGAAGCACTTATTCGCCAGATGAAGATAGATAAAAATGATTTCTTATCTCAGCTTATTTGTGTTGGAAAAGATTTAGTTGGTTCGGTTACTATAGAGGAGATTAAAGAATGAATACCTGTCCAATTACTTACGAACCGTGCGGAGATAAAAAGTATTCAGAGAAAGGTTTGAAACTCCTTTCCAGGAACTTAACAAATCTTGAGGATTTCCCGTTTACTCAGGAAGAGCAGTTACGTGAGGCTGCAGCAAGAGCATCAAAGATGTCTGTACAAGGAGTTCAGCCAAAACTAAGTGCAAAGCTGAAAGTTAAGGAAGGAAATTTTGAAGTTGTTGACAAAGGAGGTGAGTACATCCTGAAACCTCAAAACAATATGTATCCGCAATTACCGGAGAACGAAGACTTAACAATGCGGCTTGCGGAAGAAATAGATCTGGAAATTCCTTTGCACGGAATGATATACTCAAAAGATCAGAAACTGACTTATTTTATTAAAAGATTTGACAGATATGGAAAAGGGAAGAAATATGCAGTTGAAGATTTTGCACAGCTTTCAGGTAATAATCGTAACACAAAGTATAATTACAGTATGGAAAAGATTGCCGGGATTATTGATAGCTTTTGTACATTTCCAGCAATCGAAAAAGTTAAACTGTTTAAGCTGATAATTTTTAATTTCCTCACCGGGAATGAAGATCAGCATCTGAAAAACTTTTCATTGATATCAAAAGATAAAAAGGTAACCCTGACTCCCTTTTATGATTTGATAAACACAACTATATCTCTGGTAAATCCGGTTGAGGAAATTGCTTTACCACTAAAGGGGAAAAAAAATAAATTAAGTCGTAATATCATTGTTGAATATTGGGGTAAAGAAAGATTACAATTGAATAACCAGGTTATTGATCAGGCACTCAATTCAATTGAGGTTAAATTTGAAAGATGGACTGAACTCATCAACAAAAGCTTTTTATCCGAGCAGATGAAAGAGAAATATATTTTATTGCTTACTGAGAGAAGAAATATTCTCTGGTAATTTTATTATTTACTATCCTCTTCATCTGCAATGAGCGATTCTTCGTATCTCATATACTTTTTAGATGTTGTAACGCCCTCACCGATACGTTCAACATAAACCTTGGTGAATTCAACACCAAGAAATAATATTTGTGCAGAGTAGTATATCCACAGCAGAAAAATTATTAATGAACCAGCAGCACCGTAAGTAGATGCCACAGTACTGCTTCCGAGGTATAGTCCGATCAGAAACTTACCCAGCACAAACAATGCTGAAGTAACCAGTGCACCGACCCAGACATCTTTCCATCTTATATTTACATCCGGCAGAACTTTAAATATTATCATAAACAGAATAAATATTATGAACAGGGGGATTACAACATCTGCTATATCAAAAACATAAGTTGGAATACTCAGGAATGTATCACTAAGATAACGGTGAAGCGCTGATAGAATGGCACTGAGAAGTAACGATACAAGCAGAAGAAATCCCATTGTAACAACCATAGCAAATGATTGAAATCTGTCAATAAAAAATCCTTTTATAACCTTAAAAAAACTTCTTCCCGGTTTATATTTAACTTTCCATATCAGGTTTAATGAATCCTGAAGTGCGGCAAACACAATTGTGGAACCAATGAGCAGTGTAACACCGCTTATAATAATTGCCGTAAGTCCGTCATCGGAGTATCTGGAATTTTTCAATGCTGCCTGAACAATAACCGCCCCTTCTCTTCCGACCAGATCCTCAATCTGATAAACAATTTCACCACGGGCAGCATCTTCACCGAAAATCAACCCCGCGACAAAAACAGCAACAATCAGTAATGGTGAAAGTGAAAAAATCATATAGAATGACAACGCAGCACCTAATTTTGGGCAGCGGTCTTCTGCCCACTGGTCAAAAACTCTTTCTGTAAAGTCCCAGATTTTTTTCAGTCGTTCTTTCATATTAATTATTTGCCTTAACTTTTTTCATCAAAACCCATTTATAAATAAAGATACTCAATCAGATAACAAATTTCCAAATTAAGTAATGTATTATAACACAAGTGCTGATGTATCTAATTATATCTTAATAAAATTTTAATGGCAGGTTGAAGAGAATTGGCAGATTCAGGAAAAATCTTAATGGCACACCGATAACACAAATGAAAAACTATCAGATCAGTATTCAGTTAGATTTACTATTACTTTGTCTGGTAAAGATAATTCGGAATTTTAATTCTTATTCCGCTGTGAGGTCCATCTAAGTCTGTCCATTGGTCCCCGACATTGCCGATAATTTCATAACCTTGTTGTGTAAGTGCGGTTCTTACATTTGATTTGAATTCCACAGCCGGAAGTTTCTGTTCTTCAGGTCTTCTAACAATTAAAGTATCAAATATTGCAAAGCCTTCATTAATAAGATTTTGATAAGTATAATCATATTCATCTGAAAATCTTCCGGTTAGAAAAATTATTTTAACATTTTTGTTTAGCAGAAAATCATACAAATCTTTTACGCGCGGAATTGCGGGAACTTCAGCGCCGGAAACCCACTCATCGACCATATTTTTAACGTAACCGAATCCCATTCTTTTACTGGCTTCGTAGTTGAGCAGTGCTGTATCATCAATATCAAAAATAACAGCGGAGTTTTGTTTCACTTCAATTGTACTGAATTTCGTTTTTGCATCGAATACAATTTCATCAAGTTCTTTATCATACTGTCCGCCTTCATAATACTGCTTAACGCGCTCTCTTGCATCAGTGAGATTTAATAGCTCCTCACGGCAGCAGGAACTTAGAAGCAGAGTAAGAGTAAGAAAAAAAGTAAGAGTTATAAATCGATTCATAATAAAATTATTTTTATTTATAGATTGGTTGTATTAAAAGTATCACCCTGCCTTATGTCACCGGTTTTATAACCTTTATAAAACCATCTTTTTCTTTGTTCGGAAGTACCATGCGTAAATGACTCCGGAACAACATATCCCTGTGCCTGTTTCTGAATTCTGTCATCACCAACCGCACTTGCAGCATTTAATGCTTCTTCAAGATCACCTTCCTCAAGCAGTCCTTCAATTCTATCAGTATAATGCGCCCAGACTCCCGCATAAAAATCAGCCTGAAGTTCTAACCTGACGGAATATTGATTATACTCTTCCTGACTAATTCTTGATCTGAGCTGCTGAACCTTTTCCATTGTACCTAGCAGGTTCTGTATATGATGACCAACTTCATGGGCAACAACATAAGCCATTGCAAAATCACCCGGAGCTTTGAACTTGGTTTGAAGTTCCTGGTAAAAACTTAGATCAATATAAAGTTTCTGATCGCCGGGACAGTAAAAAGGTCCTGTTGATGAACCCGCAACTCCACAAGCTGATTGAACACTTCCGCTAAACAACACTAATTTGGGTTCTCTGTACTGTTTTCCGATATCTGCAAATATATTGTGCCATACAGTTTCTGTTTCTGCAAGAATAACAGATACAAATTGAGCTAATTCTTTTTCTTCAGCAGTTTCGGTGTAATTGGATGTTGTTGTTTGATCTGATGTTTGAATGTTCTGAATTAATGATGTGGGATCGCCTCCAAGTAAAAGGACAACAAGAACAATAACAATAGTTCCGATTCCTCCGCCGGCTATACCTTTGGCGGAGAGACCGCGCCTGTCTTCAACGTTTGAGCTTTGTTTTCTTCCCTTCCAACGCATACGGTCACCTTTTAATTAGATAATAAAAATAAATACTACCGGGAATAATTTAATACTTAAAAATCAAATTAAACGATTTGCAATTTCCATCTATCTTCCGTTCTTAAAGAAAAACATCAATGGTCTTTCCATTCTTGCAGCCCATTCCTTTTCATTGTGTTCTGCGCCAGGTGCATAATAATAATCAATATCCTGTCCTATTACATAACCTTTTTTTGAAAGTTCGAGAAACATTTTTTGTCCGCGTATTGCTCCATCTTCACCATGATCTATATAAAACTTAACAGGTTTTTTTTGTCCGTTATAATCTATCACCTGTACTATACTGCGATCATTGTTATAATAAAAGGAGCTGGACATACATCCTGCCATTCCAAAAACTTCCGGATAGTGCCATGATGCATAAAAAGAAATTAAACCGCCCATTGATGAACCGATTATTGCTGTATTATTTGCATCAGTCAGTGTTCTGTAATTCTGATCGACAAAAGGCTTTAACTCTTTGATTAAAAATTTCAGATAGTTCTGACCTGTCTCAGACCAACTGTATTCATCCAGTCTCTCCGGAGTGTTATAAATTCCAACTATTATTATTTCTTTGATTTTCTTCTGTCTGATAAGTTTTAATACAGTTTCATCAACACGCCAGTCTTTACCAATGTAAGCAGTTTTCGGGTCCATAATATTCTGACCATCATGCATATAAAGTACCGGATAATGCTTGTCTTTCTTTTTATTTGAAGCATATCCTTGCGGGAGCCAAACTATTACATCCCGTTTATTATTGAGTAATGTTGATGAAAATTCCTTATGATAAATGACTTTACCAACAATTTCCTCGATATCCTGACCCGGTTTTTTCCGGCTTTTTTTTGTTACTTCCTTCATTTTACAAATTTTTATTAAGCATTTGTAAAGATAAAAAAATATTCTTTCAGCGGGATAAATAAATCACTTATTAAGCTTAAAATGAGTGGATTATTCCGTTTATTTTGTGGATTTTTAAGTACTTAATTTTTATAATCTTTCTAAAAACGGAGATCGATTTTATGGCCGTAATAAGACCTTTTAAAGCACTAAGACCAATCAAAGAAAATGCACATCTTGTTGCAAGCGTTCCCTATGATGTAGTTAATCGTGAAGAAGCAGCACAGCACGTACAGGGAAATCCGCTAAGTTATTTGCACATTACCAGATCAGAAATTGATCTGCCGGAAGTTAAAGATGTTTATACTAAAGAAGTTTATCAGAGAGCAAAAGAAAATCTGCATAATATCATAAAAGAAGCTCCGTTAAAAATGGATGACAAACCTCACTTTTATCTTTACAGATTAATAATGGATGGAAGAGAACAGACAGGATTATGTGCAACTTTTTCCGTTGAAGATTATGATAAAGATGTAATTCTTAAACATGAAAAAACCCGCAAGGTAAAAGAGGATGACAGAACAAACCATATTGTAACAACAGAAGCGCAAACTGGAATAGTGTTTTTAACATACCGAAGTGTTAAATCCGTTAACGAGCTGGTTGATAAAACATTAAGTGAAGTGAAGCCGGAATATGATTTCACTGCTGCTGATGGCATTCAGCACACTGTTTGGATTTTACCTGATGAGTATAATGAACTGATTATAAATGATTTCAAAAAAGTTGATAAACTATATATTGCAGATGGACACCATCGTGCAAAAAGTGCAAGCCGTGCTAAAGAAGAAAAGATGAAGGCAAATCCAAATCACAATGGCGACGAAGAGTACAACTATTTTATCGCAGTTCTGTTTCCTGAAGATCAGCTTAAAATACTTCCTTATAATCGTGTTGTTTTTGATCTTAACGGATTAAGCAAGGATGAATTTCTAAACTCAGTAAGTGAAAAATTTGAGATCAGTGAATCAACAGAAAAAGAACCGAAAGTTCAGAAACAGTTTTGTATGTACTTAGATAAACAATGGTACATTCTTAAAGCACGGGATTCCGTTCTTGCAAGTTTATCATTAGAAAAATCCGTCGGTGAAAAACTTGATGTAAGTATTCTGCAGAACTTTTTACTAAACCCTGTTCTTGGAATTGATGATCCGCGTACAAACAATAGAATAGATTTTATTGGCGGTATACGAGGCACAAAAGAACTTGAAAAACTTGTTGATACAGATAAAGCTGTAGTGGCATTTTCACTTTACCCTGTTAGTCTTAATGACCTGATGAATATTTCAGATGCAGGCGAAGTGATGCCGCCAAAATCGACTTGGTTTGAACCGAAATTAAGAGATGGCTTGTTAACACATTTAATCTGAATTTTAGTGATTTAGTGCTTTTGTGGCAGAGTGTTTTTGCCACTAAAACACAAAAACTCAAAATTACACTAAATAAGTAAATCAAAGGAAAAATATCATGGAAAAAAGAATCTATAACTTCAGTGCTGGTCCGGCTATTCTGCCGGAAGAAGTGCTGCTAAAAGCTCAAAAGGAATTATTCACATTGCCGGGAGTGGGAATGTCAATTCTCGAAATATCCCACCGATCAAAAACTTATGATGCTATTCATCAGCAGGCAAAAGAAGGATTAAAAAAACTTCTGAACATTCCGGATAATTATACAATATTGTTTTTGCAGGGCGGTGCAAGTCAACAGTTTTCAATGGTGCCGTTAAATTTAATGCCTCCTAAAAATAAAGCAGATTATATTTCCACCGGAAGCTGGTCCAAGAAAGCTATTAAGGAAGCAAAACGTGTAGGCGCTGTTAATGTAGCATGTTCAACTGAAATAACGGAAGGCGAAAAAAAATATTTTAACAGGATACCAAAACAAAGTGAACTTAAGCTTGATCCCGAGGCTGCGTATGTTCATTATACATCAAACAATACAATCTTCGGAACTCAGTTTCATGAAGAACCTGAAGTTGGTGATGTTCCATTAATTTGTGATGCTTCTTCCGACATACTTCACAAACCGATTGATGTTTCAAAATACGGATTAATTTATGCAGGTGCTCAGAAAAACATCGGTCCTTCCGGTGTTGTACTGGTAATCATAAGGAAAGATCTTCTTGAGAGAAGTCAGGATTCACTTCACACAATGCTTAATTATAAAATTCACGCAGAGAATGATTCGCTGTATAATACTCCAAACACTTTTGGTATCTACATTATAAAACTTGTTACAGATTACCTGTTGAATTTAGGCGGACTTGAAAAGATGTATGAGATAAACAAGAAAAAAGCTCAGATGCTTTATGATGCAATTGATAACAGCGGCGGTTACTACAAGGGTCACGCAGAAAAAGAAAGCCGCTCATTAATGAATATTACATTTAATCTTGCCACTCCTGAACTGGAAAAGAAACTTATTGATGAAGCAACAAAAGCAGGATTCAACGGATTGAAAGGACATCGTTCTGTCGGAGGATTGCGTGCATCAATTTATAATGCATTTCCTGCAAAAGGTGTTGAAGATCTTGTAGCTTTCATGAAAGATTTTCAGAAGAATAACGGATAAACCTTCGTTATATTACAAAATAAAACCTCCTATTTATAAACCTTCGGCGTACAAAACGCCGGAGGTTTTTTATTTATCGTAAAAATTAACGAATCAATATCATTTTCCTTGTTTGAATATTTGTACCTGCTTTAAGTTGATAAAAGTAGATGCCGGATGCCGGATGCTCGTTACTTGATTCTGACTTGAACTCAACTTCGTATCTGCCTGCCGGTTTGTATTCATCAACAAGGGTTACAACTTCTTTACCAAGAACATCAAAAACCTTCAAGCTTACAAAACCGCTTACCGGTAACTGATAACTGATTATAGTATTCGGGTTAAATGGATTAGGATAATTCTGTTCCAGTTTAAATGACACAATTTTGCCGTCATCATCGTGATTAACCGAGGATATTCCGTTCTTAAAGGTCACATCCATGCTGTCAATCGTATAATTCTCATTCGGATCGAATGCCATCACATAAATTCTATAAACCCCGTCAAGATAGTCAGCAGTGTTGAGTGCCAGATCCTTATCTTCGATTGAAATTAAAGAATCCCCGTTATTATTAGTGATGATATGATAGTAACCTCTTACCGGGTTCATCCAGCTTGGTGATGGAAAGGTCTGATCGCGCTTATATAAAACAGTTGCATAAGGTTCGTAATGCCCGGAGTTATACATTGAATAACTATGAGTTAATACGTGTGATAAGGCTGTATCAAGAATCAATTCACCGTCATCCACGCGTTTTATCCAGTAATTAATTTTATATGCAGGCTGCTGCCATTCAGAATCACCTATATAATCAACAACTTTTACAAGAATGTCAACTTCTCCAAATAAGCTGTCCGGTGATAAATAAGTGCTTGTTTCATTTATATAAAATCCAAATTTAGAATCAGGAAAAACATTTTCAATTTCCGGCAGAGAGTCGTCGTGAACAGGTGTCAAAGCAAGCAAAGGATTAAAATTAATACCCCATTCGTTATCATCATACAACCAGACAAGCCCGGTATCCCTAATCTCAACAAAATGGATATGACCCCATTCATTAGTCCAGTAAATTATATCACCAAGGTAATCATATTGTTCAACAGTATCGCCAATATCAAAAGCTATTGTATTCTCAACAAGATGGGCGTAAAGCCAGCCGTCTGAATAATCCGCAACATTGGAATCGCTTATTGCAATTCGCCAGTATAATTCTCCACCGAGTGTCAGTACACATTTTACAACGCCGCCTTTAACAGCATATGTCGGCTCATCAATTGGAGTAATGATATCCAATCCCTGATGAAGATAAGACCACTCAGAACCTCCTCCCATATGCTGTTCATAGTGATTCCATACAGTATGGGTTGTGTCAGTTGGATAAAATGGCCAAGGAATTGGTTCATATTGATTTCGTTTTTCAAGTGTAGAATTATCAGGTTTGGTGTTTTTTAGAATTCTGAATTGACCCGTTTTAATTTCTTTTATATCTCCGGTTAAAGAATATTTATTAATACTACCCTTGGTTAATTCTTTGGTTTTCGTTTGAACACCTGCAAAAATATTTCCATCCATAAATTTTAGATCACGAAAAGAATTGTTGCCGCCTATCTTATCATAAAATTTTACCTTCCCATCTGAGACATCATAGATTATCAGATTGTACTTGTCGATTACTCCGACAAAATCATTATCTATCGAAAGCAATACCTTCCGTGGCAATTCAATATTATAATCTATCGTTCTAATTAAACTGCCTTGTTTATAAACTTCTAATTTTTTTTCATCTGCAATTGCAATTGCTTCATCATTATTATCAAAAGAAAAAGCAAGTCCTTTTGGATATTCAAATTCAGAGTTAGCAATAAAGTTATAAGTATAAATTTTTTGTCTGTCCCTTACTGCAAAAGCATTCCCGGATTCAGAAAACTGAAAGGCATTTGCACTAGAAAAAGTTCTTTCCAAGAACATATTACCTTGAGCTGAAAAGAATCTTAGAGTGAGTTCTCCTCTGAAATGAAAAGTATGATCATAAACCACCATTATTCCTGAATTGGATATTTCCACATCAGCACCAGGGACTTTTGATAAATGATAAACGGGATAATTGTTATCATAAAAAGTGAGATTATAAAGTTCGCGATTTTCATCCGTTACAGCACCGATGGAATAAGTACATTTGTATTGTCTGTTCTCTGAGTATCGTACACCTGGTTCAATTTCGGTTGATCGGACTATTGTACCATTAATTGATGCGGTATAATTATCCAGGATGCTCTGAGCATTCGCAGGAGAATAAAAAGATGAGTATAAAGAGGTAAGTAATAGAATTATTATAGTCTTCATTTTTGAATCCCGTTCTAAGATATTGTTTACAGAAACATAGATTATTTCCGGTAATAATGCAAAGCAAAATAGAGTTAGTCAGTTTTTCGTTTTGTAAATTCTCAGTTTATTAAACTTGGTAATTCAGTATACGTACGACCCCCATCAGGGTCGGGAATTGTTTTTTTTAGGTTCTTTTATAAACGTGTGATGGCTTCGCCATCATAGATTGAGCTGACAACAAGTGTTTATAAATTTCACTGATAAGAGATTCTTCATCCTGAAAGGATGAAACATTTATAGAAAAATTATTCAGAAGCATTACAACGATGCTGAAGGCATCGCACATCTGACAATCAATATATTTTTATACCAATCTTATCGCTTCTTTCATTAAATTTGCTTTTCAATTTTACAAGGAAATAATTACGGAAAATTCATTGGTATCAGAAAACAAAATAATTGAAGAAAAGTACGGTGAAGATGTTCAGGTTATCACCAAAGATGATAAGCAGTATATTATTGTAGGAACTGCTCATATCTCTCGTCAATCTGCAGATCTTGTTAAACGGGTTATTGAAGAAGAAAAGCCGGATGTTGTATGTGTCGAGCTTGATGAAAAAAGATTTAAGGCTTTATCAGAAAAGAACCGCTGGGAAAATCTTGATCTGAAAACAATAATCAGGGAAAAACAACTCAGTACTTTGATGATAAATCTCGTGCTTGCTTCCTATCAGAAAAAACTTGGTGAAAAACTCGGAGTATCTCCGGGCACAGAATTATTAGAAGCAACTAAAACAGCTCAGGCTAATAACATTCCAATTGAACTTTGTGACAGGGAAGTGCGGATAACACTTCGGCGTGCCTGGCGCTCAATGAGCTTCTGGCAGAAAATAAAATTTATGACTGGTGGACTTGCAGGGCTTTTTGAAGATCAGGAATTAACAGAAGAAAAACTTGCAGAGCTTAGAAGCAAAGACGTCCTTTCCGAAATGATGGAGGAGCTTGGCAAAGCGCTGCCTGTATTAAAACGTGTACTTATTGATGAACGTGACACCTACATTGCCGAGAAAATGAAACGTGCAAACGGGAAGATAATTGTTTCCGTTGTTGGCGCCGGACACGTTAAAGGAATTATAAATCACTTTAATGAAGACCAGAATGTTAAGCTTGATGAGATAGAGCAGATTCCGCCCGCATCACCGATTGTAAAAATTATTGGCTGGGCAATTCCCGCTATAATTATCGGCTCTATAATTTACATAGGAATGAGCAAAGGGCTTGCAGAAGCCGGTGATAATGCCTTGTTCTGGTTTCTTGCAAACGGTATTCCGAGTGCATTGGGTGCTTTAGTTGCCATTGCACATCCGGTAACAATTTTAGTTTCATTTTTTGCTGCACCGTTTACAAGTCTTACTCCGGTAATCGGAGCCGGATATGTGGCCGCTTTTATACAGGTATACTTCCAGCCGCCTGTGGTAAAAGAGTTCCAATCGGTAACAACTGATTTTAATAAACCTGCACAGTGGTGGAAAAATAAACTGTTAAAAGTATTTCTTGTTTTTATTCTTACAAGTCTTGGCAGCGTGGTTGGTACTTACGTGGGATTTTTTGAGATTGTATCGAATGTATTTAAGTGAAAATTGAAATAAATATTAAAATTTTACCTCTAAATATTTTTTCGTTTACTACTCCAATTTATTATTTGAAAAGTTGGAAATGTTTCTTAAAATTTATAAGTTATTTAAAAATTCCCAATTGATAAATCTATCATAGCGCCGAAAAAACTTCTCTTTGCATTTATATTTCCAAAACCTGCAATACCTAAACTGACAAACTTAAATGGCTCGATTTTAAAATATGTTTCTATAGGGATACTTAGTTGTTCAATTTTTATGCTCTCATATAATTTATGTTGAATAAGCATTCCTCGTTCAATTCCATTGATATACCCAATGCCTGCTAAAAAACCAATTGTCATATTATGTATTCGATAAGGGTAACAGTACAACATGGCAATTTCATAGAATTTCAATGGGGGTTCTTCAAAATGATACCCGCCGGTACTAAATTGAAATTCGTCTGCTTTTAAGTATCTAAATGAAAAAATGTTTTGATTGTACTCATAAGATATTCCAAGTTTAATAGTTGGACCAAAATAAGATTTGCCAATACCTGCATTAAACCAGTATTTGGTAATTGTCTGGTCAATTACAAAATCTTCGTAGGTAGCCATATTAGATATGTATTTGTCATTTTCAACTAAGAATATTCCTTTTATCTCTTCATAATTATTTATATAAGGATAATGTAGGGTATTATTATCCGGCTTATGCTGAGCCAATATTGTATTGATGGCAATCACGATAAAAAGCCATAGTAACTTTTTCATTTTAGTCTCAGTTTGATCTAATTATTAATTTGTTAGACTTTAATTTCATTAATTTTCTGCCAAATATTGTTTAAGAGATTAACTTATAAATATAATATTATTAACACGATTATATTCGCCGAAAGGTTGTTAAGCGTGTTTAATAGATATGATAAACTACAATAGGGTTTCATTTCCCCTTCCTATTTTATTTTTACTATAGTAAATAAAAAGAAAATAAGATTAAAAACAAAGCAGTTGTTTATAAACTGCAATTGTTAACTTTTAAAGCATCATATTACATCAAAAGTAATACAAATACTTAATCTTAAACACACCAGCTCTGTCTGTTATATGCATTCTGTTAGGAAGAATATTATCATTCATATCGTACTCATCACTTCTGTCACGGAATTCATTGTAAGCAAAGTATATCCAGCTCTTCGGAAGGAAGTTCCAGCTGAATAAAAATCCTATTATTATCCTTTCCATTTTATCCGTTGATTTTATAAACACGTTATCAACATACATTCTTAAATTCAAATCGTTAATAGGGGTAAGTGAAAAATAGGGACGTGCATTAAATGCAATGTCATCAACATTATTATCGGGATCGATTTCGATAAACATACGATAACTCGTTCCTATCTGAAGCTCGTCGATAATACGATAACTTCCGGATGCGCCGACCCACGAATAATAACCCAGATAGTCTCTTCTGAAATTATAAGTTTTTGAATAACCGCCGTATAAGTTTGCTCCCCATTTTGGTGATATATCATACCACGAGCTGAACGTAAGTTCATACGAGTCGTATAAAACATCTTCATCCCTGCTTTTGCCGGCAGATATGTTTGTTTCAAATCCCCATTGATTTCTGAACTGAACATTTAACCCAAGAACGCCCAGACGGTCGGTATAATCATCAGCTTTTTCATAACCAAGATGAACTCCGCCATAAAGCATAGTGCTTCTTACATAGCCATCATCAAAATACCAGATGGGTCCGGTTATAGCAGTCAAAGTACCTGTCCCTTTCCAGGGAACAAATCCAACCTGGTTAATTTCAAAATCATTTCCTATGTACCTTGTGCGTGCTAATGCAACCCATCGCTCACCGAAACTTGTAAACCCTGCCGAAAAAGCGTAATCACCTTTATCATTTTCAATTGATCTTGCAACCTGGTAAGCAAGCTGCCAGTCAGAAGTGCGGAATGCGCCGTCAATGTCAATTACTCCGTAAGTATTTCCTTCGGTCATCTTTCCGACAAACAGCATACCTATGTTTGAGTTGCTAAGAATAGTTTTTTTAATTCTGCCGGATACAAAAGAAGCTTGCGGTTCTGTTCTGTTTTCATTATCAAACTTATAATTTGTTTTACCGGTTAATGCATAGAAGCCACCGTACTCCCAATCGTCCTGTCTGCCGAAAGCCTTTGTACCCACAATTAATGGTACCTGTGATCCGTCAGGAAGAAGTTTACCGATTCTTCTTGTGTACATAAGTTCTAATGGTTCATAGAATCCCGAACCTCTTTGTTTTCCTGCGGGCATAAATATTTCATTACCCTCGGTGAAGAATGGTCTTCGTTCGGAAAAGTAAGATTCATACCTGCTTATGTTAAATGAAAAAGGATCGGCTTCGATTTGTGCAAAATCGGGATTGGCTGTTAATTGAAAAGTTAATTGCTGTGATGGATTGAAGAAAATATCCAGTCCTGCTTCCGGATCGAATTTGTATTTTCCATCATTGATGTATTTAATTTTAGAAATTCCTACAGGATAAATCTCTAGATTAAGTCCGGTTACGGTAGGTCTAAAATCTGAGAACATCAGTCTTCCAAACTTGGAGACTCGCTGACCTTCGTTTTTTTCATACCTGCACCAGTACTGATCTTCCGAAAGCCATGGAATCCATCTATCGAAATCAACTCCCCACTCTGTAATATTTTTATCATACTTAATAGATTTATATGGGATCTTCATTTCAACAACATAACCCCAGTCATAGACTTTAGCATCGCCGAACCAGATTCCATCCCAGTTATAATCCCGGTTTCGTCCATCATCAAGCAGACGTGAATCCATTTTAACACCGCTTGCGGCAACAGCAAATTTATAAGCTGATTGTTTATCGCCAAAAGTATCAATCATAAAAGATACAATATCGCCGCCGAACTGATCGTGCAGTCCTGTTGATGTTTGGATTTTTTCTTTATCGTCATAACAGATCATTAAGCAGTAAATTGCTTCATCGGTAGTAAGAACTTTGGCAACAGTTCTTCTTGAAACAGGCTGATTATAATATGGTAGCAGTTGAAAAAAGTTATCCGCTGAATCAGCAACACTCCATACATCATCAATAATACCGTCAATTTTAATTTCAACATCAACTTTTTTCACATAAAGAAATTTATTGCTGTTGGGATTTTGGGTGGCGATAGTAAATTGAGAAATGATTATTAGTAATAGTAGTAGAATTATCTTCATAATAATTTTCCGGTAATTGACTACTAAAAAATAACTAAACCATCAGAATTGATTTGTAGTATTATGATGGACGGTTAAAACAGAAATCGAACAAATAATTTGAGTATGCACAAATAAAATACTAACAGTAAAAAAAAGCGCTCACAATGGAGCGCTTGTAGAACAGGACACTAAAAAAACTCTTAGTTTTTAGGCTTTGCTTCGCTAACGATGATGTTGCGGCCTTTGAGCTCAGAACCATTTAATGCCTGGATCGCAGCAGTAGCTTCAGATTCATTTTCAAATTCAACGAATCCGAATCCTCTTGATCTGCGAGTCTCCTTATCTGTTACAACTTTAGCGGAAAGAACATTTCCATGCGGAGCAAAAGCTGCCTGGAGTTCTTCGTCACTAATGGACCAGGGAAGACTACCAACGAAAAGTTTAGTACTCACAAAAAGAACCTTTAATTAATTGAACAAAAATGCGCCTTTCGACGCGGTGAAAAATAAAAATTTTAACTTAAGAAACAAATTATTTTTATTAATTAAATGCCAAAAAAGCCTATAATTACAGGGGTTTATCTACAATTGAGACATTTTTATATGATAATTTGAATTTGCCGGTTCCCAGTTGTTATAAAATAGCTTAATTAATTGTGCTTTGGGATGATTGGATGATTGGATGATTTAGAATGAATTATTATTATTCACAAATCAGACTTTATAAAATATCTTTTATTTTAACTTATCATAGATAATTAATCTTTAACTCAACATGAACTTAAATTAAGTATTTCTTCCAATTGTCAATTCAACTGCCTGCGATAAATTTTCAACGAACGCAATTTTCAATTTCCCGGAAGATTTTATTCCCTTCTCATTTCCCGATGGAATAATTGCTCTTGTGAATCCAAGTTTTTCAGCTTCCTGTATTCTTTTTTCAATATTGCCCACACTTCTTATTTCACCTCCAAGACCTACTTCACCTATAACTACTGTTTGATTGTCGACAACTCTGTTTAACAAACTTGCAGCAGTGCTTATACAGACTGCCAGATCGACTGCAGGTTCCTGAATTCGTAAACCACCGGCCATATTTAAGAAAACATTTGCAGAAGAAACTCTTATGTTCGCTCTTTTTTCCAGAACTGCAAGAAGAATCGATAATCGTCTCTGATCAAATCCTGTTGATACTCTTTGCGGATAGCCATAATTAGATGGAGTTACTAATGCCTGAACTTCAAGCAAAATTGGTCTTGTTCCTTCCATGCTTGAAGTAATTACTGAACCCGGAGTTTGTTTTTCTCTTTCGCTTAAAAACAATTCGCTTGGATTAGTAACTTCTCTTAAACCTACTTCATGCATTTCAAAAACACCGATTTCATTCGTACTTCCGAACCTGTTCTTTTGAGCACGTAATATTCTGAATGAATGATTAGATTCTCCTTCAAACTGAATGACTGTATCAACAATGTGTTCTAGTAATTTTGGTCCGGCAATCATTCCTTCTTTTGTAACGTGACCAATGATTATTACGCTGTAATTTTTTTTCTTTGCTTCTTCCATGAGCAGGGAAGTGCATTCACGAATCTGTGTAATTGTACCGGGAGAATTTTCAAGTTCGCTTCTGTACATTGTTTGAATAGAATCAATAATAACTACTGCAGGATCAAGATTGTTTATTGATGCGATTATCTGTCCAAGCTCTGTTTCTGCGAGAACATAAAATTCATCTGACGTAATTTTTAATCTTGATGAACGAAGTTTTATTTGTTTTTCTGATTCCTCACCGGTTACATAAAGTACTTTGTTCTTAATGTTTGCAGATGCCTGCATCGCAAGTGTTGATTTACCAATACCGGGATCGCCTCCGAGAAGTACTACACTGCCTGGCATTAATCCGCCACCCAGTACCCGGTCAAATTCTGTAATACCGGTTTTTATTCTATCTTCCTCTGTGGCGGTAATTTCGGTTATCTTGTGAAAGGAAACTTTCTGCGGGACTTTAAAGGATTTTCTTCTTCCTGTTTCAATCAACTCTTCTGTGAAGGAATTCCAGCTATCGCATTCGGGACATTTACCCAGCCAGCGCACCGACTCGTATGCGCAGTTTGAACAGATGTATTTAATTTTTGACTTTGACATAAGCGCTTTTTTACCATTAAGATACTAAGAGCACTTAGTTTCACTAAGAGTCAGGTAGTTTAGCAAATTCTTCGGTTACTAATGGAACTAAGTGGTCTTTTATATTTTCGCAATGAAAGTTAATTAATAATCCTTTTGGCTTCCCTGTAAGTTTTAAATATGATAATAATTGAGCTTTGTAAACCGGAATTATAACTTCAACTGCTTTTAATTCTATAATTATAAAATCATTCACTAGTAAATCCAGAATAAGATTAGTTCCAAGATCTTTACCTTTATTAATGATTGGAACCGGAACTTGTCTTTGTACATAAAATCCATTAGAATTTAATTCATCCACAAAACAAGTCTCATAAACTGATTCCAATAATCCCGGACACAATTGTTTATGAACCTCAATAGCACAACCCACAATTTTATAAGAAAGCTCGTTTATATATTTTCTAGTTATTTGCATTTCTAAGTGTTCCTTAGTGCTCTCAGTACCTTAGTGGTAAAGTATGCTAAAGGAGCCCGCTAACTATACTTTCCACTTTACTTAAAGCATTAGGAATTTTACTAACATCCTTACCGCCGGCAGTAGCGAGATGCGGACGCCCACCACCACCGCCGCCTACAAGTTTAGCAAGTTCTCCTACAATTTTTCCCGCACTAAGATTTTTCTGCTTTATCAGATCATCTGATACGATTGCAACTATTCCGACTTTATCATCAACCTGTGCAATTAAAACACAGATCCCGCTTTTTATTTTATTTCTTAATTCATCACCAAAGGATTTAAGTTCATCCATACTATCTGCGTGCACTCTTCCTTTATGAATAAACACCCCTTTTTCTTCAGAATGAATTGAAATAATATGCTCAAGCTGTTCAAGTTTTTCTTTAATGCGCAGTTCAGAAATTTCTTTCTCAAGTTTTTTCTTAACATCAAGAAGCTCTTCAACCCGATGCTCAGCTTGTTTAACCAATTCAAGCTGAGAGTGTATGTACTTTTCAACTCCTGATCCGGTTACGGCTTCTATTCTTCTTACTCCGCTTGCGATTGATGCCTCACTGATGATTTTGAACAAGCCTATCTCTGATGAATTCTTAACGTGTGTGCCGCCACAGAATTCCATTGTAAAATCACCGAACTGAACTACATTAACATTATCGCCGTACTTATCACCGAAGAACATTATCGCTCCCATTTTCTTCGCTTCTTCAAAAGGAGTATCGCGATGGTGGATCATTGGAAGATTTCTGCGAAGCTGTTCATTAACTATTGTTTCAATATCGCGGATTTCTTCAGCGGATAATTTTGAGTAATGAGAAAAATCAAATCGCAGTCTATCCGGTCCCACATAAGAACCAGCCTGCTGAACGTGTGTTCCCAAAATCATTCTTAACGCTCTGTGTAGAAAATGAGTTGCGGAATGGTTACGCATTATATCCCATCTTCTTTTTTCATCTACTTGCGCATAAAATGGAGCCACGATATTTTTTAGCGTCCCTGGAAATTCTGGATTTTCAACTTTCTCAATTTCATGAACTATAACATTATCAATTTTAAATGTATTAATTATTTTTAATTTCGTTTTTTCATCCTCAATATATCCGGTATCCCCGACCTGTCCTCCTGCTTCAGCATAGAATGGGGTCACATCAAATATTAAAAGGTTTTCCACACTATTCATCCTATTAATCTTGATCCTTAACTTATCATAATCATATCCAACAAATTCCGTATCAAACTTATAATTATCTGGTATCCAATCCTTATATATATAAGATATGGTTTCAATTTTGCTTGATTCTCTCGAGCGTTCTTTCTGTTCATTCATTAATTTATTGAAACCATCCTCATCAATTGCCAATCCGATTTCACGAGCCATAACATTTGTAAGATCAACAGGGAAGCCGAATGTATCATATAACTTAAATACGTCTTCACCGGGAATTACTTTTATATTTTGCTTTTGAAGTTTCTTAACAACATTGTCAAATAATTCTATTCCCCTGTCAAGGGTAGCATTAAAGCTTTCTTCTTCTGCTTTTATTACTTTCTTAACATAATCTTTCTTTTCTTTTACTTCGGGGAAAACATCGCCCATAGTTTTTGTAAGAACGTCAACAAGCTTATACAGGAATGGTTCTTTAAGATGAAGTTTTCTTCCATATCGTGCAGCACGTCTTAATATTCTGCGAAGTACATATCCTCTACCATCGTTGCCGGGTACAGCACCATCAGCAATTGCAAAAGTTAATGCGCGTATATGATCGGCGATAACACGCATTGGAATACGATCTTCTTCTTTGTCATACTTTACATTGCTCAGTTTCGATACTTCATTAATCAATGGAGTAAATACATCGGTATCGTAATTAGAACTTTTCTTCTGCATTACAGCACAAACGCGTTCGAATCCCATCCCCGTATCAACATGTTTTGCCGGAAGTTCGTGAAGCTTTCCTGTTTCATCCCTGTTATACTGGATAAATACAAGATTCCATATTTCAATACATTCCGGTACACCAGCATTTACAAAAGCGGGGTTATTATAATCATCACTGACATTAATATGAATTTCTGAGCAGGGACCACAAGGACCGGTTTCTCCCATTTCCCAGAAATTATCTTTCTCGCCAAACTTTAAAATGTGTTTTGGGTTTATATCCGTTTTGGTTTTCCACAGTTCAAAAGCTTCATCGTCATCTTTGTAAACCGTTGCCCAGAGTCTTTCTTTAGGGAGTTTCCAGACTTCGGTTAATAATTCCCACGCCCATTCAATTGCCTCTGCTTTATAATAATCGCCGAATGACCAGTTGCCGAGCATCTCAAAAAAAGTATGATGATAGGTATCGTGTCCAACTTCTTCCAGATCGTTATGCTTGCCTGAAACACGTATGCATTTCTGTGTATCTGCCGCACGTTTATACTCCCTTGAACCGTGTCCGAGAAATACGTCTTTAAACTGATTCATTCCCGCATTGGTGAATAATAAGGTTGCATCATCAAAAGGAACAACCGGTGCTGATTGAACTATTTTATGTTCTTTGCTCTTGAAAAAGTCTAAAAACTGCTGTCTTATTTCGTGTGAAGTCATATATCCATTATGTTTAATTAAGTGTGCAAAGATAAAAAAACGCTTGTTAAGCCTGAAATTTAGAATTTGACTGACAGTATTAAAAAAAGGCGACTCAAATGAATCGCCTTAAATTATTCAATAATTTGTTTTGTGATCTCGAACGCAGGGAGAGATCCGTTCTGTAGTAATGCATAAAGATTTCTCACCAGATAAACCTGTCTGCCGTTAGGCAAAATATGGGTTGTTTTATATTTGGGTTCAACTCACTTCAACAGCAGCAGCATCTTCGAACTGATATAGTCACCTGATTGCAGTCTATAGATATAAACACCACTCGCAAGATAAGATGCATTAAACTCTACGGTGTGATTGCCAGCCGGTTTTTCTTCATTGATTAATGTACTTATTTCCCTTCCCAGTATATCAAACACTTTTATTGTTATTTTCCCGTAGTGTGCTAAGCTGTAATTTATTTTTGTAACCGGGTTAAATGGGTTGGGATAGTTTTGGGACAATGAATAATCATATACTGATATTAAATCGTTATGTACCGGGGTCGTAAACAATACTAAAGAATCGTAATACCATACATTAGAATCACTGGGTGAATTTTGTCCCCAATAAGACAGTCCCGGTATTTCGTCAACTATATAAAAATAATCTGCTCTTATTTTACCGGTTATATCATCATAGTTAATTTTTTTGTTTAGTGACAAAAATGTTTCAAGAATATTCTGCCGGTTTTTTAATGGGAAGATATTATCTGGTGACCAAGTCTGCCCGCCATCATAAGAAATATTTGCCAGATAATCTGTATAGTAAACAGGTGTTGAAAATGCACCACCATCGCCGGGATAAATATTTAATGAGCTTACCCCGGGTTCTCCGGTATATTCGGGAACAGACCAGGCAATTAAAACGATCTGTCCGTTTTCAGAAACAGAAATTGTTGGAAGTGATTGACCATAAGCAAAACCAGGAGTATATTGACCCAAAGGATTACCGGCACCGTCATACATTTTTTCATAAGCCGGATCAGTAATTGCAATCCAGTTTTTATCTCTGCTGTTCCAGTATAAAATTGTTGAGGTTTCAATTGTATCAATGCCTTCAATAGTTTTGCCCAATCCCCATAGTGCCATATGCATAACCCCAACGCTATCCAGTGCTCCGGAGAGCATAGAGTAATTTTTAAGGTGAGGAGCCAAATTTCTGTTAGTTATTTGTCCCCAAACAGGTTCATCCATATTTCCCCTTAAAATAATTTCTCCCTGCCAGTTATTACCCTGATTTGTTGAATAATAATGATAGATACCGTGAGGATTGCCGGATGTGAAAATATTATCTCTCACCAATACGGTTGAAATAAAACTTGAATTTTTTGAAACATAAATTACTGTTGGAAATCCAATACCGCCTGCATAAGTAAACAACGAATCATTTTCCCCTAATAGTGTTATCAAAGTGCCTTCTTCAAATATTTCAGATGATGTAAAAATACCGTATAAATTGAAAGAGTCATTATCTACAGAATTAACCGACCATATATTGCAATTAGGATCAGGTGCGAAATAGTATTGTTGGTATCTTTGAAAGTTTCCATACTCAAAATGATTAGTTTCAGGATAATAATACGACCAGTGAGTTGTTGGAAAGTCCTGAGAAACAGAAATTATTCTTTTATTTGTACAATCAGAATATCTCAGAGAAGCTGCCCCTATATTCGTGGGCTGCGGGTTAAATGCCGGTATATAGTGGATGGAAGAGGAGTCAATAATTATTAATGTATCAATTGCGAGTATTATGATTTCATTATTAAGATCATCATTTAAGTCTCCTACTTCAATTAAATTCTGTTCTACATTATAGTAAACTTCATACTGAGAATATTTTAATAATGTGCCCGGATCACCCGGATTTTGTGAATAAGATTGACCAACGCTTATTACAATCGATAGAACTAAAGCACAATTTCTGAACGATTCCATAGAATTACCCCTGAGAATGTTCGTAAATCTTATAAAACCATTAGTCTGATTAATTTGTAAGCGTTAAAGTAAATGCCGTTTCCATAAAAATCAAACCATTTTGAGTTTATTTATTTATTAAGCAAGAATGCCGGTTCTTTTTGCGATGGAATTCATCATTTAATGTTTTTATATTGACTCAAGTGCAATGTATAACAGCATATTAAAATTCCATTGTGATCTAAAATAATTACCATGAATCCTTTTATATTTTGGTTAATCTTACCATACACAAATTTTAAAGGTTTTATGGAAGCCGGACAGATATTTTTATACTTAATAATTGCCCTTATCGGGTTTTATATAATCAGAAAGGTGCTCGTTTACAGGTCAGTTAAGCATTATTCTCCTGTGGACGCATCGGTTAAACTGAAGAAAGAAAGAAAAGTAGTTTTGCTAGATGTAAGAACTGATATGGAAAGAAAACAGGATTCAATTAAGGGTTCTTACCATATTCCGCTAATGGATCTTTCATCAAGTGAAAATGAGTTAAAGAAATTTAAAGATGCTGAAATTATTTGCTATTGCAGAACCGGCAATAGAAGCATGAATGCAGCAGCTAAGCTTAAAAAAATGGGATTTAACGCAGCTAACTTAAGCAGAGGAATTATCGGATGGAAAGCAGCAGGACTCAGATAATCTGGAAATGGACAAGAAGAATTCTGCCGGTTGCCTTAGGTGCACTGGGAGGATATTTATATTATCATTTTATAGGATGCGACAGAGGATGTGCAATTACAGGCAATCCCTGGTCAAGCACTATGTATGGCGCAGTTATCGGCTTGATTTTAACTAACTGGAAAACGAAAGCTAAACTACTTCAACCAAAGGAAAATGAACAATGAAAAAGAATATGGCAAATATAGACAGGGGAATAAGACTTCTTCTTGTAATTGTTATAGCAGTCTTATTTTTAACAAATCAGATAAGCGGAATAGCCGCAATAATACTCGGAATATTTGGCGTGGCATTTATATTCAGTGGTGGAACAGGATTTTGTCCACTCTATAAAATTTTTAATACGTCATCTTTGAAGAAGCAATCATAAGGAGAGAATTGTGCAGTACGGATTTTCAAAAACAACAGATTATACTTTCAGTCAGGCGATAGAAAAAGTAATAGATGAACTTAAGAAAGAAGGCTTCGGCATTCTCACCATGATTGATGTTAAAGAAACACTAAAAAACAAAATAAATGTTGATTTTAAGAACTACACTATACTTGGTGCATGCAATCCGCCTATTGCTCATAAAGCTTTACAGACAGAAGAAGAGCTGGGATTATTACTCCCCTGTAATGTAGTTGTTTATGAAAAAGATAACAAAATTGTTGTATCAATTTTCGATCCTATGATGATGACCAAAGTAATTGATAATGATAAGATGATCCCCATTGCATCTGAAGTTAAAGAAAAACTTCAGAGAGTATTAGAAGCTGTTTAATATTTTAATTTAATCTATCAGAAAGGAAAACAATGACCGAGAACTTAACAAAACAGACATTTTTAGAAAAAGTTTTTAATTATGAAACAAACCAGGATTGGAAATACGAAGGCGATCTTCCTGCTGTTATTGATTTCTGGGCTCCATGGTGCGGACCCTGCAAAATGGTTGGACCAATTCTTGAAGAATTATCTGAAGAATACAAGGGCAAGATCAATGTTTACAAAGTGAATACCGATGAGGAACAGGAACTTGGAGGTGTATTTGGAATAAGAAGCATTCCTTCATTACTTTTCGTCCCGATGGAAGGTCAGCCGAAAATGGCAGTCGGTGCTTTACCGAAAGAATCATTAAAACAGGCAATTGATAAAGAGCTGCTTACAGCACTTTCTTAATAAAAGCTTAAGGTATTTGGTATAGGGTATATGTTAAAACCCTATACCTTTATACTATTTTAGCGAATTCATTTCTCTTTTCTTTCTTCTTTCCTCAAAACAAATATTTCAAAAAAGATTGCAGAATTCTCAACAAAAACTTATTTTATCTCTATACTCATCAATAAAAACAGGAGCTGCTATATGAAACATTTCTTCTCTTTTTTAACAGTTATAATTTTTCTTAGTTTATCCCTTTCCACTATTGCACAGCAGGGTGGAGATGTTGATACAAAAGTGATTCCGCCTGATTATACAACAACACCCGGAACTGGGGTTTTTACCGGCCCTCTTTCTATAACAGCAAGAACATATCAGCTTTTAATCCATGAAAGTTTATTAACCGATATGTTAAACAAAGAAATTCACGCTATAGCCTTGAGACTTCCGACATCGGCTACAGCAAACTGGCCTGCTGCAGATATTACTTTTAGCGATTATGACATTTATTTAGGCACCAGTGTTCCACCGGCAGACAGAAGTCTTACTTTTGCAGATAACAGAGTAGGTCCGCAAACTCTTGTCAGATCGGGGCCGTTAACCGTAACAGCAGGAGACTATACTTTTGGAAACACTCCTAATAACTTTGCATCTGAGATATTGTTCAACACCTTTTACCTGTACACAGGCGGTCATTTATTAATTGAGATTCGTCACCAGGGCTTTTCGGGAACTTCACGATCCAATGATGCTTTAATTTCTTCAACTCCGGGGTACTTAAATTTATTCAGCGCATTGTGGCAAGGCAGTTACACTCCTACAACCGGCTTACAGGGTAATTTCAGTATCGTTAAACTAACTTACGATGAACCAATACCAGTTGAGTTAACGTCTTTTACAGTGTCTATTTCCGGCACCAATATTACATTGAATTGGACCACAGCAACCGAAACAAATAACCAGGGTTTTGATGTACAAAGAAAATCTTTAAACTCTGCTTATGAGTCAATTGGTTTTGTTTCCGGTTTTGGAACCACAACCGAAGCAAAAAGCTATTCTTTCAACGATGAAGTTGATAATGGTGTTTATACTTATCGCCTGAAGCAAATGGATTTTGACGGTTCATTTGAATACAGTAATGAGATAGAAGTAGATGTTAATATTCCTGCAGTATATTCACTCGAACAGAACTATCCAAATCCGTTCAATCCGTCAACTACAATTAATTTCAGTATTGCGAATGATGGTTTTGTAAAGTTGGCTATATATAATACACTTGGACAGGAAGTAATGACTTTAGTTAATGAAGTAAAAGAATCTGGTTCGCATTCAATTACTTTTGATGCCTTGTCATTAACCAGCGGTGCATATTTCTATAAATTGGAAACAGCACAATTCAGCCAAACAAAGAAAATGCTTCTGGCAAAGTAATTTTTTTATTAGTAAAACTAAAATGGCGTGACGTATAGGGTACAAATATGTACCCTATACCTATGCATTTCAGACCAATCCTTCCTGTACCTCAACTTCTTCCCTTGATTAGCCGAAATGATTTATTATCTTAGTTATATGAAGATCACTTATGTTTTAATACTACTTCTGTTTGGCCTTACCGGTATTTCAGCTCAGCAGGCGGGTACAGATGATTATAATAAATTTCTTCTTGCACAGAGTTATGAGCAGCAGGGAAGTTTCGACAGAGCTCAAAAAATTTATGAGGAGCTTTATCAAAAAGAACCACAAAACATTAATTACTTTAACTCATTGAACAGAGTTTACACTCAGCAGAAGAATTATGCGACCGCAATATTACTTATCGAAACCAGATTAAAGAGCTACCCTGATGATATCAATCTCATTGGTCAGCTTGGCTCAACCTACTATATGAGCGGGAATTATGAAAAAGCTTATCAGGTATGGGAAGAACCTTTAAAGAAACCGGGAACTAACCAAATATCATTTAGAGTGATTGCAAATTCTGCCATTGAGCGCCGTGCATTTGATAAGGCGATCGAGATTCTGGAAAAAGGAAAATCTACAACTAATGATCCGTTTGTTTTCTCAATGGATCTGGCAAATCTTTACTCTCTTACTATGAGATATGAAAAAGCTGCCGAGGAATACTGCTCAATTCTTGAAATATCACCCACTCAGATTACGGTGGTGCAAAGCAGGATTCTTTCATATATAAATAAACCTGATGCGCTGGAAAAAACAATCAGAGCAGTTGAAAAGAATAGAAAGTCTGATAACCTTCAAATTCTTTCTTTATTGGCCAGATTATATACAGAACAAAAAGATTTCAAAAAGGCTTATAGTATTTATTCTGAACTTGATAATAAAAGGCAATCCCAGGGAGGCGATCTTTATAACTATGCCGAGTTCATTTTCCGCGAAGGGGAATATGAAACAGCTTCTACTGTTTACAGTACAATAATTCAACGCTATCCGGAATCTCAAATAGTTTCATCTGCAAAGATTGGTAATGCCAAATCACAGGAGGCAATTCTCCGACAAAAATTCTTATCAACGGCTGAAGATTGGAAAACATTTTCACTTCCCCCAAAACTTGATGCTAACACTGTAGAGCCAGCTATAAAAGCATTTGAAGAGATCACAAATATTTATGCTCACAGCGAAGTTGCAATTGAGTCTTATCTAAGAATGGCTCAAATAAGATTCAGATTGCAGAGTGATTTAAATTCAGCTAAAGAACTTTTGGATGTTATAATAAAAAATTATCCAATGTCCAGATTATCAATTGATGCTTATTTGGATCTTGCTGAGATAAATCTTATTGAAGACAATCTGGATGAATCTACAAAATTATATGAAGAAGCTCTTAATCTTAGAGGTGCTTCGTTAGAAAAAAAGAATGAAGCTCATTTTCATCTTGCTAAAATAAATGCCTATCAAGGAAACTTTAACCAGACAGCCACTCATCTTTCCGAAATACTTAAAAATCTAAAAGATAATCTTGCCAATGATGCATTGGAAATATCCTTAATAATGAACACAGCAAAGAATGATTCGTCTAATCTTTTGCTTTTCAGCGAAGCAGAAATTCTGGCAGAAAGAATGTTGTTTGCCGAAGCTAAAGAAAAATATGACAGGATTGCTATGGATCAACGGGCATTTGTTTTTCACTCAATTGTTAACCTTAGATCCGCTCAGATGGCTATTGCACTGCAGAATTACAAGGATGCAATTCAACAACTCGTTGCAATTTCGGAAGAATTTGAGAAAAATATTTATGCTGATAAAGCCTTATATTTGCTGGGTAATATTTATGAATATACGTTAAAAGAACTGCCTAAAGCAATAGACAGTTATGAGAAGCTTTTGCTGCAGTTCCCCGGTTCAATTTATCTCGATAAAGCAAGAGAAAGAATCTTATATCTTAGAAGTAAAACAAGTTAGATAGTTATTATGTCAAAAAAACAGGACCAACGAATAGTTAAATGTTCATTTTGCGGTAGAGACGGTAATGAAGTAGGAAGCATGATTGCCGGTCCGGATGTATACATTTGTGATATTTGTATTGCAAGCAGTGTAGATATACTTAAAAATAATCTTGCCGCCTATAACAGTGCAAAAAAAGGAAAATGGACACAGCACACACCTCAATCAATTAAAAAATCACTTGATGAATTTGTAATTGGTCAGGAAAAAGCAAAACGGGTTTTAGCTGTTGCTGTTTATAATCATTATAAAAGAATTAATTCCAGAAATTCCTTTTTTGAACTTGATGAAGTAGAGATTGAAAAGAGTAATATTCTTCTTCTTGGGCCAACAGGAGTTGGAAAAACATTGCTTGCACAAACTCTCGCACGGATACTTGATGTGCCGTTTGCTATTGCAGATGCAACAACTCTTACTGAAGCGGGTTATGTAGGGGATGATGTTGAAACAGTTCTTGTTCATCTTCTCCAGGCCGCAGATTATAATCTGGAGCGTGCACAAAAGGGAATTGTTTACATTGATGAAATAGATAAAATTGCCAGAAAAAGCGAGAGCACATCAATAACCAGAGATGTTTCCGGCGAAGGTGTGCAGCAGGCATTGCTTAAGATTCTTGAAGGTACAATTGCCGGAATTCCGCCCAAAGGAGGACGAAAACATCCGGAACAAAGTCTTATTAATCTTAACACTAAAAACATTTTGTTTATTGTTGGTGGTGCTTTTGAGGGAATTGAAAAGATTATTGCAAAGAGAATTAATAAAAACAAAATGGGCTTTGGCTCTGATCTGAAAAAAACAGAAACAGAAGATGAACTATTAAGTCTTGTTCAGCCAGAAGATCTATTAAGATTTGGTTTAATTCCTGAATTGATTGGCAGATTACCTGTGTTCGCTCCGCTTCATTCTTTAAGTGAAGAAGCTATGGAGAGTATACTTAAAGAACCCAAAAATGCAATTCTTAAACAGTATAAAAAACTGTTTGCCATGGAGGGTGTCGATCTTGAGTTTGATCCGTTTGCTATTAATGCAATTGTTAAAAAATCGCTTGAAAGAAAAACAGGTGCCCGCGCTCTTCGCTCAATAGTAGAACAGTTTATGCTGGATATTATGTTCGATCTGCCAGAAAGAAAAAATGTTGAAAAGTGTATCATCACAAAAGACGTGATCGAAAATTCCAGTGAGCCATTATTTATCGAAGCAGATGCAAAATCTGCTTAGCTTAAAAATTTTTACATAGGGACTTATTGATAATCATTTTAATTTTTATTCAGTAAGTCCCTTTTTTATTTATTATTGGTTATGAAAACATTATTTCTTTTATTACTACTTACATCCTATTTGATTGCTCAGAATAAAATCCTTATTCCAATGGATTTCCAGCAAACCGAGCATCTCAAAGCTTATGGAATAACATATCGGAGTTTAACTGACGGCTTAAAAGCCGATTGGTTACTAAATTACCGCGGTGGTTCATTTCTAATTGATCATTCAGACAAAATTATTTCCGAGTGTCTTGTTGAGGGCGTAAGATTTGAACAAGTTTCACTTGCTCAAGCTGCTCAGATCTATGCAGAAGCGCAAAGTGAAAACAATAATATGGATGTTGTGCGATTAGAGAAAGCACCCAAAATAGCTGTTTATGTTCCACCCGGAACAGTACCCTGGGATGATGCAGTAACACTGGTTCTAGAATACTCAAAAGTACCTTACGATAAAATCTGGAACGATGAAGTACTTCGCGGTGACCTTTCGGAATATGACTGGCTTCATCTGCATCATGAGGATTTTACCGGTCAATATGGAAAATTTTATGCAAGTTTCAGTAATGCACAATGGTATATTGACCAACAGATAATGTATGAGCAGAATGCTGAGAAAAACGGTTTTCAAAAAGTATCTGAAATGATGAAAACCGTAACAAGAGAAATAAAAAAATATGTCGGACAGGGCGGATTTCTTTTTGCAATGTGTTCTGCAACCGATTCCTATGATATAGCACTTGCAGCTGAGGATGCTGACATTTGCGCTCCTATGTTTGATGGAGATGCTGCTGATCCTGATGCCCAGGAAAAATTAGATTTTTCAAAAACCTTTGCATTCCACAACTTTAAACTTGAGATGAATCCTTATGTGTATGAATACAGTGATATTGATATTCAACCGGCAGAAATAGGTTCATTCGATAATGATTATTTCACTTTATTTGAATTCTCAGCAAAGTACGATCCCGTACCAACTATGTTAACCCAAAATCATGTAAATGTTATCCGCGGATTTATGGGACAAACTACAATGTTTAGAAGAAGTACAATTAAAAACTCGGTCATTATACTTGCTGAAAGACAAGGTACTGAACAGGTTAAATACATTAATGGAAATTTTGGCCGGGGGTTTTTTACATTTTATGGCGGGCATGATCCTGAAGACTATCAGCATGCAGTTGGTGATCCGCCGACCGATTTAAATTTATATAAAACTTCTCCGGGTTATCGATTGATCCTAAACAATATTCTATTTCCAGCAGCCACAAAGAAAAAGCAGAAGACATGAAAACAATAAAACTGAAAAACGGCAGTAAAGAAATTCCAATTAATAAAATAGTTTGCGTCGGCAGAAATTACGTTGAACATATCCAGGAACTTGGTAATGAACAGCATGAGAAGCCGGTAATATTTCTTAAGACTGTAACTTCAGTTATTTATTCCGGTGAAGAAATAATTTATCCCTCATTTTCAGATGATATGCACCACGAAACGGAATTAGTTTTACTTATCGGTTCAATGGTAAAAGATGCAAAGAGAATAGAGGCTGAAAAAGCTATTGCTGGTTACGGAGTTGGTTTGGATATGACTTTGCGGGATGTTCAAAATGATTTGAAGAAAAAAGGTCATCCCTGGACAATTGCAAAATGTTTTGATACATCGACTATGCTATCAGATTTTATTTCATCTGATGACTATAAATTAACACTTAATGAAACAGTTACATTAAAAGTTAACGGTGAAGTTAGACAGAATGACAAGTTGAATAAAATGATTTTCAATCCTGCTCAGATAGTTGAATATATCTCCTCACTAATGACACTTGAAGAAGGTGATTTGATTTTCACAGGCACGCCTAAAGGAGTTAGCAAGGTTAATCGCGGAGATGTTTTAGAAGCTCAGATAGAGAATGTTTCTAAACTGAATTGCAAAGTTGTGTAGAAAAAATCTTTTACTATTTATTAAGATTGGAAAGAGCCTTTTTAATCAAATCTTCCAGTGAATAATTTTGATTTTCAATCAATAAATCGCGTACTGCTTTTTCAGCGACCTTTGCATTATACCCTAAAGTAGTTAATGCAGACATTGCTTCACTCTTTATACTGGGCTGAGTCTTTGTAAATTCACCGCCAGATATATCTTCAACCTTTGATCTAAGTTCAAGCACAAGTCTTTCAGCAGTTTTTCTTCCAATTCCGGGAACAGCAATTATTCGTGATACATTTCCCTCTTCAATAGCATCTTTTAATGATTCAACAGAAATTCCTGATAATAAACCAAGAGCAATTTTAGGACCTATACCGCTTATTGAAATTAATAATTCAAACATCTCCTTTTCTGATTCTGTAAAGAAACCGAAAAGGGATATGGAATCCTCCTTTACATGCGTGTGAATAAATAATGACACTTCGGCTTTATCAACTATCTTTTCAAAAGTGTTGATTGAAATACCCACTTTATATCCAACTCCGTTTACATCAAGTAAAATTTGTGTCGGCTTCGAAGAAATTATTTTACCTTTTAAATGACCTATCATTCAATAACCCTATCAGGATTTGCTTCAATAAAAGATTTCCAACTTTTAGATTTTTTTGAAGGAGATTTTATTCTGAAAGCGTGACATAATGCGGTTGCAAGTGCATCGCTTTCATCAAGCTTCATTTTTAGTGACTTTAAATTAAGCAAAGTCTTAATCATATAACTAACCTGTTCTTTAGAAGCAGCACCTTTTCCAACAACAGATTTTTTAATTTCGCGAGGGGAGTATTCACTTACAGGTAATCCATTATTTACCGCTGAAAGAATAGATACTCCTCTGGCATAACCTATTTTCATTGCTGACTGAAAATTCTTTCCATAGAAAGCAGTTTCAATTGCAAACTCATCCGGTTTGAATTGCTTAATTATTTTATTCAATTCATTGTAGATTATTTCAAGTCTTTGTGGAATTTGTTTCGACGGGGTAAGTTTGATACAACCGCTTGAAATTCTTAAAAAAGAACTGCCGGATTGTTTTATAATACCATATCCAGTAGTATTTGTTCCGGGGTCAACACCAATTATTATCATCGAAAAAGCTATTTGATATTATAATCATAAAAGATTGTTATTCTATAAAATCAGCATTAGAATATACATTTTGAACATCATCAATATCTTCCAATGATTCTATCAGCTTCATTGCTTTCTCAGCATCTTCACCTTTAACTACTATCAGATTTTTTGCTACCCATTGAAGTGATGCATTTTCAATTTCTAAGCTTTTATCTGCGAGTGCTTTCCTGACGGTTTCAAAGGATTCAATTGCAGTGCTGATTTCAAAAAAATCTTCTTCAGTCTGCAAATCATCTGCACCTGCTTCAATTATGATATCCATAATGTCATCCTCTGTTTTATTTTGTTTGGGTAAGGTAATAATACCTTTTCTATCAAACATCCATGAAACAGAACCGTTTTCACCAAGACTTCCGCCATTTTTACTAAATAAGTGTCTAACTTCAGCAACTGTTCTGTTTTTATTGTCTGTGGCAACCTCGACTAATACAGCAATTCCAGCTGGTCCATAACCTTCATAAGTAAGCTCGTGATATGTAACTCCTTCAAGTTCGCCGGTTGCTTTTTTTATGGCGCGGTCAATATTGTCCTGCGGCATGTTCTGGGCTTTTGCATTATCAACAGCAAGCCGGAGTCTTGGATTACCAACAGGATCCCCGCCGCCGTGTCTGGCTGCAATAGTAATTTCTTTAATGAGCTTTGTAAAAATCTTTCCTCTTTTTGCATCAATTGCCGCTTTTTTACGTTTAATAGTTGCCCATTTTGAGTGACCGGACATTATTCTTATCTCCTAATTAATAACTGCAATATTGTTTGGTTGTAAATCTTTTAGTCTGAACTGCGGAAACGTTCTTCCATCTTTAACAGTTTTATCTATTGTGAACACAATATCAAAAGTTGAGCCTTTACTTTTTAGTAAAGGTAAGTATTCACCCAGATTGAAACCAATAGTATCAAAGACTTTATCTGAACCATTTTGCCTGAATGTGGCAATGACGTGGTTGTTACCAACAATTCTTGGGGAGTTAATAACTTCAACATTTTCTGAAAGAAATACCGGACGCATATTACCAGGTCCAAAGGGTGAAAATTCATCAAGAATCTTTAGAAACTTTGGTGTAATTTCTGCAAATCTGATTTGGGCATCAATATTTACTTCAGGAAATAAATCTTCCTCAGATAATGATTCCTTAACTATTTGATTAAACTTATCTTTGAATTCTGTAAGCTTAGCAATCTCAACCGCTAAACCGGCGGCTGCCTGGTGGCCTCCGAAATGGATTAACATATCCTCACATTTTTGAAGTGCTTCATATATATTAAAATTTGTTATGCTTCTGGCTGATCCTTTAGCAACACCATCTATTGTCGTGAGCATAATTGTGGGCCGATAATATTTTTCAACAAGACGTGAAGCCACAATTCCTATTACACCCGGATGCCATTCCTCATGATGTAAAATTATTGCAAGCTCATTATCTAAATCAACAGAGCTTTCAACAAGTTGAAGTGCAGCATCAAAAGTATCAACATCAATTTTTCTTCTTTCGTAATTTTCTGACTCCAACACCTGGGCTAATTCATATGCTTCTTTCTGGCTATCGGTGATTAATAACTTAACTGCTCTTTCTGCGTCACCCAGTCTTCCAACAGCATTGATTCTTGGTGCTATGGTAAAGACAACCTGTCCAGATGTTAAATTACCAAAGTGCAGACTGCTTGATTCAATTAAAGCAAGAATACCGGGACGGGGCGTAGAGTTTATCTGGTTCATTCCTTCCTTAACCAAAACTCTGTTTTCATCAACCAGGGGCACAATATCAGCAGCACCTGCCAGTGAAACCAGATCAAAGTATTTATTTGTCATCTCACGTCTGCCTATTCGTTCACAAACACCTTGTGCAAGTTTAAGTGCTACTCCGGCACCCGATAAATATTTAAAGGGATAACTGCAATCTGGTTTAAGCGGATCTAAAACAGCAACTGCAGGAGGTAATTGTTCCTTGGGCTGATGATGATCGCAGATTATTACATCCAATCCAATCTGATTTGCATATTCAGTTTCTTCAATAGCAGTAATTCCGCAATCAACGGTGATTAAAAGTGAAGCCCCATTTGATTTAATAAAATCAATACCTTCTTTGGATAGACCATATCCTTCGGTTAATCTGTTTGGAATATAAAAATCAACATTGGCATCAAGTTCTTTAAGAAACATATAAAGTAGTGCAGTAGAACATGTTCCGTCAACGTCATAGTCACCATAGATATAAATACGCTGGTTTTCAGTGAGGGCTTGAATAACTCTTTTAGTAGCTTCATCCATTCCATTCATAAGGAAAGGATTGTGCAAAGAATCGAGAGATGGGCGGAAAAAAGCCCTGGCTTCAGCAAAGTTTTTTATATTTCTTAAAACTAACAGCCGTGCCAGAACTTCTGAAATGTTAAGTGAATCCGATAATGATTTTACGGTATATGTATCTTCAATTTCTCTTATAGTCCAGCGTTTCTTTAACATAAGAATTAATTGAGCCTAAAGAGGCGGAAGTATTTCTAAGAACAAATCATATAAATATCCTGTAAGCCGAATTCTGTAACCCCGTAAGGTCGGGGCGGCAGCCATTTATCTTGTCATAATATTACTATTATGATCCAGCGATCTACCCGAAAGGTAAACAGAGCGAACAACTCTTATCCGATTTAAAACCGGAAATCCTTTCATACTTGATCTTGCTTCGAGTGTGGTTTACCGTGCCTCCGATATTACTATCGGAGCGGTGAGCTCTTACCCCACCTTTTCACCCTTACCCCGAAAACCGGGGCGGTATTTTTTCTGTGGCACTTTCAGTTACCCCAATATTTAGGGGTACCCGGGTGTTACCCGGCACTCTGTTCTGTAAAGTTCGGACTTTCCTCCTCCCGATTTATCGGGAAGCGACTGCCCGGATTTATTTATATGATTATTCTTTTATAAAATGGAGAGAATTATTATATCTAATACTCTCCTGTCAATTACTATTTTAAGATCATTCAATAATTAATACTAAAACCAGTTTAATCTTAACAATCGTCGAGATTAAATATCACAATACGTTTTTTATAAAGATTCTTTTCTTTGAAAAGATAAAAATATTATGTGTGTGAATATAATAAAATATGAGTGCAGTTTCATCAGAAAAGTTTGGTTGAGGGCGTTGGTTAATTTTACAGGTAATTCCAAATATACTTTAGGCTGCTGTATACCCCGTTTTATATTCAGGAGTCACAGCAGAAAAAACTGTAATTAGAATATTAACAGTTTTATGGTTCAGTAATTTCCTGAGATACAAGAATTCTGCCGCAGTATTCACAGAAAAACAGTTTATTATTTCTTCTGATTTCAAGCTGCCTTTGAGAAGGAACAATATTATGACAACCAGAGCAAGCCGAGCGTTTAATTGTAGCCACCGCTTTGCCTTTTTTTGCTTTCCGAATTCTCATATAAACAGATACATCTGCTTTCTTTACCTGTTCTTCAATTTTCTTTCTTTCGCCCAGAAGCTTGGATTCTTCTCTTTCATTTGCTTTGATAATCTCTTTCAAGTCAGCTTCTTTTTCTTTAAGTTCTTTTTGAAGTTCATCAAGAGTCGGCACAATATCTTCGATCTGCTGGGTAAGAGATTTACTTAAATCGGCTAGAGCATCATTTTCAGCTTCCATTTTACTTAATTGTTCATCTGTATGATCAATTTCTTTTGTCAGAGCGTCATACTCTTTATTGTTTCTTACCTGGTAAAGCTGGGCTTTAAATCTTTTTTGATTTTCTAGTAAACGCTCCATCTCTTTTTCGTTGGATTCTCTTTTTTCAAGAGATTCTTTCTGCTGAGCTTCTTTGGATTGTATGTCTTCTTTTAGTTCAGCTATTTTGTTCTCGAGTTCTCGAACTGTATTGGGTAGATCACCACGCAGCTCTTCAAGCACATCAAGTTGATCATCAATTACTTGCAGCTGATATAGTGTTTTTAATCTGTTTAACAATTTATTTTTACTCCTTAGATATTAAAAAAATTAACGGGATTTGTTGAGCCAGTATACTTATAAACTTTGTTATTACTATTAACTAAAAATTTTTTCAATCTTTTTTGAACTTCATCGAGGGAAAATATTTCTGTTTCATAATGACCAGCATCTATTAACAGTATTTTGTCAAGTGCTTCATCAAAAGTGTGATATTTAATATCAGCTGTAATAAATGCATCTGCTTTTTTACTTGCTGCGGTTTCCAGTAAATCACTTCCGGAACCTCCGCATACAGCAACAGAACTTATTCTCCTTTTATTGCCTGCGGTATATCTGAAATTTTTATTCTTTAGGGATTTACTTACGTGATTAAGGAATTCTTTTTCACTCATTGAATTTTCTAATTGTCCAATCACTCCAATTCCGTAGTTAACATTTTTATTAGATAGCGGGTATAGATCATAAGCAACTTCTTCATATGGATGAGCATTTAAAACAGCAGAAATAATTTTTGAAGAATCAAATGAATTTATAAGAACTTCAAGCTTAATTTCATCTGTATATTCTAAGTTCATTTTATTACCGAGTGCCGGATTTGATTTTGCAGATCCTTTAAATGTACCGGTTCCAATTGTTCTGAAACTGCAGTGTGAATACTCACCGATAATTCCACCGCCAGCCTGGTGAATTGCTTCTGCAACAGTATCAATATGGCTGAAAGGGACAAAAACTGATAGCTTGATTTGGTTTGATTCCAGGTGATGAAGAAATCTTAAATTCTTTAACTTAAGTTTTTCAGCTAGTTTAAAGCTTACACCTTCTTTTGTAAAATCTAAATTTGTGTGTGCTGAGTAAACTGTAATTTTGTAGTGGAGAAGTTTTGCAATTATTCGGGAAGTTTTGTCGATCTGTGTATCTATCTTTTTTAGTGGTCGGAAGAGAAGCGGGTGATGGCTGATTATGAGGCTGCATCTTTTTTTGACTGCTTCTTCAACCACTTTCTCTGTAAGATCCAGGCAAAGCAATATGTTAGTTAAAACATTTTCTGCCGAACCAACCTGTAATCCTACGTTATCTTTTTCCCAGGCAATCCCTTTGGGAGCCCAGTTTTCAATAAAGTTAAATATTTCGTAACACTTCATAAAATCAACAAAAAAATGCACCCCGGTTTTCGAGGTGCATTTTTATAATTTTAATTCCTTAAGCTTTTTTGTTTGAGAGTTTCTGCTCGCTTGCGGATAAGTAGTTTTTCTTTTTCTTTCTGATAACCGTTCATATTAAGTAACTAAATATATATTATCTTTTTTTAAGATACAATTTATTTAATGTCTTTGGGTTCTGTCCATTTACCATCTTCTCTTATCAGGTCAATCAGGGCATTTACGGCCTCTTTTGCTGGTACATTACGCCGAACTATATCTTTTTCCTTGTAAAGGGTAATTTTGTCCGGTCCTGAACCAACATAACCATAATCAGCATCAGCCATTTCTCCGGGTCCGTTTACAATACAACCCATAATTGCTATTTTAACACCTTTTAAGTGCTCTGTGCGCTGTCTTATCATTTCGGTTGTTTCCTGTAAATCAAATAAAGTACGTCCGCAGGATGGACAGGCAATATATTCAGTTTTTGAAATTCTAACCCTTGCTGCCTGCAGAATTCCGAACAAAACACGGTTAATAATCTTTTCAGAACTTTCTGTTTTTTTTATAAAACTTCGTACATAATTTCCATCAGTTTTTTTCTCTTGCGTGATTTGTGTCACCTCGCACCAGACTCCATCTCCAAAACCATCGATTAATAATGCCCCAAGGTCAGTTGCAGCATATAATTTAAAGTCATCAAAAGTAGTATTAGTATAACTCTTTTTAACAATAACCGGATTTTGAATCTCTTCATTAAGAAAATCAAAAAATACTCTTCTTTGCTCAGCCATCCCGTGGTCATTAGAAGTATTGAGAACTATTACAGCAGTTATATCTTCTTTTATTTTGGCCTTAATTTCATCTGTTAAATTTTCAATATTTAGGGAAACAAAATTTAGCTCATCAGATTTTAGTTTTTCCTTTAAGTATTCATCAGCTGTAAAGAGGGGATAAGAATTATAAGGATTATTAAGCCCTTTCCAGAAACTAAAATTATAAATTGCATTTAAACCGTTTGGACAATCAAAAGGAAGAAGATTTGCTCCGAGATAGATTAAGTCAGCTGCACTATCACTTAAATTCCATTTGTCAGTAGGTTCATCATAAAAATATCCAATATCATTAAGATCTGTTTGTCCGATTATTTTTCTTCTGCTGAAATCAGCCACTACGCGTGGTACATTATCACCACCAATACTTAATATTTCAAAACTTTTTCTTATGTTGTAAATAAATGGATCAATTGGTGATTGTTCAATAGCTTTTATTGGTTTGTGATTTGCTCTGGTATCATATCTTTTAGCCAATGATATTGCAACCGGCGCTTCGAATTCAGGATCTTCAGTTAATGATACTCTTATTGTATCCCCAATTCCATCCTCAAGCAGAGTTCCAATTCCCATGGAAGATTTAATTCTTCCATCTTCACCTCCGCCTGCCTCTGTTACTCCCAAATGAAGGGGATAATTCATTCCTTCTTTTTCCATTTTCTGGATTAGAAGTCTGTATGCCTGAACCATCACCTTTGGATTACTAGATTTCATTGAAAGGACAATGTTATGATAATTATTATCTTCACAAATCCTTAAAAACTCTAACGCTGATTCTACCATTCCAAGCGGAGTATCACCGTAACGACTCATTATTCTATCTGATAAAGAGCCATGGTTTGTTCCTATCCGCATTGCGGTTCCGTACTCTTTACAAATATTAACAAGAGGTGTAAACTTTGCTCTAATTCTTTCAAGCTCGGCTTCGTATTGGGCATCAGTGTATTCGATTATATCGAATCTTTTTTTATCAGCATAGTTGCCGGGATTTACTCTTACCTTTTCAACAATTCTGGCTGCCAGTTCTGCCGCATTAGGTGTGAAATGAATATCGGCAATCAGAGGAACATCGTATCCCCGGGTTCTTAATTCTTTTTTTATGTTTTCAAGGTTTTGAGCTTCTTTTATACTGGGCGCAGTGATTCTTACATATTCACATCCCGCTTCAACCATTCGAATGGTTTGTTCTACTGTTGCTATAGTGTCCATTGTATCTGTGATGGTCATTGATTGTATCCTGATTGGATTGCTGCCACCGAGCGGAATATCACCAATTTTCACTTCCCTGGTTTTATAGCGCGAGTATTTTGTTAAGCTATTGCAGTATTTTTTTATGTTATTTATTGCTTCTATCATATAAAATTCAACATCTCTAATATCTTTTAAATGATAAAATAACGCATTTAGTTCCTAAATAAAAACATCAGACAGCAATATTAGAGTTAATTAATATTCTGACCAAACGGGAAAGATTAAAATATTCCTGATTTTTAATCTTATTATATTTGGATATGCGAATTCCGGAATCCAAAATAGAAGAAATCAGAAATGCTGCAAATATTGTAGATATAATTTCTGAGTATGTTCCATTAAGAAAAAGAGGCAAGAACTACATCGGGCTTTGTCCGTTCCATTCCGAAAAAACACCATCATTTACCGTTAGTGATGATAAGCAGATTTTTCACTGCTTTGGGTGTCATGCCGGCGGCAACGTATTCAAGTTTATTATGGATTACAAGAAAATATCTTTTATTGAATCTATCCAGGAACTTGCCGAACAATTAGGGGTTACACTTGAATACGACGAAGGAGTTTCGGCAGAAAAGCAAAGTGAGCAGGAAGAACTATACGATATTAACACAGAGGCAGCAAGATATTTTTCAAATAATCTTCTGAATGATCCGGAGGGGGAAGTAGCCAGACAATATTTTCTTGCAAGAAATATTAAACCGCAAACGCTGAGAGCTTTCGGACTAGGATATGCACTGAACGGCTGGGAAAATCTTATCAACTACCTGAAGCAAAAAAATATTGATCTGGAAAAAGCTCTTCAGCTTGGATTGATCGGCAGAAACAATGACGGCAGGCTGTTCGACAAATTAGCCGGCCGAATAATATTTCCGATTTTTTCTCCAAATGGAAGGGTTGTCGCTTTCGCTGGAAGAATTTTGGGTAAGGACGCTAAAGGCGCAAAGTATATCAATTCACCAGAATCCGTTATTTATGTTAAGGGAAGAATTTTATACGGACTTTCACACGCCAAAGATGAAATCCGCAGACTTAACAAAGCGATTTTAGTAGAGGGTTATATGGATCTGATCTCGCTTTATCAAAGCGGGATTAAAAATGTTGTTGCAGTTTCCGGAACGGCTTTAACCGATGACCAGGCACAACTTCTTTCACGTTATACAAAAAATGTTGTTTTAATTTTTGATGCCGATACTGCAGGTATCAACGCTTCTATGCGGAGTATTGAAATTTTATTAAAGAAAGGTTTTGATATTAAAATTGCTTCGCTGCCCAAGGGTGAAGATCCCGATTCTTATGTCCAAAAATTCGGCAAAGATGAGTTCGAGGAGATAATTAAAAACTCCGAAAATTTTCTTGAATACCAAACAGAATACTATGAAAGCCAGGGAATGTTTAACGACCCGGCAACAACCGTTGAAGCAATAAGGGATCTTGTAAAGCCTGTTGCCTTGATTGAGGATGAGTTAAAACGAACTGTTCTCATAAAAAACATATCAAAAAAATTTAACCTTCGTGAAAAACTTATTGAGGCAGAATTAATTCAGGCAATATCTACTCTAAAAAAACAAACTCAGACAAAAATTAACCAGCTGCGGGAAAAAGATATTTTGCCCCAAGATATTTTTGTCGATCACAATAATAAGACAGCAGCCCCGGTTGTTTACAATTTTGAAAAAGAAATTATTCGTTTACTTTTTGAAAGCAACGAAAAAACTATCGAATTCATTTTGCACAATATTCTTGGCAACGAGTTTATAATTGAAATTAATCAGAAGATATTTGAAAAGGTAAAGGATATTTATGATGTGGGTGGTGATCTTAACCCCGCTAAACTTTTTGCTCAGTTTGAAGATGAGAAAATTCAGACTTACCTAAGAGAAATTACAATAGATGATTATTCTCTAAGTCCTAATTGGGATGAATACACCGTAAATAAGATTAAAGAAACAAGCTCTAAGAAGTATGTAACTGACCTGATAATCAAACTGAAGCAAATAAAAATTGAAGAGCAGATAAAGGTTAACTGGAAACTGATTAACGAAGCCTCATCGCCTGAGGAAGAGCTGAATCTTCTAAAAATGAATAATGAACTGGAATTGGAAAAGAAAAAAATTAAGGAAGAACTAAAAAGAGATTAAGGAATTAGATCATTTTGGTATAATATTCAACTTATAATAATTGCTGGTCACTCAGTTATTCATAAATTATTTTACTTCATCAATAAATAATTAGATAGTTGTTTGAGCTTTTCTGTATTAAATATTGAAAATAAAAGACTTGAACTGCTTGGGGTTCTTGAAGATTCCAATTCTGCAAGAGCAAAACTCATTTATATAAATGAGTTTTTAAACTCGCTCCTAAAAACAAATAACAAACAAATTATAAATGCTTATTTAACCGAGTTTTCAGAAAAATACTTTGAACTGATATCTTCCTTTGATCCCAATTGTATCAATCCGGATCTCACTCAAAAAATTATTTCTCAAGCTAAAGAAGTTTCTGATTATTTAGCTGACCCGGGGAGTGATAAAAAGTATATTGAGTCTTTGACTTTTCTTGAAACCAGGTATGCAGCGGTTAAAAAATATCTATCAGGGATGAATTATGATTTACTTCAGCCAAACTTTTACTTTCCGTTGTTGGAAGAACTTCAATTACCGCTTAATAGCTTTAAGTTGAGTCTGCTTGAGTCAGTTTCTATTCAAATAAAAAAATCTGAAGTTAAGAACAGCTTAAATATTATACCGAGTGAAAGAGAGCTTGAGTATAAAATTAAAGAGCAGGTTGAGAATTCCTGGCAGTTAGCAGTTGATTACCTGAAAAGGCAGGTCAGAAAGATATCACAGTTCCATGAGGTGGTTATTTCATTGGATAGCAAATGGGGAATAGTTCAGGGAAATTCACTTGGTGCTTCTCTGACACTTTCCTTTATAAAAGAACTGCTGAAATTTTATAATGCCCCGATTTTATTAAACTCTCCGAATGACGTTGCTTATACTGGCGGATTAGACCGGAACGGAGCAATAACTTCAGTTTCAAATCCCTTAATTAAGAATAAAGTTGAAGCCGTATTTTATTCGGGGATAAAAACATTTGCAGTACCAAAAGAAAATGAAGCGGCAGCCCAGGAAATGTTAAATGAACTAAAACAAAAACATCCTGAAAGAAAATTGAAGATCATCGGGGTTGAGGATTTTGAAGACCTGATAAGTAGAAGGAATCTTGTTGATATAAAAAAAATCAATCCGGTTCTAAGAGGAGGAAAATTTGCACTTAAGCACTCCTTAAGTATTGTTCTGGTAATTGTGTTGATGGCAGTAATAAGCATATCAGGTTTAATTGATTTTGATGATAACCCTGCAACTTTAGTTTATGATAATCAGCAACTAAAAGTTTATAATAAAAACAAAAAATTACTGTGGAGTGAAAAGGTTGGGAATTTTCCGTCATATGTGCTGGATGGACCTTTAGTAAAGAAACAATATGCTTTATTTACAGATGTGACAGGTGATGGGAAAAACGAAATCATTTTATCAAATAAATTATTTGGACAAAAAATGCATGATCCGGAATACAATAATATAATTTGTTATGATTACGCAAAACGACTCGTTTGGAAACATAACTTTTCTGAAGTTGTATCTACGAACACAATAACTTTTTCATCAGAATACAGAACCAAGTTTATTGGCAACTATGAATTAAATGACCGCAGAATTCTTTTTGTTATAGCAAAGAACTATTATTTTCCATCAGCGGTATTCGGTATCGATATAGCGACCGGTGAACTTGCAACGGAGGTGTTCTGGCATTCAGGGCATCTTGATGAGGGTTTAATATACAAAGATTCTTCAGGTATTAGTGATAAATTAATAGTAGGTGGCGTTAACAATGGTTTTGAAAGTGCTTCATTTTCAGTTTTAGAGATTAGCAATTTAGCTGGACAAGCACCAGCCCCTCCCAATTATAGACTTCATAATATCCCGCAGGCTGAATTATTTGAATATATTCTTCTACCGCCAAGTGATTATTCTTTCTTTAAAAATAGTCGTTATAATGCTGTAATTCAGGATCATTTAATATTCGAAGATAAGAAGATAAGAGTTGGTACTAACGAAGTGGCTGGTTTGGGAGAATCTGCATCAGTGATCTTTTATTATTTCAATCCGGATTTTTCAGTTAATTTCATTGAAACAGGTGATTCCTTTCAACACGACAGAGACAAACTTGTAAAAGAAGGCAAACTTTCACCACCACTTACATACACACAAGAATATTTTGAAATACTTAAAAACAATATTAAGTATTTGGATGGGGATAAGTTTGTTGGTAAGTCAGAATACTTCCTTAAAAGAAGATGAAAAATGTTTGTTCGTATCAACTATTGTTTGTGCGCCAGCATAATTATTTTCTGAATTTTGTCCCACGACTTTACTTTCTCACAAATTTTCATAACTTGCGGCAGTAATTATTCTTGCTATGGAAGTCTTAGCCGCATTACAAACACTTGCTGAGGGTAAATATCAGCGTTCTACGGAGATTAATTTTCTCGTTGAGAAGACTTATTCTCTCGCTACCGGTTATCTGGGTTTGAATCACAAAAAAATCTTTAAACTGCTTCAAAAAGGAGAATACTGCATCAACGAAATAGCTATTGATGCAATTGCAATACTTTTTGTCCCTGATAAAGAAAAGAATATTATTCCATTAGCCAATTCATTTAAAAAATGGCATCCTCCAATTGAAACAGAAAATGATGCGCTCTACTTTTTAAACAGAATTGTTGCCGGTCGCATTGAACAGCATATTTTTTCTTCACTTCGCGAATACGATCCGTTCTTTTCAAAAATATTAGACTCAGTTAACTACCTTGTTAAAACAGGCAATTATAAAAAAATATCTTTAGCCGGACGGTCTTGCATTATTGAAAAAGATGGATGTGATTTAAGAGGAAACATTATTGACTGTGAAGAATTTGACAAAATTCCGGTTTCAATACTGGCTGATAGGAAAAACCTCTTAAATTCGGTTTTTGAATATTTAAAAAACAGGACAGTGTTTTCAGCAGTGATACCAATTAACCTGCTGGTGTACAGAATAAAGCACATCAATTTCTCGGAGTATGTTGCTCAATTTAATCCATCTGTTAGAACAAAGGATTTTGAAATTGAGGAATTCACAAGTTTTGGATTTAACACTGCAAAAATCAAATTGGAATTATCCTATTTGCAAAAGGGAAAGCTAAATGAATTCGAAAGCACTTGTATCAGTAATGCGCTTAAAGATATGTCAAAAGATCTGTCGGATGGAGGAATTAGTCCAGGAATGTATGAATATTTAACGGTTTATATGAAAGATCTTGACAAAGAACAATACTTGACAAAATATCACAATATTCTTGAATACCTGGTTAAAGTGATGAAAAACACTATCGCAGAAAAACTTTCGCAGGAAAATTAATTTTTTCCGAAATGAATTTTTTTACTTCTATTATACTCATAGATTTATAACAAGTTGGAAATTTAATTATAATGGTAACTGAACAGGACATATTTAACTTAATCTTTTTTCCGCACCTCATTGATGCTGAGAAAAAATTTATTATTGAGAGTTCACCTGAGTATAAATATCTTTTGGATTTTTATAGAAACATAAAAACTGAAACAGAAAAGCCAATAAGCGAAAAAGTAAAACACGATCTCTCTGTAAAAATTAATATCTACAATCACATCCGTTTTTTTCGTTTGAAAAAAGTTGATGAGAGTAAACCGTCCAGGAAAAGAGAATTTGTGGTACTTGCTGCTGCCTCTGAAAATGAAAAAACGGCTGTTGTAGCAAAATCATTTCTTGATGAAAATAATAAGTATCTTATACGTGTTATAAAAACCAAAGACATTACAAAAATTTACTCATTCTCCTCGGATGAACAGGAAATTCAGAACTTCAAAATTAAATTACTGCCCTCCGGTAAAGAATTTTTAATGAAAGATAACTCTGCTCCGTTGGAAATAAAAGAAGACATTGAATTTGAAGAAGTGCACCTTGAGCTGATTTAGAATAGCTCGTTCTTTATGTTTTTTATTTTATTCTTCTTTCCATAACTTCGCATCAAATTAAATTTAAAAATACGTCTGTTGTCATTTAATTTTTGACTTTCATTAAAATGCAAAAAGCTCATCAAATACTGAAAACCGTTTTCGGATTTGATTCTTTCAGACCACTGCAGGAAGAAATAATTATTAATATCCTGTCAAAAAAAGATTCGCTTGTGATTATGCCGACAGGCGGAGGAAAATCTCTTTGTTACCAGATTCCCGCTTTATTATTTGATGGCTTAACAATAGTAATTTCCCCGCTGATATCACTTATGAAAGACCAGGTTGAACAACTCAGACAGATTGGAGTTGAAACTTCATTATTAAACAGCTCGCTCTCACAGGGTGAGTACAATAAAAATTATAATAGTGTGTTGAATAAAAAAGCTAAGCTGCTCTACATCGCACCCGAATCACTTCAGAAAAATGAGATTATAAGTCTGCTCAAAAATGTAAAGGTCGATTGCATAACCGTTGATGAAGCTCACTGCATTTCTGAATGGGGACATGATTTCAGGAAGGATTATCGTCAGCTTGGCAGCTTCAGGAAAGGTTTTCGAAGTGCTGTTTGTATCGGACTTACCGCAACTGCAACTCCACGGGTTCAGGATGATATTATTAAAAATCTGAATATGTCCGGTCATAAAAAATTTATTGCCAGCTTTAACCGCGAGAATTTATTTCTGCAGATTATCCCTAAAAGAAAACCATTCGATCAAACAGTCGCATTCCTGAATGAACATAAGAATCAGTCAGGAATTATTTATTGCTTTTCACGGAAACAGGTGGAAAGTCTTCACGAAGATTTGTCTGATCTCGGTTTTTCCACAAAGCCATATCACGCAGGTTTACCGGATGATGAAAGGAATAAAAACCAGGATCTGTTTATTAAAGATGAAGTGCAGATAATAATCGCAACAATTGCATTTGGAATGGGAATAAATAAATCCAATGTACGGTTCGTGCTTCATTATGATCTTCCTAAAAACATTGAATCATATTACCAGGAAATCGGCAGATCGGGTCGTGATGGTGTGCGTGCTGATTGTCTTTTACTTTTTGGCTATGGTGATATTTCTAAGATAAATTATTTCATAGATCAGAAGGAAGACCCGGTTGAAAGACGTTCGGCTGAAATGCATCTTCAGGCAATGGTACAATACGCCGAAACGGAAGTATGCCGCAGACTACCCTTGATAAAATATTTCGGTGAAAACTACACTGAAGATTATTGCGGTATGTGCGATAACTGTACAATTGATGAAAAAGAAAGTGTTGATGTTACCATAAATGCTCAGAAGTTCTTATCGGCTATAAAACGAACCGGCGAAGTGTTCGGTGTAAATTATATTATTGATGTTTTATGCGGTGCTGAATCCGACAGAATTTTCAGCAACGGTCATCAGAACTTAAGCGTGTATGGTGTTGGTAAGGAATTAAATAAAAAACAATGGCAGATACTTGCACATCAGTTCATCAGGAAAGAACTTATCAGAAGGGATAATGAATTCGGCAGCCTGAAACTAAATGAATCTGCAAATGATGTTCTCTTCAAGAATAAAAAGATATCCGGATTTATTAAACAACCTGAAGTTTCCAGAAAGAAACTTAAGATTACTGATGAAGGTTATGATAAAAATCTTTTTGAACTTCTCAGAGCTGAAAGAAAGTATATTGCAGATTCACACAACATTCCGCCATTCGTAATCTTCTCCGATGCTTCACTTATACAAATGGCAAAAGATTTCCCGGTGAATGAGGGCGAATTTTTAAGAATTTCCGGCGTCGGAGTGAACAAACTTGAACGTTATGGCAAGGTGTTTATACCAATTATAAAAAAATATGCCGATAAGTACAGAACCGGAAGTAAAAGTTTGAAAATAAAAACCCGGAAAAGAGGTTCACGTATTGATAAACCCCGGCATATTCAAGTTGGTGATTCTTATAATGATGGAAAGTCAATTAAAGAACTTGAGGAAGAGTTCAATGTAAAAACACAAACTATAATCAGTCATCTTGTAAGATATACAGCTGAAGGTCGTTCTGTAAGAACAAATGGATTAGCTGAAATGCTGACAGTTGATAAAAAGCATCATAAAAAAGTATTTGAACATTTTAATATGGAAGGAACGCAGCAATTAAGTCCTGCCTTTGAAAAATTTAGTCAGGAAATCTCCTATCTGGATTTGCATATACTGAAGCTTATCTATCTTAACAATAATATGAAAAAATGAAATCGTTTGATAAATGAATAGGTCTTCCTCTTTGTTAACAATCACTCTTTATTTAACTTCGCAATGAAATAAAATCTTTAATCCATTTTTTTACTTTTAATTTTTTAAATGAATTACCGACAGGCAAAAACAGGCAGGCTGATGATAGAGATCCTTCCGGATAAATGTGACTTCTGCGGATGCTGCGTTGGTGTTTGCCCTGAAGATGCAATAGAAATGAAAGAAGCGGAAATTTTTATTATCGATCCGCGATGTACTAATTGTGCAAAGTGTGTGTGGTCGTGTCCTATTGAAGTTATTAAGTTTAATAAGGAAGGGTTATTGGTAAAGTGAGGTTTCGGTATTTGGTTGAAAATCTGCAGTCTGCAGTCCTCAGTCAGCAGTCCACAAATTATAATAATTTAGGAATATAAGATGAGCACTTTTAGAGATTTAAAAGTATATCAAAAAGCATTTAAGCTGGCAATGGATATTTTTCATTTAACCAAATCTTTTCCTGATGAAGAGAAGTATGGATTAACTTCACAAATACGAAAATCCTCAAGAAGTGTTTGTTTATAAATTGGTGAAGCATATAGAAAAAGAAAATATCCCGCTCATTTTATTTCCAAATCAACTGATGCCGATATGGAAAACTCCGAAACTCAGGTTTGGTTAGATTTTTCTTTGAGTTGTAAATACATTAACCGTGAAACTTATAATGATTACTTAAAACGAACTGAAGAAGTTGGCAAAATGTTAAATCACATGATCGAAAATCCAGAAAAGTATAAATAAAATGATTTGCCAACTGAGGACTGTAGACTGAGGACTTCTCAAGTAGATTGAAAATCATGAATAATATTAAAAGACTAAAAAACTGAAAAAAAATTACGACATAATAGTAGTCGGTGCCGGACCAGCCGGAAGCATGGCTGCACGTTTTGCTGCTGAGCAGGGTGTTTCCGTACTGATGCTGGAAAAGGACCGTGATGTTGGTTACCCAGTTCGCTGCGGTGAAGCCATCAGCAAGCCGGGTGTGGAAGAATTTATTCCAAGTGATGATAAATGGATTGCTGCTAAGATAAGTAAGTTTTCATTTAATGCACCGGATGGTTCGGAAGTTATTATTGATTTCGGTGAAGCTGGCTATGTACTTGAGCGCAGAATTTTTGATTATGAACTTGCCCGTACTGCAGCAGATGCCGGAACAGAAATTCTAACTCGTGCTTATGTTAACAATCTGATTTTTGATAACGGCAAAGTAAGCGGAGTAAAATATGAGTATCAGGGCGAACAATACGAAGTTAAAGCTAAAGTTGTTATTGCTGCAGACGGAGTTGAATCCAGAGTCGGCCGCTGGGCAGGATTAAAAACTCACATTGATTTCCGTGATATGGAAAGTGCTGTTCAGATTACTGCAGCAAACATTCCTGTAGATCAGAATACATTATACTTTTATTTCGGACAGGAATATGCCCCGCAAGGTTACTTCTGGATTTTTCCTAAAGGGCATAACAAAGCGAATATCGGACTTGGAGTAAGCGGATTAATAGGCAAGAAAAAATCTGCACAATCATTTCTTGATGATTTTATGAATAAGCATTATCCTAATGCTCCTGTGTTGACAAAGATTGCCGGCGGTGTTCCATGCTCTGTTACTCTTGATAAAATTTCAGGACCGGGAATAATGCTTGTCGGTGATGCGGCTCGACAGGTTAATCCGTTAAGCGGAGGAGGAATTGCAAGCGGAATGATCGGTGGAAAAATAGCCGGCAAAATTGCAGCAGAAGCAATTAAGATGAATAAGTTAGATCATATTTTAACTTATGATAAAGCCTGGCATGACCGACTTGGGAAACGCCACGAAACTTTTAACCGCATTAAGGAAGGAATTTACAATTTTTCGGATGATAAGTTTAACAGCATTGCACATTCTGTTTTGAAGATACCGGTTGAAAAAAGAACACTTGGAAAAGTATTTACTACAGCATTAATGAATAATCCTTCCCTTCTTGTAGATATAGCAAAAGTATTTATCATATAAATTACGTATTTATTTCCATTTAGAATTCACCGCGTTTATTTTAAACATATAAAGTTTTTACAATACCGTTTAATTTTCTATGTAAAGTTAGCTCAGCATATGAACTAGTTTCTTTTATGATTTCACTTAAAACCGGAGACCTTTTATGAAAACTATTTACACATTCTTAATCATCATTTTATTAGTTACAACTTCTTTTGCACAAACAACTGTTTCTCCCGGTGATGTAAGCGGAACCTGGACGTTATCAGGCTCACCTTACAATGTAAACGGAGATATAACAATTCCAAATGGCGAAGCACTTATCATAGAACCTGGAGTAACAGTAAACTTTCAGGGTTTTTATGTTTTTGCCGTTCAGGGACAATTGCTTGCAATAGGAACCCAGACAGATTCGGTAAGATTCACGACTTCAAATATAACGGAAGGATGGCGTGGGATAAGATTTATAAATACGCCCGCGACAAACGATACTTCAAAATTTTATTATTGCAGCATCAGGTATGGGAAAAATAATTCGGGCACCGGAGATAATCCTTTAGGCGGAGGAATGTTTATAAGGAATTTCAGCAAAGTTCACATTTCTCATTGTTATTTTTCCGATAACAGCGCAAGATGGGGCGGGGCTGTTCAGGTAAGAGAGAATGCTCATATTCTGATAGAGTACTCAACATTTACAAATAACTATGCAGAGTTCAGCGGTGCAGGAATACGGGCAATTGATTTTTCAGATCCGGTTATTCGATTTAATAAATTGCATAATAATTCGGTAGGGAGCGGAGGGGCAGCAATGTATTTCTATCGCTCGAATGCATTGGTATTGAATAATCATATTTATAATAATACTTCAACAAGTTCGGGTGGTGCGGCTTCTTTAGATAATTCTACGCCGACATTTATAAATAATCTTATAGTAAATAATACTTCTGCAAATGGCGGTGCATTACATTTTACTACTCTTTCTAATGCTAAAATTATTAACAATACCTTCTCCAATAACTCGGCTACAAATGGCGGCGCTTTGTACTTTTCATTATCATCAAATCCTGATTTTATAAATAATATATTCTGGGGTAATACAGCACCGTTTGGGTCACAGGTTTATATTGCTAATGATAATTCCGATCCTAATTTCTATCATTGTATTGTTCAGGATGGGACTCTTGGCTTTGTTGGTCCTGGTGCTGCCGGAAATTACACCGGTATTTATTTAAATAATCTTAATGCAGATCCTTTATTTGAAGGCGGTGGGATTCATCCTTATGCAATTACTGAAAGTTCACCAGCTGTTGATGCAGGCAGACCGGATACTTCCGGACTTAACCTGCCGCAGTTTGACTTTGTCGGCAATCCAAGAATAGACAATGGTATTGTGGATATTGGCGCCTACGAGTATCCTTCAGAAATTCCGGTAGAACTGGTTTCATTTACAATAAATATTTCAGGTAACAATGTAACTTTGAAATGGATGACTGCATCGGAACTGAATAATATGGGCTTTGAGATTGAGCGTAGTGTCAATTCGATCGGAGTGAGAAATCTGATTTGGGAGAAGATAGGTTTTGTTGAAGGTAACGGAACTACAACTGAAACTAATCATTATACATTTATTAACAACTCACTTTCACAAGGAGTATATCAATACAGGTTAAAGCAAATTGATTTTGATGGAACGTTTGAATACTCCCAAGTAGTTGAAGCTGAAATTTTTATTGCTGATGAATTTATTTTAAATCAAAACCACCCCAATCCGTTCAACCCAAGCACTACCATCAGTTGGCAGTTGCCATTAGGCAGTTGGCTAACTCTTAAAGTTTATGACCTTATGGGAAGAGAAGTTGTCACATTATTGAATGAATACAAACCTGCAGGAAGTTATGAGATTGAGTTTAATGCAAGTCATCTTTCAAGTGGTGTTTATTTTTATACTCTTAAAACGGATAACAATATCTCTACCAGAAAACTCTTAATATTAAGATAATGAAATGAAAAGTGCGGAGGTTAAAACTCCGCACTTATTCCTATTGACGGCAGAATTCCGATTGAAGATGACTCATCTACTTTTTGTTCACGGGGGTCCCATCTTATTGCGCTTAAATTATTTCTGTTGTAAACATTTTGAACATCCAGGTAGGTAATTAATGTCCATCCGGTAAAGAACCATCTTTTATCAATACGTAAATCAAGACTATGGAGAGATTTTAATCTTCTTGTATTGTAGTCTGCTATATTCTGTGTTCCATCAGAATTAAATGGAGTATATGGTTTCCCGGATGCAAAACGGAATTTAGTACTCACCTCCCAATGCTTATCAATCTTATAACCGCCGCTTAAATTAAATATCCAGTTCTGGTCATAGCTTCCGGGTCTTTTAATTCCATCGAGAGCCGTAAACTCTGCTTCACTATAAGTCAGACTTAATATACCATAGTAAGGAGTTTGTGAAAGTTTTTTCTGTATGGATAGTTCCACACCTCTCGCATTACCGAATCCATCGCTCACTAATGGTTCAAGACCGAATGCAGAATAATTATCATCAGAACCCGCAAAGCCGGCACCTGTATTTGCCAAAACAAGATATGGTCTGACTATACTTGCCGGATAATTAGTATAATCTTTGTAAAATCCTTCAACTTTAAGCAAAGCATCTTCATTTAAGCGATGATCAAAACCTAAAACATATTGATCCACTTTCACACTTTTCAAATTTTTGTTCCTGCTATCTGCAATAAGCCAGATATAGGAGGGTGATTGATAATAAATTCCGGTACTAAAATTTAAATTTGTAATTTCGGTAAGTCTGTAGGAAGTTGAAAAACGGGGACTTAAATATGTCTTTGTATTAATAGCATCGAAGTAATCTAACCTTAATCCGAAATTAGTAGTTAATCTGCTCAATGGCCGGTAATTAAAATTAACATATGATCCGAGTTTCAGAAAATTTTCACTTTCATTAAGTGATGTTACTGGAAGTGAGTCACCAAACGAGGTAATAAAAGTAGGAAACAAAATATCTGCATCGAACTCAATCAATTTTGCTGTTGCACCTAAATTTATCTCTGATTTATTGCTGATCTGATAAACAAGATCAGCTCGTAAATTATTTTCTTCTTCTTTGGATCTGTTGGTAAAGAGGGGATTGAGATTTATGTCCCGCTGTCTTGAATCAAAATCGGTAAAGTTTCTGCTAAGAGAAATATTATAAAAGCCATTGTTGATAAGCCTTCTATAACTTAATCCGGTTACATATTGAAGCTGATCTGTTCCAAGTATTCTTGAATTATCGAATCTTTGTTCTTCATCATCATTGAAAAATTTAACATTACCGAACGCTCCAATAAATAAAAATGAAAGTGAATTCTTATTATCAATTTTAAAGTCTGCTTTTGTAAGAACATCATAATATTCAGGAACAAAAGAAAACCCTGCAGCTTTAAAAATAAAATCTAAATAACTTCTTCGGGCTGAAAAAAGAAAAGACGAATTTTCGCTCAGCAATGGTCCTTCGGCATTCAATCCGAATTGTGATGCCGAAATAGTTGCTTTTCCTCCGAGCCGGTCATTTCTCCCATCTCTTAAATCAATGGTTAAAACTGAAGATAATTTATCTCCATAAAGACTTGAAAAACCACCGGTTGAAAAAGAGGTTTCCCCAACGAAGTCGAGATTAATAAAACTTAATGGACCGCCAGTTGCTCCCTGAGTTCCAAAGTGATTAATGTTTGGGACTTCAATACCATCAACAAGATAAAGATTTTCTGATGGTGCGCCGCCTCTTACAATCAGATCATTTCTGCCGGCATCTGCCTGTGCAACTCCCGGAAGAACAGATAGAGCTCTCACAACATCCTCAAATCCGCCCGGACTTCTTCTGATTTCCTCGAAGCTGAAAGATCGAATACTGTTAACTTCAAAAGGATCTTTTCTAAAAAAATCACTTGTAACTACAACCCCTTCAAATTCAATTGCCTGAGTATTCAATTCAAAAAAAACCTGAGCTAATCTTCCCGGTGCAACAACAACATCCGTTTTGGTCTGACTTTGATATCCTATAACTGATGCTCTTAACAAATATGTATTCGGTTCAATATTTTCAAGGCGAAAAAGACCGTTAATATCGGTAGCCGTACCGATAGTTGTTCCCACAATAATAATATTTGCACCTATTAAAGGTTGTTTTGTAACAATATCTACAACAGAACCCGAAATGCTGCCTTTACCTTGTTCTGGCAATGGCTGGGAATAAACAATTTGACATAAAAATATTAATGTGATTAAAATTTTATATAATTTCATATTTTAATTTCTTTTTTCATATTAAACACTTTTATGGATATATAGTTCATTATCTGCTTTGCTGATAGAATTTATTCAGTAGTTCTAATTTTATATATTTAAAAATGAATTCAAACGAATTAGTAAACATTAACAATATCAAGTGATGGATCGCACTCTAATATCTGCAAAGAACGAATGTAATTATTTCGCTGATATAACATCCGGCTTCGATGAGTCTTTTTATTTTTTCATCAACAGATTTGGTGATGAGAGGGAAGAAGTTTTTTATTCCGAGAAGATTGAACACATAACAGGATATACTGCTCAGGAAATAATTTTAATGAATGGTCGCGGGCTGGAACTTGTTGCCGACGAAGATCTAAATTATGTGAAATTAATGTATGCTGAACTGGAGAAGTATGATAATAATAAAATTGATTTAGTCTATAGGATAGTTACTAAAAAGAGAGTAGTAAAATTCCTGAATGAAAAAATCATATTTCAAAAACAGAGTGAAAATCAAAAAATTTATAAAGGAATAGTCACGGATATTTCAACAGGTAAAAATCAGGAGGAATACCTGCTTAAACATTTGGAAGAACTTTCTCAGATGAATCACGCTAAGGATAATTTTATTTCTATTCTTTCGCACGATCTTCGCGCACCCTTTACCAGCATACTTGGTTTCACAGAAATTTTATTGAATGAGCATCATTTAACAGAAGCTGAAAGAACCGAATATCTTAATTACATCCACAATTCATCAGCCAATCAGCTACAATTGGTTAATTACCTTCTAGATTGGTCACGTCTACAAACAGGTCGTCTTCATTTGGAACCTATCCGCTTGCATGCTCAAACAATTGTTTTTAATTGCGTTTCCTCGTTAACAGGTAATGCAATCAGAAAAAATATTGATATAAAAGTCAGGATAAGTGATAATCTTTATATTCAGGCGGATGAACGACTAATAACACAGGTTTTTACTAATCTTTTGAGTAATGCAATTAAGTTTTCACCGGATGGAAAAGTTATAGAAATAAAAGCTGAAAGATATGATGATGAATTGGTGGAATTTGTTGTTAAAGATGAGGGCATAGGGATATCGCGGGATCATCAGTCAAAATTATTCCGTTTCGATAAGATGTTTTCAACAAGCGGTACAAAGGGTGAACGTGGAACCGGTCTTGGTCTTCCATTGGTAAAAGAGATCATTGAAAAGCACAACGGCAAAATCTGGCTATACTCTGAAGAAAATAAAGGAAGTGAGTTTCATTTTATTATACCAAGTGCTTCCAGTACTATTCTGTTAATCGAAAGTATGGAGGATGACTACCAGATTTATGAAGCATCCATCAAAGAAAAATTTCCAGAATTTAAGATGGTTGGCGTAACAAACAGCTACGAAGCAATAAATTTTATTATAAAAGAACACCCTACTTTAATAATAGCATCTCACGATAATCCCCTTATGAACGGCACTCAGCTTCTGAAAGCATTGCATAAAAGCGATCTTAATTTTCATACACCGTTTATTGCTATTTTAAATAAAAATGACGAATCAATAAAAAAGACTTATGATGAATTAGGTGTGAAGTCTGTTCTCCTTAAGCCGGTCGATCCGGATGTTTTAATATATAAAATCATTGTAGAATTAAACTAATCAGTAAATTTTTCATTCCACTGACTAAACTATCTAAAAGTAACTTTAATTATCATTTCCCCGTTATTTACATTTTGCTGGAAATTAGAGATTATAATAAATCCCCCCGAATAGCTATTTTTACCATTCATATTTCATAGTATTAAGGAGAAAAAGTGAATATTGCTGTTGTTGGTACAGGTTATGTCGGATTAGTATCGGGTACATGTTTTTCTGAAACCGGTAATAACGTTATTTGTGTAGATATCGATGCGAATAAAGTGGATAGAATGAAAAATGGTAAAGTACCAATATATGAACCGGGTCTTCAGATCTTATTTGAAAGAAATATAAGTAAGGGAAGACTTCATTTTACTACCGATCTGTATAATGCAGTCAGAGAATCATCCATTATTTTTCTCTGTCTTCCAACTCCGCAGGATGGAGATGGCGCTGCAGATTTAAAGTATGTGTTAAAAGTTGCTGATGATCTCGGACGTCTCTTTAAAGCTGAACCTGAAATCGGGTTTAAACTTATAGTTGATAAAAGCACTGTGCCTGTTGGCACCAGTGAAAAAGTTAGGTCGGTAATTAAAAAAAATGCACCGGATTTTGATTTTGATGTGGCTTCAAATCCAGAATTTCTAAGAGAGGGATTTGCTGTTGAAGACTTTATGAAACCCGAAAGAGTTGTTATTGGTACAGGTAATGAGAAGTCTAAACAACTTATGGAAGAATTGTACGAACCTTTTGTCCGTTCTGGAAACCCAATCTATTTTATGGATGAAAAATCAGCAGAGATGACTAAGTATGCTTCCAACTCATTTCTTGCTACAAAAATTTCTTTTATGAATGAAATAGCCATCCTTTGCGAATTAACCGGAGCTAATGTAGATAAGGTTAGAATCGGTATTGGCTCTGATTCAAGAATTGGAAAAAGATTTTTGTTCTCCGGTGTTGGATTCGGAGGTTCTTGTTTTCCTAAAGATGTGATGGCACTTATTAATACAGCTAATGAAAACAAGTATGATTTTAAGATATTAAAGTCTGTTGTAGATGTTAATAAAAAACAAATTCTCCACTTTTTTAATAAAGTAAAAAGTCATTTTAATAATAATCTTAACGGAAAAACATTTGCAATGTGGGGACTTGCATTTAAACCTAATACAGATGATGTTCGTGAGGCACCAGCGCACTACCTTATAAAAATGTTGAGGGAAGAAGGCGCAGAGGTTTCGGCATACGATCCTGAAGCAATAAATACTACAAAAGCTGTTCTCGGAGACATAGTCAGATATTCAAAAGATTCCTATGATGCTCTTAAAGATGCTGATGCTTTACTTATTGTTACAGAGTGGAATGAATTTCGCAACCCTGATTTTAGCCAGGTAGTTTCATTGCTTAAAAATCCTGTTATTTTTGATGGCAGAAATCTTTATGACCCCGAAAAAATTAAAGATTTAAAAATAACTTATTATTCAATCGGTAGGGAAGATATAAAGAATTAAATAAGTTATCTCATGGCAGAAGTTAAAAACTGGTTTGCTCTATATACAAAGCCAAGGCATGAATTTAAAGCCGAGTTGCAGTTAGTAAGTATGGGAATAACAACCTATTTACCATCTGTACAAAAAATCAGGCAATGGAGTGATAGAAAGAAAAAAATTAATGAGCCCGTTTTGCGAGGTTATATTTTCATAAATGCAACTGAATCAGAAAGATTAGAAGCACTTGAACAGAGTTCCATACTTCGTTGTGTTTTTGACCACGGCAGACCGGCGGCTATTCCAGAGTGGCAGATTGATAATCTAAGAAAAATGCTTGAGTACAGGGCAGATTATTTTGTGAAAGAAGGTTTGGTAACCGGTACCAAAGTTGAAATTACCGATGGACCGTTTGCGGGGGTTACAGGAATTGTTCAGTCCAGCATTGAAGGAAAAACCATTGCAGTTACCATTGAATTGCTAAACAGGTCAGTTATTGCTTATTTAACTAAAGACAGCATCCTTCGGGTAATAGAGTGATCTGAGTTACTTTTCATTACTATTTTTTATAAGTTTGAATAAGCTAAAAGTATTTAAGGTTAATGGTTAATCAACCCGAACTTATTTCTTTGGTAAAAGGTGATCCTGTTGATCATTTTTTACTGATCAGGAAATTTGAAATCCGAACAACAAAAGCGGGAAAAGAGTTTTTATCACTTGAATTAGGAGATAAAAGTATTTCTATTCCTGCAAATATCTGGGATGATAATGCTGCGTTTAAGTCTTTCAGAGATTCAATTGCTGCCGGCGAAATAATTAGAGTAAAAGGCTCAATTGATGACTACCAGGGAAGTCCGCAAATCAAAATCGATTCTGCCCGTCTTCCAAAACCATCCGAGAATGTTACACCATCCGATTTTTTACCCAAATCCAGGCACGATCTGAAAAAAATGCTTGCTGAATTTAATTCCAGATTGCAGAAAATTAATGATTCGAATATCAAAACACTTCTTAATAATATTTTTAATGAAGAGCGGTTAAGCAAATATACTGCTGCTCCTGCCGGAAAAATGTGGCATCATGCTTATATAAGCGGACTTATTGAACACACTCTTGAGATTATAAAAATTTGTGATTTAATGTGTGATATTCATCCGGAAATAAACAGGGATTTGATTATTGCCGGTGCTATGCTCCACGACTTTGGAAAGATCGAAGAACTATCCTTTGAAACAGGTTTTGAATACACAGACAAAGGTAAATTACTCGGTCATATGGTTATAGCATCCATAATAGTTAATGATGAAATCAATAAGCTGGATGATTTTCCGGAAGAGATTAAATTGAATTTAATACATCTGATTTTAAGCCATCAGGGGAAACTAGAACATGCTTCGCCTGTTGTTCCTAAAACCCTGGAAGCTATTACGCTATATCATGCCGATGAATTAAGTGCAAAAGTTAATGCTTATAAAGGCTCTCTTGAAACAGAAGCAAAGCCAAACAGTAAATGGACAAAATTTATCGGACTTGCCGGAACAGATCTTTATAATCATGGGATCAATAATCAATCAAGTAAAAACAAAACACTTTTCGATTAAGAAAGGAAGTGAAACTATGAAACTAATTGTACGGTTTTCTTTTTTCCTTTTGCTAGTATTTTCATTTAATTTATCTGCCCAATCTGTTGATGAGGTGCTGGAGGAAGCTGATAAATATGTAGCAGAATTTAATAATCAAAAAGCACTTGATCTGCTGCTCGAAGCTGAAAAACAGTTCCCGGATAATTATCAAATCTTGTGGCGCATTAGCAGATCACATATCGATATTGCTGAGCATTTACCTGATAAAACAAGTGCCCAGAAAGATGAACAGGAACGTCTTTACAAAGAAGCTCTTGAATATGCTGACAGATCTGTAAAACTTGCACCCGATCAGGCCATTACCTACGTAAGAAAAGCAATTGCTAATGGAAGGATTGCTTTATTCGAAGGAGTATTTTCTGCAATTGGAACTGTTAAAGATGTAAAAGCCGACTGTGAAAAAGCTATTCAGCTTGGTAATGGTGGCAACTATGTTCAGGCTCTTGCTCATTATGTGCTTGGAAGAACACATATGAAAGTTTGTGAAAAAGCTTACCTTGTAAGGTTGCCCCTGGGCCTTGGCTGGGGCGATATGGATGAGTCGATAAGATTACTTGAAACTGCCGTAAAGCTTCGTCCTAATTTCAGAATGTTTTATCTTGATCTTGCAAAGGCTTACATAGAAGAAAAAGAATGGGCCAAAGCAAGGGAAACTCTGCTTAAGATTGAAAAAGCGCCGGTAGTTGATGAAGATGATGATCAATTTTTAGCTGAGTCCAAACAGTTGCTAGAAAAAACTAAGAACAAATAATACTTTTATAAAACTACCTTTCATAATTCCCTCTCACAATGTTGAGAGGGAATTCAGGGGAGAGGTTGAAAATCATGAACTTTGATCAATCATTTCTTAATCAGCTTTCAGAAGCTAAGCGAATTGTTTTCTTTACCGGTGCAGGTATTTCTGCTGAAAGCGGTATACCAACTTTCCGTGGCAAAGATGGAATTTGGAATAAATTAAGACCCGAAGAACTTGCCAATTTTGATGCATTTATGCGTAATCCTAAAATGGTTTGGGAATGGTATAACCACCGTAAGAGCATTATTCACGAAGCAAAACCTAATAAAGGGCATTTAGCAATTGCTGAAATGCAAAATCATTTTGATGAGGTGACTGTAGTTACTCAAAATATTGATAATCTTCACCGCAGGGCTGGAAGTAAGAATATATTAGAACTTCACGGTAACATCGAAAGAAATTTTTGTATAAAGTGTAAAACATTTTATAATGAAGAATTGGATTTTTCGGATGGAGTTCCTGAATGCAAATGCGGCGGGTTGATTCGTCCTGATGTTGTTTGGTTCGGCGAATATCTGCCACAGGATCAGTTTCTTGGCGGCGAAAAAGCGGCGCAAAATTGTGATATGTTTTTTGTAGTTGGTACTTCTGCTGTTGTTTATCCTGCTGCAGGATTAGTTTATACAGCTAAACAAAGTGGTGCTTTTATTGTTGAAGTTAATATTGAGGAAACTGATGTTTCAACAATTTGTAATTCATCATATTTTGGCGAATCAGGTAAAATTCTACCTGCAGTTGTTGAAGCAATCAAAAATATAAGAAACAAAAATTAATTAAACTTTCATTGTTATTAATTGCTGCATAAAGCATAGCATTATTTGTTTTTTGGCGCAAACAAACTCAGAACAGCAACAAATAACGCCGCTCCCACAATTGACCAGATAACTGGAAAAGTCACATCACCAATATTAATTGAAAACAGGTCAGGAAAATTCAATTCCCTTGCAAGAATAGTTCCTATATAAGCGCCAATGAAACCAACTATTATGGAAATAACACATCCGCCCCGTTTAAAGCCTACTAATGTTTTTGCAATTGAACCGGCAATTCCGGCTATAATTAAAAGTAAAATAAATTCCATTATCATATCTGTAAACTCCTTTCAATTTTCTTCAATTAAAATAAATATAACTTGTAAACTTTTCTACAAATCTTTATGTTTTAATTTATTGTACACAATAACAAACTAAAATAACAGAATTTACTTAGCGTATGAATAGAAGAAGATTTATCAAGCACGGAATAGCTTTTTTAACCGGTTCATTGCTTCTTCCGTTTTTTTCAGGAAAGAATGGAAAAACTGAAGCTGCTCAGCCGCCATCTTTTAAACCAGACACTTCTGTCTGGAAAGATGATGAAATTAATATTGCCTGGATTGGTCACGCAACGGTTTTAATTAATTTTTATGGAAAAATAATTTTAACTGATCCCGTATTCTTTGAAAGGGTAGGTTTGTATTTCCTTGGATTAACATTTGGTCCCAGCAGATTTACTCATCCGGCACTGACAATAGACGAAATTCCTAAACCTGATTTAATTCTTTTATCCCACGCACATATGGATCATATGGATTGGGCTACTCTTTCAAATTTGACTTCAGAATATCCAAATGAAATAGATTGTATAACAGCATTCAACACTATGGATGTTATTCAAGAGTTAAATTGGAAATCATTAACAGAAATGGACTGGAATGATGAGCTTGAACTAATTGGAATAAAATTCAAAGCAATTGAAGTAAGGCATTTCGGATGGCGGTATCCGTGGGAACGCGACAGGTCTAAAGGTTATATGGATAATGGCAGAAGTTATAACGCCTATCTCATTGAAAGAAACGAAAAAAAGATTTTATTCGGCGGAGATACTGCTATGACTGATTTATTTCAGCCTTACAGAAAACAAAATATCGATGTTGCAATAATGCCGATTGGTGCATATCAGCCCTGGAAAAGAAATCACTGCAATCCTGAGGAAGCGTTAATAATGGCCGATGAGCATTTAAAGGCAAAGTATTTTGTACCAATTCACACAAAAACTTTCAAGCAAGGTTCAGAACCTATTATGGAACCCCTTAACTGGTTAAAAGAATCCATACCCAATTATAATATTAAACTCGGCTTGGATGATATCGGTCAAACTCTTACTATTCGGGCGTAATTATTAATAATTATTCAATGACCGAACTGCAGTTACTTTCAAAATTTAGAAATGATGCTGCTAAACTTAGCTTATATATTAGCAGAAAATTTGCTTCACTAACTCCGGAACAGATTAATTTTCGTCCGATTGCTGACAAATGGAGTGTTGGCGAGTGCTTTGAGCATCTGATCATCTCTCATCGTTTATATTATGATAAACTTTCAGCAATTATTGAGAAAAATAACCTTAAGGTACGAAAAGAAGACAAAGAAGTTTTTCATACTTTTTTTGGAAAGAAAATTATTTCTGCGGTGAAACCTGACTCAAGTAAAAAAATAAAAACATTTAAGGTTTTCAAACCGCTGTCATCCGAATTAAATGATGAAGTTTTTGAGAGATTTATTCTTCTTCAGAATAAATTTGTAAAGTTGTGCGATCTATTACAGAATACCTATCTATCCAAAACTAAATTGTCTTCTCCAGTTTCTAAAATAATTAGATTAAACACTGTCGATATTTTGTTGATAATTATTCATCATAATAACAGGCATATTCAACAAGCGGCACAAATTGTTGATCTTTGTTTCTTTCCTAAGGAGCCTCATAAAAATGGAAACTCAAAAAAATAAACTATCAAAAGGATATGTTCAGATTTATACCGGCAATGGTAAAGGAAAAACTACTGCTGCAATAGGTCAGGCAGTCAGGGCAGCGGGATTCGGATTAAAAACCTATATAGTTCAATTTATGAAAGAGTATCCTTATAATGAATTGAAGGGTTTAAATCATTTAAAGGAATGGATTTTAATTGAACAGTTTTGCGGAGATGATTTTGTTTATAGGAAAGAGCTACCGGATAAAATTGAAGCTGATAAAGCTCGTCGCGGTCTGGAAAAAGCAAAAGCCAAAATGCTCACCGGAGATTTTGATATCATTATTCTTGATGAAGTATGTGTAGCAATCTATTTTGGCTTATTTAATGATGAGGAGATTCTAACTTTCATAAAACAAAAACCGGATAATATTGAAATAATTTTAACAGGGAGGTATTGTCCTGATAAATTAATTGAAAGAGCAGAACTGGTTACAGAAATGAAAGAAATAAAACATTATTATCAGGATGGTATTGCAGCTAGAAAAGGAATTGAATCCTGATATTACATAGAATTGACTGTTGTTGCTCATACCTGATTTGAATGTGTATCTTTAAATATGGCATTAAAAAAAAATTACATAACAATTGTTAAAATACTTGCTTTACCATTTATATTGTTAATAAAAATTTATCAATTACTAATCTCTCCTTTATTTCCTTCTTCATGCAGATATACCCCAACCTGTTCGCACTATACCTTAGAAGCATTAAAAAAATACGGTTTAATAAAAGGAGGCTGGCTTGGAATTAAACGAATATCCCGTTGTCATCCCTGGGGCGGAAGCGGGTATGATTCGGTACCTTAATTCCTGAAGAATTAATATGACAGCAAAAACCAAAATATCCCTTCCCAAAAGAGTACAAGCAGTGATTAAAGCATTGTTCAAAATGGTTTTGTTTTTTATAGTCATTTCAGTTGCGGGTGTATTCTTATTACGATGGGTAAATCCTGTAACAAGCTCAATAATGGTACAACGCAAGATAGAAGCTTTGCTAAATGGTAATTTTACGTCATTAAGCTATATATGGATAGATTATGATGATCTAACGCCCGAATTACCGATTGCTATTGTTGCTGCAGAAGATCAGAATTTTCCAAATCACCACGGATTTGATTTTGATCAAATAGAAAAAGCATTGGATCAACATAAACGAGGCGGAAGGTTAAGAGGTGCAAGCACAATAACTCAGCAGGTTGCAAAAAATCTTTTTTTATGGGAAGGAAAAAGTTTTATCCGAAAAGGAATAGAAGCTTACTTTACAATATTGATTGAATTACTGTGGAGTAAAAAAAGAATTCTTGAAGTTCATCTTAACATAGCAGAAATGGGTGATATGATTTTCGGAGCGGGTGCAGCCAGTATAATGTACTTTAAAAAAACACCGGATAAAATTTTAAGATCACAAGCCGCTTTATTGGCGGCTGTTTTGCCTAATCCGTTAAGGTATTCTGCATTGCGTCCTTCGAATTATGTGTTGAGAAGACAGTCATGGATCATAAGGCAGATAAATTCCCTTGGCGGTAAAGAGTATCTAAAAAATTTATGAAAAAGATTTTCCAAATTATTACAATACTTCTATTTGTTTCTGGTTCATTTTCTTTTCCTCAATCTGAGAATAAGCTGATCCACATATCGCTTGGCGCAAAGAATAATTTTAACAATAATGACTTTCATCATTACTGGGAATCAGTAATCGGCTTTGGCACTGAGTTCAGGTTTGAACATGCAATAGGTGAATTAGGCGGCGGGCTGAGTATAATGAGATTTGATAAAAAGATTGAATCAGCAAAAAGCTTTTATGGCGTTGATTATTATTTCCTTTACAGAAATTCTTTCAGACTTGTTGGAAATACTGAAATAATTTTGGGATTTGATGCCGGTATTTTTGAATTCAGATTTGATGATGACGGAGACTTACAATCTTCTGCGGAAAAAAATGAACGGGAGTTTGCAATAAAAATTATGACTGGATTATCTTACGCCTTTAGTGATTCCTGGAAAGTTGAATTAACAACAGCTTATAATCATATCTATACAAAAAAGAAGATAGAATTATTTTATTTGAACCTAGGATTGATTAAATCATTTTCTGCACCGGAATGGCTAAAGGATTTTCTGGAATGAGAAGGTTAATTTTAATCCTTAAGCTTTGCTTTTTAATTTCGTTTGGTTCGGTTTATTCTCAAACCTCTGATGGAATTATACTAAAAGCGAGCGACCTTGAATTCATTTCTTTGACAAAACTGTCAGATATTTATTCAATCTTGCCTCAACTTGATCTTTACACAACAGATGGATACCGGCATTCATCATTATACGGAAGTTTGTTTAGTAATGCACCTCAAAACGTAATTGTTTTAATAAATGGGGTTAAAACAAATTTTGGTGTTTGGGAAAAAGCAAATCTTAGCCAGTTTCCTGTGCATCCGAATTCAATTGATTCAATAGTCATAAAATATTTCCCGACAATATATCTTGGAGAGTATTCATCTGGGATACTGATTGACATAATAACAAATAAACCCCCTGAAGATTTATCCTTGATATTGACTTATGCAACCGGAAACGAAACGGGTGATCCTGGTCCTTATAGATACACTGAATACTTTAGTGATAATGTGGATCAATTCGGACCGAATACTATTGTTACTTCAAGTTACGGCAGTGAGAGATTTAATGTAACTTTTAATTTTATTGACCAGGTGTCACCAGCAACTGACCCGGCAATATTAAAACGTGCTGATGATTTTATGTTTCAAAACTACCAGGTACGATATTCCGGATTTTCAATAAATGCATCTGCCATGTCAGGTTTTGGTAAGCATAATCTGTTTGCGGCTTATACTAAAACGGGTCAAGCAGTAGTCGGATTTGAATATGGAGCAGATTTATTTTTTATGGATGCTGTGAGCACAGAAATACCATATGAAAATAAAAGTATTCTATTTTCTTCAGGTAATGAAATACAAATCGATAATAATGAGAAATTAAATGTTGACCTAAACCTGAGTTATACAAATACAGAGCAATCAAAATATTCTCAAGATCTATCTTTCAATAGTGAAGACTTGTGGTTCAATTCAAAAATTTCTTATAAATATTCTGCTGAAATATTTGGTTATAATATTGGCTCGTCATTTAGTTATCAAAACTTTCAACCCAGGTTTTCAAATTCAGACATTTCTAAAAATATTCCATCGTTTTTTGCATCCCTTAATTTTCATACTCTAAAAAACCTTCAGCACAGCATGAATTTAATTTATAGAGTTGATAATAACTCATCAGGATTGTTTTTTGATATTGCCAATAAATTCAGAATTAACGAAACAAACTGTTTCTCGCTGTCTATCAAAGCAGGAAACCTTTTTAACAACATTGGATACTCAACATATCAAGACGAATTAAATGCTTTTATTACTTCTTTAATGCTTGCATATAATTATAAATACACTCAAAACACATCTTTTGATATAGGATTCAATTTAATTAGCAGATCAAATTTAACTTACGTATTGCAAGATTTTATCTATAATGAAACCAGGCGAAATATAAAAAATATACAACCCCAAATATTTGGATCACTAAAAGGAATTGAAGGCGAATACTATTTAAGCATTTACAATAGGCTGCTCAATAATTTAGAACAGAGATTCTCTTACAGATATAAATCATCGTTATCCGGTGATGAAATATTTAAACAGATTGTGGCAAGAATCCCACAACATAAAATATTTTACTCGATTTATTATTCGCCATTCAGTGATTTAACAGGTTCTCTTACGTTGAGTTACTCCTCGCTGCAAAAATGGATTGAATACAGAAATATTGACACAGAGGATGGTCTTTATGTCTCTGAATTGAAGGATAATCTTTTGATTAATTTATCTTTAACAAAAAAATTTTGGGATGGGAAAATTAAAATAAGTGGAATGATAAATAATTTATTTAATAACAGAATACAGTACCACCCTGTAGGCAGTACTTTTGATCTTACATTCTTTCTTAAAGCCGAGGCAGAACTAGAATCCATATTTAAGTTTTAAGAGTTTAATTGTTTTTGATATCAAAAGATCGCAGAATAATTCAGATAAAAGAGACAAACCCGGATTAGGTAATAAAAGTATATAAGCAAAAGAATCAAATTACTAATAAGATGTTATCAACGAATTAATTACGTCTATAATCTTTTCGAACTCGGTTGACTTGTCAAAAAAATAATCTGCGCCGCTCTCAACAGCTTTTATTTTGTACTGCTCAGCGGAGTAATTAGTAAGTACAATTACTATATGATTGTGTTCATTGTTTTTGATAAATGACAAAACATCATAACCACTTCCATCTGGCAAATTAAGATCAAGCAGGGTTAGATCCGGTTTGTTCTTAAGAAGAAAATTTTTTGCTGATTCAACTGAATCAGCTTCACCAAAAATATTGATATTATTAAGTTTGCTCAACATTCCCCGCAAACTTCTTCTGATGCTGCTGGCATCATCAACGATAAAAATATTTAACTTTTGCATACGTCAAAATTGAACAAGAATGCTAAAAACTACTTTTTACATTTTAATTTAATCAGTTATTAAGTGAAATGCTTGTAGGATTATTGCTACATTTTATTTGCTGGTTAATCGACCAGTTTATTTTCCAAAGCGTAGTGAATAAGTTCAGCATTTGTTTTTAACCCAAGCTTTTCAAGAATTCTGCTTCTGTAGGTATTTATGGTGCTTGTACTGAGATTTAATTCATTTGCAATTTCAACCTGCTGCTTACCTTTTGCCATTAGCTTTAGAACCTGAAATTCTCTGTCGGATAAAGATTCGTAGGAAAGCTCGTTTTCGTAGTTCTTTCTGAAAATCAGTTTTTCAGCCAGCTTATTACTAATATATTTACCGCCCTTTGCAACTTTTCTTATTGCATTTATTAACTCATCTGTTGCTGATTCTTTTGTGAGGTAACCGGCAGCACCTGCTTTTAAAGATCTTTCAGCGTACTGTTCTTCAGGATACATGCTTAGAATCAGTACGTGTAAATCAGGCTTAAACATCTTTAATTGCTTTAAAATATCAAGACCGCTCTTTACGGGAAGATTTATATCCAGAATAAGAATATCTACATCATTCTGAGTTATAAAAGAAATTGTTTCATCCGGATTATCGGCCTCGCCAACAATTTTTAAATCGGTTTCGTATAAAAGAAGTTTTTTCAATCCTTCTCTTATCAGCAGATGATCATCAGCAATGAAAATCTTTAATTGATTTGTCATAGCCAGCTCCGTTCATTTTTATTGTTAAAGATTTAATAAACACTATTCTGATTTTTTAAGTGGAACATTAACTACCAGTTCTGTTCCTTCATCCGGTTTGCTCATAATTTTTAAATTACCGCCCAGTATAATAGCTCGTTCTCGTATACCGAGCAGTCCAAAGGATTTGGTTTTTATATCATTGAAATCAGCCATTCCAATTCCATCGTCTTTTATAGAAAGCGTAAGGCTATCTTCATCACAGAATATATCAATACTTACTGTTTTAGCATCAGAATGTCGTCTGACATTTGTTATCGCTTCCTGTATAATTCTAAATATTGCTGTGGTAATGTCATTATTAAAAACAATACCATCACAATTATTTCTGAATGTACATTTTATGCCTGGCTTATAATTAAATTCATCCACCAGCCATCTAATAGCATCAATTAGTTCAAGGTTTACCAAAACTTCGGGTCTAAGGTCAGTAATAATTTTTCTAACACTCTTAACAGAACGATCTAAAAGTTCAGACATAGAACTTATTTCATTCTTAAAATATTCTGCATCGGAGCCCTTTAATTGATTTGAAAGTTCCTTGCCCATCATAACAAGATTCATTTTGATTGAAGTAAGAATTTGTCCCAGTTCATCATGAAGTTCACGTGAAATTGCAGTTCTTTCCTTTTCTCTTACTGATTGAAGATAACTCGCCAGAGCACGGAGTTCCTCTCTGGATTTCTTAATCTCCTCTTCAGATATTTTACGCCAGGTTACATCTATTGCAGAAACAAGCTTTGCTTTTTTACCCTTGTATTCAATAGCGTTAGATCTTATTTCAGCATCAATTATAGATCCATCCTTCTTTAAATGTTTCCAGCCGGCTGAATATTCAAAACCGTATTCTGCTGTACGGAGATTTTCCATTAGTTTAGATAAATCCTCTGGAGGGCGAATATCTTTTATTGACATCGAAAGAAATTCTTCCAGCGAGTAACCGTAATTAATAATAGCCGCTTGATTAACATCCAGAAACTTCAGCGTTTCGAGATCATAAACCCACATTGGGTTTGGATTTGATTTAAAAAGATCCTTATACCGTTTTTCACTTTCAAAAAGTATTTTTTCAGCTTTAATCCTATCAGTTACATCTCTAATAATTGCTTGAATAAATTTACCTGATAACATCTTCGCTCTTATTTCAACATTAACAGGAGTTTTATCTTTTCTCAGGATTACCCTATTAACCATTAATATGCTGCCGGACTTAAGTTCTTCAGTTCTTAAAGGATTATTCATCAAATCCTCCGGAGCTATTATATTTTTCAGATTCAAACTGAGTAATTCATCAATAGCATATCCAAATATTTTACAACCTGCTTCATTTATATCAGTGAAATTGCCCTCCAGATCTGTTGTAAAAATCCCATCAGCCGCTTGCTCAATAAGAGTTTTATATTTTCGTTCACTTTCTTCTAACTCCCGGTTTGCTTTTTCTGCAACAGCTCTTGATTCAAATTCTTTATTATATAGTTCTTCAGTAACCCTGCTATCTCTTTTTATAAGCAGATAAAGGATGAATCCTGTAACAAGAATAAAGAACCAGCCTTTTGGTGTTTGAAGCTTATATTGAAGCTGGGGATCTGGTACAATCCAGGAAAGAAACATATCTGAAAACAAAATCCATAAGCCGCCAATGATCAGATAAATAATAAAAATTCTTACGGCCGATCTGTTTTTTCTTGCTCCGATGTTATTTGTTTTGAAATTAAAAAGCATTTAAATAATTAAACGAAATAATTAAAGCGAATATTTTTATAGAAATTTAACAATATTAGTTAATAAACTGAACAAATGTTACAGTTAATATAAAGCAAGTAATAATTATTTTAAGAAATAATTGCAAAAGGGTTGAATTACTCTTAAATATTTTCAATATTAAGAAAGCATTTTTCACCAACCAATAATTTAAAGGAGCTGTTATGTTTAAGTTTCGCTTACTTTTTACCATTTTATGTTTTCTGCTTCTGGCATCATTAGTTAAAGCACAAGACATACCATCAATTAATTTTAATGATCTTATAATTGCTGCGGAAGAGAATCCAGTCCTTGTTCAGGAAGCCAGAAGACTGGCACAAGTTTCAGATTTACCTCATTCAATTTATCTTCCCGAGGGAGTTTTTATTGAAGCTAAAGGTATAGAAAATAACAGGGTCGTTTATTCTGTAATAAATGATCTTCAAGATATTTATAATAATGGGGAAGTAGTTTTTTGGGAAGAGGTTGCAGCCAGATTCAATTTATCTGAGGCAAGAGTGCATTGGACTGGTAAAGCAACTCAGAATCCACAACTCGGATATAATGTAGATATTTCCTCAAGTACAGAGAGTAGCAGTGAATACTTATTAATACCCGATTGGACAGCAGATGCCGTTATGCTTTTTGACGCAACTACAGGCGATTTATTAAATCAGTCATTCATCGTTGATGCTGTAAATCTGGGTTCGCCCAAACAAGCCCGATTTAATCCTAATGGATTTATTTCTGTATCTGATCAGATAAGAGATGCTGTTCAGAGTTTCGATACATTAGGCAGTTACCTCGGAATATTTGCTCCTGCCGGTGGTGTGAATACTGCTGTACTTGATAATATAAGAGGTCATAATTATAGACCAAATGGAAATCTTGTCGTAACAGTTGGTAGTAGTGGTAACCAGAATTCAATTGCTGAATTTGATGCAGCAGGAAATTATTTAGGACAATTTATTACAGCTGGTGCTGGATCATTAAATAGTCCCTTTGATATTGTTTTTCGTAGCAATGATGTTTTAGTTGATGGAAGCTCAAGCAATAGAGTTCATCGTTATGACTTAAATGGAAATTATCTAGACGATTTTGTCTCTTCTGGTTTAGCATTTCCTCAACAAATTCATCTTGAAGATAATGGTAATGTTGCCGTCGCAGGGTTTTCTCTACCATCGGCACTCTATGTTTTTGATTCACTAGGGACACTACTCGCGTCTTATAATATTATAACGGGTCTTCGTGGCGGTTATAAACTTCCGAATGGAAATTATTTAGTTACAAATGGTGGAGGAGTTCACGAAATTACTACATCAAATACATTGGTAAGAACTATGGTTGCTGCGGCAAGTGCTCAGTATGTTAATCTTGTTGACTTTCAGGATATAATTCCGGTAGAACTCACTTCATTTTCAGCAGCAACAGCAAATGAAACAGTTGTTCTTAACTGGGCAACAGCTACAGAAACTAACAATTCCGGATTTGAAGTTCAGAGAAGCACTGATAAAATTAACTATTCGAATATAGGGTTTGTAAATGGTCATGGTACTACAGCTGAACCTAAATCTTACGCCTACACTGATAATACAGTAAACAGCGGAGCTTATTATTACAGATTGAAGCAGATTGATTACAATGGTGCATTTGAATATTCAAACGTTATTGAAGTTGAGGTTGGTGCTCCTGATAATTTCTCTCTAGAGCAGAATTATCCTAATCCATTCAACCCTTCAACAGTTATAAGTTATCAAATGCCGGTAAATGGAAATGTAGTACTGAAGATTTATGATATACTTGGAAATGAACTTACTACACTTGTAAATGAATTTAAGGAAGCAGGTAAATATAGCATTGAATTTGATGCTTCAGAACTTGGTTCTGGAATTTACTTTTACACAATTACTGCGGAAAACTTTACATCCACAAAAAAGATGACTTTAATTAAGTAATCTTTTAATAAGGATATTATAGGGACACAGGCAACTGTGTCCCTTTTTTTATTTAACTAAAACAAGCTAAAGCACACCGATTTAACTTCACTCTAATATTAGTAATGGCTATTTTTCTATCATAGAAATAAACTTTTATTGATCAGGGGACAAACAGGAAAAAATTATGGAAAAACTATTATTATTAGGAGCTGAAGCAATAGCTCAGGGTGCAATTGACGGCGGAATGTCCGGTGTTTATGCATATCCCGGAACCCCATCTACAGAGATAACAGAATATGTTCAGCATAATAAAACAGCAATAGAAAGAAATCTGCACAGACAATGGTCTGCAAATGAAAAAACTGCGATGGAATCTGCTCTTGGAATGAGTTATGCGGGCAAACGTGCAATGGTTTGTATGAAGCACGTTGGTTTAAATGTTGCTTCAGATGCGTTTATAAACTCTGCAATTACAGGTGTTAACGGCGGATTAATTGTTACTGTTGCAGATGATCCTTCTATGCATTCATCACAGAATGAACAGGATTCTAGGTTCTTCGGAAAGTTTGCAATGATACCGATTCTTGAGCCTTCAAATCAGCAGGAAGCATATGATATGGCTTATGAAGGATTTGAGTTATCGGAAAAATTTAAAATTCCTGTTCTCATAAGAATTACAACAAGGCTTTCACATTCAAGAGCCGGAGTAGAAAGAAGAGAGCCTAAAAATGAAAATCCACTAACTTACCCCGAAGACCCGATTCAATTTGTATTACTTCCATCAAATGCGAGAAAAAGATATAAAGGATTACTTAGCGTTCAATCATTATTAGAGCAGGATTCCGAATTATCAGTTTACAATACATACTTTCCAGGAAGAGATAAGTCACTTGGAATAATTGCCTGTGGTATAGCTCATAATTATTTGCTTGAAAACTATCCGGATCGCAAATGTGCTTATCCAATTCTTCAAATCAGTCAGTATCCTCTTCCTTTTTCTAAAGTAGAGAGAATTGTAAATGAATGTGAAAGTATTCTCATTTTGGAAGATGGTTATCCCTTTGTTGAAGAACAGCTAAAAGGATTTTTAGAAATAAATAGTAAGATAAAAGGAAGGCTTGATGGTACAATTCCGCGCGACGGAGAATTGAATCCCGATATTGTAGGAAGAGCTTTAGGAAGAGAAGTTAAAACAGGAATGAAAGTTCCTGAAATAGTTAAAAATCGTCCACCGGAATTATGTGCTGGATGCAGTCATCGCGATATCTACAATGCACTGAATGAAACGATGAAAGAATTTGGCAAGCAGAAAGTCTTTTCCGATATCGGATGTTATACTCTCGGAGCACTTCCACCCTGGAATGCAATTAATTCGTGTGTTGATATGGGCGCTTCAATTACTATGGCTAAAGGAGCTGCTGATGCTGGTGTTCGGCCATCTGTTGCAGTAATAGGCGATTCCACTTTTACTCACAGTGGAATGACTTCCTTACTTGATTGTATCTATGAGAATACCCCGGTTACAGTTATCATTTCGGATAATGCTACAACTGCAATGACTGGGGGGCAATCCTCTCCTGCAACCGGAAAACTGGAGGATATTTGCATCGGGCTTGGTGTTAAACCTGAGCATGTGAAAGTTCTCACACCACTACCTAAATATCACGAAGAGATGGTAAAGATTTTGAGAGAAGAATTACAGTATGACGGGGTATCTGTGATTATTCCAAGGAGGGAATGTATTGTTCAGACAGTTGCAAAGAGCAAGAAAGAAAAAGTTGAAAAAGTAGAGGAGATTGCATAATGAAATCCGATATAATCTTATCAGGCGTAGGAGGACAGGGAATCCTATCAATAGCAGCAACAATCGGAATGGCGGCAATTGAAAACAACCTTCACTTAAAACAAGCTGAAGTTCATGGAATGAGTCAGCGGGGAGGTGCTGTTCAATCTCATTTAAGAATAGCAGAAAAAGAAATTGCAAGTGATCTTATTCCTGAAGGGAGCGCAGATATTATCATTTCAGTAGAACCAATGGAATCTCTTCGCTATCTGCCATGGTTGAAAACAGAAGGCTGGCTGGTTACTAATACTACACCGTTTGTTAATATACCGGATTATCCAGAAATGAAAGAACTTCTTTCAGAAATAGAAAAACTTCCGCATAACATAGCATTGAACGCAGATGAGCTGGCAAGGCAGGTAAAATCACCACGTTCATCTAATATGGTTGTGCTTGGTGCGGCGTCTCCGTTTCTGGATATACCTTTTCAATCACTTGTAAACGGAATAATGAAAATCTTTGGTAAAAAGGGAGAAAAGATTGTTCAATTGAATATAGATGCATTAAAAGCGGGTAGAGAATTTGCGGAGAAAAACAAAAATTGAACAATTAAATAAAGACGCATCGTAAATAAGATGCGTCTTTAATATTAATAATCTCCCCCTTAGGGGGAGAAAAAAAGAGGGGGCTTTTTATTCTTCTACCTTTCCTCTCAATGCATCCCATATCATATAAACACAGATAACAGCAAACATTACTATTCCAAGTAACTCTGCTGAATGTGATTCTGCCCATTCCGCATCAACCCAGTTAAAACCCTGCCATCTTAATATTGCACTTATAACTCCCATCAATGCACCACCGGCAATAAATCCTGATGCAATTAAAGTTCCGCGTTCTCTTCTTGCAGTATTTAATTTTTCATCTGTGCTTCGTGTTGAAACAAAATGAGCTATTAATCCACCAACAAGCAACGGTGTGTTTAGCTCAAGAGGTATATACATCCCGAGTGCAAAAGCTAGTGCGGGAACTTTTATCATTGTGAGTACTAAAGCAAGAATTGCACCGACAATATAAAGCATCCAAGGTGCCGGCTGCTGATCCATTAACGGCTGAATTACTGCAGCCATAGCATTTGCCTGAGGTGCAACAAGTGAACCTTCACCGACAAATCCATAAGTTTCATTAAGTATCATTATTACAAATCCTACTGTTAAAGCAGATACAAGAACGCCAAGGAATTTCCAGCTTTCCTGTTTACGTGGAGTTGACCCAAGCCAGTAACCTATTTTAAGATCTGTTATAAAACCGCCAGCCATTGAAAGCGCTGTACAAACAACCCCGCCTATAATCAATGCGGCAACCATTCCTGCCTGACCTTTTAATCCAACCGATGTAAGTACTATAGATGAAAGAATAAGCGTCATCAATGTCATTCCGCTCACCGGGTTTGTTCCTACAATAGCTATTGCATTTGCTGCAACAGTTGTAAAAAGGAAAGAAATAATCAGCACTATAAGCAATCCGGCTAATGCCCAGCCAAGGTTATCAACAACACCGAAGTGGAAGAATATAAAAAGAACAATTGCTGTAATAATTATTCCGACCAAAATGGTTTTCATTGAAAGGTCTATTTGTGTTCTAAGCTTAATATTGTTGTTGCCTTTCTTATCGAATATTTCTTTAAACCCAAGTGAAAATGCAGACTGAATTATTTTTGAAGATCGGATAATTCCTATGATTCCAGCCATTGCAATTCCACCGATGCCAACATGACGAACATATTGACGAAAAATTTCTTCGGCTGACATTGCTGAAATAAGTTTTGTTGCTCCTGTACCGAAAGGCATTGTTAACTCGCCACCAATATATGATATGACAGGAATCAGAAGATACCAGGATAGAAATGAACCTGCGGCAATTATCGCTGCATATTTAAGTCCTACTATATAACCAAGACCCATGACCGCCGCACCAACATTCAAGCGGAAAACAAGTTTGAATTTATCTGCAAGCACTTCACCGAATCCGAATACTCTTGTTGTAAATACTTCACTCCACCATCCGAAAGTTGCTATAACGAAATCATAAATACCGCCGATCAAACCACTTACCACTAATACAAGAGCCTGCTTTCCACCCTTCTCACCTGCAACAAGAATTTCAGTTGTTGCTGTGGCTTCAGGAAACGGAAATTTCCCGTGCATTTCTGCAACAAAGTATTTCCTGAATGGAATAAGGAATAAAATTCCTAAAACTCCACCGAAAGCCGATGCAAGAAATATCTGGTAGAAGTGTGCTTCCAGGTTAAGAATATATAATGCGGGAATTGTGAAGATAGCTCCCGCTACAATCAATCCGGAATTTTGTCCGATTGATTGAATAATTACATTCTGACCAAGCGAGCCTTTTATCTTAAGTAATGTAGAAACACCAACAGCAATAATTGCAATTGGAATAGCGGCTTCGAAAACCTGTCCGATTTTCAAACCGAGATAAGCAGCTGCGGCTGAAAAAAGAACAGCCATCAGCAAGCCCATAATAACAGAGTAAGGGGTTATCTCTGAGGGCGTTTGATCAGCAGGCATTAAGGGTTTGTATTCTTCTCCCGGAGCTAATTCCTTATAGGCATTATGCGGAAGTCCCTTAATCTGATTTGGTGTATGTTCACTCATATTAAATCATCCTTTCAGAATTTGAAATAAATGGGAAGTTCATATTCGGTTTTTTCTGTCGATGGGGATTTGAAATAAATTTTTCCATAAACTTTAGCATCATCCGGTATATTATTATCCGGTTTGGAGAATGTACATCTTAAATTTCTTGCATTTGAAGGATAAAGCATTGTTGCTTTCCTGTTTTGATCTTTTACATCAACGGAAATGGCTGACGGAAATTCAGTCTGTTCTTTTATAAACAGAATGGCTTTCCCTTCTTTATGTGTGAATGCCGGAATGATTTCAAGGACGTAATTAACTTCATCTTTATCCGATGAGTTTCTGATAGAAAGTGATCCTGTTCTATTTGCCAATCCGTTCTTGGATAATGCTTTACCATTTTCATCAAGTATTATTACCGAGAAATCAGTGGTTTTATTGAAATCCTCCTTGCTTAAAGAAAATTTAAAGTTTCTGGATGCCTCTCCTTTTAATAGCTTAAATGGAAGACGAACCACTCCATTGCCATCTACCGAAACGTTATAGTTCTTTTCGTATCCAAGCATTTCACCGGAAAGATTATAATTATATGCGCGGTTATTATTGTTTGTTATGCTGATCGTATTATCGATTGATGTTAGCTCTTTGTTATAGTCAGTCTGAAGTGAAATTAACTCAACGGATAAATTATAGTTAGAGGAATCAGCAGCTAAAAAGAAACCATCAACATTTATTTCGTAAATACCGGGAGTAAGGTTATAATGATTGACTTCAATTTTTTGGTCATTATTAACAGAATAGAATGGAGGTGATACGTATACATCAACCCCATCATGATCAAAAAGCCACATTCTTGTGCGGTAATAAGTATTATCCACCCTTGATTTAGTAAGTTTAAGAATATTCTGACCTGCAGGGACTTTAATAAAGTACCTGTCTATTTTACCAATATCAACTTTACCATTACTAACAGTTAAGCTGTAATTGTTGCAGGGTTTAAACTGGAAAGGAACAATAATGGTTGCTATCATTTCAAATTCAGGTGTGTGTGAACCATCATCACGTGTTGCAACTACTCTGCCTGTATAGAGCCCGGGTCCGGTGAATTTACTTTTATCAATCTTAACATTAACCATTGCTGCCTGATCATTACGGATATAAGTTTTTTTCTGTACGGGAACTAACCAGTTATTATCACTTTTAAGATTATATGACCTGTAAAAATTGTCGGAGCCAATAGTATTGTTTCTGTTTACCATAAAGGTAAATACTTCCTCGCCGGTAAGATAAGAAGCATCACGCAGGTAAAGTCCGGCAGCTCTGTTGTCAGGATGATTAGGAGAAAAAGAAGTTACAGTATAACTTTCAAACTTATTTGCCTCACCGCTCTTCAAATATTTTTTTAGTAATTCATAAGAGTTCACAACATTTATATAACCTGCACCTTGATCGAGAATATTATACCCTTCCCACTTAACAGCACCTTCACGAATAATTCTATAAAGAAGCTGTGCAGGAATTTTAACGCCTGGAAATTCTTTGTTTGCTGCACTTAACAATAAAGCCATCACACCAGCAGAATATGGACAGGCCATACTTGTTCCCCAGAAAGCATCTCTGCCGGTAAAATTAGGAACTGTTGACGTGGCAGCTCCGGGAGAAATAATATCAGGTTTATTTGTATCACCGCCGCGTGAACTGAAGTGAAGTATAATATCATTTTTTAATTGAGTACCATAATTATCTCTTCCAACTTCAACGGTTAAAACAGCACCTGAGGAGAATACACTTTGAGACGATGCAGGTAAACCAGATGATGAAAGTCCCGGTCCGTTATTTCCATTGCTTACAGATACATAGAGATATGGATTATTTTTTAGGAGGTCATCGAGAAACTTTTCCATATCTGCCCTGCCTTCAATTTCAGATCCAACACCAAAACTCATACTTACAATGCAGGATACACCTAACTCTTTGGAAAGCTTATCAGCGTAAAGATATGCTTTTTTCATACTTTCGGTAACAGTGGCACCGCCTGCATAATTGTTATTCCCGAGTTTAAGGCTTATAACATTTGCTCCCGGGGCAACACCATTCATTCCTATTCCGCCGATGTTATATCCGGCAGCAATACCTGCACAATGGCTTCCATGTGATCCATCATCAAAGTGTAATGAAACAATTTTTTCCTCAGGGAAAATATTCAGCCCGATTGTAAATGGAGCCAATCCTTTTTTGTTAGGGATGTAGAATGCGTCCTTATTTTCCTTAAAGTTTCGTAAAGGTTTTTCACCTGTCAAATCACCATCAGCATTAGTGTCGAAATAAACTACCCAAAAGTCTTCGTTGGTTTTATAAGTAATCAGATGATAAACATCATCTGTGTTTCCGTTACCGTTTAGATCAGCTGAGCCGGAACTGGAATTCATTAATTGCTTTTCAGGAAATGCACCAATATAGTATTTATTATCTGAAGAGCTTATAAATGATGCAATATTAGCTTCGACAGATAATCCTTTTTCTTTATTAGAGAAAATAGTTTTACCGTCCTCTTTGCTAAGGGTTGCTTCATAAATATATACATCGCCCTGTCCGGTAAAGTCCTGAACATCAATTACTTTTGTTTCACCGGTAGAGGTTTTGAGCATACCTTCAACACCCATATCAACGCCGGTATCAAGTATAATTATGATTGTTCCTCGTCCGTCGTAATCGGGATGAAGTTTAAGGAATTCCTCAACTCCAGTACTGTTTAAGGAAAGAAAAGTCTGTCCTGCCTCCTGTGCAAAGATTGAAATCGTGGAAATGAGAACAGCAATGAAAAAGTATCTGAGTTTCATGTTGTTAACCTGTTATTTGATAAGTTTGTATTATAATATTAAGAAGTACTTTGAAGTCAAAGTTGAGAAGTAAAAACCGATGAGACGAATTCTTCATTAATCGAAGTCTGTAAAAATTTATGTGTAAATTTAAGCACAAATAACCGGAGTTTTCAAATAAATTTATTTTGTGAGTGTCATTTCGACCGAAGGGAGAAATCCGATTATTATTCGGGATATGATTTCTCAGTCGATGACTCCATCTAAATGGCAATAAAATCGTATCAAATTTAACAATATGAAATCAGCACTTTACATAGTTTCAACACCTATTGGTAATTATGAAGATATAACGCTCCGAGCTTTGCGGGTTCTAAGGGAATGTGATTTTGTGATATGTGAAGAATATAAAGAAGCGAGAAGACTACTTTCACATCATAAAATTGAAAAGGAATTGTTCTCTCTGAATGAACATAATGAAAATGAAGGAGCCGATGAATTGATCATAAAGATTAAGGCATCAGAATCTGCCGCATTAATTTCTGATTGCGGAACTCCTTTGTTTTCAGACCCGGGACATTTGTTGGTCGATATGGCAATTCAAAACAAGATTGATGTTATTCCTGTACCGGGTACAAGTTCAATACTTGCCGCTTTGGTTGGAAGCGGATTAGATTTTGAAAAATTTTATTATTACGGCTGGTTATCACCAAAAAAAGATATAAGACGAAAACAGTTACTGGATTTAAGAAAAAGAAAAGAAACAATAGTTTTAATGGATACTCCATACAGATTAAGAACCTTACTGGAAGATGTTGTTAAATTGATGGGAGAAAAAACTCCTGTGGTACTAGCATATGAACTAACTAAAGAAAGAGAAAAATTTTATAGGGGGACAGCTTTGTCAGTTTTTAATCAGGCAGAAAAGGAAAACCTGAAAGGGGAGTTTGTGTTGATAGTTAAAAATGAATAAAGAAATGATTAATTTTATTTATTCCCTATGAGTAAACCAATTATACATACTAATCTTTTTCACTCAAATGATGAGTTCGTTCCAATTCCTCCGCGCAAACCTTTGTTTGAGGATTTCAATCTGACCGAAAAAAAATATGAAGATATTAAAAACAAAATTAAGAGCTACAATGAACGAATAGCCTTTTATGAAAACAGGTACAAAGGTCTACGGGATATTTTTGGACTTAGTTTTATTTCAATAATCATTGCGATTGCATTTGTTGTTAATTTTAAATTAATAAAATATCCAGTTATTCAAGTTCTGATAATAACATTCATTTTTTCTGGAATATTGTTTGTAATTATTGAAAAACAGTTCTCATTTATGAAAAGATATGCAAAAAATAAAGTTAATAATTTGCAAATACCACCCTCTGAACACGAGTTAAAATTATTAGAAAATTACGAAGAGTCGATTAACACTTACAAATTGAACTATGATAAATATGAGTGGGAGTTGTCTGAATTTAACCGAAATACTAAGGCACAACAATCTGAATATTGGTTTTTACTAAATGGCTGGAATTTTGAAAGTCAATTTGAAAAAATATTAATTAAAAATGGATTTATTACATATAAAACATCCGGTTCATCAGATGGAGGAATAGATATTTTCGCAACAAAAGATAAAGTACAATTCGCAATTCAATGTAAAGCGCACAAAAATCAAATTGGTCCATCTGTTATAAGAGATTTATATGGAGCAATGAATCATAATAATATTAAAAATGGCATACTAGTAAATTTAGGAGGATTTACAAAAGGCGTGATTAAATTTGCAAAAGATAAGTCAATTATCTTATTAGATATAAATGATGTAATTGAATTGCATGTAGGAAAGAAAACTTTATGGAAATTCTAATTGGCATTTTAGGTTTAATAGTTGCGTTTCTTACGTGGAGATTAAGTCATCTACAAAATAAAATGAACGAAAAAGAAATGAAGCAAAAAGATTTTGATCGGAATTTTGCGGCATATCAAAAATTAGAGAAATATATTCACAAAATTGTTAGTGGCAGACTTAAATTAAATGATACAAAGCTATTTGATGAAGAAATAAAAGATTTTCAGTTTGTTTTTAGTAAAGAAGTAAATGATTTTACACAGAAAGTTAAGTCTTTCGGAATTAATTTAGCGTTACTAAATGAAAAAATTTCAATGCTTTCTGATACAGAGCTTACTCAAAATGAATTCATTGAACGAAAAAGATATATGTCAGAAAAAAGTGAATTAATAAAGGTATCTTTTTTAGAATTATCAGCAGATTTAATAGATATTTTTAATCCCTTACTAACTATAAACAAATAGTTTATCTCTTACACATATCTATATAGCAGCGATTTATAGATTTGTTAAAATTGCAACATTCTCGATGTGAAAGGTATGCGGAAACATATCAACAGGTCTTATCTTAATTAATTTATAACCAGCCTCAACCATTATTTTAATATCTCTCACCTGTGTAGTAGGATTACAGCTAACATAAACAATCTTCTCTGGTGAAAGTTTTATTACATCGTCCACTGTATTCTTATGCATTCCGCTTCTTGGAGGATCAGCAATTATAACATCGGGTTTTGGAATATTTTGGGATTCTATGAACGGAAGAAATGAATCATATAAATCCGTTACATAACATTTTGCATTATTAATTCTGTTCATCTGAATGTTATCAGTTGCATCATTAACTGCTGATTTTTCCGATTCAAAACCATATACTTCTTTACAATGATCAGAAATAAAGGAAGCAATTGTCCCGGCACCGGAGTAAAGGTCGTATACAATTTCACTTCCATTCAATTTTGCAAATTCAAGTGCAGCCTGATAAAGTTTTTCTGCCTGTAATGTGTTCGTCTGAAAGAATGAATTAGCACTTATCCTAAATTTGTATTTGCCTATTGTATCATATATAAATCCGGGACCGTGCAAAACGTTTTCATAATCACCGGTAGCTACAGCAGCCTTCTTTTTATTAATATTGTTGATAACAGTTGTTATTTGCGGTAAAACTTTAATCAGTTCGCTTTCATACTCTGTTATCAGATCATCCTCGTAAGAGGTAACCAGATTCACCATTATATCATCAGTATGAAATGCATTTTTAATAACGAGATTTCTAAGATAACCCCGGTGTGTTTTGGTTGAATAAATAGAAGTGTTCCTTGATTTGAAGAAATCTCTAGTGAAATTTAAAATAGCATTATTTATTTCCGGATGAAGAAAGCATTCATCAATATCCAGCACCTTCTCGTAAAATTTGGGAATGTGCAGTCCGAGTCCGAAAACGCTGTCAATATTTTTATCAGAACTGATTTCTTCTGGTGTTAACCAGCGCTTTTCAGTGAAGGAAAACTCCATCTTATTTCGGTAATGATACACATTATCAGAAGGGATTATCGGTTCAATATGAATATTTGAAAATCCGCCAAGCTTTTCAAAAATTTCAGCTACCTGTAAGTGCTTGTACTTAATTTGTGATTGGTAGTTTAAATCCTGCTGTTTGCATCCGCCGCACGTACCGAAGTATTTACACAGTGCTTTAGTTCTTTCTGAAGATGGAGAGATCAGTTCAACAATATCTGCTTCTGTATAGGACTTTTTAATTTTTTTAAGACTTGCATTTACTTTATCGCCAGGATATGCTCCATTAACGAATACTATATAGTTTGCTTCTTCATCCAGCTCATTAATTGCAAGTAATTTACTTTTTGAAACTTTAGCAATTCCTTTTCCTTCAAATGCATACTTTTCAATTTGAAGTTCAACTATGTCGCCTTTTTTTATTTGCATTTATATGCTAATTCCTGCGCAGGCGGGAATCTATTCCTTTTTTAGTGTAATAAATTTAAGAAAGTTCGTGAGAATCTTCGTCGTATTTGCCTTTAAGCTCATCGATATGAGTCTTTTCCCAGAGTGGAACTTTATCAAAGTAAGCAGCTCTTCCAATAATATGAGCTGCTACCGGGGCAGTAAGCAAAAGAAAGATGATTATTGCAATTGCACGCGCAGCAATACCTAAATCAACCCAGTATATTGCTGTTCCAATAAGCACTAATCCAATACCAAGAGTAGAAGCTTTAGTTGTAGCGGACATTCTAGTATATAGATCAGGCATTTTCAGCAGTCCGATTGATGATATAAGAATGAATGAAGTGCCTGCTAAAAGAAATATACCGCTGATAATTTCTATCATCGTTTTGTTCTCCTTTCGAGATAAAATGCAAATGCAACTGTACCGAGGAATGCAAGCAAGGCGAGAATTACACCGACATCAAGGAATGCAGTTGTTCCGCTTTGGATAGCATAAACTGCTATGAAGGCAATAGCATTAGCAGCTAATAGATCCAAAGCAACAATTCTATCCTCAATTGTAGGACCTATTACTAACCGGATAAATATGAAAAGAATTGACAGCCCGATTATCACAACAGATATATATGTGGATAATTCTATAAAGCTCACCGAAGTACCTCAAGTAATCTTTTTTCCATTCCTTCTTTTAATTCTTTTCTGAAGCTATAGGCATCTTTCACATATAGTGCGTGGACGTAAAGAATTTTTTTATCGCTTGAAACATCAAGACTCAAAGTACCGGGAGTTAATGTTAAGAGGTTTGCGAACAATGTTATTTCCATATCTGTTTTCACGTCTAATGGAAAAGCTATAATGCCCGGTTTCATATAGTCTTTTGGTGTAACAATATCAAAAGCAACCTTAAGGTTTGCTATAACAAGCTCTTTTATAAAATAGAAAATGAACATTATAGTTACCGGAATTTTCCTGAAGTATTTAGTACCGCCAAGAGCAGAACGTGATATCCATAATATCAAATATCCGATAATCATTCCTTCAATAAAAGTTTCAGCTTCTAGTTCTCCTACAAGAAGAACCCAGGCGGCAGCCAATAAAATATTTAATAATAATTGATTCATTATTTCATTCCCAGTACTGAGTTTATATAATTTGAAGAATCAATTAACTGGTTTGCCGCATCATTTGCAAAATTAAAAAACGGTTCGGCATAAAGCCCAATAACAATTGTTATTAGAGCAAGAAAAACAATCGGGGTAATCATCATATACTTTTTATAATTGCTGATAAGCTTATATGATTCATCCAGATGATTTTCACTTCCCTTCGGATCATCTTTCCAAAATACTTCATTCCAGATTTTGGTCATAGAAAACAATGTTAATAAACCTACAAGAAGAGCAATACCGACAACAAAATATTCCTGTATCTCTAAACCAGCTTTGATCACAACAAACTTTGCCCAGAACCCGGATAGCGGAGGAATACCTGCAAGTGAAAGAGCAGGAATGAGGAATAGTAAACCAAGTAGAGGGTAATATTTATAAACACCGCCAATATCTTTCAAACTGTAAGACCCCTTTAGTTTTTTAACTACGCCGCTAACAAAGAACAAATTTGTTTTCACGATTATATGATGTATTACATAAAAAATTGCACCAGCTATTGCCAATGGAGAATAAAGAGCCAGCCCCAGGATCATATAACCAATCTGACTGATAATATGAAATGATAATATTTTTCTGAAATCATTCTGAGCGGCAGCTCCTAAAACGCCGGTTAGCATAGTTAATGCAGCAGAAACCAGCAGGAGGTTATGTGTGAATGCTGTATCGTGAACAAAGATAGTAGTGAAAAATCTTATTAATGCATAGACTCCAACTTTAGTCAACAGCCCCGCAAAAATTGCAGATACTGCAACTGGCGGAGTGTGATAGGAAGCCGGCAGCCAGAAAAACAATGGAAAGATTGCCGCCTTAACACCAAAAGCAACCATAAACAGAATTGATACAACCGTAAGTAATTCTTTCTGTTCAAGGAATGGAATTTTTCTAGCCAGGTCGGCCATATTGAGAGTTCCGGCTATTCCGTATAATATGCCAACTGCTGCAAGAAAAATAGCTGATGAGAGAAGATTTAATGTAACGTATTTGATTGCCCCTTCAAGCTGTTCGCGTCTGCCCCCCAAAGCAAGAAGAACAAAGGAGGAAATCAGCATTACTTCAAACCAGACGTAAAGATTGAAGATATCGCCCGTTAGAAAAGCACCATTGATTCCCATCAGTAATAATTGAAGAAGGGGATAGTACAGGTATTTTTCTCTTTCTTCATCCATTGTCCCGAGTGAATATAAGGCAGTTGCGAACCCTATTAAGGCAGTGATCACAACCATTACAGTTGAAAGAAGATCAGCAACTATGCTGATACCAAATGGAGCTTCCCATCCTCCAACCTGTAATGAAATAATTCCATCTGATATTACGGCTTCAAGAATGATAATTGAAACAACAAGCGAAACAAAGCTTCCTGCCAGATTAATGTAGCGATGCACTGTTATTTTCTTCCAGAAAAAAAGCATGATAACAGCAAATACCAGCGGTAATATTATTGGAAATATAACTAGTTGATTCACAATTTTTCCTACTTCAGTTCATCTGTTGATTTCATTTTATCCAAGTCGTCTGTTCCTACAGTTTGATATGTTCTTTTGAATAATACAATTGCAAATGCCTGAACACCGAATCCTATTACAATCGCAGTAAGTATTAATGCCTGAGGCAAGGGATCCGCATAGGGTTCCACTAAAGTTTCAGCTCCCTCCGGAATAAAAGGAGGCGCTCCTTTTGTTAACCGACCAATTGTAAAAATTAATAGATTAGCTGCGTGTCCTAAAAATATTAATCCAAACAAAACTTTTGCCAGGCTTCTTCTAAGAATCAGGTAAGTGCCAGCTCCATATAGTAGTCCGATAATTAATGCCAGAAGGAAATTCATTACTTATCCTCCTCGGCAAGCGAGAAAATTATCTTTAGTGCTATACCCAGTACTAACAAATAAACGCCAACATCAAAAATTAAAGGTGAACCAAGCTTTCCTATAAGAGGGAAATTCGTATCCAGCCATATACCGCTCATAAAGTTCTTGCCTGCAAATAAGGAGGGAATTGTACTAACTATAGCCAGCAGCAAGCCGGTAGCAATTAGTTTAACAGGCTCTGCTTTTAAAAGTTTTTCTGCTTCATCAATTCCATTCGCAATAAAATAAAGTGCGTAAGCTGCAGCAGCAACTAGTCCTCCTACAAAACCGCCTCCGGGTTCATTGTGACCCCTTAGTAAAAGGAAAAATGAAAATATCAGCAGAAGCGGTAATAAATATCTTGATGCTGTAGAAAGAATAACAGAAAACATTATTCGTCCCTATCGTCTAATTTAAGTTTTAATAGTGCATAAACACCAAGTGCGGCTATAGCCAGAACTGTGATTTCACCAAGTGTATCAATAGCTCTGAAGTCTACCAGAATCACGTTAACAACATTCCTTCCTTTACCGCCAGGCACACTAGTGTCGGTATAATATTTTTTGAATTCAGAAGTCAACTCGATTGATGTTATGTACAATACCATTAAAGTCATAAAAATGCCAACACTGGATGCAATAATAATATCTCTTAATTTAGCGCTGGTTTTGGAAAACTTAAGGAATTTTGGAAGTTTGTAGAGTACAAGTACAAAGAGTATTACAGTAAGAGTTTCAATTGCAAAAGTTGTTAATGCTAGATCCGGGGCGCTATGAATAATAAAAATAATTCCCATTGTAAATCCAACCACGCCTATAGCAACAATTGATTTTAGCCTTGAGTCAGACGTAATTACCATAAACGTTGATAAAATGATTATCAGCGCAATTGCACCTTCGTAAAAAGTAAGTGAAAAATCAGGAGATATAGTCAGTTCACTCCTTACATTATACAATGAGAAGGAAGCAATTCCTACAGCCGTAACAAGGATAAAAATGATGTAGTTTCTTAAATAACCATTCTGGAGTATTTTGGTTTGAAGTTTGGCAATATACATCATTCCGTTTAATGCAAACTCGTACCACTCTGATGGCTTTAAAATTCTAACAAGTTTTAGATTTTGTGTAATATGCAGAAATTTTGCTCTAATCAGGTAAAATACGATTCCTAAAAACAGAGTTACAATACTAAGTAAAAGAACTAAATTGAAACCATGCCATAACTTTATTTTTAGGCCAAGTTCTTCAGATAGTATACTGATAGATGACTGATCAAGAAGTTTTCCAATAAATACATTTGGGAAAATTCCCATTAAAAGACCAAAGATTGCTAGAATCGCAGGACCGAACAACATTTTTATGGGAGCTTCATGTGGTTCTTTAGGTGTTGAAACGCGGGTACCCCAAAAAGGTTTAAACCCAACAAGTATTGTTATCATAACAATAAGAGCATTAGCTAAAACTGCAATAGCAATTAAATACAGTCCCCAATAATCTAGTTCTAAAATAGATTCATAAACGGTTTCTTTTCCAATGAAACCAACTAACGGAATAATTCCCATCATAGAAAAAGATGCAAGTGCTGCTGTTATCATAGTAACGGGCATTAACTTTTTCAGACCGCCAAGTTTAGAAACGTCTCGCGTGCCGGTTTCATGGTCTAATGTTCCTGCAACAAGGAATAAGGTTCCTTTATACAGTGAGTGTGCCACCAGGTAAATAAAAAAAGCTTTAATTGCAAGATTGGAACCTATACCAAGCAGCATGGTTAATGTACCTAAAACACTTAAAGTAGAGTAAGCAAGCAGCTTCTTTAAGTCCATCTGGTTGAATGACAGGATTGCAGCAAATAGCATTGTTAATGTGCCTGCAATTAATATTGTATCCTGCCAGAGCTCTGTTCCGCCAAGTGAATGATTCATTCGTGCAATAAGATAAATACCTGCCTTAACCATTGTAGCGGAATGAAGATACGCACTAACCGGTGTAGGTGCTTCCATGGCGTTAGGAAGCCAAAAATGAAATGGAAACTGTGCAGATTTTGTAAATGCACCAATGAGAACTAAAATTACTATTGCAGTATAAGTCGGTGCATTTCTGATAGTTTCATTCAAGTCGTATAAAGCAGATATTTCGAGACTGCCGGATATTTGAGATAACAGAATTAATCCTGCCATCAAAGCTAAACCACCGCCACCTGTAACCAGCAAAGCTTGAAGCGCCAGTTTCCTTGATTTTTCTTTATGATGATTAAAACCGATCAGGAGATAGGAACTGATGCTGGTAAGTTCCCAAAAAACGAACATTGTTATCATATTGTCGGACACAACGAGCCCAACCATTGATGTCATAAAAATACCGATATAGACATAAAATCTGTCGGTATGCTCATAATCTTGCATATAGGCCCCGGCATATAGGAACACAACAACGCCTATTAAGGTAATGATAAGGACAAAAGTCAGGCTTAAACCATCAAGAAGAAAAGTAAAGTTGATACCTAATGCGGGAATCCATTCGACATATTCTTTAATTATGTTACCGTCGGCAACTTCACGATACATCGAAAGAAAACTAAGAAATAGATATAATGGAAAAGACGCGGCGATCCACCCGAAATATTTCTTCAGCGGTTTATATATAAACGGAGCTGCCGCTGAAGCAAGAAAACCTATTAATATTAGATTAAGCAAACGTTAATTCGTATTGTAAAATTATATAGTTTATTGTTTTTGATTAACTGGTAATAAAACAATAATTACTGTTTCTAAGTTTCGAAAATACTAAAATTTAGTATTATTTTACTTAGAAAATGAAGCCAGATTTTATAATTGACAAACAAATTCAAGATACTATTAAATAAAACTAATAGTATTTATTATTAATCTTTGAGACTAATTTACATTCGTCGAATAAATAAATATTTTCTCATTAAAAAATATTTTGTTTCAGCCAATTCTTTTTTGTTAAATTTGGCCAACATTTTCAAAATATTGTTTTTGTTTCTCAAATTGGAAAAAAAATCTACCAGAAAAATATTATTAAACTTTCTATTAATGCTATCGTTCTGGTTAATTCTGAGCGGACATTTTGATTTTTTTCATATTTCTCTCGGTATTATTTCAATTATTACGGTTCTTCTCCTCAATTCTAAAATCAGAAAATATGAGTTCTTTGCTGAATCTGAAAATAAAACAAATAAGTTTAAGACCTTAAGACTTTTTTCGTATTTACCATTTATGATTTGGGACATTACAATATCGAGTTTTAAAGTTGCCTATCTAATTATTCATCCCAAAATGCCTTTAAAAACAGTACTTATAAAATTTGAGACTAAACTACCTAATATGACAGCAAAAGTATTATTGGGTAACTCTATTACTTTAACCCCGGGAACATTAACATTACAGATTAAGGATGATGAGTTTCTTGTTCACTCACTAACAAGTGATTCAACAGAAGTGCATGTTGATCAGGCATTAGCCTCTCAAATTGCTCAACTCTATGGTATGGATGTTAAAAGTGTTGTTCATAATGAGGAAGTTATCACTTCAGTGGAAGACTTATAAGTATGGATATTTTTTTTATTTATTACACCGTCGGATTAGCGCTAATTATCGGTGTGCCATTTTACCGGGTTGTTAAAGGCCCAACGGTTTTTGACAGATTGCTTGGCGCAAATGCAATAGGAACCAGCACTATAGTTCTTATACTACTATTAGGTGTTCTAATCGACAGAATAGAACTATTTGTTGATATTGCACTGGCTTATGCAATACTAAATTTTATCGGAACTTTAATAATATCAAAATATTTCTCAACCGATAAAGCGAAACAATGATTGAAATAAAAGATATTCTTACAATAATATTTTTGCTCGTAGGCGGATTCTTTATGTTTGTTGGCAGCGCTGGAATAATAAGACTTCCGGACTTTTTCTCACGTACTCACGCTATAACAATGGGTGATACCTTAGGTATAATATTAATTGTTACTGGATTAATTTTTTATCAAGGATTATCTCTTAACAGTCTTAAGCTGTTAATCATATTTGTATTTATTGCACTATCAAACCCTGTGGGATCGCATGCAATTGCCCGTGCAGCTTTCACATTCGGGATTAAACCATGGTTTAAAAAAAGAAATCAGAAAGACTAATAATATGCATTGGGAAATTGAGGTGGTTCTATACTGTTTTCTTATCGCTGCATCTGTTATTGCTCTTTACGTCAAAGATTTGCTAACTGCCGTAGTTACTCTAAGTGTTTATAGCTTTTTAGCGGCCATATTATTAATATCAATGGGAGCAATAGATGTCGGTTTTACCGAGGCTGTTGTAGGTGCTGGTATAAGCGGTGTTTTATATGTGATTTTAATCTTTAAAACATCCAGAAGGAGCCTGGATTGAAAATTTTTAGTTATCTCGCATTGCTGTCACTTGCTGCATTATTAATTTATGCGGCAATGGGATTACCTTCCAAAGGAGACACTAAAGCCTTAACTAATCAGGACGTTAGTCTTACTGGTTCTCAGGTTGCCTCATCTTATTACATAAAAAGATCATACAAAGACGCAAACACCCCTAACATTGTAACAACTATCATAGCTGATTACAGGGCTTTTGATACTCTTGGTGAAGAAGTCGTGATTTTTGCAGCTGGTATTATATGTTATCTTTTGCTAAGAAGGGAAAAGAAAAGTGAAACACGGAAGCACTAGTCCAATTATACTTTTATTAAGCCGAGTTATATCTCCATATATTATGCTGTTTGGTATGTATGTGATTTTTCATGGTCATTACAGCCCGGGCGGTGGTTTTCAGGGTGGTGCAATGCTTGCAGCATCAATAATATTATTAAGAATTGCACTTGAAGAAAAAGTGCATCAGATGCACTTTAATAGTAAACTGGGAATCCCTCTCGGTGCCTTAGGTGTTTTGATCTTTTTTGGTGTTGGACTTATTTCATTACTTTCAGGTGGTTATTTCTTAGATTATAAATTACTCCCGATTCCGGGATACACCCCAGCAGATCTTCATAGTTTTGGAATTTTATTTATTGAGTTAGGAGTGGGACTTGCTGTTATGAGTGTGTTAGTCTCAATATACGATAACCTCCTCGAGGACAATGATGTTTGAACTGATAATTGGTCATTACGATTATCTTTTTATTGTTGTTCTTATAACTATAGGGTTATATGGAATGATAATTAAAAAAAATCTTGTTAAAAAAGTAATCGGGATGTCAATTTTTCAATCAGCTATTATTTTGTTTTATATTTCCAGTGCAGTTAAGTATAATTCAACAGTACCAATTCTTGTTGATGAATTAAGTACTTCTGAAGTAATAACATATATAAATCCCTTGCCTCATGCCTTAATGCTTACCGCAATAGTAGTAGGTGTTGCAACAGTTGGAGTTGCATTTGCATTACTTGTCCTTATCTATAAAAGATATCATACATTTGACGAAAACGAACTTATCGAACGGATGAAATGATAGAAAAAAATATTCCCGCTATACTTCCTTTGATATTTCTTGCAGCAGCGCTGTTTATTCCCCTTTTGGGTGTATGGAAAAAAGCAGTTGCTTACCCTATTGCTATTATAACTGTGTTAGTTGCGGCATCAGTTTCTGTTTATGGTTTTATTTATGTACTGTTAAATGGAACGATAAGATACTTTTTTGGTGGCTGGGCTCCGCCAATCGGTATTGAATATGTATATGATCCGCTTGCTTCTTTTGTAGCACTTGTAATAAACTTTATTGCTTTATTGGTTCTTACGCATGGTTACCATGCAGTTAACATTGATGTGAAAGATAGGCAGGTTGCCTATTATTCTGTAGTAATGCTTCTGCTTGCTGGTTTCAATGGTATGATAATTACCGGTGATCTATTTAATCTTTATGTGTTTATTGAAATATCATCATTATCCGGTTATGCTCTTATAGCAGTTGGGGAAAAGAGAGCACCTTTTGCAGCTTTCAGATACTTGATAATAGGGACCATAGGTGCATCTTTTTATTTGCTGGGAATTGGCTTTCTTTATTTCATGAGCGGTACTCTTAATATGAATGATCTTTCGTCGATATTACCCTTTATCAAAGACAGCCCAACAATTTTAGTATCACTAATTCTCATTGTTATAGGGATTGCAATAAAAATGGCAATATTTCCAATGCATGGGTGGCTTCCTGATTCTTACACTTATGCTCCGACAACTTCATCATCTCTTATTGCTCCTATAGGAACTAAAGTAGGTGCATATGCATTATTGAGATTGATGCTCTTCGTCTTTGGAATAGATTATTTCAGTAAAGATTTGCAAGTAGCCGAATTACTGGCCATCTTTTCCTGCGGGGGAATTATATATGGATCAATTATGGCTATTGCCCAGAAGGAAATTAAAAGAATGCTGGCATATAGCAGTATAGCACAAATAGGATATATCGGACTGGGTATTGGATTAGCTAATCCTTTAGGTTTTATAGGTGCTTTACTACACCTTATCAACCATGCTTTTATGAAAGCTTGTCTGTTTCTCGTTGCAGGAAATCTAAGGCTAAAAACAGGCAACTCTGACATTTCTCAAATGGATGATTCATTTAGAAAAAAATATCCGTGGACAATGGCCGCATTTACCATTGCTGCTTTATCGATGGTTGGTATTCCTCCACTTGCAGGTTTTTTCAGCAAGTGGTATTTGGCTTTAGGCACTATCGAGAACAATGCCTGGCTGTATCTTGCTGTAATTCTTATAAGCAGTCTGCTTAACGCAGTGTATTTTTTCCGTATTCTTGAAAAAGTTTATATGAAATCTCCGGAAAAAGAAAAATCCTCCGTTAATGATCAAGTGGATTTCAACAGTGAAGAAGTTAAGCCCTCTATGCTGATGCCGGTAATTGCATTAGCTGTGGGATTAGTTGTGCTTGGAATTTTTAACGTACTTTTAGTTGATCAGATTTATAAAATGATGCCGGCCGGATTATAATTTGAAAAGTAAATTAGATTGATGGAAGTTTTTCAAACATACAACTCAGTTATTCCATTCTATGCTGTGATGATATCACTTGCAGTTGTTCCGCTTATTTTATTGAGTGATAAAAATCCAAACTTAAGAGAATTTTGGACCATCGCTGCTGCAATAATAAAGTTCATTCTGGTTTTCACATTGCTGCCAGGTGCACTTGAAGGAAAGATTGCATCTTATTCTATACTGGAAATTGCCCCCGGAGTTGAATTGGCCTTAAAGGCAGATCAGTTTGGAATTTTCTTTGCGCTGATAGCTTCCGGATTATGGATATTCACTTCAATTTATTCTATTGGCTATGTAAGAGGCAATAAAGAAAAAAAGCAAACTCGTTATTTCGCAAGTTTTGCTGTGTGTCTCTCGGCAACAATTGGAGTAGCATTTGCAGCAAACCTCTTAACATTCATTATTTTTTATGAAGTGCTGACTATAGCAACCTATCCTCTCGTTATACATAAAGAAAATAAGGAAGCTATATCAGCAGGAAGAAAATATCTTCTTTACACGCTTAGTGCCGGAGCAGTTTTAATTGCTGCTGCAGGATTAACATATTCCTATACCAACACTCTCGATTTTACTGCCGGCGGAATTTTTGGTGGATTAAATCTTTCACAAGGATCCATAACAGTATTGTTTATGTTATTTCTGGCTGGTGTCGGTGTTAAAGCTGGTATTATGCCGCTTCATAGCTGGCTTCCTGCTGCAATGGCTGCACCAACTCCCGTTAGTGCTTTGCTTCATGCCGTTGCAGTTGTAAAGTCAGGTGTGTTTGGTGTTGTTAGAGTTGTTGGCTTTGTTTTCGGTCCTGAAGTAATGCAAAGTTACGGACTTAACAACATACTATTTGTCTTTGCTGGTGCAACTATAATTATAGCTTCGCTTATTGCACTGAAGCAGGATAATTTGAAGAAGCGGCTTGCTTATTCAACAGTTGGTCATCTTTCATATATTGTTCTTGGGGTTGCACTTCTTTCACCGGCAGGATTCACTGGTGGAATTTTTCATATTGCAACTCATGCCACAATGAAGATAACTCTCTTTTTCTGTGCCGGGGCTATTTATGTTAATCTGCATAAGGAAAACATTAGTGAATTAAACGGAATAGGAAAAGTTATGCCCTGGACAATGGCGGCTTTTACTATTGGTTCAATGGGTCTTGCAGGAATTCCTCCCATAAACGGATTTGTCAGTAAATGGTTTCTTGGTTCAGGTGCGCTTCAGGCAGATATGAATATTGCATTGATAATTCTTTTGCTCAGCGGTTTACTTAACGCAGGATATTTCTTCCCGATTATTCATCGTGCATTTTTCCGTGAAGGTATTGGATTGGAAAAATATAAAGAAGCTTCTATGATGATGGTTATACCGATAATGATAACTGCAGTCTTATCAGTATTATTTGGAATATATCCGGATATGTTTTTTAACTTTTTCGAAATAGCTTTATCGGTTTCAAGCTCTGTGATGAAAGGATTTTAACTTGAAAAAATGGCATTGGTTAATACTTGCACTCATCACATTGGCTACACTTGTTGCTGAGTTTGTTTTTCTTGCTGACTATACCAAAGAGCACTGGTGGAGCTATATTCCTGCATTTTATATTTTATGGGGATTTGTCGGTTGTGCTGGAATAATTTTCATCTCCAAATGGATTGGTAAAATTCTGCTTCAAAAGAAAGAGGACTACTACGATGCCCTCTGAGCTGATGATTCCTCCGGTAATTTATTTGATAGCAGGTGCATTCCTTTTACCTCTGATACCAAAGAGTATTAGGTCAGTAGCGTTTTTATTATTTCCATTAATTGCACTTGCCGTGATCTGGTCTTTTCCCGATGGTTACTTAATAAAAACTCCCTTTCTTGGTTATGAGCTCATTTTATGTGAAGTTACCCGTTTAACCAGAATCTTTGGTACTATCTTTTCACTCATTGCAGTGATTGGAGGTGTTTATTCATATCACGTAAAAGAAACAGCTCATCAATCTGCAGCACTACTTTATGCCGGAGGTGCACTTGGAGTAACATTCTCCGGAGATTATTTCACTCTTTTCATTTTCTGGGAATTGATGGCAGTTGCTTCTACCTATCTTATTTGGTCAAGAAGAAATGCATCTGCTGAAAAAGCCGGAATGAGATATTTGTTAGTACATCTTTTCGGCGGGAGTATGTTATTAGCAGGTATATTGCTGCATGTAAGTCAATCTGGTTCAACTTTAATTACAGCACTTGTTCCTGAAGCTTCCATTTCATCATGGTTGATTCTTGCTGGAGTTGCATTGAATACTGCAATACCTCCTTTACACGCATGGCTTGCGGATGCATATCCTAAAGCTACAGTAACCGGAGCAGTTTTCTTAAGTGCATTCACAACAAAGTCTGCTGTTCTTGTTCTTATAAAAATATTTGCTGGATGGGAGATATTAATTTTCTTAGGCGTAATGATGGCATTGTATGGAGTTGTTTATGCAGTACTTGCAAATGACATAAGAGAAATTCTTGCATATCATATTATCAGTCAGGTTGGTTATATGGTTGCTGGGGTCGGCATTGGAACTGAAATGGCATTGAACGGAACAACTGCTCACGCTTTCTCTCATATACTTTACAAAGCATTATTATTTATGGGAGCGGGGGTTGTACTTCACACAACCGGAAAGAGTAAACTGACTGAACTCGGCGGACTTGCTAAAGCGCAGCCGGCAGTTCTATGGCTTTATATGATTGGAGCTTTTTCAATTTCCGGATTTCCATTGTTCAATGGTTTTATCAGCAAATCAATGGTGGTGTCTGCAGCTGGCGAAGCACACTTTGATACGGCAATGTTATTACTCCTGTTAGCATCGGTTGGAACATTTTTACATACAGGATTAAAGCTTCCGTACTTTACATGGTGGAGCGAACCCAATTCAGAAATTAACCCTTCTAAACCACCGGTTAATATGATTGCGGGTATGGCAATCGCTGCTTTCTTCTGTACCTTATTCGGAGTTTATCCAGCATTGCTTTATAATTACCTGCCTTTTGCAGTTGATTATCAGCCATATACTTTATATCATCTTATAGAAACAGTGCAAATACTTACATTCACTTTTATTGCATTTTGGCTCTTACGAGGAAAGCTCGCTGGTGAGTCACTAATAGCTTTAGACACCGATTGGTTTTACCGAAGACCAGCACGTTTAGTTCGTAAACTTTTTGTCGACAGTGTTAATTATCTTTTCGATTATACCGAGTCATTATCTAAGAAGTTTGTTAAAGTAGTTGTAATGTATAGTCGTAATCCAGTTCTGATATTCAAAGGTACTGAAAAAGATTCGGATTATGATCCAGACAAATACAGACCAAGCACGCAGCTTTTAACAATAGTAATAGTTTTCAGCTTTATTTTATTTGCAATTATAAGTCTGCTATTTTGATTTGTGTAGTAGTTTAATATTTGTTGTTCTTGTTAAGTAATTATTCAATCACAAATTCAGTTTCATCTCCACACTTTTAATTTTGTCCGCCATAGTTTGTTCGCGGTCTATTCTGGTTCCTAACCTGATCGAAGTAGAAATTCTCGGCGCACCCATTTGATGGACAACTTCGTGGCATTTTTTTACTGCTGCCATTACTTCTTCCCACTCTCCCTCGATGTTTGTTCCGTATGCGTGCAGCATAGTTTTTAAGCCCGCCTCCTTTAAAATTTTTTCGCACTCAGCAATGAATTTAGAAACTGATAAGCCTACACCTATAGGCACAACGCAGAGATCCAAAATTACTTTCATAATATTTACCTTAAATTTTAATTTATAGTTGTATGAAAGATATACTTTTAATTATTTTCAGGCACCATTATTAACTAAAAATTGTAAGGAGGCTCAATGTTACCTGTTGATATTAACTATCTGGCAGTTGTTGTTTGCGGCATAATTTCGATGCTGATAGGTGCAATGTGGTATGGTCCTGTTTTCGGTAAAGCCTGGATGAAAGAAGTTGGCTACACAGAAGAAGATCTGAAGAAAGATTTTAATCCGGGAAAAACATACGGACTGGCAGTTGTATCGCATACATTTATGGCTCTGGTGCTTGCTTATTTAATTTCATTGACTAATGCATCAACCATTATGGATGGAATAAGAATAAGCTTATCAGCATGGTTTGGATTTATTTTTCTTACCATGTTCATAAACAGTTTGTTTGCAAGAAAAACTTTCAGGCTTGTAGTGATAGACAGCGGATATCAATTAGTTAACATGATTTTATTCGGAATAATACTCGTTTTTTGGAGATAGTTCATTTCACAGTGATCTTCTTAATCTCTTTGTGGATCTTCGTGAAAGAATACTTTCACGGAGAATCACTGAGATTGCACAGAGTTACACAAAGATTTAGTACTTTAAATCAATCCGATTGTTTTAAGTAGAAGAATACCAATTGCGATAGTAAATACTGAACCGAGTGTTGAAATAAGAATTATATTCCCTGCAAGTTTTGAATTTGCACCCATTGTTTCTGCCATTATAAAGCTGACTATAGCGGTTGGGCAAGCGAACAACACAAACATAATTCCGAGTTCTTTTTCTCTGTAACCGAGTACGTAAGCTACGATTGTAAAAATTAGCGGTATTGCAATAAGTTTTATTGCTGATGATGTAAAAGCAAGCGTTGATGCTTTTTTTATATTCTCAAGATTTAGAGAACCTCCAATTCCTATCAATGCAAGAGGCAGTGCAATATCTGATAGAAATATGCCTGTTATTTCTGCAAGTGCAGGAAGTTTAAGATTGAAATAAGAAAATGGTATAGCAAATATTACTGCCAGGATTAATGGATTAAATAATATTTCAATCATAGTTGATTTCAAATCCATCTTTTTTTCTTTTCGCAGAGGTACGGTCAATGCAATTACAGCAAGAACATTATACAATGGGAGCAGAAAGGCAAGAATTATGGTTGCTTCCCCAAGTGCTTTTCTACCAAAGAGATTTGAAATAATTGCGAGTCCTATGATTGCAAAATTACCTCTGAACGCCCCTTGAATAAAAGAACTTCTGTCCTTTCCATCTTTTATAAAAGGTATTGAAACTACCCACACAAGAATGAAAGATATTATAGTTGCTGTATAGATATAAATTATCTGATCGATTGCAAGCGCCTGGCTTAAATCAAGTTCAACAATCTTTAAAAAGATGAAGGCGGGGAGAGAAATGCTAAAAACAAATTTTGAAGTAACATCAACAAAATTTTCATTAATTATTTTGATTTTTTTTGAAAAGTAACCAATTGCCACTATTATAAAAACGGGAGCGACCGTATTTGCAGTAAAGATTATGTTATCAATCATTTTATGGCAATTCCTTCATACATATAACCAACAATTTTAGGATCACGTTTCATATAGTAATTTTTCATTTCAATGATATTGAATCCGGAATTTTCAATTAGCGATTTAATATCCCTGTTGAGATTACAGCCATCAGCCCAGATATTCTGAATTGGATTTAACCGGTGCTGCCACTTTTGCGTGTTAGGATTATCTGCCAGTCCGTGTTCAAGAAAATAATACTTTCCACCAGGTTTTAGTACCCGGTAAATTTCTTTTAGCGCTGCAGTAACTTCTTTAATACTGCACAGTGTATATGTGCTTACAACTGTGTTTATACTATACTCAGGGAAGGGAAGTGATTCGCCGCCTTGTTTTATTAATTCGATTTGAAATCTGCCGTTGTTGATTTTCTTTTGTGCTTGCTTTAGCATTCCGTTGTTAGAATCTATACCGATTAGCTTTTTAACATTATCAGGATAAAATTTTAAGTTGATTCCAGTACCGAATCCAATTTCCAAAATATCTTCCTCTGATATTTTACTCAGGATACTTTTTCTTCCTTCGTTAATCTTTTTAGAATCCATCGACGAATCATAAAAGAAGGGAATTATTACATTTGAGTAAAATCCCATCAGTATAATTCCTCAATCTTCTTTTTGAATTCTGCCGGAACGGGTGCAGTTTTTCTTTTTTCATAATTGAAGAATACAATCCCCGTCTTGGCAACCGCAATTTTTTTATTGGAATTTTTATTTGTCACTCTATAAACAAAATCACATCCGATACCTGCAAAATCATTAACCGCAATTTCAATTAACATTACATCACCATAAAATCCTTCTGATTTATATTGAATTGCTGAATCGATCATAATTATTCCAACTCCTTCAACATTGGACTCAGAGTATCCAAGTTGATTTAGAAATCTGACTCTTGCTTCCTGAATAATAGAAAGAAGCGAATCGTTTCCGAGATGTCCACCATAGTTAATATCAGTTATCCTTATTGGGATTTCAGTTCTGAAAATTAACTTTTCGGGGAGTTTAATTTTTATTCTTTGCATATCAGGTTAATAATTCTTTTAATGGTAAAATTATAGTGAGAGATTGTTTAGAACAATATGAAATTATCTTTTTAAAGATTATTGTTATAGGAATAAATTCCTAATCATTTTCTATTCAACAATAGGATAAAAGAATATTTAAATTAACTATGATAAAATCTCCTTGGATTATTTAAACAGTCTTCTTATACTTCCATATTGCTAATCCATTAAACGCAATTGCAAAACCAGTTACTATTAAAAAGTGAAAACGCAAATCCATAAAGTCACTTCCTTTTAATACTATCATTCGCATTGCTTCGATCAAATAACGCACAGGATTAATGTAAGTTAAATATTGAGCCCATTCCGGCATGTTTTCAATTGGAGAAAATAATCCGCCAAGTAAAATAAAGATCAGCATAAAAAAGTATGCGATAAACATTGCTTGCTGCTGCGTATCTGCATATACTGAAGTTAGCAATCCGAATCCCAGCAATGCAATCAAATATATTCCTGCAAAAAGAAACCCAACCAAAAAACTTCCTACAGGATAAATTCCGTAAATGATAAAGCTGAAAATGAATCCGATAGTCAACACAACTAAACCTAAAACCCAGAATGGAATTAGCTTGCTTAAAATAAATTGATATTTTTTTATTGGTGAAACATTAAGCTGCTCTATTGTGCCGACCTCTTTTTCTTTTACAATGTTCAATGATGACATTAGAAATCCCACCAAAGTAACAAGCAAAGCTAAGATGCCCGGAACGATGAAATATTTATAATTCATTTGTGGATTAAACCAATTAGAACTTGTAATATTTATAACAGGAATTGCATTTAATCGTGGCTGCTGAATCCATTGGGTGCGGATATCGTTATTAAAATCTTTAACAATTGAATTTGCATAAGCAACAGCAAGTCCAGCAGTTTGTCCGCTTATTGCGTTGGCGGCTAATAAAACTTTTGTTTCACTCTCTCTTATTAGATCGCGTTCAAATCCTTCCGGAATTTCAACAATCAAATCCGCTTTATCCTTTTCAACCTGGTCTAATGCATCTGCGTATGTTCCGGAATAATCTACAAGTTGAAAATATCCTGAAGCAGTAAATTTGTTAATTAGATTTCTTGAATATTCAGAATGATCATGATCAACAACACTTAAAGTAATATTTTTAATTTCATAGGTTGCTGCGTAAGGAAGGAGAATAAGCTGTATTACCGGCAAAGCAAAAATCATTCTTAATATAAGTTTATCCCGAAAGATCTGCAGAAATTCTTTTCTAAGTAAAAATATTAGTGTTCTCATTATAATCTGATCTTAAATCTTTTTATACTAATTAATAAAAATGTTCCTGTCATTGCCAAAAGAATTATTAATTCTTTCCAGATTTGCTCGATACCAATTCCTTTTATCATCACACTTTTTACAATGATGATATACCATTTTGCCGGAACAAGATTAGACAGCACTTGCAGAATTGCAGGCATGTTTGCAATCGGAAATGCATAGCCGCTTAACATCACAACCGGAAGCATTAAACCAAGCAATGAAATTAACATTGCTGCTTGCTGTGTTTCTGTGATAGTGGAAATTAGTATTCCGAGCGATAGTGCACAAAATATATAAACAATTGTAGAAACAATCAGCAAAAACAAACTTCCCTCAATAGGAAGCCCGAGTACAAAAACACTTAGTATTAAAATCGTTGCAACATTAATTAATGATATAATGAAGTATGGAATCACTTTACTTATAACCACAAGCCACGGTTTCATTGGTGAGACTAAAAGTATTTCCATCGTGCCCAATTCTTTTTCCCTTACGATTGCAATAGATGTCATCATTGCAGAGATGAGTAAAAGAATCATTCCCATTACACCGGGCACAGAAGTGTAAGCACCTTTTAATTGTGGATTGTACAGCATCCGCATTTCTGTTTTGATAGTGTACGGTAATTTATTTTGTTTATTCATTTCATTTTGATAATCCATCACAATCGAACTAATATAATTTGTAAGTGTAGTAGCCTGGTTTGGATCGGTTGCATCGGCGATGATTTGAAGCTGTGCCTTGTTCGAGTGCGATAAATCATTCTGAAAGTTTGGTTGAAAAACGATTGCTAACTTTATTCTGCCGGATTTAAAAGATTTTTCAATTTGTTCGTTAGTTGAAATTGTTCTGTCGATATCAAAATACTGTGAACTTTCTATTTTGGTGATGATGTTTTGTGTCACTTCATCTTTTGAATTGTCAAGTATTGCAATATTTGCATTGCGAACTTCAGTAGTAATAGCAAAACCAAAAATCAGAAGCTGAACAATCGGTAAACCAATCAATACCAGCATAGAGCGTGTATCGCGAAGTATGTGATGAAATTCTTTTTTTATGAATGTAATTAATTGTTTCATGTTACTATTACGTCATTTCAGAGCTTGTTTATAAACTTAGATTTATGTGTCATTCCCGTGAAAACGGGAATCCAAAACCCGCGTGAAAAATGGATTCCCACTTTCGTGGGAATGACAATTCTTCATTTCCCTTTTAAGAAAATTTATTACAAGTAATATATTTACTTTCCGCGTTTTGCATCGCGTGCAAGCATAATAAATACTTCATCCATCGAATTAGCATTAAATTGTTTCTTTAATCCTGCTGGTGAATCAAGTGCTTTGATGACTCCATCCACCATAATGGAAACACGATCGCAATATTCTGCTTCATCCATATAATGCGTAGTTACGAAAACAGTTATTCCGTTGTGTGAAGCTTCGTAAATCATATCCCAGAATTGTCTTCTGGTAATCGGATCAACTCCGCCGGTTGGTTCATCAAGAAAAACAATTTTTGGAGTGTGAAAAATTGCGATGCTGAACGCAAGTTTTTGTTTCCAGCCTAATGGGAGCGAACCAACTAATTTATTGGCTTCATTTTGCAGATTTAATTTATCAATCAATTCACTTCGCCTTTTTTCAATTTCATCATCCGACAAACCATATATCCCGCCAAACAATTGAATATTTTCATTGATGGTCAAATCTTCGTACAAAGAAAACTTCTGACTCATGTAACCAATACTTTTTTTAATCTTCTCGGTTTCTTTGTAAACATCAAAACCTGCTATTGTTGCATTGCCGCTGCTTGGTTTTGAAATACCGATTAACATTTTCATTGCAGTTGTTTTGCCAGCACCATTTGCACCTAGAAAACCAAAGATTTCTCCTTTAAAAACTTTAAAAGTAATTTCATTTGCAGCAATAAAATCACCAAACTTTTTAGTGAGCTTATCAGTTTTTATAACTATTTCGTTATTCATCTAAATTTCCCAAGGCCTTTCCCTGAGGGAAGTGCCTGCCTGCCGGTAGGCAGGTTGGGATGGGCTTTTCATCAACTGCATAAAACGATCTTCGATTCCGGCTTTAACTTGTGCAATCTCAAGTTCATCGTGATTTTTCAAATATGATTTCAATTTATCGAGATCAGGGTGTTCTTCATTTAATACAAGATGATGATACTGACCAAATGCAAAACAGGATTCAGTTTTGGAGTAAGATCGTATATCACTTAACAGATTAAACATGCTTTTTGATTTAACAGCATATAGAATTTTATCAAATCTGTTAACAATGTTTTGTGGAGTATCAATTTCTAAAATTTTGCCACTTTGCATAAGTGCAATTCTGTCACACAAATTTGCTTCATCCATATATGGTGTTGATACAAGAATACTAATGCCTTGTGCTTTCAGTCGCTTTAACATTTCCCAGAATTCTTTTCTAGAAACGGGATCAACTCCTGTTGTTGGTTCATCAAGAAAAAGAATTTTTGGTTTATGGATTAGCGCACAGCTTAATGCAAGTTTCTGTTTCATTCCACCGCTAAGTTTACCGGCGCGTCTTGTTTTGAATGGTTCAAGCTGTTTATAAATATCTTCAACTAAATCATAATTCTCTTGAATAGTTGTATTAAAAATGGTCGCAAAGAAATTAAGATTCTCTTCAACAGTTAAATCCTGATAAAGAGAAAATCGTCCTGGCATATAACCAATAATATTTCTGATTGCCGTAAAATCTTTCACAACATCAAGTCCAAGCACTGTCGCATTGCCTTTATCAGCAAGCAGCACTGTAGTAAGAATTCTAAAGATGGAAGTTTTACCCGCACCATCAGGTCCTATCAGTCCGAAAAGTTCTCCTTCATCAACAGAAAATGAAATATCATCAACGGCTGTGATAACATTTTTTTTTGTCGTGTACGTTTTGGTGATGCTATTTAATTCGATGGCATTCATAAAAAATTAGAAATTTACTTCTCCGTACATACCGATCTTTAGATAACCGTCGTTAATTACTTTTACTTTGATTGCATAAACAAGATTTGCACGTTCATCTTTTGTCTGAATTGTCTTTGGAGTAAACTCAGCTTTTGAAGAGACCCAATAAATTTCTCCGCTCATTTCTTTTTGGTCATCTTCACCTTTATCAATATACACTTTTACTTTTTGTCCAAGCTTAATTTGTCCCAACTGATCGCCATCAACGTAAGCACGTAAAGTCATTCCAGAAAGATCAGCAATTTTGTAAAGAGCTTTTCCATTAGAAGTAATCTCATCCAGTTTTGCGTATCTTGTTAGAACAGTTCCATCAATAGGATTTGTTATGTAACTCTTTTTGATCTGATCTTCAATCTGTTCAACTTGAGCTATGAGCGGAAGAGTTTCACTTTGCAAGCCTTGCTTTGTAATTGTTAAACTGGATTTTGCTGCAGTGTACTGCTTATTTAAAACTTCTAACTGTGAATTTACATCATCAAGCTGTTTTGTGGTTGCAGCATCCAACTTAACAAGATTTTCAATTCGCTTTTTTTCAACCTCAGCAGTTTTAATTTGTTCTTGTAGTGCAGCCAGTTGAGCGCTAATATCAGGCTGCTTGCTTAACACAGCAGTTATTGATGATAGTAATTGCTTCCTCTTAAGAAGTAATTGAGTTGTATCAACAATACCAACAATCTGATTTTGTTTAAGCTGCATTCCTTCTTCAACCTGAAACATTACAATTTTTCCCATTGCTTCGGAAGAAACAATAATTTCTTCGGCTTCAAATGTTCCGGTTGCATCAAAATCCCCGTTGCCGTTGGAGCAGCCAATCAAAAAAGCTGCGGCTAAAATAAATGCAATGTTTAATAATCTGTTTTTCATTTTCATCTCTATAGTAAATATTAATTTCCTGTTGTGATTTTGTAATTGTACTGTGCAAGCAATAATTGAATTTTGTGAATCTCTAAATTTTGTTTTGCAGTATCTTCTGCATTTAAATCGCGAAGGTAATCACTTGAGGTAATCACTCCATTTTCAAGTTTTGCTTTTGCTGCTTCCTTTACTGAAGTTCTTAAATCAATTATTCCTTTATCTACCACAATCAATTTTTTTAATTTATCAATTTCTTGCAACTGCTGATTTGTAGTGATCTTAGTGTTAAGCAAAAATGTTTCCGTTTGAGCATCGATACTTTGCAAATTCAGCTGATTTATTTCACTTTCATTTCCATAACTGTACAAATTTGATAGTGACCACGAAAATCGAATACCTGTTATATAATACCAATCAAAATCATTAACGAACATATTTAAAGCTGGTCTTCCATATCCACCTTGAAAAAACAAGTTAGCCTTTGGAACAATTTTGGAAACAGTAATTCCATCCTGATTTTCAATAAGATTTTTCTGAGCTGAGTAAAGCTTCAATTCAGGTCTAATTATTTCTTCAGCTGATAAATAATTAATTGGTGATGGAGTAGAAAAAATTGTTGACTCATTTAAACTTTCATTAATTAATAAACCGAGCATATTTATATAAGATAAGCGGGAAGAGTTAAGTTCAATTTGGCGCTGCTCTGTTTTTAATAACTCTGCTCTTAAAACGTCAACATCGGATTTAGTTGCAGTACCATTTGCATAAGCAGCATCAAGTTTTGAAATGCTGGCATTCAAATCATATATTACAAGTTCAATTTGATTAAATTGAGCTTCAATGAGAAGGATGCCTAAATAAATTTGATTAACTCTTTCTTTAATCTTTAATAGTTCAATTTCAATTTTTTGGTCATCAATTTCATTTACAGATTCCTGAATGCCGGATTGTGAACTCATTATTCCGCCATCATAAATTGTCTGAGTAACATCAACTGCAACCTTATATTGATCTTTTGAGAGTCTTTGAATTACAATTCCGGGCAAAGGCATTGGAACCTCTGTTACATCGGATTGATATGAAGCTTGTGCAAGAAGTGTTATCTGAGGAAAGTATCCGTTCCAAATATTGCTAACGCTGTATTCTTTTGTTTTTGCAATGTAATCTTTCTGTTTAATAAGCGGATAATATATTCTCGCTTTTTCATAACACTCTTCAAGAGTAAGCTGCGTTTGTGGAATAATAAAATCCTGACTTATTAATAACAGGGATATAAATAATAATCTTTTCATAATCACATCTTATTAATTGTTTGATTAAAAATTTTCTTTCCTTTTTCAGTTACAATACCGCCGATAATTATTTTAAAGGCATAACGTGCAGCTTCAACGATTGAGAAATTGTTATTGAGAATAAAATCTGGATTAACAATATTTCTTACTGCAGCAACAAGAACATTCATCACAAGGTTTGTCGGATAGTCGATGAACAATCCTTCCTTCTTCCCCTGATCAATAACTTTAGTGATGTTACCGAACATCATCTCTGTTCTAAATCGATCAATCTCAATCCATAAACCCGGATAATGTCTTTTAATCTCTTCCATTCTTTTTGTGGATATTTTTTCAGAAGCCTTGGCTAGTATGTTAATGAGATCAGCTAATTTTTCGATTGCATTTTTATCGGTGCTTAATGCAGGCAAAATTTGGCTTTTCATTTTGTTCATAAAAAATTTGGCAATTGCCATCACCAACTCATCCTTTGATGGGAAAAACTTGTAGATGGTTTTTTTGCTCATTTTCAGTTCTGATGCAATTTCATCCATGGTGGTTTTATAAAAACCATCTCTAAAGAATTTTTCTTCAGTGTGTTCGATTATTTTATTTTGATCTTCCATGCTTTACTCCAGGAAACTATTTTCGTTTTTCTGGTTTCCAACTTAAGCAATGGAAACTACTTTGTCAAGTATTAGTTTCCAGAATTTAAATTGAGTGATTGCTTTCACATATTGACTTAAGAGTTGCTAATTGTTAATATTATTCCACAAAAAAATCGAGGGTAGCTATGCGTAGTTTATTATTTCTGATCTTATTTCTTATAATTTCTTCCGATTCTTTTGCTCAGCAAAAACTTGAAGAAGACATAGAAGTTGCTTTTCAGAATGCTAAAAAAGGAGTTTATTATGCGCTTTCAAACATCCCGCCCAAAAAAGCTAGACTGGATGGAAATCTTATTACGAATGATATCCTTATAGCAAACGTTAAACTTTCAAAAGAAGTTAACGGAGTAAAAGTAGAAGCAACAGGATATTATCATTCAAATGAAGTGAAAATTGCTGTTTACAAATCCAATGACAGCCTTATTAAGGAGGGATACATAACTGCTCCGCCCACAATATCTGAGCAGGAAACGGAATAAAAAAATGAAATAGAAATACGATTTTTCTTGACATCGGAATATTTTTTTTGTATTTCTGTAATGAAAATTACATTATTTAAAAACTTTGTAATTAGAGTTACAGATGGAAACCTCGCGGCTTATAGATTTATTCCTTCAAACAGCCAGAATTAATGCGCTTTCAGGGAATGAAAAACCTCTGGCAGATTTTATCAAATCCTTTCTCAAACAATATAATTACTCCGTAACCGAAGATGATTCCTGGCATTATTCAAAGAGCAACACAGGAAATCTAATTTGTAAAATTGGAGATGGAGGCAACTTTCTACTTTCCTCTCATATGGATACTGCACGCCCTACTGAAGGTGTTAAGCCACTTATTGATGACGAAAAAATCACTTCATCCGGAGATACAGTACTTGGAGTCGATAACAGGGTCGGTGTTACAGTATTACTCTATTTACTTGAAAAAATTGCCAAAGAAAAAATACCCGTAAAAGATTTTACTCTTGTCTTCACAACCTGCGAGGAAACTACTTTATTTGGTTCTAAATATTTAGGAATAAACGGACAGATAAATAAAGGCTTTGTATTTGATTCAGGTTTTCGTCCAGGCAATTTTATACATTCAGCTTGTGGTGCTCTCGGATTCAAAATCAGAATTATTGGAAAAGCATCACATTCTGGTATAGCCCCGGAAAAAGGAATAAACGCACTTCTTGTAGCTGCTAAATCTATCAGTAAACTTCCTTTGGGCAGAATTGATGAAGAGACCACAATGAATATCGGTTTGATAAAAGGCGGCTCGGCTGTTAATGTAATACCTGAATTTGCAGAACTTGAAGGTGAAGTAAGGTCTTTCGATCTCAAAAAAGCCGAAAATTATTTTAATAAACTGGTTGATACATTTAAGGAAGAATCAGATTCAGCCGGAGCAAAATTTGAATTAATGTATGACTGGGATTTTCTGCCGTTTACGGTTACTGAAAATTCGGATGTATATAAAGAAACTTTTAAGGCATTGACAAAGGTTGGATTAACCCCAACTCCAAAGATTTCTTTAGGCGGCAGTGATGCTAATTCACTTAACGGAAAAGGCATACAGTCAGTTAATCTTGGCATTGGTGCTCAAAATCCGCATTCCAATGACGAGTTTATTTTTATTAAAGATCTTGTTAAAACAGCAGAAATAGCCTTTGAGCTGGTTAAAAAGAATTAAGCTTATGAAAAAACTTTTACTGATTTTTTCAATTATACTTATTGCATTTCCTGAGCATGGATGTTTTGCACAGTCACCAAAAGGACATATTGTTATCATAGGCGGTGGGAAAAGACCTGACTATGTGATGAAAAAAATTGTTGAGCTTGCCGGCGGGGAGAACGCAAAAATGATAGTAATACCCAATGCAAGTTCTGAACGGCTTGAAACTGCTCAAAGACAATCCAAAGAATTAATGGGACTAGGTGCCGTCTCATCCGATTATGTCATTTTTTCAAAAGAAACTGCTGACGCTGACAGTAACCTTCGAAAATTAGAAAATATAACTGGAGTGTTTTTCTCAGGCGGTGACCAAAGTAATCTTACAAGAGATTTGCTTGGTACAAAATTGCTTAATAGAATTTATGAGATTTATAATTCAGGTGGAGTGATAAGCGGAACAAGTGCAGGAGCTGCTGTTATGAGTGAAGTTATGATAACCGGAAATGAACTTATCAATCCCGACTCATCGAATGCTTTTATTTCTATCCGAAAAAATAACATAGAAACAACAAAAGGATTTGGTTTTATTAAATCTGCAATTATTGATCAGCATTTTATTAAAAGAAAAAGACATAATCGACTTATCTCCCTAATAATCGAAAATCCAGAATTGCCGGGAATTGCAATAGATGAAGAGACATCAATAGTGGTTTATCCCGATCACACATTTGAAGTTCTTGGTGAAAGTCAGGTGCTTATTCTTGATGCGGGAAATGCAAAAAACATTCGAACAGATAAAAACGGTAATCTCCGTGCTGACGATATCAAATTGCACTTACTTATTAATGGTGACAGATATAATCTAAAAACTAAAAAAGTAGTTGAATGAAAGAAAAGTATAAAAAGTTCAAGCTTAAGGTACCGAATACTTACTTGCTGATTTTTTCATTACTGGTACTAATAGCAATAATGACATGGATAGTTCCAGGTGGTGAATATGAGCGTACAACGATGAACGGAAGGGAAGTTGTTGTTCAGAATTCATTTAAATATGTTGACAGTAATCCTCAGGGCTTTTTTGATCTTTTTATCTCACCATTAAAAGGTTTTGTTGAAGCCGGACTTATTATTGGCTTCGTTTTAATTGTTGGAGGTGCTTTTAATGTTCTTGCAAGAACGAAAGCGATAGATTCACTTATAAACAAACTTGCTAAAGCACATAAAAACTCAAAAGCGCTTCGGACTATGTTCATACCTGTTTTAATATTAATGTTTTCATTAGGCGGAGCAACTTTTGGAATGAACGAGGAAATAATTCCTTTCGTACTTATTATCGTTCCCATCTGTCTGGCACTTGGATATGATTCAATAGTTGGCGTTGCAATACCATTGGTTGGAGCTCACGTTGGTTTCGCAAGTGCATTCCTGAATCCTTTTAACGTGGGTATTGCACAGGGTATAGCTGAAGTTCCCTTATTCTCAGGAATTGGATACAGAGTTATCTGCTGGATCATATCAACTATAGTTGCAATTTTATTTTTACTTTATTATGTAAGAAAAATTTCAAAAAATCCGGAAGCAAGTCCCACCTATAATGAGGATAATGAAAGGAGAAAGAACGAGCACTTCGATCATATTTATAATAACGATAATCATTTCTCGTTAAAACACAAATTAGTACTTCTCACCTTTGCTCTTTCACTTGTAATGCTTGTTATAGGTGTTGTGGAATTTGAATGGTTCATTGAAGAAATAGCTGCTATGTTTTTTATTCTGGGAATATTAGTTGGAATAATAGGCGGACTGAAAAGTGAAGAACTAATAAAAGCATTTATTGATGGAGCGAAAGATCTTGTAGGTACAGCATTCATAATTGCATTAGCAAGAGCAACACTGGTTATATCAAGAGATGGTCAGATAATAGATACAATACTTTACGGACTCGCACCACTTATTGAATCATCATCTCCTGTTTTTGCCTCACAAAAAATGTTTGTTGTACAGGCAATAATTAATTTCTTTGTTCATTCCGGAAGCGGACAGGCTGCACTTACAATGCCTATTATGGCTCCTCTCTCTGACCTTGCTGGTGTTTCCAGGCAAACCGCAATACTTGCTTTTCAGTTAGGTGAATATACTAATATAATTATACCAACATCTGCTGTAACAATGGGCGCACTTTCAATGGCAAGAGTGCCGTGGGACAAATGGGCTAAATGGGTTTTACCTTTATTAATAATCTTTTTCATTTTAGGATTTTTATTGCTTATCCCGCCAAACCTTATGGGATGGAATTAAAAAATTTTTTTAATAAATAATTATAGATCGGAGGACTTATGAGGTTCAAATATTTACTTGGTGTTGCTTTTTTGTTTATTGCATTTGTAATGCAGGAAATACCTGCACAATCATTTCAAACAGGGGAAATAGGCATTGTGGTTAGTAATTTTGGAAGAGTAAGAGTTTTGAAGGATTCTCTCGCAGGTGTCAGACAAATTGATCGTTCAAATTTTTTAGCAGGCGTAAATGCTAATTATGTGTTCAGTTATTTGCTTTCCGCAGAACCGGAGGATTCAATGAAAAATATTGAAAACCCTCAATTGAGTGATTATGAAATTTATGGTTCCGTAAATAACTCTTATGATACAACGGGACAATCACCAGATATGTTAGTAAAACACAATGTGTATGGATGGGATGGGGGTGCTTACACATTAGTTAAGTTTTCAGTTATAAATCGGGAATCAGGCGCACTTGATACCTATATGGGTATGGAAATAATTTCACAGCTGGATGGAAGCTATGGGCTTGAATCAATTAAATATCTTTCGGATTCAAAAACCATTTCAATCTACAGAGAACCAAATTCTACTTTTGTTGGCTATAAACTGCTTTCACACAATATGCCGACATTAAAATCTATTGAGTGGTACGATGGTTATAATACAAGTAATCCAGACTTATTCAGTTGGATAAGCTATGGTCAGATTGATACACTTTATGATTCAGGTGGCGACGGTGCAGTTAGTTTCTTCGGAACTGAAGCCACAAATATCCAAGCAGGCGGAGAATTTATTTTCTGGGTTGGAATTTCAATCGGTGATAATGAAGCTGAAATGCTTACTAATATGTCTCTGGTGGAAGCAAAATATAGTCTGATAACAAGCGTAGAAGAAAGTTCTCTGCTATTTCCAACGGATTATCAATTAAAACAAAACTACCCTAATCCATTTAACCCGTCAACAAAAATTCAGTTTTCAATTCCACAGAGTGAATATGTTTCACTAAAGATTTATGATGTGCTGGGAAATGAAGTCGCCGGGTTAATAAACCATGATTTATCAGCTGGAAGTTATGATGTTCAATTTAATGCAAATAACCTTTCAAGTGGAATTTATTTCTATCAATTGATTACAGGCAGCTATTCTGAAACCAAAAAAATGAACTTAATTAAATAATTTAAAGAGGTCAACAATGAAAAGAACATTTTCCTTTTTCGTTTTGTTTTTATTTACATCCATTTTTATGTTGGATGGTGTCGCTCAAAGTTTTTACACAGGAGCAATTGGTATTACACAAAGTAATGGCGGAAGAACACGTGTTTTCGCAGATAACCTGGCAACCCGTCAGCTTGATAGAGTATCTATCCTGGTAGGTGTTAACTCATCACAAGTATTCGACTATAATCAGGATCAAAATGGCCTCATTCCAGCTGCTACTGTTGCAGCTCCTTCGTTAAGTGATTTTGAAGTGACTTCAACAATAGATAACACATATTCAAATCTTCCACCCGCAATAGAAGTGGCAATTAATGTTTATGGATGGACTAATGGAGCTTATTTACTTGTGAAAATGAATGTTAAGAATAATGAAGCTTCAGCAATTAATGCTGTTATTGGTCTTGAAGCAATTCCGCAAATCGATGGCTCCTATGGTAATGAAACTGTTCAATGGAATGCTGCTTCAAATACAGTTCTTATCAACAAAACAACATGGGCAGGAATTAAATTCTTTTCCGGTATGCAGACCGCATTAAAGTCTATTGAATGGACAAGCGGTTATGGAAATGACTCGCTCTATTATACCTGGCTAACTCAGGGATCATTTGATCCTCCATTAACTGTTGGTGTTGACGGAGCTGTTGCAATTCTTGGGCAGGCACCCATACCATTAAATCCCGGTCAGTCAACCGACTTTTATTTTGGTATTTCTATTGGAACCGATCAGGCTGCCTGCTTAGCAAATATGAATTTATGTGAAGATAAGTTTAACATTATTGTCCCGGTTGAATTAACTTCATTTACTGCAAATATTATTGGTAATAAAGTTTCGCTTAACTGGTCAACCGCAACCGAAATTAATAATTGGGGCTTTGAAATTGAAAGAAGAACTGCTGATACACCTGAGTGGATGAGAGTCGGATATAAAGAAGGTTTGGGAACTACTACAGAAGCTCAGAACTATTCATTTATTGACGACATCTCCGGTATTCAATCAGAAGTGGTTTATTACAGACTTAAACAAATAGATTTTAATGGATCATTTACATATTACGGTGAAATTGAAGTTGAAAATCGTTTTGCTCCGGATAATTTTATTTTAGCCCAGAACTATCCAAATCCTTTTAACCCATCAACAAGAATATCATTCGGCATTCCGGAGAAATCGAATGTAATACTAAGAGTATTTAATCTTATTGGTGAAGAAGTTGCACTACTTGCAAGCGGAGTTTATGAAGCAGGCACATATAGTTTTGATTTTGATGCTTCTAATCTTCCTTCAGGAATTTATGTTTATGCTCTTCAGACTGAAAATTCAGTGATCTCAAAAAAGATGACATTGTTGAAGTGATTTTTCAGTTAACGCTTTTTGTGTGAGCTATTTTTATATGGATAGATACAAACAAATAAAAGATAAGATTAAGGGGAAGTATAACTCACTTCCCCGCAATCATAAAAAAGTTGCAGATTACTTTATAGATAATTTTGACAGAATTCCGTTTCTTAATGTTCAGGATATTGCAAAAAGTACAGGAACAAGTGTTGCCTCTGTGGTGCGTTTCGCACAAAGAGTCGGGTTTGAAGGTTTCAGCGATTTACGTGAAGCTATTGCTGATACTTTTCAGGATCAGATTAATAATAAAGTAATTTTCCCTCTGTTCGATAAGCATACTGCTGATGAGGATCTCCTTACCGAAGTTGCAAACGTTGATATTGCAAATATTAATAACACACTTAACATTATTGAGCGTAAGACTTTTGATTATGTTATAAACAGAATTCTGAAAGCTGATCGCGTTTTTACAGCAGGACTAGGTATTTCATATTTGCTGGCAGAAATTCTTGCTTATCAATTAACTCAGGTTGGAATAGATTCCACAGTTCTAAAACACACACACACAGTTTTTCATGAACAGGTTTTGTTCATGAGCAAGAAAGATTTATTAATTGTGTTTTCATTTCCCCCTTATTCAAAAGAAACGGTTGAAGTATCTGCGTTTGCTAAAGAAAAAGGAATAGATGTAATTGCAATAACAAATAAGCAGGCATCGCCTGTCACATTTCATACAAAAGCAAATCTTATTGTAAAAAGTGAAAATATGCTGTTCACAAATTCATTCGCAGCAATTTCAGTATTGATAAATGCAATTGCAACAGCCTGCGCAATTAAAAAGAAAAGCAAAGCTCAAAAAATTCTCAAAGAAACCGAAGAAATTATGGAAAGTCAGAATCAGATTATTACCGGGAGTGAAAGATGAAAAAATTATTTATCCTGATTACAGTTATCCCATTCCTGCTTTTTGCGGGAACAACAGGAAAGCTGGTCGGAACAATCAAGGATGCACAAACTGGGGAACCCCTTATTGGCGCTAACATACTTATTGAGGGAACAGATTTCGGTGCTGCCACTAATGTTAGAGGCGAATACGTTATTCTTAACATTCCACCTGGAAGATATAATGTCCGCGTCAGCTTCATCGGGTATGAAACAATTCTTTATACAGATGTAGTTATAATTGTCGATCAAACAACACAACTCTCGGCAGAAATCAAACCGGTTTCCATTGAGGTTGATGAGGTCGTTGTAACAGCAGTTGCTCCGATGATAAGAAAAGATCTTACAAGTTCAATTTCTGTTATAAACAGGGAGCAGATTGAAGCACTGCCCGTTTCTACTTTCACTCAGCTACTTTCATTGCAGGCCGGAGTTGTTACATCAGGAAATAATCTTCACATCAGAGGAGGAAGATCAAATGAAATTGCTTTTCTTGTTGATGGAATGTATGTAACCGATCCGCTGTTAGGTGGTTTAGCAACACAGATTAGTAATGATGCTATTCAGGAAATGAGTTTGCTTAGCGGAACCTTCAATGCTGAATACGGTAACTCAATGAGCGGTATTGTGAATATCGTAACAAGAGATGGATCAGAAAAATTTTCTGCAAAACTTGAAGGAAGAACAAGTGAATTTGGTGTTGATAAATACAGCCGGCTTCATGAAAACCGAGTGAACGGTAGTATAAGCGGACCGTTGTTTATGCCTGAATTGAAATATTTTGTTTCTGCCGAACTGGACAAACGAGGGAATTATTTACCATTTGGATATAATGATGAGAAAACCATTTTTACAAAACTTACAACAACCTTAATTCCTTATGTGAAAATTTCACTGGCTAATAGAGGCAGCATAGGAAAAAGGCAGAGCTACAGCCACGCATACAAGTTTATTCCCGAACAATACTTAAGGAGAAAAACCGATAGCTGGCAAAGTTCTATGACTCTAACTCATACTATTGCAAATAACTTTTTTTACGATATCCGAGCTTCTTACTTTAACCAGGGATATTATTCAGGAGTTGATAAAGACACATCCGAATATCTTGCAAGCAATCAGTTCGAATATTTTGAGGATATTAGTACCGGGTTTGAGTTTTACAGAAAAGCTAATCCGCTGCAACTTACAGACAGCAGAACAGCAACATTTGATCTGAAAGCTGATGCAGTTTGGCAATTAGGATTAAAGAATGAAATTAAATTCGGAGCCGCTTTTAAAAAACATAAATTAAGATTATTCAGCATCTTCGATCCTAAACGAACATTCCCATATATAGATGATTACAATACCGAACCTTTTGAATTAGCCGGCTATGCTCAGGATAAAATTGAATTGCCGTATCTTGTAATAAATCTGGGGCTGCGATACGATTATATGAATGCAAATGTTGAATTCAGGGAAAATCCGCTTGCCCCCAATTCAATTATTAAGGTTAAATCTCGTTCTCAGCTTTCTCCAAGGGTTGGAATTGCACATCCAATTTCAGATAGAACAAAGCTTCATTTTTCATATGGTCACTTTTTCCAAAATCCAGATTTTCAGTACTTATTTGAGAACAACCAGTATGATTTGAATGTAAGAGAACCATTATTTGGTCAGCCAAGTCTTGATGCTCAAAGAACTATTTCATACGAAGTTGGAATAGCTCACCAGTTTACGGACAGAATTGCACTTAATGTTACAACTTACTATCGTGACATAACAGGATTAATAGGCACACGATATTACTTTCCTTACGTTGATGGAAGATTCACTGGCTACACACTTTATGTAAATGAAGATTATGCTAATATTAAAGGTCTTGAAGTTTCACTCGATGTAAGAAGAAGCAGAAATTTTTCAGGCGGACTTACCTATACATACTCAGTTGCTAAAGGAAGTGCTTCTTCTGAAAGAGAGCAATACCCGGGCACTCAGGAATCAACTCAACTTTATTTCCTTGATTTTGATCGGACCCATGTTTTCAATGCCAGTGGTACATATTTAATTCTTGAGAATGAAGGTCCGGACATATTTGGAGCTAATATTTTTGAGAATATGGATATAAGCCTTATTGCAAGAGCAAGTTCCGGAACTCCATATACGCCCGGAGGTAGAGATGTGGGATTTGTTGTTAGAAATTCATTACGTCAGCCAGGAAACTATAATATTGATCTTATGATCGGCAAAGAATTTGAGTTTGGTGCAAAATATAAATTACGTTTGTTTGCTGAATTCTTAAACCTAACAGATCATAGAAACATAATATATGTTTATCGTGATACAGGTGAACCCGATTTTACATTTGAAGGGGCTTTATCGCCTGAGTATATGCAGGATCCTTCTAACTTCGGTCCGCCAAGATCAATCCGGCTTGGTTTAACATTCAGATTTAATTAATCATTGAGTAAAAGGTTGATTATTATGAGAAGATATTTTTTAATAACATTATTCTTATTGTTTGCGGTAAATGTTTTTTCACAGGTTGGCAGGGATGGCGATGATTATCCCGTAGATCTTGAAAAAATATTTTCTATCAGGGATAGAGCCGGCGGAACACATAATGCCAGCAACATAGGTTTGTTTTTTGAAAATCGCGGAAAACTTTATCCGCGTAGAATAACACAAGGACCTTCCGGCGAATTTCCAATCAATAGCGGAAAGCATTACATATACAGAATTAACCCTATGGTTGGGATTCCCGGCAATGTTATTCAGGGACGCTATACGAATAATGAAGAGTGGGAAGCAGCAGGCGGATTCCAGAATCCTGATCTTTCACAAATTGCTTTCAGTGATAAGCCGCAAACCTGGCACCCTGTAAATGGCTGGCCGGTAAAAGACGAAAATGGCAATCCTATTTTCCTTTCGGATCAGGATAGTTACTGTGCATATAATGACAGTAATAATACGGTTAGTATACTTGGTATTCAGGTTGAACAAATAGGATATACATATGGCGTCAAGTTTGCCCAGAACATCATCTTCTTCAAATATATCATTACCAATCAGAGTGATAAGGATTACGACAGTCTCTATTTTGCTCTTTATAACGATCTTGATATCGGAAATATAAGCGGAGGCGTTCCGGAATATGATGATGATAAAATTGATTTCATTAAAGAAAAGAATTTCCTCTATTTCCATGATGCCGATAATTATTCATCCGAATGGCCTGATGGCAAAGTCGGTATGATGGGTGTTGCTTTTCTTAAAACTCCTGAAATTAACGGTATGCAGCTTGGTATAACTGATATGCACTACAATCTTTATTATGATGACAGAGATATTGACACCGTACAGTATGGCATTATGTCCAGCAGTCCATCACTTTATAATTCACCATTAGGTTCGCAGTATTTCCATCTTGGAAATAATACCGCTGTAAATTACTGTGACCCTGCAACCATTCCGGAATCAGGACTTGATATTGTTGCAAATATCAGCTCTGGTCCATATACTTTAAGAAGTGGTGAGAAGCTTGAATTTTACACAGCAATTATTGCAGGTGAAGATCTTGATGAACTACTTTTATACCTCGATCAGGCATATAAAGTTCTTGATTTCGACTTTGAAATAAGTAAACCACCGGTAACTCCAACACTATACTCTTATGCGGGAGATAAAGAAGTTACTCTTTACTGGAATGATGTGGCTGAATATTCATTTGATAATTTTTCAGGCGAGTATGATTTTGAAGGTTATCGACTTTATAAGAGTCTGGATAAAGGTGTAAGCTGGCAGTTACTGGCGGACTTTGATAGGATAAATGATATCGGGCTAGACCGCGGGCTTCAGTACAGCTATACTGATAAAAATGTTGTTAACGGGATTGAATACTGGTATTCTATAACAGCGTATGACAGAGGGGATGAGCAGCTCGAAAGCCTTGAAAGTCCGAAGGGCTCCAATCCTGATGCTATTAATCTCAATTCAGTCATACCAATTTCCTCTGCTTTAGGCAGAACTCCTGTTACATCAAATTCTGCTGAACATTTTGGTACCGGACTTTCAAATTATATCCTCACTCCCGCTCCGGTTGATGATGAATCAATCTCCAACAGTACCTATGAAGTTTTCTTCAACTTTACAACAAGAACAGACCGGGGTAAACTAAAAACAAAAGTTGAAGTTACTATTGTAGATTCATCAAAAACGCTTCCTCACCAGTACGGGCTTGCATTCAAGACCGACAGAATTTTTGATATTGTTGATCTTACAACAGGAAATGTATTGAAAGAGGATAACACATATTTACCGCGCGCATATCCGGGTGTTCGTTATTCAGCAAATGGAAGTGTAATACCGGGTATTGAATTCAGAGTATATGAACCAAATCCATCAGCACCGCTTGATTCGTTGCCGGTGAAGAATGACAGACTTGCATTTGGTTATTCGATCAATGCTGTTAAAAATAATGTGGATACTGTTCTGAAGAATCGCCCGTTTAGCATTGATAAGCTGCAATCAACCGAAGACGGAATAATTCTTGAATTGAAAGCCCCTGACATTATTGAGAATGTTTCAAGAGTTAGCGGAACAGATAACTTTGAAATTGATTTTACAGTAAATGATGAAACACAGTTGATTAATGCACTTCATCTTATTTCTGTTACGAACAGAGGTTTTGATGCAGGCGAGGGATTTATTTCTGTTCTTATTAAAAGAGACACAGTTGAAGTTACAGCAGATTCATTAAAAAATCTCAGTTCTTTTACAATAAATGGAATTAGAGGAGTTGTTAAATTTCCACCAAACAATCCGCCTTCGCCGGGCAACATTATCTCTTTAACTACTGTTAAGCCTGTTCAACCTAATATTCTGGATAGATACAGGTTCTCAGTAAACGCGCCGGTAATTAATAATGAAACCATACAAAGAGATATAAGTAAAATAAGGGTTGTCCCGAATCCTTATGTGGTTTCATCGTTGTATGAGCCGGAGTTTGGTGAATTAAGAAGAGAACCTTTGAGACAGATTCAGTTTATAAATCTTCCCCCCGAATGTACGATTTATATTTTCACTGTTGATGCTGATCTCGTAAAAACAATCCACCACAGTTCGACTACCGGAACTGCTGTATGGGATCTTCGTGCTGAAGGCAATAGGGAAATCGCACCCGGAGTTTATATTTATGTTGTAAAATCTCAGGACAGCGAGCACATGGAACGTTTTGCGGTAATTAAGTAGTAAACCGGAGTTTGACATGATAAAATATATTTTAACATTTTTGCTTTTAATAACAGTACAAATTTCTTTTGCACAAAATCCGAATTTGGGTGCAAGCGGTGCTCAGTTTCTTCAAATCCCGATAGGAGCCAGAGCTGAAGCAATGGGCGGTGCAATAATCGGACTCACAGATGATGCCTCTTCGGTATTCTGGAATCCTGCCGGTATTGTTAAGGTTAAAAATTTTCAGGCGTTTTTCTCATATATTGATTGGTTTACTATGTTTGATGTAAATGCCGCTTCACTGGTTTATAATGCCGGAGATGCGGGATCCTTTGCCGCCAGTATGATTGTGTTCAGTACAGGCAAAATGGAAATCACTACGGAAACAGAACCGAATGGCACCGGCAGGTTTTTCGACGCTAGTGACCTGGCACTCGGAGTTTCTTACGCAAGATATTTAACTGACCGTTTCAATGTCGGTGTAACCGTCAAATATGTTAATCAGCGGATATGGAATGAAACCGCTTCCGGTTTTGCATTTGATATCGGAACTCAGTACCAGTTGGATTTTCAGAATCTAACTATTGCAATGTCAATGACTAATTTTGGCAGTGATTTAAAATATGACGGTCCGGATCTCGATCTTACTCATCGAAAGGATAACAATTTTCCAATTAGCAGATTGGCTCCGGGCAGGTTAATTACTGATGATTATCCTTTGCCGTTGAATTTCCAGGTTGGAGTCGGCTTCGACATTTTTGAAACTGATTTCATTAAGATTAAAGGCGCAATCGATGTTACGCATCCAAATGACAATCAGGAAAGAGCGCATTTTGGAACTGAATTTTCATTTTTCGATCGGTTATATTTACGCGGAGGTTATAAATTAAATTATGATGATCAGACCTTCGCTTTTGGAGCAGGTGCTAATCTCCTATGGTCAGGAAATGCGGTCTACTTTGATTATGCATACTCAATCTATGATATTTTACCAAGCGTCCATAGAATCGCAATAAGATTAAGTTTTTAATTATGTACATAAAAAAGAAATACTTTCAGGCATTTTTAGTTCTTATTTTAATTTTGAATCATTCTGAGGGATTACCTTGCACAACGGCTGTTGTATCAGGCAAAGCCACTAATGATGGCAGACCATTACTGTTAAAAAACCGTGATACAGGTGAGTTACAGAACAGAATAGTTTTCTTCTCTGATGGCAAGTATAGATTTATTGGACTTGTAAACTCACCCGATAAAAATAATCATGAAGTCTGGGTCGGCTTTAATGAGGCTGGATTTGGTATAATGAATTCTGCTTCTTATAATCTTAAAAGTAGCGATGATACAACAAAAATCTCTGATCTTGAAGGCGTTATTATGAAAATGGCGCTTGATAAATGTGCGACCGTTGATGATTTTGAAAAAATGCTTGAGGATCTTCCGAAACCTCTTGGTGTTGAGGCTAACTTTGGCGTTATTGATGCTTATGGCGGGGCTGCATATTTTGAAACAAATAATTTTGATTACATCAAGTATGATGTTAATGATCCGGATATTGCTCCTGAAGGTTATCTTATAAGAACAAATTATTCTTTTGCAGGCAAAGAAAATAAAGGTTACGGTTACATAAGGTACGCAACAGCAGCCGGACTTTTTGAAAATCAAATTAAGGACGGTAAAATTTCTTTTGAATTTCTGATAAACGATGTACCTCGCTGTCTGGTACATTCCTTCACAAATACCGATCTTGCAGAAAATCTTCCTGAATCTGTTAACGATAAAGATTATGTTTACTTCAGAGACTATATACCCAGATACTCAACTTCAGCAGCAGTTGTGGTCCAGGGAATTAAGGAGGACGAATCACCCCTTTTGACAACTATGTGGACTATACTTGGATTTCCGCTTACTTCTGTTACAATACCATTATGGCTTGCAGATGACGGTTCATTACCAGCAATTCTTATGGGCAATGAATCAGGTAACGCACCTCTATGTGACCTTGCACTTCAACTTAAGGACAAAGTATTCTCTTCACAAAATGATGCAAGGGAAAACTATATCAATGTATCTGCTTTAATGAATAAAGAAAATACAGGTGTTTATCAGAAAATTATTCCGGTTGAAGAACAGATAATGAAACATGCATTGAAAAGTTTAGATAAATGGCGTTCTTCCGGATTAGTTGAAAATGAGATTAAAAAGTTTTATCAGTGGATTGATGCTACTGTTATTGAAAATATCAATTCAAAATTGAAGATTGAAAATTGATATCTTCTGATGAAATCCTTATTTAAAATATTCTGCTTCCCCATCATTATTTTCACTTTAACCTGTAATTTATCCGCTCAGGGTTACGTATGTGCTGTTGGCGGTGGCTCAGAAAATTATAATAGCTGGAGCGATGCACCTTATAACTGGATTGTTCAGAAAGCTGACAGCGGCAAGATAATTATTCTTGGAACCGGCAGCGCAACAACCTGGCTCCCGAATTATTTTATGTCGCTGGGTGCAGATACTGCTTATAATAAAACAATTGGTTCAATAGCAGCTGCAGATCTTCAGGAAACTTATGATGAACTGATTACAGCAAAAGCAATTTTTATTCGTGGTGGTGATCAGTGGAATTATATCCGTTTTTGGAAGGGAACAAAAACAGATTCAGCACTAAACTATATTTTTCAGAATGGAGGAGTAATTGCCGGTACAAGCGCAGGTCTGGCAGTGCTTGGTGATGTTGATTTCAGTGCAAGATTTGGCACTGTTTATCCAGATGAAGCATTACTAAATCCATTTAATAACTATATGCAGTTTGAAGATAACTTTCTCAATCTGGTTCCTGATGTATTATTTGACTCTCACTTCATTGAACGCGCACGACATGGCAGATTAGTCGCAATGCTTTATAACCGTTACTTTGCAACCGGAAGAAGTTTAATAGGAATTGGTGTCGATGACCGGACAGCATTTTGCGTTTCGCCGGACGGAGTTGGAGAAGTAATGGGAAGCGGTGCAGTTTCAATTTTTACTATTGATGATGAAACCGACTTACAACAAATTAGCGCAGGTGATTATACTATCGAAAAAATGAAATGCGATCAGCTTACAAATGGATGGAAATACGATTTAAACAATAGGCAGATTGCTTTTATACCAGCTTCAGCAAAAGAGGTTGATACACTGCGTGAATGGGAATTCCCTCTGACTGATTTCTGGATTACCGGATCGGATAATATTTCACAGCATCTTCAGACGAGCTTTTCAAATTTTATTGCCAATGTAAATCCGGATAAGTTTGTAATCATTTCCCATCCTGGATTTTCAACTCAATTAAATACACTTATTTCATTTCTTAATCAGGGTTCGGCAAACTATGAAGTAGTTTATTTAAATAATTCAATGCTTAATGATCCGGCGATTTCACAAACGATTGGAGATGCAACCAATTTCGTTTTTGCGGGAGATTCATTAAATATTTTATCTTCTTTAAACGATACAGCTACTCTTATTGGCGGAATGTTTAATCAAAAAACTTTAGTTGATAAGACTCCCGTATTCTTTTTTGGCAAGTCAGGTAAAATAGCCGGACAGTATTATACAGATAATCTTTACACCGATGTATATGCTGCTTACCGTGGAAAAATGACAAACAATGCGGGATTAAATCTCTTTGGTGATTTTATTTTTGAACCGATGCTGTATGATGCAAGTGATATGTATGAAAACAAGATGTCGTCTGTTCTTTGGGGAATGATGAAAAACAGGAGCCGATTTGGTGTTTACCTGCACGGAAATGCAATGTCGGTTTTTAAGTCAAGTCAAAAAATAGTAAAAGGTTACGGCAGTCTTCCACCTGTTTATATTGATGCTTCACTAACAACTTATGTTGATTCATCAACTTTTGTAGCAAGCGGAGGTGTTGGACCCAGACAGGCAGTTGCTATGAACAATCTCAGGTACAGCATTACAACATGGGATGGATATGCATATTTGATTGAGGAAGGTAAATTTGATTACGGAACGTCTGTTAATGATGATGGTTCATCTATTATAAAAGATTTTGTATTGTATCAGAATTATCCGAATCCTTTTAATCCCGTAACTAAAATCAGTTGGCAGTCCTCGGCAGGCAGTTGGCAATCATTAAAACTATTTGATATACTTGGAAATGAATTAGCTAAATTGATTGATGAATATCGACCGGCTGGCAGGCACGAAATTGAATTCAATTCACAGCAGATTACAAATAACAAACAAATTTCCAGCGGCGTGTATTTTTACCGGTTAACCGCCGGAAATCATTCAGAAACAAAATCAATGATATTAATGAAATGATGAAATGTTTATTATTTATCTTTCTCTTTTTTTCTATTAATCTCTTTCCACAGTTGATTAAGACTCCGCTTGAAAATAATAATTATGAAAAACTTACATCTTATGAAGAACTGACTGAGTTTATTTACTATCTGGAAGATTTATCCGATGTGCTAACAGTTGAAGTTATAGGAAAATCTGTCGAAGGCAGAAATCTCTATGCACTAAAATATTCTAAATCAGAGTTTGGAAAAGATGATGCGAAAATTAAAGTATTGTTCTTTGCCCAGCAGCATGGCAATGAGCAGTCCGGTAAAGAAGGAGCTTTGCTATTAGCAGTCAATTTGTTGAAACCGGAAAACAAATACTTGTTTGATAAAATTGATCTCATATTAATTCCCCAGATGAATCCCGATGGCTCTGAAATAAATCAAAGAAGAAACGCAAATAGTATTGATCTTAACAGAAATCATTTAATTTTAACTGAACCAGAAACTATTGCACTCCATAAACTATTCAACAATTACTTGTTTGAGGTGACGCTTGATGTACACGAGTATTTTCCATACACCCAAAGCTGGGAGCAATTCGGTATCTATAAACGTGCTGATGAACAGTTAGGCTTGCTGACAAACCTGAATGTATCAGAAAAAATAAGGAAATACTCTAAACAAAAAGTTTTACCATTCGTTGAAAATTATTTATCGCAGCTTCGTTTTTCATTTAATGAATATCTTGTGGGGGGACCTCCAGATAAAGAGAGGTTAAGGCACAGTACTGTTGATATAAATGATGGAAGGCAAAGTTTTGGAATTCAGAATACGTTATCATTTATACTTGAGGGAAAGAATGGTAAAGATTATGCTGTTGAAAATATAAGGCATCGTTCGGAAGGACAATCATCTGCAATGATGAGTCTGCTTAAGTTCGGATATCAAAATAAAGATGAAATTAAATCCATGATTGCTGAAGAAAGAAATACACTCGCTGTTTCCGGTTCACCAGTTGTAATCAGAATGGATCATATAAATAAGGGCGAAAAATTTATATTACCGGTTGAAGATGTAAGAACCGGTCATCAAAAAGTATTTGAAGTTAACCAGTATTATTCGGACGTGAAAAATATTTACCAGATATCTGTACCCGATGCTTATCTGGTTCCTAGGAATGATTCTTTGCTGATGTCCTTTATAATCAACCATGGAATAGAATACAGTGATGAGCTACCCGAACATTTAAATATCGAAAAGTATATTATAACTTCAATAGATTCTATTGTATTAGAAGATGAAAAAATGGCGGCACCTAAATTTAAGGTGCATAAGAAAAATCTGAGTGAAATCAGTTTGGATTATATTCTTATACCCACAAACCAGTTAAAGAAGAATGTAATTGTAGCTGCTTTTGAAATAAGATCAATGCACGCAATCTATCATTATGATTTATTTAGTTACATGATAAAAGAAGAAGAGTATCCTGTAATAAGAGTGTTTAAAGATTAGTTTTTGCTGTTTGAAATAAGATGTAATTCCATTCGAATGAATATATGAATCTCTAGGATTTTTATGAGGGGATTTATTTTCTTTCCGATACCAAAATAGAATAGTAAAAATTCTTAGCAACCCCACATTTATTTTTCCATCTCCTCACTCAAATTCGCAACAAGAATTTCTACCTGTTCTTCACTGCCTAGCAAATCCTGCAATGTGATTTTACTTAATAATCCATCAAGCATTGTTTGTACAGTTTTCCATAATGAACGAATTGAACAGTCGATGGAGTTTGTACAAATGCTTTCCACACCCGAGTGAAGATCACAAAAAGTGGACTCATATAATTTCCCGCCAAGTGATGTAAGAATATCCCCGACCAATATCTCGTTTGAAGGACGTGCAAGTTTATATCCGCCGGTTTGTCCTCGTGAACTTTCAACAAATCCTGCTAGCCGAAGCAGACGAAGAATTTTTCCAACATTAGCTTCTGAAAGCTTTTCCTGATCACTGAGCTCGGGTATAGTCATCCCGTTACCGGAACTGTCTTTCCCGATCCTTAATAATAGTCTTAAACCGTATTCTTCCTGTGAACTGAATTTCATAAGCATCATCCTGAATTTATTTCAGGATCTTTTGTTATTAATTGAGATCCCGAAACAAGTTCGGGATGAAAAAATAATTTATCCTTTGAACACAGGTATTTTAGATCCGCAGGCTTTTGCATGCATTACCTGTGCAAACTGCTCAGGTGTTATTGATGGACCCTGCGCAGAGCATTCTTTGTTAAAAACTTCAACTAAATTATTTGCAATGTGTTGAGCATTATAGCCTTCAATATCCATTCTTCGCATAAAATAAATTAGCTCTCCATTTTTGAAAAGAGCAACACTTGGCGATGAAGGAGGAAAACCTTTTATATGCTGACGAATGCGATCAACGGCATCTCGTTCCTGTCCGGCAAATCCAGAATAGAGTTTATCAGGAATAATATTATTCTGTAAAGCAAGTGATACGCCAGGTCTTGCACTTCCGGCAGCACAACCACATACAGAGTTGATCATTACCAAAACTGTTTTATCATCTTTAACGTTAATTACATTGTCAACATCTTCAGGTGTAAGAAGTTCTGAAAATCCGACAGCAGCTAATTCATCTCTCATAAATTGAACCGACCCCTGATCGTACATGGGTGGTCTTTGTGAAACATTGAACATTTTTTACTCCATTTAATTATAATTCAAAATTCAAAGGTCAAAAGTCAAAAATGAATTCAGAACAATTTTTTGAATTGTGCTTTCTTACTTTTGACTTTTTATTATAAAAATCCTAATTCCAGTTTTGCAACTTCAGACATCATATCTTTATCCCACGGCGGACTCCAAACAAGTTCAATTTTTGCATCGTTTACTTCCGGCATTGCTTTAACTTTTCCTTCAACTTCTGGTGGAAGTGAACCTGCAACCGGACAGGCAGGTGATGTCAGAGTCATTTTTATTTTAACGTTTGCGTTATCATCAATAGCAATTTCATAAATCAACCCAAGCTCAAAAATATCAACCGGAATTTCCGGATCGTAACATTGCTTAAGTGTCTGAATTATTTTTTCTTCTAATTCCTGTTTATTTAATGCAGCCATTTCTTTCTTACTCTTTCTCTTAAACTTACTCTGTGGTTGCCTTTTCCTGCTTTCCTTCAAGAGCATTCATCATAGTATGCCAGGCTAGTGAAGCACATTTAACACGTGCAGGAAAATCTCTAACTCCTGCAAAAACTGCCAGTTTACCAAGATCTTCAATATCCGGATTGTCACCGAGCTTACCTGTAACCAGGTCATGAAAGCGGTGAAATATTTTTTCAGCTTCCTCTTTGGTTTTGCCTTTTATCATTGAGGTCATCAGTGATGCGGAAGCTTTCGAAATTGCACACCCTGAACCTTGAAATGAAATATCATTAATGTTTCCATTATCAAAACGGAGATAAATATCTAAATGATCACCGCATAATGGGTTGTAACCTTCGGCAAAACGCGAAGGATTTTCAATCTTCCTGAAATTTCTTGGCGCTTTGTTGTGGTCTAATATTACCTGCTGATAAAGTTCTCTTAATTCCTGATCCATTTTATTTAACCTTAAGTATTAACCAAATACTTCCAAAATTTTCTTTAATCCTGCAACAAGTAGATCAACTTCTTCTTTGGTATTATACATTCCAAAAGAGGCACGTGATGTAGCCGGAATGTTAAATCGTTTCATTAATGGTTGAGTGCAATGATGACCGGTTCTTATCGCTACTCCTTCAAAATCTAAAAAAGTACCTACGTCATGAGGATGAACATTTTCAAAATGAAATGATAAAACGCTTATTTTTTCTTTCGCTGTTCCTATAATTCTTAAACCAGTTAAATCAGAAACCGCTTCGGTTGCATAAATAAGAAGTTCATTTTCATACCGGGCAATGTTTTCAAGTCCGATTTTTTCAATGTACTCAATTGCAGCTCCGAGTCCGATTGCGCCTGAAATATGAGGCGTACCGGCTTCAAACTTGTGAGGCAGTTCGTTGTAAGTGGTTTCTTCAAACGTTACCTTTGAGATCATATCACCTCCACCCATATAAGGAGGCATTGCATCGAGATGATTTACTTTTCCGTAAAGTATTCCGATTCCTGTCGGACCATAAAGTTTGTGACCGCTGAATGCAAGAAAATCACAATCTAGTTCCTGAACATCAATAGGCAAATGGTTTACGGCCTGCGCAGCATCCAGCATTACGGGAATATTGTGGGAGTGAGCCAGGTCAATTATTTTTTTTACAGGATTTACAGTACCTAAAGAATTTGAAGCATGTACAACAGAAATAAATTTTGTGCGTTTGTTGATCATCTTTTCAAATTCTTCAAAGATCAACTCTCCATCATCATTAATGGGAATTACTCTTAGCTTCGAATTCTTTTCCTGACAAAGCATTTGCCACGGGACTATATTAGAATGATGTTCCATATGAGAAATGATGATTTCATCACCTTCGTTAATATTTTCCCGGCCATAAGTGGATGCAACAAGGTTTACTGACTCAGTAGTACCACGAGTAAATATTATTTCATTCTTACCGAGAGCATTAATGAATTTCTTAACGATAATTCTCGACTCTTCAAAAGCTTCTGTGGCTTCCTGGCTTAATGCATGTACTCCCCGATGTATATTCGCATTATACTTTTTGTAATAGTTGTTTTCTTTATCAATTACATATTGCGGCTTTTGTGTTGTTGCAGCATTATCAAGGTAAACAAGGGGTTTACCATGAACAGTAGTTTTCAGAATAGGAAAATCATTCCTGATTTTCTCAACATCATATCTCTTATTGTTCTGAGTAAAAACAGCTGCAGTTTTTGTATGCATATTAAACTTTCAACTAATTAAAGCGTTGAGAAATAATCTTTTCCAGATAATCTCTCAGAGCGGGGATTTTTATTGATGTAATCACATCACTTGCAAATGCATGAATAAGTATGCCTGTTGCCGCTTCATCACCAATTCCTCTTGATTTCAGATAGAACAACGCATTCTGATCAAGCTTGCCGATTGTAGCTCCATGCGAACATTTAACATCATCAGCAAAAATTTCAAGCTGTGGTTTTGTGTTCATTACCGCATCATCGGATAAAAGGATAGTATTATTTTCCTGAAAGGCATTCGTTTTCTGTGCATCTTGTCTTACCATTACTTTTCCGTTAAACACACCCTTGGATTTATCCTGGAGGATACCCTTATAATGCTCGTGACTAACACAATGAGGTTTTGCGTGATCAATCATTGTATGAGCATCAAATAATTGATCATCCTTAATCATAAATAATCCGTTAAGCGTGCACTCACTTCCTTCATCATTAAACCGTGCATTGAAGTCATTACGGGATAACTCGGCTCCGGTAGAGATAAGGTGAGATGAGAAATTGCTTGACCTTTCCTGATCAACTTCCATTCTTGCAATGTGAAAAGACTTGCTGCTTTCTTCCTGAAGTCTTATATGATCAATTATGGCATTTTCATCAGTTACAATTTCCGTAACTGAATTAGTGAAATAAATACTATTATCATCTGAAACATAATGTTCAATTATAGTTACCTGAGAATTCTTTCCGGCTACAAAAAGATTCCTCGGTTGCGTGTATATTTTCTTATCCGAAGTTGTTAAGAAAATAACATGAATCGCATTCTCAACAATTTTCCCGTTAGGGACATAAATAAAAGCGCCATCTTTAGTAAATGCAGTACTGAGGGCAGTAAAGATCTGGTTCTCCTGTGATGCATATTTACCAAAATGTTTTTCAATTACTGGATTGTTGTTTTTTATTTCATCAGCGAGAGATGATACAATAACATTTTTTGGTATCTCCTCTAATCTGGATAACTCCCGCGAAAAATGTCCGTTTACAAAAACCATCAAACTATGTTCAAGTTCATCAAATAGAAAGTTTGTAATTCGTTTCGGATCAACAGTTATTCTATCTCCGGGAATAAAATTATGTTTAAGAATGGGAGAGATGTTTGTGTATTTCCATTCCTCATCTTTCTGAGTTGGTAATGAAAGTTTGGTGAATTCATCAAGAGCGGATTTCCTCAATTGATGAAAATGAGATGTCTTCTCTCCGTTTAATGATTTTTCAAATTCCTGAAACTGGTTGATGAAATATTGTTTTATATCTGTTTTATTTTTCATTACACTTTTTTTTACATTTTATAACACACTACTTAAAAAAATTGTTTAATAGTTATTCTTACTCTCACCCTTTGGGGAGATCGAAGGGGCTTATACCACTACTTCAGCCTTACCGTTCTTAACCCAGTCGTAGCCTTTTTCTTCAAGCTCAAGAGCTAATTCTTTACCTCCCGACTTAACTATTTTACCATTATAAAGAACATGAACGAAATCCGGTACTATGTAATTGAGCAGTCTCTGATAGTGGGTTACCAAAACAACGGCTTTATCAGATGATTTTAATTTGTTAACACCATTAGCAACTATTCTGAGGGCATCAATATCAAGTCCTGAATCAGTTTCATCAAGCAAAGCAAGCTTAGGATTTAAAACTGCCATTTGAAAAATTTCATTTCTTTTCTTCTCACCGCCGGAAAATCCTTCATTAACAGCACGGCTTAAAAACTTTTGATCAAGTTCAACAAGTTTGCTTTTTTCCTTTAAGAGAGAAAGAAATTCCATCGCGTCAAGTTCTTCTTCACCCCTGTATTTACGAATCTCATTGACAGCAGTCTTTAAAAGATTTGTATTGCTGACACCTGGTATTTCAACCGGATATTGAAATGCAAGAAAAACACCCTCTCTTGCTCTGTCTTCAGGTGCAAGTTCCAAAAGATTTTTTCCATTGTAAAATACTTCGCCTTTTGTAACTTCGAATTCTTCTCTTCCTGCAAGAACCTGTGCAAGAGTTGATTTACCAGAACCATTAGGTCCCATTATGGCATGAACTTCACCAGCATTAACCTTTAAATCTATTCCTTTCAGGATTTCATTTCCATTAATGCTAGCGTGTAAATTTTTTATTTCTAATAACATTTTGTTTCCTATTTACTTTTCGATTTCTTGTCTTTTCATTCCTCCGAAAGCAGGAATCTATTTTATTAAACTTTTGGATTCCCGCCTTCGCGGGAATGACATTCTTCCTTAAGCCCTCTCCTTAGGATAGGGTTTGGGTGAGGCTTTTTATCCCACACTTCCTTCAAGTGATATGCTCAATAACTTCTGTGCTTCCACAGCAAACTCCATTGGAAGCTCTTTGAAAACTTCTTTACAATAACCATTAACAATTAAGCTTACAGCATCTTCTGTTGATAATCCTCTCTGATTAAGATAAAATATCTGATCTTCACCAATTTTCGATGTAGTGGCTTCATGCTCAACCTGTGCAGAAGGATTGTTAATTTCTAAATATGGAAAAGTATGAGCACCGCATTTATCGCCAAGCAGAAGAGAATCGCATTGTGAGAAATTTCGTGCATTCTCGGCTTTCTTTGTAATCTTTACCAAACCGCGGTAACTGTTCTGACTTCTTCCAGCGGAAATTCCTTTTGAAACAATTGTGCTTTTTGTATTCTTTCCTATATGAATCATCTTTGTTCCGGTATCTGCCTGCTGCATATTATTTGTTACTGCGACAGAATAAAATTCACCTATCGAATTATCTCCCTGCAAAACACAGCTTGGATATTTCCAGGTAATAGAAGATCCGGTTTCAACCTGCGTCCAGCTGATTTTAGAATTAACACCACGGCATGCCCCACGTTTTGTAACGAAGTTATAGATTCCGCCTTTGCCATCTTTATCACCGGGGTACCAGTTCTGAACAGTTGAATATTTTATTGTAGCATTATCGAGAGCAACAAGTTCAACTACTGCTGCATGCAGTTGGTTTTCATCTCTCATTGGTGCTGTACATCCTTCAAGATAGCTGACATAAGCGCCTTCATCAGCAACTATAAGAGTTCTTTCAAACTGCCCTGTGTTAGCAGCATTAATTCTGAAATAAGTTGAAAGTTCCATCGGGCAGCGTACACCTTTTGGTATATAAACAAATGAACCATCACTGAATACTGCCGAGTTTAAGGTAGCATAATAGTTGTCAGTATAAGGAACAACACTACCTAAATACTTCTTTACCAGATCAGGATGTTCTATTACAGCCTCTGAAAAAGAACAGAATATCACACCCATTTCTCTAAGCTTATCTTTAAATGTTGTGGCAACAGAAACAGAATCAAAGACTGCATCAACAGCAACACCTGCAAGTATCATCTGTTCTTCAAGTGATATCCCTAGCTTCTTATAAGTTTCTAAAATCTCTGGCTCGACTTCATCAAGACTATTATATTTGGGAGTTTTCTTTGGTGCTGAATAGTAGGAAATATCCTGATAATCGACCGGAGGATATTTAACATTGGGCCATTTTGGTTCTTCCATTGTTAACCAGTGTCGGTAAGCTTTCAGTCTCCATTCTGTCATCCACGCAGGTTCATTCTTTTTAGCTGAAAGCTGGCGGATAATATCTTCATTTAATCCTTTAGGAAGACTATCGGCCTCAATATCTGTTATAAATCCGTATTTATATTCCCTGTTTGCTAATTCTTCAATTTTCTCGGTTTCGGTAGTGCTCATTTTTACTCCGATTTTGGCATTTTTCTTAAATTTTGTACTTCAAACGTAATTAATCTATACTAAAAAGTCAAGATTAAAACACGCTCAATAATCTAAAAGTTTCAAATCCATGTTTTATCAAAATTTTCCTTCTTTCAACATCATTGTATTTATCCCTTTATTGCCTTAACTTTTGAGCATTATTTTATGATATAAGGACTATAATTGGAAGATTTTTTTAATAAACCAGCTCAGGGTAATCAGAAATCCCCAGATTCAAACACAGGAAAATCTGAAGCTGGATCACAGAGACCACCAAAGAAGAAGAACTTTTACCAGAGACGAAGAAAGTACTTCAAAAAATCTAAAGAGGCGGAACTTCCTAAAACCAGAATTCCATTCAAAAAGATATCAATTTTAATTCCTCTTCTTAATGAAGAAGAATCAATAAACCCACTTGCTAATGAAATCCGCAAAGCAGTTAAGCCATTAGATACCGGTTACGAGGTTATTTTTATTGATGACGGCAGCAATGATAAATCTTTAGAGGTGATTAAGGAGGTTTGCAGAACGGATAGAAGGTTTAAGTATATAAGCTTCCAGAAGAATAACGGAAAATCTGCCGCATTACAAATCGGCTTTCAGAATGCCACCGGAGATGTTATTATTACTATGGATGCTGATCTTCAGGATGACCCTAACGAAATTCCTAATCTGCTTTCAAAGCTCGCTGAGGGATATGATCTTTGTTCCGGCTGGAAAAAAGTCAGACATGATCCTTTCATAAAAAAATACTCTTCCCGATTTTTTAATTATGTTACAAGAGTCTTAAGCGGAATCAAAATACACGATTTTAACTGTGGTCTTAAAGCATACCGCAAAGAAGTTGTTGAAAATTTAAAAGTATATGGTGAACTGCACCGGTATATTCCTGTGCTTGCTAAATGGCAGGGCTTTTCAATTACAGAGATTCCCGTAAAACATCATCCAAGAAGATATGGGAAAACTAAATTCGGCATTTCAAGGTTTTTCAAAGGATTCATTGATTTAATAACAGTCGTTTTTCTAACACGTTATATAAAGCGACCGATGCATCTTTTTGGATTTCTTGGGGCCCTGTCCTTTCTGTTTGGTTTAATTGTAAATGGATATCTTACGTATTTATGGTTTACAGGAATACCGCTCAGCAACAGACCTATGTTATTCCTTGGTATGTTATTAATCATCGTTGGTGTTCAGTTTTTTTCAGTTGGACTTCTCGGTGAAATACTCGTTCACCAGATTCGCGATGAAAAAGAGTATGTAATTAAAGACAAAGGTTGAAATGTTTTTTGTAAGACCCGGGATTTTCTTTTTTTCAGATTTCAACCAATTCTTTGAACAATCATCTTTATGATGCAGAAGGTTTTATCGCAATGAAAATTGTAATTATTTCCGCTGCATTCCCACTACGCGGAGGGATAGCACATTCAGCAGGTTTGTTGTATAAGGAATTGAAAAAAGAAAATGATGTTGAGGTTATAACATTCTCAAGACAATATCCGAAGCTGTTCTTCCCGGGAACGTCTCAAACTGAGGATGAAGACCAATCAAACAAAATTCCAACAAATGTTATTCTTGATTCTGTAAATCCATTAAACTGGCTGAATGTATCACGTCTTATAATCAACTCAAATCCTGATCTGGTTATATTTAAACACTGGATGCCTTTCTTTGCACCTTGTTACGGATTTATTGCCAAAAGAATTAGAAAAAAGAAAATAAAACTGCTTGCAGTTTGCCATAATATAATTCCGCACGAAAAACGTCCGGGTGATATTCTTCTCTCAAAATATTTTCTTAAGAAGATGGATTACTTTGTACTATTATCAGATCAGGTTAAGAAGGATCTGGAGTCGATTATAACCGGAGTAAAAAGCAAAGTACTTCCTCTGCCTATTTTTTCTATTTTTGGTGAAAGTGTAAATAAGAAAGAAGCCAAAAGCAGATTAAATCTTAACCAGGAAAAAATTATTTTATTCTTCGGCTTTATCAGAGATTATAAAGGATTGGATACACTTATTGAGGCTTTAGAGGTAGTCCGGCGAAAAATAGATGTTACTTTAATTGTTGCAGGAGAGTTTTACTCAGATGAACAAAAGTATATTTCACTAATTGAAAAACTAAACCTGCAGAATTCTGTTATTTTGAAAAAAGATTTTATTCCAACTATGGATGTTAAATACTATTTTTCGGCTGCAGATGTGGTAGTTCTTCCGTATAAAAATGCAACACAAAGCGGAATCGTTCAGGTTGCTGTAAACTTTGAGAAACCCGTAATTGCAACAAATGTAGGAGGCCTAAGCGAAGTAATTGATGATGGAATATCAGGGTTTATTGTTGAAAAAGAAAATCCTGAGGAATTTGCAAATGCAATCATAAGATTTTATGATGAGAACAGAGAAAACGAATTTTCTGCTAATATGAAAAATCTAAAAGAAAAATATTCCTGGAAGAACTTTGCTAAAGGAATATTTGATCTTATAAATCACCGAACATTTTTTTAAAAAACTAAAGCTGCCTCTGGCAGCCGGTCTTTAACTTAATAATATGCAATACGATCCTGTAAAAAACATATTTGCCGGAATTATTAACTATCATCCATTCTTAAGGATTTTATTCTATAAAATTCTTGACTTGATGTTCCTCCGTTCATGGTACGTGAGACGCGAACTTAAGCGAATAAGAAGAATCTTCGGTGATAGAAAAATTGAAATATACGATGCAGGTACCGGATACGGTCAGTATGTATATTTTATGCTGAACAATATGCAGCCCTGCAGTATTTATGCAGTAGATGTGAAAAGCGATTGGATAAATGATTGTATGGCTTTTTTCCGTAAAACAGGTAAAAAGGATGTTACATTCGCCATTGAAGACCTTACCAAAATAGAACATAAAGAAAAATTTGATCTGATAGTAACGGTTGATGTGATGGAACATATTGAAGATGATGTTCGTGTGTTTGATAATTTTTACAGAGCTCTTAAACCTGGCGGATATTTATTAATTAATACTCCATCAATCTATGGAGGAAGTGATGTATATGATGAGGATGATGAAAGTTTTGTCGGTGAGCATGCACGTGACGGCTATTCTAAGGAGGATTTTGAAGAAAAACTTCATCCGTTCGGATTTAAAACTTTTGAAACATTCTACACATACGGGCATTGGGGAGAAAAAGCGTGGAGGTACGGTATAAAATATCCTATACTAATGGTTAATTATTCTAAGTTTATGCTTTTTTTGTTACCGTTTTATTTCCTGTTTACGTTTCCCTTTACACTGGTATTTATGAATCTTGATTTCAAATCGAAAAACAAGACAGGAACAGGTATAACATTCGTAGCAGAGAAAAAAAGTGAAGTTTAAATATTTATATCAATCAGCAATCAGGATCTATCAATTAAGCATAAGATAAAAATGGCAAAAGCAAAAAAAGTTTCCACATTAAAAAAGACAGAACAAAGTTTCTTTTCAAAGTTTTCACTTAATGAAATCATACCGCAGAAGTATCATTTGCCGGTGTTTCTTTCAGTGATACTGATCGTGTTTCTTGTTTTTCTAAATCCTCTATACTTCGGCGGTAAAACGTTTATGTCGGGGGATATTGTTACAATAAGAAGTATGGAACCTTATCTTGAAAAGGAAAGGGAAGAATATACTTTGTGGAATCCTTACGTTTTTCTTGGAATGCCCGCATATACTCTCAGAACAGGAGATAAAGATCTTAACTTAATTTGGCTCGCACATGAAACTATTAAGTCAGTTTTTATGATTCCATTCGAGGATAAATATGTGCAATGGTCATTTTATCTGATTCTGCTTGCATACTCCATGTTTTTCTTTTTCTACAACAGAACCAGGGATAAACTAATAAGTCTGTTCGTTGGATTGGCGACTGGGTTAAGCACAGGACTGGTTGTCTTTTTATATATTGGTCACGTTACCAAGCTAACGTCACTGGCTTTTTATCCGCTTATATTCTTAATGCTTTACAACTTTCAGAAAAAAATAAGAATAGTTGATTTCTTTTTACTCGTGATTATTCTTTACCTTTTTGTAAAGGGCTGGCACGTTCAAATAATTTTCTATTCGCTTTTTGCTATAGGCATATACTTTATTTTTTATTTCATTCATTCGATGCTGAAAAAGGATAATGTTTTAAGAAATCAGATATTTAAATCCGCTGTAGTATTTTTCTTTGCAATAGTATTTGCCGTTGCTATACAGTCGGATAGTCTTACACAGGTTTACGAATATGCACCTGCATCAACGCGAGGGACAAAAGGAATACTTGAGGCCGAAGCACCTGCAACTGCAAAAAGTGAGTCAGATTTTTATCAATATGCAACCAACTGGTCTTTTTCACCTGGTGAAATAATGACGTTCATCATTCCTTCATATTATGGATTTGGTAAATCCGTGTATCAGGGACCTCTCTCTCAAAATCAACCGGTTGAGGTGAATACTTATTTCGGACAAATGCCTTTTGTTGATGTTGCACAGTACATGGGTGTAATAATTTTCTTTCTTGCATTATTTTCAATGTTTGTTAACTGGCGTGATCCGCTTGTTAAATTTCTTACTATACTTTCATTTATTGCTTTGTTGATTTCATTCGGGAGGACTTTGCCTTTTGCTTACGATTTAATGTTCTATTACTTCCCGTTCTTTGATAAGTTCAGAGTGCCATCGATGATACTTATAGTAATGCAAATGAGCTTCCCTGTGCTTGCCGGACTGGGTATTCTTAGAATAATTCAACTTAAGGATAATCCTGATAAAAGAATTCAATCAATTTTAAAATTTTCAGCGATTGGATTCGGAGTTCTTTTCGTTTTTGGCTTTCTACTTGAGTCTTCAATTAAAGAATGGTTCATTGCAAGAGTTATAGAATCCGGCCAGAAAGGGACACAGCTTCAGCCGATTCACGGTTATATGGCTGATATGTTTGCCGGTGATTTTAAACTTGCATTCTTTTTCTCTGCCGCAGTATTCGGACTGGCATTCGCGTTTACTAAAAATCTGGTGAGCAAAGATATTCTAATTGCTTCTGCCATAATATTTACAGTAATAGATTTGTTCAGAATAAATCACCGCGGCGAAACATATATTGATAATGAAGAGCTTGACCGAATGTTCAGTAAACCGGATTATATTTCGGCGATTGAATCATTGAACGACCAATCTGTTTATCGGCTTCTTAATCTCAAACAGGATGGTTCAATGGGATCTGTAAATCAGAACTCGAATTTCCACGCATATTTTCTTAAACAGGATGTATACGGTTATTCCGGTATAAAACCGCGGGCTTATCAGGATTATATGGATGTTCTTGGCGGACCGACAAATCCTACCTTCTGGAGAATGATAAATGCCAAGTATTTTATTTTTGATAACCCGATCAATTTTGATGAATTTGAACTAAAGTACTCTGGTGAAAAAACATTCCTCTATGAAAATAAATCTGCTTTACCAAGAGCGTATTTTGTTGATAGATTGGAAAACCGGACTGGTATTCAAATTCTTACCGCAGTAAAGAATAATACTTTCGATCCAAAGGAAGTAGCCTATCTATCAGATGATACAGTTACTGTTGATGTTCCGGATTCTACTGCATTTGTGAACATTGAAAGATATGAAGACGAAAGAATTGTAATAAAAGCTAAAGCAAGCGGAAATAACTTTTTGTTCCTTGGAGATAATTATGTACCGGTTGGCTGGAAAGCAACTATAGATGACAACGAAACAAAAATTTATAAAGTTAATCACGGTTTCAGAGGGATAGTAGTTCCGGAAGGTGAACATACTATTGTGTTTACTTATTTACCGAAGTCGTTTGTTATTTCGAAGAATTTAGCTCTTGCATTAAGTTCAATTGCATTTATCGGATTGATAATAGGATTAGTGTTTAGTCGAAAAAGAAATAGATCTTAATTCCTTTTATTACTCTTCATCCACTCTGCATATTTAATTTCATCTTCGATGAGCTGTCCAATCAGTTCATCGAAGCTCATTTGATAACTCCAGTCAAGTTTATTTTTAGCTTTAGCCGGATTGCCATAAATGACTTCCAATTCAACCGGTCTGAACAAAGCTTTGTCGGTTTTAACAAGCTTAACCGGATCTAATTTCAGAGTAATAAAAACTTTCTCAATAAACTCCTGAAGTGAATGTGCCTCACCAGAGCAAATTACATAATCATCCGCTTCATTTACATTCAGCATTTTCCACATAACTTTTACATATTCAGGGACATATCCCCAATCCCTTTGAACTGAAGTATTTCCAACAGTCAGATATTGCAACTCACCGCTTTTAATTTTTAGTGCAGATGTAATAATTTTTTTAGTGACAAAATTTGGCCGTCGTAAAACTGATTCATGATTGAATAAAATTCCACAGGCAATAAAAATCTTATAAGCCTCACGGTAGTTTACAGAAATCCAATGAGCAGAAGCTTTGGAAATTCCGTACGGACTTGCCGGATGAATTATAAAAGATTCATCGATAGGGAGTTTATTTTTATCAACATTGCCGTACATTTCACTGCTGGATGATTGATAAACTTTAATATCTTTATTCACAATTCTAACAGCTTCAAGAATATTTGCAATGGAAATAATATTAAACTCAAGAGTGCCGATTGGCTGTTCGAATGATAAACCCACAGAGCTTTGTGCCGCAAGATTATAAATTTCATCAGGCTGATATTTCTCTAGCAGTCTGATGATGTTGGAAAGGTCCAGCAGATTTGCTTCTACTAACTCAACATCTTTTGTAATGTTAAGAAAGTTTAATCCGTTTAAGTTACCTGCAAGAAGATTTCTTGCTACACCAATAACCTTATAATTTTTATCAAGAAGAAGCCTGCTTAGATAAGCTCCGTCCTGTCCGGTTATTCCTGTTATTATCGCTGTTTTCATAAACACTGCTCGTATAAATTTTTTGTTTCAATTGCTGTCTTCTGCCAGGAAAATTCTTTTCTTCTATCTTTTCCTTTTTCAATTAATTGATTTCTAAAGTTCTCATCGTAAATAATTTTTGACATTTGATTACAAATATCTTTCGGATCGTTTGGATCAAAATAAATTGCTGCATCACCACCAACTTCGGGTAATGAACTAATATTGCTTAATGCCATCGGGCAATCACAATTCATTGCTTCTAATGCCGGGATGCCAAATCCCTCATACAATGAAGGAAAAATAAATAAAATCGCATTAGAATATAATGCGGCTAATGAATTGTCATCAGCCGGCTTATGAATGATTTTATCAGCTAATTTAAGTTCGTTGAACAATCGTATTTCTCTATCAACAAATTTACCTCCGCCGGCACAGACTAAAAAAAGCTTATCATCATTTTTTACAAGTTCCTTAAAAGCAGCTACTGTATTACTGAAATTCTTATAGTAATTTCTGCTGCCGACGTAAAGAATATATCTTTCTGTAAGTTTAAGTTTTTCTTTATTTTCACTCAAACCCGAGTTTATTGCTGAAGCAAGATGGATGACTTCAATTTTCTCTGTAGGTACTTTTAATAATTCAACCAAATCCTTTTTTGTATTATCAGAAATTGCAATAATCTTTTTTGCCTTAGTGACTAGTAATTTCTTTTGCTCTGCGCTTTTGTCAAACCAGTGGACTATATCAGGAAACAGTTCGTGAGTCATATCATAAACTGTAAGTACAAAGGGCTTATTATTAAGCTGCTTAAGAAAATATGGATTATAATATGTCGGATGAAAAACATCATAATCCGGTTTTCTTAACTGAGATTTACTATTTGGCAGATTAATTAAATGTGAACTGAATTTTTTACCCCTGAAATTAAGATTTGGGAAAAACTTTGTTACATTGAAACTGTTGTTCTGATGAATGTAAAAATTGTTTGAATATTTAAGTGCCAGTGAATAAGATACATCGTTAATTTTCTCAAACTCATTCATAAGACTAACAAAATAGCGGGATATCCCTCCGTACTCTTGGTTAGTAAAACATTGATGGTCAAACAGTACTTTCATTTTACTACCTTATTGAGTATTTCAGTTAAATTTTGAGAAATGATTTTTCTGTCGTACTGTTTAACAGAATTATAGTCAGTCTTAAAAGTTTCTGCTAATTCAAAAAACCTGCTTACATCCTCGTTATACTTAAATAAAACTCCGGCATTTGCTTCTTGGAAAATCTTATTAACCTCTTCATTATCCTGACCGAAAGCAATAATTGGTTTACCGGTTCTAAGGTATTCAAATAATTTACCGGGAACATGACGCTTTTCTGTTGCACAGACCAGTAAATAATCAGCCTTTGATAATTCTAACAACATTTCTTTATAAGGAAGGAAGCCAATGTATTCGGTGATTTTCGATAGTCCATTTTGCTCAATTGATTTTTTGATTGCTGGTCCAATTGTACCCAAAAACTTAATCTTAAATTTATCGCCCGTATCATTTTTTTTGCGGATTGTTTTCCAAAGGTTTTCAGGATTTTGATAATCAAAAATATTACCGGCATGTACAAGAGTTTTGTGAGTTTCTTTTTCCAGTACTTTACTTTTCTTTGAAAAGATGGTTTGTGAAATGCTTTCAAAATCATCTTCATTATATCCCCAGTAAAGAACAGAAGATTTATTCTTAATAAAATTGTATTTATTTATGTAATCTTCCCTCATTGACTCTGTAATAAAAATGGTGTGTGTTGATCCTTCAAGAACAGATTTTTCTAGTCTGTTATCGATACATAAAGTAGGTTTACTGCGTTTGAAACCCCTGTAATAGATGATATCAACCCAGGGATCGATCAGAATTGGTACAAAAGGAATATTAAACTTCCGGCTGAGCTTTCTACCTATTAAATGAGAAGAGTGCGGAGGTCCGATTGAAACAATAGCATCTATTTTATTTTCATTTACAATTTGCTTCCCGGCTTTTACGGCTGATAAATTCCAACCGACTCTTGCATCGGGAATAAAAAAATTCATTCTTATCCAGACAGATATTTTATGTGTAAGACTTCTATTTGTTGTAGAAATTGTTTCCGAAGCAATAAGTTTTTCATCAGGTTTTTTGCCAATGAATTTTCTGTAAATATCAAACGGCTCAAATGCTTTGGATTTATACACTCTTAAATTAGGATCAACATCATTAAGCAGACTGAAATCCTTCTGAGTGAATGTATCTTCATCAGTAGTAAGCACAATCGGCTGCCAGTTATTTTCAGGAAGATGTTTAATGATCTTAAGTGGCCAGTGCAATGTTGCTTTACCGGAAGGAGGCCAGAAATATGTAATGAATAACAACTGCTTCACTGATTTTTTATCCCGATATACCTTATTACGCTTGCTTCACCGGAATGCTTTGGTCCTTCAGTGAGAGTAATTATTTGATTTTCTAAAAGTACGGTTCTCAAAGAGGAAAAATCTCTTTCAATATCTTCAGTTGAATATAACATTTCATAGTCTTGCGGCCCTCCGGAATCTCTGCCTAATTGTTCTTTATTGAACATTTCAAAAATTAGTGTACCATCCGGTTTTAATGAATTAATAATTTTCTTGTGTATTGAAGATCTTAATTCCGCAGGTTTATGGAAAAATATTAACGCAGAAGCATTATAGAAATTCTCTTTAAAGATGTAATCTTTAATATCACACACACTGTAATTGATTTTTACTCCATACTCGGTTGCGAGTTTTTCAGCTTTTAATTTTGCAACAATACTTTGGTCAGTTGCCTCTACCTGCCAGCCTAGTCTTGCGGCAAAAACAGCGTTTCTTCCTTCACCTTCACCCGGCAGCAGTATTTTTCCCGGTTTGAGCTTTTCAAGTTGCTCTTTAAAGAATTCATTAGGTTCCCTGCCATAAATAAACTCTTGAGTTGAATATCTCTCATCCCAGAAATTATTATTGTATTGAGTCATTTAGTATTTTTGAATTCAATTTATTATTGACAAATTTAGTCAATTATAAATGTATTTTGAAACCAATCAATCAGTTCTTATGTTCTGATTAGAAATAAAATATATAAGGAAATTATGTTAATTGACATTGCCACTGCTTCACCCCCATTTAAAGTTCAACAGGATTTTGCCGCATCAGAGTTAAAAAAGAGAATGGGAGGAACTTCAGCAATAAGCAGAATGATTGATATGGCTGCAAATCAGTCCGGAATTGATCACCGGTTTTTTGTTATCAGGGACGGAGAGACAAACTCTGACGAAAAATTTTATACCAGGAAAGGAAATCATTTTTCTCCTGATACCAAATCCAGGATGAGTGAATATGAAAAATGGTCTATTGAATTAACTAAAAATGCCGTTAAAGATCTGGCTGAAAAAAATAAAATAGATTTTACTTCTATAGACAGGTTGATTACAATTTCCTGCACCGGGTTTTTTGCTCCCGGGCTAGATTATGAACTCATAAAAGAGTTTAATATCTCCCCAACTGTAAAAAGGACGAATATTGGATTTATGGGATGTGCAGCTTCTTTGATTGGAGTAAACTCCGTGTGGGAAGCTATGAATAATAATCAAAGTGAAAACATACTTATGGTTTCAGTTGAACTTTGCAGTCTGCATCTTCAAACGGAACCTACACGTGATAATATACTTGCCAATATGATATTCGCTGATGGTGCCGCAGCCGCATACTTTTCAAATAAAAAAAATGATGAAGCCCCTAAATTAGAAATTCAGTTTGCCGAATCATTCTTATTTGAAGAATCAGCAAAGTTTATGGGCTGGAAAATAGGTAACAACGGATTTGAGATGATGCTTTCATCAGAATTGCCTAAAATTATTTTAAATTCTGCAGCACCTAAGGCAATTGAAATACTAAATAAAAAAGGAATTACTGTAAATGAAGTAAAGCATTGGGCTTTGCATCCTGGCGGCAGGGCAATTTTAGATTCTTTGCAAAACGGGATTCACTTATCGGATGAGCAGTTAAAACCCTCAAGAGAAGTACTTAATAACTACGGCAATCTTTCTTCAGTATCAATTCTGTATGTGCTGAAAAGCATCTTAATTAGTCAGCAGTTAAAAAAGGATGACATCTGCTGTGCAATTGCATTCGGTCCGGGTTTAACTATGGAATTAGTTCTATTTAAAGTTGTCTGATAATGAAACGATCTTATGAACCTGAGTTGATGGATGATTTTTCAATTCAGGATGAACGAATTGATACTGCATTAAAGGAATTAAAAACTATTAATAATTATTTGGGAGGAGTATCAACAACAAAATCAGCATTAAACTATTTTATCGATTCCACTAATGAAATGCTCTCGGTAATTGATGTCGGCTCAGCTACATCCGATAATCTGTTAGCTGCTAAAATATCTTTTCCCTCTCTTAAAATAATCTCCATCGATAAGAGTTTCCGATCTCTAAAAATCCTTCCAAATTCAACTATTAAAATAAATTCTGACGCTTTTAATATTCCGATAAAAAACACTGAATGCGATGTGGTTCATCTATCTTTATTTTTACATCACTTTAACGAAACAGATATAAAATTGCTGTTAGATGAATGTATGCGGATTTGCAGAAAAGGTATAATCATTAACGATCTTCAAAGATCTTATTTAGCTTTACTTGGTATTAAAATATTAACAGGCTTATTTTCTAAAAGTGAATTAGTTAAGAACGATGCACCGCTATCAGTTAAAAGAGGATTTAAGAAAAATGATTTGGTCAGATTATTCGCCGAATGCGGGATAAGCAATTATTTTATGAAACGTAAATGGGCTTTCCGCTGGATGGTTGTTATTAATAAGTGATGAAACAAGAAACCGACATACTGATCATCGGCGGCGGTCCTGCCGGTTCAACAACCGCTCTTTATCTGTCAAAGCTTGGATATGCCATTACTCTTATTGAAAAGAAAAAATTTCCAAGGGAAACTCTGTGCGGAGAATTTCTCTCAAAGGAAGTCACAGATATTTTAAAAGAGCTTAACATCTTTCAGGAATTTATTTCGATGAAACCTAATCAACTTAAATCATTCAGAGCAATTAATGATTCGGGAACTGAATTACACTCGGATCTTAATTTTGAAGCTTATGCAATGAAGCGCTCTGTTTTTGATTCGCTTCTTCTGGAAAATGCTAAGAAACAAAATGTAAACGTTACTCAGCCCGCAATAGTAAAATCGGTTTCGAAAATAAACTCCGGTTTTATTTCTGAGATAGAAAATGAATCAGGGGAAACTGTAAATATAAAATCCAGACTTGTAGTTGCCGCGTACGGTAAGCAAAACCCTCTTGACAAAAAACTTGAAAGAAATTTTATCAACAAAAAATCTTTGCTTAACGGAATAAAGTTTCATTTGCCTGTTGAACTATTAAAAGAAAAGTTTCCTGATGAAATTAGAATTTATACAAATGAAGGACTTTACTGCGGGATGAATCAGGTGAATGAATCAGAGATAACCGTTTGTTTTCTTGAGAACAGAAAAATAACAAGAATTCCTTCGCGTGAAAGATTAGCAGAAGTGATCGGATCAAATAAAAGTTTCAGGGATATTTTTTCTGACGAAGCAATAGGCTATATAAATTCTGCTAATGTTTATGGAACAGGAAACATTCATTTTGGGAAAAGGGAAGTGGTTGAGAACGGAATTATTATGGTCGGCGATTCTGCAAGAGTTATTGCCCCCTTAGCAGGTGACGGAATTGGCATGGCAATGGAATCAGCAAAAATTCTGTATGAGGTTTTAATCAAGTATAAATTAGTCGAGTCTGATATTCAAAAAATTTATCTGGATTATAAACAGCGATATGATAGAGTATTTAGTAAAAGATTAAAAACTGCGAGAATAATTCAGGGAATAATTCTTAATAAAAAATTAAGAAAGATAGGATTTACCTTTGCTGATAAATATCCCGCACTTCTTCCATATTTAATCAAGTTCACACGCAGCGGTACATCCGCACAAAACAGCTAATAATAATTGACCGGTTTTCACGGACTAATCCGCAATAAAACATTTAGATTTAGAGTAAAAACTAATAAACTAAGTCAAGGTTTGGACCTTGACTGCCAGATAAAATATGACTGAAACCGCTTTTAATATTTAGTTATATTTACAGTGAAAAAAAATCGGTTATGAAAATGAATGTTAACATTAAAAATCTGCAAAAATTTATTGTCGTTGGTGACAGAGTATTAGTTCGACCGCAGGAGGATTCTAATAAAACTACAAGCGGACTTTATCTGCCGGCAGGTGTAGCTGAAAAGGAAAGAATACAAAGCGGCTATGTTATTAAGGTCGGACCCGGTTATGCTACCGCTACTGCCAATGAAGATGAAATGTGGAAGCAAACCGATGAACAGGTTAAATATATACCTCTTCAGGCTAGGGAAGGAGACCTGGCAATTTTTCTCCGGAAAGAAGCATTTGAAATTGAATTTGAAAAAGAAAAATTTTTAATAGTGCCCAACCAGGCAATACTGCTGCTGATACGCAACGATGATTTTGCAATTTAAAATAAAGAAGCCCTCGAAAGAGGGCTTTTTTACTAGTTAAGTTCTGTTATTCCCACCAGCTAAGAATTTTAAATCGTCTTGCTTTCATTAAACTGGCTATATGATCAAGAGCTTCCTGGCTATACAGACACTTAAAGTTACCATTTGATATTTCAAGGTCTGCGCTGGTTCCCGCAATAACCATTGCTCCATAAAGTTTACCATTACCATTCAGTTGTGTAGTAATTTTAGAGTCTTTATAGGCTATAATAAGTCCTCTGTAAGTAAAATTACCATTTATCTTAAGGTTTCCATTTACTACAAGAATTCCGCATCCCTCAAGGCTTGAGTTGAAATGAATATCACCATTAACAAAAGTAGTTTTTGGGTTAGTCTTTGTTCCTAAGTTACTGATTTTACTTAGGTCAGTAGATGAATTAATTATGATATCAGGATTACTTTCCACGTCGAGAGCATACTGTGTCCAATCCATTCCAGTGGTAACTGATTGAACGCTTGGTTCTCCTCCGGATCCCACTATATCTGCTGCACCTTTGATACTTGAAGTAATAGTGCTTATCTGTGACGCATCATCAACAGCGATTCCTGGTAAGTCGTTACCATTGTTTAATATGTTACCATCTATGCTATGATCGTATCCGCTTACTGTAATATTTCCATTGATCTTTACACCATCGATAGCATCAGTAGCAATATACATAGCACCGGATACTGCAAAAGGATCTAATTTATCAGCAGCGGCTTCTACAACGGATGTATGAGTAACTCCCATAAAAGTTGCCGTTGAAGTTACCATTACAGTATCTCCTGTACTTATATGGATATTATAGGTTCCGTTAAAAAGACTATTACCGTTAAAAGATTTACCCTGCATAGACAAATCTGCTTTTAACTTTTCAAGGTATATTTCCACACCTGAGTTAGCAATAAGCCGGGCTTGTGTCTGTTCAAACATATTCATTGTAGTTGATAAGTTTTCTTTAGAATTAGCATTAAGCTTGAGAATAAAGAAAGCTACAATAACCGACATTCCCATTACGATGATAAGTGAACTTTTTCCCATTATATATTCCTCGGATAAATTGTTAATTCCCAATAAGTAAATACGGTTGTATCAGCCTGTCCGGTAACGTAGTTTGTTAAAGCGTCTTGGGGCTCAACCCAGAATTCTGCTTTAATATATCTGATGCTATCCAGATTTGCTGTAGTATTTCCCTGTGCGTTCATATATGAAAATTTAAGGTCAACTAAGCCAAGAGAGGAACCGCCAGTTGTATCTGTATTGTTTACCACCCTGTACAATATTTTATCTCTAAGATTCGTTGTACCTGTTGATTCTGTTGAATCTCCAAGAAAGTATTCAACCATATCAATCGTTCCATATCCGCCAGTACCCGGTGCATCAAGCTCAGCAAAAAACTTAATTCTTTGAGGCTGAGCAGTAATCATTGAAGTAGTATCCCGCTTGTAGCCAATCTTTCTTAAGTCGTAATTTAAAATTTCAGCTAATGTTTTAACGTTTTGCTGGAGCTTCAATTCATTGTCTGAATAGTAATTTGCATTAGATGCGAAGATATTCAGTTTTAAAACCATCAGGAGAATCATTCCTCCAATTATTGATGAACCTAAAATGTCTAATAGTATATTCATTGTTAAACCACTTTAGAATGTAAGGTGAAAATGAATGATAGTACAACCGGATTTGAAAGGTAATCACTTGTAACTGTAACTTGTACTCTTTTAAAGAAAGTCGGCTGACTGCTGACGAAATTCTGATTATTTGCCAGTACATAATTTACTATAACTGAAACATTATAGCCTTCTGCGTGAGGAAGCGAGACCGGTTTGTTATAACCATGGAAATCATCAATATCATTCCATGTTGATGGATCATTTGCAGATTCACCCGGATCTTTTCCTCCGCCGAAATTAGCATTTGGAGATAATTCTTCAGGATTTATTGAACGGAAAATCACTGTTTCGTGATCAAATGCTTTCTGCTTAATCTCTTCAATCATATCATCTGCAAGAGAAAAAGCTGTTAGATAAACTTTATTCTCAACTTCAAGTGTCATATTCTGAAGTACAGATGAATTAAATCTTAATGAGATAAGAGAAAAAAGTGCAATTGAACCTATGGCTAAGAAGGACTGTATACTGCTCATAATATAAAATTACTTAACTGTAAAAAAATTTAACTTACTTTGTACAATACGTGTGCCAAGCAGCAAATAGTTGTTAGTGGGCAAATAATGAAAAATACTTTGTAAAATATATTGTAATCCACGTTTTTTCTGTTTCTTTATCAGAATGATGCAACTTTAAGATTTGTAAAAAAGTAATAAAAATGTTGCAAGTAAAAATTACCTGTTGGAATGTTTGCTATGGGTAAAAAAGGTGCCAACCTGGAATTGCTTATCAGGTTGGCAATAAGAAAAGTTCTAACAAAAAATATTATTCATACCAGGAAACAATTTCAAAACCACCTGTTCCCGGATAAAATGGGGGCGAAGCGAATCCTAATCTTTCATCGTACCTGTAATTTTTTGCAAAGCCGCTTAAATATACTCCTGTTCCGCTATTGAATGTACCAACTGCCTTACGAATATTTTGCTGTATTCCACCTAAAAGGTTCAGGTTACCGCTTACAGGTCTGCCTGAATGATTTTCAGCCCCAAACCCTTCATCCTGCACAAGAATAGACGCGTGAATATTGATATCAGTATAATTTGGAGGAGCATCGGTTATAAGAACTTGCTTCTGTGCAATTATTCCCAATAAGTCCGTAGAAGCCGGATTAATTCTGGGATCAGTTTCATACACAATATCGCCGTCGAGATAAACTGAACCTCTGGGGCTGGTAGTTCCTGAAACAGCTAAACTATAAGCACCCCTGATTGTTCCCTTCATTCTTACAGTACCATTTTCCACAAATATAAGCCCATTTGGTGCAACCGTTGGTAAATGTAAAGTATCAAAAGGTAAAGTAGTGTTATATCTGAAAAGCAGGTTATCATTTTCAAATTGCATATAGACCGTGCTTTTACCTGCCTCATTTCCGTCAAAATATAAACCGCCGGCAAGAGAGGGCGCCTTTAATGATGTAACGGCGTCAAGCGGTATTTCAACATTAACACCGTTTTGATACCCCTTGTGAAAGTAGGGCGCATCGAGGGCCGCACTTGTAAAATGTTGAATTCCTAGTTTAGAACTTGCTGAGCCCATGAAAGTAGGTTTTCTATACGCCCTTAATATATCCTGAGTATGAAACGGACCCCATACAGTATCTTTATCCGTCCACCAGATATTACTACCTTCACTAACTGAGTAATATGCAAATGAGGCAAAATTACGCGGGGCAATAATTACCCTTACATTACTCGTTTTACCATTAAAGGAACCGACAGATTCAATTTGGCGGATATTTTTAAAGGCATCAAGAATCGTAACAGAAACATTCATAGTACCATTCTGGTATGGCTGATTATAGCCGTCAGTCCATGTAGGGTTTGTAAAAACTGAATTAGCAGCCAGATTTGCTCCGCTGACTGCGATATTGTATGCGGTTGTTTCATTAAAATAATCAACATAATTATCAGTCATTTGTCCGGAAACCCCATGAAAATTATTTGCAACCACAAGGAACAACATACTGAAGCCCATCATAAGTAATAGTATTGCCTTGCCGCTCATTTTTTCTCCTATCTGTATTGTAAATTTCTTGATGCTAATCTTATTTGCCGCCAAAAAGCAGAGGAATATTTTTCATCATAAGCCTGAACATTTTCAACCTTAATGTTAATCTCCATTGAAGCAATAAGTGAGGGGGCTATTATTGGTAAGGTAAGAGGTGTTCCTAATGCATCGAAGTAAGTCATAAAAAATTCAGTAACTCCAAGATTAACTCCAACAGGAGCTTCACTGTTTACAACCCTGTACAAAAATCTGTCCCGGGGGTTTGGAGTCGAAGCGAGTTCAGAAACCGGTCCAAGATAATAGTGAATAACATCCATAACACCATCATTATTGATATCGGCATAAAACTTAATGCTGGAAGAATCTGCTTCAAAAATTGGCATATTGGATAGAGGATTAGCTCGCCAGCTTTCCCAATCTTTAGAATAACCTATTTTCCTAAAATCACTTTCCATAATTTGAGCTATGGTAACAAGGTTCTGCTGCAGTGAAAGTTCACCGCTGTAATTATAGGTTTTTTCAGCAGCAGAATCGCTTAATCTTAAAACAATTGTTAATAGTATTCCGCCAATAATGACCGATGCTAAAATATCTAGTATTGTACTGAAACCCATAATAATCTCCTACCTGAAATACCAATAGCTGTAAATGGTTGAAAGTTCCAGAGTATCTCTTGAAAAATCACTGGAGATTCTGATCGTAAGTTTCTTATGCCAGGTTCGGTTTGTTGTTGAACCGTTTGGATTTCCCGGATTGATATACGTTACAGCACACTCACTAACAAACGGAATTGTATAAATAGTATCTTGCTGAGTGTGACCATGATAGTCATCAAAATCATCTAAAATGCCGGGTATCTCCTGCCCTAAATCTGTACTAAGCGTCAATCCAGCTATGCTGGATACGGAATTATTATTTGTATTCTCATCAAAGGCAAGTTTAGTAGCCTGTTCAATAATTGAAGCACCAATTGAAGTTGCAAGTACACCTATTTTTGAATCGAGGACAACTTCTTCTGTGCCAAGAATGTTGTTATTCATCCTTAATACAGTAAGTGATAGAATAAGTAGTGCACCTATTGCGAGTAGAGATTGTCCTAAATTCATTGTTTCACTTGATGATGATTATTCAATATATTTAACAAAAATTATACCTTAATGATGACTATATTATTTTGATTAAAAATCAACTTTCCATAAGTGTTGTTATAGCCAAAGTAATTAATTATTACTTGATATTCCGGCAATCTTTACCTCTGCTGAAAAGTTTTAACTTAGGAATATATAAGTAACATTTGGTTAACAACATCAATCTTCAGCAGATACTTCCAATTACCAGGTAATAACAATGCGTATAGATTTATTTCAATATATATACCAATCCTAAAAACTCTTAAAACAGATATATATTATGCGAATTTGAGCTTTCCTATAGCTCAAATTAATATTTGTCTTTTCACCAACGTAATAAAATAAGACATGAGTAAGGGCTAATTATGCTAATATCGCAATCCTAAAGAAGCTGATCTCTAAACAGAAATTACAAAATGACAAAATTTCGTTAATATTTTTTTATTTTTACCATATAGGAATGTATTAAAAAAGTAAAATTTAAGAGGAATACAATGACCGCTAATTTTGATATGATAAGTCAAGTTTATTCAAGTTATAGACAAAAAATTGATGATGTAAAAAAGGTAGTTAACAGACCGCTTACTTATGCAGAAAAAGTTTTATACATGCATTTATGGGATAAAGCCACTAAAGAGTTTTCGAAGGGAAAAGATTATGTTGACCTGGCTCCTGATCGCGTAGCAATGCAGGATGCAACTGCTCAGATGGCCCTGCTTCAGTTTATGTCTGCCGGAAGAAAAACAGTTGCGGTTCCTTCCACTGTTCATTGCGATCACTTAATTCAGGCACAGGTTGGTGCTGAAGATGATCTGTTAAGAGCAAAGGATGAGAATAAAGAAGTTTTCGATTTTCTTGAAAGTATTTCGAAAAAATATGGAGTCGGATTCTGGAAACCCGGTGCAGGAATTATTCACCAGGTTGTACTTGAGAACTATGCTTTCCCGGGTGGACTGATGATTGGAACAGATTCACATACTCCTAATGCCGGCGGACTTGGAATGATTGCAATTGGCGTCGGCGGCGCAGATGCTGTTGACGTGATGGCTGGTATGCCCTGGGAACTTAAGTGGCCTAAAATAATTGGCGTTAAATTAACTGGAAAGATGAGCGGATGGACTTCAGCAAAAGATGTTATTCTTAAACTTGCCGGTATCCTTACTGTTAAAGGAGGAACCGGAGCTATCGTAGAATATTTTGGTGAAGGGACTAACTCAATTTCATGCACTGGTAAAGGAACAATCTGTAATATGGGTGCTGAAATTGGAGCTACAACTTCAGTCTTTCCTTTTGATGAAAAGATGTCTTCTTATCTTCGCATAACAAGACGGGCAGATGTTGCCGTACTTGCCGAAGGTCTTGCTGATGTTCTCACTGCTGATAAAGAAGTTCTGGAAAATCCTGAAAAGTATTATGATCAGGTGATTGAAATAAATCTTAGTGAACTTGAACCTCACCTTAACGGACCGTTTACTCCGGACAAAGCCTGGCCGATTTCGAAAATGAAAGAAGCTGTTCAGAAAGAAAACTACCCTGATAATATTTCTGTCGCATTAATAGGAAGCTGTACTAACTCAAGTTATGAAGATATTGATCGTTCAGCCAGTATTGCAAGTCTTGCACTGTCAAAAGGATTAAAAGCTAAATCGCAGTTTACAATTACTCCGGGTTCCGAACAGGTTAGAGCAACTATTGAAAGAGACGGACAACTAAAAACATTGACTGATGTTGGCGGATTAATACTAGCTAATGCCTGCGGTCCTTGCATTGGTATGTGGAAAAGAATGGACATTAAAACAGGTGAACCAAATACAATTGTAACATCGTTCAATAGAAACTTTGCAAAAAGAAATGATGGTAATCCCGAAACACTTGCATTTGTTGCATCGCCGGAAGTTACAACTGCATTAGCAATCGCAGGAAGTTTGTCATTCAATCCGTTGACAGATGAATTGGTAAATGAAAAGGGAGAAAAAGTAAAGCTTGATCCGCCGGTTGGTGAAGAACTTCCTCCCAAAGGATTCGATGAAGGCAGCAGCGGATTTATTCCCCCGGCAGAGGATGGAAGCAGAGTTGTTCTAAAGGTAGATCCTAATAGCGAAAGACTTGAATTGCTCAGCCCATTTAAACCGTGGGATGGAATGGATTTGGTTGATCTGCCTGTACTTCTTAAAGCTGCCGGTAAATGTACAACAGATCATATTTCAATGGCAGGTCCCTGGTTAAGATTCCGCGGTCATCTTGATAACATATCCAATAATATGTTTATTGGAGCAACCAACGCTTATAATGGTGAAACCGGAAAAGTAAAAAATATTTTTACAGGTGAACTAAAATCTGTACCGGAAGTTGCACGTGAGTATAAAGCAAAAGGTATCGGCTGGGTTGTTGTTGGTGATGAAAATTATGGCGAAGGTTCTTCTCGTGAACATGCTGCAATGGAACCAAGACATCTTGGAGGAAGAGCAATTATCGTTAAAAGCTTTGCAAGAATTCACGAAACAAATCTTAAGAAACAAGGAATGCTTCCGCTCACTTTTGCTGATCCAAACGATTATGATAAAATAAAAGAAGATGACAAAGTTGATTTGCTTATTTCATCTCTTGCTCAGGATAAACAAATTAAGATGATTGTAAAACATTCTAATGGTACTAAAGATGAAATTATTCTGAACCAAACAATGAATGCTTCACAGATTGAGTGGTTCAAAGCAGGAAGTGCACTTAACCTTATTGCAAAGAAACAAAAATCCGGTTGAATTGAATTAAAATTCACAGCCAGATTGGTTTAAAGATTATGAGCAGACGCAAATGGAGTAATAAAGAAATTGAGTATCTAAAAAGATATTACCCCAAACTTGGGCTTAAGAAAGTTTCATCTAAACTCGGTAGATCAAAAAATTCTGTAGTGTCACAAGTACAAAGGCTCAAAATTAAATCTTCCTACTCCAGAAGATGGGAAATATGGGAGGATAGATTTTTAACACGCCATTATAAGAAAAATAAACCTGAATCTATAGCCAGAACACTAAAACGCTCAAAACATGCTATTGTCCAAAGAGCACAAATTTTAGAACTTACCCGAAAGCGCGGAAGGATATGGACTGCTGAGGAAAAAGATTTTCTTAAGAAAAATTATCCCGAAAGATCTGTACCGCTTGAAGACATCGCTTTTCGTTTGAATCGTTCAACTACATCTTTACGATCCTATGCAAAAAAACTTAATGTAAATCGGCCGGCACACGACCATTACTGGTCAAAAGCCGAACACGATTATCTTGCTAAAAATTACAAGATAAAAAGTTTTAAAGATATTGCTGAAGATTTAGGTTTGAGTCCAACTGCAGTAACTTTGTATGCAAACAGAGTGGGGATATTCAGAAAATCCAGATTACGAAGATGGACAAAAGAAGATATGGAATTTGTTCGTAAAAACTACGATAAACTTACTGCTGAAGATATTGGCAACAAACTAAACAGATCGGTTCAGTCTGTAAGACAATGTGCCGGCCGTTTGGGCTTACAGGGCAAACATAATTGGCATAAACCGGCAAATGTTGAGGCAAGGGTAAGGAAGTTTAAAAAGTGGTATGCTGATCAAAAAAATAATAACAGCTAAAATCTGAATTGCGAGAATTCCAGGTTTAAACCTTTCTTCAAATAAAAACTTGTTTTATGACCACAGTTAACAATTTCTTAACAATTTCTTCATCATTTCTTAACTGAAATAGAACATTTGTTCTATTGAGCACTTCCACGCATTCATGTAAGTTTCAAATATAGTTTTGACTAATCATCAACCACGAAAGGTTAGAAGTAAAATGGGCACTGGATCTGATCTAAACACAAAAATCCATAAAGGATTGCGTAAAGCTTTATTTGAACTTTCCTGCTGCGCCGGCAAAACTGATGGGTTATCAGATGAGGACATTATAAGTCTTGCCAAACTTTTTAATGAAGTTATGAGGTACCTGGAAGTACACAACAGGAATGAAGAACTTTACATACTTCCTCTGCTGGAAAAGAAAATTACCACTTCATTAAAAATAGCAGAGAAACAGCATCATTTAATGGATAAACAAATTGAATTTTTAAAACGCAATTTTAATAATCTTGTGTCAAGTTCTGTTAAAGAAAGAAAATTAAAAGCAGAAGTATTCTATCATTTGCTGAACGATTTTATTTCTGCCCACCTGCAATATCTGCTTAACAGGGAATTGGATACAGTTAAAATGTTGCGTGAAAATTGCAGCACAGAGGAATTAAATTCAGCATTAAATAATTTTATAAGAAATACTTCACCGCAGGATTTAATGATGATGTTCAGGTACATACTTCCTGCATTAAACCGTACTGAAGTGGTTGAACTTATCACCAGCATTAAACAGACTGCACACCAGCAGGCATTTAATGCTGTAATGGTGCTTGCCGGTTCAATTCTTTCTGCAAATGAATATAACTACCTGATTGAGAATTTAATTACAAAAACGGGAAGCACTGATAAAGTTTGGGAGGCAGTAGCCTGATCAGTGAGGGTAAAGGGCTGTCAGATTAGAGGTTTGACAGCCTTTTTTTTCAATTCATTACATAATTGTTATAAATCTTTTCCAGCAGAATAGAAAGCTGTTTTCTTTCATCCTTATTAAGATTATCTGATATCAATTGGTGCAGATTTTCAATATCCGGTTTTAGCTTATTCACAAGCTGAATACCTTTTTCTGTAATTTTTGCAATAGATAATCGTCTGTCTTCGCTGCTGTTGAATCTTTCAACATAACCTTCTTTAATCAATCTATCTATCAATCTTGTTACATCCGGCGCCTGATCCATCATACGTGTGATAATTTCACATCTGGGGTAACCATCAGGAAATTTTCCTCTTAATATTCTGAGCACATTGTATTGAGGACTCGTTAATCCATATCGGCTTAAAACTTCATCATTCTTCATTCTAAGGAAGTTTGCCGTTACAAAAATATTCAGGAAAGCTTCCTGCTCCGGACTTTCAAATGTTTTTTGTTTTAATCTTTGTTTTAATGCTTCGCCCATTATGCTGCTAAATTTTATTAAATGTGTTGTAACACAAAAATATATAAATATTTATATTTAGCAAAGAGAAAAATTGATTCTTAAAACTTATACGGATTAAAGCATTCTTACTTGCATAGAAATCTCAGATGGATATACCTATATTTCATCTGAATTTATTTAACGATTTGAAAGGTTTCTATAAAATTTAATGGTTTTTCTTAATCCTGCTGTCTTAATTGGACTGCTAGCAGCATCTATCCCGATTCTGATTCATCTTCTTAACCTTCGTAAACTAAAAAAGATAGAATTCAGCACCTTAACCTTCCTGAAGGAACTTCAAAAGAATAAGATCAGAAAAGTTAAATTAAAACAATGGCTGCTTCTGGTTCTCAGGGTTCTGATTATTCTCTTCCTTGTTTTTGCATTTGCACGACCAACTCTTGAAGGAGTGGCAATTGGCGGAACAACATCGGCAGCTAAAACTACAGCTGTGTTTATTCTAGATGATTCATTCAGTATGTCGGTTGTTGACCAGAATGGCTCTTATTTCAACCAGGCAAAACAGACAATTAAGAATCTTTTAAAAAACTTTCAGGAAGGTGATGAGGTTGGTTTAATACTTCAATCAGATAACTCAACCGAAGACATTAATTTAACTTCAAACTTTTCTGAATTTGAAAGACAATTTGAAACTATTAATGTTTCGTATGCGAGTGGATCGATCCACAATTCCTTTATAACAGCTGCTGAAATTATTGCTGCTTCACAAAATTTTAATAAGGAAATTTATATTCTGTCCGATTTTCAATCCGGCAGATTAGTGAAAGATGAGGTTGTATCAGATTTAAGTCCTTTGCTTGATAAGAATACAAGAATTTATGCCATAAATTATTCGGGCAAGAATGCTTTCAATTTATCAATAGATAAATTTAAAATTAGTACAGCAATATTTGAAAAAGAAAAGCCGGTGAGGTTTCAGTTAACTATAAATAATCATTCTGAGCAATCGGTTAATAATACTGTCGTATCATTATTTATGAATGAAGAACGAGCATCGCAGCAAAGCATATCGTTAAATCCATCAGAAATAAAAGTAATTGAAATTGAAGCAGTTGTAAAAGCAACAGGATTCATAAAGGTCTCCGCTGAACTTGAGGATGATGATATTGAATATGATAACAGACGATTTCTAAATATTTATATTCCGGATAGAATACCGGTTCTGCTTTCCGCTGATCAGCAGAGTGATTTAAATTTTGTTAATATTGCATTATTAACCGGTAATGTTTCGGATAACTATAAATTAGATTATAAACCGGCTAATCAACTCCTTTCTACAAGATTGGATGATTACAGAGTGATATTCATAATTGGAGAATCCATTACTTCCGGATTTGAAAGGATAAAGGATTTTGTTGAGCAAGGCGGAGGAGTGGTTATTTTTCCTTCTTCAAAGATCAATATGAATAGATTTAATAATCTTCTCAACAATATTGGATTACCAAAGGCAGAAAGTCATATTGGTCAGCCGGATAGAACAGATAATTCAACTCTTTTTCAGGATACAGATTTTGATCATCCGCTTTTAAAAAACATTTTTGAAACACAGGAAAATAAACGAATTGAATCACCAGACATTTATTCATACTATCGTATCCTTGCCGGAGCATCAGGTAGAAATATCATTTCATTGCCAGATGGATCAACCTTCCTTAGCGAAATCCGAAAAGGAAAAGGCAAAGTATTGTTATTTAATTCGGCTCCTGTATTGTCGTGGAATTCATTTCCATTAAAGGGTTTATTCCCTGCACTTATGAACAAATCAATTCTTTATCTTGCAACGCAGGAACAGGATGGAAGGGATAATTTTGCAGGTGAACCGGTCAACTTAAATATAAGGAATGCAAGACTTCCGCAGTTGAGAATTGTTCTTCCGGATGGAAGAGAAGATTATATAAATCTTAGCGGCGATGAGAGAGGTGATTTCCTCATCTATCAGAACACAAAAACGGCAGGCAGCTATGAAGTTTACTCCGGTGAGCAAAAGCTTGAAGAAATTTCCGTTAATACCGATCCTGCTGAATCTATTACGAAATATTATTCTGATAGTGATATTAAATCATACATAGAAAAAATTAATTTTGATGGAACTTTCATAATAATTGATAAAAATGAAGATCCGGTTAACGTAATTTTACAGGCAAGATTCGGCTCAGAGCTGTGGAAATATTTTTTACTTATTGCGATATTACTTGCACTTATTGAAATGACTATAGCACGAAATGCAAAAAAGGAATTAGATGGAGTTACTTAGTGTTCCTTTGTGACCTTAGTGTATTAGTGGTAAAATTCTTCTTCACCACTAAGGCACTCAGAGCAATAAGATTCACTTATAAAATGTTTTATGATAGAAATAATTAAAAAAAACATAGAACGGGCAATGCTCGTTGCACTTGATACTAAAGAATTCAGCAAAGCTATAGTTGAAGAGCATCTTGATGAACTTGAAGAGCTTGCTGATACGGCTGGCGCTGAAACTGTTTTCAAGACCATTCAAAGCAAAGCGAGAATGGATTCTGCTTATTACGTTGGTAAAGGTAAAGCTGAAGAACTTGCGCAGCTTGTTGAACTTAATGATATACACATTGTCATATTTGATGATGATCTTACACCCGTTCAGGTGAGAAATCTTGAAAAACTTTTTAACAGAAAAGTAATTGACAGGAGCGGACTTATACTTGATATCTTTGCATTAAGAGCAAAGAGTAAAGAATCAAAAACCCAGGTTGAACTTGCACAGCTTCAGTATCTGTTACCAAGGTTAACACGTGCATGGACACACTTATCAAAACAATATGGCGGTATTGGTACAAAAGGTCCCGGTGAAACCCAGATAGAAACCGACAGACGAATGATCAGAACCCGCATTGCTATGTTGAAGGGAAAGTTAAAACAAATTGAATCCCAGAGAATAACACAAGCTGCAGGAAGGAAGGACTATACCAGAATCGCAATAGCCGGATATACTAATGCAGGCAAATCAACTTTATTTAATTTACTTACAGAGGCTGATGTTTTTGCTGAGGACAAACTATTTGCAACACTGGATTCAACAACAAGGCAGCTTGAATCAGACAGCAAAGCAAAAATTCTTATTAGTGATACAGTGGGATTTATAAGAAAATTACCGGCACATCTTGTTGCATCATTCAAAAGCACTCTAAATGAAGTAAGAGATGCAGATATAATCCTTCACGTAATTGATCTTTCACATCCTTTTTATGAAGATCATCTTAAGGTTGTTGAAGATACATTGAAAGAATTTGGAAGTGAAAATAAAACAGTTCTAATGGTATTTAATAAGGTTGATGCAGTTGATGATAAGAACAGAATTGAATATGTGAAAAACTACTACCGGGATTCTGTTGTTATCTCTGCCAGAAAAGGTATAAACGTTTCCGCGCTTATGAATAAAGTTAAAAATATTGTGGAGCATTCTTTTACAGAAGAAAAAGTGAATCTGAATATTGCTCAGACAAAAATTGCTTCACAAATACATCAATTGGCAGAAGTGCTTTCCACAAAGTATGATGATGATATAATGACCATATCATATCGTGCAAATAAAGAAAACTCAGATAAAATCAAGAAAATTATTTATGGCTCGTAAAAAACTTATAGTTGATGGTAATTCGCTTACTCTTAATCAAATTGAGTTTTTTCGTAAAGAAAATCCTTTTGTCTCACTTTCTAAAGAATCAATTAAAAAAGTAATTAAAGCACGCAGACTTATAGATAAATGGGTCGATGAAGGCAAAGTAATTTACGGAGTAACCACCGGCTTTGGTGAGTTTGCTAATGTACGAATATCTAAAAAAGATATTGAAAAGCTCCAGGAAAATCTGATCATAAGTCATTCAACAGGAGTCGGCGATCCGCTTCCTCCGTTTATAGTCAAGTTAATGATGCTCCTAAGAATAAATGCTTTGGCAAGCGGACATTCAGGAATTCGCCTTGAAACGCTTGAGCTCTTAATTTCGATGATGAACAACAATATAATTCCGGTAATTCCATCACAGGGTTCTGTCGGATCAAGCGGCGATCTTGCACCTCTCTCGCACCTGGTTCTTGCAATGATCGGAAAAGGCGAAGTGCAGATATACAAGGATGTAATGAATGAAGATCAGCATAAAGTTAAAATTATTAAATCATCGGTTGCACTTAAAAAGTTTGGATTAACTCCGGTTAAACTTGCAGCCAAAGAAGGATTGGCTTTAATTAACGGCACACAGATGATGACTGCATTTGCTTCCTACATTTGTATTGAAGCAATAAAACTAGAGAAGATCGCCGATATTGCAGGGGCACTTTCACACGAAGCTTTGCGCGGGACAGACAATGCGTTCGATTCTCGATTACATAAGCTGCGTCCGTTTCCCGGACAAATTGCAGTTGCAAAAAATATTCTTGCAATGATAAAAGGCAGTGAAATTCGTGAATCACATCGTGAAGATGATCCGCGGGTTCAGGACTCATATTCAATCCGCTGTATGCCTCAGATTCACGGTGCATCAAGAGATACTATAGATTATATATGTTCAAGGATTGAAACAGAGATTAATTCTGTTAATGATAATCCATTGATCTTTCCTGATGATGAAGCTCATCTTGAAGGCGGAAATTTTCATGGTCAGCCTATTGCATTAGCAATGGATTTTATGGCAATCGCACTTTCTGAATATGCAAATGCATCGGAAAGAAGAACAGAAAGAATGCTTAATGGATCATTGAGTTCTCTTCCAAGATTTCTTGCAAAGAACGGCGGATTAAATTCCGGTTTAATGATTGCGCAATACACCGCTGCTTCTCTTGTATCTGAAAATAAAGTTCTTTCACATCCTGCAAGCGTTGATTCAATTCCCACATCTGCAAACCAGGAAGATCACAATTCTATGGGTTCAATTTCTGCAAGAAAGTGTTTTCAGATTTTAAAAAATGTACAAGCAGTATTGGCTATTGAAATTCTTACATCCTGCCAGGCACTTGAATTTCATAAACCACTGAAACCGGGAAAAGGCACAATGGTAGGATATCAACTAGTCCGAAAAATCAGCAAACCGATTGATAGCGATGTTATTCTGTATGTTGAAATTGAGAAAGTATCTCAACTGATTAAAGAAGAGAGATTTTTAAACACTATTCAAGGGAAAGTGAATCTTTTATAAACAATCTTGCTCTTTCTCTTCCTCATACTCTTAATCTTTACTAAATTTCGTCACTTAATTTATCTTCTTATTTCGGAGGAACAATGTCAATTATTCTCGATGGTTCAAATCTTACAGTTGAAAAACTTGTTCAAATAGCTCGTCACAAAGAAAAAGTAGAAATCAGTAATGAAGCCCTTCAAAGAATAAAAACCTGCCGTGCAATGCTTGAAGAAAAAATTCAGGCACACGAAATAATGTATGGAGTGAACACAGGCATAGGTGAATTTTCTGAAGTGGTTTTAAATGATGATCAGGTAAAAGAATTTCAAAAGTATCTTATCTACAATCACGCAGCCGGTATTGGCGAACCAATGCCTGTTGAACACGTGCGTGGTGCAATGGCAGGAAGAATTAATGTCCACGCTCATGGTAACTCCGGCTGCAGACCTGAAATAACTTTAACTCTTGTTGAAATGCTGAATAAAGATTGCATTCCGGTTGTGTGTGAAAAAGGTTCTGTCGGTGCCTGCGGCGATTTAGCTCCTATGTCGCAAATTGCTCTGTTAATGATGGGCGAAGGCGAAGCTTTTTATAAAGGTGAAAGACTTCCCGGCAATACTGCATTTGAAAAAGCAGGAATAAAAGTTCCGGGACTCCAGGCAAGAGATGGACTAGCAACTATCAACGGGTCAAATTTTATGACTGCAATCGGGGCATTACAGTTGTATGATATTAACCGCTGGTTAAAGCAAGCCGAGATTGCTGCTGCAATGTCTCTCGAAGCGCTTCTGGCAAATATGAAACCCTATGATGTGCGTCTTCATAAACTTCGTGGATTCTCCGGGGCAGTTCGAAGTGCACAGTCAATTAAAAAATGTATTGAAGGAAGTGATCTTCTTACAGGCAAATTAAAAATTAAAGTTCAGGATGCATATTCAATGCGCTCAACTCCGCAGGTAATCGGTGCTGCTCACGATGCAGTTGCATATGCAAAATCGCAGGTTGAAATTGAATTAAACGGAGTGGGCGATAATCCCATCTTCATTCCTGAAGATAAAATTACATTAACCGGCGCAAATTTTCAGGGAAGTCCTGTTTCATTACCGATGGATATGATCAGTTCTGCTGTTACCATGGTTAGTGTTCTTTCCGAACGTAGAATGAATAGATTAAATAATCCGGCATTAAGTGTTGGTCTTCCGGCTTTCTTAACTAAAGGCGCTGGAATGTTTTCAGGTTTGATGTTAAGTCAGTACACTGCTGATACATTAATTGTTGAGCAAAGAATATTATCAACTCCGGCTTCGATTCAATCAATTCCCGCCGCTGCTGATCAGGAGGATTTTGTATCAATGGGAATGAACACAGCACTTAAGAACCAACAGATACTGGATAACGCTTATGGTATATTAGGAATCGAATTTATGGCTGCTGCTCAGGCTCTCGATTTCCGTGACCATAAAGCCGGAAAAGGTGTATCTAAAGCAAAAGAAGTTATACGTAAGCATGTGGATTTTCTTGATATTGATCGTCCGCTTTATCCGGATCATAACAGTATGAAGGCACTTGTTGAATCTTGTGAGATACTTGAGGAAGTTGAAAAAGCTTTAGGAAGTCTGGAATAATAAATAGAACACGGATTAAACGGATGCGAAGGATTTATAATGATCTGATCCGTGATAACCCGTTAAATCAGCGTTATCCGTGTTCCATTGCATTTAATTAAAGGATTTATATGGAAATAATTTATCTCATTATCGGTTTAGTGGTTGGATTTGTAATCGCTTTTCTTTTTCTGAAGAGCAAAAAAACAGTTCCGGTTGAAGAAGCAAACAGACTTAATGAACAAATTAATTTACTTAAAATTGATGGTGGAAAACTTACAGAACGAATTAATCTTCTTGAGAAGGATAAATCATCTCTTCAAACGGAGTTAAAATCTGAACGTGAAAAATCTGAAAAGCTTACTTCAGAAAGTTCATCATTAAAATCAGATTACTCAAATCTTCAGACAAGACTTTCAGAACAGAAAGAAGAAATAGAAAAACTTCAGGAGAAGTTCACGAAAGAATTTGAAAACCTTGCCAACAGAATATTTGAAGAGAAGGGTAACAAATTCACAGAGCAGAATAAAGAGAAACTGAGTGAGATACTAAATCCGTTAAGAGATAAAATTTCCGAGTTTGAAAGAAAAGTTGAAGAGACAAGTAAAGAAAGCATTAAAGGAAACGCTTCGCTCAGAGAACAGCTTCAGATGCTGAAGGAGATGAATCAGCAAATAACACAGGAAGCAAAAAACTTAACCACAGCATTAAAGGGACAATCAAAAACGCAAGGCAATTGGGGTGAATTTATTCTCGAAAGCATACTGGAAAAATCGGGACTTGTAAAAGGGAGAGAATATGTTGTACAGGAAAGCATTACAGCAGAATCAGGAAAACGATTTCAACCGGATGTGATAATTAATTTACCAGAGAACAAAAGCATCATTATTGATTCAAAAGTTTCGCTCGTTGGATATGAAAAATTTATTTCCTCTGACGATGAAAGAGAAAAACAACTTGCGCTACGTGAGCACATAAATTCAATTCGTTCGCACATAAAGAATCTGAGTGGAAAAAATTATCAGAACCTTTATCAAATTGAGAGTTTGGATTTTGTTTTAATGTTTATGCCAATCGAACCAGCGTTTGCTTATGCTGTTCAAAGCGATGCTTCACTTTTTACAGATGCTTTTGAACAGAATATTGTTATTGTAAGTCCATCCACCTTACTTGCAACATTAAGAACAATTGCAAGTATATGGCGGCAGGAAAATCAAAACAAAAATGCTCTTGAAATTGCAAAACAAAGCGGTGATATGCTTGATAAGTTCACGGCTTTTGTCGATGACCTGATTTCAGTCGGGAAAGGTCTTATGACTGCTAAAGATAATTATGATAAAGCTATGAATAAATTAGTTGATGGAAGAGGAAATCTTGTCAACCGCGCAGAAAAAATAAAGCAACTTGGTGCAAAGGCAAGTAAAACTTTACCGCCGTCTATTATCAATCGCGCTGATCTTGATGATGATAATTTACTTGAAAACGAATGATTGTACGACCACCACAAACACCTGAAGAATTTGAAAGATACAGAGACCTTCGATGGCGGATTCTCCGCGCACCTTGGAATCAGCCAAAAGGAAGTGAAGTTGATGAGATTGAGGCAAAAGCTTTTCCGATTATGGTTTGTGAAAAGGATGGATTTCCGATTGGAGTTGGCAGGGTTCATTTCAACTCCGAAGATGAAGCACAAATCCGATCTATGGCCGTGGAAGAAGAATGGCGGGGAAAAGGGATTGGGGCAATTGTATTAAAAGCATTAGAACAAATTGCAATTGAGAAAGGCGCTAAGAAAATTATTCTCCACGCAAGAGATCACGCGGTAAAATTCTATGAGAGAAATGGTTATAAAATTGTTAAACCATCTCACACTTTATTTGGAGTGATTCCTCATTACCTTATGGAAAAGGAAGCCCCCTAAATCCCCCTAAGGGGGACATAAAGAAATATTTCTTCCCTTCCCTTAGGGAAGGGCAAGGGATGGGCTTCCCATCTTTATTATCTCTTCAAATTCTTCTTTTGTAACCGGCATTATTGATAACCTGTTTCCACGAGCAATCAGCTTCATATTTTTTAATTTGGCATTAGATTTAATCGCATCAAGTTTTACAGGATTTTTAAACTCCTGTTTGAATTTTATATCAACCATTATCCAGGTTGGATTTTCAGGAGCTGCTTTGGGATCATAATGATCATTATCCGGATCAAACTGTGTATGATCGGGATAACCTTCCTTTACAACTTCACAAACTCCCAACACTGCAAGAGGATCGGCGTTACTGTGATAAAACAAAACAAGATCACCTTTTTTCATTTCATCACGCAGAAAATTTCTTGCCTGGTAATTTCTAACACCATCCCAATAAGTAGTTTTGTTTTTACTTTTTTTCAGATCATCAAATGAAAACTCATCAGGTTCAGATTTTACTAACCAGTATTTTCTTGCCATAATTTTCTCTAATAAATATTAAAAGTTGTTTGATATAAATTATTTCTTACTGTGTTTTAATCTAGTTGGAATATAGAATAATTTAAAAAGTAATTTTCAATTAAGGATCGTTAAAAGAAAAATTGAATCTTATAACTCAAAAGTTATAAATAAAATGATTGAAAGGTAAATAAGATGGATACAACAGAAAAGAAGATATGGCATTGATTGAGGAAAGAAAGAAGGAAGAGGGATTTGATTGGTGGTTTAAGTATAAATCGTTGAACTAATAATCAAAATACCCATCATTTATTTGCAGCGGAGGAATAATTCTTTTCCTCCGCTTTTTTTAATTATGAGAGTTTTCCTTTCATTTTTCTTGCTAATATAAATTCAATTCAATATCTTAACCAAGTTCTATTCCCGTTCTTCAGATCATTATTTTATTGTTTTCGAAAAAGTGTTTAGTAATTCTAAACTCAATTTAATATAACTATTTCAGGAGGTTCGAATGAAAACAAATTTACTAATTATCATCACATTTCTGCTCTTTCTGGCAGGCCCTTCATTTGTTCTGGCACAAGCCGGTTCAGTTGAATTGAAAGATGGCAGTGGAGTTTTAGTTAGTTCTCATGCCAGTATTCAGGAAGCTTATAATGCTGTTCCTGATCCCCTAACACAGTCATATATTATAGAAATTTTACCTGCCTATAATGGTTCAGCAGAATCATTTCCTATTAATATTACTGAAAGATCCGGGACTGGACCAAGTACCAATGTTACCTTGAGACCAGCAGCTGGAAATACAGGAGCTGCTATATCAACAAGTATTAGTAATAATCCTGTAATAAATCTTAATGGAATAGATTATTTTATTTTAGACGGTAGACCAGGCGGCCTTGGCAATACTCCAGATCTTTTAATTGAAAATACTATTACTACAGGAACTTCTTCAAATACAATAAATATTACTAATGATGCTTCTAATAATCTCATTTGGTATTGTAATATTAAAAACAATACACAAGGTACTGCTGGACCACGTGCATTAATTTTTGGTGCAGGCACAACAACCGGAAATAATTCTAACTCGGTTCAATTTAATAATATCATCGGCGGTAGATCCGGAATAGGAATGGTTGGTTCTACCGGTATTCTTAATTCAGAAAATATCATTCGAAATAATAAAATTTATGATTTTGGCTTTGCCGGAGTCTGGCTGCTTTCGAATGGGCAAAATACTACCATTGAAGAAAATGAAATCTATCAAACAACAGGTGTAAATTCATCTGCTTCCTATGGAATAAATCTGGGGGCATCCGGTACAAATGGAGTAAATACTATTTTAGCAAATAAAATTTACGATATACAGCATACTTCTACTTCTACATCAGCTTCAATCAGAGGCATTTATGGTACGCTTGCAGTTGGTTGCACACTAAATGTTCATAATAACTTTGTCTCATTAACTTTGGATAATCAGAATACCAATGCTACTACCGGTATTCATTTTCTTGGTTCAAATGATTTTACTGCAAATATATTTTATAATTCAGTCAGAATTGGTGGAAATCAAACTGGCGGAACATCCGGAAATGTTGTTTCTGCAGGCATTCAGCAATCTAATTCGGGTGCGGGAACGCTGTTTAATCTAAAAAACAACATTGTTCTTAATAACAGAACAGGCGGAACAGCAGGAGTTATCCATTCGGGACTAAATATGGCTATTGTACCAACAACACTTGATGTTGATTATAATGTTTATTTTGCTGATGGTGGAACCGGGGCTTATCCGGTTTCTTGGGCAGGGATTACATTTGATGATATTGTAACTTTTAAGACTGCTGCTTCTCCCAATGAGCAAAACACTATCTTTAAAGAAGTTACATTTGTATCCGATATTGACCTGCACTTATCCGGTGCATCAAACGGTGATTTCGACCTTGCAGGATTACCGATAGCGGGAATCACTGATGATATAGATGGTGATTTACGAAGTACAGTTTTTCCATACAGAGGAGCTGATGAAGCCGATATTCCAATCCCTGTTGAACTATCATTATTTACAGCAAATATTTCCGGAAATTCTGTTTCATTAAACTGGTCTACAGCGACAGAAATTAATAATTATGGCTTTGACGTTGAAAGAAAATCAGATAATTCATCATGGACAAAAATCGGGTTTGTTCAGGGTAATGGAACAAGCACTGAGATAAAAAATTATATATTTACAGATAAAAATCTTCAGGCTGGTTTGTATAATTACCGGATCAAACAAATTGATTTTAACGGAAGTTTCACCTTTTACCAGTTAAGTGAGAGTGTTGAAGTCGGTGTGCCGCAAGTATTTGAACTTACTCAGAATTACCCGAATCCATTCAACCCTGCTACAAGCATTAATTATGCGATTGCAAACGAAACTGCAGTTAAACTAATTGTCTTTAATAGCATTGGTCAGGAAGTTGCAGTTCTGATAAATGAAAGTCAGCAGCCGGGTGTTTACACAGTTAATTTTGATGGCTCTTCACTTTCAAGCGGTGTTTACTTTTACAAATTAACAGCAGGAGATTTTGTCTCTACAAGAAAAATGTTAATGATCAAATAATCCGCGCTGCTTATAAGTACCTATTCTTTAAGGCGACTTGAAAAAGTCGCCTTTTCTTTTTCATACTTTTAAATTGACTATATTTTGCCCCGAAAGATTTTATATCTTGCTTCAGAAAATTATCATCAAAATGATTAAATATTTATTTATATCAACATTAATAATATTAATTACCGTTGAAATTTTACCTCAATCAACTGGTGCATTTTCTATTGCCAGGTTAAAATATGGCGGAGGCGCTGATTGGTATAATGATCCGTCTGCGGAAGTTAATCTTTTAAATTTTATTAAACAGAATACAAATATTAAGGTGGATGCCCGCTATCAGTTTGTAGATATATCATCGGATGAGATTTTTGGTTATCCTTTTCTTTTTATGACCGGACACGGAAATGTTGTATTCACTAATGATGAAGCGAGAAGATTAAGAACTTATCTTGAGAGCGGCGGTTTCCTTTATATTGATGATGACTATGATTTGGATAGAGCACTTCGCCGTGAAATGAAAAAAGTTTTTCCTGAAAGCGATTTTATTGAATTGCCTTTCAGTCACCCTATTTATAATATTGTTTACAGATTTGAAAACGGAGTCCCTAAAACTCACAAACACGATGATAAACCAGCGCAGGGTTTTGGAATATTTATTGGTGAACGGCTGGCAGTTTATTATACATATGAATCTAATCCAAGTGATGGATGGGCAGATGCTGAAGTTCATAATAATCCGCCCGAGATAAGAGAAGAAGCACTTAAATTTGGAACCAATATAGTTGTATTTGCATTAAGTCAATCAGGTAAATGAGCAGCGAGTTAAAATATTATAATGAAATAATTAACCGTCTTGAAGGAACTGACAGGAAGGAATATCTGCGTGATATTTTCAGGGGTTTGCTTTATACAGGATTGGCAGCGGTTTCATTGTTTGTATTATTATCATTTGCAGAACTTGCTGGTAATTTTTCATCTTTAGTCCGAACGATATTTGTTTTTGTTTTTCTGATAACAGTGCTTGCATTGTTCTTATATAAAGTCCTGCTGCCGCTGTTCAGGTACTTCAAACTTTTCGGCAAACGAAATTACCTCGAGACCGCAGGCAGGGTGGGCTATCATTTCCCCGAAATTAAAGACGATTTGAAAAATGCAATGCAGCTTTTAGCTGTCGGAAATCCAAATCTCTATTCCACCGCACTTGTAGATGCTGCGTTTAAGAATGTTTATAATAAAACTTCAAAGCTGAAATTTGATTCAATAGTAAAGTTTGATTCACTCAAAAAACCAGCCGTCAGGTTTTTGGGATTATTACTTTTTGCATCGGCTCTGATATTTCTTCTGCCGGGATTTTCAGATGCCTCTGCCAGGTTATTACAATTCGATAGGGATTTTATTCCGCCCGCAAGATTTCAGATAAATGTTATTCCGGGAAATGCAGAAGTGACAAAGGGGTCAACCTTTGATATTGTTATCAGTGTGAAAGGCGATATACCGTCAAATATAAATCTGTTTCTTAAAGATGACGAACAAACAGATTATTCCGAAATCAGGTTAACAGCAGATTCATTGATGAATTATGTTTATGAAGTAAAGTCAGTTCGTTCATCGTTTAATTATTTTGTTACGGCAGAAGAAGTAGAAACCGATAAATTCAGAATTAAGGTTATTGACAGACCAATAATTAAAACTATCTCGTTCAAAGTTACTCCGCCGGCATATTCAAAAATCCCTGCATTTGAACAGAAAGATAATGGAAATATTACAGCACTTATCGGATCAAGGATCGATATATCACTGAGTTCAACAAAAGAATTGTCTGCTGCAATTTTAGAATTTAATGATACAAGCAAAACTGAGTTATCAATTAAAAATAATCTTGCGGATGGGACGATAAGGATAAGGAAAGAAAGTTCTTATAAAGTTATTATAACCGATGAAAAAGGGAATGATAATCAAAATCCGATTACATATATAATAAAACCAGTATATGATGAATTTCCCTCTATTGAACTGCTCCTTCCAGGAAGGGATATATCTCTTGCAAATGATAATCGGGTTCCGTTATTCGCAAGAATATCTGATGATTTCGGATTTACTAAATTAATTCTACATTACAGACTATCAAGATCAAGATACGAATTACCGCAGCAGGAATTCGCTCAGCTTGAAATTCCAATTCCGCCTTCACAAAAAGAAGCTGATATAAACTATATATGGAATCTTACTCAATTATCACCTGCCGTTGATGACATTTTCTCTTATTACCTTGAAGTTTTTGACAATGATAATGTAAGAGGACCTAAATCAGCGAAGACTCCTGTTTATAATGTTCGGGTTCCATCTTTAGATGAAATACTTGCCGGAGCAGATAAAATTCAGAATGAAGCTGTTGATGAATTGAGCAAAACCCTTAAAGAGGCCGAACAATTAAAAAAAGATCTTGAGAAGATTGATCAGGATTTGAAGCAGGATAAACGTGAACTTACCTGGGAAGAAAAAGAAAAAATTGAGCAAGCCCTTGATAAGTTTGAGCAGCTTCAGGATAAAATGAGTGACATTCAGGAAAACCTGCAGAAGATGCAGCAGGAATTGCAGCAGAATGATCTATTATCTCAGGAGACCTTAGAAAAGTATATGGAACTTCAGGAGTTGATGAGCGAGCTGACCAGCGATGAAATGAAAAAAGCTATGGAAAAATTAAGAGATATGCTTGAACAGATGAACCGGAATATGACGCAGAATGAAATGCAGAATCTTAAACTTGATGAGGAGAAATTCAGAAAGAGTATTGAAAGGACATTAAATCTTTTAAAGAGATTACAGATTGAACAAAAGTTTGATGAGATGCTTAAGAGAACCGAGCAATTAACCGAACAGCAGGAACAGTTAAGTGAACAGACAAAACAAAGTGAACAGAACAATGATCAGAACTCTGAACAGCTTAGTAAAAAACAGGATGAAATTACAGATCAATTAGAACAGCTTTCAGAAAACCTTGAAGAACTTACAGATAAAATGAATGAACTTGATGATATGCCTTCTGAAGAAATGCAGGAACTGCTTGAAGAAGTTATGAAACAGATGAATGAAGAGTTATCGAAACAGGCATCACAGAACATGAAGCAGAAGCAAATGCAGAAAGCTCAGCAGAACCAGCAGCAGTTAAGTGAGAATATGCAGCAGATGATGGATATGCTTCAGCAGATGAAGGATCAAATGATGCAGCAGAACCAGATGCAGGTTTTTACTGATATGATGCGTATAATGGATAATCTCCTGAAAGTTTCTCAGCAGCAGGAGGATTTGAAGAAAGAATCCGAACGGCTTGATCCTAATTCAGCGCAGTTCACTGAAAATGCTCAGAAGCAAAATTCTCTTAAGCAAACTCTTAACAGGTTATTACAACAGCTTTCTGAACTCTCTCAAAAAACTTTTGCAGTATCACCGGAAATGGGCAAAGCCTTAGGCAGTGCAAATCAGCAAATGGATGCTTCGATTCAGGCAATGCAAAACAGGAATGGAGCTTTTGCAGCAGTTACGCAAAGCGAAGCTATGAAACATCTTAATGAAGCAGCATCAATGATGAAGAATTCTATGGAATCAATGATGCAAAGCGGCGGCAGCGGCGGGGGTATGATGTCGCTGATGCAGCAGCTTCAGCAGATGAGCGGTCAGCAAATGGATCTTAATAATCTAACTCAGCAGCTTCAGCAAATGATGCAGGGGAATATGAGTCCCGGACAACAGGCTGAATTGCAGAGACTTGGTCAACAACAGGACTTAATCAAAAAATCTCTTGAACAGTTAAATGAAGAAGCTCGTGTTTCTGGTCAATCAAAAAAAATTCCTGCAGATTTGGAAAATGTAGTTAAGCAAATGCAGGAAGTAGTAAGCGATATGAAAACAGAAAAACTTGACGATGACCTTATTCAAAAGCAAGAAAGAATTTTGTCAAAGCTGTTAGATGCCCAGCGATCAATCAATGAAAGAGATTTCGAAAAAGAACGAAGGTCTGAAACAGGCGGGCAGATAGTAAGGGAATCACCTTTGGAATTGAACCTTTCAACCGAAAGAGGCAGAAATGTTATAAGAGATGAACTGAATCGGGCTGTGCGTGAGGGATACAGAAAAGATTTTGAAGATCTGATTCGCCGATATTATGAAGCGTTGCAAAAGCAGGAAATAAATAACTGACACTTAGTTATTTACGCACTTCTTTTAAGATATAATAATTGATTTCAATTCAAAATCATTATATTTTGGATACATATCTTAATGATTCAATGCTGAACTTTATAGAAAATATTCTCACTCTTCTTAAAGATTGTACATCTGCGGATGATGCTTCACTTCTTTATTACGATGGGTATTCACTTCTTAACTTAAAAAGCACGGGAAATTCCGGCAAAATATCAGAAGCATTAATTTCTATTAATGAACTGCTTCATATAGTTAATGATGAGGACTCAATTGCAACGGTTAAAGCATCTTTTGAAAACCTGCTGAGTGCAAAAAAATCACAAATAAATTTTTATCAGGAAATTAAACTGTCGCCTGACGACATTAAATTTTATTTATTGATCGCTCATTCTGTTGAGATAAAAAATAATCCTGTACCGGATTTTCTAAATAATTTCTTTAACTCCCAGATAAAAGCAATAGGCAAACTATTGCTTAATTATAACACAGACTACACTATTCTGGCTTCTTTAAAATTAATGGAGATGGGTAATTGGAAAAACTTCCTGAAGGAATTAAATGAAATATCCGGGGATATTGTTTTCATTATTGATAATGAAGGATGCTTTCTTTCGATAAATTCCTCTGGAGCTGAATTACTTGATTACACTCCGGATGAAATTGCAGGAAAACATCTTACTGAACTTCTGGACGCTGAAAACATTAATTATACAAATGCTGAATTATCTAAACTTATTGAAATCAGAAGTGAAGGAAGTTTTGAGGCGACTTTTTTAACAAAGTATGAAAAAAAAGTATCAGTTGACCTCCATGTGAAAACAGTTATTTCAGAAAACAGAATTATCGGTTTGCTGGGTGTTGGCAGGAACATAACAATAATCAGGCAGTTGGAATCAAAATTAAAAAAGCTGGAGCCAAGGTTAATTGAATCTGAAAGATTAATAACCTTAGAACGACAGCGATTTAATCAACATAAGGCACTTCTTGATGAGCTTAACAGGCTTAAAAGTGAATTTGTTTCAAATATTTCTCACGAATTAAGAACACCTCTCGCATCTATTGTAGGATTTTCTGAAACAATAAATTCAGATCCTAAAATGCCGGATGAGTTAAGATCAGAGTTCAACTCCATCATTCTCAATGAAGGTAAAAGACTCTCCAAACTTATAAATGATGTATTAGATCTTTCCAGAATAGAAGCTGGTGTAATTACACTTAACAAGTCATTTTTTGATATAGTTGAATTAGTCAAAATAGTTAGCGGTGACTATAAAAAAATGGCCGAAGCAAAAAAAATTCTTTTCAATTATGATATTCCCGAAGAACAAATTATTATAGAAGCAGATAGAGAAAGAATTAATCAAACTTTGCAGGTATTACTGGATAATGCCGTTAAGTTTACAAAACCCGATGGACGAATAAGATTAATTATCAGTAATTTATACCGTGAAATTGAAATAATTATTACCGATACCGGTATCGGCATTCCTGAAAAGGATTTGCCGTTTATCTTTCAGAAGTTTCATAAAGTAAACAGACAGGATTCAGATCAGCTAAGCGCTGGTATTGGATTGGTTTTTGTAAAACAAATTGTAGATTTGCACAAAGGATTAATTACAATTCAGAGTGAACCCGATAAAGGAACAACGGCTATACTCAAATTATTAAAGAATACTAAAGAAAGAAAAAATTAAGGGTCGTTTTGGAAAAACTCATTTTTATTGTTGATGACGAACAGGCAATCTCAAAACTTCTTTCTTACTGGGTGAAAGACAGGTGGAAGTATAACGCCGAAACTTTCTCAAATGGCGAGGATGTTCTTAGAAATTTGAACAAAAAACCTGATCTTGTTTTGCTGGATATAATGCTGCCCGGTGTGAATGGAATAGAGACTCTAAAAAGAATCAAACAAATTGATGAAAATATTCCGGTTATAATGCTCTCTGCTCAGGGAAGTATTGAAGTTGCTGTAGATTCATTGCGCTACGGTGCTTACGATTACTTTACAAAACCCATAGATCAGCAGAAACTTGAACTTTCCATTAAAAATGCAATAAAGAGCTACGACCTTACAAAAGAGCTGCAAAACCTTCGAGAAAATGTAAAACAGGAATATAGTTTTGAGAATATTATTTCTGCCGATGGAAGAATGCAGGATGTATTCAAGCTAGTCTCTAAGGTTCTTACTAATGATATTACTGTACTAATTTATGGCGAAAGCGGAACCGGCAAGGAATTAATTGCCCGTGCCATCCATTACAACGGAATAAGAAAAGACAAACCATTTGTTGTTGTTAATTGTGCTTCGATTCCAAGAGAACTTCTTGAAAGTGAATTATTTGGTCACGAGAAAGGATCGTTCACCGGAGCACATCAAAGAAAGCTTGGTAAATTTGAATTAGCACGCGGCGGAACGATTTTTCTTGATGAAGTTGGTGAACTTGAAATGCTGCTTCAGGCAAAACTGCTGCGTGTGATTCAGCAGAAAGAGTTTGAGCGGGTTGGCGGTACAGAACTTATTAAAACAGACGTTAGAATCATTTCTGCAACTAACAGGGATTTGAAGCACGCTGTTGAAAACAAGGAATTCAGAGAGGATCTATTTTACAGATTAAACTCCTTCCCGATTTTTGTACCTCCTTTAAGAAGCAGAAGAGGAGATATTCTAATTCTTGCAGAACATTTCATAAAGAAATTCAGCGAAAAATTAGGAAAAGAAATTAAAGGATTTTCAAAACGGGCACTTAAAATATTTTATGAATATAATTGGCCAGGTAATGTAAGAGAAGTTGAAAACACTATTGAACGGTGTATAATTATTACTGAATCTGATATGATTGATGTTGATGATCTGCCTTCTCATTTAAGAACGGCAGAAAACTCCAATTCAGTTGAAGTAACAAGTTCTTTATTTGGTGACGAAACAATTATTCCTTTTGAAAAACTGAAAGAAGAAGCAATTAGACACGCTTTAAAAGTAACTGGCGGGAATATTGTTGAAGCTGCTAAAAAGCTTAAGCTTGGAAGAGCAACCATTTACAGACTAATGGATAAATATCAAATAGAAAACAGGATATAACAAATCAGAGGGAAATTATGGAATTTACAAAAGAAGTTCAGAGTGATGTACTTGTCCTTACTGTTAATTTATTCAGAGCAACATTAAAAGAAGCAGATAACTTCAAAACTAATCTTGTCTCTGAAATTGAACAGGGCTGGAAGAAAATAGTTGTAGATCTATCTTATTGTGAGTTTATAGATTCTACTTTTTTAGGCGCACTGGTACTCTCTCTTAAAAAAGTAACAAGTCAGGGCGGTGATCTAAGACTTGTTGGTTTTCAACCATCTGTTCATTCTATGTTTGAGCTTACAAGAATGTACAGAGTGTTCGAATCCTTTAAAACACAGGAAGAAGCAGTAAAAAGTTTTTCCTGATCTAATTTCTTTTGCATCCGGGAATTCTACTGCAATGATAACAGAAAAAATCTTGAGTCCGATTTTATTTTATGACATCAACCGGAGAAAAGTCCATACTTGTTATTGATGACGATCTTACTATTCGAAAAGTAATCGGTCATCACCTTCGAAAAAACAACTACGATTCTTTTGAAGTGGAAAATGCATCCCAGGCATTTGAAATTCTGGAAAAAGAAAATGTTGACCTAGTTCTTTGCGATGTAACAATGGATGAGATGGATGGTTTTGAATTCTGCCGTAAAGTACGTGAAAATGTAAATCACAGATTCCTGCCATTCGTTTTCGTCACAGCCAAAAGCAGTTTGGAAGATAAATCCATGGCAATGGAAGTCGGCGGCGATGATATAATTACCAAACCTTTTGACGTTGATGAATTACTGATTAAAGTGAAAGCACTTCTAAGGCGTTCTGAAATATATAAACAGTTTGGCTTAAAGAAGAATCTTCAAACTGCATTTTCAGATAGACCTGCCAAAATTCTTTTTGTTGATGATGATCCGTCAATTTCAAAGTTATTCAAATATAATCTTGAAAGAGCAGGTTTTGAATGTGTCCTTGCTTCAAATGCAGATGAAGCAATGGAGTCAATAAAGAACTTAATACCGGATATAATCGTATCTGATATTATGATGCCCAAAGTTGATGGTTTCCAGTTCAGAAAAATGCTGTTGGCAGATAATGAACTGAAAAACATACCATTCATTTTTTTAACGGCTAAAGGTGAGGAAAAAGATATACTGGATGGTTATGATCTTGGAATTACTGATTACGTTATTAAAACTGCGGGTCCTAAAGTTGTTGTTGCTAAGGTTACTGCTATAATAAACAGCATTGGCAACGAGAGGAAAAAAATTGTTTCAGAATTACATCAGGCAGCTAGTTCACTTCGAGTAAAGGTTGTACCCGATTTTGCACCCACTGTAGAAGGTTTCAAAATCACTCAATGGCATATTCCATTCAAAGGAATTCCCGGCGGCGATTTTATAGATTATTTCCAGTTAGATGGACATAATCTGGCAATCCTGCTCGGTGATGTAATGGGGAAAAAGTGGGGTGCCTGGTATTTTGCTTTTGCATATGCCGGATATGTCAGAACTTCGGTAAGAGGAATTCTTCAAAATGCCGAAAAATATTCGCCTGCAGAAATATTGACTAAAGTTAATCAGGCGGTTTACCAGGACTCAAAAATATCAGAAGTATTTACAACCCTTTCTGCAATCATCATAAATCAAAAAGAAGGTATTATAAAATATTCAGGTGCCGGAGACGTTCCCATTTTATTTAAGGACGGTAAAACCGGAAAGGTTAAACAAATTATTTCTAAAGGTGTTCTGCTTGGCTTTGTAGAGAAATCTGATTATCAGGACACTATAATTGATTTGAATAAAGGCGATATGATTTTTGTTTTAACCGATGGCGTAACTGAAACCCGTAACAGTATGGGGCAAATGCTTGGCGAAGAAAACCTTGTTCAAATGATCGAAAGAATTCCTTCAGATGGCGATCCTATTATTGAAATTCAGAATAAAATTAAGAATTTCAGCAATGACCAGTTTGAAGATGATATTAGTTTGATTGTTATAAAAAGAGTGTAGCTTATTCCGCCTACCTGACTTGTTTATTAATTCCCTATTATGATATTCTATCAGGGCAATGAAAAGAATTAAACTTGCTCAGCTGCCTGTAATTTTTCTGCACGATCAGCAAGTTTCAACGGTTCAATCAATTCATCTAACAAACCTTCAACTATATTCGACAAGTTATATAACGTTAAACCGATTCTGTGGTCAGTAATTCTGTTTTGGGGATAATTATATGTTCTTATCTTATCGCTCCGGTCACCGCTTCCAACCATTGATTTTCTTTGAGCAGAGATTTGAGCATTATGTTTTTTAAGCTCCATATCATACAATCGTGCTTTGAGTACTTTCATAGCTTTAGTACGATTTTTAAGCTGTGATCTTTCATCCTGGCATTGAACGACGATTCCTGTTGGAAGATGTGTCATTCTCACTGCAGTTTCAACTTTGTTTACATTTTGTCCGCCCGCTCCGCCGGCACGGAAAATATCAATCTTGATGTCGGCAGGATTTATATCAACCTCAACATCTTCAGCTTCCGGAAGCACAGCAACAGAAGCTGCTGAAGTATGAACCCGTCCGCTTGCTTCGGTTTCAGGAACACGCTGAACTCTGTGAACTCCGGATTCGAATTTTAAGTCTCCAAAAACATTATTGCCGGTAATTGAAAAAACAACTTCTTTCAGTCCGCCTAATCCAGTATCGTTCATATCAATTAATTCATAATTCCAGCCACGGATTTCAGCATAACGTGTGTACATTCTGAAAAGATCGCCAGCGAATAATGCGGCTTCTTCACCTCCGGTTCCGGCACGGATTTCCATTATAACGCCCTTATCATCATTCGGATCTTTAGGAAGAAGCAAAACCTTTATATCATCTTCAAGCTTTTCTTTTTCCGCTTTCAGTTCTTCCAATTCTGTTTCTGCCATTTCAATCATTTCAGCATCTTTTACAGTTCTGATAATCTCTTCATTACCCTTAATGTTCTTTAATACAGAGGAATAATTATTGAAAACATTTATAAGCCCTTCAAGATTACTTCTTTCTTTATTAAGATTTTTCAACTTTTCATAATTATTCACATAAGCCGGATCGGAAAGCTGGCCATTAATCTGATCATACCTCGACTTTATTTTTTCAAGCTTTTCTAATAAATTCATATTGTATCTCTAAATTTGGAATGCAAATATATAAAAGCATAAGGTAATTTAAGAACTAAAATAAGGATTGCTAATGAATACACAATTTGACAAACAAACTTTTGAAAACAATTTCAGGGTAACTTACCTGATATTCTTTGCTCTGGCTGCTGGTCAACTGCTGATACTTGTAATATTTCTTTTTTTAATAAATGGTGTTGAAATACCAAAAGACAACCCAATTGATAAAATTTTTACATTTATTATTCCACTGGTTGGTTTGACGTCTATGTTCGCATCGAAAATATTATATACTCAAAATATTTTGAAGGTACAGCAAACTGATACCATTACTGAGAAATTAATGAAATACCGGTCCTTCAAAATTATTTTCTGGGCAATCCTCGAAGGTGCTGCATTATTCAGTCTAGTTGCATTTTTTCTAACTGCAAATTACCTTTATGTTGTTGTGTTTATTTTTGTTTTCGGATTCTTTTTGTTTAATAGGCCATCGAAGGAAGGTTTTGTCATTGATATGCAAATAACCGGTCCTGTTAAGGAAACCATATTAAGAGTGTAAAACATTAGAAACTATTTTGTGGTAACGCTTGTTTTGAAGAGAGATGTTGTTAAATAATTAAGAAAATCAGAAAATGAAAAAATTTGAAATTCCGCATTTTTATAGAAGCTCCTTCATTACTCGGATTAAGAATTCGCGTAGAGATCTTGATCCAAGGAAGAAAGATTTTACTCCTACACTTTTAGATTTCGGTCCTGTAAGATTCTATCTCGCCCGTCATTTTGGTTTTTGCTATGGCGTTGAGAATGCAATTGAGATAGTATACAAAACGATAGAAGAAAATCCCGGTAAAAGAATTTATCTTTTAAGTGAAATGATCCATAATCCCGGCGTAAATGCTGATCTTGAAAAACTTGGTATTAAATTTTTAATGGATACCTCAGGTAATCACATAATTGATTGGGAAGAACTCACTAAAGAAGATATTGTTGTTATTCCGGCATTCGGTACAACATTAGAAATTGAAAAGAAATTAAATGAACTTGGTATTGATCCATACAAGTATAATACGACTTGCCCTTTTGTTGAGAAAGTCTGGAACAGAAGCGAGCAGCTTGGAAAACAAGATTATACTGTTGTAATTCATGGTAAACATTATCACGAAGAAACACGGGCTACATTTTCTCATAGCAAAACAGCAGCTAAGTCTGTTATTGTAAGAGATATTGAAGAAACTAAAACACTCGCATCATTCATTTTAAATGAAAGACCAAAGGACGAATTCTATAAAGCATTCGAAGGAAAATTTTCAGAAGGTTTTGATGTTAAAAAAGATCTTAAAAGAGTCGGAGTTGTAAATCAGACAACAATGCTTGCAACAGAAACACAGGAAATAGCCGATCTTCTTAAAGCGGCAATGATAAAAAAATATGGTGTGAAAAATATAAAAGATCATTTTGCAGATACACGTGATACATTATGCTATGCTACAAACGATAACCAGGAAGCAACTTATGGTTTGCTTAAGGAAAGCGCCAATCTTGCAATTGTTGTAGGCGGATACAATAGTTCAAATACATCACACATTGTAGAATTATGTGAAGAAAAACTGCCAACATATTTCATTTCATCAGAAGATAAAATATTAAGTGAAAAACTTATCAGTCATTTTGATATAAAAAAGCATCAGGAAATTGTTACAGAAAATTATCTTCCTTCAAAAAATGTTGTAGATATAATTTTAACCAGCGGTGCAAGCTGTCCGGATGCGGTGGTTGAAGCTGTATTAAGAAAAATTCATTCATTCTATCCTGATGCAAAAGAGGTTGATGAAGTTGTAAATAACTATCTGAATTAATTCCATTCCAATCCGTTTGATCGGTATTATCTATTTTCTATTGTTCTGATTTTTTTATATAATGATTGATACTCACTAAACAATCTCTCAAACAATTCCTTCACAATCGGTATATCCTTAATCAATCCGACCCCCTGACCGGCTTCCAGTTCGCCTTCTGTTTCATCACCTTCAAAAATGCCGAGACGTTCACGTTTAGTACCGAGCAGTTCCTTTAATTGTTCTTCATTCCAGCCATCAAGTTCTGCTTTTACAGCACGTAATGCAAAATCATTTTTCATCATTCTTACCAATCCTATCTTACGAAAAGCAAGAACCGTATCGCCATTCTGCGACTCAACCACTTTACGTTTATAATTTTCATGAGCTGATGATTCAACAGTTGCAGCAAAACGGGTTCCTATCTGGACACCTTCAGCACCTAAAGCTAATGCGGCAAGGATTCCTCTTCCATCGGCAATGCCTCCTGCCGCTATTACAGGAATATTAAGTGCATCAACAAGCTGAGGTACTAATGTAAAAGTTGTTAACTGATCAGCTCCATTATGTCCGCCTGCTTCAACACCTTCTCCAACAACTGCATCACAACCGGATTCCTGAGCTTTTAATCCATACTTAATATTAGGAACAACATGAACAAGCTTTACATCATTTTCTTTAAAAAGGGCAGCAAATTTTTTCGGATGACCGGCAGAGGTAAATACGATTTTAACACCTTCATCAATAGTAGTCTTGACCAATTGATCTGCATCACCGCGCAGTAGAGGTATATTAACTCCGAATGGTTTATCTGTAGCAGTCTTACATTTTTGAATGTGTTCTCGGAGTAAATCCGGTTTCATTGAACCAGCTCCAATTAATCCCAGACCCCCGCAATTAGATACTGCAGAGGCAAGTTTCCATCCTGAAACCCAGACCATACCAGCCTGAATGATGGGATATTTTATGTTGAAAAGCTTTGTGATTCTCGTTTCCATTTTTACTCAGTTATTAGTTCATTAAGTGTAAAAATAGCTATTTCCATAAACATAATATTTTTGGTAATAGCGGGCAGATTGGCTAAATTTGTCCTCTGAAAATCAAATTTGAGCTATAAAATTCATATTTAAGGAAATATATTTATGTCGTTTTTATTCACTTCTGAATCTGTTTCTGAAGGTCATCCGGATAAAGTATCCGATGCGATTTCCGATGGGATTCTTGATGCAATATTAAAAGATGACCCTAATGCAAGGGTTGCTTGCGAAACATTTGTAACCACAGGTTTAGTTTTAGTCGGCGGTGAAGTTACAACTAAATCGTATGTGGAAGTTCAGGATGTTGTTCGTGCTACTGTCAAAAAAATCGGCTATACGAGCGCGGATTATAAATTTGATGCTGAGTCCTGCTCAGTGCTGAATGCAATACATTCACAATCACCTGACATAGCAATGGGAGTGGATACAGGCGGAGCCGGTGATCAGGGAATAATGTTCGGTTATGCCTGCGATCAAACAGAAGAACTTATGCCTATGCCTATTATGTATGCACATAAACTGGTTAAGAAACTAGCAGATATTAGAAAAGGCTATAACGGTGTTATGCCTTATCTAAGACCTGATTCTAAATCACAGGTAACGGTTGAATATGATGATAATAAAAAGCCCGTTAGAGTTGATACAGTTGTTGTATCTACACAGCACGATGCCGATGCAAGTCAGAAAAAGATTAAAGATGATGTAATTGAGCAGGTAATTAAGCCAATCATACCAGCAGAATTTTTAGATGATAAAACGAAATACCATGTTAATCCAACTGGCAGGTTTGAAATCGGCGGACCTCATGGCGACAGCGGCTTAACAGGAAGAAAAATTATTGTTGATACTTACGGTGGTTGGGCTCCGCACGGCGGCGGTGCTTTTTCCGGTAAAGATCCATCAAAGGTTGATCGTTCTGCTACATATGCAGCACGACATATTGCAAAGAATGTTGTGGCTTCCGGGTTAGCAACCGAATGTCTTGTACAACTCGCTTATGCAATCGGCGTTGCTGAGCCTGTTTCTATTTATATTGATACTAAAGGAACGGGTGTAATTCCTGATTTTGAAATATCAAAAATGATCCAGAAGGAAGTTGATCTTACTCCGCGTGGAATAATATCACGGTTAAACTTGAGAAGACCAATTTACCAGAAGACAGCAGCTTACGGTCATTTCGGAAGGAATGAAGAGGAATTCACCTGGGAAAAAACAGATCTTGTCCCGGTATTCAAAAATTATGCATAAAAAATCATTTATATTTAATTGAACTTTATATAGATTGTCCGTTGTTAAGTAATTATAATTCATCAACAAAAAAGGTTAAAAAATAATGAGCACGGTGTTAGAAAAAAAAATTGATTTATTATTGCCATACAAAGTTAAAGATATTACGTTGGCTGAATGGGGAAGAAAAGAAATTGAACTTGCTGAAGCAGAAATGCCCGGTCTTATGGCTCTTCGTGAGGAATATAAGAATTCTAAACCTCTGAAAGGTGCCAGGATTGCAGGCTGCCTTCACATGACTATTCAAACAGCTGTCCTGATTGAAACACTTATTGAACTTGGTGCTGAAGTACGCTGGTCATCCTGTAATATCTTTTCAACACAGGATCATGCCGCCGCTGCTATTGCTGCTGCGGGAATTCCGGTATTTGCCTGGAAGGGAATGAATGAAGAGGAATTCAACTGGTGTATCGAGCAGACATTATTTTTCGGAGACGAAAGCAAACCTTTAAATATGATATTAGACGACGGTGGTGATCTGACAAACATGGTTTTTGATAACTATCCTGAACTTGCTGCTGGTATAAAGGGAGTTTCTGAAGAAACTACAACCGGTGTCCATCGTTTATATGAAAGGATGCAGAAGGGAACTCTCCCGATGCCGGCAATAAATGTGAATGACTCAGTTACAAAATCTAAATTTGATAATAAATACGGTTGCCGTGAATCTTTAGTTGATGCAATCCGCAGAGCAACAGATCTTATGTTAGCTGGTAAGGTTGCTGTTGTTGCCGGATTTGGCGATGTAGGTAAAGGTTCTGCTGAATCATTAAAGAATGCGAACGTCAGAGTTATTGTAACGGAAATTGATCCTATTTGCGCACTTCAGGCTGCTATGGAAGGTTACGAAGTTAAAAAGATGGTTGATGCAGTTAAAGAAGCTGATATTGTTGTTACTGCTACAGGCAATATGAACGTTGTTAATGAAACGCACTTCAAATTGATGAAAGATAAAGTTATTGTCTGTAACATAGGGCATTTTGATACAGAAATTGATATGGCCTGGCTTAATAAAAATTACGGTAATACAAAAAACACTATCAAACCACAGGTTGATAAATATACAATTGATGGAAACGATATAATTGTTCTTGCCGAAGGCAGGTTGGTTAATCTTGGATGTGCAACCGGTCATCCGTCGTTTGTTATGTCTAACTCATTTACCAATCAGACACTTGCTCAGATAGAACTCTGGAACCATTCTGATAAATATGAAAATAAAGTTTACACCTTGCCAAAGAATCTTGATGAAATGGTTGCAAGACTTCACCTTGCAAAGATTGGTGTTGAACTGGATGTGCTTACACCGGGGCAGGCTGAATATATCGGTATACCGGTTGAAGGTCCCTATAAACCGGATCAGTACAGATATTAAAAACTAAAAATAAAAAGGACTTGAATAATTTCAAGTCCTTTTTATTATAAATGTGTATAACTAACAAAATCTAATTTAGCAAACCCCTAAGCGCCTCTTCCAGGTTCACAAACTCAAATTCATATCCACTAATTAATAACTTATCCACATTAACACGTTGACCTGTAACAACTGTTTCTGCTACTTCGCCAACAACAATTCTCAGAACAAATTCCGGTACAGGAAAAAGTGAAGGGCGCTTCAATACTTTGCCAAGTGTTTTTGCAAATTCTTTCATACGGACTATGTTAGGATTAGCAGCATTTACAGGTCCGTAAATATTTTTATTATCAATTGCATGAATATAAATTTCCACCATGTCGTCAATATGAATCCATGGAAACCACTGTTTTCCGCTTCCAAGAGAGCCACCGATAAAAAGTTTAAAAGGAAGCAGCATTTGTTTCAGAGCACCATCCTCGGGACTCAAAACAATACCAGTTCTCACTTGAACATTTCGTATTCCATAATCATCAGCTTTCCGAGATTCATGTTCCCAAACATTGCAAACATCAGCAAGAAAATCATTTCCTTTTGATGAGTCCTCCGTAAGTTTGGTTTCCCCTCCATCACCGTAGTATCCGACTCCCGAGGCAGAAATAAATACTTCGGGTTTTTCTTTGCAATCCCCTAATGACTGAACGAGATTCCTAGTACTCAATTCCCTCGATTCAACAATTTTTTTCTTGAAGTTCTCATTCCATCGTCTGCTGAATAAATTAATTCCGGCAAGATGAACTATTGCATCTTTTCCATCCAGATGGTTTTTCCATTCATCAGGATTCTTATAATTCCACTTAACAAAGCTTTTTACAAATGGAATAGTCTTTTTCGCAGAATCGGTGTTTCTTGTAAATACGGTAACCTCGTCACCCCGATCAGTTAAAGCCCGGCTTAGTTTTTTCCCAATTAGTCCTGTGGCACCGGTTACAATAATTTTTTTTGTCATATAAACTCCACTCAATAAAACTGCAAAGAATAATTCGTCGTTAAATATAAATAAAAAAGGCTCTTGAATAATCAAGAGCCTTTTAAAAACTAACACAAATTAAAAATTATTTTGCAGCACTAACAGTGTTCAAATGCTTGGTCAATTTAGATTTTTTTCTTGCTGCATTATTGGCATGAAGTTTACCCTTTGTAACGCTTTTATCAAGTATTGCAACAGCTTCTTTATATAGCTTTTCAACCTCTTCCTTATTGGTAGCTGTAAGAGTCTTCTTATAATACGTTTTGATTTTAGACTCAGCCATCTTATTAACCTGTCTCTTATTTTCCGATGATCTGATTCTTTTCTTAGCCGATTTATGATGAGCCATTCCTTAAAAACCTTAATTTTGTTAAAAAACGAAAAACAAATATATATATTCACTGATTTGATGTCAAATATTCATTTAGTAATTTATTGCCCCGAAAATAGAGATAAAATCTGTAAATAATGATTAAAACAAAGGAATTATGCTTAAGGTAAATGAAATATATTTTTCGATACAGGGTGAAAGTTCTAAAGCCGGGCTGCCCTGTGTCTTCGTGAGATTAACATATTGCAATTTACGGTGTACTTATTGCGATACTGAATATGCTTTTTATGATGGAAAGGAACTCTCTATTAATGAAATAATTAGTGAAGTAAAAAAATATGATTGCAAACTGGTTGAAATTACCGGAGGCGAACCCCTAGTACAAATGGAAGAATGTCTCGAATTAATGAATAGATTAACAGACGATGGTTTTGAAGTAATGATTGAAACCGGAGGTAGTCTTCCAATAAAAGATATTGACAAGCGTGTAATAATTATTATGGATTTAAAATGCCCATCAAGCGGGATGGACAAGAAAAATTATTACGAAAATATTGAGTTCCTCAAACTTTCGGATGAAATAAAATTTGTAATAGGTGACAGGGAAGATTATGAATGGAGCAGGGAACAGATAAAAAAATACTCATTAACTGATAAATGTGAAGTTCTGTTTTCTGTTGTATTTGGAAAACTTGAACCGGTTACTTTGGTTAACTGGATAATTGAAGATAAACTTAAGGTCAGATATCAATTGCAGATGCATAAATATATCTGGAATCCTGAAACAAAAGGAGTGTGATGAAAATTGCTAAAGAATTCCGCTGGGAAATGGGACACCGGCTTCCCGAACATTTTGGTCAATGTAAAAATATTCATGGTCATTCCTATAAAATGCTTGTTGAGTTTGAAGGCGAACTTGATAAGAATGAAATGATCATTGATTATTACGATGTTGAAAAAATAATCAATCCCATTATTGAAAAACTTGATCATGCTTTTATGGTTAATAAAGATGACGGAATAATGTTGGAGTTTTTAGAAAAGATGAATTCAAAAAAGGTTGTTGTGGATTTTCAATCAACTGCTGAGAATATTTGCTTGTATCTTCTCAATGAAGTTAAAAAAGCATCACTCCCCGAAAATGTCTCTCATATTAAAGTCAGAGTTTATGAAACACCGTTTGACTATGCTGAAGAAACAGCAAAGCTACGCTGAGTAAGATTATGAGAAAGAGTAAGAGTTGGATTAAGGGAGAGAGCAAGAGTAAAAGTAAAAGTTGGAATAAACCTGAGAGCAGCAGATTTCAAACAAAAGCCAATAAACAAAAAATATTTTCACGGTTCAAATTAATTTTAGAGTATGAAGGAACGCGATATTCCGGTTGGCAGAAACAGCAGAATGCGCGCACAATTCAAGGGGAGTTAATTAAAGCTTGTGAGCAGATTTTTGGAGATGATTTCATTGACCTGCAAGGATCGGGCAGAACTGACAGCGGCGTTCATGCTATTTCTCAGGTTGCTCATCTCGATATAAATACAATGCTTGCTCCGCACATAATTCAAATGAGAATAAATGATCTTCTGCCTTACGATATAAATATTCTATACATAGAAAAAACTGATAAGAATTTTCATACAAGACATTCTGCTAAATCAAGGAGCTACTTATACCAAATTTCTAAACGCAGGAATGCTTTTGAAAAAAATCATATCTGGTGGGTGAAAGACAAACTGGATTTTGAAGCTATGAAAAATGCATCAAAATTATTCATAGGAATGAATGACTTTTCATCATTCAGTGATGATGACCCAGAAGAGAAATCCACAAAGGTTGTAATTGATGATATTGATTTAAGCGAAAAAGAAGATTTGATTTTTATCCGGATTACCGGGTCACATTTTATCTGGAAAATGGTAAGAAGAATTGTTGGAGTGCTGGTTGAAGTCGGAAGGGGGAAAATGTCTGATAAGGATATTTTGTTCTATCTGAATAATAAATCCGGTGAGCCAGCAAAATACACCGCACCACCATCGGGATTGTTTTTAGAAACAGTAATTTATTAATAATCATCCCAACATCTTCTTCAACTTCTGAATTTCATCTCTTAAATTAGCCGCTTTTTCAAACTCTAAATCTTTTGCTGCATTATGCATTTCTGTGGTAAGCTGCTCGATCAGATCTTCTTTCTGATCTTTGCTCATATATTTTAACACGGGCTCGGCAACTTTGGAAAAGCTGAATGTTTCTTTATCATCTTTCCTTCTTACATCCGCAATAGATGTAGAGGATAGAATTTCCTCCATCGATTTATAAATGGTAGCAGGAACAATTCCGTTCTCTTCATTATACTTTTGCTGAAGTATTCTTCTCCTGTTGGTCTCCTCGATTGTTTTACGCATTGATTCGGTTATCTTATCGGCATACATTATTACTAAACCGTTAACATTTCGGGCAGTTCTTCCGGCTGTCTGCATTAAAGATTTTTCACTACGCAGGAATCCTTCTTTATCGGCATCTATAATTGCAACAAGTGAAACCTCAGGCAGATCGAGTCCTTCTCTTAAAAGATTTACTCCAACCAGGACATCGAACTCACCAATTCTCAGATCACGAAGTATTTCAACACGTTCAAGCGAATCAATATCACTGTGAATATAACGTACACGAACTCCAATTTTATCAAGATAATCAGAAAGATCTTCTGCCATTTTTTTGGTAAGAGTGGTAACAAGAGTACGCTCTTTCTTTTCGGCTCGAACTCTTATCTCTCCAATGAGATCATCAATTTGTCCTTTTATGGGTCGGACTTCAATAGCCGGATCAAGCAATCCGGTTGGACGAATTATCTGCTCCACCACAACGCCGCCGCTTTTTGCAAGTTCATATTCACTTGGAGTTGCACCAACAAAAATTACCTGCTCAAACATTTCCTCGATTTCTTCAAACTTCATCGGGCGATTATCCAATGCAGAAGGCAATCGGAAACCATATTCAACCAACGTTTCTTTTCGTTTTTTATCACCATTATACATTGCACGAAGCTGAGGAACAGATACGTGAGATTCATCAATTACCAATAAATAATCATCAGGAAAATAATCAAACAAATTAAATGGTCTTGAGCCGCGTTCCCTGCCATCCATAAAGCGGGAGTAATTTTCAATGCCGGAACAGTAACCGATCTCCTTCATCATTTCGATATCAAACTTTGTTCGCTGTTCCAATCTCTGAGCTTCAAGATATTTTTCATTTTCTCTGAGTTCTTTCAATCTTTCGTCAAGCTCTATTTCAATATGGTGAATTGCTTTTTGCAGTTTATTACGGTCAGTAACAAAATACTTAGCGGGATAAATCGGGACAGATTCAACTTCATTAATCGTCTTACCGGTCATCGCATCAATAATTGAAATGCGTTCAACTTCATCATCAAAAAACTCTATCCTTACTGCTTCTTCATACTGGTAAGCGGGAATAATTTCTACAACATCACCGCGGGCACGGAATGTTCCTCTCCCGAATTCAACATCATTTCTTGTGAAATAAATATTAATCAGTTCACGGAGAAATTTTTTCTTATCAAGTTTCTCACCTTTTTTAACGAATATAATCTGCCGGGCATATTCATCCGGTGCACCGATGCCGTAAATACAGCTTACACTTGCCACAACAATTACGTCTCTTCTTCCTTCAATAAGAGCTGTGGTGGCTTTTAATCTTAAACGATCTATCTCTTCATTTACTGAAAAATCTTTTTCTATATAAAGATCACTTGAAACAACATAAGCTTCGGGTTGATAATAATCATAGTAGGAGATAAAAAACTCAACGGCATTTTTAGGAAAGAATGCTTTGAACTCCGAATAAAGCTGTGCGGCGAGGGTTTTATTGTGCGAAATTATTAATGTCGGTTTGTTTACCTGTTGAATAACATTAGAAATTGTAAAAGTTTTTCCGCTTCCGGTAACACCAAGCAAGGTTTGAAACTTATCTCCCCGGCTTATTCCTTCTACTAACTGACGGATCGCTTCCGGCTGATCGCCGGAAGGTTTATAGTTAGATACGAGTTCAAATTTTTTCATTCAGTTTAATCAAGCAGCACGTCGTGTGCGTGGAAAGAGTCCCTGTTAAGATGACCTCTCAGTATAGCGGTTTCGGAGCTTTCAAGTCCAGCCGGAATTTTATCAGCACTGATCATGACAACCGTGTTATTTCTGTCAGAAGCATAAAACACAGCACCGCCGCGCATATCTTTCTGAATGCCTCTATCCTGTAATACTAATACACGGATATCCTTCACTGCGCTGTTATTAATATCAAAATCAGTAAAGGAACCAAGGGTGTCTGACTTTTTGAAATATATAGCGTAAATAAAGAAAAGAAGAACAACTATTAATGTGGGAAATATGAATTTCTGATATTTTTTCATTTTTCTGTAAGATTTATTATAAAAATTGCGACGAAATTTACTTAATTTTAATCTAACTATTCAATACAATTCAGGTTCAAAATGAACGATAAGAAAATTTGGATAATTATAGCCGCTGTTTCCGGATTTACAGCGGTTGCCATCGGGGCATTCGGGGCGCACGGACTTAAAGGAAGGCTTTCCGCCGAAATGATTGAAACTTATAAAACCGGGGTGCTTTACCACTTAATTCATTCCATTGCCATTCTCGCCATTGCATTAACAGATAAGATAAAAGGAAAAATTGTTACGTTTTTTTTCCTTGCCGGAATATTCCTTTTTTCATTTTCATTATATTTTTATTCGGTTATGAATGAAAGGATATTTGCAATGATAACTCCTTTTGGCGGCGTTTCGTTTTTGCTGGGGTGGTTGAGTTTGGTATTTGGGGTGATCAGAAATAAAAATAATTGAGTTTTAATATGGCAGTTAACGCGATTCATTAGTTAATAAGAAAGTGAATGATTAGTGTGATATTCAAATTACTATTAATAATAATTCTAATATCTTCGCTTCTTGTAGGAAATTATTCAAGAATTATAATGAGTAAAAACTTTAAAGACTCCAAAACAAGAAACACAAATCTTTATTTTTTCTTAAGTGGTCTGCTTTTCGACTATTCAAAATTAAATGCTAAAGGAAAAAAGTTTTATATTCTTCATCTATTTTCAGCTTTTACATTCTTTATAGTTGGTTTTATTACAATAATAGTTTTTCTAAATTAAAAAAAAGAATGAATATTTTTTGTTTGAGTCAATTACTTCAATTTGCATAAGGGTAGTATCAGTATTACACTAGACGAGAACAGCGAGATAGTCTCCGCACAAGACTATTATCCTTACGGTGAAATACTACGCCAATATACAGTAGGAAGCGGCGTAAATAACAAGTACTTTTTTACTGAAAAAGAACGCGATAGCGAAACCAACTATGATTACTTTGGTGCAAGATATTATGACAGCGAACTTGGCAGATGGCTGCAGGTGAACCCGCTATGGGAGAAGTATCACGGATGGAGTTCGTATAATTATACTTTAATAGGCCCTATGATGCAAATGACGGACCCAACAGTAAAACTTATGTTGACGATGTGATAGAAAGTACTGGTGTTCAACTTCGCCAGTTTAAAGATGTGACTCAACAGAAATGGGAAGATGAAAAGAAAAAGAAGGAACAGCACAAAGATAACTAATCAGAGCAATAAAAGAGAGACTAGTAGTTGTGAAAGGACCAAACAGCATGAATAAATCATTTAGGATTCTCTATTATATTAATGTTTTGATTATTGTTATCGCACTTCTTACTCCGATTATCCAACTATTTAACGGTAGTTCTTCTTCAGACGAGTTGTTAGATAAATATGATGGATTTCTCATTTTACTTTCTATTACTTTTTGTGTTTCATTCTTTGCTTTGAATGTCTATGGAGCACTGAAATATAAAACGCATCGCGTGTGGTACATCACGATCGCAATCCTTTTTTTATGTGTATAATCTGGGGGACATATCAAATTGTATATGGATATGTGCACAGTATTCCGATGTGAATGTATTCTCCTATTTTTTCCATAATTATCTTCAGTAGAACTACTGAGACAAAAAATCAGTAGTTCTATTTAGTATATTTTAGTAGCAAATAATTTTGTTATTAAAACTTGTACTATTTATGCAGCATACGTATGACACTTGACGAGAACAGCTAAATATTAAGAAACCTTTTAACTACCTACTTCACCGCTCTTAATCTGAAATAAACCTCCTCCGGAGAAAAAATTCCTGCAAAGAATCTTTCATACATTACAGGTTCTATATTGACGATAAAGTCCATCCATTTTAAGGCTGCAAAGTGAGATGTGATGAATTTCTTTTCTAAGACTTCAAACTGTGCACCCGTTTCATAGTTTGTTCGGTGATTCAATTTCCATTTTTCATAGAACTTCAGTTTTCTATTTCCTATGTACTCGTAATTATCAAATGTTCTTATTGAAAAAGGAATTTTATGATCCGGATCTCCAAAGTATTTGGTGTTAAGGAAGAATGGCGCATAAACAATAAGAATTCCATTTGGCTTTAAGATGCGGTAAAGTTCTGTAATTGTTTTGTTGAAGTTATCTATATGCTCAAGTATATGTGAGGCGTGTATCTCATCAAAATGATTATCTGGAAATGGATATGGAAATGAATTTATATTGTGGATCATATTACCACCGTAATCCACAATATCCAGATTAGTGTATCCTTCTTTAAGATCTTTTCCGCAGCCGAGGTTTAATTTCATTAGAGATTTTAATTTAGTTTGGTTATGCTTTAGCGCAGACTAAAGGATCTGTTACATAACTCTGAAAGTGTCATTTCGAAGTTCGCTGTGGCGGATTCGACTGAGAAATCCTTCAATATGTCACCGAAAAGATTTCTCCCGTTGGTCGAAATGACAATTATGTAACTTCTGCAATCGACTCTAAAGTCTGCGGCTAAGTTATTTCATATTCAACACAAAAATAAAGAAATGTTTTTAATAATGGATTGATCAGTTCAAAAAGAAAACCCCCGCATCACTGCGAGGGTTGATTGGGTCAAAAACCGAATAATATTGTTAGTGTAAACTGAAGATTGTTAATCGCTCTTGAATCTGAAATTATATGCTCATCACTGCTTACAGAATAAAGAGGGTCTTTATCATCATTTAAGGATAGATACGAATCAATCCGGTTTGGATTTGTAGTAGCTTTGAATTCCTTTCCAAGAAGGTTGACCATATTGTAATGAATTCCCAGATCCAGAAACATTATAGGGCCAATTGAAAGCTCAGCACCGCCGCCGAAACCGGCTCCAATTCTTGTAGCGGATTCCATATCTCTTTTATCGCTGGGTAGTCCGTTTGGTCTGCTCTTAAACTGAAACGAGCCAGTGATAGTATTGAGCGAAACATAAGCATCAACGTAAGGGGTTATTGGTGAAAGCGGAATATCAATTCTGAATTCTGGTCCCAACCTGAAAGATAAAATATTATGACTTACTTCTTCCTCTTTACCTGGTTCCCACTCTTCCTTATTGCTGAAGGTGGCATAATCAATTTCAGCTTTAGCGGCAAAGGTAAAAATTGAAGCTTTAGCTTTAAGATGAAAGTTATAACCGTTACTCATTCCATATTTGGCTCCGGTGTAAAATTCCTGGATTGTTCCACCATAATCACCGGAAGGCATTGAATAACCCGCACCTCCTCCGACTTTAGCTGAAATTTGAGAAAAAGGATACTGAGGTAAAAAATACCGCTATTAGAACAGAAAAAAATAATTTTGTTTTCACTATTGTCTCCAAAATTTGTTCAAATGATAAATGAAACTTAAGTTATTACTAGTTGAATCAAAAAAAGTGCCTTTATTTAAAATAAAAAAACCTATACAAATTAAATTAATTAACATCATAAAACAAAGATTAAAAAAGATTAGTTTATAATCTATAATCAAACTATTTAGAGCATTTTTAATCATCTGCATTCAATTGATATTAATCAATAATCATCTTTGTTTTCTATAATTCTGTTACTATTTTGTTACCACATTTTTTCATTATTACAGCGGTTACAAAATGAGTGTTAAACTACGTACTAAAAAGCTTCAAGATGGAAAAGAATCACTCTATCTGGATATCTACTACAAAGGAAAAAGACAATATGAGTTTCTCGGGTTATCATATAAAAAGAATGATCCGAACAAAAAGAACATAAAAGAACTTGCTGAAAAAAGAAGATCACAAAAAGAACTTGAAATATTTTCTAATGCTCACAACCTTCCAAACTATTACAATGGTAAAGAAGATTTTTTAAAATACTATGAAAGTAAGTGCGTAGATGCTGCCTATAAATCATCATACAAATTATTAAAAGAATATTCAAAAAATAAATTAACTAATGATAAATTACCATTTAATAAGGTTGATGAAAAGTTTTGTGAAAATTATATATTATGGATGAAAGAAAGAGGATTAAAAAATAATACAGCTTGGGTTAATATTTACAAGTTGAAAGCAGTACTGAATAAAGCAGTAAAGGAAAAGATCATTCCATTTAATCCATCTAAATATGTATCAATCAAGTTAGAAGAGACTGAAAAAATATTTCTTACCTTCGATGAAGTAAATAAAATGTATAATACAGAAATTAAGAACAAAGAAATCTGGAGATCTTTTCTATTCTCTTGTTATACCGGTTTAAGATTATCTGATATTAAAGCACTCACTTGGGGACAGATAAGAGAAGGTAAGCTATATTTTAAGCAAAAAAAGACAAAAGGAATTGAATATTTACCATTAAATGAGATGGCATTAAAGATATTACTTACTGGAAAATCAAATGAGGATATTGAAAAACTTAATGAAACGGTATTTAATTTTAAGAATGGAAAAAGCGAAAAGATTGGGGAGCAATTAAGAAAATGGGCTAAAGAATCAAAAGTAAATAAATATATTACTTTTCATACTGCAAGGCATACATTTGCAACACTATCATTAACCTATGGAGTTGATTTATTCACTGTTAGTAAGCTCTTAGGACATCGGAGTATAAATACAACCCAGATATATGCACAAATAGTGAATGAAAAACTAAATGAAGCTGTAAGTAAGCTTCCTACTTTAAAAGAAGAAAAACAAAAAAAATAATTATTTTTTCCCGAAGCGTAAAAAGAAAAAGATGAGCACTGGAAAAGATGCAACCCCGAGTGGAACGAGTTCATATAGGGTTGCATCTTTTTCAGCGCGGAATAAATTGTACTTAGCGAAGGGAAAAAAGGAAAGACAAATAATATGGATGTAGAATTATCAGAAATTGAAAAACTATTTGCACCAGAGCATATAAAATTAAGAAATAAGGTGTTAGACAAATACAAAAATTTAAGCAGAAATAGTAAAAGTAATTCAAAAGAGATTAGCAGTAAAGTGGACTGGCTAAAGATATATAAAGCGTTTGAAAGTAATTTTGAGAAATTATACAAGGTCTTTAATTTAACAGCTACTGAATCCGCTTTGTTTGGGAATAAAGTATACTTTAAAAAAGCAATATTACAAGAGATCATAGATAAGCTGTTTCTAAGATTACTAGATGATCATAGAAAGAAATCAAAAAATAAGTTAAATGAAGAGATCATAAAAAAGATAGAACTACATTATAAAATTTATTATTTGCAGCACTATATAGAAAAGTTGGATAAGGATAATCTTAAAAGATTTGTTGAAAAAAGTAAGAATGATCTTGAAAGACTGAAAAAGTATACTGGAAAGAAGTACAGCAAAGGAAACTTAGAACTATATAAACGAATTTATGAAAAGAATGATGAATATGTCGAAAAAGATGGTGAAGGCAATTATAGTAAAGCTGTAAGAGTTATAATGAAAAGCTCAAATCAATGGGAAGCGAAATACAAAGCATTTAATAAATTTAAGAATAGCAAAAAGATTTATACTCTAGAAGATTTCAAAAAGTTTTTATCTACTATACATTAGTAGATTTATAATCCCCTTCCGCATAAGCGACAAATCATAAAATAGGTTAGCTCCTGTAATTAAAAAATATAGGAGTTAACAATGGCAATATTAAACGTTTCCAAAATCTATAAAGAACTAGATGAGATAAAATCACTCATAGCGGTTTCTAAGGCTGAATATATCGGAATAGAAGAAGCAGCCAAACATTTAGGACTTGCAAAAACTTACCTTTATAGCCTCATACATCAGGGTAGAATCCCTTTTTATAAGCCAAACGGGAAAAAGGTCTACTTTAACAAATTAGAGCTTAATAAATGGATCTCTCAATCAAAAGTTAAGTCAATTGATGAGCTAGATCGGGAAACTACCCAACCCCCCTTGACAAGTAACTAACTTCTGGTGCAATAATGAAAATCGGAGATACAGTATTACAAGTCAAAAGAAACATTAAGAAGATTACATCCCTTAAGATGGCTTTTATGCTTAAAGATTATGTTGAAAAGAATCATCCAGAAGATGAGATATTTATAAAAAATATGGTCAGGCAAATAAAATGTACTTCAGCCCTTCAAATTTATGATGATGATCTTGTTAGGTCATTCTTTTGCAATCAAAAAACTTGTCTTGTCTGCAATTCAATTCGGTTAGCAAAGTTTTTAGATAAGTATTTAGACAAGATAGATGATATGAATCATAAATATCATCTTGTATTGAGTATTAGAAATCCCGGGAAAGATGATCTTAAGCAGTCGATAGATAGTATGTACAAGTTTTTCAATCAATCATCAATTAAAAAGAATAAAGAATTTGTTGAGTTAAATAAAAAAATAATCTTCATTAGAAGTTTTGAAACTACTTTTAATGTTTATATGACTACTTATCACATTCATTTTCATTGTCTTCTGGCTGGTGAGAATGAAACCGAAGTAAAAAGATATGGTGAGATTATGCTTGATTACTGGTTAAAATACTTTGGAGATAAAGCAGATCGAAAAGCTCAATATTTAGAGCCTCAAGAAAAATCATTACTTGAGAATTTCAAATATTTATTTAAGCTTAAAGATATTACTCCTTCATCCCTGCCTATGGTTTATCATCTATTAAAAGTCACAAAGGGTAAAAATCTATTTTGGGCAAAAAATATAAAACTATCAAAGCTCGAAAAAGAATTAAAAGAATCAAAGATAAAAGATGATACTAACAATCAAATTATTCAGAGATTTTTTTATAAAAATGATCTTAAGAATTGGATTGATCCTGAGACTGGGGAGCTTTTCATAGATGATCAAAAAGAAAATAGATACAAAGAAGATATAAAAGATCAAAAAAATTATAGGGAGCTGCAAAAATTTTTCAGAAAGCAATCAATAGATCAAAAAGAAAATAGATTAATGAATAGAAAGGAAAGCAAAAAATGAAAAGAGGACAAATTCTAATACCAAACGATTTATGTGAAAAAGAAATCCAATTAATTCTAAACATCATTGAAGAAATTGAGATTAATAATCCAGAAGTTAAAAAAGATTACATATTAGTCGACAAAATATATGGTGATATAAACATTAAGATATTCAATTATGATAAAATAGAAATGATTTGCCAAAATACTGGATCTACTGTTTATGATATTTGTATGGAATTTTTAGCAAGGCAAAACAAAACCACAAAGGAACCTACTAAAATATTTTCAGTTTATAATTGAATAAAAAAGAATTATAAGCTAATTTTAAACTATAAATAATATCAACGAAGTAAACTCGGGTTGTTAGTAAGAATTCGTTTACAAAAATACTCCTTCCGTTTTGATAAATAAATATTATTAATAAATAATACGTAAATAAATGAATACCTATTATCAGATCACTCCAACTATTTATCAACGTTACAAAGCAATTAGGCTAACTAACATTTTAAAGATTTTTCTAAATAATTTAAAAAGAAATTGACAAATAAAATTGTTAAGGAAAAGTTAAATGAAAAATAATTTCACTCACTTTTATCCAACTTTAGAGAAAGATATTAAAATAATTTGGGCAGATTGTGTATTTGTTTTTGATACAAATGTTTTACTGGATCTATATAGGTATACGAGCAAAACTAGAAAAGAGTTGTATGATATATTTGATAGAATCAAACATCGTATCTGGATACCCCATCAAGTAGCTTTAGAATTTCTAAAAAATAGACCAGATGTGATAATAACCCAAGAAAATATGTTTGAAAAAGCCAATAAGATTCTAAATGATATAATTGAAAATGCTGACAAAGATATTAATAAGAATCTAAATTTTAGGCACCATCCGGCTATTGATAAGAATTTACTCTTTAACAAAGTGAAAAAAGGTATAGGTTTAATTATAAAAGATCTTAAATCAAAACAAAAAAAACATAAAAATCTAATGGAGAAGGATGATATACTCGACAAAGTGAGTCAGATCTTTTATAACAAAGTCGGTCAAGCATATAGTGAAGAAAAATTGGAGGAAATTTATAAGATTGGTGTAAAAAGATATAAAGATAAAATACCACCTGGGTATAGAGATTCAATTGGGGATAATAAAAAGGAGGGAAATGATATCTACGGTGACTTATTGATTTGGTTTCAAATAATAGATTATGCAAAAAATGTTAAAAAAAATATAATTTTTATTTCAAATGATTATAAAGAGGATTGGTGGTGGATAAAAAAAGGAAAGACTATAGGGTGCAGACCTGAATTAAAAGGAGAATTGATGAAAAAAGCTGGTGTTACATTTCATATGTATAGCTCAGATCGATTCTTAAATTATGCAAGAATTAATTTGGACTTAAAAATTGATAGTAAGTCTATAGATGAGGTTAAGGATATTCGGATTAAACAAAAAGAAGCTGAAGACAGAAACAGATTTGATTCAGATACAAGAATTACAGAAAATTTAATATTTAATAATATGATTGATAAGTTAAAGTTTAGCAATAAAGAGAAGTTGTTTTCATCAGATGAACTAATCAATGAGATTAATAAATTTAAACACAAACTAATATATGATGATGTAATTAATGAGGGCATAAGTTCAAAAGATTTAATGGAACTAGCAAAAAAAATAAAGGAAGAACAAAAAAGTATTAAGGATACTTTAAGTAATTTGAAAATTTCAAACAGAATTAAGAATGATAAAAGTGAGACAGAGGATAAAGACGATGATAATACAATAGATGAAAATTAATATGACAATTTATAATTGGATGTTTATGTTTTATTGAGAATGTTTATCCGAAACAAATAAAAAATTATTATGGGAAAAAAATTAACAGTCTATCTGATTGATGGAAGAGAATTCGGGCCGAAAATAATAGAAATTGGAAACTGGGTAGGGAAAGCAATCTACAGTCCGAGGGCATCAGTCAATAATATTATGAAAAGATATGAAGTGAATAATCCAGGTGTTTATTTACTCAAATCGAATCCTTTATCTGAAACATATTCTGAAAGAATTTATATTGGAGAGGCCGAAAATATTGGCAAAAGAATCAAACAACATTTAGGGGATACTGCTAGAGATTTTTATGAAATAGCCTTTTTTATAAGTAAAGATGAATTACTAACAAAAAGTCAAATTAAGTATCTAGAGGCTAGATTGATATCATTGGCAATTGAAGCAAAAACAGCCGAGATAGAGAACGGGAATGCTCCAAACTTACCAACATTGCACGAAGCAGATGTTTCTGATATGGAATATTTTTTGGAACAAATTAAATTAGTATTACCACTTCTAAGCTTTAATTTTTTAAAATCCACTACCGTGAGAGAAAATCAGTACACAGAAATTCAAAATAAAAAATCAAATATATTTAGATTAAAAAATAAGCGGTTCAAAGCAAAGATGGTTGTCACAGATGATGGCTTTATTGTTGAAAGAAATTCACAAGCCAATAAATCTGTGACTGCTTCAATGACAAGCAACTACAAAAAATTAAGACAAAAATTAATTGAAACTGGTGTTCTTGTGGATAAAGGAAACAATTACATTTTCAGTGAGGATACAATTTTTAGTAGTCCAAGTGCAGCATCCAATATTGTACTCGGTAGACAATCTGCGGGTCCCTTAGAATGGATAAATTCTCAAAATAAATCTTATAAAGATTTAATTGAAAGTAGTTAAATAAGAAAATTTTGTTACTATTATGATACTTGATTTAAGATAACCTATTAAAATTAAATAAGTTAAAGATGAATGACGTGTTTTAAAATAAAAAAACCGCATTTTTTGATGCGGTTTCTGAAAGGTTTAATTAATTCAGGTTAATTTAAAGCAACAATGGGTAAGTTAATTCCATCAACACGGATTTCCTCAACTACCATTCTTGCAACTCCTCTTTTCATAAGTCCCAATTCAATAGCGGCTGCTTTCGAGAGATCCAGATCCCGTCCTTCGATATAAGGTCCGCGGTCGTTAATTCTCACGACTACTGTTTTACCGTTTCTCGGATTGGTTACTTTTAAAAGAGTACCAAATTTTAAGCTTTTATGAGCGGCGGTTAATGCCATTTGGTCATAAATTTCGCCGTTTGCTGTTATTCTTCCGTGAAATCCCGGTCCGTACCAGGATGATTTCATAGTCCCCATTTCCTTTAATGTTACCATTGAAAAGTTAACTGGATTCAAATCCAATGCTTCAGATATTAATTCATCATTTGCTTCCGGTGCAACGAATTCACTTTCCTCATTAGATACTATGGTAAAACCCACCAGAGCAATCATCATTATGAATAAAAATAACTTTACGAATGATCTCAAAAAGACACCTCTTAGTTTGTGGAACAAAATTGAATGTTCAAAGTTAACCTGTCGTTTCAGACGTATCAACCTCTGAGATGGCTTATACCCCATTAATAACATGAAGGGAAATATCCGACTATAATGGTGTTTAAGTCGAACATAAATTATTTTTGTTCAATGGGCTCAGAAGTGTCACTTTACCCGGTGTCTTTTTCGTGAAAAAAGCTCAAAAATGGAGTAAAAACGCAGTTATTTCAGATAATCTTAGAGGTTTAATTTCACAGTTCTTTTTTGAGTAAAGGAAAAATCCCAATACTTTTTTTACTGATGAGGGATTCTCAAAGCACTTTTTGATAATTTACCTATGTGTTTCCGGGCACTTTTGGGAAACGCAGTTCGTATAAATTCCAAACTTTATTTGGAGAAAACCATGTTACAGCGAATAATTTTCCTTTTACTGATTGTATTTCCTTTATTGATTGGAAATTCAAGCCGACTAATACAATCCCCACAAAGTGAAAATAAAAATTTTTACCTTTCAAATTATACTACTTTCTCTCCCGGGAGTAATGTTTCTGTTAATCTGTACCAATACAATAGAAAGACGCAACTCTTTAATTTCAAACTACTTAGGATAGACGATCCGGTCAATTTTTTCTCAATGATTGACCAGTCTTCATCCAGGTATGCCTTTGATATATGGGGAAAAGATAAGCAAGTTCTGTTAAAGTATACTTCGTTATTTAAAGAATGGGAACAGAAAATTTCTCCATTTGATTACCGGAATGCTAATGTTGAAATAGGCAAAGTAGAAAAACCGGGCATTTACATACTTCAAGCCGTTTCAGGAAAGCAGGTTGCCTATTGCGGTATAGTTGTAACTGATTTTGCAATGGTCTATAAAAGTACCGGCAAGGAAGTTCTGGCTTATGTTGCTGATGCGAAAAGTGGAGAATTTCTACAAAAAGCAAGGTTTGATTTTTATAGTGCGGGAAAGTTGATTGAAAAGAAATCCCCCGACAAGGATGGTTTAGCTTTATTCGACTTGATGAAAATCAATAGTGAAAATCTTTCTAACATCCAGATATTCGCTCATACCTCTAATGAAATAATACTCAGTGATCCTTATTTTTATTTTAATCGGGGTATGCAGCAGAACAGGATTGCATACATTTATACCAATCAGCCGGTTTACAGACCGGGGCAGGAAGTTTTCTTTAAGGGAATTCTCCGCGAGAGAAACGGCAACGAACTCAAATTGGTAGAGTCAACAGAGTTTAATGTTTCTATAAAGTCTCCCCGAAACAGAGAAGTGTTCTCAGGTAAGATCTGGACGAACAGATACGGCACTCTATCTGGTCAGATGACACTCGAAAAGGAAGCCGACCTTGGTACATACAATATAGTCCTTACCAAAGACGGTATTTCATATAATGGCTCCTTTGATGTTGAGGAATACAAAAAACCCGAATACCTTGTTACAGTTACTCCGGAGAAGAATCAGTACTCATTTGGCGATGTTATTAAGGGAAAGGTAAATGCCGATTATTATTTCGGATCGCCTGTTAAAAACGCAACAGTAACTTTAAGTATTTATAAAAAGAATTTCTGGCGTCCCTGGTGGTGGTGGAGTGAATATTCCTGGTTTTACCGCGGATACTATAAAGATATGTATTGGGGGCAAACACAACCGCAGCTCATTCAACAGTTAACGGGAGCACTTAACGATAACGGTGAATATGAGTTTGAATATAAAGTCCCAAAAGAAAACGATGCCGATTTTATTTATTCATTTAGTGCTGAAGTAACAGATGCATCCAGACGGGCTATTTCTGGAACGGGTGAAACCTTTGTTACCAGGGGTTCTTTCACAATTTCAACATCTCCTGAAAAATATTTCTATGAGTTTGGAAAAGAAGTTAAAATAAGGGTTAATGCCTCTGATTTTTCAGATAAGCCGGTTGAAACTGAATTTTCGATTGAAATTTTTTATCCGTTCCGGGAAAAACATCAGGGACCAGCAAAAACTGAAATAATCAGATCCAAGACTGATATAAACGGCAAAGCAATTGTTACGTTTAAACCTTCCTCGGATTACAGAGGCCACTATCGTTACAAAGTTCTTGCTTATGATGAAAAGGAAAGAGAAATATATGCCGAAAACTCATTCTTTGTCGGTGACGAGAGATACTATTATTACGAAAGGACTTCATCCGGATTGGAGATCATCACAGACAAAGATTCCTATGAAAAGGGTGACAGCCTGATTGCCTACATTTTCTTTCCCAATGAAAATCAGGATGCTCTTTTAACCTTTGAGACAAACAGAATAATCAGGTATCAAAAAATATCCCCTGAAGGTAATAGCTATACAATTCGTGAGAAGTTATCTGATGTGCATTCACCGGGATTCAATATTTCGGTTAACTTCATCAAGGACAGAAATTTATTTACCCAAACAAAAATGATTGGAGTCCTGGCAAAGGATAAATTCCTGAATGTAAAACTTATTCCCTCTAAGGAAATTTATAAACCCGGTGAAAAAGCTTCATACAGAATCCAGGTAACTGATTATGAAGGTAATCCTGTTCGCAATACCGAACTATCTTTCGGTATTGTTGATGAAAGCATTTACGCTATAAGAGATGAAAAGGTTCAGGACATTCAGAATTTCTTCTACTCTCCGCAGTATTTCTATGTGCCGATTTACAATTCACTTCAATACGGATACTTCAGCAGTTCAAGCCGTACTGCTACTTTTATTGATTTGAATTATTTTGATGGAACTGACAAAGTCGGAGCAAAAGGCTCGTCAAAGCTTTACGGCAGAGTAAAAATTAAAGGCACTGAAGAAAATGCAAAAGACTTATTCATAATTCTCAGCAGTGATAAGAATTACTATACAGCAAAAACCGATACTTCAGGCAGGTACTCTTTTGAAAAGATCGTAAGCGGAGAATATGAAATGTATGCCTCAGTTCCGGGAGGATTACTTACTTTTATCAAAAAAGTTAAAGTAAGTAAAGAAGAAAAATTTGATTTTGAGGTTGATGCTTCAATACTTGTTAGCAGTCCCGAAGGTCAAGCTGGAATTGTTGGCGATAATGTGCAGTTAAACGATGCAGAATTTTCAGCTGCACCAACAGCAAGAAGTGAAATGAAAAGTACGGCTATGTTAAAAGCAGGCAGAGATTCAGATTCTTACATTCAAGCCGAAGTCCGTTCAAAATTTGTGGATGCAGTAATCTGGAAAGCTCATATTGTTTCCAATGCTAAGGGTGAAGCCAGGGTTGAATTTGATATTCCTGATAACCTTACAACCTGGAGAGCAACTGCAAGAGGAGTAACCAAGTTTACAGAAGTTGGTCAGCAGGTAAGCAAGATTATCAGTAGGAAAGATCTGCTCGTTAGAATGGAAGTACCAAGGTTCTTCAGAATGAATGATGAACTTGTAATTTCAACAATTGTTCACAATTATCTTGCTGAAAAGAAAAAAACTAAGATCAGTTTTGATTCAGGAATTCTCGATCTTTTATCTTCTGCAATAAATCAAAAAGGATTTGATAAAGGACAGGGAAGAAAATCTGTTTCATCTTATGAAGTTGAAATTCCGGCAAACTCAGAATTGAGAATTGACTGGAGGATAAAAGTATCAAAACCGATCGGTGAGGCAGATCTTAAAGCTGAAGCACTTACAAATGAAGAGTCGGATGCAGTTCAGTTAACAGTGCCTATCCTTCCAAACGGAATAAAAATTCTAACTCCTGTTGTTGCAGATTTTTCTGAAAACAATTTCACTGAAAAATTAACATTCAACATTCCGAATAATATCGATCTAAGAACTGCTGAGTTTTCATTTGCAGTTTCTCCATCATTAGCCGGAACAATACTTAAAGCACTTGATGATCTTGCAGGTTATCCTTACGGTTGTGTTGAACAAACAATGAGCAGGTTTCTGCCGACTATAATTGTCTCAAACACACTTAAAGAAATAAATATTCCGCTAAAATCAAAAACTATTGAAGAACTACCGAAGTATGTTGATGCAGGATTAAAACGACTATATAACTTCCAGCAATCAGACGGCGGATGGGGATGGTGGAGTAATGATAAATCAAATCCTTATATGACAGCTTATGTTATGTACGGCTTAACTCTTGCTAAGCAAGCCGGATACAACATTGATATTAATATCTATTCAAGCGGATTGAACAGTCTGAAATCTCTCCTGGAAAGCGGGACAGATATTGATGAAACAACCCGTGCATATATGATCTATTCGTTATCAATAGCACTGAAATCTGAAAAGAGTAATAATTCAATTTATGTTGAGATGATAAAAATACTCATGAGGAAAGATCTTAATGCATACCCGCTTTCATTGCTGGCAATATCACTGCATAACTTCGGTGAAAATGAAATGGCTAAAGATGCTGCGTCAAGATTGAAAAAACTCGTAAATGATGATAAAGGTTTTGCATTCTGGGGCGGTGAGAAATTTCAGTACAGGTGGCAGAATGATAATGTGCAGGGAACAGCTTTTGCAGTTAAGGCTCTGCTGCAAATTGAGGGTAATTCCGAGCTTGTCTCAAATGCGGTAAGATGGTTATTAAGGAAGAAGCAAGGATACTCATGGAGATCAACTCAGGAAACTTCTGTGGTGATATTTGCTTTAACGGATTACCTGAAAATCACCAAAGAGCTTGATCCTGATTATACTGTTAAGATAAAAGTAAACGGAAAAGAATTTTTCAGCAGCAGTATTGATGAAAAATCTATATACGTTGAACTGCAAAAAATAAGTATCAACTACGTCGATCTTAAAAAAGGAATGAATGAGATAACAATTGAAAAGTCCGGTAATGGTAAAGTTTATTTCTCTGGATTAACTTCTTATCACACGGAAGATTATTCCGCCACTGCTTCAAACTCGTTTTCGATTAAACGGGAGTATTACATTTTAAAGTCAGTTCAAAAGGAAGGACGAATGCTTTACATAAAAGAAAAATTTGATGGCATTATTACAACAGGTGAAGATATATTTGTCAAAACATTTGTAGAATCAAAGTATAACGATATGGAATATTTCATTCTTGAAGATATGCTTCCATCCGGATTTGAAGTTGTTAAGGATGTTCAGAACTATGAAATTGAAGGCGAAAATGAATACCGTCCATACTACGATTCCTACGGATGGGGAAGAAGACCATGGATTTGGAATTACGCCGATAGAGAATACCGCGATGAGAAGGTTGCTTTCTTCGTTACTTATGTAAGTGAAAAAATGGAGTTCACTTATATAATGAAAGCACAAATCCCAGGTGAATACTCCGTTATGCCGGCACAGGGATACTTAATGTACTATCCGGAACTTGCTGGAAATACGAAAGACATGAAAATAACAGTAAAAGATTTATAGAATCATTCTTTGTACTTTGCAGACTTTGTGTGAAGAAGTATTCACGCAAAGTCGCAAAGAAGTCGCGAAGCACGCAAAGTATAATCTTAAACACTGCCCAGATACTTAATAGATCATTCCTAAAACAGAGAAAAGATTTTTAGTTAATTAGAATTGCTGAACCTTTGTAAAATAATTATATCAATCAAAAGCAATTCATTTAACTGATAATACAGCTTTTTCTGTATGGAACGCTTTTTGGTTTTAATTAATGGTTATTGATTAAAGCTTCCAAAATCAGGAGAGAATTGAACCTGTCGCAAATATCATATCGTCCACACATTGCTGTAGTTGGAAAGCGGAATGTGGGTAAATCCCGATTTGTCAATACATTAATTGGCAGTGAAGTATCAGCAGTTAGTGAAATAGCCGGCACAACTATCGATCCGATTAAAAATCCATTAGAACTTTTGCCTTATGGCCCTGTTCTTATTGTTGATACAGCGGGTATTGATGATGAAGGTGAACTCGGCAGCAGACGAATAACTCAAACCATAAAAACTATAGCATCTGCTGACCTCGTTATACTGATAGTTGATTCGCGGACAAGACTTTCAAGCAAGGAACGTGAGTTAATTGCATACCTGGATAAGATTGAAGTCACTTATTTGCTTGTAGTAAACAAAATAGAGTTCGGTGTTAATGAAAATTTGCTGGAGGAGTTAACGGAACTCCGTACAACTCACTTTGAAGTATCCTGTAAAGAGGATGTGGGTTTTGAAGAACTTATAAGAAAAATAATAAGAATGCTTCCCAGGGAAGATGAATTCTTCTCATTAAATGATATTATTGCACCGACAGATAAAGTTTTAACGGTTTTACCTTCTGGTCTGCCGGATGAAGAGCATTCACTTCTACTATCTTATTTAGATATTATTAAAAACAATCTTGACGAAAACACTATTGTAACTATTTGTAAAGACACTGAATTTTCGGAAATATCAGCAAAGCTCAATACTCCGGATATAATCATAACTGAAAGTCATTTGGTCAATAAAGTTTCGGCACTCGTTCCAGAAAAAGTTAAGGTCACTACATTTTCTCTCCTCATCAACAGAATGAAATCAGATCTTCCGGTTTTTGTTAAAGGATTACAAACTGTAAGCAAACTTAAAACCGGAGATAAAATTCTTATTGCCGAGGGGTGCAGTCAGCATCCATACAATAATTGTAAATTTAAAATCAAGGAATGGCTTTACAGCAATTCAAAAAAGGAATTGAATTTAGATTTTATATTTGGTGGAGACCTCCCTGAAAATCTTTCTGAATATAAATTACTTGTCCATTGTGACGGATGTAAACTTAATCATACTGAAATGCAGACAAGAATTAATGAAGCAAAACTTATGGATGTTCCGATAGTTACTTTTGGAATAGTTGCTTCTTACATGAAGGGTGCAATCCCTAGAGCAGTTGCTTCCCTCGGGATAAAGAGTGTCTAGTTTACTCGCAAAAAAATTCAATCATTCAATCTGCCATCCTCCATAAAATTAGGGTAGATATTTATCTCCCGTAATTTATAGAGAACAAAAAATTATTCCGGGAAAACGAAATATGTTCTATCTCACAAACCCTTTCCATCTTTCAATAAATCACTTCTCAATAACAAGAAATATTAGTTGCTATTCGTTATTATTGATTAGAATTCAACACTTAAAAGCGGTTTTTTTACTCAATAATCTGGCATTTTACATGCAAATTCTGTTGTGACAATTTTTCTTATCGAGGACAACATGCATAATAAAATATTTGAAAACTATCAGAAAAGTGACAAGAGCAGTTTGATACCTTTATTACAGGATGTTCAGACAATTTACGGCTATCTGCCGGAGAAAGCTTTAAGAGATATTTCTGATTTTGTGGAAATGCCGCTAAGCCGGGTATACGGAGTTGCGACTTTCTACAATCAGTTCAGATTAACTCCGCTTGGTGAAAATATAATCCGTGTCTGCAGAGGAACTGCCTGCCACGTAAAAAATTCGGCAAACATTCTTTATGCTATCGAGAATGAGTTGAAAATTAAAACAGGTGAAACTACCCGTGATAAAAAGTTTACTTTAGAAGGAGTAAACTGTATAGGTGCCTGCAGTATTGCGCCCGTTATCCTTGTTAATGAAGATTACCATGGAAGAATAACGGTTAAAGACATTCCTAAAATATTAAAGAAGTACAAAACGGCAGCAAAAGCAGAAGGTGCAGAGGTGAAATGATGAGAAATTTATTAGGACTCTGCTGCGAAAAATGCTGGCACTCACCCGAAAAGGCATGTGAACATTTCATTCAGTGCTGTTCTGAAGGTCCGCTTTGCCATCACGATCAGGAATGTATTGATAATATAAAAGCATTGAAAAGACAGTTAAGGTATGAAGAACACGATAAACCGATAATTATTGTTGGTATGGGAACCTGCGGACTTGCCTCTGGTGCAGGGAAAGTTAAAGATGCTATTGCCGCAGAACTAAAAAAACTAAACATCGAAGCAATTATTGAAGGAACCGGATGCATTGGCTATTGTGCCGTTGAGCCTATAGTTGATATTAAACTTCCGGGTAAGGACAGAGTCTCCTACTGCCAAATAACCATAAAAGAAATTTCAAAATTTGTTCAAACTACAATAGTTGAAGAAAAGATTTATAATGAAAAATTGCTTGGTGCTCACGGTAAATCTGATCCTGATGTAAAGCAGATCGATAAAGATCCTTTCTTCGAACATCAGTTAAAAATTGTTCTTGCAAACTGTGGAATAGTAAATCCAACTTCAATTGATACATATCTTTCATTTGATGGATTCAAAGCATTAGATAAAGTTTTAAGATTAATGAAGCCGGAAGATGTTGTTAAAGAAGTTATTGATGCAGGATTAAGAGGACGAGGCGGCGGTGGTTTCCCCACAGGCAAAAAGTGGGAAATGGCTATGAAAGAAAAAGCCGACCAGAAATATATTGTCTGCAATGCTGATGAAGGTGATCCCGGTGCATTTATGGATCGTTCACTTCTCGAAAGCGATCCGTTCAGAGTGATCGAAGGTATTATGATAGGTGGATATGCTATTGGTGCAACCGTAGCTTACATATACTGTCGCGCTGAATATCCGCTCGCAATTGAAAGACTTCAGAACTCAATTGATCTCTGCAAACAATATGGTTTACTAGGAAAAAATATTCTTAATCACGGATTCGATTTCGAAATAAAAATTAAAAAAGGTGCTGGTGCTTTTGTTTGTGGTGAAGAAACTGCCTTGATGGGTTCTATTGAAGGTAAACGCGGTATGCCCAAGCCAAGACCGCCTTATCCGACCAAGTCTGGATTATTCGGAAAACCAACAGTTATCAACAACGTTGAAACTTTTGCAAATGTTACCTCGATTATTCTTATGGGATACAAAAAGTACTCATCAGTTGGAACTGCAACCAGCAAAGGAACAAAAGTTTTTGCACTCAGCGGAAATATTAAGAATACAGGTCTTGTAGAGATCCCGATGGGAATTACTCTCCGTGATGTTGTTTTCAAAATTGGCGGCGGTATTCCTGACAATAAAAAGTTCAAAGCAGTTCAAATCGGCGGACCTTCCGGCGGTTGCTTACCTGAAAGTGTTATTGATACTCCGGTTGATTATGAATCGCTTAAAGAAGTCGGTGCAATGATGGGATCGGGCGGATTCGTAGTGATGGATCAGGAAACCTGTATGGTTGATGTTGCAAAATACTTTTTAACATTCATCCAGGAAGAAAGCTGCGGTAAATGCGTTCCCTGCCGTGAAGGCACAAAACGAATGCTCGAAATTATTGAGCGGATTCCTAAATCATATAAAAACAATGGCGATAAGATGAGTCAGCTTCAGAGATTTAAAGGAATTGTTCACCTGCAGAGATTAGCTGATGTAATTAAAGATACTTCTTTATGCGGACTAGGACAGTCGGCTCCTAACCCGGTTCTATCAGGACTAAAGTATTTCAAGCACGAATATGAAGAACATCTTTATGAAAGAAAATGTTCAGCAGGAGTTTGTAAAGAACTTCTTACTTTTGAAATAAATAATGAAATATGTACAGGCTGCGGATTATGTGTTAAGGTATGTGCACCCGGTGCAATAGTTGGAGAAAAGGGTCAGGCTCATTACATAGTTGAAGATAAATGTATTCAGTGCGGTATGTGTTTTGAAACATGCCGCCTGGATGCTATCAATGTAAATTAGTTCATTGATATTGTTTCATGCCCCGACTTTTAGGGCTTGTTGCATAACTCGGAAAGTGTCATTTCGAAGGAGTCTTCGACTGAGAAATCCTTCAATATGTAACGAAAAAGATTTCTCCCGTTGGTCGAAATGACAATTATGTGACTTCTGCAACAGACCCTTTAAGTCGGGGTAAAATGAAAGAACCAAACAAAAGGGCTTTAGCCCGATAATGGGGTTAGGCTTAAGCCGATAATTTTTTATCGATTACATCCCCACGACTTAAAAGTCGTGGCTATTGAGGAAATCTGGAAAAGGAAATTTCGGAGTTTAATATGGTACAATTAACTATAAACGGAATAAAAGTAAACGCTGAAGAAGGAATGACAATTCTTGATGCAGCTAAATCAGTTGGAATATCAATACCGACTTTATGTCACTTAAAAAACCTTGAGCCAACCGGCGCCTGCAGAATATGTGCAGTTGAAGTGGATGGTATGAAAGGCTTAACTCCCTCATGCGCTTATCCTGTGCAGGATGGAATCGTAGTTGAAACAAATTCACCAAGAGTTCGTAAAGCAAGAAAAACTATAGTGGAACTTCTTGTAGAAAATCATCCGCAGGATTGCCTTATCTGTGTTCGTAATAAGAACTGTGAGCTTCAGGATCTGTCTGAACAGTATGGTATAAGAGAACACAGATTTGTTGGTGAAACCCGATGCCATGCAATTGATATATCAAGTGCATCTATGGAACGTGATCCGGCAAAATGTATTCTTTGCGGAAGATGTGTTCGCGTATGTCACGAAGTGCAAAACATAGGTGCAATTGATTTTACAAATCGGGGATTCACTTCAATCGTTACAACTCCTTACAACAAAGGTTTGAATGTAAGCGACTGTATTTTATGCGGACAGTGCATACTTGTTTGTCCAACTGCTGCATTACGTGAAAAGAGCAACATCAAAGCAGTTGCAAATGCTCTTTATGACAGAAAGAAATACTGCATCGTTCAGATCGCTCCAGCTGTCAGAGCTTCAATTGGTGAAGAGTATAATATGCCTCTTGGAACAGATGTTACAGGATTGCTTGTAACGGGATTACGGAGACTCGGTTTTAAAAAAGTATTTGATACAAACTTTGCAGCGGATCTCACAATTATGGAAGAAGCATCCGAACTTATTCACAGGGTTCAGAACGGCGGTGCACTTCCTATGTTCACGAGCTGCTGCCCCGGCTGGGTTAAATATGTTGAAATGAACAGACCTGAAGTTCTTGACCATGTATCAAGCTGTAAATCTCCTCACGAGATGGAAGGTGCTGTGTTGAAGACATACTATGCAAAGAAAATGGGAATTGATCCTAGTGATATGTTCGTCGTTTCAATCATGCCTTGCACAGTTAAAAAGTATGAATCGGAAAGACCTGAGCTTAAAGAAGATATTATGCCGGATGTGGATGCAGTTCTTACAACAAGAGAGCTTGTTAGATTCTTTAAGATAGCAGGAATTGATTTTAATGATCTGCCGCAGGATCAGTTTGATAACCCGCTTGGTGAATCAACCGGTGCTGCTGCAATATTCGGAACAAGCGGCGGAGTTATGGAAGCAGCATTAAGAACTGCTTACTTTAAACTAACTGGTAAGGAACTTGAGAATCTTGAATTCGAAGAGATTCGTGGAATGGAAGGCGTAAAAGAAGCTTCAATCCCCATTGGTGATTTGACAGTCAACATCGCAGTTGTAAACGGTATCGGTAATGTTAAACCAATTTTGGACCAAGTGCAGGCGGGAACATCAAAACATCATTTTGTCGAAGTGATGGCTTGTCCCGGCGGATGTATTAATGGCGGCGGTCAGCCGATACATCAGAAACCGGAAAAGGTAATGAAGCGTGTTAAGGTTCTTTACCAGATAGATTCAACTGCTAAAAGCAGAAGATCGCATGAAAATGAATCTGTTAAAACTTTGTATAAAGAATTTTTCGGTGAACCTAATTCGCATAAAGCTCACGAGATTTTACATACAGAGTATTTTGATAAGAAAAAACTATTAAGAAGCTAATTAGCATTGTCATTCTGAATCCCGACTTCGTCGGGATGAAGAATCTCCTATATAAAACAGATTCTTCGCTCCAGCCTTGCCGTCAGACAAGTCGCTCAGAATGACAGCAGCAAGAAAACTATGAATCACATAATTGTAAGCACAATAACAGATCAGTGCAAGAGATGTTACTCCTGTGTGAGAGAATGTCCTGCAAAAGCTATCCGTGTAATTGACGGACAAGCACAGGTCATCTATGAAAGATGTATTGCGTGCGGACATTGTGTTAAAGTTTGTTCTCAGGATGCTAAACAGATTTATACAGAAATAGATCTTGCTGACACATTACTTGAGATGGAAAATGTTGTAGCTATCGTTGCTCCTTCTTTTGCTGCTTCATTTCCCGATGAGTACAGAAAAGTTCCTACTGCATTAAGAAAACTTGGATTTGAAAAAGTAATTGAAACTGCTTTTGGTGCAGATCTGATTGCTAATGATTATATGAAAGAGATTCACAATGATAATGGAAAAACAATTATTAGCTCTGCCTGTCCTGCAGTAGTGAGTTTCATTCAAAAGTATTATGTGAATCTTGTACCTAACCTGGCAAAAGTTGTATCTCCAATGATTGCACTGGGAAGATATCTTAAAAAAGAAGACGGGAATGTAAAAATTGTATTTATCGGTCCCTGTGTTGCAAAGAAAAATGAAGCCGAAGATGAGAACGTTGCCGGAGTTGTTGATGCAGTTCTGACTTTTACAGAATTAAAAGAAATGTTCGATTGTAAGAATATAGTTGTTAATGAATGCGAGGAAAGTGATTTTGACGGTCCTCATGCAATGATGGGGAAAGCTTATCCTCTTGCCGGCGGATTATTAAAAACCACAGATGTGAATGATGATATTCTTGAAAAAGATATAATTGTTGTTGAAGGAAAGAAAAAAGTTGTTGAGATAATAGAGGAGATTGCCAACAATCATATCAACGCAAAGTTTACAGATATTCTGTTTTGTGAGGGATGTATTAGCGGTCCCGCTATAGATTCCGAGCTGAATTATTATGCAAGACGCGAAAAGGTTATCAATTACATAGATGAAAAACTTCACTCAACAGATAAGCGGGTATGGAAAAGCAATCTTTATAATGCACGAAAACTTGATCTTACAAGAAAGTTTAAAGTTGATAACCAACGTAAACCAATGCCCGATGAAGAAGAGATTAAAAAAATTCTTGCGGATACTAAAAAGTTTACAGTAAAAGACGAACTGAATTGTGGTGCCTGTGGTTATGTCAGCTGCCGTGAGTATGCGATTGCAATTGCAAAAGGACTTGCAGAAAAGGAAATGTGTCTTCCGTTTCTTATAGATCAACTAGCGGATGCTTATCATAATTTGAGTAATACTCAGGAACAGCTTAAGATTGCTGAAAAGCTTGCATCAATCGGACAGCTTGCTGCTGGTGTAGCACATGAGATTAATAATCCTCTAGGTACAATTCTACTATATTCGTCAATGATGAAAAAGGATATTGAAAGAATATTTAATAACGATCAGGCAGTTGAAGATATTGAATTGATAGTTGAAGAAGCAAAACGATGTAAAAACATCGTTTCAAACCTTCTTGATTTTGCAAGACAGGGCAAACTTCACATTAAAGAACTGGATTTGTCGGATATGCTGCACGATCTGATAAGATTGTCCTCACAGAATCCTGCAAGCAGGAATATTATATTCACATCAGACTTAAACGGATATTGCAGAATAAAAGGAGATGAGGATCAACTTAGGCAGGTATTCGTAAATATAATCAATAATGCCTGTGATGCAATGCAGGATGCAGAAGAGAAAGAGTTAAAGGTATCATTGTTAAACAATGATAGTGAAGTGGTGATTGAATTTGAAGATACAGGAAAAGGTATTCCACACGAAAATTATGGAAAAGTGTTTACACCATTCTTTACAACAAAAAGTATTGGCAAAGGTACCGGGTTAGGATTAGCTATTTCCTACGGAATTATAAAAATGCACAGGGGAAGTATTAATTTTACAACTGAAGTAAATAAAGGGACAAAGTTTATTGTTAAATTGCCAAAGAATCCTGAAGCTGTCAGTTCAGGAGGTATTAAAGGAGTTATAAATAATGAGTGATTTAAAAAATAAAAAAGTATTGCTGGTTGATGATGACCTTGATCTTCTGGAACAGCATAAATTATTATTTCAATCTAAAGGTTACGAAGTTGTAACAGCCGATAATTCTAAAGAAGGATTTGAAGTTTTTAAAAGAGAAAAACCGGATGCCGCTGTTATAGATCTGATTATGGAACAGCATGATTCCGGATTTATTCTTTGCTATAAAATAAAAAAGGATGAATTCGGGAAAACTATTCCTGTTTTTATGTTGACTTCCGCCGCTTACGATACCGGTTACAAATTCAGCTCGGCAACTGATGAAGAAAAAGAGTGGATCAAGGTTGATGAGATAATTCATAAACCCGTTGTGATAGATGATCTTGTTGAAAAGATTGAAAACTATCACGAGATGAGACAACATGAGTGATTTCTGGATGCATGATTCTGGTGGAGTTTCTAAAAGTCTTTAATTGTTAGTCACTGCTCAGTATCCAGTATCCAGTATCCAGTATCCAGAACCTAGTTTCCGTTTAACAAAAGTTTACAATCATCATCTGTTGCTTGGATAACTGTTTTCTTTTTTTGAATTTTGAACTCGTAATTTTTTCAAATATCCGCTTACGGAATGGATAACAACTATAAACCTACGGTTTTAATAGTAGATGATGAAAAAGGTCTTAGACTTGGAGCAAAAAGACTTTTAACAGGCGAGGGGTATGAGGTAACTACTGCCGAAAACGGAACAGAAGGAATCAAATACGGTACTTCACAGGAATTTGATCTAGCAATTATAGATCTTAAAATGCCGGATATTGACGGGCTTGAAGTTCTTAAACGTATCCGCGAAAAATATCCCAATACTGTCTGCTTTATTGCCACAGCTTATGCCAGTTATGAAACCGCAATTGAATCAACAAAAATCGGTGCACAGAGTTATATACCAAAACCATTTACTCCCGAAGAACTTCTTCAACATCTGAAGGAAGGATATTCGAAACGACTTATCCTTCTGGAAGCCGAAAAGTGGCAGAAGGAACGTGAAGAAAGACTCCTCGAAGTAGCCTTTGAGAAAACCAGACTTAACACTATTATAAACTCTATTACCGATGGAGTACTCGTTGTAAATAAGGAGGGACTTGCAGTACTTTTTAATCCAGCCGCATTACATTTCCTTGAACTGGATAAGATAATCGTTGAGGAGTATATTCTTGATAAACTGCATCCGGAAATTCTTGAACTTATTAATAAATTCCTTACAACAAAAAAACAGGAATTAAAGTCATATTCCATTCAACTCGAACTTAAACCTAACCGTGAGTTTTTTATTGAAGCTACAGCCTCACCGGTTCATCATCCCGGCAATAACCTAGCTGGTGTAGCGATAGTATTTAAAGATATAACAGAGTTAAAAAGGATTGAACTGATAAAATCACAATTTGTATCGATGGTGTCACACGAACTTAAGGCTCCAATTGCTGCCGTTTACGGATTTCTGAAATTATTCAACGATGATTCCATAATGCTGACTGATATGCAGCGAAAGGAATATGAAAACAGATCAATGATCAGACTTGACGGCTTGCTTAAAATGGTAAATGATCTGCTGGATATTTCAAGAATGGAACTTAAAACCGTTAGGAGAGAAATTAAAGAAATAAATATTCCCGATATTATTCATTCGGTGCTTGAACTATTTCAACTTGAAATTAAGAATAAAAAACTTGAAGTCAATCTGAATATCGAACAGAATGTTCATAATGTATTTGCAGACTCAGATGAAATTAACAGACTTTTTACAAACCTGATATCAAATGCTATAAAATATAATAATGATCTTGGTTTAGTAAACATTAATATTAAAACTTCTGGCAATTTTGTAGAAACAGAAATTAAAGACAGCGGCATTGGGCTTAAACCCGAAGAAAAAACAAAATTATTTTCAGAATTCTTCAGAGCAAAGAATGAAAAAACTAAAAACATTGGCGGAACCGGTTTAGGACTGTCAATTGTAAAAAGAATAGTAGATTCATATTCGGGTAAAATAGAAGTCGATTCAGAATATGGTGAAGGAACATCTTTCAGGATATATCTTCCATTTACCAATGACGTAATTGAAAATTAAATAATTACTTTCACACATTATATATCAGGGGATAACATGAAAAATTTATGCTCGTTTCTTTTCGTTTTATTATTTAGCTGCATACAGGTAAATATCTTTGCTGCAGATCCTCCGGAGGGTATATCATTAACTAAAAACAGCAATGGTTACCTTGTTCAATTTACTTTACCAACATATAATCTTGTCACAGTTAAAGGCGGTAATGAAAATTTCTACCGGATTATTATTGATGAATATGGTATTACTCCGGAGGATGGTCTTCCGGAATTACCGCTTGTTTCGTTCAATCTTTTTATTGCAGATGATGAATCACAAACTTCTTTTGAAATACTGAACACAAAGAGTAAAGAGATTGAATTAGACAAACATATTTTCCCTAAACAAATGCCGTGGCAAAAAAGTAAACCAATATCGGACAGACCATTTACTATTAATTCACAATACTATCAAACAGAAGGAATACAAGTTCCTTTTGTAAAAATTTCTGAGCCATTCATTATTGGCGGTGTAAAAGGTGTGATGGTAACTATCTATCCGTTCTCTTATAATCCGCTGGAAAAGAAACTAACAATAATTACGGAGGGAAGTTTTGATATATTACTAAGCAGAATACCTGCCACAGAAGAATCGAAATCAAAAACATTTAATAGCTTTCTTAATGGAGTCTTTGTTAATTATGATGGCATTCCTTCCGATGCTATGATGAGATATCTTATTATTACTGATCCCCAATTTGAGGCAGGACTTGCTGCCTTCAAAACTCATAAAGAAAACTTTGGATGTGTTGTTGATCTTTTTACTACCGCAGCAACAGGAACATCAACTACTGCAATTAAAAACTTTATTCAAAACAGGTATAATGATCCGGGTATTCGACCTGAGTATGTATTACTTGTCGGGGATGTTCAGCATATACCTGCCTGGGTTGGCTCAGGAACTGGCAGTCCATATACGGATTTAAAGTATGTACAGCTTGAAGGCACCGATCCCTTTGCTGATGCATTTATCGGCAGATTTTCTGTAACAAGTACAACGGAACTTCAGAATGCAATTAATAAAACTATTTACACAGAAATTAATATTTCTACAATCCCTAAGAAAAATGTTTTTTGTGCATCAACTGATAATTATCAGATTTCAGAAGGAACTCATAACTATGTTATTAATAATTGGTTTGATCCTCAGGGATTCACAAATCTAAAACTTTATACAGTTACTTATAATGCTACAACTGCACAACTTATTACAGCCCTGAATGATAATCAGCGATTTGCAATTTATTCCGGCCACGGCGGTGAATATTCATGGGCTGATGGACCAGCACTGAGCCAGGCGCAGGTAAGAGCTTTAACAAATTCAATTTATCCATTTGTGTATTCATTCTCTTGTGTAACAGGTTCTTATCATTTATCGGAATGCTTCGGTGAAACCTGGCTTCGAACCACAAACGGCGGTTCTACTTTTTATGGCTCATCTGTTAATTCCTATTGGGATGAAGATGATGTGCTCGAAAAGAAATTAATTTATGCAATGTTTGAAGATGATCTGACCAGAGTTACTCCGATGTTTGATATGGCTAAAGTTTATCTTGCCAATCATTACGGCAGCATAACTGGAATGGTTCTGCGCTACATTGAAATGTATAACCTTATGGGTGATCCTTCAATGCCTACAATGAGACAAATTCCACCTGACACTACTCCGCCTGATCCGATTGTTGATCTTACAACTGTTGATGCAACATCTAATTCAATTACATTGAACTGGACAGCACCTTATGATTCAACATATGGCGGTGTTACAGCTTATGATATTCGTTATTCAACGACTATGATAAATAATGATAATGATTTCAATAATGCTCAGCAATTTATGTTTACCGGTCAATCTGATTCAGCTGGCACTCCCAAAAGTTATGAAGCAACAGAACTTGAATTTAATACTACCTACTATTTTGCAGCAAAAGCTTTGGATATGTGGGGTAACAAATCAGTAATGTCAAATGTTCCAACAGGCATAACACTTGTTACTCCAGTTGTTTCATTCAGTTCAGATTCAATGCATTGTTATGTTACGGTGGACACCCTTTATATTGATAGCCTTGTTTTATCGAATGTTTCATTACAAAACTCAACGCTTGACTACTCAATTGAATTAACTAATAATACTTTCCCGGATAACGTAAAATTCCGGCTTGTTGGAGTAAATAATAATAGGGAAACCCTAGTTAATGAAAAGGGAAATGAAACTAACATCTATGGTTATAGTTTTAAAGGCAGCGGAGGACCTGATCTGTTTGGCTATGAATGGATAGACAGCAATGAACCTAACGGACCTCAGTATATCTGGAATGATATTACTACATCTGGAACGTTGGTTACAAATTGGATTGCAACTGGCACATTTGAACCAAAAGATGAAGGATATGCAGGACCTTTCCAGTTAGGATTTGACTTCAAATTCTACGGTAACGTTAAGAACCAGGTGTATGTAAGTTCAAATGGATTGCTATTATTCAATACAATCAGCCAGAATATATTTTCTAACGTCCAGATTCCAAATACAGCATTACCTAATGAATACATAGCACCATTCTGGGATGACCTTGATGGAAGAACACAGGGTACTGTTCATTATAAGCAAGAAGGAAATAAGTTTGTTATACAGTTTACAAACTGGCAAAGATTCAGTGCAACCGGATCACTTACATTCCAGATTGTTCTTCAATCAAATGGGAAGATATACTTCTATTATAACAATATGAATGCTACCTTAAACTCGGCTACTATTGGAATTGAAAATGCAGACGGAACAGATGGATTACAGGTCGCATATAATGCTAACTATGTTCAGAATAATCTTGCTGTGCAGATTAGTGCAGAACCTGAATGGCTGAACATAGATCACTTTGCCGGAAGGATATATGCAGGTAATTCAGTTGCAATTATTATGACAATGGAAACTGAAGGCCTTGAAATGGGCGATTACTCTATGGATATGGAAATAACTACAAATGACCCGCAGAATTCTTTTGTTGTTGTACCGATCTCAATGACTGTTGGTGTAATACCTGTTGAACTTGCTTCATTCAGTGCAGATGTGAATGATGATAATGTGTTATTGAAATGGAAAACAGCAACTGAGTTGAATAACAGGGGATTTGAAGTAGAGAGAGCCTCCCTAAATCCCTCCAAAGGAGGGACTTCCGGACCATGGGGAAAAGTCAGTTTTATAGAAGGAAGGGGAACGACTACAGAAACAGCTCAATATAGCTATTCTGATAAACCGAAAACTCCTGGTAAATACATATACAGATTAAAACAAATAGACTTTGATGGAACTGTATCTTATAGTAATACAATTGAAGTTGATATTTCCGGTCCAACGGAATTTGCTTTGTATCAGAACTATCCAAATCCGTTCAATCCATCAACAACAATAAAGTTTGCTTTACCTGTTAGAACTAACTTAACTATAAATGTTTATAACACACTCGGTGAAAAAATTTCTGAAATATTTAAGGGCGAAATGGAAACCGGCTATCACGAAGTTCAATTCAATGCATCGGGATTATCGTCAGGTATTTACTTTTACAAAATAGAAAGTGAAAACTTTAACTCAACGAAGAAAATGATATTGATGAAATAAGCCTCAACCCAATATCATACTTCAAGATACAGGAGGTTTAAAAAAACTTAAGGCACGAGCAAATCGTGCCTTTTTATTTTATGAAAAAATAATTCCAACTAATATTTACAGCGATGGCGGACAGGTTATTCATTAGAATAAGTATCTTGATTATTATTATTATTATTATTTAACAGAGACAGCAAAATGAACTCGAATATCTGAAGGCTTTTATTACTGAATAGTATAGAATCAAAATTGAGTTAGGAGAAACATTATGAAAAATATCATTATAATAGTTTTATTGTGGAGTTTTAATGTTATTGGCTTTTCACAGTGGTTTGAACAGGAACCCAAAATCTATTCAGTCATATATAAGTCAATTACATTTACAAATAATAGTAATGGCACAATAGTGGGGACAAACGGCATAATTCTGCGCTCAACCAATGCTGGTGAAAGCTGGGACAGTCTTCATTATCCAATAAATTCTGATCTGGAAAAAGTTTTTTTTATTGATGATGCGAATGGCTGGATTGCTGGAGATAGTGGATTAATACTTAAAACTACAAATGGTGGTTTAGACTGGACAAGTTTAACAACTAATTTTAACGAAAAAATATTCTCGGTTTTTTTTGAAAGTAATACGTTCGGCTGGGTAGCTGGAAAAAATATTATATATAAAACAACAGATGGTGGAATCAACTGGCTTGAAAAGAAGAGAGACAACAACTGGTATTACGATCTGTACTTTGCAGATCAAAATAATGGCTGGGTGGTTGGGGATAGTGCAGCCTTCGGTATTATTTTAAGAACTACTGATGGCGGTGATAGTTGGAGTAAAATTTATGAAACTTATTTTGGTTATTTATCCAGCATAAATTTTACATCGCAAAATATTGCTTATGCTGCCGGGGAGAATAGTATTTTAGCCAAAACGACTGATGGAGGATTAACCTGGTTGGATAATGTTGTCATATCTCAGGGAGACTATGATTGGCAGGATTCTTATTTTATTGATGATAACATGGGATGGTTGGTAGATCTTTTTGGCGCGGTTGTAAAAACCAGTGATGGTGGTTTAACCTGGACGGAGCAGAATCCAAGATTTTTAACAACTGGTGGTCTATATTCGGTTTTCTTTTCAGACTCGTTAAATGGCTGGGCGGTTGGTGCTGGTGAATATCCGAATTTGTACGGAAGAATTATTCGAACGACTAATGGAGGCGTTACAGGAATTGAAGATGAAACGCAAATACCTGTGGATTATTTCCTATTCCAAAACTATCCTAATCCATTCAATCCATCGACAACAATAAAGTTTGCTTTACCTGTTAGAACTAACTTAACTATAAATGTATATAACACACTCGGTGAAAAAATTTCTGAAATATTTAAGGGCGAAATGGAAACCGGCTATCACGAAGTTCAATTCAATGCATTGGGATTATCGTCAGGTATTTACTTTTACAAAATAGAAAGTGAAAACTTTAACTCAACGAAGAAAATGATATTGATGAAATAAGCCTCAACCCAATACCATACTTCAAGATACAGGAGGTTTAAAAAAAGTTAAGGCACGAGCAAATCGTGCCTTTTGGTTTTAAATAATAGATAATATTCTTTTTTATATTTCACACCGATATGAAAGAAATTATTCAGATACTTAAGTATAAACTTGTTGGTTTAAATTTATTATTGGTAATTGTTTTTGCTTTTGCAATGTTTTATTTGGAGTATTTTACTCCTGTTTTCTTTATTCTCATTTCTAATCTATATGATATCCTGGGTTATCATTTTGCACTTATCCGAAGAACCAAAGTTATGCCGGAGAAGATAATAATCAGATCTTACAGAATAAACCAGATTATGTTCGATTTGACTTTATTGATACTTATCTCTGTTGTTTTTAGTCCTGTTGCAGCATTATCAGGTGCAATACTTAAATTATTCGGTGTGCAGGATGTGCTTTATTATATATTTCTTCGGATGGAACTCCCGAAAAAATGGACGTGGTTAAAATGGACACCACTTGGAATTATAAATAAATCTCTTTCTTTAAAAATTGTAATGATGCAGTCAGTTGTTGGTATTATAATTTCTGTTTTTCTACTGATTAACTTTCAATAATAAAAATTATTGTTCTCTCAGAACAACAAACCTTTCACTAATTCCAAACTCGTCATCATTATTTGAGTTAGATACTTTTATCTGGTAGTGAAGTGAATTTCTTAAATCAACAGGAATTTGCCATAAATAGCTGCCCTGGTTCTTCTCGTTGTTTTGGATTGTAAAAATTGGGGCATCCTTTTTTAGCAGTTCAATATTAACTTCATTTATGTGTCTTGTATTTTTCCACATAATAGTGATTGCTTCACCCTGTTGGAATTGATCAGTATAAGTTGGAGAATAAACTTCAATCATAGAGGTCTGTTCCTGGGAAACTACTATGTATTCCGGCGGTGTGTGATCCTGAAAGATATAATTACACGAACTAAAAAATGAAAAAATTAAAAGTGTAACTAAGTAATACCTTTTTTTATGTAAAGTGCTCATAATAATTACCTGTTCGATATTCGGACTAATAATATTAAAAAGTCTCTAAAAATCAAATCCAATCGCTAATTTTATGTAATCAGCAAATATCATCATTTAACAATCATACAGAATATTACGTATTAATATCCTTTTCTTAAATAAGAAATAATTTTCTTAAAAATAAGAACCGAACTATTTAATTATTTGTAATAATTGACTTAAAAAGATAATTGTCTAAGTATAATTATGGCATTTAATGTGTTGATTTTGAAACGGAATAAAACATTATACATTAATTATTCATCACTATCCCAGGGGATAACATGCCTAAAATAGCAATTATTGACGACGATCCTGATATTCTTGATGCAAGTGAATTAGTGCTTACATCAAAAGGATATGAGGTTATTAAAGCAACTAATCCTGATGACGGTTACAAAATTGTAAAAGATCAGAGCCCGGATCTCATTATACTAGATGTAATGATGAACGAACCGGATGACGGATTCTTCCTTGCCCAGAAATTCCGCAGAGAGAAAATTACAATCCCGATCATTATGTACACTTCCGTTTCAAAAACATTAGGATTGGAATTTTCTGCCGGAGAGATGATTCCGGTTGATGATTTTGTCGAAAAACCGATTTCACCAGAAACATTGATCGACAAAGTTGAAAAACTTTTACAATTAAACGTCAAGGAGTAGAGCCATGCTGGTAGTTGAAAAAAACGCTCTCTCCGAAGAAATAGAGAGCTATATAGAAAAATATGGAGATGATCGTTCTGCATTGCTGATGATCCTTCATGAAATTCAGAAAAAGCACAGACATATTTCTGAATTTGCTCAGCAGGAAGTAGCAAGACTCCTTAATATTCATCCTGTTGAAGTATACAGCGTTATTTCCTTTTTCGCTTTTCTTAACTCTGACCCTAAAGGAAGAAACATTGTAAGAATTTGTCAGACAATTTCATGTGATATGCATGGTAAAAGACAAATTGTGCAGGCAATTGAGCGCGAGTTAGGAATAAAAATAGGCGAAACAACAAAGGATAATAAATTCACCGTTGAGTATGCTAACTGTTTAGGGCTTTGCGATATGGGTCCTGCTATGGCAATTAATGACAGAGTCTATACCAATCTTACTCCCGAACAGGCAGTTGAACTTTTAGGAAAGGTGAAGTGAGGTGAATATGGAAAATCATAAAAAGAAAAGAACCGGTCCTGTAATCTTCTCTCAATACAAAAGAGGAGATGCAATTAAAAAATTATTATCAATGTCCCGCGAAGATGTATTGTTTGAATTAAAAGATTCAAAACTCAAAGGAAGAGGCGGAGCAGGATTTCCAACATCCACAAAATGGATGCTTACCGCAGCTGCTAAAGCCGATAGAAAATTTCTTGTGTGCAATGCAGATGAAGGAGAACCGGGAACATTTAAAGACAGAGTACTGTTGATTGAGTTTCCGGAATTAGTATTTGACGGGATGGTTGTCGGCGGTTATACTGTCGGTGCACAGCTTGGAATTGTTTATCTCCGCGGTGAATATGAATACCTGTTAAAACCTCTCGAAGATTATCTCGCAGAGATGAGAAAAGATAATCTGCTTGGTAAAAACATTCTCGGCAAAGAAGGTTTTGATTTTGATATAGAAATATTCCTCGGTTCAGGTGCTTATGTGTGTGGCGAGGAAACTGCATTGATAGAATCGCTTGAAGGACATCGCGGCGAACCAAGAAACAGACCGCCTTATCCTATCAATACAGGATTTCTCGGCAGACCAACATCTGTAAATAATGTTGAAACTCTCGCAGCAGTTACACACATTGTAATTAAAGGCGGCAAGTGGTTCAGCGAATTCGGAACAAGCCAATCGTCAGGATCAAAATTATTTTCTGTTTCCGGCGATTGTGAAAAACCCGGCGTATATGAATTACCCTGGGGAACAAAAGTTTCTGAACTGTTGAAGATAGTTGAGGCAAAAAATACTAAAGCAGTTCAGATAGGTGGAGCATCAGGTCATTGTATTCCGAAATCACAATTCGGCAGAGCGCTCGCGTATGAAGATATTCCAACGGGTGGATCCATAATGATATTTGATGAAAGCAGGGATATGCTTCATGTATTAAAGAACTTTATGGAATTCTTCCTTGATGAATCCTGTGGTCAGTGCACACCTTGCAGAATTGGTAATCATAAGCTGCTTGAAGGTGTGGAAATGATTGAAAGAAACGAATATACCTTTGCTCATATAAATAAGCTGAAAGATCTCGGAAGAACAATGCAGGTTGCATCTAAATGCGGATTAGGACAGTCAAGCCCGAATCCATTTATATCAATTCTTGAAAATTTTAAAGATGAAATCTTTACACGCGGTAATGGAGGAAGAAATGGAAAATAAAAAAACAATGAGAGCACCTGTCAGCCAGAAACCGCATGTTGTTCCCAAACCGGAGCATCCGGAACATATAGGCGGCTCGATCTCAATTGAATTAAATGAGAAAAAAATATCAGTTCCTTTCGGAACAACAATACTAGAAGCTTGCAGACAAAACCAGGTTCATATACCGACACTTTGTCACCATGAAGATTTGTGTGTTGCCGGCGTATGCCGTGTCTGCGTTGTTGAAGTTGAAGGAATGAGAACTCTGCAGGCATCGTGTGCATTTCCAATTACAGCACCAATAAAAATTAAAACCACCTCAAATGCTGTAAGACGTGCAAGAAAACATATCATTGATTTAATATTAAGTGAACACTACGGCGAATGTTATTCCTGTTTCAGGAATAATAACTGTGAACTCCAGTCACTTGCAAAAGAGTATGGCGTTGATCATTACAATTTTGGTCATATTGAAACTCCAAGATATGAAGTTGATAATTCTTCTTATTCAGTAGTGCGTGATCTTGATAAATGTGTTTTATGCAAACGTTGTGTAAGAACCTGTATAGATCTTCAGGAAGTTGGAGTGCTTGAAGCAATAGATAGAGGCAACAACACTCACATCGGAACATTCCTCGATAAACCTCTTGCAGAAGTAATATGTATTAACTGCGGACAGTGTATTAATCGTTGTCCTACCGGTGCATTAAGGGCAAACGATCCGCGTGATGAAATATGGGCTGCAATTGATGATCCTAAAAAGCATGTTGTAATACAAACGGCTCCATCACCAAGAGCTGCAATATGTGAAGAATTTGGAATGGAACCCGGTTCATCACTTACCGGCGAAATGAATACTGCATTAAGAAGAATCGGCTTTGATGTTGTGTTCGATACAAACTTCACTGCAGACCTTACAATCTTTGAAGAAGGTACAGAACTTATTGCAAGGTTGTATAAAGCCCTGGTCCAGAAAGAACAGGTTGCCCTGCCTCAGTTTACTTCATGTTCACCGGGCTGGGTTAAATATCTTGAACATTTTTATCCTGAGTATATTGATAACCTCAGCACAGCCAAATCACCGCAGCAGATGTTTGGCGCGCTGATCAAAACTTATTATGCAAAAAAGAAAGGCATTGATCCGAATGATATTATATCGGTTGCAGTTATGCCTTGTTCAGCTAAGAAGTTTGAGTGTAACAGACCCGAAATGGTTGATTCCGGATTTAAGGATGTAGATTACGGTTTAACAACCCGTGAATTAGCTCAGATGATTAAAGAATCAGGAATATATCTTCCTGAAATGCCGCGCTCGCATTTTGATGATCCGTTTGGTGATGCTTCCGGTGCCGGATTAATCTTCGGTGCAACCGGCGGTGTTATGGAAGCTGCTTTGAGAACTGTTATTGAATTTGTAACAGGAAAGAAAGTTGAAGATGTATTTGCTAACGCTGATATCATGCCTGTAAGAGGATTTGAAGGTGTTAAATATGCCGAACTTCCAATTGCAGAGGTAGGTGCAGTTCCTGATCTTATCAAACATCTTATACCGGATTGGAACTGGTTGAAAGGTGCAACACTTAAAATTGCGGTGGCACACGGAACAGCTAATGCAAAGAAAATTATGGACGATATAAAAGCTGGTGGTAAATTCAGTGAATGTCATTTCATCGAATTTATGGCCTGTCCCGGCGGATGTATCGGCGGCGGCGGTCAGCCTATTCCAACAACTCCAGAGATACGTAAACTAAGAGCAAAAGCTATATATGATGAAGATAAATCATTACCAATAAGAAAATCTCATGAAAACAGATTTGTTATTGAAATATATGATGAGTTCTTAAAAGACGGACCTTGCGGTCATTTATCACATAAACTTCTTCATACACATTATGTAAAAAGAGGAAAGTATATAGCCTAAATTAGTCCTTCTTAAACAGGCAGATGTTAGCTAATAGCATCTGCCTTTTTTATTTTTAGAGTGTAAAATTGAAAATATAATGATTAATCTTGTTCCTTCCTGGGCAAAGCACTACGAAGAATTCTGGATGACAATCCGGAGAAGAAACCTTTGGTTTATAAAGCTCCGTTATGGTGCCGTTTTGATGCTGTTGATCTTCATTTTCTATCCGAAATATTTCCTTAACGTTGAATTGACGGGTTCTCAACACAACTCTCTTTTGATAATTACAATCTCTATTCTGACTTACAATGGACTGCTGCATTTCATAAGAAGATTTTTAAAACATGATGCTGATAGTTTTAATCCTCTGCATCTTTCATTACTTCAGATGATATTTGATTTAATTGCCTTGATGCTCGTAGTATATTATACCGGAAGTGTTGAATCGCCACTGCTTTTATTTTTTGTCATTCATATGATAGTCGGCAGTCTGATTTTACCGGGCTTTTTAATTTATGGTTTTGCGGCAACGATAGTAATTGTAGTTTGGATGATTACAATAGGTGAATATTACTCCATTATTCCTCATCATCACGTTAACGGATACCTGCCCTCTGAGCTCTACCAGGATTTTAATTTCGTGCTGGCAATAAATACAACATTTGGCTTCATAGTTTTTATGATCGTATTAATTTCAAACAGGATGGCAAAACAACTTTATATGAGGGAACAGCAATTAATTGAATCAATTGAAAAGATCAATGCAGCCGAAAAAGAAAAGCAGAAATATATAATCGGTGTAGTTCACGAAATTAAAACTCCGCTTGCTGCTGTTCATTCCTATCTAGATCTGGTGTTGCAAAAATTCCTTGGTCCATTGGATGAAATTGTTGAAGAAAAACTAAAACGTGCCAAGCGAAGATCTGATGAAGCGATCGAACTTGTAAACAGTGTGTTAAAAATTTCTAATATGAAGTTGTTTGATAGAATAACTGAAGAAAGCATGACGATAGGCGCTATAGTAAAAACAACTGCAGCAAGTCAGATGGTAAATGCAAGAGCTAAAAGCGTTTCGTTAAAAGTACTTGATCAACGGAAAGAAAAAATTCCGGTAAAAGGCGATAGCTTCTTAATTCAGATAGCCATTTCAAATATTATAAATAATGCAATTAAGTATTCTGATTTTGAAGGAAAGATTGAAGTTGTAATTGAGAATAAAGAAAATGATGTAATGATAAATGTAAGCGATAACGGTATAGGTATTCCCGAACAGGACATCGATAAAATATTTACAGACTACTACCGTGCTTCAAATATTAAAGATAAAAATTATGAAGGTTCCGGAATTGGTCTTCCGGTAGTCAAACAAATTATTGAAAGGCACGGAGGAACCATCAAAGTGGAAAGCCCCTCCCGCTTAGCTGCGACTGATAAACCTGGAACCAGTTTTACAATTTATCTTCCGTTAAAGAAATAAATTAATTCTTTACAGTTTTTTTAACAGTTTTCTTTTTAGGTTCTGTAAAGATTGAAAGATCAACCAGTTTTGAAGAAACTCCTTTGATTAGAGATACTTTCCGTGCAAGCTCATCCATTTTTTTTCTTTCACCTGCAAGTTCAAGAATAAGCAGACCTTCATCAGTGCAGTTTTCCATTACACCGTCATGAATACCGAGACGGGTTTTAATCATGCAGCCCCATCCGGTTAAAACTTTCTGAACCTGAACGGCAGCATTTTTTCTTTTGCTGATAAGAATTAATAATATGGTTTTCATAGTATAGCCCCTGAATAGTGGATAAAAAAGACAAGTAAAAATAAGTAAAATCACCCAAAGAAAATTATTTAACATTAGTTAATTATTGTTTCTAATTCGACTATATGGTCGTAATGGATGACTAAAATGTCGTTTTATTTCCTAATCAGTTTTATTCCAACATAAATTCACCATAATTTTCAGGCACAAGGTTTGTGAATTGTTTACAGGAGTTTAACATGAAAGTAATACTTATAATTCTATTTTTTTCTGCTGCAGGTTTATCCAATGGATTTGAAATTCCTGATACAACTAAAAGTAAAGATCTGGAAACAAAAAAGGAGCAATTACGCGAAAAGGAAAATGCCGGTAAGCCTTCTAAAGATGATTTTATTGATAAGAAAGGAACCGGTGAACATAATCGTGCCTCTGAAAGAAAAAGAAAAGATGTTTTTATTGATAAGGATGGCGATGGTATCTCGGATACAAGACAGGGTGGAATGAGTTTCAATAAGCTTCGAAAAAGAACCGGACAAAAACAGGGAAGCGGCAGCGGTGGAGGACACAATGGCGGTGCAAATCAGGCCGGACCTGGCGGCAATAAATAATTTTATTAAATTGATTCTTATATGAAATCTTATTTCTTATCATTCATGATCAGCTTTATATTTGTAAGTTATGAAACCTTTGCACAATTAAATCTTAATGTCTCCTATGAAGGATATTATGATGATAACATCTTCAATAACTTTGAGCAGACAGATGATTTTATAAACAGCTTCTCTCTTTCCTCAGCATTCAATATAGAAAGTGAGTTTAATAATGTACAGATATACTACGAAGGAAACTTAAGCTCTTTTCGGGCAAATCAATACAAAAATTTTAACTCTCACCGATTTGGCCTGGTTGAAACACATCTTTTTTCAATCGATGATAATCCTCTTAATGTTGGAGTCAACTATTCTTTACGCAATAACAAAGACGAATTCAAGATTTATGATTTTAATCAGCTTTCAGCATATGTTAATTACAGACACAATATAATTGAAGATAACTATTTACTAGCCGGCTATATATTTAATAGAAATAACTTTAAGAACTTTTCACTCTTTTCCCATTATGAACATAAAGGTTTTGTTCGATGGATATCCAATCTTGCAGAAAAAACTTCCCTGATTGCAAGCACAGAATTAGATTATAAAGATTATCTGCAAAATTATAATGTAAGCAATTACGCAAATGACGCATCGCTTTTAAGATTTGGATTGAGTATTGCTCAGATTATCGGTGAGAACACAAGGATAAGCATTTATTCTGAATATAGAAAAAGCCTGACAGACAAAAGCAGGTATATGTTCAGCGATGAATTTATTTTTTATGAAGAAGAAATATTTAACGATATCTATGCAAGTGACGGATTTATAATAGGCGGAGCTCTAAATCAATATATTATAGATGAAATTCTCGTTTCAGCTGAAGTAAGATTTTTAAAGAGAGAATTTAAATCCCTGCCTATCGCTGATGAGGATGGATATTCATTAAATGATTTATGTGATGACAAACAATTTGCTGTCGGGGTTACTGCAGAATTTGATTTGAGCTTTATAATAAATGGTATATCAATTGAGACGAGCTGGAATTATATAAAAAACAATTCTAATGATTATTTCTACGATTTTACCAATAACCTTATCTCAGCATCATTGGCTTTTGGCTTTTAATGTAAGCTTACTTCTTTATTCCATACTTCTGAATTTTATAACGTATGTTTCTTTCGGTAAGTCCAAGTAGTTTAGCTGCAACTGTCTGATTACCACCCGATTGGCTTAACGCATCATATATAAGTCTCTTTTCAAGTGCTTCTACCTGCTCATTTAATGTTCCGGAACCGGTCTGTTTAATCAGAATTTCTTTCTTAAAACCTTTAATACTGTCAGGAATATCATTAAGAGATATAATTTTATCACGGCAAAGAACTACTGCACGCTCAATAATATTTTCAAGTTCTCTTACATTACCGGGATAATTGTATTTCATTAATAGATCAACTACTTCTTTTGAGATTTCAATTTTACCTTTATGGTTTTCGTTCGCAAAATAAATTATGAAATGCTCGATCATCGGAAGAATATCTTCTCGTCTTTCACGCAGAGGGGGAATATTTATAGATACAATGTTTAATCTGTAAAATAAATCCTCACGGAAGGATCCATCTTTTATTTTGGACTCAAGGTTCTGATGCGTTGCTGTTATTATTCGAACATCAATATCAATACTTTCTGTTGAGCCCAATCTTTCTATTTTTTGTTCCTGTAAAACTCTTAGCAGTTTAACCTGTATATTCAATGGAACATCACCAATTTCATCTAAAAATACTGTTCCTTTGTCTGCTAATTCAAATCTGCCTTTTTTTAATTTTTCGGCACCGGTAAATGCACCCTTCTCATGCCCGAATAATTCACTTTCGAGTAAAGTTTCAGGAAGCGCAGGAATATTCACTGCAATGAACGGCTTATCCATTCTTGAACTTGCAAAATGAATAGCTTTTGCGAGAACTTCTTTTCCTGTTCCGCTCTCACCTGTAATTAATATAGTAGCTTTGCTTTCAGCTGCCCTTGAAGCTACGCTAAGTACTTCATCCATCTTCGGTGAGTTTGAAATAAATGAGTCGAATTTAAACTTTTCCTGAAGCTGTGAGCGTAGTATTTGTATTTCTGATTTTAGATTTTTTGTTTCAATAATTTTTTCCATCAGAAGATCAAGTTCATCAAGATCAACCGGTTTTGAGATGTAATCATAAGCACCGAGACGCATTGCTATAACAGCATTTTCGACTGTTCCGTATGCGGTAAGAATAACAAAGCTAATTTCCGGGTTCATTTTTTTTACTTCTTCCAAAACCTCTATTCCGGTTTTATCAGGCATTTTATAATCTGAAAGGACTATATCTATTAGATTATTTTTTGTCACATCAACTCCTTCATTGCCTGAAGATGCTGAATAAACCTTGAAACCCTTTTTATGAAGATAACCGCTAAGAATATTTCTCTGGGTTTCTTCGTCGTCTATAATAAGAATTGAATACTCTTTCATTTTTCAGCTAAAATTATTTTAAATGTTGTTCCTTTATTTAATGTGCTTGACATATAAATCGAACCGTTATGCTGTGCAATAATATTTTGAGCAATGCTTAATCCGAGTCCGTTTCCATTTGATCTTGTAGTAAAATAAAGATCAAAAATTCTCTTCTGAATTTCAGGAGGAATTCCAGGACCATTATCTTTAATTTCAACAAAAAATCTTTTGTCTTCAACTTTGTAATTTATCCTGACTTCACCTTGTTCCGAAACTGCATCAAATGCATTTTGAATGATATTAATTAAAGCCTGTTTAATAAGGTCAGGATCAAATCTGAAATAATCACCGTTAACATTCTGTATGACGAAATTAATCTGTTTTTGTTTTGCATATTCTGCAAAAAGATATTTTATCTCATCAAAATATTTTCTCAGATCTACATCTGCCGTCTTAATATCAAGCGGTTTGGCATAATTAAGAAACTGAGTTATTATTTTATTTATCCTGTTAACCTCACTTCTTAAAAGCCCGGTAATCACTTCATATTCCTTCTGGTGTTCCGGGACTTTAAATTCTTTATTTAATCTTTGTGCAATCATACCAATTGCATTTATAGGATTCCGGATTTCGTGAGCAACACCGGAAGCAAGTTCACCCATTGCTGTTAGTTTTTCATTTTTAGCGGCTTCTTTTTCAAGCTGTTTTATTTCTGTCAGATCTTTAATAACTATTACAAAATTTTCCGGTTCGTTATTGTTGTCATAAATAATAGAATTTCCGATTAATAAATACCTGATAGAATTATCAAGAAGAACTTGTCTTTCGAAGTAATTTCGGAGCTCAAAATCTTTGTCGGTCAATTGTAAAATATTGCTGCTGAACTCAAGTATATTTTCACCGATTGCGTCGTTAATTTCTTTACTAAATAATTGATTTAAAGCCCGGTTAAACAAAGTTATGTTTTTCTTTTTATCCAGAACAATAACTGCTTCATCCATATTTTCCAGAACAGATGAAGTGAGTGTTTTAAACTTTTCGTATTCCTCAGATACTGTCTGAAGATTCTGAGTCGTAAAAATTATACTAAGAACTATTATCGAAATAGCAGCAAGAATTAAAGAGATTATAATTAACCTTCTGATCATTCTGCTTTCAACATTACGGACATCTTCAAGTGAAATACCTATTCTATATATGCCTACAATCTCTCCATCAAACACAAATTGCTTTGCAACTTCATAAACTTCCTCTGATGCAAAATCAGTAACCCTTGAAAAAGTTGAATCAGTGCTAAGAGCATTCATAAGGAACCCGGATCCGGGTATAGCCTCAATTGTATCAATCTTTTCACTTGCTGCAATTATTCCGAGGGTATCCTGCAAAACTATATATTCAATTCCATGATGCTTTGTCATTTCCTGAAGTATTTTCCCGATACCGATTCTTTTTCTGAATTCAAGAAATTCTTCCGCATCTATGTTTATAACAATTGCACCTCTGTTATTTGATCTTGCAACTGCTACAGCAAATCTTTCCCCTTCAATAAATTCGGCATGCTTTAACCCTATCACAAGTTCATCAGTCTCTCCGGTAAGGATAGGAGCCAGTCTATCCGTTCTGTTAATATTTTCCTCACCATATTCATGTTCCGGTTCCGGTACTCTGTTAGTTAATATACGATTACCATTTCGATCAAAAATGTTAATTCTGAAAAGATTATTGTTCTCTCCTATGCGAATTAGTTCTCCTTCATTGATTTTATTCGCATCATCAAGTCTTCTTATCAGTCTGGCATTATTAAGAAGTCGTTCAGTAATGATATCTTCTATCTCAAAACTTGCATTAAGTGTATTATCACTGCTTTGAATAATTGATTCGATAAGTGTAGAAGAATGTTCGTAAAGAAGTTGAAAAATATCCCGCTTACTCTGATTAAGCTCAATATAAGCTGAAGTAAACATAACAACAGCTATCAATACTGATATCAGGATAACTGCTTTAGGATTCAATTTAAACTTAATCTTCATATACAAACTTAGATTAAAATTTATACTATATAAATAGCAGGGTTAATTGCAGTGATTAGTATCTCGTCAATCAAGTCGATGTAGTTCGCCAATTCAGTCGAACTATTTATAAAAACCTTTAATTACAAGTCATTCTGACATTTTATTTAAGTGGCACGGTGGTTGGATAAATCAATACCAAACAGAAATAACTTAAAACAAAAAGGAGAAACAAAATGAAAACCAGAAATTTGTTAAGCTTACTTGCAATAATAATAGCAGTGGCTTTCGTATCATCCGATCTTTTAGCTCAGAGTGGTTCAACTAATCAGAACAAAACCAAGAATGAAGTTAAGACCCAGACTAAAGATCAAAATCAATTTCAGGGAGAAACTCAAAACCAGGTTAAGAACCAGAACAGACTAAAAACCGGTGAAATTATTCATGGCAAAAATTTCATTGATAATAATGGTGATGGATTTAATGATAATGCACCCGATGTTGATGGTGACGGAATTCCAAATGGTCAGGACCCGGATTATATAAAACCACAGGATGGAAGCGGTTTAAAGAAAATGAACGGCAAAGCTAAACAAAGTAAGTTTGGTGGAAATAAATACGGCCCCGGTGATGGAACTGGAAACAGCGGTGTAGGTCCACAAGATGGAAGCGGTTATGGACCAGGGGGATCAACAGGAGGTAGCGGAACAGGCAATGGCTCTGGAACTAAAAGAGGTGGCAGGAAATAATCAAACAATACAAGACGGCGAGTGATCGCCGTCTTTTTTAATTAATATAATCTTTCACAAAGAGGTGTAAAATGAAATCAAATAGAATTGTTATTCTATTTTCTGTGATTCTTTTTTTGATTTTTAATATTGCGTGCAGTAATGAGAATCCTGTTTCGACTGATGATTCAACAATGCTTTCAAAATATGGTAATGGAGGAAACGGAGGAGGAAGCGGTTCAACATTCGATCTTTCCCAGGAAGAAATGGACGGGTTGATCCATATGCGTTTAGAGGAAAAATTGGCGAGGGATGTATACACAACATTTGGCAATCTTTATAACTACAAGGTCTTTTTGAATATTAAAGAAAGCGAGCAAAAGCACATGGATGCGATTCTAAGATTGCTCGTAAAATACAATATTGAAGATCCTGTCACGTCTGATGAAGTCGGAGTATTTCCTCCCGGACCGTTCCAGATTTTATATGATGACTATATAGTTCAGGGTTCAGTGTCCTTGTTAGAAGCTTTACAGGTCGGTGTTGATATTGAGGAACTCGATATAGCAGATCTTCAATATCAGATAAATGAAGTAGTAGATAATCCAGATATTCTCAGGGTTTATTCACGTCTTCTGACAGGTTCTGAAAATCATCTTGCAGCTTTTAACAGATGCATAGCAAATCTGCCAGACACGGATAGATAATATTTTGATTCGATGATTAACGATGATGAGCGGAAAGCTGAAAACTTTCCGTTCATTTTATTATTTTATAGTGGTTCTTTTACAGTTTAATATTGTTATTACTTAGCTCAGGGGAATTCGATTGATTAGTTACTCTTCAATATTTCTATATTCGTTAAACTGCTGCAATTATCAGCAGACACAAAATTTTCTACCTAATTTTAATTTTACTAAACCTCTATTATTAATCCTACATATACGGAGGTGTTTATGAAAATCGTTTACACAATCATCTTTTCACTTATATTTTTCTTCACATCAATTGCCCAGGTTAAAGCAGGCGCAGAAGCATTAGGCACACGGAAGTACGATGATTATAAAACCCCGCAGTTCTGCGGAACTTCCTGTCATGTCGATTTCTATCGTCAGTGGCAGCAGTCGATGATGTCGCAGGCATACACTCATCACTGGGATGAGATTGAATACTTTAAACTCGCCGTACCGCATGCTGAAAAAGATCCTGTGGTTGCAGAAGTAAAAGCCGGATGTAATGGATGCCATGCACCAATTGCTTTTCTTGCCGGCGATGTTCCGCCCCCTTTACCGGAAATGAATTCACGTGCAAATGAATCAGTATCCTGCGATCTATGCCATACTGTATCGGGATTTGAAGGTGAAATTCCATATAACTTCAACTGGATATCAGAACCTGCTGATGGTAAAACAAAATATGGTCCCAGAGGAACAGGCAATTCACCTGAACATAAAATTATTAAGTCAGATTTTCTCAGTACAGCAGAATTCTGCGGAACCTGTCATAATGAAATGTCGCCATATAATGTATGGGTTAAATCAACTCATTTGGAGTGGAAGGAAGGTCCTTATTCGAAAGAAGGAGTGAAATGTCAGAACTGCCATATGACTCAGGCTGAAGGCTACACTGCTTCAATGGGGAAAAAGTATCCGGATGCATGGCAGCATCTATTCCACGGTGCACACGATCCCGGCAAAGTTAAAGGCACTATTGAACTCAGAATTCATCCCGATATAAAAGAAGCTGAGCCGGGTGAAGTTGTAAAGTTTACAATTGCTTTGTTCAATCAGAAAACAGGACACAAATTTCCAACCGGTTCTGTTGAAGACAGAATTGTATGGATGCATGTTGAAGCTGTGGATGCAAAAGGAAATATATTTCACTTACCGGTCGATAGAAAAGGATTTGAAGGCGAGGAATTTACTATCAGCGCAGATGTTCTTGCTTACCAGGATATGGGTATTGCACTCGATGATCCTGATTTCAAAGGAGTACAGAGAGATGGAATACCGGTAGGCAACAGAATTTTTCGAATGCCGTACTTCGATCCGCAGGGCAGAATGACCATTCAGCAGTGGAATACAAAATCACTTGGTGTTGATTACAGGATAGGTCCAAGAGAAACTAAACTTGAAACCTGTACTTTTACTCTGCCCTATAATGTTGCACCGGGAGAATTAAAAGTAACAGCAGTATTGAACTTCCAGAAATTGGTTAAACCCGTTGCCGATTTTCTTGAAGTTCCTGAAGAAGAAGCGGAAATAATAAAAGTTAATGAGCACTCAACTTATGTAACAGTGCTGCCGTAAAAATAACTAAGTGCATCTAAGTGGTCTTAGTGTCTAAGTGGTGAAAAATTACCTCTACCACTGAGACACTTAGAACACAAAGTTTCACTAAGAATGAAATCAAAAGAGGTGTAAAATGAAGAACAAATTAACGATCGCAGTTTTATCTTTCATAATCATTACATTTTTTATGAATGATGCTCTTGCAATTCCAGCATTTGCAAGAAAGTATAATATGAGCTGCAAAACCTGTCACACACAATTTCCGGCTCTAAAAGATTTTGGAGATGAGTTTGCGGGTAACGGCTTCATCCTTAAAGATCAGGATGCACCAAGATATTTTGTTGATACGGGCGATGAAGAACTTTCGTTGATCCGTGATCTGCCATTGGCACTCAGACTCGAGGGATATGTAACATATAAAACAAACAGTGAACATAGTGATTTTACTGCTCCATATCTGTTAAAACTTTTATCAGGCGGTTCTATTGCTCCTGATGTTGCCTACTATTTTTATTTCTTCTTCAGCGAGAGAGGAGAAGTATCCGGTATTGAAGACGCGTTCATTATGTTCAACGATCTTTTCGGCAGTGAGCTTGATGTTTATGTGGGACAATTCCAGGTTTCGGACCCACTGTTCAAACGTGAACTTCGTTTAACTTTTGATGATTATGAAATATATAAAACCAAAGTTGGAATGTCTCAGGTAAACCTGGCTTATGACCGCGGTATAATGCTTACTTATGGTTTTGAATCCGGTACGGATATTACGGCAATGGTGCTGAACGGAACAGGAATAGGTGAAGCGAATTTTTTAAGAAATTTTGATAACGATAAATATAAAAATCTTATGGGCAGAGTTTCTCAGGACATTGGAGAGAACTTCAGAATCGGCGGTTTTGGTTATTGGGGTAAAGAGGAAATAAGCGTATCGGGAGGATTATTATATCCAAATAATTTAACAGTAATGTTTGGTGGGGATGCCACAATCACATTTGAGCCACTTGAACTGAATATACAATTTGTAGAGAGAAAGGATGATAATCCATACTTCCTGAATGAATTGAATATTGGGAGTATTGAAAATAAGGAAGTAAAGACCCGTGGCGGTTTTGCCGAATTGATTTTCAGACCGAAAGGTGACGACAGCAAATGGTACCTAGCTGCACTTTATAATTTTGTTGAATCTGATACTTACGTATTAGATAGGAGTTCGCGTGATTACGAATCATTTGCAGCCCACTTTGGCTATATGTTGAGACGAAATATCCGTTTGGTCGCAGAATATTCGCACGACTTCAATAATCAAAATGGCAGGTTTGGAGTTGGATTTATTTCGGCGTTTTAGTTTGTCCAGGTTTTAAGATTACATTTATAATATTAGCTAATAAGGTAAATCAATTTCAGATTGTTCAGTTTCTAAGGTTATGAACTAAAAGCTATTTAGTTTTTTATCGTTTCACTTTTATTAAATGAAAGAATTGAATTTCTTTAACCTTAGTAATTGTATTTTGATTTAGTTAAAACCTTATTAGTTTATTTGTGCTAAGAGTTATAAGTGTCGGAATTTTAACGAATACAATTTGACAATATTCATAAAACATATCTCTTGAATAAAAACTTTTATATAATTGTATTAAAAGAATTTTATTTAATAAACTCGATCAGGTAAAAGATGAAACCAAAAGATTTCAGTTACTCAAACAGCATTGAACCGCACAAGGAAAGAACACGCGCAATATTAAAAGCTCATCCTGAAGTACGTGAACAAATCGGCAGAAATCCTTACAGTTTTCTAATTATTCTTTTTACAATAGGATTGCAGATCACAATTACTTATTTAATGTCAGGACAGCCTTGGTGGCTTGCATTGTTGGTTGCATTTTTTATAGGAGCCTTTGCTAATCACGCATGCTATGTATTGATTCACGAAGCCACTCATAATCTAATATTCAAGAACAGAGGGCTGAACCATATTGCAGGCATACTTGCGGATGTGCCGAATGTTCTGCCGAGCGCAATTTCATTCAGAGCTTATCATCTTAAACATCACTCATACCAGGGCGATTATTATCTTGATGCTGACCTAGCAAGTAAATGGGAAGCAAAATTTATTGGCAATTCATTAATTGGGAAAGCATTTTGGGAAATGATGTTCCCGGTCTTCCAGGCATTAAGAACTCCGCGTCTGAAAGATATTCCGTTTATGAATTTCTGGACAATTGTTAACTGGATTGTTGTCTTTGGAATAGATGCTTTGGTAATAATTTTCTTCGGTTGGACTTCATTTCTTTACCTTGTTTTTTCTTTCTTCTTCTCTATCGGCTTTCATCCGCTTGGTGCAAGATGGATACAGGAACATTACCTTGTTGCACCGCCTCAGGAAACATACAGCTACTATGGACCTGCAAATGTTGTTGCTTTAAATGTCGGTTACCATAATGAACATCACGATTTTCCCTCTGTTCCGTGGAATAATCTGCCAAAAGTAAAAGCAACAGCACCTGAGTTTTATGATAATCTTGTTTATCATAAATCCTGGACAAAATTATGGCTTAAGTTTTTATCGGATTCCAGACTTTCTCTTTTTTCAAGAATGGTTAGATCGAACAGGGGAACAGTTTCGGTTGACTGATTATTTAACATCAATGGCTTTCGACTTGATGCTAGATGCTGGATCCTGGATATCAGATACCTTTCCGGATTCCGGATACCATTCAGCTGCAAGCGAACTAGTATCAAGTATCCAGAAACCACAATAATAAACGAAAAAAAATATGCCTGAAAAAATCTTATGTGATTATTGCGGAAACGAAACAACTAATGATTCCGAGTTTTGTATTAAATGCGGAAGCATTTTTATTGATGATGTATATTGTTTAAATCATTCTGAACGTTACGCTGATGGTGTATGTGCAATTTGTCATCAGGGTTACTGCAAAAAGTGCGGCTTAAGAGTAAACAGTATTTTTTTATGCAACGAACATTCCGATTATGAAATTTATGAAGGAATGGCTCGTATTTATGGGTCAATAGATGATTCTCAGATAAACTTTCTTAAATCCAGTATAGAAAAAGAAGGTTTTCATCCCTTCATTTATAATCGAAAAGCAACACCAATGCATTTAGGAGGCAGTGATCACTCCCTATTTAGATCAGCAGGTGATTCCAGAAATGTAATTATTAATGAAATAAAATTAGTAGTACCTTGTTCTGAAGTGCTGGAAGCAAAACAATTAATAAATGACTTGTTGAGCGGCGGCGATATTGTATTTCCATAAATTCTTTTTCAAAACTTATTATCGTAATCAAAATTATCATTACATACAGGATACCGGATACCAGTATCAAGAATCCCACAAAGTGGCAGGCAGTATCCAGCATCCAGTATCTTTCGCACCGGGATTCGCTAATACCAAAAATGAAACTGCATTACAAATGAATCGTTATCAATCGATGGATCTTCTAAAACCAACCTGTACTGCGGATGGATTTCAATAAAACTGTAAGGGTGAAATTCAAATCCCATTACAAATCTTTTTACATCAATGCTGCTGAATGAAGTATTCGGTACTATCCAGTCAAATCTTACAACTGCATCGAGTCCGGTAATAATTCCGTAAGCTGTTTCCACCATCATCATATTTGAAGTAACATCGGCACCGTAAATATTTTTTGCCTGATCGAACTCTGCAAGTAAAGTAAACTCATCATAACCGAATCCGAAAAAGCCGCCGTACATTTCAACTGTTCTGGGAATTTTTGCAGCAGCAAATGAGCCGCCGAACATCAGTCCTATTTTCCCGAGCTTTGGAGTTATTTCTAATCGTGTTGTGTATGTCGGATCTTTACTTAAAGTTCGGTTGTTCAATAAATTACTTCCCACAGAAGCGGTGAGAAATGCAAAATCAGAAATGTATGCACCGACTTCAACTCCTGCCTCAGAATAAAAAGGATTATAAATTAATCCCTGGTTGGACTGTGAATTCAGTATTCCAAAATCACCACCTCGTGTATAAGCCGTATGATCATCAATCCTTAATCCGTAGTAAGGAATAAACGAACCTGCTTTAATGTAACTGTTGTTAGGAAGAATATGAGCCGTTGCATAGCCTTCCCAAAGCGACCAGACAAAATCATATTTAGCCGTAAGATTAATTTTTTTTGATATTCCAAAGTTCGTATAAATAGCTCCACTCATTTCCTGGAAATCCGTTCTTTTCTTTTCCTGCGAGTAAAGGAATTGCGTTCTGTAATCCAGTCCGATTGAAATATTTTCTGTAATACGGGGGGACATAATATAATCCTTATCCGGAGTTGAGATCATACTTAGAGTATTTTTTCCCCAATGCCATCCGCCCTCATTCCGGATAATACCGCCTGTTGGATTGTAATGGCAGTCAATGCATTTATCCCTAAGCTTTGTTGAAAAGCGCGGAAGGGCAAACATATCACTAACTAAAAGAAGAGTGAACAGAATTGTGAGAACTGCTGAAATAATTTTCATAATGCTTCCTTTTTCGTATTGATGATTTTTTCCTGCTTAGATTAAGAATAATAGTTTAAATTTCAAAAGGAAAATAACAACACAAGGAAAAAAATATTTTGTGGTTTAGTTTAATCCGTGTAAATCCGTCGGATCAGTGTTCTATTTTTTAGCCGAGTTATAACTTTCGTGCAACAACAACCACAGTTTTCATTGTTTCAACAACACCGGCATTATCATTCATTGCTTCGAGAAAGATTATATAAATGCCAATACGTAAAACCTGACCATCATCATCAAGTCCGTCAAAAATTACTGAGCCGCTTTGTCCGCTTGGTGCATTGTTGAGAAGGGTTCGTAATAATCTTCCTTTATTGTCAAAAATTTTAATCCGGACCTGTGCAATAGGCTGCGTAAGATTATAGTTAATTATAGTAAAATCTTCAAACCCGTCATTATCCGGTGAAAAAGGATTTGGCGAGACAGAAATATTCTTTTCCTGATTTAAATTCTGGGCAAAGATGCTGTTTACTTTGCCGGGAGTACCGCCAAATGGATCAACAGTTGTGCTCCAGTTTGATGGATCATTACCATTTAAAGTTGGATTTATTCTCTCTAAAGATTTTCCTTTGGTGTTTGTAATGTTTCTGTTATGCCAGTTGGATTGGTACCAGACAGAATCAACCACATTGGATTTTACATCCTTTAATAAAATCAGTTCACCGGTATTAACGAGTCCCAGGTTTGACGCACCAACTACAGAAATAAAACTGTTAGTAGAAATAGTGTATCTGTTAAAGATGCCTGAATCTGATGCAAGCACAAAATATGAACCAGCAGGAATAGTATAACTTATATCACTTAACCTGTAAAAGTTTGAATTCTGATCTTCAATTTTCCATCCGCCTACATTAACTGAATCATTACTGAGATTTATAAACTCAACATATTCACTTTCTCCGGATTCGGGATCAAACATTATCTCATTTATAATTAAAGTATTTCTTTGATATGCGGGAACTCCTGCAAAAGAGTTTTCTTTTCCTGGTGTACTTCCATTTAAACCTAATGATGTTGACCAATTTATACTATCTTTTGTTTCACCTGCTGATGAAATACGTTCAAGTGAATATCCTCGTCTTCCGCCCCAACCTGAACGATAGAATAAACTATCTATAATACCATCGCGGTAATCATAAATCACAACTCCATCAGCCGTATTGCCAAGTGTTCCGAAATTTGTATAGAATATTTTTACATCTAATTCCGGATGATAATTGAAAATTGAAGAATCTCTTGAAACGATGAAATATTCACCTGGTTCAATCAATGTTTCTTCTATTGTGATAATATTTTTAGTTGGAGTTGTAAGCACATCGCTAATAGACCAGTTGGAAATATTTATTGACATATCTGAAATATTAACAAACTCAATCCACTCCGGTTCACCGCCATCAGGATTATACATTACTTCATTTACAACAATGATTCTTTCTGCTTCTCCGGGTTGTACAGACCTCTCAAAGTAGTTATTTAAAGTATCTTCATCAGGAAAAAAAACAACTCTGACGGCAGCAAGTGTATTTGCCTGAAGATTTGATATCGGAAAAGAAGATGTGACACTTAAAGAATCCTCAGACGCAAGGTTGGTAAAGTTTGCAGAGTTTAAAAGCAGATCAACAACGTTATTAGAGTCAGTATCAATGTAAAATTCAACGGTAAAATTATCAGCACTTGAAGAGCCGCTGTTCTTAATATCTGCAATGATAAACACATCATCACCGGCAACAGGAAAACGAGGTTCAAACCTCATTCCGGCTACCCTTAAATCAAATTGCTTTGGTGTTATACTGTTAATTCTGCCTGGAGTGCTTTGCTCAATATCGATTGATGATGCCCAGTTGCCGGATTGATTTGTTAGTCCGTCAACAGAGACTCTTTCGAGTGAGTAACCATTTGTACCGCCCCATTGACTGTTGTAAAGCACAGAATCAATTGTTAATCCGCGTTGATCTTTAATCACTACGCCATCAACATCATTATTAAGTACAGGCAGATTGAGCTTATAAACCTGAGATGGAATAAACCGATGATAATTAAAAATTGTTGAATCTTTTGTGAGTACAACAAAACTATTTGGTTCAATAATAAGATCAACATTTATCTTTGCAGATACGGGAGTGGTAAGCACGTCGCTTACAACCCAGTCTTTTAAATTTATTATCTCATCCGACCTGTTAAAAAGTTCCACCCACTCCGGTTCACCGCCTTGCGGAGTGAACATAATTTCGTTAATAACAATTGATTGAGATGGAACTCCCGGTTCAATAGTATTATAGATATAGTTATTGCTTGTATCCTGGTCAGCACCAAACAAAGCAATTACGTAAAAAGCTTTCTTTATTTGCAGGTCGGGTACTGTAAAAGTAAAATCAATTTCAATTGAATCACCAGCTTGAATATTTAATTGATTCAACTGCCGGATTTGCTGGTCGGGTATTGAATCAAGATTGATATCTTCAAAAAGCTGAATATTAAAAGTCGCTGAATTTCTTCCCGCATTTTTTATAAAAGCTTTAACCTGAACATCATCACCCTTTAACGGAAATTCGGGATCAAAAATTATTTCAGTTACAAAAAGATTAAAATCTTTCTGAGTTACAGAATTTATATAACCGGGAGTTGCTTTGTATTTACTTAACGATGTTTTCCAGTTAGATGAATCAATTGACGAAAGTTCAGCATCAATACGTTCCAGAGATTTCCCTCCGGTACCGCCCCAAGTGGAATAAAATTCGAGTGAATCTATGGTTCTGTTAAGCGAATCGAGAAGAATAACTTTATCGCCGGTATTATTTAAAGCTGGGAAATTTCTATAAGAAATACCTGATGTTATGTTATAAAAGTTATTTATTGAAGAATCAGTTGCGATAATATGATACTCACCGGGATTAAGTATTACTGATTCAGTTATCACACTTATTGTATCCCGATTATCAGCTATCTTATAATTTTTCAGATCGATTATTTTATCACTTCGATTATATATTTCTATCCATTCCGGCTCAGGTGATAGCGGTGCATACATAAATTCATTTATGACTAAGTCGTTTCTAATCTCATTAACCTCAACGCCTATAACTTTTGTAAATGCAATGTTGTTACTTGAGTCATCATCAACAGGCACATCAATAACCGCGATATAAAAATTATTACCTTCATTAAAAAGATTTGTTGAATAATTGATTTCTATACTGTCTCCGGTAGTAATTGCATTTTGTGCAATAGATGTCATCAATTCATTTGGCTGAGGTATAGAATCTGTATTTATATCTCTGTACAGATTAAGTGTAAAATTTTGCGAATTAATTAATCCTTTATTCTTTATCTGAACCGTAAATTCAATATCCTCTCCCAAAATTGAGTACTGCTGTTGAGGTGTAAATCCTATTATAGTCAGATCATTTTCTTTAGGAGAGATTGAATTTATTCTTCCCGGTGTTGCTTTCAATAATCCTGTTGAAGTAGCCCAGTTGTTTTGATTTGTACTTATACTATCAGCGGAGTATCTTTCGAGAGATCTGCCTCCTGTGTTTCCACCCCATGATGACAGATAAGTTAAACTGTCGATAAGAATACCAAGTGAATCTCTAAGTACAACGTTATCTCCGGTATTATTCAGTATCGGCAGATTAAATCGGACTATTTGCACAGGGACATTATATAAATTTAATATTGATGAATCCTGAGTAAGAACGATATAGTCCTTAGACTGGATAAAAATATCGTCTGTTGTAATTGTGGCAGTATTTGCTGCATCTGAAAATCGCCATTTCTTAATATTAACGGCTTGATCTGTTCGATTGTAAAGCTCAATCCACTCAGGTTCTCCCGTAGAAGGCGCATACATTATTTCATTAACTACTATATCATTGTATTCATTACCGGGAGGATAAACAGTAAAGTTATTTATTATTTTATTATTCACCGGATTTTCATCTTCATTAAATAAAACCTGTGCAATAATCTGGTAATCACCATCACTTAATGAACTCAGGATAGTCTGAACTTCAACAGAATCACCCGGAAGTAAATTTGATAAGCTTTGCGAAAAGATCAGTTCATTAGCTGTTCCCGCAGAGTCAAAATTAATATCATTAAAAATTTCAATTGAATAATTATTCGCTGTATCACTTCCGCGATTCTTAACTTTCGCGATTATTGTAAGGTCATCACCTTGAATTACAATTGCAGGACTGAACGTCAGTGTGAATATTTGTAAATCAAATTCATAAAGTGCTACGGAATTTCTGAATCCGGGTGAACCATTAGGCACAATCGAATTTGCCCAGTTAGTTTGTGAAGAATCTTTATTTAAAACTATTTTTTCATCAGACCTTCCGGTTGCATTATTAGCAGAGTAGGTATAAACATCCAAAGTATCATTGTTTGTATTTAATAACCATACAGAGCGGGCTTCGGTATTAGCCATTCCTGAAGTTCCGAAGGCATTATCTGAGATCTTTAAAATCAATGCTGAGGGCGGGACTAAACCGGAATATATTCCCGTGTTAATATCATAATCACCTTCAAAAACAACTGCATACGATTGCGGCAAAAGCAATGTTCCGAATCCAGCATCAGTAAAAATATCGGGGTTACTTGTATGATATTTGAATTTATATCCTGCAAGATCGATGGTATCATTTTCACTCAGGTTATAAATTTCTATAAACTCATTATTACCGGATTGGGGTATGAATATTATTTCGGTTAAGATAAGCGAAGTATCTGCCTGCGAAAAAATAAATGCTGAAAATAAAAAAACTATTATTAGCAGTTTTTTAATCATTGGTGTCCGTTTCAATTTAACCGGATGTTAATTAATTATGATTTAAGACTTGCGTTTTTTCAGTTCTCTTGAAAATAAAAACTCAAAAAGTGAATAAGGCATACACTTTAAAATCTTCGTGCTCATACTTGTTACAAAAGGAAATTCAATCACACTTTTTTCTTTTATAATTCCTTTGATCATTATTTTAACTGCTCTATCAACATCCATAAGAAATGGCATTTGAAATTCATTTCTATCTGTCATTGGTGTTTTAACAAATCCAGGTTTTACAGTAATTACCTTAATATTATATTTTTTAAGGTCAACCCTGATACTTTCAAGCAGGTGACTGGCGGCAGCTTTACTGGCGCAATAATATCCGCTGCCGGGAAATCCTTTTGCATCGGCAAGACTCGTTACTCCGACAATCATACCTCGTTTTTCTTTCATAAAAACGGGCAGCAGCAATTCAATCCAGTTAACCAATCCGAAAAAATTAACACCCATTGTTCTTACAGCATCATCGACATTAAAATTATTCACTCTTGTTTTCTGATCTACACCGGCATTAAGAATTGCAATATCAATACTGCCAAACTCATTAATAATTTTTTTGTAAGTATCCCTTGTATCTTCTGAGTTGGAGACATCTGACTGGTAAAAAACTACTTTACACTTGCTTCGGATTTTATCAGATAATGCATCCAGCAGTTCCTTCCTGCGGGCGGTAAGAATTAAATTACAATTGTAATCAGCTAATTGTAACGCAAGCTCATAACCAATCCCGGTGGAAGCTCCCGTTATCAGAATATTTTTTCCGCTTAAATTCATAGGTTTTAATACTGATAAATGTAATAATAATGTTTTACCGATTTCAAAAAAAGTAGATACAGAAAAAATATAGTGCGGGATTTTGTGTGTAGTGTATTTTGTTATATATTTTGAATTAAAGTTTATAACAAAAATTATTCCAATGTTTTTCGGTAAAATTCTTACAATAGATGAGGTTTTAGTAAGGTCAGAAATTACCGATACACCTTTTGTATGTAATCTGGTAAAATGCAAAGGTGCCTGCTGTACATTGGAAAGCGATTTCGGGGCTCCGGTTTCGGAGGAAGAGATTAAACAGATAGAGGAAATATTGCCAATAGTAAAGCAATATTTATCTCAGGAACATATTGATGAGATTGACAATAACGGTTTTTACGATTTCCGTGATAATGAATTCATGCTTAAAAGTATGAATAGAAAAGCTTGCGTTTTTGTTTATTTTGATGGAGATATTGCTAAGTGTGGAATGGAAAAAGCTTTTTTGGATGGTAAAACAAACTTTAAGAAACCCATTTCCTGTCATCTTTTTCCAATAAGGGTTTCAAAATTTGGCGGTGAAATTTTAAGATATGAAAAATTTTCTGAGTGTAAACCGGCATTGGAAAAAGGTAAAGAGGAGAACATAACAATAGCAGAATTCTGCAAAGAATCATTAATAAGATCATACGGAAATAAATGGTATTCACAATTAAAAGACAGTTTGAATAAATAATATGTTATCATTAAATCAAAGATTATCCCAGCAGCAGAAACTTTCGCCGCAGCAGATTCAGTATCAAAAACTTCTGCAGTTGAATAACCTTTCACTTGAGCAAAGAATAAAAACCGAACTTGAATTAAATCCGCTTCTTGAAGAAGAAATGGAAATGTCTTTAGAACAGGATGAAAAGGAAAAAGAGGCGGAAACAGAAACCGAGAAGGAGTCCGAAAGTGATGAAGTAGAGGTTAAAGATTCTGACGACGAATTTGATATAGAAGATTATATGAATGATGATGAGTATGATCAGGATCGTGTTAACAGAAGTAATGATGATGAAATTTACACTCCCATTGCAACCTCAAGAACCAGTCTTAGAGATCATATTACCGATCAGCTGCGAATGTTAAATCTTGATGAGAACCTTGAAATTCTGGGCGAAGAAATAATTGGCAATCTTGATGAAGATGGATATCTCAAAAGAGGTATTGAAGAGCTGGTGAAAGAGCTCGATATGTTTGAACATATCAAAATTGATGTAACTGAAGCTGAAGATCTGTTGAAAAAAATCCAGAAGTTTGACCCTATTGGTATTGCCTGCAGGTCATTAAAGGAATGTTTGCTTGTGCAGTTGCAGGAGGGTAAAGCTGATCAGTATTACAAGTACCTGGCAATTAAGATGCTGGAAGAATATTATGACGATTTTGCAAAACGCCGATTTGATTTTATAAAGCAGAAGATGAATCTTACAGATGATTCACTTAAAGAAACCGTTGAACTTATTCAAAGTATGAATCCCAAGCCGGGAGAGGGAAGTATTGACCTGATTGAAAGCAATCAGATAACACCCGATTTTCTTGTTGAAAAAAATGATGACAGCTGGACTATTACTCTTAACGATAAAAGTATGCCTTCAGTTACAATTAATAAAAACTATCTTGAAATGTTCGACTCGAACAAGCGTATTAAGAAAAATCAGAGAGATAAAGAAACCTATAAGTTTTTGCGTGAAAAATTTGAATCTGCAAGATGGTTTATTGCGTGTATTCAGCAGAGAAGAGAAACTTTGATGAAAGTAATGCGTGCAATTCTTGAAACCCAGTATATGTTTTTTGAAAAAGGTCCAAAGCTGCTGAGACCTATGATCTATAAAGACATAGCAGAAATTATTAATATGGATATCTCAACAATAAGCCGTGTTGTTAATGGAAAATATGTTCAGAGTCCGCAAGGAATACACGAGTTGAAATATTTCTTCAGTGAAGGTTTACCAACTGATGACGGTGAAGAAGTTTCAAATAAACATATTAGAGAAAGACTTAAAGAAATTATTGAGTCAGAAGATAAAAAAAATCCATACAGTGATGATAAACTTGCTGATATACTTAATAATGAAGGTATAAAGGTTGCAAGAAGAACAATTGCCAAATACCGCGATCTTCTTAAACTGCCGATTGCCAGATTACGCAAACAAGTTATGTAATGGATTATTTTTATGATGTATTGGTTTTAGTTGTACTGTTTGTACTTTACGGGTATACACATTCACTTCTAGCATCAAATGGTTTTAAAGTTTTTATAAAAAAAAACATTGGCCGTTATATTGCATTATACCGGTTGTTTTATAATTTAGTTGCACTCTTAGGTTTATATCTCATCTGGGAATTTGGTCCGCATCCCTCATTTCTTATTTATGAACTAAGTTATCCCTACGATGTTATAGTTTATGGTTTACAGCTTTTGTCACTTGCCGGAATTTTCTGGTGTTTTAAATACATCTGCTTTAAAGAATTTATAGGATTGGCACAGTTTAACAGATTTATTAATAATGATTACGATGAAAATGAACTCGATGAACGAGCGACCTTCAGAAACCTGGGTCCGTATAAGTTTTCCCGGCATCCGGTTTATTTGTTTTCAATATTATTTCTTCTATTCAGACCAGAAATGAACTTGTTTTATCTCACAATGTTTATAAGTTTTGTCATCTATTTTTATATCGGCTCTGTTTATGAAGAAAAGAAATTAGTTAGGACATTTGGACAAGATTATATCGATTATCAGAAACGTGTATCAAGAATTTTTCCGTTCAAGGTATTTTCAAATCTATCTGGCCTAAAATCAGTAAAGGGATCAACATGAAAGAACAGTTAAAATCAACCACTATTATAGGTATTCTACATAAAGGTCAGGCTGCACTAGGAGGCGATGGACAGGTTTCATTAGGTAATACCGTTATGAAGCACAACGCAATGAAAATAAGAAAAATTGCTGATGGAAAAGTGCTGTGCGGATTTGCAGGCGCTTCAGCAGATGCTTTTACTTTAATGGAAAGATTTGAAGACAAACTTCAGCAATATCGCGGAAATGTTAATCGCGCTGCTGTTGAACTTGCAAAAGAATGGAGAACTGATAAGTATTTAAGACGCCTTGAGGCAATGCTTGCGGTTATTTCTCAGGATGTTGCACTCGTCGTTTCAGGTACCGGGGATGTTATTGAACCCGATGAAAAAATTGTGGCAATTGGTTCAGGTGGAATGTATGCATTAGCTGCTGCTAAGATGCTTAAAAAACACAGCAATCTTTCGGCAAAAGATATGGTTGTTGAAGCACTTAAAACGGCAGCGGATATTTGTATTTATACCAATGATAAAATAAATGTAGAGATTGTTGAATAAATTTTATAAAAGCGGCTTTAGTCGTTTTTAATTATAAGGATAAAAGGATAAATGAAAAAGTTTGAAATAAAAAGCTTAACACCCACTCAGATAGTAAAAGAACTCGATGATTATATAATCGGACAAACAGATGCAAAGCGGGCAGTTGCTATTGCCCTTCGTAACAGATGGAGAAGACAGCAGATATCCGACACGCTCCGTGAGGAAATTATGCCTAATAATATAATACTAATCGGGCCTACCGGAGTTGGTAAAACTGAAATTGCCAGAAGGCTTGCTAAACTAGCAGGCGCTCCTTTTGTAAAAGTTGAAGCATCAAAATTTACTGAAGTTGGTTATGTAGGAAGAGATGTAGAATCTATGATACGCGACCTTGCAGAGTATGGCGTTAATATGGTTCGCTCAGAAAAAACAAGTGAAGTAAAAGGAAAAGCCGAAGATCTTGCTGATGAACGAATACTTGATATACTTATTCCTCCTGTTAAAAAAACTCAGCCTGCTGTTGTTGCCGATCAAGCTGTAGATGAAGAAAATAATGAAGCTTATCAGAATCAGAAAACACGCGAATGGATGAAAACCAAGTTAAAAAACGGAGAAATGGATGACAAGCTTATTGAGTTTGATGCAACATCTCAGGTAAACGTCGGTATGCAGGTTCTAGGTCCATTTGGAATGGATGATATGGGAATAAATATCCAGGAAATTATGGGCAACATTATGCCGAAGAAAAAGAAAAAAAGAAAGTCAGCTATAAAAGACGCTCGGCAAATTATTATTCAGGAAGAAGCTGCCAAGTTAATTGATATGGAAGCTGTGCAGCGCGAAGCTATTGAGAGAGTTGAAAATTCAGGTATAGTTTTTATCGACGAAATAGATAAAGTTGCCGGCGGCGGTAAAGGACAGGGACCGGATGTCTCACGTGAGGGTGTTCAGCGCGATCTTCTCCCTATTGTTGAAGGTTCCGCAGTTAATACAAAATACGGAGTCCTTAAAACTGATCATATCCTTTTTATTGCTTCCGGTGCATTTCATATATCAAAACCATCTGATCTTATTCCCGAACTGCAGGGAAGATTTCCCATCCGTGTAGAACTTAACAGTTTAACAGAAGAGGATTTTGTAAAAATTCTTACAACACCTCAAAATGCATTACTAAAGCAATATATGGCTCTGCTTGAAACAGAAGGTGTAAAACTAAACTTTAAGAAGGATGCAATTAAAGAGATTGCAAAAATCGCAACTCAGGTAAATGAACAGGTTGAAAATATCGGTGCAAGAAGACTGCATACAATACTAACAACTTTGTTGGACGAAATACTATTTAATGTGCCGGATAAACTTCCTGAAGATGTTGTGAATATTGATGCCGCCTTTGTTAAAAACAAATTAGATAGAATAGTTAAAGACAGGGATTTGAGTAAATATATTCTCTAAAATTCAGATTCATATTCAGTATAGGCTGCCGAAGGCAAATTTACCAAACACTAAAAATGTTTCCGTTATTTGAATTTTATTGATTCAATATCAACCTTAAAAACTTCTTCAACCGGCTGACCGAGAAATAATTCAGCAACTTGTTTAAAAGTTGTGGGAATATCACTAACATAAAAAGATGCATGTCCGGGTACAGCGGAGTTGGTTTCTAAACCAATTCTTGATAATTCATTCCGAACAATTTCAGATGAGGCAATCCCTGAATCTATCAGCCTTACTTCTCTTCCTATTACCTCCTGTATTACCTCTGCTAATATTGGGTAGTGAGTGCATCCAAGCACAAGAGTATCAATACCTTTTTCCCTTAATTCTTTCAAATACTCTTCTGCAATTTCATAAGTCGCTTTATGTTTAACCCATCCCTCTTCTGCGACAGGCACAAAGAGCGGACAGGCTTTTTCAGTAACTTCAATTTCGGGATTAATCTTCCTTATTGCGGTTGAATAAGCTCTATTGCTGACCGTTGCTCTAGTTCCAATTACGCCGATTTTATTGCTTCTCGTTTCTCTTACCGCCATTGAAGAGCCCGGATCAATCATTCCAATAACAGGCACATCAAATGTTTTTCTTAATTCATCAATTGCTATCGAAGATGCAGTATTACAAGCAACAACAACGGCCTTAACATTTTTACTCAATAAAAAGTTAGTATCCTGCATGGAATATTCAATAACAGTTGAGTTTGATTTTGAACCGTATGGAACGCGTGCAGTATCACCAAAATAAATGATGTTCTCTTTGGGAAGCGTTGAAAAAAGTCTTTTTACAACTGTTAATCCGCCTATACCGGAATCAAAAACCCCTATTGGTTTTTCCTTTTCCATGAAGTTCAAAATAATATCCTAAAGTATTTGTTTTATTGTTTCTGTCAATTCACTTATTATGAGTTCATAATCATTCTGCGAAACTTTTTTACTATTGCGATCAAGCACATAGAATGAATCCACGATATCATCACCCTTTGTTGATATTTTAGCAAAGTAAATTATAAGCCCGAGCTCATTCATTTTGGATGTAACGTGGTAGAGAAATCCGATTCTATCCGGTGAAAAAATATCAATGATAGTATAACGCTCATGACTCTCAAATGTAATTTTAACCTGACCGCTCCGTTTAAATAATTTATTTTCGATTCTCCACCATTTTGATTTCATCATTGCAACTTCCTGCGGCAATTGCAGCAATCCGGCAACAACGGAGTTAAAATCATTTTTTATTTTCAGATATCTTTCCTTTTCAATCGGTTTATGAGTTCTAAAATCAGTTACATTAAAGGTATCTATAATAATTCCGTCTTTACGCGTGAATATCTTTGCATCGTGAATATTTGCATCATTGATAGTAAGCACTCCGCAAAGTTTAGATAGAAGCGCAGGGAAATCTTTAGTTATCACCGTAATGTTTGTAAAATCGGGAAGTTCTTTAAACATTACAGATATATTTATTCCCTTTTGAATTTCCTCGATGTGTTTCGCTATTTCTTTATCTGTAAATAAGGATGTATACGCGATATCGTTAATAGAGTCTATATGCTCCTGCACGTTATCTTCAGAAATATCTTCAGAATGTTTTGTAATATCCTTAGGTAAAACATAAGTTTTAGAATAAAGAAGATCTTCTCCGGAGATTTTTTCCTTGATCATAGCTTTACATTTTCTGTAAAGTTCATTAAGCAATTCCGCTTTCCAGGAAGTCCAAACTGCCGGATTCACGGCGGATAGGTCGCCATAAGTAACAAGGTAAAGAAGATCCAGATCTTCAAGCGATTCGAATCTTCTTGCAAAGGAATTGAGAGTTTCCGCATCATTTAGATTTCTTCTGAATGCAACCTGTTCCATCACGAGATGATTTTCAACCAGAAAACCAACCTTCAAAATTTCTTCATCGCTATAACCTAATCGGTTCATAATGGAAGCAGCCATTTCCACACCTATGATTTCATGACCCGAAATATTAATTGGTTTAGCAATGTCGTGAAATAACATTCCTAAGTGAAGTATCTCTCTGTCTTTTAAGGAGTAATATATTCTGCCAAGAGTTGAGTCATCATTTACAATCGCTTCAAGATTACGAATTGTCATTATTGTATGTTCATCTGCCGTATAACAGTGGTAAACCCCGTGCTGCATAAATCCATTAAGTTCTTCAAATTCAGGAATAAAAGCACCCAGTACACCAAGTTCATTCATAACTGACAGAGTTAAACCTACATTTTTGGGAAGTTTAAGTATTTCTCTAAAAAAAACAGAGGAATCGGTTTCGGCTTTTTTATTATTTCTGAATTTTTCAATAAACTCTATAATTTTTCCCCTAAGCTGTTCATCAAATCTTCCGCTGTGTAAACCCCGGTAATAAAATGCACGAAGTATATAGGACATCTTCAATTCTTCTTCGGAGACATAGGATATCGTTTTACCTTTGATAATAAAATCCTCATCAATTTCAATTGCAAGTGAATCAGGTATAGGATTGCTCAGATCGTCAGTAAATTTTTTTATCATTGATTTGGTGAAACGGTTTAGAACAGTCGATGCTTTGAAATATTCTTTCATAAATAGAAGCGGATTGTCTTTAGGATAACCAAATACTTCTGATAATTTTAACTGATGAGAAAATTCAAAGCGATCGGTGCGCTGATTTAGTTGCAGGTGCAAAATGTTTCTCACGCCAAGTATAAACTTATAACTTTCAAGTAAACTGCGACATTCCATAGTGGTTGTATAATTATTACTTTCCATATGATCAATAAAAACCTCAACCTGGGTAGCTTCATATTGTGAGGATATAATATTTTTATTGGCAATCATATACATCCACTCAACTGCCTGAAGATCACGCAGTCCACCGGCTGACATTTTTAAATTTGGTTCAAGCACTTTTGGAGAATCGCCGTATTTATCGTACCGCCTGGAGATATCAAGAAAAAGTTCATTTAATAAGTTCGCTGTATCTTTTTCATTAAAAGAATCAACAAGTGTTTTATTCCAGTTTTTATAAACAGACTCATTTCCTAAAATAAAACGAGTTTCAAAAAACTGTGTGAATGTATGAAGGTCGGTAGAAAGGTATTTTTGAATATCAGGAATTTCACGCATTGTGCTGGAAGCCTCTATTCCGCTATCCCAAAGCGTTGTAATAAGAGTAGAAATATCGTCTTTATTATTTTCAATAGAATCAGCAATTATCATCAAATCAATATCGGAATATGGAGAGAGCTCACGACGTGCGAAACTGCCGGAAGAGGAAAGAGCAAAATTGTGCTTTTTGCCTGCAGTTACCAGTCGTATGGCAGCTTCAACTAGAAGACTGTATTCCATACTGAATCGCAGGGGATCGGTTTTGCTATTATACCTTTTAAAGAGCTCATCCCTGCTTTGAAGAAAAGAAATTTTTTGTTGTGACAGTTGATTCATAAAATAAAAAAGCTAAAAATCATCCTCGTCAAAAAACGCAGGATTTTCATATTCTGCTTCAATCATAGAAGAAATTCCGCCGCGTACATTGAACTCCGCAGTGATCAACATATACCTTGGTTTGGTAACCAATACAAGATCATCAAGTATCTGGTTGGTAACACTTTCAAAAAATATTCCGTCATTACGATATGAATTTAAATAGAACTTAAGTGATTTAAGTTCAATACAGAGCTTATCAGGAATATATTCTAATTTAATAGTAGCAAAATCCGGCTGACCGGTTTTAGGACAGAGTGATGTAAATTCAGGAGCTATATGGGTAACAGCATAGTCTCTGTCAGGGTACTTGTTTTCAAAAGTTTCTAATAATTTAACTTTCTTTTTCATTTTTCCTCTAAATGTAAAGTGGTCTTATTTTATATTTTATTGGATCATCAAATTCTGCGGTCTGGAAACCTCTTAAGCGCAGTGCACAGCTATCGCAAACCCCACAAGCTTCTACTTCATTTTTATAACAGGACCATGTTAAATGAAGCGGTGCATCAAGTTCAATTCCTTTTTTAATAATCTCAGATTTTGATAACATAATTATTGGGGTTTCGATTTTTATATTAGTATCGGGCTTTGTACCCAGAGCAACCATTTTTTCATAAGCCGAAAAAAACTCAGGTCTGCAGTCCGGATAACCTGATGAGTCTTCGAATACTGCCCCGATAAATACGGCTTTAGCATTCAGCACTTCTGCCCAGCTCACACAGGCTGAAAGAATATTTGCATTGCGAAATGGTACGTAAGAACTAGGTATTTCTTTGCTATTGAGGTCTGCGTTTGATACTTCAATGTTTTTATCGGTTAATGAAGAACCGCCGATTTTTGCCAGATGTGTATAGTCAATTACCAATCTGTATTTCACCCTATAATGATCGGCAATTTCATTAAAGGCCTTCAATTCTCTTTCTTCTGTCCGTTGTCCATAGTTTATATGTGCAAATGCCAGTTCATGATCCATATTAGCTATAGAAGCAGTTACACAACTATCCATTCCGCCGCTTACGGCTATTACAGCAATATTCTTTCTCTCTTTAAGCATAAAACAAACTAATTGAAGCAAACATAAAATATTTCACTAAAAAACGATGGGTTAAAAATAGTAAAAATGGTTTTAAGTTATGTATGTAAATTGTATGAACCCTGATTAATCTTTAATTTTGCTTATATAAAACATTGAAAAATCAGAGGAAAAAAATGCGAAGAAAAGTTATTGCCGGAAACTGGAAAATGCACAATGATCTTAAACAAAGTGAAGTTCTTATTAATAGTCTAAAAAACCTGCTGAAGGATAAATCAATAAATTGTGATGTTATAGTCTGTCCTCCATTCACCTCATTGACAGAAGCATCAAAACTAATCAGTGGAAGCATAATTAAGCTAGGTGCACAAAATATGCATTTTGAAGATAAAGGCGCTTTTACTGGTGAAATTTCATCATCAATGCTGAAATCCACAGGTTGCGAATTTGTGATATTAGGACATTCGGAGCGACGAACAATCTTTAAAGAAAATGATATTATAATAAATGCAAAAATAAAAAAAGCAATAGAGTACGGGTTAAAGCCAATACTCTGCATAGGTGAAACTCTTGAACAGCGGGAAAAAGAAGTAACAAAAGATATTGTTAAACAACAGGTTGAAATAGGATTAGAAGGAATATCTGCAGAACAAATGAAAAATATTATTATTGCTTACGAACCGGTATGGGCAATAGGAACTGGTAAAACAGCAACTCCTGAGCAGGCACAGGAAGTTCATCAGTTTATCAGATCCTTGATTGAGACTAAATATTCAAAATCTGTTTCTGAAAGCCTTGTTATTCAATATGGCGGAAGCGTAAAACCCGAAAATGCTAATGAACTTCTATCTCAAAAAGATATTGATGGTGCATTGGTTGGAGGCGCCTGCCTGAATGCAGATTCTTTTTATGGCATAATTAAAGAATCTTAATCACTATTTCCTGAGCCTGAAAAAGCCGTTTCAGGCTCATTTCCTGCATTGCATTCCCCTCGTTTTGAAGTTATATTTGTAAGTTTATTTTTCAGCAAATTATATATGAAAATCGACTTTTTACCTTTTAAACACATAATTCTAAACGTTCTTCTCATCATAGCTTTTCAACCGCTTCTAACTGCCCAAGTTGTATTCAGAGATCTGCCGCAGTATAAAATAAATTCAGCTGATTTACTCTTTTTTGACATAACCGGCACAAGAAATATAATATCTTTAAATGGAGATTGGCAGGTTTATTCAGCGGAAGATGAAAAGAAAAATAAAGTAAATATCGGAATACCATCAATATTCAAAGGTTACGGCAGCTTTGTTTTCGAAAAAACATTTAAGCTTACGTCAGAAGAGTTGAATAGAAACCGAACTAAACTGGTTTTCTTTGGATTAAATTATACGGCGGATATTTCTGTAAATGGAAGTATTATCTATAGACACTCCGGCGGTGAGTTTCCTTTTACATTGGATTTGCCGCGTGATATATTAAAGTCAGATAATAACAATCTTATTTCTGTCAGTTTATCTTATGAGCTTGATTCTCAAAACACAATTCCATTTAAACAGAGATTTCTTTTTCCACAAAACTTTGGCGGAATAATAAGAGATGTTTTTTTACATCTCACACCAAACACAAATATTAAAGATGTTAGTGTGTCGGGTAATATAAATCTAGCCAATAAAAGAGCAGTTATAGAAATCAATTCATTAATTGAAAACAAAGACTTTAAAAAAGTTACCGATACCTTAACCCTCTCAACCAACTTTTCATTAAGAGCTAAAGCTTATTCACCAAACGGAACTACTGAACTTACCGGGACTGAAATTAAATTTGAGCTTAAACAAAACCGCGAAACAGAGATTAAACACATTCTGCAGGTTAATGATCCTTTGCTATGGTCACCAGCTTCGCCAGGCAGCTATATAATAAGGCTTGAACTATACAGGGATGATGAGTTAGTTGATATCACCGATAGATCAATTGCACTCTATGATCTTCAAGTATCTGAAAGCGGATTGATGCTCAACGGAGTGATTTTACCTCTAAACGGTGTAACTTATTCTCCTTCATTTGAAAATTATGGTAGTCTCTCTTCCTATAAACAGATGGAGAAGGATCTAACCATTATAAAGGAAACCGGATTTAATGTGGTCCGGTTTTCAAAAACAGTTCCGCATCCTTACTATCTTAAATTGTGCGAAGAATTAGGGCTGCTTGCTTTTATCGAAATACCTGCAGCCAGCATTCCTGAAAACCTTGCCAACAATCAAAATTTTATGGCACGGAGCAGAAACTACCTGGCAAGTTATTTAAAAGCCTATTCTGGTTATTCTGCAGTTGCAGCTATAGGCCTGGGAAGCTCCTATTTATATAAATTAGAATCACACCGGTCTCTACTGATTGATCTTGGAGAAAAAGTTAAGTCCAATGCTTCTCTGATTACTTATGCTTCATTTATTGGGTTAGACGCCGGGGAAATTGAAAATATTGATCTTTATGGAGTGGAATTACTTAATACCTCTTTCAGTGAGTTAAAAAATGATCTTAATAAATTAAAAGAATTCATTGGAGCAGGCAGATTATTTATCAGTGAAGCTACTTATACTGTTAATGTTGGTCAGACTGACGGATATGTGAATCATTTTTCTTACGAAGCTCAGGCAAAATATTTTGAGGATTTACTAACCTACACGGATGAATCTGAAATAGCCGGATATTTTATTAACACTATGTTTGATATTTATGGCGATTATCCCTCACTTCTTTCCGGTTTTGAAACGGGACCTCTTTATAATATCGGTATTGCAGGAGAGGATAGAGATCTTTCAAGACTTGCTTATAAAGTCATAAACGCAAAATTGAAAAATGCAGAAAGGGTTACCATTCCAATAGGGAGCACTAAAGATGATGCGCCAATGGTTTTCATTATAATTGGATTGCTGCTTGCAATATTTATGGGAATCCTGGTTAACTCTGGAAGAAAATTCAGAGAAGATGCATCAAGGGCTTTGCTTCGCCCATATAATTTTTTTGCAGATATTCGTGATCAAAGAATAATATCGGCTTATCACTCACTGTTTCTTGCCATAATTGTATCTGTAACAGGTGCATTGTTAACGAGCAACATTATATATTATTTAAAGACAAACATATTATTTGAAAAGATACTTCTCTCTTTCGGAAGTCCTAAACTTATTTATGCAGCAAGCTATTTTGCCTGGAATCCCATTAGTGCCTTAGTCTGGCTTTCACTTCTTCATATAGCGGTGATAGTTATTTTTACTTTATTAGTCAGATCAGCTTCAATGTTTGTAAAAACAAAAGTTTATCTGTCAAGCGCTTTATTTGCAATTGTCTGGGCTCTGCTTCCATTAGTGCTTTTGATCCCTCTCGGAATAGTTCTATATAGATTATTACTGGCGGATGTTGCTAACCTGTATATTTTTATTATTCTTTTTATTTTTTCTATCTGGTTGATATACAGACTGATGAAAGGAATTTATGTTATTTACGATGTGAGTGCAGGGCCGGTTTATTTTTATAGTATTCTTCTGTTCTTGCTCATCTTCGGAGGATTCATAATTTACTTCCAGGTTAGTAACTCGGTTATTCAACATCTTATGTTAACCTTAAAGCAGTCTAATATTTTAGGATAAACTTTTTGTATTTATCAAAATTAGAAATATTTGGATTTAAATCATTTGCGCAGAAGACAAATGTTCTATTTAATGAAGGCATTACATCTATTGTGGGACCAAATGGATGTGGTAAAACGAATATAGTTGATGCAATCCGCTGGTGCCTTGGCGAACAGAAAAGCAGTGCACTTAGAAGTGATAAAATGGAAAATGTTATCTTTAACGGAACCTCAACCCGTAAACCAATGGGTATGTCTGAGGTTTCATTAACTATTCAGAACACAAAAGGCATTCTTCCTACCGAATACACAGATATTACAATTACCAGAAGAATTTTCAGGTCTGGTGAAAGCGAGTATCTGCTTAATAAAAATATTTGTCGCTTAAAAGATATAACTAATCTTTTTATGGATACGGGAATCGGAGCCAATGCCTATTCGGTTATCGAACTAAAAATGGTGGAAACTATTCTCAGCAATAAAGCTGAAGAACGCCGGACAATGTTTGAAGAAGCCGCAGGCGTTAATAAATATAAATTAAGGAGAAGGTTATCCTTAAGAAAACTTGATGAAGTTAAAGCTGATCTTACAAGAGTAAATGATATTGTCAGTGAGGTTGAAAAGAAAGTTAATTCACTTGAACGGCAGGCAAGAAAGGCAGATAGACATAACAATCTTTCCTCAAGGTTAAGAGAGTTTGAACTTGACTTGGCCGAGAGGGAGTTGGCGTTGTTTTCTCTTCAAACTGCTCAGTCAAAATTAAGGAAAGATGAATTATTCAAACACAAAATTCAATATGAATCTGAATTATCAAAGTTTGAAGATGAACTCAAAGATTCGCGTGAAACACTTTTAGCGATAGAGTCAGAATTGAAGCAGAAACGATCAGAAGTTGCCCTGCAGACCGAAAAAATTTACAACGCTCAGAATTCTATTTCCTTATATGGAGAAAGAAAAAATGCCTTAGAACATAATATTGAAAGGTTCAAACAGGAACTTGATGAGTTAAAAAATCAATTGACCGAATCTCAAAAAATTATTTCAAACGGTGATGCAAACGTACAGGAAATTATCAGCAAAATAAAAGTTAAGGAGAAAGACAGAACCGGAGTTGAAGAAAAGTTAAATGAGAAAGAATTAATACTAGATGAAAGAAGAAACCAGCTTAAACAACAGTCCGATATTCTTCTTGAAAAGTTTAAAGAGATAACAGGCAAAGAAAATGAATTACATAATACTGAAAATCTCCTGAAGCAGAGAACTGAATCAATTGGAAAACTAAACGATAAAATTCTTGCCCTTACAAATAATGTGGCAAAAACGGTTGGTTATCTTGAAGAACTGGGAAATGAAAAATCTGAAATTGAAAAAAGTCTTAATGAAGCTGAAACTGTATTTCTTGCCAAACAGAAAGAAAAAGAAGAACTAGAAGGCCATTTATCTTTATTAAAAGATAAAGAGCTTGAAGATAAGAGCATACTTAAAACACTCAAAGATAAAATTGAGTTTATTCAATCACTTATTGATAATCTTGAAGGAGTCTCAGCAGGTGCAAAGGCTCTGCTTGACGATCGATCCTGGTCAAATGGTGAAAGCACTATACTTGCACATATTGGTGATTCAGAGGAAAAATATAGATTTGCTATTGAAGCTGCACTGAAAAATAATTTGAACAATATTCTAGTTGAGAGCATTGACGATCTTAAAAATGGAATTGAATTCTTAAAAAATAATGAAGTCGGTAAAGCTTCATTTTTTATATCGGGATCAACTAAAAAAGTTAATAAAAATATATTTGATAAAATATCTGACTTTTTGCAGCATCGAAAGTCAAAACAAATTGAGCGTGAGAACGGATTTATTGGCTGGGCTAAAGATTTTGTTAAGGCAGATAATAAATGGTTAAGTTGTTTTACTGATATTTTAGGCAGCACTGTAATTGTTAATGATCTTGAAACTGCTTTCAATTTATATAATAAATATCCTGGATTTAATTTTGCTAATCTTAATGGCGACTATATCGATCCAAACGGAATTGTAGAAGCAGGTTCGGCACCAAGAATTGATGATACGCTATTCGGAAGGAAACATCTGCTGGAAAATATGAGAAAAGAATTACCAGTAAGAGAAAATAAATTAGCTGAACTTCAGGAAAAGATTAAAGTTACCGAAGAAAAAATTTCTGCCATTAATCTTAAGGTTCTGTCAGAAAAGGGAAGATTGCTTGTTAACGATTTAAATAATGTTGATAAACAACTGACACGTTTTGAATTTGAAAGACAAAAAGCTAATGATGAAGCAGAAAAAACCCAGCAGGAAATTCATGATCTTGCATCCGAAGCAAATCTTTTCGATACAAAACGTAACCAGCTTGAATCTTTAATCTTTACTGAAAATAATATCAGGGATGATATTGAGCGCAAAAGAATGGCACTTGAAGAAAGCTTTAAAGCCGAAGAAAACGAGTATGAAGCTATAAGAACACATATAAATGAATTGAATCTGGAAATTGAAAGACTTATCGGTGAGAAGAAAAATACAGAGAACTCAATCAAACGTGCTGAAGAATCTATTTCTAATATCCGGAAAACCATAGAAAAACGCGAAGCTGATATTAGTTACTCTGAAAATGAAGGTCAAAACATCCTTGCTATGCTTGATGAAAATAAGAATTCTCTTTCTAATCTTGAACAGGCTAAAGAAGATTTGGTTAAGGCTGAAACTGAAATTGACAGCAGGTATAAATCACTTCGTTCAGAAATGAATGAAAAGGAAAATGAACTATCCTTATTACGCAAGAAGCGTGAAGAAATCTCCGAAGAGATCCACTCAATTGAAATAAAACTGAATGAGCTTAAAATTAATACACAGAACCTTTACCAGAATATTGAAGAAAACTACTCACTGACAATTGAGAAAAAAGTCTTCGATGATCTTGAATCCTTTAACTTTAATGAAAGAAGTGCAGAAGTACACGATATTAAGCAAAAAGTAAAATCTTTGGGTCCGGTAAATCTGCTGGCTTACTCTGAATATGAAGAAGAAAAAGAGCGACTTGATTTCTTACTTAAACAGAGAAACGATTTGATTGACTCTGAAAAGGATATAATCAAAACGATTGAGGAAATCAATAATACGGCTCAAAAGCAGTTTATGGAAACTTTCGATAAAATTCGCGAAAACTTTATTAAAATTTTCAGAACTCTGTTTGACCCCGGTGATGAAGCAGATTTAAAACTTGAAGAGAATACCGATCCATTAGAAGCAAAAATTGAAATTATAGCAAAACCAAAAGGTAAAAGACCAACCTCAATTGAACTTCTTTCCGGAGGTGAAAAAACATTAACCGCAATAGCATTACTATTTGCAATTTATCTTGTCAAACCAAGTCCATTTTGTATTCTTGATGAAATAGATGCACCACTTGATGATGCAAATATTGACAGGTTTACCCGGATTCTGCATGACTTCAGTAAAGATACGCAGTTTATTGTTGTTACTCATAATAAAAGAACGATGGAGGCAGCTCATACTCTTTATGGAGTAACTATGCAGGAAGAGGGAATTTCAAAATTGGTAAGTGTCAGGTTTAATGAAGATATTGACGCAATTGCAGGATAAAAATTATTAGTACTATGACATTAAAAAGTCCGGTTACAATCCTGCTTACTTTTTTTATACTGCTTTTTTTATCATTCACCAACTTGGAGGCTCAGTGGGTAAATAATCCGGCAGCTAACACTAAACTGGTAGTTGGTCAGAATGATCCTGTAAATATTATTGCGCTTGATGACAAATCAGGCGGCGTGTTTGTTTTTTGGGAAGATAAAAAGCTAAATGATGCAAACGATATATATTTCATTCACGCTAATCAAAAAGGCGAAGTTAGTTTCAGAGCGGATGGCAAAACCGTTTCATCATCTCCCGGAATAAAGGAACATTCTCTTGCTCTGACAGATAATGAGGGTAGCGCATATGTATTGTGGAAATGTAAAATCCCGGGTGAACCAAATTCGTTGTTCGTACAAAAACTTTCCGGAAATGGTTTGCGGTTGTGGGGAGATAGAGGACTTAAAGTTGTCCAAAGTGAATTGGAGATAGTTGATTATTCATTTGATATAGGCGATGATGGTTTATTATTCATTAGCTACCTTGTAAGGGAGCCGGGTTTTACAGGAAATTATCAGATCAATTATCGTTTTCTGGATAAGAACGGTAAAAGTCTTAATAAAATAGACGAAGAGCTGATTGTTTATAACTCAAACGATAGAAAAAGTAAAACTTCAGTTGTTGCCGATTTTGAAGATGGCGCCTTTTTTTTCTGGCTGGAAAATTTTTCAGGCAGAAGCGTGCTTAGATCATACTTTATTGATAGTTCAGGCGCAACAAAATGGGGCTTAGAGCCAGTTAATATTTCTAATATCAATAAAAGTGTTCTTTCTTATAATGTTAATCGTTTTGGAAATTCAGTTTATCTTTCTTTTCAATACCAGGGACAAATAAAAGAAATATATCATCAGCTCATTACCAGGAATGGAAATCTCTTATGGGGCACAGGCGGTAGTAAAGTTAATGCTGCTAACGGCAGTCAGCTTAATCCGCAGGCAGCAATAATAGATTCCACTATTTATTTAACCTGGACAAACGAATTTAAAAATATTAAGGATCTTTTAATTCAAAAGTTTGACAAAAACGGAAAAGCCCTTTGGAAAAAAGAGGGGCGCCATATTATTAAATCTGAAGGCGATCAGTTCGGACAAAAAATCATTCCTGACCAGAAAGGTAATGTTATTGTTGCCTGGATTGATAGAAATATCGATTCGGTTTTTGGAAATATTCACGTGCAGAAAATTAACAGCCAAGGTAACTTTTTGTGGGACAGTCTTTCGGTAGAACTCGGCTCTTCTTATAACACACAAAAGAGTTACTTAAATCTTATTCCGGATGGAATAGGTGGTGCAATAGCCATATTTAAGGAGAAACGTGAAGGCAAAAATGAAATTTTTGCCCAAAAGATTTTTAAATCAGGTACTTATGCCTCGCAGATTCTTGCTTTTTCAGCAGAGAATTTTGAGGGAAAAGTTAAATTAAGCTGGTATTCCGCTAATGAATTTCCTGACATTATTTACCAGGTGGAAAGAACAGTTCAGTCTGATACTGGTTTAGTTGATTGGAGAGTTGTTGGTACATCAGAAGTAAATACGGATCGTTCGGTTAATTATTATGAATTACTTGATTTACCCGATACAAACGGAACACTGTACTACCGAATTGTACAAAAAGATGGTGATCAATCGGAAACTGTTTATGATCTTGTAAAAATTAATTTTCTTGAATCGGCAAATACTATAGTCGTTGCTCAAAATTCGCCAAATCCTTTTACAGACTCAACTGTGATTAGCTTTTACCTTCCGGAGGATGAGGATGTGACTTTGGAATTATTTGACAGTAAGATTGAACTGATAAAAGAAATACCCAGGCAGAAGTATTCAGCCGGTCGCCATGAAATAGTATTTAAAGATGAAAAACTTCATCCCGGAATTTATTTTTACCGCTTTAAGGCAGGAAAACATATCGAGGTTAAGAAAATGGTGGTAAGTCCTAAATGAAAAAACGTGAGCTAAAAATTTTTGTGGACTTTGATGGTACCATCACACAACAGGATGTTGGTGATTCAATCTTTTCAAGATTTGGTGATCCGAAAAAAGTAAATTCAGTAATTGATGATCTTCTTAATGACAGAATTTCTTCACGCAAGTGCTGGGATTTACTTTGTAGTTCAACACCTGCAATAAAAAAGAAGGAACTGGATGATTTTATAGATAATCTGGTAATAGATTCTACTTTTCATTCATTGGTTACTTATTGTAAAAAAATGAACATTGAACTGATTGTCTTGAGTGATGGTTTCGATTACTACATAAAAAGAATACTCAACCGTGAGAATTTGATGGATCTAAAATTCTATGCAAATAATCTCTCAATTGATGAAAATGGTAAATTGATTCCTCAATATCCTTACTACAATCCTGATTTTCCAACATCAGCTAATTGTAAAAGGGATCATATACTTGATAACAGCAGCGATGATGATTATACGTTTTATATAGGCGATGGTAATTCCGATAAAGAATCGGCGCAGTATTGTGATTATATTTTTGCCAAAGATGGACTATTAAAGTTCTGTGAGAAGGAAAGAATTTCTTTCTCGCCATTTAAAGATTTTAATGATGTGATAAAAAAAATTGATTTTCTTTTTTCTAAAAGAAAACTTAGAAAAGGTCATCAGGCAGAATTGAAAAGACGTTCTGCATACCTTGTAGAATAAACTTTAAATTAAAGTAATACCAGAATATGTCTCAAATAGCAAAAAAGTTTTTCAACTACCGGAGTTATACACCAATACCGTTTTTAATACTTATGCTGGTATTTGAAAACGCAACCATAACAACTTTAATAACTGGTTTTATAATTGCACTATTTGGTGAACTTATCAGATTGTGGGGAGTCAGCTGGGCAGGCAGTGAAACACGTACCACAGGCGGTGTAGGCGGTACTTATTTAATTATCAGCGGACCATTTGCCTTTGTACGCAATCCTCTTTATGTCGGAAATATTTTAATGTATACCGGTCTTGGGGTTATGTCTTACGCCTTGTTTCCGTATCTGCAGATAATTGCAATTTTATTTTTTATTCTGCAATATCATCTGATAGTAAAAGAGGAAGAATCTTTCCTGGAAAAGAAATTCGGAGAGGCGTATCAGAAATATTTAGAGAATGTCCCAAGATTTATTCCAAGACTTACTCCCTATAAAATTGATGGAGTTGAACAACCGTCTTTTAAACTGAATATGGGATTGAGATCAGAGACAAGAACACTTCAGGCTTTTGGATCAGTTGCGCTGCTGATAATAATCAAATGGTATTTTAGGGTTAATCAGATACTTTAATGATTGCAGAAAAAAATAAAAATATTTTGATTATTGCCGGTGAAGTATCAGGTGATCTTCATGCAGCCGCTCTTGTTAAAGAACTCAAAGTTTTGGATAATGAAATTAAATTATTCGGTATCGGCGGTGATAAAATGAAGGAAGCCGGTGTTGAGATTATTTATCATCTTAACAAAATGGCTTTTATGGGTTTTGCAGAAGTTGTAAAGCATCTTCCTTTTATCAATAAAGTTAAAAAAGAAATTCTTTTTGAAGTCGAAAAGCGAAATGCTAAGTATGCAGTGCTGATCGATTATCCGGGATTTAATTTAAACATCGCTAAAAAACTAAAAGTCAGTGGTATTGATATTATATATTATATATCACCGCAAATATGGGCCTGGGGCGGCGGTAGAATAAAAAAAATACGAGAACTTGTAAACAAAATGCTTGTAGTTTTTCCTTTTGAAGAAAAACTTTACAACGATAATAGTGTTAACGCTGAGTTTGTTGGTCATCCGCTTGTTAAAAGATTAGAAGAGCATTGCTTTTTATCGAAAATTGAATTGTTTCAGAAATTGAATTTAGATCAATCAAAAGAAATATTATTGATTTTACCCGGCAGCAGAAAGCATGAAATAGAAGATATTTTTCCTGAAACAATTAAAGCTGCGTCACGATTAGCAGAAGAATTTAATTTTAATGTAGTGGTTGCCTGCTCATCAAATATTGACGTTAAGGTTTTTGAACGATATAAGCAACAGTACAGTTTTAGCGTAATATCAAATTATACTTATGATCTTTTAAAAAATGCAAAATTTGGAATTATTAAATCAGGGACGTCAACTCTTGAAGCCGGATTGCTTCAATTGCCCATGGTAATTGTTTATAAAACAAGCGGATTGACTTACCGAATTGGCAAAGCTTTGATAAAATTGAAGAATATTGGTATGACCAACATAATTTTAGGTGAAACTGTTGTACCTGAGTTGGTGCAGGATGATGTAAATTCCAATAAAATTTATGAAACGTGCCGAAGCATACTTACAGATAATTCATTATATAAAAAAATAAAAACCAAACTGGGTGATATTCGTATTAAGCTTGGTGATAAAAATGCATCTGCTAACGCAGCTAATTCAATTTACAAATTGATGAATGAAGCTTAAAGAAATTAAACAGCGTACTTTAAGATTTTTTGGTTATCTGTTTTTAACTCAAACCGTCAATTTGTTATGTAAATCTTTAAGGATAAACTTTAAGAATAAAGAAGTTATTGAAAAATTGGAATCAGAGAATAAGAACTATGTAGTTGCATTCTGGCATGAAACAATGCTGCTTTCGTGGTATTTGCATGGCAGAAATAGCACAGCAGCATTAACCAGCAAAAGTAAGGATGGTGATTTGCTCGCAAGACAGTTAAAACATTGGGGTTATGAAGTGGTGAGAGGTTCAAGCAGTAAGGGCGGTGATGTTGCACTTGGAATTATGATCGATTATGCAAAGAATAGATATTCAATTGCTGTAACACCTGATGGTCCACGTGGTCCGATTCATAAATTTAAAGCTGGTGCTGTAATCACAGCAAAAAAAAGCGGAGTGCCACTGGTTTTATTGGGTGTGGCATTCAAAAGAAAAAAACTGCTGAAAAGCTGGGATAGATTTCAGGTCCCTGTTTTTTTTACTAAAGCAAATGCGATTTACTCTGATCCGATTTACATTGACAGAAACCTAAGTTATGAAGAAACGTCAGAAGTGATTAGTGATTGTGAAAATAAATTGATCGAACTGCAAACTGAAGCCGGAAGGTTTTCTTAGAAATGAATTTATTAAGATTCATCCTGCTGCCCTTTGCACCTGTTTACGGGTTAGTAATCCGTATCAGAAATATGTTCTTTGATAAAAATGTTTTTAAGTCTGTTAAGGTTAAAGCAAAAGTTATCTCTGTTGGTAATCTCACTGTAGGCGGTTCAGGTAAAACACCAATGGTTATTTACCTGATTGAACTTATAAAATCTGCAGGCAGAAAGGTTGGAGTTTTAAGCCGCGGATATGGAAGATCATCAATAGGATACATACTTGTTTCGGATGGTAATCAAATGCTATCAACTGTTGAGCAATCAGGCGATGAAATATATCACACTGCAATTGAAACAAAAGTTCCTGCAGCAGTTTGTGAAAGAAGAGTTCAGGGCGCCAAAAGATTAATAAAAGATACTGGCATCAATACTATTGTGCTTGATGATGCATTTCAGCATCGATGGATATGCAGGGATTTAGACTTATTGATTATTGATCAGGATTTTTTTAATTCAAATGATACTTTAATTCATAGCTATATTCCTGTTGGTATTATGAGGGAAGGTTTCGGATCAATTAAAAGAGCTGATGCTGTAATTCTTAACAGAAAATTCTCTGATAAGTTAAAGATTCCTGAAAACCGGAAGCAATATTTAACCGGTAAACAGATTTTTACTTGTTTCTACAAAGCTGTTGAGTTTGTTGATGTCATCCGTAATATTCATTACACAATTGAAGAGTTTAACGGACAGAAAGGCTTGATATTATCAGGAATTGCTAATCCCGAATCTTTTTTAAAAGTGCTTAAGCAAACCGGTGTGGAAGTAAATAACCAGATGATTTTCAGGGATCATAAAGAGTATACGTTAAAGGAAGTTCAGCAGATAAGAAGAAGATTTTATACAACAAATTCTCATTCGGTAATAACTACAGAAAAAGATGCGGTAAAGCTCACAAAATTTTCCCGTGAATTTGACGATATTGATATCTTCTATCTGAAAATAAAATTATGTATGGATGATGAAGAGTTATTCCAAAAGTATTTGATAAAAAAACTAAATGACAAATAATTAATATTAGCTAAACGATAAAAACTACGGAGGTTATATAAATGGCTAAAGGTAAAAAATACGTTTACTTCTTCGGAGGTAAAAAAGCTGAAGGTAAAGCTGAAATGAAATCACTTCTCGGCGGTAAAGGTGCAAACCTTGCTGAGATGGTTAATATTGGTTTACCGGTTCCTGCAGGATTCACAATTACAACAGAAGTCTGTACCTACTTTTACGATAATAAGAAAAAATATCCTAAAGAGTTAAAGGCTCAGGTTATTGATGCTATTAAAAAAGTTGAGAAGGAAATGGGCGCAATATTCGGCGATCATAAAAATCCGCTTCTGCTTTCTGTGCGCTCTGGTGCTCGTGCGTCAATGCCGGGAATGATGGATACAGTTCTTAATCTTGGTTTGAACGACATAACAGTTCAGGCCCTCATTGAAAAAACTAATAATCCAAGGTTTGCTTATGATTCATACAGAAGATTTGTTCAGATGTACGGTGATGTCGTCCTGGGTTTAAAGCCTGTTGACAAACATGAACACGATCCATTCGAAGTAATAATGGATGCAAAGAAAGAAGCAAAGGGAGTTACACTTGATACAGAACTTTCCGCTGATGATTTGAAAGAGCTTGTAGCTGAATTTAAAGAAGCAATTAAGGAAAAAACAGGAAATAATTTTCCGGACGATCCGATGGAACAGCTTTGGGGTTCTGTCGGTGCAGTATTCACATCCTGGATGAACGAAAGGGCAATAGTTTACCGAAAACTTAATAATATTCCGGCTAGTTGGGGTACTGCTGTTAATGTTCAGTCAATGGTATTCGGAAATATGGGAGAAGACTCCGGAACAGGTGTAGCGTTTACACGCGATCCTGCCACAGGTGAAAATGTTTTCTATGGTGAATATTTATTTAATGCTCAGGGTGAGGACGTTGTTGCAGGAACTAGAACTCCGCTCCCTATTGCACAGCTTGAGAAAGAATCACCTGTTCTCTATAAAGAACTTGATAAGTACAGAATAGTTCTTGATAAACATTATAAAGATATGATGGATATCGAGTTCACAATTCAGCAGGGTAAATTGTGGATGTTACAATGCCGTGTTGGTAAGAGAACCGGATTTGCTGCCATTCAAATGGCTGTTGATATGGTTAAAGAAAGGTTAATCACTAAAGAAGATGCAATATTAAGAATTGAGCCTAATCAATTAAATCAATTGCTCAGACCAATCTTCGATGTTGAAGAAAAAAGAAAAGTAATCGAATCAGGTAAACTCCTTGCAAAAGGATTAAATGCCGGTCCCGGTGCCGCATCAGGTAAGGTTGCATTAAGTGCACAGGATGCAGAGGAAATGGCAAAGAATGGTGATAAAGTAATTCTGGTAAGAGTTGAAACGTCTCCGGAAGATATAAAAGGAATGGATGCTTCTGAGGGTATTCTTACTGCAAGAGGAGGAATGACTTCACACGCAGCACTCGTTGCAAGACAAATGGGTAAAGTTTGTGTCGCAGGCTGCGGAGCATTAAAGATCAATTATAAAGAGAGAACTATAACCGTTGAAGGAATGGATATAGTCGTAAAAGAAGGCGATTATATTTCGATTGATGGAAGTACAGGCGAAGTGATTGCCGGTAAACTTGAAACCAAGCCTTCTGAAGTAATTCAGGTTCTGATTACCAAAACTCTTGATGCAAAAGATTCACCTGTGTTCAATACATACAACAGTTTAATGACCTGGGCTGATAAGATCAGAACAATGAATATTAGAACAAATGCCGATCAGCCTGATCAGTCATCTAATGCAATAGCCTTTGGTGCTGAAGGTATCGGACTTTGCAGAACCGAACATATGTTCTTCGGTGAACAAAGAATTATGTCTGTAAGGAAAATGATCGTTGCTGATTCGGTTGAAGACAGAAAATCGGCTCTTGCTGAACTTCTTCCATTGCAGAGAGAAGACTTCGAAGGAATATTCAGAGCAATGAAAGGATATCCTGTAACAATAAGAACATTAGATCCGCCATTGCATGAATTCTTGCCTCATTCAGCAAGAGAAATTGAAGAACTTGCCAATTCATTGGGAATTTCTGAAATCAAACTAAGAGAAAAGATTGAAAGTCTCCACGAGTTCAATCCTATGCTTGGATTCAGAGGCTGTCGTCTTGGTGTGCTTTATCCCGAAATAACTGAAATGCAGGCTCGGGCAATAATCGAAGCAGCAGTTAATGTAGCAAGTGAAGGTATGAAAGTAAAACCTGAAATAATGATTCCATTAACAAGTCACGTTAATGAATTCAAACTTCAGGAAGATATTGTAAGAAGAGTGGCAAAAGACGTTATGCAGGAAAAAGGTAAAAAGATTAGTTACCTCGTTGGAACAATGATCGAGCTTCCGCGTGCTTGTGTAACTGCTGATGAAATTGCTGAACGTGCGGAGTTCTTCAGCTTTGGTACAAATGATCTTACTCAAACTACATTCGGACTTTCACGTGATGATGCAGGTAAATTCTTACCTCTTTATGTTCAGAATGACATATTGCCTAATGATCCTTTTGAAGCATTAGATCAATCTGGTGTCGGCCTGTTAGTGAAAATGGGTACAGACAAAGGAAGAGCAACCAAACCCGATCTTAAAGTAGGAATTTGCGGTGAACACGGCGGTGAACCATCTTCTGTGGAATTCTGTCACAGGGTTGGAATGGATTACGTTAGCTGCTCGCCATTCAGAGTTCCGATAGCAAGATTAGCTGCTGCCAGAGCGGTTCTTAATGAATCAAAAAATAAAAAAGCTTCAAAGAAAACAGTTAAAAAGATCATAAAAAAAACTGTTAAAGCTAAATCTGGAAAGAAATAATTAAATAAATCAGTATTGGACCGGAAAATATAATTTCCGGTTCAGTCCTATAATTAAAATAACTAATTAAGGTAGGTAGAATGAAATTATCAGATTTCAAATACAATTTACCTAAGACTGCCATTGCCAAATATCCGGTAAGTCCAAGGGATAAAGCCAAACTTATGGTGCTTAACCGTGAGACCGGTGAAATTGATGACAAAAAATTCACCAATGTTGTTGACTATATGAATGAAGGTGATGTAATGGTGGTGAATGAAACACGTGTGTTTCAGGCAAGGTTGTACGGTAAGAAAGAGAAAACGAATGCAAAGATAGAAGTATTTCTGTTACGTGAATTAAATAAAGAAGACTGCATCTGGGATGTTATTGTTGATCCGGCACGTAAAGTAAGGATTGGTAATAAAATTTATTTTGATGACAACCTTTGGTGCGAAGTTATTGATAATACAACTTCACGCGGAAGAACTGTTCGCTTTAACAAATCAGGCGTTTACCATGCAGTTGAAAAACTTGGTCTTACTCCTCTCCCTCCATATATTAAAAGGGATCCGGAACCGGCTGATAAAGTAAATTATCAAACTGTTTATGCTAAAGTTGATGGTGCTGTTGCTGCTCCTACCGCAGGGCTTCATTTTACAGAGAAACTTATCAGCAAGATTGAGAAGAAAGGAATAAAGATCGTTCCTGTTATTCTGCATATCGGTCTGGGAACATTTCGTCCCGTTGAAGTTGAAGATCTTACAAAACATAAAATGGATTCGGAGTATTATGAAATATCAGCACACTCTGCCGATGTTATAAATAAAGCAATGAGTCATAAGAAAAATGTTTTTGTTGTTGGAACAAGCGCTTGCCGTGCACTTGAAACAAGTACAACAGCAGACGGCCTTGTGAAACAGGGAAGAGGATGGACAGATAAGTTTATTTATCCGCAGTATGTTTTTAAAATAACAACTAAGCTGATTACAAATTTCCATGCTCCGGAATCAACTTTGTTAATGCTTGCAGGTGCATTTGCTGATACTGATTTTATTATGAAAGCTTATAAAAAAGCTCTCAAAGAAAAATATCGTTTTCTCAGCTATGGCGATGCAATGCTTATTGTTTAGGAAAAAATGAAAGCTGTTGCAATCATTCCCGCAGGAGGCCAAGGTTTACGGACCGGCATTACTAAAAAAGGTAATGCCGTTCCTAAACAATATCTTAAAATAAATGACAAAGAATTAATCGTTTATACTCTCCGGACCTTTCAAAAAAATAAACTTATAGATAGAATTATAGTTGCGGCGGAACCTGAATATTTTGATTTGCTTTTACGGCTTGCAAAAAAGTATAAGCTGACTAAACTTAAGCTTATTGTTGAAGGCGGTGCAACAAGACAGGACTCTGTTTATAATGCTTTGCTTTCTTCGGAAGCCGATTCAAACGATTTAATTGTTGTTCACGACGCTGCAAGAGCCTTGCTTCCGGATGAAGTTTTAACCAATGCAATAAACACAGCTAAGAAAACGGGCAATGCACTTGTTTGTATCAGGGCAAAAGATACATTGATTAAAGGCAAACAAACCGTTGAGGAATATCTGAACAGGGATGAAGTTTATAATGTGCAGACCCCGCAGATTTTTAAGTATAAAGATCTTCTTAAAGCAATGAATAAATCCAACCGGGAAAATTTTATCGGGACAGATGAATCGATGCTTGTTAAAAGAACCGGAAGGAAAGTTAATATTGTGGAAGGCTCTGTGTTTAACTTTAAAGTTACAACAAAAGAAGACATTGAATTGTTTAAGAAATTAATTAAATAATTCTTCCTACGTCAGATCCGCATATTTGCCATTAATCACGTTTACTAAATCATCCGCTCTCAGTAGTATTTGTGTACCTCTTATACCTGCACTGAAATAAACCTTATCAAACAACTGTGCATTTTCATCGATATAAGTCGGATAAAGTTTTTTCATTCCGATAGGTGAGCATCCTCCCCGTACATAACCTGTTAGAGGCAGCAATTCTTTTTGCTTTATCATTTCCACTTTTTTATTACTACTGGCAATGGCAGCTTTTTTCAGATCAAGTTCTGCTGTAACCGGAATGCAGAATACAACCAGTCCAGTTTTATCTCCTCTACCGACTAATGTTTTAAATACAGAATCCGGATCAGCATTTATTTTTTGCGCAACAGTTTCACCGCTGAGGTCTTCATTATCGACTTCGTAATCAAAGGTATGAAATGAAATTCCTTTTGATTCAAGAATTCTTATTGCGTTGGTTTTGGGCATGATAAGCGAGGATTGAAATTCTATCTTTCAATTTCAAGTTTTGCTGATGTAATTAGCTTCTTTGTATGATCAGATTCCGGATTTATAAATATTTTCTCAGTTTCCCCAATCTCTACAATTTTTCCTTCAGATAAAATCATTATCCTGCTGCAAAGCAATTTCAGTATTTTCAGATCGTGGGATATAATAATAAGCGATACTTTTTTCTGATCAGATATTCTTTTGATGAGTTGAATAAAATTCAATTGTGATTCAACATCCTGTGCGGAAAATGGTTCATCGAGAATTAGGATTTCCGGTTCAACAGAAATTATTCTTGCAAGCGCAACTCTTTGCTGTTCGCCTCCGCTGAGTTCATAACCTCGTCTTGAAAGAAAACTTTCGTCCAGTCCGACAGTCCTTAATGAGTTCAGTATCAGTTCATTAACATTAATGGTCTCACCAAATCTTATTATTATTGCTTCTTCAATAATGTCGCCAACTTTGCGGATTGGATTTAGTATTTCGCTGCTGTTCTGAAATAATATCTGAACTGGTTTTGTTTTTATTTTTGTCCAATCATTTTTGAAGTTAAATTCTAATTTTCGATCATAGAGTGAATGAACTCCGGCTAATATCTTTGCTAAAGTAGTTTTACCGCTGCCTGATGCGCCTGCGATTCCCAGAATTTCGTTCTCAAATAATTCGAACGAAATATTTTTAAGAATTTCTGTGGTTTTACTTTTATTGAAAAGCTCATTCGAGGGAGCACCATAAGAAATGTTTTCTGACTTTAACAAAATATTCATCTACTCAACTCTTTATATGCATTAATTAATGAAGAATTGGCAGAATGGTCAGAATTGAAAAAAGTATTTGTGTCCACAAATTCTGTTATAGTTCCATCTTTTAGTAATGTGATTTTATCAATGATTTTCTCTGCAAACTGAAGATCCTGGGTAACGATCAGTGCGGAGTTATTTCCTGCTTTAACAAAATTCCTAATAGCTTTCAGGAATAAAACAGAATTTATAGGATCTATTGCTGAAGTCGGTTCATCAAGAATAATTAATTCTGGTTCAGCACTTAGTGCAAGAACAAAATTAAGTCGCTGCAGCATACCACCGCTCAACTCGTATGCGTGTTTTTCTGATATTGTTTTGTAGTGAGGTAACTGAAATTGATTGAGAAGTTCATCAATCTTTCCTATTTCACCGCCTGAATTATCAAAATAGTATTTGATTGTTTTAAGAGGATCTAAACTTTTTATTGCATCCTGGAAAACATACCTGATGTATTTCTTTCGGATCTTAATCAGTTCATCGGACTTAATTTTTAAGATATTAGATTGATTAAAAAAAACGTCGCCCTTCACTTTGTAAAATCGGTAATCGAGCAGCCCGGTAAGGGATTTTATCAATGTTGATTTGCCGCTTCCATTGCTGCCAAGAATTGTATATACACAGTTATGCGGAAGTGAAAATGAAATACCGGATAACAATTTCCTGAAGCTGCCCTGCACACTTACAGAAATATTTTCAATATTTACATTGAGCATTAAAATGTTTTTGTTATTGTTGAGCAAAATAATAAATTAAAATCACAATTATTCCTTATTATTCTACTGTTATGAGAAACTCGAAACTTTTTTCAGCAGCCCTTCTTTTCTTAGTCTTGCTTACATTATCCTGCCGGAAAGATGAACCTGTGTCTTCAGAAAGACTTATCATAGGGATCTCAGCAGATATTAAAACCATTAATCCGCTTTACTCATTCAGCGTTGACGAAGGAAGTATAAATGATCTGCTTTTCTTAAGTCTTGTTCGCGTTAACTGGAATGAAACTATCGGTAATATTGAAACAGAACCATTGTTAGCCAACGAATGGCAATGGTCAGCAGATTCCACCTCTGTAACTTTCTTTTTACGTAACGATGTTTACTGGTCTGATGGAATTAAATTAACTGCTGAAGATGTTTCTTTTTCGTTTGAACTTTATTCAAACCCTCAAGTGCAGAGTAAATTTTATGGTACATTTGAAAAACTTTTTTTAAATGAAGATTTAAGTATTGATTTGAAGCGTTCAATCGAAGTATTAGATTCTTTTAGTTTGAAAATTAATTTTATTCCAAATACAAATATTAAACTTGTAGATGTTGTTTTACCGATTGTGCCAAAACATATTTTTGATAAATATGAGTATGATGAAATCCCTTCTGCTGAGATCAATTTTAATCCGGTTAGCTGCGGACCGTACAAACTGAAAAAATGGGATAGAAATCAGATGATAGTATTGGAAGCAGATACAAACTCATTTCTGTATTCAGATGATATGATAAAAGAATTGATCTTTAAAGTTGTTCCGGATTATAAATCCCGTATCACACAACTTAAAAAGGGTGAGATAGATATTGCTGAGCAAATTAAAGCTGAGGATACTGAAGCTCTGCAGAAATCTGGTAAGCTAAACATTGTTTCTGTTAAGGGACGGGAATTTGATTTTATCGGCTGGAACCATATTGACCCCAAAAGATTTTCCGAAGCAGGTGAGTTAAATAAAAACATTTATTTTTCTTCTTCCAATGTGCGAAGGGTACTCTCTTTGGCTATTAATAGTGAAGAAATAATTAGTGAATATCTTATAAATTTTGGTCAGCCGGCCATTACTCCCGTATCCCCGATATTTAAAGAATATTTTAATAATAAATTGAAGTCCATCGCTTACAATCCGGCAGAAGCAAGGGAAATACTTAAATCGGAAGGATGGAGCGATACAAATAACAACGGAATTATTGACAAAAACGGAACAGAGTTTTCGTTTACTCTTTATGTGCCGGGAGGAAATCCTCTGCGTCAATTTGCTTCAACAATAATTAAGAATAATCTGAAAGCTGTTGGTATTGAGGTTAAAATTGAAACGGTAGAACTGAATAAACTAATTGATAACCTTTTTAATAAAAGTATGGATGCCTGGATTGCTGCCTATTATATTCAAATTCCATTAGAATATAAAATGGTTTGGTACTCTGATCTTGATGCGGCGCCGTTCAATTTTGTCAGCTATCAGAATAAAGATTTGGATATTATTATTGATGCTTTAGGAAAGAAAATATTTTATGAAAAAGAAGTTGAATTGCATAAACAGTTTCAGGAAATTATTTATGCTGATCAGCCGGTTACTTTTCTTTACTGGATTGATAATATTGTGGCTGTGAATAATAAGGTTAAAAATTATGAGATCAATCCCTTAGGTGTTATTCAGCACGTGTGGGATTGGAGATTAAACTAAGGTTTTAATGAATAAATTTATTACAAGAGCAATTACTAAAAGAATTTTTTCTTCGGTTCTTGTTTTGTTTCTGGTGATCACGTTTGTGTTTTTTTTAGTAAGAATGGCTCCCGGAGATCCCGCTCAGAAATTTTTATCACCGAATTTTAGTCCTCAGTTAGCCGAGCAGATAAGCAAATCTTTTAATCTGGATAAATCCTTACCTGAGCAATACATCTCATTTGTAGTAAATTTGTTTACAGGAAACTTAGGGTCATCATACACTTATAGGCTGCCTGTTACAAAAGTAGTTTATGAATATCTTTCATTTACTGTAATCTTCGCTTTGATCGCATTTCTTATACAATCCATAATAAGTTTTTGGCTCGCAGTAAGATCTGTAAAAAACATAAATGGATTTTTTGACAGGGCAGTTGATAAATTGAGTCTGCTGGTTTATGCAACTCCGTCATTTGTAATTGGTTTAGTTCTTATACTAATTTTTTCTGTTCAATTGGATTTGTTTCCAACTTCGGGAACAAAATCTCTTAACAATTCTGAACTTCCTTTCATTATCAGGATACTGGATTATTTATCACACTTATTCCTGCCATTAATAACTTTAACTGCGGGCGGCATTGCAGTTTTTTACAGATACATTCGGGATAACCTAAATGATATCTATAATCAGAATTTCATATTGAATTTGAGGGCAATGGGTTGTTCTGAACAAACAATATTAAGAAAACATATTATTCCAAATGCTCTGGGTCCTTTTCTTTCAATTGCCGGAATAGAATTAGGAATTTTATTTGGCGGCGCATTAATTACTGAGGTTATCTTCGGACTCCCCGGTATGGGCAGGTTGACAATAGCTGCAATTTTTGAGCGCGACTATCCCCTTGTAATGGGGTGCACATTAGCTGCAGCATTTTTAATGATTTTATCCAATCTCATTGCAGATCTGGTTAAAATTAAAATTGATAAACGACTTATTAAGGATCTGCTGCAATAATGAAACTAAATCTTAAAATCTGGCATACTGTTTTGCTGATCTGGTTAGTTATTCTCATTCTCAGGTTTGAGCGTATTATTGAACTGATCGAATTGCTTTACTCATACTCTCTTATAATCATTACAGATTTTATTTTTGCATCAGGTCAATTTTCACTATCGCTGGCTGATAACATTGCCGGCATTTTAATATTTCTTCTTATTCCCGTTGTGGTAATTTATTTTGTTAAACGCGTGCAATTTTTTAATAAAAAAATATTCGCATCAGCTGTGATTATATTTTTTTTAGTGTTTGGTTTTCTATTTTCCCCGATAATCACTGACAGAAACCCCGACTTTTATAAAGATATTGCTGTAACTAAACTACTTCCACCGTTAAGCACAGTAAAGGAAATAAGATTAAAAGAACAAAAGTCAGATGATATTAACAAACAACAGGAATTTATAAGGGTAAAAAATAAAGCGATTAAATTGCCATTTGATGAATCAGTTATTTATTGCGACTCAGCATTAATATCCGGCAATGAACTTATTTATTACCAGAAAGGGAATCCTAAAACAATTTTGGTTGAGGATGTACAACCTGAGAATGGAATATATTGGTCCGCTAAGCTTTTTGTTTTTGGAACAGATGAATTCGGAAGGGATATATTTACAAGATTAATTTATGGTACAAGAATATCTTTATTTATCGGTTTCTGTGCAGTAGGCATATCGCTTATTTTAGGGCTGCTGCTCGGGTTTTTAGCCGGATATAAATCAGGATGGCTGGATCTAGTTCTAAACAGAACCACAGATTTGTTCCTTGCATTTCCGGTAATATTCATGATCATTTTCATTCTTGCGTTATTTGGTAATAATATGATTTCGGTAATAGTCGTATTAGGGCTTTCGGGATGGATGAGTTTATTTAAGTTAGTGAAAACTGAAATAAGCTCTATTAAAACAAAAGATTTTTTTGTTTCATCAAAGTTATTGGGAGTGTCACCGTTCTCTTTAATGAAAAAAGAATTTTTACCACTTATTTTAGCATCAGTAATTGTAAATATTATTTTCCAATTTGGAAATGTAGTGCTTGCTGAATCAGCTTTGAGTTATCTGGGACTAGGACTTGGAAATGATTACTCATCCTGGGGTTCGATGATTCAGTCAGGGCAGGAATACATCACACAGTCGTGGTGGATGATAGTTTTACCGGGAGTATTACTTATTTTAACTTTACTTACAATTAATGATTTAGGCGCTAAGATAAAAGCACACTTTAACCCAAGAATAAAATATGATTAATCAGCGTTACATACTTAAGAAGAAGCTCGGAGAGGGAAGAAGCAAAGTTTATAGTGCTATTGATTCTGAATTCCCGGAAAAAGAAATTGCAATGAAAATTCTTCCGCCGAATATTATTCACGAAGAAAAAAACTCATTCGAAAAAGAATATTTTATATTAAGAAAACTGGATCACCCGAATATTATAAAAGCTTATGATATAGGTGTTGTTTTAACAATTGACAATGAAGACCAGGATGAAATTGAAACAGGATCATCGTTTATAACTATAGAAAAATTTGACTCCGTTGAGTTTAATAAATATGCTGAGATTAATAATGAGAGCACATTAATAAATATTATTAAACAGATATGTTCCGCACTATTTTATCTGCATCAGTCAAATTATATATATTATGATCTCAAACCTCAGAACATTCTTGTTTCCGGTGATAGCAGCAATCCGCAGATTAAAATTATAGATCTTGGTTTAGCACATTATATATTATCCGATACTGAAATAAACATACGGGGAACTGCAGAGTATATTGCGCCCGAAGTACTGAAGAGACAATCTCACGATCATTCCGTTGATCTATATTCACTGGGAATTATTCTGTATAGCAGTGTCTATGGTAAACTCCCCTTTGAATTCAAAAGTGAACTTGATATTTATAAAGCACATATTGAGAAGGAATTTGATTTTGCTGCTTCTGATTATTCGCCCAAACTGATAGGGGTTATTAAAAAACTATTAACTAAAGATGCTGACCATAGATATTCAACAGCATTGCAGGTTTTGGCGGATTTGGATGTTGAGCTTAATATTGAATTAACCAAAGACTTTATTCCTGCCAAAACACTATGCGGAAGAAAAGACACACTTACAATAGTAAAAACATATCTTAATGATGAAAGTAGTAATGAAATATTTTCAATAAGAGGATTTAGCGGTGCCGGTAAATCGCAAGTGCTTCGGGAATTAAATGCAATCTATCCTCAATCAGTATATGTGGAGAATACCCGGAAAAAAACCGGAGCAGACTTGCTGCGTTTCTTCTTTCATAAACTTTTTTTTAACGACCATTTATATGATAACCTGTTACCTGAAGACAGGGAGGTGGTTAAGCAGATATTCGATTCCCGTGAGGTTGAATTATCAGATTTTATAAAAGCCCTTATTTCCAGAATAACCGATAAAAAGAAACTGCTGCTACTGATAGATGATTATAACTTATATGATGATTTTGCTAAGGATGCTATAAATGAAATTTTGCCGATACTGCAGATCAATAAAGTAAAGGTAGTTCTGGCAGAGTCATCAGAGTTTGATTATGCAACCGATAACTTATTCAATATACAAAGCATACAGATTACTCCTTTTACAGACAGACAGTTATCGGAGTATCTTGATCTTAGTTATTACCAGAACTTTCCCAAGCAAAAACTAAGAAAAGTTATTCTTGAATATGCTGATTTGCTGCCGGGTAGCGTGGTTCAATTTATTAAGGACATTTTAATTCTTGGGGTTATGAGATATGAGCCTGATGAGGTAAAATTTGTTTTTGAAAAAGGAATCGAGAAATCATTAAGCGGTTCCAATGAAGAAGTTTACAGGTTAAGACTAAGCAATTTAACTGAAGATGAATTAAAAGTGGCGCAGCTTATTTCTGCATTTAATATTTCTGTTGAACAGATAGTGCTAGCATCCATACTTAACAAATCACCGGAACAGATTGAAAAAATACTTTTAAATCTTCATTATAAAAATATTATAAACCCGCTTAGTATAAGTAATTCGCCAAATATTATTTCGGACAGCTTTAAGGGATTTATTTATAACACAATCAAAGAGAAAAAGAAATATCACCTGATAATCGCCAGCCTGATCAAACGAATATTGCCTGATTTCAATGTTATTGAACATGCACGGCAATATGAACTTGCCGGTGAATTTATCAAAGTTGTTGAACTGATTAATAAAGAGATTAAACGGGCTGAAGATATCTCTGTTTACAGCTACAAGAGAAAACTTATTCAAGGATTGCTTCGTCTTCCGGTTAACAAGGATATAAAAAACAGTCTTCTGGATGAACTTATTAAAACATTATACAAATTAAGTGATTTTAAAGAAGTGCTGGAGTGTTTTGAGAAGATTGATAATAGTGCAATAGATGAAAACATAAGAAAAGAATTATTATTTATTCAGGGTAGTTCGTTAATATCTGTAAGAAGAATTACTGAAGGCATAGAAGTCCTTAACATTTTATTAGAAAATGAAAATGAAGCGTCATTTCGACAAAAAATTTTGACGGAAATAGCTTATGCTGAATTTGAACTTGGTAATTATAAAGTTTCTGAAAAGATAGCACTTGATTTGTTAAATCAAAAAGAAACATCAGACGAAGAGAAAGGGAAATGTTATAATCTGCTTGGTATGATAAAAGTCTATGCAGAAGAGGATTTAAATTCAGCGCTTGAAAGATTTAATAATGCACTTGTACTGTATAAAAAAGCTCAGTCTCCAAGAAGGGTATCAGGTGTGGAGGTTAACCTGGGTAACATTTATAACATGTTAGGGGATGATGAGAAATCAGAAATGCACTGGGGAAATGCTCTGAAAATAAACGAATCCATTGGGAATTTAGAGCAGGAAGCTGCCATACTAATTAATTACGGCGTTTATTATTTAAATAAATTACAACTTGAAAGATCACAAAATTTACTAATAAGATCCGACAAGATATTTTCTGCTATTGGCAACAAGACAAATCAAGGACTTGTTTTAATTAATCTTGGTGAACTCTATTTAGTAAATTGTGATTATCAGAAATCTTTTGAAGCACTAACACAAGCCGAAAAGATTTTTTACCACTTGAAAAAGTATGAGGAATTGGCTGATGTGTTGTTCGATTTTTCCAGATTGCATTATGAGCTGAATAATTATCCACTATTTGAAGAAAATCTAACGAAACATGATAGACTGATTACAGATCAAAATCTCACAGGGAAATACCTGATTAATCAAAATATTCTTAATTTTTTAAAGCAAATGTCGAATGATGAAACAATAAATAAAAAATCTTTAGATTTAATTTTAAATGAGTTATTTGTAATCGGCGAAAAAAGAAATTTTTGTGAGTTTTTTATTTTAGTTACCAATTACCTAATTCGAAAAAAAGATATAGATAATAATTATTTGATAGAATTATTGTTCAAAGAAAATTTTGTAGAAGAAATGAATCAAAATTTTTTAACTAGAGCATACTATGAATATTTTCTAGGTAAAATTGCTCTCAGAACAACCGATAAAAGACTATCACCACCGATAGATCATTTAGAAAGATCATTTTCATTGATTGAAAACCAAACAATAACTGAACTTACTTGGAGGGTTCTTGCAGCAATATCGGATTCATACATTGAGCGGGGATTTTTGAACAAAGCTAAAAAACCTCTCATTTATGCATCAGAATTGCTAAATTACATTGCAGATAAAATCAAAAAATCTGATTTTCGTTCAAAATACCTGGATGATATAGAAAGAAAGAAAGTTTTTAATAACCTTAAGTTGTTAAATACTCCTATGGCAGCTCAATGAAAAAACAGCAAGTCAATATTAAAATATATTCTGACTTAGAGGATATAAGCTCAATTAATTCAGCTTTAAGGCAGCTAAATCTTCAGTCATTGCCAATTGCTTTCACTAATCATACTGCTTTTGTTGCCGAACCTGATACTATAATAATCCTTCAGACAGATGATCTGGATTCTAAATTATTAAAGGAAGTTCTGAGTAGAAAAAGCGATCTTAAAAATAAAATAATTATTGTGATAAGAGGCAACAATGCATTACTGGTCAGTTCACTTGTTAAGTTCGGCTTTGATGAAATTTTTATTTTCCCTTATGAAATTGTAAAATTTATTAATCGTATTAAAGAGATAGTTGAGAACGGGCATTACATAACTTCCGAAAATTATCAAACTGGTATCGATTTCCACTTAAGGAGTATGGAGTCGATTATTGGCCGCTCACCAAATTTTACCAAAGTACTTGGTCTAGCAAAAAAAGTCTCGGAAAAAAGCACTTCAAATATTTTATTATTAGGTGAAACTGGTTCCGGTAAAGGATTATTTGCAAAAGCAATTCATAATCATAGTAAAAATAAAAATGAACCTTTTGTAGATATTGTGTGTACAGCAATACCCGAAGCACTTCTTGAGTCGGAACTTTTCGGATACGAAGCTGGTGCTTTTACAAATGCTCGTGCCAGAAAGTTAGGACTTTTTGAGTTAGCTGAAGAAGGAACTTTATTTCTTGATGAAATTGGTGATATGAGTTTAAACCTCCAATCCAAGCTTCTTCGGGCTATTGAGAAAAAAGTTATTAAAAGGGTTGGCGGTATTGCAGACATTACAATCAATGCAAGAATAATATCTGCTACTAATAAAAACCTTGAAGAAATGGTTGATGAGGGTACCTTTCGAAGAGATCTTTATCATAGGTTGAATGTAGTTACCATTGAACTTCCATCACTCAGGGAACGCGGAGATGATATAGTTCTTTTAGCAAATTATTTTATTGAGCAATTCAATAAAGAATTCAGCAAGTCTGTTAAAAAAATAAATAAAGAAGTAACCCGTTTCTTTAAAAATTACGCCTGGCCTGGCAATATACGGGAATTGAGAAATGCAATTGAAAGAGCCGTATTGTTATCAGAAAACGGCAGTTTATCATTAACTGACTTTTCCAATCTCATTAATTCAGTTCCTGTTGTTATATCGTCAAGAAAATCTGATGATATTCCTCCGCATCTGGTAAGATTGGACTTGAATTATACAACTGTTGATCTTAAAAAGTTAGACAGATATTATGCAAAAATAATTTTAGACAAAGTTGGAGGAAATAAGTCGCAGGCAGCAAAGTTTCTGGGTATATCCAGACCTAAACTGGACAGTCTTTTGAATCCATCAAAATAGGATCTCACTATAAAAAAGTTGTAAAATATTTTTACAATATTACCTTTATTCCCGACCATCAAATGTAAAAATTACCACCTACTAGCAAATCCTTAGTTTTTAGCATAAAATATGCGAAAAACCAGTGGCACTAACGTTGAATCGTGAAAGTCGCTAGGTGTATACTATTTAAACTGTTTTATGGGGTTAATGTCAGTTTTCATTTAGAGAATAAGTGTCATTTTTCAATTAAATAATCTAATGGTAGGTGCTATGCATAAACTATTTATACCATTTATCGTCAGCCTTCTTTTTTTATCAACGGCGATAGCACAGCTATCCTCCAATGTGGAAGAAGCTCAAAGATATCGTGTTAATTCACAAACAGCGGTATTGGAAAGCAACACCTCAACATCTGTAGGCAATGAATCTGTTACAAATTCAAATAGGATTTTTACCAGATCAAACTCACAGCTTGAGGAACTCGGAGCCCGTTATGTGTTTGTAAGATCAAACTCACAGCTTGAGGAACTCGGAGCCCGTTATGTGTTTGTAAGATCAAACTCACAACTTGAGGAACTCGGAGCCCGTTATGTGTTTGTAAGATCAAACTCACAACTTGAGGAACTCGGAGCCCGTTATGTGTTTGTAAGATCAAACTCACAGCTTGAGGAACTCGGAGCCCGTTATGTGTTTGTAAGATAAGTTATAAATAACTGCTTTCAGTATTTAAAAAGCCTTCTCAACGGAAGGCTTTTTTTATTTTCAATTCAACAAATTATAGACTATTTTTAGAAAAAATTTTTATTGTTTTTTAAACTCTTATCCGATGAAACATATTTTCTTGATTATTATTTTTTGTGCTGTTTCATTAAGTAAATTTATTTACTCTCAGGATTCTTCCAAGCTTAATATAACCCATGAAAATAAGTCAAATCTGCTATCAACCATCAATAATAATGGTAATATATTTATATCCATCAAAGAATTTTCAGAAGCCTTAGAACTTAAATACAAAAACAGAATAAATGATAGTGAGTTTATAATTCAATATGGCAGCAGCGCTGAACTGACATTTACATCTGGTAATCCTTTTGTTATTATCTTGACCCTAACAGATACCAGCCGGGCGGCTTACCAGTTAACGCATCCTCCTATAGTAGAAAACGATGTAATGTTTGTTCCTTTGACTGGAACTATTGAATTATTTAACAGTTTGATGGAAAAAATAATAGTACAGCTTAGTCCAACAAATCTTCAAGTTGTCAATAGAGAGCAATCAATTGTTTCTGAGCCGGAAACCGAGCTAGAGAAAAAAACAATAACTTTGAAAATTCGTGATGAAGATGAAAAGGCAGTAATAACAATTTTATCATCATCAAAAGCGCCAGTATTCTCAAATTTTTTCAATGGAAAAAACTTACACCTTGTTCTTTGGGATGTTATACTTACCAAAGATTCAGTTGTTGAATCTAACGTCAGTACATTTATAAACAGAGTCGAAGTTTATCCTCAGGAAGAATATACTGAGATAGTCTTTAATCTTACAATTGATGAAGTTATGGCATATTATGAAAAAGGTGATAGTGAAAATGAATTTAGTTTACATATAAGCCGCCGTGAGTATGGAAGATGGTATGTAAGAGAGACTGAAAATTTCAGGTGTATTTACCGGGACTCTCATTCACATCTTGTTAATCATATACTCGCATCTGCAGAGAATTCACTTGCAGCTATATCAGAATTGTTTAATTATACTCCATCTGAAAAAATAGTGATTAACACATACGATGTAAGTGATTATGGATTTGGTGGTACAACTACAATTCCGCTGAATTTTATAAGACTTGAAATTGAACCATTAGAACCCGGTTATGAAGTCACTCCTTACAATGAACGTTTTCAGTGGCTCATAAGCCACGAACTGGTTCATATAGCAGTTAACGATGCAGCTTCCGGGCCGGAAAAATTTTTTAGATCAATATTTGGAAAAGTTAATCCAGAAAAAAACAGGCCAGTAACTGTGCCTTTTAGTTTGTTAACCGGAATAAACAGGTATACTCCAAGGTGGCATCAGGAAGCTCCTGCAGTATACCTGGAAACCTGGCTGAGTGGTGGTTTCGGAAGAGTGCTAGGAAATTTTGATGAAATGTATTTCAGAAGTCTTGTCGTTGATGGGAAAAGATTTCCGGATGATGTCTTTCTTGATGGATACCTTGGACACAATAGCTTTTTACTTGAAACACTGTATTATATGTATGGCGGGAGATTCATTACACATTTAGCAATAAAATATGGAAATGAAAAGGCACTTAAGTGGTTTTCTACGGAACACTCAGATTTTTTAATTGGATATAAAAGCAGATTTAAAAATACATTTGGGGTTAGTTTTAGCGAGGCCTGGAAAGATTTCGTAGAAGACGAAACAGTCTTTCAAAACAAGAATATTGATATTCTTAACTCTGCAGGACTTACTCCGGTTAGGATTCTTTCAGATGAAAAATTCGGATTTGTTACTGAACCATATTTTTCAAAAAAGCTAAATTCCATTATTTACGGCTATCATAGACCGGGTGAATTAGCCAATCTAAGAATTTTTAATTTAGATAAATTTAATTCGAAGAAACTGGTTACCCTGCCGACACCAAGTGCCATAAGAGTTGCTTCAACGGCTTATGACGATAGTTTAAATCTATTATTTTATACTACAAACAATAATCAGCTTTATCGTGATATACATGTTTATGATCTCGAGAAACAAGCAGGTAAAATTTTATTTGAAAACTTTCGAACCGGTCATCTTACAATTTCTTCTAAAAAACACGAACTGTTTGGAATACAGCATAACGGCGGAAATGCAATATTGGTAAGATCAAAATATCCTTTTGATGTTCTTGAAACGATGGTGGTTTTCGAAATCGGAAATGAGATTCAACAGCTTGCGATAAATAATGAAGGTGATTATTTAGCTGCAGTAATTCACAGACCTTCCGGACAGCAATCTATTGTAATTTCAGATATCTCAAAACTTGACGCCGGCGGTAAATTTCAATTTTCAACTATTACCTCTTCGGGTTCGCCGGAAAACCCTTATTGGTCGGATGATGACAAATATTTATTCTGGAATGCTTACACAAATGGAGTGTCGAATATTTATCGCTGTGATCTTGAGACGGGCGATATTACAGCTTTAACGCACAATTTAACAGGTTTATACAAACCAGTTTATCTTTCTGAAGATTCTTTGTTTGCTTTTAAGTTTTCATCAGATGGCATGATTCCAGTTATTATTCCTAATAGCAGTGCTGATAGATTACCAGCAATAAACTATCTTGGTCAGACAGTATTAAACACTAATCCTGAAGTTATGAATTGGGCTTTAAAAAATCCGGCTGAGGTATTAAAAGAAAAAGATATAACGGAAGAGAAAAAATATAATTCATTTAGTAATATTCAGATACAGACTTTTATTCCGATGATTTCCGGCTTCCAGAAAAGTAAAGTACTTGGATTCTTTGCTCAACTGGCTGATCCTATTTTAAGAAATGAAATTTCTATTGAGGCAGGTGTTTCTCCTTTTAAAGAACTTTCTAATAAAGTTAGATACCACGCAAAATTTAAGTACGATTTCAAGCAAACCTTTTACATTGCTGCTGAATATAACCCTACTGATTTTTTTGACCTTTTTAATAGCAGAAAAAGAGGAACTCTGGGAAATAGGTTTGCAATAGGTCATAAAGATTACTGGTTATATGATAATCCCCTAAAAGTTAAACAAACAACAGAACTGTCTTACTATACTGATACTAAATTTATAAATGACAACCTTGTAGAAGTTTCTGAACCGGACTTTTTGGTTTTCAGAACGGAGTTTGAATATAAAAATTTGAGGAGAACAATCGGCAGCTTTGATTTTGAGCAGGGGAATCACTTTAAATTTGTAGTATTGACTTTTGGTGCCGATGCGGATCAATTTGAAGTTGCTCCAGGAGCTTATTTTGAGTGGGATAATTATTCTCTATACCTTTTCGACCATAATGTTTTCAGCATTAAATTAGCTTCGGGTTATCATTATCTGAATGAAAATATTTTGCAAGCCCAGTATTTTTTCGGGGGATTTGGAAACAGAGAAATAGAAAATGAACCCGTACGCCAATACGAAAAAGTTTTCAGATTTCCGGGCGTTCCAATCTACTCCATTCCAACAGATAACTTTTTAAAGTTGATGGTTTCAAACATATTTCCTCCTTTACGTTTTAATTCTCCGGAACTGCTTGGTCATTATATAAAAAATATAAATTTTTCTGTATTTAGCCAGGGATTAATAACCAGTTTTCCAAATACAAATAAGTGGGTTAATGCCGGTACGCAATTAAATATTATGTTCAGTCACTGGTATAACCTGGAATCCACTCTTTCAGCCGGTGTAGCAAAAGCCTGGTGGAAGGGAGGAAATGACTGGGAATGGTTTGTTTCTTACAAGATTTTGCGTGATTAAACAGAATATTTTCTTAAACAGTCTGGCACAGCTATTGTTAAATTATTTGTTTAAATACATTACTTGATATATAAAAGTTTTAGTCAATTGTTGCTATTAACCAAATGAAATTCTCAGAATTTAGAAAAAATATAGATGACGGACTTAAAAATTCGCCAGACTTTGAAGAATCTTCCGATCGTGTAAAAAATCTTGAGGTGATACTCAATATTCTTAATACTATAAATCGTTCATTAATTCTTGAGGATGTACTGGAACTGGTACTTAAAAATGCCATCCGCATTACAAACTCTGAAAGAGGATTTATTGTACTAAAAAATCAGCTTGGTAATCTGGATTATAAGCTGGGATTAGACTCTAATAACAGAGAACTTCCGGAAAGTCTTTTTCATATTAGCACATCAGTAGTTGAAGATGTTTTTTATCACGGACAGTCACGTTTTATTGAAGGTGCGCAAAGCGACACAAACTTTGATACAAGTAGAAGTATTCTTCGTTTGGATTTGCAAACTATTCTCTGCTCTCCTTTAATAACAGATGGGAACAAAATAGGTGTGATTTATGTCGACAGCCGGCACCTTCACAAAATAAAAGAAAAAGAAATTACAAGTACCTTTGAAATACTTGCCGGGCAGGCAGCCTCAGCAATACGAAATGCACAATTATATAATGCGCAGCTTAATGCTAATAACGCTTTACAGGAAGCAAATACTCAACTCATTCAGGCAGAAAGAAAGGCTCTTAAGTCAAGTATTGATTCAGAGATCGGCCAGTCACTACAAGCCCTGGTTCACATCGCACTGCTTGAAAATGAGAGTTTAATGAGGGTAATAGAAAAATCTCAAAAGGATTATGAGTTTTCCAATCCTAAATCTGATAATTTTATTTTTGACCGATTGAAATTAAAAACCAAAGTTGCAATAGACAGTATTCGTGGAATTCAGAAGTACGCACAGGTTTTGATGGAGACATCAATAATGAATCTGAACAAAGACAGCGGAGATTTAAATAAAACTATACAATCAGTTATCCGTTATATATCACCAATGAAAAAGTTTCAGTCGATAACATTCAAAACTGAACTGAACAATCTTCCATTATGCAACTATGACTCCGAACAAATACAGCATCTTTTAGTGCACCTGCTTACAAATTCTGCTGAAGCAAAAAGTGATGCAACTGTAATAATAAAATCTTTTATAAAAAATAATTTTATTAATATTATTGTTGAGGATGACGGACCAGGAATTCCAATTGAAATGAGGAAAAATCTGTTTGATCTTTTTAGTGCTGGTAAAACAAGTTACGGCTTGTTTTTATGTAAGAGTATCGTTGATCGTCACAGAGGCACAATAAAATTAATAGAAAAGCCGGCTGGAACATCTTTTGAAATTAAATTACCTTTAAGCTGATATGTTAAATGAGCTGATAAAATATTTTGAAATGCTGTATGACAATGTTCGTAACCCTGTGCAGATTGCAGATGATGAAGGTAAAATAATTTATGTTAATAGAGCTTTTACCTCAATTTGGGGATTCCAGCTTGATGAATTAAGTGAATACTCGCTGTTTTCGGATACACTGTTAAAAGATAATGGAACTTATAATTTGATAATTAATTTATTTGATGGCTCAGATATCAAAGTAATTAATAATTACAGCGACTCACTTCTTAATTCTAAGGACAGCTCAACACCAATATTAAGAACCAGTGTTATTCCAATAAATCATTTCGGGCATAAGTATTTAATTCTCTTTCACGAAGATATAACCGATATGGTTTTAACAGAAGAAGAAGTAAAAAAATCACGTGAAATAAACAAGGAATCAGAACGTCTTAAGAATACTTTTCTAAATGTTCTCTCCCATGAATTAAGAACACCATTGAATATTATTCTCGGTTACTCTTCCCTTATAAGAGATAATCTTTCTGAAAAAGTTGGGGCTGAGGAAAAAGTTTATTTGGATAATCTTCACAGTGGTAGTGAAAGATTGTTTAAAAGCATTACTCAAATGCTTGAATTTGCACAGCTTGAATCCGGAAATTATTCAATGAATATTGAAACTGTTGATCTTATCAGCTTCTTTCAAAGTTGTTTGCCTAATCATAAGAAGTCCGCACAGGAAAAAAATCTTCAGCTCAGAACGAATTTTACGAGCAAAAAAGTTTATGTTGATGTTGATACACACTGCGTTGAAAATGCGTTTAACAGTCTTATTAGTAATGCTATTAAATTTACCCACCAGGGATATGTAGAAATTGAAGTTGATGTTCTGGAAGAGCGCGAGATGGCTATTTGCCGGATAAAGGATTCAGGCATAGGTATATCAACCAGTTATCTGGATCATCTGTATCAGCCGTTTAGTCAGGAAGATTTAAATATAGGGCGTAACTATGAAGGCAACGGTTTGGGGCTTGCATTAGCTAAAAGATATATTGAAAGACTTGGAGGCTCATTACTTGTTGATAGTATCAAAGGTGTTGGCTCTACTTTTGCATTTACTTTACCATTAACACAAAATCTTAATTACAGAAAGAAAGCATATTCTTCTGAAGACAAAGCGGAGCACATTAACAAAATATTTATGCTTGATGATGCTGGTGATTCTTATGAACTGATTAAAGCTTTTTTAAAAAAAGAATACGATGTTGTTAATTTTTCATTAAGGGATTTCAAACTTGAATACATACGTGATGTAAACTTTAGTTTCGTTATTTTTGATGTTAATAAACATTACTGGCAGCAGGGAATTCTTATTTGTCAGGATATTAAAAAGAATGATCCGTACAAACGTCCGATAATTGTAATTTCAAGCGAGTATGTTGAGGATAAAATAAGAGAATTCTATAAAGCCGGCGCTAAAAAGTTTTTAGTAAAACCTTTCGGAAGAAGTGAACTTAATAAAGTATTGGAAGAAGCTGCCGGATAATCACTTCATCTTATATAACTGCCACCACGGAGTTCTTGGGGATTCATGATGTTCATGATGGTAACCAAAAAAGTAACAACTTAACATTGCCCACAAATGATTTTTCTTCTGAGTCCTTGCATTATGAGGCAGCATTGTTTCAGTGTGCGGGTATCGATGCGGCAGATAAGTCCCGAAAAAGAATAATTGGAATGTTCCAAGGAAGGCTGGAATAATCCAGAACATTATAAGAGTTAAATCACTGAACCAGATATTCAATATATTAAAAGCAACTGCCATAATTATTAGCTGGGTAATAGTAGTATATCTTTTCATAAACATTCCCCACCATAAAAAAAAGTTTTGTGATTTTGTGTAAAAATCCGGGTCACTTTCTTCACCCGGATGCTTGTGATGCAAAAAGTGATTTTTTATAAGTTGGTTATAAGATAAGCCTGCAAATAAAAAAGTTGAAATCATCCCTATAGCTTTGTTAAAGCTTTTATTTTTACTTACAGTTCCATGCATTGCATCATGTCCGGTAATAAATAAACCTGTATATAAATAGGCTTGTATTAAAATATGCAGATAGAAATATGCTGAAGAGAAATTAACTTCGACAAAATTTAAAATGTATAATAGATGTACCAGCCACATAGTTACAATTAGTAAAGCAATTAGAATTCCCATAATATCATCTCATAAATAAATTTAGAATAATGAAAAACGTAAACTGTATCAGAAAATATTCTTTAGAAACACCAGGTTTAAAATCAGGCTTTATTTTAAGTAAAACAATTGAAAAAATAAAAGCAATTAAAAACCAGGCTAAGTAGTTTTGTAATGGTACTGATATTTGATCCCATTGCCAGTAACCAAGATTTATAGCAACGGGTTCAAGGAAATAATCGAACATTACAGAAAGTACAGCGGTAGACAAAGAAATTAAAATAATATTTTTTGAATAAGATTTACCGATCGAAATTGCTCCGAGAATTACTAATACCCAGTTAAAACCAATAATCAAGGGAACCTCAAAAACCTTAAATCCCAAAGCTGGTCCATAATTGTAACCTCCAAACACTAAACCGGTTTTAACTCCGATAACTTCCAGTAAAAATGTGATTAAGTAAGTCGTGATTCCCCAAAACAAAAATTTATGATCTGACGGCAAAAAAGATTTATATGTTACAACCCCGCCTGTTAACAGTAAAGTAAAGGGAGTTAAAGTAATCATAAGGTTCCTGGTTGATGGAATCAAATGTCCGACAATGCCGACGAAATACATAATTACTAAAAATAAAACTTCCTTATTGTTATTTAAAAACGGCGACCTTTCCATTCAATTTTTCCGGTTTTTGAACTGATTACTGAATTAATTCCTATAAAAAACATAAAAAGCATTTGTAGTGGATGAAGTATAATATTAAAAGCAATATTCTGTTTACTTATTATTGAAATAAAAACTCTTATTAAAACTATCAATAACAAAGGAATAATGTATAATGTGCTGGAAAATACCAAAGCAAACGGCAATAAGAATATCACAATGAATAAGGTAATCATCATTAAAAACACAAATGAATTTATGCTGAATCCGGGATAGAAGTTTTTAGAGAATCCTTTTTTTGCATCACTTAATCCATTGTACATTTGACAGAAAATTAAATTTCCGCCAAGCATTGTTTTAATTTTAATCTTCCTTGATTTACATATTCTGGCGAACTCCATATCTTCAACCACTTTATCCTGTACTGCCTTATGTCCGCTAATGTTAAAATAAGTTTCTCTTTCCCAGAACATAAACTGACCGTTAGCTGCAACAAAAGATTTTTTCCGGCTTGAATAAACTAGTCTGAGCGGCAGGAATGCAAGTAACAACCAGTTCATAAGAGGCACAATCATCCACTCACCAAAAGATTTTATTATTTGAGTCGAGAATACAGAGATCAATTTAGCTTCTGCATTATTCATCTCTGCTAAAGTAGAAGAAATTGTTTCTTTTTCTATTCTAACATCAGCATCAAGAAATAGCAGATAATTGCCTTGTGCTTCATTGGATAGTTGATGACAAGCCCAGTTTTTACCAAGCCATCCTTCCGGTAAGTCTTTTCCGTTGATTAGCTTTATTTGTTTGTTTCTTACCTCGTAGTCCTCTACAATTTTACCGGTCTTGTCGGTTGAGTGATCATTTAGTACTAAGATCTCTAAAGGGCTGTAATCCTGTGCTAACAAATAATTCAAGCATTTACTGATATTATTTTCTTCATTTCTTGCCGGAATTAAAACAGAAACAAGAGGGTTAGTTTCATTATTAAAACTAGAAGTTCCTGCAACAGGAGCGGTAATTAAGTTGTAAATACTTACAAGCAAAATAAAAGCAAGGCTAACTGTGATTATCCAGAATATTATCATTTATCAAATAAACTTACTTTTTCAGTATTTTGATATTTAGCATCAAGTTTAGCGACAAGCTGGTTGTAACTATCTGAGAAAGACTGAAAATTGTCCATAACAGTTTGAGCGGGAATCATATTTCCCATCATAGCAAAAAGGAACGGTTTTCGTTCATTTGAGTGATGTATTTTAAAAGCAACTGGCAGAACATCGGTTTCAATATTTACTTTTTCAGTAATTTTTTTCAATCCTTCTTTAACTGTCAGAGGTCTTTTTTCATAAGGTTCAATTTCTCCCTGAGGATAAGTAACAAAATAGCTGCTATCACTTACTATCGAGGAAGCATAGTTTATACTTTCAATTATGCTTTTAGGACTTTGCTGATTTATTGAAAATGCTCCTAACTTTTTGAAAAACGGATATCTTTTTAGCTGCTCTTCGAGCATCATAATATAAATTTTTCGGGTACTTAACTTTTTCATCAGGTAGTAGATGAAAAAACCATCCCACCAGGAAAAATGATTCGGTGTAATTATTAATCCTTTGTTGTTGTCAAGCTCAGGAATATTACCAACCAGATAAAAATCTTTAAAATCTTTTTTAATGATATTATTCAGGTAAATATCAAAAAAAAAGTAAGCCCATTTCTTATGTTCAGCTTTTATCATTTTATATCTTTTTTAATTAAGTCACTTACAATTTTACCTGATAAAATAACAAGGGGAATTCCACCGCCGGGATGAGCACTCCCACCGCAGAAGTACAAATTTTTATAAGAGCGTGATTTATTTGGCTGTCGTAAAAATGCAGCATTCCTGTTGTTAGAGGAAATTCCATAAATACTACCGCGATAGCTGCCGGTTTTGTTTTGAATGTCTAATGGAGTAAGAATTCTTTCACCGGTAATATTATTTTCAATATTTATTCCTAACACAGAAGTTATTTTATCAACAATTCTTTTTCTGGCAGATTTAATCTCATCACTCCAGTTCTGTTCATTTATATACGGGGCATTTACCATAACAAACCAGTTTTCTTTTCCTGCCGGAGCGTCATCCTGATTAAATTTGGATGAGATATAAATGTAGATCGTGGGATCTTTGGGAATTATTCTTTCTTTAAATATATCTTCAAATTCTTTTTTATAATCTGTTGAGAAGATAACGTTATGTACTTCAAGCTGTGGATGATAAGCATTGATAGCCCAGTAAAAAACTAATCCGGAAAGAGATGGCTCTAATTTTTGATATCGTTTGGATTCAAATGTTTTATTGTCATTAAGAAGTTTTTGAAATGTTGTGTTAACATCAGAATTAGAGATAACAGCATCAAAATTGTATGTATTATCACTTGTATTGATTGTTTGAACTGAACCGTATTCAGAAACTAAAGATTTTACCTCAGTATTGAAATGGAAATTAACGTTTTTCTTAAGTGCCAGTTTATAAAGTTCTTGAGTTATTTGATGAATTCCTTTTTCAGGAAGAAAAGCACCAAGATTATACTCAACGTGCTGAATGATATTTAATGTAGCCGGCGCCTGATAAGGATCTGAACCGTTATAAGTTGCGTATCTATTGAATAGCTGGATCGTTTTCTCATCCGAGAAAAATTTTCTATTGCTTTTATCCATTGTTCTGAACGGATCAATCTGATTAATCTTAAACAATGTTTTAACGGCTCTTGCTTTAAAATAAGTATTTATTTGTGAAGGAGAATTAAACAAAAATAGTTCTGCTGTCAGGTCATAAATGTTTTTGCAGTAATCAAGATAATTTAAGACCGATTCCTTTTTATCAGAAGTCTTTAATTCAATTTCGTCAGCAAACTTGTTAGTGTCAGAGTAAGCATTAAGAATTGTGGAATCAGAATAAAAGTATTTGCAGATAATATCCATTCTATAAAGCCTCAGATAATCACTTAAATTCTCACCGGCTTCTGTAAATAAGTCTTTCAGAACGAAGGGCATTGTAAAGAGGGAAGGACCGGCATCAAATCTGAATCCGTCAAACTCAATGGATGCTGCTTTACCTCCGGGATAAGAATTGCTTTCAAAAATTTCAACTTCATATCCTGAAGAAGCGAGTCTTATTGCTGCTGATATTCCACCTAAGCCGGAACCAACTATCCCGATTCTCTTTTTCACTTTTTCCTCAATAAAGTTTTTCCAAGCTCATAAAACAAAATCCACAATGCGATCATTGAGAAGGAATAAATAAAATCTTCAAGTGGAATAGTTGTTATTCTTATATTCCAAAAAGCTTCAGGGTTATATGTAACAATTGGAACAGAAGTTAGTATATAGTTAACAATCAGGAATGGAATATAGGTTATAAAAATTGTTATCCAGAAGTTTCTTGAGGTAATTAGTCTGTTATACAAAAAAGAAATCAAAAAGAATGAAGCTGCATACAACGAAACAGTTAGTGTGTAATGCTGAAAATTAAAGATGTATGCATTTATCAAAAGTAAAATTACGGGAACAGCAAGATAATATCTGTTTATGCTTAACCTTTTGTCTTTAATATAAAAATTAACGGTTTCATAAATGAAAAGGCAGCTATAGGGAACTGTAATAAAGAAAAGTATTTCTTCCAACGGCAAGCTGAATAAATAAATACCGGTAAGGTAGTCTGGATTAAAACCCCAATCACCCCTGACTGTGGCTATTGAATCCCATATAATATAAGCAGTGCTTACAAAAACCAAAGAAAAGAAATAATAAGGCAGCTTAGTATAAAACCTAAGATTCTTTTCAAATGAAAGAACCAGAGGTATAGCTAAGATCATAATATTTATAAGTAGGTATTCGCTCATATAAAACAGAAAAGCCGGAAAATGACCGGCTTAAATTTATCAAAGTTATTCTTAATGTATTATGTGGTTTTTAGAATTTTTACTTCAATTAAAGATTTAATAAGTAAAGCCGTTTTGGTAAAGTTTGAAACCCTTACTCTTCTTTTCATTAACTCTTTTACCCTCATCTTCTTTATTTTCTTGAAGAGTACCAGATAATAGAGGTAAGCAGAATAAACACCGAGTTTAACACCGTTTGGAAGCCTTTTGATTCCTTTTAACGCTTCGGAAAATTCTTTATCAATTTCCAATTCCAACTTTTGCTTACTTTCATCGTCTATTTCGATTTCGTTGTCAACACCCGGAAGATAAATTCTTCCTCTTTCATCAATATCGCTTTTAATATCACGTAAAAAGTTAACCTTTTGAAAAGCAGAACCAAGTGCTTTTGCAGGTTCAATCAATTCAGCAAATAATTTTTTATTATCTCCGCAGAAAACCTGAAGACACATAAGTCCAACAACTTCTGCTGAACCGTGAATATATTGATTGTATTCCTGATGCTCATAGTATGCATTTGAAAGATCCATTTGCATACTATCTAGAAATGCTTTTATGTATGAATAGTCAATTTTAAAATTTTTTACAGTCTGAACGAAAGAATGTAAAATAGGGTTGGTGGATATACCATTCTTTATAGCTTCGTCTGTTTCTTTTCTGAAATCAGACATTAATTTTTCCTTATCGTACTCGTGGAATGTATCTACAATCTCATCAGCCAACCTAACAAAGCCGTAGATGCTGTATATGGCATCACGATACTGGGGTGCAAATGCTGAAATTCCTAAACTGAAAGACGTACTATAAGATCTGGTAACTATCTTACTTATTTTGTTTGATGTTTTATGATAAAGTTCCATAATCTTCTGCTATTCTTTGTGTAACTAGTTTAGAACTGATTATTACCATTGGAAGTCCTGTGCCTGGAGTAGTTGAAGCACCGACATAATATAAATTAGGAAAAACCTCATCTTTATTTTTGGGCCTGAAAGCCCCAACCTGCATAATTCCGTGTGCGAGTCCTAATCCTGAACCTTTGTAAAGATTGAACATTTTCTCCCAATCAACCGGAGTATAAATTTCTTTAACTAATGTATTTGCTTTTATATCAAATCCTGTTCGTTTTGATAAATCATCAATAATGTTATTAGCTAACTCCTCTTTATCATCCCAGTTGGTTTTGAATCTCCTGTCCGGAACGGGACAAAGGATAAAAAGATTTTCACATCCTTTCGGTGCACATTCAGTAACTGATTTAGAAAGTACGTTTACATAATAGTATGGCTTCTGCGGACTGATTGATGAAGTAAAAATCTTATCGGCATAGCCTCTGAAATTGCTTCCGAGGAAGTAGTTATGATGCATCAACTTATCGATTTTTCCGTTGACGCCGATATACATTGTAAATGGAGCTAAAGTCCATTCCATTTTATCGAGTTTCTTTTCTGAGAATTTTTCTCTTCCTAAAATTTGCCCTCTGAAAGATGCTGCATCTGAATTAGAAATGAAGATATCTGCAGTCCAGATTTTGCCATGATTATCTATTAAAGAATTCAGCTTACCGTTTGAGTTTGAAACACTAACAACCTCAGTGTTGTAAACGATCTCCACACCTTTTTCATCAAGAATTTTCATCATCTCTTCAACCAGACGATACATACCGCCTTTAACTTTCCAGTACCCGTTGTGTTTCATTTCAGTGTAGTTCAGCAAAGAGTATATTGCGGGAGTTTCAAAAGGTGTAGAACCAAGAAAGAATGCAACCAATGAAAAGATTACTCTTACTTCTTCTGATTCAAAATTCTTTTCAACTTCTCCCCACATTTTTCTGAAAAGATAAGGAAGATGTTTTAGGGGAACACGGGTAAGCTTAAAGAGATAATCAGCAAGGCTGTTATAGTTTGATTTAACTACTTTATCTTCTGTATCATGGAAAAATTCTCCGGCTCTTTGTAAATATTTTTCTACCTTTGCGGCTAAATTGGGTTCGAGATCCTTAAATTCTTCCTCGAGTTTTTTTAAGTCTTTCCATATACTATAAGATCTATCCTTACCTTCAAAATACACCTGATACAAAGGATCTAATTCTTCAAGTTCAACAGGAGTTTTAATTCCAACACTATTAAATAGTTCATCAAGCTCATAACTCATACTCATAAAAGAAGGACCTACATCAAAAGTAAATCCATCAATCTTAAGCTGATTTAATCTGCCGCCGGGTTTTGAATGCTTTTCAAGAATTGTAACTTTATATCCTTGCGTAGAAAGACGTAAAGCTGTTGACAAGCCGCCTAATCCACTGCCTATTATTATTACTGATCTACTGATGTTTTTTGTCATATTGTTAAAACTAAATTTGGGCTTATTAAGTTCCTTATTTAAGTGTTATTTTAAATTATAAGTATTATTTTAAGCAGTTATTAACACTTAAATTACAAAATTATATGACAAAAAAGTTTGGTGCCGGAATACTGTTAATAAACAGCAATAATGAATTATTGATGCTATTAAGAGATAATATACCCAACATTCCATTCCCGAATATGTGGGATATTCCTGGCGGGCAGATTGAACCGGGCGAAAACCCCGAAGAAACTGTGAAAAGAGAAATGATTGAAGAGATGAACCTTGAATTAGGAAAAATTAAACTATTTAAAGTTTATGAAAGCGAAGATCTCATGGACAGTGTTTTTTGGAAAAGAATAGATCTGGAACCCGATAAAATTGATTTGAAAGAAGGGCAAAGAATAGCGTATTTTTCCCGGGAAGAGTTGTCACAATTAAAACTTGCATTCAACTACAATTTAGTGGTTGAGGAGTTTTTTAATTTTATTTCCAAAAGCAATGAGTAAAATGCAGAAGTATCTTCTGATAATTGGAGCTGTAATAATTTTGCTCGGACTGTTTTGGCCATTTATTTCTAAACTTCCGATTGGCAAACTACCGGGCGATATTATTATCGACAAACCCAACTTTAAACTTTACATACCTGTTACAACAATGGTGATGATCAGCATAATTATTTCTGTGATTCTCTGGTTGTTCAGGAAGTAAATTAATTTTAGCAGTTATCATTTTTTCCCTAACTAGAATTCTGTTCTTTATAATCTTAAAATAATGATAGGAGTCGAATAAAATTTTATTTTTAGTGTATCATTGGCGGTAAAGTTTTACATTTATTTTTTAAAGGAACACTTATGAAAAACTACTTCAGAAATTATCTGATTATCCTTTTTTTTAGCTTATTTCAGTTAAATATACTTGCTCAATCCGGTAATGAATTGACCGGCATTTGGGAAGGAAATCTTGTCATAAATCCTTCCGTTGAGTTGCCTATAGTCTTTAGATTTGAAATGACTGATGAAGGCGGCTACGAATGTAAAATGGATAGTCCAAGCCAGAGCGCGAAAGATATTCCAACCGAATCAGTAACATTTATTGATGATTCTGTTATTGTAGACGTAAAAGTAGTTGCAGGAAGCTTTGCAGGTAAAATTGATTGGAATGCTTCAGAAATTACTGGCAAATGGAGTCAGAGCGGACAATCATTTGATCTTGTAATAAAAAAGGTTGAAAAGGTAACTGAAATCAATCGCCCTCAGGAACCAAAAGAGCCCTTTCCTTATATCAGTGAAAATGTTTTTTTTGAGAATAAAACAGAGAAGATTTTTTTAGCTGGCACACTGACTTATCCGAACGAAGGAAGTAATTTTCCTACTGCAGTATTGATCAGTGGTTCAGGCCCACAAAACCGGGATGAAGAGCTTCTTGGTCATAAGCCATTTCTGGTTTTATCGGATCATTTGACAAGAAACGGATTTGCAGTACTCAGATTTGATGACAGGGGAGTTGCTGAATCGGAAGGTGATTTTAGTTCTGCCACCTCTGAAGATTTTGCAAAAGATGTTTTAGCTGCTGTTGAATATTTAAAGACGAGAAATGAAATAGATCATACAAAAATCGGACTGATAGGACACAGCGAGGGCGGAATAATAGCACCGATGGCGGCAAATCAAAATGATGAAATTGCATTTATTGTTTTATTGGCTGGAACAGGATTACCGGGTGAAGAAATACTCTATCTTCAATCCAGATTGATTGAAGAAGCAGGTGGAACAGCGGAAGAGGACATCCAAAAAAGTCTGGAATTTTCCTCAGTGATATATGATGCCATAAAAAATTCAGGAGACTTAGTTGTGGCAGAAAAAAGAATTAAAGAACATTTCTGGCGTGAGTATAAGGAAATGACTGATGAAGATAAACAGAAAATTGGTGATCCTGAGTTATTTCTTGATATGCAACTAAGAGTAGCTCTTACACCATGGTTTAAATTCTTTTTAACTTATGATCCGGCACCCGCACTTGAAAAAATAAAATGTCCGGTTCTTGCAATCATTGGAGAAAAGGATCTTCAGGTGCCGCCGAAAGAAAATCTTCCGGCAATTGAAGAATCATTAAAACGAGGCGGCAATAAAAATTTTACAGTGAAAGAATTACCCGGTTTGAATCACTTATTCCAGGCAGCAGAAACAGGCTCTCCGCTTGAGTATGGAAAGATTGAAGAAACAATGTCGCCGGCTGCATTGGATACTATAACTAAGTGGCTTCATGAGAACATTAAATAGTATATTGTCATTTCGACCAACGGGAGAAATCTAAATGAGTTTGGTATCACTTAGAAACGAAATTAAATCTGTTTCAAACCCTGATAAAGCAAAATTCCTTCAAAGGTTTTTTAAAACAGGAAAAGGTGAATATGCTGAGGGAGATGTTTTCCTTGGTATTGTGGTACCGGTTCAAAGACAGATAGCTAAGAAATACAAAGAACTTTCCTTTATTGAATTGAAAGTGCTTATAACCTCTAAGTATCATGAGGAAAGATTAATTGCTTTACTCATTCTCGTTGAAAGATTTAAAAAAGCAGATGAAAATGAAAAAGAAATTATTGTAAAATTTTATCTGGATAACCGAAAGGGAATTAACAACTGGGATTTAGTCGATCTCTCCGCTCCCAAAATTCTGGGTCAATATTTGATCGATAAAGACCGAAAAATTCTTTTCAGATTTGCAAAGTCTAATGACTTGTGGGCAAAAAGAATAGCAGTTCTCTCAACATTTGCTTTCATTAGGAATAATGATTTTGAAGATGCACTAAAAATATATGAAATACTGGTTAATGATAAGCACGATCTCATTCATAAAGCAGTCGGCTGGATGTTGAGGGAACTTGGAAAGATTGATCTAAAAGAAGAGGAAGAATTTCTCAAAAAACATTATAAAACAATGCCGCGTACAATGCTGCGTTATGCTATCGAAAAATTTCCTGAGAGGAAACGAAAAGCATATTTGGAAGGAAGAATATGATTAAATACTTTTTGATACTATCGCTTATTTTTTCAATTAAGATTTTACCTCAGGCAGTAGTTTATCCTGATTCAATTGTGTTTCCTCAAATGTTGACAGGATTCCCGGACAGCATCGGCATCTCAATTGTTAATCCAACGGATGAAACTATAGAGTTTAAATTGAAAAACCTTAAACCGGTTTATAATTTATCCGACACTTTATTTTTAATCGGACCAAATGACAGTAATATGGTCTGGATAAAATATTCTCCCGCTCAGAATGTAATTGATAACGATCTGCTTTTAATTACCGGCAGCGACAGCACTATTGGTAAAGTGTTAGCATTAAAAGGTTCGGCAATTTTTGGCGATGGTTATGATGCAGCAACATTTAATCTTTATGATGTCCAGTTAAAAAATGCTTTGACACAATTAGTGAGCGGACATACTTCTCTTGGCTATAACCTTGCAAGAGATAAAATGTTTATGGAAATTGATAATAAACGAGTTAACGGACAGGGGGCATCCCAAAATACAGTTGAATGCGTATATACCGAAAGACTGGCTGTCGGTTACACGGATAGAACAGATGCATTTAACAATTATAATTTTAACACTGAACATACCTGGCCTCAATCTACATTCAGTCAGAATGAACCGATGAGATCGGATCTTTTTCATTTATTTCCAACTGATGTAAATGCAAATGCAATAAGATCAAATTATCCATTTGGTAATGTTGTTTTAGGTGTTACATGGGATTCTGCAGGAAGCAAGCTTGGCAGAAACTACCTGAATCAAATTGTATTTGAACCGAGAGATATTCATAAAGGCGATGTGAGCCGTTCAATGTTTTATTTCTTGATTCGGTATCCGCAAAACTACGGCGGATTTTTTACACAAGTTCAGGAAAATGATTTCAGGCAATGGAATATACTTGATCCTGTTGGACCAATTGAAGCAGCCAGAAATAATGCAATAGCTTCACTTCAGCAAAGAAGAAATCCTTTTATTGATCATCCGGAATTTGCGGATAGAATTTTCAGTTTTGCGACAAACAATCCTGGACCGGTCTTAGCTGAATTAGACCTGCTTCCACTCAAAATTAATTTTGATTCAACAGCTATTGGGGATTCTTCATTTCAATTTCTTTATTTAATTAGCAAAGGAAGTGCTCATCTTACAATTGATTCAATTACTATATCCGATAACAGGTTCACTGCAGATATTTTTAATTCTTCAGTTGAACCTTATTCATATCAAAAGCTTTCGATAAAATTTGAGCCTGATTTAATTACCGACTACACAGCAACTTTGACAGTGTTTTCAAACGGAGGACAGAAGCAAGTTGTTCTAACCGGAATTGGGAAAGACAATACTGTGGGTGTAGATGAAGAATTATTTACGCCAATTGCATTTTCACTTGAACAGAATTATCCAAACCCTTTCAATCCGGCTACAGTAATCCGTTACCAGGTTCCTGTTAGTAGTTTTGTAACATTAAAAGTTTATGATGTACTTGGAAGAGAAATAGCCGTGCTTGTTAACGAAACAAAAACAGCAAGACGTTATGAGGTAAGTTTTGATGGATCAAAACTATCAAGCGGAACATACTTCTACACAATAATTGCTGATGGATTTGTTCAGACGAAGAAGATGCTGTTGGTGAAATAAGAATAGCAGTCAAATAACATTTGTCATCTCGACGATTAGAATGAGGAGAGATCTTATTCGTTCACGTGATTTCTCTCTTCGTTCGAAATGACAGGACTCACTTGTCATTTCGAGGAGTTTACGACGAGAAATCTGGTGGAGACTACTTTTAGATTTCTCCCTCTGGTCGAAATGACAAGTCGTTTTGTCATCTCGACGATTAGAATGAGGAGAGATCTTGTTTGTTCAAGAGATTTCTCTCTTCGTTCGAAATGACAATGCGTTTTGTCATCTCGACGATTGGAATGAGGAGAGATCTCGTTTGTTTAAGAGATTTCTCTCCTCGTTCGAAATGACAAGAAGAGAATATTTACTGTTGTGAAGAACCATTTCTTGACAATATGCTGCTGTAAAAAACCAATTCGTGACAATACCACAATAATTTCCAAGTTTCTTTTTACTTTCCTAAGAATTACATTGCTTAGTAAATTATAAATAAGTTATTTATAGGAATTAAAAACGTGAGAAAACGGTGCTCAATAAGAATATTATTAAAAAAATATCCGTACTCACTCTTACTCTTTTTCTTACTCTGCACAGCAAGCTGCAACACAACCGAACCGCCCGATCCACCACCGGGAGATATAGTTTACAACACAATTATTCTTACAGTTGAGTGGACAGATTTATACCGCATAAAAATTAAATGGAACAAATCGACTTTAGATACACTAACACCATTTACCTATAGACTTAAACAAACGGATGAGTCAGGCAATCAGACAACAAAGGATTTTATTATCACAGGAACAGATACAAGCTATGTAGCAGGAGAACCAGATAGTCTTCAGCCCGGAACAAGGCTTTGGTTTAATATTGAAGGATATAATGCAGAAAATAAATTAAGAGACACCAGCCAAACAATAACTGCCCAGACCCTGCAACCAACCAGCCACAACATTGTATGGACGATAGATACACTTGGACAACCCGGGGATTTGCTTTACGATATCTGGGGACTTGATGAAAATAATGTTTACGCGGTGGGTGGTGTACATATAAATGGAGAAGTGTCTGGCATAATTAAATGGGATGGAATAAAATGGAATCTCTTCACTTCCTTCGATGGTATTAAGCAAGGAATTTTTGGATTCGATAATGATAAAATATTTGTAGTAGGAGAATTTTCAAATAGGGGTGTAGTTGGAATTTGGGACGGTATATCCTGGACTCAATTTAGAAGCGAATATTTCCTTTCAAAAGGAGATACGGTTTACCCACTACGCTCAGTCTGGGGCAGCAGCCCTGATGATGTTTGGGCTGTCGGGGCTCAGGGTACAATAGTTCATTGGGATGGAAGTGAGTGGGAAAAAATTCAATCACCAACCTCTATGTATTTGATAGACATCTATGGTACATCAAGCAGAAACATTTATGCTGTTGGCGCTACATTGACCAACGAGTATGAATTGCTCCACTTTGATGGAAATAACTGGAAATTAATTTCAAATCAGATACCCATCAGTGCAATGATGTTCAGGTCAATTTGGATAGATAAAAGCGGAAGCGGTTTTATAGTTGGCAGCAGAGGACTTCACTATAATGGCTCAACGTGGAGTTTAATACCAGATAATAGATTTGTAAGGTTACAGAGAGTAAGGGGCTCGGGAATGAATAATGTTTTTGCTGGCGGTCAATACGGAAATCTCTTGCATTATAATGGAATAGAATGGACAAAGTATTCAGACTTGGAAGACCTTTCAAATTTCAGTGAAATGAAAGGAATAGCAGCATTTGAGAACAGTGTAATAATAGTAGGATATAACTTTAACGGGGCACTAATCTGGCACGGTAGACGAAATGAAAAGTAATTATAAATGTTAAACCTCCGAAGTGTGTGAAACCACGAAGGTTTAAATGAAATTAATCCAGCCAAACACCAAATAAAGTTAAATACATATACCGGTAAATATCCGTGTTATCAATTTTGCCTTTCATTCTTTCGGAGTTTAAGCCGTGAGCACGGGCAACAACAGAGCCGGTTACATCACCAAAGCAAGACCATACAATTCCAAAAGGGAAACTGTTTCCGTATTTGTCCGGTGCAGTCATAAAAGGTAAAGTGCCCGTTCCTTCTCTTCCGTCCATTGGTGCTCCGTTTCTGTCAGTCGGCGGTAATGGTTCATTGGGATCGAGTTTTGCAACTTCGTAGCCGCTTACTTCAAGTCCGCCTGCTTCACTGTCGGAGGCAGTAACAAGCAAAGTGTTAGGATGTTTATCCATAAATTTTAATACTTCGCCAATAGCTCGGTCTGCATATAGCAGTGCTTCAAGCTTTCCGTTAGCATTGTTCTTATTTCCAAAATTGTCGGTACCTTCTTCTTCAACAACAAGAAAGAATTGTCCTTTCTGGGATAAAAACTCTACTGCAAACTTTGTCATTTCATTAACAGTTGGGGCAGAAGGATAGAAGTTTGGAAGTCCGGCCGCTATTAAATCTTCTTCCGTCTTGCCATTAAAAGTGCTTCTTGCTGCAAATACTCCAAGTATTTTCTTTTCATCATAAGAAGTGTTCAATAATTCTTCTCGGGTGTAAACTACTTTATATCCATTCTGCTTAGCCCATTCTATCAGATTTAATCCATCAGTTCTTTTTCCTTCAGCGGAGTGTCTTCCTTTAGTTCCTTCGGGTAATAGAAAATTTTCACCGCCGGAAAAAATCAGATCCGCACCGGATTGAATAACATCTTTGGCTATTTCTGTATAGTTGCCCCGTTTTATGTTACTCGCAACAAAAACAGCACTGCCGGGCTCCTCAATTGAACCGGAATTAATAACTCCTGTATAAATTCCTTTTTTCATAGCTTCCTGCATGATGCTTAATCTTTTTCCGGACTGCGAAACAGGAATTTCATTATCAATCATTCCAAAGTCAGCCACATCAGCTTTTACTCCATAAGCATGAATAGTTGCACCGGCATTAGACGATGCAGTTGCCCTGTTCCTGATATGTCCCTGGTATAATCCAATACTTGAAAGCTTATCCCAGTTTAGGTCGCCATCCGGACCAACAGTAAGCATACGCAGTGCATTCCAATCCGCTAAACCAGTTCCATCGGGATGAATAAAAATTACATTACCGGTTTGTGTTTGTGAGTAAATTGAAACCTGAAGTAATAATATTACTGAAGTTATGAAGATAATCCCCTTCATAGCAGACTCCTGAATTCAAATTGAGAAATAACTACAAAGCAAAAATAAGTATTTTATTTTTTATAGAGTGTTAAATAAATGTTAAAAGTATTTCTCCTTTTGTTGAAAAAATTTCAGATAGAGCTTTGCAGCACTCCATCAAAATCTTTACACTAATTCAACATAAGCTTGTATGATAAAATCAAAAAGGTCATTTTTATTATAAAAATTTTTATTTTGTATTAAAACACTATGGGGTTAAATTTCGCAGGTTATTTAAATCAATGCTTTTACAATAAGGAGTTTATTATTAATGGCAAAGAAAAAAGAATCGATTTTTTTTACAGATATAGAGGATCCATCAAGCTTTTCTCTTTCAAATCAATTTACTGAGCACCTGGAGTTTTTTCTTGTTAAAGACAGGAATACAGTCACGGGGGATGATGCATATTATGCGCTCTCGCTTGCTGTTCGTGACAGACTTGTAAGAAGATGGCTACGTACCCAATATGAGTATAATATAAAAGATACTAAAAGAGTGTATTATCTCTCACTCGAATATCTTATGGGTCGTATACTCGGCAATGCACTTGTAAATATGGATTATTATGAACAATGCCGTGAAATTTTATTGCGCGATGGATATAACCTTGAAGAAATAATGGAATACGAAAATGATATGGGATTAGGCAACGGCGGTCTGGGGCGTCTTGCATCCTGTTACCTCGACTCGATGGCAACTCTTCAGCTTCCCGCTTTTGGTTACGGAATAAGGTACGAATATGGAATATTTAAACAGGAAATTGAACACGGTCATCAGGTTGAATTAGCTGATAATTGGCTGGCCGGCGGGAATCCGTGGGATATTTTAAGGAGAAAACTTCAATACAGAATCAGCTTTTACGGTAAAGTTGAGACAAAGGTTAATCCCGATGGAACTTTTTCCTTTGATTGGGTTGATACAGAAGACGTGCTTGCTGTTGCTTATGATGTGCCCGTTCCCGGTTATAGAAATCAGACTGTAAATAATTTAAGATTATGGCAGGCAAGAGCTGCGATGGATTTCAGCTTCATCGATTTTAATAAAGGAAACTATGTTGAAGCCGTTTCGCAAAAAAATGATTCTGAAACAATATCAAAAGTGCTTTATCCAAACGATACTTATGTTGAAGGAAAATTTTTAAGATTAAAGCAGCAGTATTTCTTCGTAGCAGCCACTCTGCAGGATATTATCAGAAAATATAAAATCAATCATAAAACTTTTAATAAGTTCGCTGAGAAAACGGTTATTCAGTTGAATGACACGCATCCGGTAATTGCAATTCCGGAGCTGATGCGCATTCTTATGGATATTGAAAAGCTTAGTTGGGAAAAAGCATGGGCAATTGCTTCAAAAACATTTGCATATACAAACCACACAGTGGTTCCGGAAGCACTTGAAGAATGGTCTGTTCCAATTCTGAGCAACCTGCTTCCCCGGCATATGCAGATAATTGAAGAGATCAACAGAAGATTTCTTGAAGAAGTAAAAAAGAAATACACAAAAGATGAAAGAATTCTCCAAAAGTTATCAATAATTGATCAAAGCGGTGAAAGAAGAGTAAGAATGGCAAACCTTGCTATTGTAGGATCAATAGCGATAAATGGTGTTGCAGCTTTACACACCGAAATTATTAAGACACGGATATTCAATCATTTTTATAAACTCTTTCCTGAAAAGTTTGTTAATGTAACAAACGGAATTACTCCCCGCAGATGGCTTAAAACTGCAAATCCGTTTCTATCAGAGATAATAACCGATAAAATTGGTGACAGGTGGGTTAGCAATCTTGATGAACTTAAAAAATTAGAAAAGTACATTAAGAACAAAAATTTCCGGGAAAATTTCCGCAATGCAAAATGGCTTAACAAAAAATTATTGATTCAGCACATAGAAGGTGAACACGACATTAAAATTAATCCTGAATCTATGTTCGATGTTCAGATTAAAAGATTTCACGAGTATAAACGCCAGTTGTTAAATGTGCTTCACATTATTACTCTTTATAACCGTATTAAAGACAATCCGGACATTGATATGGTTCCGCGAACAGTAATTTTTGGAGGCAAAGCCGCACCGGCATACTTTGCTGCAAAAATGATCATCAAGCTTATCAATAATGTTGCTGATGTAATTAATAATGATACGGATGTTGGCGACAAACTCAAAGTGGTTTTTTTGAAGAACTACTCTGTTAGTTTAGCTGAAAGGATCATTCCGGCATCAGATCTATCCGAACAGACTTCAACGGCTGGTTTTGAAGCTTCGGGCACAGGTAATATGAAGTTTGCTTTGAACGGAGCAATTACAATAGGCACAATGGATGGTGCCAATATTGAAATCAGGGAAGAAGTCGGTGAAGATAATATCTTTATATTTGGTTTGCATGCAGACGAAGTGGTTAAGCTTAAAGAAAGCAATTATAATCCGTCTGAATACTATCGCAAAAATAAAAATCTTAAACGTGTTATCGATTTAATATCTTCAAACTACTTCAGCAAGAAAGAACCGGGAATTTTTGATGATATGATACGAGGACTGATGACAATTGATTACTATTGCTTGTTTGCTGATTATCAATCTTATATTGATGCGCAGGATAAAGTGAGTGAACTTTATGGAAATCAGGAAGAATGGACGAAGAAAGCAATACTTAATGTTGCCAGAATCGGCAAGTTTTCCAGTGACAGATCAGTTAAAGATTACGCAGAAAAAATATGGAAAGTAAAACCTGTTAAGATCAAAAATAACCTGGATTAAATGTATGTGGTTGTATAAACTATTTCTTTTCTCTTTGTGTTACATTTGTTTTTCCTTTAATATATCTGCACAAAAAAACACTTATTCATTATCTGATCTTAGCTTTTTTAGCGGGCATTGGACAGGTGAGGCATTTGGCGGAACAGTTGAAGAAGTTTGGTCAGAACCTTCAGCTAATGCAATGATGGGAATGTTCAGACTTCAATTTGATGGTAATGATAAACTTTATGAATTTCTTCTTATTGAGAAAACTGATGAAGATATAGAAATGCGGTTTAAGCATATCAGAAGGGGGTACAAGGAAATGGAGGATGAACCCATCATTCTTGTTCTTAAAAATGTGACAGAATCTTTTGCAGAATTTGCTTCTGAAGATAGTTCGCTAATTATTAAATATAATTTAGTAAGTGCAAATTCACTTGAAGTTGAATTAATAAGCATCAAACAGGGTTATACAGAAGTAACACCAATTATTATGAAAAGAAAAATTAAATAAGGATATAAATGGATTACGAAATAAATCCCAGAACGAGAGTCGGGCATATACATTTAACGGTTTCTAACCTTGATAAAGCATTAACATTTTACAGGGATCTGCTCGGCTTCAAAGTCACTGCAAGATTTGGGAAGAACGCAGTGTTTCTTTCCTCAGGTGATTACCATCATCATATCGCTCTGAATACATGGAATGGTGAAGATGCTGTACCACCTCCTAAGGGTCATACCGGACTTTATCATTTTGCAATAGTATATCCGAACAGGGAAGAACTTGCAAGAATATTTAAGAGAATATGGGAAAAGAATTTTCCTATAGAAGGTGCATCTGATCATGGCGTTTCAGAATCTGTTTATCTTCGGGATCCTGATCAGCATGGGGTAGAGCTTTACTGTGACCGTCCTGTTGAAGAATGGCCGAAGGATGAAGATGGAAATCTAATTATGGTTACAAAAGCACTTGATGTTCCAAACCTTCTTTCAGAATTGGATAAAATTTAGGATAAAAACATGCTTGACTATCTGAGAAAAATACTTTCACCAACAATTGAAAAGCCGGAGCTTCCGTCCGATCCGCCAGACAACAAAGCCGTAAAAAGAAAGCTGGAAATAGCAACTTGTGCTTTATTTGTGGAGCTAGCTAAAGCGGATGGCGAATTCACTGAGGATGAAAGGAACAAAATCATTAAAGTGATGAAGCAAACATTTAATTTAGAAGACGAATGTGTTAATGACCTGATTGAACTTTCTGAACAGAAAATTAAAGAGAGCATTAGTCTTTATGAATTTACTTCAATTATAAATGATAAATACTCTAATGAAGAAAAGTTTGAACTTATAAAAAATCTGTGGAAGCTAATTTACATTGATAAAACACTGAATATGTATGAAGATCACCTTGTAAAAAAGATTGGAACGATGCTAAATCTTGATCATAAGAAAATTATTGAAGCAAAACTGATTGTTAAAGAAGAGATTGGTCTTAATTAAATATTCTATGCGGGTATATGGATTAAGTAAAAGATATCAATTGTTAATTTATTAATCCAAATACCGCATACATTTAATTATCAAAACCTTTAGTTAATAACCGAACGGTTACTTACCAAGTTCAGCTTCTAATGCTGAAATAAGTTCAGAATTTGTTGGATCAACTTTAGTGGAATATCTGGCTGCTATGTCACCATTCTTTGCGATAAGAAATTTTTCAAAATTCCATTTGATATCACCCTTATCAACAGCAGAACTGTTCGTAAGTCTTTCATACAAAGGCGAACGCTTATTTCCATTTACTTCAATTTTATCGAATAGCTTAAAAGTTACTCCGAAGTTTGCAGTACAAAATTCTGCTATTTCTTCATTAGTGCCGGGTTCCTGTCCCCCGAATTGATCACACGGGAAAGCAAGAATTTCAAATCCCCTGCTATTATACTTATCATAGATTTCCTGCAGACCTTTATATTGTTTTGTATAACCGCATTTACTGGCAACATTTACAATAAGTAATACCTTACCTTTATAATCAGCCAGTTTTATGTCCTTACCATTCATATCTTTAACCGTAATATCGTTTATATTATTGTTCATATCTTCTCCTTTCCTGAGATTTTTATTATCCGCATTTGCGTTTGAAGTTAGAAATAATCCTAATCCCAAAATTGAGATTATAAATAAGGTCGATAAAAATATTGCCTTCATAGATTTCTCTTTTTATATAACAAACCGAATTATAAATTGATTAGTTCAAGATTATTGAAAAATAATATTTATTTGGAAAGTTTTGAACGGTAGATATCCATCACAATGCAGGATGTAAGCTGAGTGGGGCTGATTAAACTCATTTTTTTAAAGATTTGAAGACCGGCAAACTGTCCTAAAAAGAAGGCAGCAACAAGAACAACATAAGAGTTTATTTCGAACTCTGTTCCGGATATTAACCTGATAAGAATAATAACAGGCACCGGCAAATGAATGGCTAAAAACCATTGAAGCGAAAACCGTTTAACATTCGCCCGCCAATATCCGAAAGGTATATTGAGAATCAGTACAATAAATGAAATCAGAATAAGGTTCATTAAAAATTAGTGTTTTGAAAACGAACATAAATAAAAGATTTTTTATAAAAAATCCAGTTGAAGAAGTAAAATTGAATTTGCGGTAATACTACTTAAAGTTCAGACCTCTATTTTTTAAGCCCCTCCTTAGGAGGGGGTTTTAGGGAGGCTTTTCTAACTCATCAATGCGGCAATAGAGGCAGTATTTACAATGTCGTCAACACTGCAGCCGCGGCTTAAATCGAAGAATGGTTTTCTTAATCCTTGAACCATTGGCCCAACTGCTTCCGCACCGCCTAATCGCTGAGCAATTTTATAACCAATATTTCCTGCATTGAGGTCAGGGAATACAAGAACATTTGCTAGTCCAGCAACAGAACTTCCGGGTGCTTTCTTTTTACCAATTGATTCAATAATTGCAGCATCAAACTGAAGTTCACCATCTACCTTAAGATCAGGGCGTTTTTGCTTTATAATATTTGTTGCTTCAATTACTTTATCTGCAAGTTCGTGTTTTGCGCTCCCTTTTGTTGAAAAGGATAACATTGCAATAAGAGGTTCTTCACCTGTAAGTTTATAATGATTATCAGCAGTTGAAATTGCAATGTCTGCAAGCTGACCCGCGTCCGGATCGGGAACAACCGCACAGTCAGCAAAGTTATAAGTCTTATCAGGGAACAGCATTAAGAAGAAGCTGGAAACAATAGATATTCCTTCAGGCATTCCGACAATCTGAATACCGGCTTTCATTACATCGGCAGTTGATGCAAACGAGCCCGCCACACTTCCATCAACCATTCCTTCTCTTAACATCATTGCTGCAAAAAACAGGTCACGTTTCATTGATTCCTTTGCTTGCTCAGCAGTCATACCTTTTTTCTTTCTCAGTTCATAATAGATGTTTGAGAAATCATCAAACTTATTATGTTTTGTATGATCAATAACTTTAATTCCTGTCAGATTTACACCAAGCTTATTGGCAGCCTCATTTATCTTCTTCTCATCTCCTAAGGTTACAACAGAAACAGTTTTTTCTTTGGTAAGTATTTCCGCCGCTTTTAGTACTCTTTCATCGTGAGATTCCGGTAGTATAATGGTTTTGTTAAGCTTTGATGCTTTTGTTTTCATCTGGTTTAATAATTCGAGTCCCATAGTATTATCCATAATTTGAAAAATTTGTTCATCAAATTTACTAAAATGTAAAGTAAAGGTTGAGGAATCGTATCACATTGGCTGCTATATATTATTTTTTTCAATATGTTTTTATCCTAAATTTATTATAAGAAGAACACTCAAGCACTTGTTTCAATTAAGCATTATATTAGCATTTAATTTTATTTTCTTTTAAGCATAAAAAGACTTAATTTTCGTTGTTTTTTTAAGCTAAAACGGATAAATTCACAGCCTTAATTTTGTTATGATTGCGGAAAATTTAACCCGAATTCGTGAAAAAATCGCACTTCATTGTGATAATTCCGGCAGAAATGCCGATGATATAAAACTGATTGCTGTTACTAAATATTTTGGTACTGATATAATTGAAGAAGCAATTTCTGCGGGTATAACAGATTTTGGTGAAAATAAAGCCCAGGAACTAAATCTTAAATACGAAAAATTGGGTAATAAGGTTACGTGGCATTTTATTGGCACATTGCAGAAAAACAAAGTTAAGTACGCTGTTAAAGCAGCTGAGCTCATCCATTCAGTTGATTCTATTGAATTAGCTGATGAAATTGATGCAAGAGCAGGTAAACTCAGCAAGATCCAGAAAATTCTATTGGAAGTAAACACATCTTCAGAAGAAAGTAAATCGGGTTTGATAACAGAAGATGATGTATTCAGGCTAGCTGAACAATGCAACAAAAAAAATAATTTGGAGCTTAGTGGATTAATGACAATGGCTCCTTTTACTGATGATGAAAAGGTTATACGAAACAGTTTTTCATCACTTAGATCACTTAAAGAAAAATTATTTAAAAATGGATTTACCAAAATAACTGAGCTTTCTATGGGTATGACAAATGATTATGAATTAGCAGTTGACGAAGGCGCTACTATGCTTAGAATCGGCTCGGCAATATTTGGTGAAAGAGATTATTCAAAAGATTGGAGGGAAATATGAAAATTTCCCCTGTAAGCATTAAGCGGCAGGAATTTGCAAAAAAAATGCGCGGATACGACACTGAAGAAGTTCAGGCATTTCTCGAAAAACTTGCTGATGATATTGATGAATTGCAGAAGGAGAATGAAGAACTATATCAGCAGGTTGAAACTCTTAATGAAAACCTTTCAGAATTCAAGAAGATTGAAAAGAACCTTCAGGATACTTTACTTAAAGCACAAGAGTCTTCAACTAAAACAATTGAATCCACAAAAAAACAAGCGAGTCTTATAATAAAAGAAGCTGAACTAAAAGCATCGCAGATAATTGAAAAAGCACGTGAAAACGCAAATGATATTCGAAGCGCTGTTATCAATCTAAGGGAAGAAAAAGATCTTATTATTGCCAAGCTTAAAGCAATAATTAGTTCACAAGCACATTTACTTGAAATGAAGGTTGAAGATGCAGGGGAGGAAAGAACGGCTTCCCGAAAGGAAGAACCTGCACAAAAGCTTGACATCGACCTTGATGATATTATTGATAAAATACTCTGATTAACATGAGTAATCTTTTAGCAAAAATAAATGAAACAGTAGCTGTCATTCGTAAAGAAGCAAATGATGATTACCCTGTTGGAATAATACTCGGTACGGGTTTAGGCGGCCTTGTTAAAGAGATTGACATTGAAAAAGAAATAGATTACTCTGAATTACCTTATTTTCCGTTATCAACCGTAGAATCACACCACGGAAGATTAATACTCGGAAAAATCAACGGTAAAAAAGTTGTTGCAATGCAGGGGCGTTTTCATTTTTATGAAGGCTACTCAATGCAGCAGATTACTTATCCGGTTCGTGTTATGAAATTTCTCGGGGTAAAAACTCTGCTTGTTTCAAATGCCTGTGGTGGAATGAATCCAGATTACCGCAAAGGGGATTTGATGCTGATGAATGATCATATAAATCTTCTGGGTGATAATCCACTCATAGGAAAAAATGAGGATGAACTCGGACCAAGATTTCCGGATATGAGTGAACCATACGGTCTGGAATTAATTGAACTGGCAGAAAAAGTGGCTGTAGAAAATCAGATAAAAGTACATAAAGGCGTTTATGTTGCAGTACCGGGTCCAAATCTTGAAACAAGAGCAGAATACAGATTTTTGCGTGAAATTGGTGCAGATGTGGTAGGTATGTCAACTGTACCGGAAAATATAGTTGCTAATCATATGGGCATAAAAGTTTTAGGAATTAGTATTATTACAGATGAGTGTTTTCCGGATAGTCTGAAGCCGGTTATTGTTGATGAAATAATTGCTGCTGCAATGAAAGCAGAACCCAAAATGACGTTAATTATGAAAGAAGTAATTAAGAGGTTGTAATGTCGGCACTAACAAAAAAACTTTCGAACTATGGTGCTGTACTTTTAATAGGTGTTTTAATTTTTGCATCAAACTTTCTCGATACCAATATTTTTGTTTTTGGTGAAAATCACTTTGCAGTTTGGTTTGTGCTGTCTATTATGTGCTTTGCCTGCGGATGGTTCATTAACCGAACTCTTGGATGGCAATATGGCGGCAAAGTTGTTTTTGCTGTAACAATAGGTGTTTCCTTTCTAAGCATTTTTATGATAACTTTTTTCAGAGAGTACTTTGCTTCGAGTGAATTGCTTTTCGAAAATATCATTCTCTACACTTTAAGAAATATTACTTTGGGAGCTATGGGCTTTTTCGGAATGGCAATCCAGCAACTTCTTGGTGAAGATAGGGAAGTTGTTCTGCTCAGAGAAAAAGTAAAAATACTTGAAGAGATCAGATACGATCGTAATAAAGAATCTGAACTTGAATTGAAAGAGGCACAACTGAAAGCTAAAGAAATTATGCTTGAAGCCCAGTCTCAATCAAAAAATATGATTCTGAAAAAAGAAAGAATTGAAAAAGAGCTGAAAGAGTTTATTCATGCGGAAAAAGAATTAATCAAAAAATACGAAGAGTTATAAATTTTCAGTTAAAGGTTGTTTTAAGTCAGATGTTCAAGCAGAATCCTGAAAAAGTCGGTTATCCGAAGTTAGAAGAAGAAATACTTAAGTTCTGGAAAGAGAATAAAGTTTTTGAAAAAAGCGTCTCATCCAGGAATGAAAGTAAATCGTTCACTTTTTATGAGGGGCCTCCAACAGCAAACGGCAAGCCTGGTATCCACCACGTTATGGCCCGTACACTTAAAGATCTTGTGTGCAGATATAAAACATTACAAGGCTTCAGGGTTGAAAGAAAAGCGGGCTGGGATACTCATGGACTTCCTGTTGAAATTGAAGTTGAAAAATCACTCGGTATAAAACATAAAAGCGAAGTTCTTGATTACGGTGTTGAAAAGTACAATGAAGCCTGCCGCAAATCTGTTTTTACTTATCTTGATCTTTGGGAAAAAATGACAACCCGTATGGGTTACTGGATTGATTTGAATTCTGCCTATGTTACTCTTACAAATGATTATATCGAGTCTGTCTGGTGGGCATTAAAATCATTGTTTGATAAGGGACTTATTTATAAAGATTATAAAATCGTTCCGCAAGATCCTAAATCTGAAACGGTGCTATCTTCTCACGAACTTGCTTTGGGCTATAGGGAAACAAAGGATCCTTCAGTTTATGTATTATTTAAACTTGTTGATGCCAATGAACATATTTTAGTATGGACAACAACCCCCTGGACGCTGATCTCAAATGTTGCTCTTGCCGTCGGTTCGGATATTAATTATGTTAAAATTAAATTGGATGATAAAACAATTATCCTGGCAAAAGATCGTCTTGCAGTTATTGATAAGGATTATGAGATAATCGATGTGTTAAAGGGAAAGGATCTTGCCGGAAGAAAGTACGAGCAGCTTTTTAACTACTGCCAGGTTGATAAGGATGCATTCTATGTAATTGAAGGTGATTTTGTAAGCACAGAAGATGGTTCTGGTGTTGTACATATTGCTCCTGCATTTGGAGCTGATGATTATGAGATATCTAAAAAATTTAATCTTCCAATGCTCCAGCCGGTTACGAGAGGCGGTGTTTTTACCGACGAAGTAATTGATTTTGCCGGACAGTTTGTTAAAGATGCTGATGAAGGCATCATCAAAAAAATGAAGTTGGAAGGCAAACTCTTTAAAAAAGAAACAATAGTTCACTCCTATCCATTCAGCTGGCGACACACTGATGTTCCTGTAATTTACTATGCACGGGAATCATGGTTCATTAGAACAACAAAAATCGCTAAACGAATGGTTGAACTTAATAAAACCATTAACTGGCAGCCGCCCGAAGTTGGTGCAGGCAGATTCGGTAACTGGCTTGATGAGAATAAAGACTGGGCTTTATCACGGGATCGTTTCTGGGCAACTCCGCTTCCTATATGGGTCAGTGAAGATGGAGATATGTTTGCTGTAGGAAGCATTGAAGAACTGAAGCAGGGTTTCTATGAAGAAAACGGAAAAAGATTTCCTCTCACAGAAGTTGAAGAAATTGATCTTCACAAACCGTTTGTTGATAAAGTTTTCTTTGAGCGGAAAGGCAAAATATTTAAAAGAACTCCTGAACTGATTGACGTATGGTTTGATTCCGGCGCAATGCCTTTTGCTCAATACCATTATCCGTTTGAAAATAAAGAACTATTTGAGAAAAAATTCTTTCCATCAGATTTTATCTGCGAAGGAATTGATCAGACACGCGGCTGGTTTTATACCCTGCACGCAATAGCTACAATGTTGTTTGATAATGTTGCATTTAAAAATGTAATTGTTAATGAGCTTATTCTGGATAAAACCGGAAGAAAAATGTCAAAATCAATCGGCAACTCGGTTGATCCTTTCGAACTCTTCGATAAATACGGTGCTGATGCTACAAGATGGTATCTTGTTACAAATAGTCCGCCCTGGAAGCCTACATTATTTGATGAAGAAGGATTACTTGAAGTACAAAGAAAATTTTTCGGAACGTTTTATAATACATATTCATTCTTTGCACTTTATGCTAATATAGATATGTTTAACTTTAGTGGTGAAATGATACCATATGAGGAGAGACCTGAGATTGACAGATGGATAATTTCAAAACTTAATTCGCTTATTTCAGAATATGAACAATTGATGGATCAATACGAGGTTACAAAAGCAGCAAGGGCTGTATCAACATTTACTATTGATCACCTTTCAAACTGGTACGTGAGAAGAAGCAGAAGAAGATTCTGGAAATCTGAAATGAACAGGGAAAAACTTTCTGCATATCAGAGTCTTTATGAGTGCCTCATTAAACTTGCAAAACTTACTTCACCTTTTGCTCCTTTTACTGCTGAGGAGATTTATCAGAATCTTAATAAAGTAACTAAACTTGAAAAATACGAATCTGTTCATCTGGCAGAATATCCCAAAGCCGGGTTTCGTGAATCTGAATTAGAGGAAAAAATGGATGTGGCTCAAAATGTTGTTTATTTGACACGAGCAATGAGAGCTAAAAATAACCTTAAAGTCCGCCAACCATTAAGAAAAATTATGGTTGTTCTTGATAAATCTAAACAGGAATCTCTTCTCAAAATGAAAGATGTAGTGCTTGAGGAAGTAAATATTAAAGAGTTAGTAGTACTTAGTGATGACGCTGATTTTGTAAATAAATCCGCTAAAGCAAATTTTAAATCAATAGGTCCGAAATTCGGTAAAAAAGCCAAAGCCGTTGCTGAAGCAATTAAAAATTTCAATAAAAATCAAATTAGGTTGATTGAATCAGACCGACAGATTAATTTGAATATCGAAGGAGAAGAAATAATTGTTGCAAAAGAGGATGTTGAAATCATAAGCACTGAAATTACCGGTTGGGTTGTTGAAACGGAAAGCGGAGTAACTGTTGCAATTGATAAAGAACTTGATGAATCTTTAATTTCAGAAGGTCTGGCTAGAGAGTTTGTTAACAGAATTCAGAATATGAGAAAAGATGCCGGTTTTGAAGTAACAGATAAAATAAAAATAGTTTTTAAAGGCAATAATACTTTAATTAATGCGATAAATAATTTTAATCAATACATAGCAAATGAAACCTTAGCAGAAAAAGTCAGCATCGATGACCAAATGAACGGCGGATATAAGCAGGATTGGAAAATCGGTGAATATGATTGCTCAATTCAAATAGAAAAGGTTAATTCCTAGAAGGAGGTCCGTTATGGCAAAAAAAGTTGTAAAGAAAACAGCAGCTAAAAAAACTTCAAAAAAGAAAGCACCCAAAACAAAGGCTGCCAAAGTAACAAAAAAGACAAAAAAGAGAGCAACGGCTAAAACCAAACCGGTAAAGAAAACAGCTGCTAAAAAATCTACACAAAAAAAAGCTGCTCCTAAAAAACAGGTAAAAACAAAAGTTGCAACTAAAAAGAAAACAACAAATAAACCTGTTAGAAAGAAAAGTGCAGTAAAAGCAAAGAAAACCGCTGTTGCAAAAAAACCGGAATCAAAACAAAAAATTGTTAGAGAAGTTCCCCGTAAAGCTTTAAGAAAGAAAAAGAAAGTTGAGGAATCTCAATTTATCAGTACCGCAGAGTCAAGAGCTGAAGCTTTAAAGAAAATTAAGGGTTATGGAGAAAAAGATCTTGAACATTTCAGATCTATTATTCTTGAAAAAAGAGATGAAATTATTGAGCAGCTTCAGAACTTAAGAGACCAAATGTTAGATCCAACAACAGGTGAATATATAAATGAAAATTCTCCTTATTCACTACATATGGCCGAGCAGGGAACTGATGCAATGGAAAGAGAAAAAACTTTTCTTTATGCTCAAAGAGAAAATAAATTTCTTGGATATCTTGAGGATGCTTTAAAGAGAATTGATAATGGTACATACGGAATTTGTGTTGAATGCATCGAAGAACCTCAGCACCTTTGTGACACTTGTCCATTGGTACCAAAAGCAAGGTTAGAAGCAGTGCCACACAGCCAATTGTGTTTACCAATGAAGCAGAAACAGGAAAAAAGATAATTAAAGGACTTAATTGAAAGTATTATATCTCTCGTTCATCATTGTAATCTTTGATCAGGTTACAAAATTAATCGTTAAAGGTTTTTCAATTCCATTTCTAAATTTCAATTACGATGGTATGTACATCGGACAGACCATACCTGTTATTGGTGACTTTTTCAGGTTCACCTTCATTGAAAATCCAGGTATGGCATTTGGCTACGATCCGGGAAGTGCGTTCAAATTCTGGGTTACACTATTTTCACTTTTAGCCAGCATCGGCTTAATTATTTATATTTATATTATAAGAGATAAAAGTTTAAGTCTGAGAATAGCAATTGCTCTCATTCTGGGAGGTGCAATAGGAAACCTTATAGACAGAATGTTTTACGGGGTTATTTTTGATTATGCACCTTTATTTTACGGCAGAGTGGTTGATTTTCTTGACGTTGATTTTTTTGATTTCACTCTTTTTGGAAAGAGTTATAATCGATGGCCGATTTTTAATGTTGCAGATGCTGCGGTTACCTCAGGGGTTCTTATTTTAATTCTGTTCTATCGTAAACATCAGCGCGAAGAAGATGAATTATCTGCAGAATCCAAAGTTGTTCCCGAAAAGTTAACCGGTACTGATACATCTGCCAATTCTGTAAACACAATTAACAATTTTACTGATGATTTAGCTGCGGATAGTCCAGATAGTTTACCTGATGGCAAAACTAATAACGGAAAAGAAATACAGGATTGAAGTTCCTGAAGGCAAAACGAAGGAAAGAATAGATACATTTCTTACCAATCAAATTGAAAATGCCACACGATCTAAAGTTCAAAAACTAATATCAGATTGTATGGTATTTGTAAACGGGAAAAATGTAAAATCAAACTACCTTGTAAAACCATTCGATATCATTGAAGCCTCCCATCCTATTTTACCAAGACCGGATGAAACTGAACCGGAAGAAATACCGCTTGATATTGTTTATGAAGATGATTACCTGATTATTGTAAATAAACCCGCAGGAATGGTTGCTCATCCTGCATATGCAAATTATACAGGCACACTTGTTAATGCACTGCTTCATCATACAAAAAAACTTTCAGCTTTAAATCAGCCCGGAAGACCGGGTATTGTGCACAGAATAGATAAAGATACAAGCGGACTTTTAGTGGTTGCAAAAGATGACTGGACACACTCAAGACTTGCTGCACAGTTTTCTAAGCACGCAATTGAAAGAGAGTATCATGCTGTATGCTGGGGAAAATTTGACTCACCAGAAGGCACTATTAATAAGAAAATTGCAAGGAGTAAATCTGACCGTAAAAAGTTTACTGTCAGTGAAAAAGAAGGTAAAGAGGCAATAACTTTATATAAAGTGTTAGAACAATTTGTGTTTACATCCTATATTAAACTTAATTTAAAAACCGGCAGAACACACCAGATAAGAGTTCATCTTGCTGGTTTAAATAAACCGATCTTTGGAGATAACACTTATGGGGGTAATAAAATACTTTTCGGAAGCGATCTTCCGGGAATGAAAAGCAGAGTTCAAAATCTTCTGGAAATAATGCCCCGCCAGGCGCTCCATGCAAAAACTATTGGTTTTATTCATCCGCATTCAAAAGAATTTGTCCGGTTTGATTCCGAACTACCTTCAGATATGAAAGAACTTTTAAACAAACTGCGTAAATCATAATCAACAGTCTAATTATTTTTATATTTGTATATCAAAATGATTTACCTGATTACCGGAGAACCTAATGCTTCATATATATAATACGTTAACTAAGAAAAAGGAAGAATTTATTCCATTAGATCCGCCTAATGTAAAAATGTATATGTGCGGTCCTACGGTTTATGACTACTTTCATATCGGAAATGCAAGATCCTTTATAATGGCAGATATTTTAAGAAGATATCTTATTTATAAAGGATTTAAGGTCACCTTTGCTATGAATCTTACCGATATAGATGATAAGATCATTAAAAAATCAATTGAAGAAAAAATTGATACAATTGCAGTAACTCAGAAGTACATTAATGCATTCATGGAAGATGTTATAAAATTAAAAATCAAACGTGCAGATATTTATCCTAAAGCAACAGAGCACATTGAAGATATAATTAATATGATAAGAACTCTTCAAAATAAGGGGTTAGCTTATAATAAAAATGGAAATGTTTTTTATAATGTCAGCAAGTATGAACAATACGGAAAGCTAAGTGGAAAAAACCTGGATGAGCTTGAATCCGGTTCAAGAATTGAAGTAAATGAAGAAAAGGAAAATCCGCTTGATTTTGCATTATGGAAAAAGGCAAAAGAAGGCGAACCTTTCTGGGAAAGTCCCTGGGGTAAAGGTCGTCCCGGCTGGCATATAGAATGCTCAGCTATGAGTTGTAAACATTTTGGTGAAACTTTTGATATTCATGCTGGCGGTAATGATCTTATCTTTCCACACCATGAAAACGAAATTGCCCAAAGTGAAGGAGCAAATTCAAAACCGTTTGTTAAGTACTGGGTTCACTTCGGATTTTTAAATATTAATGATGAAAAGATGTCGAAGTCCCTTGGTAATTTCTTTACAGCAAGGGAAGTTTTAAACAGATATTCAGCGGAAGTTATCAGAATGTTTTTTGCTCAGGCATACTATCGCGGCCCATTAAATTTTAGCGATGATCTTCTTTCCTCTGCAGAAAAAGGCTTGGAGAAGATTAATAATCTGGTGTTCAGAATTAATAATGAGCTTGTAAACCCCAAACAAGGAACAAATCCGGATTTTAATATTGAATACTACCGCCAAAGCTTTGAGAAAGCCATGGATGAAGATTTGAATACATCCCAGGCAGTTGCAGTTATTTTTGATTTTGTCAGAGATGTTAACCGTATTATTGCTGAGAATAAGGCATTAGATAATTCTTTTTTCTTGTTTATTAAAGAGTTTTTAACTGCTACAGCAGAAGAAGTATTGGGTATTCTTTCGTTCGACACTGATCAAATATCTTCTTCAATTGAGAAGGAACTTATTGATCTTATAATTACGATCCGGATAGATGCCAAAAAACAGAAAAACTTTTCGTTGGCTGATAAAATAAGAGATGACTTGAAAACCCTTGGAATTATTCTGGAAGACTCCCCAAACGGAACAACTTTCAAAAAAGTTACTTAGAATTTGAAAAATTACTATTCTATATCTGAACATGTTTTTACCGGTGGAAGAGAAGAGTTTGCCTACAAACTTAGAATTAGCAAACGTGCAAAAAATGTTCAGCTCCAGGTTACTCAACAGGGAGAAGTGCAGTTGGTTTTACCTCATAGTTTAAGGACTTTTAACCACTCTTCCTTCATTCATTCAAAATATGATTGGATTCTAAAGCATACCAGACTAAAGCAAAACAATAAGTTTTTATATCTGGGTCAACCAATAGCAGTTGAATCAAATTATGATTTATTTGCAAAAAAGATCAGCTATAATTTTGATAGCCCTGTTCTTTGTATAAATATTCCTTCAACTCTTAATCATTCATTAATTCATCTTTTTAATAATTGGCTGCACATAAGAGCTTTGGATTATATTACCCGGCGATGCATTGAACTATCACAAAGACATTTCTTAATTCCTGAAAAAATTGTTATCCGCAGACAAAAAACAAGATGGGGAAGCTGTTCCGGTAACAGGGCCTTGAGTTTTAATTTCAAGTTAATGATGCTTAGAATAGATATAATTGATTATGTTATAGTTCACGAACTCTGTCATTTAAAAGAGTTAAACCATTCAAGTAATTTTTGGCATCTGGTTGAGGAAATTCTGCCCGATTATAAACAATTGAGAAAAGAATTGAAGCAATCTGCTATCTAAAATTGAAAAAACAAATACTAAAGGTTAAATTGTCAGTAATAATTTTCTGATATTAGTTAAAACTAAAATATATCTAATAAATGAATTACGTAACCGTAATATCAGATTTAAATATTCTTAATAATATCCTCCCGTTGAATACTTTTCTGTTTATTGATGCAAGTAATCAAGGTTTAATAATAGCCATCCTTTTTACTGCGCTGGTAATTTTACTATTTATGCTTTACAGATTGTTAAGTGAAAGAAGATCGGCCCAAAAACTTAAAGAGGAAGTAGACGCATCAAAACTTGAAATTGTAGAAAAATCTGAAATTAAAAAAGCATTATTTCAGGGTAGTATAGAACCTATAATAATCTTTAATACAAAGAATCTTATTGTTGATTATAATAAATCTGCCGAAGATTTTTTTGGTTATAATTTCTTTAAGCTGATAGGGAAAGATTTTTTGGCTAATAAATCCTTTAATCATAAATTTCCTGAGTGGCTGAAATCATTTAAAAAGGGTGAAGGCATTTCAGGCTTTAATACTTTGGTATATCTGAACTCCGGTAAAACTGTTCCTGTCAGCATATCAATCTCACCTATTTTTGATATTAACAAAGAACTTACCAATTTGTTTTTCTGGTATAGAGATGTAAGTAAAGACTACGAATTTCAAAGAGCATTGCAGCAATCTGAGGAAAGTTACAGAAAACTTTTTGAAAACGTTAATGATGCAATATTGGTTTTAAGAAAGAGCGACAGGCGAATTATTGATGCCAACAACCTTGCTTTTGAACTCTACGGTTACAAATACCTTGAACTTATAAATTCAACCTTAGCAATTTTATCTGTCTCCGTTTTCGATGAATATAAGCTACTTGATGAAATTGTTGGCGGGCAGAAAAAAACCATTGAGTCAATTCATAAGAAAAAAGACGGAAAACAAATTCACATTGAATTGAATGCTTCAGTGCTCAACTATAAAGGTGAAGATGTTATTATTCTTGTGACTAGGGATATTACTGACAGGAAAAACTTTGAAGCAAAACTTCAAAAAAATATCAAAGAAAAAGAAATACTGCTTAGAGAAGTTCACCACAGAGTTAAAAATAACATGCAGCTTATAACCAGTTTGCTTGATCTTCAGATCAGTAATACAAATGAAGAAGAAACAAAAAAGAATATTCTTGAAAGCCAAAACCGCATAAGAGTGATGTCTATTGTTTATGAAAGATTGTATGAATCTATTGATCTGCATACAATTAATACACAACAGTTTGTCCAGAACATCACCAACTATCTTTACCAGGTTTATAACGGAGCAAAAAAAAATATTCGAATAAATTATTCTATAGACGATTTTGAAATTGATATTGAAACTGCTGTACCAGTTTCACTAATAATTTGTGAACTCGTAACCAATTCTTTGAAATATGCCTTTCCGGAAAGTTCTTTCTCAAACACAATAGAAATTGAATATAAACAAACGACCTCAGTCCACAATTTAAAATATCCTTATTCTATTATAGTTAGAGATAACGGGGGCATCTTTCCTGTTGATTTAAATCCTGATTCCTCAAATTCACTTGGGCTGCAGTTGGTTTACATACTTGCCAGACAAATAAAAGGAGTAGTTGATTACAACTTCAAAAACGGTACAGAATTCAAAATTGAGTTTAAAGGAGCCTAATCCTGTTAAGCATTAAAAATATATTGATTGTTGAGGACGAGATGATTGTCTCAAAAAGTCTTGAAATGCGTCTGAATAATGCTGGTTTCAAGGTTATAGCAGCAGTGAATACAGGTGAGGAAGCAATTCAAATATGTCAATCATATACACCGGATTGCATACTTATGGATATTAAGCTTTCTGGTGAACTTGATGGCGTTCAGACAGCGGCAATCATTAAAAGCAAGAAAAATATTCCTGTTATATATCTAACAGCATTTGCAGATGATGAAATACTTGAAAAAGCTAAATTTACCGACCCCTTTGGCTATCTATTAAAACCTTTTGATATCCGTGATCTTAAAAAAACTATTGAAATTGCCCTTTATAAACATAACCTTGAAATAAAGTTACGACAAAGTGAAGAAAAATTTAGAATTCTGTTTAATCATTCGCCACTTGGAAATGTTCTCTTTGATCAGCAAGGAAAAATTGCCGATGTAAATCCTGCTTTTGTTAAAATGATTGGTTGTTCAAAGGAACAGTTGATCGATAAAAGTCTTTGGAAGATATTATATGGTAAGGAAAAAGTATTTAATAGAGATAGCCTAATAAATACTCGTAGTATTGAAACTCATATAAATAGTCTGGACGGACAAAAGAACTGGCTGAAGATTTCCTTTTCTTCAATCGATTTGCCACAGGCTGCAATTAATTATTTTCTCGGTGTTGCGGAAGACGTAACTGTACAAAAGTTGAGTGAAGAAATTCTTAAAGAAAGTGAAGTTAAACTAAGAAGAATGGTTGAAAATTTACCAGCAGGGGCTGTTTATCTGGATGATAAATCATTTTATTTTAATACAGAAGTAGAGAATATAACGGGATATAAAGCAAATGAAATAAGTGATCTGAATCAGTGGTTTGAAAAACTTTTTCCCGGACAAACAGATCAGGCCTTAAATTATTATAATAATGATAAACTGGATAAATTTAATTTAACACGTATTATTGAGATAACCAGAAAGGATAGTGAAAAAAGAAAATTAGAGTTTGTTGCTCATCTTTTTTCATCCGGTGAAGTATGGATATTAAATGATATCACACAAAAAGTAAAAGCTGAAGAAAAGCTTATTAAATCACGAGATCAGCTTAAGAAGCTATCAGAACATTTACAGGCGGCAAGAGAAGAAGAAAGGGCAAATATAGCCAGAGAAGTACACGATGATCTTGGGCAATCTCTGACGGCATTAAAAATGGACCTTGTCTGGCTTAAAAAAAACAGGCTGATAGGAGAGGAGCTTTTATCAGAAAAACTTGACTGTATGATTGATGTAATAAACCAGACTATTAAAACAATTCAAAGAATCGCTACGGAATTAAGACCAAAACTAATAGACGATCTTGGTTTAGTATCGGCAATTGAATGGCAAACCCGCGAATTTCAAAATAAGTCCGGAATAAAATGCAAAATTAGTCTTATCGATGATTCTATTAATCTGAATAATAAAGCAAGTTTGACCGTGTTTAGAATTTTTCAAGAAGCTTTAACAAATATTGTAAGGCACTCTAATGCCGATTCAGTGGAAATCAAAATAACATCTAATAATAAAAATTTTTATCTATCTATTCATGACAATGGGGGAGGAATACCAAAGAATAAACTGGATGCCAGTACATCTATAGGCATTATCGGTATGAACGAGAGGGCAGATATTGTTGGAGGACACCTTATAATTAACACCGATTCAAAAAAAGGAACCGAAATCATAGTGATCATTCCAGTTAAGGAGAATACATGAAAATAATTATTGCTGATGATCATGCATTAATCCGAAAAGGATTGAAGGAAATTCTTCAACAAGTTGAAGGTCTTGTGTTATTGGATGAAGCTCAAAATGGTCCTGAGCTTTTATTAAAAATAGAAGAAAATGATTATGATATAATTGTACTCGATATTTCGATGCCTGGAAAGAGTGGACTGGATGTGTTAAAAGATTTACGTAATATTAAACCGGAAATACCGGTATTGATTTTAAGTGTATATCCTGAGGAACAATATGCTATACGGGTCTTGAAAGCCGGCGCTTCAGGATATCTTACCAAAGACAGCGCACCTGATGAGCTTGTATCTGCTATAAAAAAAATTGTAAATGGTGGTAAATATATTTCAGGTTCCCTTGCAGAAATGCTTGCATCCGAAGTTAAAGGCGGGGGAGTGATTAAACAACTCCACGAGAACCTTTCTGATAGAGAATTCCAGGTGATGAAAATGTTAGCTGTTGGAAAAACCATTAAGGAGATTTCAGAAGAACTGTTTCTTAGCCCCAAAACCGTTAGCACTTACCGAACCAGGATTTATGATAAGATGAAATTTGCATCAAAAGCTGAACTTACCGGCTATGCAATGAAAAACGGCTTAATTGATTAATTTCTTCGTTTTTCGTTGTTTTTGAGCATATTATTGTAGGTAAAATACCTACAAACGAATCATCAATATTACTATTCGATTGAGTTTTATCAATAATTAAGTTTGCTACGCAAAAGGAAAGTATTTAAAACCTTCGTTTTGAATTATGTCTCCCTTTTGTGGTTGATGATTAGTGGATGTGCCTTAGTAGTCCTCATTTGATGATAGCTTCCCTCCATCATTCAAAAGAACTACCCTCTCTGACTAAGGCACATTCTTTTATTTTAAACATGCCGCTTTAATTTTATCTGATTGTTCGTGTTTTTAATTTATTGAGTAGCGAAGTATTTATTCGCTGAAAATATTTCCTGCACAGAGTATATAATTCGGATCAAGAGTTCTTTTCAATTCACGCATCTGACTAATCACTTTGTTCCCCAGCATTCTTTCCAGGTATTCTCTTTTTAATTTTCCTACTCCGTGCTCAGCAGAGATAGTTCCACTATTTGCAACTGCTTTATCACAAATATCCAGGTAAAGTTTTCTACCGGCTTCATATTCGTTTTGATTCTTTGGAAGGATGTTAAGATGAATATGAGAATTACCAAAATGCCCATAGGTCAAAAAGTCCAGTTTCGAATCTACAGCAATTTGTTTTATCTCATGATAGAAGGAAATAAATATTTCATCAGGTACGGCAATGTCCGTTCCGAGTTTCTTAAAGTTATTGCGTGAAATATATTCATTAACATTTGCTGAGACTGCATGACGAAACTCTGAGATCTTTTCTCTTTCTTTATCGTCGGTAGCGAACCATACAGCATCTTCATTTCCATTGTGAGCCAATAGAATAGATGTCCACTTCTCGAGGAGTTTATCTTCGTTAGCAGCGTCAGCCTCCTGCTCAAGCCATACAGCAGCTTCTGAATCAGTAGGAAGATTGGGAAAATCTGACTTCAAAAATTCCAATGCATTCTGATCAAAAAATTCCAATGCTAATGCATCAAGTTCATCTTTCAAATTATTTCTTCTTGAATTGTAAGATATGATTCTGGCATCATCAATAAATTTTAGCGCATCCATTTCCTTGGTGAAAAAGAAAACTGCAGATATAACTTTTTCTGGCAGTGGAAGTATTTTTAATTTGATTTTAGTAAAAATACCAAGTGTGCCTTCTGAACCTACGAATAAATCTATTGCATCTAAATTTCTTGAAGTAAAATATCCGGCAGCATTTTTGGTTAATGGCAGATTGTTTTGCGGAAGTTTGAGAGTATAATTATTTGAATTAACAGAAATTAAATTAAGCACATAATCAAAAGCTAAATTCCTTCCGCGAATAAGATAAAGTTCATCTCCGTTTGGTAATATAACTTCAAGTTCTTCAACAAATGACCTGGTGGGACCATACTTAAAAGTTTTTGCCCCGGATGCGTTGGTGGCAACAGTTCCACCTATGAAACAGTTCTTTTCAGTGGGATCAGGCGGATAAAAATATCCTGAGGTTTTTAATTCACTAAGAAATTCAGTGAGTAGTACTGCAGGCTCAACAATGGCATAACCATCTGTTGTATTTATCTCAATTATTTTATTCAGTCTTTCGGTAGATACAACTATTCCTCCCTGTGGAACACGTGCACCTGTAAGTCCTGTACCATTACCTGAAACCGTAACTTTCTGCCCGGAAGAGTTTGCTTCCTTAAGAATAGATATCAAATCATCTTTACTTCCCGGAAAGTAAACCGCCTCGCAGCTTCCCTTAAAGTTTGATGCATCGCTAAGAAAATTCTGTATTTCTTCCTGATCAGTTTTTTTTAACATCTTTTGTCAGTTATTCTGAAGTTTACGAAGCAATAATAAATATTCTTTTTGTTTATCCAAATCCTGTAAAATATCTTCGTTGCGTTTAACACTTTCATTTACTCCGAATAATTCAAGTAATTTATCAATGGCGTCAAACATATTAATCACCGGATATCCATGATCTCTTAAATAATGAATGAGTTTTAGGGTTTTAAATGCATCAAACCAGAACTTTTTCTGTTTAATTATCTGCTGATCTTTTAAATCCTGTAAACAAATTTTTTTCCAGAACTGTTCAAATTTATTCTCATTAAGGAAATGGTATAAGTCTGTACTTATCCTCTTGACCTCCGTCAAAATGGGTTTTAAATTCGTTTTATTCAGGGAGTCAAACAATAGAAGCCATTTTTTAAGTATGACAAATGATTGAGGGTTGTACAAAATATATTCGTTACGGACTTTTGCAATAAACCGGTTCACCCGCTGACCTGTACCGAAGGGAACACGAAAGGATGGTCTGGATGATGGATAAACACAAGTACTCTTAATAGAGTGGACTTTTGTGATTTTTGAAAGCTTCTCAAGAAAATAAAAATCTTCTGCAGCTTTTAGTTTGTTCATTCCGCCAATCTTAACGTAACTTTCATAATCACAAACTATTGTTGAACCAATTGTATGAAAAGCATAAGGAGAACCGGCATATTGTAATCCCAGTAAATAATATCTCAGAAACAACTCATAACAAATTATTGCCGCTGTATTTTCATTCATGTTATAAATATTATGTTCATAATTAACTACAGCCGCTTTGCAGGATTCTTTTTGAAAATATTCGGTTATTGCTGTTATATAATTTTTTTCAACAGTGCAGTCAGCATCGAGGCAGATGAATATTTTCTTAATTCTACTACTGTAGTCAAAATAGTTGAGGGCAATATCCATTCCAATCTTTCTTGCAAGACCTACTCCGCCATCTTTATCATTCATTTCTTTTCCAACTGTACTTGCATCAATAAAGGCTACCTGTAACTCCGAGGTAACTATTGAAATAGAATTTGTAATTGGAGTGTACTTAGATGTTAAATTATTAAGATATTCAATAGTCAGTTTATTGTTTAATTTTATGTCTTCAGAAACAGAGATAGTATTGTTAACAACAAATAGTATGAGAGTATCATTAAAATAAGTTGACTCGTTTTCTGATAAGGACAGAAGCAGTTTCTTTACATTCTCAAGTTCTGCCAGTGCAGGTATTACAATAATGCAGTTGTATAGTCTATTGGGAATCGGCTCTATTAACCAGTTACTATATTGATTTTTTTGTATATACTTTTGAAGAATCGGAGGGAATAAATTCATACATTCAACTGAAAAAATTAACATCTATTATTTTTTTTGCTTCATCAAAATCATTACCATTAATCCAGAAAATTTTAACCCCTTCTTTTTCCATTTTTCTGAACCATGTCATCTGACGTTTTGCATAGTTGTGAATAGCACTATTAAGCTTTTGAAACAGATCGTTATAATTTAACTCCCCTTTCAGATAAAATGAAATGTATTTGTATTCCAGTCCAAAAAACGTCAGCTTTTCATAACTGATACCCTTGTTAATAAGCTTTTCGACTTCCTCAATCATACCCTCGCTTAGTCGTTTCCTTAACCTTTCCGTAATTCGTTTTTTAATTTCTTCCCGCGGAAAGGAAACTCCCAGGTTAAATGAATTTATATTTTCATCAACATTATGAATTCTTTTAGAATCAGCAATAAGTATTGCTTCAATCATTCTGCTCCTGTCTGTAGAATCAGTAATGTTATGAAGTTTATATTTTTTAGACTTTAATAATTGTAATAACTGATCATCGTGAAGTGATTCAAGATCTCTAATTTTTTCATCTGATCGATCCGCTGCTTTTAATGAATAATTTTGAATAACAGCACTTAAATACAAACCTGTCCCTCCAACTAAGAAAGGAATTTTACCTAACATTTTGATTTGATTGTAAGATTTATAAAAAAGTTGTTTGAAGTTAAACAGATTAAATTCCTCTTTCGGATCAGCTATATCGATCAGGTGGTAATTTATTTTCTTTCCATCAATAAAATAATCATTGAGGTCTTTGCCGGTGCCTATATCCATTCCTCTATATACCTGCCTGGAATCTGCAGATATTATTTCACCATTACAGGAGTAAGCTAACCGTGCGGCTAAATGAGTTTTACCTGTGGCAGTGGGACCAAGAATTGTAATTAGATCGTAAGCCATTTAATCTTCCGCAATGGGAAGCATTATTTTAATTATGGTTCCTTTGCCTGCCTTGCTTTCAAAAGTAATAGATCCATTCATTAATTCGATGAGGTATTTTGAAATTGCCAGTCCGAGTCCCGATGCATTTTCTTTACCTGAAGAAAAGAAAGCGCTGAAAATATCTCCTTTTATTTCCTCACTGATTCCAATTCCTTCATCTCTGATATTCAACACAACATTTTGATTTACAATCTCAGAATTGATAAAAACCTTTCCTCCGGCAGGCATTGCTTCACAGGCATTTTTTATTATTTGAAAACATACAACATAAAATCTGCGGGGTTCAATATTCACCGTTACGTTATCTCCAATTTTTTTAAACAGTTTAACATTTTTAGACTCAGTATATTCTGAAAGCAATTCAAGGATATTATTCAACTGTTCATTGAAGCCTGTTTTTTGCAATTTAATTGATGATTTACCTTCAGAAAAATCAAAAGTTGACTGCATTAAATCAACAACGGAATTTGCCTGCATACTTAGCATTGTAAAAACCTTTTTAATCTGTTCCGGGACCTCAATTCTTGAAACAAGATTTGAGTAATGCTTAATTGTTAATATCGGAGATTTTATATCCTGCATTAAAAATTTTGAAATAGAGCCAAATGCTGAAATTTTTTCCTGCCTGAATAAACCTTCATTAATAACGGAATGCCTTAAAACTATTCCCGCCTGATGTCCTAAGATCTTTAATCCTTCCTCCTGTTCTTTAGTAAAGTCCTTTAAAGTTCTGCCTAACTGTAAAACTCCAATCAGTTTATTTTCAGCATCGTTTAAAGGCACGTAAGCAACGGAACCTTCTTTAAATCCATCCGGAATATCATAAGCGGCTTTATATCTGAAATCTCTAACCGGATTTCTTACAACGATAATTCTTTTATTTGCAGCAGCTTTTCCGGTTAATCCTTCATTAAAAGGAACAAATAATTTTTTGTTCGATACAGGCAGCAGTTTTTCAAGAGCAGAGGTTTTTTCATCGACAATAAATAATGATGAAAAATTTGCTTTGAAGTGATTTAGGAATACTGAAACTATTTTTTCACAGGTTTCAAAAACATTAATACCGGGTAGTATTTTCGAAATAGTCTCGAAAAGGGAATTATAGCTTTGGGCTAGAGATAATCTTAGTTGATTCAGTTCTTTATTATATTTTTCAGATAATATTTTCTCAATTTCTTTTTTGTCTAATTTCAGTTCCGGATCTTCAAATTGAATTCTTTCTTCAATATCTTCAGATTCGCTGTCAACAGTGGAAAAATTCCAATTTTCAAAATCCTCCGTATCTCCCAGTAATTCTTTCTTTAGTGCATCATCCTGATTACTGCCTGGTATAATATCATCAATCACCGAATCAAGATCCGGAATACCTGAAGTGTCATCTTTCTCATCAGGTAAACCAGTTGAAGGTTGAAAAATTTTTTCATTATTATCGGATATAGTATCGCTATCATCCTGAGTGGGTTCATCTTTTATAACCCTGTTAAAAATATTCAATTTAATTGGCGAGCTATCCAGTTTTAATACTGAGGGAATATCCGGTCTGGGTCTGTTATCCCCGTTTTCTTTAAGCTCAATTTCCTGTATGGATTGATAGTTGGAAATGATCTGATTTTCTGAAGTGCAAAGTTTATTAAATGTGCCTTTATCTATCCTGTAGAGGGTAGAATCATTCATTGCGACTGCAGAAGAAGTACGATTTGTATTCCTTGTAATTTCTATGTCGCCGAAGAAATCCTGAGCTGATTTTGTAATTACGCGGTTAACATTTCTAAATTTTACTTTCACCTCGCCCGAAATAACAAGATAAATAAAATTACTTGTATCTCCTGCCTGAAATATTATGTCTCCTTCTTTGAATTCAGTAAAATTTCTGTTACTCAGATTGAAGTTAAATATATTACTGCTGCAGTCTTTAAAAAGCTTATTAGTAAAAATCTGGTTTATGCTTCGCTCAAATGCCATTAGTTAAAAATGTAACTTAAAATATGCATTAAAATAAAAATCTTTTAACAAAATATAATGGCAAATAATGATAATGTGAATTATAGCCCGGACGGTAAATTACAGGCAGAGCGACTTTTTTAGTATTTTTGCCGAACTAATTAGAATCTTTAAAATTCAGGATGCATCAAACAAATGGATGAAAAAATACTCATTGATGAGGCAAAACAAGGCAGCAGAAAAGCACTTAGTCAGCTTGTAAGACTTCACGAACAGACGATCTACAATTTTTCCTTTAAAATTTGCAGAGATAGGGAAAAAGCAGAAAATATAATGCAGGAGACCTTCTATAGTTTTGTGAAATCAATTCATCAATTTGACGGTAACTCAAAGTTATCAACCTGGCTTTACAGAATTGTGGCTAACCATTGCATGATGGCTGCCCGGAAAATAAAAAATTATCATTTTGTTTCCCTTGAAAATGATGAAGATGATCTTTTTGAAGATAGGTACACGGCCGATTGGTCAAGGCTGCCTGATAAATTTACTGAAGATAATGAACTAAAAAATATTTTGGACGAAGCAATTAGCAAACTTTCACCTGATTATAGGGTAGTATTTTTATTACGCGACGTTGAAGGACTGTCAACTGAAGAGACAGCGCAAATTACCGAGCTTTCTATTCCGGCAGTAAAATCGCGTTTGCATCGTGCAAGAGCATTTTTAAGAAAAGAACTAAATGAGGCATTTGCCGTATGAGTGAAGAAAAATCAAATTGTAAAGATGTAATGCAGCATATTTGTGAAAGCCTTGGCGAAGACCTTAATTCAGAACGCTGTATTGCAATTAAGCAGCATCTAGATGATTGCCCTAACTGCAAAACATACTTCAAAACTGTTGAACTTACAATTGACTATTATAAAAAATACGAAGTTCATTTACCCGAAGGTGCTCACGAAAGATTGATTTCTTTTCTGAATTTAAATGATTGTGAAGAATAACTAATTATAAATACAGGAATATCTCTATGCCAATATTTGAATATAAATGTGAAGAATGTAATTCTAAGTTTGAATTGCTTCACAAATCCTCTGCTAATAATGAGGAGATTACTTGTCCATTTTGTAAATCAGTTAACAATAAAAAATTATTTTCAGCATTTAGTGCTTCTGTAACAGGAAATTCATCATACGGCGATAGCTGTTCTACCGGAAGCTGCGGGACTGTACCTTCATACGGAGGATGTGCCTCCGGAATGTGCGGATTAAATTAAAAGGAGTATTATGACTAAATATTATCTGATATCAACTGCATTGTTTATTTTTTCCCTTACGGCCTGTGCACAGGTGGATAATAATAAAATGATTTCTAATGATGAGTTTCGTAACCTTATTAAGAGCAATCCATCAACCATTATACTTGATGTTAGAACTGTGGAAGAGGTAAACGGGCAGCTTAGAAAAATTGAAAATGCAATTCATATACCTGTTCAGGAACTAAGCCGAAGAATAAATGAACTTGAACAATATAAAGATGAGGAAATTATTATAATTTGCCGGACTCAAAACCGATCATCCGCTGCTGTTGATATACTCATCAGAAACGGTTTTAAGGCAAAATGCGTTAATGGCGGAATGATTGAGTATAGTGCTAAAGCTAAAAAAGAGTGAGTTTCAATTCACTCTTTTTTAACCACCTAGTTTACTTAACCTCACACTTGCTTTTCTTTTAGCATATTTATCCCTGAAATCAATAATAGGGGCTTCTATTACTTTCCGCAGCCATTCTTTTTCTTTATTTAGATCTTGCATTTTATGGTAAGTTCTCGATAAGTGTAGCATAGCTACGCAAATACCGGGTTGAATTTCAAGTGCTTTGAGCATCATCTGCTCTGATTCTTCCAAACTGCCGTCAGGCACTTTACCGAAAAAAGTATTGGCAAATGCTCTTTCAAGCCAGCTTAATGATGCAATCTGCCTGTGATAAATACTTAAAATAATGTATGGCAAATAATTATTCGGATCTATTTTTATAGATCTTTCTGCGCTCTCTTTTATTTTATATGCGAGCTTAATTTTTTCATTACCTCCCTTGAACATTGCTAGGTTACCGTACGACATCGCGAGCAAAGCGTATGTCATAGCACTATCAGGAAAATTGTTCTTAAGTATTTCCGCATACTCTAAAGCTTTATTTATTGCAGCCTCTGAATTTTTTCTATCCCGTATTTCGTAATAATCCTCGCCAAGATCATTATAAGTTCTTGTCATTTTAATCAGCACATCATAATTACCATTCGCGAACTTGTATGCTTCAGCATAAAAGTTGATGGCTTGAGTAAGTTCAAACTTCTTATAAAACTCATCACCTTTTTGTAGATAAGTCTTGAAATCGGTAGCGGAAATACTGATTGTCATCAGAAGTATGCTGAACCAAAATAATTTTAATTTCATTTACCGGACCTATTGTTTAATTTACTTTTGCAAAAATAAAAGAGTTACAGTAATTATGAAATCATTGAATTTGTATACATTATTATTTTTAGTTTTAATTTTAGCAGATATTTGTTTGGCGCAAATAGTAGATATCAAAGAGAATATGATAAAAATTAATGATACAGAATTAAATTTTACTCCAGATTGGGCCAGACAAGTTGTCTGGTACCAGATTTTTCCCGAAAGATACAGGAACGGAGATGCAAATAATGATCCTACACTTGAATCTATTAAAGGTTCGTGGCCTCATGATTATACCTCTGCCTGGAAGGTTCATCCATGGACATCGGATTGGTATGAACTTCAGTCATATGAAAAGGAAAATGGAAAAGATATCTGGTTTAATATTCAGCGAAGAAGATACGGCGGAGACCTGCAGGGAATAATAGACAAACTGGATTATCTTAAAGATCTCGGTATAGGTGCAATTTATCTAAATCCTGTTTTTGAATCTCCTTCACTGCACAAATATGATGCTGCAACTTTTCATCATATCGATCCTCATTTCGGCCCTGACCCGAAAGGGGATAAGAGACTCATTGAATCTGAAATTCCTGATGATCCCGCTACCTGGATTTGGACAGAAGCAGACAAACTTTTCTTAAAACTTATTTCTGAAGTTCATAAAAGAGAGATGAAAATCATAATCGATGGCGTTTTTAATCATATGGGAATAAATAGCTGGGCTTTCAGAGATGTTGTTGTTAACCAGCAAAATTCAAAATATAAAGACTGGTTTGCTGTTAAAAGCTGGAATGATCCTAAAACGGGGTCTGAGTTTGATTATGAAGGTTGGTTCGGAGTACGAGAGCTTCCTGAAATTCGTGAAGATGAAAATGGAATTGTAGATGGACCAAAAGAATATATTTTTAATATAACCAAAAGATGGATGGATCCGGATGGCGATGGTGATCCTTCAGATGGAATTGATGGTTGGAGACTTGATGTTGCATTCTGTGTTAAACATCAATTCTGGAAGGATTGGCGAAAACACGTAAAAAGTATTAACCCGGAAGGATATATAACTGCAGAAATTATTGACCCGATTGAAGACCTGCATCCATACCTTCAAGGAGATGAATTCGATGCAGTAATGAACTATAACCATTTGTTTACATGTTCGGAATATTTCTTTGATGATGAAACTGCAATTTCAACAACAGAATTTGATAGACAATTAAGAGAATTGCGTGAGGCATTTCCTGAATGCGTAACCTTTGTACAACAGAATTTACATGGAAGCCATGATACCCAAAGAATGGCATCAAACCTTGTGAATCGGGATAAGTATAAAATCAGGAATTGGGGAGAAACATTTGAAAAGTGGAAAGGTTCAAACCCGGATTATGATACTCGCAAACCGGATAAATCTGAAATAGAAAAAATAAAATTAATGCTGTTATTCCAAATGACTTATGTGGGTGCGCCATATATTTATTACGGCGATGAGGTTGGAATGTGGGGTGCAAATGATCCCTGCTCAAGAAAACCAATGATTTGGGATGACTTAAACTATCAGAGTGAAAAATATTTTCCTGATCAAACCTTTAAACCAGGAGAAGACGAAGTTAAAATAAATAGTGAGTTGTTTCTTCATTATAAAAAACTTATAAGTATAAGGAATGAAAATAGTACTCTTCAACTAGGTGATTTTATTACATACTTAGTTGATGACAAAAATAATACATATGCATTTACAAGGAGATATAATTTTCAGGAAATACTGGTGATATTGAACAATTCTCCTGAAACTCAAGAGATATCTTTACATACAGACCATAAAGAATTTTATCGTGATCTGATGGACGATAACAAAATGATTCTAACTGAAACTGGGAAATTAAATCTAAAAATCGAAGCTTACGGCGGTAGAATTTTGCTAATGGATTACTATAGATAGCAAACTTAGTAAGAATTATTTTTTTATGTTTTGAATAATGATACCTTAAAAAGTAAAGTAAAAATGATATAAAATCAGATAGAATAAGAGCATATCTTTTTTTACCCCATTATATCTTTGGAAATGCATATACTAAGTAATATTTTTACATCTAATTATTGCTTGAATACTAAATAACATATGAATTTAGGAGATTTTATAGTTTAATTGTTACACACTTCTAAGGGCTACAATAATGCAGAATAATTTTACCTTCGGGAGGCATATATGATAAATTTGCCTCGCCATTTTATTTTATCATTTCTAATAATTTTATTATCCCCGGTTTCTATTGCTCAATCCGGTAAAATTTCCGGAAGGGTAATAGACGGAGCCACATCCGAGCCTCTTCCGTTTGTAAACATTCTTGTAGAAGGAACAAACTTCGGTGCTGCTTCAGATATAGATGGGAACTACTTTATAATAAATATTTCCCCAGGCACTTACAGTATCAGAGCTTCTGCAATTGGATATAATTCTATGACAATTACAGACGTTATGGTTGCCAGTGGATTTACTACAACACAGGATTTTGCTTTACAATCAACTGCTTTGGAGTTAGGTCAAGATGTAATCGTTGTAGCGGATAAACCATTGATTAGAAAAGATCTTACTGCTACGACTTCGGTTGTGAGTTCTGATATGATATCTCAATTACCCGTTACAGAAATTTCGGATCTGCTGCAATTGCAAGCAGGAATTGTTTCCTCAGGTGGCGATTTGCATGTTAGAGGTGGTCGTAAAGGTCAGGTGGCATACCAGATTGATGGTGTTCCGTTTACTGATGCTTATGATGGAAGTACAGTCCTTAATGTGAATGCTAATGCTGTTCAGGAATTACAGGTGATAAGCGGAGCTTTTAATGCTGAGTACGGTCAGGCTATGTCCGGAATAATAAATATTGTTACAAAAGACGGCAGTAATAATTTTAATGGTAATATTCAAAGCTATGTGGGAGACTATTTTTCTTCCCGTGATGATAAATTCTGGAATATTAAAAGTATTAATCCGGTTGCTGTTCGAAATTTTGAAGGTGGTTTAAGCGGTCCGATCGTAAAAGACAAACTTTTCTTTTACACAAATGGCCGGTACTATTACAATACGGGTTACCTTTATGGTAAACGAACTTTCCTTGTAACTGACCGTGCAACAGAAGTTTCCGGCTCCGGCGGTGCTGATTTTAATATTGATAAGAACGGCAATGATGAGTATATGAGTATGAACCCGAATGAAAAAATATATGCTCAAGGGAAATTAACTTATCGATTTATCCAGGGTATGAAGATTAATTTTAATTATGTGCTTGACAGAGAAGAGTATCAGGATTATAACCATTCCAGAAGACTTACCCCGGATAATAATCTGCAAAGATTCAGAAGGGGTTATTCAAATACACTTTCTATAAACCATGCTATAAGCAATTCTTCATTTTATAATCTGAACTTTTCTTATTTCTATAAAGAATATAAACATTTTCTTTTTGAAGATATCTATACTGATCCAAATACATTAGAAACCAGATACATAAATAATACAATACTGCAAACCCCGCCTTTTAGCTTCGATGTCGGTGGAACCGATTACAGCCGTTTTAAAAGAAGCACCGGAACATATGCAGCTAAACTTGACTGGACAACTCAACTAAATCAGGTAATTAACTTACAATTCGGTGGTGATTTTAAAAGACATAATATTTTCTTTAAAGATATTACATTATTTCCAATTTCAATTGATGGGCTAACTACGGTTGCCATTGCCCCAATTACAACCCCATTAAACAATGAGTACACACGAAATCCGCTTGAAGGGGCCCTTTATGTTCAGTCTAAATTAGAAGCTTTCGATCTTATTTTTAATATCGGTGCTCGAATAGACGTATTTGACCCGGACGGTGTAGTTCTTAATGATCCGTCCGATCCAAATATTATTAATCCTTTAAGACCTGAAAATCAGTTTAATGACTTAAATCTAAATGGTGTTTACGATCCCGAATCAGGTGAGACTTTAAAGACCGTTGCGGATAGAGAAAAATACTGGTACAAGGATGCTTCAGTAAAATATCAGGTTAGTCCTCGTGTTGGTTTGGCATTTCCTATAACCGATAGGGGAGTTTTGCATTTTTCTTACGGTCATTTTTTTCAGTTACCTTCATACGAATATCTTTATACCAATCCGGAGTTTGAGTTAGGAGTCGGTTCGGGTAATCAGGGTCTTTTTGGCAATGCAGACTTAAAACCTCAAAAAACAGTTAAAGGAGAGATTGGTATTCAGCAGCAGATTGGAAGTGATATAGCAATTGACGTTACCGTATTCTTTGAAGACTTCAGAGATTTAACTGGAACTCAGAGCGATGAGATACTCGTCTTTGGCGGAGCAACAAGCTATAGCCGGTATGCAAACTCCGATTTTGGATTTTCAAAAGGATTTATTGTAAGCTTCGAGAAAAGATTTTCCGGAGGCTTAGCCACGAGTATAGATTATACATATTCTGTTACGAAAGGTAATGCTTCAAATCCAGCTGATGCCAGAAACGCAATACTTGGCGGCGCACTTCCTGAAACTTTTATTGCTCCACTTAATTGGGATCAGTCTCATACATTGAACTTCTCTGTAGCTTATTCGGTTGAAAGAGATTTTGGTTTTTCCATAATTGGAAATTTCTATACCGGTCAGCCTTATACTCCGCAGGTGAATAAAAATACCCGTGTAACTCAAAATGCATTTCCCAGAAACAGTGAAACTAAACCGAGTATAGTGAATTTAGATTTGCGGGCATATAAGGACTTTGTTTTTGGCAGTACAGTACTTTCCTTGTTTGTAAAAGTTTATAATTTACTCGATATGGATAATCCAAGAGGAATTTACGATGACTCGGGTGATCCAATATTTACTTTCAGCCGACTCGAAGCAGAAAAAATAAATCCCAAATTATATTACAATACTTTAGATGAACTTTATACAAATCCCGGCTTCTTCTCAGAACCAAGAAGAGTTGAATTAGGATTTTCATACAATTTTTAATAAGTGAAAGAAATTAAGATGCAGAAAAATTTATTCTTAATTATAATTATTCTAACCGCATTTGGCCTTGAAGCATTAGCCCAAAGAGGAGATCCAACATTACTAAGAATGGGAAAACATACGGGCAACCGAATAGGTATTTCATTTTATAATGATGGACAAATTGCCGGTTTTAATCAGGGTATCGATATCAGAGGGGAATGGCCGCTCGGTTCTGGAGAAAATTATATTGGTGATTGTGTTCCGTTGATTGGAGTAGAGTTTATCAATACTTTGGGTGATACACTCCATTCAGTAATTATTTCAAGAGGACCAAGAAGAGGTCAATCTGATGAAAGACATCCATCAAGAAATTATTTCTGGGGATGGAATCCGGTTCCTGGCTTTCTTAATCCCAATGAACAATCTGTTGCAATGAGTCATTTGCCAAATTCCTGGCCGATTACTGGCTGGAATGATCCGGTTGCCAGAGACTGGAAAGATGAATTTGGTAGAACAGAATGGTTCGGATATTTCGGGAGAGGAATTCAAAACGCAGATCAGGAAAGCATCTTTGATGCGGATGATCAATCAGATGATGAGTTCAATTTCAGTGACCCGATAACTCAGCTAGATCGTATTTTTACTGCTGATAGTAGGGACCCTTCCAGATTAGGTATGGCTCTCAAAATGAGAGTCAGGGGATTTCAATGGTCTAACTTTTTGGCTGAGGATGCTATCTTCTGGCTTTACGATATTACCAATGATGGGACTACTATTTATAGAAAAGCAAATTTTGGAACTGTAGTAGGAACTCTTGCCGGAGGTGACGGAGATAGCGGTGATGATCTTGGCTTCTTCGATGTTGATGAATGGATAACTTATTCCTGGGACAGTGATGGTATTGGTAATAAGGGACAAAAAGTTGGATATGTTGGTTATTCTTTTCTCGAATCACCGGGTAATCCATTTGATGGAATTGATAACGATGACGACTCAAGACTTCCATCTCCAACTTTTGTTCAATCCGATTTCGACTCTGTTACTTATACAATCGGAAGCGTAATTTTATTAATTGATCCGGACACATATGTGAGAGAATTATACACAATTCAATCTTTACCCGATACTGTTTCCTCATTAGGTATTCATTTTGTGATTGAAGAAGGAAAATATTTCCGTGAAGGTCATATTGGCTCTATAGTTAATGGTGTTTCTATTCCTCACCCATCGGCTTATGATGGAATTGATAACGATCTGGATGGTTTAATAGATGAAAATCAAGCAATTCATTATACTACCAGAATACTTAAAGGTCTGCCCGGTCTCAAATATAAAAACTATAGAACTGGAGTTGGTGTAAATGATTTACTGATTGATGAAAGAAGAGATAATGATATTGATGAAGATGAGGATTGGAATCCCGAATTTGATGATGTTGGTGCTGATGGCTTAGGACCAGGTGATCCTGGTTATCCAGGACCCGATTTCGGTGAGGGAGATGGGGTCCCTACACAAGGTGAGCCAAACTTTGGAAGAACAGATCCCGATGAATCTGATCAGATTGGATTAACAAGTTTTAATTTCTTTAATCTTACAGCGGCGCCTGATCTTTCAGTTGACTCATTATTGTGGGGAAGAATGACCCCTGGTAGATTTGATGTTATTCCTCCCGTACCTCAGGATGGCGACTTTATTTATGCATCTGGCTATTTTCCATTAGTACCTAGTAATGGGAATCCGGATATCAAAGAAAGATTTTCTGTGGCATTACTATTTGGTGAAGATTTAAATGATATCATAGGAAATAAACAAATCGTACAACAGATTTATAATTCAGGTTATAAATTTCCACAGCCACCAAAGAAGCCTATAATTACGCTAACTCATGAGAATGGAAATGTCGTCATTTATTGGGATGGGGAAAGAACTGAGAAGGACAGAGATTTTATAACAAAGAAAGAAGATTTTCAGGGATATAAGATTTACCGTGCAACTGATGCAAACTTCTCTGATTCAAGATCTATCACGAATGCAATAGGTGTGCTTTCATTTGATAGACCAATAGCACAGTATGATCTTGATGATTCTATCCAGGGATTTTTCTATCCATCACAACGATTACTTGAGCAAGTTGGCGGAACCACTTTTTATCTTGGTTCAAACACAGGTTTGATTAATAGATTTGTTGATTCAACAGCTGTTTTGGGTCAAACGTATTATTATGCGGTATGTGCTTACGATGAAGGTGATGCTTCCTTGGATATATTTCCATCAGAAAACTCAAAGTTTATAAGAAGAGAAAACACCGGTGAAATAATACTAGATGATAATACTGGATTTATTACTCCAGGAGTACGGCCAGCTGGATATTCTCCGGCTAGTGTACTCGATATTAAAAAATCAGAGCAATTTATTGGAACCGGTTCAATAGCAATTGAAATTGTGGACGATGAAGCCATAAGAAATAATTTTTCATATAAGGTTGCTTTCCAGGACTCCGGTGCAGAAAACTATACTGTAAACTGGTCACTGATAGATTTACAAACACCAGATACAATATATGTTCCATCGATAAACAGAACTTATCTTGTGGAGCCACTACAAACTATTGAAATACCATCAGGTAATGATACAATAATTGTTAATAGTCTTCCATTCGCATTAACAGGTAATACCTATACTGCCGGTTATGATACACTCGTGTTGCGTTCTGAATTGTTTACAGGAAATACTCCTATAAGGCACGGATTCCGGTTGCAGCTCTTCAATGATAATGTAATTAAACTTGATACTCTAATTTCAGGCTTTAATGGTATTACAGGAACACCAGGCTCATTTTCATTTTCTGTAATACAGGATAGCAGATTTCCTCAGAACAATGGTATTAAACTTCCCAATGATTATAACATAGAGTTCTATAATGCAATTGTGGATACATCGGTAGAAATAACACTATTTCCTCCAAACAACCCGGCTAATCTGTTTCCGGCTGTTCCAGTAAATTTTAAAGTAAAAAACGTTACTCAAAACAAGTATATTGATTTCTTTTATAGAAAATCCGGAACTATTTCCACCACTTATTCAATCTATTTCAGAGAGATGATTGGTGAGACAATGAGAACAACTTGGAAAACAGATATATTTTACTTGGGAGCAAATGTTCCGCTTGAATCTACAGGTACTCTGGAGCTATTCACAGAGAAACCCTTTAATAGCAACGACTTTTTAACATTTAAAACTTCTGGTGCATTAATTAATAAAGAAAAAGCAAAGAATGAACTGGATAATATTAAAGTCGTTCCAAACCCATATGTTGTTACTCATGAAGGTGAGTCGAGATTACTAAGTACACAAACAAGCGGACGAGGTGAAAGAGAAATCCGTTTTACACGCATACCTCCGGGTTCGAAAATTTCAATATTCACGGTTCGTGGTGAACAAATAAGAACTCTTTACCAAGAAGACTTTTACGTGGGAGATGTTTACTGGAACCTAAGAACTGAGGAAAACCTTGATGTTGCCTATGGAGTTTACGTGTTTGTTGTAGAAGTGCCTGAAGTGGGTACAAAAATCGGCAAGTTTGCTCTTATTAAATAATGGAGACAAAATGAAAAAGTTTATAATTTTAAGTGTATTTTTTTTCGCCATAAGCTTATTCGGTCAAACCAAAGTTGGTTCAACCGCTGCTCCATTTCTTAATATTGGAGTTGGTCCAAGAGCTTCGGCTATGGGTGGTGCTTTTGTTGCAACAGCAAATGATGTATCCTCGCTTTACTGGAATCCGGCAGGTGCTTCAAGAGTTGGAACAAGTGAGGCTATGTTTACTCACCTTTCCTGGTTTGCAGATATCAATTATAACTGGGCAGGATCTATGCTTAGTTTAGAAGATATGGGTATAATTGGTCTCAGTGTTGGGTATTTAGACTACGGTGATCTTGAAGTAACTACTTTACGCGAACCGGATGGTACAGGTGAATTTTTTACTCCCCACGATATGTATTTAGCACTTAGCTATGCTTATAATTTGACCGACCGTTTTTCTATAGGAGCAAATGTTAAATACATTAATCAAAAAATCTGGAACTCTTCAGCAAACGGATTAGCTCTTGATCTTGGTGTTCTTTTCTTATCGGATATTTACGGCTTACGTATTGGTGCTGTAATTTCTAACTTTGGTACTGATATGCAGTTAGACGGAAAAGATTTATATGTACAGCATGATATTAATGGACAGATTTATGGAAATAATGATCAGATACTAGCCAAACTAAACACAGACTCTTATCCATTACCGTTAACATTTAAAGTAGGTGTGGCGATGGATGTAATAGATATACAGAATCATAAACTTACTCTTGCTGTGGATGCGAATCACCCAAATGATAATGCTGAATCTCTAAACCTTGGAATGGAATACACAATTTTTGAAATTCTTTCACTCCGGGGTGGATATAAGTCGTTGTATCTTGATAATTCTGAGGAAGGATTAACACTAGGAGTAGGTTTAATGTATGATATTACACCAACATTCGGGCTGGTTTTTAATTATGCTTATCAGGATTTTGGAATTCTTGATTATACCCAACAGTTTGCTTTTGGTATTAGATTTTAGATATTTTTTTAATTCTTATTTAATTAACTTATTAAGTCCAAAAAATAAAAGGAGAAATACATGAAAAAAATATTCGGACTTTTTTTCTTTATAATACTTGTAAACTTTACTTTAGCTCAGACTGTGGAGTTTCAGGTAGATATGGGTGTTCAGGCTCAAAAAGCCGGATTTAACCCATCAACAGATGCTGTTAAACTAGCTGGTAATTTCAATAACTGGAGTAATGGCGATGATGTGTTGACAGACATTGACGGTGATACAGTTTATACAATAACTAAAACCTTTAATGTTGGCGATACACTTTTCTTCAAATTTATCAGAGGTGTTGATGGTTGGGAGAATGACCCCAACCGTGAGTATATAGTACCAGCTGGTACCAGTACTTACTTTGCATATTTTAATAATGACAGTCTTTATGCCCTGTCTGGGGATACTATTGACGTGACTTTTTCTTGCGATATGGAATTTGAAATTGTATCGGGTCGATTCAATCCTTTGACAGATACAATGTCTGTAAGAGGCAGCTTCAATGGCTGGGGTGCAAATGATCTGATGTTCCAAAGTGTTACCGATCCAAATGTTTGGGAGGGTACATTCCGGATCTTCACATTTGAAGGTGATGTATTCAACTACAAATATGCATTCTTTGGACCGAATGGTACAACCTGGGAAAATGACCCCAATAAAACCTATACAATTACTGCTGATGATATGACTTTTGGTTCTGCGTTTATTAGCAGAGTATTTAATGATGCCACATTAGCTACGGTTACAAATTTCCCAGTAACAATCAAATTTACTGTAGATATGGAAGGTGCAATTTCAGCTATTAATCTTCTGCCATTTCCATCAATTGATGATGTTAGAATCTGCGGTGCAAATGCTCCTCTGAGGTGGCCCGCTGGCGGTTGGCCAAATGCAGATAGTGTACTAACAATAAAATTATTTGATGATGGTACAAATGGAGACCTTACTTCAGGTGATAACATATGGTCACGTGACATCACATTTCCGCAGTATTCGCCATTAAGAATCCAGTATAAATATGGTGCAAATTGGGGTTTACCATCAAACGGCGGCGGTAATGATAACGAAAATGGTGTTGGTGCAGACCATTTTATAAACCTTACCTCAGATCTGGTCAGCGCAACTGTTGAAAATGTATTCGGTACTATGGGAGACCATCCGCTTATTAATATTGTAACAGATATTAAGGATGTCGTATATGCTGCTCCGAACACATATGAATTAGCACAAAATTATCCAAATCCGTTTAACCCTTCAACAGTTATACGTTTTGGAATTCCTGAAGCAGGATTTGTAAACTTAAAAGTTTATAATTCACTTGGTCAGGAAGTGGCTACACTTGTTAATGATTTCGTAAATGCCGGCGGTTATGAAGTTAGTTTTGATGCTTCAAACCTTTCCAGCGGTATTTATTTCTATACTATTACTGCTAACAACTTCTCAACAACCAAAAAGATGATGCTGGTAAAATAGTATTAGTTAATTTTAATTTGTCTGAGCAAAAAAGCCGATCAATATCTGATCGGCTTTTGTTATTTAAATGATGAAAATTTCAAAGATTAGTTGTTTAATATTGCTGCCAGTTGATTCTTTAGGTTTTGAGCACCCGGATAATTTGGGTTAATGGAAAGGCATCGGTTGATAGTATTTAATGCTTCATTAAACATTTTCATTTTTGCATAAGCACCTGTTAAATTGAACAACACCTGAGTATCATTACCATTAAAACTTAAACTTTCAGTTAGATATTTTATAGCCGAATCAGTTTTATCCTTTGATAAATCAATTATGCCAAGCCATTTTGTAAAAAAAGCTCCTGGAAATCGTTTATTTCCCTTCACCAAAAAAGAATATGCCTCATCAAATAATTTTACCTCTAAAAGCTGCTCTGTAACAAAAGTGTAATATTCATTAACAAATGGATATTGATTTATAAGAATGGTCATCTCTCTGATAAATTCATTATAGTCCTTAGTGTTAGCATAATATTCGGCAGCTTCTCTGTGTGCTCTTTCCCAGGAGTACTTGTTGTCTAACACTCTTACTGCCAGGCTATCAATAAAGTTCTGCTGATTAAACAATTTCAGCATATATGAAACAGTTTTTTGTTCACTATATGGCCAATCATTTTTTAGTACTAGTATACGGTAATGAGCAATAATTGAATCCAGTTTTGTTATAAAGGTGTTCTTATTTGTTAAACTATCAACAGTATTCTTATCTAATGATGCTCTATTTGATGAAGGTAATAATGAAAATATTTCCATAGCATAAAAGTAAATTTTCCCTATAAGTTTATATCCATCGGATGTTGGATGCAGATGATCAGTCATCAGATTATCTCCGGTTATACCATAGGGACTGAAAGAATTGAAAATTGAATCAATATCAACAAACGGAGAATTATATTTCTTAGCCAATTCTTTGATTATAAGATTTATTTTTTCAGGGGCACGGAATCTAAGACCGTCCAGGTCTTTTGCGTAACGGAATAATCTAAGTGCTTCCTTAGAACTATCCAGATTATTAGTTGCAAGATCAAATATATCATCCGCCCTATCAAGATCATCGGATTCTATCGATATAAAAGGTCTTTGATCTCTTAAATTGCTGGTCAAAGTGCCTAAAATAATCGGTATATTATTATTTCTGCACATTTCAATAATATCAGCAAGATTTCCTTCGAATTGTTCAAGACCGAGATTAAAAACCTCTGAATTCAATGCTATGGTCTGATCTTTAGCCATCCGTGACATTAAAGTTCCACTTCGTTTTTCGGAGGTATCAGTTTCATCGCCTGAAAATGCACTCATAATCAAGTTGATAATATCTCTTAAAAAAATAAAAGATTTGAACTGTTCCAGTGATAATACAAAGTTGACAACAGATCTTGACTGACCTATAGATTCCATAGAACCGACACCAAGAGCCCCATAATATTCATTATGGCCTCCATAGAATAAAATCAAATCAGGCTTCTGTTCAATAATTCCCGGCATAAGATCTCTGATGGTATACGTGTTCGTTGCTGTAAGTGCAACATTAATCATTTCAATTTCACTATCAGGGTAAAGAATTTCAAGCTTCTTTTTTATATAAAGACCGAAATCACCGTTTGGAGAGTAAGGGTAACCGGCAGCACTGCTTCCGCCCACAATAAAAACACGAAAAGCAGCATTACTTTTAATTTTACTAAAGCTATTCTGATTGGAGTAGGGCACACTTGCGGTTGAATGAAAGTACCGGTGTGCAATTTCCGGGTTGAGCATTAATTCACCGGGAACAACTTCAATCCACTGTGAAGTGTCTTGTCCATATTTAAATAGTCGTAGAGAAATTTCTAAAAGAGCAAATATAAGAATTGGAATTAAAAGTAAGACAAGGTTGAACCAAATAGGGTATTGCTTCTTCTCTGTGCCTTTTTTTGAAGCTGCAGCATTTTCCTTCTTTTTATGCCTCAACTCATCCCTTTTGTTCTTGTTTTTTAACAATCTTTCTCCTGTTTTGTGTCTATTTTGTAATTCAAATCAAGAAAATTATTTACTTTTTATTTTTCTTATAGAAGGTATATTTTAACTTATAAAATTAAAGAATAATACTGAAGAATGAGAACAGTTTTAAGCTTAACGATATTAATTTTAATTTTTCCTATTTGCCTTCAGACTCAGGAAAAGCTGGAAATATTAGTAAATATAAGCAATAGAGAAATTTCAAAAAAAGAATTTCAGTCCAGATATGAATTGACCCCCCAACTACACAGGGAAAACAGAAGAATAAAAGAAGCATTGAAACTTGAATTCCTGTATTCATTAGTAGCAGAGAAACTATTATCAATGTATGCGGAGGAAATTAATATTGACACCTCAGAAGTTGTAAAAAAATCACTTAAGACTTTTGAAGAAATGTTTGTACGGGATGCGCTCTATAAGAAGGTTATCAGGGAAAGAGCAAAAGATAAAGTTGATTCACTTCTTACTTTTTATCTGAATAATGCAAACAATGTACAAATGATTTTTATTCATTCTGACATGAAAGATGACATAAATAATATTTACGGCTTATTAAATTTAGGTGTCCCGTTCGATAGTCTTTATACAGAATTGAAAACACAAAGGAATGACACACTAACTGTCTCAGTCGGCGATCTGGATGAAGAGATTGAAAAAAAAATCTTTCATCTTCCGGATGGGGCTTTTACAATCCCGATTGAGCTGGAGGATGGTTGGTACATTTTCAAAATTCTGAACAGATATAATCCTGTTTTAGTCAAATCCAAAGGATGGGAAAGTGACTTTAAAAGAATGCAACGACTTGCCGGTGAAAGAGCCGAATATGAGTTCTACCAGGATTATATCTCTAACTTTTTTACCAATAAAAAAGTTAAGATTAATGCGGGTCTCTTAAAAAGTTTATCACAGCAATTCTATTTTTCTCTTGAAAAGAGAGTTATGCCGAATCAGTCTGTACAAAATTTATATCTAATGATTTCGGATTTACCCTTTATTGCAGATAATCTGGGACCTGATACTTTAAGCGCGTCATTCATAGAACTTGATGATCAGTCCATTTCGCTTGGGGATTTCCTGCATTTTTTCAGATTTGAAAATTTTAAAGTAGATTCACTTAATTCTAAATTAGTTTTTAATACTCTGAGCAATAAAACGAGAATGTACATCGAGTACAAAATGCTTTCTAATGAAGGTTATAAACTAGGTCTTCATAATTCCGATGACGTTAAGAAACAGCTGCAAATGTGGAAAGACAATTACTTTATGCAGTTAATTACTTCTGAATTTATGGATTCTGCCAGAGTAACCGACGATGAAATATTAGCTTTTTATAATGAAAGAAAAGGCGGGAATTTTAGAAATAAGGAAGCTAATATTCTGCAATTAATCACTGATAGTCTTGAAGTGATTGAAATGATTTTAAATGATTTAGAGAATGGTAAAGATTTTCATGAATTAGTTTTAGTCTATTCTAGCCACCCGTCTGTTTCAAAATTAAGTGGAGAATCAGGTTTTTTTTCCGTTGCTTTGAACGCAGATATTGGCAGCATAATAGCAGTTATGGATATAGGAGAAATTTTTGGCCCTGTTCAGCTAGCTAACGGTTATTCAATATTTAAACTTCTGGATGTAAAGGAAGATTCAGTTTTTCTCGTCGATGATTTTCAACAAATTAGAGCTGATTTAGGCAGAGAGCTAGGTTATCTGAAAAAGCAGAAATCTTTTAATAAATTCATCGCCAATTTAGCTGCTAAATATGATGTTAAGATCAATTTTGATTTATTAAAGTCTGTTATAGTTACATCCCATCAATCAATTATATATAATTATTTAGGATTTGGCGGAAAAGTACTTGCAGTACCGCTACTTAATGTTAATATGGAATGGGTTCCTGAATGGCAGGGGAAACCAGAAATTATTCAATAAAATGATAAGTCTATAGATGTACATTCTCGGAATATCAGCCTTCTATCATGATAGCGCAGCATGTCTTGTAAAGGATGGCGAGATAATAGCTGCGGCTCAGGAGGAAAGATTTACTCGTAAGAAACACGATCACAACTTTCCGGTGAATGCAATTAAGTTTTGTTTAGAATTTGAAGGCATCACCTCAGGCGATATTGAAATTGTGGCCTTTTACGATAAACCATTTTTAAAGTTTGAAAGAATTCTTGAAACTTATCTTCAATACGCTCCGATTGGGATTAAGTCTTTTATCAAAGCAATGCCTTTGTGGATAAGAGAAAAGCTTTGGATGAAGGATATGATTAAGACAGAACTTGGTTATGAAGGTAAGGTGCTGTTTCCCGAACATCACGAATCACACGCTGCGTCTGCATTCTATCCTTCGCCATATAACAATGCTGCTATTCTTACAATGGATGGAGTGGGTGAATGGACAACTATGAGTTACGGAGTTGGTGAAGGTAACGGAATTAAATTATTTGCAGATATAAAATTTCCCCATTCACTCGGATTGCTGTATTCTGCATTTACATATTACACCGGATTTAAAGTAAATTCAGGTGAATATAAAGTAATGGGACTGGCACCATACGGTGAACCGAAATATAAAAAGTTGATTTACGATCATCTTATAGACGTTAAAGAAGATGGTTCATTCCGGATGAGTATGGAATATTTTAATTACTCTGCCGGATTGACTATGACAAATGAAAAGTTTCATAAACTTTTCGGCGGTCCTCCCCGAGTACCGGAAACCAACCTGACACAGAAAGATATGGATCTTGCTCGATCACTTCAGGATGTAACTGAAGAGATTGTGATGAAGATTGTAAAGCATGTTCATAAAGAAACGAATCAGAAGAATATTACACTTGCAGGCGGAGTTGCTTTAAACTGTGTTGCAAACGGCAAAATTTTAAGAGAAGGTCCATTTGAAAATATCTGGATTCAACCTGCCGCAGGTGATGCAGGTGGGGCGCTTGGCGCAGCATTAATTGCCTGGTATCAGTATCTAAACAATCCAAGAACTGCTGATGAAAAAACGGATAGTCAAAAAGGTTCTTATCTTGGTCCGGTATTCAGTGATGATGACATTCAATCTTTCATCCAATCATCCAATCTTACCGCAAAAAAATATGATGAAGGTGTATTGATAAAAACAGTTTCAGATTTGTTGGCTGAAGAAAAAATCATCGGCTGGTTTGACGGCAGGATGGAATTCGGTCCGCGTGCACTTGGGTCACGCTCAATAATTGGTGATGCCCGTTCGCCGAAAATGCAGGCAAATATGAACATTAAAATAAAATTCCGTGAAGGATTTCGTCCCTTTGCGCCTTCTGTTTTGGGTGAAAAAATATCCGAGTATTTTGAGATTGACAGAGAAACTCCCTATATGCTGCTTGTTGCAGATGTAAAAAAAGAGCGCAGAAGAAAAATGACAGAGGAGGAAGAAAAGCTATGGGGAATTAAAAAGTTGAATGTTTTAAGATCAGATATTCCTGCCATTACTCACGTTGACTACTCGGCCAGAATTCAATCGGTTCATAAGGAAACCAATCCCCGATATCATAAACTGATAAGTCAATTTGAAAAAGATCACGGTTATGCTGTTATTGTAAATACTTCTTTTAATGTTCGTGGTGAACCGATTGTTTGTACACCGGAGGATGCATACCGATGCTTCATGCGGACTCATATTGATTATCTTGTACTTGGCAATTACCTGCTTAAAAAAGAAGATCAGAAACCTCTGGAAAAAGATGTTGATTGGAAAAAAGAATTTGTACTGGATTAATAATGCTTAAAGAAGAAATAAAACATATAGATAAATCCGATACAGCTGTTAAGAAAACTTCAGTAACAGTAGGAATAGTTTTACTAATCATAACCATTATTTTATGGTATTTGGGTAAAACATCCTTTATTTATTTTGGAGCGATTGGGGGAATATTTATAATCCTATCTTATATAGCCGTTCCGCTTCTTCGTCCTTTTCATAAATTATGGATGAGTCTTGCGCTGACAATGGGCTGGTTTATGTCCAGAGTTATTTTGATAATTCTTTTTTATCTTGTAATTACTCCAATTGGTTTATTTGCAAAAATATTCGGGAAAAGATTTTTAGAGCTTAAGATTGATAAAAAAACAGCAACTTACTGGGAGAAAAGAGAAAACGTAATCAAGCAGCCGATAGATTACGAAAGACAGTTTTAAAATTAATCGATGAACCTGAAATGATTTTAATATTTAAATTATTATATGCGAATAGTAAATCAAATTGATTGGATGATTTATTGATATGGTTAGTTTAGATAATCAATTTTAATGAAATAGAAATTTTAAGGTAAAACAATGAGTAAGCTTTCAACAGTAACAGAGCTTTGGCAATTTCTTAAAGTAAGAAAAAAATGGTGGCTTGCACCAATATTGATTATGCTCCTGCTTTTAGGAGGATTGATAATTCTTACAAAAGGATCAGCATTAGCTCCGTTTATTTATGCGATATTTTAAAGCCCCTCCAAACCTCCCCTAAGGGGAGGCCTTTGGATGTATTTCATAACGTTCATTATATTATGAAAAAAGAAAAACTGACCATAAAGAAAAAGAAAAAAAGAATACCTCTTCCGCAAAAGCCGCCGAAGGTTGAAGAGGATCCCAAAGCATATAAGCGAAAGAAAGAAAAGGAAAAACTTCGTAAAAAGATTGATGAGGAAACATCCTCAAATGGCTGACGCTACAGTTATAGCCTCTTTTTACAAAAGGATTGATTACCTGAAACTTGTTCTTGCCGGATTTGAAAGACAAACAATAAAAAAATTTGAAGTGATACTCGCTGATGATGGCTCATCAGAAAATATCTTCAGAGAAATAGAAAGTATATCAAAAAACTATTCATACCACATTAAACATATCTGGCAGGAAGATAAAGGATTCCGGAAAAACAAAATTCTCAACCAGGCAATTCTTGCAGCAAATTCAAACTATTTAATTTTTATTGACGCAGATTGTATTCCTCACTCAAGATTTGTCGAAGAGCATATTAAAAACAAATCTCAAGGCGTTTCATTAACCGGAAGGCGGGTTAACCTTTCTGAAAAAATTACAACACAATTAACCGCAGATAAAATTAAAGAAGGATTTCTTGAAAGTCGAATTTCTCTCTTAATTACAGACGGTTTATTTGGAAAGTCTTATGATGTTGAAAAAGGTTTTTACTTTGAGAACAGTTTTCTTAGAAATTATTTTAATAAGAAATCACGCGGACTTCTTGGATGCAATTTTTCCATCCACAAAGCAGATATCCTAAGAATAAACGGATTTGATGAAAGATATGAAGCACCATCAATCGGGGAAGATAGTGATGTTCAGTTCCGGCTTGAATTGATTGGAATAAAAATAAAATCGATTAATAACATTGCAGTTCAATATCATCTTTATCATAAAATGCAGGAACGCCCTCAGAAAAATCTTGATTTGTTTGAAGAAGTAAAAAAATCTAGCTTAGCTTTTACCCCTTTCGGAATAAAATAAAATTTTCTTTCCTCCCCTAAACCCCAAAATTTTACTAAAATTTAACCTAAAAAGATTTGCTTATTATTTAATATTTACCTTATATTTGCCGCCGTTAATAAAATTATACTTAAATAATTAAGGTAATATATGCTAGATGACATAGATATTAAGATTCTAAATATTCTTCAAAAATCAGGCAGAACAAAAAGAAATAAAATAGCTGAAGAAGTTGGGCTGTCAATTCCATCCGTAAGTGATAGACTTAATAAGTTGGAGGAAAAAGGAATTATCGAAGGTTATTATGCAAAGTTGAGCAAAAAAGCTTTTGGTTATGATATTATGGCATTTATAGTTGTTATAATGGATTCCTCTAAACATTATAAGAATTTAATTACTAAAGTTGAAAAGATTCCCGAGATAATTGAGTGCCATTCTGTTCTTGGTGAAGGTTCGCATATGCTTAAAACCATAGTAAAAAACACCGAGTCTTTAGAAAAATTGTTAAGTGAAATACAGTCCTGGACCGGTGTAATGGCGACAAAAACTACTTTCGTATTGTCGAGTATAAAAGAATCAACTGAGATAGCAATCTGATTTGGAAAATATTGAAATAAGTAATATTTGCTGGTGGTATCATTATTGATAAAATTGTTCATCCCCGGAAAGTATTAATAAATAAGTTTTATTCTGTTTTGGGTAGTATCTTAAAAATCATTGTTTTTTGGCTGATTTAAACTCCGATTTTTTTCTATAAGATTATTTAAGCGTCTTATTATAGACATTTATTAGAATGAGATTAACGTAATAATTATAAACAAACTAAAAGGAAAATTGTATGGCTAAATCAAAAACAAACTTATCTGTTGAGACCGTCCTGAAATTTATAAAGGACAATAAAATAAAGTTCGTTGATATGAAGTTTATGGACTTCCCCGGTCAGTGGCAGCATTTTACTGTACCGGTTTCTCAGTTTAACGCCGGATCTTTTGAAGATGGTTTTGGATTTGATGGCTCTTCAATCCGCGGCTGGAAAGCAATTAACGAAAGTGATATGCTTATCATTCCGGATTCAAACACAATGTTTGTAGATCCATTCATTGAAGCACCCACTTTAAGTTTAATTTGTGATGTATATGAACCGGCAACAAAGGAAAAATATTCGCGCTGCCCGAGAAACATTGCACAAAAAGCAGTTGCTCATCTTAATTCAACGGGGATTGCCGATACGGTTTACTTCGGACCGGAAGCTGAGTTCTTTGTTTTTGATGATGTGCGCTTTGATTCCCAGCCGAACGGTTCATTCTATATGGTTGATTCTGTTGAAGGAAGATGGAACAGCGGAAGGGAAGAGTATCCTAACCTTGGTTATAAGCCAAGATATAAGGAAGGGTATTTCCCCGTGCCTCCAACAGATTCATTAATGGATTTAAGAAATGAGATGGTTACAAATCTTATCAACTGCGGAATTGATGTTGAAGCTCAGCACCATGAAGTTGCAAGCGGAGGTCAGTGTGAGATTGACCTTAAGTTTGCCCCTCTGGTTAAAGCTGCAGATGAATTATTGATGTTTAAATATATTGTTAAGAATACAGCAAGAATACATAATAAAACTGTTACTTATATGCCAAAACCAATTTTTGGCGATAACGGAAGCGGTATGCATGTTCATACATCGTTATGGAAAAAAGGGAAACCATTATTTGCCGGTGCCGGATATGCGGGTTTAAGCGAGATGGCTCTATATTATATAGGCGGATTATTAAAACACGCGCCAAGTCTGCTTGCATTTACTAATCCAACTACCAATTCGTATAAAAGATTAGTACCCGGGTTTGAAGCACCAGTGAATCTTGCTTACTCACAGAGAAACAGAAGTGCATCTATAAGAATACCAATGTATTCATCAAGTCCTAAGTCAAAACGTGTTGAGTTCAGATGTCCTGATCCATCTGCAAATCCATATCTCGCATTCTCTGCTATTATGATGGCAGGATTGGATGGAATTATCAATCGTATAGATCCTGGTGAACCGCTTGATAAAGATATTTATGATATGGAACCTGAAGAACTCAAAAATGTACCTTCAACTCCGGGTAGTTTGGGAGAGGCATTAAAAGCATTAGCTGATGATCATGAATATTTGTTAAAAGGTGATGTATTTACTGAGGACGTAGTTGAAACCTGGATTAAATATAAAATGGAGAAAGAAGTAAAGCCGATGGCTCTTCAGCCGCATCCTTATGAGTTCAATCTTTATTATGATGTTTAATTACTAAAGGAAAAGTTACTAGGACTGTTAACTATTCAGCGTCTTTGCCCAAATTGGCAGGACGCTGAGTACTATTCATTCCAATAAAGCCTGTATAATGTTACTGTTCTGTTTTCTAAGCTGTTTATTCCGAATCCGGGGATTTCTTTTTGGTAAATAATTTCAGTCCTAATATTTGAATCAATTGCATCTGTGAGTTTAACATCTTCTCTTAATACCAGATAATGTGGGTTTTTAGCTTTAACATAATCAGACACATTTTCGTAATTAAATCTGTCTGCATCTACTAACCCGGCAAGGTCATAAACCTTAGCACCGGAATAACACCCCACAATTCCAACATCATTTAAAGCTACAGTTTTAAAGTCATCATTTTCATCCATCTTAATAAAATTTGCTATTTCCTTATAGGAATTCTGAAATCCTTTTACAAATAAATCACTTGCCGGTTTTACAACACTGAATGTAATGTGAATATGAATCAACAAAACCAGCACAGAATAAATTGCGACAAGTGAAAGATTGAACTGACTTTTATAATTTGTCAGCAAATTAATTAGTGCGGCAACAAATAAGATTATAACCGGAACGAACATTAAAGAATATCTTGAAATAATTGTAACATCTTTTACAGTGTAGTAAACATAGAATGAAACGAAAAACATAATTGCCAGCATCAGCCCGGTGTGTCTTAACCTATCTAATAATCTTACAAATTCTTCAATAAATTTCTGATCTTTTTTCAGCAGAAGAATTATAGTAATAAGAATAATAATCGAAAGCAGAATAAATTCAGGAATATTGCCTCCGAGAAGCAGCTTTATGTTTCTTATAGTTCCTTCAAAAGTCATTGTAAAAAATCCGCCGGGTGCTTTTGCCCTGTAAGTATTTGGGATAATCGTTCCAAAATGTAAGTATGCAAATAGAAACCAGGCTGAAAACAAACTTATTCCGGAAAGAAGTGTTTTAAAAGTTTGTTTCCGATGATGAGTGTTTACAAAAAACATAAAAAGAATAAATATGAAAAAGTAAACAATGAATTCAGGTCTTATTAAAAATGCAAAGCCCAGCAGCAATCCATAAATATATGGATGTCTTACGTGGTAGCGGTCATAATAAGTATAAACCAGAAAAAGGAGAATGGCTATTGAAGCTGTTGCCTCCATTCCGCTGATAGCCCATCTTAAAAAGAAAGGATTCAAACAAAACGAAAGAGCTGCAATAAATTTTATTGAAGACCTGAGTTTTAATATATCGGCAATGATCAGAAAAAGAAAAACACTTATAACCGAAAATATCCCGCTTAAAAGTCTGACAGAAAATTCCGGATTGTCAGTTATAATGGAAATGAACGCACCCATAAAAACCCACATTGGAGATGTTGATCCATAAGTAACACTTCCTGTAAAAGCAAACCCTTCTCCGTTGAGTAATCCTAAAATGAAACCTATATGAATATATGTATCATCACCCAGAAAATCAGGATAAAGAAAAGAGGCAAGTACCACAGGTAATGCACATAGAATTATTGTAAGAATTTTATTCAGTATTCCGGATATAAATCTTTGATCCATATTTAACTTTCATGTTTAAGCCATAATGTCCAGATTTCGGGTTGATAACCTATAGTAACCTGTTTACCATTTCTTATAACAGGTGTTCTTAATAACAGTGGGTCTTGCAGCAGTTCTTCTTCAATATCAAAAACCATGAACTGCATATTACGCTTCTTATACTGCTGCCCGTCTTTATCAATTAATTCATCTAAAGGAATTACCGATAAAATATTATCAAGTTCACCTTTTGCAAGTCCCTTTTCGTTCAGGTCTCTGAAATGATAAGGAATTTTCCTCTCCTTGAAGAATCGTTCAGATTTTTGTGTATCTCTGCACTTTTTTGTGCCAATTATCTGGAGATTCATAAATAAGTAATCCTTTCTATGCAAGATAAAAAAATTGTATAACTAAATTTGTCTGATTAGATTTGTTCAAAAGTTTTCAAAAAAAATCGTCGGGTTTATTATGTATAAAACACTCAATTTAACAATTGCTTTTATTATAGTTCTCTTTGTTAATCTTACTGCTCAATCTAACTTTGGCATCAACACGGATACTGTCAAAGCCCAGAAATTTGATATGGGTAAGATGTGGACATTCGAAAGCTTCCCATTCGATTTTATAGAACAGGAATATGATTTTACTCCTTCCGATGCCTGGCTTGAAAAAATGCAGAAAGCAGCATTGAAGTTCGGAGGTGGATGTTCAGGTTCCTTTGTTTCTGAGGATGGATTGATTATGACAAACCATCATTGCATCCGAAACAGCTTACCCAATGTAAATGAAGAGGGCGAGGACATATTGTTGAGTGGATTTTATGCTCCAACACTTGATGCAGAAAGAAAAATGCCCGGTTTAAAAGTTGAACAGATGGTCTTTGTGAAAGATGTTTCTGATGAGGTGCTGAGCTCAATGAGTTCAGGTAAAGACGATGCAGAAAAAATTAAATTTAGAAATGATAAAATAGAACAGATCAAAAACCAACACTCAGAACAGAATCCTGGTATTGTGTTCAGAGTGACTTCACTTTACAATGGCGGAAAGTTTTCTCTTTACGGGTATAAAATTTATGATGATATAAGACTGGTTTTCGTTCCTGAACTATGGACTGCAAAGCTCGGCGGCGATTATGATAATTTTACTTATCCAAGATACGGACTTGACTGTGCATTCTTCCGAGCTTATGAAAATGGTAAGCCAATTAAAGCTGATTATTACTTTACCTGGAGTATGGATGGTGTGGTTGAAGATCAACCGGTTTTTGTTGTTGGTAATCCGGGCACAACAGAAAGAATCAACACAATGGCTCAGATTGAATTTGCGCGCGATGTACAATATCCAATGCTGGTAAAAATGCTGAAAGATCTTTACGATATTTATGAAGAAAGGGTAATCGCAGATAATGCACAGGATATGAGTCTTGTTGCCAGATTGTATTCAATAGGTAACGCACTTAAAGTTTATGAAGGCACTTACAAAGGCCTGCTTGATCCGTTTCTTATTGCCAGAAAAAAAGATTTTGAAAAAACCTTCCGTAATGCTGTTAATGCTGATCCGGAATTAATGGCAAAATATTCAAATATATGGGACGAAATAGCCGACTCCAGAAAAGAGGCCGCAAAAGATGCAGCCCGTTCATTTGCATACCAGATAAGCAATTTCTATTCACCGAGATATTTATTCATCGCGAGGGATCTTGTTGCACTTGCAAAGCAGCTTCAGCTTCCCGAAGATGAAAGGGATGATCTGTATATTGGTGAAGAATTGGAAACTACGATAGAAAGTATTTTTCCCAAAAACTTTGATATAGAATTAAATGACAAGCTGCTTCTTGTACAGGTAAATATAATACAAAATAATCTCCCGCCAGATGATGATTTGCTAAAGAAATTATTTAATGGTAAAAAAGGTGATGAGGCAGTTAAGTACCTGCTATCTAAATCAAAAATAACGAACAGGGAAGATGTATTAAAGCTTGCAAAAAGTGGTGAAGATGCAATATTGAACTCCGATGATCCGTTTATTTACTACATACTTAACACTCAGGATAAACTGGCTGAAATAATAGCTTCAAACCGTGCGCGAAATGATAAAGAAACAATTGCAAAGCAGCAGCTTGGCGAAGCTTTGTACAAAGTTTTCGGTGAATCCATTCCGCCGGATGCAACGTTTACTATACGTATAGCCGACGGTATTGTGAAAGGATATGACTATAACGGTACACGTGCACCGATCAAAACAAGCTTTTACGGTGCGCTTGACAGATATTATTCATTCGATAAAAAATTCCCATTCAACCTTCCGGATAGATTTGAAAATCTGCCGGCAGAATTTGATCTTTCAGCTCCGCTTAACTTCATTAGTACAAATGATATTGTTGGGGGCAACTCCGGAAGTGCAGTGCTTAATATTGATGCAGAAGTAGTCGGTTTGGCATTTGACGGGAATATAGAAAGTCTTCTTAATAACTTTATATATACAACCGAAGCAAACAGAACAGTTAGCGTAAGTGCCGTCGGAATGATTGAAGCAATAAAAAATTTATATAAAGCGAAATCACTCAGTGATGAAATAATTAATGGTAAAAGAAAATAAGAGGTAAAAAATGAAAAAAATAGTTTTTCTTTTAGTGCTTGTAATTTCATTCTCTGCATTGGCACAGGAATTCAGATCTCCAAGGGATAAGCGTAATATCAATGATCTAACCATCTATGAAATAAAGAGAAAAATTGCTCTCAATCTTGAAACACTAGAAAGGGAGTATCTTACAAAATTAAGCTATAGGGATTATATCCGTTCAAAGGATATACTGATTGAGTCTTACAATCTCTTAATGGCTATTCCCGATGAAGATGACTACCAGTATAACGAACCGGTATCAATGAGTGATCAGGAATTTTCAGCATTGGTCAGCAGTGTAAAGAATGAATCATTTGAATCTGATATGCTGTCTATAGTTCAAATTTCAGCAAAGTATAATTTTTTCACAGTAAATCAGGTAATAAGACTGATTGATTTATTTCCATTTTCCAGCGGAAAACTTGAAGTTGTTAAAATGGTTTATCCTAATGTAATTGATAGGTATAATTCTCATCAGATAGTTAATGCTTTTACTTACTCTGCGGATAAGGAAAAAGTGAGACAGATAATAGCATCCTTCCCGGAAAGATAAAAGAATGCCCTGGATTGTATTATTTATTGCCGGCTTGTTTGAAATTGCCTGGGCTGTTGGATTGAAATACTCCGATGGTTTTTCAAAACTATGGCCCAGCGTTTTTACTGTTGCAAGTATGATCATTAGTATGGCACTGCTGGCTTATTCAGTTAAGCATCTTCCGGTGGGAACGGCTTATGCTGTCTGGACAGGTATCGGCGCTGTCGGTACCGCAATTCTCGGAATGTTCCTTTTTAATGAATCAAAAGAGTTTGTAAGAATTTTTTTCATCTTTTTGATAATTGTTGGAATTGTGGGTCTGAAATTGTTTACCGCTGAGCAGGCTTCTTAAGGGTACTGTGAATAAGTGAGTATAAGGATATGAAGTGCAAAGTAATTAGGGTAGAGAGATACTAAGCTAATTTCAAACTTGATAAAGTAGATTGCCTATCAGTACTTCATTCAATCACTGAAACACGAGATCATTCATCCGGCGCTTTTATTACTATACCAATATTTGAAGCCTCATTAAATAACTGTTCTGCAAGAATAATATTTGTTTCCATTTCAAATCCGGCATAGTGTAGCGCATCAGCAACCCAGGTATTACAAGTACGGAACAAATGGTAGGACTTTGGTGATCTGAAAAATTTTATTTTTCCGCCAGCCTGATCACCAAGTAGAACTGAATTTCCTTTACTATCCCTATAAATTGCTTTGGAAATAAACTCATTTAATTTTCTGAGTTGCAAATCAGTTACCAGAATTTTAACAACTATTTCTGAGTAGGCAAATAAATCCTCTTTGGAATACCATAGTCCTTCAACTCTCAAAGTACTTGGCGTTGCATAAAACAATGCTCCAAAAGCAAGACCTGAGTCAAATCCGGGATACTGATAAAACTCTTCATCGCCCCAGCCGAAATCGATTAAGTTATACTCTGAAAAATATTTTGCTTCCGGTATTATTACTGTATCTATCTGATTTAATGTAAAAACTATTGCAGTATGCCAAAACTGTTTTATAAGGTAAACCGGTTGTAATCCACTTTCGGGTATATCTTCCTGAACCTGAAGCATAGGTGATGTGTGGAGAAAGAAGAATATTACAGGATATATCACAAAGAATTTCATATTTAATTTTTATCTTTCATAAGCAAAACAAATATTTTTTATCTGAGGCAAACAATGAAAATTGCAAAATCTGTTCTTCTCTCACTTTTTTTAATAATCTATTTAAATGCACAATCCAATAATAATAAATATGTAATTGTTATTCATGGAGGAGCGGGATATACCTCGCCTGATATTTCTGATTCATTAAAATCAATTTATTTTAATTCATTAAAAGCTGTATTACAATTAGGTAAAGATATTCTTGAAAACGGAGGAAGTTCACTTGATGCCGTTGAGCAGGTTGTTCGTTTAATGGAAGATGATACAGTTTTTAATGCAGGCAAGGGTGCTGTGTTTACCGAAGCTGGAACTCACGAACTGGATGCTTCAATTATGTCCGGTAAGGATTTATCCTGCGGTGCTGTTGCCGGAGTAACCAAAATTAAAAATCCGGTTTCACTGGCAAGATTAGTTATGGAAAAAACTCCGCACGTTTTATTTGCTGGTACAGGGGCTGATATACTCGGTGAAAAATTTAATGTAGATCTTGTTGACAACACTTACTTCAGAACTGAATTCAGATATCAGCAATGGTTAAAATCAAAACAAAAGGAGACTGAACCGAAAGGAACAGTTGGATGTGTTGCAATGGATATTTATGGAAACATTTCTGCGGCAACTTCAACCGGAGGTCGGGGCGATAAATGGATTGGCAGAGTCGGAGATACGCCAATAATAGGTGCCGGAAATTATGCAAATAACAATACCTGCGGAATTTCAGCAACCGGATGGGGAGAACTTTTCATCAGGCATAACGTAGCATTCAACATTTCAGCATTGATGGAATATAAAGGGCTGTCACTTCAAGAAGCTTGCGATGAAATGTTGTTTAAGCGGCTTGAAGAAGGTACCGGCGGAGTAATTGCAGTAGATAAAGACGGCAACTTTTATATGCCATTTAATACAGCTAGTATGTTCAGAGGTGTTGCCACTTCTGAAGGTTTATTTGAAACCGCAATCTGGAAATAATTAGAGGACATTTTAATGAGACCCGCTGAAAATGATTACGCCCCTTATTACAAAGGTTATATTGAAAAAATTCAGGGTGATGATATTCTTAAAATCTTATTGAATCAGACAAAAGAATGTCAAAGCGTTTTCAACTCTTTTCCTGTTAACAAAGGTGACTACCAATATGCACCGGGTAAGTGGTCAGTTAAGGAGGTTATTGGACATATAATGGATACCGAAAGAGTATTTGCATATCGTGCTTTATGTATTGCCAGAGGAGAAAAACAGCCGCTGCCGGGGTTTGAACAAGATGATTATGTGAAAGAAGGAAAATTTAATAAAAGAACTTTGGATGATATTATTTATGAATTTCGGCTTATGAGAGAAAGCAATTTACTTATGTTCAGAAATTTTGATGAGGAAATGCTGAACCGGAGAGGCAATGCAAGCGGTTATGATGTTACGGTTAATGCACTGTTATTTATGATTGCCGGTCATGCTCAGCATCATATGGATAAACTGAATGAACTTTATATATAAAGTTCAATTTACATGATTTTAAAGCAGGTTTAAGTTCAGGTTTAAAATAGATTGGTTTATAGTTTAAAAGATTGAGATAGTTAAACCCCTTAAATGGATTTATAAATTTCATTCAGGATTTTTTGAGTTGCGCCCAGATTTTCATTAACATACTTTGATGAGATTATACCTTTTGTTTTTCTATAATTATCATCGGAAAAAAGTTTTCTCAGGTTCCGGTAAGCTTCTCTTTTATTTCTGACAAGTATGCCTCCGCCAAGTTCCAGCAGTTTTTGTGCTTCCTGTGATGTGTCAATTTTAGGTCCAAACATAACGGGAATGCCGTAAACAGCAGCTTCAAGGACATTATGTATGCTGTGCTTAAAGCTGCCTCCTACAAATGCAGCATCAGCATAAGTATAAAGAGTTAACAAAATTCCAATTGAATCAACAATTATCACTCTTTCATCTGAATAGTTTTTAAGAAAAGAAAAACGGATAGTTTTAAGCTCCCGTGAAAACTCGTTTTCAATTTTTTCAAGATGCAATAAGGTTGGTTCGTGCGGAGCGATGATCATTAAAACTGATTTATCCCTATTTGCCAGTTTTTTAAAAGCCGGAAAAATTACTTCTTCATCCTGTTCCCAGCTGCTGCCGAAAACAAAAACTTTTTTATTCTTAAGAATCTCAGTATTGATGAGATTTACTTCTTTAGCCAGCTTGCTTCTTTGATACACTCTGTCGAATCTCGTATCACCAACTGCATTAATAATATTATCAGAAATATCAAATCTCTTAAATTCATCAGCATCATATTCTGATACAGTAAGTATTTTTGCAAACCAACTGAAAAGTATTTTGTGAAAAGATCTAATCAGCGGCAGTTTCCTGGCAGAATCTTTGCGCATAGTTGCGTCTACTAAAAAAACTGGAATGGATTTTTCACTCATAGCTTTCATAATATTAGGCCAGATATCATAACGCATTATTACTGCAAGGTCTGGTTTTACTATGCTGATAAATTTTCTTGCATTGAAAATAGTATCAAACGGCATATATGCTATAAGGTCAGCGAAGGGATACTTTTTTGAATTTTCATATCCGGAAGGCGAGAAAAAAGTGATCAATACATTTACATTCCTGTTTCTCTTAAGTTCTTCGATGATAGGTTTTGCCTGCTCAAATTCACCTAGTGATGATGAATGAAACCAAACCAGTTTTTTATTTTTATCAATTGACAACGCATTAAGTATTATCTCTTCATAAACCCGTCTTCTGCCTGTGATACCCCGGCGGATTTTACTGTTAAACAGACTTGCAGCATTCAGGGTAATGTATAAAAACGGAATGATTATAAAATCATATATAAAGTACCAGATTATTTTCACGACTTTAATACCTCACCTAATGCTTCAAATGCTCTCTGTGGAGATATTTCTTTCATACATTTAAAGTGTTTTTCGGGACAGCGATTTTTCCCAATGTGCGAACAAGGTCTGCAGTATAAATTATTATTTTCCAAAATAATATTTTTATTCTTGTACGGTGTGAATCCAAATTCTTTAATTGTAGAGCCGAAGAAAGCTATTACTGGAACTTCAGCGGCGCAGGCTGTATGCATCATACCGGAGTCATTGCAGTATATTGCTTTACATAAAATCATATTAGCAGCAGTTTGAAGTATATCATCGTCGTTCTGGAGATTAATTACTTCGGGAACCTGGTTTTTAATTTCCAGACAAATCTTTCTGTCTGTTATTCCACCGAATAATAAAATGTTCCAGCTGTTCTTTAAAAGTAAACGGCAAAGTTTCATATAATTATCTAATGGCCACATTTTAGTAAAATGTCTGCTTCCCGGACAAATCCCAATGTAGTTTTCATTTTTTAACAGAAATTCAGACGGTCTGGCGGAAGTAACAATATCCAATCCGGAATCATCTAACTCAAAACCTTCGATTGTTTCAGCGTATCTAACCGGTATCTGGGGAGCATTTTTTAGTAAATTTATTTTAGTGTTAACAAGCAGAAATTTTTCAAGTGTTTTTTTCTTAAATCTGACTATTTTCCCTTTTATTCTTGCTGTCAGCTTTCTTGAGTTTAAATTGTTCTGCAGATCTATAATCAAATCATAATTTTGTTTTTTGAGTTCAGACATCATTTCTTTTCGCTTGGCGGAACTAAATGAATATTTGTTTCTCAGATGAGGATTGTGAGCAATAACATCATAGTATTGTCGCTTAACGATAATATCAATTTCAATATGAGCGTTTCTGGTTTTGAGTGTTCTGATGAGAGGTGTTGAAAGAAGTATATCACCCAGCGAGCTGAAGCGAATGATCAATATAGATTTGATATTTTCAAATTCCGGATTCTTCAAATGATGATACTTTATTTTTCTTAATACTAATTTAAGAATTTAATTGAATCTCTTCCATATAGAAGATAATTGAATTTTCTGCCGTATTGCATCTCAGTTTATTATTTCGGAATTTCACCAGCATTAAATTCAATTATAGGAATTAATTTTATGGCAGATGATAATTCTTCCAGCTCCGGTTTCAAACCTTACATTTCTCCTTCTGAATTAGTACCTGAATTTACCCCTAAAGCAATTATACTTGGTGCAATATTCGGAATTATTTTTGGTGCAGCAACAGTTTATCTCGGTTTAAAGGTCGGATTAACTGTAAGCGCTTCAATTCCCATCGCAGTTCTGGCTATTGCCGTGTTTAAGAAACTTGGTAAGTCAACTATTCTTGAAAATAATATGGTACAGACAATCGGTTCGGCGGGAGAGTCTGTTGCAGCCGGAGTTGTATTCACCATCCCTGCACTGCTATTTCTTCCCGGCGGCGAAGATTACTTTCAGTACTTCCAGATCTTTGTTTTAGCTCTTGCCGGAGGTATTCTAGGTGTTTTATTTATGATTCCGTTAAGGAGATCATTAATTGTTAAGGAACATAAAACTCTTCCGTATCCCGAAGGAACTGCCTGTGCTGATGTTCTTGTTGCCGGTGAAAAGGGAGGCAACCTTGCAAGAAAAGTTTATTACGGACTTGGAATAGCTTTCCTTTATAAATTTTTAATGTCCATTCTCGGATTGTGGAAGGATGTTCCTGCTTATATTTTTGACAGAAAATCTGCGCTTCCTAACGGTACAATCAATGGTGAAATCACCCCGGAACTTCTGGGAGTCGGTTATATAATAGGTCCGAAAATAGCAGGGATAATGGTTGCAGGCGGTGTGTTATCGTGGCTTGTTCTGATTCCGCTCATTACTTTACTTGGTGATCAGCTGACTACTGTGTTTGCGCCAGGAACAAAATTAATTTCTGAAATGTCACCAAGAGAAATCTGGAGCAGTTACATTCGCTACATCGGCGCAGGGGCAGTAACATTCGGCGGAATAATAACTCTCATAAAAACTTTCCCGACTATTGTGAGTGCTTTCCGTGATTCATTTGCTGATCTCAAAGAAAACAGGGCTAATGCTAAAAATAATACTAAAACTGAAAGAATAAGAACTGAAAGAGATATCCCTTTGATATATGTGGTTCTCGGCAGTATTGTACTTGTATTTTTTATGGCACTGATACCAAACATTCCAACAAATTTTCTTTCTGCCGTGATGATTATTGTATTTGGATTTTTCTTTGTAACTGTTTCATCAAGAATCGTCGGTATAATTGGTTCATCATCAAACCCTATTTCCGGAATGACCATTGCAACTTTGATGGCTACTTCATTAATCTTTGTCGGAGTCGGGTGGACGGGTGATGTTTTTCAGCCAATTGCACTCGTAGTAGGATCGATAGTCTGTATTGCCGCTGCAAATGCCGGAGCAACTTCACAGGATCTGAAAACCGGTTATATTGTCGGTGCTACTCCTATTAAGCAGCAGATCGGTCTTTTAATTGGTGTACTTGCTTCTGTCGTGGTAATAGGATTTACATTATTACTGTTGAATAATACTCTAGGAATAGGAGCAGTAACAGAAGCTCATCCGAATCCGTTACCTGCGCCACAGGCAACTTTAATGGCTACGGTTATTAAAGGATTATTAAGTCAGAATTTACCATGGGGTTTGGTAATTACAGGTATGGGAATAGCAGCAGTAATGGAATTAAGCGGAGTCCGGTCTCTGCCGTTTGCAGTCGGTGCTTATTTACCATTATCAACAACTTCACCAATATTTATAGGCGGTTTAGTTAAGTGGTTTGTTGATAAAAATAAAAAATCGAAAGTGGAAGAATCTGAAATTGGTCCTGGTGCATTATTCAGTTCCGGTTTAATTGCAGGCGGTGCATTAACAGGAATTCTTATTGCAATATTAATTGGTACTCCTGTTGGCACAGATGAAATGGGAAGAGAAATATCTGTAGTTGATGTGCTTAATACCGGTTTCGCAGAATCTATCGATCCTATTGGTGATCTGCTTTCTTTAGTTCTTTTTGCTGCATTAGGATTTATATTATACAGGTTTGCAACAAGTAAAGAGGAAAAGATATGACAACATTACCCCCGCCGGGAGTAAAAGAGTTTCCGGCAGATTCTTTAGAGAAAAAAGTCTATGGTATAGTAGAGAGTTTTTCTGAATTTATGCCGATCCAAAGCGACAGGTACAGACTTGGTTACTGCCTCTTCAAGTATATGAATGGTGAAGGCGATGAACCAAAAATAGCTTTGAAATCTGCTAAGATAAGAGTTGAAGGAATTGCTATTACTGAATTAGCCGAAAAGATTAATTCTGAACTGATGAAGATTGAACGGAAGTAGTTCTTGTTCAAGGTATTTGGGGTAAAGGGTATAAGGTATAAGGTATATTGGATTTGCTTTATACTTGCAAACAAGATTGATGAGGAATTAAAAAAGATTCAGTAAAACGATTAATTACAAATTATATATAATTTTATAAGGCGATTCGACCTGCCTGGGCAAGGCAAGCAGAGTCGCCTTTTATTATGATCTTTTGTAAGAACACGCCGCAGAACATAGGCTGAATGTTGAGGCGTGTTCCTACCATTGGCAATTATAATTCAAACTCTATTTCACATTTTTTTGTTTATTTTTACCTCTCATTTAGCTACATTTCTATGCAAATAATTTTAATAAATATTAAAAATCACTATTAATAGAAGCAAGGTTTTTGATATTACAATAAATTATCAGAGGAGAGAATATTGGGAATTTCTCACAAGTTGTTACACAGTATCTTGCTCCCACCTCTACGAAAGTTTCGGTGGGCAGGCTTTTTCTTAATCTTACTCTTCACGGCAAGCTGCAACACAGTTGACCCGCCGCCGGATAAAACCGTGCTTACTTTAACACTTGAAGACGTAAGCTGCACAGAAGCGTGGATAACACTTACAACAAACAATCTGCAGCTCCCGGCAGCACTTAACCTGATAAAAGACAACACCATAACAAAAACAATAAACCTGCAAACAGCAGATACTTTGCTTTACATAGACTCACTCCTTCCAAACCAAACATACAATTTTAAACTATCCGGCATCGGGAATCCGGCATCCGGTATCAATAGTAATGAACTAAGCGTTTCAACAATGGACACCACCAGTCACAACTTTACATTTGAAACGTGGACGTTTGGCGGAACAGCAGGCAGCAGTACATTATATGATGTTGCAATTGTAAATGATAGCTGCATATGGGCAGTAGGAGAGATTTATGTCGCAGACACAAGTGCAATCGGTTACACAATGTACAATGCTGTTTATTGGGATGGGAGTGAGTGGACATTGAAAAGAATTACTGTTGAATTTCGGGGATTCCAAATCACGCCTCCTTTGGAAGGAGCTTTTGCTTTTTCTAATACCGATATCTGGGTTGTTGGCAGTCTGCCGATACACGGGGATGGTGAAAATTGGGTAATGTACGATTTACGTACAACCGTTGATCCGAACCTATCCTTATCCGAAGCCTGGGGAGCAAATTCAGACTATATGTATTTCGTTGGAAGTAACGGCAGTATAGCACATAAACAGAATAACAATTGGAGCAAAATAGAAAGTGGAGCTACTACCAGAATTGCAGATATTTGGGGCATTATAGAAGGAGGGAGTGGATATAATAAATATTTAGCGGTTGAAGACATAATGTTAAGACTTGATGATAACAATCAGTTAGCTATGATAAATGCTGAAGCAGGAAGGAATATTATTTCGATCTGGGGAGTATCAAACAGATTAATTTATACCGCAGGCGGAGATGGAGTAGTTTTGTATAAGAATAGTATGTGGGAAAGAATTAGTAGTCCCGATGTAAACAACATTTATAGAATTAAAGGCGAAAACCATAATAACGTATTTGGATTAACAGCATTAAGAACAGTATTACATTTCAATGGTTATAGCTGGAGTGATATATATGAATCAACAAATAATTCACTATTGAGATTAGATGTAAAATTTAATTTAGTCGTGTCTGCAGGATGGCAGGGAGGAAAAGCTGTTATAATATTAGGAAGACGAAATGTTAATTAAATAAGAGGTTCACCGCCAGCAAAATAAAATCCCGCTCATTGTTGCACCAACAGGCGGGTTAAATTTTCAAAAAAGTCCCTCTCCTTGGGAGAGGGGTTGGGGTGAGGCATATTACTCCACCTTCAAAACATCATACTCACGCATAAACTTTTCAACCATAAGTACATCCTCTTCACAGCCGATAAAAATTGGTGTCTTTTGGTGTAACGTCTTCGGTTGAATTTCCAGCATTCTTGTAATTCCATCAGAAGCTCTTCCACCTGCCTGCTCAATTATAAATGCCATTGGATTGCATTCATACATCAATCGTAACTTACCGTGCGGACTTCGTGAATCAGCCGGATACATAAATATTCCGCCATAAAGCATATTGCGGTGAATGTCCGAAACCATCGAACCGATATAACGGGATGAGTATGGTCGTTCAGATTCTTTATCTTCTTCCTGAAGCCACTTAATGTATTTCTTCAATCCCGGATGCCAGTAAAGATAGTTACCTTCATTGATGCTGTATATATTTCCTTTCTTTGGTGTTTTAATGTTCTTATGTGAAAGAATAAACTCACCAAATGAAGGGTCAAGTGTAAAACCGTGAACGCCGTTGCCGGCAGTATAAACAAATATTGTGCTTGAGCCATAAATGATATATCCCGCTGCCACCTGGTTTTTACCCGGCTGCAGACAATCTTCCATAGTGCCCGGACCATTGTCAGGAGAAACTCTTCTGTATATAGAAAAAATAGTTCCTATACTTACGTTTGCATCAATGTTTGATGAACCATCCAAAGGATCAAATAATAAAACATACTTGCCGATATTAAATGCTTCTGGAATGTGGATTATGTCTTCGTCTTCTTCTGAAGCCATCACACAAAGATGACCGCCATGATCCATTGCTTTTATCATCATCTCGTGAGCAAACACATCAAGCTTTTTTACATTTTCACCGTGAACGTTGTGATCACCTGTGAAGCCAAGGATATCAACTAATCCGGCTTTATTTACTTCAAGTGAAATTACTTTTGCGGCAAGTGAAAGATCATGAAGCAGATCTGATAATTCTCCCGTTGCTTCAGGGTATTTTCTTTCTTGTTCATAGATGTGACGCCCAAGTGTCATGAACCTTATTTTGTCCATTTTTAAATTCTCCCTAATGATGGATGATGAATTTTATGCTGCAATTTCCTGATCTTTATATTGAAGCTGATACAATTTATAATAAATTCCACGTTTTGCCAGCAGCTGCTGATGATTTCCTGCTTCTCTTATTTCGCCCTTATGCATAACAATTATCTTATTCGCATTCTGTATAGTTGATAACCTGTGTGCAATCACTATTGCAGTTCTGCCAACCAATAATTTCTGAATAGCTTTCTGAATAAGCTGTTCTGTTTCTGTATCGATGCTTGACGTTGCTTCATCGAGTATCAGAATTCGCGGATCGTAAGCCAGCGCGCGTGCAAATGAAATGAGCTGTTTCTGACCGACACTTAATGTAGCACCTCTTTCTTTAACTTCCTCGTCGTATTTCTTTGGCAGGCTTTCAATAAACCTTGAAGCGCCCACCGTTTTTGCCGCATCCGTCACTCGTTCTTCTGAAATATTTTCATTATCCATACTGATATTTGACTTAATATCACCAGAAAACAAATAAACATCCTGAAGCACTATGGAAATGTATTGTCTTAAATCTCTTTTATCAAGTTTTCGTATATCAATTCCGTCTAAAAGTATAGAACCTTTCTGAATATCATAAAATCTTGTGAGAATATTTATCAGGGTTGATTTGCCTGCACCAGTATGTCCGACAATTGCAACTGATTCACCCGGATTAATACTGAAGGATACATCTTTTAAAACAAAATTTTCTCCTTCGTATGCAAACCATACATTCTTAAACTCAATTCTGCCCTGAACGGATTTAAGTTCAGCAGGTTCATCAGGATTTTTTATAAATGTTTGATTATCGAGAAGTTTAAATATTCTTTCGGATGAAGCCATTGCCGTCTGCATGATATTATACTTTTCTGACAGATCACGGATTGGTCTGAAAAACATTTCAGTAAATTGAATGAATGCGAACAGAACACCGATAGTAAGCACTCCCTGAACAACTTCACCACCGCCATACCAGACAATTAATCCAATCGCAATAGAGCTTAGAAGTTCAACACCGGGATAGAAAATAGCATAGTAGAATATCGATTTAATATTCGAGTCACGGTGATCAGCATTTATTGATGAGAATTTTTTCAGCTCATCATTTTCTTTTCTGAATATCTGAATAACGCTCATTCCCATTATGTGTTCCTGCATATAAGAATTCAGTCTTGCAAGATGGAGACGAACATCGCGATAACTTTCCCTTACTTTTTTTCTGAAAAGAAAAGTACCGTAAATAAGAACAGGCAGAACAGAAAGCGTTACAAGTGATAGAGGAATATCCATAAAGAACATAAATGCAAGTATCCATACGATAATGAATATATCACTGAATACCATCACAATTCCTGATGAGAAAAGCTCACCGAGTGATTCAACATCATTTGTTGTACGTGTTACTATCCTGCCGATCGGTGTGCGGTCAAAATACTTCAAAGCAAGTTTTTGAACATGTTCAAATAATTGAGTGCGTAAATCGTAAAGAGTTTTTTGCCCAAGATATTGCGTGTAGTACGTGAGAAAATACTGAACGAAAGCCTGAAGCATAAGCGATCCGAAAAGCAAAGCAGCAATTAAGATCAAACCGTTATAGTTTGAGTGAGCTATATAATCATCAATAGCTACTTTAGTTAAGTATGGACGAACGGGTCCCAGTCCTGCAACAAATATATTCAGCAGTATTGCAAAGATGACATACTTCTTATAAGGTTTTACGTAACCAAGAAGCCGTTTCATCAGCTTTGCATCGTAAGCTTTACCGAGTATTTCTTCGTCCTGTTTATAGTCGTTCATTTAATTCTAAAATTATTATTCTCTATACTAATAACAAAAGTTAGTATTAGTAATAGCTCCGGCATTTATGCCGGAGGAATGTAATTAAAAAGTTTACGGGCTTTAGCCTAAATATGCTGTGTTCTGTTTGGCTAAAGCCAGATATTATTTTCTATTTAACTTACCCCGACTTAAAAAGTCGGGGCAATATATTTCTAATGCAATAATCTCTAAATGGCAGGGCTGTTCCTCAAAAGCCCTCTCCTTAGGAGAGGGTTGGGAGAGGCTTCTTCTTTCAACTGAGTTCCTCTAATTCTTTCTCCAACAACTGTTTATAGTGCAGATCAGCATAAATGCCCCCAAGTGCAACAAGTTCTTCATGATTACCTTCTTCAGCAATCTTACCATCCGCAATTACAAATATTTTATCAGAATCTTTTACAGTTGAAATTCTGTGACTGATAATTATACTTGTCCTGTTTCTCATATACTCTTTTAAATTTTTAAGTATCTCTTCCTCAGTATTAGTATCCACTGCTGAGAATGAATCATCCAGAATTAAAATTTTAGGATCGACTGCGAGTGCGCGAGCGAGTGAAGCACGTTGCTTTTGTCCGCCAGAAAAAGTGATTCCTCTTTCACCAACCATAGTTTCATATCCGTTTGGAAAACTTTCAACATCTTTGTCAAAGTTAGCTATTCCTGAAACTTCCTTAACTCTTTCTTTATTAACCTCTCTTAATCCATAAGAAATATTATTATAAACGTTATCAGAAAATAAAAAAGATTCCTGCTGTACTACTGCAATATTTCTTCTTAAAACATCAAGCGGAATATTTTTTACATTCACTCCGTCAATTAATAATTCTCCTCCGGTAGCATCATAAAGTCTTGGAATAAGATTAATAAGACTTGATTTACCAGAACCTGTATGCCCGATTATTGCAACCGTTTCACCTTGACTAATATTTACTTTAATATCAGATAGCACTTCAGGCAAATGTTCACCATACTTGAATGAGACGTCCCTGAATTCAATTTTACCTTTTAAATCAGTTATAGAAAAATCAGTAATCGAATTATCCTCTATCTCATAAGGTTCATTTAGAATTTTATTTATTCTTTTCATACTTGCTTCAGCCTGCTGGATAATGTTTATTACCCATCCGAATGCGATCATAGGCCAGATGAGTATTCCGAGGTAAACAATAAAAGCAGTTATTTCACCAAGATTCAGTTCACCATCGATAATCTTGGTTCCGCCGACGATTATCACAATAATAATTGACAATCCTGTTATTAAAAGAAGTATCGGCATAATCAATGCTTGTGTACGGACAAGATTCATGTTCTTCTTAAGATATTCCTGGCTTAATTCTTTCCATCGATTAATTTCATTTGCTTCACGGACATAAGATTTAATAACTCTTATTCCAGAATAATTTTCCTGTGCCCGTGCTGTTAAACTTGAAAAAGTCTCTTGTATCTTTGTGTATTTTTCATGTATAAGTTTTCCAATACGATATACGACATAAGACAAAAATGGCAAAGGAAGAAGTGCATAAATTGTTAACCAGGTATCAAGTGAAAGCATTATTGCAACAACTATCAGTAATCTGATACCGGTGTCGATAGAATACATTACAGCAGGACCAATGAACATCCTCACAGAATTAATATCATTTGTAGCGTGAGCCATGATATTGCCGGTGGAATTGTTCTGAAAATATCGTAATGGAAGCTTCTGAATATGCTTCCAGAAATCACCCCTTAAATCAAACTCAATTTCTCTCGATACAACTATTATGGTTTGTCTTATTAAAAATCTGAAAATACCTGCAAGAAGGGAAGTCCCCACTATTAGCAGTGCATATTGAATCAGCAGTTCGGTCTGTATATTTTTTTCGAGAACATTTATAGCATCTCTCAACAAAAGAGGAACATAAACCGTTCCCGCATTCGATAAAAGAATAAATATGAAACCAAGCAGCAGTTTGGTTTTATACCTGATAAAATATTTTTTAAGGGTTGATAGATTTTTCATTCTTATTGATGTGGAACACGGTTAAGTGATTACTGATAAAAATGATCTGATCCGTTCAGATCAGTCTAATCAGTCAAATCCGTGTTCTACTTCCTTTGCTCAATCAATCACATTAAAACTGGTATACTTCTGAAGAACTTTTGGAACTATAATTTTTCCTTCAGGAGTTTGATAATTCTCCAACAGAGAAACCATCAGGCGGCTTGTTGCAAGTCCACTTCCGTTAAGTGTATGAACAAACTCCGGTTTTTTAGTCTGTTCATTTCTGAATTTTATATTTGCTCGACGCGCCTGGAAATCCTCAAAGTTGCTGCAGGATGATGCTTCAAGCCAACGGTTTTCTGCAGGTGACCAAGTTTCAATATCATAACATTTTGCTGCTGCAAAACTTAAATCGCCGGTACAGAGCATTAATATTCTGTATGGAACATTTAATGCCTTGAGTATATCTTCAGCATCTTTTACCAGTAATTCCAATTCATCATAAGAAGTTTCCGGTTTAACAAATTTCACCATTTCAACTTTGTTAAACTGATGAACGCGAAGGAATCCTTTTGATTCCTTTCCGTAAGAACCGGCTTCACGTCTGAAACATGCCGAGTAACCCACATATTTAACAGGCAAATCTTTTTCATTGAGTATTTCATCACGATGAAGATTTGTAATAGGAACTTCAGCTGTTGGAATAGGGAAGAGTCCGTCAAGTGTAATGTTATAGATATCCTCTTCCATTTTAGGAAGCTGTCCTGTTCCTTTCATTGATTCCCTGTTAACAAGGAAGGGAGGAAAAACTTCTGTGTATCCGTGATGCTCAAGATGATAATCGATCATAAAATTAATTAGTGCACGCTCAAGTGTAGCACCTTTACCTTTATAGACCGGGAATCCGGATCCGCTTACCTTGGCTCCCCGTTCAAAGTCGAGTATGTTTAATTTCTTGCCAAGCTCAACATGGTCCATTGGTTTATAATCATTCTCAAACTTAAAGCCATCTGGCAGCCATTGTCTTGCCTCGACATTATCTTCAGCCGACTTTCCGACAGGTACAGAATCGTGTGGAAGATTCGGGATGTACATCATAATTTCATTAAGCTTTTCTTCTGCATCGCGGAGTTTAAGATCAAGTTCTGTGATATTATCTGAAACGCGCTTCATTTTAGCTAGGACTTCGGTTGTGTCCTGTCCGGCTTTTTTCATTTGCGGAATCTGCGAGGAAACCGAATTGCGTTTTGCTTTCAGTTCGTCAGCCTGAATGATCAGTTCACGTCTCTGTTTATCAAGTTCAAGGACTTCATCAATTCTGTCCTTTTCATTTTTGTTGATAATTGATTGTCTGACTTTATCAGGATTTTCACGGATTAGTTTTATGTCGAGCATATATACCTTTCAAAGACATTTTACTACTGAGACACAAAGAACACTAAGGTTCACTTAGTGGTTAACTATTTTACTACTATGTTATAAATTTTATTCTTTACGAAGATCTCTTTAACAATTGTTTTACCATCAGTAAACTTTGTTACTTTTTCATCTGAAAAAACGACTGACTTAACTGCTTCCTGTTCACTGTTCATTGGAACTGATACGGTTGAGCGAAGCTTACCATTTACCTGAACGGCAATGTTTACAATGTCCTCAACCAGCGCATCTTTATCAACTTCATACCAGAGAGGTTTTTCAAATAATGATGTTTCATTTCCAGCTAACTGCCAGCATTCTTCGCCAAGATGCGGTGCCAGCGGAGCGATCATAGTTGCAAATCTGTTTAAAGTATAACTTTGAATTTCCTTGCTGCATTTATCAAGGGCTTTAAGTTCATTTATCAATTCCATTAAAGACGCTATTGCTGTATTGAATCTGAAGTGTTCAATTTCTTCATTTAATTTGTGAAGGGTTTGATTCACTTTTCTATATATTTTTTTCTCATCATCAGATAATGAAGAAATTTCATACTTGTCTTTTGAAGTAACTACTTTCACAACAGTTATTTGCTGATTAAACAGATCATAACTGCGCTGCACAAAACGATCAACACCGGAAATTCCTTTATCGCTCCAGTCGCCGCCTTGATCATAAGGTCCCATAAACATAAGATACATTCTGAAAACATCCGCTCCATAATTGCCTGTGAGTTCATCAGGATTAACAACATTACCTTTAGACTTTGACATCTTTGCACCTGAGTTTGTAATTGTACCCTGGTGTACTAGTGTCTGGAAGGGTTCATCACTGTTTACCATTCCGATATCTCTTAAAAACTTATGGAAAAATCTTGCATAAAGAAGATGCATAACTGCATGTTCTGCCCCGCCGACATACATATCAACGGGAGTCCATTTCTTTGCAAGGTTTTCATCAAACGCTGATATCGAAATTTTTGGATTTAAATATCTTAAATAATACCAGGATGAATCCACAAACGTATCCATAGTATCAGGGTCACGTTTTGCATCGCTTCCGCAGGATGGACATTTAACATTAATGAATTTTTCATTCCTTGCAAGAGGCGATTCACCACCAAGCTTAAAATCAACATCATAAGGAAGCACAACAGGAAGATCAATTTCTTCAACCGGAACTTCTCCGCATTTCGGACAATTAATTATCGGAATAGGTGTACCCCAATAACGCTGACGTGATATAAGCCAATCACGTAAACGATAATTTATTTTTCCTTTTCCAAAATTATTTTCTTCTAAATACTTAATAACTTTTATTATTCCATCATCTGATCTCAATCCGTTAAACTCACCTGAGTTTACCATCGTTCCAACATCTACAAAAGCTTCTTTCAGTTCATCAGATTCATTTGTGCCATCCTGAAGTATTACTTTTCTTATTTCAAGATCAAACTTTTTTGCGAATTCAAAATCACGTTCATCGTGACCGGGAACAGCCATTACACATCCTGTTCCATATGTTATAAGAGCATAATCCGCAATCCACACAGGAACCTTTTCGTTATTCATCGGATTGACTGCAAATGCCCCTGTAGGTACGCCGGTTTTTTCTTTTACTGTAGATGTTCTTTCAATCTCAGTTAATGACTTTGCAGATTCACGATAATGGTTAACATTTTCTCTGAATTCTTCAGTTGTTAATTTATCAACCAGAGGATGTTCGGGTGCAAGAACAACATACGTTACTCCGAATAATGTATCGGGACGGGTTGTAAAAACTTTTATTTCCAGATCCTCTCTGTCATTTCGACCGGAGGGAGAAATCTTTTCCAAATGATTCTTAGAAGATTTCTCAGTCGAGGACTCCTTCGAAATGACAGCATCATCATTTTTCAATTCATTCGGGTTGAAAACTTTAAAAGAAACTTCAGCACCTTCACTTTTCCCAATCCAGTTACGCTGCATAAGTTTTGTTTTTTCAGGCCAATGGATCTTATCTAATCCTTGCAGTAATTCTTCAGCGTAATCGGTTATCTTAAAAAACCATTGATATAAGTTTTTCTGTATTACCTGTGTACCGCATCTTTCGCAGGTGCCGTCATTAAGAACCTGTTCGTTTGCAAGTACGGTTTGATCATTGGGACACCAGTTTACAGGAGCATTTTTTCTGTAAGCTAGTCCGCGTTTGTACATCTGTAAAAATATCCACTGATTCCATTTGTAATATTCCGGATCGCATGTCATCAGTTCGGCATTCCAATCGTACATACATCCCATCTTCTTAAGCTGTTCGCGAATATCCTCGATGTTTTTCATAGTGCTGTCGTATGGATGAATACCAGTTTTGATAGCATAATTTTCTGCTGGTAAACCAAATGAATCGTATCCCATCGGCTCAAATACATTATATCCTTGTAATCTTTTAAAACGTGCCCAGCTATCTGTTGGTCCATAATTATACCAATGTCCGATATGGAGTTTTGCACCGGAGGGATATATAAACATTACAAGCGTATAAAGTTTTTTTTCAAGGTCGTTAAAATCAGTTTTAAAGGTTTGACTTTCTTCCCAGTACTTCTGCCATTTCGTTTCTATTTCGGAATGAGGATAACGCATAAATCTTAATAAATTTGTTAAAAATGAAGCCAAATTTAGCCAATTGGGAAGGGAATTCAAATTTAATAAATGAATGGGAAAATTAAATTAGTTCAGATATTCGTGTATTATTGAATAATTCGGCAGCGGTAATTAAATACATTATCTTAGATCACTTAGAAAGATTTTTCTATTCACTAAATTTGGATAGCAATTTTTATTAAGACTTACAGGTAAAAAATGGATAAGAATATTATAAAAGAATTCCTGAAACGCATTGAATTGTTTAAAGGATTATCTGAAAACAAGCTAGACGTAATAACAGAAAAACTTAAAGTTGAAAATCATAAAACCGGAACTATGATTTTTAATGAGAATAACATCAGGCAGAATTTATACATCATATATGATGGTGAAGTTGAACTTTTTAAGCGCACTCCATACGGAGTAGAAAAACGTTTGTCAATTTTTGGTAAGTATGATTTCCTTGGTGAAGGAGCATTGATGGATGATTCGCCCCATTCAACTTCAGCCAGAACAACAGTCGCCACCACTACTTTTGCTCTTTCGCGTGAAAAGTTCAAAGAACTTATACGGGAACAAAGTGATATTGCTCTTGACATCCTTGCTAAAATTGGACAGGTGATATCGCGCAGAATAAGTTCTGCAAATACAAGAGTTGTAAATCTCGCTGCCCAATATCAATCAGGCAGAACAAGAAGTGAACACGATCTGCTCGGCGACAGGGAAGTTCCGCACGAGTTTTATTATGGTATCCAGACATTGCGTGCAATAGAAAATTTTAATATAAGCGGAATAACCCTGAACTTTCATCCGGTTGTTATTGAAGCGCTTGCAATGGTGAAAATGGCTGCTGCTAAAGCCAATCAGGAACTTGGACTTCTCTCAAAACCAATAACAGATGCAATCGTTCAGGCTTGTACTGAAATAATAAATGGAAAGCTTCACACACAATTTGTTGTTGATATGATACAGGGCGGAGCCGGCACTTCAACTAATATGAATGCCAATGAAGTAATTGCGAATCGTGCTCTTGAAATTCTCGGCTATGAAAAAGGTGAATACAAGTATTGTCATCCTAATAATCATGTTAACCTGTCACAGTCAACTAATGATGCATACCCAACTTCTGTTAAGCTCGCATTGATACTTGCGAATGTTAAGCTGATTGAAGTCCTGAAGCAATTAATTGAATCATTTCATCGAAAGTCAAAAGAGTTTTCTCAAATCATAAAGATGGGAAGAACTCAGCTTCAGGATGCCGTGCCGATGACGCTTGGACAGGAGTTTGAAGCTTATGCTGTTACTCTTGCTGAAGAGGTTCAGAGGCTTGAACAAAATGCTGAACTGTTTCTGGAAGTTAATATGGGTGCAACCGCAATAGGTACAGGAATAAACTCTCATCCGGAGTATAGTGAAAAATGTGTTGAACATTTACGGACCGTTACAAAAATGGATGTAGTTCTTGCGGCAAACCTTGTTGAAGCTACGCAGGATACCGGTGCATTCGTAATGTATTCATCGGCTGTAAAAAGACTGGCAGTTAAACTTTCAAAAATCTGTAATGACCTTCGTCTTCTTTCATCCGGACCAAGAACCGGAATAAATGAAATCAATCTTCCTCCAATGCAGCCGGGGTCATCTATTATGCCGGGGAAAGTTAATCCCGTTATTCCTGAAGTTGTGAATCAGATAGCATTTAAAGTGATTGGCAATGACTTGACAGTAACTCTTGCTGCAGAGGCTGGACAGCTTCAGCTTAATGTTTTTGAACCGGTAATTGTGGAAAGTCTCTTCGAATCTATTGAGATGTTGAAGAACGGTATGATGACATTAAAACAAAAATGTATTGATGGAATTACAGCTAATGAAGATCGATGCAGAAGTTTAGTTGAAAACAGTATCGGATTAGTAACAGCACTTAACCCGGTTTTAGGTTATGAAACTTCAACTCAACTGGCAAAAGAAGCACTTGAGACTAATCGTGGTGTTTATGAATTAGTGCTGGAGAAAAAATTACTTTCTAAATCCGAACTTGATGAACTGCTTAAGCCCGAGAATATGATTAAACCAAAGATTTAAGAGTCATGAACATTTTTTTAATTTAATATTTCAGCATCAGAAAGAAACATTATACCGGAATAAGTCTCAAGGATTTCTTTAACTTTTTCTATGATGGTTTGAATTATTTCATTCTCATCAACAACTATGATCATAGAGTTTCTCATAATATTGGTTAGTTCTGATCCTCGCCTCGTTCCTTGTTTACCCTTACCATGGATATCGTTTATAATTGTATATCCGCGTACATTCAATTCATTTAAAATATTCAGTACCGATTTTTTTTCAACCGCTTCTATTATTATTTCAAGTTTTTTCATTTATTTTATCCTATCAGATTGCATAAGTAGTAATAAAACGGAATTCCGATTATTATATTAAACGGAAACGTGATTGCTAAGGAAAGAGTTATATAATAAGATGGATTTGCTTTCGGAAGCGCTAATCTGACTGCTGCCGGTGCGGCAATATAAGATGCACTGGCTGAGAGTACAGAAAATAATAATCTGTCTCCAACATTTAATTCAAATAAATATGTAATAATTACAGCTATTAAAGCGCTTATAACAGGCATTATAATTCCGAAGGCAAAGAGAAATTTTCCGACAACTTTAAACTCGCTTATCCTGTTACCGGCAATCATACCCATCTCTAATAAAAACAGGGTAAGGATACCATTAAAAGGATCAACAAAGAATGGTTTCATCATTAACATTCCTTCAACTCCACTGAGATATCCGATTATCATACTTCCAAATAATAAGACTATACTGGCGTTAAAAACAGATTCTCTTATTAATTCCTGATAATTAGATCGTGATTTAGACTTAACTGCTCTTGTTGGGTCGAATAATCGCACCAATAAAATAGAAATAAAAATTGCAGGAGATTCCATTAATGCCATCATTCCAACCATATAGCCACTGAATGAAACATTAAGTGATTGTAAAAATGAAATAGCTGTAACAAAAGTAACAACACTAACAGAACCATAATGAGCAGCTATTGCACCGGAGTTAACCGAGTCAAATTTTCCGATGTATTTAAGAATTAAAAAAGCAATTGTAGGTGTAAGAACACCAATAAATATTGAAATAAATCCGGCATATAATACATCATTATTAAGTCCAGTCTTAGATATCTCAACTCCCCCTTTAAAACCAATTGCCATCATAAAATAGATTGCGAGAATTTTAGCTATAACCTCTGGAATAACGAGGTCAGATTTGATTATCGTTGCAATGAATCCCAGAATAAAAAACAGTATCATTGGCGATGACAGGTTTGATAGTGAATTTGATATAAGTTCAGTCATTAATTATTATTTATTTGTTTATTACAACAGAAATATAAAGAGGATGAAACTAAATTAGAATAGCAGGGGGCAACTATCCGGTGATTAGTTTAATTTTGTATTACAAATATTATATAAAAATTTGAGTTGATAATGAAATCAGTTTTTAATCAGTTTTTTTATCCGGAATCAATTTGTATCGTGGGGGCATCATCCAAACCTAAAAGTCTTGGTTACGAACTGACCAAATCAGTGAAGCAATACGGCTATCAGGGAAAGCTTCTGCTTGTTAATCCTAAAGCAGATGAAATACTTGGATATAAATGTTATCCCGATATTAACTCTGTTAATACTCCGATTGAATTGGCAATAGTAATGGTTCCCAAACAATTTGCAGAAGAGACAATAACAACTCTCATAAACAAAAAAGTTAAAGCAATAATTTTAATAACAGCAGGATTCAAAGAAACAGGCGATGCTGGTGCCGAAGCCGAAAAGAGGATTATTCAGCTTATTAAAAATTCTGATGCACGAATTGTAGGACCTAATTGCATGGGAATTATCAATACAATTAACTCAATTAAGATGAATGCAACTTTTGTCGCTGAAGAACCAAGAGAAGGAAAAATGGCGTTCTGTTCACAGAGCGGTGCAATCGGGGCAGCAGTATTGAATTCTTTACGTGAGACAGATATAAGATTCGGTCAGTTCATCAGTGTCGGTAATAAAGCTGATGTTAATGAAAATGATTTATTACAATACTGGCAAGATTGTGGTGATATCGGAGTAATAACATATTACCTTGAGAGTTTTGTTGATGGAGAAAATTTCATAAAACAGTTTATAAGCGGAAAGATCACCAAACCTGTAATTGTGCTTAAAGGAGGAAGAACATCCAGCGGAATGAAAGCCGCTTCATCTCACACAGGAGCACTCGGAAGCAGTGATAAGGTTGTTGATGCAGTGCTAAACCAATTTGGAATTATCAGAGCAGATGATCTTAATGATATGTTCAACACCGTAAAAGGGTTTGAAGAGTTTCCCGTACCTAAAGGAAATAGAATCGCAGTCGTTACAAATGCGGGTGGTCCTGCAATTCTTACTGTTGACACACTTGAAAAAAATAAACTTGCGCTTGCAGAGCTTTCTGAGGAAACAAAATCAAAACTTAAAGAAGTTGTTCATCAGGAAGGAAGTGTAAATAATCCTGTTGATCTTCTGCCGGGAGGAACTGCCGAACAGTTCAAGGCAGTTAATGAAATTCTTGTTTGGGATGAAAATGTTGATGCAGTAATTTCCGTATTTGTAGAACCGATAATGGTTAAAGCACTCCCCGTAATTGAAGGTATAAACGCAATTAAATCTGATAAACCTATTTTCCAGGTTGTCATGCCTCTACCCGAGTTCTGGGACGAGTATAGAAAAGAATCTAAAACAAGACGATCATTATTCAGAAATCCGGAAGATCCTGCGGTTGTTATCGGTAATCTGATCAGGTATAAAAATCAGGATAGAAATGCTTTAAGATTAAAAGCAAAATCAGTTAAGAATAAAATTGAGTTTGCAGAATACTCAGGAAAATTTATTCCGCAAAATGAAGTTGATAAGCTCTGTGAACAATACAATCTTCCGCTGATAAAAAACCTTATTTTATCTTTTGATGAAGTAAGAAGATCAAATTTTGATTTTCCTGTCGTACTAAAGGCAGTTGGCGAAAAGATCATACACAAATCTGATTTGAATGGGGTTGTTCTTAACATTAAGAATAAAGACGAACTTATCAAAACTGCAGAAGGAATGAGCAGTAATTTTAATTCAAAAAATATTCAGCTTGATAGCTTTTTAATTCAGCCGTTCATTGCAACGAGATTTGAACTATTAGTCGGAGCGTTTCGTGATCACTCATTCGGACCAATGATTATGTTCGGCTCAGGCGGAAAGTATGTTGAGTATCTTGGTGATACTGTAATGCGCTCCTGCTATTTATCTGATTATGATATTGATGAAATGATCAATACAACAAAGATCGGAAAGATAATTCAAGGTGTAAGAGGTGAACAAACAATTGATATGAATAAACTAAAGTCATCAATAAAATCTTTAGCACAGATGATGCTTGATTATCCTGAAATTACAGAATGCGACCTTAATCCATTATTAGTATCTGGTGATAACAGAATGTTTGCTGTGGATGTGAGGATCAAAGTTTAAGAAATGGAACACGGACCTGCCTTTGCCGGCAGGCAGGAGGCACCAATTGAGCGGATATTCACGGATTTAGAAATACTTTTTATTATAGATTGTAATAACTAAACTCTTTAATTATGAACAGAAAAAACTTTCTTAAAACAGTTTCAACCGCAGCAGTTGGTGCAGGATTGCTTTCATCAAATTCATTTGCTGAAATTTCTTCCGTATCAAAAAAATCAGTCATAAAACCTAAACGATTAAAAACGGGTGATACAATTGGTTTAGTCGCTCCGGGCAGCTATATAAGTGAATTGGAATTGAAAGATTCGATTAAGAATTTGGAAGAACTTGGTTTCAAAGTAGTTTACACAGAAAAAATTCTACTTCAGAATGGTTACTTCTCCGGTACCGATGAACAGCGTGCAGAAGATCTGATAAATATGTTCAAACGAAATGAGGTTGCAGGAATTGTTTGTACACGCGGTGGTTATGGCTGTGCAAGAATTCTTCCTTTGCTTGATTATGATATTATTGAAGATAATCCCAAAGTCCTTATTGGCTATAGCGATATAACAGCACTTCATTACGGAATTTTCAGGAAAACCGGTTTAATCACTTTTCACGGACCTGTTTCAATTTCAACCTTTAATGAATTCTCTGTTAACAATTTTAAAAATGTTTTGATGAATCCCTCTAATGAAATTGTATTTGAAAATTCCAATAGCGGCGAAGATGAAAATCCTTATGGTGTTGTTTCAATAGCTGAAGGAAAGAAGAAAGGAAAACTTATCGGCGGCAATCTATCCATTGCAGTTTCATTGATCGGGACTGAATTTGATGTTGATTACGATGATGCAATTATCTACCTGGAAGAAGTTGGAGAAGAACCCTATCGCATTGACAGAATGCTGACTCAAATGATTCAATCAGAAAAGTTTGAAGATGCAAATGGAGTTGCAATGGGCATTTTCCGGAAATGTGAACCGAAAATTACAGACCCATCTTTCTCTAAATCTTTTTCTTTGATGGATGTTCTGCAGGATAGACTCGGCAATCTTAAAGTACCGGTTGTTTACGGAATGTCATTCGGACATATAAAAGATAAATTTACCATACCATTTGGAGTTGAAGCTGAACTGGATTCTGAAAAACAGACGATCACCTTAATGGAATCTCCGGTTATTTGAATTCAATTTGAAATCAGAAGTTAAAATGAATCAAGAATAACGATTAACGATTTTTAAATGAAATATAATCGAAGTACTCAATTTCATCTCTGAATCTTTTCTTTTTTAATACTTATATTATCACATCTTAATTTTATGTAAAAAGGAATAAATGAAAACTAAATTAATAATAACTGCTTTATTTGTATTAACAATTTTACTAAACGGCTGTCTTACTTTTAATACGATTTCTTACGAAGTTCATCTCAGTCCGGACGGCGATGGGACAGTGAATGTATTTGTAAATGATATACGTTCAGATTCTTTCAATCAGAAAGCACTTGATGAAGATAAAAAGAACTTATTTGATTTTCTGTTGAAGAGTGATAACTTCATTCAGCAAATGAAAGATGAAGGAAAGTTTATAACCAAACGTGAACTAAAGGTTGAAGAGGGAAAACTTAATGGAAAAGTTGAATACTCCTTTGATGAAATTAATAATGTTGAAGGGATCGTTTACGAATCCCCATACTACTTTTTAACTGTTGCGCCCACTGACAGCATTCTTTCAACAAACGGACAGGTAATGGTTTCCGACGATTATAAAAGAATTGTGTGGGATAATTCAATTAAAGTATTAAAGTTCAAAATGTTTGTTTCTCAAACAGAAGGAAGCAGCTTAACTTCAATGGCACAATTCTATAAAGAAAAATAAAAATGTTTGCTGAAGTTGTATTTCCGTTACCATTCAGAAAGGCGTTTACATATTCTGTTCCTGCAGAACTTCAGGATCAGGCAAAGCCCGGAGTTAGAGCTGTTGCACCTTTCGGAAAAAGAACTTTAACCGGATTCATCTTAAACATTGCATCAAAAACTTCTGTTAAAGAGGAAATAAAACCTATAAGGGATATTATTGATGATATTCCTATCGTCGATAAATATACTTTAAAATTTTATGAATGGCTATCTGATTATTATCTGTGTTCATTGGGTGAAGCACTAAGACTTGCTGTACCTCATGGTTCTGAAATCGAATCAAAAAAGAAAATTCACATTGATAAAGAATTTGCAGAGGAACTTCTTACCAAAGAAAAAAATAAAAATACAGTCAAATCAAAAATTCTAAAGGAAATTTCTACAAGGGATGAAGTAAGCATTTCCACTTTGCAAAAAGCAATAAAGAAAAAAAATATCTATTCGGTTCTGACCTCTTTAACAAGGATTGGCGTAATAACCGTTCTTGATGAAGTTGAAAAACCAAAAGTAAAACCTAAAAAAGTTAAGTATGTAAAGCTTGCGAAAGAAATTGCGCAGATATATGCTGCATTCCCTGAAATTGAGCGACGATCTCCAAAGCAGGTTAAAGTCTTACTGGAATTAATTTCTGCAAAAGGCAAATCACTTCCAGTAGCGGAACTTCTGCATAAATTTGAAGGAACGAAGTCAACTATTGATTCTCTTGTAAAGAAAAATTTTGTTGATGTTTTTGAAAAGGAAATTGAAAGAAGATATACTGAAGAGTATACTGAGGAACATCAGCAATTAATTCTGACTACGCATCAGCAGAAAGTTGTTGAAGAAGTAAATGCTGTAATTAGTAAAAAAGAATTTAAAGCATTTCTGCTTCACGGAGTCACAGGCAGCGGTAAAACCCAGGTTTATATTGAACTTGTAAAGCAGGTGCTATCACAAAATAAAACAGCACTCATTCTTGTTCCGGAAATATCTCTCACTCCGCAGATGACATCAAGATTGTTTAATAATTTTGGAGATACTGTTACAGTTATTCACAGCCGGATGTCAGCAGGGGAAAGATACGATTCGTGGAGACGTGTAATGAAAGGCAAGTCCAAAGTTGTTGTTGGTGCACGATCAGCATTGTTTGCACCACTGCGTAACATCGGAATTATAGTTGTTGATGAAGAACATGATGCCAGTTACAAACAAGCTGATATTATTCCAAAATATAATGCGCGGGATTCGGCAGTTATCCTTGGAAATATTTATAAATGTCCGGTTATGCTTGGTTCTGCAACTCCATCGGTTGAAAGCATGTACAATGCACAAACAGGGAAATATAAACTGCTGGAACTGCCTGAAAGAATTGATAACGCTAAACTTCCCAAAATAATTCTTGTTAATATTTCAGCGGAAAGAAAAAAGAAGAAAATGGAAAATGTATTTTCTAAAGTACTTCTTGATAAGATTGAAGACAGGATTAAGAAAAAAGAAGGAGTTATAATTCTTCAGAACAGGAGAGGATTTTCAACACAAATATATTGTGATGACTGCGGTGAAGTCGAAATGTGTGATAATTGTTCCGTGCCGATGGTTTATCACATAAATAAAAATATTATTGAGTGTCATTATTGCGGACTGACTAAAAAAGTTCCCGGTGCATGTACAAACTGCGGTTCACTTTCAATAAAATATTTTGGAACCGGAACCGAACGTGTTGAGGATGAACTTGAGTTTTATTTTGCCAATGCAATTATAAGCAGAATTGATACTGATTCTATCTCAAGAAAATCAATGTTGAGCAGGATACTTTTACAATTCAGCAAAGGTGAGATTGATATTCTTGTCGGAACCCAGATGGTATCAAAAGGATTGGATTTCTCCAGGGTTACATTAGTCGGAGTTATATCTGCAGAAACTACTTTATGGATGCCGGATTTCCGTGCTGATGAAAGAACATTTCAATTATTGACCCAGGTCTCAGGCAGATCCGGAAGAAGTAAGGTTGAAGGTGAAGTAATAATTCAGACAATGAATGAAAAACACTTTGCTCTTCAAAAAGTTTTACAGAATGATTACGATGGATTTTATCAGCGTGAGATTTCAGACAGGCAGAAAATGGGATATCCTCCTTTTACAAGATTGGCTTTGATTGAAACAAAAGATCAATCCAACGATAAAGCAAAAGGTGCAATAACAGATTTTTTTAAAGAGCTAATCAAATTCAAAAAATGGGTAAAGATTTCAGATCCCCATTCGGCAATGATTGCCAGATTAAAAGGACATTACCGTTATCAGATATTGATAAAGAGCACAAAAGAAACTGATCTCGGCGGTGCAGTATTACGCAAAGCTATACTTGATTCATTTGTTGAATTCAATCGTAAATCACGTTACAGAGATGTAAGATTGATTTATGATGTTGATCCGCAAAGCATAATGTAGAAAAAATATTAACCACATAGGCACATAAGGGCACAGTAGAAGGGAATCTATGTTTTCTATGTTCCTATGTGGTTAAAACAAATCTTTATCCGGCGAAACCGCTCAGGAATGGAACAGCCTTAGCGATATAGAAGAATATTAAGCTGCCGATTATCCACAAACCGAATACAACTAAAGCATACTTTTTAACATCATCAGATTTAAATAGTTTTGTAAGTCCAATACTCAATACAGCATAAGCCCAGATAGTAATTGGGTCGAGTTTTGCTAGAAAGAATCCAGTTAATGTTGATCTTTCTGCACCCATAATTGCCGCAACACTTGTATCCTGAAAAATTTTCCCGAGCATTAAAGTTAAAATTCCGGTAAGTATCACCTGTATTATTGTTATGTATGCAGATAAACCGCTTGCAACCAAAACGTGCTGATAACCCCCGTCTCCTTTGAGTACAAATTTGACAAGGAGAAAATATATTCCTGCAATTATGAAAAAGAATATCGAACCGAAAATAACAGTTGAAACAATATTGATAATCCAGCCGACAGGTCCGCGCATCATTTCCATTTGAGAGTTAACTCTTTCAATCATAGCATCTTCCTGATCTTTTGGAATGGTGCCGGCTTCAATCATTTTTTCAATCGCTTTTATCTGTTGCTGTTTGGCTTCAAAGAATACTTCTTCATTCATCATTGAAATGCTTCTGACTATACCGACTAAGGCAAAAACTAAAAGTAATGGAATTATCCAGTCCTTTGTTCTTGGAGGGAAAAAAGAAGTGATCTTAAACATATTGGAAGGCTCAGTGAACACCCCAATCATTTTATCGGAATGATTGAGCTCTTCAATCTGCTGATTTAATTCGCCCGGGTTCTGCTGTTCGTTGTTCTCAAAGTTGTCCATTTTGTCTCCTGATAATTTTTAAAATGACACTAGTTAAAAGTATTCAGGATACTCTCAAAAGGCAATAAGAAGGTGCTAACAAATTATTATTTAGTCCTCTTCTAAAAAGAAAATCTCTTCAACTTTTTTTTGAAAGACTTTAGCAATCTTTAAAGCTAAAGGCAAACTAGGATCATATTTTTCTCTTTCAATTGCATTAATTGTTTGTCGTGATACATTTACGAGTTTTGCTAGATCGTCCTGAGAGTATCTTTTTTCCGCACGCAAGATGTGAAGTACATTCTTCATCTGTAATTCCTCTTTACCAACTCAACACCAATTATATAAGCAATAATTGCAATAATGGCCAGAATAATAATGAGGTAATTAAGCAGAGTTGGGTTGAAGTTTAAAAAAACAAATATCAAAGCAAATAAAAATACCAATGTGGTTGTAAATGAAATGTTTAGTGCTTCAAGATGAATTCTTAGTTTAAGTTCATCTCCTCTTAAAATTTGAAAATGATATCCAAGTGTGCAATAAATAAATCCTATAGCTGCAGAAAGAGTTGAAACTGTAAGTAGTAGTCGCAGATTACCTGGATTTGAAGTAGTGATTTGATCTACACTTAACGAACCGATGAAAAATACCGGTAGAAATATCATGAATACTGAGAAAATCAGAATAACTGATTTATACGGGAACGAAAAATTTTTCATAATAAAACTCCTGAATTAAGTTCATAGTAAACATATGGCATTCTTTACAAAAAGTCAAGTATACTTTACATATAAATTCCAACAAAAAACCATCTTAGAGTAATGATTTGTAAATTTGTCTAAGAAAATTTTAATTCAATTCTATTATGGAAGTCTTATGAAACCCAAAACCATCATTGAACCCTTCAAAATAAAATCAGTTGAACCAATAAGATTTACCACCCGTGAAGAAAGAGAGATTATTCTTAAAGATTCAGGATATAACCCGTTTCTAATTCACGCTGATGATGTACTGATTGACTTACTTACAGACAGCGGAACATCTGCAATGAGCGCAAAACAGTGGGCTGGAATTATGGAAGGGGATGAATCATATGCAGGTTCAAAAAGTTTTTACCGGTTTGAAGCAGTTGTAAAAAGTATTACCCAAATGAAATATATCATTCCAACTCACCAGGGAAGAGCTGCTGAAAAAATTCTGTTTTCAATTGTAGGCGGACCAGGAAAATATTTTCCTAACAATACACATTTCGATACTACCAGAGCAAATATTGAATTCTCCGGCTCGGAAGCAGTTGATCTTCTCAATGAAACAGGTAAGCACCCTGAAATCAGAGCTGACTTTAAAGGAAATATGGATGTTGAAAAACTCGAAGCATTCATTAAAGAAAAAGGTGCTGAAAATATACCGCTTTGTATGATAACGGTTACAAATAATTCAGGCGGTGGTCAGCCGGTTTCTATGCAGAATATTAGAGAGACAAAAGAAGTCTGTAAAAAATATGGTATACCTTTATTCCTTGATGCATGCAGGTTTGCAGAGAATGCTTACTTCATTAAGAAACGCGAAAAAGGATATGCAAATAAGTCTCCGTTGGAAATTGCACAGGAAATGTTTTCTTATGCGGATGGCGCAACAATGAGTGCAAAAAAAGATGCTCTCGTAAATATTGGTGGCTTCCTTGCTCTGAATGATGAAGATCTGGCAATGAAATGCCGCAATCTCTTAATTGTTACAGAAGGTTTTCCAACCTACGGCGGATTAGCAGGACGAGATTTAGAAGCAGTCGCCCAGGGTTTAGTGGAAGTTGTTGACGAGCATTACCTTGAGTACAGAATCCGCAGTGTTGAATATCTTGGTGAAAAACTTGTTTCTATTGGTGTTCCGATTATTGAACCGCCCGGTGGTCACGCTATCTATATTGACGCGAAAAGATTTTTACCGAACATTCCACCAGAACATTATCCCGGGCAATCCATAGTTTGCGAATTATATCTTGAGGGTGGTGTGCGTGCTGTTGAGATTGGCAGCGTTATGTTCGGGAAGTATGATAAGAATGGAAAGCTTATTCCTGCTATTATGGAATTGGTTAGATTAGCAATTCCGAGAAGAGTTTATACGCAGAGTCACGTTGACTATTTAATTGAAATAATTGCAGAAGTATATAACAACAGAAATAATCTAAAAGGTTATACAATAACTTATGAAGCTCCTATGCTTCGCCATTTTACAGCACAATTCAAACCATTGTATTAAAAATGAACATTAAGAAACAATACTTGTACAATAATGAACGGCAGATATGGAGAATCATTCCGGCCGGCAGCAGAGTAATTATTGAAGAGCGATCTTCAGAAAATAAAGTAGTATTTTTCAATTGTATTAATATTAATACCGGTGACGGTATTTTTTCTGATATACAATTAGATGAAAAGTTCTGGGTTGGTATTGAAGCGGTTGAAGATGATTATATCTTTTTTCATAAATTTCCCAAACCTGATATGCCGAATCATAAAAGCATTATTACCTTTGATATAAATACTGCTTCGGTTCTCTGGAAAAATGATGAACTAACTTATTTATTCTATTATGATGGAAAAGTAGTTTGCTTCAAACAATTATTTGAAAAACGTAATTACTTTCTTATTGATGCAGCAACAGGGCAAATTATTTCTGAACTTGGTGATGATGATGAACAAATAAATGAGCTTCGTCAGGATGCTATAGAAGATTATTATGCTGAAGGCTATCTGTTTCCAGTTGAATTCAGAAGAGATTTAACTCCTGAAACTGAATGGGAAAAGTATCTTCATAACTATGTTCAGAAATTTGTGATAAAAGAAAATGTTTTTTGCGTTACTGTTGATGAACTACTTCTTTTTAACTATCATGAAATTTCTGAAGAGAATAAGTACAATAATATTTTTGTTGCTGTAGATCTTGAATCAGGTAAAGTTTTAATGAAAGAAACTCTTAATAAGAAAATTGAAAACCTGATGCCCGATTCTTTCTTTGTAAGAGATAACCTTCTGTTTCTGCTTTTTGAGAAAACGAAGTTTGGAGTTTATTTAATAACAAACTGATGAGATGATAAAATGGATATCTCAGAAGATGCAAGATGGATTTTGCTTAAAGCTGCAAGAGAATCAATTCGTTCTGTATTCGGGGATTCTGATATTCCGGAACCTGACTACGAAAAATATCCCTTACTTAAAACTCACAAAGGTGCTTTTGTTACTCTTACTATTAATTGTGAGTTGAGAGGGTGCATTGGATACATAATTGCCCAGCAGCCCCTTTTCGAAGTAGTGTGTGAAGCAGCAAAACAAGCTGCATTTTCCGATCCCCGCTTTCCATCACTAAAAGAAAAAGAGCTTGATTCAATAAAGATTGAGGTTTCAGTACTCTCGGATTTTACTCCAATTAATAGCTACGAAGAAATTGAAATAGGTAAACACGGACTACTTCTTGAGGAGGGGGGCAGAGGTTTACTTCTTCCGCAAGTTGCCGTAGAACATAAAATGAACAGGGAAGAATTTTTGAGTGCAGTTTGCCGTAAAGCTGGTTTATATTCGGAGTATTGGAAAGAAAGACAATTAAATATTAAAGTTTTTACAGCTGAAATTTTTTCTGAGGAATGAAAGGAGTTAAATATGAAACAGGTGAGACACGCACAGGTTGCGGGATATTTCTATCCATCTGATCCGCAAAAACTAAAAAAGGAAGTTTCTCTTCTTCTTGATATTGCCAAACCACAAAAATCTTATGATAAAATATTCGGAATAGTTGCTCCGCACGCAGGTTATGTTTATTCCGGAAAGACAGCAGCATATGCATACAATTTGCTTAAGGATAAAAACATTAAAACTGTTATAGTAATTTCTCCCAGCCACTCAGAATATTTTCCCGGAGTTTGTGTTTATGAAGGAGATGCTTATGAAACCCCGTTTGGTGAGATAGAGATTGATAAACTAAAAGCGGATAAACTTTGTGAAGAAAGCAGAATAGTATTTAAAGGTTTACAGGGACACAGAAAAGAACACGCACTTGAAGTGCAGCTTCCTTTTCTTCAAAGTATAATTAAAGGTTTTAAGATTGTTCCTATTGTAATTGGTGATCAGGGTAAAATGTTTGTTGATGAACTTGCCGCCAATCTTGTAAAAATTTATGATCATGAAACTATTATAGTTGCAAGTTCCGATCTCTCGCATTTTCACGATTCGCATACAGCTAATCAGCTTGATTCAATAATTGAAAAAAGGATAAATAATTTTGATTTTGAAAATCTACAGAAAGACCTTGAGCTGAATAACTGTGAAGCCTGCGGCGGGGGACCAATTGTAGCTATGATGAAAGCTGCATCATTAGTTGGCGTAAGTAATTCTCAGGTTCTTAATAGATGTGATTCCGGTGATGTAACTGGTGACAAAAGTGAGGTGGTTGGTTATCTTTCTGCAGTCATCTACAAGAATTAAAAAATAGAACACGGATTGCACGGATCAAACGGATTTTCGCGGATCAAAATGTAGGGAACAGACTCCCTGCCTTATCCGGCCTGCCTGCAGTCTGTTCCAAAAATCTGAAGACGCAAACATATCTGAGGTCACGAACCCTTTCGTGACCATAGTTCCCTGAAGTCACGAACCACTTCATGACTTTTACATTATCAAAAAATCGAATTGATGTAAACTAATACCTGATAAGTAATCATTGCACAAACAGCAGAAAGAGGGATCGTTAATATCCATGCCCACAAAATATTTTTTGCGACACCCCATCTCACTGCTGATAAACTTTTTGTTGCTCCTACTCCAATGATAGCACCTGTGATTGTATGAGTTGTGCTTACAGGAATACCAAAAATAGTTGCACCCATAATAGTTAATCCCGCAGAAGTTTCAGCGCTGAAACCGCCGAACGGAGTCAGTTTTGTTACACGCATACCAAGAGTTTTAATTACTTTCCAGCCGCCGAATAAAGTTCCCATTGCAATTACAGTATGACTTAATATTACAACCCAGAATGGAACATAAAATGTTTCGCCCAGCATTTGATTTGTGAAAAGTACAACGGTGATTATTCCTATTGTCTTTTGTGCATCATTTGACCCATGACTTAAGCTGTATACTGCTGCAGATAACAACTGAAGTTTTCGGAAATAAAAGTCCACTTTTCGCGGAGGCTGGTTTCTGACTATCCATAAAGTGAGAACAGAAAAGATATAAGCTATTATCATTCCAAGTATTGGTGCAAGAAAAATGAAAATAATAATTTTCAGATAACCTGAGAGAATTAATGCTTCAATCCCAGCTTTGATTAGTCCTGCGCCGCCATAACCGCCGATTATTGCATGCGACACACTAATAGGAAGACCGAAATGTGTTGCACTTGCAGTAAGAATAATTGCACCAATAACTCCGGAAGCAATAACAAAATTATCAACAATGTTTACATCAACCAGACCTTTGCCGATTGTTGTAGCAACACTGACACCGAAAGCAAAGGCAGCGGCAAAATTAAAAAATGCTGCCCATGCAACCGCCTGAAAAGGTGTAAGAACTCTTGTTGATACAATTGTTGCAATAGAATTTGCGGCATCGTTCATGCCGTTATAGAAATCGAATACCAGTGCCAGAAAAATGATCAGAATTACAATTTCCATCTGTGACTATGCGTTCTTAATAAATATAGTAAGTATGATGTTAGCTGTGGATTGGCATTTATCCGATATTCTTTCAAGCAAATCTAAAATTTCTTTCTTTTTAATCAGTTCAATTGCATCTTTCTCTTCGACAAATAATTCTTTCATAGCCTGTCTGTAAATTGCATCTGCCTGAGTTTCTAGATCTTTTACCGCTTTGCATTCATTGATACTTTTCACTTTCAAATCCTGTATTGCAACTCCCAGTTCGATTATCTGCTGATGAACAATCGCTGCCATCTGATCTGCGTAATTTATTTTTTTTGTAATGTTGAAGGTATCAACCCTGGCTGCTGCACCGAGAAGCATATCGCTTATATCATCCAGTCGTTTTATCAGGGCAAATATGTCCTCACGATCAAACGGGGTTATATAAGTTTTATTTAATCGCTTTGTAATTTTTGATGATATTTCATCACATCTGAGTTCAAGCGGCTTCATCTTTAGGAAATTATTCTGATCCGGAATTTCAGAGTTAAAAAGCTGTTCAGAATATCTTGACATCTCTCCGATATGAGAGATCATCTGTTTGAAGTCTTCAAAATATTTTTCTTCTTTTGGAAGCAATTTATTAAACATAACTCTCCACTGGTTTAGATAGGTGATATTTAGAAAATGAGCCTTCGACTATTCAAAACTAAAAATGTTTATAAACTTCACATAATTATTTCCGAAAAAAAATTAAAATTGTAATTGTTATATTGCCTGCCAGATTTTGAATTTTATGGAGAATCATCATCGAAAAGAAAAATAAAGTACAGGATGCTGTTGCTAATATTGTTTCCTTAGCAAAAAGACGCGGATTTGTCTTTCAATCAAGTGAAATTTATGGCGGACTTAACGGCTGCTGGGATTATGGTCCGTTGGGAGTTGAATTGCTTAAGAATATTAAAGAAGAGTGGTGGAAGTCAATGACCTATCGCGATGATGTGGAAGGTCTTGATGCTTCAATTCTAATGCATGCCAGGGTTTGGGAAGCCTCGGGTCACGTTGAAAATTTTACTGATCCTATGATTGATTGTAAGCAATGTAAGGCCAGATTCAGACTTGATGTGCTTGGTGATTCTATAAATGATAAGAAAAAACAAAAAGCTGTTGATGAATTAAAATCTGAAGTGAAAGATAATTCAGATCTTCTAAGCTGGATTGAAAAAACATATGCTGATGCCGGTGATGAAGATCCTTTCAGTTTAATGCTCGAGCATTCTGAGTTAGGGAAAAAAATATTAAGCAAACTGAATTGCCCTCAATGCGGAAATGCGAATACTTTTACAGATGCCCGCAAATTCAATTTAATGTTTAAAACATTCGTGGGACCTGTTGAGGACACAGGGTCAGTGGTTTATCTTCGACCTGAAACAGCGCAGGGAATTTTTGTTAACTTTTTGAATGTTCAGAGTTCATCAAGACAAAAACTCCCATTCGGAATTGCACAAATAGGCAAAGCATTCCGCAATGAAATAAATACAAAGAATTTTCTTTTCCGTACAAGAGAATTTGAACAGATGGAAATGCAGTTTTTTGTCAATCCAAAAGCTGATAAAGAATGGTATGATTACTGGAAATCTGCACGTATTGAATGGTTCAAGTCACTTGGAATGACTCCGACAAAACTCCGTTATCACGATCATCCCCAGGATAAGCTTGCACACTATGCTAAAGAAGCGACAGATATTGAGTATGAATTTCCGTTTGGCTGGGGCGAGATTGAAGGAATTCATAACAGGACTGATTTTGATTTATCACAGCATGAAAAATTTTCGGGTAAATCTCTTAAGTATTTTGATGATGAAGCAAAAGAAAAATATGTTCCATTCATTATTGAAACTTCAGCAGGTGCCAGCAGATCGTTTATGGCGTTTTTGATTGATGCTTATTATGAGGAAGAGGTGAATGGTGAAATGAGATCAGTATTAAAGTTTCATCCTAAACTTGCACCAATAAAAGCAGCTATCTTCCCATTGGTTAATAAGGACGGAATGCCGGAAGTAGCAAGAGAAATTGAAAAAGAACTTCGAAAGAACTTCAAAGTATTCTATGATGATAAAGGTGCTGTCGGTAGACGTTACAGAAGACAAGATGAAGCCGGAACGCCGTTCTGCATTACTGTCGATACCCAGACTCTTGAAGATAAAACAGTAACTGTTCGTGACAGAGATACTATGGTTCAGGAAAGAGTTGTGATAGATCAGTTATCAAGATATTTGAGCGATAAACTTTAGAGAGAGAGAGCACCTCTCCCAACTTCTTGCGGCGGAGGTAATTTTAAATCTCAGTTCGAAGGCCCCGACTCGTCGGGGGACTGAGATATCTTAACATAACAAAAGACTTCTCCCTTCGGTCGAAGTGACAATTAGAAGATTTACGCATTCACCAAAGGGAAGCGGAGTAAAAGCAATTTTTCAGGCGATTAGTTCAATCGCCTTTTTATTTTTAGCTTGTTTTATTTCCAAATGATTTCAAAATTTGATTTGAACAAAATTTTAAGTGATTATGAAAAAACTATTAGTAATATTCTTTCTGTTAACAGTAACAGCATTTACCCAATCTGATTTTGAAGATCGTGTTCAGGATGGCATTAAGCAGATTTATAATATTAAGTTTGATGAAGCTGAACGAACATTCAGAAATCTGATTGCTGACTATCCGGATCATCCGTCAGGCAGATTCTTTCTTGCTATGATCGATTGGTGGAAAATCCTGCTTGAGCTGGATAATGAAGATCATGATGATATTTTCTTTCAGAAGCTTGAGGATGTAATCTTTCAATGCGATGAGATACTGAAGAAGGACAGAAGCAATGTTGATGCACTATTCTTTAAAGGAGGTGCTATTGGTTTCAGAGGAAGATTGCGTGCATTAAGAGAAAGCTGGCTTAAAGCTGCTGATGACGGTCGTGAAGCCCTGCCGATTGTTGAGCGGGCTGCTAACCTAGACCCTGGTAATCTTGATGTGCAATTAGGCTTTGGAATATATAATTATTACGCAGATGTAATTCCTTCAGAATTTCCATTAATAAAACCGCTTATGATCTTTTTTCCATCCGGTGACAAAAAGAAAGGAATCGAGCAGCTTCGTAATACTGCTTTTAATGGAAAGTATGCAAAGTATGAAGCTCAGTATTTTTTAATGACCCTATACTGGCGTTATGAAGGGGATATGTTTGCTGCTGATGAATTTGCAGGAATGCTTACGGATGAATTTCCTGATAACCCTGTTTTTCAAAGATGGCGAGGAAGAATTGCCGTCCGCAAAGGTGATTGGATTACGGCTGATTCTTTATTTAAAGATGTTATTTATAAAGCTGAAAAAAATCTGCCCGGATATAATCTTCCGTCATCAATGAGAGAATCGACGTATTATGTCGGCTATAAAGCCAGGGATAATGGCTTAATAGATTCGGCAAAAACAATGTTTGAAAAATGTCTTGAGTTATCTAAGAAAATTGATAAAAAGCAGGAATCCGGTTTCCAGGTAAATGCTCTTGTTTATCTTGCAATGATAGAAGAACAGCAGGGAAGAACGGAAAGCGCTATTGCAATGTATGAAAGAGTCTTGAAGATGAGGGATTATGGCAATTCCCATTCCATTGCCAGAACGAGTATTAATTCACTTAAGCGGGGTGGTTAGATCAGAGTGGAGAAAAGGTATAATGCTTAAGCTATGCTCAGCGGCTGTACTGATTGAATAAGCATAGCCATAATTGGTTGCATCATCGCCTGAGGTAGTGTAGTGAACGACAAAATTATTGCTTTCAATAATTAATTCCGGACCACTAAGGGTTGGTCTATCCAGTGTTTCTGTAAATCCATTTTGAAGTCCGTCTGATCCGCATCTTACTTCAAGATTCTGTGATAGAATTGCAGAAGCACAGAACAAAACTATCAAAATAATAAACCTGTTCATTTTATTCCCTTTCATTAGTTAAATAATAAAACGAATTGTTTTATGCATAGCAGTTCTTTATTATCACCTCCTTCCTATTGATATTACAGCCTGAGATGAAAGTCCCCCATATTTAACACCTACAGCAACTGCAATATTATCTTTTACTGCAACACCGAGATAATTTTTTGCATTTTCTTTTAATTCGTTAAATTCAGTGTAAGTAACACCGTTATAATGACCAACCAGCCCATCCTGTCCGGCTATAAATATGTTATTATGGTCTGTTCCTCGCATAGCGAATGCCACATCACTAAACCAGGGTGTTATTCTTTTTATATCAAGAGTATTATTGTTTGGCTGTGTATAAATAAAAGCCCAGTTCGTTACATAAGTAAAAAAGTTCGAGTTAGTCCAAACCCCAACAATAGGCCCTATATATTCGTTATTATTCTGATTATTAGGAGAGCCTTCATATACTTTATTCCACTGTGTCCCATCGTATCTTAATAATGAAGTGAAAGCATCTTCGCTATTATAACCGCAAGCCCAAACAGTTCCATCGGGGCTACCCCATATATCGAGTAAATCTACTGTCGTTCCGCTTTGCATTTGGCTCCAAGTGCCAGTTTGGTATTTAGCTATATTTCCATTGGTAGCTATTGTATATATATCATCGCTACTTTTGCCCCAGATTTTGTTTAATGAAAAAAGCCATGGCAAACATAATGTTTTAGTATGTATTCCATTTTCAATTTTTGCTATTTGATCCCCCTTCATCGCAATACAGATTTCATTTTCTGGTAACAAAAAAACTGAAGAAGCTTGATATGCATTCTGATGCTGTTGACCACAAACAGTATAAAACATGATTCTATGTAAATTCCATTCATTCCCGTCCCATTGTGCTGCATTATAAAGTGTATAACCAACCGAACTTGTATCAGCAATTCTAATTTCTCCAACCGCCCACATATTATTTTCATCAATTATAGCTACATCTCTTAAAATGCTGTTGCTGTGTTCTCCAAAAGTAAATGTTTGCCAGGTAAAGTTGTGGCTGGTCGTATCAAGGGTGGTTACGCTCAGCTCGTTGCTATTGATACCGGATGCCGGATTCCCGATCCCGGATAGTTTGAAATTATATGTTTGGTTTGGCAGGAGTGAGTCAATGTAAAGCAAAGTATCTGCTGATTGCAGGTTTATTGTTTTTGTAACGTTGTTGTCTATTAACAAATTAAATGTTGCGGGCAGTTGTAGGTTGTTTGTTGTAAGTGTTATCCACGCTTCGGTGCAGCTTACGTCTTCAAGTTTTAAGGTAAGCACAGTTAAATCAGGCGGCGGGTCAACTTTGTTGCAGCTTGTCGTGCAGAGTAAGAGTAAGAAAAAAACTCTGATTGAATATTCTTTAAATCGTACCACTATTTTCCCAATGAAATAAAATACAATTGGACAAAAAATGCTGTACTAAAGTAATCTTAAACACTTAGAAAAAAAATAAAAAAGCGAAGATGTTTGTGAAGTGCATAGTAAAAAAATTGAGAAGGATAAGAGGTATATGGTAGAAGATTAAAAACGTAATTCATTATACCATATACCTTATATCAAATCCATCAAAGATTAGTGGAAACACTCACCCTGTGCCATCCGCCGATTAAACCTAGTGAAGAATATCCATAATCGAAGAAATAATCGGATATTTTTATACCCAATCCGGCATTAAATCCTGCTATGCCGGCAGTTGTACCAATCTTTAATTCGGATCTTCTTTCATTGTTATAACCAAATCTTAGTTTAAAGGCAGGACTCAATGTAAACTCGATACCAACTGCAAAAGCTTTGAACCTTTGAACAAAATCATCGCGGTCTTCATTTAGTTTATGAAAATCAACAGAAATGCGTGCGGGTAAATTTTGTAATCTTACAGCTCCGCCTATAACTATGTCAAGTGGAAGATCTTCCCTGGTATCATAATAACTTGATAATTGTGAACCCAGGTTGAGAATGGAAACTCCAAAATTTATATTTTGCTCAGGCACTGTGTAGTGCAATCCGAGATCAAGTGCTAGTCCGATTGAGGATCTATCCGCAATACCGGAATAAATAAATTTAGCATTTGTACCGTAATAAAAATTTTCATCAAGCGAATTTGAATATCCGAGCAGCAGGGCAAATTCATTTGCTCCGAACTCACCAAACCTGTTTCCAAATTCATCCGATTCAGTAAATGTGCCATAGTTAATATACTTAACTGCTGCCCCGAATCTGCCAATATCATCCAGTTCTGTGGAATAAGACAGACTGGCAAGATTTATATCCATTAAATGCTTCACAAACGAAAATGAAACGGGGTTATCGGTAAGTAAACTTAAACCTGCAGGATTATAAAAAATTACATCTGCATCATCGTTATTGGCAACAAAACTTCCTCCAAGTGCGCCGGATCTGGCACTTGGGTCAAGCCGTAAAAACTCGTATGTGCTTTGCGCATTTGATAACGAAGAGATAAAAAATACTGAGATCAGAATAAGAATCGTGCTTTTCATTTATTCTCCAAAATGTCTGCAGCTATTTAATCATATTCAAAAATAAAGACAAGGGCAAATATTTGTTGATAAAATCATACTTCTATCCTATTTTTCATGTAGATTATTCATAGGGGATAACATGTTTAGAATATTTTCTCTTACCGCAGTTTTTTTCTTAATTTCTTTTAATGCCTTTTCGCAAAGTTCATTAAAAGAACTTCAAAAGCAGTTGCCTGAAACAATTCAGAGTAATCCTGAACTGTTAAAGCAGATTACCAGTACGCTACAGCGTGATCTTCAACTAAATCCGGATTTATTAGCATACAGAATTCGTTATTATCAAAAATTGTTTGATGAGGGAGTTCAGGACAATGATCTGAATGGATTAAACAATTTAAGATTGTTAACGGCCTATTTTTATCAGGAACGAAACTTCTGGCTTAAGAATGAAAAACAAATTGTAACCAGATCGAAATATCTGGACTCCTATAAACAAAATGCTCTTAACATATTGGATTCCTATTTCAGGCGTATTACTGAGGATCTTGGACCGGCAAGAATGGATATAGATAAAAACCTGGTGGACTTTTATGCCGCTAATGCTTTAGGTGCAGAAAATTTAGGGAACTACGATTCGTCTTTAGACTATAGCAATTACAGAGCTGGTTATAATGCTGTTATTATTAACTCATTTGTTGAAAAAAAAGAATTATTAAAAAAGGGTGTTTCAATTGATGAACCTATAGAAAAAATTATGGAATATTGGTATTTATTCCCGAATGATAATGGTGAAGATAAATTTAGTCCGGGTTTTTATTTCATGGAATATTTCGGATCAAAATATTCTGTAGAAGACTTTAATAGAATTGGTTTTTATGTAGGTTCTTCGTTTTATCATTTGAAAGAAACTATTGACATTATGTCCGAAAATTCAATTATTCCAAGTGAGACGTTATTGGGCAAGATAAATAATTCGAACCTTATTAACATTTCGGCATCGTATAGGTTTTTATTATCAGAGAATATCGGTCCGGCTTATTTTTTTACGATTGCAATAAATGCCGGTTTGAACCTAGAACCTACCCATAGTAAAATCGATAGTATAATTGTTTATAAACGATCGTCTTTGCCTAACAATGGATTCATTTCAGACACATGGGATATTGATATTTTAGATATTAATGATATATCGAGATCTACTCTCAGCTTAAAAGCAACAACTCCTGTTTTCTTTTTTAATAAAGACTTATTCGCAGAAGTAGGATTTATTACCGGGTTTAAGTTCGCCAGTTATAAAGTTTCTTATCAATATGATTATTCAAAAACCAAAGTTGAATGGAATTTTCTTACTGGGAGATATGTGTCAAGTAGTTTGGATCGACAGATTTCTGTTCCTGAAACCGAAAGTTATTCTCAATCAGAATTATTTATTTATCCAACTATTGACATTACAATTGATTTATTCAAACCATTGTCTCTACAGTTTTCAGTGAGTTATAATTATTCATTATTAAGTGCGGGATTTATCTTTTAGTACAGTAAAAGCATTTTGATTTTTTGTTATTTTTGGGAAGAGTCGCCTAACACTTCAAACTTTTTCTGCTCCTGCGCATCTAATCAGGTGAATTTTGTTTAACTTGATTCATCAAGATTAACCTTATTATTTTAGATTATAAAAAACGGAGAATGAAAAAATGAACAGCGTTAAAACAGTATTCTTAATGACGGCAATGATGGCTTTGTTCCTTCTGGTCGGTTACGCACTCGGCGGCAACTCCGGAATGACCATTGCCTTTATCTTTGCCCTTGTTATGAACTTTGGATCTTACTGGTTTTCGGATAAGATCGTTCTGAAAATGTATCGTGCTCAGCAGGTTACAAGAGAACAATCACCAAAGTTTTACAATATGGTTGAGCAGCTTGCTCAGAATGCAAATCTTCCTATGCCGAAAGTCTATATTATTAACGACCCGACACCAAATGCATTTGCAACTGGTAGAAATCCTAAAAATGCATCAGTTGCGGCAACAACAGGAATTCTGCAAAGCTTAAATAACGATGAAATGGCCGGTGTAATGGCACACGAGTTAGCTCATGTTAAGAATCGTGATATTCTTGTCAGCACGATTGCAGCTACTTTGGTTGGAAGTATTACTTATATTGCACAAATTGCCGGTTGGGCTGCCATGCTCGGAAGAGGCAATGATCGCGGCGGCGGAAGCGGATTAGGTGGATTGATATTAATTATTCTATCGCCAATTATTGCAATGCTGCTGCAAATGGCAATTTCAAGATCAAGAGAATATATGGCGGATGCAGGCGGTGCACAAATAAGCGGTAATCCTATGGCACTTGCTACAGCTCTCGAAAAAATTTCAAGAGGAAATCAGATTAAACCTGTAAATCACAGCAGTCCGGCTTCCGCACATATGTTTATTATTAATCCTATGTTTGGCGGAATGGGTAAGTTGTTTTCTACTCATCCACCGACAGAAGAAAGAATAAAAAGATTAAGAGAAATGGCAATGGGAAGAAGGTAGTTCATTAGTCGGAAATATGCAGTAGGTAATTGGCAGCATGTAAATTATTTATTCGGGTGATTCTTTATTGAAAATATACTTGATATAAATAGTATTTCTGTGGATATTCGAACTATAATGAAACAAAAACTTTTTAAAATAGCCGGAGACATTAATAAAGCGCTCCGGCTTTTTATTTTTTTGATTTTAATTTCATTTAACAGCAATGCTCAAACTCAAAGTAATCTGGAGATATTTTATTCACTTGTTGATTCAGCATCATACCAAACGGCTGATGAAGTATTAAAACTTGTTCCTGAAGCTGCATTAACAACAGAACTCGGCATTTATTATACAGTATTTGAAAATCAGATATTTTCCGGGCTCAGCTCCAGAGGTTTAAAGTTGAAGAGGGGAGCCGGGGTAACAAATGATATTCCTAACTTGAATTTTCTAATCAACAATGCTGAAGTTAAATATGGTGAGCAGAAAAGAGACGGTTTTCTTGGTGATTTTATTGTTACAAGGGAATTGATTTTACAGGGTAGTTATTTATTATCCTCCACTGAAGATGCATCTCTCACAAAAATGAATGAGTTCAGCTTTACCTATTTTGATCAGGTAAAAGTAGAGGAAATAGAAAAAATTGAGAATCGTTCATTTCCATTTACTTCAGGCATACTACCTCAGGAACCTTTTTTTTCAAGTATTTTAGAGCCTGTTATTGCAGTTAGCGCTGCAGCTGTTGCCGTAGTATTATTCTTTTCTGTCCGAAGCAAGTAGCAAATTTTACCTTTGAAGCACGAAGTAAAATCTTTATTATTGCACGTATTTTTACAGATTTTTATATCATTATTATGCAAAAAACATTCTTAATATTAATTACACTCTTTATTGCCTGGGGATGTTCATCATCTTTCGATACTTCAAACCTGACACCCGAAGAACGTCTTAATTATGCAAAAAAGTTATATGAGCAGGAAGATTACCAGGAAGCAATAGACGAATTTCAGGCTTTAATTCTTCAATATCCCGGAAGTTCAATTATTGCCGAGTCACAGTTTTATCTTGCTATGTCAAGGTATCAGAGAAAGGAATTTATACTCGGGGCATTTGAGTTCAGTAAACTTATAAGAAATATGTCAACCAGCGAGTATCTTCCGGAAGCTCAATTTATGCTGGCTGAATGTTATCATCGTTTATCACCAAATGTTAATCTTGATCAAGCATATACAAAAAAAGCAATAGAAGAGTATCAGGCATTTATAGATTTCTTTCCTTTGAATGAAAAAGTATTTCAAGCAGAGCAGAAAATCAAAGAGCTGCACAATAAGCTTGCAAAAAAAGAGTATGATATTGCAAGAATTTATGAGAAGATGGAGTATTACACAGCATCTTTAAAGTATTATGATTTTGTAATTGAACAGTACCACGATACCGAATACGCACCACTGGCTTTATACAATAAAATATTTGTTCTGGATCAACGAAGATTAACTGATAAAGCCCTTGAAGAATCAATCAGATTTATTGAAACATACCCGGCGCATCCAAACTACAGAGAGGTTCTGTCGTTTAAAGAAAGTCTGGAAAGGCGGTTGTCAGTAAATAAGTAAATGAAAAGAGCGGCAAAACAAATTAGTGACTCGGTTATAATTATGACCGAACTCGTACTTCCGAATCACACAAATCAGCTTGGTAATCTGCTTGGCGGACAACTGATGCACTGGATTGATATTTGTGCCGCTTTAAGTGCAGCAAAACATAATAACAGAGTTTGTGTTACTGCATCTGTTGACCGGATTGATTTTCATCATCCAATTAAACTTGGTGATGCCGTTACATTAAATGCTTCGGTTAACAGGGTATTTAATACATCACTTGAAGTTGGTGTAAAAGTTTATGCTCAGAATTTCAGAGAAGGTACAAAAGTTCACACTAACACTGCATATCTAACCTTTGTTGCGGTAGATAATAACGGCAAACCTGTTATAGCAACAGAAGCTATACCAGAAACAGCAGATGAAAAAAGAAGATTTGATGAAGCACTTATTCGCAGAGAAAACAGACTTAAGACCAGAACTAAAACTATTTAGTTTTCTCTTTCTTTTACTTTCATTCGATATTTCCTTCGCACAGATACCTCTCAACGGATTTTGTAAATTAAATACCTTTACTTCACCTCCCGGATTCAATAAAATTTCAGTTATAAACTTTAATAATAATTCGTTTTCCGATTTACTATTGATGAATCCCTCTAACAATAATGGCGTTATAATGGAGGGAATTGATGAGGGGGAGTTTAAACCTGCAAGACGAATAAATCTCCCGTTCCGGATCAGCAATTTAGAACCGGTCTTTAATGAGCAAAATGAAATTCAGTTTTATGCAGTTTCTTCCAGAACACAAAGATCGTTTGGAATAGTATCTTTTTCTAAATCAGGTTTCCCGACTACAAAAGCATTTTATAAATTTAATTCATTTCCTGATAAGATAAGCATAGCAGATGTTGATGATGATGGCAATAATGAATTTCTTATTTCCGGCAGCGCTTTTAACGGCTTGTCAATTTTGTATTTTGACGGAAAAAAAATTACTGAACAAAAGACAGTAGAAAAAACCAGTTTCAGCTTTGCAAATTTTGCGGATATTAACAGCAACGGGTTTGAAGATATTGCAGCATATAATTTATCCACCGGAGCTATTCATTTTTATTTCAATGATGGTGAAGGGAATTTTACTGAAAAAAGAACACTTCAGCTGGATTTTAACCCCATGCAATTTAAGGTCTTTGATCTGAACAATGATTCATTTAATGATTTTATTTTTTCATCCGGCAGCAGCATTCAAATCTTTTCGGGAAGCCGCAGTGCTTCTTTCGATAAAAGATTAACTATAAAAACAGCGTATCCGGTTGATGATTTTGTTATAAGTGATTTTAATAATGACGGTTTTTTTGATATAATTTATGCTTCATATCAGGCGGGAATAGTATCTTCTGTTTTTGGAAGGGCTGACAGAACCTTCCACAATGAATTTGTGCATTTGAAAAGAAACAGAATAGAAAGTATTACAACTTACGTAAGCAATTCAGTCAATGGCATTGCTTATCTTACTGACTATGGCGAGGCAGGATATATTTCCACCCTTTCATCAATCAATAAGGATTTTAGTTTAGCATTATCTGTTGCCCCTTCAGTCATCAATTACGTTGATTATGATGTTAACAAGACAGATGATTTTGTTTTTATTGATGAGTATAACAACTCGCTGAACCTTATCATAAGTAATAACAGAGGTATTCCGGATAGAATTTTCTCAACAAGACTTTTCGGAAAGCATAAATATTTAACAGTGGATAACGCCCGCCCAAAACTAAAAAGGATTTATTGTTACTCTTCCGATTCAAGGTTAATTGAGCTTATAACATTTGATATTTCATCCGGTGATACAAAACGTGTACAGCTATATGCCCCGGGCACAGTAGTCGATCTGAAGATTAATAATTCTGATGATGAAAATTCATCATTCTACATAGCATACAAAAAAGGTAATGAATATTTTATCGGTGAATTCAGAGATCTTACAGTAAGATATTCTTTTCACGAAATTCTGAATATTGGGAATAATGTTCTTGATGTGGAAATTATTCCATTTGCCGTGCCGATGTTTTCGGTATGGGAAAATGTTAATCCAAAAATAAATCTTATTAATATTGAAACTATAAAAAATCAGTTTATCGAAAAAATAAAATTATCAATCCCGGTTGCAACTGCTGAAATTTTTTCAACTATCAGTTTCTTTAATAGTGGTGCCGATTATAGTAATTTCTCTTTTATCAAATCCGATGAAAAAACATTTATTTCATTTGAAGGCAGCGCATTTGAATCATTGATAAGTGCTGATAAGCAGTTCTTTAACTTTAGGATAAAGAACAAAAATCACTTATCTTTTAACGGCGCTAAGGACGTTTTTTTGTACGATGAGGTGCAGAAATCAGTGAGAAAAGTTGAGCTTTCGGGCAGCCGGAAAATATTCAGTGTCAAAGAAATTTTCAGGAACATTGATGCTCATGATTTTACAATAATGAATCTTGATTTTATAAATGAGCATCTTATCTACACAAACAAAACAAATGGTTCTATATCAATAAAAAGAATACAGTAATGAAATTATTTTTTCCCGGTATAATACTTTTTTTAATAATCAGCCTATCGAACATATCCTCGCAGACAAGGGATGAACTTGATTCTCTCCATAATTTATTTCTTAACATAAGAGGAGTTGAAACCAGTATAAGTCCAGAAGGTCCATCAGCAACAGAAGAAAATTTAAAGTGCGGTTTACATATAATAAATACTTTGCAATTTAACATGAGTTCTTTTTCGCAGGATAAACAGGAATTACTTAAAGTATTATTGCAAAGACCTTCTGCAGCCAATAGTTTGATAACACCGGGCGGGAAATTCAAAATCCATTATAACCAATCAGGACCGAATGCTCCCGCATACGATCTTAATCAATTGGCCGTAGCTCTGGATTCTGTTTACAATTTTGAAATCGAATTTTTAGGTTATGATTTTCCCCCGGGTGACTCATTGTACAACCCCGATTTAAGTCCCAACGAATATGGCGGCGACAACAGGTATGATATTTATATAATGAACTTATCCGGACTTTATGGATACACTCAGTTCGAAACTGAAGTTCAGCCCGGCTCATCGAGATTTACATCCTTTATGGTAATTGATAATGACTTTGCCGGTTATTATACCTCAGGTATAAATGGTGCAAGAGTAACTGTCGCTCACGAGTTTCATCATGCAATTCAAGGCGGCAATTATGTATTCCGTACAGATGATACCTTCTTTTATGAAATTACATCTACGGCAATGGAAGAATTCGTGTTTGATTCGATCAATGATTACTATGCATATATGCCTGATTATTTCCAGAGACCATCTCGAGCCTTTCCAAATAATAACGGATATAATCTTGCAATCTGGCATATTTATCTGAAGGAAATATTTGGCTTTGATATTATCAAGCGGCAATGGGAACTGATGAGAAATAACAGGGCTATTCGTGCTATAAGCAACAGTATTGAAGAACGCGGATCCGTCTTTGAGTTTGAAATGGCAAGATTTGGAATTTGGAGCTATTTCACAAACTACCGCACAATTTCGGGTTTGTACTTTAGAGAAGCATCTTTTTATCCGGCACTTATTCCAACTGCTTCTACAGTTTATTCACCTCCTTCACAGCTTTATGAATTCTCCGGATTTCCGGCCGCAAATTACTTTATGAGAATGGTGAATACATCAAATAACGATACCATTGTTTCAATTTTTGGTAATGGTGATATTCAGAATGCCATTGGAAATACAATTCCTGCTCAAATGGCTGATTATACTTTATATTCTGATACAACATCCGGTGATTATAAGATTGGTGATTTTTATTCTGCTGCATTTAATAACCGTGGAAATAATTTCTGGAGTCAGGCAGATATTGTAAATAATATTCCGCTTACAGGTGATTCATTACAGATTATAAGTCAACAACTGCAGGATATTTTAGCATTTCCTTCTCCTTACAGATATAATAATCCGCAGAGGTCTGGCGAGTCAATCCGGTTTTCTGTTGATATCGAATTAAATAAGGAAGTAGATGTTAATATTTATACTACATCTATGGATTTAGTATCTTCTTTTAATCAGACAACTAAACCGTATATATTAAGAGATCCTGAAGCAAATATCGGCAGACAAATCTCTATCATTGAATGGGCAAGACCGGGGAACGAAAATAGTGAAAATCTCGCATCAGGGATCTATATAATTATTATACGGAACGGAAATGATTATCTTAAAGGTAAGTTCGTAATTTTCAATGACTAATTATACTCTTGAATTATCGGATGTTAAAAAATTCTTCGGCAGGAGATTAATATTTAATAATCTCAACTTCCAAATTAAAAAAGCTGGAGTGTACGGCATATCTGGTCCGAATGGCTCTGGAAAATCAACCCTTGTAAAAATAATTGCAGGAATTATCGGCACCTCTTCCGGAAAAGTAACGCACAATCTTAATGGAAAAGAAATTATACCTGAAAAACTTCACGATCATATCGGTTTTGTCTCTCCTTATCTGGTTTTGTATGAAGAGTTTTCTGCCTGGGAGAATCTGGAACTGTGTGCACAGATAAGAGGAATAAATCTCAATGAACAAAGAGTAATATATTTATTAGAAAAATTTCTGCTTCTTAACAGAAAAGGTGATCTTGTAAAAACATATTCTTCAGGAATGAAACAAAGATTGAAATTTATCTTTGCTCTAATGCATTCTCCTGCATTGCTTATTCTGGATGAACCGACATCTAATCTTGACGATGAAGGAAAAAGCTCTGTTTATGAAATTATAAAAGAAGAAGGATCAAAAAACATTGTAATTCTTGCATCAAATGAAAATCAGGATTTAAGTCTGTGCCCGGAAATAATTGATCTAAAAAACTTTAAAGAATGAAAAAGAGTCAAAACCAATATATAAATCTAAAGTTTTGACTTTTTATTTTTGACTTAAACAATTATGAAATCATACGCATTATTTTTAAAAGATTTTAGTTCGGAAATAAGAACACGCTATGCAATAAACTCCTTAGCGATGTTCATAATTGTTGCAATCAGCGTAATTCTGTTTTCGATCGGACAGGAAAGAATCAGTCCGGAACTTACAGCCGGATTATTCTGGGTAGTTATTTTCTTTACCGCAATGTCCGGATTGGCAAGGGCATTCGTTTCTGAAGAAGAACGAGGCACTTCATTAACTCTTCAACTTATTGCATCTCCAACAACAGTATTTACAGGAAAACTGATATTCAACATTATTTTAGTTTTTGCAATGAATACTGTTATTGCAATTCTTTACGCTGCTTTGTTCGAAGCGTTCATTATTCAAAATTTTTCCCTCTTTTTACTTTCGTTTGTTCTTGGTAATATTGGGCTGGCAATTTCGTCAACTATAATAGCAGCAATAATTGCTAAAGCAGGAGCAAAAGGAACCCTTTATCCGGTGCTTTCTTTCCCGATTTTGTTGCCTTTAATTTTAACATCTGTGCAATTAACTTTGTTTTCAATAGATGGCACAGGGTTTGAAAAATCTATTTTTGAATTAGCAATTGTTGTCAGTTATGATGTGATTATGTTAACAGCTTCGTATATGCTATTCGATTTTATTTGGAAAGAATAACGAATTCAATCAAAAATAATCAGTTTTTAATTATGATCTGGAAAATTTTTCTCTTTTTACTTTTAGCCTTTGTTTCAGTAGCAGGAATTGCGTTTCCCATTGTTGAGAGACCAAGTGCCTGGTACGAATTTCCTTTGATTCCCGGACTGGAAGAAAACGCAAAAATTATCTTCTTTCATGTTCCTACAGCCTGGCTTACTGTAATTGCGTTTTTTATGTCCACGGTTTACAGTTTTAAGTACTTAAAGAATAAAAATCTGGATGACGATGCTAAATCATATACTGCAAATCAGTTAGGAATGATATTTTGCATACTAGCAACAGTAACCGGTGCTGTTTGGGCAAAATTTGCATGGGGAGCTTTCTGGAGCTGGGATCCAAGACAAACAAGTATTTTTGCATTACTTTTAATTTATGGTGCCTGGTTTGCTTTACGTTCATCAATTGAATCTGAAGATAAACGCGCCACACTTTCTGCAGTTTACTCAATGATAGCATTTGTAACTGTGCCGTTCTTTATTTTCATAATGCCTAGAATTATGAAAGGACTGCATCCCGGGTCTGCCGATGATACAACTTCCGGACCGGTTGTAGATTTTAATATGAATTCCAATATGCAGTTGATATTCTTTCTCTCGCTAATAGGTTTTACAATACTGTTTTTTTGGATGTGGAGAGTGGGATATAAATCATTAATTTACCGCGATAAACTTAACAAGCAATTAATAAGAGGTTAAAGTTGGAAGAGTTCTTATCGAAAAATGCGATCTACATTGTTTTGATTATTGTACTTATAGTTTGGATAGGCATTTTTCTATTCATGTTTAATATAGACAAAAGAATAAAGCTAATTGAAAAAGAAATGAACGGAGATACAAATGAAAAATAAATATATGTTCGGTGGATTTATTATAGTAATCTTTTTAGGATTGATGGGATATTTATTCACCCAAAGTAATATTAAATACGAAAGTGATTTTACAAACGTAATTAACAACGATAAAACCGTTAAAGCCACCGGAAGCTGGGTTAAAGAAAAGAATTATGTTGTTGACAGGGAAAGTAAAACCTTTTCTTTTTATATGGCTGATGAAAACGGCAAACAGATGAAAGTTGTTTACGATGGTGTAATGCCTAATAATTTTGAAACGGCAACAAGTGTTGTTGTCACCGGTACATTTGAAAACGGACATTTTCACGCAAAAGATATATTAACAAAATGTCCAAGCAAATATGAAGAGCAGCCAATTCAGTCTTCAAGTTTATGATACAGGGGAAATTAAGTGAATTATACATACAGAAATCCGAGGATTAAATGATTGGAAGTATTGTACTAACCGCGGCACTTGTACTAAGCATCATCGCTATGGTGATGTACTATCTTACATTCAGGGGATATAAAAACACACTTAATTATGCACGCTTGTCTTATCACGCAATGGCAATACTGGTTATTGTCGGTTCAACTTTATTATGGCACGCGTTACTGACACATCAATATCAGTATAAGTATGTTTATAGTTACAGCAACGGACAGTTAAGCACCGGTTTACTATTCTCTTCTTTCTGGGGAGGGCAGGAAGGAAGCTTCATGTTATGGCTGCTGCTTACCGCAATAATTGGAATTATTCTTCAGTCGTATTCATCAAAGCGCAGCGATCTTGAACCAAGAGTTATGGCAGTATTTACTATTGCCACATCATTTCTTTTAGTGATGGTTTCGCCCTGGTTCAAAAATCCTTTTGAATATATATGGGCACATCCGATATTCATTAACATTCAGGACATAAACCCTCAGTACTTAAGTATGCCTTTCCTTCAGAACTTCTTCTTCTCTGATCAGCAAGGCGGACAAAGCTTTGTAAGAATGAGTACAGAACTTTATAGTGTTCTTTCTGCTCAGGGAATTGCGGTTAACAATTTTATTATTGATGGACGAGGTTTGAATCCACAGTTACTCAACTGGTGGATGCAGGTACATCCTCCTGTGCTGTTTATAGGTTTTGCAATGGCAACAGTGCCTTTTTCATTTGCTCTAGCCGCAATGATGAAAAATGAATATAAAGACTGGATACGTCAGGCGTTTCCGTGGGTCTTAGCAGGCACAGGAGTGTTAGGCTTGGGAATAATGATGGGCGGATACTGGGCTTATGAAATGCTTGGATGGGGCGGTTACTGGGCATGGGATCCTGTTGAAAACTCAAGCTTAATTCCCTGGCTAATAGGTGTTGCATCAATTCATACCTTGCTTGTTCAGAGGAGGAGTCAGCAAGGCGGCAATTCCGTTGGCCGTTATGCCAAGACTAATCTTATTTTGTGCATATTGACATATGTTTTTGTTTTATACAGTACATTCTTAACCAGAAGCGGAGTGCTGGGAGATGCATCTGTTCACTCATTTGTTGATCCGGGAATGCTGGTTTATTTGTTCCTGCTGATTTTTATAGGATCGTTTATCTTATTAGGATTTGGTGCTTTAGCTTACAGATGGAAAGATCTTAACGCAAAGCTTCCTGAAGACGAGAATCTTCTGTCTCGTGAACTTTCATTATTCACTGCAGCAGTTGTCCTTGGCGCATCAGCTTTAATAGTTTTGGTTGGAACATCAGCGCCTATTTATGGACAATCCGTTGATACCTTCTTTTATGATGAAATGCATCTGCCTATTGCAATTATAATCGGGTTCCTGAATGGATTAAGTCTGCTTATCAAATGGAAGAAAACTTCAACACAGGAATTACTTAAGAGTTCAATATTCGCTGCGTCAGCAAGTGTGGTGTTAACAATAATCATAGTAGTTTTAAGCGGAATGAGTAACATAATGATGATTATTCTTACTCTTTCAAGCTCATTTGCTCTAATTGTCAATACTGAAATAGCAGTTAAGATAGTAAAGAATAATATGAAGATGCTTGGCGCTTACGTTGCGCATATAGGAATTGCGTTATTCTTTCTTGGTGTTATCGGTTCAGCCGCATACAGCGAGGAAGTTGATCTCGATCTTGTAAAGAATAAACCAGTACAGGCATTCGGATATGAAATGACTTTCACGGGTTATCAGCCAATTGAAAATAATACCAAGTATGCTTTTAACATTGAATTGAAAAAAGGAGATAAATCCTATAATGCTGCTCCGGTAATGTACATAGCTGAGTTTAACAACAGTCTTATGCGCGAACCGGCAATCCTAAGCTTCTTTACACGCGATGTTTATTTTACACCAAATGGTTATGAAGAAGGCGACAGCACTGCATCAGGTGAAAGTTCTGTTGTTAGTTTGCAGCGCGGCGCATCAACTGAATATGCCAAGACAAAAATTACATTTGTGGATTTTGATTTTCCTGCAGAAGTGCGGGATGCTATGATGAGCGGAGCCGATTTTGAAATAGGCGTTAATCTTACTGTTGAATCTGAAGGCAAAAAGCAGAATACAAGGGTAGCAATGCAGAATAAGGGTGGTGAGCGACTTCTTACTGCGGCGGAGTTAAAAGATGTGAATATCAAAATACAGCTCAGCAATCTTGATGCAACCGGCAATGTCGATTTAGCGCTATCTTCTCTTGATGGAGTTGCAATTGATCCGACTGAACCAAAGGAAGAGATTTTTTCAGTTTCTGCAAGCATTAAACCATTTATCAGTCTTGTATGGATAGGAGTTGTTGTAATGGTTCTTGGGTTCTTTGTAGCTGTAGGTAGAAGATTGAAAGAGTCATTAGTCTAAAAACAAATTATATCCTCATCTCAAGCCCGGCTCGCCCGGGCTTTTTTATTAGAATAAAATTTTCAACCTGTTTATATTGCAAATGATTAGTTAATAAATTCTCAAACTCCGGAGATAATTATGAAATTATTTAAGCAATCTAAAATCTTTCTTTCACTCTTAATCATAATCACACTTTCACTCGCCTTCATTCCATCCGTACCGGATGAAGGAATGTTCCCGCTGAGTGATATAAGAAACCTTGATCTGAAATCTGCCGGACTGAAAATAAGCATCGATGAAGTTTACAATCCGAGTGGAGTAAGTCTTGTTAATGCGCTTGTAAAAGTAGGCGGCTGTACCGGCTCATTCGTTTCTGAAGAGGGATTAATTTTAACAAACCATCATTGTGTGTTTGGTGCGGTGCAGGCGGCAAGCACTGTTGAAAACAATTATCTTGAAAACGGATTTGTTGCAAACACAAGAGATGAAGAAATTCCCGCAAAGGGATTAACCTGCCGTATAACAGTTTCTTACGAAGATGTAAGTGCAGAAGTTCTTGAAGCCGCAGATAAAGCAGATGATATTTCAAAACGTACAGATGCAATAAATAAAAAAATAAGAGAAATTATAAAACGTGAAGAAGAAAAAGACAGCACTATAAAAGCCGAAGTGTCTGAAATGTTCGTTGGTGAATCTTACGTGCTTTTCAGATACCAGATGATAAATGATGTAAGGATAGTATATGCGCCTCCGCGCAGCATTGGCGAGTTTGGCGGGGAATCGGATAATTGGGTTTGGCCAAGACATACCGGAGACTTTTCTTTTCTTCGTGCTTATGTTGCTCCCGATGGCTCGCCGGCTAAGTATTCTGAAGATAATATTCCTTTTACTCCTAAAAAACATTTGCAGGTTAACGCTGATGGCGTTGATGAAAATGACTTTGTATTTCTCCTTGGATATCCAGGAAGAACATTCAAGCACCAGCCGTCTCATTTTATAGTGAACCAGGAAAAATATTTACTTCCATATATTTCAAAATTGTATCGCTGGATGATTGAGCTTTATGAAGCAAATGGCGCAGATGACCCTGAATTTGCTTTAGAAAAAGCCACTTTAATAAAAAACCTTGCAAATGTTGAAAAAAATTACCGCGGCAAGCTTCAGGGATTAGAAAGACTTAAACTTGTTCAGAAAAAACAGAATGAAGAAAAGCAGCTTCAGGAGTTTATTAATTCAAACCCGGAGCTAAAAAGTAAATACGGAAATGTTCTGAAAGAGATTGATGAGGTTTATCAGGAAATTTTTGAGAGCGGGAGATTGCCTTACCTTTTATCCTCACTTTCAAGATTTGTTAACTATTACAGACTTGCAGAGATGTTTGTTGAATATAAGATTGAAATTCAAAAGCCTGATAGTGTAAGAAAATCACGATACACAGAAAAAAGTATTCCTCAGTTTTTATCCTCTATTGACAATCTTTATAATGAATACAATCCTGAAATGGACAAAGCTCTTTTTAAGAAAATATTAAAAGATGCTTTAACATTTCCTGAATTAAACACTGTGGGTGTTTTTAGGTTTCTTGCGGAAGTTGAAAGCATTGATAGTTATGTTGATAAACTTTACTCTGATTCCTTTGTTAAAAACAGTGAAGATTATTTATCCAAATTGCTTGATGAAAAACTTTCAACAGAAATTTTAAATGATCCCCTTATTTCGCTTGCACAGAATTTTTATGAATTGAGTGAAAGCGAAACAGCAAAACGAAACCGAATAAATGGTCAATTAAATATTCTTCTTGCAAATATGATGGAAGTTAAACGCATCTGGCTTGAAAAATCTTTTATTCCCGATGCAAACAGCACTTTAAGACTTACATACGGATATATACTTGGATACACACCAGCTGATGCAGTTTACTATTCACCGATCACTTCGCTAAAAGGCGTTATCGAAAAGGGAAGAGAAGAAGGTGACTACAAACTGCTTCCGAAGTTAAGAGAGTTATATGATGAAAAAGAATTCAGCAGATTCTATAATGAGAAGCTTGGTGATGTACCGGTTGCTATTTTATATAACACTGATACAAGCGGAGGAAATTCAGGCAGTCCTATAATGGATGCTTACGGCAGAGTGGTTGGTGTGAACTTCGACAGAGCGTTTGAAGCAACCATAAATGACTTTACCTGGAGTGCAGAATACAGCCGTTCAATTGGAGTCGATATCCGTTATATTCTCTGGGTAACTCAAAAAGTAGGCGGTGCGGATTTTCTTCTCAAAGAGATGGGAGCAAATTAAGGTTAAGTGTTAGTGTGAAGTTGAGGATTTAGAGTTATAGGGTATAAAGGTATATTATTTAATAACTGATTTAAGAATATGGAATAGCGATTTAAGATTTTTTATTCTAAATGTTAATTAAGAATAATAGTTACCTTACAGAATTCCTTTATACCTTAATCCACTATGCCTCTCACAACCAACCTCTAAAGTTTATTCCCGGGTGATATAACAGCCGGTTTTTTGGTTCCTTGTTTTACTAAGAATACACCAAGAATAATCACAACAGCACCGGCAGCTATGAGTAGATCGAGTTTTTCATTCAGGACAAACCATCCAAGAAAAACGGCGATAACAGGATTAATATAAGCGTAAGTTGAAACTAATGATAATGGAAGATGTTCAATTGCATAAATATAGGAACCATATCCGAAAATTGAGCCAACTACAATCAGATAAGCCAATGAAAGCAGTCCTTCTTCTGTATATGAAATAAAGTTTTGTTCACCTAAAATTAATCCAAGAGTTATTTGGAGTGTTCCCGCAACTAACATTTGAACTGAAGCGCTCATAAGCGGATGAACGCCAACCTTTTTATATTTTGAATAGACTGATCCGAATGACCAGGCAACCACAGCACCGAAAATACAAAGCACTCCGAGAATGTATTCTGTTTTTAACAGATCATCCCAATCACTACCGAAAATAAAAGTAACCCCTAGTATTCCAACAATTAAACCTGATATAATTTTGTAATTTAATTTCGGACCTGTAGGTAATAACGATTCCATTCCCACAATCCAGAAAGGAACTGTTGTAATAAGCAAAGCTGCAAGCCCGCTGCTTATCCATTGTTCACCTACAACTACAAGTCCATTACCAAATCCTAACATCGCAATACCCATCACGGCTATATGTTTTAAATTTTCTATTTTAGGAAAAGATTTTCCGGAAATCCTGAGTATTAAAATGAGAAGTGATCCGGCAATAATCCATCTGAGCCCTGCGAATAGCATTGGCGGAATGTCTTCTACGCCTATACGTATTGCCAGATAAGTTGTTCCCCAGATAATGCAAACTGCAATCCAGGCAAAATATGCTTTGAAATTATCTTTGTCCATAATATTTATTATTGCAGCGGGCAACTTAAGTGCATTAAGTCAAAGAGAGAAATCTATTGTGATGTAAGGCAATAAACAATATCCTGCGGAAACTGAAAGATTTACAGCAATAAAAGTGTTAAATAACTTGACAAATAGGGTATGTAGGGTTATTTTTGGTCTCCAAATTGGAATACATTCCGCGATAGCTCCCCCGATAAATCGGGGCGGCTGTTAACCGGAAAATTTATAAAATGGAAAAATTTAATATTCCGCGATAGCTCAATGGTGGAGCATTCGGCTGTTATCCCGACAAAGTCGGGATGCAAGTTTAATTATATGCCTTCCATTGACTTTACGGTTTGATTATCTTAAAAAATTTTCGGGGTTTTGATTTTCAATTGAAATACTATTTGTACATATTGAAATCCTTGAATTCACAGAAGTATTATACAGGTACTTCAGAAAATGCTGAGAAGAGATTAATATTTCATAATGCCTTTGAAAAAGGTTTCACATCGAGGTACAGACCGTGGGAAATAGTGTTCAAGCAGGAGTTTGAAGATAAAAAATTGGCTTTAGCTGCGGAGCGAAAAATAAAAAGTTGGAAATCAAGAAAAATGATAGAAAAAATTATTAGAGGTGAATTAAAACTCTGATAAATTGATTGAGAATATATTATACATTCCGCGATAGCTCAATGGTGGAGCATTCGGCTGTTAACCGAAGGGTTGCAAGTTCGAGTCTTGCTCGCGGAGCACTAAGGGATTTATGGTGTGTTTATCACTGTAAGTCCCTTTTTTTATTGATACTTGCGCAGGTTCGACCCGACCTTTTTTCACTCTTTTACCCTTAACGGAACTTGAAATATCTTTTAGTAGAGAAAGTGGCTTTTCAAATTGAATTTCAAGTTTTCGATCTTTAATTAAGAGGTTCGACCCGATTGAGCTTAAAATGATTCTTTTCTCTTCAACAGTTGCATTTTGAAATGCAGTAGCTGCGACACTACCAAACTTCAATAACTCTTTTACATTAGTTACAATATTATTATTAGACTTTTCAAACTCATCAATTATTAATTTCAGTTCTAGCTCCCGATTTTTATACTCTGATCTTTTACTAATAAATTCTTCCTCTGAAATAAGATCACCCAATTTTAATTCCATCAGTTTGTTGAACTTCTTTGACAAATTACTTAACTCTGTTTTATGAGTCTCTATGAAATCCTTATTTTTCTTGTTATCACTTTCAACATCATTCTCAATAACATCTATTGCAAACTGAATGAACTCTTCAGGTATTGTAATAGTTCTAAGGTAATCAACAATTTGTTCCTCCAATATTTTTACTTCAACTGTTTTCTGAGAGCAGTCTTCTTTTTTTCTTTTAGTACAACTGTAGTAAGTGTAGTTGTGAACATTCCCATTTTTCTGATTCTTTACTTTATCCTCAGCTGTAATCATTGCACCACATTCGCCACATCTGATCAGGCCAGTGAATGAAAAAACCTTTGATTCCGGTTTTGGATTTTCATTTTTAGCTAAAAGCTTTTGTATCCTATCATATTCAACTTTGGTAATCATTGGCTCGTGTTTACCTTTTATCCAGTTCCCACTTCCTTTGGGGTATTCATAGTAGCCATAGTAAAAGGGATTTCTAAGAATCTGATAAATAGTTGCTCGCCCGACACTTCTATTAAATCTGTTTGTTAAACCAAGCTCTTTAGCAGCTTTGTCTATGACTTGAGATGGTAGATAAGTGCCACTAAGCATCCAATCAAAAATCTTTCTTGTCATTTCAAATCGTGCAGGGTCCTTCATCATTTCCTTTTCACCTTTTCTCTTAAGAGGATTGTGAAGGTAACCTAATGGTGGTTGCGCAGGATACCATCCTCTTTCAGCTTTAGCTTTTAATCCACGCTGAGTGTTTTTACTGAGATCCCTGATAAATTGATTAGCCATCCCTTGCTCAACGCTCATTAGCAGAACGTTATCCTCCGGATAATAACTTCTATCGCTGCATTGGATATGTTTAATAATTGATTTTTGCAACATCCAACTTATCGTACCAAAGTCAACAGGATTTCGAAATAGTCGATCGGTTTTCCAACATATAATTCCATCAGCCTCTCCGTTACCAATTCTCTCAAGCATTTTATTAAACACTGGACGACCTGGTGCTTTAGCTGATTTAGCTTCTGTAAGAATATCGACTACTTCTAATTTTCTGTCTTCAGCTATTTTTTTTAATACATCAATTTGCGAAGATATTGATTCAACCTGTCTGTCTTCTGATTCTGAAGATTTTCTTGCATATACAAAATATTTTGTCTTTATCATTATTAATCCTCCTGCATTTATTAAGCAGCCGGACTACCGGCTGCTACTAATTATACTTTTCTATTTTTAATTGTACGTACAACATTTATTAAATTACAAAGTTTTATGGCCTTTGATAATGCGGCTTCTTTTGTCAATTCTTCATTAAAAGTTTTTTTGTACAATATTTGAAACTTTGAAATTTGTTCATTACTTAGTTTCACTGAATTAATTTCCAAAGACTTGATATTGTAGCTTCAACAACATCAAACCAAATTTTTATGGAAGTGATACTCCAACAATATCATTCCCATCGATTGTAGTACTAACACCATTACATTGGATGAAGTTGTTATCGCTGGATTCCCTAAATAACTCGGTATTCTTATACCGAATTGTGAAGGTTATTAAGTAAGCGGCTGCTACACCGCTTATGTTGATTGTTATCTGAGTAAACCTTTCTCATATAACGATATGATTGATTTAACTCTCAAGTTTTCTGAATTGGATTTTAAAAACGTCTTTTTGAATTGATCGTTTTTTGCTGAGCAACCTTTCATAAGTCTAGTCAGTGCATAAAAGGATAAAGAATGAATACAGTCAAAGGATAAAGGTTCAAAAATATTTTCAAAAATAATGTTACTTAACTTCCCTAAATTATTTTTATTATACTTTTCCTCAGTGTCCTTTTGAACATTAATAATAATTTCATCCAATGTTGCGGTCACACTGATTCTATCTAAGAGCAGAAATTCAACTTCGGAAATATCCGAGAATTGTTGATTTTCCAATTGCTTATTCCTAATACATTCTAAAAGATCCGATTTTTTATACATTGGAATCATTGCGTGTCCAGATGACTGTAAATCCTGATTTATTCCTCCAAATTCTGTATGTACACCTTTAGCAAAAGAATGATCATAATCATAACTGCTCACTTTTGCCAGGCAGCCAAATTCTGCCAATCCATCTAAATCATTTTTTACAAATGCTATTTCTTTATTCTCTTTGACCGCCTGAATTAATAATAATTCGTCTTCCTCATCAAATACTTGCGGTACTTTTGAGCAGCCAAATGGTAGCACAACTTCCTTTGTTCTTATCATAACATATTTTCTATTTTCGATCATAATTTTTCCTTTATCTTAATTTTGATTTTTGTTCTGATTCATTTGTTGATTCCATTCTGCAGCCAGCTTTAATTTTAGCCATCGCATTCCAAACTCGTCATTTAATTCCGCTGACTTATATAAAAATTCATCAGACATATCCGTCTGACCTAAGTGATAATATGACGTTGCCAAAATGTAGTATGCATGACCTAACAATCCGTCATCAGCGATAGCAGGTATAATTGGATTTAATATCTTTTTTGCTGGGTCGTAAGAACCATTTATATTGAATATTTTAGCTTTATATACGATCATTTTTTCATCTTTACGATTTAGTTTTAGTAAATCTTCAATTTGCTCTAATGCATCACTATATTTACCCTGTGCATAAAGACTTTGGACTTTAATTTTTCTAAGATTGATTGCTTCTTCACTATCTTGAGTACCTTTAAGGGCTATAAACTTATCACAGCATTCAATTGCTTTGTTGCAGTCGAGAGACATATAGTAATAATTTGTCAGACTATATAGGGCGAGATCATTTGAATTATCAATAATTAATATCTCCTCTAGTGGGGTAATTGCTCCCAATAGATCACCCTTTGCCTCCTGTATTAATGATTTTAGTAATCGTGACTGTGTATCTTCAGAATGACTCTTTAAATACTCTTCCAGTAATTTTTCTGCTACATTGAAATCCCCTCTCCTTAACGCTTCTGTAACCCGATCAAAAAAATCTTCCGGATCATAAAACATAAAATCTTCCATACTATTTTTTCTCCTTTTGTTTATTTATTAAATCTAATAGATCTTTTGGATGCTGAAAGTCTGGATGGTTAGAAACTAATTTTTTGCAGATCTTTTCCGCACTATTTATCTTATTGTTCAGATAGTAATTATATGCTTTTCCATAGAGAGCTATTTTATCATCTGGATGTACCAGCAGTACAGTATCATATATTTCATTCGCAATACCATAAGCACCCAACTTACTGTAGCAATTTGCCCCACCTATTGCCGCGTGAGTTGCCTGGTGAAAATTCTCATCACTACCTAGTGCCACTGTATAGCTTCCTAATGCATTAAGTATGAGTCCTTTATTCTCCTGATACTCGGCGTATTGATCATACACTTCAAAATCTGCTTTACCTAACGCTATCAAATGCTCCAGAGTTTTAATATAAAGTTTATTATCTCCAGTCTGATCGTATAACCATGCTTTATACTTAAGCGCTTGAGTATCCTCTGGATCGATGTCTAGTGCGTTTAGTACATAGTGCAACGCTTTAGCATAATCTTTGCGACGAAAATGAATATGAGTCAAGGCCTTCAGTACTACAATGTCCTTTCCATCAAATTTATTTAGTAATTCAAGGATTGGTAACACTTTATTGTGCGGTTTGGTATCAATATCATCCAAAACTTTATTAAGAGTTACTAGATAGTTTTCATTTGTTATTTTCATAAAATTTCCTTTTTAGTTAATAATTGAATATTATTTGTATCAATTAGTAGAGTCAATGAACTATTGGTAATAAAAGAGGTCCGATGTTATTAGTGTGGCAGGAACTAATTGTGCCGTCCTAGGCTTTCGCCAACATCGGACCAAAACATTAGTCGGCCCAACTAATAAACATCGCTGGACCTGGTTATATTCTTAAAGAGGGGAAATGAGACCCTTGCCACAGAATACTACTACCATTATAGTTTTGTGGCAAAAAAATAACGGCTTCTATATATGAAGGGTCAGTCTGATAGTAAGGAGTAGGAACTATCTATACTCCGTCTTTGGCGTTCACCACATCACTGACCTAATTAAAATTTAACGGCCCAGGAAATCAATCTGAGCTTAATTATATTGCTTATGAGAAGGCGGTAATCCATACCTCTTGTCACACAACATATCTACTCTAGAAGTAAGTTTTATTACGGGCTAACTTTTCGGTTTAATAAAAAATATTCGTTCGTAACCTATTCTTGCCAATTCATTCAAGTCAATCCCTAATAAAGTGGCTTCCGCTTCGCCCGGCCATAGACCTGTCCATCTTGCAAATTCTTTGTCGTGCCCTTCGCAATCGCAAGTCAACCTTTGTCCGCCACAAACAGAACATCTTTCAACGTCACAATTTTCTTTATGTATTTCTCCGGGCTTTGCTCCACAATCGTGGCATATTTTTAATCCTGGTAACATTTTAGTTCTCCTTCTATTTCGCCTGTAAAAAATTAACCCGCAACTCAGAAGACTGCAAGAATAGTTCAGGCTTTGTTTATAAATTATGTTAGTTAAATTTCTCAAGTTCATCTTTCTGTTACTTTCAGCTTGTTAGTTGCCAAGCTGTTAGTAGCCTCACCTCTAGAGCTTTTTAAATAAGAGGGCCAGTGCCGATAGTAAGGGATCGGAACTATCTGGATCCCGTCATGGGCTTTCACCACATCACTGACGCATTAAAACTTTTCGGTAAGGGTAAACCCTTCCTGGACCTAATTATTATGTGTGTCAATTAAGGCTGTATTTACGCAACCGATCTACTACATAATAACTACCACTGAATTAAGTAGATATCATCAACTAGCATTAATCAATCTGTCTTTATAATTGCCTAGTGCGCTCTCTTTAATCTCTATCATCTTTTCTTCAACCTTTCGGACATATTTGGGATCAATTTCATCGATGAAAGTAAAGAGATATGCTTGCTCATTTATTTTATATTCATCTTCTTCTATCAGATCCAGGACAGATATAATCAGATCGTGGGTAATTTGATGTCTATCTTTACCTTCAAATGCATAAACACCCTGCACATCATTGTCCTGTACCTCTCTATCCGTTTTCCAAAATTTCATAGTGCCCCCACTATTTTTTTGAACTCCTAAAATATTTTGACCCTTGAGCAGTATCTGAAAGAAAGGTTCTTCATAGGGTGGTTGTGTTATAAACATTGTACTAAATAAAGGAAATTTCATAAAATTTCTCCTGTTTGAATTTTTATAAATGTGTTAATTATTAATCATAGCGTAAAATGAAAAACATAAGTTGAGATTCCACAGCTTTATATACCAAATGCTGAACTAGCACCTAGTCTGAAAGTAACTTTTGTATTTCTTGACATTTTTAATTTCCTAATTAAATTGAGGCGGGTTATCCCCACCCCTTGTTTAAATTATTCAAGTATTACCATCTTGGGAAAGAATGGCCTACTTCCATCCAAATTAATTGCATCCATCACTATAACATCTTCCTCAACAGTTGCATCGTACTCGAATTGATAAACATAAGGTTTACCAGGTATCACTTTTTTTATTCTATCAACTTTGAAAGTGAAGAATTTTTCGTATACCTTAAAACCTGTATTCTGATCAACATCAAATACGCATGCACCTACCTTATCTGTATTAAGGGAATATCTAAATGCTGCCTGCCAATTAATCGTATCTGGACGATTTAATAATTGGTCTATCCACTTATCTGCATCCTTGTAACCAGGTTGAAGAGTGTATAATAAAGGGATCAAGTTTGAGTTCAAAACGATCACCTCCTTGAACTCGAAGGGGTCCAGAACATACTGGAATTGAAGAGCTTACCACTCTTATAATCATAATTTTTCTGAATTACTTAATGACTTGGAATGACAAATCATCAAATATTATATCCATTCTTTTCTTTCCTTATAAATGTGGGAATGATATTAGGTCCACTAAAATGTCCGGCCCACACCCTACTTGACTTCACGCCTAATGTGGGCCTAATTGTAAGTAAATCTTTAAGGTCCAATAGGTCTCCTAGCCTTCAAACCTTTGCTACTTGATTCACATACAACTACCGTCCTGGATTAGTAGCATACTCAGGCAGCTTTGTAAAATTAGAGGTTCAGGTAGTGGATAGAAAGTAGGTAGAAGCACCACCATGTCCATATTTCCTACTCAACCTGACCTCAGGGCAAAATGATGGGTGGCAGAGCCATCTTTGCCATCCTAGCTTTCACAACACGGACCCAGGGAGTTATATCTGATTAGAATATAATGGAAAGCAATTCGAGCCATTATAAGAGTGTGACCAACTTACAACATCATTGTAAAATCTGAAGGATTTTGATATAGAGGGTTCAAAGAAAAAATGTTAGATCTTTAAATATTTTTGAGCTTTAAAATTAATTTTGGTTATTATTTATAATAATTTTGCCTGTTCTAATTTCTTGGCCATTCATAATATTAATCTCTTCTTCAAATTCACCAGTAGAAAAGATTTCAACAACTTCGAGGTTATAGAAATCGACCTCTTTACCTAATTCTGCAAGGTAAGCAGAATCTTTTTTAGCAGTCATCCAGACAGCTTTTGCAGCATCCGCTGTTTTTGAAACCTCATCGTACAGTACGAGTTTGAGAGCAAACTCACTAGGTAAACTAGGAATGTGAGTTGACATTCCGTAAAATTTCCGAATCGAATCCTCCAAAATCATATCCAGATATTCATCTGCATAATCAGGATCTTTCGGAATGGCAAACACAGCTTTAACACTAAGACTTTTATTTTTTCCCATTTAACATTTCCTTTATTTTTTATTTGTAAATGATAAAAACATAGGACTGATATTGTAGCGTGAACCAGAGCCCGGCAGCAGCTACTATAGCCTTTCTCTTGGGATGGTCATATCAGTCCATTTAAATTAAGCGGCCCACTCTTGAGGATGGACCTTATTATGTTGTGGGGAATCGTGGATTTTTTGCCACTGACAACATAACTACCATTATAACTCGAGGTGGCAGTTACAACAGCTTTGAAGATAAGAGGACTGATGTCCTGGTCACCCGCAATATTCCCAGGTCTACGGGTTCAAAATTGTTTTCGCAACACATCAGCCAAAAATATGCGGTCCGACTAGTGATTCTTAATCCGTGTGGCGGGATCACTTGAGGCTAATAGTCTCTGGATTACTCGTAGAGCTTTCGCCCGGTCAGACCATCAATTCGCTACAGAATGAAATCAATACTCCCGGTCATCTGTATTTTACTTTGATATAGATGAGCTATCACAGAGATATAAAAGACCCTTCTATTAATTAATGGGAAAGAAGTGAAGATCTTTTTAACCTGTTAATGCGGAGTCTTTAATTATTTCTAGCAATTGTGGATAAATTTGCTCCGATTTTTAAATAACCTAAAAAAGGACCATATGTGGGCAGGCGATTCAAAGTAAACTCACCTTTGCATAAAACTTCTTGTACTTCGAGCCTATAGAAGTAATGAAAACCTAATAAACATTTTTCATCGAAGTAATCAAAACTCGTTTTTACAATAGCTGCCCTTATTTGTGAACCTTTAATTGAATTTGGGAGCGGAGCGGTATATAAAATTGCCATAGTTTTTGGAAGCAAGTGATTATTTGTCCCATAATTCCTAATGATTACCTCTGTATAGTTGAAGCGTAATGTGTCTTTGAGTAAAGTAAGGTCCTCATCCGAGCAAATATCAAGACCACTATATGCCTTATAAGTTTTTGTTGATTCAGTATGCATTTTTATCTCCTATTTGTTATCGAATAAATTAGAAATCATTTACAGCTTGGAGTAAAGTAAATAAACCTTATTCTGTTCTTAAGTCCATCTACCGCCAGGGATTACTCCCGCCGGAACCTATTAAAATCTGTAGTGTAGTTTTCCCCCGTACATATTAATGGGAAAGAAGAGCAGATAATATTAACCAAATATTCAGTCCCAGCCGTGACGTTAGTCTTGCGGTGGAAGCAGTCACGTCTGTCCATATTTCCGATTGACCGTTCAGTAGGTTTACTACCGCTGGGACCTATTAAAATCTGTAGTGTAGTTTTCCCCCGTACATATTAATGGGAAAGAAGAGCAGATAATATTAACCTAGCTAAAACCATAAATATTACCACAACCAATATAATTTTTAAAAATATATTACTGATTATATAAACCTCACCTAATTACATTTCAGTTAATAATTCCTTTAATTCTGATTCTTGGGATAATCTAATTAAGATTTTATTTACTCTTTTCGAAACTGCAGGTATGGAAATTTTAAGTTTTTTCCCAATCTCTTCATAGGGTTCCTTTTTAATTAAGTGCTCGTATAGCAATTCTTGTTCTTCTGCATTACAGTATTTTTCAATTATATCTCTGAAAAAAAATTCTTTAAAATTAAAATTAATTGATTTTTTTATATCAACACCAGGTTTTTTAACAGACATCGTATTATAGTTAATCTTATCTGTTTCAGTTTTTGAAGTGTCCTCTTCCAATACAGAAAAACTCTTAAAATGTCCCGAGAGATTAAGCATTTCACTCTCAGGTTCATCAGAGTCTATTTCAATATCTTTTAAATCAATTTCTTCATATTTAGAAATTTCACTTTCTTTTTCGTTTTTCTCCACTTTGAATGTATCAAGATCTTTTTCATCCCAAGATTTATTTTCCATGAATTGATCTACTACGAATCTTTTTTTGTACTCTAAATTCTGTTTACGCTCGTTCTCTTTTGACCGACTTAAACTTAGCCAGAATACATAAAATTTAAGAAAAGATAGAAATAACCGTACATTTACTAATTTAAGATCGATATCATTAATTTTATGAAGTTTAAAGACTGAAGAGAGCAAAAAGGTATATAGGTTAAGATTTTTAAAGTTAAGATATTTTAATAAAAGTGGATCAAATACTGGAGTTCTGTAACCGAGATATGGTGTACCTATATGCATTAGAATAAATAACCTTTTTTCTGGCTTAGTGAGGTTTTCGTTCTTATTTAATTCATCGAAAGTTTTTTTTGCCCATTCTCTATAACAACGTCGGAATAACATTTCAATTTCTAAATTAATTTGATCAACCATTCCTTGTGTACTGGAGAACTCATCATTGATATACACGAGAACTAAAAAACTATTCAATGGCTCAGGTTGTGAATGGTAGTGCTTGATTCCATCCATCCAATTCTGAATCTTTTCTATTTTCTCTTTACTTTTCTTTCCAACAAGAAATTCATTCAACGATAGAAGCGCTTCCATTACTATTTTATTAAGCTCTTCATTGGTTACGACTCTTTGTGTCTTACTGTCCTTATTTTCTTTTAATTCAGGTGACTGTTGCTCATTCTGAGGATATCTGGAAAGCATCGATTTTACTGTTTTTAGTACCTTACCGAAATCTGTTGATCTTAACTCTTCGAAAATCGGATCTTCAGAAAGGTAGTCTTTTAATTCATCAATTTCTCTTTTTGTATATCTCGTTCTAAATTTTTCTTTATTATTCTGAATATTTTCACTAATATTTTGAATATTAATTTTCAAAAAATATTGAACGATTTTCTCTAAATAATCTTTGGAAAAACGTATTTGTGTAGGCAATGTTTGATCAATTTCGTCAATTTCATCATATGCCGCTTCAAAAAATAATTTTTGAACGGAATAGTCGGTCACATCTAAAATTGAATATTCAATTTTTGACTTTACATCTTCCTCTTCCTTCTTTGTAGGCCAGGTTTTTCCCTGCTTAACAAGTAGTTCCCGTATGAGATTATTATAGTCCATCGAATTTATCTTGAATGTTCGAGTATTCTTTAATGTACTGCGGAGATATTGACCCTTTACATCAAAATGTGTTGCTCGATAATACTCTAAATAAAAGGTTATATTGAATTCAGAAAATTGATCTGATCCATATGTCTTAAGAAAAGGATGTAAAAATGATTCCGAAGAAAGAAGTTTTTCCCAATCTGGAATAAAAATTCTAACTTCACCGGAATTTTGAAGACCTGTTTCCTTCTTAAAGCCTTTCCTAAAATCAAGATCGAGTGTCTCAATTATTAAACCTGTGCCGTCGCTAAATGTTATTTCTTTTTCCAATTATTCCACCCTTTAAAATTTTTCTTTTACATTTATTATTTAATATAAATAATTTAAAATTATTTAATTAAAATATTTAACATTTTTGAAAAATTGAGTTCTCTTTTAAAATTATTTCTTCTATTGATTTTCATAATTTAATTCAGCTTAGTTTGCTTTAATTATTTCCAATGTTTGTTTTTCGCATAAATAGATTGGATTTTATTTCTATTGAGCTATTCAATTGCTGAAAATACGGATTACTCTACTTTCATCTCTCGGTCGTGCACGTGCTAAAGCAAGTGTGATGAATAATAATGGCAATTTATGGATACCAAAATTCCCAAACAGAAGTGAGGCTAAAAATATTGGAGGTTGGAAAATGGTTACATATAAATTAGCCGTAAGATTTGGCCTGAATATAATCTCTTAATTTATAAATAATAGCATAAAAACATTTATTCAATAATTTGGATACAATTCACAAACTGATAATTGAAACTTTCAATATTATGGTTTCTTTATTTTGGATTTCAATATGTGTTCTTATATCCAAGAATTTTAGGTATTAATTACAATTTTGAAAAATTTACATATTGTTTCACTTTGATTGTACTTGAAAAATTAAGGATTCTGTGTGGTACACAAAATGAATAAATAAAATCAAAAAAATAAAAATGAAATTCGACCCTGATATTACAATCAATGTTGTTAGAACTTGGGATGGTTTGATTAATCCTAGTTTAATCAAATGGAGTGGTGCAATTAATATTCACCGGAGGGATGCTAAAAGAATATTACAGCGTGAGATATGGAATTCCAGAAAATTTCATAATGATGGTGATGATTTTGTTTCGATATATATCTCAAGATTCTGGGGAGATGACGAAGGGATAGACTATTTATTACATCTTAAAGACCTGAAAAATGGTGAAACAAGAGTGACACCAATGTATGAGATTGAATTTGTTAAGCATTCACATAGAGATGGTCGTAAAAATTATATTGTGTTCAGACAAAAAGATCACCTTCAGAAATTAAAAATAAGTATTAAATAATGGGTGTGGTAACTGCCATTCGTAGCTGAGACTATGAGGTAGCAGCGAAAGCTATGACGGGTTATGATTCTATAACAGGATGTGTATCTGATGTTTCCCTGGCCCACAGAGACATTAAATTGTCAGCCTCTAAATACATAAGTGCCACACCCTTCTTATTAAAAAGCCTGGCAACTAGTAGCGCTTTCGTATCAATTATTTTTAATTTATCATTTGAGGACAAAATGAAACATAAAATAAAATCATTCGAAACTAACAAAGAAAATTTATTTATCGATACCAATCATCCTGACTACAAATGGATTAAGAAGCATTACAACGATCTAGATGTTTCAGATTCTGAGCGTGAATGGGCAGATTTTGATGATTCAATTATTGATGTAAAAGTTGGAAAACACTCGGTTAAATATATTGCTCCAAATACTTTTCCAAAGCAGGCAACTGAAACCATTGCTATCGTAGGTAAATCGAAAGGGAAGGATTTCATCGTTGATAGGTTAGTTCATTGTCGTTTTATGTATGATGGTCCAAATACTTATGAGATTTTTGGATTGGTCGACAAGGATAAAACAGAATTTAATAAAGATGGAGTATTAGTTCTGAAGCAGAAGAAGCTTTAATTATGATCTGCGAAATGCTGTTCGGTTATCGGATTTAATGAGGAGTAGATATTAAAAGTTCCCAGCTATTTAACAGGAGAGAGGTGTAGAATAGTAATTGTAAAATTATAATAAATCTTTAAACACACCCCAAAATCTAATGCTCAGAGCTCCATACTCATGTTTTAAACCACTTTTTTACTTGAACCCATGGTTGTGGGCGGCTAAAATAAAATCTCATGACTACGGGCTTCTATTAATGTTTTAAGAATAATCTCTTTCATTATAAAATAAATTGAAGAGTGCAGGTCAAGTGAAAATGAATTCCTAAAAAATAAAGTGTTAGAAGCTGTTAGGCATTTGTTTAAATTTTAACTTATTTCAAAGGTTACTAACACCTCTAACAATTTTTTAATTTTACTGGGCGTTACTTAAACCCTTATTGTGCATGGGGTTATAGAGAGCACTAGCAGTATATATACTTTTTAAATATTTAAATAATAAATATATATATATACCTTATCGACGATAAGAAAATAAAATAATATATATGGGCTGGATTTAGCCGCTGATTGGGAGGAGGTGTTTTACTCTACTACCTTACCTAACCCCTTTAAATACATGCCATTACAAGGATTTTAACCTAAAATCGTTGCTGATTGGACTGCGTTTTTGGATTAAATATGCATGTTTTTTCTAACAACAAATGCTAGGAATGTTAGCAGATTTAATAATGAATGTATTCTAATAATTTTTATTTTCATTGTTACTTGACGGCATGCTGAAATTTAAATATATTGAATAAGAGCAGACAGTATGATGTTTGCTTTGAAAACCTGCAAAAGACCACTTCTAAAACACACCAAGAGACAACCCGAATAATTTACAACCGAAAACTAATTTATTAGGAATGCTCTTTCAGTGAGAGGGCATTCCATTTGAAAAATATTTGGAGAAAATGAAAATGCAGAATTACATAACGAGAGACTTCTATGCTGCTGGCTACCTTCTTGCAGAGGGCTTCAAACTGGTTTCACATTCACGAATCGGTAAAATCACTCTATTCGAATTCGAAGGTAATCAGTCAGTCAAAGAAGCAGCAGATAAATATTTTACTATGCAGACACGGGTTGAACCGGTCGCTTATGGGAATGCCTTGAGGTCATTAAAATCGATCTTGCATTCTTACGATAAATTAAATGCAGATGGAGATGTAAATAATTATGTTAAACAATACAGAGGATGCAAACCTTAATCAGAAAAAAGAATTCTCAGAATATGAGAATGTAATTGTGTCCTGGGCGGATACGGTAAGTATCACCAAATTTGAAAAAGTTACTTTAGCAGATGTTTTTGAAGCCATTAAAGGTGATCAAGAATTAAAGAAAAAAATAGATCTAATACGCTCGATAAAGGATGCTAAAAAAAGACAAGATAAAAAATTTGAAATTCTGCCTTACTTTGTAATAGGAGAATTCACAGACAACACTAGATTAAATAAAAACCTGATTTCTACCCAACATATGATTTTCGATTACGATCATCTTGGGAGAAAACTAAAAGGAAAAAGAAAGCAGTTAATTGAAGATCCACGAGTAAATTTCATATTCACTTCACCGAGCGGAGACGGATTAAAAGTTGGTTATAAGTTAGATAATCCAATTACCGACTTTGAAACATTTTCAGCAATATATAAATACTACGCAAATCAACTTGGTCTTGAACTAGGTGAAAAAGCTGATAAAACTTCTGCGGCATCAAATCCTTGTTATTTTAGTATTGATGAGGATATACACACTAATCCAAATTCGCAGTTACTTACAACTAATATTTCAAAAACAGATCTCGATAAATTTAGAGCTCATACGAAAATTGATTGGGAAGAAGTTGAAGTTGCATTAAAGGGCCTTAGCAGTCCAAGAACACCAATGGCAGAAAAAATGATTGGAATGATGATGGGAAGAAGTATACCACGGGAAATTGCTATTGGATTGCTGCGTGGATGGAATACATTAAATAAGCCACCCCTGACTGATGAAAAAATAATCTATACAGTAAATGATATGTATGATAGGTACGAGCAACAGATTGATAGAGTTCCTGTGAAGTTTTTAGAGAAAGGCAATGCATACTTCAAGAAAGTATTTGTAAATAGAAACTGGGAAGAGGTACAGGTAACAACATTTATGATCATTCCAAGTGAACTGCTTGTCTTAGAGGACAGTGATTGCTTAGTATGTGAAATAGTAACATCTGCGGGTATTCATTATGAAAATGTAAAAATTGAAAACACGGACTGGCACACAAAGCAAAAATTTCAGAAAGCTCTTGGGCATCAGGATTGTGTATTTCTTGGAACAGATCACGATTTGCAGTCGTTGTGCCAGTTTATTCAGGTTTTAATACCGGTAAGAAAAGAAGCAACCAAAGTCATTGGATTATATGACAATGATACCTGGGTAACAGAAAAATATAATATTAAGAAAGATTTAATTAGTAAGGATCAAACTATAGTTCCTTATGATCGAGGTAAGGATGCATTCTACCACGGCATTAACTACAAGGAAATAGATGATGAAGAATATCAGGAATTGATAACTATTTTTTATAACAATGTATTCAGATTAAATGAAAAAAATAAAATAGCTTCTTACTTAGGGTGGTTATTCGCTACTCCTCTTAAACCATTATTGACAGATCTGGCAGATGGGTTTCCACTTCTATTTCATCACGGATCTCAGGGAGCTGGAAAGACAAGTCTCTCTCAAATATTTATGAGATTAGTCGGATACTCAAACCCTGACCCTAAATCCTGCACGATGAAACTTTTTCCTATGCTCAAGATGCTGTCAAGCACCAATGCAATCCCTCAATGGTATGATGAATTTAAGAAAGCCGATATGAAGGAAACGGATGTTGATAATTTGCTGAGGTATATGAGAAGAGCTTATAAGGGAGAGGTGGAAGATAAAGGTCGTGCTGATCAGACGGTTGAAACTTATAATATTACTGCACCTATGGCTGTGATGGGAGAATGGAATATAAATCAGCCCGCAATAATGGAAAGAGTAATATTGATACGGTTTAATGATTATGTCAAGAAGAATATGGAATCGCAGGAATCATTCAGAATTATTAAGGCGCTTGAGCTCGAAGCTTTTATGCCAAGATACATTAGTTATTGTCTGGGGCAGAACATTCGGGCATTATATAATAGTTCACAAAAAATAGTGGTAAAGGAAATTGAAAGTACTTTTATTGCCCCAAGGATAGTAAATAATCTCTCAGTTATGATAACGGGATTAGAATTGTTCAAAGGTTTTGCGAAAGAATATCAAATTGAAATTCCAGAATTAGATTATAAAGAATTACTTAATTATCAATTAAAGGAAATTACCGGGTCTAATAATGGAAGTGTTAAATCTGCTGTTGATCAGCTTATAGAGGAGTTGGCAATAATGGCAGAGAACGGGGAGATAAATAACATTTATGATTATAAAAAAGTGAAGACAAGTAATTCAATAAATGCACTGGCAATCAGATTTAACAAAATATTTCCTGACTTTATAGTATATGCGAAAAAAACAAACTATGAGGGTGATTTGTTAGATAAATCATCATATCTAAAAATGTTTGATGATTGTGAGTATGTATTAAATAAAAACCTGGCAGTAAAGATTCAGGGAAAGGCACATAGATGTTTGGTATTGGATATTGGAAAAGTAAAGAAGAAAGGAATAAATATAGATGGACTCCTAGCATCTGAAGAACCTGTTATAACACTACCAGATGATATTCTGGAATTAGAATAAACTTAAAGTTACAAGTGGTTACATATGGTTACTAGAATTGTGTAACCATAAATCAATAGAAATTGGATTAGAATTAAAGAAAATATAAATCAGTTACATAGTTACATAATTATAGATATACTATATATAAATCATTTTACTTATACCTTAACATAAATACCTAATTACCCAAGGTACTAGAAAATCCTGGTAACTATGTAACTAAGTAACCAAAACAGGTCTACTGCAAAGAGAAACTGGAAAAATAATTTAACCGTGGTAAGGACTTTTTATTAAACAGACAAAAAGAGGTATGAAAAATGGGGATAAGAAAAAAGAGGGATACCAGCTATAGTATGACTCAAAGACTATTGAAAAAACTTGGTGAGGGTAGGGTAGTAGAGTATTGGACCAAGTATGGAATGTATAAATCAGCAGAGCTGCTCTCAATCGAAATGCAGGAATATGTCAGTCCCTACGTCCTCCGATATATGAGCAACAAGTACGACTGGAAACGAAATTGTAATCCTAAATCAGCAATCTATGTAGGAGTAAAAAGAGGAACTGTTCCCAGCTCCTATTATAAACATTTAATATTTCCAACGGAGGAAATTAAAAATGAACACAATAATATATCCAGATAAATTAGACAGTAAATTTTATGAGAAAACAATTCTAGCAAATCCGAACATCGTACTTGATGGTTTTTATTACGGACGATTTGACAAAGCCTACGAGGAAAGTAGGGTAGAGTTAGTAAATAGTTACAAGTTTACATACACCTGTGATTACTGGCTCGATGGTTACTATTGGCACGACGATCGATCTTTCTTTCACGTAGCTGATACTAATGTCTTGCGATTGGTTGAAAAAAAATATGATGAATTTTCTATTCCACTTGGCTGCCTGGTAATCGCTGTCAAGCATAGGGATGAAATGCACGTTATGAGTCCTGATGGTATGGGGTTTGATTTGCTCTTTAACAAAAAAGCATTTCACGAATATCTTGAATTAAACAAATAAACTTATAGAGGAATAAAAATGAAAAATACTATTGATAAACAAATGCTTGAAAAGCAAATGCACAAGCCTAAAGAAAAAGCAGATGTAGTTTTTAATAAACTGCTTGCTCAACAGAAAAAACCAAAAAACCCTTTTGATGAAGCAAGAACGCAAAGCTACCCGGCTGTCAATCTGAAACCAGGAGGTAACATAAATGAGTCTTTATAGGGGAGGGGACGGTTCTACCAAAGAAAAGGCCATTATCATCCTAGCAAATTCAGAATATGAAGGGGTTAGTGCTGAGTGGGATTACCTTCAAGACAAGTTCGGCACCTGGGATCTGGAAGAGCAAACATTTTTAGAAGATGGCAATAGAAGGTATGATATTATGAAAATTATCTATCATCTTGGACAGAAGCGCAAGGAGGTTTGGTTCGATGTCAGTGATTTCTATGGGAGGGAATGATATGTCTAAATATATATTCACATTAGCTACCCTACTGGACTCTAAAAGCAAGATCAAAAAACACTACAGCCCAGACACTGTGATTGCTGATTTATTTGATGAGAATCTGGACGAGATAGATTTTATAAAGTCCTTGCCGGAGCTTGAATTGATTTATGGATTTGAAATTCCAGCAGACCTATACGACAAAACAGATTTGACCCTTCGTGAGTTTGCTGATGAACTATCACAATTAACGATAATCACTGAAGAGTTATATCCAGAATTTTTTGATATTAAATTTACTTCATTGAAATTGACTAAAAGATGGATTGAGTTGGAGAATAAAACTGATGAAGATTCACTTCGTGAGATGCAGATTATAAACGAGAAGTTTGCAGAGCTTGATGATCGCTTGAATGTTGTGCTCGGGAATGTGCTGATAAATTAAAAGGGAGCTAGGTAGCTCCCCTAATTTAACTTTAATAAAATCATTTTTCTAGTTTGAATAAAATCTCCATCCTGCAATCGGTAAAAGTAAACTCAACTTGACAGGTTAGTTGTATTCCAATTTAACTCATGGTCTCAAAGGATCATTTTGTTTTTATTAATAAATTTCTTTTTAGTGTATTATTTATTTGTTACCGCTTTTCAAACTATTTACAGAGTCATTTAATAAGTTGAACTTGAACTCTAATACCCTCTCAAACTTTCATAAGTCAAAATCTGATCAGAGGTTAGAATACCTTTTTGCTGAATGTGGGAATTAAGATGTGTAAACCTAAGTTCGCCTTGATACTCTGCAATTTCCATTACCAGGTTTCTTACAGATTCTTCGTCTGCTTTACCGCTGCTAAGTAATTGCTCCAACTGCTTCTCCTTTTCAATTATAATTTTTCCTAAATAAACAGCTTTCTCTTTCATCATACCGAAAATCTTTTCAGTAGTATCAATCTGAGCTTGACTTAGATTTAATTCCTTTGATAAATCCAATACATGTTTCGGCCCCGGGAAGTGATTCAATTCCGCAGCTTTAGCCAAACCCATTCCTTCTCCATTCAGATAGCCGTTTATTTGTTCTGAAGTAAATGCTTTTAATTCGTTCCCTGTTTCAGAAGAATGGTGGGATTGCGTCTGCGCATTAAGTATCGTGATCGAAAAAATAAAAACTAAAAAGAAACAAAAATTCTTTATAGATAATTCCTTTATTTTTTTATTCAGTAATATTATGTTGTAACGGTTACACTTTAGTGTGCAAACTTTTACAAAGAAAATTTAAGCCAAAAAAAATTATTTACAGCAATCTTTCCTTTGCTCACTTTCATAAACTTTCTAAAACCAAAGAAAGCCACGATGCCTACAAAACCTAAACCAACAAGTATTTCCATAATACTAAATCTTTTTTATAAATTAAAATTAAAACCTGCAGCAACTATAAAGTCAGAAGTTGAATTGTTTAACCCGGCTGATCCGATCATAGTATAACTCAGTTTTGGATTGATTAAATAAGAGTAACTGAGTGACAATTGTTTTGGGGATGCGAACCCGGTTACAATCGTTGAGTACGAATCATATTCAAGAAGGAACAGATGTTTTCCTCTGCCAAAAATGTTCCCAATACCGGCACTAAAAGTTATTGGATTTTCAATAGTAGCTTCTGAAGAGTTGCCTAAAAATAAATATCCCGTTTGTACGTAGAATGAAAAAGTGCCAATAAATTTCCTTACACTTACTGCAAGATTAAAATCAATTTTTCCGGTACCGATATTTAAAGATGTAGAAGCGGTTGGAAATTTCACAAATCCATCTGTTGAAAAACCTGGTAATGAATTTGTTTCTTTAACTAAAGTATAACTGCCATAAACATATATATCTCCAATCCCTGCATTTAGATCTGACATTCCCAGATTCCCATTCATCATAGAGCCTTGACCACCTGAACCGTGCATACCCTCACCAATGTTATTTCCGCTATCACTCCCCCCATTTGGAAAGTACATTCCTCCAAGCTGTGTAAATGAGCCGGATGAATTGAATACTAATGGTAAACTAAGGCTAAGGTAATAATCCTGAACCTGATATCGAAAACCCCCGTACAAGTAATAAGCGATGTTATGAGAGCCGTCAGACAAATTGCCTTCAACTGCAGTAATAGAAGTGTTGACAGAAAATCCTTCCTGTGCTGCGGCAGAAGAAAAAGCTCCGATGACAATAAGAAATATAATTAAAGAGAATATGCTATTCGGTTTAATGTTGCAAAGTTTTACTATGATTCCATTCTTCACTTTATATTCTCTTGCTGCAATTGTTTCATTATTTCATCATAGTTATTCATCATTCCATCCATATTATCCATCATCTCTTTCATCTGCCCCTGCATCTGTTTGCTGTTCATCATCTCCTGGTTTTTCATCATTTCGTTCATCTGATTTAACATGTTGTTCATTTCACTGGACATCGTGTTCATATTTCCCATAAAATTCTTCATGCTTTCCGAGTGCTGCATTTGTTCCATATTTTTCATCTGGTTTGCCATTCCATTCATCTGTTCAGACATTTGATTCATATGATCCATCATTTGCTGCATCTGCGTCATGTTATTTTGCATCATATTGTTATGCATCATACCCTGCATGTGGTCATTCTGAGCAACTGTGCTGGAATTGTGTACAGCTATAAATATAACAATTGCCATTATTAAATATTTCATAGATTTCATTTCAAGTCTCCTTTTGTTTTTTGATGTTCAGTTATTTTATGTTAAGAAAAGAGTAAACTGTTTTAGCAGAATAATCCTTATTCAATTTTTTAGCTCTCTCAAGATAGTAACGTGATTTTAATTCATTACCCGTAATCTTATATAAGTCACTTAGCAGATAGTATGCATCCGGTTCTTCCGGGTACTCTTCATTTTCCTGCAATGCATATTTTATGGCTGTTTCTATTTCTCCCTGAAGATACTGCTGGTATGCTTTTAGTATATTTAAATCTTGCAAATCAGGTATTAAAGTTTCTAATTCTTTAATATATTTTAAAGATTCATTTAGCTCACTCTGATTCTGATATAGAATTACCAATCCCTTTCTCGATTCAATTAAATTTTTATCATACCTCAATGCTTCTAAAAAGTTATCTTCAGCATCTGAAAAAAGATTTTGAGACAAATAGTACATGCCAATAGTTTCGTAGTACTTAGCATTATAAGGGTTGTATGATATTAGTTTTTTCAAAGCATTAACTGCAGTTGAATATTCTCCAATGGTTCCATATAAAATGCTTAAATTAAAAAGAGCCAGTTCATTTTTAGGTTCGTTATTAACAGCCTCTAGGAGAAACTCTTTAGCTCTCTTAATATTACCATAATTAAGATGTATTACCCCCAAACTTATCAATGCATCTTCATCTCTTGAATCCAGGGTTAAAACTTTATCATAATAATAACTAATCATTATAAGATTTTTATTTGCAACTGCAATTTCCGCAAGATATTTCAATATGGTTATATCATTAGGTTTAATCTTAAGTGCTTCTAAAAAATAATTTTCTGATTCTTCAATATTCCCAGTTGAGAAATTTTTAACACCGTATTCATATAACTCATTAAAATTAATACTATTAAACGGACTTGTTTTGTCCTGAGCTTTTAGTAAAACGAATGAAAAAACAATAGCAAATGACATATAAATTATTTTCATAACTAACTCCAATAGTAATCGGAATTTTATTGAAACAATTAATTAATTCTCTTTACAAAATTCCGAAAATATTTCTAACTCTATCATTCTCATCAGCAATTAATTCTAATAAATATCTTCTTCTTTTCTTTTGGTTCCTCTTGTCTGATCATGCATTCAATCACTTTTATTTTATAGGTATCATAATTCTACACAAATATTTATCTCATTAAGTAATAGTAAGTATCTAAATGATGTTGTTTTCTTTTTTCCTTCTAATTATTACAATTGTAAAGCCTACGGACATAATAACTACTCCAAACCAGACAAGGCTAATAAATGGTTTAATGCTGACATCAACGGTTAATATTTCACCGGTTAAATTTTCATTCTTAACTAAAGTAGTAGACCTATCTGAAGATGAGTTGTTGGAAGTCTTTTTATTTTCATTTTCGTCTATATAAGAAGTCGGGGAGATGTATAAATCTTTGCTAAATCCTTCAATTATATCCGGTTCTCTCATTATGGAATTATTATAATCTGAAATAAACATTACAGGGGAAGCTATAAATGTATTATAGCCTTCCTTTACTTTTATATCAAATGAATATTTATTGTCACTATCTATCGATTTAATTCCAAGAAAAGTTAATTCATAGTTAAAAATATTTTTTGTAGCTCCTTTTGGTAGTTCTATTTGCTGCGATTCAATTGCAGTGCTGGTAGTGAGTACACCTAACAAGAATGTTGCAAATCCAATATGTGCTATGTGACCGCCCCAGAAATAAAATCCATTTTTCATTACTTTCACCATCATCTGGATATTTACTGTTATTGTAAATATGATGGATAAAAGGAAAATGGCAAGCTTAATATCATGTAAGCCAAATAAATAAAATAAAACTATTGATAGGACTAACGATGCGACAATAGGAATACCAATGCTTTTAATAAATTCTGACTTATTTGTATCCCCCCATCTTAAAAATAAACTTATACCAATCAGCGATCCCATAAGAATTACTAAAGGTAGATTCATTTGATTATAAAAAGTTGTTTCAACAGATTGGCCAAGTATAGGAGCAGAGGTTCCAACAAATACTACTATAGCTGACGCAATTAATAGCATTGCACCATAAAATAAACCGATTTCTCTGGAAAGAAGATTCTCCTTAAACTCAACTGAATTGGTTAGCGATTTTCTTCTGTAATAAACTCCACCTATTCCTATCACTATAAAAGTAATTATAAAGAATAAAAGGAATAAATAAACAGTCATACCGGGATCTTCAAATGAATGAACTGATGCTTGAGATAATATTCCGCTACGGGTTAAGAATGTACTATAAATAACCAGGATGAACATTACAGCAGCTAGTATAAGATTTGTTTTTGCAAATCGTCCAGGTTTGTAAAAAACCTGTGTTTGTTTCTGAACTAACATTGTATGAATTAATGCTATGCTAATAATCCAAGGTATTAAACTGGCATTTTCAACCGGATCCCATCCCCAGTAACCACCCCAGCCTAAAACACCATATGCCCAGTACCCGCCTATCATAAGCCCTAAGCCCAAGACAATAGAAGCTGTTAGAGTCCAGGGGAGTGCATGTCTTATCCATTGGTCATATTTATTTTTAATTAAAGCAGAAACAGCATACGTGAATGGTACTGTCATTAATGCAAATCCCAAAAACAATATGGGCGGATGTATTTGCATCCAGAAATTTTGCAGTAAAGGATTGAGTCCTTTTCCTTTTATAAGAAAATCACCGAAGGTAATTCCATTGTACTGTAATACTGAATACAGATCTGGTCCAAGCCTGACGAAGTTTTGCTTTGATGATTGATCGCTTACGAGGAAGTTTTGAAAAATTGGCATTCCCAGTATTGACTGATTAAAGTATTTTATATCAACGTAATTAGTTTGAGACCAGATAAGATGAAATGGACTTTTCAACATAGGTGTTACCATAGCTATAAGGAAGACAGCTATTAAAGAATAGATCATCATAATCCTTGACTCTAATCCTTCTACCTTAGAAGTTTGGCTTTGTAATGTTACACCGATTATGACAATAAATAATAACCATAACAAAAAGCTGCCTTCTTGTCCTGCAAAAAAGGATGATATTAATAACCCGGTAGACAATTCAGCGTTACTATATTCAAAAACATATTTATATTCATATTGGTGGGTCAATATTAAATAAAACAAAAAAACACTGGCTGTGATAACAAGGATAGTCATAGTATGATATCCGATTCTTGCTTGGTTAAGCGATTTCACGTTACCATTTAAAGCTTTATAATATTTATACGTGCTGAATATTCCAGCGAGTAGTGCTAAAACTATTACTATATTGCCGAACATTTTATCTTCCTTGATCAGTTAGTTTCTTGTTAAATAATTTTATCAATTAATAATCTGTCCATCCTTGAAATAAATACTTCGTTTTCCGTATCCTTCAACTTTTTTGTCATGGGTAACTACAATGATTGTTCTACCTTCTTCATTAAGGTTACAAAACAATTCCATAATGGATTCTCCTGTTTTAGTATCCAGGTTACCGGTAGGTTCATCAGCTAATAAAATTAGCGGTTCATTAACAAGTGCCCTTGCAATCGCAACTCTTTGTTGTTCACCTCCGCTTAATTCATCTACCATTCTGTGTACCTTGTTTTCTAAACCGACCTTACTGAATATTTGCGTGCATCTTTCCTCTTTTTCTCCCTTTGTTAAATCACTAATTGCAAGAGGTAGCATAGTGTTTTCCTTAACCGTTAAATATTTGAGCAGGTGAAACGATTGAAAAATAAATCCGATATATTCGCGCCTGTACTTTGCCAGTTTATCCGCGCCCAATCCGAAGATGTTCATATCATCTATAATAACTTCTCCTTTTGTCGGATGGCTCAATCCGCCAATTGCTGTTAGAAAAGTACTTTTGCCCGAACCAGAAGGACCCATAACGGATAAAAATTCATTCGACTCAATTGAAGCTGTGACATTATTAATTGCAAGGACGCTTTCATTTGCAGTGTTATATTCTTTGGTAAGATTATTTATTTTTATAAAACTCATTAATATTTCCTTCGTTAATGTTCTTTAATATCAAAGCGATCTGAATGCAACTGTTGGATCAAGATTATTAGCCCTGAACACCGGGTAAATACTTGACAATAATCCAACAACAATTGATAAAGCTGTAGCTGCAAGCAGGGTATAAAAATTAAAAGATATACCACCCTGATTAGTTGTACCAAGCAGCGGCACTATTAATTTTGAAACATAAATTCCAATTGCATATCCAAAAATTCCCGCAATTAAGCTTCCTATTAATACTTCGTAAAAAAATATTGTTGCAATATTAATTCCAGTAAATCCGACTGCCTTAATCACTCCTATTTCTGCAGTCCTTTCATTTACAGAAGCATTTACATTAGTGAAAACTATCAGCATACTGATGATTAAGATTACGATTGATAATCCAAATGAAAATTGCTCAAACCTTTGAATCGTTGACATTTTCGATTCTATTGTCTGGCGGACAGCTGTTACTTCGGCTTTCGGCAATTGGTTTGATGTTTGCGAAACAATCTCTTCGATAGGACAGTCGTAACAAAGAGCAGCCACTTCAATTAAACTTAATTTACTTTTTTGTTTAAATAATTCCTGGGCTTCTCCCAGGTTCATAAAGATCATTGCATCATCCTGCGAGCCTGTTTCTTCAATTATGCCTGCAATTTTAAATCTGCTACCATTAAGCATGATATTATTATTCAATCCGAAGTTTAATTTTTGTTTTATTTTCGATCCAATTAAAACTTCATTCTCCTGGATTTCCCGTTTCCCAATTATCTTCCACCATTTTTTCAATCTCAACTCGTCCGTAATGCTAATACCTGTTACTATTACTTTTTTATTTTCCACCGAAGTAATGTTCAATAGTTTTGGAGCAATTATGCTGATGTTATCTTTATTCTTTATTTTTTTGATAGAGTTAATATCTTCATTATTTAACTGGGCGTTAGAAAGGTTTACTCCGCCAACATTTAATCCGCCATAATTTATTACCAGTTCATCTGATTTAGGCGAGATGACAATATTGGCTCCGTACTCATCAAGATCTAAGGCAACACTTTTATTCACATTTTCTGAAACAGTGATTAAAGTAACTACTGATGAAACTGCAAGCACCAGTCCGATTATCAGAAAAATTGTTTTAGATTTCCGTCTGCTTAAACTGTGCAAGGCAATATTGTAAAGCTTCATTATGCTTTCCTATATTCTTCTTTGCCAGTTTGCCACACTTGATACATCAATTTGTATCTCATTTCCTGTTACAATGCTTGGGATGGGATCAGGAGGATATTTCCCGCAGGAACCGCTAATCGCATCCATATTATTCAGATCCCAGGTAGTACCGCAGGAGTTGCATATTAACTCATCACCTTTAATGTGGAAAGTAGTGGAATTACAAGGTTCACACATACTAATAGCTGTTATGACCTTGCCTTCTTCAGATATATATGCAAGTAAAGGTACAACAGGACCAGAACCAGTATAAGAGAATTTTACAAATTTATTATTTTTAACTACCTCAAGAGGTATAATTATTTTTCCGCTTTCTACTTTTGATTGTATAGTACTCATTTGTGTAGGACTGGACGGATACTCAATAGAGTTGATGACCTTTGGTTGTTTTTTTATAATTTCATTCTCTTTCGACCCGGTTGTAATAAAGTAAATTAATATTACTCCGATAAACCCTATAGATAAAACAATATTTGTAGTCTTGAATTTTGAAGGCGATTTAGATAATATTTTTTCTCGTTTATGTATCTTTTGGTGATTATCTTTTACTGAGGAGCCAAGTAATCTATGTCCGCAATCTGGACAAAATTTTACTCCATTGTTTACTTTGTGGCCGCATTGAGGACAATAATTTACATTCGTCATTTCTTCACCTGCAATTATTTAATTGAGTAAATCTTTTTTCTTTTCTTCAAACACTAGTTTATTAATTTCGCCCTTAGCGTACCGTTTCTTTAACAAATCTAACGGTGTTTCGTTTTGAATATCTGATACACATGTTCTAAAGCTGTTAACTGCATAAAAAAGAATAACAACTATGGCAATTACTATTAGCCATAACCACCACATTCCCATAAATCCCATCATAATAATCACTTCTTTCTTTTTGCTTTAATTGTTCGACTATACTTTTATATTTTCTTACCACCATATTTTTGGTCAACAATATCCACTATTTCATTAATCGTATATTTATTTTCATTAATTTTTTCATCAATAAATTTCTTTACCTCGGTAGCGCCATTTGGGTGATTGCAAGTGCAATCCCTTAATTCATCTACTGCACATTTCCCACAAGGGCAATTAAATGCTGAATAAATTGTGTATTTGTCTGAAATAGTAGCTTTGGTATTAATCAAATCCGGTTGGTTTGAGATTAAATCTTTTGTTATTTGAAGCTGGTTAGGATTCCAAATGCGAGAAACATCTACATTGTAATTCGAAGCAAACTCTGCTTTCAACCAACCATATTTATTTGCGACTGCAATAACAATATCATCCGGGTTTTGATTTTTTTCTAAATAGTCTCTGATAAATTGTCGCTCTTCAGCAGCAGTTGCACACTTACAAGTCTCAAGTGGTTCTTCATTACACGAACCGCAAGAGCAAATAAATTTTGAGGCTATCTCATATACTTTCGCCTCAACTATCGGATTCGTACTCTTTTGTTCAATTGGAATTTCTGAGCTATTCGGATATTTATTAAAAATCAATTCAAGGGATAAAACAATTATCACTGTGCCGATAACCACACCAACTGGTATCCATAAGAATTTCAAATTATTAAAGTAAGAATTCTTTCTTATCGCATTTTTCTTTAAGCTGTTTTTTGATTCTTGGCGAAGTTGTTTTTTACTTTTCTGCTTCCGCTGAAAAGTATTATTTATAGTCTCTGATTTTAGAATTAATTGTTTTCCGCAGGAAACACAATACTTACTCGACTCGCCATTTTCTGCACCGCAATTCGGGCAAGCATTCGGAGATGTATTCTTTATCACAGATAATTCTTTACCACATTTAATACAAAATTTATTCTCATCATTGTTATTATTTCCACAATTATTACAAATCATATTTTACCTCTTGTCTTGATCTTGCCCCCCACTCTCCGATTTGGAGCGGGGAGTAAAGAGATGTTTTATTATTTTTCTTTTATTTTAAAACCATTCTTAATGAGATTTTCCTTTGCATTTTCAAGAGTTACTTCTTTTAATTTCATCCCACATAATGGGCAATCACCTGCTTCATCCGAAATAACGTTCCAGTCCATAGTATCTTGAAATACTTTTCCGTCTTTGTTTTTATCAATAGCTTTGAGATCAATTTCTCCATCCCTTACAAGCGATTCTGTCATTGTTTTACTGGAATCCATCTTCATATTTTTATGATCTTTCATGTCCATATGTTTATGGTCTTTATGTTTCATTTCCATTTTATGCTCTTTCACCTTTTCATCCTTAGGTGATTCCTGAGCTAATGTACCTGAAATGAGTGAGGCGAATAATACCATCGTAAAGATTTTTATTAGTTTTTTCACTTTATTTTCTCCTTTTTATTAATATTTAGTTATTTCTTTTTTATTTCTACTGTTCCCATTTATATGGAAGATTCTTTCTTAATAACATTTCCAGTCAAAGGAACCTTTATAGTCGAATTCTCTGGATCATTTGTTTCAATGTTAATAGTCTTGTTTTGATTACCGGATTTTCCTTTAGAATCAAAAGTAACTTTTATCTTCGTTGATTCACCCGGCTTTAATTCGTTCTTTTCAGGCATCACCGCCGTACATCCACAAGAAGCCCAAACTTTTTTTATTTTCAGAAGTTCACCACCTTCATTTGTAATTACAAAATATGTGGTAACAACCGAGTCTTGAATAATATCTCCAAAGTCGTAAGTCATAGGTACTATAACTGCCTTAGGTTCTTTTTCGAATTGTGCAAATGCAATGTTTGAAAGAACAATTACCAACAGAATGAACGAACTTCTTTGAATGATTTTTTTATCGAGCTGCATTTTTATAACTCCTTTTTTATTTGTTTAGAATCATTTTTTTAGTTTCTGTATAGAACGGAGTTCTTATCATATAGAAATAAACTCCAGACGGATATCCGCTCATATCAAGATCAATTATATATCTGCCTTTTGGTCTTTCACCATTTACAAGAGTCATAATTTCGTTACCTAGTATATTGAATAGTTTTATCATTACATTTTGAGTTTCAGGAATAGAGTAAAATATTTTTGTTGCCGGGTTAAATGGATTGGGATAATTCTGATTTAATGAAAATGAATCCAGATTGCCGGATAAGAATTCTTCCGTTACATCAGTTGTGTTTTGAAAATAAATTCCAACCGGGATTGTAATTGGTCCGTGATGCGGATCTCCAACGTAAATGTTTGCATTGTTTATACCATTTTGAAGATAAGAAATGTCATAACTAATCTCAATTTCAACAGTATCTCCCACATTGATTGAGCCGCTGGTAGAACTGAAAGATATCCATGATACATCTGCACTTAATGAATAATTGAGAGGGGATACGGGTCCCAAATTGGTAATATAAAGTTGCGAAGTATTATTGCCCCCGGCATATAAAGTGTCTATTATAAGACCTGGATTAACGGATAAACTTGCTTCAATATTAGAAGTAAAGAATAACAGAACAGTCACTGTTGCAAAAACTATTTTTAAGTATTTCATCATTTTAATCTTTCTTTTAATTGTCCTATCAAATTGTTTCTAATTATTATTCATTTGAGTAAAAGTATTCTTCAATACCTTTGACTAACCGTTTAATTAGTTCCATTTATCCGTTACCTTAAGTCATTCTTAACAAGATTTTCTTTTTCTTCTCTTAGAGTTACTTCCTTTAACTCCATTTTGCATAACGGACATTTACCCGGCATATCTGAAATTACTTTCCAATCCATCATATCCTGATATACCATTCCACATTCAATCGCCGTTTATGTCAATTGTCTCGAGATGAATGACACCTTCATAATTTTATTCAGGTAACTCATTTTTATCTTCTTTTTATTTAATGAATAATTAAAGTGCTTTAATACCTTTTTGTTTTGTGCGGATACTAATTGAATCAGTTATATCAGAGATAAATATTTTACCATCACCCTTACTTCCGGTATGGGCGTTCTCTAAAATTGATCCTACAAATTTGTTCAACTCATCATCCTCACAAACAAGCTCTATCTTAATACTTCTGCAATATTTCTCGCAATATTCTATCGATAGTTTGGTATTTTTAGGGTCAACCCAACCGCCTAATGTAGAAACATCAATAACCGTCATTCCCTTAGCACCAGCTGATTCAAGTCCAAATATTACTTTGTCAGCTTTTTCTGGTCTTATGTAAGCCTTTATTTCCTTCATAGTCATTCACCATTAAATTAATTTTCTAATAATTTTCCTTCAAGCTTTGCTTCTTTTTTCATCTCCCATGATTTCCACAAATAGTAAATCACTGGATAGATTGCTAATTCCATTAAAACTGATGTAACAACACCACCGAGCATTGGCGCGGCAATTCTTTTCATAACATCGGCACCAGCGCCATGGCTCCACATAATGGGCATTAAACCAGCTATTATTACTGATGCAGTCATAATTTTTGGACGAACCCTTTTAACTGCACCGTGATGTATGGCTTCTTTCAGATCTTTCAGAGTTTTCAATATTCCCTTTTCCTTCCATTCTTTTAGAGCAACATCTAAATAGAGAAGCATTACAACTCCAGTTTCTGCATCGAGTCCGGCTAAGGCAATGATACCAACCCAAACAGCTATACTAAGATTATAACCGAGAATGTAGAGCAGCCAAAATGTTCCCACTAAAGAAAATGGAACTGCTAAGAACACAATTGCTACTTTTATAACCGAACGTGTATTCAAGAAAATAATAAGGAAGATGATAAATAGGGTTAGAGGAATAACATACATCAATCTTTCGTTAGCACGCTGCATGTATTCATACTGTCCACTCCAAACAATGTTATAACCGGCAGGAAGTTTTATTTTTTCGCGTACTTCTTGCTGAGCATTCTTTACGTAAGTCCCTACGTCAATATCTTTTATATCAACATAAACCCAAGCATTTGGCTTAGTATCTTCACTTCTTATAACCATTGGACCTTTGCGAGTAACAATATTAGCTATTTGTCCGATAGGAACTTGATCGCCGGTTGGAGTGGGAACTAATGCTCTTTTTAACGATTCAATATTGTCTCTTAATTCTCTGCTGTATCTCAAGTTAACTGTATATCTTTCCAATCCTTCAACGGTGTTGGTAATAGGCATTCCACCCATAGCTGTTTGGATCACATTTTCCACATCTTCAATAGTAAGTCCGTACCGTGCAGCTTCTTTTCTATTTATTTCGATATCAAGATAATTCCCACCAACCGATCTTTCGGCAAAAGCACTTAAGGTGCCAGGGACTTTTCGTATCACCGATTCTACTTCACGTCCTATATTTTGAAGGACACTTAAATCTGGTCCGGAAATTTTTATACCAACCGGAGTTTTAATTCCCGTGCTAAGCATATCTACACGGGTCTTAATCGGCATAGTCCATGCATTCGTTAATCCTGGAAACTGAATAGACCTGTCCATCTCATCAATAAGTTTTTCCACCGTCATTCCGGGTCGCCATTCACTTTCCGGTTTTAACATTATAGTTGTTTCAATCATATCTAATCCAGCAGGATCTGTAGCTGTTTCGGCGCGTCCAATTTTACCAAGTACGTGATGAACTTCAGGGAATTGAGAAATAATTTTATCTGTCTGTTGGAGAATTTCCCTGGCTTTTGTAATAGACATTCCGGGCATCGTAGTAGGCATATAAAGAAGATCGCCTTCATACAGCGGCGGCATAAATTCCGAACCTAATTTGCTATAAGGGAAGTAAGTAATTCCCAATACTACGAGAGCTGTAAGAAGCGTGAACTTCCATCTTTTGATTACAAAATTAACTACGGGATGATATATTTTTATTAAAAATTTGTTTATAGGATTTCTCTCTTCCGGTAGAATTCTTCCTTTAATCCAATATCCCATTAAAATTGGTACAAGAGTAACAGATAGAATTGCAGCCGCTGCCATCGAATATGTTTTTGTAAAAGCCAGCGGTCTGAATAATCTTCCTTCTTGACCTTCAAGAGTAAACACCGGAATAAATGAAACAGTTATGACCAATAGCGAATAAAATAGTGAAGGTCCGACTTCTTTTGAAGCTTCAATAATTAGTAGCCATCGGTTCTTCCTATCACTCTCTGGCTTCAGTAAATCGTGTTCGATGTGCTTATGGGCGTTTTCAATCATAATTATTGCGGCATCCACCATCGCTCCGATTGCAATTGCAATACCGCCAAGCGACATAATGTTCGCAGTTATACCTTGCATTTTCATAACAATTAATGCCATAAGAATGGCTGTTGGCAAAGTAAAAATTGCAACCATCGAACTTCGGAAATGCAGTAAGAACAGAATACAGATTAGAGCTACTATTAATATTTCTTCAATTAATTTGTCTCTAAGTGTCTCAATGGCCCGTTCAATCAATGACGAACGATCATAACCGATATTGATTTTAACATCATCGGGTAAACCTTGCTTAAGTACCTCAAGCTTCTTTTTGACATTTTCTATAACTGATAAAGCATTTTGACCGTAACGCATGACAACAATACCCGCAACAACTTCGCCCTCTCCTCCGGCTTCAGTTAAACCGCGTCTCATTAAAGGTCCAATATTTACATCGGCAACGTCCTTAATGTAAACTGGAGTATTGGTTGATTTGTCAACCATAATTGGAATATTTTCTATATCCTCTATGGACTTAATGTATCCAAGGCCCCTCACCATAAACTCCATTTCACCCATTTCAATTACTTCGCCGCCAACATCATTGTTTGATTTTTTGATTGCCATATCAACCATATTAAGGGGAATGTTATAAGCAAGTAGCTTTGCTGGATCTACGGTTACTTGATATTGTTTTACAAATCCGCCAACGCTGGCAACTTCAGCAACTCCGTCAACAGCAGACAACTCATATTTCAAATACCAATCTTGAATTGAACGAAGTTCTTGTAAAGATCTTTTATCTGAGGTGAGTGTATATTCGAAGACCCAACCAACACCGGTTGCATCTGGACCCAATGTGGGAACTACTTTATTTGGAAGTCTTTTTTGTGCATAGTTTAAATATTCAAGCACACGACTGCGGGCCCAATAGATATCTGTCCCATCTTCAAAGATTACATAAACGAGCGAGTAACCGAAAAACGAATATCCTCTTACAACTTTTGAACCCGGAACTGAAACCATTGCTGTTGTCAAAGGATAAGTCACCTGGTCTTCTACTATTCTGGGAGACTGCCCGCCATACTCGGTATAAATTATTACTTGAACATCGCTAAGATCGGGAATAGCATCAACATTAGTATTGTATAAAGAATATATACCTATACCTATTATAAATATCGTAGCTAAGATTACAAGAAATTTATTTCTAACAGAAAACTCTATTATTTTTTCTAACATTTATAGCTCCACTTATTGTATTATTTCTTATACTCAAAACCGTGCTTATCAAGGTTTGCTTTAACTTCATCAATCGTAAATTCTTTTAACTCCATTCCACAAAGAGGGCACTTACCCGGTTTATCGGAGATTACATTCCAATCCATCAAATCTTGGTAAAGTTTCCCATCCTTATTTTTATCAATTGATTGCAAATCTATTACTCCGGTTCTGACCAATGGAGAACTATCATTGTGTTCTTTCATATCTGTTGTTTTATCTTCTTGCATCTGATCATTGTTCATCTTGTTACTGTTCATATTTTCCTCTTTAACATCACCGGGGTTATTCTTCTGTGACTCATCCATAGGTTTGCTCATGTCCATTCCTTCGTGTCCTCTCATTTGATCAATGGCAGCTTTTAAGTTGCTTTCAGAATCAATTAAGAACTGTGACGATACTACTATTTTTTCACCTTCCTTAATGCCTTCTAATATTTGGATATAACCGTCAGCCGAAACTCCAAGTTTGACTTCACGCGGATCAAAATATCCGCCGCCTAAAGCAATAACTACAATACTCCTTTCACCTGATCTAATTACAGCTTGTTCTGGTACCGAAACAGTGTTCACAACTATTGGAGATTTTATTTTTACTGTTGCAAACATTCCCTGTTTAAATTCTATTGAAGTAGTATTCTTTACTTCGATTCTAACTTTTATAGTTTTTGTTTCCATGCCGAGATAAGGATATATATAGGTAATGTAGCCTTTATAGTTTTTGCCGGGCAAATAAGAAAGTTCCAAATCAACTGGCTGCCCAAGCTTTACCCAGGCAAGTTCGTACTGATAAACATCTGCTTGAACCCAAATCGTGGAAAGATCTGCAATTTTATAAAGCTCCATTCCTGCCATTACATTTTGACCTTTCAAAACCATTTTATCTATAACGATTCCGTTTACGGGTGAATAGATTGTCATTGTTTTTGTAGGTGACCCTCTTTCCTCAAGTTCTTCTATTTCTTTTTCTGATATATCCCAATACAACAGCCTTCTCTTTGCGCTCTGGACTAAATCATTCGCGCCCTTTTGAGCTTCGGCTGATGTACTTCCGGACATTTTATTACTATACCGAATTGCCTGCAAATACTCTTCTTGAGTGCTTACAAGTTCGGGGCTGTAAATTTCCATCAGTGGTTGCCCTTTACTTACATATTTGCCGGTGTAATCGACAAAAAGTTTTTCAACCCATCCCATAATTTTTGTATTCACGGAATAAACTTTTGTTTCATCATACTCAACTTTTCCGGTTGTTCTTATAGTTTTACTTAGTCTTCTTGTCTCGGCTATTGCAGTTTTAACTCCAATATTTTGAACAGTAACGGGATCTATTTTTATTCCTTTAGCATCAGATTCTCCTTCATAAACGGGCACTAAATCCATACCGCAATCGGGGGCAGTACCGGGTTTATCCGATGTAAACCATGGATGCATCGGATCCTGATAGTAAGCAATTTTCTTTTCACCGCTGCTGCTTTTTTCTTTTTCATAAACGGGGACAAAGTCCATCCCATCGGGAGCTTTTTTGGGAGTCGGTGAAGTATTAGCCGGATTCATAGGATCCTGATAGTATAAAATTTTTCTTTCTTTATTACCTTGTTCGCTACTGTCGGATTTAAAAATTAACCAGCCACCTCCAAGCCCTATTATTAAAAAAGTTACCGCTATTATTAAACTCTTTCTCATTCTTTATCTCCTAAAGTTTCTATTGTAGTTTTTCTTTAATTTCTGAAATTGTTAAACCTACTGCTTGTTCAAGTGCAGCTTGACTGTTCATAAAATTCATAACAGACATATAATAATCTAATTTTACCATCAAGAGCATTCGATAAGCGTCTATCAACATTAGAAACTCTGTTTTACCGGTTTGGTAAGCTGCTGTGGTTGCATCTAAAGTTTGCTGCGCTTGAGGAATTACAGTATTCTTATATAACTCTACCAAATTTCTATTTGATTCAATTTTAACAAGTGCATCTTGAATATCGAATGACACCATATTTTTCATACTGTTATATTGTTCTTCGGCTGACTTAATATTCAATTGATTCTCTTCAACCTTTGAAGTGAACTTTCCCGCCGACCAGGGCGCCAAAGGAATACTAACACCAATCATCGCAGACCAAAAATCTTTATTAGTACCAACCATATTTTTGTACATCAGTCTTGTCATTATGTCCGGATAATATTCAAGCTTTGATGCATCTAATTCCGAGCGATTCATTTCAATATTGAAATTCATTGCTTTCAGTTCATTTCTGGATTCAAAAGAAATGCTGCTGAGTTGTTCATAATTCCATTTGGGAATGTCAGTATAAATTTCCTCAGTATTTCCAAATTTAGAATTAGCCTGTCTATTGAGTAGAGTATTAAGCATAGCTTCAACAGAAACTTTTTCCTTTAAAAGGTTAATCCCATCGTTAATTAAAGTTGAAAGTTCTGTCTGAGCACGAATAATATCCGGCTGTTTACCCATACCTACTTCGTATTGTTTGGAAGCAATCTCAATAAATTTTCTAAGCAAATTTTGATTTTCTTCATTTATCTCAATTTTTTTTTGAATTAAGTACAGTTCATAGTAGGTCGACTTAACATCTTTAATTATTTTTCTTTCAAGGGCTTTAAACTGAGATTCGTACATATTGGCATTATTCTCTGCCACATTTCCCATTGCTGAGAGCTTTCCTGGAAAAGGAATCATCTGCTGGATGCTGTAATCCATTTCCATTTGATTTTTCAGCGGATTAGGAAAAGCTGAAATTGGCGATTGGAAAAATTCAACTCCAATTTGCGGTGCATCCCACGAGGTAACTTGATTAATTGTCTGTCTCTTCGCGAGCGCATATTGACTCGCTGATTTAAGCTGAGGATTATTTTGGATAGCCTCTGTTACTAAGGAGTTTAGTGATTCCTGACTCTGAGGAAATAATAATATATTATTTAATAGAACAATTGCAATAATTAAATTTATGATTTTCACCATATTAATTTCCTACTATTTGTTTTTACTATTCATTACTTTTAGAAAGGACATTACCAATCCGGCCGTTATTGCCCAGTAGGCAACAAAAGCCAATATCCATATCAAATTTCCATCAAACATTTTTTTGTGCCTTACTTGATTTTGATATTGCTATTAAACTATAGTGCCAAGCCGAATTGTTTTGTTTTTGAAATGTAAACGAGGTTAATGAATTTAATTTAGAAGTGTATTTTAAAGGAGTTTAAATATTTTTAAAGTTCTTAAAAGAAAAATTAGTTTTTATATTTAAGGTCTAAGGTCTAAGGTCTTTTTATTCTTGTATACATTGTACTTTAATGCTATATAATATGTTTTGAAAATTATGGACTTATTATTCTGGAAAGTATTGCTCTTGGCACTGTGCTAATGTCTTTAAGTCACCTATTGTTATGATAAATGTTAAGTTTATAAAGGTTTAGTTTCTTTCATTAAAAAGCCGCTTAAGAAAGAGCGACTATAAATTTTAGATATAAGAAACTGAATTAATTAGAAATAGATTCAAATTACTATCTAATTTGACTTACCAAACTAAAAAGCATATCTTTCGCTTGAACAATTGCTCAATTATTGTGATAAAAGATGATAACATAGTTTGCGAAGTTAATTTCTTTGATGAAAAGAAAATAAAGATTGTCAAAAAGAGATTGCCCGAAGATAATCTGATAAATAATCTAGCTCAAACTTTTAAGAATTTAAGTGATTTTACAAGACTAAAAATTTTAATTTCACTAGCTGAAGATGAATTATGTGTTTGTGACCTTGCGGCATTAACAAACGTTTCTGTTTCAGCTATTTCGCATCAATTAAGGTTGTTAAAGAATTCAAGATTAGTAAAGTATAGAAAAGATGGAAAAATGGTTTATTATTCATTAGATGATCAGCATATAAATAAAATTGTAAATGAAGCAACTAAACATTGTAAAGAATAGTATGTTGATACAGCGAAAAATACTTGGGGGTTTTGAAACAAGAGTAATTTCAATTGTCATATTTACAGCGCTTATGTTTACTTTTCTTCATTCTGAAGTTGGGCTGTTCGATTTTGATGGTAATAAACACGCCACACACGATTACTGTGAGATTGTAAAGAATACAAACTCACATTCAAATATATTACGAGAAGAACTTCCCAAACTTGAGCTTAACAAAGATAATTATATTCATAGTTCTGAAACATTTGAAACTCGAGAGTCACAAACTTCTTTTGTAATAACTAATCAGCATCTAAAAGCAAAACCCTTCCATGATCTATATCTAGTCAACAGTACTTTTCTGATTTAGCATCCCTTTCAAATTTCACTAGTCCGATTACCGGACATTAAACTAAATTATAATTTTTTGGAGAAAGTATGAACTTGATGAGAATATTATTTCTCATGTTGTGCTGCCTTTATACGTTACAAGCACAGCAAGATGATTCAATTAAAGTAAAGGAAGATAAAATAACTTTAAAAGAAGCTGTTGATATAGCTTTGAATAACAACCCGAACTTAAAAAGTTTTGTGTATGAAATATCTTCTTTAGAAAAAATAAAAATACAGGCGGGCTTATACCCTAATCCCGAAGCAGATTTTGAAGCAGAGAATTTTCTTGGCGGAAAAGAATTAAGTGGTTTTAAAGGAAGTGAATATACACTTTCAGGAAGACAGCTATTTGAACTTGGAGGGAAAAGAAGTAACCGTGTAAATCTGGCAGAAAAAGAAATAAATGCTGCACATGGTAATTATGAATTAATTAAACTTGATTTAATCGCAAATGTAAAGGCGGCTTTTTTTGATTTATATCGGATCCATAATCAAATAACTCTACAGGAAAAGTTTATTCAAATTAATGAAGATATATTAAAGACCATTTCGGAAAGGGTAAAAGCCGGAAGGACTTCTCCCGCAGAAGAATCAAAAGTTAAGGTTGCTTTTATAAACAGCCAAATAGAATTACAGCGATTGCAGAGAAATTTTTCGTCAGTCCAAATAAGATTAAACTCTTTACTGGGCACAACAGGAAGGAACCTGGTACCAACAACAAATTTATTTGAAAACCTTTTTATACCGCCAGATAAGAAAGATATTCTGAAAGATTTTGAAAATATCCCCTCAATAAAAAATCTTAGCAACGAAACAAATTTTAGAACAGCACAGCTTGAGTTAGAAGAATCGCAGGCTGTACCGGATTTAACAGTAAGTGCTGGCGTTAGATATCTGAATGAACTTAAAACCAATTCTTTTGTTGCGGGTGTCTCAATCCCTCTCCCTTTCTTTAACAGGAACCAGGGTAATATCCAATCTGCTGAAGTAAGAATTCAGCAAATGGATGAGATCATCAGAGCACAAAAGTTATCTGTTATCTCTTCACTTAATACATCCTTTAATAACCTTTTAAGCGCCTATAACAATGCAGTACAGATTAAAGAAAGCATTTTACCGGAATCAGAAAAGGCTTATGAGATTACAAGACAAGGATATTTGCAGGGAAGATTTGCTTTTATTGATTTGCTTGATGCACAAAGAACTTTGTTTGATACAGAAGTTCAATACTTACTTGAGTTAGCAGATTATTATAACTCATTAGTAGAATTGGAAAATATTACAGGAAAGACATTTATAAAATGAAAAAGAAAATTGGAGTAAAACCGATGAAATTAATAGGATTTTTTCTCATATCATTTTTAACGGTTTTTATTGTTGGATGCTCTGATGAAAAGCCGCAAAATGAAGTTACTGAGAATGAAGAGCATTCTGAATTGATCAAACTATCAGATGAAGTAATGAAAGAATTCGGAATAGAAGTTAAAGAAGCCGGACCGGGAGTGATAAAAAATCATATTGATCTTACCGGCGAGATAAAAGCTAAACCTTCAAAAATTTCGCATATAGTTCCGAGGTTTAATGGCATCGTTCAGGAGGTACATAAAACAGTGGGAGAGAAAGTAAAAAAAGGTGAAGTACTAGCTATTATTGAAAGTAATGAGAGCTTAACAACTTATGAAGTTCAATCATTAATTGACGGAACAATAATAGAAATGCATATGACGCAGGGAGAATTGATCGGTACAGAAGCACACGCATTCACCATTGCTAATCTTGATATGGTTTGGGCAATGTTAAGTGTATACCAGAAAGATATTAACAAAATTAAAGTGGGACAAAATGTAAAAGTCTCTATCGGTTCGATTGATACAGAAGAAACCGGCAAGATTTCTTATTTAAGTCCAATTGTAGATGAAGTAACCAGAACAGCATCTGCAAGAGTTGTCTTAAATAACAGAAGCGGTAAGTGGCGTCCGGGGATGTTCGTGACCGCAAAAGTATATGTAAGTGAAACAAAAGCACCCGTGGTTATTGAAAAAACAGCTCTTCAAACCATTGAAGAAAAACAGGTTGTGTTTGTAAAAGTAGAAGATGGGTTTTTTCCACAAGCGGTAAAAGTTGGTAAGGAAAATGATGATAATGTTGAAATTGTATCCGGACTTATAGCGGGACAACAATATGTGTCAAAAGGTGCATTCACACTCAAAGCCGAAGTATTAAAAGAATCTTTCGGCGGAGATGAACATTAATATGGAGAAATTTAAATGAAAAAGATTATTGATTTTGCACTTAAAAACAGGTTGTTGATAGTTGTTTTAGGGTTGATAATTATGGCTGCCGGATACCTCAGCTATAAAAATCTTCCGGTAGATGCCTTCCCGGATGTTTCACCATCGTTAGTTCAGGTGTTTACAACTACTGAAGGTTTGGCGCCGGAGGAAGTAGAAAAATATGTTACTTACCCGGTTGAAGTTACAATGAACGGACTGCCGAATCTTAAAACAATAAGGTCAGTTTCAAATTTTGGTTTATCAGTGGTTAATATTTATTTCGAAGACGGAACCGATATTTATTTTGCACGGCAGTTAGTAAACGAAAGACTTACTGAAGCAAGAGAACAAATACCGGAAGGTTTCGGCGACCCACAAATGGGACCAATCTCTACAGGAATGGGCCTGGTTCTTTTTTATTATCTCGATGATACTAACGGAAAATATACTCTTGAAGAACTCCGCTCTATTCAAGACTGGCTTATTAAATTCCAGCTTCAAACTGTTCCGGGTGTAACTGAAGTGCTTGGAATTGGTGGTTATGAAAAACAATTCCAGGTAGTTGTTGATCCTAATGCTTTGTTACGTTATGATGTAACTATAAATGATTTAGTTGAGAAAATAAAAGCCAACAATTTAAATGTAGGCGCACAGTTTATTGAAAAAGATGCTGAGGAATTTGTTGTTCGTTCTGTTGGATTGACTCAGACAATTGAGGATATAAATAATATCATAATAAAATCTGAAGATGGGACTCCTATATATCTTACGCAGCTTGCAGATGTAAAAATAGGTGGTGCTGTAAGGCGCGGTGTTCAAACTCAGGGCGGAATTGGTGAAGTAGTCTCCGGAATGGTAGTAAAACTCTATGGAACAAACTCATCTACAGTGATAGGGAAAGTTGAACAGAAACTTAAAGAAATAAACAAGATATTACCGGAAGGTGTAAAGATAGTTCCTTACTATGAACAGAAATCACTTGTAGAATCTGCGGTAAGTACAGTAACAGATGCATTGTGGCAAGGAATAATTCTGGTAGTTATTGTACTAATGTTTTTTATGGGTTCGATAAGACCAAGCCTGGTTGTAGCTCTTTCAATTCCATTTTCAATCCTATTCGCTTTTATTGGAATGAGTTATTTTGATATTTCAATTAATTTAATGTCATTTGGCGGTCTTGCCATCGCTATTGGAATGATGGTGGACGCAAGCATTGTGCTTGTTGAAAATGTGGATAGGTTAAAGCGTGAATCACAGCAAGATGAATCTTTTATCCATATCATTTCCAGAGCAGGAAGAGAAGTAGTGCAGCCGATAACATTTGCGATTGCAATAATTATTGTGGTATTTATTCCATTATTTATGCTGCAAGGGGTTGAAGGAAAAACATTTAGCCCTCTTGCTTACACAATTACCTTCGCAATGCTCGGTTCTCTAATATTTGCTGTTCTGCTTGCACCGGTACTGTCATCATTTTTAATGAAGAGAAGCAAAAAAGAATTAGAGAGTAAAAAAGAGGAAAAGGAAATATGGGTTGTAAGGCAATTACAAAAAGTTTATGAACCAATTGTCAAGTATTTTATTCGGCGTAGGATAACGGCGGTTATTTTAGCTGCAGTAATATTAATATTTGGTATTATAGTATTTCCGCAATTAGGTTCTGAATTTACACCTACATTGCAGGAAGGTACTTTAGTATTAAGAATGTCAATGGCACCCTCTATCTCATTAACTGAAAGCACACGACTTACATTGATTGCCGAAAGACGATTAATGAAGGTTAAAGAAGTCGAGAATGTGGTTACAAGAATAGGACGCGGCGAAGTTGGTGCCCATACAGATCCTATAAACAGTTCAGAGATTTATATCATCTTAAAACCAAAAGATGAATGGCGGAGAGATATGACTCAAACTGAGCTTGAGGAAAACATCAGGGAGGAATTTGGTGAAATGCCAGGGGCATTGACAAATTTTACACAACCGATACAGATGACTGTGGATGAACTACTTGAAGGAGTAAGGGCAGAACTTGCCATAAAATTATTTGGAGATGACCTTGATAAGTTGAAGAATAAAGCTGAAGAAATTGCCTCGGTTATAAGAAAAGTCAGAGGTGCTGAAGATATTCAGGTTGATCAAGTTAGCGGAACACCTCAATTAAGAATAGTAGTTAACCGTCACGAAATAGCCCGCTACGGGATAAACGTTGAAGATGTACAGGAAGTAATAAGAACCGCAGTTGGAGGAGAAACAGCCGGACAAATATTTGAAGGGATAAAGAGATTTGATATTCTTGTTCGCTTTGAACCAGAATATAGAACTACACCGGAAGCTATTGGTCAAATATTAATTCAATCGCCGGATGGTAATAAAGTTCCTTTAAGCCAACTTGCCTCAATTGAAGAAGTTGTAGGACCAAGACAAATAACAAGGGAAAATAATCAAAGGTTTATTACAATACAGGCAAATGTAAGTGGAAGAGATATAGGCTCATTTGTAGAAGAAGGACAAAAGGCTATTGAAGAGAATATTAAACTTCCACCGGGATATCTTGCAACCTGGGGCGGGCAATTTAAATTGCAGCAGGAAGCAAACGCGAGATTTGCTGTGGTTATACCCATAACACTTCTACTTATTTTCTTGCTGCTGTTTTTTAACTTCGGTTCTGTTAAAAATTCATTACTTATTTTATTGAATATTCCACTTGCGCTTGTAGGTGGAGTCGTTGGGCTTTGGCTTACGGGGCAAAATTTATCTGTTCCTTCTTCAGTCGGGTTTATAGCTTTATTCGGTATCGCATTAGAGAACGGAATGATACTAATAACTTATTTCAATCAGCTAATGCGGGAAGGTGTAACAATGGATGAAGCTTCAGTAAAAGGAGCAATGTTAAGAGTAAGACCCGTTTTAATGACAGCGCTTACAACGGCGCTTGGACTTATTCCATTATTATTTGCTGCAGGTACAGGAAGTGAAGTTCAAAGACCACTTGCAACAGTTGTAATCGGCGGTTTGTTTACCTCAACAATACTTACTCTGCTTGTACTACCAGCCTTATACAAATGGTTCTCAATCAAAGTTGGCGCTGCAGAAATGTAATAGAACAGGATTTCATTAAAATGAGAAAAGATATAATAAGAGCATCTAGAATAAAATGTCCTTATTGCGGTTTTGAAAAAGATGAAGAAATGCCAATAGATGCTTGTATGCACTTCTATGTATGTGAATCTTGTAAGAAGATACTAAAACCAAGTGAAGGCAAATGTTGTGTATTCTGTTCTTATGGCGATGTAAAATGTCCACCAAAGCAATTAGAAGAAAATAATAGAAGTAAATATTAAAGGAGAAACAAAATGAAAGAAATTAAAGCAATAATAAAACCGTTCAAGTTAGATAATGTTCTTACAGAACTTCATAAAATAGAAGGCCTGCCCGGGATTACAGTTTCCGATATTAGAGGATTTGGAAAATCAAAAGGAAAAGGTGCAGAGGAAACAATAAGTGAAGGGCTGCACGAATTAGTTTCAAAAGTAAAAATTGAATTAGTTGTATCGGATGAAATGGCAGTTAAAATTGTTGATGTAATTCAGCAAAGCGCACATACCGGAAATATTGGTGATGGAAAAATATTTGTTGTTGATGTAAAAGAAGTAGTAAAGATTAGAACGAATGAACGAGGAGAAATGGCGATTTAATATGTGTTTAAATGTAAAGCAATAGTGTTTAACGGTTTAACAGCTTGCTTACAAAAGAATAACGAGCAATTAAATTAGGATAGAATAATTATGAATCTTTCATTAAACTTGTGCATCTGATTATATAGAAATGATTAAACAATTAATAAAATATCGTGCTTTATCAGTAACTATTTTGGTTTTGGCACCATTATTATTTTGGTTCTTATACTCTGAACTTGGACAGTATACTATTGAAAAAGAGCATCCCACTGCACAAGATTATTGCGAGATTGTAAAAGTAACAAAAGCAGAATCCGGTAAAGTTGCTGTAAGTACTTTAGTTAAACTGAAAGTCAAAAAATCATTTTTTCCCCCTTGTATTGATGAAAAAAGCATACACAGCACTTCATATAATCAATTAAATGTTGAGCATTTTCACGCACCACGGAAAACTTCTAAAATCTATCTATTCAATAACACTTTTCTGATTTAATACTACTCTTTTTAGAGGATGCTCCGGCATTCTCTCTTTTCAAATTATCCTTTTAGTATTAAAAGGATATGTCAATAATATTTATAATTTATTAAACAGAATAAGGAGTAATTCAATGTTAACTTCAAATAAAAAATGGTTTGCAGGAATTGCAATAACAATTGTAGTTCTGCTTGCATCTTTAACTTTATTTAGCCAGGACCATTCAAAGAGAAATAATTCCCAGAATCGTATTTATGATTCCTCTTGGTGGAATTCCAATGTACCGGAAAAGTATTGGTTTAATGATGATCAAGTAAACCAGGTAAACAAAATAAAAGCAGAATACGACGAACTAATACAACCCGAAATTGAGAACCTAAATTCAGTGCGTGGCGATTTGTCTGATTACCAGCAGCAAGATGATATTAGCAGTAAACGTATCAGAGAATATCAGACAGAGTTAAGAGGAATTGAAGACAATATATACAGCTTAAAGATGGAAGCCGGAAACAAAATTAAAAAAGTACTTAATAAAAATCAGAGAGCATATTATAATGATTCAAGAATTGGCTGGTGGGATGGATTTTATGATAGATGCGGTTGGGACTATAGAGATATGGATTATGGAATGAGAAACCACGGGCGGATGTCAAACAACGGAAGATGCTGCTGGTAATTAAATAAAAGAATGATTAATGAATCTTCCCGTCGCTTGGGCGGGGAGATTCTCAATAAGAAATTTAAGGACGAATTAATGAAAAGAATATTTAATAAAATCATATTGTTAATGTTTACCGTCTATTTTGTAAGCGCTAACATCTTTGCACAAGAAACAAATAAAATAACAGGCACAATTGGCAATGAAAAAATGGGAGATGATAAAATAGTTATATGTGTTTATGGAACCGCCGCTTGTATGCCGGTTAATATTGATACAAATATGACTGTAAAATTTCAGGACAAAGAAACAAAGCTGACGGAGTTACCTTTTGGACTTTATATAGAAGCAAATATTGCAAGAGATAAAAGTGGTATCAACGTGGTAAAGAAAATAGTAATTGATGAAAACAAAACGGTTATTTGTTTAACTGAGTTGAAAGAAGAACAGCATAAAAAGCTGAATGAACTGTTAACAAGCCTCAAAGGCATTAACAAATACGAACTAAACACAAAGTCAAATCAAATCTTTATTGAATTTAATAGCAATGATATTGCTTATAAAGATTTGGAAAACAAAATTAAAGAAGCAGGTTTTGAATTAGAATAAGGAAATTTGAAAATGGCAAATTATACCTTAAAAGAGAGACTCGTCGGAATAGCCATTGCGGTGGCAATCAATTTAATAATTTTTTTAATCGTCTTATTAACGCACAAATATTGAATTTGAATTTAATACAAAACAAAAAGGAAAAATAAAATGGAAAAAACAGATTATGGATTTGCAAAAGTAGTTAATCTCGGTTATGAAGAAGCAATTGAAAAGGTAACTGAAGAATTAAAGAAAGAAGGTTTCGGCATTCTCACCGAAATTGATGTGAAAGAAACACTCAAGAAGAAGCTTGATGTTGACTTTAAGCCGTATAAAATACTCGGTGCGTGCAATCCGCCGTTTGCCTATAAATCGCTGCAAGCAGAAGAACAAATTGGACTGATGCTACCTTGTAACGTCATTGTCTATGTGAATGATGATAATAAAACTATTGTTGCGGCAATAGACCCGATGGCATCTATGCAGGCTGTAAAGAATGATAAACTCGGTGAAGTAGCTGAGACAATTCAAAGGAAATTGAAAAAGGTAGTTGAAAGACTATAAAGGACAAAATATATGAAAGGTAAACTTATTGGTTTAGCCATAGGGTTAGCTATTATCCTAATTTTGACTTTAATAATCATTATAACAAAAGGCTAAACAAAGAAAGAGCAGAATTATATGGCAAACTGCGTAACATCAGCAATAGAGTTGCAGAAAATATTTTTGAGAAATAAAAAGTAGAAATAACTACAAAAGCTTTAACCAATGTGTAGGCAATTATGAAGAGTAATTTTGCGATTCTATTTATTATATTAAGTATTATAGCGATAAGTGAACTTATTGCCGGAGACAGTAATTCGACAAAAGATATAAGAACATTTATAAGTTTAATTGACTATATCGGATCTGATTATAACAATTCAGTAAAAGATGGAAAGGTTATCAATGTTAATGAATATGCTGAGATGAACGAATTTATTTCTAAAGCTGCAGGTTTGTTTAATAAATCGGATATAAAAATTAATCTCCAGGACAAAATTGGAATAGCCGGAGAACTAGAAAAGTTAAAATCCTTAATTGAAGATAAAAGCAGCGAAGCAGAGGTCTTCAATAGTACAGTAAAAATTAAAACAGCAATTTTAAAATTAAATTTGATAGAAGTTTCGCCAGCTAGCTGGCCCGAAATTCTAAACGGAAAAAATATATTCCAGGCTAATTGTGTTACTTGCCACGGTGAAAAAGGGAATGGCGAAGGAATAGCAGGAAAGCTTTTGAATCCTAAACCGGCAAATTTCTTAAACGATTCTTTGATGAATAATCTTTCTCCATTCCAGATATATAATACTATCAGACTTGGCATAAGCGGCACTGCTATGGTGCCACTTAATCAACTTACCGATAAGGAAGTTTGGGCAGTTGCCTTTTATGTTAGCAGTTTAAGGTATAAGAACACGTATAGAATAAGCGAAGACTCACTGAAAGAATTATACATTAAAGCTTTCTCCAAAACTTCTTTAGAAGAAGTATCAACCTTATCAGATAAAATATTATTGAAAAAGTTGGGGGAAAATAACGAATCAAATGCTCTTTATCTTGCAGCTTTGCGCTTACATCAGAACAATTCAAATAAAAATCTTTCTATAAATATTGCATTACCATATTTAAGTGATGTCCTAAATTTTTATCAAAAAAATGAATACGACAAAGCGAGTGACAATGCGTTATCGGCATACCTTGAAGGGATTGAGCCTTTTGAACAACAACTGCAGGCAATTAATTCTGAGCTTAAAGATGAGTTGGAATCGATAATGTACAAGCTTAGAGCCGATATTAAAAACCGTGAACCATTAGAAATAATTCAAAATGATATTACAAAAGCTAAAACATTAATTACTGATGCCAGCTCTACAATAAAAAATAAAAATTACACGTTTGGATTTGCATTTATACTTGCTGCTTCGATTATACTTAGAGAAGGTATTGAAGCATTTTTATTTATAATTACAATACTTGGTGTGTTAAAATCAATTAATGAATCTAAAGCAGTAAAATGGGTACACGGCGGATGGATATTAGCTTTGATTATCGGGATAATAAGTTTATTCTTTATAAACGTAATTATCTCATTCAATGCACAAAGCAGAGAGTTAATGGAAGGCATAGGTTCATTATTTGCAGTAATTTTATTGTTGTATGTCGGTTTCTGGCTGCACAGCAAAACAGAGGCAAGAAAATGGAAAGAATTCGTAGAGCATAAAATTATGAGGTTGGTAAACAATAATAATATGATAGGGCTGGCAGTAATTTCATTTATTGTTGTTTTTAGAGAAGCTTTTGAATCAGCTATTTTCTTATCTGCAATCGAATTGCAAATTGATCAAAGCAGCAAAAGCGGTATTTATTTTGGGGCAGTGTCTTCTTTACTACTTGTCTTGTTATTAGCGTGGCTTGCTTTAAAGTTTGCAGTAAAATTACCTATTATGAAATTATTTAAATATTCCGCAGTTACCATCGTAATTCTTTCAATTGTGCTTGCTGGAAAGGGTATCCAGGCCTTTCAGGAAAGCGGATATATGAGCATAACTCAAATTCCAATCAAATTCAATATGCCGCTACTTGGATTTTATCCGACAATCGAGACAACAATTGCACAATTATTTGTGCTGCTGTTAACCATAGTTTTATGGAAGTTCAATACGAAATTTTCTTATCAAAAAAATAAGACTTTCAGTAAGGGATAAAGGAAGATGAAAAAATATCAATTAAAAAATATTGACTGCGCTTCTTGTGCAGCAAAAATAGAGGACGGACTTTCGAAGCTGCCGGAAGTGAAATTTGTGACGGTTAATTTTGCCAATTCAACTTTACAAATAGATGCACCCGATATTGAAAAAGTAAAGCGAAAAATAAAAGAGATTGAGCCGGAAGTAGAAGTATTAGAGCCGAATGAAGAGTTTAGGAATTCAATTAAATCATCAACTGTAATAGATGAATTATTTGAAAATAAAAAAGATCTGATAAAAATAGCAGTAACATTTATTCTTTTGGTTATAGGATTAGTCTTTGAAGAAAAACTACATAATACGCCATATCATTTTGCTGAATATATGGTTTTCATTCCAGCATATTTAATTAGCGGCTGGGTAGTTTTAAAAGGAGCAGCAAGAAGCATCGTCAGGGGTAAAGTTTTCAATGAGCACTTTCTTATGACAATTGCAACCGCAGGGGCGATTGCAATTGATGCTATGCCCGAAGCAGTAACGGTTATGTTATTTTATGTTGTTGGCGAATTGTTCCAGGATATTGCAGTTAACCGTTCGCGCAAGTCGGTTAAAGCATTATTAGAAATCAGACCGGACTATGCCAACTTGAAGATAAATGGTGAAGTAAATAAGGTTTCACCGGAAAATGTTAAAGTCGGCGATTATATTATTGTTAAAGCTGGTGAGAAAATTCCTTTGGATGGTGAAATCACCGAAGGAAATTCTTTTGTGGATACATCTGCGTTAACCGGTGAAAGCGTTCCGAGAAAAGTTAAAGAAAAAGGTGTTGTATTAGCTGGAATGATAAATCAATCCGGGTTACTAACTATTAGAGTTACAAAGTTATTTAGTGAATCATCAATCTCAAGAATTCTGGAGCTTGTTGAAAATGCCACATCTAAAAAAGCTGAGACAGAAAAATTTATAACAACATTTGCGCGATACTACACACCGGTTGTAGTATTTGGTGCGCTTCTTCTTGCTGTTATTCCGCCGTTGTTCTTTGCTGGTCAAACTTTTAATGATTGGATTTATAGAGCGCTTGTTGTGCTTGTGATTTCTTGCCCTTGTGCTTTGGTAATAAGCATTCCGCTTGGTTACTTTGGCGGAATCGGCGGGGCTTCACGTAGAGGTATTTTAGTTAAAGGTTCTAACTATTTGGATGCACTTACAAAAGTTAAAACGGTTGTTTTTGATAAAACCGGAACGCTGACTAAAGGGGAATTTAAAGTTGCTGAAATAGTTACTGCAAATGGATACTCAAAAGAAGATGTGCTAAAGTTTGCCGCTTATGCAGAATCACATTCAAACCATCCGATTGCAAAATCTATTATAGAAGCGTATGAAAAAAATATTGACCAATCGGGTTTAAGCGATGTTCAGGAAATAAGTGGAAAAGGAATAAAGGCAAAAGTAAATGGAAAACAAATTATCGTTGGCAATGATAAGATTCTTCATTCAGAGAATATTCAGCACAATCAGTGTGAAGTAGACGGAACTGTGGTTCATATAGCTGTTGATAAAGTTTATGCCGGATATATTATTATTTCTGATACCCTAAAAGATGATTCAATTGAGACGATAGAAAATTTGAAAGCTAAAAATATTCAAACCGTAATGCTTACCGGCGATAATAAATCATCTGCTGAAGTCTTTGCTAAAAAATTAGGTATAAATAAATATTACTATGAATTGTTACCGGAAAATAAAGTTGAGCAAATTGAAAAATTACTAAGCAGTGATAGTAAAAATAAAGTGGCTTTTGTCGGGGATGGAATAAATGATGCCCCGGTAATAGCCCGAGCCGATGTCGGAATAGCAATGGGTGCTTTAGGTTCTGATGCAGCCATTGAAACAGCCGATGTTGTTTTGATGACCGATTCTCCGAAGCAAGTAGTAAAAGCAATAGAAGTTGCAAAACGGACAAGGAAAATAGTCTGGCAGAATATTGGATTTGCAATGGGAGTAAAATTATTCTTTATCCTTCTTGGAGCACTTGGAATCGCCACTATGTGGGAAGCTGTCTTTGGAGATATGGGGGTTGCCATTATAGCAATACTAAATGCTATGAAAGTAATGAAATAGTTACTTAGTGTTGGTGCAGTTATGATTCACCTGATGATGAATCAGAAAACACATTATAGTGTTAAAATCTGTTAAAGGACTATACCATAATTGACCGAGTAATTATTTGCTCTTGTTTAATAGTTCTTGCTTGATAGACAGCATTCTCAGTTTTGGGTATTTTAATTTAAAAAGAGAACTATTTTCTATTTTTTATATTGTTTTATATGGTATAATTATTGACAAATAACAAATGATTCAAATGAAAAAAATTAAAAAAAATATTACTTATTTAATCTTGTTTGCACTTGGTAATCTGATATTAGCTCAAAACCATTATTTAGTTTGTACGGAATATAATGGAAAGATAAATCTCGAGACATATTCAGATAACTGTTGCATTCCTTACAAATCAAATAGTGTATCTGAAAACCTGAATACTGAATCAGCTCAAAACTACTTTGAACAGATTACTGAGTTTTGTTCTGATACTGAATATTCCACCTCTATTTATGACAAAGAGTTTTCTTTTAATGACTTAATAAAAAAAATATCTCTATGTAATGTTACCTGGGGTTTACTCCCTACAGATAATTTTACATCAACCCCATTCGAGTATTTATCAGCTTTAATTTCTCACCAATCATCATCAATATCTTTAACAGTCTTACGCATTTAATATCCATTTCTTTTTTTATTTATTACATATTTATTAAACTTTAACTTTAAGAGGTCCTATATGAATCGTTTATTTTATCTTTTTATTTTACTAATCAGTCTTGCATTCTATAATCAAAGCATATATGCTCAAATGGGTGGGCATTATGGATGCGGATATTTAAACCCTGATTCACTCGAGGTAGTAACAGTAACAGGAACTGCTATTGTGGATACCATTACAATGATGCATCCGATTTATTACATTGATACTAATGGCAATGGAGAAGCAGACTATTTTCTTAATTTTGGTCCTTTTTGGTATGAGCCAGATAGTAGTAATGCGACACGGCCAAATAATGGCGATGTTATAACAATAAAAGGTGGCTTGCACGAAAACAATATGATGAATGAACCGATGATTGTTGTATATGAAATTAATGGAGAATTCTGGCGTGATCCTATTGATGCTTTTTGGAATAATATGGGACATTATTCGCATGCAGGTGGGCATAATGGCGGCGGTTGTAACGGCTATTCTTGGGGATGGACAAATGATACACTACAAACAATATCACTTGAAGGAACAGCTTTGGTTGACACAACCTTTATGATGGAAATGTTTTATCTTGATGTTGATAATGACGGATTACCAGATTACTTCTTGAATTTTGGTCCTCCCTGGTATGAGCCTACTTCAGGATCAACACGTCCAAATGATGGAGATCAAATTACAATTGTAGGAGGAAAATTGGAACGTGAATTTCTGCCAATGGTATTGGTTTATGAAATAAATGGTCTGGTATGGTTTGATTCAACTTTATTTGGGGGTACATTCGGTGGCGGATGGTGCCAAAGATATATGACTAATCCCGTGCAAATTCATTCAGTTTTTAATGGCGGGAATTGGATGACAATGTATCCCGGTTGGCATGGTGGCGGAATGATGAATCCGAACTCAATTTTCTGCCAGATGCTTGAATTATACCCGAATAATATTCCATTTGCAGAAAATGAAAATATATTAGCAGGATATGAAATCGGTATTTACAATCCTCAAGGGCAGAATATGATGTGGGGACAAGGTGGTTGTGGCGGAATGATGAACTTTAATAATAATATTGATTACCAATTCCAGTATAATGATATTCAATTACAGGGTTATAATATTGATGAATCAACGATCCATGTAAAATACTGGAACCAGAATAACCAGAATTGGGTAACACTTAATGATGCTGTTATAAATACAACGAATAACACTGTGAGTTTTTCATCAGATGTTGCAAGTAATTATATAATACTCACTGGTAATCAGGTGACCGGTGTTAATCCGGAAGGTGATCTCGTAGTAGGAGGATATACTCTTATGCAAAATTATCCCAATCCCTTCAACCCTGCTACGACAATTGATTTTGTAGTTGAGGAAAGTTCAACTATTACTTTATCAATATATAATGCTTTAGGCCAGAAAGTAACTCAATTATTAAACGGACAAATGCCTGCAGGTGTCCATTCAGTAAACTTTAATGCGGCGGGTCTGTCATCTGGTACATACTTTTATGAGTTGAGAGTAAATGGGCAAAGCCTTGTTAGAAAGATGAACCTTTTAAAATAAAATTCAACTTCTTTTTATACACACCGGACTAAGATTTACTCAGTCCGGTGCGTTTATATTCAGCAATTTACTGTTTCTTAATTCTTAGTTTTACTTAATTTATTAGCATTGTTAAAGTGAGTAAAAAGTATTTATTAAATATTAGATTGGTTGTGATTTTATTTGTATAGTAAAAAAACTTTAATATTCAGTTAATATTTGGGAAATTAATAATGAAACGACGAGACTTTATTATTAAATCTGCCTTGGCTGGTGCAGCTTTATCAGCATATCAAATCTTACCATTTGGTGGAATGAAAAAAGTAAATGGTGTTGGAAATACATTGCGTTTTCCACCAGAGCTGCAGCAAGGTGAATCATTAATATTTAATTCCTCAAATGTGGAAGTATGGCCAGGAACAACGACACAAGTTTTGTCATTAAATAATTCTTATCCTTGTCCAACTATAAGGGTGCAGAAAGGTGATGATTTTTCTGTATTATTTGAGAATCAGTATACTGAGGAAGCTACTATTCACTGGCACGGATTGCTTGTCCCGGAGTTAATGGATGGACAACCTAAAGATGCTATTCTTCCGGGAAACAGTTATACTTACTCATTTCCAGTTTTTCAAAGGGCTGGAACATACTTTTATCATTCTCATGCTCATCATCTTACTGCAAAACACGTTTACAAAGGTTACGCAGGATTTTTTATTGTAGAGGATGATAATGAACTTCAATATGGTCTTCCCACTGGAGAATATGATATTCCTTTATTAATTCAAGACAGACATTCGATCTATCAACCTCAATTTAACTATTCCCCAAGTAACATGGATAGAATGCTAGGATACCTTGGGGATGTTCCGCTCGTTAATGGAACTCCCGAAGCTTTTTTTGAAGTTCAGAGAACTCTTTACAGATTTAGATTGTTAAACGGATCGAATGCAAGAGTTTATAAAATAGCTTTTTCAGATAATTCACCTTTCTGGGTTTTGGCAACTGATGGAGGACTAAAGGATGAAGCTGTTCAAATGAACAGTGTTTATCTGTCCCCAGGTGAGAGATTAGATATACTTTTTAATTTCAATCCTTATGCTATTGGAAATTCAATAACTCTTCAATCACAAAACTTTAGCGGAGTTGGAACTCAAGGAACACAGATGGATCTTTTAAGATTTGATATCATAGGCGACTTATCTTCAGGCGGAATAGTTCCACAAAATCTTGCACCAATTAATTATTATGATATTAATGATATAACAGGAACACGCACATTTACTTTAAGTCAGGGAATGATGGGGAATGGAATGCATCGGATAAATGGATTAACTTACGATATGAACAGGATAGATGAGAATATTCCATACGATAAATTAGAGGAATGGAAGTTTATAAATACCACAAATAACTTTCATCCAATGCATGTGCACGGTGTGATGTTTCAGGTTCATTCCAGAAACGGGAATACGAATCTTTCTCCGAATGATAGAGGCTGGAAAGATACAGTGCTCGTAAATCCGAATGAGACTGTAAGTGTTCTGGCAAAGTTTAATGATTATTCAGGAATTTATTTACTGCACTGCCATAATCTTGAGCACGAAGATGACGGGATGATGCTGAATATTAAAATTGATGCACCAACTAATGTTGAAGATGAAAAGGCTCGGCCAGATACATTTGAACTTAATCAGAACTATCCTAATCCGTTTAATTCTTCAACAAAAATTTCGTATAGACTTAACAATCCAAGTCAGAATGTTACACTTTCAATCTATGATGTTAATGGAAATCTAGTTGAAAAATTATTTGATGGAGTTCAATCCGCCGGTGCTCATACCATAAATTGGAATGCATCAAAATATTCAAGCGGAACATATTTTGGGAGGGTGATTGTTGACGGGCTGATAAAAATAATTAAGTTAGTTTATCTGAAATGATAATTGTACACGTTAAAAATTAAAATATTGCAATCTCCTTTCTAAGAATTAATTATTTACCAAAATAATTTAATTAAAAGGAGATAGCTTATAAGTTTCAATTTTGCTATAAAGAGTTGGTAATGAAATACCTAAAATTTTATGTGCTTTGTTTTTATCCCATTTAACAGCATCAAGAATTTTTTTTATGTGGTGCATTTCATTTTCTGATAGAGTTATAAATTTAACTTCCTCATCTTTCATTTCAACAAGTTCTGGTTTTCTTAAAAGTAAATTTTCTTTATTTAATATATCGTCGCTTGAAAGAACCACGGCTTGCATCAAAGTGTTTTCTAGTTCCCTAACATTACCAACCCAATAATGATTCTCCAGCATCGCCATAGATTCTTTGGGAACCTTTGTCACATTTTTATGAAGTTCTTTATTGATTTTTGCAAGAAAATGACTTACCAATAAAGGGATGTCTTCCAATCGTTCACGGAGCGGCGGTAGATTAATTGATACAACTTTTAACCGGAAGTATAGATCTTCTCTAAATTTTCCATCCTGAACGAGCTGGTGTAAATCTTTATTAGTAGCAGCTATTATTCTCGCTTTCATTGGAATTAAAGTTTCACCTCCTACTCGTTCAAATTCTTTCTGTTGCAGAACCCTAAGCAGTTGCACTTGAAGGTTTGGAGATATTTCAGAAATCTCATCAAGAAAAATTGTTCCTTTATCGGCAAGTTCGAATTTACCTTTCTTATCTCTTATCGAACCAGTGAATGAACCTTTTACATGCCCAAATAATTCGCTTTCTAATAAAGACTCAGTTAATGCTGTACAATTAACAGGTATAAATGGATTATCTTTTGTGATTCCGCTATAGTGAATGGCTCTTGCAACTAATTCTTTCCCGGTGCCGCTTTCACCTTCAATAAGAACAGTGACACGGCTCGATGATGTCTGACCTATCTTTTTATAAACCCCTTTCATTGAGCTGGCTTTGCCAATTAGAGTATTTTCTAACTTGTATTGTTCAGTTTCATCAGATATAAAAGAATCTAGCTTTTCACTCATCCTTTTATTCTCAAGTGCACGGTTAATAGTGATTTTAAGTTTATCAATCTCGAGCGGTTTATCAATATAATCATAAGCACCCTGCTGCATTGCTTTAACTGTGCTGTGCATATCATCAAAAGCGGTCATCATTATAACGTGAATATGACTATCTATTTCTTTCACTTTTTTCAATACTTCAAATCCATCTGCTTCAGGCATTTTAATGTCGGTTATCACTAAATCCGGAAGTTCTATTTTAGCAATTTCAATTCCCTTAAGACCATTCTCGGCCGAATAGACTTCATAATTCAATTTCTTAAGATAATTCGAAAGGGTCTTCCTTATTGATTGATCATCATCTATTACCAAAATTTTATTCTCTTGGTTCTGCGGTTTTATTTCACTCAAAATTTTCTTCTTTCTTGAAAGTATTTGTTCTACTAATATTTTCTGATTCACTTAGTGCTAATATAATTTCAAATATAGTTTTTCCTTGTTCGGACGGTACTACCCGAATGGTTCCTTTGTGTTGTTCAATGATTTTTTGTGCAACTGATAAACCCAGTCCAGTACCGGAAGATTTAGTGGTAAAAAACGGTTCAAATATTTTTGTACCTACACTTATTCCGCTTCCGCTGTCAGTTACGAAAATTTTAATATTGTTAAGTGCTTCATCAATAACTGATGTTAATTCTATTCTGCCATTGTTGTTTACTGCTTCAATTGAATTATCAATTAAATTTAAAAATACTTGCATCAGTTTGTACTTGTCCGCGTAAAGATCAATTTTATCTACATTATTAATAAAAGAAATGCTCTTAGTTTTTAGTTTATTAAGAAATTGGGATTGTATATTGTCTATCAAATCGAATAGATTAAACACTGAATAATCTAACTCCATTTGTCTTGAAAACTGTAGTACATCTTTAACTAAATTATTTAATCTATTTATTTCCGTCTGAATAATTGCCAGGTTTTCTTTTTCTTCAGCATTTAGTTGAAGATCTTCTGCAATAATATCTGCATTCATTTTAATAGATGTTAAAGGAGTTTTAATCTCGTGAGCAAGTACTGCCGCCATCTTACCGAGTGCAGCAAGTTTTTCAGAATTAACTAATTGTTCTTCAAGTTTTTTTTGTTCTGTAACATCAACCTCGACAAATAAAAATCCATTAAATTTATTCCCGGCTAAAGATGGCGTAACAGATATTAAAAGAACTTTTCCGTTATAATTTAATTCACCTCTAAACTTTGAATAAAGTTGGAGTTCATTTTTAATCATTTTAAAATATTCATTTTGCACATCTTTAAACTGAACGTTAATTATACTCTTATTCAATATTTCGTTTCTGTCTTTTCCAACTATTTCTGAAAACTGAAGATTAAGCTCAATAATTGTAAACTCTTGATCTACAATTGCAATAGCTGCAGAAGATTTTTCAAATGCATTTAGCAATAGAGATATTCGTTCCTCTTTGATCTTCAATTCTATAGAATTATTTTCTAATGTTCCAGACATTTTATTAAACGCTTCTGTTAATTCACCAAACTCATCATTAGAAGAAAACTCAATCTTTGTACCATAATTGCCTTTTTCTATTTCGTAAGTTTTATTCTTTAGCATTTGCAAAGGATTGGAAATAATTTTTACTACAATAAACGCAATACTTACACTTACAATCAATCCACTAAAAACACTTATCCAAAAAAATCTATGAAGTTCACGATTGGTTTCAGGTTGAAATAAAAATCTGACTATTGGTATTTGAATCAATAGAATAATTATAGGTACAATAATCAAGGAACTCAGAATGATTTTTTTGGAAATACTGAAATTATGGATTTTCTGCATTGATACCTGGAACAAATCGTGTCTGCTTACTGCTATTGTAGTAAACAGTATTACACCCACCAAAAATGACAAGGGACTCATTTCAACTAGGTAATAAAATCCAAGATACCAAGGAAGAAATAATCCAAATATAAATGAGGCAAGGATAGTAATAATCAGACCTATAAATAATAAAAGAATTTGTTTCTTTTTATTTAAATCTTCTTCAGTATTATATCTGCTGACCAGCCAATAAAAGTTTAATGCTATCAGAAAAGCATACCATAGTAAAAATAAAGGATATGCCGAAGAATAATGGACTTCAAAGAATTTATCGTGAGCATGGGACTCTTCGATTAGATATCCACCCCATACTAAACCCAAAATAATTACGGAAGGGGCTATTATTAGCAAACTTCTGGAAATCCCAATTCTGCGAGGTTCAGGAAAATTCCAGGTAAAAAAAGTAATGGTCACAATAATCATAAGTAAAAATGAATGGCAGGAATTATCCAATATTGTAACATTTGATGAATGCATTATTAGAAAATGAAAAGCGTGAGATATTAAATAACCAATTACCAGCAGCAGGATAAGGATGAATAGTCTGCTTTTAATCGATTCGTGATTTCTTGAATAAATAATTATGATCAATCCGATAGAAGCAAGTAAGGTTGCTAGTAGAAAAATTGTCTGGGTTAAATCCAGATCAAAGATTGAATGTGTTAATAACATTGCTGTGTTGTTTTTTGTAGGTATCATTATTAAATATCTTAAAAATCCTTAAACTTCTTAAATTATAATCTGGTCTTACATCCTCTTAATTGCTTCTTTCCTGAATTTATAAAGGGCACATATATTGCGTCTCCTTTTATTGTAAGTCCTAAAAATAAAGTAATAAGGAACAAATATGAAGAACAATACTAAATCACTTCGCGATCCCGTATGTAAAAAGAAAGTCAATCCTAACAAAGCATACGCAAAAGTAAAATATGGGAAAGAGATTTACTACTTATGTTGCCCACTTTGCCAGGCGGAGTTTGAAAAAGATCCTGATAAGTTTATTAATAATTTAAAAAAGTAACATTTTCCTTGGAGTTTGAAATGAAAAAATTAGAACCTTATCCAATAGCAAGTGCACTTTTCTACATATTTACTATTTTATATGTAGTATGTATTGGGGTCAAGCTTATTCTAATAAGTGTAGGTATAGAAGGATTTTGGCATATGCACAAAATTTGGGTCCTGATATTGCCGGGATTTAATGGTCTAGATTCTCTTAGTATTTTAATTGGACTGGTTGAAGTATCGCTGGGATCGTATTTAGTCGGTTATATAATTGTGCCTGTATATAATTTTTTGACAAGAAAGAAAGTAAGTGAACATAAGATAGAAGTGAAGCCAGTCATACTGAGATTCAAAACTCTTTTTGTAACATTAACTGTTTATGCTTCAATACTCTTAACTCTTTGCCTAATATATGATTTATTTGTGCCCTCCGAATATCAAATGCTTTCCTTATGGAAATTGCTGATTCCTGGCTTTACCGGTTTGAATTTAATGAGCTATATAGTTGGATTAGGTGCAATAGCAATTTACAGCGCATACACATCATTTATCTTTTCTAAAACACTTAATTTCTTTGAGAATTCTGAATTAAAAAAAAACAACAATAATACAGTCCAGAAAATCAAAGTATTGGAAGAGACAAAATCTACGGGTGTTAGAAAAAAATACAGCTCAAAATATTTTGGTATTGCTGCAGGAATCTTCTTCGCAATTCTTTTCATTCTTATAGCAATAAATATGTTTTTTTCAGGTGAAGATTATATCGTTTTTATCAAGCCTTTTATCCCTTTCTTCAATTCCGTTAATGCATTAAATATTATTGGAGGAATAACTGTTTCATTTTTGTGGGGATGGTTTTTGGGTTACTTCTTTTTGAATGTTTACCATTGGTTTGATAAGAGATTTAATTCTAACTAAACAGTAAATCTGCATTGACAAAAAACTCAAAAATATATTTAATAATATTTCTTCTCTCACTTTCAGTCTTAAGTTTTGAGATAATACTTGCAAGAATATTTTCTTATGTACTTGCATATCATTTTGTTTTAATTATAATAGCCTTTTCAATACTTGCAATTGCTTTAGGACAGCTTTATGCATCACAGGTGGTGGTTAAAAACCACTTCTCTTTATCCAAATACTTTAATGCACTCCAATTGTTGTTTCCAATAAGCCTGGCCGCAGTTTTTGTTTTACCTTTAATTGAAAGTATTGGCAGCGGCTCAGTTGGTTTAATTATTTATATACTTCTTGCAGGCATAACTTTCTTTTTAATAGGAGTAATTACAGCCTCTATTTTTCAAAATAACGGGGAGAAAAGCGGTATTCTATATGCACTTGATATGGCTGGTGCTGCATCCGGTTCACTGCTGGGATTATTTTTGCTAAACACTTTTAGTGTAGTTCAAGCTCTCGCAATAATATTATTAGTTTTTTCTGTTGCCGCGCTAACTGCCATTAAGCTTGATTCCCGAGTCAGGAAAGGTCACCTGGAAATAACTGCCTCCGCAATAATTGCCTCTTTTCTAATAATCTTCACAACACCCGATATTGAAATTAATATGGCAAAATCTTTGGATAAAGATTTGCTGCGATTAAAAAGTAATCCATCTGTTAAATCGTTAACCATTGAGAGCCGGTGGAATTCATTCGGAAGAACCGACCTTGTTAAATTCATCTACCCCGATTCCACAACTTCAATTTCTATGTTTATAGATGGTGCAGCAGGAACTCAGGTTGTGGCTATTTCCGAATTAGAAAAGGATTCGGTAAAATTATTTCACACATTGATGCATTCAAATATTTTTTTCCCTTTTAATTTCTTAAAAGATAATGAGAAAGATTCTGCATTGATTATTGGTCCCGGCGGTGGTATTGATATTGCTGCTGCTTACTTCGGCAACACCAAGCACATAGATGCGGTGGAAGTCAATCCTACCTTTGTTGAATTAATGAAAAAATACAACAAAACTACATTTATTAAAAAGCCAAACATAAACATATTTGTAGGTGAAGGAAGAAATTATGTAAGGAATACTGCGAAAAAATATGATTTAATATTCCTTACAATCCCTATTACAAAAGGTGGACGCTCAACTGATTTTGTAAACCTTACCGAAAATTATTTATTCACTGAGGAGGCATTAAAAGACTATTTGCACATTCTTACTAATGAAGGGAGAATAGTTTTTACTTTACACAATAGGGAAGAAGTGTATAAAGTTGTTTCCAATTATCTCGACCTTCAAAACAAAGCCGGAATTTCTAACTCTGAAGCATTTAAATACTTTTACATTGCAGATCAAGGGATGATGCCCTTACTTGTTATTAAAAAAACTTTTTTTACAAATAAAGAAATAATTGCAAGACATATTGTATCCCATCAAAATGGTTTTGACAAAGGCATCTCATTTTTCCCATTTTCAAAACAAATTGAAATTGACACGGTGGTGCAAGGCGTAAATTATAAATGGAGTATGTTTGATAATGTTTTGTATGATATCTCAAACAACAAATACAGCTTTCACGATTTGACCGAAAAGGCGTCAATTAATCTTCATCCTGTAACTGATAATTCTCCATTCTTTTTTAATTACGAATTAGGACTCCCTGATAATCTGAATATTCTGATTTTCGCAGGAATTATTTTATTTGGTTTATCGATCTATATGTTTAAGAAAAATTGGGGAATGAGTATTAACGTTCATCAAGAAACTGCACCGTCGAGGAAAAATTTAAGAATCTTAACAATTGTGTCATTCCTGCTCGGTTTTGCTTATATACTTAGTCAGTCGTATCTGTTTCAAGCAATGAATCTTCAGTTAAACAATCCATTAAAATCATTTTCATTATTACTGTTTTCATTTTTGCTTGGTAACGGATTAGGTAGTTATCTTTCAAACTTTATTAAGGAAAACCGTATCCGGGTTATTGGTTTAGTTGTTTTTGGTATAATATTAACTCTTGCTATTGATGCATTAGTAATCATGCCAAGTTTAATAACAAGTGTTTCTGAATTTTATTTGTTTTCAATTGTTTTTATTCCAGCAATAGTTATCGGTATTCCTTTTCCATTGCTTTTAGCAGAAATGAATAAACAAAAAATTAGAAACGGAATCGCTGTACTTTTAAGCATTTCAGGTATTGCTGGATTTATTGGTTCAATATTCACAATTTCAATTGCAATATTGGCTGGATATAATTTTGTCCTTTATCTGGCATTCGGTTTATATCTAATTATTATCATTGCAACAACATTAAGATTACCAACAAGAAAGGATAACTAAAATGGAACGAGGTATTGAACATTCCGGTGCATGGGCTCTTGCATTGATCTTTATTGTTATCGCATCCTGGTTGCTTTACCGTTATCTCGCTCCAAAAACATGGCGGGAGTGGGCAGGTGCAGGGTTAATCCAAGCGTTCATTATTGCATTGTATGCAGAGATGTATGGCTTCCCGCTCACAATTTATTTTCTTGTTCGGTTTCTGGGATTAGATCGTACATATCTTAATGCAAATCTTTGGTCCACTCTGGTGGGTGTTGGTGAAACCGGTATGATGATCTCGATGATCTTGGGTTATATCCTTCTCTTTGGAGGTTTTGGTATTTTTCTTCAAGGCTGGCGCGAGCTTTATAAAGCTCATCAAGAAAAAAGGATCGCAACAGGTGGATTATACAGCTTGGTTCGGCATCCTCAATATACGGGGCTGTTCATTGCGCTTTTCGGAGAGGGTGTTGTGCATTGGCCTACATTATTTTCTGTGGGGCTGTTCCCAATTATTGTATTTGCATACTACCGGCTTGCCCGGAAGGAAGAACAGAAAACGATTGAGAAATTCGGAGATGAATATCTTGAATATAAGAAGTATGTACCTATGTTTATTCCAGTAAAAGGAAAATGGCGGCAGCTTGTTGAGCAGTCAAATGTCTCTCCGGATGATTCACAATAGCCCGGTTTATTTGGTTATGTGTAATGATGTCTAAATAAGGTTATGCCAGAATTCTTTAATGTAGTAAACAGTCTTAATCTCTATAAAGAATGTTATACCAGGGTTGCTGTTCTACCTCGAGATATTTTCAGGATTGCAACTATATATTTTTTAGTAAAATGATGGATTTTACTGTTTGGTTAATCCTAATAATCTAGTACGAATAAAATATTTTTTAACTAATATTAAAAATGTTGGAATATGAAAAGAATTGATATTAAAAATTTATTGCTTCGTTTTATAGCTGTTGTCTTTATCACCGCTTTAATTCAGCCTGTTAAAGCGCAAAGTCTGGAATTTCCTAAAGATGAAGGTAGGCATGAGGGCGTAGATTTTGAAGCCTGGTCATTCCTAACTCATTTGAATACAGTTGACAGCAGCCGCTTTGGGGTTGCCGTGTTTTTCTTTACAGGAAAAGTAGTAGGAATAAATGCAAGCGGTTTATACGTTGTGGTTACGGAGCAGGCGAAAGATGAATATGAAAAATATACAAAGATACAAATACCATTAATAAACCAGACTAATCATACAGAGGGCAATCTGTTTGAGAATTACAGCGATAATATTCTGAAGCGCAATCAAAATGGGGGCCCATACGTAGTAAAGATAAATAAAGATGATTTTGCAATTTCACTCGAATTCAAACCTGATAAAAAACCTATAGATATGGGGCATTTATCGGTTGGAGATAAAGGTTTTAATCGTATTTATGTTGTGCCGAGGGGAGAAGTTTCTGCAATAATGACTTTTAAAGGGATCAAATATAGTTTAAGTGGCATAGGTATTTTTCAGCATCAATGGGGTGATAAGCCTTATGGAAATTTACTAAGCGATATGTTTGCACTTCATCTGAATGAGGGTACCGATATTTTAGTTTATCACAGTGATACTTCATCGGGAATTAATAAAATGGTGATTTCTGATGCTGATGACTGTAGTAGTGTGTTAAATAAATTCTTTGCAAAATCTGATTCGTTAATGATTGTTAAATCAACCGGTGACGAATTCGATTTGAACTGGAACATTAAATCAACTGAAAATCAAATAGAATTGAATATTCTGCCTACAAGTGTACATCAGGAAGTTGAAATGCTTGATGTGATTTATTGGTTAGCCAGATGCCGAGTAACTGCAAATATAAAGGGAAAATCTGTAAATGGAATTGGATATGTTTATATAAAAAAAAGAATGTGAATAAACAATAAACAATTAATTTTAAATAGAAGGAAGAAATTTTGTTTCATATTTCTGCTTAAGGAAAGGTGAATCTTTTTGCAGTTATTCCAAATTACGCTATTACTTGTTACCCGAATTGTTATAAAAATACTTAAAATAATTTAAGTTTCTTAAATTCTTGCCTTTGTAAATACCCCCTTATAGATGATTATAGCAACTTTTTATTGGCATATTGATTGCACTTCCTTGAGTAATAAAAAGTTAGGAGATATAAAATGACATGGTATATAATTCTTGCATTACTAATTGGCTTTGGTTTTTATCTTTTGTATTCAAACAAAAATAGAAAAGTTAATATGCAATCTGTTTCTGATCAAAATGTTCACAATCATCATTCAGATCCTGATGGAGCAGAACATAAACATTCCGGACACGATCATAATAAAGGACATGGCTGCTGTTAATAATTTTTGAATTGCAAATGAAAAGGAAAGTATCGGTTAATTGAAAGAGATATTGAAAGATCAAAGTTCAGTAGCATACTTTTCAATGGAAATTGATATTAATGCAACCAGAATAGGTACAAAACGAAATCAGAGAACGAAGCAGTAATAAATGTCGAAAGCAAACTTAAGCTAAATGCTTTATTAATTAATAAGGAAATATTAACATGGAATGGCTGGCAGAAAATTGGTTTTGGGTACTGATTGGTGTCGTATTTATTGTTATGCATCTGTTTGGTCATGGTGGGCACGGAAGACATGGAGGACACGAAGGACATGGAGAAAAGGCTAATTACGAAAACGAAGATAAAAAACGAAAAAACCAAATCCCTGATGACTCCAGGCATGGGCATCATTAACAAATGTAATTGAAGAAGGAGATTTAATATGTTAAATCTAAAAATTGTAACCTGGTCGCTGGGGCTTTTTACTGCTATTAGCTTTACCGTTTGTGTTATTTATGGTCTCATAACTCCTGTGAGTATTCACATGCATACATTTTTGGAATCTGTGCTTCCGGCTTTCAAATGGCTAACCTGGTGGGGATTTCTGCTTGGTCTATTAGAGAGCTTTTTGTATGGTGTTTACGCCGGTTTGGTTTTTGTCCCGCTATACAATTTCTTTTATAAAAAGTGGGCTTAAAAAAGAATTAAATTATTATCTAAAGAAGGAAATAGAAGATGTCATATGAAAAAATAAAGGTTGCAGTAAATGGTTATGGTATTATTGGTAAGCGTGTTGCAGATGCAATAAAGATTCAGCCGGATATGGAACTAGTTGGCGTTGCTGACGTAGTGAGCGACTACCGTGTTAAAGTTGCAGTTATTCTAGGATTACCAGTCTATGCATCGCTTGCTGAAAAAGTAAAAGAAATGATGGATTCAGGAATTCCAATTGTAGGTACACTCGATGACTTACTAAAGCAAATTGATGTAATAGTAGATTGTACTCCAAAAGGAATTGGTGCCAAAAATCTTGAGCTTTATAAAAAAGCCGGTGTAAAGGCAATTTATCAGGGTGGTGAAAAGCACAGCCTTACAGGACATTCTTTTGTAGCGCAAGCAAATTATGAAACGGCATTGGGGCTTGATGCTACGCGTGTTGTCTCCTGTAATACTACAAGTACAGTACGAACGCTTACAGCTTTGCGTAAAGCCGGCTTGCTTAAAAAAGCACGCGGTGTTTTAATCAGACGGGCTACCGATCCATGGGAATCAGACCATAGCGGAATTATGAACACAGTTGTACCGGAACCGCATATTCCAAGCCATCAGGGTCCCGATGCTCAAACAGTCGTACCGGAACTTGATGTTATAACAATGGCAGTCAAGGCGTCTCATACACAAACTCATAATCATTATTGGGTTGTGGAACTTACACGCAATGCAAGCAGAGAAGAGGTGTTGGCAGCATTTAAAGCAGCTTCGCGAATTGCGTTTATCCGGATGAGTGATGGTATTGTTGCACTCAACGGTACTATTGAATTAATGAAAGATATCGGACGACCGCGAGGCGATATGTGGGAAGTTGCTTTATGGGAAGATGTATTAACCGTTAACGGCAATGAAGTTTATTATACTTATCAAGTTTATAACGAAGCAATAGTTGTTCCAGAAAACATCGATGCCATACGTGCAATTACTGGTACGATAAAGAATGGAAAAGATTCAATCCGAATTACTGATGAGGCCATGGGAATGCGTAAAGAATTTTTAATTAAGTAAAAAAGTAATTCGTCAGATTAATAACTAATAAAGGAGAACATAGAATGAAAAACATTTGTGCAGTTATCGTGCTTGCTTTTGTATTTATATTTAATTTGGGTACCACTGCAATTGCTCAAGAAGAACATCAGCATCACGACAAAAAAGAAACGACAGTTGTTCAAACAAAGGACGCCGCCGTATCAACATCTCAGATTGTAGATACAAAAGTGACGGCATCGATTAAGAAAATTGTAGAAAAGTATTTGCAATTAAAAAATGCCTTAGTTAAAGACAATACAAAAGATGCAGCAGCATCCGGAAAAGAGATAGTTGAGGAAATGGAAACATTGGATAAATCTTTTTTAACGGATGAACAGAAGAAACTCTATGAAGATGTGGAAGAAGATGCAAGAGAACATGCAGAGCATATTGGTGAGAATGCCGGCAACATAGAGCATCAGCGCGAACATTTTGATATGCTCAGTAATGATTTATACGATTTGGTAAAAGAATTTGGAAGCGGACAAGTATTGTATAAGGACTTTTGCCCGATGTATAATGATAAAAAAGGTGCAATATGGTTAAGCGAAACAAAAGAAATAAAGAACCCATACTACGGTAAAAAAATGATGACGTGTGGTTCTGTTAAAGAAGAGATTAAATAATCCAATGAGACCGATAAAAAAAATAATATTTGCTATACTGTCTATAATATTAATTCTTTTTATAACAATCCAATTCATTCAACCTGTCCGCAATACGAGCGGGCAGGTGTTACAAACAGATATATCAAACACATATAAAATTCCACCGGATATATCTGCACTGATTAAAAATTCTTGTTATGATTGTCATAGCAACAATACAGTCTATCCCTGGTATTCCAATATTCAACCTGTTGGATGGTTATTAGAAGCAGATATTAAAAACGGCAAGGACAAACTTAATTTTAGCGAATTTGGCTCTCTTTCATCGAGAAGACAAATAAGTAAATTACGGAATATAGAAAACAGAATTACGGACGGCACAATGCCTTTACCTGTCTATCGATTAATGCACCCCAGTGCGGGCTTGACTGATGAAGAAAAACAGTTCCTCAGTGATTGGATTCAAAACACAAGAGATAGCATCGCTTTAAAAAGATAAATTTTAATACACTGAAAAATAAAAAAAGATGAAAACAACTCTCGTCATTCTTTCATTCCTCTTCCTGAATTCGGAAGCAATCTTTGCTCAAAAAACCGTGCGGTACGATTTATACATTGCAGATACAACTGTGACATTTGGAGAATCAGAAACGCGTGCTATTGCAGTAAACGGAATGATTCCTATGCCTACATTAACATTTACAGAGGGCGACACAGCAGAAATATGGGTGCACAATAATCTCGACGAAGAAACATCGCTGCATTGGCATGGACTCTTTCTGCCTAACCGGTACGATGGTGTGGCTAATCTTACACAAACACCTATTCTACCCCACACAACACATTTGTATAAATTCCCCATTATTCAGCACGGTACACATTGGTACCATAGTCATTCCGGGCTGCAGGAACAAATTGGAATGTATGGCGCTTTTATAATGAATAAAAGAGAGGGATGGGACATCCCAACAATTCCTATTGTCTTGAGTGAGTGGACTGACGTGAAACCTGAAGAAGTGCATCGAAGCCTTAAAGCTGCCTCAGACTGGTTTGCTATAGAAAAAGGCACAACGCAAAGTTATGGCGAAGCATTGTTCAGCGGACATCTGTGGACAAAGCTCACTAATGAGTGGAAACGAATGAATGCAATGGATGTAAGTGATGTACATTATGATAATTTTTTGATAAATGGGAAAAACCAAAATGAGCAATCTCGGTTTAAGGCGGGAGATAAAGTAAGGTTGCAAATAGCCAACGGTGGTGCATCAGATTACTTTTGGCTTACCTATGCAGGAGGCAAGATTACCGTAGTAGCCTCCGATGGAAATGACGTAGAACCGATCGAGGTTGACAGGTTAATAATAGCCGTTTCAGAGACTTATGACGTTGTTGTAACAATTCCCGATAACAAAAGTTATGAATTTTTAGCAACCCCCGAAGACCGAACCGGATCGGCATCTTTATGGTTGGGTAGCGGAGAAAAAATACCTGCGGCAAAATTACCCAAGCTAAAATATTTTGCAGGAATGGAAATGATGAATGAAATGATGGATATGAATGGCAATATGATTGAAATGGATGGAATGAATATGCAAAACCAGGTAATGGACATGAATAATGTTATGTATCCGGAAATAACCGGGCCTGAAAACCCGGAAGATACTTCGGAGGCTATGAAAGAAATGAACATGGAAGGGATGGAGCTTCAAGGATCAGAAAATATTGTAACTCTAAATTATGCCATGTTACGTTCACCTGAAAAAACAACATTGCCAGCAGGGCCGATACGAGAATTAAAGTTTGATTTGACAGGAAATATGAATCGCTATGTATGGACAATGGACAATAAGACTATTTCCGAAAGTGATAAGATTCTAATAAAAAAAGGTGAAAACTTAAGAATTATTCTTTTCAATAACAGCATGATGCGTCACCCAATGCACCTTCATGGGCACGACTTTAGGGTACTGAACGGACAGGGCGAATATGCCCCTATGAAAAATATAATAGACATCATGCCAATGGAGAGGGACACAATTGAATTTGCAGCCTCGGAGCCGGGAGGTGATTGGTTTTTTCATTGCCATATTCTTTACCATATGATGTCCGGAATGGGAAGAATTTTTAGCTATGAAGATTCTCCCCCAAATCCTGATTTGCCTGATCCTAAGGGATCACTTCAAAAATTGTTTGATGGCGACCGTGAGTTTCACCCGATGGGGAGAGTTGGTTTAGAGAGTAACGGGAGTGACGGTGAGGCAATGTACACAAACACCCGATGGAAACTGCTAACTCTATGGCATGTAGGTCTTCACGATAAACATGGTTATGAAAGTGAAATTAATTTTGGTCGTTATCTTGGAAGTATGCAATGGTGGTTTCCTTATGTTGGCTTCGATTATCATTACAAAAAAGTAACCACTCAGGAAAATAATTTGTTTGGTCAGGGAAGCAACAAAAACAATAGGAAAGCAGTTGTAGCGGGTGTGCAATACACTTTGCCAATGCTGGTAATTGCCGATATGAGAGTTGATACAGATGGTAAGTTTCGTTTTCAATTAAATAGAGAGGATGTCTCGATTACCAGCCGCTTACGATTTAATTTTATGGCAAATACCGATAAAGAATACTTAATAGGATTCAGATATATCATAACAAAATATTTTTCATTTTCGACTCATTATGATAGTGATATGGGTGGTGGAGCAGGAATTACTTTTACTTATTAAATTTTAGATATTGTAAAACTTTTACTTGTTTGCTTAAATATATAATGGAAGACTTTTGAATTGAAGAAACAATTTAATCCTTTCACGGCACTATGTGCGTGGGCGATTTACAGATTATTATTATGGTATAGAATAGTTCAACTATAATAGGAGGCTATAAATATGAATATAAAAGAAATAGATTATAAAGATCGCAGTGAATTCTTAAGAGGTTTTGCTACAATTATCCGAAAAAATAATTGCAATAATATTGATGAAAAATCAATGTTCTTATTTATTGGAAAGTCTTTCGGATTTGAAAAAGAATTCTGTGAGAAGTCTTTAGAACATCTTATGGTAAATAAATATATACCGGAAGAACCGGCAATTTTTTCAACCAAACCCATTGCAGAATTTTTTATTAAGGATGTTAATACAATAATGTCCCAAACTCAGTCTATCTCTGAAGCAGCACTTAAATGGCTACAGTTGACTGCTAATGCTAATAAAGTAGATCTTGAGATATAATTAAATCTAAAATTGCAGTTTCCAATGAAATAAGTAAAGTTACAATTTCAAAAATATTTCTTAAAATGACCAAGGTAATAATGAAAAAATATATTTTAATTGGGTTGGTTTTATCTGTAAGTCTGCAAGGCTGTATGATGGGAGGAATGGGTATGATGCATGGAGGTGATAATGAAAATATGGAAATGGCGAATCATACAACTATGATAATCAAAGAATTTAACACAGCACAATACAAAATTACAGCTGAGTTTCCATCAATGGTTATGAGCAATGCTGAGAATTGCAATCTAAAAATCTTTGACAAGATTGAAAGCAAAGTTCAAACCGATGCATCTGTCTATCTTGAAGTTGCAAAAGTAGATTCTGAAACAAATGATTATGGTGTTCAGGTTGCTTCTTCCTTTGAAAGTAAGCCTATGGGTATAAAAAATGATTATTTTGTTTTTAAACCTGATTTGTCTGCTGTCGGTAAATATCAATTAACATTTAAAATCAAAAGAATAGGGTCGAACACCTTTAGCGATCCGATTTCGATTGAGGCAGTGATAGAAAACCACCCGGATATGAAACAAGATAGAGCTAATTCTAATTTAGGTAGTATTTTTACTTCGCCATATTTTTATGTTGGCACTTTAGCAATGGCGTTAATGATGGTTTTTATGATCTTTTAATATTTAGGTGAAAATAAGCTTTTTACTCAAATTATAAGTCGCCTTATAGCAAGTTTAATGTGCGTTTAACAAGATTGTTCTATTTACAAAATTTTCCTATTGAAATATATATTGAAGTATTAAACGCATTAAACAATAAAAATGTAGTCCACTGGATTTATAATCTTGACTATACATCCAAGAGATCAATGACAGTATTTCCACTAATTCCGGTAATTGGTGTAAATTTAAAAATATGAATGTTTAAACCCGCAATAGAGTTACATCCTTCCTTATAATATATCCCCTATTTAAAGTATTTAAAAGGAATTAAATTCTTTAAAAATCAAAATTGTGAAAAATCACTATCCGCTATAAAATCCAAACATTTTCTTTGGCTGGTTTTTTGGACTTGGTGATGATAGTAAAACAGTAAAACAAAACAGAAAGATCGCTATACAATTAATTTGAATTAAATTAATGTAATCACCAAAAATTAGACTCAAATCGGAGATGGAATGAAAGTGCCTGGAGGAATAAATAAAAGAATATTTAGTCTAAAAATAAATATGTTATCATTATTACGTATTGAGAAGAATGAAAAAGAAGTTAATAAATTGAGATTCTTTTTCCCTTTTCGAATACTTTCAGGAATTAATGTATTTGTTAAAAAAACGAAAAATTTTTATAAAAAAACTTTCGAAAAAAATATGACAGCGATAAGTTTTGCTGAAGCAGGAGAATTTGATACAGCTAAAGATATCTTGGGTGATGAAAAAACATTATAAGATGATATAAATATAGATTGAAGTTGGTGTGTCAATAACAAAATTAATTAATTTATTAAAAGGTATTAAAATGGAAAAAGATCCGGTATGCGGGATGGAGATTAAAGACACAATCAAAGCCGAGGCTACTGTTTACAAAAGTAAAACATATTATTTCTGCAGTGCCTTATGTATGGTTCAATTTCAGCAAAATCCTGAAAAGTATGTGAAGCACGATGATGAGGGCAAACACGAACATCATCATCATTGATACTCGAAAAACTGTCAAGGTTGCGAGAGAAATTTATGAAAAGCAATAAAGATGTAACAATAGTTGGTGCCGGTCCGGGTGGTTTAACAGCAGCAATTAATCTGGCTAAAAATGGTTACGATGTAAATTTGTACGAGCAGAACAATACTGTAGGCTTAAGATTTAACGGTGATTTTCAAGGGCTGGAAAATTGGTCTGATGAAGAAGATACTTTAGATATCTTAAAACGGATCGGCATCAGCACAAATTTTTTGTGTTATCCGTATTATGGCAGCAATGGTTTTTTTGTTGGACCGAAACGGCAAAAGATAATGGTGAAATCATCCCGTCCGCTTTTTTATCTTGTCGAAAGAGGTTCAAGAGAATCCGTTAAAGAGGGATCGTTGGACCAGAGCTTGCGAAAACAGGCAGAAGATTTGGGTGTAAATATTTATTGGAATCAGAAATTGGAATCAGTAAATAATCGAGCAACGATTATTGGTACAGGACCAAAAGCTGCAGACGCAATTGCAAAAGGAATGGTATTTAAAACTTCTAATGAAAATATCTTTATCGGTTTTTTGAATAATAAAATAGCGCCAAGAGCTTATGCTTATCTTTTAGTAAATAATGGTAAAGCAACTTTTGCTACTTGTATGTTTGAAGATTTTAGGAATGAAAAACTTTACTATGATAGAGCATTAGTCGAATTGAATTCCGCTATAGAGATTGATATAAATGAACCTAAAGAATTTGGCGGGTTTGTAAATTATTTTAATGAACCAAAAATCTCAAAGGATAATAGAATCTTATACGTGGGTGAAAACGCTGGTTTTCAGGATGCTCTCTGGGGATTTGGTATCAAGTATGCAATGCTTTCAGGTTATTATGCGGCTCAAAGTATCATCCACAAACTCAATTATTTTGAACTGTGTAAAAAACATCTTATTCCAAAACTTCAAGTATCACTTGCCAACCGGTGGTTATTTGCTCATTTATATAATACCGGATATAATTTGATACTCAATAAAATGAAATCAATGGATGATGCAATTCCAGCACTAAGAAAACACTATAATACTTCTTTAAGTAAAAGATTAATTTATCCGATTGCACAGAGATGGTATAAGACAAGATTAATAGATAAGCAATGTATGCACGAGCATTGTGATTGCGTTTGGTGTCGTCACGGTAAGCTTGCTCACGCAGTGGAAGAAAATTGTTAGTTATAAAGGAGATAAGCAAATGTCTGAAATCCTAAATAATAATAGTAATAAATCACGCAGGAATTTTCTGAAATATTTTTTAGGCGGTGGTCTCGCTGGGTTTCTGTTTTCCGTAATTTATCCGGTTCTAAAATATTTAGTGCCACCAAAATCTTCTGAGCCGGTTCCAAATACCGCTATTGCTGGTAAGGTAGGAGAATTAAAACCAAACAGTGGAAAGATATTCCGTTTTGGTGAAAAACCAGGGATCCTAATTAATACTCCTGATGGGGAATTGCGAGCATTTACAGCTGTTTGTACACATTTGGATTGTACTGTTCAATACCGGGAAGATCTTCAACATATTTGGTGTGCATGTCATAACGGGCATTATGATCTTAAAGGAATTAATATTGCCGGACCACCCCCAAGACCATTAACACCTTTCAGGGTTAATCTTAATGGAGATCAGATTTTCGTTTCAAGAATTAGTTAGAAAAGTTAAAAAAATAAGTGAACATCTAATTCGTAAAACTAATTAATATGATAAATGACTAAGAATTTCAATTTTTTAATTTTACCAATGTCCGTTTTCCTTTATGGAATTAGCTGGGCATTAATCTTTTTAACATTCTCCGCTTTTCATGGAATGACAGAAATGTTTAACGACGACTTTGTATTTCTAATTGCCCGTATTTTTAATTTCAATATTAATTCTATTCAAGCCGGTTTTACTTTTGCTTTTTTCGATGGGGCATTATTCGGATTAATAATCGGAGCTCTGATTCTTTTGATAAGTAAAAAAAATAAAGTTTAATTGAAGTTAAATATAATTATTTGGTGAAATCCAATAATAACTTTAAAAATACATTATAAAATACTTCTAATCTGCTTGCTGCCAATATTGAATTTGTTGTTTTGGCTTCTAGCAGTATGGAGCTTAATAACTTTATTATGAATAGCTGTTTGGAACAGGCTTTTGACCAAAACAACAATCGTTTTATTGATTAGAATTGAAGATGCTTCACCTTTATTTGATATAAGAAAGCTTGACAATAAAAGAATTTCAATCGGTCTCATGGCTTTGATTATTCTTTTTATGATTCAGATACCAGTTCCGCATTCATTCTTTGAAAGCTGGGATTAAATAGTTCATAATTGTAATTATTAATTAAGATGATAGTAATGAAAAAAACGGATAACACCGAAGTGATAAAACATAGATACAACAGGTATTCTAAATTTTATGATCTACTTGAGGCGCCAATGGAAATTCTTTTCGGTAAGTGGAGAAAAGATTTAGTTAAATATAGTTCAGGGAAAGTGCTGGAAGTTGGTATAGGTACCGGAAAAAATATAAAGTATTATCCCAAAAATGTTGATTTAACTGCCATTGATTTTAGTAAGGGGATGCTTTCGAAAGCAATTAAAAAAAACAATAATAAATCAAAAATTAATTTTTTACGAAAGGACATTCAAGAAACAGACTTTGATTCTGACAAATTCGATACGGTTATAGCTTCATATGTATTTTGTTCAGTTCCTGATCCAGTTAAAGGACTAAAAGAAATAAAACGAATATGCAAAAATAACGGTAAAATAATTTTGCTCGAGCATGTTAGAAGTGATAACAAAATAATTGGGGTAATGATGGACTTACTTAATCCACTGACTGTGAGTCTGCTTGGTTATAACATAAACAGAAATACCGAAAATAATGTAGTCAATTCCGGGCTTCATTCTTACCAGGTTCGATATTTATGGTTCGATATTTTTAGAATGATTATAATAAATAACAAAAAATAAATTTCAATTAAAGATCGGAGTAAAAAATGAGTTACTATTATAGTAAAATTATAGAGGATAGTTTTGAGAACGTTCTGCGTAAAACAGAAGTGGCGCTTAAACAGGAGGGGTTCGGTATCTTAACTGAAATTGATGTAAAGGAGACGTTAAAGAAGAAATTGGATGTGGATTTCAAGAAATACAAAATCTTAGGTGCTTGTAACCCGCCGTTCGCCTATAAAGCATTACAGGCAGAAGATAAAATTGGGGCTATGCTGCCCTGCAATGTCATTGTTATTGAACAAGGATTTAATAGAATAGAAATTGCAGCTGTCGATCCTGTATCTTCAATGCAGGCCGTAAAAAATGAAAACCTGTCTTCGATTGCTGATGAAATACGGGCAAAGTTAAAAAAAGTTCTTGATAGTCTTACATGAGCGCTAGTTGACTTATTTGAGGGATTCATAGTTCTCTCTTTAGCAGGAAAAAAGTCATATCACATTTCGATGACGTGCCCAAGCTTGGCAGTGAAAGAGTTGTAATTTGTTTTATTGACTTCATTAAGCTTTTTATAATCCTGATTCCGGCTCGGCATTCGTTTTCTGAAAGATTTGGAATTAGTTGCACATATATGTACGAGCAATCATTTTATTAGTCATAACTAAAATAGATTTATTTGAGGTACTATGAATTATCATTTTCTTGGAATTGGATACCTAACCTGGATTACATTTCTACCGCTCATAGGAATGATAGTAGTGATGTTGATTCCAAAGGGAAATACAAATACGGTAAAATGGACAGCCCTGATCACAACATTGCTTCAGCTATTTATTGCGGCTTTAATCTGGATAAATTTTGATCCGACTCTTACGGGAATAAACAATCCAAATGGATTTCAATATGTGGAGAAATTCAGATGGATTGATATAGAAGGTTTTACATGGATAGGCAATGTAGCAATAGATTACTTTGTAGGACTTGATGGTCTTAGTTTGCCGATGGTTATGCTTACAGCGATTATTTCATTCATCGGAGTAATTGCCTCCTGGAATATCAAAGAATCCCTAAAAGGATACTTCGCACTTTATCTAATGCTTGTTACAGGCATGATGGGGGTCTTTGTGGCACTCGATTTCTTTCTATTCTATATTTTCTGGGAGTTAACTCTTCTTCCAATGTATTTTTTAATTGGAATTTGGGGTGGTCCAAGAAGAGAATATGCTGCAATAAAATTCTTCATATACACATTACTTGGTTCAGTACTTATTCTACTTGTAATCATAGGATTGTATTCCAGCGTTATGGTGGTTGATCCAATCTCCGGCCAGAATATACATTCATTTAATATGCTGGATATGATGAATCCCAAAAACTATATACCAGACTCTTTACTATCAGGAATTGGAACCTATTGGAGATCCATTGCTTTTATAGCACTATTCATTGGTTTTGCTATAAAGGTACCTGTATTTCCTTTTCATACCTGGTTACCGGATGCACATGTTGAAGCTCCAACAGCAATAAGTGTAATACTTGCGGGTGTCTTGTTAAAACTAGGAGGCTACGGATTATTGAGAATCAGCTATTCGATTTTTCCGGATGCGATGCTTAAGTTCGCCTACCCGATGGCAATTTTAGGGTTGATTAATATTATTTATGGTGCATTCTGTGCTATGGCACAAAAGGACTTTAAGAAGATGATAGCATATTCAAGTATTAGCCATATGGGGGTAGTACTTCTTGGCATTTCAGCATTAAATATTCAGGGAATTACGGGAGGTGTTCTCCAAATGTTCAATCACGGCATTGTAACGGCTATGTTGTTCTTAATTGTTGGGGTTATTTATGACCGAACACACACTCGAAACATGGACGATTTTGGTGGTATGGCTAAACAGATGCCTATTTATACTGGAATTACGACGGTAGCTTTCTTTGCGGCAATCGGCTTACCTGGTCTGAATGAATTTGTAAGCGAACTTCTCTCATATTTAGGTGCATTCCAGACATTCTTTTGGATAGCAATTTTATCTACCATCGGAATTGTTTTAACAGCAGCATATATGCTTGGTGGATTTCAGAAAATTTTCTTTGGGAAACTACCTGTAAAATGGCAATCACTACCAGACATAAATCGAAGAGAACTTGTTATGCTCATTCCTCTTATGGCGTTAGTGATATTACTCGGTATTTTGCCAACAATTTTGATTCATCCAATAAATGCAACGTTAAATCATTTTGTTGATTTTGTTCAAAAGGTTGGGACCGGTTTGGCAGCTACCCTATTTTAAGATGCATTATTAAGGCTGATCACTAGATATGGTAAGCAAAATTGATTAATTGCGTCTGGCATAAGTTACATTCACAACTGCATTCTATGTGTAATCCTATTGAAAGCAATCCCTTTTTATTATCATGATAGTTCATCTGCGATATTGCTGATTCATTTATTATGATTAAAATATAAATTGAGTTATCACATCAAAATTTCTAAGCATATTATTTAATCCTTTTAAACATCTTCAACATCTTAAAAATCTTAAAAATCTTAAAAATTCTTAAATCCTATAAATCAAGTATCCTTGATTTTAGAATAAAACACTACTTTTTAACTGGCACTTCAATTGTCCTATCTTTAATTCAATAAAAAGGAGTTGAAAAAATGTTTAATGGGTTATTAGTCTTTAGTATAGGCTTTTCACTGTTGAGTAGATTGATGTCAGTCAGAAAACTTGAACCAATTAAAAACGGATCTTTAAACTATAAATTTTTACAAACTAAAATAAAAAGGTGATATAATGATTACGAAAAATTTAATCGCAGTACTAGTTCTTGGAATTCTTTTCACATTTGTGACTTTCACAAATGCGCAGGAAAAACCTATGGAAAAGATGGAAGGTAAAATGATGATGCAGGATGGAGATATGCAGAAATGTATGGAGAAGATTGCATCCGACGAGAATATGCGAGGAATGATGATGCAAAAGATGATGGATCATAGCAAGAGTGATTCTTCAGGTATGATGCAAATGTGTAAAATGATGATGGATAACCCTGAAATGCATAAGATGATGATGAGTAAGATGGGTGATAAGATGGATATGATGAAGGACGGAAAAATGATGAAAGACTGCAAGATGAAAGACAAAATGATGAACGATAGTACAAAAAATATGAAGAAGTCTGAACACGATATGCATCATTCTAAGGATAATAATTAGTTTAACCATAATTATTTAATTTGTTTAATGGAGAATATAATGACACACGATCCTGTTTGCGGAATGGAAATAAAATCATCTTCAAAATTTTATATTGATTTGGATGGGGAAAAGTATGAATTCTGCTCGGCGAACTGCCAGGACAAATTTGCACTTGATCCAAATAAATATATTGAGGAAATGAATAAAGCTGAGCCATCTAATAGAACAACAAGTTATGGAATTGAAAAACTTTCTTTGCCCGTAATAGGATTGCACTGCTCATCATGTGTTAACACGATAGAAAAAGAAATAAAGAGGCTGCCAGGCATAAAGGTAGCTCACGTAAATTATGCTACAGAAACTGCGCACGTTGAATTCAAAAGCGGTGAAACTACAACTGAGGAGATAATAGGAGCTATTAAGAAATCCGGCTATCAAGCCGGGCAGTCAACTCTAAAGATTGGAATACGAGGGATGCACTGCGGGTCGTGTGTCTCTAAAATCGAAAAAGAGTTAAAACAAAAAAGTGGCGTTATTTCTGCAAGCGTTGACCTTGGAACTGAATCTGCTATTGTAAATTATATTCCTGGTCTTATTGATACCAGAGCAATTAAAAATGTAATTGAAAAATTAGATTACAAAGTATTCGATACTTCAGGAATGAAAGCAGAAGAACCCCGACAATTGGGAGAAGAAAAGGTTAATGGGGACCTTGTTGATGAAAACCAGATGGCTCGCGAAAAAGAATATAAAACTTTAATGAATAAATTTCTTTTTGCTGCGATACTTGCTTTACCTGTTATTTTCTTCAGTTATCCAACTGTTTGGGGACTACCTGAACAATTTCAAATGGGTTCTCCTGTTTTAAAATATATCTGGATGGCAATGGGAATATTGGCTCTACCCATAATGTTCTGGTCCGGCTCACAGTTTTATACAGGTGCACTAGCTGCGTTTAAAAATCGTTCGGCAAATATGCACACTTTAATTGCAACCGGAATATCCGCAGCATGGATTTATTCAATGATTGCCACTTATTTCCCACAAATATTTCCCGTAGCTGAATTAGCCGATCAGTTTTTCGATGTAATTTTTGTTGTAGTGGCGCTGGTTGTTCTAGGAATGGCTCTTGAGATTAGGGCAAAAGGAAAAAGTTCGGAAGCAATAAAAAAATTGATAGGATTGCAAGCTAAAACCGCAAGAGTACTGCGTAATGGAAATGAAATTGATCTACCTGTAGAAGAAGTTGTACTTGACGATATAATTATTGTTAGACCAGGAGAAAAAATTCCTGTAGATGGTATCCTTGTCGAAGGATCATCATCAATAGATGAATCGATGATTACAGGTGAATCTATTCCCGTTGAAAAGCACGATGGCGATGAAGTAATCGGCGCAACAATTAACAAAACCGGTTCCTTTAAATTCAAAGCTACAAAAGTTGGAAAGGATACAGCACTCGCGCAGATTATTCAGATGGTTGAACAGGCTCAGGGTTCTAAAGCACCGATACAAAAAATTGTTGATAAGGTTTCAGGATATTTTGTTCCCGCAGTAATCATTACAGCTATTCTTTCATTTGTTACATGGTATGTATTTGGACCCGCACCGCAACTTATTTATTCACTGATCGTTTTTGTAACTGTACTGGTTATTGCGTGCCCATGTGCACTTGGATTAGCAACGCCAATTTCATTAATGGTCGGAGTAGGTAAAGGTGCTGAGAACGGAATATTAATTAGAAGCGGCGAAGCTTTGGAGACTGCGCAAAAGTTAAACACAATTATTCTGGATAAAACCGGAACTATAACTGAAGGGAAACCTTCTTTAACAGATGTTCTTACTACAAATGGATTTTCCGAAAATGATGTTCTTAGCCTAAGTGCGAGCGTAGAAAAATCCTCAGAACATCCTTTAGCCGAAGCTATTGTAAACGGCGCAAAAAATAAATCTCTTGAATTGTTTGATGTTCAAAACTTTAATGCTGTGCCCGGACATGGAGTTGAAGCAAATGTTAATGGAAGAAAAATATTTCTTGGCAATTTAAAGATGATGGAAAAATTTTCTATAGATCTTGGTGATCTGGAAGAAAAAAGTATAAAACTTGCAGATGATGGTAAAACACCAATGTTTATTGCAATAGATGATAGAGCTGCCGGAATTATTGCCGTTGCAGATACCATTAAACCGGATTCAAAAGAAGCGATTGCATTGCTTAAAAAAATGGGATTGGAAGTAGTAATGATAACCGGCGATAATTCAAGGACTGCAAATGCAATTGGAAGGCAGGTTGGTATAGACAGAGTTCTTGCGGAAGTTTTGCCGGAAGATAAAGCGTTCAACGTTCAGAAACTGCAAAATGAAGGAAAGATAGTGGCAATGGTTGGTGATGGAATAAATGATGCACCCGCATTGGCTCAAGCAGATATTGGTTTAGCTATCGGTACTGGAACTGACGTTGCAATCGAAGCGTCTGACATTACTTTAATTAAGGGAAGTCTTAAAGGTGTTGTGTTGGCGATACAACTTTCTAAAGCGACAATGAAAAATATTAAAGAAAATTTATTTGGTGCCTTTTTCTACAATGGATTGGGATTGCCAATTGCAGCTGGTTTGCTTTTCCCATTCTTTGGAGTATTGCTTTCTCCAATAATTGCTGGTGCAGCTATGGCGTTCAGTTCAGTAACAGTTGTTACTAATGCAAATCGTTTACGAAGATTTAAACCAAAATTGAAATAAGGAGTTGATAAAATGGCACTTGATCAAATATTAGTAATTATTACAGGACTAAGTTTAGCTAGCTGGGTTGCTTGGTATTTCTGGTTTTCAGAAAAGAAAGCAGTAAAAATTCAAACTTCTGAAGGCGGAATTCAAGAAGCAGTAATTAAAGTCAAAGGTGGATATACTCCAGATGTTTTAATCTTTCAGGCAGGTAAACCGATAAGATTAAATTTTATTAGGGAAGAAAATGCTTCATGCACAGAGGAAGTAGTATTTTCCGATTTAAACAAACGTGCAACATTAACCCCCTTCAAAACTATTCCGGTTGAATTGAAAATTGACAAACCAGGAGAATACGGGTTTCAGTGCGGAATGGGAATGATAAAAGGGAAATTAATTATTGAGGGTTAACACAATTAATTAAAATCAGAATTTTACAAAAGGAGTAATAATGAAAAATATGAATATCGAAGCATTATACGATTTCGAGAAAAGTATCTATCATAATCTTTCTGCTTCACAAAAAAGTGATTCTGTTTCAGGTTCCTGGAATTTTGAAAATGAAGTAAGTCAGTTTAAAGCTCACGTGAAAAGTGAAAATGGAAATGCTATAATGCTGGCTGATAATATGACGGTATTAGGAGGGAATGGGATACAACCAAGTCCGATGCAATATCTTCTTTTTGGAATTGCTTCAAGTTTTGGAAGTGTACTAGTCCGTAAAGCCGTTGTTTACAATCATGATATAAAAAATCTTAATGTTGAAGTTAAGGCTATTACTAATTATGATAAATTTTTTGGTATTGATGATAGACCCCCGGTGGATAAACTAGAAATAACACTCGATATTACTACAGATCAGGATAAAAATAAGATACGGCAATTGCAAAAAGTTGCTTTCGATTGCTGCCCGGTTCTTTTTTTAATCAACAAAGAAATAGATATCGATTTTATTTTGAATCTACATCGACCATAATAACAGTTAATAGTTCAAATATCTGCTTTATAACTCCATACTTAGATAGGTTGACTATGATGCTGTTAATTAATAAAGTTTTATTGTAAGAGATAAAAAGATGATACAAGACATTATTTGTGGAATGTATTTGACATCTGTTTTCGGATGTGAATTAAGCAACTTTAATGGAATAACTTATTACTTCTGTTGTATAGAATGTAAAAATGAGTTTGATATTGATCCTCAGAAGTACATTGAAAGACTGACGATTAAAAGCCAAACGAAAAACAATGTGATAGAATGGGAGAGGGATCCGGTTTGTGGAGAAATGATCAAAATTCAACAGGCGAATGCAATGAGCGTATACAGGCGCACTAAATATTATTTTTGTTGTCCGATTTGTAAAAGGGTATTTGATAAAAATCCTTTGGCATATGCAGATAAAGATGAGGGATTTTATGATTGTGACATATAAGACTAAAAATAATTTATTTGAATAGGAACTATTATGACAAACATTTTTGATATTTCATCAAGAAAAATCTAACCCACACCTTACGCCAAAGGGTAGTAGGGTACACATAAACCCCTATCAAAACCAGATCGACCTCGATTAAACTTTGCAATAGGATTTTTCGCTTCCTGGTAGCAAAACGAGTTTCTAAATTTTTTTATTATAGAATATTTCCAAGCTAAAAGAGGCAATCGCCCCTTTTAATCAATCACAACAGCAATCCATCTATCATCCCAGACTTTCAAGAACTCCTTCCAGTTCCACTCATTAAAAATATAACCAAGTGACGGATCAAGAATAAATATTCCTGTTTTGGTATAACCATAGATAATGCTCCAGTGATCCTGGTGCATCGATATTAAAATTGGAAAACCATTATCGACTGCTTTCTTGATGTCCTTACGGGAAGCATTCCATTTCTCGTATACAGATAATCCTTTTTTCTTGAATAGACTAAAGATAGCTTTTTCAGAAGTGCCGTTCTCATCCGTTCTTAATTGCTTAATAATTTTACCAAGAGACATTTTCTTGTTGTAATAGTTTACAATCATATAAGTACAATGGGCGCCACAGGAAAAATTATCCATTTGAATTGATCTTCTCATTCCCCGAATGACTATTGCTGATCTAATTCTTTCCTCAAAGAATTTAATTATGTTTATTGTATAGTCGATCACTGGTTTCATCATAATTATCATCTGATCTTTCCAAATAAAAAATGCCGGACTAAGTGCCCGGCATTCTATTTTTTAATCTGTTGAATAAGTTTTTCAGTTTAGCGAGAATTGACTTTTTTTTTAACTCTGTTTCAAAGAACTCAATCATCGGTTCTTCCTCTTTCTTCCGTTTATCCAGGTTAATGATAATAAACTTGACATTTTTAACTTCGGTTTTGATTTCTGTAACAATGCCATTCTCAATGAATACATATATTTCTTCCTGCATATCTTGCTCCAGTTAATTATATCCGTTAGGTGTGATCTTGCTTCGAGCAATGAACAATGTAACAGCAAGAGATTTGGCGTCCATAAGGCCGCCGAGTTCATTCTGGATTTTAACTGCATCTTTGCACGATGTGAGCATTAAATCATAGAAATTATCATTGCTATTTTTATTTATTTCATTCAGAGGACTTTCCAGATTTTTCTTTTCAACTTTTACATTGTAAGAGGTCACAATCTTGGTCCCTTTCTGCTCAGCAAGTTTTGTGATTTCAAATCTATCACCTTTATGAAGTGATTTGATTTGTTCATTAACTTCAGCTGGTGCAAAGAACGAATACTCTGTATCAGTTTCATTCTTTACAGCATAGAGATAATATTCTCCATATCTGCTTTGACCCACCATCGGCTCATCAAACAACAGCTCTAAGTGTAAGGTCTTGTTCAGCTCCAGCTCCAGTTTTTTCCGATCTGCCATTATTATTTTCTCCATTTAATTTGTAACTAAATTCTTCTTTACCTTCAATAACTTTAACACCTGCGGGGACAGGTTTTGATTTGATATAATTCTTGATCTTGTTCAAATCAGGTTTAACCTGCTCTGGAATAATTGTTAGCATCTCAGACTTTGCTTTCTTTAAGAAAAGATCAAGATTTTCAATCTCTACCTTGTCAGGTTTCTTGTGCATCTTGAGTGTACCGTTAGGCAGAGCAATTGTTTTCTCTTTCTTTTCTCTAATGAAAGCTTCAAGCTTCATCTCTAGCCATCGAATCTTTTCCTGTAACTGTGCGTTCTTATGAAGAACAAAACCGTTAATCATAGAACATTCTTTCTCACTCTGTGAGAAGTTGTATTCAATCTGTTTTGTAAGCTGCTTTATCTGAAGTAAGAGCAGATCAAAGTATGCTTCAGTCTGCTCAGCTTCTTTAACTTCAGCTTCCTGAAGAAGCTCATCTAAAAAGTTTACTTCCAAAATCTTACTCCTTTTATTCTTTTGGTTATTATTACAATTATTATCTCAATAACTATTCTTCCTGCAGTCTTAGCCACTTCTTTTAACATTTGTTTTCTGTTTGCGCGCATTCTTTACCTTCACTTTCTTTTCATCACTGAGTTCTTCCTTGAGTATCTCAACTATAGCTTCTGTAAGCTTCATTCCGATTCGTATCAATTTCTTGGTTTCCATCTTTTTTATTTTTCCTTTCTAAGTATTGTGTAACAGCTTCATTAACTAATTTTGTCATTGGTATCTTACTTTCATTTGAATGTTTTAGCAGGTAAAGTTCTCTTACTAGCTCAGGTTTTATCTTCGGGCTATATGACATACAGATCCTCCTCATTTATCCCCATTCCGCAAACCTCACATTTATTGAATAGTTTTCCGTCGCAATAACTAGTTTGAGAAAAACACCACGGACATTCAATTATCATCTCTTCAAAATCATTCTTCGTCGGATAATTAAATCTTCTTTCAAACCATTTACTTCTTGATGGATAGTATTTCTGATAGCTTTCAACTCCTTCGCTATTTATAAATAATGCATAATTGTTCTGCATCTCGTAGAAGTGAAAGTCTTTTTCTCCGAGGTTAAATCCACGCACAGTAGTTTTTTCTATTGATAAAGCTTCCTGCATTATTTCTCTTTCACTGCAGAAGTAGAAAATATCATCCTTTGAATCGTAATAGAGATCTATAGGATTATCCTTCTTAATCAGAACTAATCTTTCAGGGAAATATTTATCCAGCATAGCGACAGCGAATGATCCCTCAACTTTATCAAAGAGTCGTTTTATTTTATCACCTTTCATTTTCATTGATAGAAGATGAAGAATGCTTTCTGAATCTACTTCTGCGTCTCTCTGTTTCTTTCCGAAGATTTCTTTGTCATTGTATATGATTCCATTATGAACAATTGCAATTCCATTTTTTGAAAACAGAGGATGATTGTTAGCATTATTCTTTTCTGATCCTTGTGTTTTCATTCTTGTATGAAGAATCATTGAAGAGGGAAGTGCAAGCTCTTTCCAATCATCTGTCCTTACAAACTCAGATGATTTTATGGCAGCTTTGTTAACTACCAGATTGTTGTCCTTTATAAAAGCATATCCCGAAGCGTCACGTCCTCGGGATTCTAAAAGATTGAACATATTTGTTATTTTATCTTTATCGGGCATAGTATTCCCAAAGGAATAATAACCCATTATTCCGCACATTGTATTTTACTCCTTGTTAATTATTAGGCAGGAACCAGTACTCTTACTGTGGTAATCTGTTTAATCAGTTCAATTATTTCTTTCTGATTATTCTTTCGAAGTGATAATGATATGCCAAGCCTGTTACACCCTTGACTGGATACAACAATTGCTTTAATATCATTAAGCTGAGCATAGCTTTGAGCTTTATCGAACAGATCAGAGCTTGCACTGATTTGATATTCATCTCTGTCTGTAAGTCCAAATACATAGATTGGATTATCAACTAATCCTACCTTGTCTTTGATTGTTCTAAGCAGAAGATCTTTAGCATTGATGAAGATTGGTCTTCTTGTTTCAACTTTCCCTTGCAGCCATCCTCTTGAAAGTCTTACTACAAGTTCTCGATCAGAATCAGATACATCAGGATTGTCGGGGCAGTCATCATCAAAATTATCCTCGTAACATTCAGAGCAGTAGGGATCTCCCTCATCGTTATAGTGAGCAGACTCGCGGTAGATAACTCCATCGCAACGGCAACAGTAGTTAAACATATTATCAAAACAGTCTTCGCAATATGGCTCTTCAAATGCCCAGCGAGCCTGATCATCGTTGATTGCTTCTTCACAGTTATGGCAGTGCATATTATGCAGCCCTCCTAAGTCCCCAGTTAAGTAAAATATCCTGGGCCCAATTCAATCGTTTCCCAAGAAGGGTATCAAGTTCCTTTAATCCTTCCCGGCAGTCTTCAGGAATTGTATGAAGAGAATGTTTTAGTGATTTAAGAAATGTACAAGAGTGCTGCCGGTTCTTTAATTCGTTGAAATTTACTTTATCCTCAAGAACTCCAACAACTGTAAGTTTTGATAAAGTAAAATGAACAAGTGTAACTGAAGGGGATAGAAGGAAACTTCCTGGTGTTCGATATTCAAAACCGTAAGACTTTCTGCGGTAAGCCCCTTTCTTTCCATATCCACTTCTTTCTCTTTTTTGTCTCTGCACTTTATCATCAATGCAGTTACTAAGAGAACCAAGGACAATATCCAATCCATCAATAATCTCAGGAAGCGGATCGATAGAAAAATGTGTGTGTCCCCCGATAGAATAATCTGAAACATAATGTCCAGCATAGAACTCAAGATCAGGTGCTTTATCGTGGCCGTAATCCAATATTGTATAGATTTTCGCAGTTAGATCGATTGGTGATTCAGAAAAACCTGGGCGGATTTCTGCTGTGGATTCGCAGCCATCTAATCCAAACGAAGAATTAGATTTGAAAAAATTATGTGCAGGAACAAATTGACCGTTTCTGTGGCAGATCAACTCTGGATCGCAGCCAATAGTGAAAGACATAGTAGCACTCCTAATTAGTTAGTATTACTATTCTTATTCCAAAATCTTACGTAAAATAATTAGACTATCAAATTTGATTTAATTATTTTTGCTTGAGACCGATTGTAAGGCTTAGTCACCTATAACAACATTTCGAATCAAACATTTCTAATATCTGAGTTGGTGGGTAGACTTATTTTCAAATAATAATTAAAAATTCAAAAATGCTTGACACAAAATCCATACTCATCAAAGAATACTTCCACAAAGTAAAACAGGCTAACAAAGAGCACACAAAAAAAGAAACGTTTAAGGATTTATTAAACAGACTTTATGGTGATGATAAAGATATTTTAAGATTGATTGATAAAATTTCTCTTGGTGCTGAAACTACTGTTCTTAACATCCCTAGAAAAGATAAACTGCATAGAGGTAGTGCGGATACTCTTTACAACAAAATAATAATTGAGTTTGAAAATGATCTAAAGCAAACGCTTAAACACGCTAAAGAACAATTAGCGGGGTATCTACTTGGTCAGTTTAATTCTGGTGAAGGATATAATTTTACTCTAATTGCTTCTGATTTTATTACCTGGCGAATTTATGCCCCAGCAGTTGAATGTATTGATAAGTTGAAAGAATTAAAAGAGGATGAACTTAAACTTGAAGAAGTTAAAAGCGCTTCATTTGTATTAAACGAAAAGAACGCTGAAGATTTTTATTACTGGATAGATCGTTTTCTATTTAAGGAAGAAAAACAACGCGCAACATTAAAACGAATTGAAGAAGCATTTGGTTATCAGAGCAATGTTTTTATTGAAAGTTACCAGGTGTTAAGTAATTGGTTTAATGAAGCTAAGAAATACGGTGAAGTCCAGGTTTCTTATGAGCAGTGGAATAAATTCTTAAGCGTTGCTTATGGCTCATTCGATGGAAGAGAAAGTATTTTTCTCATCCATACTTACCTTAGTATTTTCTCAAAGATGCTTGCCTATAGTGTAGTTTCAAATGATGATTATATAGATGATAAAGAATTAAAAGCAATCCTTGATGGAAGTGTATTCCACAAATACAATATCAGAAACTTTGTTGATAACGATTTTTATCATTGGGTAGTAAACGATAAAAATTTTAAGAGTCTTAAAAAAGTATTCCGTTTGATTGCACAGGAAATTTCTTCTTTTGATTTTAATAAAGTTGATGAGGATGTACTTAAAGGTGTTTACCAGGAGTTAATTGATTTAGACACAAGACATTCTCTTGGTGAATACTATACGCCTGATTGGTTATGTGAACGAATTGTTAAAGAATTTGATTTTACAGTTAAAGATAAAATTCTCGATCCCGCGTGCGGCAGTGGTTCTTTTTTAAGAGCTGCTATTCATAGAATAAAGGAACTAAATCCTAAAACAAACGCTGAAGAAATTAACGAACAGATTTACGGAATTGATATTCATCCATTAAGTGTGCAGATAGCAAAGACAACTTTGCTTCTTGCACTTGGTAAAGAAATAATTGATGCAAAAAATCCTGTTTACTTAAATATTATTCTTGCAAACACTTTACTTGCACCGGAAGGAGTAGAAAATCTTTTCGGAAAAGACTTTACTCTTAATATTGATAAGGAAAACTACAAGCTTACAACACAGGTGCTTGATGATGTAAAATTGTTTGATGAAGCACTGGAGATTTGTGATGAACTTGCTGACCAGACAATTAGCAAGAAAAATGAAAGCGAAGAAGTTTTTGAAAATATTCTTAGAAAAAAATTAAAAGGACATTCATTAAACAAACAAATAATAGAAAGTTTTTACAAAGTATATAAAGGATTAAAAAGTGTAAAAGAAAAAGGTCGGGATAGTATCTGGAAGTTTATCGTTCAGAACTTATACAAGCCTTATTTTCTTGCCGGTAAGTTTGATTATGTTATCGGTAATCCTCCTTGGTTTACTTATAGTTCTGTTAAGAATGAAGAATACCAAAACACATTGAATGAGCTTGCCGATACATATAACGTAAAACCAGAGAAGGTTGCAAATTTTCCACATTTGGAAATCGCAGCAATCTTTCTTGCCAATTGCAGTAATTATTTTCTAAAAGAAAAAGGAACTACTGCATTTGTTTTACCGCGTAGTTTTTTTAGTGCAGATCATCACGATAATACAAGAAGTGGTAAAGCAAGCGGATTTAAGTTTTCAAAAATCTGGGATATGGATGATGTAACTCCATTGTTCAGAGTTCCGAGTTGTGTTTTTATTGTTGAGAAGTATGATAAAAAAGCTGCCCCAATAAATGGTTTACCAGGATTAAAATTTTCTGGCAGATTAACAGAACATAATTGTAATCTTCAAACTGCTGCAGAAAAACTAACAGAAGAAAATATAAAGTGGTATTATGTTAAACAGGGTAACTCTTCTGCAATCTCTGATAAAAAAACAAAGAGCAATACAAACGAGAATCCATATAAAAAGCATTTTAAGCAAGGTGCAACAATAGTTCCAAGATGTTTTTACTTTATTGATATTGACCAGGAATTACCAAAAGATTTTAACGACCGAATAATAAATATTAAAACTTCTGAAGCGATTGAAGCAGATGCAAAGAAACCGTGGAAAGGACTAAAGTTTACTGGTAAGATAGAAAGTAAATTTATTTTTAGAACTGCTCTTGCAAAAAGTATTTTGCCATTTGCAATTTATAAACCTGATCTTGTAGCATTGCCTGTTATGATTGAAAAAGATAATGAAGGCAAAAAAATTATTAAGCTTCACTCTGCAGGCGATCTAATGCAAGAAGGATATTTGAATGCTTCAAAATGGTTTAAGAATGCAGAAAATAATTGGGACATTCTTAAGACTGAAAAATCTAAAAAAATGACAAGTAATGATCGAATAGATTTTCAAAGAGGTTTATCTGATCAAAATGCAAATGCCAAATATTTAGTTTTATATAACACATCCGGCAAAGATGCTAATTGTGTTGTTGTTGATAGAAATGAAATAGATTTTGAATTTTTGGTAGATCATAAAAATTACTTGTTAACAACTTCCTCAAAAGCAGAATCTTTTTATTTATCAGCGATATTAAATTCAAGCATTCCAAACGAATTAATGAAAGATTTTCAATCGAAAGGATTGTTTGGAGCAAGAGACGTTCATAAAAAAATATTAGATGTTTACTTCCCAAGATTTGATGAGAAAAACGAAATACACATTAAGCTTTCACAACTTAGCGAGCAAGCACACAAAAAAGCAAAACAATATTTAGAAGCAAATCCACCACAACAAGAACTAAGTGCAATTCACCTTGGTAGATTAAGAGTAGCAATAAAAAAACATCTTTCTGAAGAAATGAAAGAAATAGATAAGTTGGTTAAGAAGGTGGTTGGGTAGGAATAAATGTTTGAACTAATTGCATTTATATATTAGTAAATTTAATTTTAGTAATAATTTTAACTTAATTATTGGATTATAACTTTATGCTACAAGAATACTTAAACTTGCAATTCATTCATACAACAGATGAAGTCAATTTTGAAAAATTAAAAAAGACTGGTGTCGATGTCAGTAAAAAGATCAGTAAGGATAAAGCAAAGATTTTATCTTACTCTCGGATCGCATTTGACCCCGAAATTCCAGCTGATAACAATGAAATAGTTGAAATTCAGAGACAAATTATCGAGAACTGGCAAACTTTTATCCCAACCACAAAAGATACTTCAATTACGATAATAAGAGCAGTAATGCTTGAAGCATTGGAAACTATTTCGAAAGAATTAAGTTCTGCTTGTCTCATTTGGTTTGCGACTCGCAATGTGATTAAACATTTTAAGTTAGGACGAGAAAAAGAGATGCTTTCTTCATTTCTTTTGAAATTAGGTAATAGAATAGAAGAGGAGGTTTCTGAAAAATGGAATTTTGATCCGGACTATGATATTGATACCCCCAAAGTTGTATCAGCTACTATTGATGAAAATGATTTAGCCGCAGGCATTACTGCAGCAACGGTGAAAGATGCAGTAAATAAAGCGTTCAAAAAACAAGTTAATGAGTTAAAGGAAAATCAAAAAAACTTTGCTAACCAAGTTTCTTTAATGCAAATGAGGACTCAACTACTATGGTGGAAAGAAGCGAGCTATTCACCATCAAAAAAAGAACCTTATAACAATATGAAAGATGGTTTGCTTCAAATATTGTTAGCATATGACTATTCTGATTTTATCCCGGAACTGTATCCAGTAAGTGTTGATTATTTTCTTTTGGAAACTCACAATAGATTATCTACGAATACAGATAAAAGAATTAAGATATCACAATTCTTGAAAATGGTTGAAGAAAATGGTTCCGAATTAAAAAATATTTTGCCTGAATTCAAATCAGAAAATGGAAGGATTTCTTTTGTTGATTTCATAAATGGTTTAATCTATAAAAAATTTAAAGTCAAACAGTTTAAGACATTCGTAGGTATTAGTGATTCTGTCGAACTGTTATTGAGTGATATAACATTGTGGTTATTTCACGATTTTCATTCAATTGAGCTTTCATTAAGAAAATAATTATGAAAGGAAAATGTAAAATACCAGAATGTCCTGCGCCTGATGCTGCTTGTCATTTGGGTAATGATGATTTTACTCAATGTGAAAATTTTATTCCGGAAATTGATGAGAAAAAAGTTAAGAAGGTAAAGATAGTTGATACAAATAAGTCAAGTATAGGATGGAGTGGAGAAGCATTTACAACTGATGAATTAGAAATAGTTAGCTATAGAACAAGTCCATTTTTAATAGGTATAGTTGGAAAGGCCGCTGCTGGTAAGACTTCTTTTCTTGGAATGCTTTACACACTTCTGTTAAGTGGTAAGAAATTTAAAGAATTTAATTTTGTGGGCTCAAAAACGACATTGGGTTGGGATGATCTTTATCATAGGCTGAAATTTAAAGCTGGAAATGTCACTTTTCCTCAACCTACGCCTGTCAATTCAAATAAATTATATCATTTTGCATTAAGAAATAATGAGCAACATTTAAAAGATATTTTGTTTGCTGATGCATCTGGTGAAGTCTTTTCATTATGGGCAATTAACCGTAATGATGAATCTGCTGAAAATGCCAGATGGATATATTCAAATTCAAATTCTTTTATGCTTTTTATTGATTGTGATGCATTATCAAAGGATAAAAATTCTGCTAAAAAAGAAGTCCTTCTTATAGCAAGGCAACTTACACATGATTTGAAAAACAGACCGGTGATAGCCGTATGGTCAAAAGCTGATATAAAGGATAAGGTTTTGCCAAAAATCAAAGACACACTTAAAGAAGAACTTGAGAATTTATTTACAAATTATGTTGAAATTGATATTAGCAATTTCCTAGAACCTGGCCCAGATGAACTTGTTCATAAGAATAATTTAACAGCAGTTGATATGATACTTGAAAGAATGATAGTTTCCTCACATCTTGATTTAGCTATTAACAGAATAGACTCTAAAGATTTATTTTTAAACTATACAGGAAAGTAGTGATAACGCCGATTTTACTTATAGGAAAACCTCATTCAGGTAAAACAACTTATCTAGGTCAATTAATATTAAGAATTGAAGCAAATAAAAGTGCTTTAAAGCTCTACGAACCAATTGAAAACTTGACTCCAATAATAGAAGCTATGAGATCATTATCTAACGGGGAAGAAGTAATACCAACACCGACGGAAAAAAGCACAACAATAAAATTACCTCTTCAGTATGATGGTGCGTTAATTAATTTGGATTGTCCAGACTACGGTGGTGAGCAGGTAAATCAAATAATTACAGGCAGAGAAGTAGATTCAAGATGGAATGAATCTATAAAATTGAGTGAAAATTGGATTTTGTTTATTAAACTAAATGATCTTAATACTTCCTTTGATCTGAGCAACAAAACGCTGAAGCCAGAACTTTTAGAGAAAAATAATGGCATCTCAACAGAGTATTCAATTTCGGACCAATCTTCGTTTATTGAGTTATTTCAAATACTACTACATTTAAAAGGACAGGACGCACATTTCAGGAATTCTTTAACAAAACTTACAATAGTATTAACCTGTTGGGACGAGTTAGATAATCCAAACACACCACAAGAAGAATTACAAAAATGCTTGCCCCTTTTTCTTAACTTCATACAAGCAAATTGGATTGAAACGAATTTAAAAATTTTGGGATTATCATCGCTAGGACTTTCATTAAAAGAACCTGAAAATAAAATTAAATATCAAGAGACGGGATCTGAAAACTTTGGCTTTATTGTGAATTCTGAAGGTGAAAAAAATGATGATTTAGGTCAATTAATTTTAGAAGCTTTATAGTGGGTATAATAATTCATCAAGCAATTTGTGGAGAGCAAAATAAAGCATGGGAATTAATTAATACAACGTTGGAGGATATTCCCCTTGCTAAAAAAATTGCTTTTCAAGTTGACTTACAAGACAGTCCACCAAGTGGGCTGCAATGGTTACCAGTTCTAAGAGGATTTAGTTTTGGGAATCATTTTTTATTAATAAAAACTTATCCTGACAATTCCCCGGAGGTTAGAAATGGAAGAGTCTTCTCTCATTGTCTAATTATTGACAAATCAGATCTTTCGATTATCTCTGATGTTTCTCATCTTTTGACTTTTTTTAGTCCCGAAATGAATAAAGCAATTCAACTTGCGCCAATAACTCTAACAACAGCAGAACAAAATATAGTTGAATTGAAAGATAATTTACAGAAAAGGTTTAATAAAGTCATTCAATTTTTCTTAAGATTCAGTGAAGGTGTTGAAACAATAATCTGGATTGGACAAAAGAATTATGAAATAGCTGTAAGCAAATTATGGCAAATGCTTTCTCCACAACAAAGAGAAAATTTTTATTTCGGCATAAATTTTAATCCAGCGGAAGTTGCAAAAAATAAATTGGTCTTTGTAACTATTCCGGAAAACTTGGAAAGCAAATTTACAACCAAAGGTTTCACAACTATTTGTAAGGAAGATTCTATCGAACTAACGGATTTTGCGGATCAATATCTGGCAAGAGAAGAAAATGCTATAAGAAGAATAGAAAGTTTTATCTCCTCCATTGAAGCTGTAAGACCTAATCAAAAGGACATTTCAGTAATTGCTAAGGGGGTTACAACGTTTGAAAATATTGATGAAGAAAAAGACATAAAATTATTAAATACCTTGTCAAACATAATTTCCAAGTATTCACCAAATCCGAGTCAGGGAATATTAACCAAGTCAAAGTTGGTAAAGCGAATATCGTTACTTGCTGAAAAAGCAGAAGATTCTGAGATTTTTCTTTTAAGGAATTTTCACACAAGCGCTTTTAAAGGCAGCAAGGAATTATTTTCAACTGCAATTGATAAATGGTGCAATAACTTTCTACTAAATGAGAAACAAAATCAAAAAATAAATTATGCCCCATTCATTCACCAAATTTTAGCAGCAGATCAAAGTAATTGGTTGGTTAGTTCAGTTACTGATAAGCTTAATGAATTTCTCTTTAAGGTGAATAAAATCTCAGCAAAAGTAATTTGGAGTTGGATTTTAAGTGATATTACGATACTCAAAAAAATCTCTGATAAATTGGATAATACAAAACCGGCCGAAACTTATTTATATGAAACTCTACCCATTTTGAATGAGGAAATTTTATTAGAAATAAAGTCGTTTGCTATAAAACGGAAATGGTTTAGGCTTTATGCAACGATTTTAAAAACTCAATATCCTTTTGAAGAAGCAATTAATGAGCAGCTGAAGATTGATTCAGAAATGAATCATTATGAAGGTATAGAGATTATCACAAAGAGTGTAAAATCGAATTGTATTATCTCCGTTGCTCTAAGCAATGGAGATAGAAGGTTAATTCAGTTATCGGGTAAACTTTGTAATAAGGATAAAAAACTATTATCTAGTTTAGAAATTGAAAATATTAATTGGCAAGAAATCTGGTTAGCTTCAATTAATAACGGGAATGATATATATGATGGTATAAAGGAACCATTACAAACCACTTACAAACTTTTTAACTTACTAATAAGTGGTAAGTCAATTTCGGAAGGTTTATTAATAAAGATCGGTGAAACTGACTATGCAAATGTTCTGGATTTTCCTAATAGAAGTGAAATTTGGGATAGGCTTCCATCCAAAGTGAAAACCAAATTTTTAGAAAAGACTTCAGCGTCATTATTAGAATCATTAAGTAGGGATTCAACTTATCAGGTTCCTACAGATAAAGAGCTTTCTGATTATATAGTTTCAGATGGCATCTCATTATTTTTATATTACAATAGAAACAACATCAAGAGTGTTTTACCAATTCTTAATACATATACACAAATTCCTCAACAGATGATAAAAGATTATGTTTACAATTATTCTGGAAAAATAGATGTTGTAGATTCAGTTCAGTTGGGAAAACTGGTTATATCAAGAAACTCTAGTAAAGTAGCGCAAGTAATTCAATCTAAGGTTAAGCATATACCCAATCTAAAATATGCGTTAATAGAATGTCACTCCTTGCTCGGCATTTTTGATAAAGCTTCATTGGTTTTTTCTGGAATTATTAATGATTCATCAATATCGGAAGATGAGTGGTGGCAATCTTTTTCTGATATTGCAATAAGACTCTATGAAGAGGGACCCACAGAAAATGAAATATGGAAACAATCTGATGGGCACAAATATGACTTAATAACAGGTGTCTCTGGAAAGGAATCGTGGTTAAATGCACTTATCAAATTAAGAAACGGAGGCTGTAAGGATATAACACCAAAAAAATTATTAAAGGCAATGATTAATGAATTTCCTCAAAACCAAGAGCTTAGAACATTAAAAGACCTTTGGAACAAATTATGAACACAATTGTTATTCAAACAGCATTAGCTTTAGAGCAACAAGCAGTTACAAACAAATTATCAAATGTTAATGATTATGAGCACCCGGCTTCAAAAACCATTTATAAAGTCGGACATTATTTTTCAAAAGGGAACAAACTTCAGATTATAGTTGGAAGAACCAATCAAACCAATATTAATGCTGCAATAGAAACTGAAAGAGTAATTCAGCATTTTAATCCTACTTATATTTTCTTTCTTGGTGTTGCTGGTAGCTTGAAAGATGTAAAAATTGGAGATGTTGTCATTGGAACAGATGTGATTGGCTATGAGCGAGGAAAAGCAAAAGAGGAATTTTTACTTAGACCACAATTTGGTTTTTCATCTTATGAACTAGAACAAAAAGCTATAAGTTTTATTAATTCAGATGAATGGCAAATGCAATCTTCCATTTTATTAAATAAACAATTTCATTATAAGATTGCAGCATTAACAGGAACAATTGCATCAGGAGAAAAGGTTATTGGTTCTACAGCATCTTCTATTTATTTATTCCTTAAAAAACATTGCAGTCACGCATTAGCTGTTGAGATGGAAGGTTTAGGATTTTTGGAAGCATGCAGACCATATCCATTAATAAAATCTCTTATCATAAGAGGTATCTCAGATATAGTAAATGGAAAAGAACATTCAGATGCACAGGGATCACAAGAATATGCTTCAAATAATGCAACAGAATTTTTATTTGGATTAATTGACTTTATTGGGATCAAACAAGAAATAGTTACCCTTTCTCTACGGCAAAAATTATATGAAATCTTACCTAAATTTTATCCATCAGGACTGAGGGATAATGAAATATGGAGACGAGCAGGTGGAGATCTTTCATTAGTAAATTTAAACACCACAGGGAAAGCACAGTGGGTTGATGCTTTGATGTTAATAGAAAATGGTGGAGGCGGGTATATAACTTTTAACTCACTTATAACACAAATGAGAATCGATTATCCGAATAATGAATCATTAAAAATTTTGTGTATTGAATGTAAGTAAATTAATTCCATGGTTGTCGGCTTTTTTAAAAATAGTTAATTTCTTTATCATTTATAGCTAGATAATCGCGCGACTTACCAATAATGATTTTTCTTTTTCATCAGCTCTGTCTATAATAAAAAGTAAAAAAAATCAAATTATTTATAAAAGGAGCTTTATTATGTATCGTGAAATAATTTTTATACACCCATCAGATTTAAAGGACGTCTTATTAGAAGCAAGTAAGCTTGAACTTGAATTGGTCCAAAATGCTGGTGATGAATCCGACTTAGAAGAGAATAGACTATTTTATGAAATTAATGATGAAGGGCAGATTACAAATATCCGTACTTACGATAACAAGAATATTGCTAGGGCTTTTGAACAAGTAAATCAAAAAAACTTTGAAGACCTTTACCAACAATTAAAATATAGTGGATATGAATTTGCTGAAGATTCATCAGATTGAAAACTAAGACTTATTAAGCAAAAATAAATAATCTATTTTAATTGGAGTAAAGAATCGCTTTCAATGGGTACTAGGATGATTTGATAAAATTTATTCACTATTTTTACATTAATGTATTATAGAAGAAAAATATTATTAGCCTTATTACAAAAGTTCGGTGGTGTGCTTCCAAAGATTGATTTTCAGAAATATCTTTTTCTTTTAAATGTTAATAAACAAAGTCCTTTCTTTGAATTTATTCCATACAAGTATGGCTGCTTTTCATTCCAGGCAAACCAGGATATGTCAACAATGGTTAAGTACAGCCTTGTAACAGAATCTGAAAAAAATTGGCAATTAAAAAGTGATATAAATTATTTTAATGATCTTAAAGAAGAAGACAGAAAACGAATAAAGGAATTACAAACAAGTTTTGGAAATCTTAAAGGCCGTAACCTTATAAAATATGTTTATGAAAATTATCCATACTACTCGATAAACAGCACAATAAAAGAAACAATATTAGATACTGAACATTTAAAGGCTGTAGAAAATTCAAGAACAATTAAAAGCGAGTTTACTTTATATTCGATAGGATATGAAGGTAAAACCGTTGAGCATTTTACAAATGAATTGATAGGAGAAGACATAAAGGTGCTCTGTGATGTTAGAAAAAATGCGCTTAGTATGAAGTATGGGTTTTCTAAAAAACAGTTAAAAAATGTTGTTGAAAATGCAGGTATAAAATATATCCATATTCCTGCACTCGGTATTGAATCCGATAAGCGTCAGCTATTGAACACAAAAGAAGATTATGATAATCTTTTTCAGAATTATAAACTTAATACTATTCCTCATAGAGATGCCGAAATATCAGAATTGTATAGAATGTTTATCGAACGCAAAAGAATTGCTCTAATGTGCTTTGAAGCCGATCATAATTTCTGTCATAGAAGTCGCACAATTGAAGCACTTGAAAAGAAATTTGAAAAGGAATTTTTAATAAAACATTTATAGGGGTCGTTAATGCGTACTAAAGTTCTTATCACAGTAAAAGCCTATCCTGCGCTTTCCAAAAAATATAACGAAACAGTCTGCACGGCAGGCATAACCGAAGAAGGTAAATGGATTAGAATATACCCTATACCTTTCAGGCAATTAGACTATGATAATCAATTTAGAAAATATGAATGGATTGAATTAGATCTTGAAAGAAATACAAGTGATTTCAGACCTGAATCATACAGACCAAAAAACTTTATGCTTAACGATCTCATATCTTATGGAATAATAAAAGCAGATGGTAATGCCTGGGTTGAAAGAAGAAAATTTGTTCTCAAAAATATTTACACTAATCTTGATCAGCTAATCTCTGAAGCAAAGAATAAAGATATTTGTACTTCACTAGCTGTATTTAAACCAACAAAAAAAATTGATTTTATTTACCAGGAAACCGATAGAGAATGGAAAAAAGAAAAAATCGATTTCCTTAAAAACAAAAAACTGCAATTAAACTTGTTCGAAAACAACGAACAAAATGATATTGATGAATTTGAACTAGTAGATAAGCTTCCTTATAAGTTCTCTTTTAAATTCGAAGATGATGCTGGTAAAGAATCTACATTAATGATTGAAGATTGGGAAACCGGTATGTTGTTTTGGCATTCACTTGAACGAAATGAAGGTAACGAATACAAAGCTTGCGAAGATGTAAAGAAAAAGTATTTTGAAGATTTTGCAAAAACCAAAGATCACTATTTCTTTTTAGGCACAACAAAGAGATTCCACTATACAGCACCAAATCCATTTGTGATTGTCGGGGATTTCAGGCCAAAGTATATTACCCAGGAGAAATTATTTTGATAACGAAGGATTATATTTTCAACTTTAATAAAGAAATTATTATTTCTCATTAGAGCTAAATCAATTTGATTCTATTGATTCCAAATTAAATCTTTCAACGATTAATTTGTCTTTCAACCCCAGTAATCTTCAATCTGTAACTGATCATAACCATACTTGCACCAAAATGGTCAGATAGTTCAATTTTGTTCATTCCTTTGTAACATCCCCATAATAATGCTTTTCGTGGGATTTGTAAACAACCACCAAGCCAATTTGCTTCATCTTCTTGTATTGAGTTGTAATCTCTTAAAGGAAAAGGAAAGTCTTCTCTTAATTTTATTTTTTCCATATCATGTTTACAAATTATGTGTCCAAGTTCGTGCATTAAATTACTTTCACTCCGTTTTTTAGAATGTGAAGAATTGAAAATTATAACATATTCTCCGCTATTATTTTTGATAGAGATAGCAGACCAGGAAGACGAATCGTGATTGAGAAGAAGGTTTTTCTCTTTAATAGTCAAAGCTGGGATATCCTTGGGGGTTATTAAACCAACACCCAGGTGATTTGCAAGTAATTCAGCCGGGAGTTTTTCGTAATACTTTAATGACAAATCCTTTCTGAATTCAACAGCTTTTTTTTCAGCCCAAGTTTTAAACCCCCACCTCATTTATTTTTTACCTCGCTCTTATAAGCGAACTCTATCATTTTTATAAGCGTATTAGCGGTGTTTGAATTAAGATTTTTATCTGCACGCAAATGTGCAATAATTTCTTTTTCATTACTTTTTGATTTTGGGGTACTTGAATCTTTAAAATAATCAGGTGATACTTCCAGCCAATCACAGAGTTTAATAAATGTGTTAATATCTGGTAACTTACTTTGTTCAATTCTTGAGAGTGTAGAAGCGCTAACCTCTCCAATTTCAACAGCAGTTTCTCTTAGTCCTTTATTGCCACGCTTCGACTTTATCATTTCAGCCAACTTATCAACGTTTAAATTCTTCTTCATATTGAACCTCTTTTAATGTGTTGCATAAAAAATACAATGATTTCACTTGTAAAACAAAATTTAATTTTGTATCATTGGTGCAACAAATGTCATCTTTATTAAACAAACATAGGATGCAAAAATGAAAACGGAAGTTGTAGAGAAGAAACACAAATATAAAATCAAAGTTGATGAATTGATTTTAGAGTTTAATGAACCAATCGTTACTGGTTCTGAGATTCTTATCAAAGCTGGAAAGACACCTATTGAGTGTTTTACATTATATCAAAAGTTCAGAGGATGTGATTTTGAAAAAATTAGTCTTGATGAAAAGGTAGACCTTTCAAAATCTGGTCTGGAGCACTTTACTATTAAATCTCCTGAAGTTTTTCACTATACAGTTGATGGGGAACCCGAGACAACAGATAAGTCTCATTTAACCGCAAATGAAATACTTCAATTAGCAGGCTTAGATCCTAATGACTATTATCTCACCCAAATTTATCCAAATGATCTTTCTTATAAAGAAAATCCGAATGAGCCAATTGTAATGATGTGCCCGGGATATAAGTTTATTTCTGCATACCTTAGTGGTACACCGGTAGCGTGAGGTAAAATGGCAACTTCTGATTTTATTCAAGAATTAAAATCTCTTGGATATGAACCTCAAGAGCCGGCACAAAATAAAGTATGTTTCCTTTATGTTGTTGATGCCGGTAAAAATCGTGGTAAAAAAGTTTGGCTTGGATTTGAGAACCTTCAAGATTTCCCTTTGAACTGTCCTCACGGTCCACATTTTAAACCAATTGATGATGGTTGGGTTAATCCATCACTGGGAACACATTCCAGTAGTTTCGGTACCAATTGGAGACACTGGAGCCGTCCTTTTAATGAATGGAACAGAACAAAGAAAACAGTTAAGGAATATTTAGCACATATTAAGAATCTTTTATTACGGTTATGAATAATTATAGTGTAACATTAACAGAAAGAATTCATAAACAACTCTGCAATCATCTTATAAGATCCGATGGACAGGAGGATCTAAGTTTTGCAACATACATTCCAAGTAGCGGCGAAGAAAGATTCACAGGAATAATCTCTAAAATTATTTTACCTTCTAAAGATGAACGAAGTGTGCATGGAAATGCTGAGTTCTACTCTGAATATTTAATCCGTTCGACAAGAATTGCAGCGGAAAGAAAAGAAGGACTTGTTTTTCTCCACTCTCATCCATTCCCCGGATGGCAGGGAATGAGTTACCCGGATGAAATTGCAGAAAAAAGAATATCAGCTACAGCTTTTGCTGTGACTGGACGACCTTTATTAGGTATGACATTAGGCAATGATGAATCGTGGAGTGCAAGATTCTGGTTTAAGGATGAAAAAATAAAAAGGACCTATCATAGAAAATGTTGTATATCAGTGAGAGTTATCGGGGAAAAATTAGCAGTTACTTTTAACGATAGACTTTTAAAACCCAAAAGTGAAATCCATAACCAAATAAGAACTATTTCATCGTGGGGTCAAAAAACACAGGATGATATTTCTAGATTGAAAATTGGAATTGTCGGTTTAGGTAGCGTTGGAAGTATTGTTTCAGAAATTCTATCTCGTACAGGTGTTGCGGATTTTATCTTAATAGACTTTGATTCAGTGGAAGCGAAGAATCTGGACCGAACTCAAGGTGTATATCAATCTGACATAGGAAAAGCTAAGGTAAAAGTTATTGCAAATTCAATAAAAAGGAGTTCTCCAATAAAAAATATTTCCGTTGGACAAATTGAATACAGTGTTTGCGAAGAAGAGGGATACAGAGCTGCTCTTGATTGTGATATATTATTTAGTTGTGTTGATAGACCTTGGGCAAGACAGGTGTTAAATTTTATTTCTTACGCACATTTAATTCCTGTTATTGATGGTGGAATTAAAGTCCGAACAAATTTCTCAAATACTAAAATACTTGGTGCAACCTGGCGTGCTCATACTGTAGGATACGAGAGAACTTGTCTTGAATGTTTAGGACAGTTTAAATCAGAACACGCAAAACTTGAAAGTGAAGGATTTTTAGATGATCCTACTTATATAAAGGGAATGACTCATAAGAATATTCTGCACAGCGGAGAAAATGTTTATGCATTCAGTGCTCATGTCGCATCGATGGAAGTATTACAATTTTTATCCTTATTTGTTTCACCAGGAGGCGTTTCGAAGATAGGACAACAGATTTATCAAATGTCTCTTGGCATTTTAGAAAAGGATGATAGAATTTGTTATCCAAATTGTTTTTACCAGACCATTATAGGCAAAGGAGAGCATACAGGAGTTAAATTATATGGCAATCACGAAATTGCTGAAATAAAAAGAAGTGAAAGAAAAATTAGATCCAATAAAGTATCTTAAAGGATAATTATATGCCTAATGGAAATATTCATAGAACCGCTGGTGCAATATTTGGGAAATCGTATATCAGACGATTCAAAATACGCTCCAACCCAACGAGAAATATTATCTTGGGGAACTAATTTTATCACTTAGTATTGGAATGAGTACAGCAAGATTACCAGATATCCTGGAACCACCAATTCATCCAAATCATAGGGCTTTCTTTCATAGTATTGTTTTTGGTGGTATAACTGTCTATATCGGGGCTCAAGTATGGAAGGATCTTCAAATAAGAAGAATTGAAAGAATAGCTGTGGGAGGGCGGCATTGGAGTTTTAATGAGTTTGCCGATATAGCAATAATCATTGCAAGTAGTTCTGTTGTCCTTCATTTAGTTTTGGATGGATTTACGCCTAAGGGTCTAAATATTATTTAATAAATTATTTCAAACTAAATAAAAGGTGAATAAATGAGCAGAAAAAATGACAGGAGTGTTTTTAAGACAAAAGATGGTGGTTGGGCTAATAAAAAGAATAATGCTGAGAAAGCATCATCAAAACATTCAACCCAGAAAGCAGCAGAAGATGCTGCAAGGCAAATGTTGAAAAATCAAGGCGGCGGAGAATTGACAACAATGGGACGTGCCGGAAAAATTAGGAGTAAAGATACTATTGCACCTGGTAATGATCCGAATCCACCTAAAGATAAAGAACATTAAATCTAATAATCAAAATAATAATCTTTATAATCTTATGATGGAATTAGAATATCATCTGGATAAACATTTTTCAAACATCAATTTTGCTAATAAAGCCTTTGCACTTGGTAAATATGAAAATTGCAAATTCGAGAAATGCACATTGCCAAAAGTTAAATTATCCGAATCTGTATTTATAAATTGTGAATTTATAAGTTGTGATTTTATAAGCAGCAATATTTCTGCTACTGTTTTTCGTGATGTAAAATTTAACAATAGTAATTTAACAGGATTGCAGTTTGATAGTTGTAACCAGTTACTTTTATCATTTGAATTCACTGGATGTCAGTTAAATAGGTCATCATTCTTTGGAATGAAACTGCCTAAAATAGAATTTGCAAAATGTGAAATGATTGAAATTGATTTTGGCAGAGCGGACCTCACTGGTTCATCGTTTAATGATTGCGATTTGAAAAACTCAATATTTGATAACTCAAATTTATCTAAATGTGATTTCCGCAAAGCTTCTAATTATATAATCGATCCGGAGAATAATAAAATTTCAAAAGCGAAATTTTCTTTTATAGGTATACCAGGATTATTGATTAAGTATGATATAGAGATTAAATAAACAGATTCTTATTTCACGTTAAATTAGTCTAAAGAGAGAGCTGGAGGGGAGAATGCTTTTCAAGAAAGTAAAAGATTTTGGTATTAAGAATTGGCTGAAAATCATATTCCAGCCAACATTTTAACACAATATTGGTAAGTATAAAGTTCTTTATTGTTTGAAAAGAAGGTTCTAAGTAATTTAAGTTTGTGGAGCGAAAAACCTCAGAAAAAAATCTGAGGTTTTTTAGTTTTAAGCGAATACCGGAGCCACCAGAAATAATTCTGTATCTTTTGGAAAACGATTCCTCCAATAAATTAACAAAGGACACAATAAGTGAAAAATTCAATTGAATCGCGCTCGCAAAACACAATAGCAGTTTTTATTGACTTTGAAAATATTTACTATTCTTCGCTTAATAATTATGGTGAAGAACCTGATTTAATGATTATAAGAAATTTATGTGAGAAAAAAGGAGGTATAGCATCCATACAAGCCTTTGGCGACTGGGTTCGGTTCAATGATCAGATCGGAAGTCTTCAAACCAGCGGCATTCAGCCTGTCTTTACACCATTATCGCGCTCAGAAAAGAGCAGCGCCGACACGTATATATGTGTTTACGCAATGAAGTTGTTTATGCAGAATGAAAACATAAATACATTGATACTGGTTACAGGAGATCGTGATTTTATTCCGTTATTAAACGAACTAAGATCGCTTGGTAAAAATACTTATTTGATGGGAGTTCCAGGTTCAATAGCACGCGATCTTGTGAATGTTGCTGATGGTATTATTGAATACAAACCGGAAAAAATTAAACACCAGGAATCGAAATCATTACAAACACCGCAAAAGAAATTAAATGAACAAATAAGGGATAGTGTAATCGCTTTACTGAAGAAAGAAAAACGTAAAGTTAATGTCGCAACTATCGGCATTATGATTAAGCGTGAAAATCCTACCTTTAATCATAAAGAATTCGGTTACGAAAAGCTTTCTCATTTTCTTGATGGATTTCCTGAAATAAAAATTGAGTATGATGAAGATAAACTGGTAGCGTATGCTAATTTAATTAAATGATTTTTTTAGTGATACTTTTCTGTGCCAATATTCTTAAAAAATATCCTGATTCAAATATTCTAATAGCGGGGCATACTGATTCTGATGGTTCAGAACAATACAATTAATCTTTATGCGAACGAAGAGTTAAAACTGTTTCAGATTATACATTGATGCAGATAGTTAGTTCTTCAAGACTCTCAATTCATTAAGACTACCTAAAACCTGCTTTGCATAAAACCCATCTTTTAACTTTTGAACGTGTGCCGCATTTTTTTTACTTTGCATAAGTGCTTGAAGTAATTATTCTAATTTTGTCAACACTTCAAAAATTTATGAGCAGCATCTTCAGTAAAACTTTTCCGTCAGTATTATTTAAAAGGAATTATTATGAACAATAAATACAACTTCCGGATAATAGAATATATTCTCTCAGCACTTATTATATTACAATTGGTATCCTGTAAAACTGTTGCGCCAACCGATGAAAGAAAACCCATGAGAGAATTAAAAGCTTCATTTGATAACATTATACCTGTTCCTGTATCAATAAATCCAACTGGAAGCATATTTAGGCTCAATCCTAACTCAATAATTTATATCGAGCCAATGAACTATGAAACCAGGTTTATCGGGCAATATCTTAAGGATCAAATAAAATCTACAACCGGATATGGTATAACTTTTCTAACGGCTGAAGCTATTTCTGCAGATGAAAATATTCGTTTAATTATAGATGACCGTGATGAATTATTGGGTCAGGAGGGATATGAATTAATAATTACGGAAAACCTTTTAACTATTAAAGCAAATAAAGCTGAAGGATTATTCCGTGGAGTTCAAACAATCAGTCAGATGTTATTCCCACTAGTAAACAGCTCAGCACCATTATCAAAGGATGTACTTATACCAACTGTGGAGATAAAAGATTATCCGCGCTTTGAATGGCGAGGGGTAATGCTTGATGTTGCCCGACATTTTTTTAGTGTAAGTGATGTTAAAAAGTTAGTTGACAGAATTGTGCTATATAAGTTCAATCGTTTGCATTTACACCTAACAGATGATCAGGGATGGAGAATACAAATTAATTCCTGGCCCAATTTAACCATTTATGGCGGCAGCACCCAGGTTGGCGGCGGGGTTGGTGGTTATTTTACTCAGGAAGATTACACAGAAATAGTTAAGTACGCTGAACAGAGATACATAATCGTTGTTCCGGAAATTGATATGCCGGGTCATACAAATGCAGCATTAGCTTCTTATCCTGTTCTTAATTGTGATGGTATATCACCGGAGTTATACACTGGTATAAAAGTCGGCTTCAGTTCTCTGTGCATAAATAAAGATTCAACCTATATTTTTATAGATGATGTGATAAGAGAAGTTTCAGAATTAACTCCGGGTCCTTACATTCACATCGGCGGTGATGAAGCAATGGCAACAGATTCGGTTGATTATATCAATTTTATTGTGAGAGTACAGGATATTATTCAATCTTATGGAAAGCAGATGATTGGCTGGGAGGAAATAACTCAAAGCAGACTAAAGTCAAATACAATTGTGCAGCATTGGCGCAAGTCTCAATTAGCTATGAAAGGAGTACATCAGGGATCTAAACTTATAATGTCTCCTTCTACTAAAGCTTATATGGATATGAAATATACTCCGGATACAGAACTAGGTTTGCATTGGGCAGGATATATTGAAGTCAGTGATGCATATAACTGGGATCCTGTAACTCAAATAATCGGAGTTTCAGATAAAGATATTCTTGGCGTTGAAGCTCCGCTTTGGACTGAGACTGTACTTAACTTTTCAGATATAGAATTTATGTTATTTCCTCGTCTACCAGGCATTGCGGAGATCGGATGGTCTCAAGCTGAAGCAAGAAACTGGGAAGGATATAAGATGCGGCTGGCAAACCACGGAGCATACTGGAAAGCAATCGGATTAAATTTTTACAGATCACCGGAAATAGATTGGGATTGGATTATTAAAATATCTTCAAAGTGAAAAAGATAAAATCATTCTAAATTCTCCTGTCATTACGATTAAATATTCTGATTAGGTCCTGAAATTGATGATGAGGGTGTATTTATGCAAACTTGTACTGTGGATTTTGTTAAAACGCATAAGACAAATTCTTTAAGAAAGTCTTTCTTTTAATAATTGGAGTTAAATATCTCCTTCAAGGAAAAGCATATTACTACTAGCTATATCAAGAGCTTCTAATTTGTCGTTATTCAAGCTTCATTTAATGAAATCCTAAATAATCAAATTTTCCTCAAAAAATGCCGTTATTCCCGTTCCATTTTATGCACTCTAACGTTGCAATAAAACTCCTAATGATTGCAATATTTATCCTAACACCTACTCTACCCACTTTATTAAGTTTGCAACGTGATAAACCTGATATATTATAGAAAATCGGTAATTATATCTGATTTTATCTTTATAAACAGTTTTATCTGAGGGCAGAAAATTTTGCTTAAATGCTCTTATTTAAGAGTATTCATTATGTCAACTATTTATACTAATCATTGATCTTAAACGGAGAAAATGCTATGAGCAATACTTGTCGTTTTTATATTTTTATTTTTATCCTTATCGGGATAAATATTCCTTTACTCTCACAATCAATTCATACCGGACTTAAAAGCCTTTCCGATAATGCAGAGATTATTCTTACAGGCAAGGTTACTGATCAGAAATCCGAGTGGAATACTGACAGGAGCAGAATTTTCACGAAGGTAACCATAACTGTTGAGGAATATTTAAAAGGCTCGCAAAATCAAGGTAGTATTACTCTCACTCATCCCGGAGGTGAAGTAGATGAGGTTGGAGAAATTTATTCGCACGTACCAAGATTTTATGATAATGAAAATGTTTTACTCTTCCTGCAAAAAAACAAAGACAATATCGGCTATAAAGTGCTGGAGGGTGAAGTCGGAAAGATAAGTTTAACTGTTGATAAAATAACAGGTGAAAAAATGACTTCAGATAAAAAATCTGTTTCGGCTTATAAAAAACAAATTAAAAGTTTTGTTGAACAACGATAGATAAGTTTACAACAAATTTTTAATAAATAGATTTTTAACAAGGAAAAAGAGTTTTAAAATGGAAAACCCGATTTATAATAATTTTATCAAAATATTTTTACCGATAATATTTATCACTTCAGGAATGCTATTCGGTCAGCAATCAAACAATAATGCTTTTGTATTTAATGGTGAAACCAGTATCCTTTTTGTGGAGGATGGACAGCCGGTTAATCCAAACGCAAAACAAAATTCATTTCAATATTTCAATCAGGTTAATTCAACAAATAATACAATTACAGTTCAGGCATGGATTTATCTTTTAGGCGATAATCCGGGTGTTACAATGCCGGTTATTTACAGATCGGTTGAAGGCGGTACCACATTCTCGATGTATGTTAAAAATAACAAGGCTTATTTTTCAGTTGGTAATAGCGTTCCTGTAAGCACACAGGAATTTCCGGCATTTTCATGGATCCATATTACCGGAATGTATGATGGTCAGAATCTTAAGATTTATTCCAGCAATACATTGATGCAAAGTATCACAACGTCACCGGGAAACCCATACTCATCAGGGACTGGATTGTATGTCGGGAAATCTGAGGAGGGTGCATTTAAAGGATTGATCGATGAAATCAGAATATGGAAAATTGCACTGTCTGAAAATTTCATTAATGGTTCTGGCGGAAATGGTAATCCTGCAGAACCTTTCCCGTCAGTGTTAAGACCAAATCTTGCAGCACAATATTCATTTACAGAAATTACCAACAATGAATACTTATCAGATTTATCAGATTCATTAAATCATTTAAGAGTTGAAAACATTGATCAAATAGTGCCAAGTAAAAATCTGCCATTCTTAGTGGTTAATTCAATAAGCGACTTACCGGATTTATTACCGGGCGATGGAAAAGCTGATGCTGGAAATGGAATCGTATCTTTTAGATCCGCAATTGAAGAAGCTAATGCTTTAACCGGTGAGCAGATAATCTATTTTTATATTCCTGGAGCGGGTCCGCATACTATTCAACCATTATCGTTACTACCTGCAATTACTGATGCAGTTTTTATTGATGCAGCTTCACAACGTGGCTATAATGGATCGCCTGCAATTGTATTAGATGGAACTCAAAGTTTGGAAACCGGCTTAACTTTTCTTTCAAGTGGAAATTCAGTTAAGGGAATTTCAATCAAAAATTTTACTGGCAATGGTATTTTAATGGGTGACCCTTCCTTGGCAAGTGTTCAATCTAATAACAATAAAATTGTAAATAATAAAGTATCATATAACGGAGCAGCAGGTGTAGCAGTTAAAAATGGTATTAATAATTCAATTTTATCAAATTCAATTTATGCTAATGAGGCTATCGGAATTGATTTGTGGAGTTTTGATGGTAATGGAAATTTAGTCGCCGGCATAAACGAAAATGATCCTATCGATGCCGATGAGGGGAATAACAATTTACAGAATTATCCTGTTCTCACAGATTTTTATTCAGGAACCACAGGAACAAGTATAGCAGGATATTTAGAAAGTGCTCCAAATAAAACATATAATTTGCAGTTTTTCTCAAACACTCCTAATCCATACCAGCTAGATCCGAGAGAAGGAGAGGTATTGCTGGGTGAGAAATCAGTTACAACTGATATAAATGGATTTGCAGAGTTTCAGGCAAACATAGTAATTAAATCAGTTAACATTGCAGATGGTCATTCCGTAAGTGCAACCGCAACAGATGAATATGGCAATACTTCAGAGTTTTCAATGTCAATCACAACCGAGTATGATGATGGAGATCATTATTTATTGAATACAACTTTGGGCGGAATACCGCTGCACTGGAAAGAAGGGAAAGCTAAATATTCAATTGCACCATCTGTTGTTGCAAAAGGATATGATTCTGAAATACAGCAGGCATACAATACTTATAGCGCTTTAGATCAGTTAACGTTTACCAGAAGATTCTTGCCGCCGGATTCAACAAATGAAAATTGGGCTGGTGATCCGGATGGGGTTAACAATGTTGTCTGGATGACTCCAGCTCAATGGGTTGCAACTGATATTCCTGAAAATGTGCTTGCTGCAACAAGAGTTAGGTATAATACGCTTACCGGTGAAATGACAGATGTTGATATAGCATTTAATGAAGTTCCATATTCATTTTCTCTCAATACAACTTTCGAATGGTCCACCACAGGATTAATGGATAATAAATTTGATGTTCAGAATACTGCAGCACACGAGATCGGGCACTTTGTAGGATTGAAAGATCTTTACAATCCCGGAGATGCAGGCTACATTTTAGGAATAGGCATGGGTGCCGGTAATGAAGAACAAACTTTGTACGGAAGAATTAATATAAATGAGTTTAGTAAGCGATCACTTTTTGATGATGGAAATTCTCCGCGTCAGAAAGGTGATATAGCAGGTATCGAAGAAATATACAGGTATGTAAATAATTCACTTGCAGATATTGTTTTAGTTTTTGATGGTTCTGCTAATTTCACCTCCGAAAATGTTTATAATGGTTTTATTACCTCAGTAAATGCTTCAATTGAATTAGTTACAAAATTGAGGGACGGTGATCGTATTGCAATTGTGAACTCAAATACCGTTGGATATGCACTATCAAGCTTTACTAAAGAAAGCGCTATTCAATTTTTATCAAATATGCCGCCAGGTGGAAATGGTAATTTAGCAGAACGACTTCATCTTGCACAGACAGAATTGAGTGCAAACGGAATTCCCGAAAGAAAAAAAGAGATAATATTATTTAGTGCCGGTGAGGAGTTTTCATCACCATCTCTTATTGATCCAAACTATTCTTTACCGTCATTTCCTGTTCATACATTAGGGTTTGAATCCAGTTTTTCCGGGCAGGATCTGATGGGCTGGGTAGCTAATGAAACCAAGGGAGATTATTTCCAGATACCTGACGCAACAGAAATTGCTAATGTAGTAAATGTTATTTGGTACAGATTGCTCGGTATGCAAGTAACTTATGTTTCTGATCCTTTAAGTAGTGTTGATATTGCCAATGCTTTGGTGAAAGGACTCTATTGGCAGGGTGGTTTGTACTGGCAGGGCGGCCTTTACTGGCAGGGCGGTTTGTACTGGCAGGGTGGACTCTATTGGCAGGGCGGTTTGTACTGGCAGGGCGGCCTTTACTGGCAGGGTGGAAAAATGGAAGCGGGTCTTTATTGGCAGGGCAGTGAATATGGTTTAAAACTGGTTGCTCCGGGTAATGATAAAGATGACGATTCTAAATTGATTACTGAACAAAATTATAATAATCCTAATTTCTTCGTTTACGATGGAATTCCTGTAACACTTTTTGATATTGAACTTATTGATGGGTATAACACAACAGGCTCACCATTTAAGTTCTTCCGGATTAATAATCCCATTCAGGGAGGATGGACTGGTTATGTTCAAGAATTAATTGCTCCGGATAGTACCGAGCCTGTTCGCGTATATATTGCCCAGGAATCTGACAGATATATGCAGGTCAATTCAGACAAAGAGCGCTATTTAGTAGGTGAGCAGATAGTTCTTGAAGCAAGATTGTACGAAGGCGGAGACGGCGGACAATTCTCCGATCATCAATTCACTACCGGTAATCCTATTGATGATGCGGTAGTAGTTGCCAAAATAACATTACCGAATGTAACAAGTCCTGATGATTATCCTGTTATTGTCTTAGAGAATCTTGGAGATGGTTTATACAGGGCAGTTTATCCGGCTGATGAAATCGGCAGCTACAATTTTATAATTAATGCAACGGATGCTGCTAATGTTACCCCAAACAGTGATCCGAACGTAACTATTAACGAAAATTATTTAATCCGTGCCGAACATTCGGTTTATGTCAGCAATACTGTTATTCCAGAAGTATTCTCAGGAGGTAAATCTAAAATTCAACAGGCTCTGGCTTTGTTAAAATCAATTCCTCAGTCGACATTGACATCAAGACAGAAGAATAGGCTAAACTCAGCAATCAGATCCATTGAAAACAATGCTTTAAAGAGCAGGAATTTTATTGATGAAAACAATCTTTCAAATTATGGATTGCATTTCTATGATGCATTAAAATCTGCAGTAAATGAATTAACAGAATTAACCACCGTTCCAATAGCAATGAATCAAGTGCTCGAGGCGTACAGATTGCTTTATGAAGGTTCCAGAATATTTGCAGAATATGCAATTGAGGCTGCTACTGCTAATTGTGTGGTTTCAAATTGTACTCAAATTCTTAACTCGGCAACTTCTGAGTTAGGTAAAGCTCTTCGTGAGTTTGATAAAGAGAATATTGTTAATGTATTCAATCACTTAACAAATTCCTGGAAGTTCGCCCAGCAGGCGCTTGGAACTTCACTTAAAAAGGAAAATTTGGGTGATGATAATACAAATCTGCCGACCGAGTATGGAATCGAACAGAATTATCCAAATCCGTTTAATCCAAGTACCGAAATAAGATATCAATTACCTGAAAACAACTTTGTAACAATTGAAGTATTCGATATACTAGGCAGCAAAATTTCTACTCTTGTTAATGGAGAAATGGAAGCTGGTTATCACAGTGTCACCTGGAATGCAGGCGATCTTGCGAGTGGAGTATACTTCTATAAAATTCAGAGCGGATCATTTATTTCAACGAAGAAACTCATGCTGCTGAAGTAATTTTCAAATAGTACTTCGATTGCGGAGACTCTATTTTCGTTTAAGATACGCATTGAATTCTGTTCTTTGCGTATCGTTATTTTAAATAATTCACGAACATTTATAACAAGGTCAATGATTAAAAAGTATTCTATTCTAATTATTGTTTTTATTTTGTTGCCCGCCTTAAGCAGTGCTCAAAATAATGTGGCTTTCAATCATCTTACCGTTCAAAACGGACTTTCACAAAGTGCGGTTACCTGCATTCTGCAGGATAGAAATGGATTTATGTGGTTTGGCACTCAGGACGGATTAAACAGATATGATGGGTATAATTTTAAAATATTCAAAAATATTGCAGACGATCCGAAAAGCTTATCCGATAATTTCATTTTTTCGATTTATGAAGAAAATTCCGGCGACCTTATTATAGAAACTCAATCAGGGAAACTGAACAAATACGAGCCGCTAACCGAATCTTTCACAATTATCTCATCTGATAGTATTGATCTGCGAGCTTCTAAAAGAAATTCTGTTCTTGCATTTTATTATGACAGAGGTAATATTGAATGGTCAGGAGGGTTGAGCAGAGAAACCGGATTGAAGATGGAGAATAAAACTTCAGGGGAAGTTAAAAACTTTCTAAATGATCCTGCTGATAAGTTCAGCTTGAGTGATAATAAAGTTTATTCCATTCTCAGGGATAAAAACGGAAACCTTTGGGTTGGTACTTTCAACGGACTTAATAAATTAGATGAAAAGACAGGAAGGTTCTTTCAATATAAAAATAATCCAAATGATCGGAACAGCATAAGTGATAACTGGGTCTGGCCGATGTTCGAGGACTCCAAAGGAAATTTGTGGATAGGTACTGTACGGGGCGGATTAAATAAGTTTGATCCTCATACTGCTGTTTTTACCAGTTACAAAAATGATCCGGCTAATCCTAAAAGTATAAATGAAAATTTCATCTTTTCAATCTATGAAGATCGCAGCGGTTTAATATGGGTCGGCACTAATACAGGCGGAGTGAATTACTTCAATCCTGCTGCGCAGGTATTCGAACACTTCTATAATATTCCCGATCAGGAAAATACTTTAGCAGATAATTCTGTAATGTCTTTGCATGTTGATAGAAAAGGAATATACTGGATCGGAACTCGTAATGGCGGTTTGGATAAATTCGATTATCAGCAGAAAAAGTTTACCAATTATTCTCATAGTCCGTTAAACAAAAACAGTCTGATTAACAATTCAGTTTCGGTGATATATGAAGACAGATCAGGGCTTTTATGGCTTGGTACCTTTAACAGTGGTTTAAATTCTTTTAATCCCCAGACAAATATATTTACGGCCTATGTTCACAATCCGGCTGATTCAAATACTATTACTGACAACCGGATATATTCAATTATTGAAGACAAAGATGGAATAATCTGGATTGGTACTTATGGAGGGGGTTTAAATAAATTAGAAAAAGAAAGCGGGAGAGTAACAAATTATCAGGCAGATGAAAATGACTCAACATCCATTAGTTCAAATAGTGTATGGTCTGTTGTAGAAGATGATGCAGGAAAACTCTGGATAGGAACATTCGGCGGCGGTATAAATGTATTTGATAAATCATCCCAAACTTTTACTCATTTTAGAAATAATCAGGATGATCCGGGCAGTCTTATTGATGATAGCATTATCAGAGTTTTCAAAGACACAAAAGGTAATTTGTGGTTTGGAACTACAAAGGGATTAAGCCGCTATTTACCTGAAAGCAGAAAATTTAAATCTTACAGCGAGAAGGATGGACTAGCAAATAATTTTGTTTACGGAATTCTTGAAGACGATAAAGGCAATCTATGGCTGAGTACAAATAACGGAATTTCAAAGTTTAATCCGGTAAATGAAACATTCAAAAATTATTATGTAGAAGATGGTCTGCAGAATAATGAATTCAATCAAAATGCCTTTGCAAAAGATTTTAAAACCGGGAATCTTTTGTTCGGCGGGGTAAATGGCTTCAATGTTTTTAATCCCGAAAATGTGAAGGGGAATACTTACATTCCGCGGATTTCATTTACAAATTATATCAGATATAATACTGATGACGAGGAAGGCAAACCGATTTTTGAAAAAGGAATTTCGGAAACAGATGAGATTTCACTTACTTATAAAGATAATATAGTAACTTTTGAATTTGCTGCATTCAGCTTCTATAACAACTTCAAGAATCAGTATCGTTATAAACTTGAGGGATTCAATGAAAACTGGATACAATTAGGTAGTAACAATAAAGTTACTTTCACTAATCTCTCTCCGGGTGATTATGTCTTAAGAGTTATCGGATCAAACAATGATGGAGTTTGGAATGACGAAGGAGCGTCATTATTGATTCAGGTTTCACCTCCCTGGTGGAAAACCAATATTGCATACGCAACTTATTTCATAATATTTTTCGGAATTCTATATGGCCTAAGGCGATATGAGATCAACCGCCGTGAACAAAAAGCACAGATAAGAGAATCCGCATTGCGTATCAAAGCAACTGAGGCTGAGAAACGAGCTTTAGAAATTGAGAATGAAAGAAAGACCAAAGAACTAGAAGAAGCACGACAACTTCAGTTATCAATGCTTCCTAAAAAACTACCTGAGCTGCCGAATTTTGAAATTGCCGCTTTTATGAGGACTGCAACAGAAGTGGGCGGAGATTATTACGATTTCAGGGTTAACGAAAACGGACAACTATATGTAGCATTCGGTGATGCAACCGGACACGGGCTGCAAGCCGGAACAATGGTTACATTAATGAAAGGATTTTTTACTTCCGATTCTTCAAAACTTGGTATGCAGGAGTTTATGAATCACTGCAGCAGGATGATAAAGGAAATTGAACTTGGAAGAATTCTAATGTCATTCAGTTATTTAAAATTTGAAAATAACAAAGTGCATATTACAAGTGCCGGAATGCCGCCAGTTTTCTATTATAATTCAAAAAGCAAAGAAATTGAGGAAATTATTATTCAGGGGATGCCGCTTGGTGCTATGAAAAATTTTCCTTACAAGGTTATTGAAAAGGAAATTAACAGCGGAGATACGATTCTATTGCTCTCTGATGGATTGCCTGAACAAATGAATTCGAAGGAAGAAATGTTTGACTATGAAAGAGTGAAGAACAGCTTTCTTAGTTCAATCCTGAATGACCCGGATGAAATAATAAACAATCTTGTTAAAGCCGGCGATGGATGGATGAATGGAACAATGCAGGAAGATGATATCACTTTTACTGTTATAAAAGTAAAATAGTATTCGTTTACTTTGGCAAAGATTAACTAAATCAATAGAATAGATATATAGTCTTTATCTTTTATGCATATAATTCTAAAAGTGTTATATTAACTATAGAACTCAAACGGGTGTTTTGATAATTGTAATAACTTAAAATTTTTTAGAAAGTAACTTAATGGATTCACCTATTAAACTGGAGTTAAAACTGCCTAATATACCGGATATTGAATTAGTTGCAGTTGAAAGTTTGCTTCTTATGGGCAAACATTTTGGTATTTCCGGTAATAAAGTCGACGAAGCCAAAATTGTTGTAACCGAGGCTATTATAAACGGACTGGAACATTCCGGCGATAAAAATCCTTATGTAAATGTTGAGTTTACTATGGATAAAGAAAAACTAATTATTCTGGTAACCGATTATGGAACTGGGTTTGAACCGGATAGTGTTGAAGATCCTAATATCGGTGAGAAGATTCATAGTTCACATAAACGCGGCTGGGGACTTAAACTAATGAAGTCTATGTCTGATGATCTTATAATCGAATCGGGCGCTAACGGTACAAGAATAACAATTATTAAGAATTTAATTTAAGCGGAGAAATTTAATGAGCACAGAATTTAATTTAGTTTCTGAATTACACGATAAAAGTTTAGTAATTAAAACAGAGGGATACATTAACAGTGCCGGCGGCGAAAAGATTGTCCATGAGTTCTCAAAACACAGTGATATAAATAAACTAATACTGAATCTTGAGAATTCAAAAGTTGTTAACTCAATAGGCATTTCCCACTTGATTGAAATCATTGAAAAACTGAATCAATCTAACGGCAAGCTGGTTTTTACTAATCTCGATCCTACAATAGAAAAAACGTTTTCTATAATGGGACTGTTTCAATTTGCAGACAAAGCTGATACAGTTGAGTCTGCACTGAAGGGCTGATTAATTCATCTTACTTTTGCTTTGAGCGGCACAAGTAATTAACCATTCTATTAAACTATTTGAAGCATTGGATAATAATAACCTTGTAGAAAAACTTGCAGTGCAGGTTGAGTCATTCCAGGAAGGATTTGAAATACTTTCTAAGTCCTTAACTTTTATTGAAATGGTGAAAAGTTTTCTCCACATAATTCGGGGAAATTTTATCATCACTGAAATTTATTCATTTCATAAACTTGCGAGTGATTCTAAGTGGAATAATATATCATTAAAGAAAATTCCGGATCAGTCATATTTATCATGCCTTGTTGATTCGGATAATCCTTCAATTAAATATTTTGAGGATCTTCAAATTAAAGTATCAATCAACCTTCCGCTTGCAGATAAATCATATCTTGGAATTCTTATCGGACCAAAATTCGATAAATCGAAGTTTACTGATCTTGATAAAATCACTTTACAAATTTTATTGCAAGTGTTTGACAGTGCTTTTAAATCATTCTTAAACAGACAAAAAGAGAAAGCACTTGTATTCGAATTAAATGAAAAAGTTTTACATTTAAATAATTTGATTGACACCGGTATTGAAATCTCAAGATATAATAAAAGAAGAGTTCTATATGATATTGCTTTGGAACGCATTACTTCTCTAACTAATGCATCATCTGCTTTAATTGAAATCGTAAAAAAATCACAGGGGATTGTTAAGAAGTATATTACTTTTCCAACTGGAGTTGAACCAGATAAAATTTTAAATAGTAAACTTAAAATTCATTCCTCATTTGAACATCAGGATCGTAGTTACACTTTTGTTCTTTCAGAAAAAGAAACCAGGCATAGTACTACGTCCTTTACTGAACTAGACCAGATGCTTCTTGATTCAATTTCCAGGCAAGTTTCAGTTTCACTGGAGAATGAATATCTGCATAAGCAGGCACTGGAAAAAGAAAAAATTGAGCAGGAATTAAATGTTGCAGCTTCAATTCAACAGAAAATTCTTCCGGAATCACTTCCCGAAATTAAAGGTTATGATCTGGCCGGAATAAACATTCCTTCACGTGAGGTTGGAGGTGACTATTACGATTGTTTTGATTTAAGTAAAGGTAAATTTGCTTTAATCATTGCTGATGTTGCTGGAAAAGGAATAGGGGCAGCACTTTTAGTTAGCACATTGAATGCGGCTTTAAATTCTTATTTGCAGTTTGATATTCCGTTAACTGAAATGGCCGAAAGACTAAATAAACTAATTTATAAATCTTCGCCCTCCGATAAGTATATCACTTTCTTCATCGCAGTTCTGGATTCAATTTCAGGCGAACTTGATATTGTAAATGCGGGACATAATCCGATTTTCTTATTGCGGAAAGATGGTAATATGGAAAAACTTGATGCCGGTGGTGTTGGACTTGGTATGCTTGATTTCGGACTGCCGTTTGAAGGTCAGAAAATTGTTATGAATTCCGGTGATAAATTATTCTTGTATACAGATGGAATTCCTGAAGCAATGAATGATAAAGAAGAAGAATACTCCGATGAGGAGATGATAAATTTTCTTAAAACAAATTCTGAAAAATCATCAATAGATTTTATTGATTCACTTGTTAAAAGTGTTAAAGACTTTGCGGGTTCTGCACAGCAAAGCGATGATATTACAGCTCTGATGCTTAAACGAAACTAAATCTTTCTTTAAACCCTAAATTGAATTTGCGATTGAGCCTTCCTTTAGGGTGAAAATATATAGGTATTAATATTGACATTTCTACTCCCAGCCTGTAGGGTAGAAATATTTATTTGTTATCGGAGCTCTTCTATTGTCTGTAAAGCTTTTACGAAGGTTGGAAGAGTTTAATAAACTCAACTAATGGCCTATATCAACAAAGTATTAGTTGATTAAAAAACATTACTTATTAATAAAAAATTAATTGGACTTGCTATGCAACTAATTCAAAACATACTCATTCTGGTATTGTTTTTATTTCTTCTGAATAATGTTGTGATTTACTCTCAGCCTATCCAGGTGGAGAAAATATCAATTACTGAGGGCTTATCCAGCGGCTCACTCCGGCAAACAATTCAGGATAGCTACGGATTGATCTGGATCGCAACAGATGATGGACTTAATGTTTACGATGGCTATGGGGTTAAGGTTTACAAAAACATTCCCGGTAATCCAAGAAGCATTCTTTCTAATAATATCTGGTCAATAAGGGAGGATATGGATGGAAATATCTGGATCGCCACCGAGGAAGGTGTCTCCAGATATATTCGTGAAGAAAATCAATTTGTAAACTATGAAACAAGTGATATGGTTAAAGCCAATTTTGTCACACAATCACGTATTACTTATTTATTTATTGATTCAAGAAATGAAATCTGGGCTTCTACTGTTTCAAATGATTTTCTAAGATATAATAAAAAATCTAATAGCTGGGAAAAACCGGAAATTTCAATATCAGATTCAACATATTTCAATTCTACTGCAAGAGTAGCTTATCCAATCACAGAAGACAGAGAAGGGAAAATTTGGGCGGGTTCGCATGCATTTGGGTTAATTTACTTCGATTCAAATGAGGAGGTTTTTAAGCAAGCTGAAATCATAAGAAAAAAAGGTACACCAAATTTCACAGAAGCAGGTAAAGAATTAACCTGTCTTTATTATGATGAGAAAAATATCTTATGGCTAACAACAAGAAGCGGTGTTTATAAATATTATCCGGAAACCAAAGAGTTAAAAACACTTAAAGAATATTCAGGATTTGAATTAACTTTTTTTGCTTACTATAACGGAATAACTCAGGATAAGCAGGGTAATATTTGGATCAGCAATAACTTCAGAGGAATACTCAAATTTGACGGCATATCGGATAATTTTTCTGATATCAAGGTCCAGGGTGTAGGCTCATACTCTGATGGCAGATCGGAAATCTTATATTCGGATGTTATGCTTGATAATACGGGATTACTTTGGTTCAGTACCAGCCTGGCAGGAATCTATAAATATAATCCTTATGCTGAGCCTTTTTACCATTACAAACATGATCCCGCCCAAAACAACAGCATTAACTCCAGTCAAATTTTCGGTTTAGCAGAATCAAAAAAATATCCGGGTAAAATTTATGTTGGAACAAGAGGCGGTGGTTTAAATTTATTTGATCCAGATTCAAAAACTTTTACCAATATTCCTTATAAAGTTATAAAAGATGCTTTTGGAGGTTCGGTTAGAGCGATAATGGAAGAACCCGATGGCTCCTTATGGCTTGGAACCTGGGGCGATGGTTTACTTAAAATGAATTCTTATTATCAGGTTGTAGAAAGATATAATTATGATTCAACTAATAATAATAGTTTGTCTGATGATGTTATAAGAGTTTTAAGAAAAGATAATAATGGCAATTTATGGATAGGCAGCGGTAATCAAAGCCTTAGTTTTTTTGATATTAAGAAGAACAAAATTTCCAGAATTGAAGATGGACCTTCATCAACTTATCCAAATGAACTAAATGTGTTTTTAAGACAGAGGAATCAAAGAAAAGAATATCTTTCAGAAATAAAAAATATTGGAGATAATCAGAATCTCACTCAGAAATTTTCCCTTAATCAGGCAGGCGATTTCCTTATTGTTTCAGCGGGTGAGGGCAGTTTTGGAGATTCTTTAACTTCTGATTACGGCTGGCTGGAAGATAAAAATGGTAAACAAATCTGGACAAGTTCGGATTATCTTAAATCTTATCACTTAGGCGGTGCACCAAAGAACAGAATATCGGTGGATGTGATTAAGTTGGATCCGGGAGAATATTCCTTACGTTACATTTCCGATAACAGCCATTCCTTTAAAAGTTGGAATGCTGAACCGCCATATGACAGGGGCTTTTGGGGAATAAGAATTTACGAGTTAAAGACTTCAAAACAGATTAACGATATTAAATCTTACATCAAAGAAGCTAAAGAAAACAGATTTGTTAAAGGAATTAATATCAGATCTGTACACGTTTCAGGCGATTTGGTATGGATTGGTACAGATGATCAGGGGTTAAATAAATACAATATCAAAACAAAAGAAGCAAAAAATTATTCATATCAGGTAGATAAAGTTAACACGATAAGCGACAATAGTGTTCAGTTTATTTATGAAGATTCTAAAGGTTTTCTTTGGATGGCAACCAATGGTGGTCTAAACAAATTTGACCCCAAAACAGAAAAGTTTACTGTTTACACAACAGAGGATGGTTTGCCTACAAATTACATTGCTTCGATCCTTCCCGGCGATAAAGATGGTGAGCTGTGGATTGCTACCCGGAGTGGTATTTCCAAGATGCTTGTGAGCAAATCAACTAATCAGGTTACATTTGTAAACTATGATCTTGAAGATGGTTTGGGAGGTAATGATTTTGTGGCTCTTGTTGCCCTCAAATCAAGTAAAGGAAAATATTATTTTGGCGGTGAACATGGCTTGAATGAATTCAGTCCTATAAATGTAAATCAAACTCCACCCAATCTCATTTTTTCAGATCTCAAAATTTCAAATAAATCTGTTCTAAATATGGGGGATGATTCTCCGCTGGAAACATCAATTTATGAACTAAAAGATATTACTCTTGGGCACAATCAAAATGATCTTAGCTTTGAATATGCTGCGCTGCACTATTTAAAACCGACAAAAAATCAGTATGCCCATATGCTCAAGGGTTATGACAAAGATTGGATTTATGATAATAAAAGATTTGCAACTTATACCAACCTTGATCCCGGCGAATATGTTTTTATGATAAAAGGTTCTAACAGGGATGGAATATGGAATGAAAATGGTCGCTCAATCAATATCACAATTTTGCCTCCGTGGTGGCTTACTACGTGGGCTTATATTGGTTACGGATTTTTATTTTTTGGATTTGTCTTTACAATTGACAGGGTTCAACGGAAAAGACTGCTGACTAAAGAAAAAGAGAAACAAAAACTTCTCGAAGCGGAGCATCGTATTGAAGCCGCTGAACTTCTGGCAAAAGCAACGGAGGCTGAGCGAAAAGTATTGCAGGTTGAGTATGAAATGAAAAAGAAAGAACTCGAAGAAGCCCGCGAACTTCAGCTTTCAATGCTTCCTAAGGAACTCCCTAATCTGCCAAATCTCGATATAGCTGTATATATGAAAACTGCTACAGAAGTTGGTGGTGACTATTATGACTTTAGTGTTGGTCTGGATGGAACTTTAACCGTAGTAATTGGTGATGCAACCGGCCACGGAATGAGAGCCGGTACGATGGTTACAGCAACTAAAAGTTTATTCAGTTCACACGCATCAAATCCTGATATACTTTTTACATTTCAGGAAATTACCCGCTGTATTAAGCATATGAATATGCAAATGCTGTCAATGTGCCTTTCGATTTTAAAGATAAAAGGAAACAAAATTCAAATTTCCGCAGCAGGAATGCCGCCGGCTTTATTGTACAGAAGTTATACAAAAACTATTGAAGAGATAGTTTTAAAGGGAATGCCTCTGGGAGCTTATCAGGATTTTCCTTATGAACTAAAGGAAACAGAAGTTAATCCAGGTGATACTATATTATTGTTAAGCGATGGACTACCTGAGCTATTCAACAAAAACAAAGAAATATTTGGTTATGAAAGGGTAATGGAAACTTATAGAAAAGCTGCAGGGAAAAGTCCTGAGGAAATAATTGAGGTTCTTAAAAATGACGGATCAGACTGGGCTAGTAATGAAGCCCCCGATGATGATGTAACATTTGTTGTTATAAAAGTAAAATAAAAACGGAAGTTGATTATGATAATTAATAAAAAGACAAAATTTTTTCTTACTAATTCAGTATGGATACTGATATTTATACTTTTTTCTTCCAATATTATTGCTCAAAAAAAACCGGTTAAATTTAATCGTTTAACTTCCAGCGATGGACTATCTCAAAACACAGTTAGTGCAATAGTACAGGATCACGATGGTTTTATCTGGATTGGAACTGAGGATGGTATAAACAAATACGATGGATATAATTTCGAAATATTTAAAAGGAATCCTGGTGATAGTCTCTCGATAAATGATAATCAAGCACTTGCAATGCATGTTGCCAAGGATGGAACTCTATGGATCGGCGGCGGGCTAACAGGATTAAGCAAATTCAATTCAGCCACAAAAACCTTCACACGTTACAATCATGATCACACCAATCCAAATTCATTAGCTGAGGATGCAATTATTTCCTTTAGTGAAGACGAAAGAGGTAACCTATGGATTCTTACAGAGAATAAAGGTTTCGACTATATGATGGTAAAGGAAGAAAAATTTATTCATATGGCAAATATGCTTCCCCCGGATTATAAAATTTCTGAGGATCGAATATTTTTTATTCATCAGGACAAACAAAATTATTTATGGGTCGGTGCTGTAGGAAAGGTACATTATTTCAAAATCATTCATAGCGAAAACGGAGTTCCGAAGCTGCAGCCGGTAAAAATTGAAAATCAAATTGTGGAAAGAGCCGCACTTTCAATTGAGGAAAGTGAATCCGGAGTGATCTGGATTGGTACTGCAGGTGAGGGTGTTTTACTCTATGATAGAACGAATAATGCTTTAAGAAAATTTGAGGTGAAACCTGATAATAAAGCCATTAATTCACTCGCGATCCTTGCATTAGAATCAGATGAAAACGATGATCTATGGATAGGTGGAGTGCCTGTGAGAGATTTTATCGGCTCTGAAAGAGAAAATATTTCTGGTCTGTTAAGATTAAATTATAAATCTAAAGAAATTCGTGCATTTCTTGCCGATCCAAAAGACCCCCAAAGCTTGAGCAGTAATCGCATTCTATCTTTATTAGTTGACAAAACAGGTGTTTTGTGGGTTGGTGCTGATATTTCAGGACTTAATGTATATGATAAATCAGTCACAAAATTTTCTCTGGTTACCACCGGACCGGAAGAATACAATAAGATCAAAGGTGCGATAAGAGGTTTTTATTTGGATGAAAATAAAATACTGTGGATTGCCTCTCAGGGAGGTGGACTTATTTCATATGATAGAAGCAAAGAGAAATATGAGGTTTTCAATTACAATAAAAATAATCCTTCTTCCATAAGCACTGATGCTGCTCAAAATATTTATGACGATGGTAAGTATCTGTGGATCGGAACTCAACAAGGTTTGAATCGATTCGACAAAAAAACAAAATCATTTAAAAGATATTACATTGATCCTTCAAACCCGACCTCAAGATTCAATGCAATTAATTATAATATTGTTGAAATAGATAAGTTACCCGGGTATCTGTGGTTCGGAACAAACGGCAGTGGATTAGTTCGCTTTGATAAAGAGAAAGAAACTTTCAAAAAGTACACTTATGATCCTGAAGATCAAACCAGTTTAAACAACAGAGCTAATTTTGTAAGAACAGTGTGGTATTCTGAAAAGCGACCTGATGAGTTGTGGACAGGCACTACGAACGGAATTAATATTCTCAATCTGAACGATGAGACTTTTCGATATTATAATCACGATCCTAAAGATTCCACCAGTTTAAGCCATCCGAATGTTATGAATTTTTATGAAGATGAAAATGGCTATATATGGGTTTCTACTTATGGCGGCGGATTAAATCGGTTTGATCCGAAAACAGAAAAGTTTTTAAGGTTCACACAGGAAAATAGCGATTTACCAAATAATGGGGTTTATGGAGCACTCTCCGATGAAGAAGGAAATCTCTGGATATCAACCAACAGCGGCATCACTAAATTAAATCCAAATACTTTTGAATTTAGAAACTACTCGGTTGATGATGGATTACAAAGCGAAGAATTTAATGGAGGATCATACTATAAAGCTCCGGACGGAGAAATGTTTTTCGGAGGTATAAAAGGATTTAATTTCTTTTATCCTTCTGAAGTAACAGACAACAAGTTCATTCCAAACATTGTTATTACAGATATTAAAATATTTAATGAATCAATTCCCGTTGGGGAGAACTCTCCGTTACAAGTCTCAATATCCAAATCTGAAGAAATAGTTTTGGCATATTGGCAGAACGATATTTCATTCGAATATGTTGCGCTGCATTTTTCAAATCCTTCAAAAAACAGGTATGCATTTAAACTTGAAAATTATGAAGACGAATGGCGCTATGTGGGAGATGTTAAAATTGCAACATACACCAACCTTGATCCCGGTGAATATATTTTCCGGGTAAAAGGATCTAACAACGATGGATTATGGAATGAAGAAGGCAGATCAATCAGGCTGATCATTAATCCTCCTTGGTGGAGAACTAATTGGGCTTATGCATCATACATTTTACTGTTCTTAGCTGCTGGATTTTCATTCGATAGATATCAGAGGGTGAGGATAAAAAATATTGAACAAAGAAGAGCCCAGTTAGCACTACTACGCGCTGAAAACCAGCGTAAGACAAAAGAGTTAGAAGAGGCACGTCAACTTCAGCTTTCAATGCTTCCGCAAAATCTGCCGCAATTGCCGAATCTTGATATTGCAGTTTATATGAAAACTGCAACAGAGGTTGGCGGGGACTATTATGATTTTCACGTTGGTATGGATGGAACATTAACGGTTGTAATTGGTGATGCAACAGGGCATGGTATGAAAGCCGGAACTATGGTCACAACTACAAAAAGTTTATTCAGCTCACACGCCGGCAATCCGGATATACTTTTTACATTTCAGGAAATTACACGCTGTATAAAGTATATGAATATGCAAATGCTTTCAATGTGTCTCTCAATAATAAAAATTCAGGGAAACAAAATGCAGATTTCAGCAGCGGGAATGCCTCCTGCTTTGTTATACAGAAGTAAAACAAAAACTGTAGAAGAGATTATTCTAAAGGGTATGCCTTTAGGGGCTGTGCAGGATTTTCCATATGAATTAAGGCAAACAGAAATCTATCCGGGCGACACACTATTACTGATGAGTGATGGATTGCCGGAAATGTTTAACAAAAACAAAGAATTATTTGGATACGAGAGAGTCAGCATAACATATGAAAAAGTTGCGGATAAGAATCCGGAGGAAATTATTCAGGAACTTAAAAATGCCGGCTCCGAATGGTCGCAGTCTGAAATACCTGATGATGATGTGACATTTGTTGTAATAAAAGTAAAGTGAAAAACAGTTAATAATTAAAGGAAGGAAATTACTTGTGAAAATAATGGTTGTGGATGATGAACAGGATATTAAACTCCTCTTTGAACAGAGATTTAGAAAAGAGATTAAAACCGGTCAGGTAGCCTTTCTTTTTGCTTTTTCAGGTGAAGAGGCGCGTGATTACCTACAGTCTAACGGAACGGAAAACGTTAATAAAATTTTATCTGATATAAATATGCCCGGTATGAATGGATTAGAATTACTTAAATGGATTAAACAAAATTATCCTGAACTAAAGGTAGCTATGATAACTGCTTATGGTGATCAAAATAATTACAATCAGGCGGTAGAATATGGTTGTGATGATTATATGACTAAACCAATTGATTTCGATAAACTAAAAGAAAAAGTTTTAAAGTAATCTGTTAATTTTAAAAAAATAATCCTAACTAATATTGGATCTGGAATGAAAACATTAAAATCAAATACTAAAACCTCTGCAAAGGATATTGAAATATTAAAAAAACAGCTGGCCCAAAGAGAAGCCGAGCTTGCGATAATAAGCAGCGTTGGCGATGCTATGTCTAAAGCGTTGGATATCGTAACGGTTACCAGGATAGTTGGTGATAAAGTACGTGAGATATTTAATACTGAAGTAACAGAGATACTCTTACTGGATAATGATAAAATGATGATTGATATCCCTTATTCATATTATAAAGGCTATCAGGTTTTTGAGCCATTCCCGCTTGGTGAAGGATTAACTTCAAAAGTTATTAAATCCAGAAAACCACTGCTGCTAAATTCACTCAAAGATCAAATTGAAAAAGGGGCAATAATTCAATCTGACGAAGATAAAACAGAATCCTACATTGGTGTTCCGATTTTATTTAATGATAAAGTACTTGGCGTGGTGAGTGTTCAGAGTTACGAGGTAAATAAATTTGATGAAAATAATGTTCGGCTGCTGTCAACATTATCTACAAATATGGGTGTAACATTACAAAATGCTAAGCTATTTGAAGAGACTAAAAGATTGCTGTTTGAAACCGAACAACGCACAGCGGAACTTACAATAATTAACAGTGTCGGTGAAGCAATGTCTAAACAGCTGGATGTATCAACCGTAACTAAGATAGTTGGTGATAAAGTTCGCGAAATATTTAATGCTGAGGTAACAGAAATCCTGCTTCTGGATCATAATACAAATATTATAAATGTTCCTTACTCATATTTTAAAGGTTATCAAACAGTTGATTCATTTTTATTAGGTTCCGGACTTACTTCAAAAGTAATCAATTCCAGAAAACCCTTGCTTTTATCAAGCTTTGAAGAACAGACTCTTCACGGTGCTATTTTAGATGATAATGTTGGCGAAGCTGATATAACAGAAACCTATTTGGGCGTGCCGATAATGTTCAATGATAGAATTCTTGGTGTAGTTAGTATTCAAAGCTATCAGAAAGCTGCGTACAATGAAAATAATGTTCGACTGCTGTCAACATTATCCACTAATATGGGGGTAACTCTACAAAATGCTAAATTATTTGAAGAAACAAAAAGACTGCTAAGCGAAACCGAACAACGTTCGGCAGAGTTGTCAGTAATAAATAGTGTGCAGGAAGGATTGGCAAGTGAACTGGAAATAAATAGTATATATGAATTAGTTGGAGAAAAAATAAGAGAAATATTTAATGCTCAAGTTATAGATATTGTCACTTATGATAAACTGAATAACCAGATATCAGATTGCTATGCTTATGAAAAGGGCGATAGAACTTTGCTTGGACCAAGAGCCCTTCAGGGATTCAGGAAGTTTGTAATCGAAACAATGAAACCACTGATGCTTAATAAAGATATTGAAAAGGAAATGATAAAGTACGGTAACGTAGTCGCAATTGGTGAAATACCAAAATCAAATATTTTTGTTCCAATGATAGTTGGGGATGAAGTTACAGGTGTAATCAGTTTACAGAATCTTGATAAAGAAAATGCTTTCACAGATTCCGACATAAGACTCTTAACAACTTTAGCTAACAGTATGAGTATTGCTCTTGAGAATGCTAGACTATTTGATGAAACGAATAAACTTCTTGAAAAAACAAAACAACAGGCAATTGAATTAGGAATTATAAATAGTGTTGGTGAGGGCTTAGCTAAACAATTGGACTTTCAATCTATTGTTGATTTGGTGGGAGATAAGATAAGAGAAGTGTTTAGTGCAGAGGTTGTTTCGATCTCAACTTACGATGAAGGTTCTGATACTATGCATCATCGTTATGTAGTTGAAAAGGATGAAAGGTTTTATTTCGATCATCCGCTGCCGATTGACCCTGACAGAAAAGAAATAATCCAAACAAAACTGCCATTAATTTTTGGATCAAGTCAGGAGATTATTGAACATAGCGGTGAGCAGGTGCTTGATGGCGAAATGCCCGAGTCCTTTTTAGGCGTTCCTATAATCCATAATCAGAAAGCAACCGGAGTGATCACTATTCAGGATCTGGATAAAAAAAATCTTTATTCGGAAAAAGATGGGCAATTGCTGCTTACGCTTGCTTCTAACATGGGTGTTGCTCTAGAGAACGCAAGATTATTTGAAGAGACTAAAAGATTACTTAATGAAACGCAGCAAAGAAATGTTGAACTGGCAATACTAAATGCTATTCAGGAAGGCCTGGTGATGGAAATGGATTTCAATTCCATTATCAAGCTGGTCGGTGATAAGTTTAGAGAAGCATTGGGCTTCCTCGACCTCGGTATAAGAATTTACGATAAAGAAAACAATATTCTTCATTTCCCTTATGAATATGAACACGGAGAAAGACTATATATTGAATCAATGGAGCCGACCCCATTATCCAGGTATGTTCTTGAAACCGGCAAAATGCTTTTATTAAAAAAAGCGACCGATGAAGAAATTGCAAAACTGGGGATAACTGAAGAAACTACTATCCCGGGGACTGATGCAAGCAAATCACTGGTATTTGTTCCGATCATGATAGGATCAGAAGCGAAAGGACTGATCTTAATTGAAAACTATGAAAAAGAAGATGCATTCAGCGAATCAGAAGTTAGATTACTGACAACAGTGGCCAATAGCATGAGTGTTGCTCTTGAGAATGCCCGCCTCTTTGATGAGACAAATCGACTTTTGAAAGAAACCGAGCAAAGAAGTGCAGAGTTGTCTGTTATCAACAGTGTTCAGGAAGGATTAGCAAAAGAACTTGATATAAGCGGAATTTATACACTTGTCGGCGAACGTTTATGCAGCTTATTCCCGGACTCACAAACTCTTGTTATTCGTTCATTCGATCACGAAAAGGGTCTGGAAATTTGGCATTATGCAATCGAAAAAGGAGAGAGACTGGAAGTAGCACCCCGTCCTTTTAATTGGGCAAATAACTTACTTATAGAAACAAAAAAACCGCTTGATATAAGAACTAATTATATCGAGACTGCTCAAAAATACGGCGGGCAGGGTGTTACACAGGGCAAACCGCCTAAATCAGCCGTGTTCGTTCCGATTATTATCAACGATACAGTAAGAGGTTCAATCAGTTTACAGAATATTGATAAAGAAAATGCTTTTAATGATTCTGATGTTCGATTAGTAACTACACTTGTTAATAGTATGAGTATTGCTCTTGAAAATGCACGCTTGTTCGATGAAACACTCAGACTTCTTGATGAAAGTAAAAAACGAACTGCTGAATTAGGTACAGTAAACAGTATCAGTCAGGCAATAGCAGGTCATTTAGAAATTGATAAATTGATCTATCTTGTAGGTGAGAAGGTCAGGGCCTTATTTAATGCAAATATTGTATACCTGGCATTACTTAATAAGGAAAGTGAAAGGATTGAATTTCCTTATGGTTATGGTGATGATTATCCACCTTTGAAACTAGGAGAAGGTCTAACCTCACATATAATTCTTAAAAAAGAACCATTACTTATTAATGGTGATGCGGGTAAAAAAACTAAACAACTTGGCGTTAAAAGAATTGGAACACGCTCGGCATCATATCTAGGTGTTCCTATTCCTGTCGGAGATGAAATTATTGGAGTGTTAAGTGTTCAGAGTACAGAAAAAGAAAACGTATTTTCTGAAGATGATATGAGACTCTTGAGTACGCTGGCGGCTTATGTTGGTATTGCAATCAACAATGCTAATGCCTATGAAGAACTGAATAAAACTTTAGAAAATCTTAAATCCACACAGGATCAGCTTGTTGCTCAGGAAAAACTTGCTTCACTCGGTCAATTAACTGCGGGTATTGCTCACGAAATAAAGAACCCGCTTAACTTCGTGAATAATTTTTCCGAGCTGTCTGTCGGTTTAGTTGATGAATTGCATGAAGAATTTGAAAAATTCAGCGGCAAGTTCAATGAAGAAGAATTGAATGAATTAAAAGAAATTCTTGATACTCTAAAGCAGAATTCTGTAAAGATAAAAGAACATGGAAAGCGTGCCGATAGTATAGTCCATAGTATGCTTCAGCATTCAAGAGGAAAAACAGGCGAAAAGCAGCCAACCGATATTAATTCTGTGCTTGAAGAAGATCTGAATTTGGTTTTTCATGGAATGCGTGCACAGGATAGCACATTCAACATAAAAATTGAAAAAGATTTTGATAAAAATATAAGTCCGGTAAACTTAATACCGCAGGATATCAGCCGTGTTTTTCTGAATATTCTTACTAATGGATGTTATGAAGCTCATAGAAAAAAAGTTGAACTTAACTCCGAGAGTCAAGCCAAAATTGTAGTAAAAACTTCAGAAACCAATAAACATGTTGAAGTCCGGATTAAAGACAATGGAAACGGAATTCCTAAAAAAATAAGAGAAGATCTATTTAAACCGTTCTTTACCACAAAACCCGCGGGTAAAGGAACAGGGTTAGGGCTTTCTATAAGTTACGACATAGTTGTAAGAGAACATCAAGGTGAACTTTTATTTGAAACGGAAGAAGGCGAATTCACTGAATTTATAATCAGACTTCCCAAGAACTTAAAGAATTAAATAAAATGAATCTTTTAAAACCTAAAATTCTTGTTGTTGATGACGAACCGGATCTGGAAATGCTGATCAGGCAGAAATTCAGAAAAGAAATCAGAGACGGCAAATATAATTTCGTCTTTGCCGGTAACGGCGTTGAAGCTCTTAAAAAATTAAATGACGATCAGGAAATTGAACTGGTTCTTACTGATATAAATATGCCTGAGATGGATGGGCTGACATTATTGGCTAAGATAAAAGAGTTGAATAATCCACTGCTTCACTCAGTGATAGTATCTGCGTATGGAGATATCCTTAACATAAGAACAGCAATGAACGGCGGCGCTTTTGATTTTGTAGTAAAGCCAATTGATCTGACAGATCTGGAAATCACAATTAATAAAGCTGTTGATAATCTTTCAACCTTTAAAAAAGTCTTAAAAGCCAGAGACGAATTAATTGCTGTTCGTAAAGAACTTGAAGAAGCCAGAGCACTGCAATTATCTATGCTTCCTGCTTCTACTCCTGAAATACGTGAATTTGAATTTGGTGTTTTTATGGAAACTGCAAGCGAAGTCGGTGGTGATTATTACGACTTTACCTTTAAAAAGGATGGATCACTAAATATTGCTATCGGAGATGCAACGGGACACGGAATGAGAGCCGGTATAATGGTCTCTATAATGAAAGCTCTATTTATTTCTGATTCATCTGAATTAGATCTTATCGACTTCTTTAGTAATTCTAACAAAACTATAAAAGCCCTTAATCTGGGCAGAATGATGATGGCATTTACTGTTTTAAATATAAATAAGAATCGAGTGCAATTTATTAATGCTGGTATGCCGCCGATATTTATTTTTAGAAATTCTACTAAAAGTGTTGTAGAGTTTGAGACACAATGTATGCCTCTGGGTGCTATTTCTGAAATGTACTTTAAAATAACTGAATTTGAATTCAATTCGGGCGATACTATTCTGATTCTTAGTGACGGTTTACCCGAGTTATTTAATTACATGGGTTTAGCTTATGGTTATGAAAGAGTACAAACAGAATTTCAAAAACTTGCTTATAAAACACCTGCAGAAATAATCGAAGGACTAAAATTAAGTGCTACAGAATGGGCAAAAGGAACAGAACCAGATGATGATGTGACGTTTGTAGTGATAAAAGTAAAATAATTTTTTATATCCTATAAATAATAATTTAAAGCGAGTAAATAATGAGAAATATTAATATCTTAATTCAAAGTTTGATCTTCAGTACAATTGTTTTTTTAGCAAATATTAATTCAGTGCAAGCACAGGATGAATATCTTTTTGAACATATAAGTGTTTCTGATGGTTTGTCAAGTTCAAGAATAAATGTTTTTCAATCAATATTTCAAGATAAATATGGATATATGTGGTTTGGAACTGTTGATGGTTTAAATCGGTATGACGGATTTAATTTTAAAATTTATAAAAATATTCCTGGTGATTCCACATCTTTACCTTCAAGTAATATTCAGGTTATAGGTGAGGATGCAGATGGAAACCTATGGATCGGTACGAATGGTTTTATGAGCTTGCTCGATAGAAAAAAAGATGCTTTTAACAACTACCCGATTGAATCAATCAATACTGCTGGGCAGCAAAAGGATGTATTCCGGACATTGGTTGACAGCAAGAAAAATTTCTGGATCTCAACAACCGGTTCCGGTGTACAAAGATGGAATAAAGAGTTAAAAAAATTTGAAATTATTCCATTTTTGATAAGCATTTCAGATTCACTCACTAAGGTCACGAATACAGTAGTTATAGCATTTTCTCAATTAAGAAATGGAAATATACTAGCAGCAAATTTTTCGGGTGGAATTTATTTTTATAATGAAGACAGCAATGCATTTGAAAAGTATAGTGTTAGTGGATTAAATAACTACCAAGGTATTGTAGATATTTTTGAAGATAAAAAAGGCAACATCTGGTTTTCAGGAAGGAATCTTTTTTCTAGCTACAATCCTATAACCCAATCTTTAAATATTATTGATGACTGGAAAAATTTAAATAACTCTCCACAGGAAGTTTTTCTTCTTCAACCTAATGAAAGAGACAATGGGAACATTTTTGTGATTGCTATTGGAATCGGTTTGATTGAATATGTTCCAACCTCTGAAAATTTTAAGTTAGTTGAACTTTCTGGAGAACTCAAACAGCGTGGATTAGGTAAATTTCCCCTATCTAAATATTTAGATCGGTTTGGTGTGTATTGGTTAGGGCAGGGTGATGATGGCATAATTAAATTTGATCCTAAAAGAAAACCTATGAAAACCTATCCTTTAGTTGAGAGTAAAAATCAGTCTGATTTGTTTTTTGTTTCATCACTCACAAAGGATAGAAAAGATCCCGATGAAATTGTAATCGGTACAGATACAAAAGGAATATTTAAGTTTAATCTTAAGACAAAAAAAGCAATTAATCTTGATATTCCCATTAAATCATTATATGGTGCCAATTCTAATTTAAGGGATATAGTTTTTGATGATAATGATCAAATTTGGTTTTTTAATTCAAGAACCGATCTGTCCAGTTATAACCTGAAAACCAGGAAAACAAAAACTTACCCAGTCGCAGATACCCGTTCGCAAACTGGTACCGGTCAATTAATAAACTCACTAAATTATTTACAAAATAATAAAATATTGCTTGGTGGGGTTGATGGTGTTAAAATATTTAATTCTTTGGATATAGAAATAGAAAATCTGCCATCAATTGGAAATCGAGAGTATGATCAAAAAATAAAGACAAAAGTAACAGAATCAATAGAGAATTATAAAGCGCTGGTCTCTTTAACTAAAGTTGGTGAATCAGCAAATTTGTCTAAAAGATTTACTTTAAAAAATCAGACAGAATTATTGATAGTCTGCCTGGGTGAGGGAACATATCCAAATGGAATGTTTGATTACGGAATTATCCTTAATGATAAAAAGGATACTCTATGGAGTATGAAAGATCTGTCTCAAACATTTTACGGAGGAGGAGGATTTAAAAATCGTTTGCAAATAGAAGTTAAATCTCTAGAGGCAGGAAATTATACTGCGAATTTTCAGACTGATATAGGACATTCATACGGAAACTTCAATGTTTTGCCTCCAAAAGATTCAACATGGTACGGTATACAAGTTATTGAATTAGACCATGAGCGGTATGTTAAGATCAAATCATTAATTGATCAAGAAAAAAAGAAAAAAGATTTTGCTGATTATTTCGGGACTGACTTAATTATAAAGAGTAAAAAATTCCCTGGTACTATCTGGATCGGGGCTGGTTCAGCAGGTTTAATTAAATATGATCTTACTTCTGGTCGTTACAGACAGTATCGTCCAGAAACTATGAAAAATAATGCAGCTCAGTTTGGAAACATTTTTGAAGATAGTAAAGGTATTTTATGGATTGTGTTTAATCCTTCGGGCTTTATGCGCTTCAATCCAGAAAATGAAACATTTATTTCAAATTCTAATATTCAGGAATTACCTCAAGCAGCCATAAATTCTATTATCGAGGATTTTGATAATAATCTTTGGATTAGCAGCAGTGTTGGTATTACAAAATTAATACGACCAGGCGAAGGTGAAAAATGGACAACTACAAAATTTGACAGTAAGGACGGGGTGCCAGGAGGATTCATTACTGGTTCTTTAATTAGTCCAAACGGTGAAATTTTATTAGGCACTATAAATGGAGTTACTGCATTTTACCCAAGCTCAGAAAATCTAACTCCTCCAGTACCTATTATCTCAAATTTAAGTATTTCAGATGTTTCGGTTTTTGATAAAAACAGTTCATTAAAACTGGATAAATCTATTTACCAGACAGATGAGATAAATTTATCCTATGCTCAAAATTATATATCATTCGAATTTGAATCGCTCCATTATTCTCGTCCTTCAAAGAACAGAGTCCTATATAAACTCGAAGGTCTAAATAAAGATTGGGTCTATTCAGATCGCGATTATGTTTCTTACACAAATCTTGAACCTGGTGAATATACCTTTCGTGTAAAAGCAATTAGCGGTTATGGAGTTGAAAGTCAGCAAGACAGGAACATTAAAATATCAATAGCTCCACCCTGGTATCGTACCATCTTTGCTTACATAGGTTATTTTCTATCGTTTGCAGGTATTGTTTTTTTAATTGATCGTGTACAGCGAAGACGTTTACTTTCTAAAACAAAAGAACGGATGAAGATTCAAGAAGCGGAGCATCGTGCAGAAGCTGCAGAACTTCAAGCAAGAGCACTTCATGCCGAGAGTGAAAGAAAAACTAAAGAACTAGAAGAAGCAAGACAACTGCAGCTTTCAATGCTACCTAGGCAAATACCACAATTGGCAAATCTTAATATAGCTGTTTATATGAAAACTGCAACCGAGGTTGGCGGTGATTATTATGATTTCCACGTTAGCATGGATGGAACACTAACAGTTGTTTTAGGTGATGCTACTGGTCATGGTATGAGAGCAGGAACTATGGTCACTTCAACAAAAAGTTTATTTAATGTATTGGCTACAAATAATAGTATTGTTCAAACATTTCAGGAAATGACACGCTGCTTGAAATTAATGCAGCTCGATAAACTTTCAATGTGTATGACAATGTTGAAAATCAAAAACAATAAATTACTTATGTCTTCTGCTGGAATGCCACCAATTTTTATATATAAAAATAAACACAAGATTCTCGAAGAACATTTAATGGAGGGTATGCCATTAGGTACCATGGAAAATTTTCCTTATGAGCTAAAAGAGACAGAATTATTTGCCGGTGATACAATATTAATGATGAGTGATGGATTACCTGAATTAAATAATGATCAAAAAGAAATGTTTGGATACAAACGTACAAGAAATTCTTTTGAAGAAGTAGCAGAAAAAGATCCAGAAGAAATTATATCATATCTAAATGAAGTAGGTTCTCGCTGGACAAATAATGAAGAACCTGATGATGACGTGACGTTTGTTGTAATAAAAGTAAAGTAACCTAAATAATATAGAATTCCATAATGAACAAACTTTTTAAATACGCTTTTTTTATAATTGTCTTTTCAACAAGCAGTTCCTTTTCGCAGCTAAATCCTAATAACATCACTCAGTTTACTGAAAAAGATGGGATTCCAGGTTCACAGGTAAGCGAAATCTTAATTGATAAATTCGGATATGTCTGGATCGGAACGATAAATGGATTAACCCGCTATGACGGTTATGAATTCAAAAGATTTTATAATGACCCAAATGATCCAACATCAATACAAGGACTGGTCATATGGTCATTATTTGAAGACAGCAAAGGTCGAATCTGGATTTCTAGTTCGCCGGAAATTCTTAATCTGTATGATCACGTTACTAAATCATTTAAGCAATACGAATTCAAACATTTGATTGAAAGACAGGCAAATGTTGAAATTGGAATTAACAATATCTGTGAAGATGATAAAGGTAGAGTATATTTTGGTGTTAGAGCTATGTATGATGAAACTATTTCATCATCACTCTTATATTTTGATGAAAAAGAAAATAAAGTTAAAAAGTTACCTACACCGGATAGTTTAAATATTCAAAATGTTTTCAATCTAATTAATGATAAAAATGGAAATGTTTATATTTCCAGCTCGACCGGATTCTTCAAGATTGACCCGGATAGAAAAATAAGTAGAGTTAAAGCCCCTATAAAAGATCTGGAAAATAATAATGAATATATAACTGATTTCAATTGCGATAATGATGGTCATATTTGGATAATTACTAATAAATCAAGATTAATTGATTACGATTCACAAACGGGAAATTATCACGCTTATTACCAAAAGGAATTTGATAAAAGCAGCTACGATGAACTTAGGGGGACTTCTCTTGTTTTTGATAATGAGGACAATTTGTGGATTGGTACAAACAAAGGAATATTTTTCTTCAATAGAGAGAAAAAGAGATTTGAGAATTTTATTGAGCCTTCAATAAATCCAACTCAAAATGAAATTATTCTTGATCTAAAATTCGATTCTTTTGGCACATTGTGGATCGGTACACAATTCGGTGGATTATTTAAATATGAAGAGAGAACTCTATTTAACTCCTATCGTTTTGAATCCTCCGATAAAAACTCATTAACTCCTGGCTGGGCAAATAATATTTATGAAGCACATGACGGTAAAATTTGGATTACAACTTCAGGGCAGGGAAACTCTTCGGGTATTAATATTTTTGACATTAAAACCAGGTTAATTAAACCTATCCCATATCAGAATTTTTTACCCGACAACCTTATAATATTTGGATTAATTGAGATTTCACCAGGTGAATTATTAATTAGTACTGAAAAAGGTGTTTATACATTTTACCCGGAAACTAAAAAAGTAAATTGGGTTGAACTAAAAGGAGTTCCCAATTCTATATTCATACAAGATTTTCTTAAAGATAGATATGAAAATCTTTGGCTCTGCTCTTTTGATGGACTCTATAAAAAAAGTAAAGGTGATGATGTATTTAAACAATATGACTTATCTCTGTTACAAGGCAGCAATGAAATTACCGGAGCGTTGGAAAGCAAAAAACATGGTTTATGGTTACTAACTACAAATGGATTGTTTTTATATAATTATAAAACGGATAGCATTGAGCGGCACGGTTTTGATAAATCTAAGGGAGATATTTTTGGTACTCAGGATATCAATTCAATTCATGAGGATTCCAGAGGAACTCTATGGGTAGGCACCTGGCAGGGAGGATTAAGTAAGTATAATGTAGAAACGAAAAAAATAAAAACTTACACTCGTAATGACGGGCTGCCATCTATGAGCGTTCAAGGAATTCTGGAAGATGAAGATAAGGATGCTTTATGGCTTAGCACTTTTGATGGATTGAGTTTTTTTAATACCAGGACAGAAAATTTCAATAATTTTTCAATAGCTGATGGAATACAAAGCCAGTTGTTTGCAGAGGGTTCTTCCTTAAAGACTTCAGATGGGCATTTCATTTTCGGAGGAGCCAATGGCTTTACAGTCTTCAGCTCTAACGATGTAAATAATAATTCGAGTCCGCCTAAAGTATTTCTAACTGATCTGAAACTCTTTAATAAATCTATAATTCCAGGCGTTAATTCAATTTTAGAAAAACCTATTTATGAAACTAAAGAAATCATTTTAGCACACGATCAGAATAATATCTCGCTTGAATTTACTGCACTACACTATTCCAATCCAACTAAAAACATAACTCTGTATAGATTAGAAAATTTTGAAAACGACTGGCGTGATGCTGGAAGTCAGCACTCTGTATTTTATCCAAATCTTTCACCCGGTGAATATTTGTTTCAAGTAAAAGCTGCAAATAATAATGGTGTCTGGAATGAAACCGGAGCCTCATTAAAAATTACTATTAAAGCTCCATGGTGGCAAACCTGGTGGGCTAGTTTACTTTATATTATTGGATTCGTGAGTTTACTCGGTGGCTTAAGAAAATTTGAGCTTGATAGAAGAAGAGAAAAAGAAAATAAAAAGTTACTGCAGCTTGAGAATGATAGAAAAACAAAAGAGTTAGAAGAAGCACGTCAGTTACAATTATCTATGCTTCCTGCTTCTACTCCTGAAATACGTGAATTTGAATTTGGTGTTTTTATGGAAACTGCAAGCGAAGTCGGTGGTGATTATTATGACTTTACTTTTAAAAAGGATGGATCACTTAATATCGCTATCGGAGATGCAACGGGACATGGAATGAAAGCCGGCATAATGGTCTCTATAATGAAAGCTCTATTTATTTCTGATTCATCTGAATTAGATCTTATCGACTTCTTTAGTAATTCTAACAAAACTATAAAAGCCCTTAATCTGGGCAGAATGATGATGGCATTTACTGTTTTAAATATAAATAAGAATCGAGTGCAATTTATTAATGCTGGTATGCCGCCGATATTTATTTTTAGAAATTCTACTAAAAGTGTTGTAGAGTTTGAGACACAATGTATGCCTCTGGGTGCTATTTCTGAAATGTACTTTAAAATCACTGAATTTGAATTCAATTCGGGCGATACTATTCTGATTCTTAGTGACGGTTTACCCGAGTTATTTAATTACATGGGTTTAGCTTATGGTTATGAAAGAGTACAAACAGAATTTCAAAAACTTGCTGATAAAACACCTGCAGAAATAATCGAAGGATTAAAATTAAGTGCTGCAGAATGGGCAAAAGGAACAGAACCTGATGATGATGTGACGTTTGTAGTAATTAAAGTAAAATGATTTTAGCACTTAAATGAAGACCAAATGAAAATAATCAAAAAGCTGTGCATAATATTTATCCTGAGTTTTTTGTTGGGAAGCGCCTTTGCGCAAAATAAATACAAAACATTCGGCAACTCAGATATAGTGGAATATAGAAGCAAGGATGGATTGCCTTCTACTACTTTTAATAATACTGTAAAGACTAATGATGGTTATATCTGGCTCTCCGGTCCGGAAGGAACTTTCCGATTTGATGGCTACGAGTTTGCATTTATTGGGAAGGAATATGGAATTCCGGAAATGCAATCAATTTATTATGACTCAACAAAAAATGTACTTTACTTTGCTTCCCCGGATAAATTTGCAACATTTAACGGAATAGAATTCAAAACTTACGAGGCATCTTCCGGATATAAGTTGAATGAAAATCAGGGACAAATTATAAGTTTTGTGAAAGGCGACAGCAAAGGCAGAATATGGGTTGGATCATATACACCTTTCACAGATAAAAGATTAAACGGCTCACTGCTCTATTATGAAAACGGGAAGTTTACATTATTTGATTCATCGACATTCCCTCTGGATAACGCAAAAAATTTTATCGAAACTCCTTTTGGTGATATGATATTCACTTCTTACGGAAAGAACACTCAAAACGGTGATGGTGCATACATTGCTCTTTATAAAAATAATCGGTTTACAAGGATCGATAATTCTTTCGGATTCAATTACATTAATGCAGTAATAGTGGACAAATATTCTTCTTATATAGATTGGGAAGGAAATACCTGGATACCTTTTATGGGAAATCTGGATTACGCAGGTGAGAAAGAAACAAAAGGAACCGGCGTATTAATGTATGACGGAGACAAGTTTCATACTTACCCCGGTCTGGAAACAGTTTTAAATAATGACCTTAGTGTTGGTGATGTGTTTTGTGATAATATAAACAAAAAAGTATATGTAAATCTCCTTCCTTACACATTAGCAACTAAAAAATTTTTTCAATCCGATAAAACAATTTTCAAATTAAAAAATAATCGATGGGAACCAACGAATATAATTGATCAAATTTTTAGCGTCCCGGGTATCGATAAATCCACTTTAAATTTTCAATATAATTTTTCAAGATTTTTAAAACAAAATAACCCTCCCTATCTCTCTTTAATTTTTGGAATATTTGGATTAGCGTTGAGTTCAGTTGACCCAACTCAATTTTTTATGAATACCCCAAACGGCTGGGAAAAGTATGATGAATATAATGGTTTGCCGGTGCTTGATCTGGATAACAGCACTTTGACAGCAACGGCAAAGGGAATCGGGTTTCTTACACCAAGTAATTCAATTTTGCTTAGGAAAGAAGATGGTATTCTCGATCCGGATATTCAAATACCAAATTTATATGCAGATCGTAATGGTTTGGTTTGGGCTAGTTATTCATATTCGCAGATTCCTACCTACCTTGTGCTGAACAGCATAGGTGTAAACGTATGGGATGGGAATAAAATTAAAACACTCACCGTTGATGACGGGCTCAAGAGCAACTATACTTTTAACCCATATCAGGATTTCAATTTGAACGTCTGGATTCCTACAGATAAAGGATTAACTCAGGTTCGTGAAATTCAAAATAGTGATGAGGAGTGGGTCTTTAGATTAAAATCCTTACCATCAAATAAACGTGCGGATTATAATGTCACTAATATCTGCGAAACAAGAAATAACGAGATATATACTTATCAAAATTATGTTAGACCCAAATCCGGTTCTATAACCGAAGCAGTTTTCTTTTTAGGAAAAATTGATGGAGAAAAAGTTATTGAGATTGAATCCCCATTCAGTAAAGAACTTCAATCGATGCCTTACCAATTGTATTCACTCCGTGACGATATGCAAGGTCGTCTCTGGCTGCAAGGTGAGTTTGCTGAAAATTTTGAGAAATTATCCTCGGCAAAATCAGAATTAAAAATTTATGACGGAAAAGAATGGCTTGATCCACCCATTGAATGGAATGTTCCTGAACAGCAGCTTCATTTTGTCGGGGAGTTGGATAACGGTGCCTATTATTTAACTGCAGGTCATTTCTATAATTTTAATGGTGAGAAGTTTGTTGATCTTTCTGATAGCTCTGACCAAAATGCGGATTTTAGTATACTTAAAGGAGCTAGCGTTGCCGGAACATTAACTGAAATTCAATCCGGTGAATATCTTTATATAAGATTGAGAAACAGAGGGCTGGTAATTTTTGACGGTATCAATCTGAATTTTTACACTCCCAGGAACAGTATTATTCCTACGGATATACATAATCCCACAGTTGACTATAAAGGTAATTTATTTTTTGGGAGCCAGAGCGGTTCTGTAAGAATAAGAGGGGAAAAGGTTGATCTTTATTATGATGACGAAAGAATAACTGCAGGTGGCTCGGCTACTTCTGTTATGGATATGAATGGCAATCTGTTAAAATTTTATATTGGCGTTGGTATTCTGGTTGAAAAAAATATTTCACAGAAAGCTTCTCTGAAAATAACGAGTATTTCAGTTAATGACATTGCCTACCATTATTCATTTAAAGATGAATTTTCTTCTTCAGAAAATTCAATTCTTTTCAACTATGCAGTGTTGAATTTCAGTAACCTCGTTCAAACGAAATATGAGCATATGCTGGAGGGTTATGATACAGAATGGTCAAGAGAATCCAATTTATCTTTTACAGAATACCAGAATCTCCCGGCAGGCAAATATAATTTTAGGGTAAGAGCAACAATAGGAAGCGGAGACAAAACAGATGAAGCTGGTTTTGCTTTTGTTATAAATCCACCTTTCTGGAAAACCTGGTGGGCGTATGCTCTATATTTATTTGGATTTGTCAGCTTGCTTGGTGGAGTGAGAAAAGTTGAATTAGATAGAAGAAGAGAAAAAGAAAATAAAAAGTTACTGCAGCTTGAGAATGATAGAAAAACAAAAGAGTTAGAAGAAGCACGTCAGTTACAATTATCTATGCTTCCGAAAGAGCTGCCTGAATTACCTAATCTTGATATAGCTGTTTATATGAAAACAGCAACTGAAGTTGGCGGCGATTATTATGATTTTAATATTGATACCGATGGAACACTTACTGTTGCAATTGGTGATGCAACCGGACACGGAATGAGAGCAGGAACGATAGTTACTTCTGCTAAATCATTATTCAACAGTTACGCCGCTAATCCTGACATACTTTTTACATTTCGTGAAATGACTAGATGCATAAAACAAATGCAGTTTCAGTCACTTGCAATGAGTATGATGATGCTGAAGATTAATAACAACAAACTTCTGATGTCCTCTGCAGGAATGCCTCCAGCATATATATACAGACAAAAGAATAAGATTGTTGAAGAATATTTAATTGAAGGAATGCCTTTGGGAACAATGGATAATTTCCCTTATGAGTTAAAGGAACTGGAATTGTTTACCGGCGACACAATACTTTTAATGAGCGACGGTTTTCCCGAACTAAACAACCAGCATAACGAAATGTTTGGCTACAGACGAGCCAGAAATTCATTTGAAGAAGTTGCAGAAAAAGATCCTGAAGAAATTATTGCTTATCTAAAAAATGGAGGTAATCGCTGGTCCGATAATAAAGAACCTGATGACGATGTTACGTTTGTAGTAATTAAAGTTAAGTGAAAATTTTAATAGCCCCGACTTTCAAGTCGGGGTAAATGAAATTCAAAGTATTATCAGGCTTTAGCCTAATTTAACACAAAATATTTGGCTAAACCCAAAGGTTAGTTCTTTTATTTATTCCACGACCTAAAGGTCGTGGCAATTTATAATCTTATATATGGAAAGTTTTATGAGAGTAACATATTTAAAAAATCTAATTCTGCTTATGATTTTTGTTTTTTCATCGCTGCTTATATCACAGCAAAAACTAAAAACTGAAGCCAATGCGGATATTGTTGAATATACTAACAGAGAAGGTTTGCCTACCACAAATCTCACCAATGGAATTCAAACTAAGGATGGTTTTATTTGGATTTCCAGCGTGGAAGGAACATACAGGTTTAATGGATATGAGTTTGAAGAAGTTGGAACTGATATTGGATTACCCACAATGCAGAATATGTATTACGATTCAACAAAAAATGTAATGTACTTCGCTTCGCCTGCTAAATTTATAACATTCGATGGAAAAGAATTTAAAGTATATACTGAAAATGAAGGATATAAAATAAATGGATTATCCGGACAGTTTATTACTTTAGTTAAAGCTGACAGCAAAGGCAGGATTTGGATTGGCTCTGCAACGCCATTCGTTGATAAAAAAAATAACGGCGGTCTAACAAAATTTGAAAACGGAAAATTTACAGTTTACGATTCAAAAAATTACCCTCTTGATAATGCAACAAACTTCATTGAAACTCCTTATGGCGATCTGATATTTAATTCAACAGGTCGTAATACTCAAACGCGTGAAGGATCGTATGTTGCTTTATTTAAAAATGGGGTGTTCAAAAGAATTGATGAATCTGCTGGAATAACTTTGCAGAATGCAAGGATGTACCCAGAGAAAAATGTAACTGCAATTGATAGGGATGGAAATACCTGGCTGGCTTGTTCTGGTGTTGATCTTTCAAATCGTTCTAAATTAAGTAGCGGCGTGTTGATGTATGATGGTAATAAATTTCATCAATTCACAGAATTCATGAATCAGGTTAAAAGAGATCAATTTCCAATTCAATTATACTATAGTTCAAAAATTAATAAGCTGTTTATGACGACATTCACTCCGGGCGGCGAATTATTTAATGGAAATAATAAAAGTGTTCTTGAATTTGAAAATGGTAAATGGAAGGTTTCAAATATTTTAAAGGAAATTAACGCTATCAGAGATCTGAAAACAGATAGAGTTATCAATGATTTTATATATTCAGGTGTATTTTTTCTTAAAGCCAATAAATATCTGCCGGAACGACTTATACTTCAGAGTACAGCCCAGAACCAAAGTTCAAAATATCCTGCTCAAATATTCTCATACTCAGATAACAAATGGAAAAAGTTTGACTCATTTGAAACAGGACCCGTAACTGAAATAAATGAAGGTTTAGTTTTTAGAACCTCTAGGGGTATTGGAATTTATTATCCAAATTATTCAAAAATGCTAACTTCGAAAGATGGTTTGCTGGTTACACAATCAGGAATTGTGACCCCTTATACTGATTATAGTGGTCTAGTCTGGCTTTCATATTCATATACCGATTTACCTGCTTATGCCTTAACTGCTAATACTGGAATTAATGTTTGGGATGGAAAAAAATTACGAACAATTACAGAAAAAGACGGATTGGCAAGCAATATAACCTTCAAAGTATTTCAGGATAGTAAAAAAAGAGTTTGGATTACCACCTCAAAAGGTTTAACGATGGTTCGGGAAATTAAAAACAGTGAGGGCGAACAAATATTTAAAACTAATTCTGTTCCAAACCAGAATGGTAAACCTTATAATACTTCAGATGTTCTGGAAACAAAGAATGGTGATATTTATGCCTGGGAAAATTATGTACGTCCTGCCGATGCAAATCTTATTGAAGCTGATTATTATTTAGGAAAATTTGATGGGGAAAAGTTTGTTAAATTAAATTCACCTTTTAGTGATGATGATAACAATAAAAAATACCAGCTTTTTGATCTTAAAGAAGATAATGAAGGAAGACTATGGTTCTTTGGATTATTTTCTGATAATATTAAGGATATTACATCGATCCAGTCAAAAATAATGTTGTATGATGGAAAGTCCTGGACAAAGCCGCCGACAAGTTGGAATGTGCCTTCCGAACAATTGCATTATGTAGGAAATTTAAAAAATGGAATGTACTTTTTAACAGTTGGAGGTTTTTATGTTTTTAATGGAAACAATTTTGTGAATCTTAGTGATAGCGTAAATGCTAATGCTGATTTCAGAATTTTAAAAGGTGCGAGTGTTGCAGGAACACAAACTGAAATTCAAGCAGGCGGAAATTTATATATAAGACTTAGAAACAGGGGACTGGTAATTTTCGACGGCACGAATCTAAAATTTTACACTAAAAAAGATGGGCTTCTATCAACTAATCTCTCAAATCCTGTGATCGATGAAATTAGGGGTGAAGTATATTTTTCATCCCCTTCTGGTGCGATAAAAATAAATGGAAATAAATTTCAGACATTCTTACATGACGAGAGCGTTGCAAGCGGCGGTCCCTATATTTCAGCTATGGATGGATTCGGGAATATGGTAGAATTCTATAATGGAGTTGGTCTTTACATCAATAAAAGTGAAGAAAAAAGTTATCCATTATTAATTTCATCTGTCTCAATAGCAGACAAATTAAATTATTATAATTTACCCACTGAATTACCCTACTCTGAAAATTCATTTATCTTCAATTATGCTGCTTTAAATTATAAAGATCCCAAGCAAACTACTTATGAACATTTTCTTGAAGGATTCGACAAAGGCTGGTCTAAGGCGAACAATTTAACTTTTGCTGAATATCAAAACTTACCATCGGGAAATTATACATTCAGAGTTAGGGGTATCACTTCGAATGGTGAAAAAACAAATGAGGAGAGTTATTCATTCACAATTAATCCTCCATTTTGGCTTACCTGGTGGGCATATGGAATTTATATTATCGGCTTTGTTGGAATGCTGGGGGGCATAAGGAAGTATGAATTGGAGAGAAGAAAGGAAAATGAAAACAAAAAATTCCTGCAGCTTGAGAATGAAAGAAAAACAAAAGAACTTGATGAAGCAAGGCAACTTCAGCTTTCTATGCTTCCAAAATCACTCCCAAGCATTCCGCATCTTGATATTGCGGTATTTATGAAAACGGCAACAGAAGTCGGTGGTGATTATTATGATTTTCATGTTCATATGGATGGAGCATTAACGGTTATTCTTGGTGATGCGACCGGACACGGAATGATGTCCGGAATGATGGTTTCTATTATGAAATCACTTTTTATGTCCGACAGAACAAACAAAGAACTTAAACCATTCTTTGAAAATGCAAATGAAGCAATAAAGGATATGCAACTTGGCAGATTAATGATGGCGCTTACCTGTGTACAGATCAGTAATAATAAAATTATAACAACAAATGCCGGTATGCCACCATTATTTATTTATAGAAAAAATTCACAAACAATTGAAGAGGTTGTAATAAATAATATGCCATTAGGTTCTATGAAAGGTATTGTTTATGATATTAAAGAAATAAAAATAGAAAGGGGAGACACTTTATTATTGATGAGTGACGGATTTGCAGAACTGAGGAATGAAAACAATGAAATTTACGGCTATAAGAGAGCAAGAAACAGTTTTGAAGAATCGGCAAAGAAAGAACCCGAAGAAATAATAACACATTTAAGAGAGGAAGCCAGAAGCTGGACAAACGATAAAGAACCTGACGATGATGTGACATTTGTGGTGATAAAAGTAAAATAAAAATGTATTCATAATAAAAATCAGAAAATGAAAAATTTAAATTTTCTTATCCAGACACTATTATTTTCAATATTTATTTTAAGTAGCAGCTCAGCTCAGGAGAGGTACAAATCTGAAGCTAATGCTGATCTAGTTAAATATACTATAAAAGACGGTTTACCAATAACCAACATTGCCAGTGTTTCGCAAACAGCAGATGGATACGTTTGGATATCCGGTTTAGAAGGAACTGTCCGTTTTAACGGATACGAATTTCAGGAACCTGGTAAAGAATTCGGACTGCCGGATATGCAATTTAATTATTATGACTCCACATCAAATACGATTTATTTTGCTTCGACTGATAAATTCATAATTCTGAATGATAATAAATTTCAATCATTCACAAAGGAGGATGGTTACCAAACATCGGGGTTGCCGGGCAGATCTGTTTCTTTTATAAAGAAGGACCGTAAAAACAGAATCTGGATTGGTACAACAATCTTATTCCTTGATTCTAAAAATAACGGAAGTCTAACACTTTTTGAAAATGGGAAATTTACTTTATTTGATTCCACAATATTCCCATTACATAACTGTACTGATATGTTTGAAACACCTTATGGGGATTTAATTTTTCTTTCTGATGGTAAAAACACTGCAACTCAAACTGAGGCTTACATCGCACTTTATAAGAATGATAAATTCGAAAGAATTGACGAATCAAAGGACGTAAAATATTATGGTACTAAATATCTTTATGAAAAAGTTTTACCGGTTACTGATGATAAAGGTAATACCTGGATTCCGTTTATTGGCAGCGGTTATTGGTCTGAACTAACAAGTGGTACCTCTGGGGTTTTAATGTACGATGGTAAAGATTTTCATACATACCCGGGACTCGAAAAGTTTCTCATTGGAAATAACAGGGTGACATCTGTTTTATATTTAGAAAAGGATAATAGCGTATATGCAACTATAGCTGATATTAATGGAACTGTTTATTCAAAAAATTCCAGTATTCTTTTCAAACTTGTAAATAATAAATGGGAAAAAATTGATTTATATAGAGACACCGGTCCTATAACAGATTTATCAACAAAAGATAAAATTCCGGATTATAAATTTTCTTATGCCAAACTCATTCCCGGCAACAATATATTTCCTGATTTACTTGCAGTGGGCGTTCTTGAAGAATCAATTTCTGCCGAATACAATGACCAATATTTTTATTTTGACGGCAAGTGGAAAAAGTATGATGGTTTCAGAGGTTTTCCAAAATCGACAATAAATGATGCAGCGGTTATTCAAAATCCGCTTGGATTTAGTTTTTACTTTCCAAATAAATCTATTTTTCTAAAAGAGAGTGATGGTTTAAGCGGAATCAAAACTAATAATCCATATATGTATTCCGATAAAAATGGAATTGTATGGATTTGTTTTTCTGATGTAAACCTTCCTCCGAACATTACTCTTGTTAATGATGGAATAAATGTATGGGATGGTAATAAACTTCATAAAATTACAACAAATGAAGGACTAAGCAGCAACACTGTACTTAGTGTATTTGAGGATTCAAAAGGTAGATTTTGGCTGACTACTGATAAAGGTTTGGATTTAGCCATGGCTGTATCAACAAAAAAAGACCAATGGGTTATCAACATAAATCCCATAAAGAAGAAAGATAATGAAAACTATAATGTAAGTTTTGTTCTTGAAACCAAATCGGGTGATATTTTTACCTGGCAAAATTATGTTCGGCCCGGGAATAATAATATATCGAGCGCAGATTTTTTCTTAGGAAAGGTAGTGGGAGATAAAGTAGTTGAAATTCCAAATCCGCTGCCTGATAATTTGAAAAAAATAAAATATCAGAAACATAATCTTTATGAATTGCCTAATGGTAATTTATTGCTGGTAAGCAGTTTTTCAGAATCTCTAAACGATTTGGCATCAGGTAAATCAAATTTGCTAATTTATGATTATCAAAAATGGTCAGAGCCTCCTCAAGGCTGGAACGTTCCTGAGAAAATTTTGAGTTATGTTGGAACGCTTTATAATAAAATGTATTTCTTAAGTCCCGGACATTTTTACAGTTTCGACGGTAACAAATTCATTGATCTTTCCGATAGCGTAAATAGTAAAGCTGATTTCAGAATTCTTAAAGAAGCAAACATAGCCGGCACAATTACAAATATTCAAGCAGGTAATTATTTATATATTCGTCTCCGTTTTAAGGGACTAGCAGTTTTTGACGGGGCAAATCTGAATTATTACACAACAAAAAATGGTCTCCCAACGGCGAATATATATAATCCTATCACAGATCTTAAAGGGAATGCATATTTCATTCATAATTTGGGCGGATTGATTATTAATGGTGAACGGCTTAATTCCTATTATGTTGATAATGCTTCTTTTTTAGGACAAAATGCAATTTCTCAGGATCGTAATGGCAGTATTTTGTTATGGTATACTAAAATTGGTATTTATGTAGACAGAGAAACCAAATCCCAGGGAAGTATTAAATTATCTTCTATAAAAGTTAATTCCTCTCAATATTATTATGACAAACCATCTTCATTTTCATATACAGAAAATTCATTTGTTTTTAATTACTCAGTTCTAAATTACAAAGATCCAAAATCCGCAATCTACCAGCACAAATTAGAAGGATATGATTTAGATTGGTCAAAATCGAGTAACTTGCAATTTTCCGAGTATCAAAACGTACCGCCGGGTGACTATATATTTAAGGTTATAGCCATAGATAAAGAAGGTTCTAAAATCAATCAAGTTACATATGCCTTTTCAATATCGCCCCCATTCTGGCAAACCTGGTGGGCATATACTTTTTATGTATTTCTTTTCGGCGGGTTTTTATATTCGATTAGAAAGTTTGAATTAAAAAGACAACGGAAAAATATGGCCATTAGAGAAAGCCAGCTACGAGCAGAAGCCGCTGAACTTCAGGCCAAAGCTGCGGAAGCGCAGTCAAGATTAATTCAAGCCGAGAATGATCGCAAATCCAGTGAGCTGGAAGAAGCACGCCAGCTTCAACTTTCGATGCTTCCGAAAGAACTTCCTAAACTTCCTAATCTCGATATTGCAGTATATATGAAAACTGCAACAGAAGTTGGCGGTGATTATTATGATTTTAATGTTGGTTTAGATGGAACACTTACAGTGGCTATTGGCGATGCAACAGGACACGGAATGAAAGCTGGAACAATTGTTTCAATGGTAAAAGCATTATTTTCTTCCGGAGGTTCAAGACTGGATATGAAAACATTTTATGATCAAAGCAGTGATGCTTTGAAAGAAATAGAACTTGGAAGATTAATGATGGCGTTTATGATGATTAAAATAAAATCAAACAAGATAGAAATTGCTAACGCGGCAATGCCGCCGTTATTCATCTACAGAAAACAGTCTAACGCAGTTGAAGAAATAATATTAAACGGAATGCCTCTCGGTGCAATGAAAAACTTTCCGTATGAAATCAGAGAAACGGAAATATCAAGCGGTGATACGATACTTCTACTGAGTGACGGCTTGCCTGAATTAAAAAACGATAATGATGAGCAGTATGGTTACACAAAAGTAAAGGATGAATTTAAGTCGGCGGCAGAAAAGCACCTAGATGAGATAGTAGAACATTTAAAGGACTCCGCATCACAATGGATGAATGGAATAGAGCCTGATGATGATGTTACATTTGTTGTAATAAAAGTAAAATAAAAAATAGCAACGACTTTTAAGTTGGGGAATGATCAGGTAATTGAATTATGGGCTACTTGTGTTTAAGTCTTTTGAGACAGCCACCAATTGATTTGATAATCAATTATTTATTATCCATAGCAGTTGGACTTAGCAAATCAAATAACAGGCAGGAAATACCTGCCTGTTCTGTATTGAAGTTATTATCTAAAATATTTTCTCTCTGGCTTAATATCGTTTTTGATATTATTCATAAATAACAGCAGGTTAATAATTCACATCAACAACAAAAAAACAAAGTGCATTTAAATAAATGATAAAGTAAATTAGATACCGAAGAGAAAAACAATTATCAATATCCGGTTAACACTTTTGAATAAATTCAATCCAGAAAAATATTTTTTAATTATTTTAATTCTATTACCACTTACTCTATACTCCCAGAATTATAATAACATAGGACAACCATTCATAGAGTATTACAGTCCGGATCACTATAATGCAAATTATCAAAACTGGTGCGTTGTGCAGGATAACCGCGGAATAATGTACTTCGGAAATTCTGATGGTATTCTTGAATATGATGGCAATAAATGGCGACTGATTAAAACTCAAAACAACTCACTCGTTAGATCTTTATGTCTGGATGAGAATGGAAGAATATTCGTTGCAGCCTCATCGGATTTTGGCTATCTCGCACCGGATTCAATTGGCTCTTTACAATTCGTTTCGCTTCTCAACTATCTGGATAATAAGTTCCATGAGTTTGGTGATGTATGGGATGTAGCTTCATCCTCACAAGGTGTTTACTTTAAAACACGTGATAAGATTTTCAGATGGGTTGAAAATAAAATATCAGTAATTGATTCCGTCTATTCGTTCAGATTATATAAAATTAATGATGACATATTTACAAGGAATGATGGTATTGGCTTATTAAAAGTATCAGGTGATTCATTAGCACTAATTCCTGATGGTGAAAGATTTGCGGCAACAGGTGTTTTCAATATGCTCCTTTTAGGCAATAATATTCTGATAACCACAAACAAAGATGGTCTTTTTTTATATGACGAAAATAGCTTTTCACAATTTGAAACCGAGGCTGATGAATTTTTAGTACAGAACAGAATATACAACGCATGCATACTTGAAGATGGAAGAATTGCTTTCGCTACGATGCGAGGAGGAGTTGCAATAGTTGATGAAGACGGAAGTCTTTCCAGAATCATTGATTCTGAGTCCGGACTTAACTCAAATATTGTTTATGATGTTTTCCCGGATAAGCAGGGCGGATTGTGGCTGGCAATGGCCGAAGGTATCACACGTTTCGAATCATCACCTGCATTTGCAATTCTTACTAAAAAATATATCGGTAATAAAACTATCTCCGCCCTTAACAGATTCAATAACACATTATATGGATCAAATGCCCTGGGATTGTTTTATCTGGATGAATCAAATTCAGAATTCAAACCTGTTTCAGGTGTTACTGCCGGCGGTCTTAACTATATATCAATTGGCAATAATCTTTTTGCATCTTCAAATACAGCAATTTTCCGGATTACTGAAGATAATGGTGCACAGAATATGATCAACTTCGAAGTTCCGGAATTATACCAATCAGTGCTGGATACGAATATAATATTTGTAGTATATAGAATCGGTCTGGCAATCTTAAAATATAATAACGGTAATCTCCAGTTACTTAGTAATAATTCTCCTGTTAAAGATGAAATGTCTTCAATTGTTGAAGATGTTGATGGAAGCTTGTGGATTAACACTTACTATGAAGGGGTCGTTCATATTAAAAATTACAGTTTCAATTCTCTTATTCATTCAGCAGATAGCGGCGAAATTGATATAATTCGTTATGATAAAACTAATGGCTTGCCGGGAAATGATTGTAATATTTTTTCCGTGGGTAATAATGTACTGTTTGCTACAGACGCCGGTTTATTCAGCTTTGATAAGCAGTCAGAATGTTTTATCCCAGAGACATTACTAGGTGATACATTTACTGACTCAACGAGCCATATAAAACTTTTGGTTGAAGATCGTAAGGGGGATTTATGGATATTGGCAAAAACTAAAACCGGAATAGATCTTGGTAAGGCAGTCAAACAAACGGATTCAAGATTTCTTTGGAAACCTGAACCGGCGTTCAGAGCTTTGAATTTAAAAGATGTCTATGATCTATACGCAGATTATGATTCCGGCAGGAATAAGGAATTCCTGTGGATCAGCACTAATGAAGGACTGATCAGATTTGATCCGGCGATAAATAAAAATTATGATATAGAATTTTCAACTAATATACGCAGTATAATTGTTGACCAGGATTCTTTGGTATTTAATGGTGCGGTAGAAGATTCTTCATTCAAAACAATTACCCTTTCATTTAATAAAAGCAATATACTCTTTAACTTTTCTGCGGCAAGTTATGTCAAACCCGGGTCAAATTTATATCAATTTTATCTTGAGGGCTATGATGCTGATTGGTCGCAGTGGACGAGGGAACCATCAAAAGAATATACAAACCTTTCCAGCGGAGATTACATATTTCGTGTCAGGGCAAAAAATGTTTATGGAATTATCGGAACTGAAGACAGTTTTGCATTCACAATACTTGCTCCCTGGTATTTTTCCTGGTGGGCGTATTTTATCTATACAGTTTTATTCCTGGGAATATTGTACCTGATCAGGAGATATGAGTTAAAAAGATTAAACAGAAAACATACATTACAACTTGAACGTGTTGAGTACGGAAAATTAAAGGAACTTGATCAGTTGAAATCACAGTTCTTCGCAAACATCTCTCACGAATTCCGCACACCTCTCACTTTGATTTTAGGTCAGATTGATAGTGTAATGTCGTCAGCCATTGACAATAAAGAAAAGGGTAAACTTCAGGTTGCAAACAGAAATGCAAGACGGCTTCTTACTTTAATTAATCAATTATTGGATTTATCCAAACTTGAAGCCGGAAGTATGGAGTTGAATGCGGAACAGCATAACATAGTTTCATTTCTCAAAAGTCTTTTCTTCTCTTTTGAATCTCTGGCTGAAGCACAAAAAATTACACTTAAGTTCGAATCTGAATATCAGAATATTCCGGTTGTTTTTGATCCGGATAAAATGGAAAAAGTTTTTTACAACCTTGTTTCAAACGCGTTTAAGTTTACATCTGCAAATGGCGAGATTAAAGTAAGCTTGAAAGTTTTAAAATCATCTGAAGTTGAAATCCAAATTTGCGACACCGGACTTGGCATTCCTCCAGATCGTCTTCCACACATCTTCGATCGTTTTTATCAGGTGGATAGTTCAATGACACGTGAACATGAAGGAACCGGTATAGGTTTAGCACTTACTAAAGAACTTGTTGAACTTCACAAAGGAAAAATAACTGTTAACAGCAAAGTAAATGAAGGAACAGAATTTAGTATTTATCTTCCTTTAGGAGATTTTACAAAAGAAAAAGAGAATTTGATTGATCTGCCTCAGGATAAGTTTGCTGCAAAAACTATTTCTGATGAAATGGAAATAAACTTTCAAAATACAGAAGAACCAGATCAGGATCAGAAATCTGACAAAGAACAATCTTCATCAGTCCGGCAGGAAATAATTTTAATAGTTGAAGATAATCCCGATGTACGATCATATATCCGTGAACAGCTGGAAAATGATTACCAGGTATTTGAAGCTGAAAACGGTGAGCAGGGATTATTAACAGCACAAAATGAAATTCCGGATTTAATTATTACAGATGTAATGATGCCTAAAATGGATGGATATCAATTCAGCAAATCAATCAGAGCAAATGAAAAGACAAGTCACATTCCAATTATAATGTTAACCGCCAAAGCCGGGCTTGACGACAAAATAGAAGGACTTGAAACCGGTATTGATGCCTATCTCACAAAACCTTTCAGCGCAAAAGAATTAATAGTACGTGTTAGAAATTTAATTCAACAAAGGAATCAGCTCAGGAAAAGATTTAGCAAGGCAACTGTCATAAAACCTTCTGAAGTATCTGCTGTTTCTGCCGATCAGGTATTTTTAAATAAAGTAGTAAGTTTTATTGAGGCTCATTTTGAAGATGAAAAATTCAGCGTTGATTTACTTGCAGAAGAAGTTAATATGAGCGTTTCCCAATTAAACAGAAAACTTAATGCATTAATTAACCAGCCACCGGGACAGTTAATCCGGTCACTCCGCTTGCAAAGGGCAGCAGATCTGTTAATACAAAAAACAGGTACAGTTGCTGAGATTTGTTATAAAGTAGGTTTTAATGATCAGTCCTATTTCTCCCGCTCCTTTAAAAAACAATTTGGTGTTTCACCTTCTGAGTACAAAACTCAATAATTTCCACGGCATGTAATTCTTAGTGTAACTAAGTGTTCTTAGTGCCTTAGTGGTAAATGGGAATTTCGTTCACCACTGAGACACTAAGAACACTAAGAACACTAAGAATAACACAGAAAAGATAAAGTTGACTAAAAAGTCCAAACATTTGCGTGTATAGTACAAGATAACTTCAGCCTCATTCTCTACTTTTACAAGTGTATTAAATCAATTGAATAACATAATAAATTGACAATTCCTGTGAAATTGATAAAAATTAAAGGATACTATTCCGATTTGGGGAAAATCAAACTTGAAAGTGACAGAACTGTGCATTTGAATGAATTAGTCGATGAAGAAAATTTACTAATTCCCTATGGAAGTTCGATTGAAATTTCAATTGCATTTGATGAAAATGATTTTCTTTCAGGTAATGATGGAATAATTTGGGCAAGTTATGATCAGCGCCAAGTGGATATTATTAAAAATGCTCTGCTTGCACAGAATGTGAGTACTGAACTGAAAGTAAAAAACCTCGGACAGCTTAAAATCTTTCTACTTCAAATTAATGACCTTAAAGATATTAATGATGCAGTTGATTTTATTTGGAGAAGTAATAAGGGGCTAAGACTTAAGCCTGATTGGAGTTATCCGCCAGGGAAAACAAATAAAAGTTTTGAACTATGGCTAAGCGGGCATTGAAATTTTTAAATCAAATTATTTCTTAAAAATCAAAAAGGAGTTATACAATGGCACACATACTAATTCATCATAAGCTTGAAGATTACAAGAAATGGAAACCAGCATTCGATGCTCACCAAAGTGAAAGAGCAGCGAATGGTTCTATGGGAGGAAAAATTTTTAGAAATGCAGATGATCCAAATGATCTTTTTGTTCTTCTGGAGATAAACAGTATTGAGAATGCTAAAAAGTTTGTTTCTTCAGATTCCACAAGAGAAGCAATGAAGAATGCCGGCGTTATTGGTATGCCCGAAATTTATTTTGTAGATGAAATAGCTGAAACAGCTAAATAATTCAAACTGTTGAGGTGATGAAGTTGAAAATTAAATATTATTTATAAAAACATTTAGGAAAAAAATGAAAAAAATAATTGTCTCTTTAGTAGTGCTTCTCTCGCTCATAGCATTCATTGCTTCTTTTGCTATAAACAACAAGTCGGCAAAAGAGAAGGATGTTGAGATTGTTCAGAATTTATATGCTGACTTTGCTAAAGGTGATGTACCTGCCGTGCTTCAAAAATTTGATCCTGAAATTGTATGGAATGAAGCAGAAAACTTTCCTTATGCAGATGGAAATCCTTACATAGGACCGCAAGCTGTGCTTGAAGGAGTTTTTATGAGGCTTGGTGCAGAATGGGAATACTGGAACCTAACTGAGCAAGCATACTATGAGGCAAATTCCGGAGAAATAATTGTAACCGGACGTTACAAAGCAAAAAATAAAATGACCGGAAAAGAAATAAATGTTCAGTTTGTTCATATATGGACACTTAACGACGGACTAGTTACAGACTTTCAACAATATGCTGATACTTTTCAAACAGTTGAGGCGATGAAGTAGAAAAGAAATATCATTTTCAACAAACTAATAATAATGACCCGGTTCAATGAAACAACAAATTAATCCAACGCTGAAAACTGAAAAACCAGAGTACTTTAATCTGCGCCCCGAAGTTGAAAAAGCATATGGTTATACACACGCTGTAAAGATTGGAAACGATATTAAAATTTCGGGTGCTGTTAGTATGGATGATGCAGGCAATCCAACTGCAGTTGGTGATTTGTTACAGCAGATGAAAAATTGTTATTCGGATTTAGACAAAGTGCTGAAACATTATGGCTGCACTTTCGATGACGTTGTTGTAGAAAATATTTTTACTACCAATATGCCCGAGTTTCTTAATCAGGCTGGCTATCGTAACACGATCTACACAAAACAATTTCCAACGGGTTCCTGGCTTGGAGTGAAAGAATTGGCATTGCCTGAGTTTATGATAGAAATTGAATTAGAAGTGTATAAAGCCGGGTAATAGATATTAAACAAGTCATCTTACGTACTAGGGATTAAAGTCCCAAAATTGAATTGAGAGATTATCTTGGGGCTGACTCAAAAGTAATGTTTTCTCGATAATTTTTCTGATTCCATCAGAAAAAAACTCGAAAACCGACCGCAATAAAAGGTTCTCGAGTAATGAAATGTATCGAGAGAACCTTTTGAGACAACCCCCTATTCAGTTAAAATTTGAATTTTCTATAGCCACGACTTTTGGCTTGCCATGCCTTTGGCATAAGTCGTGGATTAAATAACCTAACAAACAATTGGCTTTAGCCAAAACTGCGTTGGGTGTGTCAAATAATAATTATCAATTTCAACAAATAAAAAGGAGCTAGTGTTATGAAACAGTTACTTTCAATTTTCACTGTATTATTTGCAGTGATACTTTTATCCGGATTCAGCTTTGCACAGGATGCGGCAAAGGTGGATCCCAAACATTATAAAGTCGAGTTTGAAAATGATCAGGTACGGGTTTTAAGAATTACTTATGCACCCGGAGAGAAAGGCATAATGCATTCTCATCCTGAAGGTATGGTGATTTTTTTAAGCGATGCAAAGGGAAAATTCACATTCCCTGATGGCAAAACAGAGGATCGTAATTTTAAGAAAGGATTTTTCAGTTGGGTGCCTGCAACAACACATCAGGGTGAAAATGTAGGTGATAAACCTTTTGAACTAATTCAAATTGAAATGAAAACTAAAGAGTAAATCTTGAATTTTCTTTAATTAAAATCATCATCAAACTAAAAGGAGCTGGTGCTATGAAACAAGCAACAAAATTATTTCTATTCATTTTTCTGTTTACTGCATTTGTAAGCAGTACTTTTGCCGGTGATAAAGAAGATATAAGAGCTTTATCTGCTAAGTCAGCTGAGGCGTTTAATAAACAGGATTACAAAACCTATTGGTCATTATTTACAGAAGATAATACAGCATTTCCTTATGTCGGATCTACTTTGCTACACGATGCAGCTGCCTGGAAGGGATTTATTGAAGGGACTGCAGAACTCGCCTACGTTAATTATCATGGACAGGATTTTCAAACTCAGATTTACAATGGTAATTCAGCAGTTGTAACCAGTTACTACACTTTTACCTGGATGGAAAAAGGCGGAACAATGAATTATCAAAGTGGAAGAGCTACTATGGTAACAGTAAAGCAAAATGGTAAATGGCTTATTGCTCATATGCACTTTTCAAAAATGTTTTAATCTAAATTAATATTTCACTTATACAAAAAGGAGGCATTATATGTCAAAATTAATTAACACATCTTTAAAAACTGGTTCACTATTTTTATTAATCGCTGTATTATTTGCAACTGGATGTCAGCAGCCAAAACCAGATCCCTCTGTAGAAATGAAACCGATAGTAGATAAACTGGAGAATGCCTGGAATGGAAGAAATATAGACGCTCTGGATGCGATCTTTGCCCCGGACTTTGTGCGGATTGTAAACAATCAGCCGGAGGCTAATGGTGTTGAAGGATATAAAAAAGCTATTGCAGATTTCAGAACGGCTTATCCTGATCTTAAATTAACTTTAGATAATACACTATATGCTGAAAATGGCGGTGTTACCCGCTGGGTTTTAACAGGAACGAATACCGGTCCCGGCCAGATGCCTCCCACAGGTAAATCTGTAAATATCTGGGGTTTATCCATCGTACATATTGCAAATGGTAAGGTTACAAAAGAGATAGTTGCTTTTGATAATCAGGATCTCATGGAGCAGCTGGGATTTACAATGGTGCCTCCGGCTGCCGGGAAAAAGTAATTCAAGCTTATAATTGAAATAGGTTTTCTAAAACAATTAATACATTCAATAACAAACTAAAAGGAGCTAGTGCTATGAAACAAACAACAAAAATCTTTGCAATAATTCTTGTTGCATTTCTTTTTCTCAGCGAAAATAATTTCGCACAAAACAACGAGCAGCCATTACTGATTGTAAGCTTTAATATGGTATCAATGGGTGATGTCGCTAAGGTAAATAAAATTACTGATTCTGTTTTTGTTCCAATCTTAAAAGAACTTGTAGATGAGGGATTCATTTATAGTTTTGGCTTTTTCGGTCATGCCTGGGGAGATGAATGGAATTCTAATATCTGGTATACGATTAAAGATATGACCTCATTTGAAAAATTCTGGGATGAATATGTAAGCAGAATTGGCAAAAGGCATCCGGGGGCGTGGGGAGAGACAGTAAAATATTTCCATGCACATAAGGATAATATTTATACTGTTCGTAATCAGTATCCTGCTCCACCAAGCAGGTAGTTTTTTGCATAAAGGTGTCATCTTTAATTTAAAGATGACATCTTCTAATACTTAAAAAGGGTGAAAAGCTATTCTAAAATAATTTGTTGAAAGTCAATGAATGCTGTTTATAAAATCTAATCAGGTTACGCGGAAAACTTTCCCTGCATTATCTGAAAATACTTTTTTAAGATATTTTTCCTTTGCCGCACTTTATGTTGCACAGGGAATTCCCGAAGGTTTGTTATGGTATGCAATACCTGCCTGGCTGGCAATGAATGGTATTAGTCCCGGAGAAATTGGAAGTTACGTAGCAGCAATTGGACTTCCCTGGAGTTTTAAAATAATTAATGCCCCCGTTATGGATAGGTTTACTTATCTGGCAATGGGCAGACGAAGACCGTGGGTTTTGCTTGGTCAGTTGGGATTAATTTTAAGTTTTTTATCAATGTCTCTAATAACAGATCCTATCAACAACTTACCGGCATTGATGATAGTAGGTTTTGTGGTAAGTTTTTTTGGTGTGTCACAGGATATTGCTGTTGACGGAATGGCGATTGATATTTTGCCTGTCGATCAGCAGGCAAGAGCAAATGGTTTAATGTGGGGATCAAAAACATTAGGAATTTCTGCCTCTGTTGCCGCCGGAAGCTTGATAATGAGTCAGTATGGATATTTCTATGCGATAGTTTCATTCTCATTAACTATTTCTTTTATTATTTTGATTCCGCTGTTTCTAAGAGAAAGACCTGGTGAAAAATTGTTACCATGGACTAAAGGAGAAGCCTCAAAAGCCGCTGAGAAAATTCAATTACACAGCTGGAAGGGAATCTTTAAAAGTTTATATAAAGTTTTCTTTTTGCCTGTAAGTTTAATGATGGGTATAGCGGTTTTTAGTTATTCAATGGGCAGAGGATTGATTGATACAGTTCTTCCTGTTTTTACTGTTCAGGAATTGGGATGGGCGGATACTCAATATTCGCAGATCTTTGCTACAGCAAATTTAATATCGGGTATAGGAGGAATGATTATCGGCGGTTTTCTTATTGATTATTTCGGTAAAGTAAAAATGATAACCGTTTATTTGAGTTTGCTGATTTTGCTTGCTGCCGTAATGTCTTACTTTAAAGATCTATGGCAAACTGAGTTATTTGTTACAGGCTTTATAATTGGTTTTTATGTTCTATTAACTTTTACAACGATAGCCATTTTTGCATCCGCAATGCAGTTATGCTGGAAAAGAGTTTCCGCAACTCAGTTTACGCTATATATGGCAATTTCTAACCTTGGTCTGGCAACAGGCGCAGCTTTAATAGGTCCTTTAAAACATTTATTTAATTGGGAATATGTAATCCTTACTTATGTCCTTTTTGCGTCTGTAATGTTAGTCCTGATAAGATTCATCAACTTTGGAAAACATCAAAAGCAAGTGGATGATTTAGAATTTAATTACCTTAAAAATTGAATTAAATCGAAAAACCATTTTTACTTTCAATAAGTGGGGTCATCTTTTCAGTCAATAATTTCTTAATATGCTTTTATATGGAAAAGAATATGTTCTAAGGGTGGAAACGTTAATATTAATTTTATTTATATGAATTTTATGAAAGCTAAATCAATTAAAGGAAAATCGCCTGACGAAATAAAAACTGCTATACAGGAAAGTATGTCAGATGGATTCAAACCTACACTAGCCATAGTATTTATCTCCATTAAACAAGATCGCAAAGCCGTCAGTGAAATCCTGCATAAAGAGAACATTGATCTGTTCGGCGCAACTTCCTGCGGAGAATTTATAAACGGTTATCAGGATGAAGGAGGGATTGTTATTTTATTGCTGGATCTTAATCGCGATGCCTATTCACTGCTTTATGAACCATTTGGAGAAAATCTATTAAGTGAAACTGCTGGTAAGTTATCCAACCGGGCTTTGAAAGCATTTAACAATCCTTCAATGATCGTATTGAGTACCGGAGTAAATAGCAAAGGGGATGTTTTCGATGGAGAAAAACTGGTAAACAGTTTTGAATCTGTTCTTGGAGCAAAAGTTACATATTGGGGCGGTCTGGCAGGTGATGATATGACGCTTTCAGGCAGTTATGTATTTACACACGGCAATGAAACAGATTTTGGTGTAGCTGCTCTGGTACTGGATGGGGATAAAGTTACATTACAAGGGATGGCCATTACAGGTTGGAAACCAATGGGCATTTCAAGAAAAGTAACAAAGAGTGCCGGTAATTTGGTTTATACAATCGATGATAAACCGGCTGTAGAAATGTACCTGAAATATTTAGGTAAAGTTGAAAACAAGGACGACAAAAACTTTGATTTACTGAATGAACTCTCATTCACGTTTCCATTTATAGTAGAAAGAGGCGACGGTGAAACAATACTAAAATCCCCAATGCGGATTGATCATAAGGAAAATGCGTTGGTCACCGATATGGAAATGCCCGAAGGAACCGAATTTTGGTTTTCACAGCCTCCTGATTTTGATATTGCAGAAGAGATAACCGGAGAAGCAACTCGATTAAAAGCTGCAAGTGGTTTTGATGCAGATGCATTACTTGTTTTTTCGTGTGCAGGCAGAGCGCCGGTATTAGGTCCTCTGGTAACTTATGAAAATGAGGGATTGGCAGAAGTTTGGAAAAGTCCGATGGCTGGCTTTTTCACTTACGGTGAATTTGGAAAAAATAAAAATGGAAGGCAGTATTTTCACTCCGGTGCCTGCAGTTGGGTTGCATTAAAAGAAAAATAAAAACAGGATTTATATGAAAGCAAAATCAATAAAAGGAAAATCGCCTGAAGAAATTAATACTGCTTTGGCTGAATGTATGTCTGATGGATTTAAACCTACACTCGCCATCATCATTTTAAGCAACAATAAAGATACTGAACAACTCCAATCAATTTTTGAGGTAAAAGGTATTGCGATTTTCGGGATCACTGCACCGCAAAAATTTACCGAACAAGGGATGGAATCTGATGATATTGTAGCAATGCTAATGGATATGAAACCGGAATATTTCAGAATTGTACTAAACGATTACGGAGGGTCGTCTGCGTATGAGGCTGGACAGCAGGCGGGAATAACCGGAAAGAACCTATTTGCGAATCCCGGCTTCATCATTTCACCAATAGATTTCAGAATGTCTGGCGATGAATTGATTAGGGGTTTAACGGATGCGGCAGGTCAGGGTGCCACCATTATGGGCGGTGTAGCTGGTAACCCCGATGATTTCTCAGGTATTTTATTCACCAATGCCTCATCCAGTAAAGGGGGGGTGCTTGCACTCATTATTGACCAGGACAAAATTTTAATAAATGGATTGGCAGTTTCAGGATGGAAACCGGTTGGCACAACCAAAAAAATTACAAAAAGTGAAGGCTCCTGGGTTTTTACTATTGATAATGAGCCGGCAATGAATGTCATCCAGCGGTTTTTAGGAGATGAAATAATAATTTCTACCAACCAGGCGAGCGGGCTGCTTCCTACTGACCTTGGCTATCCTTTACAATTTGAGAGAGAATCAGGAAATGTAATAATGAAGCCAGCTCTATTTTTCAACACTGCCAATCAATCAGTAATGATAGGAGGTGAAGTAAAGGAAGGTGACCTTTTTCGTTTCTCTCTGCCACCGGATTTTGATGTGATTGATAAAGTAGTGGAAAGTACAAAGACTATCAAAGAAAAGGATATGCCTGAGGCGGATGCCATGCTAATTATTTCCTGCGTTGGCAGGCTGGGCACATTTGGGCCCATGATTACAACAGAAATAGATGGGCTGGCTGCAACATGGAACAAGCCTATGCTGGGCTTTTTTTCATTGGGTGAATTCGGAAAACTGGATGAGGGCCGCTGTGAATTTCACGGAACAACGGTAAGCTGGGTAGCATTAAAAGAAAAAATATAATTCCAGAAGAATTGGAAACTGTTAAAACAGTTTGTATATCAAAAATTATTTCCATTAACCCACTACTTAAGTCGTGGGCTATATAAAAGACAAAAAAGGAATAACCGTTTCTCCATAGGAGTCCTTTTGACAATGGTTAACGATAAAATTTAATAACTAATTAAAAGATTCTATGAAAGCAAAATCACTAAAAGGAAAATCTACAGAAGAAATTAAATCCGCTTTGACTGAATGTATGGATGATGGTTTTAAGCCCACATTAGCTATTGTTTTTTTATCAATGCAGCAAGACCGCGATGCTATCTGCAAATCATTAGATAATGAAGGTATTGCCATCTTTGGTGCAACCACCAATGGTGAGTTTATAGATGAAGAGCTTGGAAAAGAATCCACAGTCATTCTTCTGATGGATATTAATAAAAATTATTTCAGCATATTGTTTGAAGAATTTCAGCAAAATAATTACCGGGAAGCAACCAGAAATATTGCGCAAAAGTCGAAAGAAATATTTGCTGCACCTGCTTTTTTGATTGCCGGCAGCAATATGGAAACCGATGCCGAACAATTGCTTTTTGGCTTTGAAGACGTATGCGGAAAACAGGTAAACGTTTTTGGAGGGATGGCAGGAGATGATTATGCTTTTACCGAACAGTTTGTTTTCACGAATGGGAAATCAAGTAATTCAGGTGTGGTTGCCTTGGCTTTAGATGAAAGCAAAATTACCATAAAGGGTAAAGCTACTTGCGGCTGGAAACCCGTAGGAACAACAAAAACAGTTACAAAGAGCAAAGGAAATCATGTTTATACAGTTGACGATGTTCCAGTTCTTGATCTAACAATTAAGTATGGCGGAATTACTAATATTAATAAAGAAACTGCAAACCAGGATACTGCTCTGGAAATTGCAACAACCTTACCCCTTCAATTGCAGAGAGAAACAGGCGACCCGATAATGCGGCCGGGACTAATTGTTAATTGGGATGACGGATCATTCATTTGCAGCGGAACTGTACCACAGGGTTCCAAAATCAGGTTCTCACTTCCACCCGACTTCGATGTGATGGAAAAAGTAATTGAAGGTGCAAAGGAACTGAAAGAAAAAGAGATACCTGAAGTAGATGCCCTTGTGGTATTTAGCTGTGCAGGAAGAATTCTTGCATTTGGACCAATGATGAATATGGAAATAGAAGGCGTAAGTAAAATCTGGAATGTGCCGATGGCAGGAATGTTTTCCAATGCAGAATTAGCAAGAGCAACAAACGGCAATCTTGAAATGCATAATCTTACAACGTGCTGTGTAGCTTTAAAAGAGAAATAATCAATGTTAAACAACAATAAAAAAGGAGTACAAAATGAAAAAAGGAATGGTTAAAGTAAGTGTATTATACCCATATTCTGAAGGGAAAAAATTTGATTTGGAATATTACAGTAATAATCATTTATCACTACTTACAAAATCTTTAGGTGATGCGCTTAAGAGTTATAGTATTGAATCTGGATTAGGCGGACTTGTACCGGGTTCACCCGCACCTTTTGTAGCAATCATTAATATGTATTTTGATACATTGCAGAGTTTTCAGCAATCTTTTGGACCTAATTTTAATGCTTTAATGGTAGACCTGCCGAACTTTACTGATATTGAACCGGTTGCTCAGATAAGTGAAGTTGTCCTTTAAATGCATTACCGCTTGTTTTAAAAAACTAACTTTATTTTCTTGAGAATATTTTTATGAAAGCAAAATCAATAAAAGGAAAATCACCGGAAGAAATTAAAACTACACTGGCAGAAAATTTATCCGATGGTTTTAAACCAACTTTAGCAATTGTCTTTTTATCATTCAAGCAGGATTTAGATGCCATTTGCAAAATATTAGATAATAAAGGAATTCAAATATTCGGTGCAACTTCTTCCGGTGAATTTATCAGCAGTGAAATAGAAGAAGGAAGTATTACAATTATGCTGCTGGATATGAATCCTTCTTATTTCAAATTATTATTTCTGGAAGCCGGGGATAGTTCTGATTTTGAAATTGCAAAACAGCTTGGTGAGAAAGGTAAAAAAATCTTCGTAAACCCGGCATTCATCATTTTATCCGGCTGGAGTAATGAAATGGATGGCGAGGAAATAATCAAAGGTATTGAAGATGGATTCGGAGAAGGAGCCACCATTTTTGGCGGTATGGCTGGTGACGACCTTACGCTGACCGGACCAAAAGCGTTCACTCTTGGCAAAAGCAGCATCACAGGTCTGATAGCTCTGATTATTGACGAGGACAAGGTAGAAATATCCGGGGTTGCCACCTGCGGTTGGAAACCCATAGGCATCACCAAAACAATTACCAAAAGCAGCGGTAATATCGTTTACACGATTGATGATAAGCCCGCATTGGATTTGGTTATGAAATACCTTGGACTCACCTTAGATGAGCAGCCTCTCACTAATACTGTTTTCAATCTTGGTGCATATTATCCGCTGCAACTGGAAAGAGAAGACGCTCCATCGGTGATGAGAACGGCGATGCTGGGTAATGCTGAAGATCGCTCTTTGGTTTGTGCCGGTAATATTTCTGAAGGTTCTAAAGTACGGTTTTCATTACCGCCTGATTTTGATGTGATTGATACAGTAGAATCTGAATGTAAAGAATTGAAAGATGAACAGGCACAAGATGCAGATGCAGTGATTATGTTTTCCTGCGTCAGCAGATATTTATCGCTTGGTATTATGACAAGCGAAGAAATTGATCGCGTAATAAAAATATGGAATGCACCAATGATTGGATTTTTCAGCTATGGAGAATATGGAAAATCGAAAAGAGGAAAGCACGAATTTCATAACAATACTTGTTGTGTAGTTGTATTAAAAGAAAAATAATAAAGAAATCTGATAGCCGCGGGCTTTAATTTTGTCACACAATTAATAATAGCTCCGGCATTTATGCCGGAGAATTTGACGCATATAGGAAGTTGTGGCTTTAGCCTAAAGATTTATTAGTAACTGGACTAAAGTCCAGTGTTTGATTGGTTCGATTAACTCCACGCTCTAAAGAGCGTGGCTATTAACACAATAAAATTAATTATACAAAAGATCTTTAAGCGTTTGAAATTGAATGAAAACATAAAGGTTATTATTCGAAAAAAATAAAATGAATCAGAATCTTCAAAATATACAGGATATAATTCAGCAATCTGAAACTCTTACTGATGAGCAGAGGAATTCAGTTTTAAATTCCTTGAAGGATGCAGATAAAGAATTAATGATAACTGCATTTAAACTTGAACGAACAGAGAAAGTAAAAAAAACCACTGCAATTCTTCTTGAGGAAACAATTGAAGAGCTTGAACAAAAAAGAAAAGCAGTTGAAGAACAGGCAAAAATAATTCAGTTAGAGCATGACCGTAAAACAAAAGAACTTGAAGAAGCACGGCAGCTTCAAATTTCTATGTTGCCAAAAGAGCTGCCTCAATTACCAAATCTCGATATTGCAGTTTATATGAAAACAGCAACGGAAGTTGGCGGCGATTACTATGATTTTAATGTTGATGCTGATGGAACACTTACCGTTGCAATTGGTGATGCAACCGGACACGGAATGAAAGCCGGAATTATAGTATCAATGGTTAAAGCTTTGTTCTCATCCGGTGAATCAGGCCCGGATATAAAAACATTCTTTAATCAAAGCAGTGACACTCTGAAAGGAATTGAACTCGGCAGATTAATGATGGGCTTTATGATGCTTAAAATAAAATCAAACAAGCTTGAGTTTGCCAATGCAGGAATGCCGCCATTATTTATTTACAGAAAAGATTCTAACTCAGTTGAAGAAATAATATTAAGCGGAATGCCTCTCGGTGCATTGAAGAACTTTCCTTATGAAATAAAAGACTTAGAAATTTCGTCAGGCGATACAATAATATTACTTAGCGATGGTTTGCCTGAATTGAAGAACAAAAATAATGAACAGTATGGTTACGCCCGTGTAAAAGATGAATTCAAATCAGCAGCAGAAAAAAGATCAAGTGAAATTGTTGAGCATTTGAAAGAATCAGCCTCCCAGTGGATGAACGGAGTGGAACCTGATGATGATGTAACATTTGTTGTAATAAAAGTTAATTAATCCCTGTCCGCCAAAGCAGGCTGTTGCAGCGTTGTCATTTCGACCAACGGGAGAAATCTCTTTCTTGAAAATTGCTGAGATTTCTTAGTCTCCTGAAGGGATGCCTATGGCAGAGGACACCTTCGAAATGACATTTTATAGGTTATACAACAGCCTGCGAAGGTGGAATAATGTTACTTTTGCTGTGATAAAAAATAATTGATTTAAGAAAAATTATTTTAGAATAATTACTATGAACTCTAAAAAAGAAAAGTTACTAAAAGAAGCATATTCAAAATTACTTGAAGTTGGCTTTGGTGACGGACCACTTGAAACAATTAATCAATTCATCGACGATGATGTAATGGGTTACGGTACTGCTCAGGATGAAAAGATTATGTCTATTCAGGAGTTTAGAGACCTTCTGATTGATCAGCGGAAACAAGCTGTTAATTTTGACGATTTTAGTTTTACTTCTAAACCTTTAATAAACCGTATCTCCGGTAATGGAAATACTGCTGTGATTGTTGATGAAATCGTACTGCTTACCCGAATTCAGGGTGAGGCTAATGAATTAGCTGTAAGAATGTCATCTGTTTTTGAATTTAGAGATGGATATTGGAAACTTATACATTGGCATAGCTCAAAGCCGGAACATATTTCAGGTGGTGACGATCCGTGGCACATAAATGAATGGAAAAGAAAAAATGAAGAACTCCAGAAACTTGTAGATGAAAAAACTTCAGAGCTATTAAATAAAAACCGGGAACTTGAAATTGAAGCTTCACTCGAAAGAGTTAGAGCTGTTGCTATGAGTATGAATAAATCTGATGATCTGTTGAGTATTTGCGAAGTATCTTTCAAGGAATTTCAAAAGCTGGGCTTTAATAATCTCCGAAATGCTATTATCCATATTCCGAACGATGAACAAAAATATTTTATGGATTATGATTTCTCTGAATCCATAGGTGGTGCAATAACAAAAATAAATTACGGTTCGCATCCCATTGTTGATGATTATCTTGAAAAAATCAGAAGTGCTAAAGATGCTTATTTTGAAGTCGTTATAAATGAAGCCGAACTGGCAGGATGGAAGGATTTTAGAAGGAAATCAGGTCAGAAGGATGACATCAGGTTGGATGAGGCAACTGCAATTTATTATTACGTATTTTCTATTGGAGTTGGGGACATTGGTATTTCAGCCTTCAAACCAATTGACAATTCCCAGAAAAAAATTCTCAAACGTTTTAGAAATGTTTTTGATCTTGCATATCGCAGATATAACGATATTGCATTAGCAGAAACACAGGCAAGAGAAGCAAAAATAGAACTTGCTTTGGAAAGAGTCCGTGCCAGAACAATGGCTATGCAATCGAGTAATGAATTGAAAGACGTTGTTGCTAATATGTTTGATGGCTTGAAGAGTCTTGGTGTTGACCCAACCGTTTGTAACATTTCTCTTATAGACAATAAAACATTTGATTCCGATGTATGGTCAGCTCACCAAACGGATAATGGTTTTATAACCTACAGAGTATTTATTTCGCATTTTGAGCATCCATTCAGAAAAAAATTGATCGATTCATTTTTGAACAGAATTTCCTTCAGTGTTCATGAACTTTCCGGGGATTTAAAGAAATCATATATCCAATATTTAATTGAAAATGTTGATTATAGCAAAGTTCCTGATGAAGTTACTAAGTCCAATGAAAAATTGGTCAATATAGAAGAGGGGATAGTACTATCTGCAGCATACATGAAATATGGATTGCTTATAGTCTCGCGCAACCATGCTATTTCAAATGATGAGAGTGAAATTCTTCAGCGATTCGCTAGAGTTTTCGAACAAACCTACACCCGCTTCCTCGATCTGCAAAAAGCAGAAGCGCAGGCAAGAGAGTCACAAATAGAATTAGCATTAGAAAGAGTACGTGCAAGAACGATGGCAATGCAGCGAAGTGAAGAACTATCAAAAACAGCACTTGTCCTCTTCCAGCAATTCAATGCATTAGGTGAAGATCCTGATCAACTTTCCATCGGTATAGTGAATGAATCAGAAAAAGTTATAGAGATATGGTTGTCTGTCCAGGGTAATATTATGAACAAGATGTTCAAAGCACCAATTGATGAACCGATTGTAATAAATAAAATTTACACTGCCTGGAAAGAGAAAGGAAAATCAGTCATTATCGATATTTCCGGGGATGAACTGAAAAGGTATCACAGGTACGTAAATAGTCATGTAGATTATAAAGAATACAATGATGTAAAAGATAGAACCGGCAGAGAGGAGAAACGACGAATTATATACACTGCATTATTTTCAAAGGGCTTATTATCAATCGCAACTCAAGAGCCCAGAACTGAAGAAACAATTAAGTTATTAGAAAGATTTGCCGGTGTTTTTGATGGTACCTATACCCGCTTCCTCGATCTTAAAAAAGCTGAAGCACAGGCAAGGGAAGCACAGATTGAAGCGTCTCTGGAAAAAGTTCGTGCACATACTATGGGCATGCAATCCAGTGAAGACCTTTCCAATGTGGCATCAGTAATGTTCGATCAAATGAAAAATTTGGGTGGTGAATTGTTTGCGTTCGGCATTGTACTATGCGATAAGCATAAAGTCATGGTGGAACAATGGCATAATCTCGGAAATGAAGGTATGATTTCCCCATTCTCTGTCCCGGTTGACCTGGATTATATTCACCGGTACAGATATGATAAATGGAAAGCCGGAGAAGAACTGTTTTCTATTGAAATTCCCGAAGATTATATCGCCCGTCATTTTGAACTGATGTTTGAACTTCCTTCGGTAAAAGCTGCGATGGATGAAGTGGTCGCCCAGGGTATTGAAGTTGAGATTCCTGACTGGGAGATCGATTACGGTGCATCATTTAAACATGGCTACTTGCTCGTTTCTTCCCGAAAGCCGTTTAAAGAGAATCACATATTTCCCCGGTTTGCAAAAGTCTTCGACCAGGCATACACCCGTTTCCTCGATCTGCAAAAAGCAGAAGCGCAGGCAAGAGAAGCACAGATTGAGGCGGCTTTGGAAAGAGTGCGAAGCAAAACAATGGCAATGCATAACAGCGCAGATGTTGGTGAGACAGTTGTGACCCTATTCGATCAACTACTTAAGCTTGGCATAAGACCTTTCCGCTGCGGTATTGGAATCTTTCAAGAGGAATATCAATCAGAATTATGGACCGCGAGAACTGATTCCGATAATAAGACTGTTCTGGTTATTGGTCAGTTAGATATGAGCCGGCATCCTTTGCTGCTTGGAGCGTACAAAGGATGGAAGAACAAACAAAGTTTATTCACGTACGAATTAAGAGGCTCTGAGGTTTCGGATTACTTCACGGAGATCAATAACCAAACTGATTATCCTGTCAAATATGACCTCTCAACATTGCCCTCATTGGTCATACATAACGATTTTTATTTTGCGGAGGGATCACTTTTTGTATTCTCTTTGGAGCCCTTGACAGCTGAGGTGGTATCAATCTTTAAGCGCTTCGCTTTAGTTTTCGGCCAGACTTATCGCCGCTATCTCGATCTTCAAAAAGCAGAAGCACAGGCAAGAGAAGCACAGATCGAACTTTCACTAGAACGCATACGTGCACAAGTAACTGCTATGAGAGAATCTTCCGAACTGCTGGATATTGTTGTAACGATGCGCTCCGAGTTCGTAACACTTGGTCACGAAGCCCATTACTTCTGGCATATGCGATGGCTGCCGGAGAGATATGACAAAGCTATGACTTCCGGCGATGGCACACGAATAGGCATGGTAATGACATTGCCTAGACATATCCACGGAGATGTAAAGCTTGTAGCTGATTGGGAAAAGAGTGATGAGCCCACACTTGTTTTTGCAATGGATGTGGATACTGCTGTGAAATATGTAGAAAAAATGATCACCCTTGGTGATTTTCAACAAGTTGATCCACAGGCACCCACGTTGGATGATATTCGTCATATCGGCGGGCTTACTTTTGTTATGGCTCGCACCACACACGGTGAGATTGGATTCAGCTTACCAGGCACAGTTCCCAATCCGCCTGAAGAATCGATTACAACATTGGCAAGGTTCGCAGGTGTGTTTGATCTTGCCTACAAACGCTTTGAAGATTTAAAGAGTACTGAGCGTCAACACCGTGTAGCCCAGATAGAACTGGCACTGGAACGCACCAGAACTCAGAGTATGCTAATGCAGCATTCAAGTGAGTTGAATGATATTTCAAAGACCTTTCACGAGCAGCTTCTTAATTTAAGAATTGATTCCGAATTCTCTTTTGTATGGCTGCCGGATGAAGACAATCAGAAACACATGTTTTGGGCTACCTGGGTGAATGAAATTAATGGAGTTGCTCAATATCAAAGTAAATCGATCAAATATCCATTAGATAAAACAGAACCGGGCACAGCAAAGTGTTACAGAGACTGGGAGAGTGCACAACCTGTGCATGAAACGTACGTACCACCCGATCAGATCGTTTCATTCTTTGCGACATGGGATGAATTACTGCGGGGAGCGGATCAATTTGAACCTGAATTATTTCCGGAGGGAATATATTATATAGAAGCTTACATGAAATATGGTTGCTTCGGCATTGATATAAGACGACCTCTCACTTTAGAAGAAAAGGAAGTCATCCGCAGATTCTCTGTTGAATTTGAAAGAACCTATACCCGCTTCCTCGATCTTCAAAAAGCAGAAGCACAGAATAAAATCATACAGGCAGAGAACGAACGTAAAACAAAAGAACTTGAAGATGCCCGTCAGCTTCAGCTATCTATGCTTCCAAAAGAACTTCCTAAACTTCCACATCTTGATATTGCAGTGTATATGAAAACAGCAACAGAGGTTGGCGGAGATTATTATGATTTTAATGTTGATGCCAATGGCACTTTAACTTTTATTGTGGGTGATGCAACCGGTCACGGAATGATGTCCGGTATGATGGTTTCGATTATGAAATCGTTTTTTATTGCTGATAGAAATAAAATTGAACTGAAACAGTTTTTTGAAAACTCAAATAATTCAATAAAAGATATGCAGCTTGGAAGATTGATGATGGCTTTGATCGGTGTTCAAATTACATCCGAAAAAATTATTGCAACTAATGCAGGAATGCCATCACTGTTATACTTCAGAAATAAATCTCAAAAAGCCGGAGAGTTTGTCAGCAATAATCTGCCGTTAGGCGGAATGAAAGGTACTAAATATATGTTGAAGGCAGTCAGATATGAAAAAGGAGATACACTTTTACTAATGAGTGACGGATTTGCAGAATTAAAAAATTCACAAAATGAGCAGTATGGTTATGTAAGAATTAAAGAGAAATTCAGATCGTTAGTGCATAAATCATCAAGTGGGATTATTGAAGAGCTGAAAACCGCAGCATCACAGTGGAATGATGGAACGGAACCCGATGATGATGTATCGTTTGTTGTTATAAAATTTCTATAAAAATAAATACCCTTATTGCTTAATTATATAAAACTCAAAAAAAATGAAAAGATTTAAAATTCCTCACGTTTTCATTTTTCTTTCATACATAATACTTTTCTGCAGTATTTTAACATATATAATGCCTTCCGGCTCTTTTGAACGCACTACGAAAATTACCGATGGTTCAGAACAAACATTAGTTGTTCCTGGTACCTATAAAGAAATTCCAAAGAACTACTCTGTAAAAGGCTTGCTTCTCGGAGACAAAATTGATGGATTCGCTTCACCAATTAGTGTGCTAGGAATTTTTACAGCTATTCCTAAAGGACTTAATAGTGCGGCTCCATTAATATTTTTTGTATTCATTATTGGTGCAGTAGTTAATTTGATCAGACATACAGGCACAATAGATGTGTTTATTTCATTTCTATTAAAAAAATATAATGATAAACCTTCGCTGCTTGTTTTCTTTTTATTCTATGCTTTTGCTTTTGGCTCAACTTTTTTGGGTATGGGTGCAGAATTCATTCCTCTTATTCCGGTTTTGATAGTTATTTCAAAATCTTTAGGGTTTGACAGGGTATTCGGAGCAGCAATTTTAATTGTAGGAACCGGAACAGGATGGTCAACTGCAATAACAAATCCATTTAATGTGAAAATAGCTCAGTCGGTCGCAGAATTGCCGTTAGGGAGCGGTATGGGTCTGAGAGTTATAGCTTTTATTGTCTGCACTTTAATTGGATATTTATTCATTATGCATTACGGAAAGAAAATATTAAAAGATCCTTCCAAATCACTTTTACCTGTAGATCCTGATGATGGAGTAAAAGAATCGTTTAGCCACAACGAGCCTCTAAATAAAAAACATATTTGGATTGCATTAACTGCTGCTGTTTTCTTTGGTGCAATATTATATGCTGTTCAAACTATGGGGTGGGGTTTGATAGAAATGACCGGAGGATTTTTTGCAGTTGGCTTGTTAACTATTTTGATAAGTGGTATGTCAGGTGATGAGTCAATGAAAGCATTTATAAAAGGATTGGAAGTGATGATTGTACCGGCTTTGATAGTCGGTTTTGCAAGAGGTATACAGGTTGTGATGGTTGAAGGAGAAATAATTGATACTATTCTTTACCACACGGCAGTAATGCTTGGTAACTTCAATCAAGTGATAGCAATAGAAGGAATATTTATTTTTCAATCCGTATTTAATTTTTTTATTCCCTCTGCATCAGGTCAAGCACTGGTTTCAATGCCCCTGATTGTTCCGCTTTCCGATCTTCTGGATATCTCACGACAAACTGCAGTTTTAGCTTTTGTTTTTGGTGACGGATTTTCTAACAGTATAATTCCGACAAGTGGTGTTTTAATGGCTTCAATTGCCATCGCTGGTGTTCCTTATGAAAAATGGTTTAAATTTTATCTGCCGCTTTTTCTCATATTAACTTTAGTCGGTGGAATGTTTCTGGCAGTTGCTCATTATATAAATTATTAGCATAATAATGTGGCAAACTAAAGTTTTCCAATATTTGTTATATTAAATAATCAGTATTTTTCTTATAAAAATTTTTTAAAATCTAGTTTATCAGGAGGGTAAATGGATATAGTGATCAATGATCAGCAGAATTTCAGCGTAATTAAACTGAACAAGAAAAGCGTTCTTGGAAATGAAGGAGTTGAATTTCATAACTCCGTTCTCACTACTCTGGATAAAGGAGTAAATGAAATACTCATCGATCTCTCAATGGTTGAATATATTACCAGCTGGGGAATCGGAATGCTGGTTCACGCATTTACTACAACTACAAACCGGAATGCAAAATTTGTGCTGACAGGTGTAGGTGAGAAAGTGTTTGATATATTAGCAAAGGTAAGGCTGAATAGTGTTTTTACTATAAAGGAAGCTTTTTAATATATTCAGTTTTATTAATAAAAATGCCGGATCTAACTTCATTTATTTGAGGACGACCCGGCTTTTGCTTAATCGAACAATATCGAATATTATGCTCTAATATTTGATTTAGAATTAGGGTTTTTAGTTTAACGCTTTTATGCACATTGAATTGCTGCATCAGCATTTACGAATAGTTAAAATAGTTTTTCGTAGTTTTGAAGCGCATTCAGGGAAATATAAAATGAAATATTTAATTCACACAAAGTATCATTATATCTTACTTTCATTCTTCTTCATTACCGCAATTTATTCTCAACAAAATAATCAGGAATTCAGAGCTACGTGGGTTATAACCTGGGAATACATCAATTCAGGAAGTTCGGTTGAAGCAAATAAAATGCGTATCAGAGAAATATTAGATCATCATAAAAGAGCAAATATGACCTCTGTACTTTTTCAGGTGAGACAAAGTGGGACCGTTTATTATCAATCCTCATTTGAGCCCTGGGGATATTATGCAGGCTATACATATCCGGGTTTCGATCCCCTTCAATATGCAATTGAAGAAGCACACAAAAGAGGTCTTGAATTACATGCCTGGTTTAATACATTTAGCGTAGCCTCAACTTATCCCGGTACAATCGCACACGAACATCCGGAATGGATTTGCAGAGATCAGAATGGTAATCCTATGACTTCAAACAGGGCGGCATCACCGGGTTTGCAGGCTGTCAGAGATTACACTATCAGTGTTGCTATGGAAATTGTAAGAAATTATGATATTGATGGATTGCATCTGGATTATGTCAGGTGGAATGAATATGATGCAGATGATATGACTGATGCACCTTCTCAACTTGAACAGGAGACCAAACCTGATGGTTTTTTTTCAAATAATACCATCAATAAATTAACTTCTACAGAAAGTACTAACAGGTTCTTATATGATGCGGAGCATCCTTACAGTGCAGGAGTTCCCGCAGGATTTAATAACTGGGAAGATTGGTGGAGATGGTCTGTTACAGAGTTTGTAAAAACGTTACATGACTCTGTACAATCCGTTAAACCATGGGTTCGTTTATCACCTGCCGCTTTAGGTAAATATAAAACTGGTGGTTCTACCGGCTGGAATGGATACTACGTTGTATATCAGGATGCTGCACTATGGTTCAACGAGGGATATGTTGAACAATTAACCCCGATGCATTACCACTGGTTAACCGGGAACGATTTATTTAATGCAATTACTTCAGACTGGGAACCGAACATTCAGCCGGGTATTCAGGCTGGCAGACTTTATACATGCGGACCAGGATCTTACAGGTTAGCTGAAAATAATGTGTGGTCAAATCATGCAGGTATAGTTAATAGATTAAGGGATAAACAGTGGGTCGATGGATTTCAGTTTTTCAGTTACGGCAGCTGGAAAGATTACGATTACTGGGATGAAGCAGCAAGCACCTTCTTTAATAAAAAAATGAAAGTAAGAGATATTATTTTTGTTTCCGAACCATCAGCACCATCCGTTCAGTTAAATCAAATTGATTCACTTAACTATCAGATTACTGTAACTCCTCATACTTCAATTCTGAATGATCATTGGTTCATCATTTACAGATCTGAAGATGACACGCTTGATGTTAATAATGATATTATTGTGGATATTCATTTTGGTAAATCCGTTTACAGCTTTACAGAAAGTTTTACAGGATTACAAAATTTCAACGGAAGTTATAAATACTTTGCAACCACACTAAACAGATACTGGAACGAATCCCAGAATTCAAATTCCGTTACAACAGGATTGATACCATCATTTGCACCGATAGTTTCATCAACAAATCCTCCGCAGAATGGTATATTGAATATTTCTAATGCCATAACCATAGATTTTTCAAAAACAATGGATGCGAATACTTTTAATAACGCAATCAGTATTACCCCATCTGTTCAGATTTATAATCTAAGCTGGGATGATAGCAGCAGGAGAGTTTCTATCATAACTGCAGGTCATCAGTATCAGACTTATTATACATTAAAGATCGATTCGTCTGTAACAGACATAAATGGAAAGCTGCTTGATGGGAATAGCGATGGAATAGAAGGTGATCCTTTCTTTCTCACTTATCAAACAAATGAAGAAGATATTCTTGGTCCGCAGATTATTTCCAGTTATCCTGCTTCAAACGATACTAATATTGATGTAAGTTCTATTATAACAATTCTGTTTGATGAAGAAATTGATGCTCAGTCTCTATCATCAAGTACGATAAATCTTACAGAAACGGGTTCACCGGTTAGTTTTAGTTATCAGCATACGAAGTCTGAAGAAGGGCAAAGTATAATTTGCATTCAACCAAATAATTTATTCCACCCAGCAAAAAGTTATTCTGTAACAATAAGTGGTGATATTGCAGATACGCTTGGCAACGCAGCCGGTGAGGAAGCTCAAATTAATTTCTCCACATCAGATTTTTCATACAGCGAAATTAAAATGATCGATGACTTTACTGTACCCGGTGATTGGAAACAACCCGGCTACAGCGGATCAACAACAGGTATATTAGGATCCGGAACCTATTTCGAATTTACCAATCAGGTATATCTGCCGGCAACGAGTCCCAAAAGATCCGCTAAACTTGCATACCTGTGGGATGAAAATGCCAGCAACTTTTTAATTCGCGAATACCTCGCCGGAGGACCTCCACAAGCTGTTTACTTCGATACGAGTTATGTTTTGCAAAGTTTCGTTTATGGAGACGGAAGCAAAACACGATTCAGATTTTGTATTGATGAATATACCGGATCGGCCTGGGGTGATCATGAAGTTTCAAAATGGGTAACTATTGACTGGCATGGATGGAAATTAATTGAATGGAAATTGAACGACCCTAATAGTGTTGGTATATGGATCGGTGACGGAATTCTTAACGGGCAATATTTCAGAATTGATAGTTATCAACTGACAAAAACATCGGAAAGTTCTATAACAGGAGTAATTTATTTCGATGATCTGAGATCAGTTAAAAAAGTTGAAGGCGCAACAGAAATAAAAGATGAATATCATAAAATACCCGGACAATATGCGTTATCGCAGAATTATCCCAATCCGTTCAATCCTGGTACTGTGATTGGTTTTAATATACCGGTTGATTCATATGTGTCGTTAAAAGTATATGATATATTGGGAAGAGAAGTGGCTGAATTAATTGATGAATATAAATCTTCCGGTATTTATAAAGTTGATTTTAATGCTGCAAATCTGCCGAGTGGTGTTTACTTATACATGATTAAATCCGGAGACTATGTTCAAAGTAAAAAAATGCTGTTGATAAAATAGTTTCAATTGTGCTGCATAAGCAGAACCGTTACCATTTTCAAAATAAAGGATAAGGAAGCTCAACAGATTATTTCTTTATCAGCACAATTTGCGACCGGTCGTTTTTGGCAACTTCCATAAAAAAGTTTCTGTACTCATTATAATTTTCTGCAGGTATCAGATAATCCTTGATATCAAGCTGTCTCACATACTCAATTGTAAAATCATCTTTAGGTGTTGCTTTAGATATAAAATTTCCAAACGATGCCGATAATGATATCTCCTTTGGAAGTGATTCGATTTTATAATCCGCAGGTATCGAGAATGTTATCGTATCAATTGTTGAGTTTGGAAATTTATATCTTACCGGTGATAGTCTTTCAGGCACCTCAGGAGGTACAGAAGTTATTTTTTCAATTATATTCGGATTAACGAACATTCTGTTTCCGGTTGAAGTAACATAGGTAGTTAAAGTGAACTTAAAATTTAAATTCATATTCCCGGAAACATTCTCAAGATCATCAAACGAATAACTGTGAATGTGAAATCCCTGTTGCCCCGCCATAGCAGAAATCCATTGAGACTGTTCTTTTGGTGAGGATTGAATTGCTATCGGACGTACATTATCCATTTTATTCCCGTTCCAACTGATGAGAGCATCACCCTCCAGATTCCTACCGGCAATTTTCGCATTTATTTTCTTACAAACGGTATTATCAAGATGTGTTGATGTTGGAGTTTTGACAACAACTCCGCCTTCAGGAGTTATCATCAAAGCACCGCGGTTTTCATTGCTCCAGTTAATTCTTCCGAATGCCAGAGTCTGACTTGTGCATTCCAACCATATTGTATCCGTTTCCAATGGCACGCAGGCAACTACATGATTGAACTGATTACTTGGAAATTGTTCTATTAAAGTATATCTGTCGGATCCGTTATTGATCAGGACAGGATAAGCTTCTATGCCCGCAATGTTGAGCAAAGAAATCATATAATTTGTCAGTGCCTTGCAATCACCGTAACCTCTGTCGTGAACATATGCAGCATCAAACGGTTGCCAGCCTCCGATACCAAGCTGAACGCTTACATACCTTGTTCTTGATTGCAGGTATTGATAGAGAATTGCAACCTTTTCTCTTTGAGTTGTTGCAGATGAAATCAGGGAGGGTACTATCTCAAGTAAAGGTTTTGGGGTAACTTGTCTTTCATTATAAAGCCGCTGCATCCATTTCCCGAATTCATTCCATGAACTCATATTTCCTTTATATCCTTCAATCTGAAAATGTTCCGGTGCAATCATTACAATAGTTGCAACATCTTCTATGTCTTCGCCAATCGCATCCCGTGTTAAAGGCAATTGATCAAATTTTTCCCAAACATAATAATTATTATATATATCAGATTTAAAAGTTGGATTTACAGAATCCTGATTGCACCAATACCTTAGGGAAAGCTTCTTTGGAATAACAACTTCAAATTTTGAATGCTCAACCGGATCTATATTACTTCTTGAATACCATGTTGGCCAGTTTATATAGCCGTCATAATAAATCTCAGAAAAAAATTCAATAGTATACGGGAGTTTATCATAATACAATTCAGCGTATTTTATTCTTGTGTCGGCATATAATGAATAATCACTGAACGCGCTGTAGTCGCTGATTTCTTTTTTACTTAATTCCCTGATTAATTTTCCCTGTGAATCAAATAATTTACCTTTAAATTCTTCAATCTCTCTGAATTTACCGTACCACAATACCTGCTTACCATATTGTTGTTCGTCCTTTTTAAAAACCGTTACTGCAATTGTTTCTTTTTTAATAGCTGTTTTTTCATCCTTCACTTCAAAGTGAATATGTTTTTTTCGAACAATTGCATTGGCACCTTTAAGAAGATCCGAACTAATCTTATCAATGGAATACTCCTGTGCTACCGTAAGTGATGAAAGAAAAACAATGAATGCCATTAATGCTACAACAGTTTTATTCATATCCAGGTCTCTTTTTATTTTTTAATTATTACCCCGTCCTGCATCAATATTTTTTAAACCTATCACGAGAAGTTCTGATTCAGCATTTATTATCTGGTTATAAACGGCTCTAAGCTGCTCATAAAACTGTTGCTTTATGGTTTGTTCATTTAACTCAAGTTTACTTAAAAGCTGAATCTGATCACCATTAATGCCTGCAGACTTTGAGTAAATAATGGACTTACCAATATAGGTTTTCTTGCTGTTTACATTGTCCTTCAACTCGTAATTTTCCGGTAATCTAATTAGACAGACAGTAGTCTTGGTGCTCAAATATGAATAATCAATAGGAAATTTTCTGTTTCGGGCTTTAAATGGATTTTCTTTAACTGTTTTTAATATGTAAGGATTAAGATATATCATATCTCCGCCTGCTTGTGCGTAAGTTGGAGAGGTTAAAATCACATTAAGTTTAATTAGTTTATTAATGTCATCTTTACCTGATACCGTGAATGAATCAACAGTAAATCCTAAGGCTTCTACATCAAGTAGTTCCTTAATGAGATCGAGGTCGGTTTTATTCTCAAGATTCTGCCTGATATTCAAACTCTTATAATCAGAATACTGCACCTCAATTCTTGCAATCACAGAGCCATCTTGGTTAATTGTTAAAGATGTTAGTGATTTTTCATGGATTACTTTTTCCGATGTAACAGTAACCCATTCTATAGGACCTTCTTTAATAACCAATCCACGAACATTTAGCACTTTTAATGGCAGAAGATCATACGGCCTATAGGGATCAGTAGCATCGATGAAATGATATTCACCATCAATTTTTACTCTTGCCAGAACATAATTGAACTGGGAAATAATGGGGTATGCCTCGACTATTTTTCCATTAGCTCTTGTGCTAAGGATTACAGGGTCACCTTCAATACCTGCACTTTTTAGAAGAGAAAGCAGTAGAAATGTAATGTCTGAGCTGTTTCCTTTTTTATATTTAAGTACGTCATCACTATCGCCGGAACAGTATACCCTGTTTTCTTTTGTCCATACTATTGATTTGGTAATCCAATCATATATTGCTTTCAGTTTTTCAAGCGGTGTTGAAGATTCGGAAGTTACTTCTTTAGCAATGTCCCTTATTTTTCCGGTCACGTCAAGTTTGTCATAAAAATATTTATAATCTAATAAGTCCTCAATTAATTTTTGCCATGACGTAAGGACTTCCTGCTTTCCTCCGGTTGCAAATGCATACCCAGCCAATTGAACCTGTACCTTATTACAGTAATCATCTATTGTTGTTATAAAAGGTTCATCTCTCATAGCCGGTGCGTCTTTAACCGCATATCGATACTGGTTACAATGAACAATATTCTTACGTAGGTAAGAAGCAGCCCTACCACTAAAATGTTGTGTCACTTCTTCGTTGGCCATTACAGCCCAGGATTCAAATCCTGAAGCTACAGTTGTAAATGCAATGGCTTTGGGGGTTCTGAGCACATATTCGCTCCACCGTACTGGTTCTGATGTTTGAAATATCCAGTCGCGAGTCATTCCAAGATTTTGTGATACGATTTTGTATTTGTACTCGATTATACTTCCGGGCTGAAGGTTCGGTAATGTAAAACGATATCTTGTTCGTGAATCATCCACTTCTTCTTTAAATATATCATTTTTACTTAGTGGATATTTATCAATTCCTCTGGTTAAGTTGAAATTGTAAGTTACTGCTTCAAGCCCTTCAATTCTCTCAGTTCCTTTGTCGCTTCTTATTACAATAGAATGAGTACCAAAGTCATATCCGTTCTGAGTTAATATTTTAACTCTGGTGTGAGTGTAAAACACCAAATCTAAATCATCATTTACGGTTGTTTCTCCGTAATCGTAAAGAATTAGTGCAGAAGCATTTGTATCCGCCGGAAATGATGTCATGGAAAGATCTTCGATTGGAATTTCACCCCATTGGACAGAAACATTTTGTGGGAACAAGGAAGTGAAATTAATAATGATACAGAATACAAACAGATTAAATACACGTGAAAGAAACATGATACCTCCCCGGACTAATTTGAATTCGGTCTGATTATAATAATTTACTTCTGGAAATTAGGACATTCTAATTAAATAAAAAACTATTTCCGCTCACAAATCCTCTGATTTTAAGTTTTCGGATAATCTAAAACAATCAATATTTTATTATAAAACGGTTTGTATTTTGGACTTCTGTATATATCTATTTCGATAAAATCCTGCTCTGCAAAAAGTAACCTGATTCGCCAGGAGTTAATAACGAGAACATTTATTTTTATTATTTATACCCCAATTCTGCAATTGTAAATGAAATTAATACTTTTCTGTCAAAAAATAATTCAATAACTTACATATTAATAAACACAATATATATTGATTCAATACTCCAGGTTATTATGAACTATAAATTACTAATTAACTCTTTTATCTTTTCGCTCCTTGTTTATTCTATTTTTGTAACTGCCCAAATTTATCCTGATCAGCATTACGTTCTGAGGATTGACTCCTTATTTGCAAATATTGACATTATTGAGGGCATTAAACTCAGCGATGACGGCAAAAGCATTATGCTTGAGGATGATAAAACCAATGGCTATGTGGAATTAACTCCTCAAACATCAGATCAGCCATTTAATCATGGCCTGCCTTCCTGGAATGGATCAGCTTTGGGAAATAACAGCAGCTTTAAAATACAAATGCGATTTCCTTATGGAAGCGGATGGTCGCCCTGGCTAACCGTTGGTTTCTGGAAGAACAATATCTGGGCTGTATACGGTACTACAAGCTATGGAGGGGGATTTATTGATTATGATTACGTCAAATTATATTCGTATCAGAATTTATGGCAGTTTAAAATTATAATGACCCGAACTTCTGTTTCAGAACCATCACCCACAATACATAAGCTTAGTTTTTTTGTAAGTGATTCAAGAACAACTACTAACGCAAATATTTCTCAGATTGTAAATGATAATCCGGCAGCAGTTTTTATTCCGACAACTTTTATTTATCAATACGGAGTTGATCCGGTTATAGGTCCAAGTATTTGTTCGCCCACTTCTGTAGCAATGATTTTAAAGAGTTATAATATTGAAGTTGATCCTTATCAGTTTGCTGTAGATACACGCGATCCTTATTATAATATGTTCGGTATCTGGCCCAGGGTTGTTCAGAATGCATCTGAATTCGGTCTGGATGGTGCGGTTACTCGATTTCGTACCTGGAGTGAAGCACAGCAGGTTCTTGTTAACGGCGGACGTATTGCAATGTCTATCGGTCAGCCGTTATATACAGGTCACCTTGTTATGCTTGCAGGATTTACTTCAGATGGCAGACCGATTGTTCATGATCCGGCTAAATCGAATGGGTATTCTTTTATTTTTAACAAAACTAACTTATCTGAAGCTTGGTTTAAAAAAGGCGGTGTTGCTTATACTTTCTACCCGGCTGATGGAACAACATCAATTGAAATTCCTGAAGATGGTCTGTTAGTAAGTGAATTCGAATTATTTCAGAATTATCCCAATCCTTTCAATCCAGGTACAATCATAAGCTGGCAGTCATCTATAAGCACCCAACAGACCTTAAAAGTATTTGATATTCTTGGAAATGAAATTGCAGTTCTTGTTGACGAATATTTACCAGCGGGTAAATACAGTGTTGAATTTAACAGCTCAACGTTTCACAATAATCTGCCAAGCGGAATATATTTCTATCAATTAAGAGTAGGCGAGTTCAGTTCAGTTAAGAAAATGAATTTGGTTAAATAACTATTTGTGTTTTGAATCCTTAATGATAAATCCGCTTCAAAGCGAAGCGGATTTCTTATATTGTCCAAAATAAAATTACCGACCCTTTCCGTTTCAGCTTACCATATTTTTTTATTTTTTTCCTTTAATAAAATTATACAACCACTCAACTTAAACTGATATTCTTTTCATTTATCACGCTATATGTTTGACACGGTTATTAATTTATTTAAAGAAGAGGATACTATGAAACAAAAACTAATCATCGTAATCATTAATATATTTGCTTTCACTTCCATTATTTATTCTTATACACCCGACCTGTTTAAAGATGGTGTTATCAGAGGAGTGATAGTTGATTCAACAGAAAATTCACCATTACCATTTGCAAACATTACTTTGCATAGCCAGGTTGACTCCTCATATATCAGTGGAACTGCTGCAGGTACAAATGGGGAGTTCATTTTAACTAATGTTGTTGAAGGAAATTACTATCTGAAAGTAAGTTTTATGGGATATTCTAATAAATTCTTTTCAAATCTGAAAATCTCTAGAAATGATAGCGAGTATGATATTGGCATTATTCAACTGTCTAAGGATGCCATTCAGCTTCAGGAAACTCAGGTCGTTGGTGAAAGAGCAGCCGAGGAACTTCATCTGGATAAGAAAGTTATTAATGTCAGTCAAAATTTAAATGCTGCCGGAGGAACAGCTCTTGATGTATTGGAAAATCAGCCATCTGTACGTGTTGATCCTGATGGTACCGTTTATCTCAGAGGCAGTTCTAACTTTACTATCCTCGTTAATGGCAAGCCGAGCGTTCTGCAGGGATCAGATGCACTCAGACAGTTTGCTGCAAGTCAGATTGAAACCATTGAACTGATAACCAATCCTTCAGCAAGATATGACGCAGAGGGTTCAGCAGGGATTATTAATATCAATCTTAAACTGCAAAAAAATTATTCACTAAGCTCTATTCTTAATCTTAACAGCGGAACCGGTGATAAATACAATGGTGATTTTTCCTTTAATTATAATCTTAACGGACTAAGCCTTAATGGCGGATTAGATTATCGTGATAATACTTTTACGAATAATCAGGATATATCCAGAACATCTCTGTTGGGAAATAACGAATTGTTTAATAATTCGGATGTTGATATAAGGAATAAAAGGCGGCAATATTCAGTTAGGGGCGGATTGGATTATACTTTCAATCCACAGAATTCTTTAGGACTTTCATTGAGCGGCGGACTCATTGACATTAATGGTAGTTTGGGTACAAAAATAATTAATCAACAGATAACTGATACGCGATATTCAGTTATCAGAAACAGTAACGAAGTGCCTGTTAAATACTTCAACTCAACATTTACTTATCAATATAAAGTTGTTCCTAACATAAACGATTTAAATTTTGAATTAACTTATAACTTTGTTGATATAAAAAATGATCAGCTGATGATTGAAAACCTCAGTGATGGTAATTTCAATCCTTACGGAGGGATTGTAAACAGTACAAGATTCATAAATCATTCAAAAAGAAATGAAGGAAGAAGCAAGCTAACATATAAGCACAAATTAAGTGAAACAGATATTTTTGAAACAGGGGTACAGTCTAATTATTCCTTCAGAAATTTTGAATTAGACAATAAAATATTCGACAGTAACTCACAGAACTATATAGTTGATCCGATTCTTACAAATAATTTTAATCTCAGAAATAATGTTTATGCAGGATTTGTTTCTTTCAGTTCAGAGATTGCAGGGTTTAAATATATGCTTGGATTAAGGGGAGAGTATATGGACAGACTGCTTGAACAGCAAACTCTTGCTGAAGATTATGAATTCAATAAAATGGATTATTTTCCTTCAGTAAATATTTCTAGGAAGATAGAGGACCATCAGCTTCAGTTTAGTTACAGCAGGCGCATTAACAGACCAAATGAAAATCTGCTTAATCCTTTTCCATTTTATTCTGATGCTAATATTACCACAGCAGGTAACCCGAAACTTCTGCCTGAATACATACACGCTTTTGAGTTGAATTATCAGAAGATGTTCGGATCTGTCTTTGTTTCTGCACAGACTTATTTCAGAAAATCTTCCGATTCATTTTCTCAGACGTTTAGTGTTGACAGTACGGGCAGACTTAATATTACGTTTAATAATTATGGTAACTCTGATGTTTATGGAGCTGAACTATCCGGAAGCTTTTCAGCTTTTGATATTTTCAGGTTTGATCCGTCAGTTAATTTATTTCAGACAAGTCTGGATGGTTTAGCCGATGGGCAGAAGATTCAAAAAGATTTTTTTAACTGGTCTGCAAGATTAAATACTACAGTAACTATTTCTTCAAACACAAGATTTCAGTTATCGGGCAATTATATGAAATTTATTGATGCACAGTCAGAGTCAGAACCATTTATGTTTATAAGTGCTTCGCTGAGGCAGGATTTCTTTGATAAAGCAATGTCATTAACATTACAGGCAAGAAATTTATTTAATGCATCAGATTTAAAGATCAATACAAATGGTTCAAACTTTAAGGCGAATGCACTGATAAGACCCGAAGCCCCGGTGTTTACTCTGATGTTAACTTATAACTTCAATAACTTCAAAAGAGTACAGAGACCAGGCGAGAGTATTGATATTCCTACAGGTTTATAAATTATTCAAATATTCATTCATCCATTTGTAATTAACTGCAAATGGATGAATGGGTAAATTTAATTTTCCGTATTATTCACCATTCATTCTATCCTTCAATCCTTTAACCATTCAATCATCCAATCACCCAATCCCTCAATCCATACATTAAACTAACAATCTTCACTTATTCATTATCCATAACATTAGTAAATTTACATCAGCTATTTATTAATATTGGAATATAAATGTACGAGTATAACAGCACAGGTTATTTTGCACAGGTACCAGGTATGATGGAAGAATTGTGCGAACAGGAATTGAAAGAACTTGGCGCTTCAAACACTAAAGTATCGTACCGGGGGGTGTATTTTACTGCTGATAAAGAAACTCTTTACAAAATCAACTACAAATCACGGCTACTGTCCAGGGTGGTTGCCCCGTTAAAAACTTTTCATTGTAATAATACAGATGTGCTTTATAAAACCGGTTTAAAGATTAACTGGGAGGATTTTCTCTCAGTTGAAAAAACTTTTTCAATTTCGGCTTCGGTTGCGAAAAGTAATATTACTAATTCACTTTTTGCATCACAGCGGTTAAAAGATTCAATTGCGGATTATTTCAGAAATAAATATGATAAACGGCCCAGTGTTGAAACTGTTAGCCCGGATGTAAGATTTAATCTTCACATTGAGAAAGATAAAGCTGTTATTAGTTTGGATACATCTGGTGAATCTCTGCATAAACGAGGATACAGACTGCTTGCAGGAGAAGCTCCCATGCAGGAAACTTTAGCTGCAGCAATTATAAGACTTAGTGAATGGAATGGTGAATCACCGCTATGGGATCCAATGTGCGGTTCAGGCACAATACTTTGTGAAGCGCTGATGCACTACTGCAGAATTCCGGCACAGTATCTAAGAAAAAAGTTTGGATTTTTTAATCTTCCCGATTTCGATTTAGAACTGTGGGAAAAAATTAAAAAAGATTGTGATAGTAAAATTCGTTCTCTCGAAAAAGGAATAATTTCAGGAAGTGATAAATCACAAAAAATTCTGGAAACAGCACAAAACAACTTATCCCGACTCCCATACTCAGCTTCGGTTGAACTAAGATGTCATCCTTTTCAGCACGTTAAGAAGTTTGAGAACGGAACACTTATAACAAATCCGCCTTACGGAATCAGACTTGGCGAAACAGAGGATGTAAAAGTACTTTATAAAGAACTTGGTGATTTTCTTAAAACAAACTGCAAAGGCACTTCATCATTTATTTATACTGGTGATCCTGCACTGCGAAAATCAATCGGATTGAGAACAAGCAGAAGAGTTCCGCTGGTTAATGGAAAACTTGAAGGGGTTCTTCTGCAAATTGACAGCTATGAAGGCAGTAAGAAAAAAAAGTATAGAGAAAACCCGGATGATTAAATAATCAATTAAACCTACAAAGTTTTTTTATCTCCTCTAAAGGTTGAACTAATTTGTTTTAGTATTAACTATTTATTCACCAATCTTAGTATTTTTTTAATTTGTATTAAAAATCTTCTCTGGAAAACGGGGTTTCAAGCCTTTATATTAGTCCTACTAATTACAGAAAATTTATCATGGAAGGTTTTATGTCATTTAACAAATTGTTTAGCATCACTACAAAAATTGATATAAAACCTTATGATATTGACGCTGCCGGACACGTTAATAACACTGTTTATGTTAGATGGCTTGAGGATTTAAGAATACGTTTGTTTGAAGGCTTCCTGCCAATTAATGAACTGCTTAATCAAAATCAGCATCTTGTTGTAACCTCAACTGTTATAAATTATAAAAAGCAGATTTCCTTAAATGATAATCCGGTTGCATTTATGCAACTCATCAGATTCGACAGGGTAATTTGGGTCTTAAATGCCGAGTTTAGAGTTACAAATTCTCTTGCCGCTTTTGCAGAACAGAAATGTGTAGTCGTCGATTTATTAACTAATAAAATTCAAAAACCTCCGGCAGGGCTTGCTGAAAAATTAAAATATGAGAGGGAATAGATGCGTGCACTTTTACTCTTCTTACTAAGTATTAATTTCACATTTGCACAAAATTCCATTTTAAGTGGTAAAGTTACTGATTCAAAAACAGGTTTTCCGATACAGGGAGTAGTGTTAGTATTGCCATCCGGAGAGATCACCTATTCAAATTCTGCGGGAGAGTATGAGTTTCGTAACCTTAAATCAGGTATATTATTAATTCGTTTATCCCATTTAGGCTTTAAAACACTTACCAAAGAAATAAGTATTGACGGCAATACTAAATATGATTTTTTAATGTATCCTTCACCTATTAAACTTGATGATGTAATTGTTAATGTTGAACGTACGGATAAATTTTTGAAAGACTCACCATATTCTATTTCGCTTACCAGCAGGGAACATTTTGAAAGCAGAAATTTTTCGTCCCTTGCTGATGCATTAAATGATCAGCCCGGAATTTCAGCAGTTAAAGATGGGGTATGGGGCACTGATATCAATATACGCGGATTAAGCAGAAACAATGTTGTTACAACTATTGACGGCACCAGAATAGAAACTGCAAATGATTTGTCAGCAAGACTTTCAATGATTGATCTAAATGATATCGAAAGAATTGAAGTTATTAAAAGTGCAGCTTCTTCTGTTTACGGCTCCGGTGCAACGGGCGGAATTGTGAATATTGTTTCCCGTGTACCTTCATTCAGCAGCGGATATTCTTTTGCAGGCAGTTTTCAATCGGGATACAATTCTGTTAATAGTTTGAGATCAATTTCAGGCAGTCTGTTTAACTCGGGCAGTTTCTGGTCATCCAAAATTTCCGGTTCTTACAGAAAAGCCGATGATGCAAAGACTCCTGCCGGCACTTTGAAAAACAGCAGATTTACGGATTACAGTTTAACCGGATCATTAAATATCCAGCCCGTCGGTAATCATTTATTAAAATTGAATTATCAGTTGTTTAAAGCTGAGGATGTTGGAATACCCGGCGGAGCTCCGTTGTTTCCTGAAAATGCTGACGTCCGGTATCCTTTGGAAAAACGTGAACTGATTTCTGCTGCTTATGAAGTTCAAAATCTGTCACGGGTATTAAGCAGAGTTTTTGTCAGGTATTCACATCAGTTTATTTTGAGAGATGTTGAGAATATTCCTAATATTGTTCAAAACATTCCGGCTTCCGGTACTATGCCTCCAAGGAGAGTAAGCGTATTGAAAATTACTCCCTCTGCAGATCACAATAGTGATAATCTGCTGCTTCAAACAAATCTGATATTATCAGAAAATAACTTGTTGATGCTTGGAATTGATTATTGGAGCAGAAGCTATAGCGGTGAAAGATTCAGGTTTCAGAAAATTGAAATTCTGGACTCTACAGCATCAACAGTTGTAAATACTATTAACAGAACCATTGCAGAAAAACCGCTGCCGGATTCTAAATTTGAAAGCATCGGCTTTTTTGCTCAGGATGATATTGAAGTATTAAAAGATAAATTGCGGTTCTCACTGGGAGCCAGAATAGATAGAATAAATATAACCGGGGAAGAAACATTTAATCCTTTATATGAGATTAATAATGGAGTGATAAATAATAATCCTGCCAATCAAACCATTATATGGAAAAAAACAGATTCGGATGATATTTCATACAGTGCTAATATTGGATTGAAATATTCAATCAACCCGGAACTTGATATTACTCTAAGTCTTGGCTATTCATTTCGTTCACCGTCATTGGAGGAAAGATTCCAGTTTATTGACCTCGGAAGTTTAGTCAGATTGGGCGACCCTGATCTTAAACCGGAAAAGGGCTATTCCACAGATTTTGGGTTGCGGTATTACGGCGATGATATTAAGGTTGTTTCAAGTTTATTTTATAATCATATAACCGACATAATAGTTGAAAAACCCGGAACTTTTGAAGGAAGAAATGCCCAGATTAAAACCAATATAGGTGAAGCACGTTTATATGGTTTTGATTTTCTGATAAATTATAATTTGTATAGTGATTGGCTTGCTTACTTTACTGCATCTTTTGTTAAAGGTGATGATATTTCAGAAGACTCTAATCTCCCTCAAATACCCCCGCTGAATGGTACATTAGGATTAAAACTGTCAATTGTAAAAGATCTTTCAGCAGATTTTTCTTCAGCCATATTTGCCCCGCAAAATGATGTTTCAACTGGTGAGATCAGCACACCCGGTTATGCTGTTTTTAATGCTTCCCTGAACTTTAAAAATATTTATTTCTCTTCCGTTAGAATGCAGTTCTTTGCAGGAGTGGAAAATATATTTGATAAAGCTTATCGTAATCATTTATCCACTACACGCGGAGGGATAAAATGGGAGCCGGGCAGAAATTTTTACATCCGGCTGGTTACCGGATGGTAGCCATTCACTTAAATTGAATTGCAGGATGATTGATGATTAAGTTTTTAGTTAATGAAAGGAATTACATATATAAATTGTATTAGTCATTTAGGTTACGCACATTTCATAAAAACCTTTGAGGTTTTCTGAAATAATTAAGAATTTTGCTAATAATTTAACTGCCTTTTCAGAAAAACCCCGAAGGTTTAACAGCTTTGTGTAGCATGACATAATCATTGATTAATTTGTTTTACTTAATTACCATCATTCATTTTTTACAGTTGTGTTTCGGATTTTCAATAATTTTTTAAGTATAAGGAATTCTTTTAACTAATGACCTGGTTTTACTTAGCACTTATATCTGCAGTGTTTTCTGCATTGGCAGCAATATCAGAAAAAAAAGTTCTTTTCAGATTAGACGCTTTAGATTTTTCTTTCTTTGTTTCTATTATAACCCTCATTTTCTCTATACCATTTTTTTTTGATGCGCCTTTAAACTTAAGCTTATCAACACCCCTTATAATATTATTTGTCAAAGCGATATTAAGTGCATTGGCATTTCTTTGCGTAATGCTTGCAATCAAAAACCTGGAAATAAGCGAGGCACTGCCTCTGCTTGCTTTATCGCCTGGACTGGTTGCGGTGTTGGGCGTTTTGTTGATACAGGACACTCTAGTTATCAATGAATGGATCGGTTTGGCGCTTATGCTGATCGGTACGTATATTCTTGAACTAAGAAAAGACGATCAAAGCATTTTTGATCCGTTCAAATCTCTTATAAGGTTTAATAAATACAAGTATGTTTTTTTTGCTTTGCTCCTCTTCTCAATTACATCATTGATTGATCGTGTGCTATTAAAAGATTTTAAGTTACCTGCATACACTTTTATGGCTTACCAGCAGTTATTTTTTGCTCTCATATTTACGACCATAGTTCTAATCAGAAACAAAAAATTTAATGAAATTTTTAAGCCCTTAAATAAAAATGATATTTATCTGATTTTATTAATTTCTTTATTTACTGTTATTTATAGGTATACACAGATTGAGGCAACAAAAATTGCTGCAGTCGCTCTGGTACTTTCTGTAAAAAGATTATCGGTTTTGATCGCAATAATAATCGGCGGAAAATTATTTAAGGAGAGTAATGTTCTTAAGAGATTGATTGCGGCAGTGATAATTCTAACAGGTCTGGTTATTCTGGTTAACAGTTGATTATTTAAGTAGAAACTTACTGATCAAGTCCGTTATTTCCTTCATAGTAAAAGGTTTTGAAAGATATGCGTCACACCCGGAATCAAGAATTTTTTCTTTATCTCCAACCATTGCGTGTGCAGTAACTGCAATTATAGGAATGTCTATGTAATCTGGCATATTTCTAATGAGTCTTGTAAGATCCAGCCCGTTTATGCTGTGTTTTAATGAAATATCCATTAGGATTAACTCGTATTTCTTTTTTTCTAAAAGATTTATTGCGGATTCCGCATCCAATGCATTCTCAATTATGTATTGTTTTTCAAGGAAACGCTTTACAACAGAGAAAGCAACTTCTTCATCTTCAACATAAAGAATATTTTTTATTTCATTCATAGAAGTACTATTTAGTTAATCAGGACAAATATAAATAGCATAAATGATTAATTTCTGTAGGAATTTTGCTGATTTAAAGTCGAATCCGTAAGAGATGCCACATTGGCCAGAGAGCGACTGAAAATTGTACCAATACTGCAACATTTTGTTTTATTTTTTATCTAATTATTAAACGGCTAAGAGGAATTATTTGTCTAAATTTGCGGTTTAGTATTAGTAAAAAACAATAAAAAAATAAATAAATATGAAGAAATATTCGTTAGTAATCTTTTTTGTACTCTTCTTAATTATCGTCTCTTTTAACAGCGTTCTTTCCCAATCAAATCCGGGTGGGCAGGGCAGACAGCAAATGACTTCAGCTGAAGGATTATTAACCGGACAGTTGATTGATAATCAAACTAAGCAAATAATTGAGTATGGCAACGTAGTTTTGTTCAGCTACAGAGACTCGTCAATGTTTACTGGTACCATTTCTGATAGTGAAGGAAAATTCGTTCTGAGCAAACTACCATTTGGTATGTATTTCCTGAGAGCCTCTTTTATAGGATATCATGACCTGGTAATTGACTCAATACGTATAAGACCTAATGCTATGACTGTTGATCTTGGAGTTTTAAAGCTTGATGAAAGTTCCATTATGCTCGGTAACGTTGTTGTAACCGGTGAAAAAGAAATGATAGTTAATAACCTTGATAAAAAGGTTATTAATGTTGATAAGGATCTCACCGTTATTGGCGGAACCGGAGTTGATGTTGTACAAAATATACCATCTGTCAGTGTTGATGTTGATGGAAATGTAAGTTACAGAGGCAATCAAAACATTCGGATTTTAATTGACGGAAAGCCAAGCGAACTTTTAGGTTTAGGCAGCGGTGATATTTTATCCAATATTCCGGCAATTGATATTGAATCAGTGGAACTCGTTACCAATCCATCTGCGAGATATGATCCTGAAGGAACAGGCGGAATATTGAATATTATACTTAAGAAGAAAATAGACGGCGGATTAAATGGAACTATTAGTGCAACCGCTGGCACAGGGGATAAATATAATGGTTCACTTAATTTAAGTTATCGGCTTCCATCACTAAATTTTTTCGGTTCATTCGATTCAAGGATGTCGCAGAACGATACCTGGGGAAATTCATTAAGAACTAATAATTTTAATAATAACATTTCATATTTGGATCAGTCGAGCGACGGTATTTTTGAACGGATGGGTTATAACTTAACTACAGGAGTTGATTATATACCGGATAACTACAACACAATAACTTTTTCATTCCGGGGCAGACGAAACAGTTGGGACAACAGCGGCATTGTTAATAACACCACACTTAACTCATCAAATGAAATTACAAGATATTTTGAAAGGTCAAGTGATAACGACCGCAGTATGAGAGCTTTTAACTATACTTTAAGCTATAAGCGTACATTCGATACCAAAGGTGCTGAACTGACTTCCGATATAGTATTTGGCGACTTTAAAATGGATCGTGATGAAAATTTTATTCAAACTAATTTTGATGTAAATAAACAACCGACAGGTGATCCCGATATTTTACAGCGCGGATTATCCGATAATAAAAATAAGCAGTGGACAATCCAAACTAATTATATAAATCCTATTGAAGGCTTTGGCCGAATTGAAACCGGATTTCAGATATCGTTAAAGAATTTCAACTCTAAAAACGATTACCTGAATTTCGATTACAACTCCGATTTATGGCTAAACGATATTTCCAGAAAAAGGAATTTTGAATACAAGGAAAATATATATGCCGCTTATGGGATCTATTCAAATAATTATGAAGGATTTAAATACCAGATTGGTTTACGGGCTGAACAAGCCGATGTAGCCGGTGATGAATTGCTTGATCCTACATCTTTTAAGAAGAATTATTTTGCGCTTTATCCAACAGTTCATTTGGTTCAGTCGCTTCCCGGTTTTCAGGAAATTCAACTAAGTTACAGCAGGAGAGTATCGAGACCTCATAACAGGATACTGAATCCTTATGTAGACAGGTCCGATTCGTTAAATATCCGCTATGGAAATCCTGAATTAGATCCTGAATTTATAAATGCTCTTGAGTTAGGTTACTCGAAATTATTCGGTCGGAGCGCTATCACTTCTTCAGTATTTTATCGTAACACACAGGATGCAATAACAAATTACACAATCGTTCGTAACGATGGAGTGACTGAAACTACATGGCTTAATCTTGCGAAAAATATTTCTTATGGACTTGAGCTTACTGCAAGCTCTCCTATCTTTGATTGGCTGAGAGCGAATGCAAGTTTCACATACTTCAGGAATGAGTTCGAAGGCTTTAATCTTTCAAATGACGATTACAGTTGGATGACAAGATTGAACACTACTATTGCACCGGCAAAAGATTTTAATTTCCAGATAAATATGAATTATAATGCGCCCGGCTTTTCTTTGCAGGGAAAAACTAAAGAGCAATTCACAGCCGATTTTGCAATGCGAAAAGATTTTATAGATGGACAACTATCTCTTACATTCAGAGTCAGTGATGTGTTCAATACAAGAAAATGGGAATCTGAAACTTTTGGTCCGAACTTCCTGACAACCTCATATAGAAAATTTGAATCACGTGCTGCATATCTTGGAATTTCATTCAGACTCAGTCCCAACAATAATAGCAAGGAACGAGAGAGAAGACCGCGAGATGATGATGATATGATGGATGAGTTTTAAAATTAAATTACGCTGATTATTCTGTCAATTTTGTTGATAGAGTGCGCTGCTTCATAATACCGCATAAATAGATTGTATCAATAAATAAATCATTTTATCTTAAATCATATTGAAGTAAAGAACCACTGCATTCAAAAATGCTACGCTGTTTAATATTTTATTAGTTTAATAAATACAGGAATTCTATGAATAAGATATTTTTTATTGTACTTCTCAAGTTTATAATTATTTCTGAAAATCATTTTTCACAGATAAGAAGCAATCAGCCGTTAGCTGATGGTTCAATATCCGGAAGAGTTTTAGAATCCGGAACTGGCAAACCAATCGAATATTCCAATATCGTTGTGCTTTCTGTTTCTGATACAACACTTGTTACTGGCGGAATTACAAATTCCGACGGTTATTTCAACCTGACACAAATTCCTGAGGGTGCGTATTTTCTTGACGTCAGATTCATCGGGTTTGAAGATAAACGTTTTGAAGTAAGTATTAATGCTAAACAAATGAATTTAAATATGGGAGAAATAGTTATTTCACCAACAGAAATAGATATTGAAGAAGTAGTTGTTGAAGGACAGAGATCTCCCGTAAGTTATCAGATCGATAAAAAAGTAATTGATGTCGATCAAATGCAGACTGTCATTTCAGGTAGTGCAGTTGATATTCTTGAGAATATTCCTTCAGTAACTGTTGATGTTGAAGGGAATGTAAGTTTAAGGGGAAGCGGAAGTTTTACAGTTTTGATTGATGGACGACCTTCGGTTCTGGATGCACAGGATATCCTTCAGCAGCTTCCAGCCAGTTCGATCGGATCAATCGAAATCATTACTAATCCATCGGCGAAATATGATCCTGAAGGAACATCTGGAATAATCAACATCGTACTTAAGGATAGCAGGTTAAGGGGATTCAGCGGAATTGTAAATGCAAATGCAGGCTTAAATGACAAGTACGGAGGCGATTTCTTAGTTGAGTATGTTGAGGATAAATTCAGCTCACACTTTGGTTTTGATTATAACAGAAGATTTTCACCGGGTGATAGGAGACAGGAGAACAGATTTATTTTAGATCAGAATACAAATTTTATTAATTCATTTGGTTATAGAGAGCGAGGAAGAATTTCCTATAGTGCGAGAGCTGGTATGGAACTCAGACTTGGTCAATCGGATATTATAAGTTTTGGCGGCAGATTTGGCTTTAGAGAATCACTTGATAATGATTTGCTGAATTATGTACAGTGGTCACAAAATGACCCTCAGCAATTTAATTATTTGAGCCGCTCTGAAAGATCACGTGCATCAACTTACTTTGCTTTAAATACTAATTTTATTCATAAATTCGATTCAAACGGACACGAACTGAGCAGTGAGTTAGTTTTCAGCTCAAATGATGCTGACGAATTTACAAGATCATCTGAAATTGATAACAGTACTCAGTTCGGAGGAAAATGGACTACTGAAAAAGGTCCTTCGTCAGATGTAAGAGGAAAGATTGATTATGTGCTTCCGATAAGCGAAAAAAGCAAATTTGAATCAGGATATCAGGGTCAAATAGATATTTCTGAAGAAAGCACATCTCTGTTTGACTTTAATTCAACCTCGGGCATTTATGAAATTCAACCTGAATTCAGCTACACTACAGAATATACCCGAAGTGAACATGCCCTATACTCAATTTTTTCAAATAGCTGGAATAAACTTGGATTACAGGCTGGTATTAGAGGTGAATATACTTTCAGAACTATTGAATTGCCATTGCTGGATCAGGAGTATAAGATTGACAGATGGGATTATTTTCCTTCCGTTCATGGTTCATATGAATTCTCCAAAGGAAAGCAAGTAATGGCTAGTTATACTCGAAGATTTGAACGCCCGCGCGGATGGCAGCTTGAACCGTTTGACACCTGGATGGATGCCAATAATGTACGCAGAGGCAATCCTGCTCTTGAACCTGAATACATTGATTCTTATGAAATGGCAGTTCAAACATACTTCGGAAATATTTCGCTTTCTGCTGAAATTTACTATAAGCTGACCCAGAATAAAATTGAAGGAGTTCGTTCTGTATTTGAAGAAGATGTAACACTTAACACCGTTGAAAATATTGGCAGGGATTATTCGATCGGATCTGAAATAATGCTGCTTTTTGATATGTTCAAATTCTGGAATGTTAATCTTATGGGGAATATTTATAATTATAGGATAGAGGGTATTCTTTATGAAGTGCAATTTTCACGAGAAAGTTTTAACTGGCAGGGAAGACTTAATAATGTATTTCGTCTTGGCGGTACAACTCAACTTCAGGTGAATGCTAGATATAACAGTCCTTCAGTATCTTCACAAGGAAGAAGAGAGGGATATTTTTCAACAGATCTCGCGTTAAGGCAGGATCTATTCGATCGTCTCCTATCAATTACATTGCAGGTTCGTGATGTGCTGGGCACTGCAAAATATGAATTTACTTCAGAAGGATTGAACTTCTATAATTACAATTATTTTACAAGGGAATCTCCGGCAGTTATGCTGAATTTGAGAATTAATATAAATACTCAAAGAAATGAAAGAGAGGGAATAAACGAAAATGGAAATTTTAATGGGGAGGATTTTTAGTAAATTTTCTTTGTGAAAAAGATCATTTTATTTCCGTTATTGATAACTTCCTTTTTATTCGCTCAGCCTGAAAATCCAGGGCCGCTTCAGGCAGGATGGACAAGTGAATCATTAAATCGCAATGGAAGAAATCTTAATACCATAATCTACTACCCATCATTCGAAGAAGGCATTGAAGCTCAGATTGATACCTTAAATCACCCTTATCAGATTATAGCATTCGGCCACGGCTTCTTTATGCAGAACAGCTACTATATTTCTATTTTTAAACATCTTGCTAGCTATGGATATATTATAATAGCTCCTCAATTTCCGGACAACAATCATCTGCAGCTTGGTTATGATCTTATCTTTTGTGCTGACTATATCAAATCACAAAATCAAAATCCCGGCTCACGATTTTATAATTTAATTGACATTACAAAAACAGGGTTATCAGGTCACTCAATGGGCGGAGGTGCCAGTCTGCTTGCTGCAGCAAATGATATCTCAATAACAGTTGCAACACCTTTAGCAGCTTCGGAAACTAATCCATCTGCAATATCGGTAATGAACCAGATACATGGTGTCGTATATTTAATATCTGCGCAGAACGATGGAATTACACCGGTTAATACAAATCAGCTCCCAATGTTTACTAATGCCCTGCCGATTAAAAGTTTACCAGTCATTAAGGGCGGAAATCATACGAAGTTTATGGATACCCGCATATGGGATTGGACTGATCCGAATGGATATTTGACACCTGCACAACAGCTTACAACAACGCGGAAATATCTGACCAGTATTTTTAATTTATTCCTGAAGGAGGATACAACATATTTCAAATATGCTTTTGGTAATGAGGCACAGACTGATACTTCAATATTATTTCAATATGAATTGAAACCATTGGTTCCGATAGAATTTACTCTAATTTCGCCGACTGATACGTTAGCTGAAACCAGTATTACATTTATCTGGAATAATACTTATTCATTAAACCTTTATGATGAAGTAAATTATAAATTATTGATTGCTTCAGATGATATGTTTAATAATATAATATTTCAATCAGGCAGTATCTCTGATACAACTTTTTCAACAGAGCTTCAGGATGGAAACTATTTCTGGAAGGTAAAAGCGTTTACATCTGATTCTACTTTTACATACAGCAACACACTAAATTTTATTGTAGATATACCCACAGGAATAAAAGATTCAAAATCTCAGCTTTATGAATTCAGACTTGAGCAGAATTATCCTAATCCTTTTAATCCTGTAACAAAAATACGATTTGTCATTCCGAACGAAATGAGGAATCTAAAGGATTTCTCGTCGCAAGCTTCTCGAAATGACAATTTGTTGGTAACCTTAAAAGTATATAATATTTTAGGAAATGAAGTTGCTTTACTTGTAAATGAAGAACAGCAGCCGGGAAATTATGAAGTAGAATTTAATGGAAGTGAATTGTCATCCGGTGTTTACCTGTATAAAATCCAAATTGGAGATAAATCTTTAAGTCGTAAAATGATATTGATGAAATGAGTTCGTATCTTTTCTCTGTATCACAATTCTATAATCTGAATATTCCAAGCAATTTTTCTGCAGCCAGAGTTGGTGTTATTTTATCTTTTGCAATTTCTTCTCTCATCGTTTTAATTGCTTTCTGTATCTTTTCATTATTATAAAACTCATCTTTTAAAGTATCTTCAACCATTCTGAATACCCATTCGATCGACTGATCTTTTCTTCGTTGTTCAAACATACCGGATTTCTTTATTGTTTTCTCAAACTTCTTAATCACTTCCCATAATTCAGGAATACCTTTTCCTGTTAAAGCCGATCCGGTAAAAGCCTGTGCCGTCCAGCCTTTGGTGGCGGGCTGCAGATAATGCAATGCATTGTTGTAATCTGATCTTGCAATATTTGCTTTCTTTTCGTTATCACCATCAGCTTTGTTGATGAGAATTGCATCGGTCAATTCCATTATTCCGCGTTTTATTCCCTGCAGTTCATCGCCGCCGCCGGCAATTAAAACAAGTAAAAAGAAATCTACCATGGAACGGACAGTAACTTCACTTTGTCCGACTCCAACTGTTTCAATTAATATTATATCAAATCCGGCGGCTTCACAAACTGTAATTGTCTCACGACTTTTTCTTGTAACTCCTCCCAAAGTTCCACCTGAAGGTGAGGGACGTATAAAACAATTTTTCTCTTTGGAAAGATTTTCCATTCGTGTTTTATCGCCAAGAATACTTCCTTTAGTTACTGTACTGCTTGGATCAACTGTAAGTACGGCAACTTTGTGTCCCTGTTCAATTAAATACATACCAAGTGATTCAATCAATGTACTTTTACCGGCACCTGGAACGCCTGTTATTCCGATTCGTAACGATTTACCGGAATGGGGGAGAAGTTTCTTTAAAACTTCCTGTGCAGTATCGTGATGAGTCGGATTGTTACTTTCAATTAAAGTAATTGCACGAGCGAGAATATTTCTATCAAATTCTAAAACGCCTTTAACATATTCATCAATAGAAAGGTGTTTTCTTTTAGTATCATTTTCCTTTTTTGTTTCTACTTTACTTTCAACACCCTTTACAACTTTCACAGCAAACGCTTCTCCGGCATTTTCAGGAGTCCAGTCGGGTTTATATGTATTTGGTTTTTGTTTTTTCATAACTGCAATTTAAGAATTATTCCCATTTCCATTTTTCGGATTCCAATTATTCTTCGCTTTAGAATCAAAAACATTTTGTCTAAAAGACTGTATAGAAATATTTCTTAATCTTTCTTTAACCGATGCGGCAATATTTTTTATTTCTTTTTTCTGTTTCACGAAAGTATTGCCTTTATCATCGGTTCAATTTTCTTTTTTACTCCACAAATTTCTGCGTACTCAATAAGTTTTGGAATATTTCTTTCTTTGCGATTTTGCAGATATGTTTTTAGTGATTCGACAGCAATATCCTCACCAATCTTATTCATATACCTAAAAAGATCACCAATCGTCTTTTCTTTGTTATACATCCTGACAATTCCACTTTTTGTTTTCAGGGTTTCAATTCCTGGCGAGTAATAACTATCCGCAAAGTAATAAACTTTTATTGGTGGGTAGTCCAGTTTAAACTTGGGTGTATTATGTGGAACTGCAACAGTAATATACGATGGATTAAAGTTAGTTAGTCCATAATATTCTGCTGCTGAAGTAAGACAGATTACAGCTTTCATGTTTGCGTGATTTACTTCTGCAAAACTACCATGCTCGTCCCAAGGATAATCTATTAGCTTATATAGCCCTGGTTTCACTTTTTCAATTACGCCAATCTTTACAGCCTCTGCAATGGTTCTGGTCTGCACCCCATTCTTTCGAAGTTCCAGCATTTTTGCATAACCATTATGTTTATTAAATATTTTAATCAGTTTTTCCATATTAACTTGAATCATTTCTTAGGCAAATATAATAAATCTGCCTAAGAATCGATTCATTGATCGTAAATTATTTTACTGCCAACTAATTACATTGGCAGAAGTTTAGAACCGAATGTTTTGGGTAAAAAGTGAGTCGAATGCAAGGTAAGTTTAATCAATTTAAATGAGATTGAACCAGAACTGTTAAAAATAAAAATGGATCACGGATGAAACGGTTGTGACTGATTTAAACGGATCAAATCAGTGAAAATCCAATCGATCTGCGTCATCAGTGTTCTATTATCTTAAAACCTCTCCTTCACCAACTCCATTATCTTAATTCCTGCTGCAGGAATTTTTGTTCCTGGACCAAAGATTGCAGAAGCACCATGCTCATAAAGAAAATCATAATCCTGTGCAGGAATAACTCCACCGCAGATTACAATTATATCTTCTCTGCCAAGTTTCTTTAGTTCTTCAATTAGCTGAGGTAATAACGTTTTATGTCCGGCAGCAAGGGAACTCATCCCAACAACGTGAACATCATTTTCAACTGCCTGCTGTGCTGTTTCTTCGGGTGTCTGGAATAACGGACCAACATCAACATCAAATCCCATATCGGCATAAGCAGTTGCAACAACCTTTGCACCGCGGTCGTGTCCGTCCTGTCCCATTTTTGCAATCATAATACGTGGACGGCGACCTTCCTGTTTAGCAAATTCATCCGTCATTTTGCGAACCTGCTCAAATAATTCATCATCCTGAGAGTATTCGCTGCTGTAAACACCTGATATTGTTCTTGTCACGGCTTTGTACCTTCCGCTTACTTTTTCAATTGCTGATGAAATTTCTCCAAGTGTTGCCCGCGCTCTTGCTGCAACGATCGAAAGTTCAAGTAAATTACCTTCACCGGTTTCTGCACACTTTGTTAATGCATCCAGTGCCTGCTTAACTTCTTCATCATTTCTGTTCTGCTTCACAGACTGCAAACGTTTAATCTGTGATAATCTTACTGCAGTGTTATCAACTTCTAATATTTCAATCGGATCTTCTTTTTCCAATCTGTATTTGTTTATTCCAACTATAGTTTCTCTGCCTGAATCAATTCTTGCCTGTCTTCTTGCGGAAGCTTCTTCAATTCGCATTTTTGGAATTCCTGCTTCAATAGCTTTTGTCATTCCGCCGTAAGATTCAACTTCAAGAATATGTCCCCATCCTTTTTTAAGAAGTGCATCTGTCAATGCTTCAACATAATAAGAACCGCCCCACGGATCAATAACCTTGGTTATATATGTTTCATCCTGTAAATACAGTTGTGTATTACGTGCAATGCGTGCCGAGAAATCTGTAGGTAATGCGATCGCTTCATCCAACGAATTTGTATGAAGTGATTGGGTATGTCCAAGTGCCGCTGCCATTGCTTCAATGCAGGTTCTGATAACATTATTAAAAGGATCCTGTTCAGCTAAACTCCAGCCGGAAGTTTGCGAGTGAGTTCTTAACGACATTGATTTGGGATTTTTGGGATTAAACTGTTTAATCATCTTAGCCCAGATCAATCTCGCAGCACGCATCTTTGCAACTTCCATAAAGTAGTTCATTCCCTGTGCCCAGAAAAATGAAAGACGCGGTGCAAATTCATCAATGTCCATTCCGGCTTTAATTCCTGTGCGAACATATTCCAAACCATCAGCAAGAGTGTAAGCCATTTCAAGATCAGCCGTGGCACCGGCTTCCTGCATATGATATCCGGATATAGAAATGCTGTTGAACTTAGGCATATTTTTCGCAGTGAACTTAAAAATATCAGCAATGATCTTCATTGACATTTCAGGTGGATAAATGTACGTGTTACGAACCATATACTCTTTAAGAATATCATTCTGAATTGTGCCGGTAAGCTGTTCGTGTTTTACGCCTTGTTCTTCTGCAGCAACAATATAAAATGCGAGTACAGGGAGAACAGCTCCGTTCATCGTCATCGAAACAGACATTTTATCAAGAGGTATCTGATCAAATAGTATTTTCATATCAGCAATTGAATCGATTGCAACTCCGGCTTTGCCAACATCACCAATTACTCTTGGATGATCTGAATCGTAGCCGCGGTGAGTTGCAAGATCGAATGCAACTGAAAGCCCCATTTGGCCTGCAGCAAGATTTCTCCGGTAGAAAGCATTACTTTCCTCGGCAGTAGAAAATCCGGCATATTGTCTTACAGTCCATGGACGCTGAACAAACATTGTTGAATATGGTCCGCGCAGAAAAGGAGGAATACCCGATAGATAATCTATATGGTCAAGATTGTTAATATCATATTTTGTGTAAAGAGGTTTAACCGAAATTTGTTCCATTGTTTCCCAGATAAAATCTTCTACAGATTTTCCGGTTTCCTGTTTAAACTTTTCTTCCCATTCTTTTTTAGAGATTGATTTAGAATTCAGATCAAGTTTTATTTCTTTGAAATTTGGTTTCATAACTTTCTCAAATTTTTTAGAGCAGTGGAACACTGATTTGACGGATCAAACTGATTTAAATGATCTGGTCCGTGAATATCCGTCCAATCCGCCTCATCCGTGTTCTATTTACTTATTTTCTTTATTAAATTACTTAATATCTGATGCGCATCTGCTCCGAGATAAATAAAATCATCAATCCCGGATTTTTTATGTTCTTGAATTTGATCATTAGGATAACCGGCAAGTATCACAGCAACATCTTTTGATTGTTCTTTAATGCCCTTAACAATTACAGGAACAAGTTCCGGATAAGTATCATCGGTTGAGCAAATAACTACTGCCTGAGCTTTAGAATCGACTGCAGATTTTACGGCTTCATCTGTCGTATCAAATCCGTTTGGATAAACAATTTCAAATCCACCGGTTTCAAAAAACGCTCTTGAAAAATCAGCACGGGCTTTAAATTGTTTTAGCGGACCGATTGTTGCAAGAAATACTTTTGGTTTGCTTCCGTTTTTTTTCTTATAGTTTTCAGATGCAATTCGAACCTCCTCAAACATTTCAGCTATGCGGAACTGCTTAAGCGGAGTTACTTTAATTCCTGCATCTTCAGAAGAACGAATTGATCTTGAAATTTCACCAAGCGAAGCACCGTCTAAATAAGCGTCAACCGCATTTTCAATCATAGCATATGAATTCGTGTCTGCTATTTTCTGCAGCATTTCAAGGATGCCTGTTTGTTTTACATTATTACCAGTTACCCGGTACTTCTGAATGTATTCAACACGTTTTTTATAAATTGCATTAAGTTCAGACTTTTTTATCTCCATCATTTCTTCTTTTGGATTTGCATACATATTTGTTCCTACAAGAACGGCTTTACGTTTTGCAAAATCCTTTTTCTTTGCCTCTGCAACTTTATTGATTTCTTCATGCACAAATTTCAATTGAATTGCTTTCAGCATTCCACCCTTTTCTTCAACAGTCTGGAATAATTTCCATACTGAGTTGGCAATATCATCAGTAAGTTTTTCAACAAAATATGATCCGCCTGCGGGATCAATAACCTGGTCGAGATGAGATTCCTCTTTAAGAATAATTTGTGTGTTGCGTGCAATCCGTCTTGAAAAACTGCTTGATTCGTTAAATGTTTCATCAAACGGATTTGTATGAATTGAATCAGCTCCGCCGACGATTGCTGAAAAAGCTTCCGTTGTTGTACGAAGCATATTTACATAAGGATCAAAATAAGTCTGATTAAACTCCGAAGTTTTTCCATGAATAAATATTTTTCTATTCTCTTCCTTTACTCCGTAAGCCTCAAGTATTTTATTCCATAACATTCTTGCCGCACGGAGTTTTGCAACTTCCATAAAATAAAATGATCCGACACCGAAAGTGAACTTAATCCTTTTAACCACATCATTTAAATTTAAACCGCCTTCAGACATTTCATTTAAATATTCAACAGCGGTTGAAATAACAAATGCCAGCTCCTGAACAGCATTCGCACCGGCATTATTAAATTGTATGCCCGATACTCCAATAGTTTTAATAGGCGAGTTTGAATTGATCATCAGCTCGGTCGATAATTTCATTTCATCAAAAATCTGATTTAATGAATACGGCAGTTTTCCTTCTCTTAATAAATACTCATAAGGATCAGAAGTAATTGATCCCTTTATGTTCATCAGGCTCGTTCTTGTTTCATCGGCATAAGCTTTAAATAGTAAAGTGATTGGTAATGCGGAGAAACCCCCCTTGATATTGATTGGTTGATTGGTAAGATCAATATCCTTAAACAACACCTGCATTTTTCTAACACCTGAAATTGAAAGCCCGCCATTGCCGACCTCGCCGGGTTTTGACTGATCAGCATCAAGTCCGAGCATTGTTGGATTATCTAAAACAATATTTATTGAGTTCAATCCACGATGAAGATCATGTCTTAACGCTTCATTTAAATCTTCAGGTAAAGCCAGATTGTACTCTTGAGAAATTTCCCAATCTGTTCCATTAAATCCCGCAGCAGATTTGCCGCGAAGATAATTTTCAAAACCTGGGAAATTATTGATTTGCCGAAGATCTTTTATATCGTTTGATGTGTATAGAGGTTGAAGAGTAATTTCTTCATAGGTTTTTGTTAAAAGTTTTTTATCGAATGATTCACCTTTTAAATCTTTTTCAACCTGCTTTTTCCACTCTTCAAAAGCGGGAACAGGAAAATCCTTCTGCAGGTCAGGCTTATCGCCAAGTTTAACTTCATTTGCCATTAAATGACTCCGTATTCATAAAAATTATTGCTTCAAAATTACTAAAAAGTTGGAGATTAAAGCAGGGAAAAGCCCGAAGCCGTGCTTAATTAAATGAAACTAGCAATTAAATTTTTTTGAAGGACTTTTTATTTTAAATTTTGATAAACTAAAATTAAAAACAGCAGCAAAAAAAATGTGCCTGAAAGATGAAAAATACTTTGATCAGAATAGAGAGTGTAAAAAAACGAACCAGTTATAATTTATTTTTAAAATTAGGTAATAGAACCATCTGAATAATAATGAGAATTGCAGCCATAAAAATTGCAACTTTAAAGATGTCAATCATATTAAGATTAAAAAATACCGCCATCCCGTAAAGAGATGACGGATTATAATATTAAGCCGGAGGATTCCAAGTCTCCAGAATCAGTTTTCTGTCTTTCAGCAGGCCATTCTTAACATCTTTTACATTTGATACTGTTCTGTTAAGTAAACCGTAGAGATTATCAACATATAATCTCATTACCTCATAATCCTGTCCGGTTGGAATGTTTTCGATAGCCTCTAACATATCAAGATAGATTTTATCGAGAGTTTTTATTTCACTTTCAAAAAGTGTTTCTTCTTTTTTACTTTCCATAGATACCCCTGTAAGTATAAACGAAATAATTTAATTAAAATGTGCTCAAATGTACTTCATCAATCAAAGTGAGTATAGATTTAATCTTTTCTATTTTAGTTCTTGGATAATTTTCTTCCGGTTTCAATTCGAGTGCTTTTTGATAATATGATTTAGCTTCCGAGTATTTTTTATTCTTCAGATATTTATCAGCTTTATTAAGGTTTTCATTATAGGCAAGTTCTTTATCTGTAACAATTTCCACCATTTTAAGCTTATCACCTGATTCTTCAACAATTTTTCGCTTAAATTCTTCTGGATACCCAATATTTTTTGGTTTATAGAATTCATCTTTAGTGATACCATCAATATGTTTTAGGATAAGATCTTCACCAAGTTTTTTCCATGTTTTATAAGTCTTTTCAGCGGAAGCTACTGAATAATCAGTAAGATATATTATTGCTTCGCCGCGGGAATTTTTTAACAGGGACAGGGCTGTTGCGTCAATGGTTTCCTGCTGAGCCAGGAATTTACCTTCAAGCTCATTCTGCACTCTTTGAACATCACCTATTACAACCGAGAATCTTGGATATGACCAGTTCGAAACAAAATTGAATACCCAGAATGCTGAATCCCAGGTAAATTCGGATAATGAACCAACACCTTTTGCAAAGTTTGCGGGAGCTTTTGTCATCGAAGCATACATTGGTGTATAAACAGTGAAATATGTATCATCTACTCCAAACCAAAGAACACCGCCAACTTCTCTTGGTAAATGAGATCGGGCTTGCGACACGAATGAAAATCCGGTTTGCGCTGTTGAAATCGGTCGCTCATTAAAGAATTGTTCACCTTCAAATTCCCATACCAATGGTCTGGCTCTGTATGGCATTTCATAAGGACCAGCTGCAACTCCGGTTGTCATATCTAATTCAGTTCCCTGATAATGGTCACGCATGAGATGCATTACATCGTGTACAGATAATTTTCTTTCTGGCTTAATATACAGAGGCATTCTATCAAGATTCTCTCCGCGAATGTAGGAAATATATTTATCCATTTCAGAATTGCATCTTCTGAAAAGAGACCACACTCTTGCATCGCAAAATCTTATCTTACCAAAGTCTATCGGGGCATAAGTATCTGAAAAACTGAACTCTGAATCCTTACCACTGAAATATCCTTTTTCTCTAGCGAATGAAATTACATCCGGAGCATATAAAGCTTTTTCAGGATCATTTAACGGAAAATTAGTAATACGGGAGTGATTGGCATGTCCTGAAATGTAACCATCCGGAATTTTAACAGCAACCCACACAGCACCTTTGTTGCCCTCGCCTTTGCCTATCATTTCAAGAATCCATGCTTCATTTGCATCAGCAATTGAAAAAGATTCACCTGAGCTGTAATAACCAAATTCATTTACAAGGTCTGTCATCACTTTAATTGCTTCACGGGCGGTTTTAGATCTTTGCAAAGCAATATACATTAAACTGCCGTAATCAATTATTCCTTTCGGATCAACAAGTTCTTTTCTGCCGCCAAAGGTAGTTTCGCCTATTACAACCTGATGCTCGTTCATATTTCCTACAACATTGTAAGTAACTGAAGCTTGCGGAATGCTGCCAAGATATTTTCCCGTATCCCATTCGTAAATATCCAGCATAGCGCCGTTAGGATAAACCGCAGCAGGAAAGTGGTAAAGCTCACCGTAAAACCCGAATGAGTCGGCGGTATAAGTAACCATTACAGAACCATCAGTGCTTGCGCCTTTGGTAACGATAAAATTAGTGCAGGCTTTACCGGATTCTGAGAATAAAAATCCAAATGCGATAACAAATGTTATTACAAATTTCTTAATCATAATTATTCCTTCTGTTGATTGATATTTCATAAAAATTTTGGTGTCAAGATAATAAAATCTAATGGATTGAGGAATGAAAATCGGCATAGAAAACCGATTTTATTTGATACAGGCAAGTGATAAAAAGGTGTGAATTCACTAATTTATCACAGAAGTAATTGAAGGTTAATTCTTATGAAACGATTTCCTTATATACTCGGAGTTATTGTTTTAGCTGTTGCGATATATTCAGCTTATCAAAGCAGTAATTTTTATATAGTAGTTTTGGCCGGTATTCTGATTATTGCCAATTTAACTGCAATCAGAAAAGTGCGTCAGAAAAATGATTTGTTTAATGTCATATTAAATATGGGTAATGCTCTGCTATGTTTTTTTATTGGAATGGAATTCGTTGCAAAAGAAAAGACTTATATACAATACATTTATTTTCTTGCAGCGTTTATATTTCTGATTGCTACCTATGTTATATACATAAGAAATCTACAGCCATTTAAAAAATTTTCCTCAAAATAGAATGAAATATAATTTCTCTAATTAACCTAGAATTCTCCCAAACAGCACCATTTAATACCTAATATGTTTCAATTTCTCTAAACTGCTTAGCTTTTACAAAAAAACAGCGTAAAACAATATTTACTAAAATATTTAGAGAATTTTTTTTAATACTTGACATAATCAAATAATTAATATAACTTTGTTCGGAAATCGAACAAAGTTTTTTATCATCAAAGATAAAATACCATTGTTTCAGTTCAAGTTAGAAAATCTTATAACTAATTAGGAAATTCGAAATGATTTTCAAGATATCGCAGACCAAGCGATTAAACATCTATAAACTAATGGATGCTCCTAATTACGTTCATTGCCAACAATCTCAAAACTTCTTTTCCAAAAAATCTAATGAGCAAATGAATCTTATCAAATTCAATTTTAAAAAGAACTTTAAATGTCATTCTATTTTGAAACAAATATATACACCATTTTGAGGAGGTTTTTATGGCCTTAAATCAACGGAAATTCAATTGGTTAACTATCCTGATTTATTTCTTTTCAATTTTATTTTCAGTTACTGCCGCACAGGTAGATAAAGTTAAAGTTGTAAAAGATGAAAAAGGTGCCAAATTAGTTGTTAATGGTAAAGACTTTATAGTAAACGGAATGAACTGGGATTACTTTCCAATCGGGACTAATTATACATACAGTCTTTGGACAAAGTCTGATGATTTTATCAAAAGAGCTCTCCATAGTGAAATGTCTCTGCTTCGTAATATGGGTGTGAACGTAATTCGTGTTTATACAGGAATTCAACCCAAATGGGTCGAGTACATTTACAAAAATTATGGTATTTACACCGTTTTGAATCATTCGTTTGGACGATATGGCGTCACTATAGACGGTGTTTATATACCAAACACTGACTATGCTGATCCGAAAACGAGAGAAGTACTACTAAGTGAAGTGAACTCATTAGCTGAAGAATTTAAAGATGTACCCGGACTATTAATGTGGCTTCTTGGTAATGAAAATAATTATGGTCTGTTTTGGGGTGGGGCTGAGACAGAAGATATCCCTGTAGGAGAAACTCTGGAATCAGTAAGAGCAAGACATATGTATAAGCTCTTTAATGAGGGAATTCTTGAGATCAAGAAATTTGATAAGAACCATCCTGTATCAATCTGTAATGGGGATTTACTATTTCTTGACATCATTGCTGAAGAAGTCACTGATATGGATGTCTTTGGTGTGAACGCATACAGAGGTATTTCTTTTACTGATCTGTTTGATAGAGTCAAGAAAGAGTTAGATGCACCATTATTATTTACTGAATTTGGTTCCGATGCTTTTAATGCTTTGGAAATGCGTGAAGATCAATTGATGCAGACAAGATATAAACTTGGAAATTGGAAAGAAATATATCAGCATGCTTATGGCAATGGTAAAACGGGAATTTCACTCGGAGGTATGACCTTCCAATTTAGTGATGGCTGGTGGAAGTATTTGCAGGAAAGTAATTTGGATGTGCACGACACACACGCATCCTGGTCTAATGGTGGTTATGAGGAAGATTATGTTGAGGGTGAAAACAATATGAATGAAGAGTGGTTTGGTATCTGTGCAAAAGGACCTACTGATGCATTCGGATACTATGAATTATTTCCCCGGTCTGCTTACTATGCACTAATGGATGTACATAAAATAAATCCTTTAGATGGCAAGATGGATGCATATTATATTGAAAAAATGATTGATCAGCTGGATCCGATGGTTTATCTATTAAAAGCCAGAGGGGACAAAGCAGCTTTACAAACCTCTCAATTTAGTGCCGTACGTTTAAGTGGTTTACGCTTTGAACTCGAGACATATGGCACCGGAGGGGATAAGATAACCACTCCAACTAAAAGAACAGATATGGGATCTCAATACCCGGCGTTTTTAGGTTTTGATCATAAGCAATCTTTCTATGCTCAGTTAGAATCTCAACCTGTTGCAAATATAATTGGCAAGGTTGCCATAAATGTTTTGGGAAATGTTCCGACTAATCCAATTGATGAAATATTTTATGAAAATAGAGGGCGTCCTAAAACTGTATTAACACCAGACGATCAACTTACTCTTCAAAGTATAGATAGAATAAAAGTTTACAGTGCAAGTGTTTCGTGGGATCAAACCTTGTTTAATCTGGACGCTTTTTATAGAACCGGTCATTACCATTGGGGTTACGAAGGTGATTTTTTTGGTCTTTATCCCGAAGCTAATTATGGGCCAAATATAGATATATACAATGCCAATGCACCGTTCGGGTTTGAGATTGCAGGCAAAAAACAGCTTGAAGGATTGAAAGTTGCTTTTGGTCCGGAACTTTGGTGGGGAGCTAATCCTGCAGTATTGTTGAAATACAGCAGAAGTCTTGGTCTGCTAAAAATTACAGGAATTTTTCATGAAGATCTTGATGAACAAGGTGAGGCAGTAAGTTCTTTTGCAGTTCCTCTTCCACCAACAAGAAGAGCAACATTACACCTTGCTGCTAAATATGGTGTCTTCGGAATGGAAGTGGGCGGTATCTGGTCCGGCAGTACAAAAAAAGGAGAGACATTTCAAATAGCTGCTGGTGATGAGGACAATTATAGAATTCTTCAGGATCAAATAAAAGATTCTGATGCATTTGGTGGAAAGGTTAAATTCACACTTCAAAGTGGAAGATGGAATTGGTATGCTGAAGGTTCAGCACAGGGATTAGTTGCTGATGGAGGGGTCAATCAAACTCTTACATTTACAGGTTGGAGATTGAAAAACAGCGGTTTGGGAAATCAATACAGTGTACTTACAGGTCTAGCTGTAATTTTTGGTGATATTCAAATAGCACCAAATTTCATGTGGCAGAAACCAATTGAAGGGCCTATCCCAAACACCGTTCCGGCTCCCGGTAGACCAAGAAATATTTTATCTGATCCTTTTGCAGTAAGAGGAAATCGGGAAACTACAGCTGGTGAACTATTAATTACTTATGACCCTACCCCGGCAACCTGGATGTATGCCTGGGATAGTGATGAAAGAGAAGATGCAAAATTTGCAATTAGTGCCGGATATGTTTTCAGACATCATCCCACAACAAGGGATGCTTCAATAGGTATTCTAGCTGATGGCAGAACAGTTTTTGCCTTTCCTGGCGCTCCTCCGGCTCGCGATCTGTGGGAAGTCCATTCACGTATTGTTTCTAAGTTGAGTCCTGATTTTGGATTAATAGCTAATCTTTATGGAGGACTGGGTCAAGCCAACGGTAGTAATGACAGAGTTATTCATAGATATGGTGGTGATATTCGTTTTGTAATGAATCAATTTAAAGTAATAACACAGATAAAAGTTAACGATTGGGGTCCTTATGATTATCACAGAGATTTTAACTTAACCTACCCACTTCAATTGATTGCAGATGTATCGATTAATTTAGAATTGCCTGAATGGTTTGATTTACCACAAACAAGATTAGGAATTCGCGGCACCTGGCGCTCACTGGATCAATACTCACCGCGTTACTGTCCAATAAAAAATCTTAATGTATTAGGCGTACCTGTTTGTGATCCTACGGTTCCCGGTTATGCAGACGGCAATGAGTGGGAAATAAGAACATACCTGCATTTTAATTTTGGCATGTAATTTAAATATTTATTGGAGTTACCAATGATAAAGAAATATAATTTATATCAAACAACATTTTTTTTCATTATAATATCTGTATTGCTGCTTACTGGTTGTGAAAGAGATCCCGATCTTTTAGAACCTGCAGCATATCCCGATTTACCTGAAGTATTCATTGACGGATTTAGTAGCGGTCTTAATTATGCTGCTTTCGGAGGCTCAAAGGTTACTGCCTTCGATGTTGATAAAGAAGTAAAGTACAATGGAACATCTTCAATGCGAATAGAAGTTCCGGATTTTGAAGATCCTTTGGGAGCTTATGCCGGAGGAGTTTATTTCACAGATGTTGGAAGAGATCTTTCGGGCTACGATGCTTTAACATTCTGGGCTAAAGCCAGTCAGCCTGCAAATATTGATATAGTAGGAATTGGCAATGATCTTGGTTTATCCAGAAATGAAACCACCATAACTGGTTTAGCCGTAAACACTAACTGGAAAAAATACTATATACCAATACCCGAACAATCCCGATGGAAATCAGAACGTGGAATGTTTTTCTATTCTGAAGGACCTGAGGATGGTAAAGGTTACACCATTTGGTTTGACGAAGTTAAATTTGAAAAACTCGGCACTATTGCACATCCAAGACCTGTAATACTAAATGAGCAAAATCAAAATATAACTGCATTTATTGGTCAAACACTCACAATAGGTGACACTTATGTATTATTTAATATGCCCTATGGTACCGATCAACGGGTGAACGTAGCGCCAAATTATTTTAATTATTTATCTTCTAATGAATCAGTAGCTACAGTTAATGACAATGGGCAGATATCTATTGTTGGAATGGGTTCTGCTACAGTAACGGCAAAATTTGGAGATAAGACCGCAGCAGGTTCTATAACTGTAAATACAGCTGAATTACCACCTCGAGCACCGGTTCCAATCGTTCCTGCAGAAAATGTTATATCGTTATTCAGTAATGCATATACAAATGTACCTGTTGATACCTGGGCAACGGGTTGGTTATTCTCGACTGCCGTATTACAGGAACTTCAAATTAATGGTGATGATGTAAAACTTTATACAAATCTTAATTTTAACGGTATAGAGTTTGCATCTCAGACTATTGATGCAACCCAGATGACACATTTTCATATGGATATCTGGACACCGGATCCAACAGCACCTCCGGCAGCATTTAAAGTATTGTTAGTTGATTTTGGTGCAGATGGGGTTTTCGGAGGCGGAGATGATGTTTCTCACGAACTCACTTTTACTGCCAACTCTAATCCTGCACTGGCGACAAGGCAATGGGTTCAGTTGGATATTCCTTTGTCAGCCTTTACCGGACTAACTACCAGAAAGAATTTGGCACAGCTGGTTATTTCAGGTGATCCTAATACTGTATTTGTAGATAATGTTTATTTCTATAGTTCAGGTGGAACCACACCTGCAGTACCAACAACACCAGCACCAACACCAACTTTTCCTGCGAGTGATGTAATTTCACTATTCAGCAATGCATACACTAATGTACCGGTTGATACCTGGTCTGCAGTTTGGGATCAGGCAGATGTAGCAGATGTTCAAATAGCAGGAAATGATACTAAGTTATACACAAATTTGGTATTTGTTGGAATTGAATTTATCGGCCAAACTATTGATGCAACTTCAATGACACATTTTTATATGGACATCTGGACGCCAGATCCAACAGCGCTTCCAGCCGTTTTCAGAATCAAACTTGTTGATTTCGGAGCTGATGGTGCTTTTGGCGGTGGAGATGATACAGAGCACGAACTTACATTTAATGCAAACTCAACTCCTGCATTGCAAACAGGAAACTGGATCAGGTTTGATATTCCAATAACAAATTTTACAGGGTTGACAACAAAGGGTCATTTAGCTCAGTTGATTATTTCAGGTGACCCCAATACTGTTTATGTAGACAACATAATGTTTCATAAATAACTGAATTTATAATTAGAATTCTTAAAGAAGTATGCATAGAATAAACAGCACAGCGGAAAATAAAATAGATCAACATAATCCTCTTTTGTTAAAGGATTCCGTTCTTAGATTAATCTGGCGTGAACATCAAATTTCAAGAGCTGAGATTTCGCGCCAGTTAGATTTATCACGTTCAACAGTTACGGAAATAATTAAAGAAATATTACCAACCGGATTGGTTGCCGAAGTCGGAATTGGTAAATCCAGCGGCGGCAGAAAACCAATCTTACTTCAGTTTCAGGATGATGCAAAAGTGATTCTTGGTATTGATATAGGCGCAACTCACGTTTCGGTAGCTATGACTAATTTACGCGGTAAGTTACTCCTCTGGAAAGAGAGGAATTTCCCGGTAAGGGAAGATGCTGAAGGTACTTTTAACGTAATAGATGAACTTTGTAATGAATGTCTATCAACCATGAAGCATGGTCCTAATATGCTTTTGAGTATAGGAGTATCTGTGCCAAGTCCCGTTGACCCAATCCACCCTGAGTATTTATCAGAAACAATAATTCCAGCCTGGCATGGTAAAAGTGGATTGGAAAGATTGCGTGAAAAATATGGTGTCCCAGTCTATCTGGATAATGATGCTAACCTTGGTGCCTTAGCTGAAAATTGGTGGGGTGCAGGCAAGAATGTAAATGATCTTATTTATATTAAAATATCTAGCGGAGTTGGAGCCGGTTACATTTTTGGTGGAAAACTTTATCGCGGCTCTAAGGGTATCGCGGGCGAAATGAGCCATATGCCCATAGATCCGAATGGAAGATTATGCGGCTGCGGATTGAGAGGATGCCTGGCAACTGTTATTTCTGCATGGGCTCTTAAAGAAAGAATCGGAACACTTTCAAACCTATATCCTGATAGTCATTTATTGAATGGAAGCCCAACTATTATCGATATCGAAAATGCTGCATTAGATGGAGATCCATTGGCTATACAAATAGTTAATGAAGCAACAACCTATTTAACCAGTGCAATAACAAGTCTTGTTAATTTAATGAATCCGGATATGATCATAATCGGTGGAAGTTTATCACGGCTCGGAGAGTTAGTTATTAATCCTATTCAGGAAAAAATAGATTTGTGTGCTCTTGTTAGCAGTGTTACTAAAACTAAATTGGTTACAAGTACTCTCGGTTCTAAAGGAATCGCCATTGGTGCAGCAACTATGGCAATTGAGCAAGCTTTTATCGATCCAAAAATATTAAGAGAGAATTCAGTTCCGGCTGTATTGAAATAAAGAATAAATTTTTTAATGAAAACAGAAGTGACAGGAGAAATTATGAAAGCCCATAACAAAAACTTTTTTCCACTAATAATTTTATTGGTTATACTTTTATTCGTTCCTTCATGTGACAATCCACTTGACCCGGAAGTTCCAAATTGGCAGCTTGTATGGCAGGATGAATTTGATGGACCTGCCGGTCAGATTATTGATCCAGCAAAATGGACTTTTGATATTGGAACAGGTGCTAATGGTTGGGGGAATCAGGAATTGCAGTATTACACTGACCGTCAAGAGAATGTATCACTTGATGGAACAGGTAATTTACTAGTTACAGCCAGAAGAGAATCTTTTGGTGGTCAGCCCTTCACATCAGCAAGAATAAAAACTCAAGGATTATTTGAACAAACTTACGGCAGATTTGAAGCAAGGATTAAAATGCCCTGGGGTCCTGGAATATGGCCTGCATTCTGGCTTCTTGGTTCTGATGTTGAAACTGTTGGATGGCCTCAATCTGGTGAAATAGATATTATGGAATACCGCGGTCAACAACCCAATCTTATACATGCAACTATTCACGGTCCGGGTTATTCGGGTGGTGGCGGCATTTCAAAAAGCTTTGGTCTTGAAAACAATAGATTTGATGTTGATTTCCATCTCTTTGCTGTTGAATGGGCTCAAGATTACATACGATTTTATGTGGATGATGTTCTCTATCAGGAAATTAAACCTGAAGATTTACCCGGTGAATGGGTGTTTGATAAACCTTTCTTTATAATTCTTAATGTTGCAGTTGGTGGTAACTATGTCGGCTTCCCTACAAGCCAGACTCCTTTTCCGCAAGCTATGGTGATTGATTATGTAAGAGTATATAAAGAACAATAAGGTCTATTTATTCAATAATAGTAATGCTTAAAATTTTAAAATATTATAAATCTAAACCTGGCTTTTCAACTTCAATTGGAAAATAGGAAAGTTAATGAGCAGTAAAGAAATTCATAAAACAGCGCCTAAAGATAAAATACCAAACGGTCAAAAGTTTGCTTACGGACTTGGATCAATTGTAAATAACCTGCTTGGCGGTGCAATCGGATATATGTCCATTGTATTGAATGTGGGTCTCGGAATAAATCCCGCTCTTGTTGGTACACTTCAAGCTATACCTCGATTGACTGACGCATTAACAGATCCTGTAATGGGATACATTTCGGATAATACCCGTTCAAAATACGGCAGGCGCAGACCATATATTTTTATAGGTGCAATCTTTGTCGGACTGGTATTTGCCTTAATGTGGCAGCTTCCTGAAGGCTACAGCGAGATGTTTTATTTCTGGTTCTTTCTTATCGGCTCAATCATCTTCTATTTATTCTATACAATGTTTGCAACGCCATGGGTTGCCCTGGGTTACGAGCTTACCTCAGATTATCACGAACGAACACGCTTGATGGGTGTTATGAATTTTATGGGACAGTTCGCGTGGATAACACTTCCATGGTTCTACGCATTTATGGAAAATGACAGATTCTTCTCTGACTCGGTTCAAGGTGCCCGTACTCTTGCGATTATAATAGGTGTTTTTGTTGCAGTGGTTGGGATCATGCCTGCAATATTTACTAAAGAGCGTTTTGTTGGAAAGGACAAGGAAGTAAAAATAAAAAACAAATTTGTGGAAGGCTTAAAAAAGAATGTTGCTCTTTTCTTTAAAGGATTACTGATAACTATAAAGCGTATTGAATTTCTTAAACTGTGTGCTGGTACATTTTTCCTGTTTAACGGAATTATGCTGGTCGGAGCATTCAGTTCTTACATTACAATATTTTATGTATGCGGCGGCGATAAAAGTATGGGTGCTACCTACATGGGTTTGTTTGGAACAGTTACAACAATTTCAACGTTAGCAGCAATCGCAGGAGTTACCTGGATTTCATCAAGGATTGGTAAAAGAAAAACATTCATCATCGCTACATCTATAATGTTGTTTGGCAGCCTTTTGAAATGGTTTTGTTATAATCCAATGGTTCCGTGGATAGTGGTTATTCCTGCACCGTTTATAGCAGTTGGAATGGGTGCACTGTTTACGTTAATGGGATCAATGATTGCAGATGTATGTGACCTTGATGAACTGGAAACCGGTGAAAGACGTGAAGGTATGTTTGGATCGATATACTGGTGGATGGTAAAGCTCGGAATGGCTCTCGCATTCGGTCTATCAGGTTTTCTGTTAAATGGTACCGGTTTCGTTGTTGATTTTGGCGGCGCTCAAACTTCGAGCACTTTTTTCTGGATGAGAGTTGTTGATGTTGGTATTCCTGCGGTTGGTGCACTGATCGCAATTTACTCCGTTGCCTCCTTTAAAATAACTGAAGAAAGATCTTATGAAATAAGAAGCGAATTAGAAAAGCGTCGAAGTAAATTAGTTAATACTGAAAAAATTGCACCGAGTACTTGATATTACTTTTAGGAAATAAGATGAAAGAAAGATTTTTAATTAAGACAAGAATAGTAAAACAGCTATCAGCTTTACTCTTAACTGCATTAATGGCAGTAATATCCGGCTGCGGTGATTCTGATGCGGATAGTGAAGGCATAAACGATAAAGAAGCAATTGTCATCACAATGATAGCAAAGAGTTCATCAAATCCGGTATTCTTATCGGCAAAAACAGGGGCAATTAAAACAGCAGAAGCACTCACTGAAAAGTACAGCAAGCTAAAAGTAATTATTGATTGGCAGACTCCTGAAAATGAAAGCGCTTCTGAGCAGGCTGAAATAATACGTAATGTAGTAAAAAATGGTACAAGAGCTATAATTGTTTCCTGCTCTGATGAAGATACACTTACACAAGCAATCAATTACGCTGTTGATAATGGTGTAGAGGTAATGACTTTTGACAGTGACGCTCCTAATTCAAAACGATTTGCTTTTTACGGTCCTGATGATTTTGAAATGGGTAAAACTTTAATGAATGAATTAGCAGGACTGATTGATAGCAAGAGCAAAATCGCAATTCTGGGTGGTAACAAGATGGCGAATAATCTTCAGGAAAGAGTTAAAGGAATTTTGACAGCTGCTGCTGACTATCCTGATATAACGATTGTCGGAACATATTTTCATCCTGAAACTGAAGCAGATGCTATTGCAGTGATGAATGAGGTAATGAAGCAAAATCCTGACATTAAGGGCTGGGCCATGGTCGGAAGTTGGGCATTCTTCGGAGAAAAATTAAAAGACATTATTGATCCCGGCAAAATAAAAATCGTAGCTGTTGATGCACTTCCTATGCAACTCGAATATATCAAAAAGAATTACGTGCAGGTATTATTAGGTCAGCCAACCTTTATGTGGGGGGAAGTATCTGTTCAAACAGTAATAGATAAAATTTATTTGAATAAAAAAGTAAAAGAAATAATAAGATTAAAAACTATACCTGTAACAATTGAAAATCTTGGCGGCTGGTCAAGACAATTAAGAGCCTGGGGTTATGAAAATATTTTGGAAAAATATTTAGTGATGTGATCCTCTGAAAACGGGTATAATTTTTTTGAGATTAAAAGTTTTGGAGCAATAATGCAAGTAACTGAAATAACATATAAGCACATTCTATACACAACAGAATTTTCTGAAACCTGGAAAGAAGTCTTTAGTCATGCATTGGGGATTGCAAAGCAATATAAGGCTAAACTCACTTTTCTATATGTTCTCAATACAGAGCTAATAGATCTTTTAACATTTGATGTTGGACTCGAAAGATTACCCAGTATTGATAAAAAATTTACTGAAGCAAAAGATTTTACGACTAATACCCGAAAAAAGATAGTAAAGAAGATCACAGATGCATTTGGCAAGGATTGTGTAAAAGATATCGACATTCTTGTAGAGCGAGGAAATCCTGTTAAGATAATATTGAATGTTGCTGAGGAAAAAGAATGTGATCTGATAGTAATGGGTTTTAAAGGAAAAACCGCTTTAGAAGATCATACAATTGGAAGTACTGTTAACAGAGTACTACACAGATCTAAACTTCCGGTTTTAGTTATTCATAATATTTAAGCAGAGGATAAATTGTCACGAAGCGGATCTAAACACAGCGTATTAAGCGGTATTGATATTTCGGACTTAAGTAAAGCCGATCTTGAATCAGCTTTTTTGAAAATATTAAAGCAAGGTATTCACGGCATTTCTTTCAGTGCTTATTTAGAAAATCAAAGTCCGGGTTCTATTATTTCCGAAGAACAAATAGAAACAAGAATGAAAATTATCAAACCCTACGTTAAGTGGGTAAGATCATTTTCCTGTGTTGATGGTAATGAGCTTATTCCAAAAATCGCCCATAAGCATGGCATAAAAACACTTGTAGGAGCGTGGCTTGGAAACAATAAAGAAAAAAATGAAGCAGAAATTGAAAGTATAATTAAAGTAGCCAGAGATGGTTACGCTGATATAATTGCTGTTGGTAACGAAGTACTGCTTCGCGGTGATCTTACTGAAGATGAAATAATCAAGTATATTCAAAAAGTCAAACAGAAAATTACCAATGTTCCTGTAGGTTATGTTGATGCGTATTTTGAATTTGTAAACCATCCCCTTATTTGCAACGTATGTGATGTGATCCTTGCAAATTGTTATCCCTTCTGGGAAGGTTATCCATTAGAACATTCTTTGGCTTACTTAAAAAACATGTATTACCAGGCGGTTTCTGCTGCAAAGGGTAAAAAAGTAATTATCAGCGAAACAGGATGGCCAAACTTAGGTACCCCCGATCGTAATGCCGTTCCATCATATGAAAATGCCCTTCGCTACTTCATCAATACTTTTTCATGGGCAAATCAGGAAAACATTGATGTATTCTATTTTTCAAGTTTTGATGAAACCTGGAAGATAGAAAAAGAAGGTGATGTTGGAGCTTACTGGGGTTTGTGGGATAAAGGCGGAATTCTGAAGTTCGGAAATATTAATAGTTGAGAATCTTTTGGAGATACAGGTTATGTTAAAAATATTATTCATTCTGCCTGCAGTTTTGTTTGCTGGTGCTGTTTTTATTTCGTGTGATCAGGATAAAAAAATTCTTGTTACAAAAGAAAATCTTGTTACTTCAGAAGCAGGAGATAAAATTGCTGAGAAGCAAAGTATAACTTTTATTGAAGGTGAAGCTTTTGAAGGAACTATTATTAAAATTAAACCTTCAATTACCAGGCAAGAAATAGATGGAATAGGCTCATCCTTTACAGAGGCTTCTGCATTTGTGTTAGCACATCTGGATAAGGAAAAACGCGCAGAAGTAATGGAGAAAATTTTTAGTGATAAAGGTGCAAATTTTTCTCTTACCAGAACTCATATTGGCTCCTGTGATTTTTGTGTCGAAGGGAAGTATTCTTACCTTGATAAAGCAGGTGATACAGAATTAAAAAGTTTCACTATTGCTCCTGATAAAGAAGGATTCGATCCTAAGAAATATCCCGGGATAAAAGATCCAACTTATGATCTGCTGCCGATGATAGAAGAAGCGCTTGAAATTAAAAATCAGCAAAAAGATAATGAACTAAGAATTGTTGCTTCTGCATGGACTGCGCCATCATGGATGAAGGATATTAAAGATTGGTTCATTAAAGGAACACCGGAAAATAATCATCAAGGCACCGGAGGTAAACTTAAACCTGAATACGAAGAAACTTATGCAGATTATTTAATAAGGTATTTAAAGGAGTATAACTCTGAAGGAGTTAAAATTTGGGGAATCACTCCTGTCAATGAGCCGCATGGTAATAATGGGCAGTGGGAAAGCATGCATTTTACTCCCGAATCGCAAAATCAGTTTATTAAAAAATATCTGGGGCCAAAATTAACTGAGAATGGATTTGAAGATGTGAAACTTCTCATCTATGATCAAAACAGAGATGGGTTAGAGCACTGGGCAGATGTGATATTGGGTGATAAGGAAACTGCAAAATATGTGTATGGTTCGGCTGTGCACTGGTACGAAAGCACAAACAAAGTTTATGAAGATGTTTTTGAAAGAGTTAATGCAAAATTTCCTGATCACGCCATTTTACACTCTGAAGGATGCATTGATGATTTAGGCAAAGATGCACCTGGCGGTATTTTAGATCCGCATCGCTTTAAAGAAACAGAATGGTTTGACAATGATGTGTTCTGGTGGAATGAGAATGCAACAGATTGGGCTTACTCTGCAACATGGAAAGCTGTCATAATGGAAGACCATCCAATATACACTCCGGTTCACAGATACGCCAGAAACATAATTGTAAGTATTGATCATTGGTTAAAGGGCTGGATTGATTGGAATGTTGTTTTAGATCAAAGAGGTGGACCAAATCATGTCGGTAATTTTTGTGGCGCACCTATAATGATAGATACAGAAAGCAAACATGTCTATTATACTCCTATCTACTATATTCTTACACAATTCAGCAGAACAATAAGACCGGGTGATAAAGCAGTACAAACTGAAAAAACTTTAAGCGGGTTAGATAGTGATGCATTGCATACCTGTGCAACGATAAATGATTCAAATCTTCTTACAGTGCAATTATTAAATACAACAAAAGAGCCTTTGGAGTTTAGCCTCCAAATAGATGATCAGTATGCAATTATAAAAATGGTTCCTAATTCTGTTCAGACAGTTCGCATTCAACTTTGATTGGAATTTATAGATGATGATTAATTATGCCAACATACTTTTAGTTTTATTTACAATTCAATCCTTGGCTGGTGGAGTGTGTGTTGCCCAAAGCATTAACTCAGTTAATTACGAGAATCACTTTTTCTATTTGGATTTTGAAAATCAACAATATGATTTCTCAGAAGTTGAAAAATATTTCTTTACAACCTTTCCACATAATGATCCCACACAAGGTGATGTAATTTATGATCGTGTTAAATGGGTAAATGATGATATGATAAAACTATCAGAGTACAATGGTCTTTATGGTTATATCAAAAACAGAAATGATTCTTTAGGATTTGACTCTTTCCGTTTTACATCAAAACCTTACTACAATCTAAACGATGATGTTCAAAAAATATTATTTGTTTTCAAAGGAAAATTTCCATCTGAAAAAGCTGTTTGGCCTGCTTGGTGGTTAAACGGAAGCAGACAGGATGAATGGCTCTACAAAGAAAGTATTCAATCTCTGTCGGATGAATTTCTTGATAAATATTCCGGTACCGGAGAATTCTATAATACTCCAAGCCCTGTTAACTGCACAGATTGGCCTGCTGCAGGCGAAGTTGATATCATCGAAACGATCAATGGTGATAATATTATCCATAATACTATCCACACGTGTCCGCAAATGTGTGACTCAGAATGGAATGATGATGGCATTATAATTAATTGTGCAAATGCAACTGCTACGGATCCAAATTCCGGTTGCAGCGGTAAATCATATAAGGTTGATTCACCCGAAGGTACTTTTGCTTGTTTATGGGAAAACAATTCTTTTCGTTTTTACTACTGGGAACCTGACTATGATGTCAGATTAGATGGCGGTCCTCTAAGTAAATCGCCTAGGCCCGAGTACTGGAGTGAATCATTTCTCAAGAATCACGTTAGATTTTTAGAGACGAGTATTCAATGCGATGAAGTAAACCACAAAGATTGGCAGTGTGAAAGCTGTAATGATGCAAACAAATGCGAATTTGCTAATCTTAAAATAATATTCAACATAACTCTTTGCGGTAAGTGGGCGGGAGATGAATTTGACGAATCAGATAATTCATTGAACAATTGTAAAGATTACATACTTGGTGAAGGTAAAGATGCAATCGATAATCAATATTTTAAAATAGAATATGTATCTGTGAGTAAGCTGCCTTGATGAAAATAAGTTACTATTTACTAATTGATAAAAATGAAACTAATAATTTTTTGTGTCAGCCTAATATTTTTAATGCTTCTTAATTGTCAAACTCAGAGACCTGAGGTTGCGGAAGAAAAACAGAAAGAACAAAAAACAGATTCAATGGAAATAACACAACAAGCTCTGGAAAAAGAATTAAATGCTGAGCGCCAGAATCCGTTTATAACAAGGGAATTTGATCCCTACTTCAATGGAAAGTGGATTGGAAAAGCAATCTCTTATGGCTGTTACCGTAAAGGTCAGGCTCCTGGTATTAAGGGTCCCAGTGAAGCGCAAATTCTTGAGGACCTGGAAATTATACTTAATCACTGGAATATGATAAGAGTTTATGGCTCAGATAAAGACTCAGAAAGAATATTGAAAGTTATCAGAAAAAATAATTTGCCGGTCAAAGTAATGCTTGGAGTTTGGTTAGAAGATGAAAAAGAAAATCCTAAGAGAAAAAGTGATAATGTTAAGGAAACATTGAAAGCAATAAGATTAGCGAATGAATACTCCGAAATTATTTCAGCAATAAATGTTGGAAATGAAACACAAGTATTCTGGTCAGCTCATAAAATGGATATTGATGATCTGATCCGTTACATAAGAACAATTAGAAATAATACAAGCGTACCTGTTACTACTGCAGATGACTATAATTTTTGGAATAAGCCTGTAAGCAAATCTGTAGCGGCTGAAGTGGATTTTATTGTAGTTCATATTTATCCACTCTGGAATGGGCAAACTCTGGATAATTCAATAAAGTGGATGAGCAACATTTTCTTTAATGAGATTAAAAGATATCACTCTGATAAGACAATTGTTTTAGGTGAAATTGGTTGGGCTACAAAATATGATTCGACTAAAACCGGTGACGGACAGCAAGGCTCATTGATAAAAGGAGAAGTTAGTTATGCAGCACAGGAAAATTTTCTTTTAGAATTATCCAGTTGGATTGATAAAAATCAAGTAACAACATTTCTCTTTGAAGCTTTTGATGAACCCTGGAAAGGTGGCGGTGAAAATTCAAGTCCTAATGAAATTGAAAAACATTGGGGTGTTTTTTATGAAAACCGTACACCAAAAGTATCTTTTCAAAACTTCCTGAAGGCGTATGAAACTGAGAAGCGATGATCACTATGAAATTAGAGCATTATGACAAAGTCACAATTAAATAACTATACTTAATTACTTTCCAGGAGGAAAAAATGAAAAAACAACTATTTCAAGTATTCGCAATGATATTTTTTCTTGCGATTAGCAATGTTGTATTTGCCCAGCCCACACATACGATTGATTTTGAGCCGGGTGGAGTTGGTGCGAATTGGGATTGGACAGTATCGGATAATGCTGACAATCCGCCACTTGAATTTATTGCAAACCCTGTAAGCGGTGGAATTAACACATCGCCAGCAGTTGCAAAATTTACAGCAAGACAAACGGGAAATCCCTGGGCACTATTTTTTACTGATGATGATGGACAGTTTACTTTCGATGCAACTAACGCATTAATAAAAATTATGGTTTATAAACCAGAAATAAGCCCTGTTCACTTTAAAGTTGAAGGTACCAGTCCTGCCATTGAACTTGTTAGCGCTAATACTGTTATCAATCAATGGGAAGAAATAACATTCGACTTTTCAGCAGCAATAGGGAATACATATAGTCGGCTTGTGATTATCCCTGACTTTCAGGCAAGAACTCAAGATAATATTATCTACCTGGATAATATTCAGGTTCCTGATGGTGTGATAACAACACTACCAGAACCAACTGTACATGCACCAAACCCAATAGTTCCGTCCGGCAACGTTATTTCGGTATTCAGCGATGTTTATGACGATATACCCGGAACAGATCTAAACCCATTTTGGGGCCAATCAACGGTGGTTACTTTTCCGTTAATTCAGGGTGATACTACAATGCGTTATGGAAATTTGAACTACCAGGGAATTCAATTAGGCAGTAACCAAAATCTAACCGCTGCCGGAATGATATACTTACATTTGGATTTCTGGAATGCAAGCTCAACTGATCTGGGTGTATATTTGATTAGTCCGGGACCTGTTGAAACGAGAGTAGCATTAGTTCCACCAGGAGCAAGTGAAACCTGGGTACCTGTTGATATTCCTTTAACTACTTTTGCTCCGGTCAATCTGGCAGATGTATTCCAGCTTAAATTTGATGGTAACGGAGTTATTTATCTTGATAATATTTATTTCTGGAATGGAATAATTCCTGTAGAGTTAACTTCATTTACAGCATCCGTTATTGGTAATGATGTGCAGTTGATTTGGAAAACAGCTACAGAGAATAATAACAGTGGATTCTCTATTGAAAGAAAAATTGATGATGAATATGAAACAATTGGTTTTGTATCTGGTTTCGGAACAACGACTGAACCAATAACTTATTCTTTTACAGATGTTGACCTTCAAACAGGCAATTACTCATACAGATTAAAACAAATGGATTTTGATGGAACTTTCGAATACACTAATTCAGTCGAAGTAGATATCGTCGGACCAAGTGTATTTTCATTGGATCAAAATTATCCAAATCCATTTAATCCAAGCACAAAGATTACATTTTCACTTGCTTCAGATGCGATGGTTAGTTTAAAGGTATTTGATGTGCTTGGTCAAGAAATTGTAACGCTGATTAACCAGGATCTTACTGCAGGAGTTCATACTCATAACTTTGACGCAGCTGGGTTCAATAGTGGAGTCTATTTCTATAAAATTGAAGCCATCAGCAATGATGGATATTCCTTTAGTGATGTAAAAAAGATGATCTTACTTAAGTAAGACTTAGTACAAATTCAACAGCTGAGGGGAGATGAATTATTCTCCAGCTTTTGATAATAATTTTGAATTTCAGTAACCAGATATTTTCAGGAGAAAAAAATGAAAAATAAAATAATTTATTTGTTAGCTATTCTATTTGTTATGTCAATAAATGGAATAGTATCAGGGCAAAATCAACCAATTGATTTTGAAACAGGCGGGTTTGGTGCAGGATGGACTTGGACAGTGTTTGAAAATGATACTAACCCACCACTTGACATTATTCCAAATCCGGATGCATCCGGAATCAATACCTCTGCTACAGTTGCAAAGTTTACTGCTCTGCAAGCAGGTAATCCCTGGGCTGGTTGTGAATCATTACACGGTACAACAGACCTGGGACCATTTGTATTGGATGCAACTAATTCTACAATAAAAATTATGGTATGGAAATCTGTTATCAGTGATGTGGGTATTAAATTAGTATCAGCAAACGGCTGGTCACAAGGTGAAATCAAAGTGCCTAATACTCTTGTTAATCAGTGGGAAGAGCTCACTTTTAACTTTGCCGGTTTTCTAAATCCTCCTCCATCTGAAGGTCAATTAGATCAAATTGTAATATTCCCTGATTTTGATTTGGCAGGACGTACTCAGGACAATATTATTTATTTCGATAATATTACATTCTCTCAAGAAGTTTTAGTAGGCGTTCCAACGGTTGCAGCACCCTCACCAACCGTCCCTGCAAGCAATGTTATATCAGTGTTTAGTGATGTATATGATAATATTCCGGGAACCAACCTTAACCCTAATTGGGGACAAGCTACTGCTGTATCTTTTCTTCAAATTCAGGGAGATACTACTATGAAATACACTAACTTAAACTACCAGGGAATTGAATTAGGAAGCAGTCAAAATCTAACTGCTGCTGGTATGCAGTACTTGCATATTGATTTCTGGAATTCAAGTTCCACTGATCTGGGTATATTTTTGATAAGTCCAGGACCTGTTGAAGCAAGAGTATCATTAGTTCCACCGGGAGCAAGCGAAACCTGGGTAAGTGTTGATATACCGCTTACGGATTTTGCCCCTGTTAATCTTGCAGATGTATTCCAGTTTAAGTTCGATGGAAACGGTACTATTTATTTCGATAATATCTACTTTTCAACGACAATATCAGATGTAATAGAAATTCCAAATACTTTTCCATCGGATTACACCCTGGAACAAAATTATCCCAATCCCTTTAATCCATCTACCAAGATAAGTTTCAGCTTACCTGAGGCAGGTAACGTAACCTTAAAGGTATACAACTTGCTTGGTCAGGAAGTTGCTACAGTAATAAACCAATTTATGAGTTCAGGAAGATTTGAAGTTAATTTTGATGCTTCAGAGTTACCTTCTGGCATTTATACATATTCATTATCAACTGGTAATTTCAACTCTGTTAAAAAGATGATGTTGATTAAATAACAATTCAATATTTACAAACTGGTGTTCGATTAAGCGAACACCAGTTTTTTTTATTTTAATTATCTTCATATCCCCGGAACATATTATCTTAAGCTCTCAATTTTAAAGTTTATATTTATAATATGAAGAAAAAACAAATCCATATTCTGACTCAAAGATTAAAAGTTAATAAGACATCTGTAAAAGGTGAATTCATTGAAACAAATGATGAAAAATTTTACAAGATTTCTAACTATGATAAAATGCCGCCTTTTCTAATCAGCATTGTTAGTGCTACTGATCACTGGATATATATTTCCAGCAAAGGAGGAATTACTGCCGGAAGAAAAAATTCCGATAATGCTCTTTTTCCATACTCAAATGATGATGTGCTTCATGATGTTAATGAGATAACCGGAAGTAAAACTATAATACGAGCAGCTGATAATGGAAAACTTTATTTGTGGGAACCCTTTTCTGAATATTATAGCGGCCTCTATTCAATCACAAGGAATCTGTATAAAAATATTTCAAGTACCGAAATAATATTTGAAGAAATAAATCAAGACCTTAAACTTAAATTTCAATATAGCTGGACCTGCAGCGAGAAATATGGTTTTGTTAAAACTTCCAAAATATTCAATGAATCAAACAGCAAAAGAGCAGTTGAACTATTAGACGGCATTCAGAATATTCTCCCATCAGGTGTTTCACATAAGCTCCAAAATGAGTTCAGCACATTGATTGATGGATACAAAAAAAGTGAACTGATCTCAAAGTACGGTGTAGGAGTGTTCTCCCTTAGTTCTATTCCGTCTGATAGAGCTCAACCTGCAGAATCATTGAAAGCTGCAACGGTTTGGTCTTCTGGAATTGATGTAGAAAAATATTTGTTAAGCTCTAAACAGATTTCAAACTTTAGACAAAATATTTTCATTGAGCCGGAGAATAGCATAAGTGGTATTAGAGGCTCTTTTTTTATTATTTCACGATTTAGGATCAAACACAATAGTTCTGCGAGTTGGTCATTTATCGCAGAGATAAATCAGAATTCAGGAAATATGATTGCGCTTCTAAAGATAATAAAACAAAAAAATGCTTATGTACTCGTCCTGAATGATATTAAAGATAGCAAGCAACTGCTTACTAATACTGTTGCTCAGTCAGACGGCATACAACTTACCGGAAACAAATTAAATACTGCAAGACATTTTTCTAATGTTCTATTCAATGTTATGCGCGGTGGTATCTTTAATGATTCTTACAATGTTGAGAAAGATGATTTCGTTTCATTTGTGAAGAAAGCGAACCCGTTTGTATTTGAGGCACACAAAAATTTCCTTAAAAATCTTGAAGATCAGCTAACGATTTCAGAATTAAAAAGTACAGTTAGCAGCATTCGCGATCCTCATTTTACAAAATTAGTTTTTGAATATTTGCCATTAACATTCAGCAGAAGACATGGCGACCCGAGCAGACCATGGAATTTATTTTCCATTGATATTAAGGACTCAAATAATCATAAAGTGCTTAATTATCAGGGTAATTGGAGGGATATATTTCAAAACTGGGAAGCTCTTGCTTTATCATATCCTAAATTCCTGGAGTCAATGATTACTAAGTTTCTTAATAATTCAACAGCAGACGGTTATAATCCCTATCGTATTTTCAGGGATGGATTTGATTGGGAAGAACAGGAACCACATAATCCCTGGGCTAACATAGGCTACTGGGGAGACCATCAGATAATTTACCTACTGAAATTACTGGAATTATCCAAAGAGTTTAACCCCGATTCGCTTGAAAGGTTATTAGAGACTGAGCTTTTCACTTTCGCAAATGTGCCTTATCGAATTAAAGACTATCAGGAAATTCTTAAAGACCCGCGAAATACCATCGAGTTTGATTATAAACTAAACGAACAATTAATAGCAGACGAGAAACTTTACGGCTCAGATGCTAAACTTGTTAAGAAGAGAGATTATTCATTGGTGCAAGTTAGTTTAATGGAAAAACTTCTTCTTACGCTTTTAGTAAAAATGTCTAACTTTATTCCAGGCGGCGGTATCTGGATGAATACTCAACGACCGGAATGGAACGATGCAAAAAATGCATTAGTTGGCTATGGTATTTCAATGGTTACTTTATTTTATATCAGACGCTTTGTTAACTTCCTTAAAAGTTTATTGAGCGATATTTCAATGAACAAGTTTCATCTTTCAAGTGAGATTGCACATTTTTTTAACACCATACACAACGTGATATTTGAAATCAATAAAATTAGTGATGGAGGAGTCAACAATAGAGTAAGAAAAACAATCGTCGATCGATTAGGTATTGCCGGTTCAGAGTATAGAAGGAAGATTTATAAGAACGGCTTTAACGGCGACAAGCAAGAAATATCAGCCGGGATGATTATTGAGTTCTGCGATTTATGCCTTTCTGTTATTGATAGTACAATTGATGAAAATAAAAGAAAGGATGGTCTCTATCATTCATATAATATTTTACATATTTCTGAAAATGAATTTAAAGTAACTTATCTATATGAAATGCTTGAAGGTCAGGTGGCTGCTTTAAGTTCAGGACACCTGTCTTCTCCTGAATCTATTAAGTTGTTAACCGCCTTAAAGAAAAGCAGACTTTATAGAGAAGATCAAAACAGTTATATGCTGTATCCAGATAAGAAATTGCCTTTGTTTATAGATAAAAATAAAATTTCTGATGATCTGGTAAACAAATCTAAATTATTTCTTTCACTGCTTTCCGCTGGAAACAGGGAAATTATTTACAGAGATATAAACGGAAGTGTTCATTTTCAAAGTGATATTACTAATTCTGAAGAACTTAAAAAGAAAATGGAATCTTTAAGCGATGAACAATTCAAAAAATACTTTAAGGAAGAATTATCATTAGTGTTAAATATTTATGAAAGAACATTCTGTCATAATGAATTTACAGGAAGAGCTAACACTTTTTATAAATACGAAGGTTTAGGTTCAATTTACTGGCATATGGTTTCCAAACTTTTGCTTGCAGTACAGGAAGTCTATTTCAATGCTGTGAAAAGCTCTGCTAAGAAAAAGGAATTAAATAAACTAAAAGATTTCTATTTTGATATTAAAAGTGGAATAGGAGTCGGTAAACAACCAGATAAATACGGTGCCTTCCCAACTGATCCATACTCTCACACACCTTCATTTGCAGGAGTTCAGCAGCCTGGTATGACGGGTCAGGTAAAAGAAGATATAATTACAAGGTTTAGAGAATTAGGCATCCAAATAAAATCCGGTAAAATATTGATTCATCCTTCTTTACTAAAAAGAGAAGAGTTTTTGAAAAAAGAGGAACTATTAACCTACTCTGATCTCAATTTACAAGAGCAAAATATAAATTGCAGAAAAAACTCCTTAGCAATTACGTATTGTCAGGTTCCTTTTATTTATAGTCTTTCAGATACAGATAATATTGTTATCCATAAAAAGGATGGGGAAGAAATTAATCTGGGAAGTCTGGAAATAGGCGAAGAATTTAGTCAACCAATCTTTAATCGTAACGGGTCAATCGCTAGAGTTGAAGTTTTTATCAGTAGCGATTTAATTTCTTAGTTGTAACTCTAAAAACTAGAGCAAAAAATTTTCTTTAAAATAGAATTATTCATAGAGATGACATCTATTTAAAGATGCCATCTCCAGTTAATTAATTAACTTTTAACTCTCACAACAGTTCCATTTACTGCATTAATTCTTATTTCCCATTCAGTACCGCCGGAAAGAATTTCAAATCTATATTGCCACATATTATCACTTTCATCCTTCTGTAATTTCCAGAAAGTCACAGTGCCGTTTTTTGCATTAAAAGCTATAGATTTTGCAGCCGAATAGTTGATCAATCCCATTTCAGGAACAATTTCATAATCAAATGAGGATGTTAATCCCTGGATTTCTCTCATCGTACCATTTGACATATGATATTCGAACTTAACAATACCTCCATCGCCCGGCATATCAATTTTCACTTCAAATTTTGGTGACCCATCATCGAATTTTCTGGATTCAACAAATGTTCCGCCCGACATTGAAGTTGATTTTTGTATGAGCGACTGCTCACTTTGTATTGAGTTTGAAGGATCGGTTGCATTATCCTTGCATGCATGGGCTGAAAAAACTATGAAAATTATAGCCAAAACAGCGATTATGTGAGTTTTCATTACTAGACTCCTTATAAATTGTTGATTAAAATTAGTTGTTACTGAGCAAGTAGTACTGTAAGTGCAAAAGAAGTGACATTGATATCTAATAATATAATACCTGTCTAAAAACTTTGCAGATTGCTTTCAGAAATCGTTAAGTATTAAATTTATTTTAAGTTTGTTCCTAATGATGAGGTCTAGTCTAGGGGCTGTCATCCATTATTATAATGTAGAAATGCTTTTATATAATAAATTTTCTTAGCAAATTTGAACAATAAATTATTATATGCTATGAATTGTCCCTCTTGTAAAGAAATACTTGTTATACTTGAACTCCACGAGATAGAGATTGATTTTTGTGCGAACTGCAAAGGTATTTGGCTGGATACAGGTGAATTAGAGCTAATGCTTGATGATGAATCTGAAAAAGCACAACTGCTTCAATCTCTAGAGATTATTGACGACTCTAATGAAAAAAGGATTAAATGTCCTATCTGCAGTAAAAAAATGGAAAAAGTAAGGCATAAAGATATTGACACAGTAACTGATAAATGTATTTATAACCATGGTGTATGGTTTGATGAAGGTGAACTGGAAGAAGTTATACTGGCTTCATCTGTAACAGGCGATAACAGGTTTACTATTTTATTAAAAGAATTGTTTGAAAAAAAATAAAGTTTACTAACTAATTTAAGGAGAGAAAATGACGGCGGTAATTATAATACTTGTAATAATAGTTGCACTTGCGTTATTTCTGGTTTCAATTTACAATTCATTGATAGAGTTAAGAAACCGCGTTAAAAATGCCTGGTCACAAATAGATGTTCAGCTTAAAAGAAGGCACGATCTCATTCCCAATCTTATTGAAACTGTAAAAGGTTATATGAAACACGAACGTGAGATTATGGAAAACATAACCAAATACAGAAGTCAGGCAATGGATGCCGGTTCAGTTGGTGAAAAAGCCAAAGCTGAAAGTCTTTTAAGCGGTGCTTTAGGGCAGTTACGTGTACAGATTGAAAACTATCCTGATTTAAAGGCAAATCAGAATTTTCTTGCACTTCAGGAAGAGCTTACCGGAACAGAAAACAGAATATCTTTTTCCAGACAAGCATATAATGATCAAGTGTTATTTTTCAATAATAAAATTCAGATGTTTCCTTCGAACATAGTCGCAGGAATGTTCGGATTTAAGGAAGAAGAATTTTTCCAGATTGAAGATCCAAAGGAAAAAGAAGTTCCTAAAGTCAGCTTCTCATAATAATACCAAATTTATATGTGGGAACTTATAGAATCTAACCGTAAAAAGTCTATTTTGCTTTTCATAGCACTTGGTGCAGTTTTATTTTTCAGCGGTTATATCTTCGGCAAATTTTATGATTATGAGTATGGCGGTCCGATTGGTGTTTTAATCGGCCTTTCGTTATGGCTAATACTTTCTGCAATAAGTTATTTTTCCGGAACAAAAATTTTGTTAAGTATCAGCGGCGCAAAAGAGGTTACAAAAGCGGTTCATCCTCAATTATTTAATGTTGTTGAAGAGATGAAGATTGCTGCTAATCTTCAGCATATGCCGAAGATATATATAATTGATGATCCGGCTCCAAACGCCTTCGCTGCGGGTATAAAAACTGAAAATGCCGTTATTGCCGTTACTGCCGGACTGCTTGGTAAATTAAACCGTGACGAACTTCAAGGTGTAGTTGCCCACGAAATGGCTCACATTGTAAACAGAGATGTACTGCTGATGACTTTTGCGGGAGTTACTTTGGGTGCAATAACAATTGTTTCAGAGGTTTTTTTAAGAAGTGTAATTTATGGTGGCAACTCCAGGTATAAATCAAAATCATCTGAGAAAGGTGGTCAGCTTCAATTAATAATTATGGTTGCTGCACTTGTGTTTGCAATTCTAGCACCAATAATGGCCAGACTTCTTTACCTGGCTGTTTCAAGAAAACGCGAGTATCTCGCCGATGCTTCAGCGGTAAGACTAACAAGATATCCTGAGGGTTTAGCTTCAGCATTAGAAAAAATTTCTGATAATACCTATGACCTGAAAAAAGCTAACTCAATTACTGCACCAATGTATATTGTTAATCCACTTAAAAAGAAAGGAATGAAATTATCAAATCTTACAAGCACTCATCCACCAATTTCTGAGCGCATAAATATTTTAAGAGCAATGCAGAATGGTGTTCATTATGTTAGCTACCAAAGTGCATTTCAGTTTATCAGAAATTCCCGTGAAAAAATTCTTCCGCCTACTGCATCTCTGGATAGAGTTCCTTTAGTAATGAAGAAACCCCCTATCGGCTGGTATGCTCAACAGGATCATAAGAAAACAAAACGAACTTCCGGTGATTTAATAATGCAGTTGAATAATTTTTCTTTTATTGACTGTAACTGCGGAATAAAAATTAAAATACCTCCTGATTACAAACACTCTGAATTTATATGTCCGAAATGCAGGACAAAACACGAATTGCCAGCGATTTCAAAGTAATAAAAATTTAGGCTATAATTCATCCTGAATCAGCACATTGATTTATATTTATCAAGTATTGGTAAATATCAAGTTCTTCTCTCAATCAGAAAAACACCAATATAGCTTATCAGCATTGAGAAATAATCAACTGAAAATATTTAAAATAATAGCATTCCTTTTAGCAACTCTTTACCTATTAAATAATTTTCAATCATTTTATTAACTATAAAAATAATTGATGATTTGGTATGATTTTGTGTAAATAAATTCGGTATTACAAATTTTTAATTTAAAAAATTGAATCATTACCGAAAGGAGGGGAAAATGTCAGGCAAAAGTCGCCGCGATTTCCTCAAATCATCTGCATTAATAGGGGCTGGAATTTCAGGGTTATCTTCAAATTCGGCTAAAGCAGCACCGGAAAATATTCTATCTCCCGATAGAATGGGAGTTCTTGTAGATACAACGGTTTGTATTGGCTGCCGTAATTGTGAGTGGGCTTGTAAAGAATCTCATGACATTCCGGCAGGAGATATTGAATCTTACGAAAATCGTGAGATAATGAAGAAGGACAGAAGACCCGATCATACTGCCCTTACAGTTATTAATGAGTATTCACCCGGTAAACTCTCCAATCTGCCTGTAAATGTTAAAGTTCAGTGTATGCACTGTGATCACCCTGCTTGTGTATCTGCCTGTATTGTTGGTGCATTTTCTAAACAGGAAAATGGCTCAGTTATTTGGGATACCGATATGTGTATCGGCTGCCGGTACTGTATGGTTGCATGCCCATTTCAAATACCTACCTTTGAGTATCATAAAGCACTTCAGCCGGATATTACTAAATGCGATTTTTGTTTTGAAAGGACAAAGGATGGTAAACTACCTGCATGTGTTGATATTTGTCCTGTAGAAGCTCTTACTTATGGCCCAAGAACAGAACTGGTTTTAATTGCACGTGAAAGAATAAGAAGAAATCCTGATCGATATATTGAGCATATTTTCGGTGAATATGAAGTAGGCGGAACTTCGTGGATATACTTGGCCAGTAAAGATTATAATGAATTGGGTTTTCCACAACTTGGCAATGATCCGGCACCCGGAGTTTCAGAATCAATTCAACATGGAATATTTGCTTATTTTGTGCCACCAGCTTCACTTTATGCATTGCTTGGCGGAATGATGTGGCTTTCAAAAAGACGTAAAGAATTAGAACAGGAGGAAAAAATATGAATCACGAGGATATAAATCCTGTTCCGGTTAAAAGAAAATTTTTTACCCCCGGTGTTATTTTACTTTGTGTTCTGGCACTTAATGCCTTAGTATTTCTTGCAATCAGATTCTTCTATGGAATCGGTTCTGTAACAAATTTAGATAATCAGTATCCCTGGGGAATTTGGATTGGAATTGATGTTGCCGCCGGTGTTGCATTAGCTGCCGGAGGTTTTACAACCGCTGCACTAGGTCACGTTATGCACAGAGAAGAATATGCAGCAATAATAAGACCGGCACTTTTAACAGCAATGCTTGGCTACACTTTTGTTGCAATGGGAGTGCTTGTAGATTTAGGAAGATGGTATTACATCTATCATCCAATCTATATGTGGAATGGCAATTCGGCATTGTTTGAAGTTGGTATTTGTGTTATGATTTATCTGACTGTGCTGTATATTGAATTTCTTCCTATTGTTACAGAAAGATTTATCGGTAAGGTAAATTTGCCGGGTATTCTGTCAAAGCTGAATAAACTTGTTGATAAAATTTTACGTGTACTCGACCGTGGGCTTTCAAAAACAATGTTTATTTTTATTATAGCTGGAGTTGTACTTTCAACTTTGCATCAATCGTCGTTAGGTACACTAATGATTATTGCCGGACCCAAGATGCATCCGCTGTGGCAGACTCCAATATTACCGTTATTGTTTTTACTTTCAGCTATTGCTGTCGGCTTTCCGATGGTAATATTTGAGTCATTAATTGCATCCCGTTCATTGAAGTTAAAATCCGAAATGCATATTCTTTCAAAACTTGGAGCAATGATTGCCCCACTGCTGGGTTTGTATCTTGCATTCAAGATCGGAGATATGGTTATTCGTGAGACTTTTGTATATCTAACCGAATTTAATACAGCAAGCATAATGTTTACAATTGAAATTTTGTTTGGTGTTGTGATTCCGCTAAGAATGCTTCTATCTCCAAAAGTTCTGAAATCACCTTCATTACTTTTTACTGCTGCTGCTTTGGTAGTTGCCGGAGTACTTCTAAACAGGATAAATAATTTTATTGTAGCATATACGCCGCCATATGCAGATTACTCTTATTTCCCGTCAATCGGAGAAATTTCTGTTACTGTTGGATTTGTAGCCATACTGGTTCTTCTTTATAGATTCTTCGTGATAAACTTTCCTGTTGTCAGTTTACCCGGCAAACATTCCGGTAAATCAGCTAAATACACTGTGAAAGGAGTTAAATAATGAAAAATTTATTTAGTATTCTCCTTCTGATCTTTATTAGTGTATCTGTAAATGCGCAAGTTAATTTAGGTCAAGATCATTCTAAACTTAATATCAGCTGTCAAACCTGCCATACTTGTGAAGTTCCAACAAAAAACGATCCTTGTTTGGTTATTTGTCCTCGTGAGAAAATTGTAACTATATATCAAAAACCTGAGCAAACACCCGAGTTAATTGTAATCGATCAACTAATGAACAGGTATGGACCGGTTTATTTTTCACACAGAATTCATGCTGAAATGGCTGAAATGTCCGGAGGCTGCGGCAGCTGTCATCATTATAATACAACAGGACCGATTCTTAACTGCAATAGCTGTCATGAAACATCACGCAAACGACGGGATGTTAGTGTGCCTGATCTGCTCGGAGCTTATCACAGGCAGTGTATGGATTGCCATCGCGAGTGGAGTCATTCAACCGGTTGTAATTCTTGCCATTTGCCGATTAAAGAAGTAAAAGGAACTGAGAAGGAGCAGATTGCTCAAAGATTAAAAGGCAGAACTCATCCGGTTATACTTGAGCCTACAAAAATTGTTTATGAAACAAAAACGGATCAAGGCAAACTTGCTACTTTTTATCACGATGATCATACCAATACGTTTGGTTTGGATTGTATTAAGTGTCATAAAAATGAAAGCTGCATCAGTTGTCACGATGTTAATCGTAAATCAGATGATATAAAGCCCAGAAAAAGTTATATCAGCAAAACTGAACTTACCTTTGAACAGCAGCATAGTAACTGTATCAGCTGTCATAAGGATGTATCCTGCAGTAAATGTCATTCTAACGAGGAAATGAAACCTTTTGATCACTTCAGAAGCAGCGGATGGGCACTTAAAACTTATCATGCGAAACTAAGCTGCCAGAAATGTCATGGTTCAACAATACCTTATGCCAAGCTAAATAAAGATTGTGTAAGTTGTCATAAGGACTGGAATGCTGATAATTTCAAACACGAGGTAACAGGACTAAAACTTGATGAACTTCATGAAAGCCTCGATTGTGCTGATTGCCATACTGATAATAACTATGCAATTAAGCCAACGTGTGATAATTGTCATGAAGATTATATTTATCCGAAAGTTTTACCGGGTAAATTGATTCGAAATAATTAGATTTATAGTAAACTATATTAAGTTTTATTTATAATAAAAGAGTAACTCACAGCTGTTATGTTTCAAAAAATCGGTATTCGATTAATAATTGCAGTAGCGTTCACAGCAATAGTTATTATTGGTGTATTCGCCTATTTTAATGTTGAGTCTCATAGCACAGGCTTGATAAAGGAAGTAGAACGTCATGCAAATCAGCTCAGTGAAACCGTTATAAGCAGTACACGCTTCGATATGATGCTTAATCAGCGTGAACGAATTCAGGAAATTATAAATACAATCGGTCAGCAGCAGCAAATCAGGGATGTAAGAATTCTTAATAAAGAAGGAATAATTACATACTCAAGTGAACCATCAATCATAAATCAAATGGTTGATAAAAATGCAGAAGCCTGCTATGCTTGTCATACTGCCGATGAACCACTGGAAAATATTTCTATAACGGATCGCACAAGAATATTTAAGCTGCATCCTGATTCATCAAGATTTATTGGAATTATTACACCAATTAATAATGATAAATCCTGCTGGGAAGCCGATTGCCACGCACATCCATCAGATCAGAAGGTGCTTGGCGTTTTAGATATAACAATTTCGCTTGATGATGTCGATGAAAACATAATAAAAAGCGAGATTGAAATAGTTATCTTCGCTATTGTTGCAATTATTGCAGTTGGATTTATTATTGGTTTTTTTGTTCGTCGCTGGGTTGTTAGTCCGGTTAATGATTTACTGAATGGAACGCAGCAGGTGAGCATGGGTAATCTCAATTACTCGATTAAAGATATGGGGGAAGATGAAATTGGCAAACTAGGTCAATCATTCAATAATATGACTAAGAAACTTGCAGAAGCAAGAATGCAGCTATTCCAGTCTGATAAAATGGCTTCCCTGGGTAGATTAGCTGCAGGAGTGGCTCATGAAATTAATAATCCCCTTACAGGTGTTTTAACATACAGTAGTTTTCTTCTTAAAAGAACAAAAGATAATCCGGAGTTTCAGGAAGACCTTAAAGTAATAGTTCGCGAAACAATGAGAAGCAGGGAAATAGTTAAAAGCTTGCTTGATTTTGCCAGGCAGTCTGTTCCTAAGAAAAGTAATGCAGATATAAATGAAATTATTACTAAGTCTATAGAAGTTATCGAAAATCAGCTTTCAATGAACAAAGTTAAGGTAGTAAAAGAAACGGCTGAACACCTTCCGAAGATTACTGTAGATTCAAATCAGATGCAGCAGGTTTTTATTAACCTTCTAGTTAATTCCTCTGATGCAATTGGTAAAAATGGTGGGACTATTTCAATCTCAACTAAAAAAATATCTTTATCTCCGTTTGGAATAGCACAGATTAAAAAAGCATCTTGCCCTAAACGACATAGCCTTATCGATCCCGAATATAAAATAGATGGCATATCAGCTTTAAAAGTCAAAGTTATATCCGGAAAAAATTCAGGAATTATTCACCTTGATCCAATTTATGGAAAACATAGAAATCATTTCGATCTTGATTTTGAAATTAATGCCAACACTGATTTTGTTTGCCCTGAGTGTAATCTTTCACTAGTTCAAAAAGATAAATCCTGTCCAAAATGTGATTCTAAGATTCTTTCTTTCGATATAAACGGACAGGGAGTCTATGAAGTCTGTTCATCCAAGAACAGCAATTATGAAAAATGGGATTTTGTAGATTCGAGCGGGTTAAGTGATTTTATAGAGATAAAAATATCTGATACCGGTTCCGGAATCAGTAACGAAGATCTTTCAAAAATATTTGATCCTTTCTTTTCAACTAAGGGACAAAAAGGAACGGGTCTTGGTTTGGCTGTGATCTGGGGAATTATTGATAATCATAATGGAACGATAACTGTTGACAGCGAAGTTGGAAGAGGAACTGCTTTTACAATCCGTCTTCCATTAAACCAGCAGAGATAGAGAAAAAGATGAATAAGACAGCAGACATATTAGTGATTGACGATGAGCAGGTTATTCTTGATGCTGTTATAAAAATTTGCTCACTGGAAAATTATACTGTGGATACAGCTTTAAATGTTAAAAACGCTATTGAGAAGATTTCATCTAATTATTATAAAATAATTATCTGCGATATAATGATGCCTGATGGTGATGGCTTCCAGATTATTGATGAACTGCACAACAAAAAGATTGACAGCAGTATTATTATGACAACAGGCTATTCAACTGTTGAGAATGCGGTTAAGTCACTTTACAACGGGGCAATAGATTTTATTCCGAAACCATTTACCGTTGATGAATTATTGAATTCACTGTATCGTGCAAACAAATATCAGGAAATAAAAAATAAACTTGAGCAAGTTAGCAGTCATCAGAATGGAAATCATTTATATTATGTTCCCTGCCCGTCAAAATATTTCAGGCTGGGCTATTCATCCTGGATGGTTCAGGAGCGGGATGGTTCGGTGTTAATAGGAATTAGCGATCTTTTTTTAAAGACAGTTGATTCTATTAAAAATATAGAATTTCAGAACAGGGAAGATGAAATAGCTCAGGGAATAAGTTGTCTTACAATTATTTCTGAAGAAGACAGAGCGCATAAAATTTTATCACCGGTTTCGGGTAGAATAGTGGAAGTAAATGAGAAATTAAAAGATCATCCAAGTTTGATTGAAAAAGATCCGTATTTCGAAGGCTGGATATATCGTGTTATACCTGTTGATCCCGAGTATGAACAAAAAAATCTAATACCCTGTAGTTCGGACCGGATTTGAAATGTTAAATAATAAAATAGAAATTAATTTATTCCTCAGGAGGAAAATATGCCATTATTTATAGTTGCAATAATAGTATTCATCATTGCGGATATTCTTATCCGTATGATTGCTAAACAAATACAGGAGAAGAAGTTAAAACAGGAACGTGAACAGGTTTTGCAGGAAAGCTTGACACTTGATTTCAGCAGAGAAGCAAAAACGCTTAAACGTGCTGAAGTCGAAAGTCCCAAAGCTCGAATACTCTGCGTAGATGATGAGGAAGTTATTTTGAGCAGTTTCAGAAAAATACTTGTACTTGATGGTTATTCTGTTGATACGGTTGAAACCGGTCAGGAAGCACTTGGACTGATTCAAACTCATCATTATGATTTCGTATTTACAGATTTAAAGATGCCGCTTATGGATGGTGTTGAGGTAACGAAGTCGGTAAAACACATGCGACCCGATATTGATGTTATTATTATTACCGGTTATGCTTCTGTTGAAACTGCTGTTGAAACAATGAAATACGGTGCTATGGATTATGTTCAAAAACCATTTACCGAAGATGAACTTCTTGCTTTCACTAAAAAAGCTTTAATTAAAAGACAGGATAGAATTCAGAAGCAGCTTAAACCAAAAGTTCATATTTCTCATTTGCCTGCTGATGAAGATTCAGCAAAGGGTGAATTTGCTATCCCGGGCGGAGTGTTTATTGGCCACAGCCATACCTGGGTAAGTCTGAATCAGGAAGGAATAGCTAAAGTTGGAATGGACGATTTTGCTAAAAAGTTAATTGGCAAAGTTGATGTTATCGATCTGCCGAATCTCGGTATGCAGGTTAAAGCGGGTCAGCCATTATTTACAATACGTCAGGGGAACCGGAAAGTTGCTTTCAATTCACCAGTCAGCGGTATTGTTAAATCGATCAATACTTTGTTGAAAGAAAATCCGGATGCACTTGATGTAACACCTTATGAACGGAATTGGTTCTGTGCTATCGATACTGATAATATTGATAATGAAATTAAAGATTTACATATAGGTAAAGCCGCTGTAACTTTTTATCAGAAAGATATTGATCACTTCAAATCCTTAATGAAAGATGTAGTTAAGACAGAAAAGAAGGACGATGAATACATTAATGAACACCAGTTATATATCGGGCAGCTTGAAAAGCTGAATGATGTGAATTGGGAAAAAATAGTATCGGAATTTTTCAGAAGATAGAATGACCATTAACCTTCAAGGTCGGAACATCTGCTTTAAGCATCTTACCTTGAAGGTTCTCTTTAATCGATTATCAGAACTCAATTGTAACGCCAGCAACAGGCAAAGTGTTAAACTGTAAAACTTTGTCAATCGATCCATCATCATTGTATTGATAGCTCCATACATTATCACGATTATATATATTCACAATATCAAAAAAGATTACAAAGCTCCAGTTGTCGTAGTTATATCTTTTATCAATTCGTAAGTCCAGTCTGTTATAAGCCGGATATCTTTCAGTATTAAGTTCGTTTTGCTCCTCAACTATCCATTTTTTTAATTCCGGCCTGTAAACCGGGGGAGTAAAGGGTCTTCCGCCAAGATAACGGAACTTAAGACTTATTTCGAATTCATCTGCCGGCATTAAAGGGAACCAGGAAACAGTATAAAACCACCATTGGTTTTTAATGTTCCGGTACCAATCATTTTTTGAAAATCTGTATTTATATCCTGCTATGAGAGTAAGTACATTTCTATAATCATAATCCCAGTTGTAAAATTTATTTGTCCGCGGATCAATAGCTTTCGATTCCGAGTATGAATAACTGATGATTGTGGAAAAATTTTCAACCAGTTTTTTCTGTAAGAAAACTTCTATTCCTTTTGATTCTGCTCTTCCAAGATTTAAAAAGGTTCCATCGTCATAATCCAGCGGATCTGGAGTCGTAAGAGTTCTGTTTACAGGTACGTCAAAATATTTTTTAAAGTAACCTTCAACTGTCAGTTTAATATCATCACGGAAAAGATGATCTATTCCAACTACATACTGCTCTGTGAATTTACTGTTCAGATTTCTGTTAATTACGTTTGCTGCCAGTTCAATATAAGCAGGTGATTGATAGTGCTTGCCGTAAGCTAAGTTGAGTGAAGTTGATGGAGTAATAAAATATGATAAGCCCAACCTTGGACTCCACGATTGAAAATCAGTATAGTCGAAACGATCATATCTTACCCCACCTGTGACTCTGAAATATTTTAGAAAATCCAGAGTAAGCTGGGAATATGCAGCTCCTTTGTACGAGCTGACATTCTGATTTACTATGTATTCAGGGTATATATCAAAAATTCCAATTATAGAATCACGGGCATTAGTATCATAAATGAAAAGAGTATCTGCGTCACCATTAACATCGTAATCAAAGACAACATTTTTATAAGATCCGCCAAAGCTGAATTCCAACCCTTTGCTTAGCTGATAAGTAAAATCGGTTTTAATTGTGTACTCGGTTTCTTTTGAATTATTCGTAAAGAAAACATCACGGCCCGGCATATCATAAACCTCAACGTAAAAATCATTTTGAACAGCAGAGATTGTAGCAAAGGAATATAAGTTTTTTGACCATATTGATCTTAAGGTTAATCCTGCAATGTATTGTGAATTTTCTGTATCAAGATTTTCTGCTCCTCTTCCATATCCGGCTTCATCCCCGCCTTCAATATTGATGTTGTCTTTACCATAAACTCCGTTTAGTAATAATGTATGTTTTTTATCCAGATTGAAAGTGAATTTAGCCTGAGTATTATAATAGTTTGGAACAGCAGTTAAGCCGGTTGCTTCAATTATCCAATCGAGATAACTTTTACGGGCAGACAAAATATAACTTCCAAAACCTCCAATCGGTCCCTCAATCAATGCACCTGCACCAGCCATACCTATTGAACCTTCACCTCTGAATCTGTCAAAAGAACCATTACGTAGAGAGATATTCATAACAGAAGAGGCTTTATCACCAAATCGTGACGAAAATGCTCCCGCATAAAAATCAATATTATTTACCATGTAGCTGTTAAGAAGGTTTATTGGGCCACCTCCTGCACCCTGAACGGCAAAGTGATTGGGATTTGGTATTTCTATGTTATCCATAAGAAATAAATTTTCACCGGGATTACCGCCGCGGACAATTATTTCATTCAATTGGTCACTTCCTGATGTAACGGATGGAAGGGCCTGAACAACTCTCTGAATATCTACAAGATCGCCAGGACTTCTTCTTATCTCTTCAAAGTCCATTGACCGATGACTTACTATAGCATCTCGTGATTTTTCAAAATAACTTCCGGTAACTTCAACGGCTTCACCTTCAATTATTTCTTCATCCATCCTGATTTCTAAAACGGTCGATCGGTTTGGATTAACAATAACATTGTTTCGTTTTACAGTTTTATAACCGATAAATCTTATAGTCAGGTTATAACTTCCGGCAGGCAGGTTCGGTATAGTAAAATTTCCTTCAACATCGGACGCTGCACCAAAATTAGTTTCATCAACCAGAATATTTGCTCCGATCAACGGTTGAAGATTCCGGTTGTCTATAACTTTTCCATTTATACTTCCGGTTCCTTCTGCAGCATAGACAAGGAAATAATTTAAGAAAACAATAAATATGCTTAATTTTATTTTCATTATTCTAATTATAAAAGACAGATTATTAAATATTTGTATAAAAATTACCGTGATAACCAAATAAAACCGCATGCGGAATTTCTGCTCTGGCTATTTCAGTAAAAGATTGAGCATCCATTACAAGCAGAAATGAATTACCTTTTGATTCATCCAAAACAACCGAAAGAATTATCCCATCATCTTCTGATTTACTTTTTGGATTTCTTATGAATACAGGTTCGCCGGGAAAACAATTTTGCTCCGACCATACAACAGATTTGCCGGATTTAATATCGCTTTTTACTATCTGATCATAAAAGCTGTTTTTCGCTTTGCTATCCATGCCGATAGAATATATAAACTGATAATTGCCGTTCATGTTAAGTTTATCATAATCAAATCTTGGCAGTTCAATAAGTTCGTCAGTTAATTTTTCAAATGTTACTTTTTGTGAACTATTCAAATCCACTTTGTATCTTCTTATCTCTCCGCCGGGAAGAATTTTTTCTTCGGATTTAATCCGGTCAAGGTAAAATGATTGAATGATTCCGGGATCGGGGTAAGCAGCAATGTCAAAAATCAGTTCATTACCTTTTTCAAATGCATTTATGTGATGAAATGCAAAGAAAGCATCGGTGATAGTTTTCTTTATAAGTTTTCCGCTGTTTCTATCGAATATAAAAATTCTTGTGCCTCTCTCAGGTTTCCACACATAGTTTTCTATGAATGGTTTTGCTTTGAATAGTACTTTAAGCGGATTAACAACATACGGAAATTCCGTTATTATCAAATAGTTTTTGCTCATACCAAAACTGTGAAGGTAAGCAGGTGATTTAACTTTTTGAGAGGCGACTAACTGAGGATCGTTGCCTTTTGTCAATTTCATAAATCTGTAATTACTAACACGACCGAAACGAGTTGTAAGATTTATAACTTCATTATTATCTATGTGCGGATGAACAGTAGTTACATGCTGATTAACTTTATTGTCATAAGCAAAGACTCCAACCGACTCTAAAGTTTCAGGATCAAATTCCATCTGCAATGATGGTTCACCAAGTGCAACGAATTTACCGGATAAATTTCCAACATTTACTTTTGCACTATCTGTAATTTTTGGTGAGAAAACACCCTTTACACGGTCAAAAAGCGAATAGCACGGATCTGTAGCAAACTCAGAGTATGAAATTTTTTCATTAAGTTTTGCTTCGTTGTAAGCTTTGCACTGCAAAAATTTATTCGCATACGATACCGTACCGTTTCTGAAGGTAAACTTGTGGAGCATTGCAAGTCCATCGAACCAGTGACGGTAATTTTGATTTCCGGCTTTAAATGTTCCCGGACCGTTTCTTAATAAAGTTCCTTCAACCCAATCAGGTATTTTGCCTTTGAGTTGAAGTTCATCAATAACTAATTCATTTTCGGTTGTGCCAAAACCTATTTCGAAAGCTTTACGCATTAAAATCTTCCTTTGCCGTTTGTAGGTGAAGGATCAATAAGTTCTGCAGCAATCTTTCCAGAAGAAACAACCGCTGGAACGCCTGCACCGGGATGAGTTCCTGCACCGACAAAATAAAGATTTTCAAACTCATCAGAACGGTTGTGTGGTCTGAAATATCCGGATTGTAAAAGCGACGGTCTGAATGCAAACGCAGCACCTTTATAACTTTTTAATGTATTTTGAAAATGCAACGGATCGATATAATGCTCTGCTATAATATTTTCACTTAAGCCGGGTAAATAATTCTCTTCAAGATAGTTTACAATTTTATCCCGATAAGGTTTTGCCTGGACTTTCCAATCAATATTTGCGTCAAGATTCGGAACGAGCGCCAGCACATAGAATGATTCACAACCCTCGGGAGCAATTGATGCATCTGTTACTGTCGGCATATGTAAATAGAGCGACAGATCATCCGACATTTTTTTTCCGTCAAATATTTCCCGGAGAAGCTTTTTGTACTTATCTGTTATAATAATATTATGATGTGAGAATTTTGAATCAAGATATCTCTTCTTTGTACCGAAGTAATATACAAAAAGGGAAGAGCTGTATTTCATTCTTTCGATTTTACTGTCAGAATATTTTTTCCGGTAAATTTCCGGAATAAGATTTTTGTAAGTGTTTGCTACATCGCCATTTGATATAACAACGTCTGCACCATACTTTGAGCCGTCTTTGAGTTTAACTCCTGTTACCTTTTTATCCTTTATAAGAATCTCTTCAACTTCCTGATTCAAATAAATTTTTCCGCCGAGATCTTTAAGCAACCGGCCGAATCCATCTACAACTGCACCAGTACCACCAATTGCATAATGAACACCCCATTCCTTTTCGAACTGCACTATCAAAGTGTATAAAGACGGAGTATAGAAAGGATTACCTCCAATAAGAAGAGGGTGAAATGAAAAAACTCTTCTTAAAAAATCATGCTTAATATATTTTGAAACATGATTAAATGTTCCGCGATAGCCACCGAGTTTTATTACTCCGGGCATTATCTTCATCATTTTACCAAAGTTCAGGAAAGGCTGATCGGTGTATTGATGGAATAATTCAAATATACCGCGAGTGTTCTTAAGAAACTTTACATATCCATCTTTATCAGATGGATTCCATTTGTCAATCTGTTTTAAAATATCATCAAGCTGATGCATATAATCAAAATAATTTCCGTCCTGATCAAATATTCTGTAAAATGGATCAAGAGGAACCATCTTAAAATAATCTTCACGATTCTTTCCGGCAGCTTCAAATATCTCATCAAAAATGTATGGAGCCGTCATAACAGTAGGTCCGCCGTCAAACTTAAACCCGTTTACTTCGTATTGATAACCTCTTCCGCCGAGTTTATCCCGGTTATCAAACAGTGTAACATCGTGTCCTTTTGCCGCGAGCCGGTTAGCTGCAGATAATCCGCCAAAACCGCCTCCGATTACTACAATTTTTTTTTTCATCCTAATAATTCAATTTCATCAAATGGTAAGATTCTTTTTCATTCATTTCAAATTTTGCCTTATTGAATGATGGAGGACCAAACATTCCTTTAACATTATTTGAAAAACCGTATCCTTCCTTAGGAATGCCTAAAAAGTTTGTATCCAATTTGAAGTTATCATTCTCATCATGGAGAATAGCCAAAGCGTATGTTCCGTATGGAATATTCTCAATAGTTATCTTATTAAGTTCGGGAGTTATAGGATAAGTCTTATAGAATAAGGCTTTTTTATAATCATCAGGAAAACCATCTTCATTATTGTATAAAGATACCTGTATTGAACCCTTTTGGTTTTCGATTTTGTCCAGTTCAATGATTATTGTTCCGTTCTTTTCCTGCGGGTAAATGCCCGGAAGTAAAAAGGTAAAAAGGAAAAACAAGTGCGTCAGATTTATTAATGATTTTTTCATATTCTTTTATGTAAATAAGTTTAATAATGGGTTTAAAAATCGTGTTCTTAAAATCTCACCCGATAAGATCCTTAGTTTTTCGCCAAGGTTTACAAAAACTCTTCCATCAAAAGGATTATAATTTTTTGTTTCAATCTTCAACAGAATACCGCGATAAATTCTGCTTGCGGATGAAATTGCAAACTGTGTGTTAGGAGTAAGTAGTTTAATACCTTCATTTGCTTCTCTGTAGTAACGGTCAGCCCTGTCAATCTGGTATTTCATAAACTTACTCATTCTTTCATCAAACAACTCATTCTTAATATCATCATAGCTTAAATTAAATTGAGTTAATTCATCAAGAGGCAGATAGATCCTATCCACATCTTTATCTTCCTGTACATCCCGCAGAATATTTGTTAGCTGCATTGCTGCACCGAGATGCTCTGCGTAACAAAAAGCATGGTTGGATTTATAACCAAGTATGTAAGTCATCATCACACCGACAACACCAGCAACTTTATAACAGAATTTATAAAGATCGTCAAAGGTCTCGTATCTTTTGTGGACCAGGTCCATCTTTACCCCTTCAAGAAGTTCGAGAGGGTAATTCATCGGCATTTGATATTTTAGCGCAACTTCTACAAAAGACTTTAATACAGGATGCTCAGATTCACCATATTTGTATGCGGCTGTAACTTCCTCAGCAAAATGATCAACTTCAAGAATCAATTCCTCCACAGAACGATTTCTCGGCTTGTCAATTAGATTATCCGCATACCGGCAAAAATTGTACAGAGCAAAGGTATCCCATCGCTTTTCTTTAGGAAGCAGACTTGCAGAGATGAAAAAGCTTTTTGAGTAGTGCTTTGTCTGCGAGCGGGCGAATTTATATGCTAATTTTAGTGATTTGTCCTGATACTTCATAAAATGGTTATTGTTATATGTACTTATAACAAACATTTTCTGAAAAAGTTTAATATCAGGGTAAAAATATTTCTACTGTGTAATTAGCTAGTTTTAAGGACTATTTATTATTGAAGCATGTATATAGTTGGGGGTTTGAAAAAGTTGAGAACAACAATAAAGAACATAGTACTATAATTTTTTTGCCGATTATTTTATCAGAAAAATCCGGTGAGCATTAGAATAAATGTATATCTATCTCTGGTCAGATTATCATTAATTTCCTCGTGCTCATATGATAAACCTAGTCCTAATAGAATATCTTTTAATAACCAAAAACTGTAATCAAAGCCAATCGAATTAGATTTAGTTCTTGCAAATTCCTGAAGCGTTAATGATTGAGAGGGATAACTGCCCCAGGCAAGTCTGAGTGTTAAATAATTATATTTATCTGTAAAATATCTTCTGGCAAGTATATTAAGTGTGAATTTTGTTTCACCGGATTCCGGCACAAGAAAAGGTCTAATTGATACCCAGTAATTACCAAAATATTTTCCAATGCTTCCTGTGAATATTCTGATATCACTTTGGTCAAATGATAAGAAACGGAATCCAACCGATGCTTCAAATCCCTCTGGCAGAACTTGGTAAGGCTCAATACCAAATCTTAGTTTTGGAAAAATTATATCTTCTGAAAACCCGGCATTAAGGTAAGTATAAGTTTTTTTTGAAATGAAAATATAACTATCGGTTTCAAATTGAAATCCATTTTCATTAAATCTTCTTGCGTAGTTTAATCTTGGAATTACGGAACTAAAACTAAATTTTCTTTCGTATTCCAGACTGGTTAAGTGCCAGGGTTTATTCCCTGAATCAAATGAATCAAGATTGTAATTAATTAGAAGTTTGTTTATGTGCTCTTCATTATTCAATTTATATTCTTGTGCTAATAAAACAGAATGTAAAAATAAAATTGCTAACACAACAACAAATGGTAAAAAATGTTTATTCATACTAAATATTTAATTATTGGGTTTTAGAGATGAAAATCCTTTTTTCTCCATCTGTCCCCAGCTTCTTTTACCGAAGAAATACTCGAGCATCCCTTTAAATCTCCACCAGGAGGTTAGTTGTCTGTAACCGAAATTCTCTAAAACAGCGGCAGAGAACAAAATGAACAGATGTTTAATTTTAGGATATTTTTTAAATGAAAGTTCTTCGAGCACAACAGATAAAATAGAAAGAACGATACCATATAAAACTGCAACCGATAAAAATGCAATCATAAACTCGTAAGAAACGATTCCCATGACAATAGAAATAATAAAGACGATATAGCCGATTATTTCGATAACAGGTCCAAAAGTTTCGAATAAAACATAATAAGGAAAAGCAATTGTTCCCATCAGGCCATAACGGAAGTTCATAAATAAATATTTATGAAGTAAAACGCTGTCAACAGTGCCTTTCTGCCAGCGGGTTCTTTGCCGCATCAAGATCTTTAAATTTTCCGGGGCTTCTGTCCAGCAGATAGGATCAGGGATAAAGGTAATTTTAGCTTTCGGATTTTTCCTTCTGAAATATTTATGCATTCTGACAATAATCTCCATGTCTTCGCCAATAGAGCCCTCTCGGTAACCTCCAATTTCAACAAGAGCATCTCTTCTAAAACAACTGAATGCACCTGAAATAATTAAAATTCCGTTCATTGCATCGAACCCGGTTCTTCCGAATAAAAAAGCTCGCAAGTATTCTACCACCTGAAATCTGGCAAGCCATGATTTCGCCATTCCTATTTCAATAACGTGTCCTTTTCTGATGTTACAACCATTTGCAATCCTGATAGTTCCCCCAACAGCTAATATGTTCTCGTTTTCTAAAAAAGGCCGTACTATTTTAAGCAGACAATCTCTTTCAAGAATTGAGTCAGCATCAATCACTGTAATTAGCGGATGCTTAGCTACATTAACCCCGGCATTTATTGCATCTGCTTTACCGCCGTTTGCCTTATCTACTACTATTAGATTATGATGTTTAATTGATTTATAAACTGAAAAAATCTGCTGGCTGTCCAGTTTATAAAGAGGAGGAACAGTTGTTTTTCTTAATTCAAAGTTTTTTACCAATTTATCTATCGATTCATCTTTAGAACCATCATTAACAACAATTAGTTGAAAATTAGGATAGATAAGCTGCAGCAATGATTGAACACTTTCTACAATACCATTTGCTTCATTATATGCCGGAACAATAATTGAAATAGGTATATAATTTCTTACTTTAAATATTTTTTCAAGATCGGCGTAACCCACATCCAGATTGTAACTTAGAATTTTTTTGAAAGAAACCAGGTTTAATATTATATATATTGTAACCAGGGAAAGGAAATAGATCAGAATAAAATAATTAAATGTTGTAAATAATAATTCAAACATTCTGACCGCTTTCCAAAGATAATTCACTTAGCACCATTTGTGCAATAGAAGCTGCCCGAGGTTCAGATTGACTGACAGCAACCAATTTTAGAATACTGATCCCTACTGGTTTAAGGTTTACCAGTGCTTCAGCTGCATCAATTTGTACCTGCCAGGAATTATCGTACAGATTAACTGATATTTCTAACGATTCTGTATCTCCACCAATTTGTTTTACGGATTTTACCGCTTCGCTTCTTATATCAGGATCAGGATGTTGAAGATAAGTTTTTATATTGTCCAGAGCATTTAAGGATTCTATCTGCCCCGCAAACTTAATACATTCAATTATCAGCAGTTTGTCTTTTGCCTGGTCTATTATCTTTCTTAATATGGGTGAAGCATCCTGGTAATTAAAATTTCGAAAAACTTTTATAATTGCAGTTTTAAATTTTTCATTTTCAACGTATATACGCTTTATCAGGTATTCACAGACTTCCTGGTTAAATTCTAAAAGTATTGAAACAAGAATTTCCTGACTGATTTTTTTTTGTAAACGAGCTCCGGCCAGAATTCTCTCCGTGGTTTCCAAGGCATTCATTCTTGCAAGACTTCTGGCGGATTGAAAAAATATTTGCAAGTTTCTAATCGTTAGAAAAGAAATAAGGATTGGTTTAATTATTTGGTTTTTGGCAATGCCAAAATAATATATTGCTCTCAGTCTTCTTTCAATTGACCTGCTTTTTAAATCACTTAAAAGATAATCAAAAATCCAGGTATTATTAATGATATTCAGAAGAGACTGTAGTTCTTTACCACTTAGAGAATGAATATATTTTTTTAGAAAAAGTAAAAAAATAGATGCATTTTTTTTTGGAATTCTATCGGTGAATTCATTTGGATCTTTGTCTGAACCAATGTAATTAAAAAAAACAGGTGCCCAGTATTGTGTAAAGTCCTCAACCTTTTTATTAAATCTTAGGTCTTTTAGGCGAATAAGGAGAACTACACAAACAAACAGAAATGAACAAATGAATAGAAATAAAATAATATGAGTTAAGGTACTAAGTATACTTATTTGGGTAATTACAGAAAGAATAAAACTATATAATAAGTTCAATCTATTAATCGGATTAGTTAAGAATTTTGTTTATCCTTGCCAGAAGAACAGGAGTGGAAAACGGCTTTGTTATGTAATCAGATGCACCTGCTTCAAAACACTTGAGTATAATATCTTCTTCAGCATGAGTTGTGAGCATTATTACAGGTATGTTTGAAGTAACCGGATTACCTTTTATTTCTTTAAGTATAGTTAATCCATCTTTAATTGGAAGCATCAGATCAAGAATAACAATATCCGGCAGCTGATCCTGAATTATTTCGAATGCGTGCTCTCCATCTGATAGTGCTTCGACTTCAAAACCTTCTTTGCTCAATTTGTACTTTACAAGCATTGAGATAGAGTCATTATCCTCTACATAAATTAATCTTTTTTTCTGTTTATTCATCTATTTTTAATAATTATATGCAAATTTAAGAAAATTACCTCAAAAAGAATTTACAGATGATGAATAAAAGTTAGTAGATTATATTACTTTTTAGCAAAATGAAAGTAAAAAGAAGAGTAAATCTCTCCCGATCGGGGAGAGATTTTTAGGTGTTCGTTAGTGTTTATGCTTCATCTTTTTTATCATCATTTCTTTTGCCTGGGCTTTAATATTAATTTCTCCAGACTGTTTGAAGAATAAAGTTATTTCACCCTCGTCACCTTTTTTAATATCCTGTTTGAGCTTCATCAGCATTATGTGATATGAGCCTGGCTTTAATTCAAATGATGATTTTGCCGGGATAACAATCATTCCCACTTCCCGCATTCCCATCATATCGTTACCTGCGTCATATGTTTCGTGGATTTCAACTTTACCAGCAAGATCAAATTCGGCTTTGTAAAGTGTGTCAGCTTTATCAGAATTATTTTCAATCTTAAAAAATAATCCTGTTGCTTTACCTTCGGCACCAACACGCATCCACGGATCAATGATTTGTATCTTATCTGATGGATTTGAAAAAATAGTTAGTAATACAGTTAATAATAATATGTTCATTTTATGCTCCTAATTAAAAAAGGTATAGATTCTCGCCTTCACGGGAATCATAAAATAATTTTATTTACTTAAATATTTAATATCTTCAACAACCTCATCAAGATTAACTACACTACCTTTATAGTTATTTCTTAATCTTCCGTTCTGGTCAATCAATGACATTCTGTCTGTGTGTATTATATTATAACTCAGCTCACCATCATCAGAATAAGTTGAATCAGTAAAGATTGTTTTTACATCAAACTTCAGCATAACTTCTTTTGTATTTTGATCATCACCTGACAGCAGAGACCATCTGCTAAAATCATACTCTCTCAGTTCAGCATACTTCTTCAGAACTGATGGTGTATCCCTATTAGGATCAAAACTGATAACAACAAGTTTGACATCATCTTTTATTTCATCAGGCAGTTTTTGTTCAACGAGATGCATATTATGTGTGGTCATCGGACAAATATCCGGACAATGTGTAAACACCATTGTCATCAATGTGATTTTGCCTTTTGTAAGCTCTGGAAATTCCACTTCAACACTATCCTGATTGAGGAAAGCATTTTGTGTTCTTGAAATATCCTGATCTAAAGGAAAATGGTCATAGCAGCCGGTTAAAAGAGTAAGATTAAGAAAAAGAGTAAGATTAAGAAAAAGAGTAAGAGTAAGGATGAAGTATTTAATGATTTTCTGTTTCATAGCGTTAAAAAAAATTTAAATATACGATTCAACTTATATAAAAATGATTCATTATAAAAGATAATTACTTTTCTTAGATTTGAATATCAATTTTGTTAAATCGTTTAATCAGGTTCTTTATATGAAAAATAATTTAAATGATATGCCTTCAGAAGAATTCCGAAAAACAGGTTATCAACTTGTGGATTGGATTACAGATTACTTAAAAGAAATTGAAAATTATCCGCCGCTTTCAAAAGTAAATCCGGGTGATATTCTAAAACGAATTCCACAATCTCCACCAAGAAAAGGGGAGGATATTGAAAATGTTTTGAAGGATGTTGATAAAATTTTATTAGATGGAATTACACACTGGAATCATCCCGGCTTTATGGCTTACTTCAATTCAACATCAAGCGGACCTGGAATATTAGCTGAATTTCTCACTGCAGCATTGAGTGTAAACGGTATGTTATGGAAGACATCGCCCGCTTTCACTGAACATGAAAAAGCTATGATGAACTGGTTCAGGCAAATGGTCGGACTGCCCGAAAATTATTGGGGAATTATTTATGACACCGCCTCTACAAGTTCAATGCACGCCATTACTTCAGCAAGGGAGCAGTTAAATTTTGGATTCAGAGAGAAAGGAATGGCTGGTAGGAATGATATTCCGCGACTTAGAATTTACTGTTCAGAACACGCTCACTCATCAATTGAAAAAGGCGCAGTTACTCTTGGGATTGGTCTGGAAGGTGTAAGAAAAATTCCTGTTAACGATAAGTTTGAAATGATTCCTGAAAAACTTGAAGCTGCTATAAATGTAGATCTTAAAAACGGATGGAAACCTTTTTGTGCAGTTGCGACTGTGGGTACAACATCAACCACAAGTGTTGACCCTGTTGAAGAAATTGCTTCTATATGTGAAAAACATAAACTCTGGCTGCACATTGACTCTGCTTATGCCGGAGTTACTGCAATGATTCCCGAAATGAAGTGGATTACAAAAGGGTGGCAGAGAGCTGATTCTATTGTTATTAATCCTCATAAATGGATGTTCACTCCTATGGATTTAAGCATTTACTTTACAAGAAAGCCGGAAATACTTAAGCAGGCATTTAGTCTGGTTCCTGAATACCTAAAAACAAAACAAGATGAAGAAGTTGAAAACTTAATGGATTACGGAATTCAGCTTGGAAGAAGATTCCGTTCGCTGAAGCTCTGGTTTATAATAAGATATTTTGGAGTTGAAGGATTATCTAAAAGGATTAATCATCATATTGAATTAGCCAAAGAATTTGCAAAATGGATTGATGATGAAAAAGAATTTGAACGTTTGGCGCCGGTTCCTTTTTCAACAGTTTGCTTTAGATATAGTCCCGAAAATAAAACTGAAGAGGAACTTAATAAACTGAATGAAAAATTACTGGAAGATATTAACGCTTCAGGCAAAATATTTTTATCCCATACAAAGATAAATGGCAAGTTTGTTATAAGATTAACAGTTGGAAGTATAAGGCACGAGAGAGGACATATTGAAGGGGCATGGAAATTGATTCAATATCTTTCAGAAAAATTAAAATAAAAAACCCCGGGACATCACTCCCGGGGCTAACCATCATCCTATCATCAACTAACTAATCATTATTTGGTCGGAGGCAAAATCACCGTATCTATAACATGAATAACTCCGTTAGAGGCTTTAACATCTGCACTTATAACTTGTGCATCATTAATCATTACCTTACCATCAACTACTTTTATATTTACAGAGCTTCCCTGAACTGTTTCAGCAGAATTTAATTTTACTACATCACCTGACATTACTTTACCTGAAACAACGTGATATAGCAAAATATTAGTCAAAGCTTCTTTATCCTTTAAAAGTGATTCAATTGTACCTTTTGGTAATTTTGCAAAAGCTTCATCTGTTGGGGCAAACACAGTAAATGGACCTTTGCCTTGTAAGGTTTCAACTAAGCCAGCTTCAGTTAATGCTGTAGCTAAAGTCTTAAAATTTCCGGCTTCTACTGCTGTAGTAACTATATCTTTGGACTTACTTTTATGATCATCAGCAATACTGACAAAAGATAATGATCCTACAAGCAGAATCGGTAAAAACATACTAAAAACGAATTTTGATAACATGATATCTCCTTAATTTATATTGATAATTTAACTTACATACTCAGAACATATCTCATCATAAATGAGTTCCATTTTTTTATAAGTATAAAAGATTGACCTTAATTATCGTCCATTTTACATATTTGAATCTATATAATGAACTCTTCATCATACTGATAAATTTTTTATTGATTATTTATTGGAGAACTAGATGGCAACAAAAACAGCGTTTGTTAAACAATTACAGGGAATCACTTTCGCAGGAAAAACAGACTCGAATAATTGGATTACAATGGACGGTCCGGAAAATTTTGGCGGGAGTAATGCCGGAATCAGACCGAAAGAACTTTTACTTCTTTCATTAGGCGGCTGTACAGGAAGTGATGTTGCAAGTATTTTATCAAAGAAAAAAGTGAAGCTGGATAACTTTGAAATAAATATTTCTGCAGAAATGGCTGAAACTCATCCGCAAGTTTATACTAAAATACATCTCGAATATGTTTTTTACGGAAAGAATATTCAACCAAAAGATGTTGAGAGAGCAATTGAACTTTCACTTAATACTTACTGCAGCGTTACAGCAATGCTGCAAAAAGCAATGCCCATAGAGCATTCATACAGGATTGTTGATACGAACTAATTGCAGGATTGGATGATTGACTGATTGAATAAACAATCACACAATCATCCAATCAATCTCACTTTTATCCTTTCTGATACAATCCCAATGTATTCCCGTCCGGATCTTCAAACAAAGCATACCAGCCCATTGCGGGAATCACGGTTTTATTTTTCGAAATTGCCCCGCCGTTCTCTTTAACTCTTTTTAGAATTGAATCAATATCTGGTATACTGACGTGGAAAACTGTTGAATCTCCCTTTATAACTTCGTCAACTTTTCTTAATCCTGCCATAGTTCCTTTGTGATTATTGAAAAGGAGATAACCATTACCAAATGGTTTAAATTCCCATCCAAGTACTTTATGATAAAATTCTTTAGATTTTTCGAGATCAGTTGAGGGGATTTCAACATGCGCAATTAAGCTTTCGGCCATTTTACTTATTCCTTTATATTTTTTTTAATTTCTGTCAAAAGTTAAAATCTATATTTAGAATATTCAAGTTTAATGACGGCTTTATTCATCGTCCTCTAAATTGCAATCACCCAATTATCCAAACAGTTAATTCTCCAAGCAGCGAATCCTTCCATCTTTACTCCCTTCAAAGGTAACTCATTTTCATTAAAGTGATTTGAATCACTCAAAAGGTGGAATAAGACGATTGCTATTGTAACTAAAAACCAAAGCATTTATTTTTGAATAAACGTTCAGTCAAAAATATATAAAGTTAAAAATGCCAAGAACAAAAGGACAATTTGAAACAATAAGAAAGGAAAGCAGGCAGAAAATTCTGGACGCTGCTTTAGAGGTATTCGCTAAACAGGGATACCATTCAGCTACTGTAGATGCTATAACAAAGACTGCCGGCATATCTAAAGGACTAATGTATAACTATTTCAAAAGTAAAGAGGATGTACTTCAGGAATTAATGTTAGGGATTATGGAAGCCTTAATGTGCGAATATATGCCGCTTAAGTCAGAAGAAAAATTTACTGAAGATGATATCATCAATTTCATTAATGTTGGAATAGACCTTGTCCTTGAGAAACCTCATTATTGGAAATTATACTTCAGCGTTGCATTACAGCCAGAGGTTATGTCTATTGTATTTGGTAAAATGATGGAAATGGGGCAGCCCTATATGATTGCAATGAATGAATACTTCAGGGATAAGGGAGTGGAGAATCCTGAAGTAATGATGAGATATTTTTCAGCAGTTATGGATGGTATTCAGTTCCATTGTATGCTTGATCCAAAAACTTTTCCTGCTGAAGAGGTTAAGAAGTTATTGATTGGACAGTTTATTTGAATTGGTAATCGGTATTCAGTTATCGGTTTCTTGTTTAGCGATTACCTATAACTGATCATTTGAAAATTAAGGAGATATTTATGTTAAAACTAATTGTAATAATCACATTGATAACAATCGTAAAAGTTCAAGCACAGGATGCAAGAGAGATAGTAAAAAAAGCAGATGAACTAATGCGCTCGAATAGTAGCTATTCTGAGTTGAAAATGACAATTGTAAAACCAAACTGGTCAAGGACTATGGGAATGAAAGTATGGGCTCTTGAACCAGATTATGCAATGATCTATATAACTGAACCTGCACGAGATAAGGGAACAGTGACACTTAAAAGAAAAAATGAAGTATGGAACTGGTTGCCTTCAGCACAGCGTGTCATCAAAATTCCACCCTCAATGATGCTGCAATCATGGATGGGGTCGGATTTTACAAATGATGATCTTGTTCGACAGTCATCTGTTGTGAATGATTATCACCATAATCTCATCGGTGAAGAGAAACTTAATGGATACGACTGTTATAAAATTGAAATGATACCTAAGCCCGAGGCAGGAGTAGTTTGGTGGAAAATAATTACATGGATTTCGAAAAATAAATATCTTCAGATACAAGCAGATCATTACGATGAAGACAACGTGCTGATAAAATCTTTTATAGGAAGTAAGGAAAAGAAAATGGGCAGTAGAAATATTCTAACTCATTGGGAAATGATTCCCGTTGATAAACCCGGAAATAAAACAATTATGGAGTATGAATCAATTCAGTTTAACTATAAGGTTGACGAGAATTTCTTTTCAGAACAGAATATGAAGCGTGTGAGGTAATCTATGTGGACTTATGTCATTCTGGCCTGGAGAAATCTCTGGCGAAATAAACGCCGGACACTTATTGCTGCTTCATCAGTATTCTTTGCTGTTGTTCTTGCACTGCTTATGAGATCAATGCAGACGGGTTACTATGATTACATGATTGATTCTTCTGTAAGAACTTACACGGGTCATATTCAGATACAGGGAAAGGATTACTGGGAGAAAAGATCTTTTGAAGAAAGTATGACTCTCGATGATGAGATGATCACTAAAGTTAACCAGATTGATGGTGTTGAGATGTCGGTAAAAAGGCTTGAAACATTTTCTCTCATCTCTTATGGAATGGTTACAAGAGTTGTGCAGGTTGTCGGTATCAATCCCGAAGAGGAAGATAAACTTACTTCGCTGAAAAGCAGAATTGTAAAGGGTGAATACCTTTCAAACGATTCGCCCGGAATAATTCTCGCTGAAGGTTTAGCTGATTTGCTGAACGCTGATATTGGTGATTCAATTCTCATATATGGACAAGGATTATATGGTATTACTGCTGCGGAACTTATACCTGTTCAGGCAATTGTCAGATTTTCATTGCCAGCACAAAATAAAGCTTATGCGTATCTGAGTCTTTCTTATGCACAATGGGTTTATTCAGCAACTGACAGAATTACGTCATTGTCTATTATGCTTGATAACCGAAAGAAAATTAATTCGATTCAAAGCGAGATTAAAACTCTATTTGAAACTACAAATGAGAATTCCGGTGATGTCTATGATATAATGACCTGGGAAGAACTTTCCCCGGAACTAGTCCAATACATTCAGGTTGATAATGCTCAGGGAATAATTATGCTCGGTATTCTTTATATAGTCATAGCATTCGGAATATTCGGAACAATAATGATGATGACCGCGGAAAGAGTCAAAGAATTCGGAATACTTATTTCGGTCGGAATGAAAAAATGGAAATTATATCTTGTAACAACACTCGAAACGATCTTCATTTCGTTTATTGGTGTTGTTGCCGGAGCGCTGGTAAGCCTACCACTGGTAATTTATTTTGTAAATCATCCAATTCCGTTAACTGGAGAAATGGCAGATACAATGCTTGCCTGGGGTTTTGAACCGATTCTTCCGTTTGCACTTTATCCCGGGATGTTCTTCGCTCAGATTTGGACAGTCCTTGCTATTGCGATGGTTTCAGGACTGTATCCAATAAACTTTATCAGAAAAATTAAACCAGTCGAAGCAATGAGAGGTTGATATGATTTTAAGTTTAGCCTGGAGAAATATCTGGAGGAATAAAAGACGAAGTCTGATCATAATTGCGGCAATTGCCGTGGGATTACTTTGCGGTTTGTTCGCAAGCGCAGTAATGTTCGGGATGGGTGATTCGCTAATAAATACAACTATAGACAGAGATCTGGGGCATATCCAAATTCATACAAAATCATTTGAAGATGATAAAATGTTGACCGATACAATACCTGCTGCACAAAAGATTCTATCTGAAATAAAAACTCAACCGAATGTTACGGGTGCTTCAGCAAGATTAATTATTGAGGGAATGATTTCTTCAGCCACATCATCCGGTGGAGTTAGAATAACCGGGATTGTTCCTCATGATGAGATGAATGTAACAACAATTCATAACAAAGTAATTACCGGAAGCTACTTTGAAAGTGAAGAAACTAACCAAATAGTATTAGGCTATAAGCTCGCAGAAAACCTCGGAATAAGAGAAAGATCAAGAGTGGTGTTGAGCTTTCAGGGATTAGATGGATCAATCATTTATGGTGCATTCAGAGTAACCGGAATTTTCAGAACTGAATCTACAATGTTTGACCGGTCAACAGTATTTATCAGAGAGGATAATTTACTCACTCTGCTTGACTCTGGGCCGATATATCATGAGCTAGCTGTACGAGTAAACTCAGTTCAGAATGTTGATTCAATCTACACAGGACTGCAAAGCAGTTACGGTTATCTATCTGTAAAAAACTGGAAGGAATTAGCCCCTGAATTAAAGCTAATGGATGAGATGATGGGAATGATGATGAACATTTTTCTAGGCGTGATACTTTTTGCACTCTTATTTGGAATAACAAATACAATGCTTATGTCGGTTATGGAAAGAGTAAGAGAATTTGGTGTGTTGATGGCTGTTGGAATGAAAAGACGTAAAGTATTCTTAATGATAATCCTTGAAACTATTGTGCTTTCATTTTTTGGCGGTGTTGTCGGAATAATATTAGCATCAATAACTGTCGCATATTTTGGTATTGCTGGAATCGATCTTTCAGCATTCGCAGCCGGACTATCAGAGTTTGGTATGGATGCAATATTGTATCCAATCTTGCCCCTGTATTTTTATATGTCTATTACAGTTATGATTTTGTTTACAGCGATATTTTCAGCAGTGTACCCGGCAATAAAGGCAATAAGGTTGAAGCCGGCAACCGCAATAAGAACTTTTTAGATCAATTGGACCAAATAGGCACATAGAACTAATAGTTTTGAATTTCTATTGTGACCTTATGTGTCTTTGTAGTTAAAAAAGGAGAATAAAATGTCGTTAATTCAGATAAACAAAGTAACAAAAGTGTATGATGGAACAGCAGTTCCTGTTAAAGCTCTAAATGAAGTTGATTTAAAAATTGAAGCAGGAGAATTTACTTCAATTGTAGGACCTTCCGGTTCCGGAAAGACGACATTGCTCAATATTATTGGCGGACTTGATGTCCCTAGTTCCGGTAGTGTAATTGTTGATAATGTTGATATATCAACTTACAAACCTGATGAATTGGTCAACTTCAGATTACATCACATTGGATTTGTCTTTCAGGCATATAATTTAATACCTGTGTTTACTGCAAAAGAAAACGTTGAGTTTATTATGCTGTTACAGGGATTGAGTAAATCAGTAAGAGAAAAACGTGCAATCGAATTATTGAGAGCAGTCGGATTAGGTGATCGAGTCAATAACAGACCATCCGAACTTTCAGGTGGCCAACAGCAAAGGATTGCAGTAGCAAGAGCACTTGCTTCCAAGCCGTCATTTGTTCTTGCTGATGAACCGACGGCTAATCTTGATTCGGCTACTGCTGATTCTTTACTTGATCTGATGGAAAACCTTAATAAAGATTTTAATATGACTTTTGTCTTTTCAACTCATGATCAAAGAGTAATTGACAGAGCACACCGTGTAATTACTCTGCATGATGGAGCAGTTGAGAAGGATGAAATTGCAACTTTATAAACCAATACTCTTGAATAATTGACTTAAATCAATCATTCAATCAATCAATAATCCAATCGATATGGTAAGAAAGTATTGAAATGCAGAATAAGTTATTAATCATATTGTTATTTTCGGTAAACGTTTCTTTTGCTCAACTATCATCATTTGATTACAATGGATATACTAAATATCTGTTCAGTTCTGTGCAGTATCCAATCTTTAATGAAAGATTTAACGATCATTTGATTCATTTAAGATTGAATACCAGATGGTATCCTGCTCAATCATTAACTGCTGCACTGGAATTTAGAACAAGGTTTTTCTACGGTGGATCTGTTGAGAATATTCCCTTCTACTCAAATCTGGTTAAATCAAAACAAGGACTTGTTAACCTGGATGTTATACTTTGGGATAAAAAGAAAACTGTCGGTTATGCTGAAATTGACAGACTATGGCTGGATTATGTTAAAGATAACTGGCAACTTACAGTTGGAAGACAAAGAATTGCCTGGGGCACAAGCTGGGCATGGAATCCAATTGATTTATTTAATCCGAAAGAGGTTCTTGATTTTGATTACGAAGAAATGCCCGGAGCGGATGCAGTTAGAATTCAATACTACACAGGTCCGGTTACAAAAGTGGAACTGGCTGTTAGTCCGGGAAAAGACAAAGCGGATTTTACTGCTGCCGGTTTAATCTCATTTAATCAATGGAATTATGATTTTAATTTAATTGCCGGTTATAAAAAAGAACGCTGGGTATTTGGTGGAGGATGGGTTGGTGATATAATAGATGCAGGATTTCGTGGAGAAGTTCTGATTTCGCAAGCTCCAAAACAAGAATATGATTCACCTTTTTTTCAGCTTAACAATATTGAGCCTTTGACATCTGATAATCTTTATGGTTCACTTGTAATCTCAGGAGATTACACATTTCCAAATTCATTTTACATTCATACAGAATTATTATTTAACAGCAACGGAACAAATAAGAATGCTTCAGTTTATCAAAAGGAAGCAATTCGATTAGATATGCTGACACCTGCACGCTGGTCAATCTTCCAGGAGTTTGCATATCAATTTACTCCGCTATTAAGAGGTGTAATTTTAGGAATATTCAATCCTGATGATAAGTCATATGTAATTGTTCCTTCGGCAACATATTCGTTAATAACTGATCTTGATTTATATCTTACCGGTTTTATATTCGGTGGGTCGAAATTCAGTGAATTCGGAGATTCAGGCTCTTCCATTTTTGTGAGAGTTAAATTTTCTTTTTAATTACCATTCTTGAAAAATCGAAGTTAAATAATACTTAACTCTTGCATTACATATCTGTTTTCTTTTAGTTTTATTTATTAAAATTAAAAATAATTCGTCAACCACGTTTAATAACACCTTAATTTGTATATTAAGTTTGATATATTTTTAATCTAACTGTCCGATATAATAATATTAGAGGAGACAACCCGATGAATAAACATATCTTAATTCTCATACTCCCAGCATTTCTTTTATTAAATTTCTGCGGAAAAACGGCAGAAGACAAACCGGTAGATAAACCAAAAATTGAATCCGAAGAAAAAACCGGGATAAAAGCACTGGATGAATTTGTAGATAATTTAAAAAATGTACAAAAAAGTATTGAAGAAGGGAAAAAATATGAGGTGGTTGATTTCAGGGATTTAAGAGCACTGCTGCCGGAATCACTAGGCGAGTTAAAAAGAACTAATGCCGAAGGAGAAAAAAGTGGAGCGATGGGCTTCACAATCTCAAAAGCAACTGCAGATTATAATACGGAGGATTATTCCAACAGAATAAATATCGAAATTACTGATTTGAGTGGTGCAATTGGTTTGGGCGGTTGGGCTGCCTGGGGATGGGCAATGACTGAGATTGATAAGGAAACCGAAGCTGGTTATGAAAAAACCTTAAATTATAAAGGTCATAAAGCATTCGAAAAATTTAACACAACAAATCAAAACGGCAGCTTTGAAGTTTTAGTTTCTGGTAGATTTATGGTTTCGGTCAGCGGTTACAATGTAACGGCACAATTAATTAAAGATGCCGTTGGTCAAATAGATATTAGTAAACTCGAAGAAATGAGAGAAGCCGGAGCTATTTCCGAATAAAAATTTCTTTTTATTATTCATTCATATCAAAAGGAGTACAGTATGAATCTTTTCGAACGTGCAAAAAATATTCTTATCACACCTAAAACAGAATGGGAAGTGATTAAGATTGAACAAACATCTGTTAGCGATTTGTTCACCAGGTATGTTCTTATACTCGCACTTATTCCAGCAGTTGCGGGATTTATAGGACAATCACTTGTGGGTATTTCCTTAGGACCTTTTGGCTCTTATAAAATGCCAATCGGACGAGGTTTATTATATCTGGTTTTATACTATGCGATGACGGTTGGTGCAGTTTATCTGCTTGCATTTATTGTTGATGCTCTGGCACCATCTTTCGGCGCAAAAAAGGATATGTTAGCTTCTCTCAAAGTAGTCGTGTACTCATATACCGCTGCATGGGTTGCTGGAATATTTCAGATAATTCCAGTACTTGGTTTCCTTGGTATTATTGGTAGCATTTATGGATTATTCCTTCTTTACTTAGGACTTAAAATTGTAAAGGAAACTCCACAGGATAAACTTGTAGGTTACTTTATAGTTGTTATAATTGTTTCAATTGTAGTTTATTTTGTAATTGGAATGATCGTTGGAGCAATTGCTTTTGGTGGAATGATGATGGATGGTTTTAGGGGAATGTAACGCTGAAATATTTATTAAAGTGGCCTGTCTTTGATTAGAAATAAAGACAGGCTTTTTTTTTATTTACTAGATCAGAAATTTTAATATCGATTCCAGTTTTTTGATTTCTGGCTCCGCACTTATCTTTTTGAAATAATCAAGTGCTTTATCTAAGTTAGCCTTACTTTTTTCAATCATCCCCATGTCTTTATATAGTATTCCGAGCTCATGGTATGTTTCTGCTTCATTTAGTTTGTTGCCTGTTTCAGAATTTATTCTAAGACTTGTAAGAAGAAGATTTTCCGATGCCCCGAAGTTTTTTGATTCTCTGTGAATAATACCTTTTATTTTGTAAACTTCCGCGATTGTAAGCTTATCGTCTAATTTATAAGCTATATCCATAGCCTTACCTGCAAATGCTAGACTTAATTTGTAATCTTTCATTTGAGAATAGACATAAGCTTTGCTCAAATATGCCATTCCGCAGGTTTGCATATATCCGCTTTTAATTGCAAGCAGAATACTATCATCAAAATGTTTAAGCGCACTATTGAAATCGTTTTTCTTTGTGTAAACCATTCCCATATTATGATTTATTTCGGAGATTCTCTTTACTTCATTTATTTTTTCGAAATTTAGCAGTGCTCTTTTGAAATAAGAAACAGCATTATTATAATTTCCCTGAATAGTATTAACTATACCAAGGTTAATTTCAATTTTTCCGGTAAAGGAATAATTATCAAGATTGTTTGTAAGAGAAAGTGCAGTTTCAAAATGCTCAACAGCTTTGGATAAATCGCCCAGGTCACCATAAATTGTTCCTAAAAGATTCTCAGATCTGGCCACTCCAACATTATCATTTAAAGTGATGAACAAGTTTCTTGCACTATCTATTTTTGAAAAACTTAATTCCCAGTTTGCCTGTCTGCTGTAAATTTCACCCATCAGTAAATAAGCGTTCGCCGAAAGATTTGATAAAAGAGTATTGTCTGCAGAAAAGGAAATAATTTTATCGCAAAGATCTAATGCAGAATTAAAATCACCATAAGTGACAGCTGAATTGCTAAGTACTAAAAGAAGAGCAAGGAAATTATCTTCATTAATTCTTGTGGAAGCATAAGTAACAATCAAATCGATATTTACTTTAGTTTCCGGTCCGAATGAAAAGCTGCTATTATTCAAATCATCCTTCTCAGCAGCACCGGATTCAGGAATGTGTTTATCAAAGTTTAATTGGTTAGATAGTTCTTCTACCTGCTCAGCATAAAAAAAATCTTTGATAATTTCAGTTAAATCTAGTTGAATGTTGTTAATCACTTCATATATTTAGTCTAATTCGTTTCTCTTTATTCAACACTTATGCCAGAAATCAACAGGTACTGGAAATTTCCCCAAAACGACTAAATGCTTAATTATTTTAACCTTTTCAGAAAATGTAATTTTTGTAAAAAACAAAAGGAATGTCCCTTTATGAGGCAATTTTTTGTCATTTTTCCATTCTTTGTTGTTAGTGTGAAATAAATATTTAACTGTATTTTTTAAGGTCTGATTTTATTTTTTATGACGAATATTGGATTAGATGAGTAATACCAAATAAAAGTTATAATAATTGTAAATAACCGGATGAGTAAAAATAACGGATTGTCAAATTTATTTACGATTTAATCTTACCTTCTTGATTCTGTCATATTCTAATCTGTTAATTAGTGATTAAATCATACTAGAAACCGCTTTTTAAGTAAATTATTTTTTATAATTTTGAACTACACATTTATCATATATTTAAAGGGATATTATGAAACAAAAACATATACTGGTAATTCTTTTGCTGCTTGTATCCTGCTTAACTTTACAGTCACAAGAAGATCCTAAGTCATCTGAAACGAGTTGGAATGTTCCCGAACTTTTTGCCTTTCACGATGTTATATATCAAATCTGGCACACAGCATTTCCGAATAAAGACATTAAGATGCTCAAGGGATTTAAGGATGATGTAAATGCCGGTGCAGAAAAAATATTCGAAATTAAACTTTCGGGAATCCTCAGGGATAAGGAGGAAAAGTGGAAAGAAGGGACTGAAAAATTACGCTCCTCGGTTGAATCATATAACAGAGCTGCCACAAGTGATGATGATCAGTCTATGCTAAATGCAGCTGAAGATCTCCATTCAGATTTTGAGATGCTAGTCCGGATAATTAAGCCAATGTCGAAAGAAATAGATGACTACCATCAGACATTGTACATGATTTATCATTACTATTATCCTGAGAAAGATTACATCAAACTTAAGGAAGCATCATCAGATCTTTACGGAAAAGCCGGAATAATTAAATCATCTGATATTCCAGGGAGAGCGCTTAATAAAAAAGACGAATATTTGTATTTAGTAGAGAATCTTTTTACTGCTACGGAAGAATTTATGGTCGCTGCGCAGAATAACGACTTAGAAAAAATTGATGATCTTATTGAAGAGGTACATAATAAGTACCAAGAACTCGAACATCTGTTCGATTGAGCTAATCTTATAATAAAGCCGGTAAATTTTCCGGCTTTTATTTTACAATTTTGGATACTTCTTTGAACTCCGGTGTACCGCAAACTTCAAGAAGCTCAAATAAAACAGATTCTGTTGTTGTAACTTGTGCCCCTAATGTTCTCATTCTCTGCAAAGCTATTTTGTAGTCTGTTTCTTTTCTTGATGATATAGCATCAGCCGTCAGATTAACCTGAAAGTTGTTTGCAAGTAAATCTAAAACAGTTTGTTGAACACAAACGTGAGACTCAACTCCGCAAACTATTATCTGGAACAATTTCTTTTTATAAAACTCCTCAAATAAATTTTCTGCTCCCGAACAGCTAAAACTCATTTTGTTAATAGCAGAATATCCTCCAAGTTCATCTAATATCCTTTGTGATGTTGCACCTAAGCCTTTGGGATACTGTTCAGTGAAGTAAATTGGCAGCTGGATAGCTTTAAAACCCTTTATTAACTTAACTGTATTTTCTAATACAGTTTCAATATCTCTGATTACAGGCAATATTCTTTCCTGAAGGTCTACAATGAGTAATACTGAAGATTCTTTTTTAAGTATCAGTGGATGTCTTCTCATTTTTTTACCAGATTTTTACTTAGCAAGTTGAATTAAAAAATCAAAAAACCTAAAATATTAAGGAGTTTTCAGGGTACATTATCCTTAAAGCGATCATAGGAATTAACTTAAACATACTCTCTTTACGTAATTTAGTGTTATACTTTATATTGAACTTGAGTTATAACTCATTAGTATATTTCATCCATACCATATTTACCGCAGGCATACATCATCAAAATAGAAGCAAGATCTATCAATGCTTTTTTCTGTTCATCAGCGTGAATTACAAGGTCATAAACATCAGCCATAAACTGGAAATTGCTAAGTATCTTTTTAAGTTCACGAACTGTTGGTGTACCGTGCCAGTTTGCAACCTGGGTCACTAACAGCTTTTCATAACGTCTCAGAAAATCCCTGAAGGAAATTAAATGAGTTGTGTTTGCGTGTCTTGGATGGCAAATGGCTATCAGATCGTTAAAGTAAGCATCCCATTTTTTTGAGAGTTTCTGATTTCGTGTATCCATTACATAGCGGGCTTGCTCAAGAGTGAATTTTGCTTTAGTTGTAACTTTAAACTGAGGAATAATTGCATAACCGTCATAACTGATTTCGTCATCATCATCATCATAATATTTCCATCGCTTTAAGAGCTGGTTTGGATTGTAGATTGTAATAACCTTATCTAGCGAACTATCTGTAACTATAAACTTTCTTTGTTGCACATTAACTACTGTGAACCAGTGCTCCCAGTTATCCACACTCAAAATACAGGGAAAACCTTTTTTTAAGTTCTCTGTTAGAATTTTTATTGCATCCTGTGGCTTTTCACGTCTGAAGTATCGCATCTTGCAGTTGTAGTATTTTGCAGCTTTGGCAAGCCCTATCTCATCAGTTCCATACCACCAGGTGCTTCCTGCTTTAACTGCAATCTGATTTTCACTTTCAAATCTGCCAAGCATTACCAGGGCATACTTCAGAGCGAAAGGTCCACATTGATATTTATATGGTTGAGGATAAAAGCTCATTATAGTTTTCTTATTGGTGAGCACAAACTTAATGAAAGTTCAAGTTTTATATAAAGTCTTTTATAATTATTTTTTAAGTATGAAAGAGAAAAAAATTAAAGTTGCCATAGTTTATAATGAAGCGCACCCTGAATTTTACAAAACTCCCGAATCAACGGAAAAAGTAGGCGATTTTAAGGAGTATTTTGAAGTAGAGAACCTCACTCCGATGGAAGAGTATGAAATGATGGCAAAAAAACTTTCAAAAGTCGGGCTGGATGCTTACACACTTAACATAATGGATAACTTTCAAATAATAATTGATGAGATTAACAAAAACAGACCTGATGTAATTTTTAATTTCGTTGAAATTTATAAGGAAATTGCCCGCTATGAAATGAATATTGTAGGATTGTATGAGCTTCTTGGAATACCCTATACAGGAGCCACTCCGTTAGCTTTGGCTAATTGCCAGAGTAAAGCACTTACCAAGAGGATTTTAAGGGAGTATGGAATAGGAACGCCAAGGTTCAAAGTTTTTAGAAAGAAGGCTAAAGCATATAAAAGTCACCTTAAATATCCGGTTATAGTAAAACCTGCATATGAAGATGCGAGCGTGGGCATTGAAAATGAATCTATAGTAAGAAATGAAACCGAGTTGAAAGACAGGATAGAATATATATTCCAGTATTTCAACCAGCCTGCATTATGTGAAGAGTTTATTGATGGCAGGGAATTGAATGTTGCAGTATTAGGTGATAAGAAACCAAAAGTACTTCCTATCAGTGAGATCGATTTCAAAAAAATGCCTGACCATTTGTACAATATTGTAAGCTATCAGGCTAAATGGGATCCTCTTCACGAATCATATCATAAAACTATTCCTATTTGCCCGGCTAAGCTTCCAAAGAGGGTTGAAGAAAAAGCAAAACAGATGGCGCTTTCTGCCTTTAAGGTAATGGGTGTAAGAGACTACTCCAGGGTTGATATGAGATTATCAAAAGATAATAAATTATATGTTCTTGAGGTTAATCCTAATCCTGATCTTACAGAAGGTGCCGGGTTTATGCGTTCTGCTGCAACCTCTGGTTTGTCTTACGCAGCCGCACTAAAAAAAATTGTTATGTTTGCTTATGAAAGAGGGAAACGTAACCGTAAGTAAAGTATTTTTCTTTGTATGGTTTAACCTTCAAGGTGTGTATTAAAACCTTGAAGGTTTTTTAGTACTCTTAAACTTTAACTCTTACAAGCTCAGGGAATTTTGCTTTTGCCAGTTCAAACACACCAAACATAACACCTGTGAAGAATAAATCTCCTATTAAAGTATTATGAAAGAACGGAATTGCAGCAGTAAAACAAGCGGCAAGTCCTGCGGCAGTGGTAGGATATAATGTATCAGTTGCCCAGAAAGCAAAGTTGGTTACAATAAAAAACAATACTGATGCACTAACTGAGGCAAGTACAACTCTTAAAGCAGATTTTTTTTGAAGCATTACCATTCCTAATCCTACTATTACGATGAAGCTCAAATAAACAGCCCACATTGTGTTATGAAATCCCAGAAACAGATCCGTTAAAAACAGTGCGGCAAGCGGAATAGCAAATGCGAAAACTTTTTTATTGAAGTATGCTCCTCCAAATAAAGCCATTGCAGCTATTGGTGCAAAGTTCGGAGGGTGGGGCAGCAGTCTCACTATTGCAGCAACGATTATTAATCCTGTCAGCATCAGAAATCTTGGTGATAATTTTTGAGAATTCATATCAAATCCTTTCTTTTAATCTGTCCGATATTATAGGGTTTTTTCAAACATTAGTTTTAGTTTATAATAATTCAAAAATAAAGCTTATTAAGGTCAAAAGTCAAAAATAAAATTTTATAATAATCAATATTAAAACACATCATAATTACAATTTCAATTTATAGCAAAGCTAAATCCGCCGTAAACTGAAATTCCTGCAGTTCCGTATCCAAATACTTCTTCATAATCAGCATTAAGCAGATTTTCAATACAGATATTTAATCTTAAAAAATCAAATACTCTGTAATTAGCTGCAATATTTATTAAAACATAAGGGTCAAGCTGCATTCTTTTTGATGGAAATGTGCTGAAATCAAGGTCATCTCTTTTACCAACATATATCAATTCAAGATTTGCATTAGATTGTTCTGAAAGATTATAACTGATAAAACCACCAGCTTTATGTTCCGGTCTTCTTATCAATTTTGTGCTTTCATCCATTAAACCTTCACTGATATCTTTAGCATTAGTGTAGGTATAATTAAGCTTTAAGTCAAAGCCCAAAAACGGCATAATAGTCGAATATAATTCTATTCCGTTAGTCTCAGCTTTATTAATATTTATTGTTTTGAAGTTATCATCAAATCCCAAAAGGTCTTCATAGTTATTATGGAAGTAAGTTACACCTATCGATATACCATTGCTCCAGAAAAATTGTTCTATACCTGCATCCCAGCCGAAGTTTTTTTCAGGCTTCAAATCCGGATTTCCGAACGCAGGGTCATATAAATAAAATAACGAAGGAGTTTTAAAGGCAGTTCCTGCGGTGGCTTTAAATTTTGTTCCTGTTTGCCAGAATATGAACGCCGGAGCTAATCTATATGTAAATGACGATCCAAATTTATCGTGATTATCAATCCGTACGCCGGCTGAGGCAAAAAACTGATTGCCGATTTTAATTTGATCTTGTAGGTACAATCCAAATGTTCTTGAATCGTTTTTTGGAAACAGACTTATAAGGTCTCCGAAAGAAGAAAATGAATTAAATTCAGAAACCGCTTCGTCAATTTCAAAATCAATTCCCAATGAAATCAGATTATTATCTGAAAGATTCAAATCATTCTGCCAATCTAATTTGAGCTTTCGCCCGTCATACAAACTGGTTGATGAAAAGGGGTTGTTTTCTGTTTCATCATATTTATATTTTCTAACATTTCTTAAAAAGGATACCCCAAATTTTTGTTCCCATAAATTATTAAAAAGGTTTAGCTTTGTTTCACTTCTAGTAAAAAACTCCTCCTGATTAAACTTATAAGTAGGATCATCACCATTAATGCCTGATTGATCATAATCAGCATCTGACTTTAAAAATCTTAAAACTATGTTCGTATTTAAATTTTCCAATATCTTGTATCCGAAAGAAGATGACATACTATTTCTACTGAAACCGTCTCTTTCAGTATTACCATATTTTTTATTTGCTGCAGAAAAACCATCACTTTTAATTCTTCCCAAAGATATTGAGTAATTAAACTTATTCAAGGAACCATAAAGTGAGGCATTTCCTTTGTAAGTGTTATAAGATCCGCCATCAGCCGAAAAAGAAAAACTGGGCGATCCATTACCTTTTCGTGTAATAATATTAATAACACCTGCTAATGCATCTGAACCATATAGTATGGATTGCGGTCCGCGTAATATTTCAATTCTTTCAATGTTTTCAGTTGAAAGAGAGGCAAAGTCATACACTCCGTTCGGATCACTTGTTAGATTCATTTCCACACCATCAATAAGTACATGAGTAAATGAAGGGCTTCCTCCCCGAAGATAAATATTTGACAATGTACCCGGGCCACCCTGTGAAGTAAAACTTAATCCGTATTCATTTCTTAGGAGATTAAATATGTGAAAAGAATTTCTATTAAAAATTTCAGCAGAATCAATAGTGCTTATTGAATTTGCAAGTTCTAAAGTGCTTGTATTAGTTTTAGTGGCTGATATCACTACATCGCTTAATTTGTATTTGCCTAAGGAATCGGCTTTTTGAACGAGAGATGATTGTGGTAATGAAAAAGATGAAAAAACAAGTAAAGCCAGGAAAAGGATAGTAAATTTAAATTTCATTGAAGTTACTCCTACTAATAGGTTAAAAGTAACTTCGCGTATTAAAAGTTGAGATAAAACGAATGGAAAACGAACCATCGTTAAACTTACCTTTTGCGCGAAGGTTGATTTGTTTCTTTTACAGCAGGTCTCCTGGCTTTATTTCAGTCTGCAGTTGGCAGTCCGCAAAAAAGAAATTCACAGTTGCGCGACAGCGCCGGATTATTCCGAAAAACGGAAGCACCGGACTTCCCTATAATTCCCGTTATCCCTACAAGTCGGGACCGGGACACTGTAAAATTTGTTTAAAGAACTGTCACTAAAATAGATTTAAATGGGTTAAGTTCAAATTTACTTTTTATATCAATTTACTTCACAGTTTTAACTTTTTTTTCTAAGTTGCATATAACTTTTAATCAAATGTTAACATTTTTCTTGCAATTGAAACAATCGTATAAAATATTTTACACTGTTAACTTTGAACCTAGCAACATATCTATATGTTATCATTTCAAAATCAATTTTCCATTTAATAATTCTGAACCAGAAGGAGTTTTATAATGGGTCGGTTTCTAAAATTTGCCCACTCCTCGATCGGCAAAAAAATCACTATGGCGGTCACCGGGAGTTTCCTTATTATTTTTCTGATCATTCACCTGATTGGAAACATTACTTTGTTTTTCGGGGCTGAAACTTTTAACAGCTATGTTTCAACGCTTGGTCTTATTAAGCCGCTTATCCGTGTAATTGAAGTAGTGCTGCTTGCTGTTTTTCTGCTTCATATTTACAATGGATCAAAGCTATGGCTTGAAAATAAAAGAGCTCGCGGCACAAATTATAAAGTAAATAGTGCTTCAGAGAACAGTACTTTTTTTTCCAGAACTATGTTTTTAACAGGATCAATAATTCTGGTTTTTTTAGTTTCACACCTTGCTACATTTTTTTGGCGGTTTAATTTTTACGATCCGATGGGACTTGCTGATATTCATCAGTACTTCGATATAGTAGTCTATTTTTTCAGTTTATGGTGGTACGTTTTATTTTACGTCATTGCTATGGTGCTTCTTGGAATTCATCTTAACCACGGATTCCAGAGTGCCTTTCAGACATTTGGATGGAATAATAAAAAGTATTTTCCAATTGTTGAGAAAATCGGAACCGCATATGCAATTATTATGGCAGTCGGATTCGCATCTATGCCTATTTACTTCTTTTTCTTTTACGGAGGTAGCCAATGACAAAATTAAATTCTAAAATTCCGGAAGGTCATATTTCGGAAAAATGGACCAATCATAAGTTCAATATGAAATTGATTAATCCGGCAAATAAAAGAAAATATACCATTATAGTTGTGGGAACAGGATTAGCCGGTGCATCCGCGGCTGCTTCGTTGGGTGAACTTGGTTACAATGTTTTAAACTTTACTTTCCACGATAGTGCCAGAAGGGCGCACAGCATCTCTGCGCAGGGAGGTATAAACGCATCAAAAAATTATCAGAATGATGGAGATTCCACTTACAGACTTTTTTACGATACAGTTAAAGGCGGAGATTTTCGTGCACGTGAAGCAAATGTTCATCGTTTAGCAGAAGTTAGCGGCAATATTATGGATCAATGTGTTGCTCAAGGTGTTCCTTTTGCCAGAGAATATGGCGGCCTTCTGGATAACCGCTCTTTTGGAGGTGCGCAGGTTTCAAGAACTTTTTATGCGCGTGGACAAACGGGTCAGCAGCTCTTACTTGGTGCAGTAAGTGCACTAAACAGGCAAGTTGATAAAGGAACAGTTAAACTTTATACAAGAAGAGAAATGCTCGATGTTGTTATCGTTGACGGTTCTGCCAAAGGAATAATTTGCAGAAATCTGCTTACCGGAGAAATAGAAAAATATTCTGCTCACGCTGTTTGTCTTGCAACCGGTGGTTATGCAAACGTATTCTTCCTATCAACAAATGCAATGAACTGTAATGCAACAGCAATCTGGCGGGCGCATAAACGCGGTGCATTTTTCGGAAACCCCAGTTTTACTCAAATACACCCGACTTGCTTACCATTACACGGAGAGTCACAGTCTAAGCTTACTTTGATGAGTGAATCTTTACGAAATGACGGAAGAGTTTGGGTTTCTACGAAAAAAAATGATATGCGTAATCCAAACGATATTCCAGAGGATGAAAGAGATTACTATCTTGAAAGAAAATATCCTTCATTTGGTAACCTTGCACCACGAGATATTTCTTCTCGTGCCGCAAAGGAAGTCTGTGATGAAGGACGCGGTGTAAAAGGAGGCGATGCAGTATATCTCGATTTTAATGACTCTATCAAAAGACTTGGTAAACATGTTATTGAAGAGCGTTATGGAAATCTTTTTGAAATTTATGAAACTATAACTGGTGAAAACCCCTATCAGGTTCCGATGATGATCTATCCTGCACCACACTATACAATGGGTGGTTTGTGGGTGGATTATAATTTGATGAGCACTATTCCAGGTTTGTTTGTACTTGGCGAAGCAAACTTTTCGGACCACGGTGCTAACAGGTTAGGAGCCTCTGCTCTTATGCAGGGACTTGCAGATGGATATTTTGTTATTCCTTACACTATGGGAGACTACCTTGCTTCAGCAAAACCGACTGCCATTAAAACCGATCACCCTGAATTCGATAAAGTCGCAGCAGAAGTGAAAAATATCACCAATAAACTTCTTTCCATAAAAGGAAAAAGAACAGTTGATGATATTCACAAGCAGCTCGGCAGAATAATGTGGAATAACGTTGGAATGGCTCGTGATGAAAAAGGTTTGAAAGAAGCAATACAGGAAATAAGGCAGTTGAAAGAGGAGTTCTGGAAAAACGTTACTATTCCCGGCAGCGGCGATGATGTGAATCAGACTCTTGAGCGTGCTGGTAGATTAATCGATTACTTTGAACTTGGTGAATTGATGGCACTTGATGCACTCGATCGAAATGAATCATGCGGGGGGCACTTCAGAACTGAATATCAGTTTGAAGACGGTGAAGCTAAGCGTGATGATGTTAACTATTCCTATGTATCTGCCTGGGAATTTGCAGGTGAAAGTAAATGGAATCTTCATAAAGAACAACTGGAATTTGAATATGTAAAACCGGCTATAAGGAGTTACAAATAATGGAAGCAAAAAAAAATAACCTAAGGCTAAAAATCTGGAGACAGAAAAATGTAAATTCTGCTGGTGGATTTGTTGATTACGATGTTCAGGTTTCACCAGATGCTTCATTTCTTGAAATGCTTGATGAATTGAATAACAGTCTTGAATTAAAAGGCGAAGAAGCGGTTCATTTTGAAAGCGATTGCCGCGAAGGTATATGTGGAACTTGCGGCTTGGTTATTAATGGAAGACCGCACGGACCAATTCCGCGCATAGCAACATGCCAGCTTCATATGAGAAACTTTAAGGATGGTGAAACAATCTGGATTGAGCCATTTCGTGCGAAAGCATTTCCTGTTATTAAAGACCTTATCGTAGATCGCTCTGGTTTCGATGTAATACTGGCAGCAGGCGGATATATTTCAGTTAACACCGGCGGAGTGCCTGATGCAAATGCAATCCCGATTCCTAAAGAAACTGCGAGTTTATCAATGGATGCTGCAGCCTGCATTGGCTGCGGGGCTTGTGTTGCTGCTTGCAAAAATGCATCTGCAATGCTGTTTGTTTCTGCTAAAGTATCACAGTATGCACTGCTACCGCAGGGTCAACCGGAGAGATACCGCAGAGTTGAACGAATGGTAAAAGTAATGGATGAACTTGGATTTGGAAGCTGTACTAACACATATGCTTGTGAAGCAGAGTGTCCTAAGGGCATTTCTGTCACTAATATTGCCAGGATGAACCGTGATTTTGTGATGGCGAAGTTTAAAAACAAAGAAGAGCTGGTTTAATTTTATTTATGATAATTACCAGTTAACGCTTATAATATATTTTATCCCGATTTGGTTAAATCGGGATTTTTATTTTTAATCTAGAAGAACCGGTTCTATCCTAAGTTTAAGTTTTATTTAGCATGATATTTCGCTCATACCATCTGGTAATTGATTTATCATATTATTTTTCAGTATTATTAAGAACTAGATTTGATAATAAACTTTTAACCGGATTTTTGTATTTTTGCATATAATTCAAGAAGTTATATACAGTATTATGTTTCAACCTGAAATAAAATTTATAACAGACTTTACTCTTAATAATATTAAGAAACTTGGTTCATTCTTTACATTTGAGAAATTACTGGAAACGAATATTCATCCGGCAATAAAACAATATGTAAATGCAGAATTTGAGTTTTTAATTTATGAGGATAGACAAAAGCTTATTCAGGGTTCGCTATTTGACTATTCGGGACCAAGAATTCATCATCACTTTTCAATGATCGCTGATGAGATAAAAAAAACAAAAAAAGTATCCTACGAGGATATGAAAATTCTTGTATCCCGTGCTGTTTCTTTTAATGTAAGTTATGTACTTAAACCTAACTGGTCGCTGCAAAAATTAATTTTTGGTGAAAAGAAAAACATTTCCATCGGCGAACTGGAAATGGTCCTTAACTATCTTTATTATTACGACTATCTCAAAAACGTATTTAAAGCCTATCTCTCAAAAAGAAATATTGTTAATCTATCTTCAACTGAATTTGAACTGATACTTAATAAAATAGATAGAGAGTTATTCTCGACACATTTTGAAAAACTGGTTGATAATTCATTAGTTTCTATCGCAGACTTTTTCAGTATTGGTGGCTTGAATAAAAGAAATATTACTGTTGAGACGGTTGAAATATTATTGAAAGAAAAAAATCTTATCGATCATCTTTTAAAATTAAAACGTGCTATTCCAAACCCCGCTAAAAGAAAATATGATATTGATGATATAAGGAAAATTATTTATTCTACATCCCCGGTGGAACCCGAATCAATCCTGCCTACAAACAGTGAATCCTATTCAGAAGTTGAGGGAGATTTTGAAAAAGTTAAAACTGTTGAAGAAGCTGAAATAAAATCTCTTACTCAGGACGAGGAACCAGCAGATGAAGAATTCAAATCAGATGACAATATAATTCAGGAACTGATACAGGATGAAATTGTAAAGCAGGATATTGAAGAATTAATAGAGGAAGATAACACTCCCGGGCCTGAAATTGAAGAAGATGAACAGCTGCTGGATGATACCCTTGATGAGGATATAATGAAGGCAAAACCTTCTGAATCTTTAAATGATGTTCATATTGATGAACCAATTTCTGAAGACCCAGTTAAAACTGAACCGGAAATTGAAAGCGATACCGAGATTGATCCACAAAATTCTTTAGTGCAAGAGCAGGAACTGCAAAAATCTGATCTTTCCAGCATGATATCCGAAGAAGATAATTTCATTATTGAAGAAACTGAATTGCTGGACGAAAAAGATGAAGAAGAATTATTCTCTTTTTATGATGAGGAATTAAAGGATGTTGATAATGCAAAAGAGCCCGAGGAAGAAATCTTAAATGTTGAAGACGCAGATACTACTTCAAATATTAATGATGAAGATTATCCGGATGAGGATGAATCGGTTCAATCTTTAATAGAAGACTATGAATTACCTGAGGAAAAAGTTGAAGTAGAAGATGAACGCATAGAAGATGACGAAATTCGGAAAGAAAAAGTTGAAATTGAATTATCTTCTGAAGATGATTTGCCAGAAATAAAATTAAAGAAGAAAAGGGATGTCTTCAGTTTCCTTACGTCCAGAGAAATTGACAAAATAACCGATACCATTTTCAATTCTGACAGTGAAGATTTTGCAAACACTATTGAAAGAATTTCTGAATGTCAGAACTTCAATGAAGCAACCGAAATACTAAAATCTTTATTTACTTCAAGTAAGATAAGTCCCCAATCCAAGCAGGCAGTCATTCTTACAAATGCAGTAGCAAACTACTTCGATCAGGTTTAAAATGTTTATTGATTATGCCCAGATCGAGGTAATTGCCGGAGATGGCGGCGATGGGGCTGTAACTTTTAGAAGAGAAAAGTATGTCCCCAAGGGTGGTCCTTCAGGTGGCAATGGCGGTAAAGGTGGGGATATTATTATTCAAACAGATTCCAATCTTTCAACACTTCTTGATTTCAAATACAAAAGAATTTACAAGGCTGGTAAAGGTGCTCCAGGCGGATCATCACTTAAGGATGGTAAAAATGGTGAGGATGTTATTATAAAATTACCTTCGGGAACAATTATTAAAGATTCATCCTCAAACAAAGTTCTACTTGATCTTAGTGAAAACGATCAAAGAATTATTATAGCGAAAGGGGGTAAGGGTGGAAAAGGCAATTCAAATTTTGCAACTCCAACCAGGAGAACTCCGCGATTTGCTGAGCCTGGTAAACCGGGGGAGTCTTTAAAGGTTATTCTTGAATTAAAACTTATTGCAGATGTTGGCCTTGTCGGTTTTCCTAATGCAGGTAAGTCCACACTAATCTCTACAATATCTGCCGCCAGACCGAAAATAGCAGATTATCCATTTACTACCCTGGAACCTAATCTGGGTATTGTAAAATATAAAGACTATAAAAGCTTCACTGTTGCAGATATCCCGGGAATAATTGAAGGTGCTCACGAAGGCAAAGGTTTGGGAATCAAATTTCTCAGGCACATTGAACGGACAAGAGTTTTATTGTTTTTAATTGACATTACATCTGATGATTACCAGAGGGATTTTGATATTCTTTTTAATGAACTAAAAAATTATAGTAATGTTTTGGTAAAGAAGAAGATAATTCTCTCACTTTCAAAAGCAGATTTAATAAGTGAAACAGAAATAAAAAAACTATCAAAAATCAAAATTAAAAAAGTTAAATCTCCAGTAATCATTTTTTCCTCAGCAACAAAATTTGGTATAGAAGAACTAAAGGGCCGGCTATGGACCGAAATTAGAAATCTCTGAAAATAAGCCGATAAGATCAATCCTCTGCTCAAATTTTAATACCGCTTTTCATAGATTAGTAAATTATTAAGTAAACAAATCCAAAACATTTAAGCATAATTATTCTGAGTTAATATGAAAACATTAAAAATTGCCCTTTTATTTTTGTTTATCCTCATTAGTAATGGTGTTGCTCAGGATAAAAGGGCTTTTACCGCCGAAGATCTGTGGAATCTTAAGAGAATTAATTCTTTTACAATTTCCCCGGATAAATCTATGGGAATAATGTCCGTTTCTACCTTTGATATAAAAGACAGTAAAGGAAAAAGTGATCTATATCTGGTTCATCTGTCTGGTGGTGAGATAAGGAGATTAACAACTGCAAAAACATCAGATAGTTCTCCGGCCTGGAGTCCGGATAATAAAAAGATCGCTTTCATATCTAAAAGGGAAGATGATGAAAGATCTCAATTATATATAATTCCAATAGATGGAGGTGAAGCCGAGCAATTAACAACAATGCCTCTTGGAATTTCTTCTCCCAAATGGTTTCCCGATGGAGAGAGAATTGCATTTGCATCGAATATACTTCTGGAATTTGAAAACGATTTTGATGGGCTTGAGAAAGAAATTAAAAAACACAAGGACTCTAAAGTGACTGCAAAAGTAACAGAGAATCGTTTTTACAGATATTGGGATAGCTGGTTAACAGATGGATATGTTACTCACATTTATTCCTATAACATTGCAACAAAAGAAAGAAAAGATCTTACACCGGCTCTGAATAACTTGCTTACTGTGAGTGGAAGTGGTGCAGATTATGACATATCACCTGATGGTAAGAAAATTGCACTGGTCAAAAACACAACATTGCCTCCGTATCATGATCCACTAAATTTTGATATTTATTTGTTGAATGCTGATGGAAACGGTGAAATGAAAAATATTACCTCTGATAACCCAGGCGGGGATTCATCGCCAACTTTTTCACCCGATGGTAAATATTTGTATTACACCAGAACTACTGAACCTTCAAAGATTGCAGAGAATACGAAACTTACTCGTTACGATTTAAATTCAGGTGAGATAATCTCGCTTACTGCTTCTGTTGATCTTTCAGTTGGCGGATACCAGGTAAGTCCTAATAGTACTGAAATAATCTTTATTGCAGAGGATAGAGCCAGATCTTCTGTATTCAAAATTAGTAACGATGGAACAGGCTTTAAAGAGATTTTACGAGATGGGACAAATAGTTCTCTCCAGGTAGGGAGAAATAAGATTTATGTTCTTAATCAGAATCTTGCTCAGCCGGTAGAACTGCTAAGCTTTGATCTTAGTGGAAATAATAGATCAAAGTTAACTTCCTTTAATGATAAATTACTGTCACAAATTAAGTTCGGAAAAACCGAAGAACATTATTTTGAAGGAGCGGAGGGCAATAGTGTTCAGCTTTTCATTTTGTATCCCCCAGATTTTAAGGAAGATAAGAAATGGCCTATGATACATCTTATTCACGGAGGACCACACGGAACTTTTGGTGATGATTTTCATCCGCGTTGGAACGCTCAGCTATTTGCAGTGCCGGGATTTATTACAGTTATGGTTAATTTCCATGGTTCAACAAGTTTTGGTGAAGATTTTGCCCAATCTATTGTAGGAAACCATAGTGACAAACCATTTACTGATATAATGAAGGCAACAGATTTCCTCATAAAAAAATATTCTTTCATTGATGAAACAAGAATTGGGGCCGCCGGTGGAAGTTATGGTGGCTACCTTGTTAATTGGATAGCAGGAAATACTGACAGGTTTGCAGCACTTTTCAGCCACGCTGGCGTTTACAATCTTATGGGGCAGTTTGCATCAGACTGGACACATTTCAGAGAAGTTGCGTATGATGGATCGCCCTGGGATGGTAAAGAAAATCTCAGTCTTCGCAGTCCATCGGAGTATGCAAAAAACTTCAAAACTCCTATGTTAATTGCACACGGTGAGAAGGATTACAGGGTGGTGGTTACTCAGGGTTTAGAAATTTATGGGGTTTTACAAGGAAAAGGAATTGATTCGCGATTAGTTTATTTCCCTGATGAAAATCATTGGATTTTGTCACCTCAAAATTCAATTTTCTGGTATAATGAGTTTCATAATTGGTTTGACAGATATCTTGAAAAAGGCGGAAAATAGAGCCTAATGATAGTCTGAATTTTAGTTTTTTTTGATATTGAGGAACTTACTCTTTATATTTACACGCTAAAATTCAAAGGGCGGGGTAGCTCAGTAGGTTAGAGCAGTGGAATCATAATCCACGTGTCGGGGGTTCGAATCCCTCCCCCGCTACTATTTAAAGGAGAAAAAAATATGTATTCATTATTAATTATTATTGCAACAATATTAGCTATACTACTCATTATTGTAGTTTTGATGCAATCCAGCAAGGGCGGTGGTTTAGCCGGTACTTTTGGTGGAGCGGGTAATATGGGTTCAATGTTCGGAACCAGAAGAACGGCAGACTTTTTAAGTAAAGCTACCTGGTGGATCGGTGGAACACTTGCCATTTTAGCTGTTGTTATTAATTTATTTTTTCTGCCGGGTCAATCAACAGCTGAACAGAGAAGTGTAATTCAGGAAGGTGGAAGGACAAATGTTCCTACTACTCCAATTGTTCCTCAACAACAGCAGGTGCCACCAGTTCAAACAGAGCAGCAATAATTTTTTAACTAAAGACCGATTTCCACCCCCGGAAGTTAATTCCTCCGGGGTTTTTTTATTCATCCGAATCAGCCAATAAAATAATTATCTCATCCTGAATAGAGCGATAAAAATTCCATCCTCCTCGAGTGAATTCAAACATAATTCCAACGATTAATTCATCACCGCCTGCGGTGGTTACATATCCCGAAATGGCAGTTACCCCATTAAGTGTGCCTGTTTTACCCCGAAAGTTATTTTCAGCTAATGTACCTTTCATTCTGTTTCTTAATGTTCCATCAATTCCGGCAATGCTTAGTGAATTATAAAAATCATCAAAGTGAACAAGATCAAAATACATTTTTTCAAGCAAACCGTTCACTGCACCTAAAGTAACCTGGTCAAATCTTGAAATTCCGGACCCGTCAACTATAGATGTACCGTATTTGTAAATACCGTTTGCATCAATAAAGCTTAAAATTGATTGCTGTGAGTATAGCGAATTTCCCTGTTTACCAGTTGCCTCAGCCCCAATAGATTTGAACAAAACCTCGGCAAGAAAATTATCGCTGTTTTTGTTTACTAACGATATTATTTCTCTAAGTGATGATTTTGATTCAATAAGTGTTATAGTTTTTTCAGGTGCTGTGCCGGATTTTGCTTCTCCTTTAATAGATAAATTTTCCAGGGTGAGCATTTCTTTTAACTTAGCTGCTGCAAACAACGGGGGATTTTTTACATTTTCTGTATAGTTTCTAATTCTCTTACCAACTTTTCTTTGCACCACAGATTGATTTCTATTCAATACTATTGAAGATATTGCCGGTAGTTTAACATTTGCCCGCTCGTTCGGTATCCAGTCATCACGAACGTAAATATCATCAAAGTAAGTGTCATCACCGATTATATCGCCTGTTATTTCTTTTATTCCAAGTTTACTTAATGTTTTAACCATTTCATTTAAATCATTTTCGGAAAACAGTGAGTTTCCATATCCTTTCAGATATAGATTACCGATAATCTTTCCGTCATTAATATTAGTATCATCAGTCAGTAATTTAGTACTGAAATAATGATCACCCCCCATAATAGTTAAAGCTGTGGAAGTTGTAAAAAGTTTTGTAACTGAAGCTGGAATCATAGGCTTTGTATGATTCTCAACCAGAATTGTATCCTGATTTAAAGGATTATATATCATAATACTAGTTACAGTTCCTGCAGGCATTTGATTTAATATAGTCCTTACTTTACTTACTAACTTATCTCTGGAGGTTCCTTCTGCAATAAAATTAGATAGAATTAGTATTGCAAATAGAAGTCTTAAAATTTTTAAATTCATATCTTAGTAAAAAAGTGATATTTTTAAGTCAGCTCTTTAAAAATGAAAGTAATTTCTTTATTGAAATATAAAGTTTAATTCCAATGCAGTGAAATAGATTTTTTTTAACAGATAAATCATAAATAATAAAGAGAGTGTTATGGCAAAAAATACTAAAAATGATAAGGCTTATGAAAATCTTGATTTCATAAACTCAACTGACGGCAGAACGATTCGTCTGCTTGCCGAGTATATTGAACCTCGAGCAAGATTTAAGAAACATAAAATAATGGACACTATAGTTTTCTTCGGTTCAGCCAGGTTAATGTCTAAGCGGGATGCTCAGACAGCCCTTCAAAAACTTCAAACAGCAAACCCTAAATCTATACCGAATTTTGGCAAAGCACTAAGGCAAGCTCAGCGCGGGCTTGAAATGTCTCGCTATTATGAGGAGGCTGTTGAACTTTCAAGAAGATTAACAGAGTGGTCAATGAATCTTGAAACCAGCGCAAATCGTTTTATCGTTTGTACCGGAGGAGGTCCTGGCATTATGGAAGCCGCTAACAAAGGAGCCAAAAAAGCCGGCGGATATTCAATCGGGTTAAACATTAGTATTCCTTTTGAACAGTTTGTAAACAAATACGTTACCAAGGATTTAAGTTTTGAATTTCATTACTTTTTCATGAGAAAATTCTGGTTTGCTTATTTATCAAAGGCTTTAGTTGTGTTTCCGGGCGGTTTCGGAACAATGGATGAGTTATTCGAAATTCTTACATTAGTACAGACAGATAAGATTAGAAAAAAACTTGGGTTAGTTATCTATGATGAGAAATACTGGAAGAGTATAATAAACTTTGATAATCTGATATTTGAGGGTGTGATTAGTGAATCAGATATGAAGCTTTTCCACTTTGCAAATAATTTAGATGATGCATTCAAAATTATTACATCTCATCTTGAAAAGCACTTTCTAAAAGAGAAAGAACCTGAAATAATAGAACCTAAACTACATATAAAGTAAAAAAAAGCCCTCAAATCAGAGGGCATTTTTTTATTGTATGATTTCGGGTCTGTGAGCCCTTCTAATAGCTTTAAGCTTTTCCATACGTTTCTTTATCGAAGGCTTTACGAAGAAGGTTCTTTTCTTAAACTCCTTCAACACTCCGGATCTCTCATATTTTTTCTTGAACCTTCTGAGAGCCTTATCGATGGATTCGTTGTCACCAATCTGAATGCCTACCAATTAATTCACCTCGCTTTGTTGGCTTTGATTTGTTATTGATTCAATTAATTTTTTAATACCTGATTTTTGAAAATCTACTGTAATTGATTTCTGTCCATTTGATAAAATTTCCTTGCCTGTTACCAATCCAAAATCATCCCAGCCTTTGTGATATATAGCAGCACCAATTTCAAAACTGTTTTTCGGTGAATATTCAACTGCATTTTCAGTTTCCATATTCTTTGAACTGCCATCTGCTAATTGGATTTGTGTAATATCAATCATTATCATCTGTTTGCATTTTTTACACTTTCCCCATTGTTTTGTTTCAGCATCATCACTAAATGCTCCTTTTACTAATTCTATTGTTCGTTCAGCACCACAATAAGAACAGAAAGTCTGAACGTTTTTTACTTTAGCCATAATAATCAAATCCTTTATAAAAACGGATTATAAATATAGAAATTCACGGTTGAGAAATCAAGTTTTGTACCTTTACTAATTTTTATCAGTCGATATTTACTTGAAAAGAGCGGTTTTTTTATAATTAGAGTTTTGCTGAGCACTCATAATACTAATAAAAGTTGATATTGGCAGGTTTAAGTAAAGAATTTCTGATGTTGAATTTAGTTCAAGGCACAGAAACTTTGTGAAATATCGTCCAGAGAAGCGTTTGATACAACTGCATAGATATTATTACCCGATTTAGACATTAATGTAGAATAATCGTCATTTAGAGTGGTATAACAATTTCCGTTATCAAGATAAGATAAAAGATCATCAGTAAGTTTGATTATTTCATGTGTTTGCAAATATGACTCTTCAACCTGGAATAAATATACAATTTCACCTTCCGAATTGGCATAAACATGGTGTGCAAACTTTTCACCACGATCTTCTGATACTACCGCTCCAAGAAGATCCCACTTCCGCATTTCGGGAACAACAGTTGAATAATTCACTCCACTAGAAGCAAAGAAGTTTTTTACTTCTGATGGATCAGAGCTTACTAATTGCGGGGCTAATTTTCCTTCTAAAATACTCCTGAAGTTGTTCTTTGCCTGCACGAACATATTGTCCTCACCAAGCTGTTCTAAAGCAAAGTCTTTTGGTTGAGTAACCTCAGACCGGTTTATCAGAATTAATAATGCCGCAAGTACTATTAAAATTGCTGTTGCAAATGAAATTGCCGGTCTTGAAAAAAATCCTGCAAAAAACGAAGATGACGACTTAACTCTTATTTCTTTAGGCTGAATTTTTCTTAAAACTTTACTTTTAACCTTTTCGGGAATAGATTGATAACTTACTTTTTCCTTGATTAAAGTTTTAACAAGATTCTGAACCATATAGTCATAGCGTAAATCAACGTCTGTTTCTATCTTTGAAACGAGCTGTTTTTTAAGAGATTCGTCAATAATCTCATTATCAACCAAGGCGGCTGTTAAATCTTTTCTAATATCCATAATTCTTAATTAATCTTCTTTAACCAGATAACCTTTATCACCGGCATATTCATATAATTTAGTAAACAACATTTTTCTTGCTCTATGAAGTCTCGAGCGCACAGTTCCAACCGGGACATCAATAAAATCTGCAATTTCCTCGTAAGTAAAACCTTCAATGTCCGCCAAAATTACAACTGTTCTGAAGTCTTCTGGTAAAGATGTGATGGCACCGGATAATTCATCGTCCAAAAGGTTGTCATAAATATCCTTCTCAAGGTGAGCGCTGTCGGTATTGGAAGCTTTAATATTTTCGTAGAAATTCTCAACATCGTCATAATCAACTTTATCAGGTTCTTTAGTATTTTTTCTATAAGTATTTATATAAGTGTTCTTCATTATCCGAAACAACCAGGCTTTACAGTTAGTTCCTTTTTCAAATTTATCGAAGAATCTGAAAGCTTTAAGATAAGTTTCCTGGATTAGGTCACTTGCATCGTCACTATCGCCGGTCATTTTAAGAGCATAATTATAGAGGGCATCCATATGAGGAACAGCTTCTCTTTCAAAATCAGCATAAAACTGTTTCTGTTCAGGGGTTTGTGGTTCAGCTAATAATGCGATGAGAAAGTTCAGCATAAAATAATTTGTGTATTTCGATAAAGCTTAATAAAATTAGTGCAGTAATTATAGTAAATCATCTTAAATATTCAAAGACATAACTATTTGTAGTATAAACCGTTACCCTTAAATTCCCGACCTTTTTGTACTTTTTGAATATGTCCATTAATTACTACATACTTTATTATACCATCTTTTTTCAGAACAAAATCTGCCGCCTGACCTAGCTTTGGCAGATTTTCCCGATCTTCAAATTCACCAAAACTAAGATTCATAGGCAAGTCAACAAATCTGCCTTCTATTGAATCTCCAGTACTTAACATTGTATAGCCCTTACTGTAAAAATCATAAAGTACGTCATAATTAATTCCCTTAATACTTATCATAGAATCTGAAAATGTTTTACCTGTTTCCAAATCATAACCTGAAAAGTCAATGTCTTCAAATCCATAAAAAATAGATAAATCTCCTAAATCCTGAACTACTGATCTCCTGAATATTTTATTATTTTCCTTTGATTGATACTCAACAAAATTAATACCTAAGTCGATTTTAATTTTGGTTCCATTATGATTTAAGTTCATATTTCGTAATAAAAGATCAAACAGGTATCTTCCGTTAAAAGGAATATTCTCATAAGTTTCAGGAGATTCGTTTTTATAGTTTCCATCGGCAATTTCATTAAATGCAGAAACAAGTAAAAGAAAATTCATTTTTCTGAGAAATTGTTTTTCAGGGTCATCCTTCCATCCCCCTGATTCAACAAGTATAGTGCTTGTTCCCCACTTTTGAAAATTATCTCCAAATGCACGCGGTTCAAAATCATCCGAGTATTTTGCAATGTGACCCGGAATAAATTTATTAAGCATCTTTGTTAAGCTTCCGATTAGCAGAATCGATTTCAGGCGGATAGGATCAACATCCTTTTCATAATTGAATGCAGGAGCAAGAAATGATATTGCTGCAGATTTTGAACTGTTACCAGCAGAATATCTTGGATCCTGATCGTGAAGATTAAATCCGAAATCGGCTTTAAGGCTATCGAAAACATTTTTGAGAATAATTGATTCGTGACTTTGCAGTCTTACTGCATCCCGGTTAATGTCTATATCAAAATAATTTCTCCTGATAAATCTTTCTGCTCCATCCGGATTAACCATTGGCAGAAAATAGAGTTTCACTTTACTTAAAATATGTTTCTTTATTTTGCTGTAGGAAGTATCCATTAAAAAATTAAAAATATCAAATATTGCAGCTGTAGCAGTTGGCTCATCACCGTGCATTTGAGACCACAGAAAAACTTTTTTTTCACCCTGCCCGATTGAAATGAGGAACAAATCACGGCCTTCAAATGAAGTTCCTGCTTTATTAACGGTGAAATCTTTATTATTTTTTAGCTGCTCAATGAGTGGAAGAATATCAGAGTGATTAAATCTTCTATGAGTTAAAGTTTTTTCTCTGAATTTTTCATAATCATTATATAGTTTTTGCTCAAGATCAAAGTATTGCGACATAGCTAACTCAGAAAGAATTATTATTAAAATAAAAGTTAGTATTTTCATTAAGCACAGAAGTTTTAATTAAAATATATTAATTTGAAAGAAAATTTACCATGGCTACAAACAATTTGAAAATCAGTTCACCGGCTCCGGATTTTAACTTACCTGGAGTTGACGGCAAAAGCTATTCGCTATCCTCATTTAAAAATAAGTCGATAATTGCTGTGATATTCAGCTGCAATCATTGTCCTTATGTTCAAGCTTTTGAAGACAGAGTAAGGGACATTCAAAATGATTACGAAAAGAAAGGTGTTCAAATAGTAGCAATCAGTTCCAACGATGCAGGGAAATATCCTGAAGATTCTTTTGAGCAGATGATAAAACGTGCACAGGAAAAACAATTTAATTTTCCGTATCTGTATGATGAGAGTCAGTCAATTGCAAAATCTTTTGATGCAACACATACTCCGGAAGTTTTTGTTTTTGACAAAGAAAGAAAATTAAAATACCACGGCAAAATTGATGATAACTGGAAAGAACCTCAAAAAGTAAATAGCAGGTACTTAAGAGAAGCATTAGACGAAATACTATCCAGTAAGGAAGTCTCTGTACCTGAAACTTTTTCTATTGGATGCACAATTAAGTGGAAATAGTTTTTTAGTACATCAACCCGATATTAAGAGTAACAAAAAAACTACCTATATTTTTCTTATATCTGCCAAAAAGACTTTCTACACCTTCATCAAAGAAGTGAGTGTAGTAATATCGGAAATTTAATCCTATTAAACTGGATTTGTCCAGCCCAAAATTAGCTCCGAATCCAACGTAACCGCCAACAGCAGTTTTTGTTTTTGTATCACCAAAAGCATTGAAAAATTCTTTTTCGTAAGGTGTTGTTAAGACTAAGGTAGGTCCGGCGCCAAAGTTTATGTAAGGTCGAAGGTTATCATAAATTACATTTTCAAAAATTCTGTATTGTAAACCAAAATTAACTGGAATAGTAAAAACTCTGTTCTTTTTATTAACAGTAAATGAAATTCCAAAGAACGGATCATAAAATTCAAACTCTCTTTCATCCTTTACTTCTGATATTGATAAATCAGCAAATGCAGTCCATTTCATCGATAATTGTTTTCTATAAAATGATCCGAGACCAAAACCAGCTTCACCAAACATAATATCCATTCCCCAGGAATTGTCCGGAAAAATCTCAGGTGGTTTTGGCGGAGCAAGTTCTCCTATTCCTTGGGTGTAGAGGTTAGAAAATGGAATTACTACTAATAATGCAAGTACAGATATTATTCTTTTCATAATGTATTCTTATTTTTATATGTTAAAATACTGATACTTTAAAAAATATCAATGTAAAATTTTGTAGTTATTTAATGATTAACATTGTAAATAATCCGGAATTTTGGGATGACCTTTATAAAGATAAACTCGATCGATGGGACTTGAAAACACCAACTCCCGTTTTTTTAGAGTTACTTAATAAAGAGTTTTTTAATCAAAAAAGTTCAATATTGATTGCCGGATGCGGAAAAGGTTATGATGCTGTTGAAGCTGCCGAATTTGGATTAAATGTATCGGCAGTTGACTTTTCAGCCGAAGCACTTGAATCAGCCAGAAAATTGGCTCTTAATAAAAATGCCATTATAAACTTCCTGCTGGAAGATATTTTTTCATTGTCAGAAAAATCCGAAACCCGATATGATTACATTTACGATTATGTTACTTATTGTTCTTTTTCTCCACAAAGACGTTATGAATATGCAAAGACTATTTATTCCTTATTAAAGGAAAATGGAAGGTTCGTTTTTATTCTTTTTCCTGTTGAAAAACGAAGTGCTGGACCACCTTTTGGAGTGGATGAGCAAGAAACCATAAAAATATTTTCAGAATTTCTTACTCTCGAAAGTGCAGATAGAAACATAAATTCCATAAAGCCGAGAAAGGGAAGAGAAATACTTCACATTTACAGGAAGGATAAATAATAATGCCGAAAAATCTTGAAATAAAAATCAAGGTCACTTCACTTAAAGAACTCAAAAATAAATTAAAAAAGAAAAGAATCGGATTAAAAAAAATATTGATTCAAAAAGATGTTTATTATTCCGTTGATAGTGGCTTATTAAAGTTACGAATTGAAAATGGTGAGAAAAGTTTGATTTATTATCAGAGAGATGAAAAATCAAAAAAACGATGGTCTAATTATCAGGTTATTAAATTTGCTGACGGAGATATTGAAAATTTTTGTAAGAATATATTTTCAACAGAAATAAACGTGTCAAAGGTCAGAGAATTGTATATATACAAAAATACCCGCATTCATCTGGATAAAGTAAAAGGGTTGGGATCTTTTATTGAGTTAGAAACTTTAGTTATTGATGATTTGAGAAATGCTGAAAACCATTTTAATGAAATTGTGGAAATATTAGAGCTAGACACTAAAAGCCAGATAAGGGCTTCATACAGGGATTTATTATTAGATAAAAAGTATGATACTGACAAAATCAAATAGAGATAAAATAAATATTGATGAACTTATTATTCAAAAAGTTGACACTGGAAGTTTGCGTGAACTTCTGCTGGTAGTTCCCACTAATCGTAAGGTGCGTTATCTAAAGAGAGATATTATCAGTTCAGCCCCAGATCAAAGTGTATCTGAAATTAATATTGAAACATTGGCAACTCTTTCAACTAAACTTTTTAATGAGGCAAGAAATTTTAATGCAAAAATTTTAAGTGATGCTGCATCTGTTGTACTCTTAAATCAATCGTTCAGCGAGGTTGAGCTTCAGTATTTCAGTGATTACAAAAAAGAAATACCGCGTGGAACCCTTGAGCTGGTTAAAAATGTGATAAGTGAGTATAAGCGGCATGGTATTGGGCCGGAGGATATCAGGAGGGAAGCAAAACAGTTGACCGGATCAGAACGCTACAAAGCCTTAGACATCGCTGGTATCTACTCATCTTACCTGAAAAAGACAAACGAATTAACAGCATATGAGCTAGGTGATATATACAAGTACTTGATTGAATTAAACTCAAATGAATTATTGAAAGCATTTTTCTCCTTAAACGCAGATGTTAGTTCTCTAATTGTTAATGGCTTTGATGAGTTTTCTCAGCCCGAAATTGAGCTGATCAATCGACTGTCAGACCTGCACGGAATTTCAATGTATGTCGTGTTTGACTATTTTAATTACAACAGCCAGATTTTTGCGCATTTAGAAAAATGTTACAATAATTTGATTGACAAAAGTTTTCGTGAAATTGAAGATAGCTCCCTCGCAGGTTTTGATCTTTTCAGGAAAAACATCAGGGAAAATCTTTTTTCATATAAAAGAACACGCAAACCTGAGTCAGATATTGATATAATTAAAATAGCAGCATCAAATCCTTCGAAAGAAATTGAAATTATTGCAAAAGAAATTAAAAACCTTATCGTAAATGAAAAAGTTAATCCCGATGAAATATGTGTTGTATTTAACCTTATAAGTGAACATTCATATTTAATAAGAGATATCTTTAAAAATTACGGCATTCCTTTTAACCTTACTGACAGGTTCAGTTTAAGTAACTCAGCACCGGTTATTGCATTAATCAATTTTCTTGAAATACTTGAAAATGATTTCTACTACAAAAACATTTTCAGGGCATTGAGTGGTAAATGGATTGATATAAATGGAGTTGATCTTTCCAATCTTCTTGCTGTGGCTTCAAATTTAAAGCTTGTTTCGGGCTATAATAATTGGATTGGTTCAATTGAAAATGTAATTGAGTTGATGGCTGATGATAACAGCGATGATGAAGCGAACTATTTACCCAAATGGCAGTATGAAAAAGCCGCAACAGATATAAAAAAAATATTTACTCTTCTAGAAGTATTTAAGTGGAAGCAGACTATTAAAAGCTTTCAGGTAAATTTAATTGAACTCATATATTTATTAAATCTTCCTCAGAAGTTAATAAATGATAAACCTGAGAATGTTGAAAAAAATGTAAAAGCTTTAACTGTTTTATTAGAAACTGTTTCGGAATTGTTTGAACTTCTCCAGGATGAATATGGCAGACATAAAACCTTTCCTCTTTCATTTTACTTACGCGAGATAAAAACCGCTTCATTATTTACCCTCTACAACGTTAAAGAAAGACACGACAAAGGAGTTCTTGTTACATCTGTAAATGAAATAAGAGGCCTGAAGTTCAAGTATTTATTTTTAGGAGGAATGGTTGATGGTGAATTTCCGACCCGGTATCAGCCGGCAATATTCTTTTCAGGCGAACACAGGAAAAAACGCGACGAGTACAGACATCTTCTTGAGGAAAGGTATAGATTTTACCAGGCATTATGCGTACCCGAAAAGAGGTTGTACCTGACTTATCCGGTTAAAGCTGCAAACAAGGAATTAACAGAATCATCTTTTATTGCCGACCTTCAAAAAATATTTAGTTTAAATGAAAAATCAGAATCTGATTATGGAAACCTCATATATTCAAAAGAAGAATTACTGAAATTATCAGGCAATGAAGATATTGAGGCTGCTTCAGATTATATAGATTTAATCAAGCTTAAAGAATCTGTTAAAACAGACAATCTTAGAAAGATAAATCCTTTTGAGGAATCTGTATATACCGGTTTTGTTATGGGGAACATCAGTAATGAAGCAGAAGAAAAACTGTTGTCATTTAAGGAAAGAGAATATTCCGCCACGCAGCTGGAAGAATATGCTAAATGTCCTTTCCGTTATTTTGTTAGCAGGATATTATCTTTAGAAACTATTGAAGAACCATCCGAAGATATTGAAGCATTTGAAATAGGAAGCCTTATCCATTCAATTCTTTATAGATTTTATAGTGAGTTGAACAAACTGGAAATTACCCTGGCTGATTGTTCAGATAAAGATTTTAAAACGGCGGAAAAGTTATTATTTAAAATTGCCGAAGATAAAGTGAATAAAATTAAATTTACCTTTTCTTCGTCATTCTTCGAACGTGAAAAAATATTCGGCATTGATGGGAAAAAAGAAAATTCAATCTTATACCAGTTTTTGTTAACTGAAAGAATTTCTTCAGAAGGTTTTATCCCTAAGTATTATGAATATGAATTCGGAAGCTTTGCAGTGAAAAGCAGCAATGCAGATTTTGAGCTCGGTGGAATTAAAGTGCGCGGGAAAGTTGATAGAATAGATATTAATTCCAATGAAAAAACTTTTAAAGTTATAGATTACAAACTTGGCGGTAAAAAGCCTTCCAGGGATGATCTTCTTAGCGGAATATCTCTACAGCTTCCATTGTATATGTATGCATCCAAAATATTTATTGAAGCTGAACTTAACCGGAAGTATCAGCCATTAGCTGCTGAAATATATTCCCTTAAACTTACCATTAAAGATTTTGGCAGAAAATCGATCAGCACTGAAACTAAGAGAAATATAAACGATGAAGAAAGAATATTAATGAATGAAAATATTATCAATATTGCTGCCGATTCAATAAAAAAATATGTTAAACAAATTGCTGATGGAGATTTCAGATTATCACAGCTTGAGGATCGTGATAGTAAAATATGTAATTATTGCGAGTTTAAATCTATTTGCAGAATACGCGATGCAAACTGAATAAATGGTTTGCTTTTATTTGTTAATAATATAGTTTTAAGTTGAATCTTTTGTAAAGGAATCAAAATGAAAACCGTCTCAACCATTCTATTTTTAATATTAATTGCCGCAGCAGGTTTATCACAGGAATATGAGCATCCCTGCGCACAGTCTAAAACTCAAAGGTTTCAATCACTGATGAAAATAAACCAGGTTAATTATCCGGGTGACTCTAAAATTGATGTTACGTATTATAAATTGGATTTAAAGCTGACTCATACCCCAAATTACTTGATTGGTAATGTTGTTGTTAATGCTAAGATTGATACTGTTTCTGCAAGCTCGGTTTATCTTGATCTTGCAACAAATCTTGTAGTAGATTCCGTACTTCTTTTTGGCTCATCCCGACCATTTATACATTCAGCGAATAAACTTACAATCACTCTTGACCGGGTTTATAGTGAAGGTGAAAACATTTCACTTGCTGTCTATTATCAGGGTGTACCGCAAGCTGTAAGCGGGTTTGGTGTTAGTTTCAGATTTGATACTCATAATGGACAGCCTTCAATCTGGACTTTAAGTGAACCTTACGGTGCTAAAGAATGGTGGCCCTGCAAAGATACTCCCGCTGATAAAGCAGACTCTGCAGATATCTGGATCACTGTCAGCACAAGTCTTATTCCTGTTTCAAACGGTAAGTTAATGGATGTAATTGTTAATGGTGACGGCACTCATACTTACAAATGGAAAGTCGGATACCCCATTGCACAATACCTGATTTCGCTGGCAATTGCCGGTTATACTGAATACATAACTTATTATCATTACTCACCAACTGATTCAATGCCGATTACGAATTATATTTATCCGGAATCTTTTACCCAGGTGAAACCGCAGGTGGACAAAACTTCACTGATGCTCTCAATATTCGAGGAACAATTTGGCCCATATCCATTCTTAGATGAAAAATATGGACACGCACAATTCGGTTGGGGTGGTGGAATGGAACATCAGACTATTTCATCTATGGGTTCCTGGTCTGATGGAATTATAGCTCACGAACTTGCTCATCAATGGTATGGTGATTTAATTACATGCAAAGACTGGCAAAATATTTGGCTTAATGAGGGTTTCGCTACTTACTCTGAAGCTCTTTACATAGAAGCAGTGCAAGGAACAGCAGCATACAATAATGCGATAAATAACAGAATGAATAGCGCAAAGAATGCTGTTGGTTCCATTTATATTCAGGACATCACAGATGTATGGCAAATATTTAATTACACACGTACTTATGTGAAAGCTTCTTTGGTTCTTCATATGCTTAGAGGTCTTGTCGGAGATGAAACCTTCTTCAATATTTTGCGAACTTATTCTTATCATCCTTCTGTTGCTTATGGTGTAGCAGTTACAGAAGATTTTCAGGCTATTGCTGAGAATGTTTCAGGACTTGATCTTGGTTACTTTTTCCAGCAGTGGATTTATGGAGAGGGCTATCCGCGTTATTCAATTGTATGGAACAAGTATAATGCAGGCTCAAATCTCTGGAATCTTGCTGTGAATATAAATCAGCAGACTAATTCAAATCCTGCTTACTTCACAATGCCGGTTCAAATAAAGGTAAGCCGTGCAATCGGAGATACTACGGTAATTGTTTTTAACAATGCTCAGAACCAGGCATTTGAAATTGCAATTGAAGGGGAACCAGCTTCAATCAGTTTCGATCCTAATAACTACATACTTAAAACAGTGCTTTCAATAGTTACCGGTGTTGAAGGTGATGTTAGTCTTAATTCCTACTCGCTTGAGCAGAACTACCCGAACCCATTTAATCCGAGCACAAAAATCAGTTGGCAATCACCGGTAGGCAGTTGGCAAACTTTGAAAGTTTATGATGTTTTGGGTAATGAGATTGCAACACTTGTTGACGAATACAAACCAGCAGGAAGTTATGAAGTTGAGTTTAATGCATCAGGATTAAGCTCCGGGATATATTTTTACAAGTTAACAACAGGCATTTATACGGATTCTAAAAAGATGCTGCTTATTCGTTAGCTTTATGCTTGACAACTAGATCTGTTATTTTTATTTTTGCTTTGCCACTGTCCTGATTTTCAGGGACGGTGGCAATTTTTTTTAAATCATTCAATAACAAAAAGAGTTTATAACTATGTCGGGTCAAAACTTTGTTTATCTTACACGCGAAAGACTGATTGAGCTTGAAAAAGATCTTAAAGAAATGAAATCCAACGGCCGTAAAGAAATGGCTCTGAAAATAGCAGAAGCTCGTGCTCATGGCGATCTTTCGGAAAATGCTGAGTATGATGCTGCAAAAGAGGAACAAGGCTTATTTGAAATGCGCATTGCTAAGCTTGAAGATGTACTTTCCCGGGTAAGGATAATAGATACTTCCAGAATGCCTGAAGATGAAGTACATATTCTTTCTAAGGTAAAAATTAAAAATATAAAGACAAAAAAGGTTGTTGAATATTTACTTGTATCACCGGAAGAAGCTGATTTTCAGGCAGGAAAGATATCTGTCACTTCGCCGGTAGGACAGGGTTTGCTTGGTGCCAAAGCCGGTCAGAAAGTTAAAGTTAAAGCTCCGGCAGGTTTGCTTGAATTTGAAATATTAGAAATTAATTAAAGACATATTTAGTGGCTGATGAATCATATATACAGCTTACACTTGAATTAGCCAAAAGAGGCATTGGAAAAGTCAGTCCCAATCCCCTTGTTGGCTGTGTAATAACTAAAAATAATAAGATAATCGGTGCAGGTTTTCATGCAAAATACGGTGATGATCACGCGGAAATAAATGCTATCAATTCTGCTCAGGAAACTCTTGAAGGTTCAACCCTTTACGTTAATCTTGAACCATGCACTCACTATGGGAATACCCCGCCTTGTGTTGACAGGATAATAAAAGAAAAAATAAAAAGAGTTGTAATAGGCACACTTGATTTAAATCCGCTTGTAAACGGTAAGAGCATAAAAAAAATGAAAGATGCCGGTATAGAGGTTAAAGCAGGGCTGCTTGAAAAAGAATGCATTGAACTAAATAATTTTTTTTTCAAATTTATCTCTAAAAAACTTCCGTATGTAACTCTTAAAGCTGCAGCAACTCTTGATGGAAAAATTGCAGACGTGAATTCAAATTCTGAATGGATATCATCATCAGAATCAAGAAAATACGTGCATTCATTAAGAAATAAATATGATGCCGTTCTCATAGGGGCAAATACAGCGTTGATAGATAATCCCCAATTAACAGTAAGACATATTGATGGAAGAAACCCCTGGCGAATAATACTTGATTCCAAACTTAGTTTACCGCTTAACCTAAAGTTATTTCAGAAGAATTTTGATAAAAGGACAGTTCTTGTAATAAGTGAAAACGGACTTAAGAAAAATCGGAAGATTGGTGAACTTCAAAAACTTGGTGTAAAAATCATTACCGTTAAAAAGCAGGTTAATAATAAAGCTGATCTTAAATTTTTGTTAAAAGATTTGGCCAGACTAAATATCACTTCGGTTCTTGTTGAAGGAGGAAGCAAAATTTTTACTTCCTTCATAAAACAAAAATTATTTGATGACCTTTTAGTATTTATCAGTCCGAAGCTGATTGGTGAAGGTGTTCCCGTTATTCAGGACATTGGAATAAACAGCATAAAAGATGCAATTGATCTGAAATTGAAAAGTTGTGATGTCATTGGTGATGATATTGTTGCGGAATATGTATTATAGTGAGTGGTGTTATTTTAATTCATTAATTAATTTTTAATTCAATCGGAGAAAAAATGTTTACCGGACTTGTTGAAGAAAAAGGAATATTGATAGATAAAATTCCGACTGGTGACGGATTCCAGTTAACCATAAAAGCACAAAAAATAATGGATGATCTGGAGATAGGCAGCAGTATTGCTGTAAATGGATGCTGTTTAACAGTTGTAAAAAAAACAAAGGATTCATTTTCAGTTGACACAATTGAAGAAACACTGAAGAAAACCAATCTTGGCGTACTTAAGCAAAATGAAAATGTTAATCTTGAGCGTCCGCTGAGAGCAGATGCACGCCTTGGCGGACATTTTGTGCTCGGACACATAGATACAATCGGAAGAGTTGAAGATTCAAAGGAACTTTCTAATAGCCATTGGATGACAATTTCATTCAAAGAAGAGTTCAGGCATTATCTTATTTATGTCGGTTCAATAGCAATTGACGGTGTAAGTATGACTGTTGCCGAGCTTAAAGACAATACCTTTTCGGTAGGAATAATTCCTCACACCTGGAAGGAAACAATTTTTGCCGATAAGAAAATCGGTGATACGGTAAACCTTGAATTCGATGTGCTTGGTAAATATGTTGAACGAATTATGGAAGGGAAAGATCCTTCCGAACTTCAATTGAAAAATTAATTAAGTGAAAAAAACAGAAGAAAAAGTAATCAGGTTTATTCAATCACAATCGTTGATTGATAGAGGTGATAAAGTTCTTGTCGCTTTGAGCGGAGGACCTGATTCAGTTTTTCTTCTTAATTTTCTTAAAAAGTTCAAAAATAAATATGATATTGATCTTGCGGCATTTCATCTTAATCATAAATTAAGAGGTAAAAATGCTTCCGCAGACGAAAAATTTTGTAAACAGCTTTGTGAGCAGTCAGGGATTAAATTATTCTTAGAAAAAAAAGATGTTAAATCCTATGCGCTTAAAAATAAAATATCAGTTGAAGAAGCAGGCAGAATAATCCGATATCAGTTTCTTAGTACGATTGCTCATAAACACAATTACTCTAAAATTGCTACCGCACATATTCAGGATGATAATACAGAAACCGTATTACTTAATCTTATAAAAGGCACCGGTATAACAGGGATGAGCGGTATACCTGCAAAGAGAGAGAATATTATTCGTCCGGTACTTTGTTTAAGCAAAGTTGAAATTCTGGATTACCTGCACTTAAATAAAGTTTCATTTAGAATTGATGAATCGAACCTATTGGATGATTATGAAAGAAATTTTTTAAGACTGCATATAATTCCATCAATAAAAGAAAGACTTAATCCATCCCTGGACGAAACCATTTTTAACACTTCTTTTATTTTTAAGACTTTTCGAAGATTTATTGATGATCATGTTACCGGTTTTCTAAATAAGACGATAAAATCAGGTAAATCTGAATTAAAAATAGATATTGATTCATTAGTCTTATATCATCATTCAGTAGTAAGTGAAGCTTTACGGAAACTGATTTTTGAAAGGTGGAAAGTAACTCTTAGCTTTGATGATATAAAGAGGATTTTGGAACTTACGAAAAAACAATCCGGAGTAAAGCTGCAACTTTCTGATAATCTGATTGTACTAAAAGACAGAAGTAGTATTATAATAAGAAGATTCACTGTAGTTAAAGACGAAAAATATCAAATATCAACCGGCTCGATAAAATTAAAAGAAGGAAGACTGTCTGTAAAAAAAGTCAGAAAAGATTCAGTTAAACTGAATTCTGATTCTAATATTGAGTACATTTCAGCAGATAAGATATCAGGTAACCTTACTATACGAAAGTGGAAAAACGGAGATAGATTTATTCCTCTTGGTATGAAAGGAGAAAAAAAAATATCGGATTTTCTTATTGATATAAAAATGAACACATTAGATAAACAGAATCAGTTTATTCTTGCTAACGGTACAAAAATAATCTGGTTAATTGGAAAAAGGATTGATAACCGGTACAGAATTACTAATAAAACTAGGAAAGTTTTGCAACTATGTTGGAAACCGATAAAAAGTTAATAATTAATGGTGAAGAATTTGAGATACTTCTTACTGAAGAGCAGATTCATAACCGCATTGCTGAATTGGGCAGGCAGATATCAGATGACTATGCTGGCAAAACTCCAGTTTTTATTGGAGTACTTAACGGCGCATTTATTTTTATGTCTGATTTGCTTAAAAATGTAACTGTTGACTGTGAGGTCGATTTCTTCAAACTGTCGAGTTATGGAGATGCAAAAATATCCTCCGGCAAAGTTAAACTTCTTAAAGAATTGAACTGTGACGTGAACGAGAGGGAAATAATAATTGTTGAAGATATTGTAGATTCCGGACTCTCAATTAAGTATATCGAAAATATTTTTAGTGAGTATAATCCGGCAAGTATGAGAGTTGTAACACTTCTCAGGAAGCCTCAGAGTCTCAAATATGACGTAAAAATTGACTATATTGGCTTTGATATTCCTGGTAAATTTGTTATCGGATATGGCCTAGATTATGAGCAAAAATACCGTAATCTTAAATCTGTCTACGTTTTGAGCAAATAAAATTTGGTTTAATACATTTATAAGGTTTATTTATTTAGTATGGATGAAAATAAAAATAATAATAGAAAAGAGCCGAAGGGTCCAAATAAAAATAACGGACCAAACCGTCCTGATGATAATTTTGACTGGTCCAAGATAATAAGAATGGTTTTTGGCTGGGGTGCAGTTGTGGTTGCCGCAGTTATAGTTATGCAGGTATTCAGAACCGGAACAGAGAATTTCATTGAAATTCCCTATGGTGAATATGAAAGGTTACTTAACGAGCAGGGAATTATTGTTTCCGCCACTGTTACAAAATCCGAAATAAATGATTATACTTTTCAGGCTGAACTGACTGCCGCTACCAAGGTTACTATAAATAACAAACCAGTTGATGTTCAAGCTATTTCGGTATTTATTCCTGAACCTGTGCTTAAAGAACAGGAGGCAATATGGAGAACAAAGGGAATTGATTATACTTTTGAAAAGAAATCAAGTGAATGGATAAATTATTTAATCGGATTCCTGCCGTGGATTTTAATAATTGCAATTTGGATAATTATTATGCGCAGAATGCAAGGGCAGGGCGGGGGATCAAGAGGTATTTTTTCTTTTGGAAAAAGTAAAGCAAAGCTAATTAGTCCATCCGGTAAAAAAGTAACTTTCAAAGATGTAGCCGGTGCCGATGAGGCAAAAATCGAATTACAGGAGATAATTGAATTTCTAAAAGAGCCCACAAAGTTCCAGAAGCTTGGAGGCAAAATTCCCCGAGGTGTGTTGCTTTTAGGACCTCCGGGAACAGGAAAAACTTTATTAGCACGTGCTGTTGCGGGTGAGGCAGGAGTTCCATTCTTTTCAATAAGTGGTGCTGATTTCGTTGAAATGTTCGTTGGTGTCGGTGCAAGCCGCGTACGCGATCTTTTTGAACAGGGAAAGAAAAATGCACCTTGCATAATTTTTATTGACGAAATTGATGCCGTTGGAAGACACAGAGGAGCCGGACTGGGTGGTGGTCACGATGAACGTGAACAAACACTTAATCAGTTGCTTGTTGAAATGGATGGTTTCGAACAGAACAGCGGTGTTATAATTATTGCTGCAACAAACAGACCCGATGTTCTTGATCCTGCATTATTAAGACCCGGAAGATTTGATCGCCAGGTTGTAGTTGATCGCCCCGACGTTAAGGGCAGAGAAGGAATCTTAAAAGTTCATACCAGGAACATTCCTTTATCTGATAAAGTTAACCTTGAAGTCCTTGCTAAAGGTACACCCGGTCTATCGGGTGCAGATCTAGCAAATCTTGTTAATGAAGCCGCCCTGCTCGCTGCAAGAAAAAATAAAAAGAACGTTGAGATGATTGACTTTGAAGAGGCCAAAGATAAGGTTATGATGGGTATGGAAAGAAAAAGTATGATCATTTCAGAGCGTGAAAAGAAAACGACGGCTTACCACGAAATAGGCCACGTTTTAGTTGCCAGAAAAATTCCTGAGGCAGATCCTGTTCATAAGGTAACCATTATTCCTAGAGGCAGAGCTTTAGGAGTTACTACCTCACTTCCAATTGATGAGAAACATACATATTCTAAAGGATATATCGAAGCCAATATTGCAGTCCTTTATGGCGGAAGAGCAGCGGAAATGTTAATATTCAATGAATTTAATACCGGTGCAAGTAATGATATTCAAAGAGCTTCTGAATTAGCACGTAGAATGGTATGTGAGTGGGGTATGAGCGAAACTTTAGGACCAGTTAATTACGGAAAAAAAGACGAAGAAATATTTTTGGGCAGAGAAATTCAGAAACACAGAGACTACAGTGAAAAAACAGCGATTGATATAGATGAGGAAGTAAGTAAGATTATAAGTAAAGGAATGAAAAGGGCCGAGTCTATTTTAAAGGAAAACATGCATATTCTTCACAAACTTTCCGAAGCATTGTTAGAAAGAGAAATTCTGGATGCTGAAGAAATTGACACAATAATTAAAGGAGAATCGCTGCCGCCTTTTCAAAAAGAAGAAGCTAAATCTGAAGATGCTGAAATCCCCGATCATGTGAAAAAACTTATGGATGAACGCAAGCAAAAAGAGACTTCTCCTAAAGATGAATCAAATTGACAACGGAACAATTCACTATAGAGATGAATTAATTAGAAAATTAATTCATCTCACTTCACTTTCAATTCCTGTTATTTATTATTTTATCCCAACAGCCACTGCTGCAATAATACTGGGTATTCTCACTGCAGTTGCTCTTATAATGGATTTAGGAAGATATCTCTCACCTGTATTTGGAAAAATATTTTATAAGTTTTTTGGGTTCCTGCTGCGTAAACATGAAACTGACCACGAAAAGAAAAATTTAAATGGAGCTACTTATGTTCTACTGGCAGCATTTCTTGGAGTTTTAATCTTTCCCAAAGTAATTTTTATTACAGCCTTTTCTATCCTTATTATCAGTGATTCAAGCGCTGCATTGATAGGAAGGAAATTCGGAAAAATTAAATTCCTCAGAAAAAGTTTAGAGGGAACTTTAGCGTTTTTTATTAGTGCAAGTATAGTAATTTTTTTTACTCCCAAAATCGGGTATTACGGCACAGAGTATATCATTGGTTTAATCGCCGCATTTGTAGGTGCGTTCGTTGAAAATCTTTCATTCGGAATTGCTGATGACAATATTTCAATTCCTTTTTCTGTTGGATTTCTAATGTGGGGTTTATACTCTTTATGGCTTCCTGAAATGGAATTAATACTTAAAAACGTTCCGGTGTAATTATGAAAAAAATATTTTTATTCATTCTGATTTTGTTTTTAGTTTCTTTATTAGCTGCTTGCGATTCATCGAGAAAGCCCGCTATCGGACCCGAAGATGAAATTTATATTGTTGCTGATTCTCTTGAGTTTGATGAACTGAAATTAGCTCTTGAAACAGCTCTCGAAATCGAGATCAATACTCCATTACCTGAAAAACTTTTTAATCTGAAAAGAATCTCTCATAACCAGATTGATAAATTCAAAACTCGAAAAAATATTGTAATCATTGCTCCGCTTAGTTCCGGTTCATACACATCACAATTTATTGAGTCAATAATAGATTCAAGTGTAAGAGATAAATTTCTAACAGAAAGTGATTTTATTTTAAGAAGATATGATCTCTGGGCAAAGAACCAACTTGTTACAGTTCTTACGGCTCCTTCAATGCAGGAATTGGAATTTAAAGTATTAAAAAACAAAGACAATATTCTTTATGCATACCAAAAAATATCAGATAAAAGATTGTTTGAAAGTCTTTATAACAGAACCTATGAGCGAAGAGACGTCCAGGGTAAACTTTTACGCGATTATGGCTGGGTAATTTATGTTCAAGCTGATTTTCAGCTGGCATTAGATAAGCCTGAAGGCAATTTTATTTGGCTAAGACGATCCCCCGGCAGTGATATGGAAAGATGGATTTTTATTCATTGGATTGAAAACGCTACGCCCGAATATCTTAATATAGATACAATTAGAACTATCCGGAACAGGGTAACTCAAAAGTTTTACTTAACTGCTGATGACTCTGCTTATGTAGTAATCGCCGAAGATTTCTTTACCTGGAACGAAGTTAACTTTAAAGAAAGGTATGCAATTTTTACTCAAGGCTTATGGGATCTTAACATTAAGGGCATGGGAGGTCCATTTGTTAACTATACCTTTTACGATGAGAAGTCCAAAAGAATTTATATGCTCGACGGTTCTGTTTATGCTCCAAAATACTACAAGCGCAATTTAATTCAGCAGGTTGATGTTATGCTTCAATCATTTCTTACAAAAGAAGAACTTTCAGAAAGCAGGATTAAAGAATTATTAAAAGCAGCACAGGATTAGTTCTCATCCAGCAGGTTTTGAAGCTGCGGAGGAATTCTTGTCTCAGGAAAATCTTTTCTGATTTTATTTAAGTAAACTTTTGCCCTGTTAATTTTATTATACTGCAGCTCGTAAAAAGCCCTGCTAACAAGCATCCCCGTTATAAAATTTTGTATTGCATTTACATATTGATCTTTCCTCTCTGGAAATCTGATGTTAAAATCTGGATCCGGTGCAGGTATGTATTTCTGTTCTTTGGTTACCTTGAACATAAAAAGGTGAGGGACGATAAAATATCCTTCAGGTAAAGAAAACTCTCCGCGCTGCATTTCGTTTTGCACTACTTCGGGTGCAATATAAAATTCTCTCTTGTTAATATTAGTGGCAACTAAGTTAGTCATTATTCTTCTGAACAAAGTTTCAAGAAGATTGCTGTCAAAGTTTTCTTTTCTTTCAAATGGTTTTAAAGCTTCAAGAAAAGGAGTTATATCATTTTTTATTCCATCTAAAAGACCGGGATATTTTGCTTCAAGCTGAACAAAGTACCAGGATCTTCTTAGTAGTTCCTTATCAACCACTGCAATATCCCGTCTGAAATCTTCAACAAACTGAAAATAGTATGATGCCGAGAGAAAATAATCCCATTGATAACTGAAAATAACAGCATCCTTTTCAACACTGTTCATAAGCGCTTTAGTGTAATCTTCGTAAACATACACTTCGCTCTGATCTACCTCGTCATAGTTTGAATAAGCTTGTATTAACACGGGCAGGATAATTATTACAACTGCTATTCTTTTCACAGTTTTATTTTCTGATAACTCATAAAATATTTTTGCAAATCCCATTACACTGAAAAAGGCGAGTGATATATATGCAAGCAAAAAATATGCATCGATATCATTTATATCATAGTTTATAGAGTAAAAAACTGTAAAAACAAACGATATTAAAAAGAATATAAAAAGCTTTGAAGACCTGATTATACTTATTATTACCCCGAATAAAACAATAATTGTTGTTATTGAATACTCTGATGTAAAATTATTTATAAAATATTCAAACTGCTTTTTTGCAACATCAGCCGAGGAGAACAGCCATACCTGATATTGAAATCCGCTTATGTGCCTGTAAATTCTTTCCCAGTCAACAGGATTGCCCCAATTTAAGTATGGCTCTCGAGCAGCACGGATAGGGAAATATGAATAAACCAGAACTAAAACAGAGAAGAATACAAGCAGCATTATTCCAATTCGAAACACACTGTTTTTGTTAAAGCCCCACCTTGTAAAATAAAGATATGCAACACCGGGAAGTATCAGTAAAGTTGTCATGTGATTTGTAAAACCGAGAGCAAGAAAAAAAGCAAACCACAGCCAGCTTTTTGTTTTTAGATCATCTGATGATTCGTTTCTATTCACAAAAGCTTTAATAAGAGATAATATTATCAAACTCATTAGCAGTAAATGAAATGAATAAACTTCAACAGATGTGCTTTGAAACCAGAAAGTTTTGCTGAATGCCAATGATAATCCTGCTAAAACAGAACTTAATATTTTTATTGATTCATTAAACTCTAATACAGGTTTTGCTGATTTTACTTCTATAGATTTTTTTCTTTTATCCTTCTTATCTTTTTTTACTGCTGAGCTTTTCTTCTGAAAGCTGAAGACTTCAATATTATCAAGAATAAACTTTGAAGTATAGGTAAATACTGAAACTGCAAGCGCACAGTAAATAGCAGCAAGCAAATTCAGCTGATAGATTGTTGTGAACGGCAATGGAATTTTGGAAAATAGGTAACCAATTATTGTGTAAAGCGGATATCCCGTAGGGTGTGCAATGCCAAGTGTTGCCTGAACTGCAGCTAACTCGCCTGTATCTATTTGAATTACAGAGGGCGCCAGTGTAAAAAGGTAAACTATAAATACTGTTAAGCCGGTCAATAAGTAATAATATTTTGACAGTAGATTCATAATGTAATGTTGATCAGGTATATTTTAAATCAGCTTCTAATAAAAATAAAATTAGTAAACATTTAGTTTAGAATTTAAGAATTATAATTAGTTATTAAATACCTCAAAATAAAATTTTGCATTTTTAACTAATACATTATTTAACTCGTTCAAAAAAGATTTATGATCTTTATAATCCAGGAATAATGATAACTTTTTTAGTTTAATTTCATCGGCAGGAATTCTTGATGATCTTGTATCGAACAAAATTTTATTTGCAAGTTCAATATTCTTTAATGTCCTGAAATATTCTGCCATCTTATTTAAATTAATTTTGATTTGCTTGTCCAAAGATAAAGTATTTACTGATTTTTGTGTTCCGGCACCTATACATTTTTTTACATAATTATAATTTGTTAATAACAGATAAGAAACAATAAATTCAATGTCAGTTAATCCGCCTGTAGATTTTTTTATATCAGCAGCAGAGGAAATAGGTCCGCTTGCCGAAAGTTTCTTTCTCATTTCCATCATTTCTTTTTTAACAAAAAATGTATCAAGACTTTTCAGGCGTGAGATGAACCCTTTTGTAAGTGAGTTGTATTGATTGATATTTCCATTAACATATGAAGCCTTAAGAAACGCCTGAAGTTCCCAGACTCTTGCCCGGCTTTTCAGGTATTCAGAATAAGTATGCTGATCCCAAACCAGGTAACTGCTTTTTCCTTCCGGCCTCAGCCTGCAGTCTACTTCAAAAGGCGATAACACCTTTTTTATTTCTGAAAGTAATTCCTGAAACTCATTTTGAACTTGCGGATATTTATTTAAGCCATTTACAACAAATATCAAATCAATATCCGAAGTAAATGTTAATTCTTTTGCACCAAAACTTCCCAGTCCGATTATCAGAAAATCATTTTGCCATTTCTTATTAGTGGAAAAAGTATCGCTTATACCCTTAATTTTATTTAAGATAAAACCAGATAGATATGAATTGACAAATTCCGTATTTATCAAACCTGTTGTATATTGAATAGATAGTGTAAATAAAAATTCTTTTGTGCTAAAGTCTGGAATAGAGGTTTTATCAATCTTCTTAAAACATTTTCGGGAAAGAAAAAGATCTCTCAGGTACTTGTCTTCGGCAAAAAGATTAATTGTATACTGCGAATATTCGCAAGTTCTTAAGAAGAGTTGAAAATAATTAAAATCTGCAAACTCTTTATACCATATTCCCGGGAACTGCGCAGTTTTTATTATTCTTGCAAAATTATCCAGCACCTGATCCGGAGCAGGTGAATTTTTTAAATAGTTTATTAGTGTGGAGCTTATAATCTCAAATGATGAAATTGTAAGAGCATCAAATTTTTTGGCTGCAAGAATTCCTTTGCCGTATTGAAGAAACTCAAAGTTATTGTGCGCTCTTTTCTTATCTGTAAAATTTATATCAGTTAAAAAAGTAATTGTAGTATCCTCTGCTTCGCCAGTAATTGATTTATATATTTCAGATACTTTTTTTCTGTGAACTTCTACGGTATCTTGAAATTTATCAATTGTATTGAATCCAAAGTATCTTCCTAATTTATAGAGGAGCTCCCCGGACTCAGGAATGGTGTGTGTCTGTGCATTGTTCATCAACTGAAGGTAATGTTCAACTTTTCTGTAAAAGATATATGCTTCTGTGAAGCTTTTCGATTCGTTATCACTCAGCAGGTTGCATTCCTGCAGAAATTTTATTGCATTTAAAGTATTTCCTGTTCGGATGTGCGGGATTCTACCACCATTTAGTAATTGTAATGCCTGAACAGAAAACTCAATATCGCGTAATCCACCGGGTAGAGTTTTAATATCTGTTTCTGCGGAAACTGATTTTTCGATATTAGCTTTTAATTTTTTAATCTGCACCAAAGGCGAGACGCGGAATGATGATGGATAAGTAAATTTTCCAACAAAAGAAAAAAACTTTTTATACAGCGAGGAACTTCCGCAGATAAAACTGCATTTTATCAGCATCTGTCTTTCCCAATTCTCACCACGCATTTCATAATAATGCAGATACTGGTTAAATGAAGCACACAGAGGAGCATTTCGCCCATCCGGTCTTAAACGGAAATCGACGCGGTATAGAAAACCTTTTGGTGTAATCGAAGACGCCTGCTCAATAAAAAGTTGCACTGTCTCGGTGAGTATTTGATTAAAATAAATTTTGTTTTTGATAAATGTATTTTTATCAGTAAATGCAATCAGATCAATATCGGAACTATAGTTAAGTTCACCTCCACCTAATTTACCAAGTGCAATCAGACAATACTTATTAGATAATTTTTCAATTTTATACTTTGAAAGTATTTCCTGATAACATAAATAGAACAAAGCCGAAGTTATTGCTTTTGCAAGCAGTGAAAGTTCGTAAGTTACTCTTTCCAACTTTTCATTGACATAAATATCCGTGACACCAATTCTTAAAAATTCTCTCCTCTTTAGATTCCTAAGAGCATTAACTTTGCCTTCAAATGTTTTAAATCTGTTAACTGTTTCATAAATAAGTTTTTCATAATCTTTATCATTTAATGGATTCCTAAGCTTATCAGGATTAGTTATAATAAAAAAGTATTCAGGGTTACGGACAAGAATATCAGACAGGTAATTGCTGTTAGTTGCAATATTTACCAGCACTTCAATATGATGCGGATATTTTATACATTCCTTTAAAAAGAAAATTCTATCAAACTGGTTTTCAATTATTCGCAGAAGATTTGATTCGGAAGATGAAGTGAAATAATGAAGTTTAATTTCACTTTCAACTAGTTGAATGATTTTTTCAAACTTATCGGAATCTAATGTGCCGCCTGAAAAATCGGTTAGTTTATGAATAAAATCTTTCGAGAGCTTTTTTAATCTCTGCATTCTTCAGATAATTCTTTTCTTAAACATAAATAAAAATATTTACCTCGTAAAATATTCTTCGCAGAAACAACGCCGCAGAAATATGAAATGGAAAAAATATGAAGTTAATTAATGATCTTTTTAGATACTGTTGTGCTTACAAGGTAATAAACAGGTAAAGAACAAAAAGAAAAGTTTGAGGTGGAAAATTTTAAACAATGAATTACAATTAATGGAAAGTTAATTGCTTTATTCAAGAACAGAAAAAAGATATTCTATATTTTCCACCTGCTTCCTATAGAAAAACCTATTCGCCTGGTATACTTTGGAGCCAAGAATGACTGCATAGTTGAACTCGCTATATGGATTTCCACTACATTAATATCTATCCCAAGGCCAGCTGACCAGTTTATTCCAAAATCGGAATTAAAAGAAAATCCGGTTCTAATATAAGGTATCCAATCCATTGGCTTCCATTCAGCACCGAAAGATAAGAGAGGGTATTTTGAATTTCCTGGCAAATTATTAAAGCCTTGATCGTAGTCAATTGCCAGCAACAAGGAACCCGGCACAATTGGTTCATTAAAAAGATAAGAGGCACCAAAACGTAAAGCAGCGGGTAATGCAGTTGAGAAATTATCAATTTTTCTGCTGTTGCCTTTCAGCCTGTTTTCTAAGGTATCAATTTGATCATTATTTAGGATGTCGTCAACATATATCTTACCAAAAGAGGAGAATTCAGCGGCATTTTTATACCAGTTAATCTTGCCGATGTCAGTTAACGCAAGGGAAAAAGTCCAGTTATTTTGTTTGGCAGTAAAACCAAAGTCCAGCCCGAAACCACTTCCAGCAGGGGAGGGAAACAGGTTAAATGCCCCTTTATTTTGTACTGTATCAAAATCGTATTTCACCCCAAATGCATCCGAGAATGATGAATAACCCAGCATATCTGCACTTCCAGTAATTTCGTAGGAGGGACCGGTAGTAAAATTATAATTTGAGCGCTCTGTTCCTATATAAGAAAAACCGTTAATAAACTTCAAAGAGACACCAACTGCAATCTGGTCGAACCATGGAAAATTATGTGTTGAAATTTCACGTGCATGTGTTATTGCATAGCTTCTTATCCACCAGGCTTTTACGTCAGAATCATCCAGATTAAATGTTTTACTCAATTGATTTCCATTGAGGAATAATTCCGGTAGTGCCCTGGGCAGATTCAAATTAACGCCGACTGCATCAGTTATAGTGAATGCAAATGAGCCTATTTCTTCTTTAAGATTAATACCGAAAGAAAAAATTGAATAAGCTCCGGTTCCAAATAGTAAACCTCCATTCTCCATAAATTCTGTAAATCTTTCTTTATCAGCATCAGTAAGTATCCTCGCTTGACCATCAATGCCTCCAAAAAAATAGTTAATATCATCCAGCGAAATATAATTTGAACCTGAATTTATTGTTACCGAAGGGAAAGGAAGTAATGTTAGAAAATCGATAAATATTTTATCACTAAGTATAAGATTTGCAGGATTATTGCCTATTGAATAGATACCTTGCGAAACAGAGTTGGATGTTCCTCCAAGGCCCTGGCTGCGAGGATCAATTGAACCGAAGGAACCAAATTGAGCTTGTAATGAATTTATCATCGATAAAAACAAAATCAATACAAAAATATTTTTTTTCAAAATCATCATAATATTATTACTAATTGCCTGCCTCAAAACTTATAGAACCATATGACCGAATCTTTATCCCGGCTGATGGTCTGATTGCTACCGTAGGTGGATCGGACTGATTGATATTTGAAGTTGACACAGAAATCGAATAATTAACGTTATAAGAATTTGATAAAAGCTGAATCTGTTCCGAATTGAGAGTTATTCTTAGAGGCGGATTAACTTGTGATGATATAACTTCGCCATTTGCATCTACTACTGCAGGTTGAAAATAGACCGAGTCAATGCCGTTGCTATCTTTAGTAATAGTGAAAAGAAAATTATTGTTTTGATCTCTGAGATCAAGTTTAAGCCAGATACCAAGAGGTATGGAATTATCAATTTCGATAGTGAAGACCCCATAACTGTTGTTTCTTATCAGCCACCTGTCATCACCGTTCATTTCAAGGGTTGAATAATCTTTTATATTTATGTTATTCAGAGTAAAGTAGCTTTTAGTGGAAAAATCAGTTTCAATTTTTATCACATCCTCATTCGTTGCAGTTCCGCGCTTATTATCCGGGTTCATAAGATAATCTGATATCAGAATAACAGTATCGGGAAGGAATGCTATAAATTCATTTATATTACTATTTTGCTCAGTGTATATTTTTTCCGAGTATTCATTATAAAACTTAATAGAATGATAAATATTTCCAGCAGAATCAAGGAGATAAAACTGTTCACCATTATTTCTTTTTCCCATTACAGTTAAATTATATATCTCAACACCAATAGGATTTGATGCCGGAGAGATATATGATGCAGCCAGTCTTAGACTTGCCTCTTTGAGAGTAATGTTATTTTGATAATTATTAACACTGTCTAAATTGAACTTATATGTCTCAATCTGACTTCCAAGTAACTTAGGAGGCAGAAAACCTGTAGCGCATTGGAATGCAAAATCATTTAAATAGTAACTCGCAAAAACAAATGTTTGCTCAGGAACAGCTGAAGTGACTCTTGCAATTATTTGAAATGAATTTTTCCTGTTTTGCGGCTGACCAGCCGGTACTTTGTAAGAATGATTGATTAAGTTATAAAAAACAGAATCTCTTCCTGATGCAAGAGCAGTCATATTAAAAATTAATTTTTCACCAGCGGGAGTTAGAATCCCGGGAATATGTAAACTGATGTTTGCTGTGTAAAGTGATGGATTATTAACCGAAAAAGCCAATATACCTTGCTCAAAAAAAGCGCTGTCTAATTCAACTCCTTCCGGTAGTTCAATATATAAAATTGCACTATCGGTGTTTGAGGCTGGCAATGGAATATTCTGAAGAGAGGATTCAGAATCTAAACTGATAAATTCACCGATATCAGAATCTAACTCATATGTATCTGATTGCAGAATATAAATACTCTTGCCATTAACCGTGTCAATTGTGATTTTTGTATCATCTTTTAATAATTCATCAATAGTGTATTCCTGGTTGACTATCGGCAAATTAAGGTCAACCGACCAACGCGGTACAATCAGATCATCAGGTACTTCAAAACATGAATTAGTCAAGAAGGGAAGCACGAGTATTACTAAAATTCTATAATCAGCCACTAGCTTTGTTATTATCAACTTCATAATCATTTACACATCCAATTGTCATGCCAATTACAGGCCTGCCAGTTGATCTGTATTTAGTACAATATTTAGCTGAATTTATATCTAAATCAGGTTTTATAAAGCCTTAGTTTTTCCACAGGTATTTAAGAAAAATTTAACGGTAAAAATTCCCTTTGGATTACATACAGCTTGTAAAAAAATGTTGTTCAAATTATTTATAATTATGACGTGAATTTGGACTTAAAACTAAAATATATTTAGTTTTTTGATTGAATAACTCCGCAGCACAGGCTGATTTAAAGATTATTTGCTAAACCAGGATTCATTTTACTTATAATCTCTTAATGATTGAGAAAAAGCATTCTTTACAAAACAATAACCACAAGAACAAAACAGTGAAGCAGTGTGCAAAATTTCGTAAATTGCATATCAAAACACACGTGCTTAATTTTAAATATCAATAAGAATTCAGGAATTTTAATAAATGATAAATTTGTTCAAGAAAATTTTTGGTGATAAACACGAAAAAGATTTAAAATCTCTATGGCCGATAGTTCCGGAAATTAATAAACATCACGAAGAATTTAAAAAACTTAGCGATGATGAGTTAAGAAATAAAACTGCAGAATTAAAAAGTATTATCCAGGAAAGAACCCTGGAAACAAGAAATAAAATTGAAGAAATTAAAAAAAGACTTCAGTCCGATGAAGATTTTGACAGAACTTCCGCTTATGATGAAATTGAAGAACTTGAAGATCAGTTAGATGATGAATATGAAACTTTACTTGATGAACTGCTTCCTGAAGCTTTTGCCGTTGTTAAATCTACATGCGAAAGATTATACGGAAAAAGTTGGACAGTTGCCGAAAATAAAATTACCTGGGAAATGATTCCTTACGATGTGCAGCTGATAGGCGGCATTGTTCTTCATCAAGGTAAAATAGCAGAAATGGCTACAGGAGAAGGTAAAACACTTGTAGCTACTCTTCCGATATTCCTAAATGCACTTACAGGTAGGGGTGTTCATCTTATTACAGTTAACGATTATCTTGCCAAACGAGATAGTGAATGGATGGGTGAGATATTTAAATTTCACGGATTGAAAGTTGGCTGCATTCTTAATACAATGGACCCTGCCCAGCGCAGAGAACAATATAATTGCGATATCACTTATGGAACTAATAACGAATTCGGTTTTGATTATTTGCGCGATAATATGGCCGTTGGACTTGAATACCAGGTTCAGAGAAAACATAACTATGCAATTGTTGATGAAGTTGACTCAGTATTGATAGACGAAGCAAGAACACCGCTTATAATATCCGGTCAGGTGGACCGCGATGATCATCAGTTCTATGATATGCGCCCTAAAGTTGAACGTCTCTACAAGCTTCAGACAAATCTTGTTGCAAAACTCGTTCAGGAAGCCGAACAAATACTGCAGTCTGATAACAGCAATGAAAGGGAAGCCGGAATACTCCTCCTAAGAGCACATCGCGGATTACCCAAAAGTAAAAAACTTGCTAAAATATTTTCTGAGCCTTCTTACAAAAAATTAATGCAGACAACTGAACTTGAATTCCTTCGCGAAAAAGCAAAAAATATGTACATCATCGATGACGAATTGTACTTTGTTATTGATGAAAGAAATCACAGTATAGACACGACTGAAAAAGGAAGAGAAGAACTTGCGAGAGGAAGCGGTATAGAAAAAGAATATTTTGTGCTTCCCGATCTTGGAACTGAGATAAGCAAGTTTGAAAATGATCCAAACCTTTCACCGGAAGAGAAAGTAAAGCGTAAGGATGAGTTGTATAAAAGATACTCCGTTGCCAGTGAAAGAATACATACTATAAACCAGCTTCTGCGTGCTTATTCACTTTTTGAAAAAGACGATCAATATGTTATTACTGAAGACGGAAAAATAGCAATAGTTGATGAGTTTACAGGCCGTATCCTTCCCGGGAGAAGATATTCAGATGGTCTTCATCAGGCAATCGAAGCTAAAGAAAATGTAAAAGTTGAACGTGATTCTCAAACACTTGCTACAATCACTCTTCAGAATTATTTCAGAATGTATAATAAACTTGCCGGTATGACCGGTACTGCTGAAACTGAAGAGGGTGAATTCTTCCAGATATATAAACTTGAAGTTGTTGTAATACCTACAAACAAACCTATTTCAAGAGAAGACCTTGATGATGCAGTTTACAGAACAAAACGTGAAAAATATAACGCAATTCTTGATGAATTAGACAAATTGAAAAAAGAAGGCAGACCAGTACTTGTTGGAACTACCTCAGTGGAAGTATCTGAAACCATAAGCAGAATGTTAAAACGCAAAGGCATTCAACATAATGTACTAAATGCCAAGCAGCACCAACGGGAAGCTGAAATTGTTGCTCACGCCGGTGAAGTTGGAGCAATTACTATTGCTACAAATATGGCCGGACGAGGAACCGACATTAAGCTTGGTGCCGGTGTAATTGATAAAGGCGGTTTGTTTATCCTTGGTACCGAAAGACATGACTCAAGACGAATCGACCGTCAGCTTAGAGGACGTGCCGGCCGGCAGGGTGATCCGGGTACTTCTAAATTTTTCATCTCACTTGAAGATGATTTGATGAGATTATTTGGCAGCGATAGAATATCTTCTATTATGCAGCGGATCGGTATTCAGGAGGGTGAAGTAATTCAGCACCCGATGATAACAAAATCCGTTGAGAGAGCTCAGAAAAAAGTTGAAGAAAATAACTTTTCAATTCGTAAAAGACTTCTTGAATACGATGATACAATGAATTCTCAAAGGGAAGTTATTTATTCAAGACGGCAGAAAGCTTTGCAAGGCGATAGACTTAAGAGTGAAATTCTTGATTTGACCGAAGAATTCGTATCATCTTTAGTTGATAAACATTTTGATGAAATAAATTCTGAAGCAATAAAAGAGGAAGTGCTGCATAACCTGCTTGTTGAGATAAAACTTCTCCCTGAAGAATTTGAAAAAATTGGAAGGGACGGACTTGTTGATCGCATACTAAGTGCAGCAAAAGATTTTTATGCAAAGAAAGAAGAAATGCTAGGCTCCGAGTTAATGGCACGGTTGGAACGCTACGCTGTTCTTAGTGTGATTGATAATAAATGGAAAGAACATCTGCGGGAAATGGATGATCTTAAAGAGGGAATAGGACTCAGGGCGTATGGCCAGAAAGATCCTCTTGTTGAGTATAAAGGGGAAGCATTTAAATTATTTGTTCAGTTATTGGAACAGATACGCAGTGAATCAGTTTCATTTGCATTTAAATTCTTTCCTCAGGCACCAGGCGAAGTTCAGGAGCGCAGGAAATCACCCGTTCAAAGAATGGTAGAAACCAAACAGGAAGCTGTAAATATTGGATTCAGTGCTGCACAAAGATCCAGCGCTCAACCCCAGGGCGCTAAAGTTCAGCCGATCCGTGTTGAAGAAAAAGTTGGAAGAAACGATCCCTGTCCATGCGGCAGCGGTAAAAAATATAAACAATGCCACGGAAAATAAAACCGGAATAAAGCTATGAAAAAAATCGAAGCCATCATCCGTCCGTTTAAGTTAGATGAAGTTAAAGAAGCATTGATCGAAGAGGGCGTTAAAGGATTAACCATTTCCGAAGTCAGGGGATACGGAAGACAGAAAGGTCATACCGAAACCTACCGTGGTGCTGAGTACCAGATTGAATTTGTTCCTAAAATAAAAATTGAGGTTATTGTGGATGACAAACTTCTGGATAAAACCGTTGATGCGATTTTAAGAACGGCTAAAACCGGACAGGTTGGTGATGGAAAGATCTTTATTTCTGATATAAAAGACGTTATAAGAATCAGGACAGAAGAATCCGGCACACAAGCGTTGTAGAATAATATATGGCCTTTTTCTTTATTTTAATCTTTAATAGCTTCGATTATGAATAGAAGAAATTTATTCCAATTTAAAGTTATTCCCTTAATTTCTGCATTAATTCTACTTAGCGGCTGCAGTCTCTGGCAGAATTTTACCACCTACTTTAACTTATATTATAATACAAACACATTATTCCAGGAAGCAGAAGAAGATATCTTTTCCCAAAAAAGGGATCTTTTCTCTACAGAACCACTGATTGTATCAGGTGCAGCAAATGCCAAACTTGTTAAGGTAATTGAAAAATGTTCAAAGATTCTTCAGTTTCATGCAACTACCTCATATGTTGATGATGCATTAATGATGCTTGGTAAATCTTTTTATTATCAAAAGAATTTTCAAAAAGCTAAAAGAAAATTTGAAGAGCTGCTGGCTATTGAACCAGATGATGATATGAAACTTGAAGCGGATTATTGGATAGCTAAGTGTAATATGAGTTTAAAAGATTTTACGAATGGACTTTCCCTACTGGAAGACGTCAGAAAAAGAGCTATTGAGGTTGATAATGATGATATAATTTACGGTTCATTCATAGAAGAAATTACACACAGAATATCAAATGAAAATTATACTCTTTCAATTGCTTTAGCAGAGGAGATGCTGCCTTTTGCAAATTCACAAATGAAATCAAAAATTTATTTTGAACTGGGCAAATTATATGCAAATGTTGATGATCTTGATAGAGCTATATCAGCATATGAAAATGTCCTTGAGTTTTCACCGGATTTTGATTTGGAAATAGCTGCCAATATTAGTTATGCTATTGCTCTTCGCGATGCCGGCAGAAATGATGAAGCATTAAGTGTTTTCAACGATATAAGAAGCAAAGATAAATTTCTTGAAAAGTACAACGAGATAGATCTGGAAACTGCAATAACTTTGGAAAAGCTTGGCAGATATGAGGAAGCTTTGGAGGAATTCACAAAAGTTGATACCACTTACAGGAACACTCCGGTTGCGGCAGCATCCAGTTATTATAAAGGAAGAATTTATGAATATACTATGTTGAATTATGATAGCGCTGCATTCTATTACCAAAAAGCATCTACGAGTAATCCGCCACAAAAATATCAACAGCAGGTTAGAGATAAGAATCAGCTTTTCAATAAATATTTTAATTTGCGTGGTCAGGTAGATAGCTACAACAAGCAGCTTTTCTATTCAGAAAATCCTGAAATCTTTATTCAGGATTCAATCAATTATGTTCAGGACTCATTAAAGCTGCTATCAGATTATCTTGCAGAAAAGGAACTTCAGGATATATGGAGCAATGTATTCCAGCCCGATCCGGAAATAAATGATTCACTGCTTCTGCTTGATTCTTTACGAATACAGGATTCGCTTCAGGTTGTTGATTCCCTTTTGAATTTATTAAACCTCGGACTTTTTGCCGATACCAATGAAGTTAATTCAGCTTTAATAGGATATTTCAGGGCGAAGGATTCTCTGTACGTTCGAGACTCTTTGATGACATTGCTGGAAAAAGGTGTTTTTCTTGATACGAATGATGTTAACCGCGTTCTCAACGAGTATTTTATGAATAAAGACAAACAGGCACAACTTACACCTGATTCGCGAGGCCAACAGCCTTCCCCAAAATTTGAGGGTGTTAATCTGGATTCTGTTGCTTTTAAGAATAACCCTCCGAGGAGACCATCCATCCCAATTGATTCTGTAAAATATATACTAGCTAAGTCGCTGCTTGAACTTGGTAATTTGTTTCTGGCGGAAATAGATGTGCCTGATTCAGCTTATGTATTATATACAGATAATTTACAGCGTTTTCCCGAGTCAGATTTTTATTCAAATACACTATATGCACTGGGCAGTTATTATCTCACACAAAATAACGAGCCCAAAGCGGATAGTATATTCCTTTACATATATGAAAATTATAAAGATGCTAGTATTGTAAATGCTGCAGCATTCAAATTAGATTTACCGCTGATCGATCTTGAATATGATCCTGCAAAAACATTATATATAAGTGCAGAATCTCAAATGATCGCAGGAAATTATGAATCCGCTTTAAAAGAATTTCTCAGCATTTATCGCTTATATCCTGAATCTGATTATTCGCCTAAAGGCCTTTATGCCGCTGGTTGGGTCCTGGAAAAGGATTTAAAAATGCCTGACTCAGCTGCCGTTGTGTATGATACGCTTTCAGTGAAATATGCCGCTTCACTTTACTCCAGAGAAGTCGCTAAAAAACTCGGCGGGTACAAGCAGGAAGTTTACAGAAAACAAAAAGAGGAGCAGGATAGATTATCAGCATTGCAGACTGTAACAAAAGACAGCATTCTTAATGACCTCGAGATTACAATGGAAGAAAAACCTGATAGTATTGACTACACGGCGCAAGCTTTTGTACCTGATTTGGAGGAACTCCGTAAGAACGAAGAAGAAAAACGAAAAGAATCGCTTGTAAATCCTGATTTAATAAAACCGGAAGACAGATCGCCTGTAGCAAAGCTTGAAGCTCTCTGGAATCCGAGAAAACCCAGATAAGATTCACCAAAATTATTTATTTTATTTTAATTCTTGAAGATGAAATACAGGGAATTAAAAGAACTCATTGAAGAAGGGGAAAATATTCAATGCGAGTTTAAGAGAAAATTTTCTACACCTGATAAAATTGCACGTGAAATGATTGCATTTGCCAATACAAAAGGCGGTTATGTGATCTTTGGGGTTGATGATGACAAAGAGATTATTGGTGTTGAAAGCGAAAAGGAAACCGCTGAGTTGATAAAAGAAACTGCGCTTAATATGTGTGAACCTTCACTAGATTTTCAGATTTCATTTGTTGAAATGGAAGGCAAGGAAATTGTTGTGGCTTCCATTCCGGAATCATCTAATAAACCGCACAGACTTCAGGATTATTCAGATCAGTTTGATATAAATCAGGCTGTTGTCACTATTCGTGTTAATGATAAGAGTGTACAGGCAAGCAAGGAGATGGTGCGGATATTAAGATCAAATTCCGGTAACCTGACTTTAAAGAAATATGCTATTGGCAGCAATGAGAAAACAGTTTTTGAATATCTTTCAAAGAAAGAAAGAATATCAGTAAAGGAACTAAGCAAGCTTGTCAACGTTTCTGAAAGAAGAGCTTCAAGAACTTTGGTTAAAATGGTAAGAGCAAACTTATTGATGATCCATACCAAGGATAATGGCGAAGAATTTTTTACTGCGGCCGTTTAATATTCAGATCAAATATCTTTCTCAGTTCAAAAATTGCAATTCCATAAGCCACTGCTACGTTTAATGATTGCTTAATTCCGTATTGCGGAATTTCAATTGAGAAGTCGCATTCATCAAGAATTTCCTGTGACACTCCAGAAATTTCATTACCTACTACAAGACACATTGGGAAATCATTTGCAGTTATTTTATAGTATTGTTTACTTGAGGAGGTTAATTCAAGTGCGCAAACCTTAAATCCATCAGCCTTTATTTTTTTTATCACATCGATTGGATCTTTAACATATTCCCAGCTGACACTTTCCGTAGCTCCAAGAGCAGTTTTGTGTATTTCTTTTTTGCCGCCCGGTAATTCGGGTTTGGGTGGATGGGGCGTATATCCGCATAAATAAAGTTTTTCAATCATTGCACCGTCAGATGTGCGAAAGATTGAACCGACATTGTAATTGCTTCTGATACTGCTTAAAACAACAGTGACAGGAAGTTTTTTTACCTGGTTTATAGTTTCGAGAGTGCTACGCGATTTTGCAATTTCATCGTGGCTTAATTTCTTCATAAAAGATCATCGGGATTCTCAAGCTTGTAGGCAAGCTGTCCGCAAGCAGCGGCAATATCTTCGCCCTGTGTATATCTAACAGTAACGGTAACTTCATTCTCCCTTAATTTATTTACAAATTCATCAAGTTTAATTTTTGTTGTTGGTCTTAGTTCTGCCGCAAATCCTTTCGGATTCATATGATGTATTGAATTATATGGAATTACATTCAGCTTACAGGGTAAAGATTTACATAACCTTATCAAAGCATTCAAATCATCCTGCCTGTCATTGATATCTTTTAATAGAATATACTCAAAAGTTATTCTGGTGCCAGTCTGCTTTGCATAGTATCTCACAGCTTCAAGATTGTCGGTTAATGAATACTTTTTATTGATCGGCATAAGCTTACTTCTTGTTTCTTCAAAACAGGAATGAAGGGAAAGTGCGATTTTTACCCGCAGGCCGGAGTCTGCGAGCTCAATAATTTTGGGAGCAATGCCGGCAGTTGATACCGTAATTTTTCTTAAGCTGATTCCTTTGGTTTTATCCTCTGCAAAAATCTGCAGTGATTTAAGTGTGTTTGTAAAATTGAGCAAAGGCTCACCCATACCCATATAAACTATATTTGTTATTTCGCTTCTGGGATTATAATCCTTTGCAGCAAGTAAGTACTGATCAAATATCTCACCAGGAGATAAGTTCCTTTTGTAACCCATTAACCCTGTTGCACAGAACTGGCAGTCGAGCGGGCAGCCAACCTGCGTTGAGATACATAAGGTTGTTCTTTTAGGATCGGGAATTACAACCGCTTCAACTTTATGATTATCTTGGGTCTGAAAGATATATTTTTTTGTACCGGTTCGCGGAGACATTTCAGAGGTAAGATTGCTTAAAGTCATTATTTCACAATAAGCATTTAATTTCCTTCTCAGATACTTGGGTACATTAGCCATATCGTCAAAATTTTCAACCATATGCCCGTACAACCAATGAAATACTTGTTCTCCCCTGAATCTTTTTTCGTCTGCGACGGTAAAAAAATCTTTTAGTTCTTTAAGTGTTAAGCCCTTAAGAACTGTTTTGGTTATTTGTTCCTCAGTTTGTTGTTCTGCTAACATTTTATCAACTTACCTTATTTAAATCTTCAGAAATCTTTTTAATTCAATCTAAGGTTCAATTAAAAAATTGATTGCGGTATAAATTATAATACATTATTTTTGAACTGGAAGTATCTCTCCCAAATAATTTTATTACGGGGAATAACTTAAAAATATTTTTTAATCAAACAAAACAGGTCTAGGCATGAATTTTGAATTAACCGAAGATCAGATAATGATAAAAGAGTCTGCAATGGATTTTGCAGAAAATGAAATTGCTCCTTCATCAGTTCAGCGCGATAAGGATGCTGAATTCCCGGCTGACATAGTAAAAAAAATGGGTGAACTTGGTTTTATGGGAATGATGGTTTCTCCCGAATACGGCGGTGCTGGACTTGATACTATTAGTTATGTTTTAGCTATGATTGAAATATCAAAAGTTGATGCTAGTGTGGGAGTAATTATGTCTGTTAATAACTCGCTTGTTTGTTATGGACTTGAAAAGTACGGCTCAGACCATATTAAACAGAAATATTTAATTCCGCTTGCAAAAGGTGAAAAGCTTGGCGCTTTTGCACTTTCAGAACCGGAAGCAGGAAGTGATGCAACAAAGCAAAAAACAACCGCTGATAAAGATCATAAACACTATGTTATTAATGGCATAAAGAACTGGATTACAAATGGAATAAGCGCAGATTATACATTAGTCATGGCTACTACTGATAAAGTAAAAGCGCATAAAGGCATATCAACTTTTATTGTTGAAAAAGGCACTCAGGGTTTTGGTCACGGTGTTAAAGAGGATAAACTAGGAATAAGAAGTTCAGATACTTGCTCACTGACTTTTGAAAACTGCCGTGTGCCCTCAGAAAATATGGTTTGGGATGAAGGAAGAGGTTTTAATTTTGCAATGAACACACTTAATGGCGGAAGAATAGGGATAGCTGCACAGGCAATTGGTGTAGCCGAAGCCTCTCTGGATGCTTCGGTTAAGTATGCTAAAGAGAGAAAAGCTTTCGGACAAACAATTTCTAATTTTCAGGCTATACAGTTTAAACTTTCTGATATGGCTGTAAAAATTGATGCCGCAAAAATGCTTACGTTTAAAGCTGCCGCATTAAAGGATGCAGGTAAACCATATTACAAGGAAGCTGCAATGGCAAAATTGTATGCTTCTAAAATTTCAGTTGAATGCGCTCTGGAAGCTATTCAAATTCACGGCGGATACGGATACGTAAGAGAGTATCTTGTTGAAAGATATTTGCGCGATTCAAAAATTACAGAAATTTATGAAGGCACTTCTGAAATTCAGAAAATGGTTATTGCAAGAGCTTTATTAGACCAAAAATAAGTCTGATGAAAACTGTAACCGTTTTAGTTTTATTAATTTCAGTTTATGCTTTCGCTCAATCAGAGAAAATGAAATGGGGAAAAGCAGACTATACTTACAGAATTGAAATATCCGAAAATGATAGGGATTATTCTGTTAACCCGGGAAACCCGATTGATGTAGTCGCAAAATCTTTTATAAATGTTTACTGGTTTCTTATTTCCGATCTGGATGGTGATAATTGTCCTTTTCATCCTAGTTGTTCTGCTTTTTTTGTTGATGTAATCGAAGAAACGAATATAATTACTGGCACTCTCCTGTTTTTTGACAGATTTTCAAGAGATGCCAGTGTAGTAGGAAGGTATAACAGATATCCAAAACATAAGTCAGGCAGACTTTACGATCCTGCATACTTATATACCTCAGGTTCCGCAACTTATATTCCAGCCTCAAAAGTAATTGATGAAGAATGATAAAAATACTTTTATTCGTAATCATTTCGAGTAATTTCAGTTATTCGCAAAACTTTCACACGCCTGAAAACAGAAAACTATTTGCCGATTACCTTTTTTGTTCAAAAGATTACCTTCGTGCAGTTTTAGAATATGAAGAATATATTAAACACTTTGATAACGACACCGTCCTATTTAAAATTGCTCTTGGATACTCTAAAATTGAAAATTATAATGAAGCAGTAAAAAGATTTATAAACATATCAGTTCAGTCAGATTATTATTCATCAGCCAGATTAGAATATCTGAAGTCTAAATTGTTTTTGGAGGATTACAACTCGATAATTGATTTCAGCAGAAATAATTTGAGGAATAATGAGTTAAAACTTATTAGTATGTCAATACTACTAAGTGATAAAAATTTACCAGAACGGAATAATTTTATTTTTGCTTTTGAGGATAATCTTAGAACTCAGATAGAAGATTTCTTTGACCATAAAATAAATCCCCCTTATAAAAGCCCATTGTTAGCGGGAATTTTTTCTACTGTTGTTCCCGGATCCGGAAAACTTTATACAAATCAGATTAGTGAAGGATTAACATCTTTAGTATTAAACGGGCTTGTTGCATTTCTTAGTTATAATAACTTTAAAAATGATCATACTACCAGGGGTTGGATTTTTGCAGGTGTTGGTGCTTTTTTCTATGCAGGAAACATTTATGGATCAGCAGTCTCAGCAAATATCTATAACCAACGTGTTGATTATGAATATAAAGAGAATGTGAAAGTATTTCTTGAAGCCCATAATTATTTTATTGAGCGATATGAATTTTGTAAATAGAATAATTCTATCAATTCAAATTTTTTTCCTCTTATCAATATGTATCAATGCACAGACGGAGTTGTTTGAACAATTTCATTATGCACAGTCGCTTTATGAAAATGAAAATTATTTTGATGCAGTAACAGAATTCAAAAGGGTACTGTTTTTTGATGATCAAAAAGAATTTCAGTATTCAGCAAATTTCTATATTGCCGATTCTTATAAATCCGGGGGAATGTTTTCCGAAGCTATCAGATATTTCACTTTGGCAGAACTTGCTTCTCAAACAATTGATGATGTTTACATTTGTAAGATCGAAAATATTAAGCTTAATATACTTAGGAGGACAACAGAAAGAGCAAATCGACTAATTGATGAATTACTGTCCGACGAAAGGTTTTCTAGCAAAACAAAAGAACTTTATTATTGGAAGGGATGGAGTTATATATTCTCTGATAAGTGGGAAGAAGCTTCTAACGAATTTTCAAAAATTAAACCCGACCATGAATTATCATCTTTTTCACAAGCGATTTATGATTCACTATATGATGTGCAGTTTGCTAAAGTATTATCTTACATACTTCCCGGTGCAGGTCAATTTTACACAGGCGAATATTTGAGTGGAATTCTTTCTCTCGGATGGAATGCTTTATGGGGGTATCTAACAATTAATGCTTTTACAGAAGAGAGAGTTTTTGATGGATTAGTAGTTGCTAATTTTTTGTGGTTAAGGTTTTATAATGGCAATGTGTATAATGCAGAAAAATTTGCCAGAGAAAAAAATAGAAAAATTACAAACCGTGCTCTTGATTATCTTCAATCCATTTATGTTGGAGATAAACCTTAAACTTTGCTAAATACAAAATGGTTTTAGCTATGCGATAATTTATTTTCTATCTTGACTTTTTTATTAGGATTCATACCTTAATGCTTACAATATTCATCTATTTTGATGTTTAACCCAATCTGAATCTTAACTCGTTGGTAAAATAATTTGACCAAAATTGTAATTTCCTTGCTATATAGTCCAATATTTTTTAATATTTGCTAAAGACAATCGGTTTTATTTAACAATTACTAGAACTTTTCAATACAATTTTATTTTTAATGAAATATATCTTAAAGGAGAAATAAATTATGGCTATTATGATAACAGAAGAGTGCATAAACTGCGGTGCCTGCGAACCAGAATGTCCGAACACTGCAATATATGAAGGAGGAGTTGATTGGGAATTAGCTGGAAAAACTTATGGAGAAGGTGATGCACCTCCTTCGGGTGCTGAAGGATTCTACTCTTCTGAGTTCTTCTATATTGTTCCCGACAAATGTACTGAATGCGTCGGATTTCATGATGAACCGCAATGTGCAGCCGTTTGTCCTGTAGATTGTTGTGTACCTGATCCAAAACACGTTGAAGACAAGGATACTCTTTTAGCAAGAAAAGATTATCTTGATGGATTAGGCAGATAATCCTAATTCTTATTAATCAAGGCGTCTGAGGGCGCCTTTTTTATTTTCGGCACTTCTTTTTCCACTTCTGAGAAATCTAAATAGTTTTTACCTAAATATTGATTTTAAACCGAGTTTTTTGAGCTCCCAAAGTGGCACAGAAATGGTTTTACCTGAAGCAGATTTATACCTGGAGACAAAATGGCTTATCAAATAACTGAAGAGTGCATTAACTGTGGAGCTTGTGTTGCAGAATGCCAGAATGATGCAATTTATGAGCCCGGAATTCCCTGGACTATTGATGGTAAAACCTTTAGTGAAGGCGATACCACCCCTTCCGGTGCAACAGGATTTTATTCTGAAGATCATTATTACATTGTACCGGACAAATGTACAGAATGCGAAGGTTTTTTTGATGAGCCTCAATGTGTTACAAATTGTCCCGGCGAATCAGTAATAAAAATTCAGGTACTCCTTTAAATGTTAGTTGAATGATTGATTGATTAGTTAGTTACTTTAAACAAAACGGGGGAGTTAGTTCAGAGGAGATAAGGGCATTATTCGATGCCCTTATTTTTTTCATCAGCAGGTAATATCTGTCAATATTACTTTTTATTTTTCCTTCCGATATTCTTCTTAAATTTGCAGTAAGAACAAATTGTTTAAAGTTATGAAAATAGGAAAATATTCCCTCAAAATAATTAATTCCGGGTTCATTGGGCTTGATGGCGGTGCAATGTTTGGAATTATTCCTAAACCGTTATGGCAAAAAACTAATCCGCCCGATGAACAAAACAGAGTTACACTTGCTACCAGAAATTTACTCCTGGAATCAGAATCAAAAAAAATTCTAATTGACACTGGTATGGGTACTAAGTGGGATGATAAGTCAAAAGATATTTATAGAATTGATCCAAATCTTGGACTTGAACTTGAACTAAAACATTTGGGTATTCAATCTGGAGAAATAACAAATGTAATCCTTACTCATCTTCATTTCGATCATACCGGCGGATCAACTAAACTTGAAAACGGAAAACTAATTCCTGCTTTTTCAAATGCAAAGTATAATGTTCAGCAGAAGAATTTTGAGTGGGCTATGAATCCTTCAGACAGGGATCGAGGCAGCTATATCAAAGATAATTTTGAACCGCTTGCAAAAGAAGGTGTTTTGAATTTTACTAATGATGATCAATTCTTTGATGATGAAATTCAATTTAAAGTGATAAACGGACATACATTCGGTCAGCAGATGATAAAAATTTCTGATGGTTCAACAACTTTGCTCTATTGCTGCGATCTTATGCCTTTCTTATCACAAATAAGAATTCCATACATTATGGCTTACGACCTTCAGCCCCTGATAACAGTTGAAGAAAAGAAAAAATATTTGAAGCAAGCTGCAGATGAAAAATGGTTTTTATTTTTCAGTCACGATCCTGAAATTGCAATGGCAACAGTTAAACATTCTGAAAAGGGAATTGTTCAGGATAGAATACTCAAATCATTTGATGATTTATGATTGATGAATCTTTTAAAAAACTTTGTAAGGTTTCAGAATTGAGTGAAAGACAGGGTAAAAGATTTATTGTTGATGAAACAGAAATTGCTCTGTTCAAAGTTGATGATGAAATTTATGCTCTAAGTAATATCTGTCCGCACCAGCATACCGCACTTATTTATGATGGATTTATTGAAGACAATTGTGTTGTTTGTCCTGCCCACGGATGGATGTTTGATTTGAAATCAGGTAAACTTAAAACAGGAAATTCCCGTTTAACAACATATCCTGTCATAATTGAAGATGATAATATATTCGTCAAAGTTTCAAAGATAGATTTGAATTGGTAATTTTATTAAACATTTTCTAACCAGTGATTCATTCTGCATTACCGGAAATGACAAAACTTACAAACCAAATAGTAATTTCATTGGCCAAAGAATTCGGATTTGACCTGATTGGATTTGCAAAAGCCGAACCATTAAATGAAGAAGTAAAAAAGCTGGATGTCTGGATAGAAAAAGGTTTTCAGGCAACAATGAGTTATATGGAGAAGAACATTCATAATCGAAAGGATGTTAAAGAAATTCTGCCTGATGCCAAAAGTGTTATTTCATTGGCAGTCAATTACTATACTGATCATCAATATTCAAATGATAAATCAAAAGGAAAAATCTCAAGATATGCCTGGGGAAAAGATTATCATTTAATAATCTGGGAAATGCTTTCTGATTTTGAAGTAAAACTGACAGAATTAGATCCGGAATTTAAATCACTATCTTATGTTGATACCGGACCGGTAATGGATAAAGTCTGGGCTGTAAAAGCCGGACTCGGCTGGATGGGTAAACACACTAATGTTATTAATAAAGAAATCGGCAGTTGGATTTTCTTAGCTAACATCATAACAAATTATGAGTTTGAATATTCGGAAATTATAACAGATCACTGCGGAAGCTGTACGGCTTGTATTGATGCCTGTCCAACCGATGCAATTGTGGATGAGTTTGTTGTTGATTCAAATAAGTGTATTTCATTTCTTACAATTGAAAATAAGGGAGAGATAAGTCCGGAGTTTAATGGAAAGTTTGATAACTGGATTTTTGGATGTGATATCTGCCAGGATGTTTGTCCGTGGAACATAAAATTTGCTGACCAAACAGCGATTAAGGATTTTCATCCAATTGAAGGCAAAACAGAAATTGAAATTGATGAAGTTCTAAATATGGACGAAGAAGAATTTAAAGCAAGATTTGCCGTGAGTCCGGTTAAGAGAACAAAGCTGAGAGGTTTAATAAGAAATGCCGGATTTATCAGAAAAGAAAATTCATATCTTACCAGTAACGACCGCAATACATAACATAGCATTTGCTGCCGTCAATATTTGAATCTTCGTGAACTTATCTGAATCTTATAATAATAAATTTTTAACTTTTTGCAGAATCTTATTTTGAGGAAAAAATGTCTGAGAACAACGGAAATAAAAAACATCATAAAGTAGCAATTATTGGCGGAGGTCCGGCAGGATTTACAGCCGCACTATACACAGCAAGAGCTGAATTAAAACCTGTTGTGTTTGAAGGAATGCAGCCCGGCGGTCAGTTAACTATTACAACCGAAGTGGAAAATTATCCTGGTTTTGAACATGGTATAATGGGACCGGAGCTTATGGATGTGATGAGAAAACAGGTTCACAGGTTTGGTGCAGAATCAATATATAAAGAAATAACGCAAGTTGACTTTTCTAAACGACCATTCAAATTAAAATCTTACGACGAAGAATATACTGCAGATGCAGTTATTATTGCTACTGGCGCTTCAGCTAAACTTCTCGGAATAGAAAGCGAATCAAAATATATGGGTTACGGAGTTTCTGCCTGTGCAACATGTGACGGGTTTTTCTTCAAAGGTTTGAAAGTTCTGGTTGTCGGCGGGGGTGATACTGCAATGGAAGAAGCCACATTCTTAACAAAATTTGCAAGCGAAGTTACTATAGTGCATAGAAGAGAAGAGTTCAGAGCATCTAAGATCATGCTTGCACGTGCTCAGAAAAATCCAAAGATAAAGTTTATGACAAACAAAGTTGTTAAGGAAGTACTTGGTGTTGAAGAGGATGGGAAGAAAAGAATGACCGGTGTTATACTTGAAGATACCGTTGACGGTTCAACAGAGCAGATTGATACTGATGGATTGTTTATGGGAATAGGACATAAACCAAATACCGATTTATTCAAAGATATTCTTGATATGGATGAAACCGGCTACCTTAAAATAAAACCAGGCTCTACTTACACAAATATTGAAGGTGTTTTTGCTGCAGGTGATGTTGCCGATAAAACTTACCGCCAGGCAGTTACAGCAGCGGGAACCGGTTGTATGGCAGCACTTGATGCAGAGAGATGGCTTGAAGCTCAGGAATAAGGAGCCCATCCCCAGCCCCTTCCCTAAGGGAAGGGGCTTTTAAATCACTTTCTATACTTTCTCTTTCATCATTTTTCTTGAAACAAGATTAGCAACTACAAATCCAATTCCGGTTAAGACAAATAAACCAAATGGAATCCAGTATTCTTTGTCGGTTGCATCCTGAAGCATCATACCAAAGCCAAGACCTAACCCAAAAAAGAATACGACAATTCCTATTTTCAACAGATTTAAGCTGTCCTTCTTACGATCAAAAAATTCTTTTATCTGATCTGCGCTTAATCCTTTATCGATAAGCATTTGTCTTTCACGTGAACGAAAGTAAAAGTAAGTAACAAGTATTAAACCAATAACAAGAAACATTACTATTGGTATAAAAACTGCAACAACGCCTTCCATTTTATTTTCCTCTTAAGTTTAAGTTAGTTTGCAACAGTCAGTTAATTCCGCATTTTCCAGGATTAACCTTTCCTTTGTTTCTTAAGACAAACATTTGGAGTATCCGGTTACAATTTCATAAAATATATATGATCAAAATAATAATTAAGTTTGCGTGTAACCCAAATTAACTTTTAACGGTCTAAAAACCTGATGAGAAACATATCCGATTTCGATGTTATTGAATCTGTTAAAAAAGGTAACAGTGCGGATTTTTCTATTCTTATAGATCGTTATAAGAATAAAGCATTTTCTCTTTTAAAGCGAATGCTGAAAAACGAACTCGATGCGGAAGAAGTTTTGCAGGATTGTTTCTTAAAGGCTTATAATTCATTGCAGGGTTTTAAACAAGAATCAAAATTTTCAACCTGGTTTTATAAGATAGTTTATAACACGGCATTAACAAAGCTTTCATCCAGGAAAAGAAAAATTGAAAACGAAATGTCATCTGTTGATGATCATTTTGAACTTGAATATAAAAGCGACGTAAATGAAATTGACTTCCGGGAAATGTCAGTATTATTAAAAAACCTAATAAGCCAATTGCCGGAAAACCACGCAGCAGTCATTTCAATGTTCTATCTTGATGAAATGAGCTGTGAAGAAATAAGTGAAGTGATGAATATTTCTGTATCAAATGTAAAAGTGATGTTATACCGTTCAAGAAATTCATTAAAAAATATTATTGTCGATAATAATCTGATAGAGGAATTGTTATGAAGTACATATCCGATGAAATATTAAATAAATACATTGATGGTGAATTATCAACGGAAGAAATAAACAATATTAATGAATTATTATTAACCGATACTGATTTGAAGAAAAGATTATCAGCACTCAAAAGAGTTAATATTGAATTGAAAAAAATCCGGGAGGATGAACTGCCGGCAGCATTTACTCAGAGAGTTATGCAAAGAATTACGAAAAAGTACAAAGTTCCGAAAGAACAAAAAATATTTATCACTTTTATAATTTCCTTCTTCGCAGTTTTGTGCGTATCAATTCTTGGTTATATAGTTGTAAATATCGCCGGTGAAGTTTCTGATACCGTTTCGTCGGGTGCGGAGAAAACTGTAAATAATTATTCCCAGCCGCTTATCCAGTCGTTAGTTAATACTTTCAGCGGACTTAACATTTCGGTTTTCGGTTCAATTCTTTCAATTGTTTTACTTATCTCAGGATATTTCTTCTTTGAAATGTCCAAACAATCAAAAACAAAACTGAGCAGTTAGTCTCTGTTACATATCTTTTAAACTATATTTTTCCGTGCATCGATTAGTATATTTGCATATCATTTTTATTAATTGAACTGAAAAGAAATTATTATGCCTAAAGTTGGATATGTAACTATACTTGGTTTGCCGAATGCCGGTAAATCAACCTTGATGAATACATTGCTCGGACAAAAACTAGCAATCACAAATTCCAAACCGCAAACAACCCGCAAGCGTATTCTTGGAATTCTATCAGAAGAAAATTACCAGGTAATTTTTAATGATACTCCCGGAATTCTCAACCCATCTTACCTTCTGCAGGAAAAAATGATGGAGGATGTTAATTATGCAATTAAAGATGCCGATGTATTAATTATTATTATTGATGTCAGTGATGAAAAGGAAATAAAGCGGGCATTGATGAATGATTACCTGAAGGAAGTATTTGAGTATAAAAATAATCCTAAAATACTTGTGCTTAATAAAGTTGATCTTCTTCAACAGGAGATGGTGAGTAACTTTCTTTCGAAATTTGAACAGCTTGGAAAATTTAATTCAGTTATCCCGATTTCTGCTTCCTTAAAATTTAATATGGAAAGAGTTCTATCTGAAATTATTGAATATCTGCCTGAAGGACCAAAACTTTATCCGGATGATATAATTGCAGAAGCCGATGAAAGATTTTTTGTATCGGAAATTATTCGTGAAAAGATTCTTGAACTTTATGGAGATGAAATTCCTTACAGCTGTGAAGTTCTTATTGCGGAATTTAAGGAGCGTGAAAATGCAAAAGATTATATCAGTGCTGAAATAGTTGTTGAGAAGGAAACTCAGAAACCGATAATTATTGGTAACCAGGGCAGAGCTATAAAGAAACTTGGTGAAAGATCCAGGAAATCAATTGAAGAATTTCTTCAGAAAGAAGTTTATCTTGAGCTTCGTGTTAAGGTTCGTGATAAATGGAGATCAAATGAAAATATGCTTAAATCATTTGGTTACGGGAGAGGAAAAGAGAAAGAGTAAGGTAAGATTAAGAGAATTAGTAAGAAAAGTTGAGAATGAAAAAATATTTTGGTGAAAGTGCTCTTCTTCTTAACACAGTAATCTGGGGTGCAACCTTCGCATTAATTAAAGAAGCGCTTGATGATACTTCGCCGATGATATTTGTTGCATTTCGTTTCGGTTTAGCTGCATTATTATTGTTTCCATTCATTTATAAGCAGCTCTTTAAAGTTGATAAACAAACATTAATCGCCGGATCAATACTCGGTTTCTTTTTCTTTTCCGGTTTTGCAACCCAAACAATCGGACTTAATTATACAACAGCTACCAAATCCGGATTTATAACAGGAACGTTTGTTGTTTTCATTCCAATACTGCAGTTAATTATTGAAAAAAGAAAACCAAGGTGGTTTAATCTTGCCAGCATACTATTGGTTTTAGTAGGCTTGATTTTATTATCAAGCAAAGGCAATCATTTCCTTGATCTTCTTGATGAGCTTGGAAGTGATTTTAATGTTGGAGATTTTTTAACCTTGCTATGTGCAATTTTATTTGCTTTCCAAGTGGTTTACGTTGATGTATTTACAAAAAGACATCCGTATATGCCTATGGTATTCATTCAGTTGTTTATTACGGGAATGGGCGGAATAATTTTCGCATTAATATTTTCAGCTTTTGATATTGAAGATATAAAACTGAGTTTTAGTTCTAATTTAATTTTTGCAATTCTGTACACAGCGTTGTTTGCGTCAATCCTGGCAACTGTTATTCAGTTGAAATATCAAAAAGTAGTATCACCAACAAAAGCTGGAATTATATATTCATTTGAACCGATCATGGCTGCTTTGTTTGCTTACTTTTTACTAACAGAAAAAATATCTAATTTTGGCGTGTTAGGCGGTCTGTTTATCTTCATCGGATTGTTATTCTCTGAAGTGTTAGAAAAAAGAAATGGAAAATCTTAAACGTGCAAAAATCATTGTTAATGGCTTAGTTCAGGGAGTTGGATTCAGATATTTTGTAATTCGGCACGCACAGAAACTTGGATTGAAGGGTTATACAAAAAATTTATTTTCCGGAGAAGTTCTTACAGAAGTTGAGGGTGATGAGGGTTTGATACACGAGTTGATAAAAGAATTAAAAGTTGGTCCATCACACGCGCATGTAAAAAACTGTGTTGTTGAATGGAATGAATATCAGAATGAGTTCAATTCATTTGATGTGAGATATTAAACTATAATTTAATCGCCCTTTGTGTGAACTTAATTTCTTTTCACGTAAAGACGCAGAAATTACACATAGAAAAAGTAATGAAATACAGAACAGGAATTGGTTTTGACGTACACGCCTTTCAGGAAGGCAGAAAATTATTTTTAGGCGGAGTGGAAATTCCTTTTGAAAAAGGACTTACCGGTCACTCCGATGCAGATGTTTTACTTCACGCTATTTGCGATGCAATGCTTGGCGCTCTTGCATTAGGAGATATAGGTATTCATTTTCCGAATACTGACCCGAAGTTTAAAAATGTTGATAGCAAGTTATTACTTGCTGAAGTGAACAGACTCATTTCAGAAAAAAAATATAAGGTGGGGAACATTGATTCATTCCTTGCAATAGAAGCTCCTAAGATTTCACCTTATGCAGTTAAGATGTGTGAAACAATATCATCAATTCTTAATATTTCAACTGATCAAATTTCGATTAAAGCAACAACAACAGAAAAATTAGGATTCATCGGCAGGGGAGAAGGTGTTTCCGCATTTGCAACAGTATTACTTGAAAAAGTATGATTGAAGACTTCCTTTCTCATATTGGTGAACTTACTCCTTTTTGGATTTATATATCCTTATTTGCTTTTGCATACGTAGAAAATGTATTCCCGCCCTCACCCAGTGATCTGGTTGTAGTTATTGGGGGATCTTTGGTTGGAACAGGAGCACTTAATTTCATTCCAACTCTTATAATTACAACAGTAGGCAGTGTACTTGGATTTATGACTTTATTCTTCATCGGATGGATGCTTGATAAAAAAGTAATAAAATCCGGTAAACTAAAATTCATAAGCGTTGAGGCTGTACTAAAAGTTGAAATATGGTTTAATAAATACGGATACTGGGTAATTGCTATAAACAGATTTTTACCTGGCACTCGGTCAGTTGTTTCTTTCTTTGCAGGAATGAGCAGACTTGATATAAAAAGAACTGTTATTCTTTCAACCATTAGTGCTTTCCTATGGAATTTTATAATTATATATCTTGGGATGTTGTTTGGCGAGAATGTTGAAAAAGTTGACCGGTATCTTGATACATACAGCAATATCGTAATTATTGTAACAATAATTATAGTATTATTTTTTACGGCAAGATATTTCTTTTTAAGGAAAAGAAGTGAAAATAAAAATATTCAGAAATAAGGAACCGAAAACTCCTGAACAAAAAAGAGAGATTAGAAAAGATAGAGTATTGATAATACTTTCCGCTCTACTTATTGGAATTTCCTTCACTCCATTTCCTATGCCTTTCCCTCTGTTTCTTTTCTTTGCATTCATCCCTTATTTTTTTGTGCTTGAAAAGAGGAAGACACTTTTAAGAATTAACCAGGGAAATTATTTACTGGTTCTTATACTAAGTATTGTAACAATTTATTGGGTTGGAAGCTGGCAGAGCAAAGCCGATCCTTTTCTTATGATGGGCGGAGGAGTTTTAATTTTCTTTTATCCTGTGGTTTTTTTAATACCATCAACACTCTATTATCTGTCTTCCAGAGTATTCAAAGGAAAATTTATCATCTGGTTATTTCCGTTATTCTGGGTAACTGCTGAATATCTTCTTACCTTAACCGATTTGAAATTTCCCTGGTTAACACTTGGACATGGATTAGCAAAGTTCACTGCTTTCATTCAGATAGCAGATATAATCGGTGCATTTGGATTATCACTGGTTGTTCTATATACAAACATTTTTTTATTCCGGGCTGCAAAAAGTATTTCAGAAAAATCAAGAAAATATATTTTACAGATCTCATTAGCAGGAGTACTGTTTTTAATTCCTGTTATTTATGGTGCGCTAAAGTTAGGTAACTTTGAAGAGTCAGAAAACAAAATACGAGTGGGGTTAATTCAACCTGATATTGATCCATGGGATAAGTGGGAAGTCGGCAGTTTGAATGATCTTGTTGAGCTTTATTTCAATCTTTCCCAAAAATGTATAGATCAAGGTGCTGAATTAATTATCTGGCCCGAAACAGCTCTACCGGTTTATTTACTTTCAGGTACGTATCCGGATATAGTGGATACTATTTATCACTTCCTGAGAATAAATAATGTTCACTTAATGACAGGTATGCCTGATATAAGATTTTATTTCAACAAGGATGAAGCCCCGGAAAATTCAAAATATGCGGAAGCCGCTGATTATTATTATACAACATTTAACGCAATTTTACTTTTTTCTCCTGATGAAAATGAAATTCAACGATATGGAAAAATGCATCTTGTTCCATTAGGTGAAAAAACTCCATTTGTTGAACAGATACCCTTCCTTGGTGATCTACTAAAATGGGGTGTTGGATTATCAGGATGGAATACCGGACAGGACACAACTGTTTTCATGGCAAATATTAATTCAAAGCTAGTTAAAATAGGAGGACTTGTTTGTTATGAATCAGTTTTTCCCGTGTTTGTAACACATTTTGTTGAACGTGATGCTCAATTTCTTGTAGTAGTAACTAATGATAGCTGGTACGGAAATTCGAGCGGACCATATCAGCATAAAGAGTTTGCGGCTCTGCGTGCAGTAGAAAACCGAAGGGCGGTCGTCCGCTCGGCAAATGGCGGAATAAGCTGTCTGATTGATGCAAGAGGAATTACAATTGAAGAAACGAATATGTTTACAAGAGATTATCTGGTTGTTGATGTTCCGTTAAGTGATGAAAAAACATTCTATACAAAAAATCCTTTTATCGTGCCGGTATTATGTTCAGTTTTTTCGTTGTGGATTTTTGGAATTAATATTTTGATGGGGATGAAAAAGAAGTTTAAACTTTAATTCTATAATTTACTTATTGCTAAATTGTTTTGTCTATTATTGATTGTTAATTGAAAATGAGAAAAAATATAATTAATTTTTTTCACTTCTCACCCTTTTGGAAAATAGGATGAGGTTTCTATGATTGATTTACGTAGCGATACTGTAACAAAACCATCTGAAGCAATGCGTAAAGCTATGTATGATGCTGAAGTTGGCGATGATGTGTTTAAGGAAGATCCCACCGTAAATAAACTTGAAGAATATGCTGCAGAACTTCTCGGAAAAGAAGCAGTCCTGTTCGTTCCAAGCGGTGTTATGGGGAACCAGATATGCCTTAATGTTCTTACAAATCCGGGCGATGAGGTGATTTGTGAACGAGATGCACATATTTTTAATTATGAATCCGGTTCTCCGGCTGCGTTAAGCGGAATACAGCTTTTTCCTATTAAAGGTAAGTATGGAGTAATAACTCCTGAGCAAGTTGAACCAATAATCCGACCATCTTCAGCTTACTATATGCCTCAAACTAAAGTGATAGAAGTTGAGAACACTCACAACCGTGCAAGCGGAGCTATATGGCCGATTGAAAATATTGTTTCGTTAAAAGATTTGGCTAAGAAGTATAATCTTTTCTATCATCTTGATGGTGCAAGAATATGGAATGCTTCTGTTGCAACCAGAGTTTCTGTAAAAGAATACGCCTCACACTTTGATACGATTTCCTGCTGTTTGTCAAAAGGACTTGGAGCGCCAGTCGGTTCAATAATAGCTGGTACAAAAGATTTTATTAAAAAAGCCTATCGTGTTCGAAAAGGTTGGGGCGGAGGGATGAGACAGGTTGGAATTCTTGCAGCCGCTGGTTTGTATGCTTTGCAGAATAATACTGATAGATTGATAGAAGATCACGAGAAAGCTAAATTTTTTGCTGAAAGAATAAATGATAATCCCAATCTAAAAATAGATATGAAAGCAGTTCAAACTAATATCCTGCTCTTTCATCCCAAAACAATTTCTGTTGAAAATGGAATTAAGAAATGCAAAGAAAAAGGATTGCTTCTTTCAGTTGGAAAAATAGATTTAATCCGTGCAGTAACACATTTGGATGTTTCATTTGATGAAGTAAAAAAAGCTGCAGATATAATAGATGATGTTTTTAAATAATTGTTAAATTGTCTAATTGCTAAATTGCTGTAAGTCTCAACAATTAAACAGTTTAACAATTTGACAATTCAGAAAGTTAAAGCAGTAATAATAAAAAAAGTATATAAATGGATCTAAAAAATTTTAAACATAAAACCACAGTTAAAGTACGGTTTCATGAAGTGGATATGCTCGGTGTATGCAATAATGCGGTTTATATAAATTATTTCGAGCATGCCAGATTGGAATACGCAAAAGAGGCCGGTTTAATTCCTGAAGGTGGAATTTTTTCTGATGGCAAATTATTTTTTATGGTAAGAAATGAAATAAATTATCGCGGGCATTCTTTCTATGATGATGAACTGGATGTATATTCAAAAGTAACTTATATAAAAAACTCTTCATTCGGATATGACCATATAGTTGTCAGAAAAAAATCCGGTGAAGTAATTGTTGATGGAAAAGGAGTTGTGGTTTTCGTTGATCCTAAAACAAAAAAATCAACTCCTGTTACAGAAGAAATCATTAAAAAGATAAAAGTTTATGAGCCTGATGTAAAAATCATCAGAGAATAATCAGCTCAAAAAAATCATCATTAACCAGTGGAGGGAATCTTATGCGTAAACTAGTTTTTGATATAGAGACCTGTTCTTACCCTTTCGATTCACTATCAGATAGTCAAAAGGAATATCTGCTTCGTTATGCAGATAAAGAGCCCAATCCCGAAAAACGTCAGCAAATGACTGACGAAACAATTCGTTACACTTCTCTTTATCCTTTTACAGCAAAATGTGTTGCAATCGGAATGTATGATGTATATAAAGAAAAATCATATGTCTATTATGAATCAGCGCAAAAGGAGGAATGGATATCTGAAGATCAATCAGTTAATTACAAAGGAATGAATGAAAAAGAAATGCTTGAATCATTCTGGCGTGTTGCTGATTATGTTGATCAGTTCATCACTTTCAACGGACGCAATTTTGATGTGCCTTTTATAATGCTTCGTTCCGCAATGCTTGGCGTAAAAGTTTCAAAAAATTTAATGGGATATCGTTATGGCGATATTCATATCGATCTTCTCGAACAATTTACTTTTTATGGAACTACCAGAAAATTCAATCTGGATTTTTATTGTAACGCATTTGGAATTGAATCTCCCAAATCTAAAGACATTTCCGGAATGGAAGTTAAAAATCTTTATGAGGCAGGGCGTGTAAAAGATATTGCTGTTTACTGCTCTAAAGATGTTCATGCAACTTACCAGTTGTATAAGATTTGGGAAGAGTATTTAAAATGAGATTTATTAAGAAATTCTGTCATGAACTAGTTCGCGACAGCCTAAAAAAATGATGGAGATTAATCCAAAGCAGTCTCAAAGTGAATAGTGAACTTTTAAAAGCAATTTATCTCACTTTCGATTATCGATCCCAAAAATATTCTCGAAATTTACTTGTTCAATTCCTTAATTGTTTTAAAATTGTAGCTACTTTCTCAGAGGAAAATTCAATTAAGTTTAATAGCATAAATGCGAAAAATAATTAATTTACTTTTTATTCTTACCTCATTGATCAGTTCACAACTATTTGCTGACTCAAGCAAAGATAGTGACACTTTGTTTATTTCTGCTGATAATTTCAATGCAGATAATTTATACATAGCTGCCCCGAGCTTGGGTTCAAAAGGTGAGATATTGTGGCGTTTTTCAACAGGCGATGCTAGTCTTTGGGCAGATCCTCTTTTTGATGACAGCAAGTGGGAATTAGTAAATCCTTGGTTAGATGTGCTTAAACCGGAAGCAAAAAAATGGAAAGGGACCGGATGGTTTAGGAAAATTATACAAATAGATTCATCTTTAATTGGTGAATATATAGGTATGTATTTCCATCAGGATGGTGCCTCTGAAATATACCTTAATGGCAAAAAGATATTTGCTTTTGGAAAAGTGGCCAATAACAAAACGGATGAAGAGTTTTATGATCCGGGAAACTCACCTTACGTTTTTTCACTTGATTCAAGTACCGTATATACTATTGCCGTTAGATATTCAAATCACAGTAATTTAGGGTGGGAATATTTCTATAATAAATTTTTTGGTCATCTGGGTTTTTCAATTAGCCTATTTCACTTCAATAAAAATATTGAATCAGAAATGATGTTAAAGCACGAAAGGACATCATTTGATTGGGGAATAAATGGATTTACTCTTGCTTTCTCACTTATATTTTTTCTTCTTTATTTTTTCTATTCTAAGCGTAAACAAAATCTTTATTTTGCTTTTTTTGTTTTCGGTATAGCTTTGATGTCTTCCTCAACAGATCTGCAATTAATCGGAAATCCCAGCCTGGAATTAATTGTAATATATCGAATTGTGCAATTCATTGCATTTTCATTCGTATTTACTTTCTTCCTCCTATTTATCTATGAAACCGTGTACAACCGGATAATAAAATTATTCTGGCTTTTCCTCGCTGCTTTCATCGTCATTAATGGTTTTGCTTTTTTTGGTTCATTGGGAATTTTTGACAATATGATGCCTTTAGTTATTGTTATAGCAGTAATGACCGTTGAAAGTATAAGAGTCTTTGTAGTTGGTATAATCAGAAAAGTAGAAAATATCTGGATTTTGACAGCCGGAGCTATTTTATTTTTATTATTAGTATTATTTAATGTCTTCTTCATTTCTACTCTTCCTGAGTCTGTATTGAATTCAATCGCAATACCAATAATGATTTTAACAATTACAGTACTTCCTATTTTAATGGCAATTTATCTTGCTAAAACATATGGTAAAACCCAAAATGATCTGGAAGAAAAGATCATAAAAGTACAGGAACTTTCAGCTTTGCAAATCGAGCAGGAAAGAAAAAATGCTGAACTACAATTGCAGGCTGAATTAGAAAGAGCAGAAAACCATAGAAAAACACAAGAACTTGAACAGGCGCGCCGTCTGCAACTTTCAATGCTTCCAACTGAAATACCAAAATTAACAAATCTTGATATTGCGGTTTATATGAAAACTGCTACAGAAGTGGGTGGTGATTATTATGATTTTCATTTTTCAGAAAATAAAATTTTAACTTTAGTTGTAGCTGATGCGACAGGGCATGGATTGAATGCTGGAATGTTTATTTCTGTAACAAAAGGGTTATTTCAGAGTCTTGCAAACAAATCTAATCTTGAAGATATTATATCACAATTCAATACTTCACTGATATCAATGAAACTGCAACCAATGTATTTGTCACTCAGTTTAGTTAGAATTCAAAATAATCAGCTTAAGTTTGCAGGTGCAGGTATGCCCCCTGCATTGTATTATAATTATGAAAAAAACAGTGTTGAGGAAATTGAATCGAGTGGACCACCATTAGGTGGATTCCCTAATTTTAATTACGAAATTAATACTTACATGCCTTCGAAGGGTGATATAATTATTTTAATGAGTGATGGATTTGCAGAAAGAATGAATAAAAACAAAATAATATATGGTTGGAATAAAGGAAAAGATTTGCTTTCTAAAATGAAACATCTTTCATCAAATGAAATAATTAAAGAGTTTGTGAAAGCTAGTGATGAATGGGGAGAAGGCAGTGAACAAGATGATGATATAACTTTTGTTATATTAAAAGTAAAATAATATAAAATAATATTCAGGAGATTGTAATGAACATAAACGTAAGCGAAACGGAAAATGCAATTATAATTAAACTGGAAGGTGAGATGATGCTTGGGTATGAAGCGAATGATTTTCACGAAGCAGTAAAAGGAAGTATAGAAAAGAATAAGAAAAATATAGTAGTTGATTTGAGTGAAGTCAAATTAATATCAAGCTGGGGGATAGGAATTTTAATGTATGGCTACACTACTGCAACTAATGCTGGAAGTAAATTTAAACTTGCGGCAGTTCCCAAAAACATTAGTGAAACTTTTCGAAAAATTAAAGTTGATACCATATTTAAACAGTTTAATTCTATTGAAGAGGCTTTAGAAGCTTAACTTGTAATTATTGAAATAACATGATGAAGTTCTCTCTGGCAATTGCATAAGCGTGTTATAGAATATTAAAAAAGGCTGCTCATAAACTGTACTATTGAGTCAGCCTCTTTTATATTTTAAATCAAATCATAAGTTATTCTTCCTCTAATTAATTTACTTTCCCTTATATTTCCGTATAAAATTTTCAAACTATTTCATTTGATAAATACAATTTATGAAAGAACCAGAAGTAACATTTGAACTTGTACAAGAACACGGTTTAATAAAAGAAGAATATGATCGTATATTGAAAATACTTGGTCGAACACCAACATTTACAGAACTTGGTATTTTTTCTGTAATGTGGAGCGAGCATTGTAGTTATAAAAATTCTATTGCACAATTAAAAACTTTACCACGCAGCGGCGGAAGATTACTCGTTGCCGCCGGAGAAGAAAATGCCGGACTGATTGACATTGGCGATGACTTAGCTGTAGCATTTAAAATTGAAAGTCATAATCATCCTTCTGCTGTTGAGCCTTATCAAGGTGCGGCAACAGGAGTAGGCGGAATAATGCGTGATATTTTTACAATGGGTGCCCGTCCGATTGCTTCATTAAACTCACTTCGTTTTGGTTCGTTAAAAGATGCAAGAACAAGATATTTATTTGATGGTGTTGTTCGCGGCATTGGCGACTACGGAAACAGTTTTGGCGTTCCAACAGTTGCCGGTGAAGTTTATTTCGATGAATCATATCAGGGTAATCCACTTGTAAATGCAATGGCTGTTGGAATTGTGAAAAAGAATCAGGTTGCTAGTGCGGTTGCACGCGGTGTCGGCAATCCAATTATGATAGTCGGCTCATCAACAGGAAGAGATGGAATTCACGGTGCTACTTTCGCATCTGAAGAAATTTCAGAAAAATCTGAAGCAAAGCGTCCTTCCGTTCAAGTTGGAGATCCGTTTACTGAAAAACTTCTACTTGAAGCAACACTTGAAATAATTAAAAACGGCTGGCTTATCGGAATTCAGGATATGGGTGCTGCAGGAATATCCTGTTCAACCAGTGAGATGAGTGCAAAAGGTGAATCGGGTATGAATATAAATCTCGATAAAGTTCCATTACGTGAAGATGGTATGACAGCTTATGAAATTATGTTAAGTGAGAGCCAGGAAAGAATGTTATGCTGTGTTAAGAAAGGTTATGAAGACAGAGTAAAAAAAGTATTTGAGAAATGGGATCTGCATTGTGAAATTATCGGTGAGGTAACAGATGATGGATTACTCCATATAGAATATCAGGGTGAACGAAAAGCAACATTACCTCCGTTTGATCTAGTACTTGGCGGCGGTGCACCTGTTTATTTAAGGGATCAGAAAGAACCTGAATATTTAAGGCACACCAGAAATTTTGATTTCAATTCTCTTCCCGAACCTCAAGATCTTAAAGAAACCTTTCTAGAAGTTTTTTCGTCCCCGAATATTGTTTCTAAACAGTGGGTTTATCACCAGTACGATTCGATGGTTAGAACAAACACTGTTGTTGGTCCAGGCTGTGATGCAGCAGTTATTTTAGTTAAAGGAACTAATAAAGCCTTAGCAATGAAAACGGATTGTAACTCCCGTTATGTTTATCTCAACCCGAAAGAAGGAACAAAAATTGCAGTTGCTGAATCTGCAAGAAATATTGTATGTTCCGGAGGTGTGCCACTTGGAGTGACGAATTGTCTGAACTTTGGCAATCCTTACAAACCTGAAGTTTACTGGCAGTTTGCACAGGCAATTGCCGGAATGGGAGAAGCCTGCAGGCATTTTGATACTCCTGTTACAGGAGGCAATGTTAGTTTTTATAATGAATCTCCCGAAACGGCAGTTTATCCTACTCCAACAATTGGCATGGTTGGATTGATCGAAGATTTGAAACATATCAAAACATCTTACTTTAAAGATGAAGGCGATTTAATTTATCTGCTGGGTGAAGATAAAGAAGAACTGGGCGGAAGTGAATATTTAAAAATCATTCACAACAAAGTTGCCGGGGACTCGCCTCAAGTTGATTTAAATGAAGAAAAGAAAATTCAGGATACACTTCTCAATCTTATCAGAAAAGGATTTATAAAATCCGCACACGATATTTCAGAAGGTGGAATAATATCAGCATTAGCTGAATGCTGTATCATCAATCAGGAAAAGCAAATTGGCTGTGAAGTTGAATTACCAATCAAATCGAGGAAAGATTTTTCATTATTCTCAGAATCGCAATCAAGAATTCTGATTTCAGTTTCGCCTTCAAACAAACCTGAACTTGAACGTGAACTTAAACTTTCGAAAATAAAGTATACTCAGCTTGGTTTTGTTAATGGATCATCAATGAATCTAAAAGATTTTTTTGATATCAGCATAAGGGAATTGTCAAATATTTATTTCAACACAATTTTAAGAATAATGAGCGGTGAAGAATAAACTCTTCAAAATAATCCAAGAATCTAAACTGTATAAAAGTTTCCGGAAGATTAAGTTCTCGCTTCACTTGATACCTTGGTGGAATAAATTTGTAGTATTCTTTAAACATTACTTCGGTGGTTTGTATATAAGATTTGATACTCATCATATTTTTTTATTTGCAGGCGGATTAGCTTTTTCTCTTTTTGTATGCATTATCCCCTTTGTGCTTATCATATTCTGGATGCTCGGAAATTTTCTCAGTTCCGCAGAAGTAGAGTTTCAAATTGTTAATCTAATCAATACTGTTATTCCCTATGATGAATATTCTGCTTTTGTTAAAGATATAATTTTCAAAAGAGTATATGAAGTAATTGAGTTTAAAAACCTTGCCGGTATTGTTGGTGTAATAGGTTTATTTTTTGCTGCAAGTGGTTTCTTCAGCAGTATGCGTACTGTGCTGAATAAAATAAACGGAACAGATATCGATATAAATGTTTTTCTCGGAAAACTCCGTGACTTCCTGTTTATTCTTTCCGTTATACTTTTATTTTTTATTTCAATTATTGCCTTACCGCTTCTCGAATTATTTATTTCTATAGCACAGGAAACACCTTACCTTCAGTTTTTTAATCTTCCCATCTTCCAGACAGTATTTACAGCTTTGGTTTCTTTACTGATAATGTATTTAATCTTTTACTCGTTTTACCGTTTTATACCCACAGTAAAAATAAGGCGTCGTTCTGCGCTTGTTGGAGCCGGATGGGCTGCAATTTTATGGGTGGGAATGAAAATATTGTTTGGTTATTACCTGTCAAACTTTGGAACCTGGGGAAGAATATATGGCGCTTATGCTTTAATGGTAGTGCTGGCTTTCTGGATTTATTATACTGCTGCCGTTTTTATCATAGGTGCAGAAATAGGAAAGCTGTTTGATGAAAGATTGAATGAAAGAATTTCCAGAAAGAATTTAATTGCTGTAAGCGATTCGACTAAATAATTAATACTAAACCACTCTTTTTCATTTCTGAACACACTCCCAATATTTGACGAATGTTAAATGTTAATATCAAAACTATATTATTATCTTTTTAATTTCTTTCAATTAGAAGTTCATTGAATTATTTTTGAATATTAAATTTCCTAATTACAGAATGATAACTCACATAAACTCCTTGCCTAAATATTACAACTCAAGAAAGGTTCTTAAATATGGATAATAATGAAGTACAAAATCGGGTAAAGAAAGTAATTGCTAAAGTTCTCAAAGTAAATGAAGACAGCATTTCCGATAACTCCAACTTTATATTTGATCTTGGTGCAGATTCTCTTCAAAGTGTTGAACTTGTTGCTGCATTTGAAGAAGAGTTCCAGATTGAGATGGAAGAAGATAAGGCGTTGGAAGTTCAAACTGTATCTGATGCAGTAGAATTTATCTCGCAATATATCAAATAATTTTTATCAGGAGAGATAATGAGCATTGACTCATCCGAAAAATTGAAAAACATTCACAGGATATTTTACCCGCAATCAATTGCAGTTCTTGGTGCTAATAAAGTGAAAGGTACTGTACCTGCCGATATTCTAGTAAATATATTGAAAGCAGAGTATAAAGGTGTTGTTTATCCGGTTAATCCTCGTGAAAAACACATAGCATCAATTAAAACTTACAAATATGTGGTTGACATTGAAGATCCGGTTGATATAGCAGTTATTGTGTATCCTAGCTCCGTTATGCATATGGCACTTGAACAATGTGGTCAAAAAGGAATTAAAGGTGCAATAATTATTTCAGCCGGATTTAAAGAAGTTGGAGGGCTGGGAATTGAACGTGAGGAGCAAATTAAACAAATTGCCAGCAATTATGGAATGTCATTTATCGGACCTAACTGTCTTGGTGTAATTAATACAGATCCTTCCGTAATGCTTGATGCTTCCTTCGCACGTAAAATGCCTGAAGAGGGAAATATAGCTTTCATCTCTCAAAGCGGAGCTTTATGCACTGCAGTTCTGGATTATGCTCAGGCTAAGCATATTGGATTTTCAAAATTTGTCAGCATCGGAAATAAAGCAGATATAAGCGAGATCGACTTACTTTACTATCTCAAAGATGATCCTAAAACAAAAGTTATTCTTTTATATCTTGAAGAGATTAGTGATGGGCCCGGATTGATGAAGGCTGCTCAAACCGTAATAGAAGAAACAGGAAAACCAGTGCTGGCGATTAAGTCGGGAAGAACAAGTGCCGGTGCATCAGCTGCGGCGTCACACACAGGCTCTCTTGCAGGCAGTGATGAAATTTGTGATGCAGCTTTTAAACAAGCGGGAATTATTCGCTGCGATGATATTGAAGAAATGTTTAACAAAGCTATAGCCTTTACTTATCAGCCATTACCAAAGAGCAACAGGATAGCAATTATTACTAATGCCGGCGGACCAGGAGTATTAACAACAGATGCAGCAATCCGGTATGGATTGGAATTACCAAAATTTTCTCAGACAACAACAGACATATTAAAGAAAAGTCTTCCGAAAACAGCAAATATTAATAATCCTGTTGACGTTATCGGTGATGCAAGAGCTGACAGATACAGTGTGGCAGCGTCGAGCATTCTGAAAGATGAAAATGTTGACGGTGTATTTATAATTCTTACACCGCAATCAATGACGGAAATAGAAAGCATTGCTACTGAAATAAGTCATCTTGCAAGCCAGTTTGATAAACCAATTTATACATCATTTATGGGTGAAGCTGATGTTGCAGCTGGAATAGATATTCTTCAGCGTAACAAAATACCGCATTACATTTTGCCCGAATCAATGCCAATAGCATTTTCCTCTGTATATCAGTTTAAAAATATGCTGGAAGATAAACAGCAACCGGTTAAAATATTTGGTGATGTGGATAAAGAAAAAGCTCAATCAATCCTAAATGAAGCCTTAAAGAATGGAAAAAATTATCTTCCGGAAGAAGAAGCCGCCAGCGTGTTACAAGCATATAACTTCCCCTTATTAAAAAGCGGTTTAGCCAAATCCTCCGAAGAGGCTGTAAAATTATCAGAGATGCTTGGTTATCCGGTTGTTATGAAAATCATGTCTGATGATATTGTTCATAAATTTGATGTTGGAGGTGTAATACTTGACATCAAATCAAAAGTGGAGGCACAAGAATCTTTTAATAAGATAATCGAAAGCGTAAAAAAGTTTAAACCCGATGCAAAAATTAATGGAGTATTTGTCAGACAAATGATTCCACCCGGCGAAGAAGTGATACTCGGAATGAAAAGGGACTCGACATTTGGCGCAGTAATAATGTTTGGATTAGGTGGAATTTTTGTGGAGATCTATAGAGATGTTAGTTTCAGGGTTGCCCCGCTTGATAATAATTCAGTCGATAATCTTTTAACAGAGACTAAAGCTTCTGCAATCTTATCTGGTGCCAGAGGGCGAACACCCAGAGATATTAAATCTATTAAAGAGTGTATTATAAGACTATCACAACTTGCTGTTGACTGTCCGCAGATAAAAGAACTCGATATAAATCCGCTTATAGTTCTTGAAAATGGAAAAGGCAGCTTTGTTGCCGATACTAAAATTATGCTTTAACAATTTTATTTCAGGAGAGTAAAATGAGAATTTTGATTTATGATAACTATCAATCGCTCAGTAAATGGGTCGCACACTATGTAGCTGGTAAAATTAATAAGGCAAAACCAACAAAAGATAAACCTTTTATATTAGGTTTGCCTACCGGATCATCGCCTATTGGAACTTATGCTGAACTCGTTTCGCTGCATAACGAAGGGCTGGTATCATTCCAGAACGTTGTTACATTTAATATGGATGAATATGTTGGGATATCGGAAGAGCATCCCGAGAGTTATCACCATTTTATGTGGCATCATCTGTTTAGTCACATTGATATTCCCAAAGAAAATGTAAATATCCTTAATGGAAATGCAAAGGATCTTGAAAAAGAATGCAATCTTTTTGAAGAAAAAATTAAATCATATGGCAGTATTGATTTTTTCCTTGGCGGTATTGGCGCAGATGGTCATATTGCTTTCAATGAACCCGCTTCCTCTCTTTCTTCAAGAACAAGAATTAAAACTCTTACTTATGATACACGACTTGCCAATGCAAGATTCTTTGATAATGACGTTAATAAAGTTCCGAGAACAGCCCTTACTGTAGGAGTTGGAACAGTAATGGATGCCCGTGAAGTTTTAATAATAGTTAGCGGACACAGTAAAGCGCGTGCTCTAAGAATGGCTGTCGAAGAAGGTGTAAACCATATCTGGACTGTTTCGATGCTGCAGCTTCATCCGCACGGTATTATTGCCTGTGATGAAGAATCAACTTTGGAACTAAGAGTAGGAACAGTAAAATATTTCAAGGAAATTGAAAGTCAAACTCTGAGTGAATTGCCGGTTGTTTGAATTTAAAGCTTGTTTTCGCAGATAGTGATAATCAGAGAATTAGTTAGCTAAAGTTATTTGATCTATTGCAGTTGACTTTAGTCAACTGGTATTATGATTATTAAACTTAATGGCTTTAGCCACATAATACAATATTTAATTTGAAAGTCAGATTATGAATTTCAGAAATCTCACCAGCGAAGAACTAAATCCTCTTAAAAACAATGGATGCACGGCAGAGGATTGGAATAAAATAAAAGTTTCAGAAAGATTTAATCCTGAACTTGTTAGAAATGTAAATCTTGGCGGGGAAGTATTTATTGGAGAGAATGTTCTTATTCACGATGTAAAACTTCTTTCAAATTACAGGATTGAAAACAATGTTGTACTTAAAAACATTTCATCTATTACAGTAACCGAAGAAACAACTTTTGGAAACGGAACTGAAATTTCTGTGCTGAATGAAGGCGGAGGCAGGGAGTTGGTAATTTATGATAAACTATCCTCACAAATTGCCTATATGATGGTTACCTGCAGACATGATTCTGATTTTATCAAATCCTTATTCGGCATTATTAAAAATTATTCGGCATCAAAAAAATCTAAGATTGGCAAGATCGGTGAAAGTTCATCTGTAAAAAATTGTGGAATTATTAAGAATGTTTGGATTGAAAATTCTGCAAATATTGAAGGCATAACTAATTTAACTGAAGGTACAATTCGAAGTAGTAAAGATGATCCTGTAAAAGTTGGTAATGGAGTACTTGCAAAGCATTTTATAATCCAATCAGGTTCCTCAATTGTTGATGGTGCTTTATTGGATAAATGTTTTGTTGGACAGGGTGTCAAAATCGGCAAGCAATATTCCGCAGAAAATTGTGCATTCTTTTCAAACTGTGAAGGATTCCACGGTGAGGCAGTCAGTGTTTTTGCAGGACCTTATACGGTAACACATCACAAATCAACCTTACTAATAGCGGCTATGTTTTCCTTTTACAATGCCGGCAGCGGATCGAATCAAAGTAATCATATGTACAAACTTGGACCATTGCATCAGGGTATTCTTGAGCGTGGTTCGAAGACAGGTTCGTTTTCTTATATGCTATGGCCATCAAGAGTTGGTGCTTTCAGTGTAGTGATCGGTAAGCATTATACAAATTTTGATGCCAGTGAATTTCCGTTCTCATACATTAATGAGGAAGATGGAAAAAGTGTCTTAACTCCTGCGATGAATCTCTTTACGGTTGGAACAAAAAGAGACAGTCAGAAATGGCCGAGTCGTGATAAAAGAAAAGATCCTTTAAAGTTTGACATTCTGCATTTCGATCTATTCAGTCCGTACATCGTAGGAAAAATTGTTGATGGTTCTCATAGAATGAAAGAACTTCTTGAAAAAGCAAGCAGGGATCAGGAGTACGTTACTTACAATGGATTGCATATCAAACGACTGTTGTTAAAAACCTGTACAAAGTATTATGAAATGGCAGTAAAAATTTACATTGGACATGAAGTGCTTAAGAGAATATCTGAAGAAAACGATATTAATAAAATAAAATCGTTACTTAAATATGATACGGAACTTTATAGTGAAAAATGGGTTGATGCTGCCGGAATGTTTATAAGTAAAAAAGATTATGATGCATTTATTGAATCTATTTCTAAAAAGAAAATTGATTCTATTGAAAAACTAATCAACGAACTGCATAAGCTTAATGATAAGTATGTTGAATCTTCCTGGGCGTGGTGCGCAAAACTTATTGAACACAGATTTAACTTAAAGATTGATGATATATCTAAAGAGCAGCTTGTTCAAATCTTGATCGAATGGAGGGATAACAGTATTAAGCTAAACAATATGATACTCAAAGATGCAGAGAAGGAATTTGACCAGGTAAGTAAAATCGGTTTCGGTTTGGATGGTAATGATCGAGAGAGAGATAAAGACTTTGAATTTGTTAGAGGTAAATTTGATGATAATAAATTTGTCGTCGAATTAAGGAAGGAATCAGGGATAATTTCTGAAAATGCTGTAAAGATGATTGATTTTATAAACTCACTCTCATAGAATTTTTCGTCACATACTGAAAATAAACATACCAAATCTCTTCTTTTCGAAGATTTTTAATCTAAAGTACAAATTATTTTTTCTGATCAATTATTCTTGACATTAAAATAAATCTTTGTTAAGTTTAATCAGACTTAAAAATCTGATTATAGATTTTACTACAATTCTTGTTTATCGGTATTGTCAGCGAATCGGAAAACTGATTTGCTGTTTAGTAATCAATAATCAGATAAAATAGTCTTATTATAAATGTAAATTACAAATTGAAAAGGAGATATAATGATGAGCAGGCTATTGATCTTTTGCTTCGCAGCTTTAATAGCGTTATTAACACTTTTATTAACGAGCTGCGGCGAATCAGAACAGCAAGATCCCTCAAGATTCTCAAATCAAAAAACAGCCGGTAATACCGGAGCAGGTTCAAATCTTTCCGACTTTGAGATGGAGCATGCTATCGGGCCAATAAAACAGATTATGGAATTAAGCGCACTTGATGTTAATCTGGCAAAAGAAGGGGAAAAAATATTTGATTCCAAATGTGCGGCATGCCATAAACTTGATGAAAGATATGTAGGACCTCCTCAGCGAGACGTACTTGAAAGAAGAACACCGGAATTTGTAATGAATATGATGTTGAATCCGGAAGAGAATTATCAGAAACATCCGGAGATTAAAAAACTATTAGGTGAGTATATGACACAAATGCCAAACCAGAATTTATCCGTGCAGGATGCAAGAGCAATTTTGGAATATTTCAGAAAAGTAAAAGATGAATAATAAACCATCATCACTATTAATTATAAACTATTAATTAAAGGAACATATTTATGAAAAAACTATTTCAAAAAAAGTACATTATTGCTTTTTTGATTGCACTATCCTTTGCGGTTTTTTATTTCGGATGTGATCAATCTAAGCATACACTTACAGGTGATGCAGCATCTCAGGTTTATGTTGCACCCGGTACATATGATGAGTTTTATGCATTTATGTCAGGAGGATTCAGCGGTCAGTTAACTGTATATGGATTACCATCAGGAAGAAAATTTAAAGTTATTTCTGTCTTCGCACAAAATCCTGAAACAGGCTGGGGCTATTCAGAAGAAACTAAAGATATGCTCAATACTTCTTATGGATTTGTGCCATGGGATGATGCTCATCATCCGCAGCTCTCTAAAACAGATGGTATGGCAGACGGCAGATTTGTTTTTATTAACGGAAACAACACACCAAGAATTGCTAAGATAGATCTTAAAGAATTTGAAACTACAGAAATAATAGAACTTCCAAACTCAGGCGGTAACCACGCATCTCCGTTTGTTACTGAAAATACTGAATATATAGTTGCATCAACCAGATTCAGTGTCCCTATTCCGCAAGCAGATATTCCTATATCATCGTATAAAGAAAATTTTGCCGGCTCAATCAGTTTTGTAAAACTTGATCCTCAGACTGAGAAAATGAATGTTGAATTTCAGATAATTGTTCCTGGTTTTAATTATGACCTTGCACGAGCCGGTAAAGGACCAAGCAAAGAATGGGCTTTCTTCACATCATACAATACCGAACAAGCTCATACTCTGCTGGAAATTAATGCTTCAAGAAATGACAAAGATTTTGTTGCGGCAGTTAACTGGAAAATGGCTGAAAAGTATTTAAAAGAAGGCAAAGCCAAAACCATGCAGGCTGAGTATTTCAGAAACTATATGGATGAGAAAACACATTCAGCAGTTTCTGAAAAAAATACCCAGGTGAAAGTATTGTATCCTGAAGATTGTCCGGGTATGATATATTACTTACCAACTCCTAAATCGCCTCACGGAGTTGATGTAGATCCTTCCGGTGAATACATTGTTGCGGGAGGTAAATTAGCCTCTGTTATTCCGGTTCATTCTTTTTCTAAAATGTTAAAAGCAATTGAAGACAAACAATTTGATGGAGAGATTGACGGCATTCCGATTCTTAAATATGATGCTGTTATTGCCGGTGAAGTTGAAAATCCTGGACTTGGTCCACTTCATACAGAGTTCGATGACAATGGGTTTGCATATACATCGGCGTTCATATCTTCAGAGATAGTAAAATGGAAACTCGGCACCTGGGAAGTTGTTGATAGAATACCTGTTTATTATTCAATCGGTCACCTAATGGTTCCGGGCGGCGATACTAAAAAGCCATTTGGGAAATATGTTGTTGCCTTGAATAAGATTACCAAGGACAGATATCTTCCAACAGGTCCGGAGCTGACACAATCCGCACAACTAATTGATATAACAGGCGATAAGATGAAACTTCTTTTGGATTTTCCAACCGCAGGTGAACCCCATTATGCTCAGGCAATAAAGGCAGATCTTATAATGGATCAGTCTATTAAGTTTTACCGGATTGAAGATAATCACCATCCGCACGCTATTAAAGGAGAAAAAGAATCAAGAGTTGTAAGAGAAGGAAATGTTGTCCGCGTGTATATGTCATCGATAAGAAGTCATTTCTCTCCTGACAATATTGAAGGTATTAAAGTTGGCGATATTGTTTACTTCCACGTAACCAATCTTGAACAGGATTGGGATCTTCCTCACGGTTTTGCAATTAAAGGAATGAACAATGGGGAAATTCTGGTAATGCCGGGTGTTACCAGAACGATAAAATGGGAACCAAAGAAACCGGGAATATATCCGTTCTATTGTACTGATTTCTGCTCAGCACTTCATCAGGAAATGTCTGGTTATGTAAGAGTATCTCCGGCGGGTTCTGATGTTAAATTATCGTATAGTTTAGGTGAATAAATAATTAAGGAAATGTAATGAGTGAATTAGAAAATGTTAAAAGCGTAAAATTGATTAATGATATTGACTATCAGCCGAACTCAATTGTAAGCAAGCAGATAATTAAAAAGCCGAACGGCAATGTTACTTTATTTGCGTTTGATAAAGCCGAATCGCTGTCAGAACATACTTCGCCTTTTGATGCTCTTGTTTATATGGTTGACGGCATGATGGAAATAAAAATCGGGCGAAAACCATTTGAGGTAAAGGGCGGAGAATACATTCTCCTTCCGGCAAATATTCCTCATGGTTTGATAGCAGTTGAAAAGTCAAAAATGCTTTTGACTATGATCAAATAACTTTATGGAACACGTCTGATCCGTGTATTTAAAGATTATGACGTGTTCCGATAATTCTGAAAGTGTTAAGAATTAAAATGAAAACGAAACCACGACTAGTAATTGCATTTGCCGCGCTTATTCTTATCATTACCTACTTTGTTCCTATCTGGAAAATTGATCTCAATGCACCTCAATATCCCGAAGGATTAGGTTTGCGAATATGGCTTGATGAAATTGGCGGAATTAAACCAAATGATTTACAGAATATTAACGGCTTGAATCATTATATAGGAATGAAAGCCATTGAACCGGAGTCAATTCCGGAACTTAAAATTATGCCCTTCATAATTGCATTTATGATTTTCTTTGGATTAGTTAATGCCGCAATTGGTAAGCCTATACTTACAAAAGTGTGGATAGTAACTTTCATTTTAATTGGAATTGTTGGGTTAATTGATTTTTATTTGTGGGGTTATGATTATGGGCATAACCTCGATCCAAGTGCACCTATTAAAGTTCCTGGCATGACTTATCAGCCCCCATTGATAGGATCGAAACAACTGCTTAATATTGATGCAGTTTCACTCCCTTATACGGGGGGATATATAATTCTTGCTGCAATCTTTTTGGCAGCATTTTCACTCTATTACAATTCAAAATTATTAAAAACAGAGAAATTGAAATGAAAAAAAATATTCTTTTATTGTTAATACTATTGATGTTCGTTGCTTGCGGAAATGATCCAGAACCAATCATATTCGGTGAGGATAATTGTGCTCACTGCAAGATGATGATAACAGATGAACAATTCGGTGCCGAATTAGTTACAGACAAAGGTAAAATTTATAAATACGATTCTATCGAGTGTCTTCTTGAACAGTTACACAAAAATACATTTCGGGATGATCAGATTGGTTCAATGTGGGTAGTTGATTTCAGCAATCCACGCACGTTGATAGATGCAAAAACCGCTTACTATACAAAGAATGATGATTTCAGAAGTCCGATGGGTTTAAATGTTCAGGCATTTGGTGACTTCGGTGACTTTGAAAAATTTTTCAACGATAACGATGGTAAAAAATTAACCTGGACAGATTTAGTGAAATTTGCCGGAACAATGCATTAATGAAATTTCTTCTAATTAAAATTTTACTTGTGATCAGTATAATCCTTCTCAACACAGAAGATACCAGTTCACAAATTATTGTTGATAAGAATGGTAAAATAAAAACAATAACAGAGGCCATTAGTATTGCTCAGGATGGTGATGAAATAATTGTTAAGGCAGGTGAGTATAAAGAAGGTAATATTTTAATTAGTAAATCTGTAAAGCTGATTGCTGCCGGTGAAGTTATTATTGACGGCGAAGGGAAAACAGAAGTTTTAACTGTAACTGCGGATAATGTTGAAATAAAAGGATTCACTATAATTAATGCCGGTATAAGTTATCTTCAGGAAAATGCTGCAATAAAACTTGAGGAAGTTATAAATTGTGTTGTTGAGGACAATAAACTGATAAATAATTTTTTCGGAGTATATCTTGCGAAATCTGAAAATTGTACCATCAGAAATAATGAAATCAAATCAGATGGAAAGACAGAATCTTCATCAGGAAATGGCATACATCTTTGGTATTGTAAAAACATTCGGATAGAATCCAATAACATTTCCGGTCATCGTGATGGTATATACCTCGAATTTGTTCAGGAAGCTCTGATCGAAAATAATTTCAGTGAAAAAAATCTCCGGTATGGTTTACACTTTATGTTTTCAGATAAATGTGTGTATTCATATAATCAATTTCAGAAAAACGGCGCAGGTGTTGCAGTAATGTATTCGAAAAATGTTAAGATGAATGAAAATACTTTTAATGACAATTGGGGACCTGCTTCATACGGACTTCTGCTAAAGGATATTTCTGAAAGCTCAATCGAACGGAATCAGTTTAGAAGCAACACAACCGGAATTTATATAGAAGGAAGCGGCAGAAGTAAAATTCAGAATAATGTCTTTGAAAAAAACGGCTGGGCAATAAAGCTTATGGCAAACTCGATGAATAATCAATTTGAGCGGAATGATTTTATTGCAAACTCATTTGATGTTGCTACCAACAGCCGGCAGAATTTTAATACATTCGAAAATAATTACTACAGCAAGTACAAGGGATACGATCTTACTAAAAATGGAATTGGTGATGTGCCTTATCGCCCCGTAAAACTTTATTCAATAATAGTTGAACAACAGCCTCCTTCGTTGGTGCTCCTGCATAGTCTTTTTATCGAACTGCTTGACATTGCTGAAAGTGTTTTTCCATCTCTTACTCCGGAAGCGCTTGTCGATAACTCACCTTCGATGAGGAGAATAAATTGATAACCATTAAACAATTAGAAAAAAAATTCGGCAAGTTTGACGTTTTAAAAGGAATCTCATTCGATGTTGAACCAGGTAAAATTACAGCCATTGTTGGTCCGAACGGTTCGGGAAAAACTACTATTATTAAAACCATCCTTGGACTCGTTAAACCAGATGACGGTGATATACTGATTAATGATAAATCTGTTCTCGGTGATTTTCTTTACAGAAAAGATATAGGTTATATGCCCCAGACTGCCAGCTTTCCTGAAAACCTATCTGTTAAAGAAGTTATAAAGATGATATACGATTTGAGAAATTCAAGGATGGATCTTAATGAATCTTTAATCAATAAACTGAACCTTTCATCAGAACTCGGCAAGCAGATTAAAAATCTATCCGGCGGTAATAAGCAGAAAGTAAGTGCGCTGATCTCTTTAATGTTCGATCCGTCTATTATAATTTTAGATGAACCCACAGCGGGACTTGACCCTGTTGCAAGCAGTCACTTTAAAGAGATTATTCTGACCGAAAAGAAAAAAGGTAAAACAATAATTTTAACATCTCACATAATGAGTGAGATTGAAGAGATGGCAGATCATATAATATTTTTATTGGAAGGTAAAATCTGTTTCGACGGAAGTATCCTTTCACTTCTGACTTACAAAGGGGAGAGTAAGTTAGAAAAAGCAATTGCCAATATGATGAGCGAGGTTACTAAATGGAACTGATAGGGAAGATAATACGCTTCGAACTAAGTAATGCTTTCAGAAGTAAATGGATAATTGCTTATTCACTTTTCTTTTTTCTTTTATCATATCTATTATTGAGCTTTGAAACAGACACTGCGAAATCGGCGATCAGTATGATGAATATTGTTCTGATAGTTATTCCATTAGTCAGCACAATATTCGGAACGATATTCGTTTATAACTCCAGAGATTATATTGAAATGATCCTTTGCCAGCCGATCGACAGGACTTCGCTTTTCCTCGGTTTGTATCTTGGTAATTCTATTCCATTAGCATCAGGGTTTTTAGCAGGGACACTTGCCGGATTTTTATTGAACGGGTTTTCATTTTCATCGACAGGAGGATTCATAATTCTTCTTGCAGTTGGTGCCTCACTGACTTTCATCTTCACTGCAATTGCATTTTATGTGGCAATAAATTTTTCTGACAAAGCAAAAGGTTTGGGGTTTGCAATAATACTCTGGCTGATATTAGCTGTTGTGTATGACGGACTCATTCTTTTATTTGTGTACTTCTTCCAGGAATATCCGATTGATAATACAGTGCTGATTATTAGTCTGCTCAATCCAATTGATCTCGGAAGAATATTATTCATTCTTAACTTTGATGTATCAGCCTTAATGGGTTACACAGGTGCGTTATTCAACAAATTTTTCGGCGGATCTTTGGGAATGATTTTATCCGTTACTACACTTCTATTATGGTTTTTAATCCCAACACTTCTTGGTCTGAGAGGATTTAAGAAAAAGGATTTTTGATAATCCTGAAATATTCTATGACTGGACTCATTTTTAGAGAAAATAATAAAATAAGTAGGCTGATCTCACACCCTTGACAATAGTTCGAAATATCCTTAATTTTAATCAGACAAAGTTATCTGATTTTTATAAATGACTGTAATATTTTCTAAAAAATGCGAATATGGACTTCAGGCAGTTCTGTATATGGCTGCTAAGGAACCGGGCTGCGTCTGTCCCTCGGATGAAATTGCAGAAAAACTCCAGATACCAAAAGAATTCGTTTCGAAGATTCTGCAAAGCCTTACAGAAAGCGGAATAGTTGATTCAAAAAAAGGGAAGTCAGGCGGATTTCTCTTAGCAAAGACTCCATCAAAAATTAGATTGATCGATATTGTAACTGCAATAGATGGATTGGATTTGTTCAATAGCTGTGTGCTTGGTTTTCCTAATTGCTCACCAGATCAGCCTTGTCCCGTTCACGATAAATGGGGTGAGCTAAGAACAAAAGCATATAACATGCTTACCGATGAAACGATAGATAAATTCAAAGAGAAGACATTAAGTAAGATTAGTAAGATTTAATATTTTTTTGTGTGTAAACCAGACAAATAACTCCGATAATGAAAGAAAAAACCAAGACAAAAATAATTCGTAACGATGAAAAGGGGATTCAAAAAACAAGATTCTTTGTTCAGTCACTTTTTGCTGCACTCTGCATATGGATTGGAGTTGAGTTCTTCTTCTTTATACAGTACTTAGAAACAAATGGTGCATCAGCTTTTTATTCAAGACCACCCGGAGTAGATGGATTCCTTCCAATAAGTTCATTTATGAGCTTTTATCATTTTTTAATGACCGGTGAAATTCATTCAGCACATCCTGCCGGATTTTTTATTTTTCTCTCTATTATTCTGATGTCATTGGTATTCGGTAAATCATTTTGCAGCTGGCTTTGCCCAATCGGATTTATTTCAGAACTGGTTGGTGACTTTGGTGAAAAAATATTTAAGAGAAGATTGAAGCTTCCGAAATTTCTCGACTATCCTTTGAGAAGCTTAAAATATCTGATGTTAGGCTTTCTTATTTATTCAGTCATCTTCTTAATGTCCGGGCTAGCACTAAAGGCATTTCTTGACAGCCCATACAATATGGTTTCAGATGTAAAGATGTATTACTTTTTCGCGGATATTTCTCAAACCGCGTTAATAATAATTGCAGTTCTGTTTGTGCTTTCAATTTTAATAAGAAATTTCTGGTGCAGATTTCTTTGTCCGTATGGTGCACTGCTTGGAATCACATCATTATTAAGTCCGAATAAAATTCAACGGGTAGCAAAGAGCTGTATTGATTGCGGATTATGCAATAAAGCGTGTCCGTCTTTCATAAAAGTCGATTCTGTAAAAACAGTATGGTCTGATGAATGTACATCATGTTTGAATTGTGTAGATGTTTGTCCTGTCAAAGATACTCTTGAATTGAAAACAATTCTTCCAAACAAATTTAAGATTAGTAAGAGAGTCGTTGCCATCGGTGTTATTACAATTTTCATGGCTGTAACCGGTTTTGGAATGGTAACAGGTTATTGGCAGAACGATATAAGCAATACAGAATACCTGATGCACTATAAATTGATGAACAGTTATGGTCATCCGACCGGCACAAAGGAAATTAAAAAATTAAATGAAGAAGTGAAAAAAGAGCAGACACTGCCGGAAACATTAATCAATGAAGCTCATAATGGAAAGAACTAACTGAAGAGTAATTACAAAATATGAACATAGCGAACGATTTAAAAATATACTCCAATAAGAAACTTTCTGACATTGTTAATGTTAATGTTCGTGCAATTTCTGTGTTTGATAAATATAATTTTGATTATTGTTGTAACGGAAACAGATCGATCAGAGAAGTATGCAAAGAGAAAAATTTAGACTTCAGAATTTTAATTGATGAGTTGAAAGAAATATCTGATGAGTTTCAAGTGGATAAATTTTCAGAGTGGCGGCTGGATTTTCTAATCGATTATATTTTAAATAATCATCATCAATACATCCATAAAATGATTCCTGTTATTTCTGATCTTTCACAAAAAATTTCCGATGAATACGGTGAAAAATTTTCTGAGCTTAAATCAATAGCCAGAATATTTTCGGTGGTATATAAAGATCTTAAACAGCATATGCTCAAGGAGGAACAAATTCTTTTTCCGTATATCAAGCAATTAGTGTCGCTTAATAATACCGGAAACAAATCTGAAAAACCCTATTTCGGGATAATTGATAATCCTATCAGGATGATGGAAAGTGATCATAAAAATGCCTTAGATGAATATGATAACCTGAAAAAATTAACAAATAATTTCACCTCTCCTGAAGATTCGAATAAGCCATTGAAAAATTTCTTCGATGAACTGAGAGATTTCGGACAAGATTTGCATATACATATCCACTTAGAAAATAATATACTTTTTCCGAAATCAATTGCCTTAGAGAAAGAGATGCTTTAAATTTGTACAGCGGGAGCAATAATTACTTTTATTAAGATTTTTTTATATGAAAAGACACAAAGCACTCATTCTCCTGTCTCACGATCATCATAAAGGCTTGCTTCTAGCTCAGCTTCTTAAGAAGAATGCCCCCCCATATAAAGGATTACCAAAAGATTCTCCCGGAAAAATAAATTATGCAATTGAAGCTTTCAAATCTGATCTTACAATTCATTTTAAGGACGAAGAAGAAATTTTATTTCCGCTTCTTAGAAATAGAAATTCAGAACTTGATACACTAATTGATGAACTTCTTGACGAACATAAAAAAATTGAAGACGGAATTTCGTCACTCAATAAATCTGATAGTCTTGTTAATGATCTTGATAAAATTGGTGTGATACTCGAAAAACACATCAGAAAAGAAGAAAGAGTACTTTTTCAAAAGGCACAATCAATTTTATCTGATAACGAATTAAGTGGCATAGAAAGTGGGATAGAGAAGTCGCGGGAGAATTTTCAAAGAGTTTGCTTAACCTCTACATTAAAAACTAAAAATTAATTTCTGTCGGATTATGAAAAAAATAAAAGAAATACTCAAAGCACTTTTACCACCACCTCAATGGCGATTTCCTGTGCTCTTTAGTTTTGGAATTTTTACCGGATTGACATTTCTGGTTCTTCACGTTGGAAGAGCAACATCATATCTCTCCGACGAACCATCTGCATGTGTGAACTGCCATGTTATGGCACCGTATTTTGCAACCTGGCAAAACGGAAGTCACGGAAGATTTACTGTATGTAACGACTGTCATGTCCCTCAGGATAATGTTATTGAAAAATATTTTTTCAAAGCATCTGACGGATTAAGGCATTCGTATATGTTTACATTCAGACTTGAGCCGCAGGTAATACGTATACACGAAGCAGGACGAAATGCTGTTCAGCGAAATTGTATTCGTTGTCATGCTAATCAAATCCACCCGATTTCAGTCCGGGCAATAAGCGGGCAGTCAATTCAGGAACACGGTGATGGATATTGCTGGGATTGTCATCGTGAAACTCCGCACGGCAGAATTAATAGTTTAGCTTCAACTCCTTATGCAAGGGTTCCTCAGTTAAGCTCACCCATTCCTAAATGGATGGAAGAAAGTTTTGGAATTAAAAGAAAATCAAATTAAAATGTTAAAAGGAATATTATGAAACCAATAAGTGAAATCGTAAAATCAAAACCCTGGGTTGGATGGCTGTTGTTTTTAGGAACAGTCGTCATTGTATTTTTAATCGGTTTATTTGCCTCCTCAATAATTGAAAGGAGAGGTGAAGCCGTTTACACATTACAACTGTTAAAACCAATCAATGAATGGGAGCCGCGTAATGAAGTTTGGGGAGAAAATTTCCCAAGGCAGTATGAATCTTATCTCAACACTTTACAGACTGATTTTGCAAGTGCTCACGGCGGAGCGAAGATGATTGATTACCTGGAAAAATATCCGGAGTTAGTTGTTCTTTGGGCTGGATACGCTTTTTCAAAAGACTATAACCAGGGCAGAGGTCACGCTTATGCAATTGAAGATATAAGAAACACTTTGCGTACGGGCGATAATAATATTAAACCTATGCCGGCAACCTGCTGGACCTGCAAAAGTACTGACGTTCCAAGAATGATGAATGAAATGGGAGCGGAAAATTATTATAAAACCTCCTGGAATGATTTAGGAAGCCAGCACGTAAATCCTATTGGATGTCAGGATTGTCACGATCCGCAAACATTAAACTTAAGAATTACACGTCCGGCTTTAATTGAAGCTTATGAAAGACAGGGCAGAGATATAAGCACTTTTTCAAGACAGGAAATGCGTTCACTTGTTTGTGCTCAATGCCATGTTGAATATTATTTTAAGGGCGAAGGTAAATATTTAACATTTCCTTGGGATAAAGGATTCAGTGCAGATGAAATGGAAGCTTACTTCGATGAAATTGAATTTGCTGACTGGACACACACTTTATCTAAAGCACCAATGCTTAAGGCCCAGCATCCGGACTTTGAATTATTTATGACAGGCATCCATGCAATCCGCGGAGTTTCCTGTTCAGATTGTCATATGCCGTATAAAAGTGAAGGCGGTGTGAAGTTTACGGATCATCATATACAATCACCTCTGAATAATGTTGCCAACACCTGCCAGGTTTGTCACAGAGAAGATACTCAAAGATTAATTCAGGATGTATACGACAGACAGGATAGAATTGAGGAGATAAGAAGAATTGTTGAGAAAACGATTGCCGCTGCACATATTGAAGCAAAGATTGCGTGGGATAATGGTGCAACCGATACTCAAATGAAATCAATTTTAACTCTTATTCGTCACGCACAATGGAGATGGGATTGGGTTGCTGCTGCAAATGGACTAGGATTCCATTCCCCGGTTGAAGCATTACGTGTTCTCGGAACATCAATTCAAAAAGGTGAGCAGGCAAGAAGAGAGCTCGCAGCATTATTTATTAAACAGGGCTGGCAATATCCTGCTGAACTTCCCGATATTTCTACAAAAGAAAAAGCTCAGAAATTCATTGGACTTGATATGCCCAAACTAGTTGAGGGTAAACAGGAGTTTTTAAAAACCACGACTGTCGAATGGGATAAGGAAGCTAAGGAGCGTCAGGGATTTTTGTTTGAGTATAAAGAAAAATAATATTTTTAATTTTTAAGACGGGATTATATCCCTCTCATAATTTATCAATACGTAAATACGGAAAGAGTATATGAAAAGAATTATTGCATTATTATTTGTTTTTACTTTGCTCATTTCAATAAATAGTTATTCACAAATATCAGATGACTGGAAACTATCAGGTCAGATTCAAATAAGAAGTGAACTTGACGGACGGGATTTCGACAATGATACTTATCCGTTATCATTTGCTAGTTTAAGAACAAGACTTGGCGTTAATAAAAGTTTTACTGATCGGGTTCAATTCTTTGTTCAGTTTCAGGACTCAAGAGTCTTTGGTGAAGAACCGAATACACTATCTGCAATAGATAATATAGATCTTCATCAGGGCTATGTTACTTTAGTTAAACCATTTAATTTGGATCTGAATGTTCAGACGGGCAGATTTGAAGTTGCTTATGGAACCGAAAGATTTTTCGGTGCAGTTGGCTGGCATTATGTAGGTCGTTCATTCGATGGAGTGAGATTTGAAATTGCGCCTTCATCGTTTCCCTTAGATATATTTGCACTAACAGTTCGCGAACCTCAGAATTATATTGGAAATGCAGTCCCTTCCGCTTATTCAAATCCATCAGTTCCAGCTACTTCCCACAGTATTTACGGTTTATATAAAATCTTTAACATTTCAGAAAAAAGCCGGTTGGATTTGTTAGGCTATTATGAAAATAACAGAGCGAGAACAAATCAGGGAGACAATGCACTGAAAATGTTCACACTTGCAGGTACTTACTCAGGAAAGTATGATAAGTTATCAACTGTTGTTGAAGCTGCTTACCAGTTTGGCAAAATGGGTGAAATGGATGTAGGTGCCTATTTAGTCTCAGCATCACTTGAGTATAAAATGAATGAGGTATCATTAGGTGCGGGTGCTGATTTACTTTCCGGAACAGATAATGCATCAAGTGATTTCAATACTTTCCAACCGATTTATGGTACGAATCATAAGTTTTATGGTTATATGGATTACTTTATCAATATTCCGGGTAATACGTTTTTTGCAGGACTAAATGATTTCTATTTAAGATTTAATTATATGCCGAAAGATTCCAAACTTACATTTTTTGCGGACTTGCATCATTTTATGTCTAATAAATCTATTCTTGTAACTTCAGTGCAAAACCCTGATGGAGAAGAACAGAATACCTTTGGTCAGGAACTGGACCTAACAGTACGATATAATTTTATTAAAGGAACAACAATTACCTGGGGTGGAAGTTTATTTTTCCCTGGTGATTTAATGAAAACATTTTTTGCTCCGGGTGAGGATCTCTCATTCTGGTCATATCTAATGATTACAGCTAACTTATAAAGTTACTGTATATCTAATTGAAATTATTAGTCGAGGAAATGATTGTTTTTAAATAAGTATGCATAGAATTTTTTCTTCGACTATTATGTTCTGTTTACCAGAATTTTATAATCTTCAATCGTATTGAGATTTAAAAAAACCTCATCAGGAAATTCTTCAGCATCTAATAATTCCACATTAATCTTATTAATAAAATCCTTAACTCTCAGATTATTAGAGACTAGCGATGTTTCGAGAAATGGCAAGCATACTTTTTTATAAATACCACACAGATACTGCAGACAATTTTTTTTTTGATAAATCACCACTGGTTTATCAGATTCATATTTTACAATGTTTTCGACTACTTCCGATGATATTAATGGAAGATCACAGGAAATTATAAGGTTATTTTCGGTTTTTGAATTATGAAGGCCGGAGTGAATTCCTGCTAATGGTCCAAGACCGGGAAAGATATCTTTAAAAATCTTAAGTCCCATAAATCGATAATCATCAGGCGAATTTGAAATGATAATTACGTCGTCACAGGAATGTTCAATACTTTTATAAATTCTTTCAATTATCTTCAAACCGGATAATTCAAGTAATGCTTTGTTTCTTCCCATTCTTGAACTTTTTCCTCCGGCTAAAATTATACCTGTTGTTCTCATCGATATTATTTTTAATTGATCTAAAATAATAAAAAGATATCAATGTAATGCTTTATTCAACCTTATTTGATGTAAACTTAAAATTACTATAAACTAAATTTTAGCGGTTAACCTCGATTCCTGGGAAAAGAAGACCTGGTTATGTTAGGGGATACCTTTTCCTCAATTGATAAGGTTATATAGTCCCTGAGAGAATCGCTTTCCGGACTTACCTGATGATCACATCTAATTAATAATATTTTTCGGGGTGCGTAATTGCATCCTATACATTAAGATATTATTGATAATTGAACAATTCCATAATAAAATATTAAATAAATTGAAAATCCTGTAACATTTGACGATTGATTATCATTGCCTTAAGGCAACTAAATTCTTATGTTTGTAGCGGTATGATTAAGAGAAGGATTTACATATTAAGTTTAGCGTTTGTTTTCCTTGCATCAACAACAGGAATGCCATTTTTCTATCATTATTGTGAGATAATAGGCAAAAGATCGCTTAGTGATTGCAATACCTGTAAAGTAGAAGTTGAGGAAATCGAATCGTCCTGCTGCAGTGAAGATAATTCTGAAAGCAATATTGAGTATACGTCTCAAAGCTCAAATTGCTGTATTGATGAATTCCACTATGAAAAAGTTGAAGATGTTTTCTCTCAATCATTCAATTCAAACTTTTCAAATCTTATTGTATTAAACTCAATAAGTGAACCTGAATTACTTGATTCAGAAAATGAAGACAAATACGTTCATTACAATAAATTAAATTTACCCCCGCCGAAATTCGGCAAAGAACTTCTGAATTCAATTCATCAGCTTAAAATAGATACACCAATCTGTTAACCTAATATCCAATTGTGTCATTCCGAACAGAATGAGGAATCTTTTCTTATAGAGCAGATTTACTTGTTCTGATAAATCTTTGAAATGACTTTTAGTTAACAAATTTTATGAGCAGGTGTACTATGAAATTAATATTTTATCTTCTTTTTACTTTATTGCTGTCCGCAAATGGATTTGCACAAAGTTTAATGGGATATGTTTACGAACTCGATGATAAAAATGAAAAAATCCCTTTGATTGGTGCAAATATTTATTGGCAGGATACTCAACTTGGCACCACATCAAATGAAACTGGTTTTTTTGAATTGAAAAAACCGGATACGAATAATTTAAATCTTGTTATCAGTTATATAGGATTTAAACCGGATACTCTTCAGATATCTGAAGAGGATAGTATAGAAGTACTTCTTTCTATAAACAGAGAGCTTAACGAAGTAGTTATAACCGGAAAATCCCTGTCAAAATATATTGATGAACTTGATCCCAAAGCTGTTGAAGTGATAACAAGTAAAGAGCTTCTTAAAGCAGCTTGCTGTAATTTATCTGAAAGCTTCACCACAAACGCTTCTGTTGACGTTCAGTTTCAGGACGCAGTTACCGGAGCTAAACAGATCCAGCTTCTTGGTCTAGCAGGTACTTATACTCAAATAATGTTTGAAAATATTCCAACGCTAACGGGAATCGGAAACACATTTGGATTGGACTATGTCCCTGGTCCCTGGATGACTGCAATAAGTATTTCAAAAGGAGCAGCATCCGTTGTTAATGGTTACGAATCAATCACCGGACAGATAAACATTGATTACAAAAAACCGGACCATCCGGAAAGATTTTATCTGAATGCTTTTCAAAGTACTCATTATAAAACCGATGTCAATGCAAATTTTACGCAGGATATTTCAGATAATCTAAGCACAATGGTTCTTGCACACACTAATTTTACGTCAAAAACATTCGACGATAATAATGATTCGTTCAAAGATCAGCCGAATGTTAAACAATTAAATATACTCAACCGCTGGAACTATATCTCTTATGATGGATATGATGCACAGTTCGGTTTTCAAGTTATTAATGAGGAAAGAAGAGGTGGACAGATAACCGATACGCAACCTGTGAATTCAGGCAATCCGGCTTCAAGGTATAACTTAAATATTGATACAAAACGTTATGAAGCATATGCAAAGAACGGCTATGTGTTTAATAATTATCCATATACAAGTATCGGACTAATTATGAATGCGCAGCTTCATAAGCAGAATTCACTTTTCGGATTAAGAAATTATAATGCTGAGCAGAGATCTTTTTATGCGAATCTTCTTTTTGAAACTGAATCTGAGAACGAATTTCATTCCGTGACTCTCGGCGGAAGTTATGTGTTTGATCAGTATAAGGAATTGTTTGATGGAATAAATTATGACAGGAAAGAATCCAGACCCGGAGTATTTGCAGAGTATAATTACTCGCCTTCAAATTCTATTACAATTGTGCCCGGTGCAAGAGTTGACTTTCATAATTTGTACGGAACTTTCTTAACACCGAGAATGCATATCAAGTACAGCTTTGATGAGAACACAACATTAAGAATTTCCGGAGGAAAAGGTTATCGTTCTATAAATATGTTCGCAGATAATATTAATTATCTTGTAAGTTCCAGGCAATTTGTTGTAATTGATAAACCAACTTATGAAGAAGGATGGAATTACGGATTTAATCTAACAAGATATTTCTACTTAAATAGTCGTGAGCTGCGAATAACCGCTGATTTCTACAGAACAGATTTTATAAAACAAACTGTAGTTGATATCGATTCAGACGTGAGGCAGGTTAGGTTTTATGATTTAAATGGGAAATCATACTCAAACAATTATCAGATAGAACTTGCTTATGAACTGATTGATAACCTTGATGTTACTGCCGCTTACAGGTTTTCCGACGTAAAGACACAGTTTGGTGATGAACTATTAACGAAGCCGCTTGTGAGCAGGTATAAAGCACTACTGACTCTGTCTTATGCAACAACTGATCGTAAGTGGCTTTTTGATTCTTCATTTTTATTAAATGGAAACGGAAGAATACCATCTACAAAAGAAAATCCTGTTGAACATCAAAGAGAGGAAAGGTTTTCAGAGTTTGTAAATATCAATGCACAGATAACACATAGTTTTGATTATTTCGATCTGTATCTGGGAGTTGAAAACTTAACAGACTTCAAACAGAACAACCCGATAATTTCGGCAGATAATCCTTTTGGAGAATATTTTGACTCTTCACTTGTGTGGGGACCAATTGAAGGAAGAAAATTTTATATTGGCTTAAGATTAAGCGTATTGTAATTTCTATAATAACAATTAAATAAGGAGAAACATTATGTTAAAGAAACTTGTATTTGTCGTTTCATTAATTTTCTTTTTCGGTGCTGTGTCTATTGCACAGGAAAAACCAAAACAGGAGAAAATGGAAAAAGCTGAAAAGACTGAAAAAGAAGAAATGCATATTAAACAAGAAGTGATCGATTATAAAGAAACAGAATCAGAAGGTCCCTGGAATAAGTTATGTCCGGTAATGGGTAATAAAGTTGATCCGGAAGTACCAACAGTTGAGTATGAAGGAAAAGCTTACGGTTTTTGCTGTCCGGGATGTGATGACAAATTCAGAAATAATCCGGAGAAGTATTCAAAAAATCTGAGTGAAGACGGAACAAAATTCGTTGGTAAGAAATCACGTCATTAAAATAAAAAAGCCCCGAAAATTATTTTCGGGGCTTTCAATTGTGCTCATCTATTCATTATTATTTACCATCGTAGACATACTTTAGAAATTCGTTTCGGGTATTATTGTTTAAGAATTTTCCATGGTAGCTGGAAGTAACAGTTGAACTGTTTATATCCTTTACTCCTCTTGAAGCTACACACAAATGATCTGCTTCAATTATTACAGCAACATCTTCAGTTTGCAATGCTTTTTTCAATTCCTCCGCAATCTGAACAGTAAGCCTTTCCTGAACCTGGGGTCGTTTACTGAAGTACTGAACTATCCTGTTAATTTTTGAAAGGCCAACTACTTTACCATTGGAAAAATATCCAACATGTGCTTTGCCAATGATTGGTACAAAGTGATGTTCACAATAAGAATAGACTGTTACCTCTTTCTCCACCAGCATTTCATTGTACCTATAACGATTATCAAACAGAGTAATGGCGGGTTTATTTCCGGGATTTAATCCGCTGAAAATTTCTTTAACATACATTTTTGCAACTCGCTTGGGAGTATCTTTCAGACTATCGTCAGTCAGATCCAATCCAAGCACCTCCATAATATCTTTAAACTTCTTTTCGATTAGTTCTATCTTCAAATCATCATCAATTTCAAATGCATCACTTCTGATAGGTGTTTCAATAGAAGTTGGAATATGGTTGTCGCCAATTTCTTCCATTTCAGTAAATCTTACCTGTCCGTCTCTCATTTTTATATCCTTAATTGATTTAATTATAAAACCTTGTCTAACAGAAAATAGTTTCATATCGGCAAAATATTTGTACACTTTAAAAAAAATGTCGGGAAACTTACATTTCAACTTTTTTGTTGTAAAGTAAAAGCAGTCACATAATTGAATAATATGTTGCATTTATATGATGAATTATTTATTTAGGAATTGAAATTCTGACAGAATTGAAAGTTTATGGTAGATAAAGATAAAATATCGTTAGCAGCCGAATACTTTAATCAAGGTTATAAGCTTCATTTAAGCGGAAATATCAAAGACGCTATTGATGCTTACAGGAAATCCATTGATTATTTCCCCACACCTAAGGCTCATACATTTTTGGGCTGGGCTTTCAGCTTGTACGGCAGATACGAGGAAGCGATTGAGGAATGTAAAATTTCAATAGATTTAGATCCTGAATATGGTAACCCATATAATGATATAGGGTCTTACCTTATCAATCTTGGTAAATCTGACGAAGCAGTTTATTGGCTCGAACAAGCTCTTAAAGCAACTGATTATGAACCGAGGCACTATCCTTATTTTAATCTCGGACGTGTGTATGAAAAGAAAGGTGACTGGTTCACCGCAAGAAAATATTACACAGATGCTCTTAGTGTAAATCCGAATTATGAACTTGCAAAAAATGCACTTCTTCGTTTAACCGCAATGATGAATTAGTGTACTCTGTAATAAGTCACTTTCTTAATTGCTTAACTAACCATCAATAACTAAATTTCAAGTTATAATTAAAAAATCCTCTTAACCATAATTCTTTCGGACGGTTTAATGAAAGTCTCTGATCTTTTAAAGACCAAAGTAGTTATTTCAGAATTGAACAGCACCAGGAAGAATGATGCGCTGAACGAATTACTTGATCTGTTCAGGGATGATCCGCGGGTGCTTGATCTTGAAAAAGTCAGAACTGCAGTAATGGACAGGGAACAGATAATGTCAACCGGAGTCGGTAAAGGATTTGCAATTCCTCACGGAAAAACCTCAGCTGTAACAGAAATTATAGGTGCGTTCGGAAAAAGTGCAAAAAGTATTGATTATGATTCGCTTGATGGTAAACCAGTGAACTTAATATTTCTTCTGGTTGGTAAAGATACTCTAGTAAGTTCTCATATTAAATTATTGAGCAGAATATCAAGACTGATGAACAAGGATGACTTCAGAGATAGACTGACCAATGCAAACAGCCCTGAAGAAATCATTAATCTTTTTGTGGAAGAAGAAAGGCATTTTGGTGATGTATAAATCATTCACAGTAAAAAATTATCTATAATAATGATCAAAGCAGTAACAGGTACAAAAGATATTCTGCCATCTGAAATAAACAGATGGTATTATTTGGAAAATATTGTTAAAGAAGTATTCACAAACTTTAATTATAAAGAGATCAGAACTCCGGTATTTGAAGAAACATCATTATTTGCGCGAGGTATCGGCGAGGAAACCGATATAGTAAGCAAAGAGATGTACACATTTCTTGACCGCAGTGAAACCAGCATAACGCTTAAACCGGAAATGACTGCCGCTGTTGTAAGATCCTATATTGAACATTCGCTCGGGACACTTCAACCTTTAAATAAACTTTTTTACATTTCACCAATGTTCAGACAGGAAAGACCGCAGGCAGGAAGATTCCGCCAGTTTCATCAGTTTGGTGCTGAAGCAATCGGCAGCACTTCACCGCTGCTTGATGCTGAAATGATTGAAATGAGTTACAATATTTTTAAGCGGCTGGGATTAAAAGACCTTGTTGTAAAGATAAACTCTCTCGGGGTTCCGCAATCAAGAGAAGACTATAAAAATAAACTGCGGGAATTTCTTTCCGATAAAAAGGATAAGCTGACCGAAGAAAGCCGTAAAAGATTTGATAAAAATATTCTTAGAATATTCGACAGCAAGATTGAATCCGATCAAGAGATTATGAAAGATGCTCCGCTGCTGATTGATTATCTTGATGAAGAAAGTAAAACCGATTTTGAAGTTGTAAAAGAATATTTAACGAAAGTCGGAATTCCGTTCGAGGTTGATTCCGCATTAGTAAGAGGGTTAGATTATTACACTAAAACCACATTTGAAGTGATAAGCAATAAAGTCGGTTCACAAAGTGCGCTTTGCGGTGGAGGCAGATATGATCTTCTGATTCAGGAACTTGGCGGTAAACCCACTCCTGGAGTCGGATTTGCTGCAGGAATGGAAAGAATACTGCTCGCCTGCGAAAATGAAAAAAGTTTTACTTTACCCGATCCTTCAATTGATGTTTATTTAATTAGAATTGATAAAGGACTTGAATCAACAGTTGCTGGGATCGCATCTCTTTTACGCAGTCAAAAGTTATCAGTTGACTTTGACTACCTTAGCCGAAGCACCAAAGCCCAAATGCGTGAAGCCAATAAATCGAATGCAAAATATGTGTTATTTATCGGCGGAGAAGAGTACAGCAGAGGAGAATTACTTCTGAAAAATATGGCAGACGGTCAGCAGAAAACAGTCAGTAAAGACGAGATCAATAAAATTATTTCTGAGGTTAAAAAATAATGGCACTTAAAAAACCAAAGAACATTCCGAAAATTCCTAAAGCACGGGAAAAGACAATAGATAAATTGAAAGATTCCACACCGATGAAAAAGGAATCTGAAATTGAATTTAACTGCAGAATATACTTTCATCGCGATACTGTAAAAGCAACTCAGAAATACAGATTTACAATAGAAACAATAAAAATGTTCTCTTTCTTAAACTACGAGATTACAGTTAAAGCAAATAAATCAAAGAAGAATATTGATATTAGCATACTAGGACTAACCGCAAAAAATGATTATATGTCAAAAGTTCAGCCGGCTTATGCAAATGTTGATTTTGAAGAACTTTATGGTGAACATACCGTCAACGTTATCAAACAGGATGGTTCAATTAATAGTGCTGTTGTTGATTTTAATATTTATAAAAAAGAAATCAAGCTTGTTAAAACTTTTCTTCCTGAAAAAGAAAACAACAGGTTATTCTGCACTTTCGATGCAGATGATGCTTCGCACTCTTTCTCAAACGAGTTTATGAAATGAGTTTGTGATGAACCTGATCATCGGAAGGAAACCGGTACTTGAAGCTCTTAATTCAGGTGAAAAAATTGACCAGGTTTACATTCTTTATGGTCAGCAGGGTGCAATCATAAATTCGATTATTGTTGCTGCTAAGAAAAAGGGAGTAAAAGTTAACCAGGTTTCTTCTGATAAGTTTAAACAAATTACTAAAGACAAAATCGCCCAGGGCGTTGCCGCCCTAAAATCATTCCAAAAGTTCTACACTCTGGAAGAATTATTAAGCTCAGCTAAACAAAAACAAAAAAAACATAAAACAAACGATGTCATTTCGAACGAGTCCTCGAGTGAGAAATCTGAATTCAGTAGTGTTGAAAAAATTCCTCTCCCGATAAATCGGAGTAGAAATGACAGTGCTTTCTTTCCTCTTATTTTAATTCTCGATTCAATTCAGGATACACACAATGTCGGTGCAATTATGAGATCTGCAGAATGCTGTGGTGTTGATGGAATAATTATCACAAAACATAATTCTGCACCAATCAATGAAACGGTTTTAAAAACATCTGCCGGTGCAGTTGAGTATGTTAAAATCTGTCCGGTTAATAATCTTGCACAAACATTAAAAGAGTTGAAAGAAAACGGATACTGGATTGTAGGTTCATCTTTAGACAACTCAAAACCTTACACAGAGGTTGATTATAAAATGCCGGTAGCTTTAATTGTGGGAAATGAAGAAAAGGGTATTAGAAAACTTACCGCTGATAACTGCGACATTCTTGTCCGGATACCAATGAAAGGTAAAATTCAATCATTAAATGTTTCGGTTGCTGCCGGAATACTGCTTTTTGAAATACAAAGACAGCGGTCTCTTTAAATCATTTGCCTCTTAGCAAACTTTTTCTTGTTGACATAATCAAACCCAATCACTAAGTTTAGGCTAGTATCATTTATCCTACGGGGTTTCAAATGAAAAATTTAATTTTCTCCCTGCTTCTTGGTTACACTGCAGCTTTATTTCCGCAATCCTTTCATTCATTGGATGGATTCGAGAGTCAAACGGGCGAGACTTTTTTACTGTATCGATTAGGAAGTGATTACTTCCCTTACAATCCCGTGTACAAACTAAACACATCAGATCTTTCCGAAGAGCTTATCATTGATGCATACAATAATTATTTCCCCGCAGGTCAGCTTGCAAAAGCTGTATGGGACTTCGAATACTTTCCTGATAAAACTAATTTTATGAATGTGGGGTATCAGATAAATCCGGATAACCATTCATACATTGCAAGAAATGATTCAATAGTCTTCGGCGGGATTGATGGATATTATAGGGTTGATATATCCAAGCAGGACCCCTTAAAAGTATTTGCTTTTGGCGGTGGACCTTTAGCAAGAAGCTATGACGGCGGATTTACCTTCCCGCTTGATTCGATGGGTTTAATCACAAACTTCGATGCAATTTCATTAGCTGACTTTGATGATAATGTTTTATTTGGCGTAGATATTGAAGGTCAGTTTGCAATGAACGCTTCTATTGTTGACACGGCAAAAGTATTCTTTGATCAATACACAAAAATTCTTTACGATGTAAACCAGTTTCACATCTACCGCGCAAATAAAACTTATGGCGGTTATACTCTGAATGTATCCAACAACAAAGGCAATGCATTCACCTGGACAAAGACTTACCAGAGTGAAAATCCGATTTTTATAACCATTGATTCTTCGAATTCCGGATTAGTCTATCTTTCTGATGGAAGAAATATCTATAAATCTGTTAATAATGGATATACGTTCAATTTATATAAAAGCTTACCTCATAAACTTGTAGGAATCTACAAGAAACCGAATAGCGATGTTATTTATGCTGCTTCTAAAAGCAAAATTTTTAAAATCACAACTGACGCCACTATAATTATTAAAATTCTGCCATTCTCTAATGAACTACTTAATTATTATCCACTTGCTGTTGGTAATTTTTGGATTTACAATGTTATCGAATGGGCTGATCCATTTTATTATTCACAGTCCACTTTTTCCAGGAGAGTAATTTCAAAAGATACTTTAAGTAATAATAAAGAATATTTTAAGATTGAAGAAAAATATTATGAGTCTAACTATATAGAATATGTCTTTGAAAGAATTGATAAGGAAAATGGATTAGCATATAGATTTGATAATGAATGTACTAATCCTAATAGTGAAAAAGTAATTGAAAATTTTACCGCTGAAATAGGCGATAGTCTGCTGATTCAAAGATATACTTTTTGCTGGGATTCAATCTTAACGGTTTTCTCACAAGAAGAAATTGAAAATGTATTAGGTGAAAATAGAGATATAAGAACTTTTGAATATAACTGGCTTATGAGCTATGTTTATAAAATGGCAAAAGGAATTGGCATTTATAGTGTGCATCAAGGATATTGTTTCGGTTCTACTAATTCCTTTCTGAAGGGATGCGTAATAGATGGCGTAGTGTATGGAGATACAATTGTAACCAGCGTGGATGATGACAAGGAGGCAATTCCAATTGAATTTTCTCTTGCTCAAAACTACCCAAACCCGTTCAACCCGAGTACCAAAATCAGTTGGCAGTCGCCAGTAGGCAGTTGGCAAACTCTTAAAGTTTACGATGTGCTTGGAAGGGAAGTTGCAACATTAGTAGATGAGTATAGAGAAGCTGGTTACCACGAAGTTGAGTTTAACCTTTATTCTGACGAAGGTCAGAATCTCACAAGTGGAGTTTACTTTTATCAGCTGAGAGCCAGAGGTCCTGAAACAAGTTCAGGACAAAGGATAGTTGAAACTAAGAAGATGGTAGTGGTGAAATGAAAAATAATATTTTAATATTATTTTGTTTTTTATTAATAACTGAGAATTTCTTTGCACAAACGTGGCTGCCACTGGAAATAGGAAATAGATGGCAGTTTTTAGTCAGACATGTTAGTGGAGATTTTTCTGGTAACATAACCACTACTTATGAATTGAGGGAAATTTATTTAGAAAGAGATACGATAATAAATAACAAGCAATATTTCGTTAATGGATTAGAATTTATAAGGTATGATGAAATTGATAAAAAAGCATATATATCGTCGGGTATTCAGGAAAGAGTATATATGGATTTTAATAAAGCAGCCGGAGATACTTTTTATAATGGGATTTCAGTCAGTACTGTAACGGGTGGAACAGTTATTCTTTTTTCAGATACTTTAGAATATAAAGGTTTCAGAATCGACGCAAGCATCCCGCCTAATTGGTCAAATATTACAACTAAAACCAGTTTTGCACTTGGAATAGGATGGTATTCTTTCTATCAATCAGAATCCTATTCTTATTTCTTTAGTTCTAAAACAGATGAATTAATAATGGGAATTTTATATGATGATACAGGAAACATTATCTATTTAAGCGATCATCATACGGCTCAAATTGAGCTTATACCAATAACAACTATCAACGTTCCATTATTCAAATTAAGTTTTACAACAAAACATCCGTTTGATAAACCACCAACCGAAAATTCTTCAGGTTTGTTTTTTATAGAAGATGTTAAAATGGAAAGCTATTATTCAAAAGGTGATTCAGTAATTTTAAATGTTCCTAATGTTGCAAGTATTGATTCTTTTCAAAATTATACTGTAAGAATGGTTCTTGATACTATTTTAATGAAAGATGATTTTTCATTCAACTATAGGTTGAAAGCAAAGGATAGGGGAATTATTCCTGAAACTACCATTTTACCTGATATCGGCTTCTATCAATGTGTCTGGGATTATAGCGTTGGTGTCGATGATGAGGATCTTCAGATATTACAGGAATATTTATTACACCAAAACTACCCAAACCCCTTTAACCCAAGCACAGTGATCAGTTGGCAGTCGCCAGTAGGAAGTTGGCAAACTTTGAAAGTATATGATATACTTGGAAGAGAAGTCGCAACACTTATTGATGAATATAGAGAAGCAGGATATCACGAAGTTGAGTTTAATTCTGCTGGATTGGCAAGCGGAATTTATTATTACCATTTAAGAGCTGGAAGTTTTATTGAAACTAAGAAAATGGTTTATTTAAAATAAGGAATAAAATGAAGACAGTACAAATTTATCTACTTGTGATATTATATATTATTTTAATTGACAATGGTTTATATGCCCAAAATTATTTCCCGACAAAAGCCGGTGATAGATATCAGTTGCATCATATGTATCAAAATTGGTATCCACCTTTTAATTGGAATGAGTATTACACTGCATCAGTAGCAACTGATACATCCTTTCAAAATAAAACATATGTGTGGATTTGGGATCATTACTACCGTATGGACACAACATTAAATAAACTCTTCATTTTGAATGGTAGTATTGAGAGACTTGCCTTTGATTTTAACAAAACAGCAGGAGAAACAGATAGACTTTACATCGATGGTTATGCAAAAACCTGGACATATTCTGGTGTTCAAAACGGGACCATATTAGGTGAGGGGCGGATGGTAAGGGAAATTACCCATTATGGAATTTTTTTTAATGGTGTAGATTCTACTGTAGATTTCACAATAAAGTATAAGTTTGCCGACAATATTGGTATATATCAATATGAATATAATAATTATTTAGGTGGTAGTTCAACTAGATCAAAAAAAGTTATTTCAGCAATAATTAATAATACAATATATAATCCAATCATTCTGGAAATTTTACCGACTTTCCCAGATACTATATCGAGAAACATCTCTAACTTCGACATGTTCGTTGATATTACAGCATCTTACATTGGTTTGGTTGATTCATTGAATGCCGATTTACTGGCGTATCAATCCGATGATCTGATATATCAGAATACTTATTATGGTTCTGTTGATTTAAAAAAAATATCAATTAGCATTCCTGAACAAATATTATCTCAAATAGACTCAATCGGTATTCGCGTTCACTGTAACGATCAATCAATCTTTAATAATAATATTTATTATCCAGTTACAGGTTATCATTTCATTCCTGTTGTTGATGTGTTAGGATGGAATTTAATAATTCCACAAATTTTTGGAACACATAATCAGGCAATGGAATTCTTCACTCCAGATGTAGGTCTTATCTATACTTCAAGAGAGGTTTTTTATGGTGATCCACCAACGGGAATTAGTAACCTAACTCAAGATGGTGGTATAACTTTTAATTATAATCAACTCAATTGGAGTTACGGATCGATAAAAGAAATAACAGCTCTAAATCAAAACACTGGCTATATGCTTTTGGGAGGTCTAAGAAAAACAACTGATCAAGGCTCCTCCTGGATAGATATACTAAACCATCCTGATAATCCTATTACAGTCGCAATGTCGTTTTTGAATTTAGACTCAGGATGGGTTTCTGGTAAAAAATACATGACAAATTATGCTATATCAAAAGTTTACAGGACGTATGATGGAGGACAAAATTGGGAAGCATTTAATACATCGTTGCAAGAAGCTTTTATGCTAATTGATTTTGCTGCAGTAAATGATGGATATGCAGTAACCCAGTCCGGAAAGATATATCGTTCATCTGATGGAGGTGAAACATGGCAATACACTAATTCTATTATAATAAACCAGAAAAAACTAAAGATGTTTCAAAATGGATACGGTTGGTTAATTGGCAATGGAATATGGAGAACAGAGGACGGTGGATTTATATGGGTACAGCAGTTTGCTGGAAGTTTTGTTGACGCATATTTCTTTGATAAAAACACAGGATGGGTTATAGGTTCTTCCAATGGAAGCAAAGTAGTTCTGTATACAAATAATGGTGGGGAAAACTGGACTGAAATTGAAGTACCAGAAGTGGGATCAAATTATCTATATATTGATTTTGTTGATGAATCTCACGGATGGATTTATTCTGCAAATAAAAGACTATTAAAAACCACAAACGGCGGAGTAACATTTGTTAAAGGTAATCCTTATAAGTTAACGCCTAATAATTATTTGCTTTCACAAAACTACCCAAATCCGTTTAATCCTTCCACCAAAATTCAGTACTCAGTAAACAGCACTCAGAAAGTTAGGCTTTAGGTTTACGATTTAATAGGAAGAGAAATTGCAACACTTGTAAACGAAGAAAAACCTTCAGGAGAATATGAAGTTGAATTCAACGCTGACGGATTACCAAGTGGAATTTATTTCTACCAGTTAAGAGTAGGTAATTATTTTGAAACAAAGAAAATGGTTTTACTCAGGTGAGTCTATATTAAAAAAAATTGCTCAATATTCTTAATAAGGAATTTGTTATGAAAAATATTCTGTTCACTGCTGTTATTGTTCTGAACTTCTCAATTTCTTACTCACAGGTTCCATACAATCTTACACCAAACTGGATTTCAACAGATGTTACTGCACGCTCAACAGGCGGAATGTTTGCAGATATAAATCAGGATGGCTGGCTGGATTATGTAGTGGCAAACGGAAACGATATGGCTCGTCAACGGGTTGCTGTTTATTATAATAACGGCAACGGAACATTCCCCACCACGCCAAGCTGGCAATCGGCTGATATTGACTATCACGGACATCTTGATGTCGGCGATGTTAATGGTGACGGCTATCCGGATGTGGCAGTATCGGTTTATATTGGTCCAACCGGCTTTAACTCACCAGGCAAAGTCAAGTTATACTTAAACAATAACGGAACGCTTTCCTCAAATCCGAGCTGGGTGTCGGCCGATAATTTTTATACATTCAGTTGTGCGTTTGGTGATGCTAATGGTGACGGGTTGCTCGACCTCGCAGTTGCCTGCGGTGAATCGTATTATAGTTATTCCGAGCAGCAAAGAATTTATTTTAACATAGGCGGTACTCTTGAAACTTTACCTTCCTGGAAAAGCAATGCTTTCATTTACAGTTATGATGTTAACTGGTTTGATATGGATAACGATGGTGATCTTGATCTTGTGTTTGCAAATGCAAGCTATCCGAATTATGTATTTCAAAATAACAACGGAGTAATAAGCACTACTCCTGTTTGGCAATCAGCGGATGCAAGTATGCAGGCGAACTCATTATTTATTGGTGATGTTAATAATGACGGCTATCTTGATTTGGCAATATCGGACAATAATCAACTCGGAGGCACGGGAAGATTTAAGATATATCTGAATAATAATGGAATGCTAAATACAACTCCATACTGGAACTCAGCATTTTCCGGTTATGGTTCGGGTATCTTACTTGCCGATATTGATAGCGATGGCGATCTTGATCTGATTACTGGCGGCTGGTGGAATCCGGTTAGGATTTATCTTAATACAAACGACACTTTCACCACTACTCCTCAATACACTTCAAGTACAAACAGTGTAGTTGAAGCGATATTCTGCGGCGATGTTAATAATGTCGGATTGCAGAATTTCACTGAAACTTTTGTAGGCAACGGAACAAGGAAACTCTTCTATACATCACAAATGCATTTACAATATATAGACAGAGTGATTGTCGGAACAGATACTCTTCCACGAAATCAATATTGCTACGATCTCGAAAGCGGATGGATAAGTCTTGCCGCAGCACCTGCCTCCGGTTTACAAGTAAATGTTGAAACCGCAGTATCGTGGAAACTAGATATGGGTATAACAAACTGGGATTCAAACATCGGCAATTACCTTTTCACCAATTTAACTATTCCCGTTGAACTGACTTCATTTACTGCAATTGTTGATGGGAATAAAGTTAATCTAAATTGGACAACTGCAACTGAATTAAATAATTTTGGATTTGATATTGAGCGTAGTGTCATTTCGAACGGAGTGAGAAATCTAATTTGGGAAAGGATTGGTTTTATTGAAGGTAAAGGAACTACAACCCAACAGCAATTATATTCTTACATTGATGATCTTTCTCTTACTCATAATCTTAATCTGAATCGTACTCTTTATTACCGTTTGAAACAAATCGATTTAGATGGAACATCTGTGTATTCTGATATTGTAGAAGTTGAATTTAGTATCGTTCCATCTGAGTTTATGCTTTATCAGAATTATCCCAATCCGTTCAATCCAAGCACCAAGATCAGTTGGCAATCGCCGGTCGGCAGTCATCAAGTCCTTAAACTATTTGATGTTCTTGGCAGGGAAGTAGCAACACTTGTTGATGAGTATAAAGAAGCAGGTTACCACGAAGTTGAGTTCCTGCCAGAATCAAGCACCCAGAAACCAGCATCTGGAATCTACTTCTACCAGCTCAAAGCCGGAGATTTTTCCGAAACAGAGAAGATGATCCTTCTTCGATAGTATGCAGCGATAGTTCTACGTAAAGGTTTTGCTGAAGTCCGACTGATTTATTTTAATGCACTCCTGTCAATAAATGTTGATGGGGGTTTGTTGTTAATTAAATACTATTGCAAAATTTTATAAATATTTTTCTTGACAGTATCCAAAATAATTACTAATTATAGTTATAATTTCAATCTACTCCGAGAGGGCTGAACATTAGAGCCATTCTGCTGTTAAGTCCCGAGATGACATCCTGATAACTCTCCCGAAGCAGAAATATTGATTATAAATATTCTCTTTTAGATGGAGTCTTAATGATTGGAGAAAATATTTCCCACTACAAAATTTTAGAAAAAATTGGCGGCGGTGGAATGGGTATAATTTACAAAGCCCTGGATCTCAATCTAGACCGAATTGTTGCACTTAAATTTTTACCTCCCACTTTATATCAAGATGAGGAAGCAAAGCAAAGATTTATCAATGAAGCAAAAGCCGCGTCATCTCTGCAGCATCAAAATATCTGTACGATACATGAAATAGATGAAACAGATGATGGACAACTATTTATTTGTATGGACTGCTATGAAGGGCAAACATTAAAGCAAAAGATTAAATCGGGATTACTGAAAATTGATGAAGCTTTGAATATTTCCATCCAGGTTTCGCAAGGGCTTTTTGCAGCACATGAAAAAGGAATTATCCATAGAGATATAAAACCAGCAAATATATTTATCACAGAAAAAAATGAAGTTAAAATACTCGATTTTGGTTTAGCGAAGAGCAGCGAACATACAAAAATAACAAGAATTGATAGCACCAAAGGCACAATCGCTTATATTTCTCCTGAGCAAGCAATGGGAAAGGAAGCCACTCATCAATCAGATATATGGTCTTTGGGTGTTGTAATGTATGAAATGCTGACCGGGCAATTACCTTTTAAAGGAGATGTTGATCAGGTTATGATTTACTCTATCCTAGATAAGGAGCCGGAAAAAATAACAGACTTAAATCCCGAAATTCCCTTGGAATTAGAAAATATAGTGAACAAAGCCTTAGAAAAAAATCTTGATTCAAGGTATCAGAATATTGAAGAGATGCTTGCCGATTTAGTCAATTTCAAAAATAGATCAATGGGTTTAAGCAGTAGTCATTTTGTAAGCAAACGAAAAGGAAAGAGCAAAAAATTAAAGACAGCAATTGTTTCCGCACTAATTGTCTGTGCCGCTGCAGTCTTGTTTTATTTTGTTAATCCAAATTTCTTTAAGAGTTTTAAAAACGATATTCCAATATCTATCGCGGTAATTGGTTTTGAAAATCAAACGGGTGATTCAAGTTATAATTATCTTCAAACAGCAATTCCAAATCTTTTAATTACTAATCTTGAACAAGCGGATTTTTTAAATGTGACAACCTGGGAGAGAATGCATGATCTCTTAAAACAAATTGGGAAAGGAGAAGTTGAATTAATAGATAAAGATTTAGCTTTTCAGATATGCCGTATGGATGGCATTGATGCTATTGTTTTCGGCAGTTTTGTAAAAGCCGGTGATGTTTTCGTCACGGATGTAAAAGTTTTGGATGCTTCAAATAAAAAATTATTAAAAAGTGCAAATACAAGGAGTGAAGGTGTGCAAAGCATATTAGAAAGTCAGATCGATTATTTAAGCGATGAAATTGTGAAGGGTATCGGAATTTCTGCTGAAGAGATAGAATCAGTTCAATTACGAATTGCCGATGTTACAACTAATTCAATGGAAGCTTATAAATATTTTCTAAGCGGAAAAGAAAAATGGGAGAAAGATTACTATGATGATGCATGCAGACTTTTAGAAAAAGCAGTGGAATTAGATTCGACATTTGCGACAGCATATTTATACCTTGCATACGTTTATGCTAATTTAAGATATGTGGCAAAAGAGGAGAAAGCCTTCGAGAGAGCAAAAGCTTTTTCAGAGAAAGCAACGGAGAAAGAGAGACTTTATATAGAAGCAGATTATGCAGGAAGAATAGAGAACCAACTTGAAACAAGGTTTAACATACTTAAAGAAATAGTTAAGAAATTTCCAAAAGAAAAAGAGGCTTACCGTTTTTTGGGCATTTATTTTCGTTATAGATATAGGTACGAAGAAGCAATAAATAATTTTATTAAAGCACTTGAACTAGATCCCGAGTATAGCAAGGCATATAATTCACTTGCCTACACATACTCCGATATGGGTGATTATGAAAAGGCCATTGAGTATTTTAAAAAATTTATGGCTCTTTCTCCAGGTGATGCTGGTCCGTTAGATTCTATGGGAGATCTTTATTTTAAATCAGGGGATCTTGATAAAGCTATTACCAAATATAAAGAAGCTCTTGAAGTAAAACCTGGTTTCAGTTCGGGATGGGCTATAGCATACATTTATGCCCTCAAAGAAAATTATACGGAAGCTATGAGATGGCTCGATAGTTTTATTGCATCGAATCCGTCTCCAGGTAAAAAAGCACAGGGCTATATGTGGAAAGGTATCTATAATTTATTGCTTGGTAATAATAATAGATCCTTGAGTGATTTCGGAAAGTCGAAAGAACTTATGAAATTAGCTGGAAACGAATACGGAGTAGTTGTTGCAACCATGCTTAAAGGTTGGATTTATCTTGAAACACCAGAATATGAACTGAGCAGAAGTTGCTTTGAAGAATTTAAAGTTATTGTGAAGGATTTAGACTATTTATTTGATTTTATAGCAGGCATCCAATTTATGGCACGTATAGATTTAATGGAAGGAAAAATTGATTCGGCAAAATCAAAGTTGGCTGCGAGCGAGGTTCTCATGCACGATCTATCAGCGATGGGTCCATATTGGAGGGCACATATAAAACGTAACCACAATTCCCTTCTTATGGAGATAATGTTGGCAGACGGAGATTTTAATGAAGCAATTGCCGAAGGTGAAAAACCAGATTCGTCGGATAAACTTAGTATGGGTCTTAAGCAATTGATTGTCTGCAATATGCCGTTTCTCCAGGATATTCTGGCGAGAGCTTATTACTTAAATGGTGAATTGGACAAAGCTATTGCAGAATATCAAAGATTAATAACCTTTGACCCTGAGAGTAAAGATAGACGGCTCATTCATCCCAAATATCACTATCGCTTAGCTAAATTATACGAGGAAAAAGGCTGGAAGGAAAAGGCAATTAGCGAGCTTGAGAAATTTTTAGAACTCTGGAAAGATGCAGATAAGGAACTACCGGAATTTATTGATGCAAATAACCGGCTGGCTAAATTATTAACTGTTTCAGTGAAGTAACAAAATTATGAACGAATTAAAACTGGAATCATTAATTGAACTGGCAACAATTCTGGCAAAACAGAATGATTACCAGGAAACTTTGAGATTGGTAACAGAGAAAGCATCTGGTTTATTGAATGCAAAAACCACTTTGATCATGATGATAAATCCTCGTACCCGCGAAACAGTTAAAACACTTTATAAAGATATTGAAGAATCAGAAAATGAATCGTATAAAATTGTTCATACGTATCTATGTGGTTGGACAATTTCACATAATACCGGCTTCTTAACTGAAAACATCCGGGAAGATTCTCGTTTTAATAGGGAACTATTTGAAGATATTAATTTACAATCCGTAATGTGTGTGCCATTTACTGTAGAAGGAGTTATAATCGGTACATTATTACTTTTAAATAAATATAAAGGATATGTATTTACAAAAAGTGATTTTTTATTTCTTGAGAAATTTACTGCAATAGTTTCACCATATTTAAGGGATGTTCAAAAGATTCAGCAATATTTTACTGCCCCATTACCCCTTGAAACCCTTCAAAAGAAATATGAAGTTCATGGATTACTGGGAAAAAGTAAAAAATTCATCCAGTTGCTACAAACAATAGAGTCAGCAGCCCGCTGTGATGTTCGTGTTTTGCTGGATGGACAAAGCGGCACAGGTAAAGAACTGATTGCAAAAGCTATACATCAATACAGCTCCAGGAATAATCAAAAATTTGTTGCTGTTGATTGCGGTGCTATTCCTGCAAATCTAATTGAGAGTGAACTCTTTGGACATGTAAAAGGTGCATTTACTGGTGCTAATTTTTCCAGGAAAGGTTTATTGGAAGAAGCCAATGGCGGTACTTTTTTTATGGATGAGATTAATAATCTTCCGATGGAACTGCAGGCAAAACTGCTTCGTTTCCTTCAGGAAAATGAAATTCGTCCCATAGGCAGTAATGAAACCATTAAAGTTGATGTACGTATAATTGCTGCATCCAGCGTATCTTTAAAACAATTAGTGGAAGAGAAAAAATTTAGGGAAGATTTATTTTACAGACTCTATGTCTATCCTATACCTGTTCCATCATTAAATGAACGTATTGACGACATTCCATTGTTAGCCAACTATTTTCTTAAAAAATGCTCACTTCAGCAAAAGAAAAATATTGAAATGTTTCATGAGGAAATACTGGATTTCTTAAAAAATCATTCATGGGTAGGCAACATACGTGAGCTGGAGAATTTTGTTGAGCGGCTGGTTACTTTAGCACCTTTAGAAATGCAAGTAATAGATGCAAGTATTTTGCCCGCAGATTTCCAGGAAGAGTGGCAGGAAGTGGAAGCTATTTCTCCCAAATATGATACGAGTAATTCACTTGAGAAAAATATTTTAGATTATGAAATAAAATTGATAAAGAAAGTGTTAGAAGAATGTAATTGGAATCAATCAAAGGCAGCCCGCCAGTTAAATATTTCAGAGACAACCATCAGATATAAAATGAATAAGTTGGGCATTAGTAGAACAGAAAAATAGACCAACTCCTCTCCTTTTCACCCTAAAATAAACAACAAATACTCGTTAAAAGTAGCGAATTAAATTAAATATTAAATCTGAAACTCGTTGATATCAACGAGATTTTCCAATACAATTTTCTATTTCTTTTCCATTATCTCACAGAACGGCTTTCAAATCAACAATTCTATAAAACCAGAATTATTACTCCTTAACGGCATTCATATTGAGTAAAAGTCCACACTCACAAAATTATCATGGCACAAAGAGGCAGAGTTATGAAAAAATCAATTTTTACAATAAGTCTATGTTTGCTCGTAATACAAATTTGTTTTGGGCAGGGAACCTGGACAAAAATCGGTGATATGCCCGAAATAAGATGCAGACACACTGCAGATGAAATATATGGGAAAGTATATATCGCTGGTGGCATTAATACTGAGCAAGGAGTTTGGCCTACTACAATGTTAGTTTGCGACAAAGCAGAGGGCACCTGGTCTACAATTCAATTACCGGATACTTTAGTTAGAGGAGCGCACACTAGTTGTGTTGTTGATAGTAATTTATATTTAATTGGCGGTGCAATAGTGGTAGGTGACACAATAAACAGTACATCTGAGATGTATATGTTCAAACCGTGTACTAATGAATGGATACTTAAAAATCCAATGCCGACAGCTAGAAATAATCTTGCTTGTGCTTTACTCGATGGTAAAATTTATGTATTAGGAGGGATGCAGGTTAATAATTCAGTAGTAAATTGGAACGGATTAAAATCATTTGAAGTTTATGATTTAGTAACAGAAACCTGGTCAACTCTACCAGATATGCCAAGATATAGATGGGGGCTCAGTGTTGTTGCTTTCGAAAACAAAATATATGTTTTGGGAGGAAGGAGTCTTGATGTTCGTCCTCCATCAATAGATGTCTATGATCCTCAAGATAGTTCCTGGTCAACTGTTACCAATATTCCTACTCCACGATATAAACTAGCTGCCTGTGTTGTTGATAATAACATTTATATAATTGACGGTTGGTACAGTAGTAGCTCGGGTCCAATCTATGATACTGTTGAAGTATACAATCCTATAACTAATGTATGGACCACTGGAACTTCAATGCCGGTTTCAGTTGCATCATTTGATGGATATGCGCTTGATGGTAAAATTTATATGTACGGTGGATCTTGCACTACACATCCTAATATCGGAATATGTGATATATGGGAATTTACTCCTTCACCAGTGTCAGTTGATAGTGATGTTTCTGCGCCGATAGAATTTACACTCGAACAAAACTACCCTAACCCTTTCAACCCAAGTACAACGATAAAATATTCTATTCCGGAATTAAGTTTTATGACAATTAAGATTTATGATGTATTAGGAAGTGAATTAGCAATCTTAGTTAATGAAGAAAAACCTGTTGGCAGTTATGAGTTAAGTTGGAGCGCAGTAAATCTTTCAAGCGGAGTTTATTTCTATCAGTTATCCGCCAAAGGCGGAGCAGGATCTTATTTAGAAACGAAGAAGATGATTTTGATAAAGTAAATTATTGAGGAGGCTATTATGAAAAAGTTTTTACCCATTTTGATTTTCTTTTTTGCTATAACATCAAATGTTTTATCGCAAGGGACTTTAACAAACATTACTTTTTTCAGCAATTCCCTGGAGACAAACAGGTATGTTCAGATCTATTTACCGGAAGGATATAATCCAGGTGATTCGACAAGGTATCCCGTAATTTACTTGCTGCACGGTGCCTCAGGAAATCACCTATCATTTCCTTGGTTAAAAAATATATTAGATACTCTGATTGGGAATAATTACATATCACCTGTCATAGTAGTTAAACCAGATGGCAGCACTGAATATTGGGGAGTAAGTATGTTTACGAACTCTGAACTGTACGGGAATTTTGAAGATTATATAGTTTCCGATCTTGTTGAATTTATCGATTCCGCTTATAAAACCATCACTAACCGGGAAAAAAGAGCTATTTGGGGAGCCTCTATGGGTGGTTTCGGTTCAATAAAATTAGCATTGAAGTATCCTGATATATATTGCGCTGCTGCCTCTCATAGCGGGCCTCTGGATTTTAGTCATTTGGTAGACTGGGTTCCTGCCATATTAAATGAAAATGGGGGTCCGCCAGTAAACAACTATATTCCAACTTTTGATACTTTCACTTGGTTGTTTTATATCTGTGCCGGTGCTTTTTCACCGAATATGACAAATCCTCCATATTATGTTGACTTTCCACTTGATAGTATGGGAAATTTCATAGATACAGTATTCAACAAATGGCAACTACACAATCCTGTAAGACTCGCTGCAAACTTACCTCCAAATTCTGATTTGGCAGTTTATTTTGAATGTGGAATGCAGGATGAAGTTTTGCTTTATCCTTTCAATACGGGATTTGCAGATTCACTAGATTTGCTTGGTATTGATTATGTTTTTGAGTCATTCAACGGTACTCATACCAGCGAGTCTCTAAAGAGAGTTCCTATTGCTTTAAGGTTCCTTGATTCAGTGATAAACCCTGTAACGGGAGTTTTTCCTGCTTGTAGCAATATTATTTCAAATTTTAATTTGAGTCAAAACTACCCGAATCCGTTTAACCCGACAACGACAATAAAATATTCTATCCCAAAATTAAATTTTGTAACTATTAAAATTTATAATGTATTGGGAATTGAAGTTGCAACATTAGTCAATGAAGAGCAAACTGTTGGAACTTATGAATTAAACTGGAATGCAGCTAACCTCCCAAGCGGAGTTTATTTCTATCAACTAAGAGCAGGGAACTATGTGGAGACGAAGAAAATGATTTTGCTTAGATGATTAATGTCATTCTGAACTAGTTTCAGAATCTTATAATTAGATCCCGAAATAAATTCGGGATGACATTGAAATTGTAAAGGCGAGACATTGGCTCGCCCAAATTAAAAATAAAGAGAGTGTCCAGTCATTCCGATAAAAATTAGGACTGAATATTCTGATAATCAATCAATAATTTATCAGGAGGTGCGATATGAAAACATTTCAAATTGTAGTTGCTTTAATAGCTTTTATGGGATTTGTATTTCTCGGTTGTTCAGAAAAATCCCAACTGCCAAATGAGCCAGTAAGTTCACTGGAAAAAGTAACAACAAACGACTATAACGCCAATATTACAATCCTTGGCCTTGTTGATCCCGGTACAGAAAAAATTGTAGGACAAAATCTTATTGTAAAAGATAGGGTTGCGCTAACCAGGTTCGAAGCCGACAATTCTTTAGTAAAAGGAAACTTATTGATAACCATAAATTTCAGATTTAACCTCAATACTGGGGAAGGACCTACGCACGGTAAATGGTCAATGGTACCGGACGATTATCCTGATGGCTTGTGGGAAGGTAGCTTTACCGGTTTTAGAACTAAGACAGGCGAATCAGAATGGACAGAAAACGTTTCCATCGTTGGCAAAGGAGAAGGTGATGTTATAGATGGGATGAAAAATTTTGCTGACGGATTAATATATTCCGATGATATATATGAGCGAACAGGATTTATTGGCGAAGGAAGCGGAATTATAAAATCAAAATAATGATAGTCATTAGCTAATCTGTCTCGGCAAATCAACTTAAAGATTTTGCTGAACTGATGTTTTTCAGAATTCTAATTAGCCTCGAGTTATTTCGGGGCTATTTTTTTATTTGAAAGTAAATTGTTAAAAGTTAATTTTACATCAGCAATTAATCCAGTCTGGTAAATGAGAAATAAAATAATACTAACCTCAGAAATCAAGTATAAACTACTCCGGGATATATCTCATAAAATCCGGGGTACGCTGGATCTGGATAAAATATTAAATCTATTATTGGATTTATTAGCAAATATAATTGATTATGATGCTGCTGGAATTTTTATCCTCAGTGAAGACATTAATCATCCGGGCTATCATCAAACCAGACAAAAAATTGCAAGTATGGTCCAGCGGGGATTTGGAAACCTACCTCTTGAGTCTGATGCAATGCTTATGGAAGGTAAAGGAATAATCGGGCAGACAATCAAAACAGGAAAAAGTATCATTCTAAATGATGTAACCAAAGATAAGCGCTATATTCCTGGTAGAAAAGAAACCAGGTCTGAAATAACTTCTCCAATTTTACGTGATGGAAAGACAATCGGCGCATTGAATGTTGAAAGTGATAAACTTGCTGCCTTTGATCCCGCAGATATTGAAGTTTTAAACTTTTTTGCTGAAGCCTCAGCAATATCGATTGAGAAAGCATTATTGCATAATCAGATACTTGAGAAGAAAAAAATCGAAGAGCAGCTTAATCTTGCTAAGGATGTTCAACTTGGGTTACTTCCAAGTTCTGAACCTGAAATTCCGGGATATTCATTTGCTAGCGTCTGTATTCCGACTTATGAAATCGGCGGTGATTATTTTGATTATATTCCGATTGATGAAAACAGAATTGCAATTGTTATCGCTGATGTTTCAGGTGATGGTGTTCCGGCTGCTTTAATAATGGCAGCATTTCGTTCTTTGCTTAGATATAATGCAAAACTTTTTTCAGATCCTGCTAAACTAATGCAGTTAATGAATGAACACGTTTCGGAGTTTATGCGTAAGCGCGACTTTATTTCAGTTTTTTATGGAACACTTAATTGGGAGGATCATTCTTTTATTTATTCTAACTGTGGTCATAATCCACCATTATTAATAAACTCAAATGAGTTAAATTTATTGGAGTGTAGTGGTCCGTCATTAAATATTCTTAAGGATACTGGGATTAAATCATCTAAGCTTAAATTAGAAAGTGGGGATATAATACTTTTCTATACAGATGGAGTAATTGAAGTATTTAATAGAGAAAAAAATCAGTTCGGTCTGGAAAATTTAATTCGTTTATTAAAATTAAGCATCACGAAAGAACCAAAAGAAATCATTGATGACATAATCGCTTCAACAAAAGAATTCAGTTCCTCCGATAGTTATAGCGATGATTTTACACTGCTTGTGCTAAAACGCAATTATTGAATTCTATTTTATAATTATTCGCATCTTTTTTTACCAGTCATGATTATTTTTATTAAGTTTGATTACTAAAAATTAACTTTATCCGGAGATTTATTATGCTATCTAAAATTAGGCCTGCAATCAGAACTGATAATATTACTTATGCAGTCAGAGATATAGTAGTATTAGCAAATCAGGTTGCAAAAACCGGTAAGGAAATGTTATACCTCAACATTGGTGATCCTAACCTTTATGATTTTGAACCGCCCCGTCATCTTGTTGAAGAGACTTACAAAGCAATGCTTAAAAACTTAAACGGATATGCTCCTTCATCAGGAATTAAAGAAGCAGTTGACGCCATTGAAAGAGAAGCTGAAAGAAAAGGTATAACAAACGTACACGATATTTTTGTTACAACCGGCGCGAGTGAAGCTATTGATATCTGCTTAACTGCACTTGTTAATGACGGCGAGAATGTGCTTACACCATCTCCCGGTTATCCTCTTTATACAGCAATTGCAAGTAAACTTCAGATGATGGAAAATCCGTATTACCTCGATGAGAATAACGGGTGGCTGCCGGATATTGAAGATATTAAATCGAAAATAAATGATAAGACTAAAGCGATAATTTTAATTAATCCTAATAATCCGACAGGATCATTATACACCCAGGAAAATCTGCAGCAGATAGTTGATCTTGCACTTGAACATAATCTGGTCATCTTTGCTGATGAAATTTATGATAAACTTTTATTCGATGGTAAAAAGCATATTTCAATTGCATCAATGAATAAAGATGTTTCCTGTATTACATTCGGCGGACTTTCTAAAAATTATATGGTTCCCGGTTTCAGAATAGGATGGGGAATTATGAGCGGCAGAAAAGAAATTCTATCAGAATATATTGAAGCTATCAACAGAATTTTGAGGGCAAGACTTTCTGCGAATCATCCAGAGCAATACGGAATAAAAATTTCGCTTGAGGGTAATCAGGATCATCTTACAGAAGCAATGAATAAACTTACCACGCGGAGAGACTTAACCGTTGAAATGCTAAACGCTATTCCGGGGATAACCTGTGTAAAACCTGAAGGAGCTTTTTATGCTTTTCCGCAGCTTCATATGAAACAGCCGGATGCTCATTTTATTTCTGAACTGATTAAAGAAACCGGTGTGGTTGTAGTTCCGGGAAGCGGATTCGGACAAGTACCCGGAACAAAACATTTCAGAGTTGTGTTTTTACCTAACGAACAAATTCTTGAGAAAGCTTATAAATCAATTGGCGATTTCTTTGTGAAATACCAGGAAAAATTTGCGGATTTAGTAGAATAAATTTTTTAGCATTCTTTACAGTTTTTGTGTGATATTTATTTTCCAGAGTATCCATAATTATCCTATGTTTTTCAACGGAAAGTAACCTTGATTGGCTGAGGGGCATTGTCTATATTTCAACCTTAAAAATTCAGAAATTGTTGACAGATATTGATATTGAACAATTATAACTTAACATCACTTTCTAACGGCATTTTGGTCGTTTCAGAGTTTATTCCTTATGTAAAATCTTTCTCCCTGGGATTCTGGTATAACACCGGATCAAGGGATGAAAATATTAATAATAACGGCATATCTCATTTCATAGAGCATATGCTCTTTAAAGGTACACAAAGAAGAACCGCAAAACAGATTTCAGATGAAATTGAATCTATCGGCGGTTACCTGAATGCTTTTACTTCCAAAGAAAATACCTGCTACTACGGAAGAGGACTATCCGAGAACTTCAAGAAAACTTTTACAATTCTTTCTGATATGATTCAGAATCCTTTATTTAAAGAACATCATATTAATAAAGAATCCGGTGTTGTAGTCGATGAACTGTTTGACATCGAAGATAACCCTGAAGAATTGATCTTCGATAAATTTGAAGAAACAATTTTTGAAGGAAACACTTTAAGCTTTCCGATCATAGGTACAGAACAAAATATTTCAAAGTTTAATTCATCCAATCTGCATAAATTTCATCAGACAAGATACCGCAGCAGAAATCTGGTCATTGCTGTTTCAGGTTTCGTTCAGCACGATGAAGTAGTTAAGCTTGCAGATAAATATTTTAACATAGCAAAATCATTTTCTAACGGCGACAGAAAAACTTTTTCCTCATCTATTCCTAAAGATGTTACAGTTGATAAAGATATTCAGCAGGTACATTGTATTATCGGCAGACCCGCATATGGTTATAACAATACTAACCGGATAAAACTTAGTGTGCTTTCAACTCTATTAGGTGAAGGAAGCAGCAGCAGATTGTTCCAGGCAGTAAGAGAAAAAATGGGAATGACATATCAAATAAACTCTTTTTTGAATTCTTACCTGGATGTTTCCGCATTTGGTATCTATTATTCTACAAACGAGCGTCATGCAGATAAAGTTAATAAAATTGTATTCAGGGAATTGAATAAATTAAAAGCAGCAGAAGTGAAGCAAAAAGAATTAAAGCGTGTAAAAGAGTACATAAAAGGTAATACCCTGCTTAGTCTTGAAAGTACAACTAATAGAATGATACGAATGGCAACATCAATCCTGAATTATGGAAGACTGATACCCGTTGAAGAAATGATGCAGAGAATAGAATCAGTTACTGCCGGGGATATAATTGAAACAGCAAACAAAATGTTCGATGAATCAGAATTGTCAAGAATTATTATAAGATCAAAAGATAATTCAATTAAAAAAGCAGCTTAGAAAATTTAAGAGTTAAAAATATGCCCAGATTTATTATTGATGGCCGTGAAATAGAATTTAAACAGGGCCAGACAATTATTGAAGCCGCCGCAAATTATGGAATAGATATCCCGCATTTTTGCTGGCATCCGAAATTATCCGTTTCAGGTAATTGCAGAATGTGTCTTGTTGAAGTAGAAAAAATGCCGAAACTTGTAATTGCCTGTTCTACAATTGCATCCGAAGGAATGGTTGTGCACACACACTCAGAAAAATCAATTGCAGCAAGAAATGCAGTTATAGAATTTTTCCTTATCAATCATCCGCTTGACTGCCCGATATGTGATGAAGCAGGTGAGTGCAAACTTCAGGATTATGCCTATCAGCATAGTGTTGGTGAAAGCAGATTTGTAGAGGAAAAAGTTCATAAAGATAAACGAATTCCTTTGGGTCCCCGCGTTTTGTTTGATGGTGAGAGATGTATTTCCTGTTCTCGATGCATTAGATTCTGTGATGAAATAGCAAAAGACTCTGAACTGACTTTTGTTCAGAGAGGGGATAGAGTTACAATTACAACTTTCCCGGGTGAAGAACTTGATAATCCTTACTCAATGAATGTTGTTGATATTTGTCCGGTTGGCGCATTAACTAACCGCGATTTCAGATTCCAGGCAAGAGTTTGGGATATGTCGCATACAAACACAATCTGTAATGGATGCGCGCGCGGCTGTAACACTGAAATCTGGGTTAGAGATAATAAAATTTTAAGATTAGTCCCCAGGTATAATGAAGAAGTAAATAGTTATTGGATGTGCGACCATGGCAGATTGAATACATTTAAATTTGTAAATGCTGATGACCGGGTTGATGGTCCTCATTTAAGGGTCGAAGGAAATCTGGTTAAAGTCGGCTGGGATGAAGCCTTTGCACAAACCGCTTCGCGATTAAAGTCATTTGCTAAAGATGAGATTGCAATTATTGGTTCACCTTACACTACTTGTGAGGATAATTTTATGATTGCAAAGTTTGCTAAATCTGTTTTAGGCACCGGAAACCTGGATTTCATTAGACACATTGATCCGGAGTTTGGTGACGATATTTTAAGAAAAGATGATGTTACTCCTAATACGCTTGGTGCTGAATTGACTGGTATTGCTCCTTCAAAAAATGGCAAAGATTATTCAAATATTATTAAGGGAATAAGAGAAGGTAAAATAAAAGCTTTATATCTTATTGAAGATGATCTGCTTGATTATGATTCACATTTAGAGGAGCTAATTGCTAAGCTGGATTTATTTATTGTTAATGCATCGAATTTCAATAAATCAACAACACTTGCTGATATAGTGCTTCCTTCAGCTACTTATGCCGAGAAGAACGGAACTTTTGTAAACTTCCAGGGAAGACTTCAAAGAATAAAAGCCGCAGTTGCGACAATTGATGCTGATCGCGCACTTGAAGGAATGTCAATGAGCAGACTCGATAAATTCGGAACCAAGTTTGACCGATGGGCTAGCGGCAAAAAATTCGATTCCCGTGCAACCTGGAAAATTCTTGCAGGACTATCAGCTGCATTGGGTCAAAAATATAAATATCAAATGGCTGAAGAAGTATTTGCAGATTTAGGTAAATCCGTTTCAGTATTTAAAGATCTGGATTATGATGTAATTGGCGATTCGGGCGTGCAATTAAAAATTAATGTTAATGAATTAACAGCCAAAGTTTAACCGGAGTAATCTTAAAAATGACACTCTTAGAAATTGCAATAATATCTTTAATAAAAATTGTAATAATTATAACTATTGTTTTTCTTACAGTAGCTTATCTTGTTTACTTTGAAAGAAAAATAAGCGCCTGGGCTCAAAATCGTTTAGGCCCTAACCGTGTTGGCTGGAAGGGAGTTCTTCAGCCATTTGCAGATGTTCTTAAACTGCTTTTAAAGGAAGATGTTGTCCCTGAAGTTGCTGATAGAAGGATTCATGCACTCGCTCCAATGCTAGCACTTTTTGTTGCATTCACTACTTATGCTGTAATCCCCATAGGACCTGAAGTTGAAATGTTTGGTTATACAATTCCACTCGTTGTTGCTGATGTTAACATGGGAGTACTCTATATACTAGCGATGACATCAGTTGGCGTTTATGCAATTACCTTTGCCGGCTGGTCTTCTGGAAGTAAATATTCTTTGCTTGGCGGTATTCGCTCTTCTGCTCAGATGATCTCTTATGAAATTTCAATGGGATTTTCAATCGGAGGCGTCATTCTTTTATCAGAATCATTAAGACCAATAGCTATTGTTGAATCGCAGTCAGGTTTAATGTGGAATGCTTTCATACAGCCGATAGGATTTTTCACTTTTCTTATATCTGCATTTGCTGAAACAAACCGTTTACCGTTCGATTTACCTGAAGCCGAACCTGAATTGGTCGGCGGATTTCACACGGAATACAGCAGTATGAAATTTGCAGGTTTCTTTCTTGCAGAATATGCAAATATGATAATTGCCGCCGCTTTTATAGTAACTCTGTATCTTGGAGGATGGCAGATTCCTTTTATTGAAACCATTGGACTATCTGAAACTCTTGTAACAATACTGCAGGTTGCATCTTTTTTTGTTAAGATGGGAATGTTATTGTTTTTCTTTATTTGGGTAAGATGGAGTATTCCGCGTTTCAGATACGACCAACTTATGAATTACGGCTGGAAGGTAATGTTTCCGTTGTCGCTTATTAATATTATCTGGGTTGCAGTTTTAATAATGGTTTTTGGAATTTAATATCTTATACCTTGTTATTGATATCTAGGTAAATTAAATTATAAACCGATTTAATGAATAAAAAAGGATTTTTAACGGAGAATTAATGGCTGAATCAATTCAACCACCAAAAAAAAGATTAAAAGATCTTACATTTTTAGAGAAAGCTTATTTTCCTGAGATAATCAAAGGATTATCTCTTACTCTGCGCACTATGTTCAAACCTAAGTTTACGATGGAATATCCTGAAGTTAAATTCATTCCTCCTGCTTCTTATCGCGGTCGGCCGGTATTAGCAATTGAGGAAAATGGTGACGAAAGGTGTGTTGCGTGCGGTCTATGCTCAAGAGTTTGTCCTGCTCTTGCTATTGAAGTACAGGCTGCTGAAACCGATAGAGAAAAAGAAAGATATCCTGAAAAATTTGAAATTAATATGATCCGATGCATCTTCTGCGGTTTTTGTGAAGAAGTTTGTCCGGAAGAAGCGATCATAATGAGTAAGGATTATGAACTTGCTTTCACTAATAGAGAAGATGCTATTTATGGTAAAGATAAATTATTAGTTCCTGTTAGTCAGTTACAGGATAGGATTGAGTTTTTAAGACAGTATAAATAATATTAATCTGTCGTCATCTCATTCTTTAAATATGCTTAAACAATTGAACATATTGTTCTTTATTTGTTTTGTTGGGGTTGGGGCTCAGGACTATAGTCCCGTTGCTGAACTTGCATTTCCTTCAATAATACCATCTAACTCTTCTTTTGATGTTTCCCTCATAACCGATAACTCAGTACTTGAAGCGGAAGTACTCAAATTATATTTAATATCACCGAATAACCTCAATATTAATTCTGTCAAAGTGAAAACAGATACCGCTTCAAAAGATTTTAATTCATTGCGGACACAAATTGATAAATTGAGTGATAATGTTTTTCTTACAGATATTAACCTTTTAAGTGAAGATCTCTCCATAAACTCTTTTTTCCAGATTTTGCTCAGTCTTTCTTCTAATGGTCAAGAGATTATTTTACTCAATATTTACGGGGAGTTTATTAAAAATGATAAAGTAATTTCAACAATTGGTGAATTAACTTCCGCTGCTCGTCAATCAGAAAAAATGCTGCTCGCTGAGGTAAAAAATTATATACCTGAGAAGTCTGCCAGAAATGCAGCAAAATTTGAACGAGGCACATTTTTATCAATTAACCTGAATAAAGTAAATAGTGATAGTTTGTGGATTGGTTTCTGGCTTAGGTTGTCGGGAAACAATACAGATATTTTAAAACTGATTGAGAATAGCAATAATAAAGTTTTCTCACAAATACATATAAATCAATTTCAGAAATTTTGTGTTTTAGACGATAATGGATCGGTTATTAGTAAAGAAATTCCGTTTCTATCAAGAAAAGCTTGGAATCATGTAGGGATATTATTTGAAAAACAAAGCAACGTAATCTCTTTCTACAGAAACGGACATAAAGTTGCAAAACAGAATTTTAGCGGTTTACTTATAAGTAATGATCTCAATATTTCTTTTGGCAGCGAGAACTCAAATACATTTTCAATTGAACAACTTAGAATTCTTAAACCGCAAATAACGGTAGAAAAAATATTTGAGGAAGCTAAGTATATTTCATCAGCAGCATCAGTCAAAACTTTTTTACAGTTAAATTTTAATTCTTCAGTGGAATTGACTAATGTAAATAATGTTTATCCCGTATTGCATAAAAACATAAAATATGTCGTTTCCGATGCTCCAATCATTTCTCGTGCGCCAGAGTTAAATGTAAGTATAACTTATTCCTATAATCAGCTTGAGTGGAGGTGTGTAGAGATAAATAATATTAGTAGGTTTATTGTGGAAAGATCTTCTGCCGCAAGTTCTTTTATTGAAATTGGGTCAATCGATAATATTCAGGATATTTCTTCCAGCTATGTTTTTATTGACGAATCAGTTAATAAAGATGAAATAGCATACTATAGAATAAAGCAGATAAATAAGGATGGCAGCACTGTGTATTCTCAGCAGATTAAAGTTGGTATGGGAAATGTTGAACAATTCAGATTAAGCCAGAACTATCCTAATCCGTTTAATCCTTCTACCAGCATTGAAATAGATTTATTTGAAGATGCAGAAATTGAAGTGAGAGTATACAATCTGGAAGGGCAGGAACTGGTATTACTTCACAAAGGATTTTTAGTAAAGGGAATTCATAAGTTTAATTTTGAGGCAGAAAATTTGCCTTCAGGCATTTACCTTTATAAAGTATCCTCCCCTGTGTTTTCACAAACCAAAAAAATGCTTTTAACCAAATAGAAAAATTAAATGGCGGGATAAATGCTTTCCAAAATATTTACAAGCGCTACATACGGAATTGATGCATACATTATCGAAGTAGAAACCAATGTTGAAAAGAATGTCCCTAACTTTACTATCGTTGGTTTACCTGATAATGCAGTTAAAGAAAGTAAAGAACGGGTAATTGCGGCAATTAAAAATTCCGGCTTTGATTTTCCTTCAAGAAGAATAACAATTAATCTGGCTCCTGCAGACATTAAAAAGGAAGGCAGCTCTTTTGATCTTTCAATTGCAATTGGAATTCTATCAGCAAATGAATTGGTTAATAATACTTATTTAGAAGACTCAATTTTTTTAGGCGAATTGGCCCTTGATGGAAAATTAAGGCATGTGAAAGGCGCTCTGCCAATTTCAGTTGAGGCACGTAAAAAAGGGATTAAGCGAATTATACTTCCTGCTGAATCCGCCAAAGAGGCATCTATAGTTGACGATGTTGAAGTTTATGGATTATCAAATCTTTCCGAAGTGGTAGCTTTTCTGAATGATGAACTTCAGTTAAATAAAACCGTTACTAATAAAGATGATTTGTTTTCACTTATTAATAAATATCATTTTGACTTTTCTGATGTTAAAGGTCAGGAAAATGTTAAAAGAGCACTTGAAGTTGCTGCTGCCGGTGCACACAATATCCTTATGATTGGTCCACCCGGCTCTGGTAAAACAATGCTCGCCAAAAGATTTCCATCAATTTTACCCCCAATGACTTTTAATGAAGCACTGGAAACAACTAAAATTCATTCAATCGCTGGTATTCTGCAAAAGGATATAGCTCTTGTTACTGAACGACCGTTTCGTAATCCTCATCACACAGTTTCGGATGCTGCGCTTGTAGGCGGTGGATCTTTTCCGCGTCCGGGCGAGGTATCTTTTGCGCATCACGGAGTTCTCTTTCTTGATGAATTACCAGAGTTCAAAAAAAATGTACTGGAGGTTTTAAGACAGCCTTTAGAAGATGCGAGGGTTACAGTCAGCAGGTCAAAGCTTTCTCTTGAATTTCCGGCTAATTTTATGCTTGCAGCGGCTATGAATCCCTGTCCTTGTGGCTATTTTACTGATCCAACCAAAGAATGCACCTGTACACCTCCTCAAATACAACGCTATATGGCAAAAATATCCGGTCCTTTATTGGATAGAATTGACATCCATATCGAGGTTCCTGCAGTTAAATACAAAGAATTGAGTTCAAAAGGCGAAAGTGAAAAATCAGCAGATATTCGAACCAGAGTAATTAATGCACGGGAAATTCAGCTCAAAAGATTCAGAGAAATGAAGCACATATTTAACAACGGAGATATGGGTTCTAAAGAAGTAAGGATGTACTGTAAGCTTGATTCAACAGGGGAAGAGCTACTCAAAATGGCAATGACAAAACTAGGTTTATCAGCAAGAGCTTATGACCGTATCTTAAAAGTAAGCCGCACTATAGCTGATTTGGAGAAATCAGACAATATTTTACCTCAGCATTTAAGCGAAGCAATTCAATACCGAAGCCTCGATAGAGAATTATGGAAGCACTAATTTGTAATTTCAATTCATTTGATTAACTTTACAATCCCAAAAATTTGTATTTTTAATCGATTAAAATTATTTTTGGTGCTCGTCTAAAAAATTGGGCGGACGCCGGAGTTGGAGAGCCGGGGCGGACTGTAAATCCGTTGGCAAACGCCTTTGGGGGTTCGAATCCCTCGCCGCCCACTTGTTCTTTATTTTTATGTTCAAATTGCGGGAGTAACTCAGTTGGCTAGAGTCACAGCCTTCCAAGCTGTTGGTCGCGGGTTCGAGTCCCGTCTCCCGCTCAGCCTATTGAATTTCCCTTCAATTTATGGGGCCGGATTTTTGTAAACATATCCCTTTTTTATTCAGGGATTTTTTTATAGTTAAATAATTCTATCAGGCTGACGTAGCTCAGTTGGTAGAGCACATCCTTGGTAAGGATGAGGTCACCGGTTCAATCCCGGTCGTCAGCTCAATCAAATTCAGTTTGATTTTATTGTTAATTGAAATTTGATTTCAGATTGTTAATAACTTAACAGCTGCTTAACTAATTAAAAGAGATCGTTATGAGAGATATCATCACATTAGAATGTACAGAGTGTAAAAGAAGAAACTACACTACTACTAAAAATAAAAGACTTCACCCGGGCAGAGTAGAATTCAAAAAATACTGCCGTTGGGATAAAAAACATACTATTCACAAAGAAACAAAATAAGTTTGGATACGTCAGTAGCTCAATTGGCTAGAGCAGCGGTCTCCAAAACCGCAGGTTGGGGGTTCGAGTCCCTCCTGACGTGCACTATTAGCAAAGGATTTGTATGAAAGAGAAAATTATTAATTTCTTTCAGGATGTTGTTAAAGAAATGAAAAAAGTTACCTGGCCAACTAAGGCCGAGCTTTTTGAATCTACAAAAGTTGTAATTGTTGTTTGTCTCGTTCTTGCAACCTTTACATATGTAATCGACTTTCTTATTACTCAGGTATTTAAAGGGATATTTTAACAGGTATGGAATCGAAGTGGTATGTTGTTAGAACTTTTTCGGGTCATGAAAACAAGGTAAAAACTTTGTTGGAGACAGAACTCCTGGATAATGAATCTTTAAGGGCTAAGATTCATGAAATTCTTGTACCTATGGAAAAAGTTTTTGAAGTAAAGGATGGTAAAAAAAGAAGTAAAACTAAAAATTTCTTCCCGGGTTATATTCTTGTTCAGGCTGATTTAGATAATCAGGTAAAAGATTTTATTCTTAATACCCAGTCGGTTATGGGCTTTCTTGGTACCGCAAATAATCCGAACCCTCTTCAGCCGGAAGAAGTTAAACGAATAGTTGGACGAATAACACAGGATGAAAGCGGCGAGCGTTTAGAAACTATATTCAGAAATGGTGATTTGGTCAAAATCATTGATGGTCCATTCAACAATTTCTCCGGAACCATTCAGGAAGTAAATGAAGAAAAAATGAAAATAAAAGTTATGGTTTCAATATTCGGAAGAAAAACTCCGGTTGAAATTGATTTCGTTCAAGCAGAATTAGAAAAATAATTAAAGTTATTAATAGGTTATAAAATTATGGCAAAAAAGATTGATGCATATATAAAGCTTCAAATTCCAGCTGGTAAGGCAAATCCCTCACCGCCTGTTGGTCCTGCTTTAGGTCAAAAAGGCGTTAACATTATGGAGTTCTGCAAGCAGTTCAATGCAAGAACAGGTGATAAGGATGGTTTAATTATACCTGTTGTAATTACAGTTTATACAGATAAGTCATTTACTTTTATTACAAAAACTCCACCTGCTGCTGTGCTGCTTAAAAAAGCGGCTAAGGTTGAAAAAGGTTCTGCAGAATCACACAGAACAAAAGTTGGTAAGGTTACCAAATCTCAGGTTGAAGAAATAGCAAAACTTAAAATGCCCGATTTGAATGCTTTTGATATGGAGCACGCAACAAGTATGGTTGCGGGTACAGCACGCAGTATGGGTATCACTGTTGAAGATAAATAATTTTATGGTGTAGAAATGCAAAAAACTAAAAGAAATAAAGAAACATTGAAATCAGTTGATATTGCAAAAGAGTATACAATATCTGAAGCAATTGACGCATTAAAAAAAGCCTCTGGGGTTAAATTTGTTGAATCTCTTGATGTTGCTATTAGACTTGGTGTTGACCCCAGGCACGCCGATCAAATGGTAAGAGGTACGGTTTCATTGCCTCACGGTACAGGAAAACAAGTAAGAGTTCTTGTTATTGCCAAAGGTGCTAAAGCTCAGGAAGCACTGGATGCTGGTGCAGATCATGCCGGGTTTGAAGATTACCTTGAAAAGTTGAAGAGTGGCTGGGCTGATATTGACGTTGTAATTTCTACACCGGATTCTATGGGTGAACTTGGTAAACTGGGAAAAGTATTGGGGCCTAAAGGTCTAATGCCAAATCCTAAAAGTGGTACGGTTACCATGGATGTTGCTCAGGCGGTTAAGGAAGTTAAAGCTGGTAAGATTGAATTTAGAGTTGATAAAACAGGTATTGTTCATACATCCATTGGAAAATTAAATTTTGAAACTGATAAGCTAGTCGATAATACTAAAGCATTTCTCAATACAATTGTTAAATTAAAACCTGCATCAGCAAAGGGTCAGTATGTAAAAAGCCTATACTTGTCCAGTTCAATGGGGCCAGGTCTTAAAATAACTAGAGATGAAGTAGCTGTCGTCTAATAAAAAGAATTTACGCACTCAAAAAAATAGCTTCTAACGAGTTCCGTAAAAAACGGAACCGACACGATTAATTAAACACTGTGTTCGGGAGTAAAATGAATAAGAACGAAAAAGCAGAAGTCATTTCCGAGATATTGGAAGTGATTAATGGATCATCTGCCGTTTTTCTTACTGACTATTCCGGAATTAATGTGGCCGATATCAGTGATATCAGGAATCAATTCCGAAAAGAAGGTGTCAGATATAAGGTTTATAAAAATACCTTATTTAAAAGAGCACTGCAGGAAAGTGGTAAGTTTGAAAAACTTGCAGATCATTTAGAAGGAATGACCGGGTTTGCATTTGCTTCAGATAATCCGGTTGCTCCGGCAAAAATAATTAAAAAGTACTTTGATACTTCCAAAAAACTTGCATTGAAAGCTTGTTACATCAGTACAGATTACTATGATGGAACAAGACTGAATGAATTGGCCTTATTGCCATCTAAGGAAGAATTAATTGCAAGCATTATGGGAAGTCTCAATTCACCGGCTTCAGGTATAGTTGGCGCAATAAACGCTGTAGTTAGAGATCTGGTAAGCGTTGTTGATCAAATATCTAAAAGAGAAGCTGCATAATAAATTTGAAATAAAATCAGGAGAAATATTAAAATGTCAGAAAAAATTGCTGAATTAGTAGAAAAAATTAAAGGGCTTACATTAGTTGAAGCTTCAGAGCTTAAAAAGGCTTTGGAAGATGAATTTGGTGTCACTGCTGCAGCTCCGGTTATGATGGCTGGTGCAGTTGGAGGTGGTGCTGATGCAGCCCCGGTTGAAGAAAAAACAGAATTTGATGTTATTTTACTTTCAGCTGGCGAAAAGAAGATCAATGTGATTAAAGTTGTTAGAGCTCACACTGGTTTAGGACTCAAAGAAGCAAAAGACCTTGTTGATGGCGCTCCAAAGCCGGTCAAAGAGGGTGTATCTAAAGATGAAGCCGAAAAGGTTAAAAAAGAACTTGAAGAAGCCGGTGCTTCAGTAGATTTAAAGTAATTAATTCCTTTTTAGATAATAGAATTTATCACATTCAATGATAAGGCGGATTAGTCCGTCTTATCGTATTTATATTAATGATTAACGTTGTATCAGGTAAGAAAAACAGATTTTGAATCATTACCAGGAGGACTTTCAATTGAATAATAACCGAATTTCTTTTGGACAAATCTCATCAGTGCTGGAATCTCCGGATTTACTTGCAATTCAAACTGAAACTTTTGAAGATTTTGTTCAGCATAATGTTTTACCAAATAAGCGTGAGCTTAAAGGTTTACAACAGGTTTTCAATACTAACTTTCCGATTTTTGATAATAAAGAGAATTATAGACTCGATTTTCTTGAGTATAATATTGAGAAAGCCAGATTTTCAGTAGACGAATGTATTGAAAGAGGATTATCCTTCGCTGCTCCTCTAAAGGCAAAATTACGTTTGTCTACAAAAGATCCTGAAACTGAGGAGTTTGTAAATACTGTTGAACAGGAAGTTTATCTGGGTAACTTACCCTTTATGACGGAGAAAGGTACCTTTGTTATTAATGGTGCTGAAAGAGTAATTGTTTCACAGCTTCATCGTTCTCCGGGAGTTGCATTTGCGCAGACTACCCACCCAAATGGGACACCTATTTATTCGGCCAGAATTATTCCGTTGAGGGGTTCCTGGGTTGAATTTGCCACAGACATAAACTATATAATGTATGTATACATAGACAGGCGAAAAAAGTTTCCCGCCACTACTTTATTAAGGGCTATTGGTTATGATTCCGATGACAAAATCTTAGATTTATTTGATCTCGTCGAAGAAGTATCGGTAAAAAAAGTTAATCTTGAAAATTACCTTGGTAGAATGATTGCCAGTGATGTATTTGATATGTCGACTGGAGAAATATTCTTAACCCGCGACTCGGTTTTAACTGAGGAAGACCTTGAGAGAATTGACGACGCCGAAGTTGAAAAATTGAAGTTCTTGAAGTCAGAATCTTCTCCGGATCAGGATTTGATTGTAAATACACTTCGTAAAGATACATCACATACAAAGGAAGAAGCCTTATATGCAATCTACAGGCAACTCAGATCAGGTGAATCTCCGGATGTAGAAACTGCTGAAGCATTAATTGATAAGCTTTTCTTTAATGATAAAAGATATGACCTTGGTGATGTTGGCCGTCACAGAATGAATGATAAGCTCAAATTAAACATCCCTGAAACTACCACGGTTCTTACAGTTGAAGATATTATTGCGATCATGACTCACATCATTGAACTTAAGCAGGGCAATGTTTCTGTCGACGATATTGATCATTTAGGAAATAGAAGAATCAGAACTGTAGGTGAACAGCTTTCCCAGCAGTTTAATATAGGTATGGCACGTATGGCCAGAACTATTAAAGAACGTATGAATATGCGCGATACTGAAAATTTCACTCCGCAGGATCTTGTTAATGCAAGAACTATAACAAGCGTTATCAATGCATTCTTTGGAACAAATCAACTGTCACAGTTTATGGATCAGACTAATCCATTAGCAGAACTTACACATAAAAGAAGAATGTCTGCTCTCGGTCCGGGCGGTTTAACAAGAGAAAGAGCTGGATTTGAAGTAAGAGATGTTCATTATACTCATTATGGACGTTTATGCCCTATTGAGACTCCTGAAGGTCCGAACATCGGTTTGATATCTTCACTTACAATCTATGCAAGAGTTAACAGGTACGGATTTCTTGAAACTCCTTATAGAAAAGTTTCGAAAGGCAAAGTTTCAAAAGAGATTGAATATTTAACAGCGGAACAGGAAGATAAATATACTATTGCTCAGGCAAATGCTACACTTGATGAACAAAGTCGGTTTGCTAAAGAAAGAGTTAAGTCCAGACTTAAAGGTGAATTCCCAATAGTGCATCCGGAGGAAGTACAATTTATGGACGTCGCTCCGGCTCAGCTGGTTAGTGCCGCAGCTGCACTTATTCCTTTTCTTGAACATGATGATGCTAACAGAGCACTTATGGGTTCTAACATGCAACGTCAGGCTGTCCCACTTTTAAGGCCTAAAGCTCCTATTGTCGGTACCGGTATGGAAGCTAAAGTTGCCCGTGATTCCAGAGCACTATTAGTAGCAGAGGATGATGGTGTTGTTGAATATGTCGATTCAACCATAATTGTTGTTAAATATGACATAAATCCTAATAGTTTTGAAGCCCTTACAAGCTTTAACGATGTAAGAAGAGTTGAATATAATTTAACAAAATTTCACGGTACAAATCAGGAAACGTCTGTAAATCAAAGACCTATAGTTTCCGAAGGTCAGCGAGTTGCGAAAAACGATGTATTAGCCGATGGAGCAGCTACAGACCAAGGCGAATTGGCATTAGGCAGAAATGTTTTAGTGGCTTTTATGCCCTGGCGAGGCTATAATTTTGAAGACGCAATTATCATTAGTGAAAGATTAGTAAGTGACGATACTTATACATCATTACACATTGAGGAATTTGAACTTCAGGTTAGAGAAACTAAAAGAGGCGAAGAAGAATTAACTCGAGAAATTCCAAACGTTAGTGAAGAAGCTGTCAAAAATTTGGATGAAGATGGTATAGTAAGAGAAGGTGCTGAAGTAAAAGAAGGTGATATCCTTATTGGAAAAATTACTCCGAAGGGTGAAACTGATCCAACGCCTGAAGAAAAACTGCTTCGTGCAATTTTTGGTGATAAAGCCGGTGATGTTAAGGATGCTTCATTAAAAGCTCCTCCCGGTTTAAAAGGAACGGTAATCAAAACCAGACTTTTCAGTAGAAAAAGAAAAGATAATGAATCTAAAAAAGTGGAAAAACTTGCCTTAGATCAGATTGAAAGCTATCATAAGAAGAAAGTTGCAGATCATTATCAGAAATTTGTCGAAAAATTAACGAAAATTACTAATGGTCAGAGCACCACAGGAATCAGGGATCTAGATGGGTCTATAGTTTTTAGAAGTGGAACTACCATAAAAGACACTACTTTCTCTTCAATGGAAGACATTTCAAAGCTTGATTATACACTTGATTGGTTTGAAGCAAAGAAATTGAACAACCTTATTCAGGCTTTATTTAAAAACTATTTTGATATACTGGTTGACCTTGAAGAAGAATTCAAACGGGAAAGAATAAAAATTCAAAGCGGCGATGAGCTGCCTCCCGGAATAGTTCAGCTTGCTAAAGTATATGTTGCTAAAAAAAGAAAACTTGCTGTTGGTGATAAAATGGCCGGCCGACACGGTAACAAAGGCGTTGTTGCTAAATTAGTTCCTGTTGAGGAAATGCCCTTTTTACCTGATGGAACCCCCGTTGATATTATATTAAATCCCCTTGGTGTACCATCAAGAATGAACTTGGGACAGCTTTATGAAACAGCATTAGGATGGGTAGGTAAAAGACTTGGAGTTAAGTTTGCAACCCCCATTTTTGATGGTGCTAATGTGGATGATGTTGATGAATGGCTTGAAAAAGCTGGTTTAGAAAGCGGAAGTAAAACAGAACTTTATGATGGAAGAACAGGTGAAAAATTTCATCAGAAAGTTACTTGCGGGTACATTTATATGTTGAAGTTAAGTCATCTTGTCGATGACAAAATTCATGCTCGTTCAATTGGCCCATACTCACTTATTACCCAGCAGCCGCTTGGTGGTAAGGCTCAGTTTGGAGGTCAAAGATTCGGCGAAATGGAAGTTTGGGCTCTTGAAGGATACGGTGCTTCACATATTCTTCAGGAAATTTTAACTGTGAAAAGTGATGATGTGTCTGGTAGAGCTAAGGCTTATGAGTCTATTGTTAAGGGTGATAATTTACCGGAACCTAATGTTCCCGAATCATTCAACGTTTTAATTAAAGAACTCCAGGGACTCGGACTGGATATAAAAATTAATTAACGTTGATTAAATTTTTCACATAGTAATCAGGAGATAATTTATATGGCTTTTAGAATTCAAGAAAATGCAATGCGTGAAATACACAGCTTAACCATTGGTTTAGCTAGTCCGGATGATATTCTTTCCAGATCTTATGGAGAAGTAACCAAACCCGAAACTATTAACTATCGTTCTTTCCGTCCGGAAAAGGATGGTTTGTTTTGTGAAAAAATATTTGGACCTACACGTGATTGGGAATGTTTCTGTGGTAAGTATAAAAGAATAAGATATAAAGGTATTATTTGTGATAGATGCGGTGTTGAAGTAACCCAGAAAAGTGTGCGTCGTGAAAGAATGGGTCATATTGGACTTGCTGTTCCTGTAGTACATATCTGGTTTTTTAGAGCACAGCCTTCAAAAATTGGAAATATAATTGGACTTAGCCTAAAAGAATTAGAAAAAGTTATCTATTATGAATCTTATGTTGTAATTAATCCGGGATTAACCGGTTTAAGCAGATTAGATTTGATTTCCGAAGATCAGTATTACGAGGTATTGAACTCATTACCCGATGGAAATGAAAAACTTGAGGATAATGATCCGAAAAAATTTGTAGCTCGTATAGGCGGAGATGCTGTTAAAAACATTCTGAAAAATACTGATGTAGAAAAACTTTCTAAAGAATTAAGAGAGCAGCTTGCGGTAGAAACTTCACAGCAAAAGAAACAGGATATTCTTAAAAGGCTAAGAGTTATAGAATCATTCAAGGAGGAGGATGGTAAGGTTCCAAATAGACCCGAATGGATGGTGCTAAATTACATTCCGGTTATTCCCCCGGAATTAAGACCACTTGTTCCTCTTGAAGGAGGCAGATTTGCTACCAGTGATCTTAACGATTTATACAGAAGAGTGATAATTAGAAATAACAGGCTTAAAAGGTTAATTGATATTAAAGCACCTGAGGTAATTTTAAGAAACGAAAAACGAATGCTTCAGGAAGCAGTTGACGCACTATTCGACAACTCCAGAAGGGGAAGTGCAGTTAGAAGCGATAACAACCGACCGCTTAAATCACTAAGTGATATGTTAAAAGGCAAGCAGGGCCGTTTCCGCCAGAACCTTCTTGGTAAACGAGTTGATTATTCCGGTAGGTCAGTAATTGTTGTTGGTCCTGAATTAAAACTGCACCAGTGCGGTCTTCCCAAGGATATGGCGATTGAATTATTTAAACCATTTGTTATACGAAAACTGATTGAACGAGGACATAATAAAACTGTAAAAAGCGCCAGAAAAGTTGTAGATCGTAAAGATCCTATTATTTGGGATATTTTAGAAAAAGTTATTGAAGCGCATCCGGTTCTTCTTAACCGTGCGCCAACTTTGCACAGATTAGGAATTCAGGCTTTCCAGCCCGTGCTGATTGATGGCAGAGCAATTCAGCTCCATCCAATGGTTTGTACCGCATTCAACGCTGATTTTGACGGTGACCAGATGGCCGTTCACGTTCCTCTATCTTATGAAGCTCAGCTTGAAGCAAGCTTGCTTATGTTAAGCAGTCATAACATACTTTCACCGCAAAATGGAAGTCCAATTGTTGTACCTACTCAGGATATTGTTCTGGGATGTTACTATCTGACAAAAGTGAAAGATGGTGATAAAGGTGAAGATATGATTTTCTCATCTTCTGAAGAAGTAATTATAGCTTATAATAATAGGGTTGTGGGGCTACATGCGAGAATCAAAGTAAGGATTGACGGAAGTATTTTAGAAACTACAGTGGGAAGAGTTATTTTCAATTCTATAGTGCCTAAGGAAATGGGATTTTTTAATCAGCTTTTGATTAAGAAAACTTTTGGTGGATTTATTGGTCAGATGTTTATAAAGATGGGTAATAAAGTTACTGCAAAATTCCTTGATGACCTTAAAGATATCGGTTTTAGATATGCAACCGCCGGTGGTTTATCAATAAGTTATACCGATATGATTATTCCTGAAGAGAAATTAACTCTTATTGAAAAAGCAAATAAAAAAGTTGAAGGTATACTTAACGAACACGAAGTAGGTGTTATAACAGATGCAGAAAGATATAATAAAATTATAGATGTTTGGACTCATACTACAAATGATGTTGCCAGGGCACTGATGGAAAAAATCCGTGTTCATAGCCAGGGATTCAATTCATTACATATGATGGTTGATTCAGGTGCTAGAGGTTCGCAGGAACAGGTTAGACAGCTTGCTGGTATGAGAGGATTAATGATGAAACCACAAAAATCTCTTACCGGGCAAGCCGGAGAGATAATTGAAAACCCCATTGTTGCAAACTTTAAAGAAGGTTTATCAGTACTGGAATATTTTATTTCTACACACGGTGCACGTAAAGGTTTGGCTGATACTGCTCTTAAAACGGCCGATGCTGGCTACCTGACTAGAAGGTTGGTGGATGTTGCTCAGGATGTTATCATTAGCGAAATAGACTGTGAAACAATTCTAGGAATAGAAATTAAAGCACTTAAAGATGTTGAGCAGGAAAGAGAACCGCTTGCTGAGAGAATTACAGGAAGAGTTGCGCAAGGTGATGTTTATCACCCGAGAACAGATGAACTAATTGTTGAAGGTAGTGAGGTAATCACTGAAGAGATTGCAGAGAAAATTGAAGACGCAAATATTGATTCTGTATATATCAGAACAGTATTAACCTGTGAATCAAAGCGGGGTGTATGTGCTAAATGTTATGGCAGAAATCTTACAACCGGCAAATTAGTTGAAGTCGGTGAAGCTGTTGGAATCATTGCAGCTCAATCGATTGGTGAACCGGGTACACAGTTAACTCTCAGAACATTCCACCTTGGCGGAACCTCCTCCAGAATTGCTAGTCAATCTCAGGTTGAAACCAATGCTGAAGGTAAAATTGTTTTTGAGAAAATTAACTTTGTTGAAAAGATTGAAAAGGATCCCTTTGGCGGACCGGATATGACCATTAAAGTTGTTACCGGACGACGAGGTGCTATTGGTCTTTATGATGAAGATAATCGTCAAATAAAGAAGTATGACGTTCCCTACGGTGCTGAGTTAGTTATCAATGATGGTGATCTTGTTCATAAAAGAACTCCTTTATATAATCACGATCCTTATAATGCAGTTATTATTACAGACGTTTCAGGAACTGTCAGATTTGCAGATCTTATTGATAATATTACAATGCAGCAGGTAACTGACGAACAAACCGGACACGTTCAGAAAGTAGTTATCGAATCGAAAGATAAAAATTTAACACCAAGTATTGTTATTATCACTGATGATGGTGAATCCAAGCCATTTAATCTTCCGGTAAAAGCATACCTGTCAGTTGAAGAAGGTGAAAAGATATCAGCAGGTACTGTATTAGCAAAAATTTCTAAACAAACATCAAAAAGTAGAGACATTACAGGTGGCCTTCCACGAGTAACAGAATTGTTTGAGGCTCGTAGCCCTCTTGAAACTGCTGTTGTTTCTGAAATAGAAGGCTTCGTTAAATTCGGCGCCAGAAAGAAAGGTTCAAGAGAAATAATTGTAACGGCACCTGACGGGTCTGATGAAAAAAAATACAATGTGCCACTCCAAAGACACATTTTGGTTCAGGAAAATGATGAAATACCTGCTGGTGAAAAAATAACAGATGGTCCTGTTAATCCTCATGATATCCTGGCAATAAAAGGCACAAGTGCTGTTCAGGAATATCTCGTTAATGAAATCCAGGATGTTTACCGCCTGCAAGGTGTGAAAATTAATGATAAGCATATAGAAGTGATTGTTAGACAGATGCTTCAGAAAGTAAGAATAGTTTTACCGGGCGATACCAAATTCCTTGAAGAAGATGTTGTTGATAAAATTGAGTTTATTGAAGAAAACAGTAAAATAGAAAATCTTGTCTACGTTGAGGAAAAGGGAGATTCTAAACTTAAAGTAGGTCAGCTAGTAAGTAAATCGAAGATTAGAGAAATAAACTCAGATTTGAAGAAAAAAGAAAAAAGGGAAGCTGTGATAAGAGATGCTGAACCAGCTACTTTCGAAAACATATTGTTGGGTATCACTCAAGCGGCACTCTCAACGGAGAGTTTCATTTCTGCGGCTTCATTCCAGGAAACTACCAAGGTTCTTGCCAATGCTGCAATTCAAGCAAAAGTTGACAATTTACTTGGCTTAAAGGAAAACGTTGTTATGGGTCACTTGATCCCAGCTGGTACAGGATTGAAAAAATATAGGAAGATTGCTCTCAAATCAAATGAAATTGAAGCTACCGAAGACGAGAAAAAAGAACTTGAAGTTAATTAGAATCAATAATCAATATTTGATAAAGATCAAACTATTGAATCAGATATGTGAGCTTAAACGGTTTAGTTTTAAATATTATTATAATTATCAAAAAAACCTTGTAATTTCTTGACAAAATTTGAGTCAAAGGGTATATTTGAAGTCTGAATTTTTTTGTAAACGTTTTTTAGGAGAACTTTGTGCCTACTATAAATCAATTGGTAAGAAAAGGTAGAGTTGTAATTTTAGCTAAGAACAAAGCACCGGCTCTAGCGGGGTGTCCGCAGAAGAGAGGTGTTTGTACACGTGTATATACAACTACTCCTAAAAAGCCTAACTCTGCTTTAAGAAAAGTAGCACGAGTGCGGCTTACCAATAATATTGAAGTTACTGCTTATATCCCGGGAGAAGGACACAATCTGCAGGAACACTCAATAGTTATGATAAGAGGTGGCAGAGTAAAAGATTTACCGGGAGTAAGATATCATATTATCAGAGGAACTTTGGATACAAGTGGTGTTGAAGATAGAAAAAAAGGTCGTTCTAAATACGGTGCCAAAAAACCGAAAGCTAAATAAGTTATGAGAAAGAAAAGAGCAGAAAAAAGATATGTAAAGCCGGATCCTAAATTTAATGATGTTTTAGTATCCAAATTCATAAACAGCTTAATGTACGATGGCAAAAAATCTGTTACCAGGAAAATGGTTTATGAAGCATTTAATTTAATAGAAGGCAGAACACAAAAACCCGGTCTCGAAGTTTTCAAAAAAGCTATCTCCAATGTTCAGCCATTAATAGAAGTGAGAAGCCGAAGAGTTGGAGGTGCTACTTATCAGGTACCTACTGAAGTACGTCCTGAAAGAAGAATTGCTCTTGCTATGAGATGGATAAAAAATTATTCAAGGTCTAGAAGTGAAAAATCAATGTCGCAAAAATTAGCAAACGAGCTAATAGCTGCTTCTAATAATGAAGGTTCCGCAGTAAAGAAAAAAGAAGATACACATAAAATGGCTGAAGCAAATAAAGCTTTCGCTCACTTTAAATGGTAATTATACAATAGATTGGATTAAATGTCTGCTAAGATTAAAATAGGTATGGTTCGCAATATTGGTATAATGGCGCACATCGATGCCGGTAAAACTACAACTACAGAGCGAATACTCTTTTATACCGGTAAGCTTCACAGAATTGGTGAAGTTCATGATGGTGCAGCAACCATGGACTGGATGGAACAGGAAAAGGAAAGAGGTATTACCATTACAAGTGCAGCAACAACTTGTTACTGGAAGGACCATCAGATAAATATTATAGACACACCGGGTCACGTTGATTTTACAGTTGAAGTTGAAAGATCTTTAAGAGTTCTTGATGGTGCAGTCGCTTTATTTTGTGCAGTTGGTGGTGTTGAACCACAATCAGAAACCGTTTGGCGTCAGGCTGACAAATACGGTGTGCCAAGAATTGCATTCATAAATAAAATGGATAGAATTGGTGCTGATTTTTATCATGCAGTTCAGATGATGAAAGAAAGATTGGGTGCCAATGCAGTTCCAGTTACTTTACCAATAGGTGAAGGTGATTTGTTTGCTGGAATTATTGACTTAATTGAATTCAAAGCCAGAATGTACCATGAAGAATCTTTTGGTCAGACTTTTGATTTGATAGATATACCTCAAGATCTTATAGAAACAGCTAATAAGTTCAGAACCGGGATGTTGGAAGCAGTATCCGATGTTGATGATACTTTATTAGAAAAATATTTAAGTGGCGAAGAAATAAGTCCTGAAGAAGTTAAAAACGTACTAAGAAAAGCTACTATAGAGCTCAAAATTATACCTGTTCTTTGTGGCTCGTCATTCAAAAACAAAGGCGTTCAGAAACTGCTCGATTCAGTGATTGACTTTTTACCATCTCCTGCAGACTTTAAAGATATAGAAGCCCATCATATTGGGGTTAGCGATCTTGTAAAAAGAAAAATTGATGAGAAGGAAAAATTTACAGCATTAGCATTTAAGATTATGAATGATCCTTACGTTGGAAAGTTAACTTATTTTCGTGTATATGCTGGAACGCTAAAAGCAGGTTCATATATTTTTAACTCTGTCAGTGGTAAAAAAGAACGAATCAGTAGGTTACTTCAGATGCACGCAAATTCTCGTTCAGAGATGGAAGAAGTTAAAGCCGGTGATATCGCAGCAGCTGTTGGATTAAAGTTTACTCGTACGGGAGACACTCTGTGCGATGAAAAAGACCCCGTAGTTCTTGAAAGAATAATATTTCCTGAACCAGTAATTCAAATTGCAATTGAACCAAAAACCAAAGCAGACCAGGATAAACTTTCTGATTCCTTGGTCAGACTTTCTGATGAAGATCCAACTTTTAGAGTTAAGGTACATGAAGAAACAGGTCAAACTCTAATTAGCGGAATGGGTGAGCTTCATCTTGAAATTCTTGTAGACAGAATGAAACGGGAATTTAAAGTTGAAGCCAATGTTGGTAAACCTCAGGTAGCTTACAGGGAAACAGTAAGAGAAATTGTTCAGGCTGAAGGGAAGTTTGTTAAACAGTCTGGTGGAAGAGGAAAATTTGGACACGTTTGGATAGAGTTGGGTCCTAATGAACCTGGTAAAGGTTTTGAATTTACAAATGGTATTGTTGGTGGCGTTGTACCTAAGGAATACATACCGGCTGTTTCTCAAGGAATTCAGGAAGCAATGAGAAATGGTATCATCGCGGGTTTTCCTGTTGTTGATATTAAAGCAAAGATATACGATGGCTCATATCACGACGTTGATTCAGATGAAATTTCATTTAAAGTTGCTGGTTCTATGGCATTTCAGGCTGGTGCAAGAAAAGCTAAGCCGGTTCTACTGGAACCAATTATGTCAGTTGAAGTGATCACTCCCGAAGATTACTTGGGTGATGTTATGGGCGATTTAAATTCGCGCCGTGGAAAAATAGAAGGATTTACAGCAAGAAAAGATGCTCAGGTCATAAAAGCAAAAGTACCATTGTCCGAAATGTTTGGATATGCTACGGTTTTAAGATCTATGACACAGGGCAGAGCAATTTATACAATGCAATTTGAATATTATGATGAAGTACCAAAATCAATCGCTGAAGAAATTGCAGAAAAAACATTAGGGAAAAAATCAGCATCAACTACTTAATAGTTAGTGAACAAAACAAAAGAATAATAATATAAAAGGAGAATCCGATGGCAAAAGAAAAATTTGATAGGAGTAAACCTCACGTTAACGTAGGTACTATCGGTCACGTAGATCATGGCAAAACTACCTTAACGGCTGCCATCACAATGGCTCTCGCTTTAAAGGGCTTATCACAAATCAGATCGTTTGACTCTATTGATAATGCTCCTGAAGAAAGAGAAAGAGGTATTACCATTGCAACTGCTCACGTAGAGTATGCAACAGCTAACAGACATTATGCTCACGTTGACTGTCCAGGTCACGCTGACTATGTTAAGAACATGATCACTGGTGCTGCACAGATGGATGGTGCTATTCTCGTTGTTGCAGCAACTGATGGGCCGATGCCTCAGACAAGAGAGCATATTCTTCTTGCACGACAGGTTGGTGTGCCTAAAATGGTAGTGTTTATGAATAAAATTGATATGGTTGACGATCCTGAGTTGATTGAATTAGTTGAAGTTGAATTAAGAGATCTGTTGACTCAGTATGAATTTCCTGGTGATGAAATTCCTATTGTTAAAGGCTCCGCACTTCAAGCATTGGAAGCTGGTTCTGCTGCAGCAGACCCTAGTGATGAAAGATACAATTGTATCTGGGAACTTATGGAAGCAGTTGATAGCTATATTCCAATTCCTGAAAGAAGTACCGATAAGCCATTTCTAATGCCTGTTGAGGACGTTTTCTCAATAACCGGTCGTGGTACAGTTGCTACAGGAAGAGTTGAAAGAGGAACTGTTAAAATTCAGGAAGAAGTTGAATTAATCGGACTGGGTCTTCATAAGAAAACAGTTGTTACCGGTATTGAAATGTTTAGAAAAGAGCTTGATTCCGCAATGGCTGGTGATAATGCAGGAATATTGCTCAGAGGTGTTGATAAGAACGAAATTGAGAGAGGTATGGTACTTGCCAAAACAGGTTCCATAACCCCCCACAAAATTTTTGAAGGTGAAGTATACATCCTTTCGAAAGAAGAGGGTGGACGACACACACCATTCTTCAACGGTTACAGACCACAGTTTTACTTCAGAACTACTGACGTTACAGGAGTAGCAACACTACCTGAAGGTACTGAAATGGTTATGCCTGGTGATAACGTGAAACTTAAAATAGATCTTATTTCTGAAATTGCAATGGAAGAAGGTCTCCGGTTCGCTATCCGTGAAGGCGGTAGAACTGTTGGTGCTGGTGTTGTAACAAAAATTATTGAATAATTTTAATAGTTATTAAACCGAAAGGGAGGTAAAACTCCCTTTTGGTTTGTATTATAAATTAAGGAGTAAGTTCCGTGCCCGGACAAAAGATTAGAATTAAATTGAAATCGTACGATCATATACTGATTGATAAGTCAACAGAAAAGATAATAAAAACTGTTAGAAGTACAGGTGCTGTTGTTTCTGGTCCAATACCATTGCCGACCAGGAAAACAATTTATACTGTACTCCGATCTCCTCACGTTGACAAAAAATCTCGTGAGCAGTTTGAGACAAGGGCACATAAGAGAATTATTGATATTCACAATTCAAATAACAAAACCGTCGACTCTCTAAGTAAATTAGATATACCGGCGGGTGTTGATATTGAGATCAAGCTTTAAGGAATTCTGGAGTAGAAATGTCTGGTTTAATTGGAAAAAAAATTGGTATGACGAGTATTTTTAACCCCGACGGGGCTATTATACCTGTTACCGTAATAAAGGCAGGTCCGTGTCAGGTCGTATCAATACGAACTAAAGAAAAAGATGGTTATGAAGCTCTTCAATTAGGTTTTGGAGAGAAAAAGGAAAAGAATATAACCAAACCTGTTCTAGGTCACTTTAAGAAAAATAATATTTCGCCTAAAAAAACTTTAAGAGAATTTAGAAAATTTAAACTTTCAGATTACAAAATTGGTGATGAAATAAAAGTTGATTTTTTTTCTGAAGGTGAATTCATTAAGGTTAAAGGAAAAAGCAAAGGAAAAGGTTTTCAAGGTGTTATGAGGAGACATGGTTTTGGAGGCGTTGGCGGTACAACTCACGGGCAGAGCGATAGGTTAAGAGCACCTGGCTCTATCGGTTCAAGTTCTTATCCTTCAAGAGTATTTAAAGGAATGAAAATGGCCGGTAGAATGGGTAATGAAAATGTAACAGTTTTGAATTTGAAAGTGGTTAAAATAATTCCGGATCAAAATTTAATTATGGTAAAGGGTGCAACACCCGGTGCTATTAATTCTATAGTTGAATTGATTAAGAAGTAAACGGTAAATAAAAATGATTTTAGATGTATACAAAATAGATGGAAAAACTTCGGGCGAAAAAGTAGAGCTCGTAGATAGCATATTTGCTGTTGAGCCTAACGATCACGCCATTTATCTTTCGGTTAAAGCGTATCTTGCTAATCAACGACAAGGTACTCATAAGTCGAAAGAAAGAGCTGAAGTAAGAGGCGGTGGTAAGAAGCCATGGAAGCAGAAGGGTCGTGGTGGTGCCAGAGCCGGAACATCAAGATCTCCTCTGTGGGTTGGTGGTGGAACTATCTTCGGACCCCGTCCTAGAGATTATAGACAGGATTTACCAAAGAAAGTAAAGCGATTAGCGAGAAAATCAGCACTGAGTTATAAAGCTAAAGATCAACAGTTAATTGTTATCGAGGATTTTTTACTAGAAAAACCTAATACAAAAGATTTTTCAAAAATTCTTGAAGCACTGAAGATTGATGGGAAAAAGGTATTAATGCTAACCCCCGCTTTTAGCGATCAGGTTTATAAATCGGGAAGGAATGTCCCAAAAGTAAAAGTATTAGAGGCCAACAAAGCATCTACGTATGACATCTTGAATAACCAGGTATTAGTATTACAAAAAAGTGCTGTTAAAGTAATTGAAGCTACCTTTGGAAATAATGGAGAGGCGGTGAACTAATATGCATCAGATTTTGATCAGACCCTTGATAACTGAAAAGATGACTAATATAACTGCTGACCAAAGTAATAAATATGGATTTATAGTTAATACTAAAGCAAATAAAATAGAAATTAAAAAAGCTATAGAAAACAAATTTAATGTTAATGTAGTTGATGTAAGAACTATAAACTACGATGGAAAAACTAAAACTCAATTCAGAAAAAGCGGAAGATTTGTCGGTAAAACATCCAAATATAAAAAGGCGATTATTACTCTGAAAAAAGGCGAAACAATAGAATTGTTTGAGCAAGTGTAGAGTTTTGAAATAGGATATTAAAATGGCAATAAAGAAATTAAAACCTGTTACCCCCGGAACCAGATTTAGATCGAATGCATCATTCGAGGAAATAACAAAATCAACCCCGGAGAAATCACTTACTGTTGCTCTTAAAAAATCCGGTGGCAGAAATAATCTTGGAAGAATAACAACAAGATTCAGAGGCGGCGGACATAAGAGACGTTACAGAATAATAGATTTTAAAAGGGATAAGCATGGTGTTCCTGCAAAAGTATTTTCTGTTGAATATGATCCCAATCGTTCTTGCAGAATTGCTTTATTACATTATGCTGATGGTGAAAAAAGATATATTCTTGCTCCGGATGGTTTAAAGGTTGGTGACAAAGTAATATCCGGTGAAGGAAGCGATATACAGATAGGTAATGCTTTACCACTTAAAGAAATGCCGTTAGGTAGTTTTATACATAATGTTGAAATGAAGCCGGGAAAGGGCGGGCAATTAGCAAGAAGCGCTGGTACCGCAATTCAATTAATGGCTAAAGAAGGTGGTTTTGCGCAGCTAAAAATGCCTTCAGGTGAGATTAGATTAGTAAGAATTGATTGTATTGCTACATATGGTTCGGTAGGTAACGCTGAGCAGGAAAATATAAGCTTAGGAAAAGCCGGTAGAACAAGATGGTTGGGTAGAAGACCGCACGTAAGAGGTGTTGTTATGAATCCAGTTGATCATCCTATGGGCGGCGGTGAAGGTAAAACTTCTGGTGGTGGTCATCCTGTTTCTCCTTGGGGTCAAAAAGCAAAAGGATTAAAAACCCGTAAGCGGAAAAAAGGATCTAATAAATTTATTATTAAAAGACGTAAGAAGTAGAGAATAATCTATGCCAAGATCAGTTAAAAAAGGACCTTTTGTTCATTACAAATTAGTCGAGAAGATCTCAAAACTTAATGAAACTAATCAGAAGAAAATTATCAAAACATGGTCAAGATCTTCTACTATATTACCGGATTTTGTTGGACACACAATTGCTGTTCACAATGGTAAACAAATGATACCTCTTTACATAACCGAAAATATGGTTGGCCATAAGTTAGGCGAATTTGCCCCAACAAGGATTTTCAGAGGTCATCCAGGAACTAAAGCTGAAAAAGCCGCAAAAGGAAAATAATTTTAAGGTAAATTTTTAAAATGGAAGCAAAAGCTGTTAATAAATATATTGGTTCATCGCCGCGTAAAATGCGGCTACTAATTGATCTTATTCGTGGTATGTCTGTAGATAAAGCACTTGAAGTACTTCATTTCTCTACTAAATCAGCCTCTAAAGATGCGGAAAAAACTCTAAGATCTGCTGTTGCTAATCTTTTGAATACGGATGATGCTGGCAGAGTTGAACCATCTGATCTTTTTATTAAAGAGGCATACGTTAATCAGGGACCGACAATTAAAAGAATTTCGCCGGCACCCATGGGTAGAGCATACAGAATAAGAAAAAGATCTTGTCATCTAACTATTATTGTAGCAAGTAAAGTGTAATATCAGGAGGTATTTTTTGGGACAGAAAACTAATCCTATAGGTTTAAGAGTTGGAGTAATAAGAGGCTGGGACTCAAATTGGTATGAGAATAAATCCTATTCCTCTAAATTAAAGGAAGATGATAAGCTGCGGCTTTATGTTAGAAACAGGTTAAAGAAAGCCGGTATTTCAAGAATTGTTATTGACAGAACATCAAAAAATATTATTCTTACTATTCATACTTCCAGGCCAGGAGTTGTTATTGGTAAGAGCGGAAAAGAAATTACACAGCTTGAAGAAGAATTAAAAAAAGTAACTCAAAAAGATGTAAAAGTTCAGATATCCGAAATAAAAAGACCGGAATTGGATGCTTATTTAGTTGCGGAAAACATTGCTCAGCAGCTGCAGGGTAGAATATCTTTCAGAAGAGCAATGAAAATGGCAATTACTGCCGCTATGCGAATGGGCGCCGAAGGTATTAGAATTATGTGTGCTGGAAGGCTTGGTGGTGCAGAAATGGCAAGAACTGAACAGTATAAAGAAGGTAGAATTCCCCTTCATACTATTCGTGCGGATATTGATTATGCCACAGGTCGTGCAGAAACTATCTATGGCTCAATTGGAATAAAAGTTTGGATTTGTCGTGGTGAAATCCTTGGCAAAAGAGTAACCGATTAATTTGGCAGGAGTTTTTAAATATGTTAATGCCTAAAAGAGTAAAGTTCAGAAAATCACAAAGAGGACGCCGTAAAGGAAAAGCTTATCGTGGAAGTGCGGTTTCTTTTGGTGACTTTGGACTTAAGGCCTTAGAACCAGCCTGGATTACCAGCCGACAAATTGAAGCTTGTCGTGTTGCTCTGTCCAGAAAGATGAAAAGAGACGGTAAAGTCTGGATCAGAATTTTTCCTGATAAACCAGTTTCCAAGAAACCTTTAGAAACAAGAATGGGTAAAGGTAAAGGTGCACCAGAATTCTGGGTTGCTGTTGTTAAACCTGGCAGAGTTATGTTTGAAGTATCCGGTGTTTCAAGGGAAATTGCAAATGACGCTCTCAAATTGTGCTCGCACAAACTTCCTATAAAAACTAAAGTTATTTCAAGACCGGATTACGAATAAGAGATAAAGGCAGTAGAATGAAAATTTATGAAATAAAAGAAATGAATAATGATGAGCTTGAAAAAAGAATAGCTGAAGAAGAAAAAAATCTTGTTGATCTTCAGTTTGCTCATCAACTTAAACAATTAACCAATACTGCAAAGCTAAATATAGTTAAGAAAGATATTGCAAGGATGAAAACTATTCTCAAAGACAGAGAAATGCAGGCTGCAGAAAAAGCCGGTAGTGATAATAAAGAAGGAGTACAGTCTTAAATATGGAACAACGTGCTTTAAGAAAAACCAGAATCGGTATTGTTGTAAGTAATAAAATGGATAAGACTATTACTGTTGCTATCGAAAGAAGAGTTCCTCATCCTATTTATAGAAAATATTCTAAAAAAACAACAAAGCTTATGGCTCACGATGAAAAAAGAGAATGCGGATTAGGTGATAAAGTTAAAATAATGGAAACGAGACCTTTAAGTAAAAGAAAAAGATGGCGCTTAATTGAAATAGTTGAGAAAGCCAAGTAGAGTATCAAGGAGAAATTGAAAAATGATTCAAGAAGAAACTAACCTGGTGGTTGCTGATAATTCTGGTGCCAAGAAAGTACGATGCATACGCGTACTTGGTGGCAGTAACAGAAGATATGCCTCCCTTGGTGATATTGTTGTGGTTTCCGTTAAAGCTGCTATACCTAATGGCGCAGTAAAGAAGGGTGAAGTATCGCGTGCTGTAATAGTAAGAACAAAAAAAGAAGTTAGAAGAAATGATGGTTCTTATATCAGGTTTGATGAAAATGCGGCAGTTTTGATAAACCCCCAAAACGAACCCAAAGGAACTCGTATTTTCGGGCCTGTGGCAAGAGAGTTAAGAGAAAAACAGTTTATGAAAATTGTTTCATTAGCACCAGAAGTTATATAAGGATTGTAGATTAATGAAGATTAGAAAAAATGATACTGTAATGGTTATTTCCGGTAATGATAAAGGAAAAACCGGAAAAGTACTTAAAGTATTTCCTAAAGATTCTAAAGTTATTGTTGAAGGAATCAACATTCGTAAAAGACATACAAAACCGACTCAGAGAAATCCTCAGGGCGGAATTCTTGAAAAAGAAGCACCAATTAATGCGTCAAATGTTATGATCCTCGACCCTAAATCGAATGAACCTACAAGAATAGGTGCAAAAATAATTTTGGATGATAAAACCGGTAAGAAGAAGATTGCCCGAGTAAGCAGAGTTAGTGGAGAAATGATTCCATAGTTTCAAATTCAGTTAAGGTTTTAATAAAAAAATGGCAAAAGAGAAAACAAAAGTAAAAGAAACAGAAAAACCGAAGAAAGCTTCAAAAGAAAAAGCTAAATCGCCGGCTGAAAAAGATATTAAAATTAAAACAAGATTGCACGATGTTTATAAACAGGAAATTGTGCCGTCTTTATTGAAGAACTTCAGCTATAAAAGCGTGATGCAGGTTCCTAAACTTCAGAAGATAGTTGTAAATATAGGTGTTGGATCTGCAGTTGCGGATTCTAAAGTCCTTGACGAAGCAGTCAAAGATCTTGAAACTATCACCGGCCAGAAAGCCAGTATCAGGAAGGCTAAAAAAGCAATTTCTAATTTTAAGTTGCGTGAAGGCATGAATATAGGTGCAATGGTTACATTAAGAAAAGAAAGAATGTATGAGTTTCTTGACAGGTTTATAAATATAGCTTTGCCTCGTGTTCGTGACTTCAGGGGTCTATCTGATAAGTCCTTTGATGGAAGAGGCAATTATACAATCGGTGTTAAAGAACAAATTATTTTTCCCGAAATTAATGTTGATAAAGTTACAAAAGTTCTAGGTATGGATATTACATTTGTTACATCTGCACCTACAGATAATGAAGCTTATGAATTGCTTAAATCTTTTGGCTTCCCATTCAGAAAAAAAGAAATTAAAACAGGAGAATAGGAGATTTAATGGCACGAAAGAGTATTATAGCCAGAGATGAAAAAAGAAGAAAACTTGTTGCTAAATTTAAAAAAGTCCGTGAGGAAATTAAAGATAACGGTGATTGGGTCGCTCTTCAGAAATTACCCAGAAATTCTTCCCCTGTAAGAATAAAAAACAGATGTATGTTCACTGGAAGGGGACGTTCATATTATAGAAAGTTTGGTGTTTCAAGACTAGTGCTTAGAGAAATGGCACTTAGAGGTGAAATTCCCGGATTAAAGAAATCAAGTTGGTAAAAGGAGATATTATATGTCATTAACAGATCCGATTGCAGATTTTTTAACTAGAGTAAGAAATGCTTCAAAAGCAAAAAAAGTTCGCGTGGAAATTCCATCATCCGGACCAAAAAAAGAACTTGCTGAAATTCTGAAAAAGGAAAATTTTATTCATGATTTTACCATCGTTGAAGATAATAAACAAAACATAATTAGAATTCATTTAAAGTATAATCAGGGAACTGCTGCTATTAGCGGATTAAGAAGAATAAGTAAACCAGGATTAAGAATTTATAAAGGTAAAGATGAGCTTCCTAGGGTATTAAATGGATTGGGAACCGCAGTAATTTCCACTTCAAAAGGACTGCTTACAGATAAGGAAGCACGCAAGCAATCTGTAGGTGGTGAAGTAATCTGTTACATCTGGTAATTTTTAGGATGGAGTTATAAAGTGTCAAGAATTGGTAAAAAACAAATAGAAATTCCTAAAGGCGTTACAATAACAAAGAATGGTAATGCACTAAAAGTAAAAGGTCCGAAAGGCGAACTAAATTTTGAATATCACAAAAATATTTCTGTGGATATTGAAGGAAGTATAGTTCAGGTTAAAAGATCTGATGATCAAAAAGAAAACAGATCTTTACACGGACTAACCCGAGCTATCATTCAAAATATGATTATCGGTGTTACCGAGGAATACACAAAAACATTGAACATTGTCGGCGTTGGATACAAAGCCGAACTGAAAGGAACAAATCTTCTTCTAAATATAGGCTATTCTCATCCTATATATTTTGTTCCGCCAAGTGATGTTGTACTACAGGTTCCTGCTCCAACTCAGATAATTATTAATGGGATTGATAAACAGCTTGTTGGACAGGTTGCAGCTAAAATCAGATCAATAAGAAAACCTGAACCGTATAAAGGTAAAGGTATCAAGTATTCTGATGAAGTCATCACGCGCAAAGCAGGTAAAACAGCTGGTAAATAATTTTTAGCCGGAGAATGATTAGAAAATGAAAAGAAATTTAAAACCAAGAGAAAGATCAAAAACAAGAATCAGAAAAAAGATTTTTGGAACATCTGAAAAGCCAAGGTTAACTGTTTACAGAAGTTTAAATCATGTTTACGCTCAGGTAATAGACGATACTAACGGTCTAACCGTTGCATCAGCCTCTTCTCTAAGCAAAGAACTTGCTGAAAGCATCAAAGAAAGTAAAGGTAAGATTTCTAAAGGTAAATTAGTTGGTAACCTGGTAGCTAAGAAAGCAATAGAAAAAAATATTACTGATGTTGTTTTTGATAGAAATGGTTACCGTTATCATGGACGCATCCAGGCAATTGCTGAAGGTGCACGAGAAGGGGGATTAAAATTTTAATGTTAATTAATTCAGGTTTTTGCCGGGTCGTCTAATGGCAGGACTACGCCCTTTGGAGGCGTCTGTAGAGGTTCGAGTCCTCTCCCGGCAGCAATAAATTTGCCGGTGAAAATTTTGTTAAATAAATAGAATAGTTGGAGTATTAATTGAAAGCAGTTAAATCAAACGAAACAGAAGGATTAAAAGAAAAAGTTGTTCACATCAACCGTGTGGCGAAAGTTGTTAAAGGCGGACGCAGGTTCAGTTTTAACGCAATTGTAGTTGTTGGTAATGGCAAAGGTACGGTTGGTGTAGGTCTTGGAAAGGCTAACGAAGTGACAGATGCGATCTCTAAGGGTATTGATGATGCCAAGAAAAGCCTTGTTAATGTTTCAATTATTAAAGGAACTGTTGCTCATGAAATAATCGGTAAATATGGTGCTGGAAGAGTATTGCTAAAGCCAGCTTCGCCGGGTACCGGACTTATTGCCGGTGGAGGTGTCCGCGCTGTTCTTGAAGCTGCTGGTATTCAGGATATTTTAACAAAATCTCTTGGGTCAAGTAATCCGCATAATCAGGTAAAGGCAACATTGAATGCATTAATTAACCAGGTTGATGCAAGGAAAATGGCTGCCAAAAGAAAAATGCAGGTAAAAGATTTATTTGCATCTTAACAGAGGTTGAAATGAGAAAAATTAAAGTTGTTCAGACAAGAAGCATAATCGACAGACCTAAAGACCAGAAAGCAACTATTGAAGCTCTTGGGCTGGGTCGTCCGAATTGGGAAAAAGTACATAATGATACTCCTCAGATTCGGGGTATGATTAAAAAAGTAAATCACCTCGTAAGAGTTGAAGAAATAAAAGAATAATAGGTTTTATAATGGATATTTTAAGTAATCTTAAATATGCTAAGGGTTCTAGAAAAAATCGTAAACGAGTTGGTCGTGGTGAAGGTTCTGGACATGGTGGTCAATCTACAAGAGGAATGAATGGTCAGAAATCCAGGTCAGGGGCAAAACATAGAGCCTGGTTTGAAGGTGGTCAGATGCCCTTACAAAGGAGAGTACCCAAGTTTGGTTTTACTAACATTTTCAGGGTAGAATTTCAACTAATTAATCTGAATGCCCTTCAAAGATTAGCAGATGAAAAAAAACTTGGTGACACAGTTCTTAATCCTTCTGAGCTAAAAAAGCTGGGTTTGATATCAAGCTTAAAAAAACCTGTTAAGGTTTTGGGCAAAGGAGAATTGAAAGTTAAAGTTCAGTTGGAAGTTAATTCATTCAGCAAGTCTGCTCAAGAAAAGATTGAAGCAGCTGGCGGAAAAATTATAAAGTTATAAACCGGAATTAAATGTCTAGATTTACTGATACTTTTAGAAATATATTCAAAATTCACGAGCTAAGACAGAGGATTCTATACACAGTAGGAATACTCATTTTAGTGAGGTTAGGTTCTCATTTAACAACCCCTGGTGTTGATTCTGCATTACTTAGTCAGGCTATGGCGAACAAATCTATGGATGACCTGTTTGGATTGTATGATCTTTTTGTTGGTGGTGCATTTTCTAATGCGGCAATTTTTGCCTTGGGAATCATGCCTTACATTTCGGCATCAATTATTATTCAGTTAATGGGTGCAGTTGTTCCTTATTTTCAAAAACTTCAGCGTGAAGGCGAAGAAGGAAGAAAGAAAATTACTCAGTTAACCCGCTATGGTACTGTCTTAATTTCATCTCTTCAGGCTTGGGGCGTAACAGTCAGATTACTTAATATGGAAGTGCAGAATCTGCCGGTTGTGCCAGAAGCTGTTCAGGGTATTGGCTGGATAGTAACAACTATTATAATCCTCACATCTGGCACCATCTTTATGATGTGGATGGGTGAGCAGATTACTGATAAAGGCATAGGAAACGGAATTTCGTTAATAATTTTTATTGGAATTATTGCCCGTTTTCCATTTGCAGTAATGAATGAGTATCGACTTATTCAGGCAGGACAGAAATCTATTATTATAGAAATAGTTGTTCTTGCTCTTATGTTTTTTATAATTGCGGGTGTAGTTTTAGTTACTCAGGGTACAAGGCGAATTCCTGTTCAATACGCAAAACGCGTTGTAGGAAGGAAGATTTACGGAGGCGTTACACAGTATATACCTCTAAGAGTGAATACTGCCGGCGTAATGCCTATTATATTTGCTCAGTCGATTATGTTTATTCCTAACACTGTTTTATCCTTTTTCCCGGATAGTGAGTTTCTTCAGACTATGGCGGGCTGGTTCCATTATACATCGCCAGTTTATTCAGCAGTTTATGCTTTAATGATTATATTCTTTACTTATTTTTATACAGCTATTGCATTTAACCCTAAAGATGTTGCCGATAACATGAAAAAGCAGGGTGGTTTTATTCCCGGCATTCGTCCCGGAAAACAAACATCTGAGTTTATTGATAATATATTAACAAAAATAACTTTGCCTGGTTCTATCTTCCTTGCAATAGTGGCGATACTTCCTGCTTTTGTATCAGTCTTTGGTGTTACAGGTGAGTTTGCACAGTTTTTTGGAGGCACAAGTTTGCTTATTTCTGTTGGTGTTGCACTTGATACTCTGCAACAGATTGAATCACACTTGCTTATGCGACATTACGATGGTTTTATGAAGTCAGGTAAGATTAAGGGCAGACGTTAAGTTTTAGTGATTTATATTAAAATTAAAAAAGAAATTGATTTTATTCGTGAAAGTTGCAGATTAGTTGCTGAAACTCTGCAGCTTGTAAAAAGTAATATTAAACCCGGGGTTACAACTTTAGAATTAGACACAATTGCTGAGGATTATATACGAAGCAATAATGCAGTGCCTGCATTTAAAGGTTACTCTCAGGGAACCGGTTCTCCTTTTCCGGGATCAATTTGTTCGTCTGTTGAGGATGAAGTTGTACACGGAATACCCGGTAGCAGAGTGCTGAATGAAGGTGAGATTATAGCGATTGATGTTGGTGTTCTTAAAAATAGATTTTATGGTGATGCAGCTCTTTCTGTTGCAGTCGGAAATATTTCTGATGAAAAGAAAAAGCTATTAGATGTAACTGACAGATCACTGTATTTAGGAATAGAGCAGGCTGTAAGCGGCAACAAAGTTCATGATATTTCATTTGCAATACAGGAATATGTTGAAGTAAACGGATTTTCTATAGTAAGAGAACTTTGCGGACACGGTGTAGGAAAATTTTTGCATGAAGAACCCTCTGTACCAAATTTTGGAAAAAAGGGAACAGGCGCAAAACTTAAAAATGGAATGACGCTGGCAATAGAACCTATGGTAAATGCCGGTAAACATTACGTAACTACAAAATCCGATGGATGGACAGTAGTTACAGATGATGGTTCTCCATCAGCACATTTTGAACATACAATTTTAATAAATGATAATTCTCCGGAAATTTTGACTGTTTGTTAATGGCAAAGCAAGGACCAATAAAAGTTGATGGTGTAATAACTGAAACCCTGCCCAATGCACACTTCAGGGTGAAATTGGACAACGGACATGAAATTCTTGCGCATATTTCCGGTAAAATGCGTATGCATTTTATAAAAATATTAGTTGGCGATAAAGTTTCTGTAGAGCTTTCTCCTTATGATCTTTCAAAGGGAAGAATTACATACAGATATAAATAGTGGAGATCAAATGAAAGTCAGAGCTTCTGTTAAAAAGATTTGTGACAAATGTAAAATAATAAAACGCAAGGGTGTTGTCAGAGTTATCTGCAAAAACCCGAAACATAAACAGCGTCAAGGTTAATTAAAAGTAAGGAGATGATCATTGGCTCGTATAGCTGGTGTAGATTTACCGAAAAATAAAAAAGTTTTATACGGTTTACAGTATATATTCGGAATTGGTAAAACAACTTCTGCTGATATTTTGGAAAAAGCCAAAATTGATGCAAATAAAAAAGTAGCGGATCTTAACGAAGAAGAAGTTGCAGAAATCAGATCCGTTCTAACCGCTGAGCATAAAGTAGAAGGAGCTTTGCGTTCTGAAGTTCAGCAGAATATTAAAAGATTAATGGATATCGGTGCTTACCGTGGCTTAAGGCATAGAAAAGGGCTTCCGGCTCGTGGTCAGAGAACAAGAACAAATTCCCGTACACGAAAAGGAAAAAGAAGAACAGTTGCCGGTAAGAAAAAAGCACCTTCTAAGAAATAATGAAATAATGAAATAATGTATCTGATTATACGGAGGTTTAATCGTTGGCTAAATCATTAAAGAAAGCAAAGAAAAAAGCACATGTTGATTCTAACGGAGTAGCTCATATAAAAGCTACATTTAACAATGTGCAGGTAACTATAACTGATATTTACGGAAATACAATTTCATGGTCTTCAGCCGGTAAAAATGGATTTAAAGGATCAAGAAAAAATACTCCTTTTGCTGCCCAGGTATCCGCAGAAGCTGCCGCAAAAGAAGCTTATGATCTCGGATTAAGAAAAGTTGAAGTTTTGGTCAAAGGACCCGGTTCAGGCAGAGAAGCTGCAATCAGAGCATTACACACTGCAGGACTGGAAATATCATCAATAAAGGATGTAACCCCTATTCCACATAATGGTTGCAGACCACCTAAGAAAAGAAGAGTTTAATTTCGGAGAATGAACTAAATGGCAAGATACACAGACTCAGTTTGTAAACTGTGCAGAAGAGAAAGACAAAAATTATTTTTAAAGGGTCAGAAATGTTATTCTGAAAAATGTCCGATTGAATCCAGGAATTATCCTCCTGGGCAACACGGACTCTCCAGAAGATCTAAGGTTTCTGAATATGGAATTCAGCTTCGTGAAAAGCAAAAAATTAAAAGATCCTATGGAATTCTTGAAACCCAGTTCAGAAATTATTTTGAAAAAGCTATCAAGCAAAAAGGTAAAACAGGGGCGAATCTTGTTAAACTGCTTGAGAGAAGATTAGATAATGTAGTTTATAGATTAGGATTTGCATCCTCAAGAAAGCAGGCACGTCAGCTTATACGGCACAGGCATATTCTTATAAATAATAATTTAGTTGATATACCTTCTTATCTTGTTGTCCCTGGTGATAATATTCAGGTTAAAGATTCAAGCAAGAAGTTGGATGCAATTCATAACTCGTTAAAAAGAGTAAAAGATAATACTTACGGATGGCTTTCAGTTGATAAAGCGTCTTTAACTGGTACATTTATCCAGATACCCGATAGAGAAGACGTTCCGTTGAATGCTAACGAACAATTAGTAGTTGAACTTTATTCTAAGTAATAAATTTTTTAAAATTAACTTAGAGGATATTAAATGAGTGTTACACAATTAAAGATGCCCGAAGCAGTTGTATTAGATGAATCAAGTTTTTCGAATACATTTGGAAGATTCATCCTTCAGCCCCTTGAAAGAGGTTATGGAACAACCCTTGGTAATTCTCTCAGACGAGTATTACTTTCCTCGCTTCCCGGTGCAGCAATTACATCTGTTAAATTCAGCGGTGTTCTCCACGAATTTACAACTATTGAAGGTGTAGTTGAAGATGTTTCAGAAATTATTCTTAACCTTAAGCAGGTTAGAATGAAGTTATTATCAAAAAAACCAGAGAAAATATCTCTTTCCTTTAATGGGCAGGGAGATTGGACCGCTGCTAATATTCAGAAAGCTAGTAATGAAGTTGAAATTCTCAATCCGGATCTTCACATTGCAACATTAAACAGCAAAGCTAAATTTGATGTTGAAATACGTGTTGGAAAAGGTGTTGGCTATGTTACTGCCTCAGAAAATGTTGCTCCGGATCAGACAATCGGTGTAATTCCAGTGGATTCAATATTTACACCTATTAAAAATGTTAAGTATGATGTTGAAAATGTAAGAATCAGTGATAAAAATGATTTCGACAAGCTTACTTTAGAAATCACCACAGACGGTTCAATAACTCCTGACGATGCACTTACTCAGGCTGCAAAAACTTTAAGAGAACATATCCAGCTATTCATTAATTTTGATATGGAACCTGAAGAAGAGCAAGCTGTTTCTCAAAAAGATAGTGAAACTGACAGGATCAAAAAAATACTATTAACTAATGTGGATGATCTTGAACTCAGTGTCCGTTCTCATAATTGCCTTAAAGCCGCAAATATTAAAAATCTTGCTGAGCTTGTAAGAAAAGATGAACAGGAAATGTTGAAGTTCAGAAACTTTGGTAGAAAATCTCTTGCCGAATTAATGGAAATAGTTGAAAATCTAGGTCTTGAATTCGGTATGGATGTAGACAAGTATATTAAAGATGAAACAGAATCTCACTAATTGAAAATTAAGGTTTACTAATGAGACATAGAGTTAAAGGAAGAAAATTAGGCAGAACAGCCAGCCACAAAAGTGCCTTAATGCGGGCTCTTACTACAGCTTTACTTAAGCATAAGAGGATTAAAACAACTGAGGCTAAAGCAAAAGAAGCCAGGATTTTTATTGACAAACTGATAACCAAAGCCAGGAAAAATAATTTGCATTCAATGCGGCAGGTTATGAGTGTTATCCACGATAAGGAAGTTGTTAAAGAGCTTTTTGGTGAAATTGTTCCAAAAATTGGTGACAGGCCTGGTGGTTATACAAGAGTTATTAAACTTGGTAATCGCGTTGGTGACGCTGCTGCTATGGCAATACTTGAACTTGTTGATTATAATGATATTGCGAACAAAAAAGCTGAAGAACGAAAAGAGCAACGGGATTTAAAAGCACAGGAAAAAGAAGCAAGAAAAGATGAAACCGCCGAAACAGCTCTTGTTGAAGAAGCAAAAGTTGTTGAGGATTCTGAAGGACCTAAAACAAAATAGCAATCTTTTTTTCTGATCAAAATTAAAGAGTAATTGGGCTGCCGGTTACTCTTTTTTTTTACTTAAAGAAATATGTAATGTTCAAAAAACAAGTTTTTGTTACTTCTGTATTTGATTTGAAAAATATTCCCGCTAAGAAACTTCCGGAAATAGTTCTTTGCGGTCGGTCAAATGTTGGCAAATCCTCTCTTATAAATTCATTGTTCAATCGTAAAGAACTTGCTAAGATAAGCAGTACTCCCGGTAAAACAAGATCAATAAATTATTACGAAATTGATGATAGTTTCTACGTTGTTGACCTACCTGGGTTCGGATATGCTAAAACCAGTAAAAAAGAAAGAGAATACTGGTCTAGATTAATTTCTGAGTTTTTTAACAAATCAAATGACATTAAACTTGTTATCCACCTGATAGACAGCAGGCATAAACCTACTAATTTGGATTTAAAGTTAAACGAAATGTTAAATTATCAATCATTGCCGTATATATTTTTATTAAGTAAAGCGGACAAACTCAAACAGGCTGAAATTAAATTAGCTGAGATTAATGTTAAATCTGTTTTTACAGAAGCCGAACGAGATATAAACATGCTTTTTTATTCTTCGGTAAAGGGCAGAGGGAAAAAACAGCTGCGGCAGCTGTTAGCTCACATAATTTATAATAAATAACATCCGCTGTTCAGATTGATATTCTTTTATTCTAAGATTATATTAAATCTTAATTTTATATCATTCTTTTTAAATGAACCGCCGACATAGAAAACGAATATTTATCTTCCTTTTAGTACCGCTCCTAGCGGCTATTCTGTTTATTACTGATGACCTTATCATACGAGTAATTACTATTATTTTGATGATCATTTATGTCGCCTTCATTATCTTTTTAAGAGATTCAATACGTTTTGACGGTAAATATTCAATAAATGAAGATGAAGAACTCGATGATCAATTCAGTTCTCCTCATTCTTCTGATATGGATGAATCATTTAAAATTATTTCGAAAACAAAAAATGTAGATGTTATTACTGATGAAAACTATCAGCCTGAGTTTAAAATTTCTAAAACTACATTAAAGCCCCCGGATTTAAAGGAAAGATTTGAAGAAATTGCAAACGAATCACTTCCTCCTGAATTAGGAAATAATGGTCAGTTCGGATTTGTTCTGGAGAAAATGTTAACAGTTATTAAAGAAGCTTATGGTGCACATTCCGCAATATTCTTCTGGTACAATAAGAAAAAAGAAAAACTTACAATTGAAAAATATATCTCCTCCAGTAATCAGGTTACAAAAAGTAAACTTGATATCGAAGATGATATTCTTAGTAAAATTGTTCAGCGCAGTGAGCCGGAACTTCTTACCGAAATCTCGCCTGCAGCTGAGGCAGATGTGATAAGGTATTACGATTCTCCCCAGGGAATAAGAAGTTTTGTTGGGGCCCCTATTTACTACGATAATCAGCTTATTGCAGTCCTCTCAGTTGATTCCAAAGTTGGTGATCAGTTTGGTATTGAAACAATTTACTCTATTGGAAGATTTGTAAGAGTCATAACAATGATTATTCAGATCTTTGAAGAAAAACATTCAGATACTATTTCACAATCCCGACTAAAAGGTCTTCTAAATCTTATTGATTCGGAAAAAAGTTTTGAATCTCAGGAAAATGTTTTAAATAATCTGACTGATTCAGTAAATGATCTTATTGAATGGGATGCATTCACTTTTGTTTACTTTAAACCCATCGAACAAAAATTTGAGACAGCTAAAGTTATAAATAAAACATCATTGAAGTATATCGGGCAGGGATTAGAGTTAGAATTAAACGGCACTCTTACAGGTAAGGCGATTATCAGTGGAATACCTGTTAAAATTGATGATACCGGTGCAGATAAATACGTTCGTTTTTCGAAAGTCGAAGATCTTAGTTTCGACGGATCATTTCTTGGGATACCGCTTTTTTATGCAAATCAAATTTATGGAGTATTGTGTTTTGAGAGCTTGAAAAAGAATGCTTACACGAATGCGGATGTTAAATTTTTAAAGAATGCTGTTAATATAATTTCATTTGTAATATACTCCCATTCAACCCATACACTCCTAAAAGGATTGCTTGCCGTTGATATGGAAACACGTGCATTAAATTCTGAAGCTTTTAAGGAAAGACTGAGTTCAGATCTTATAAAGATGCAATCTCTAAATGCTCCCGGGGCACTTGCACTTATTAAAATTGATGATTTTCTTGAACAGGAATCATTGTTTGAAGGTGATCCTCTTCCAAAGGTTATTAAAGTTGTTGCAGAAACCATATCAAAAGAAATGACTGCAATGAATCTTTTTGGCAGAATAGATGAAAAAACTTTTGTTGTTCATTTTTTCAACACAGTTCCAAAAAATGTTTTCATATGGGCAGAAAAGCTAAGAGTAAAAATCGCACGCAAGCCAATCGCAATAGTATCTAAGCAAACAACCTATACTGTTTCAATTGGAGTTGCTGCAACAACCGGTAAACTGGATGCAGATGAAGTTACTTATAATGCCGAATTAGCGCTGCAAAAAGCGCTGGAAAAAGGTGGAAACTCAGTACGCAATATTAGTTAATCCTTTCTTTATCAAATGAACAATTTTTTTATAATTGTGCTTGATGGCGTTGGTGTTGGTGAACTGCCGGATGCTTCTGAATATCAGGATGAAGGCAGCAATACCCTTGGAAATCTTGCTGATGCTTTGAATGGAATTTCACTGCCTGCTCTTGAAAAATTTGGATTGGGCAACATTATTGATATAAAGGGCGTGAACAAGTCGAATTCTCCATTAGCATCTTACGGAAAGATGAATGAAATATCTAAAGGTAAAGATTCAACTACAGGTCATTGGGAGCTTGGCGGACTTTATGTCGACACAGATTTTACTTATTTCCCTAATGGCTTCCCCGAAGATATTATTCAAAAGTTTATCTCTCTTACCGGAATTAAAGGTGTACTTGGCAATAAACCGGCTTCTGGCACAGAGATCATTAAAGAATTGGGTGAGCAGCACATTAAGACCGGGTTTCCGATTGTTTATACTTCAGCAGATTCTGTGTTTCAGATTGCAGCCCACGAAGACTTCTTTGGTTTACAGCATTTATATGATATTTGTAAAATTACCAGAGATAAAGTTTTAGTATACCCGCTAATGGTAGGAAGAGTAATAGCAAGACCCTTCATAGGTGATCCTGGTAATTTTACCCGCACCACAAACAGAAAAGATTATTCTTTAGATGCTCCCTCAGATACTATACTGGATGTACTTCAAAAAAATGGAATAAAAACTATTTCAATTGGAAAAATATCCGATTTATTTAATTACAGGGCAATTGATACTATCGTAAACACAAAGTCTAATTACGAGGGCAGCAATAAGCTTATTGAATATGCAAAAAGTACTGCTAACAGTTTTATTTTCACAAACCTTGTGGATTTTGATGTTTACTTCGGGCATAGAAATGATCCTGAAGGATTTGCCCGGGCATTAAAAGAATTTGATGATTTTCTCCCATCATTTTTATCCGCTTTAGATGATAGTGACAGAGTAATCATTACGGCCGATCATGGAAACGACCCAACAACTCCAAGCACCGACCACAGCAGGGAATATGTACCTTTGCTTTATTACGGAAAGAATAAACCTTCTAATGATCTTGGTATAAGAAAAACTTTTTCTGATGCTGCAAAAACAGCTGCAGATTTCTTTAAAGTTGAAAATAATTTAAAGGGTATAAGCTTTCTTAATGAGTAGAAATGATATGACTAATAAAGCCAATTCAGCTTCTAATGAATCTGAAGGCAAATACAATTTTAACAAGGATTTGATTAAAAGAATTGTAGAGATTCAGTCACTGCCTGAGATTGTAGTAATTGAGTTTTTAAAGGCCGGCGGAGCCTTGAAGAAGAACAAAACAGATGCAAAAAAACAAAATTGAATTTCTTTTAGATACAGATGTTATTTATGAGCACCTTGTTTCAGGGTCATCTTCAGTACTGGTTGAATTATTACAGATTGGGTTGGGATTTACGACTGTTCTAAATGCTGCTGAAATAATGCGTAAATGTAAATCTGAAGAAGATGAATATTCTGCTAAATCAGTTTTGTCTGCATTAAAGGTTCTTGGCATTCATTCACGTTATAGTCTTAGTGTTAATAAAATTTCGCAAGAGATTAATAGCTTACGAGATGTGCTTTTTATTGTAACTGCAGAAGTTAATAAAATTGATATAGTTACATTAAATCCGAAAAGATATCTTTCTGATAAAGTTAAAATTCTAACCCCATCGGATTTAATCATGTCACAAACTGATAATATTAATTAAAATTTGTTCTTTTTTTTATTTTAATAAAATTCTATTTTAACGATGCAAGGATGATAATTGATTATTTCTGTTGACTAATCTTTGTTGGATATTAACTCAATGAAGGTAAACAGTGCGATTAGTAAAAAATTTTACAAATAGAGAAAGTCTGTCTCTCGATAAATATTTTCAGGAGATAGGAAGAGTTGAGTTACTAACGCCTGAAGAGGAGGTTCAACTTGCAATCAGAATTAAACAAGGGGATAGTGCGGCATTTGAAAAACTTACCAAGGCAAACCTCCGTTTTGTTGTTAGTGTTGCCAAGCAATACCAGAACCAGGGATTATCATTAGGCGACCTTATTGACGAAGGTAACGTGGGTCTTATTAAAGCTGTAAGGCGTTTTGATGAAACCCGCGGATTCAAATTTATTTCATATGCAGTTTGGTGGATAAGACAAACAATTCTGCAGGCAATTGCTGAACAATCGCGTATTGTAAGGCTGCCGTTGAATAGAATAGGTGCACTAAATAAAATAGGTAAAGCATATAATAGTCTGCAGCAGGAATTTGAACGGGAGCCGAGTACCGAAGAATTAGCAGATGAATTACACATGGAAGTAGAAGATGTTTTAGATGCATTGATATCATCAGGAAAACCGGTTTCAGTTGATGCTCCGATTTCGAGAAATGATGAAAATAATCTGCTTGATTTGATTGAAGATGACCATCTGCCTGCGCCCGATGGAGATTTGATGAGTGAATCTTTGAAAGCAGAAGTAAGCTTAGTTCTTTCAATGCTGCCGGAAAGGGAAGCTGAAGTTATAAAATTATATTTTGGGGTTGATACTGATCATGCACACACTTTAGAAGAAATAGGTGAAAAATTTAATCTAACAAGAGAAAGGGTTCGGCAGATTAAAGAAAAAGCCATTCGCCGCTTAAGGCATAACGCTAAAAGTAATAAGTTAAAAACTTATTTAGGATAACTATGAATAAAATTCTTACTTTAATTTTAATATACTTTACATATCTATTATTATTCAATGCCTGCACACCATCTTCCAGTTCAATAAGGTATGGTTCAAAAGAAGTTCTTATTAAGGAAGACAAAGATTCCACTGTCAGATTTACTTCTGATAATGATTTGTCTACAGATAGTTTAACTGCTATAGATATTGATTGCTGCGGTGATGATGTTTCAGAACTTGAAGACCCAAGCGACTTACCTGATGAAGATATTTCATTTGATTTATCTGAAATATTGAAACGTATGAATAGCGAAAAGAATGATAACTCTCTTTCCAGCGATCAGAGTAATCATCGTGAAAGAGTTTTGATGGAAATAATTAAATATATGAATACACCTTATAAATTCGGCGGTAACTCTATCTCAGGAATTGACTGCAGCGCCTTTACTCAAACTGTTTTCAGAGATGCACTGTCTATACCAATTTATCGCTCTGCCAGGGAGCAATATACCCAGGGTGAAACTATTGATGAAAAAAACGAATTAAAATTCGGCGATCTTATCTTTTTTAATACAAGACGAAGAGTTAGACCCGGTCATGTTGGTATATATATAGGAGAAAATCTTTTTGCACACGCAAGCACAAAACTGGGTGTTACTATTTCTTCCCTTGATCATAATTATTATTCTGCAAGGTATATGGGCGCCCGGCGGATTGATAATAACGGAATTTTTTAGTTTAATCAAAAAAAAAGCTGCCCTGTTCAGGCAGCTCATTTAAATATTAATCAGATTATTTTAACTACAGCCGGTAGTTGAACCGCAAGTCATACATTTCAAACATGTTCCATTTCTTACCATAGTCATACTCTGGCATTCCGGACAAATATCACCCGTATAGCCCTGGTCGATCGCTTTTTTAACTTTTTCCTGCAGAGAGTTTCTGTAACCGCCATTACCTTTTAAAGACATCGGTTCATCCTTTTTGGTATAACCGAACGAATCAAAATTTTCTTTATCCAGTTCAACCAGTCGTTCACTGATTATCTCTTCGCTCTCAAACTCCGGTTCACTCAGTTTTTTAACAATACCAGGAGATGCCTTAGATTTAATTTCTTCAGCTTCAACATGCGCCAGATCATTTCTTCCCAGATATGTAACTGCAAGTTCTCTGAAAATGTAATCAATAACGGAAGTAGTCATTTTAATGCGTTCGTTTCCTGTTACCATACCGCTTGGTTCAAATCTTGTGAATACGAAAGCATCAACAAATTCTTCTAATGGAACGCCATGCTGCAATCCTAAGGAAATAGAAATTGCGAAACAGTTGAGGAGGCTTCTGAAAGCAGCTCCTTCACGATGCATATCTATGAATATTTCTCCTATTTGTCCGTTATCGTATTCACCGGTTCTTATATAAACAGATTGTCCGTTTATTTTTGCTTTCTGTGTATAACCGGATCTTCTATCAGGCAGTCTTCTTCTTTTAGCTATATAACGATGAATAATTTTTTCAGCTACTTTAACGATATCATTTTTATCTTTCTCTTCCATTAATGCTTCTATCTCTTCTTCACTTACCGAATTAAGCGGCTGAGAGAGTTTTGAACCATCACGATACAAAGCATTGGCTTTGAGTCCTAATTTCCATGACATCATATATGCATCTTTAACATCTTCAATTGATGCACTTGCAGGCAGATTGATTGTCTTTGATATTGCGCCGGATATAAACGGCTGTGCAGCTGCCATCATTCTTATATGAGCGGTGGGTTTAATAAACCTTGTACCTTTTTTACCGCATTTGTTTGCACAATCAAAAACAGGATAATGATCGTGTTTAAGGAATGGTGCGCCTTCAATTGTCATTGTTCCGCATACATAATCATTGGCTGAAGAAATTTCCTGTTTGGAGAAGCCTAAACTTCTGAGCAGGTCAAAATCAAATGAACTTACATCGGTTTCACTTATGCTTAATGTCTTTACTAAAAATTCAGTTCCTAAAACAAATTTATTGAAAGCAAATCCCAGATCGAAAACAGTTGGTAAAGCTTTCTCAATCTTAGCAAGAGCTTCATCAGTGAATCCTTTAGCTTTTAACGATTCCGGATTTATGTAAGGGCAACCGATAAGTGTTCCGGCACCTTTAGCATATTTTACAATTTCGTTTATCTGATCTTTATTGTAACCTAATTTTTCAAGCGCAGGCGGAATTGATTGATTGATTATCTTAAAATATCCGCCCCCGGCAAGTTTCTTAAATTTAACTAGAGCAAAGTCCGGCTCAACACCTGTAGTGTCGCAGTCCATTACAAGTCCTATTGTTCCAGTTGGAGCAATTACTGTTACCTGAGCATTTCTGAATCCGTATTTTTCTCCTAATTCAACTGCTCTATCAGAATCTTCCCTTGCTGCTTTTAAGAGGTCTGAAGGACAAAATTGCGGATTTATGCCGGTTGGATAAATTGAAAGACCTTCATACTCTTCATTAGGAACATTGTAAGCAGCTCTTCTATGATTACGTATCACCCGGAGCATATTTTCTTTATTTTCTTCATAGCGTGGAAAAGGTCCTATTTCTTTTGCAATTTCTGCAGAGGCTGCATAGGATGTCATATGCATAATAGAAGTTAATGAACCGGCTATTGCAAATGCTTCTTTACTGTCGTACGGAATTCCCTGAAGCATCAGCAAAGAACCTAAGTTTGCATATCCTAAACCTAAAGTTCTGTATTCATAGCTAAGTTGAGCTATTTCTTTACTTGGGAATTGAGCCATTAAGACGCTGATTTCAAGAACGATTGTCCATAATTTAGTTGTATGGCGGTATCCTTTAATATCAAATGTACGCTTCTTAGTATCGTAAAATTTTACAAGATTCATAGAAGCAAGATTACAGGCAGTGTCATCAAGAAACATATATTCACTGCACGGGTTTGAAGCACGAATTTCTCCGCCAGCAGGGCAGGTATGCCATTCATTTATTGTTGTATGAAACTGCAGTCCGGGATCTGCACAAGCCCAGGCGGAATTTGCAACATCACTCCACAGACTTCTTGCCTTTATTGATTTACAGGCTTTTGGTTTTCTGCCTTCTTTCTTAGCTTTTCTTTTTTCGATTCTCCAAACGAGATTCCACTCACCGTCGTTGATAACGGCAGTCATAAATTCGTTTGTTACTCTGATTGAGTTATTAGAATTCTGACCTGATACCGTTGCATAAGCTTCTGAATTCCAATCTGTATCATAAACAGGGAATTCAATAGATTTAAATCCCATTTTTGCTAACTGAATGACACGCTCAATATAATTGTTCGGGATTTCTACTCTTCTGGCTTCGAGTACTGCCTGTTTTAATTTTTTATTTAACTGCTTATTGAAGCGGTCATTTTCCGGATGCTCATCATAACAGGCTTTCATAATTGCGCTTAGGTGTTTGCTGGTAAGTTTTGAACCGGCTACAAGTGCAGCAACCTTCTGTTCCTCAACAACTTTCCAGTTAATATATTCTTCAATATCAGGATGATCCATATCAAGTGTTACCATTTTAGCAGCACGCCGTGTTGTTCCGCCTGATTTTATTGCACCGGCAGATCTGTCGCCGATTTTAAGAAAAGACATCAATCCCGAAGATTTACCGCCGCCGCTTAAAGGTTCATTTGAGCCGCGTAATTCTGAGAAATTTGAGCCGGTTCCTGATCCATATTTAAACAAACGGGCTTCGCGAACCCAGAGGTCCATTATTCCGCCTTCGTTAACAAGATCATCGCTAACTGACTGAATAAAGCAAGCGTGCGGCTGAGGGTGTGTATAAGCGTCATTTGAGGTTACTAGTTCACCAGTCTGGTAATCAACATAATAATGTCCCTGTGAGGGTCCTGTAATGCCGTATGCCCAGTTTAAACCTGTATTGAACCACTGGGGACTATTCGGAGCGCACATTTGATTAGAGAGCATATACGCTAATTCATCGTAAAAAGCTTTGGCATCTTCTTCAGTGTCAAAATAGTTAGCTTTCCAGCCCCAATATGTCCATGTTCCTGCTAATCGATGAAAAACCTGCTTTGCATCAGTTTCAGAAGTTGTTCTGTCTGATTCGGGAAGCTGGCTTAAACTTTCAGTATCTGCAGCAGATGGCTGAAGCCATGCCGGTACGCCTTTCTCTTTAACTTTCTTCAGCAGTTTAGGTATTCCTGCTTTTCTGAAATACTTTTGTGCTATTATATCTGTTGCAACCTGCGACCATTGTTTTGGTACTGAAACGTCTTCCATTTTAAAGACTATTGAACCGTCGGGGTTTCTTATTTCTGATGTGCGTTTTACAAATTCAAATGAAGCGAAAGGGTCTGTTCCCGGCTGTGTAAATAGTCTAGTTATTTTCATTCATCTCTCCTAAAAGCATAACTAATATTTGATGAAAAATTTATTTAAGAAATGTTTGCTCGAAATTAAAAAATGTTGGCCAAAAAATGTTAAGGCGTGCAGCCTTGATATTAATTCCAAGTTCAAACTAAAAAAAAATTTTTATAATTGAAATAGAAAGTGAGCACGTAAGTAAAAAAAATTTTTTTCTTCAGAAAAGTGAGCGCAATTTTAAAGGTAAAAGATCAAAATTCAAAATTAATTCTAACAATAAAGAGTAAAATTATTTAATGATATTTTATGATACATTCAATCAGAATTTTTTTACTTGAATTATTAGTTAAATAAAAATGATTTATAGTAAAACTACTCTGAATACGGTTTTATTTTATTGAAACCTCCGAAGTTTGCTGAACTCCGGAGGTTTATTAGGTTATTTTGCTCAATATCACTTCATCAGAATCATCTTCTTCACTGCGAGATAGTCATTCACTTTTAACCTATACAAATATATCCCGCTGGCAAGAGAAGCTGCATTAAATTCAATTTCATAACTGCCTTCAGGTTGTATATCGTTTACAAGTGTCTTTACTCTTTCTCCTAGTATGTTCAGTATTTCAAGCTCTACCATTCCTGCTTCTTTTACCGAGTATTTTATTACTGTTGACGGATTAAATGGATTTGGATAGTTCTGCTCAAGCTTATATTCAAAATTCTGAACTATTTCACCTGTGCCCTTTTTATCTAGTCCTGATCCCTGCACCCTTTGATATCTTATAGTGTTTGATGGATTTGTTTCCGCATAGCTCTCTTCCTCATAATACACCGCTGTTATGTAATATTCTGCCACTGTTTCATTTGAGTGCGGATTATCAAGAATTATTACTGTTGTGTCAATAAATTCTTTAGCAAGTGTATCAGATATTGTCTTTATCAGATTAAATCCGGGTGTTTCTTTCTTACGGTATATTTTATATTGCTCAACATTACCAATTGTTGGATGTTCTGCCCATATCAGTTTCGGGTGATTTCCTGATCTTCCCTTGAACAGGCTTCTGTCCCAATTGCTTATGATTATTTTGCCATTACTCTGAAGGTCTATATATCCTGTCCCATCTATTAAGCCTGAGCCAGTAAGTGTTACGGTGTCCTTTATTATATAATTTGAATTGACTGTCAGCGTAACTGAGTCGTTTATTGTCATATTATCTGTTAATGTAGTACTTGTAAAAACAGTATCATCGGTAGCCAGAATACCACCTGCTCTTATTACCGGCAAAACGCTGTAAAACTTTGCATCTCCACGAATTATAGTATCATCAAACTCAACGCTGTTATTATGTGCTACAAGAGATAGACCTGATGTGTCCATAAGGTCTGTTATTTGCCAGTTCTTGTAATCGCTCAGTTCCTTTAGTCCAATTGTCATATTGCTAACTGTGCTGTAATATCTGTTTATTATCATAAAGTGTTTTGCAAGATTATCAGCAGGATCAGTGAACAACCCGAGATCAACAACACAGGTATCTGCCTGACCACCTGTTGCTTCAATGTAATCTATATAACTGTAAAAACTTGAATAATCCGGGTTAACTAAAATATCTTTTCCAAGAAACTTTAATGATGCCGGAACTAAATGTTTTATGGTTTTACCAAACAAGCCTTTTAGTCTTGGACTTAGAGTATCACGAAGCATTTCATACTTATCTGTGTAAATTTCATTACCCGGGAATATATTTGGATAATGATCAACTATACCATGATATGTTAAACCAGATGATATATTGCTTGAATCCCTTTGCGCAAAATAAGTATAAAGTGAAAAGAATTTAGCTCCGTACATTAATGCTAAGTTTGCACTGTACAGAAACTCATACTTGTTAATATTCCTTTGCCAGGAAGTTATCCCGTGAGGTGGTTGTATTGCCCCGCATTGTATGCTATGTCCCCAGTATGGATCAAGTTCATAAATATATTTATAATTATTTTTTGCATGCCGCCAGATGTTAATTGATCTTTGATCCTCTCCCGTCCAGCAAGCCGTATTCTCGGGTGGGCTATTTTCAGATCAAGGTATATCAAATAAATATGAGTTATGAATTATATTAGCTTTGCCAACTCGCTTTTTAAGTTCAACTATAGGGTTTAATTTCATTGCACCTAAGTTGTTTGGATTACTGTTGTTCCAGGCTCCATCCCAGGTGCCTGCCATTGGAAACCAGAGCGGGCGTTTACCTCCTTCAGTATTGTTTTCCAGTATTTCTGTTACTACCCTTATTGGCTCATACAAGTCAATTGAACGGGGCTCGTCTATGCCTACCCAGCCGGTTACATATTCGTGGTAGTCTTGAAGAGAATTGTCTTGTGCTATTATTCTATCTATCGCGTCAGATTCAGGATCCATAAGTTCATCACCTCTTTCATCATAAACAGTAATATTATCAACAGAAAGCAGGTATGCAGGATAACCCTGATTATCTGATTTACCCGCCCAGATTACTTTAAACTGGATATAAGTTCTCGACCTTATTAAACCATCACAGGGTGAACCGGATATAATAGTACGATATGATTCAATATCGGAAGGTAAGTCTAACTGGGCGGAGTCATTTTCCAACGTGTAAATCAATGATAATGTATCAAACTGGCTAAGCTCTGTGAAAACTTCAAGCCTTACTACACGCTGGTTAATTATATATGTGTCGCCGATTGTCCAGGGGCTTGTTGAAAAATCAGATATATCACTTTGTGTAACCTGAATTATGCAGATAGTATCTTCAGGATTACTTTCTACAGGCGGGGAACTTGGCGGAGTTTGCTCAAGCATCATCCTGAAATCTACTCTGTATTCGACAGTGTCACAATTGCCAGTATAATATCTTACATCCTGCCGGTAATAAGGTCCTCTTATCAGTGTATCAACAGAGTTTAGTAAATTGCTTTTGCGTCTTATATACGAACCAAGATTATCTGTTTTTTCTATATCGCGTTCTAATGTTGCATCTCCCACTCCAGTTTGTGTCTCCTCTGCTTCCCACACAGTGTATTTTGCATCGGTGTAATACTGTATCCAGTTATGCTCAAGTGATCGGAAGATTAACGTCTGAAATCCTGTTGAATCCCAGTTTTTAAGAGTATCCATTTGACTTAAATTATCAATACTTAAATGAACTATATCCACACCAGCCATTCTCATACTGTCAACTGCTCCAGGATTAAGTGTAACCCAATCCCAATGCAAACCCGCCTCAATCGGAATACCTTCGTGCTGACGTATCCAGTCAGGCGGTAGCTGTTCCTGCGCTATTGCAGTCAATGTAAATGCAATGTGAACCAAACAAACCAATAATAGGTTTTTCATTATTCCTCCAGTAATAATGTTAAAAATTAATTTTAATTAAAACGAACCAAACTCCTATCAAACATTCATTGTCTCATCTCCTTTCTGTTTTCATCCCGAACCTGACTGCCGTCAGGCAAGTCTTGTTTTGGGATATTTTACTTTGTTATAAAGATGCTGAAACAAGCCTGTCTACCGACAGGCAGGTTCAGCATAATAATATTACTTTATAAATACCATCTTCTTCATATCAGAAAATTTTGGAATTCTTCCTTCGCCTATTACTTCGATTCTGTATAGGTAGATACCGCTTGCCAGGTTATCCGGAACGGACGGGAGTCCGTTCCCTACGTTGAATTCTATTTCATAATATCCTGCTTCCTGTTCTTTATTTACTAACACACTCACAAGCGATCCTCTTATATCATATACCATCAGCTTTACGTATCCTCTGTCTTTTAGTTTATATCCTATCTTTGTAGATGGATTAAATGGATTTGGATAGTTCTGGTAAAGCAAATAGTCATTAATTGTCATTGGATAGTCATTTGTTGTCAATGATGTAACATCAATAATTATTTCTTCGGATGGCAGTGATTCATTTCCCTGGTTATCGGCACAGGTTATCTTGTAAACATACCGGCTGTTTTGATATGGCGGCGGCTGGATAAAGAATGTATCTGTCTGTGATGATATAAGTTTTGTTGAATCTATTGTAAAGTTACTTACCGTATCCCTGTAAACATTATAATGTGATGTATCAGCCTCGCTGTTCCTGTTCCAGTTAAGGAAAATACCGTTTGAATCTACTATTGCAGAAAGGTTTACTGGTGCTCTCGGTGGTAAGTCCTTGTATCTATAAGTTCCGCCAATGTATAAGCCTATGTCTGATCTGCTGCCGTCAACATCAAGAATGTCAGGATCGCCTGCGTTTATTCCTGGTGAGTATGCCTGTAAACGGTAATCAAAATCTAAATCGGGATTTGGCAGAGTGTCTTTTACAAACATCGGATCCGCTACCCTGTCACTGTCGCCGTAGGTTAATCCATAAAGATCATTTTCATTATTCCAGAAAATATTGTAATCCATATCAACGTAGGGCGGAAATCCACGAACTGCATTGTTTGCATTATTTGCCAGAATATTATTTTTGATTACCGCATTATCATTTTCTGTATGTATGCTTCCATCATTTGTTAGTCCTCTGTTTCCTTTATATAGTAGTAGGTTATTAATTATAAAAACGGTATCAGTAATTGCATCAACTCTTATGGTTAATCCAAAGCCGCCTATTATATTACTAAAAATATAGACCCTCCTTGGCCAGAGTAAATCAATACCTCTACCAGAAGAATTTTCAATACCTGTATTTAAGATTATATTATCGGAAATAACATGATTTATATTTGAAGCAACTCCTATACTTATACCTCTTGCGCTTGAATTCTCTAGAATTATTATACAGTTTGAAACATAGTTTTCATTTTCTCCAAAAAGATTAAATCCCCTTACTGTATTTTTGATCACAAGCTCTTCAGCCATTACATCTCCACCAACCATACTAATACCAACTCCTGCATTCGAAAGTCGACAATTATTTACTTTAACCTTGGTAAACAATTTGTTTGAACGAATAACTCTTGTTCCTGAAGTGCCCAACCCCTTTCCATAAATATCAAAATTCTCAATACTACCAGTTGCATTGAAAACTATGGTGTAATCTCCAAGCCCAGTTCCATCAATTATTGTAGAATCTATTGATAACCCCATTAAAGAAATCTGTGTATTTATAACCAGGTTTTCATAGTAGGTGCCGTTGTCAACAAGTACAGTATCGCCTGCTTCACAAACATCAATTGCATCCTGTATTGAGTTAGCCGCATCTTCCCAGCTTAGGTATGGCGGTATGTTGTTGCCGGTTGGGCTTACGTAGCGTATTGTTGGGTTTATTTCGGTTGTGAATACAAGCAGGCAATAGGCGGTAAGCAGTAGGCGAAATAAGTAGGCAGTAGGCAGTCCCGCAAGCGGGATCTTCGCAAGCTTCGATAGGCAGTAGGCAAAATGTGGTGAATGCCGGGTGTCTTCAGTCTTCAGTCTGCAGTCGGCAAGTTTTTTCTTGCTCTTGTTCTTACTCTTACTCGTAAACATAATCGCACTCCTTTTGGTTGGCGTAATAATAGCGCAGGCATAGCTTTGGGTTTGGTAGAAAAACGTTCAGGAAGTAATACGGCTTCATATGAAACTCCGCAATGAATTGTGAGTTTTTAACTAATGTTAACTTAAGAAGTGAAAGTGATAGATTCAAGAAAAAACGTTCTTTAAAAAGTTTTATATTTACAATAAACACCACCGATAATTTTTATCCTAAAAAGCAACTTTATTTAGTTTATTTTAGTTAAAGTATTATTATGTTTTCAATTAAAAGGATTACAGATTGACATCAGAGAAAATAATTGAGGTGAAAGATCTTAGTAAACAGTTTAAAGAAATAAAAGCTGTTGATAATCTTAATCTTAATGTTTACCGCGGAGATGTATTTGGTTTTCTTGGTCCAAACGGAGCGGGGAAAAGTACAACAATCAGAATGCTGCTTTCACTTATTCGTCCAAACCAGGGTACAATAAAGATATTTGGTAAATCGCTAACGGAACACAGGATTGATATACTAAAAAATATCGGTGCAATTGTTGAAAAACCCGATTTTTATCGCAATTTAAGTGCTTTTAAGAACCTTGAAATCTTAGGCAGAATTTCGGGCAAGGAAATATCAAAAAAACGAATTATGGAAATGCTGGAAATTGTTGGATTGGAAAAGCGTGCCCAGAGTAAAGTTAAAACATATTCACACGGAATGAAACAGCGTCTTGGAATTGCTCAGGCACTATTGCACGACCCCGAACTGATAATTCTTGATGAACCGACAACCGGTTTAGATCCGCAGGGAATGAAGGAAATCCGCGATCTTATTCTAAAGCTGAGCAAGGATGAGAATAAAACAATTTTTCTTTCTTCTCACATCCTTTACGAAGTTGAACTTGTTGCAAATAGAATGATAATAATTAACAAAGGAATGACTAAGGTTGAAGGTTATGTTCAGGACTTGCTGAAATCCAATTTGCTTAAAGTTATTTTTGAAGTTGATGATGTAAACTTATCCCTTGAGATAATAAAAGAAACAACCTGGAGGAGTAAACTGGAATCATCTGCAGAAGGAAAACTGATCTTTAACCTGGATAATGAAGAAGTTCATCTTCTGAATAAAATTCTTGTTGAAAATAATATAAAAGTAAACGCAGTCATACCCACCAGATCTCTTGAAGATTACTTCCTCAAAATTACAGATGAGGCTGCCTGATGCTTACACTTATCAGAATAGAACTTTATAAAATTTTCAAGAAGTGGAGAACATACATTGGTTTTATTGCTATCGGACTGCTCGTCCCGCTGATTCATATCGCAATGCTGGTGGAAGGGGAGAGAACTCTTAACTTTATGACACAGAATATTCAGCAGTCTTTTGTATTTGTCGGTAATTTGTTAAACGGATATCTTGTTTCACATATTACACTCGCAAGTCTTGCGGTTCATATTCCTTTTCTAATTACTCTGGTTGCCGGAGATCTTCTTGCGGGAGAAGCGACCTCTGGTACTTACAGGCTGCTGGTAACCAGACCGGTAACACGGACTCAAATTATTATTTCTAAATTTCTTGCTGGAATAATTTACACTAATTTGCTGGTTTTATGGCTCGCTGTTGTAAGTCTCGGTCTTGGAATTATACTTTTTGGCGTTGGAGAATTGATTGTAATTAGTTCAGAAACTATTATAATATTTAAGCAGACAGATGTTTTATGGCGATTTACACTTGGTTACGGATTTGCTTCTCTCGGTATGTCAGTTGTTGCATCGCTTGCATTTTTATTTTCCTCTTTGGTGGAAAACGCAATTGGTCCTATAATAAGCACAATGGCGGTTATAATTGTTTTTCTGGTTATATCTGCTCTTAATATTGAATTTTTCGCAGGGATAAAACCGTATTTATTTACAAATTATATAATGAGCTGGCGACTATTTTTTGATGATCCGATTGATGCTGCTGAGGTTATAAAAGCTACGGGAGTGTTAATTGGTCATATTGCTGTTTTCTTTACTTCAGCATTAATAATATTTAACCGAAAAGATATTTTAACTTAAGTGGTATGAATATGAAGAAGATAATTTTATTGATGATATTTTTTGCAGCATCTCTTTATCCGCAGAATAAAGAACCGGATAAGATACTAAAGGATGTTATTAACAAATTTAATAAAGTAAAAGACTATGAGGTTGACTTAATTATAAAAGTGGATGTAGAGTTTCTCAAAGTTCCTGAGTCTAGTGCTAAAATATTCTTCAAACAGCCCGATAAGATTTCATTAAAGAGTGATGGTTTTGCTATGCTGCCCAGAAATGGATTCGATTTTTCACCTAATTCATTACTGAAAGGTGATTATACAGCACTTTATGAAAAAGAAGAGAAAATTGATGGCAGAGTTCTTACTCTCATTAAAGTTATTCCGCTAGGAACTTCATCTGATGTTATTTTATCTACTTTGTGGATTGATGAAGGAAAAAAAGTTATAAGAAAAGTTGAATCAACAACTAAAATGAGCGGTACATTTACAATTGACTTAGAGTATGATGATAAACTGAATTTTGCTTTACCATCCCAAATGATATTTTCTTTTAATGTTGATAAAATGAATTTTCCATCCGCTATGATTGGTGAAACGGATACCAGAAAGAAAAGAAGTAAAATGCACGGTGATACATTAACAAAAGGCAAGGTATATGTTAGCTATTCAGACTATAAAGTAAATAAAGGCATTTCGGATTCTGTTTTTGAAGAGGAAAATCCTTAGTAAAAGTCAGCCAAAACTTTTAACAGGAGAGAACTGCTGTCATTTTTATTGGAGGCACTAACATCAGCTTCGGCTGAAAACGATTTTTTTACTTATCAATGGTAAGGTGGTTCAAAGAAAAAATAAAGTCAGTTAAATTTCAGGGGTAAATAAGTGATATAAAAATCAATTATTAAAAGAAGAACTACTTTCATAGTCTTCTCTGCTTTTTACCAAAATCTTTTCTGCATTAAACAGTTTATCAATTCCTGTAAATGAGCCGGTAAATGTAAAAACAAAATCCTTTTTTAACCCCTTATTGGAAAGAGCAACTATCCAGCCAGGAATTTCTTTACCGTTTATATCTAAAAATTTCAGGTAGGCAAAAACAGAATTTCGGCTGTCAGTTTTGGCTATAAATTCAGCCTCTATTTCGATTTGGTTAAAAGAGACACTAACTATTTTAATAGATTTAACACTAAATAATTCATTTTCATTTTCGTGTAAGAATGGAATTGAGGAATTTAAAAGATTTGATTTAAAATATGATCTCAATTCTGAATCTGCCTCATCTTTAATATTTAGCAGTTCAAGAGAAAACTCTCTTCCTTTTGGGAGGTCCGTAGTTTGCGATAACTCTTTCTGAACCTTTTCAATTTTTAGTTTATATTTTTCAGCAATTGATGGCAGATTACCAAACAGATTATTATTTGTGTTATCAGTACAGCTAAAAAAATGTATTGTAAGAAGGAAAAAGAAAATAAAAACACTTTTCATCTAATTATTATTTCAACATTTAGTGTGTCTTTTGCAAATTGAAATTTTGCATCTTCCCAGCTTGGCGGGCCAAAAGTTCCTCTGGCATTGTTTGAAAAACCATAATCCTCCATTGGGATTCCTAAAAAATTAGTATTCAGTTTGTCATTAGCATCTTCATCGTGAAATGCCTTTACAGCATATTCACCAAAAGGAATATTCTCAATAACAGCAATGGAAATATTATTTTTAATTTCTGCTGTAATTCCTATATATGGATTTTTATGGTCGCTATAATTACTCTTAGAATTTGCCAAAGCGACTTTTATATTTCCTTCACTCGATTTCAATCCCAGGAACTTAACTATTAAAGTTCCTTTTTCATTGTTTGTTTGATCAACATCAATTGCTAAAGAATTGAAAGAAAAAACAACTGATATTAAGAAAAAATAAATAAGCATTCTTATAGAATAAATTTTTTAAATATTACAGATGTATTATGACCACCGAATCCAAAGGCATTACTCAAAGCATAAGTAACCTTTCTATCCTGAGGCTTATTGAATGTATAATTAAGATCGCATTCAGGATCAGGATATTCGAAATTAATTGTAGGCGGAATTTTGTCATTTACAACAGCAAGGATTGTAGCTATTGCTTCAACAGCACCGGCAGCGCCAAGTAAATGACCCGTCATGCTTTTTGTGGATGAAAGGTTCATTTTATATGCATGTTCACCGAACACTTTTTTAATTGCTTTTGTTTCACCAATATCGCCAAGAGGAGTAGAAGTTCCGTGCATATTAACATAGTTTATTTCGCCGGGATTAATTTCCGCCATTTTTATAGCCATTTCCATCGATAAAATTGCTCCTGCTCCATCTGGATGAGGTGCAGTTATATGATGAGCATCTGCAGATAAACCGATACCGACAAGTTCGGCATAAATTTTAGCTCCTCTTTTTACAGCGCGTTCGTATTCTTCAAGTATTAAAGTACCGCCGCCCTCACCCATAACAAATCCGTCTCTTGTAGCATCAAAAGGCCTGCTGGCAGTTTCCGGGGAATCATTTCTTGTTGAAAGTGCGCGGTTTGCATTAAAGCCGCCCATTCCAATTTCGTTTATTGATGCCTCGCTTCCACCGGCAACCATAACATCGGCAATTCCATTTTTAATTAAAAGGTAACTGTCAATCATATTATTATTTCCTGTAGCACAAGCCGATACAGTACAGTAGTTGGGGCCACGGAAACCATACCGCATTGAGATGTGTCCTGCTGCAATATCGGGTATTAACATTGGAATAAAAAAAGGAGAAATCCGTTCCGGACCCTGAGTGTAATTAGTAACAGATTGCTGATAAAAGGTTTGTATACCGCCAATTCCACTTCCATAAATTACACCAATTTTAGCTCTTTCATCATCTGAAAGGCTTTCTGGATTTAATCCGCTGTCATTGATAGCCTGTTGAGTTGCAGCCAGTGCATATTGTGCAAAAGGATCAAGCCGGCGGGCTGTTTTTTTATCCAGATATTCACCAACATCAAAACCTTTAAGTTCGCACGCAAATTTGGTTTCTACTTTTGATGTATCAAAACTTTTAATAGGGGCTGCTCCGCTTTTCCCATCCATCATTGAGTTCCAGAATTCATAAACGCTTAATCCAATAGGAGTTAAAGCACCTATACCTGTTACAACCACACGTCTGTTTTCTAAAGCCATATTAGCCTTTCTCGCTGTTTGCTGTTATACGGAAAATATAAAAATATTGTGATAAAGATAATTAAATCTGTAAGATTTTAATAAGAGTTTCTGTGCGGTTGATTGCGGTTATCAAATGTTTTTATGGTTAAAATTTATCTTTTGTAAGTCTAAATATTTGCCAGTCTTCAAGATGTTGTGCACCGCGGGCAATATAAAAGTCAATAGCAGATTTATTCCAATTTAGCACGCTCCACTCAACTCTGCCGCAGTTCCTATCTTTTGCCAGAGAAATAACCGCTTCCATAAGAGCCTTCCCTATACCTTTACTACGGTATTCCGTTTTTACAAAAAGGTCTTCAAGATATATACCCGGTTTGCCAATAAAAGTAGAAAAGTTTGGAAAGAAAAGAGCATATCCGGCAGGTAATTTATCATATTCAGCTATTAAAACTTCAACAAATGATTTTTCCCCGAAAAGCACTTTCTGCAGATCCTGCCTTGAAGTTTTTACCTGGTCAAAAAGTTTTTCAAACTCGGCCAGTTCCTTTATAAACTGATGTATGATATGTACATCTTCTGGAACGGCTTTCCTGATTTTAATTTTATGATCCAATTAGACTATTCTTTTTTATTCAAATAAATAAGTAAATGATCTTTAATTTCATCAAAGGGAATTACAACTTCTATATTACCCATTGAGTAAGGTGCAATTTCATAAGGATCAAATTGAAAAACCACTGCATCGGAGGTTAGAAAAAAATCCTGGTCAAAAGTCAAATCAATATAATCCTCAAATATTCCGGCATCGGAAAGTGATTCGGCTTCAAACATCTCTAGAATTCTTTGCTCACAAATTTTTGTTAAAGAAGGCAGCGAGTCTAATATTATTATTTTATCAAGGGTTAATAACTCACCGTCGTTTAAATCGAAGGTGTAACCGATTGCATAAAAGTTACCGTGTGCACCACCGGTAAACTCGTAATGGTTGAGGGCTAAACTCAAAACTTTTTGATTGAGAAGCTTAATATCAAAACCTGTTTCAAAACTGAAAAACATTCCGCGCTCATATTCAAGCGTAGGAAACGAATCAAGAATTGCTATAAATTCATCGAACCATTCAATTGATTTAAAGAATTCTTCCTCTAAGTATGAATTTATTTTTTCTTCGGCTGCTTCGTTTCTGAGTCCGTGAATTTTCGGGTAAGTGATTTCAATAATGGTAGAGCTATCTTCTGATTCATCATAATAATCCAGCGCACGTATATAAATAGAATCAGCATCAGATAATGCTATGTAAAAATTCTTACCAAAAATACTCGAAAGACAAAGCAATGATAAAATTGCTGATAATAATAAATTACTCATCTGCTTTCTCCGATGAATTTTGAGATTTCAATTTTAGATTTTTTCTTGTTTCAAACCAGGCATCCAACCTAATTGCACCTTCAGCAGATATGTAGCCCAGAAACAATCCAATTAAAGCGCCGCCGATCATGTCTGAGGGATAGTGAAGGCCAAGATAAACTCTTGAAAGAGCGACAAAAAAAGCAGTTATAAACAGCACCCATTTTAAGTTAGGAAACAGCCGGTAAAAAAACATAGCTGCCGCAAAATTATTGATTGCGTGATTAGATGGAAATGAGTAACTGCCTGTACATCCAAGAGGAGTGAGTATATCTGTTAGAGCATTACAAGGTCTTATTCGCTGGAAGATCTCCTTCAGTACTTTGTGGCCCAACTGATCACCAGTCAAAATAAGCAAAATCACGCCAATAACAGCTATTTTTCCTATCCTACCGCCTTTTGTCCAGCTGATTCCGATTAAAATTATATAAGCTATATACCAGTTATTAACATTTGTGATTGTTGAGAAAAATCTATCTAAAAAACCTGTGGAAATAGTGTGATTAAAAAAATAGAGTACGGATAAGTCTGAAGAGTATAGAAAGTCTGTCATTTAAATATTACACTTAATTACTTATTGCTAATCTATATAAAAAGAGTAATTGTAACACTATTATTTAATCATTTTTTTTCGGATTTTTGCTTTTGCAATACCTGAGTATTAAATGCAATGAATGAAAATAATTCAATACTGGACTTTCTGTTTAAACAAACTTTGCCCTTTAACGGGGAGAGATATGATGAAATAGTTAAAGAATCCAATTTACATCTGATAACACCTCTTAAAGTAATTGCATTTCTTGTAATCATCTCCGGGCTTTTCGCAATGCTGTTTGAGGTACGTTATTATCAGAGTTATGCTCTCGAGGTCTATACTACAAGATTAACAGCAACCCTTATCGCATTCATTATTCTGGTAATGATGTACACCAAACTGGCATCAAGAGCATCAATACTTTTTGTTCATATATTGTTATTAACAATAATCATCTCATCCGGAATAATGATTCTGCTGCTTCCGGCAACATTGGTGTTCAATTCGCATATAGTTGGATTAATGATTTTCACTTCTGCAATGTTCCTTAACTGGGAAGTTAAAAATCAGATACTGGTAGTAATTTATTACAACATAGTTTTTGCGGTTGCCATCCTGTTTAACGACCAAAGGATTTATTTCCTTCCGAATATGTTTGAGTCGGTTCTGTTCGTTTTATTCCTAAGTCTTATTTCTGTTATAGGAAGTGCAATAAATTTCAGATTGAGATTAATGCTGGCAGAAAAATCTTATCAAATTGAGCAGTCGGAACAAAAGTTACGCTTAATATTCAATAATATTTCGGAGGGTATTTTTCAGGTTACTCCTGACGGTAAATTTCTTACAATAAATCCTGCTTTTGCAAGGATGCTTGGTTACAGTCATATTCCGGACCTGATGAATAAGAATATGAAACATGTTGTAGCCAATCTTGTTGAAAGAGATAAGTTGGTGAATATTTTGAATGAGCGGGGTACAGCAACAGATTTCAGACTCACGTTCATCAAGAAGGATGGTGGTGAAGTAGTTACCCGTATGAACGTTTTCAAACTTTTTGATGACAACACAAAAAGATACTATTTTGAAGCAAATGTAACAGATGTTTCTAAACAGCTTGAAATTGAACATGAAAGAAAGCTTGCTGAAGCAAACCTTAGGAAGGAAAAAGAAAGATCCGATAGACTTGCCCAGGAAGCATTAAAGTTAAGCGGACTAAAAACGAAGTTTCTTGCTAATATGAGTCACGAGATCAGAACACCGATGAACGGTATTATAGGGTTTTTATCTTTAATTGAAAATGATATTTATGAAAATAAAGAAGAGCTAAGACAATATGTTGGTACTGCAAAACAATCTGCAGAATCACTGCTCGAAATAATTAATTCTATTCTGGACCTCAGCAAGATAGAGTCCGGCAGGGTGGAACTTGAACGGTTGAGTTTTAATTTCAGGAAAATTGTTGAGCAATCTATTTCAGTTGTTCAGGCAAAAGTAAGTGAAAAAGGGCTGAATATTGTAACCCGTCTTCCGTCTGATAAAGAATTGAATTTTATCGGTGATCCCACAAGGATAAGACAGATTTTTATAAACCTTTTAAGTAATGCAGTTAAGTTTACACCGGAAGGTGAAATTACTATTGAGGTAAAAACAGAATCTGCAAGCCTGAACAGAGTAAAAGTTCTTGCCTCAATTATTGATTCGGGAATTGGAATTCCTGCTCACAAAATAAATGAATTGTTTAAACCTTTTTCTCAGGTGGATGGATCCGAAAGCGGTAAATTCGGAGGTACAGGTCTTGGATTAGTTATTTGCAAAGAATTTGTTACTATGATGGATGGCGACATTAGATGTGAAAGTGTTGAAGGACACGGCAGCAGATTCTCCTTTGAAATACATGTATATAAATCCATTGATACTCCAGAATTTTCATTTGATGCTTCTCAAAAATCTACTTATGTTAAAGAAAATTCCGATGGAGATGACAACTCAATTATTAAAGGCAATTTCAATAAAAGGAAAAAGTTCAAGTTATTACTTGCTGAAGATAACGTTATAAATCAAAAGGTTATTCTTAAAATATTATCTTCTGCAGGATTTAATTCCGATTCAGTAGTAAATGGAAGTGAAGCTCTTGAGGCGTATAAAAATAATCATTATGATCTATTGCTTATGGATGTTCAAATGCCAGAAATGGATGGACTTGAAGTTACCTCGAAGATAAGAAAATTAGATGAACCTAAGAGAAGTGTTCCAATTATTGCAATTACTGCGCACGCACTTATTGGTGACAGAGAAAAATGTATCAGAGCAGGGATGAATGAATATATTTCCAAACCGATCAGAAGTACTGAATTGCTTGCATTAATTGACAAACTACTAAAAGTAAACTCTATTAGTGAAGATGAAGAGGAAAATACGGTGAATGATAAAAAAGTGAGTGAAACTAATAACCTAGCGTTAGACCTGAAACGATTGGAAAAGGTCAGTCTTGGTGATAAAGATTTTGAAAAAGATTTGTTAAAGGATTATATGGTAGACACACGAAGCAAGTATGATCAAATTACTGATGTACTGAAGCAGAAAAACCTTAAAAAACTAAGTGAAATCGCCCACACATTAAAGGGTTCAAGCTACACCGTCGGTGCTTCGGCTGTTGGAGATGAATCTCTTGGAATAGAATTATCGGCCAAAAGTAATGATTATGAAAGCTGCAGCGACCGAGTAGTTAAACTCCGGGTTTCAATTGAAAAAACTGAAATTGAAATTAATAAATATCTGAACGGCGGTAAATAAAAAAGCGATCTTCAAATTATTTCTGTTCAAAGATCGCTGTGTTAAAGTTTTTTTACATTTTAATTAAAGCCGGCTAATACCTTTCTTATAACTTCTATTGCAAAATCAATTTCTTCTTTGGTTATAACCAGCGGAGGTGCAAATCTTATAATATCACCGTGAGTTGGCTTGGCAAGCAATCCATTATTCTTTAATTCAACGCAAACATCATAAGCGGTTTTACCATCTTTTGAGGGTTTTATAACAATGGCATTGAGTAAACCTTTTCCGCGAATAAGGACGAGATGATCAAACTCCTCAACCATTTTCTGCATTTTACTGCGGAAGTGCTTTCCCATTGCATCCGCATTATCAGCAAGCTTTTCGTCAACCAAAACCTGAAGAGAAGCGAGGGCAACTTTACAAGCAAGGGGATTTCCGCCAAATGTTGATCCGTGCTGACCAGGTTTTATTGTTAGCATAATTTCATCATTTGCAAGTATAGCAGAAACTGGCATTGTTCCGCCTGATAGCGCTTTACCAAGAACTAAAATATCCGGTTTAACATCTTCATGATCGGATGCAAGCATTTTTCCTGTTCTTGCAAGGCCTGTTTGAACTTCATCGCAAACCAGCAGAACATTTTTAGCTTTGCAAAGCTGCTGAGCTCTTTTAAGATATCCTTCATCTGGAACAAAAACACCAGCTTCACCCTGAATTGGCTCTACCATAAACGCACAAACATTAGGATCTTCCAAAGCTTTTTCTAATGCAGGAATATCATTAAAAGGTATTTTGATAAATCCGGGTAAAAATGGGCCGTATCCTTCATAAGAATCCGGGTCAGTTGATGCAGAAACAGCCATCATAGTTCTGCCGTGAAAATTTTCATTTGCAACAATGATTTTTGCTTCGTTCTTCTTAATACCTTTAACATCATAACCCCATCTTCTTGCGAGTTTTACTGCTGTTTCACCACCCTCTACACCGGTATTCATTGGAAGAACTTTATCGTAACCAAATAATTCAGTTATGTATTTTTCATATTCGCCAAGTACATTATTATAAAACGCACGGGATGTGAGTGTTAAAGTCTGCGCCTGTTCAGCCATTGCATTTACTATTTTAGGATGACAATGACCCTGGTTAACAGCCGAATATGCTGAAAGGAAGTCGAGGTATTTTTTATCTTCAACATCCCAGACCCAGACACCTTTGCCTTTTGCAATAACAACCTCAAGTGGATGATAATTGTGAGCACCATACTTGTTTTCAAGTTCAATATAATCTTTTGACAACATAATACTTTCCATTAATTTTATTAAGAAAAAATGCCTTTTTGGTTACTAAAATTAGTCTGAGCAGCATAAATAAGCAAACCAGATTTAACTGCTTTACAAACTGAATCGGTAAAAAATCAGGTTAATTCATTAATTAAAATGATTTACTAATAATTTGACCCTGCAAGCATTATAACTTTATATTTGTATAAAAGTATAGAGTAATTATTTGCAACCAGATAAAGATTTATTTAGACGACTGATCATTCCGCTTACATTCCCTTTGGTTATATGGGGGATACACTTAGTAGCGTATTTGTTTAATATCAGCCTTAGTCAGTTTGGAGTTCTTCCAAGAAATTTTTCCGGATTAACAGGCATAATAAGTGCACCATTAATTCACGGAAGTTTTCCGCATCTTTTATCAAATACTGCTCCGCTGATAATTCTGGGAATCAGTCTATTCTATTTTTATCCAAGACAGGCATATGCGTCATTCCTGGTAATTTATATTGGTACCGGATTATTAGTCTGGCTCTTTGGAAGAGAAGTTTATCATATTGGTGCAAGCGGTGTGGTTTATGGATATGTTTCATTCTTATTTTTTAACGGTCTTTTCAGAAAAGATAATAAGTCAATTGCACTTTCATTGCTTGTTGTTTTTATGTACGGAGGATTGGTTTGGGGAGTCTTGCCAGGTATGAAAGGAATTTCCTGGGAATCTCATTTCTTTGGTGCGGTAATGGGTTTAATTGCAGCATTCATTTTCAGAAAAATTGATCCTCCTAAAAAATATGACTGGGAGGATGAGGAAGATTCCGTACCTAAAGAAAAACTTGAAATATCTTACGATGCGGATAAGAATGATTTTTGAAGATTAAGATAAAGAGTATGAGTAAGAATAAGAATAAGATGATTAAGTTTATTTGTTCATATCAATAAGCTAAATAACTAGTTATTAATTTCAGGACCAATATGAAAAAAAACACCTCAGAAACAAGATTATACAGAGCTGAAATGAATGAGAAAATCCTCAACTCAGGTTTCAGGGACTTTAATAAATTCTTTGCACTTGATAATAAGGCCTATGTTGACGGGGCATTGAACGCCAAAACTAAAGAGCTTATGGGATTAGCATCTTCAATGGTGTTAAGATGCAATGATTGTATTTTTTATCATATCGATCGTTCAATCCAGGAAGGCGCTACAAAAGAAGAACTTTATGAAACTTTTAATGTTGCTCTTATTGTAGGCGGCTCAATTGTAATCCCTCATCTCCGTTATGCATTTGATGTGATGGAGGATGTTTTTAGGGAGAAAGAGCAAGAGTAAGATTATGAGTGAGAGTAAGAATAGATGGCTGATAATTCCTAAGGAAATAGTCACAGTTGATGATCAGAATCGAATTTTGAAAAACCAGGCTGTTGAAATAATTGATAATAAAATTTCTGCCATTCATGATTTAGGTAGCTACCCGATTGAGAAGTTCGATGGAGAGGTTTTTAATTACCCTCAACTTACTTTAATACCAGGATTCATTCAAACGCATATTCATCTTTGCCAAACGTTGTTTCGTGGACTTGCAGATGATCTTGAATTGCTTGACTGGCTTCAGTTGAAAATATTTCCTTATGAAAATGCTCATAACAAAGATTCACTTCGTTCTTCTGTTAGAGCCGGGATACTTGAATTGCAATTGGGAGGAACTACAACAATCCTTGATATGGGAACCCTTAGTCTCCAGGAAATTATTTTTGAAGAACTTATCTATTCCGGTATGCGTGCTTTTGCCGGAAAATGTATGGTAGATCAGAATGATATATTTCCTGAATTCAAATCCACAACAAAAGATGAGCTAAAGAGCAGTTACCAGCTTGCAAAGGATTTTCATAATGAATCCAATGGAATGATTAAATACGGTTTTGCACCAAGATTCATTTTAACTTGTTCAGATGAACTGCTCAGGGAAACATCAGAAATGCAGAAGGACTTTCCGGGAAGCATTTATCACACTCACTCTTCAGAAAATAAAAATGAAATTGCCGAAGTAAGAAAAAGATACGGACAGGAAAACATAGAACATTTTAATTCAATCGGAATATTGAGTGATCATACAGTGCTTGCCCATGGTATTCACGTGAATGAAAATGAAATAAATACTTTAAAGAAAAATGATGTGAGAATTTCACACTGTCCATCTTCCAACCTTAAGCTTGGATCCGGCATTGCAAATATTCCCCGTTACCTGAAAGAGGGCATTTCAGTATCACTTGGTGCGGATGGTGCTCCGTGCAATAATAATCTTAGCGTGTTTATTGAAATGCGGCTGGCTTCGCTTATTCAAAAACCACTTCACGGACCAAAGGTTATGGATGCGCAAACAGTATTCAGACTTGCAACAATCGAAGGTGCACGTGCATTGCATATCGACGGCGAAACCGGAAGTATTGAAGTCGGAAAAAAAGCTGATCTTGTTCTCCTGGATTTGAACGGAGTTGAAATACCCTATACGGATAACGAACATGATGTTTATTCTAAAATTGTTTACTCAGCATCAGCGCATAATGTTCATTCGGTTATGATCGAAGGAAAATGGGTTGTTAACGATAGAGTTTCCAAAAATTACGACAGTAAGGAAGTTGTTAGTAATGCAAAAACTGAACTCAATAATTTGTTAAAACGAGTATGACACAAAAAAGGATTTTGATCGCCACAACCAATAAAGGGAAAATGGAGGACATCCGCGAGATATTTAAAGACTTAAATCTTAAAATACTTTCTTTACTTGATTTTGATAATTATCCTGAGGTGATTGAAGACGCGGGTACATTTGAAGCCAATGCAATCAAAAAAGCCAAAGCTGCTTATGATTTATTTAAATTACCGGTAATAGCAGACGATTCCGGTTTATCAGTTGAGCAATTAGATGGTGCGCCTGGGGTAATTTCTGCAAGATATACTGGTGAAAATGCCACTGATGAACAGAATAACAAAAAACTAATTGCGGAACTGGAAAAATTTTCAGAACCTTATTTAGCGAAATATATTTGTATTGCAGTTTATTACGATGGTAATAATCTTAAGATTGTAAATGGCGATTGTAAAGGCAGAATAATCAGACAGGGAAGAGGTACAAACGGATTCGGTTATGATCCGTATTTTATTCCCGATGGTTATGAACTTACTATGGGTGAATTGAGTTTACAAGAAAAGAATAAGATAAGTCACAGATTAAAAGCATTTGAACAATTGAAAGAGATTTTAATAAATTTATGATGAATAAACGTACTCTAACAAAAACAATATTCCTGATAGTAACCCTACTATTTGTCTCAGGCTGTAAGGAAGCAATTACTGAACCGCCTGCTGTAGAGGATAAGCGAAATTTTTTCCCAAATACTGACGGAAGTTATTTCTTCTATAATGTTGCCGTCTTTGACAGCACCGGACAAATCCAGTCCGGTACAAGAAAAAGCTACCTGCAAGGTGAGGCTAATTTACAGCAGACTCCTTACCAGGTAAGAATTGATTCGCTAGAATTGAACGGAAATCTTGATGTGTCAAATTCTTATTTCAGAAAAAGTACAAATGGCGTATTTGCTTATTTTGATACCACGGGAGTAGCAGCAATAGTACCCGACTCACTGCGTAGTTTACTTACAATAAGCAATGAATACCGGCTGCTTTATTTTCCTTTTAGCATAAATCAAACCTGGCCTGTTTACAACGTATCAATTGATCTTGGTGTATCCCGCATTGATGTTGTAAAAATTTCCGCAGTTGTAATTGAGAAAGATTCAATCACTATTACTTTTAGAAGTACATCAATAACCAAAGAAGTATTTAAAATACAGTATGACATGACTATCATAACCGGATTAGACCTCACAACCGAAACATTCAAAGCATTTGCGTGGATAGCTGAAGATACCGGCTTTTATAAGTGGGAAGGTGATGCAGAACTGTTGAGTTTCTTTTGGGGAAATATTGCTTATCCGGAAGGCACTGTTGTGGTTGAACAGTTGTCAGGGTCTAATATTCCCTGATTATTTTTCAGCAATAATTACCTGAACAATTCCGAACGTCATACTGTGCTTTTTAATATTTATGAATCCTGAATTTTTCAGAAGCTTAACCAGATCAACTTTCTCATCAAACTCTTCTACTGATTCCGGCAGGTAGGTATATGCTTCTTTATCACCGGAAATCAATCCGCCCACTTTTGGTAATATCTTTTTGAAGTAAAACTTATATAGAGCTTTAAAGAATCTGTTTTCCGGCATACGGAATTCAATAACTGTAGCCTTGCCGTTTTTCTTTAACACTCTGAAGAAAGAATCAAATCCCTGTTGAATGTTATAAAAGTTTCTCACTCCAAATGCGACCGTGATATTAGTAACACTTTTATCCTTGAATGGAATAGACTCCGCTACCATTTGTACATTTCTGCCGACTATCCAGTTACTTTTTTTATTGAACAGTTTCAGCATATTATGTGAGAAATCAGCGCCGTATATTTTAGTCGCACCCATTTTGTTTGCCCGTATTGCAACATCGCCAGTTCCGCAGGCAACATCCAGCAAAATAGAATCTGAATTAATTCCGGAAAGTTTTAATGCCTTTTTTCTCCAGTAATGATCAATTCCAAAGCTCAGAAAATGATTTAGAAAATCATATCTGAACGCAATCGAATCAAAAATTCTTTTAACCTGTCTTTTCTTATCACTCATAAAATGCTACAAAATCAATGCTTATCAAATGAAAATTGTTCCTTGCCGACTTTACCTCTCCACCAGTTGAAAATATGTTTACCTGACCAGATAGAGAATATCATAAAAGCAGCACCACCGATTAAATCTATTACATAATGATACCATAAATAAACAGTAGAAAAGATCAATAGTGACCCAACCGGAATAAAGAAATACCTGCTCCTGCTTTTAAGTTTAACAGATAAATACATAACAATAAGGGTTATCATTGTATGTCCGCTCGGGAAAATATCTCTCTGAACAACTTCAGCAGGATTTAAAGTTCCTGACGGAATTCCCTCCCCTGTGTTGACAACTTCACGTAAAAAATTTGTAAGCCATAAACCCGGTAATGCATCATTTAATGTTGCAAAATCGTGAAGATAAAATCTTGGTCCGATTCCCGGAAGAAGAAAATAGCCCAGATAGGAAAGATAGAAGCCATAAATAACTGAGAATAAAGCGTAATCAACTGCAACATATCGCTTGTCTTTAAGAAGAGCTAAGCAGAGTATTATTGGCAGCAAATAAAATATTCCATAAACAATTTGTAATATCTCCGTGAGTACTGGGTTAGCAATCTGATAAAGAACATGAGTAGGATCATAACCGAAAAACATCCAACGGTCTATTTGAATAAATAATTCATCATAATCATAAGGGCGTATTGGTTTTATCATGAAATGAAGCTGTCTGAAAGTAAGGAGTATTACAGGTGCTATGTACCAGTAATGTAATATTACCCAGAATTTACTTTCACCTTTTGACTCCATATATGCAAGCATAAAAGTGAAAGCAATAACAAAAATGTTTACTGCTATCCAGTATAATGGTTCTTCAATTCTGTCATAAAAAATTATGTGCAGCAAAGAGAGGAAGATATAAAATGCTATCAGTACAACATCGAAAGCTTTAAGGTTTTTTATAAATGATTTTATTCTATCCATTTAAATTGCTTGTTATCTGTATAATTCAGTGACTAAATCTGCTTTTTCAAAATAAATTCAGTAAGTAATAAAAAATCATCCAGACTTAGCTGCTCTGCCCGTTTGGAAAGATCAATGCCGGATTCTGAAAAATTTATTTCGGCAAATATACTATTACTTAAAGAATTTCTAAGCATTTTTCTTCTATTTCCGAAAGCGGCTTTAACTGCTTTTATGAAGGTCTTCTGAAAGGCTTGGTTTTGCTCAATATTTTTAAAGAATAAATGTACAACAGCAGATTCAACTTTTGGTTTTGGATAGAACACGTTAGCTGAAACTTTAAATGCCAGTTTGACATCTGCAAAATAGGAAAGCACTACCGCTAATATTCCATAGTCTTTCATTCCCTGCTTTGCTGTAATTCTTTTGGCTACTTCATATTGAACCATTAGAACAGCATCTTTAATAATTACAGAGTTTTCAATCATCTTAAACAAGATAGGTGAAGTTAAATTGTAAGGAATATTACCTGCAATTCTGAGCTTGTCTGTTTCAGTTCTTAACAGTTTATTCAAATTAAGTTCAAGAATATCATTTTGGATAATATTTACAGATTGATACCTGGTTCGTAAATCATCTATAACCCGCTTATCAATTTCAACTGCTGTAAATGAAATTCCTTTTTCTACAAGCACTTCAGTGAGTGAACCCATACCAGGACCAATTTCGAGTAAATTGTCCTGTTCAAGAGGATTAATTTCATCAACTATCTTTTTTAAGATGTTTTTATCTTTAAGATAATTCTGACCGAATTTTTTTAGTGGACGTACTGAATTCATAAATGGTTGTTTTTATATGCATAAAATAGCTAATCATTTTGAAAGCATAGTTATAATATTTTAATTTCTTGTTGTTTAGCTGAATAAAAATGAATAGTTTTTTACTGTTCAATTTAATTTTCATTCACAAAGGAGAGCAGTTTGGCTTCTAAATATACTGTAAGTGTTGATATGGGCGGGACAAAAATACTTGCTTCCGTATTGAACACTAAAGAAGGAATAATTGCAAGGGATAAAAAACCCACAAACGTTGAGGCAGGAACTTCAACTTACATAAATGACATTATACAGTTGATCAGTTCTGTAATTGAAAAGTCAGGTGTTAAATCGAGCCAGATAGTTTCTGTATCGCTTGGGGTTCCCGGCTCAGTTAATCCTCTTACAGGAATTATCGGTCTGGCTCCAAACCTTGGATTGAAAAATTATAACATTAAAAAAGCACTACAAAAGAGAATTAATCATCCGGTACTTATAGAAAACGATGTGAACCTTGCTGCGCTGGGCATAAAGCACTTTGGTGTTGGTAAAAAAGCAAAAAATATTTTAGTGGTTTCAGTCGGAACCGGAATCGGCGGCGGCATAATATTGAATGAAAAATTGTACAGAGGTTCTAAGTTTGTAGCCGGTGAAATTGGTCACATCCCGGTTGAAAAAAATGGGCCTGTCTGCGGATGCGGCAGGAAAGGGTGTTTTGAGTCTGTTGCAAGCCGAACTGCTATAGTGAACCGAATATTTGCAGATATTAAAGCCGGCAGAAGATGTGTTTTAAAGGATTACGTAAAATCCGGGAAAAAAATAAAAAGCGGTGCACTGAAAAATGCAATAGCTAAAAAAGATAAAGTTGTTCTGAAACGAATAACCGAAGCCAGTGAAACAATTGGACAGGTACTTGCAGGTCTGACAAACTTTTTGAACTTTGATATGATTGTTCTTGCGGGAGGATTAATTGAGGCGGCGGACAACTTTATGTTACCGGTTATAAAAAGTTCGTTCAATAAACACGTACTGAAAGATTCTGCTAATGGATTAAAAATTCTGCCATCAAAACTTGCTGATGATGCGGCAATTTATGGCGGTATTGCTCTAACTGAAGAATATCTTGGAATAAAGATTTAAGAAAATTGCGATTCAATTTCTGCAAGTTTCTCATTCATCATTTCCCATTGAAAGAGAATATCCTCGAGATCTGTTTTGGCAGAGTTGAACTTTTTAGTCGTTTCTTTTGCCAGTTCCGGATTAGAATAAGTCTTCGGGTCGGTAAGATTTAGTTCTAATTGTTTCGTAAGCCGCTCCAGCTCGCTGATTTTACTTTCAGCTTCTGAAATTCTTTTTAATAAGTCTTTTGTAGCCAGATATTTTTGTTGTCTTTGTTCAGCTTCAATTCGTTTCAATTCCTTCCGCGACAGCGTATCATCCCTTGTTATTTTTTTATTATTTACGATTTCCGATAGTTTTAATTCTTCCCGCTTTGAAAGGTAATAATCAATATTGCCCGGATAATTTTTTATAATTCCTTTTCTGATATCAACTACCCGGTTTACCACAGGTCTTAAAAAATCTACATCGTGAGATACAAGAATAAGTGAGCCGTTAAAATTAATTAAAGCATTTTGCAGAATTTTTTTTGAAGAATAATCGAGATGGTTTGTCGGTTCGTCAAGAATTATTAAATTGGATTTGGTAAGAAGTATTTTACACAGTGCAACTCGACTTTTTTCACCACCAGAAAGAACACCTGCTTTCTTGAACACATCATCTCCTATGAAAAGAAAAGAACCAAGTAATGAACGAAGCTGACCTAAAGTTTTATCAGGTGCAATTCCATCTAATGTTTCAAGTATATCAAGTTCAGGTTTCAGGTTATCAGCCACATCCTGTGCGTAGTAAGAAATCAGAGTGTTGTGACCAATTACTCTATCTCCTTTATCAAAATCAATAACTCCGGCAATAATCTTAGCCAGTGTTGTTTTGCCTGCACCATTCGGTCCAACAAAAGCAATTTTCTCACCACGATCAACCTTAAATTCAGCACTCTCAAAAACTCTATTGCTTCCATAGGATTTCGAAATATTCTTAAGCTCGATATTTACTCTTCCGCTCTGCTGTGGTTCAGGAAACCTGATATTTATTTCAGCTTTATCCTCCGGCAGTTCAATCATCTCAATCTTTTCAAGCTGCTTTATTCTGCTTTGAACCTGTTTGGCTTTTGTATTTTTATATCTGAAGCGCTCAATAAACCGCTGTGTATCTTTAAGTTTCCGCTGCTGCTGTTCATAAAGTTGGATTGTTTGTTCGTCCCTCTCTTGTTTGTACCTGATATAAGAATCATAATCACCAGTGTATGAAAAAAAATTATTATTAAAGATTTCTAAAGTTTTATTTGTTAACTGGTTTATAAAATTTTTATCATGAGATACTATGACAAGAGCGCCTTTGAAGTTTTTAAGAAAATCCATAAGCCATTCAAGTGAATCAAGGTCAAGATGATTTGTCGGTTCATCCATTAAAAGCAAATCATTCTGACGGATAAGAATTTTTGCCAAAGCAATTCTCATCTGCCAACCGCCCGAAAAATGATTTGTAAGTTTTTCAAAATCACTTTCCTCGAAACCGAGTCCGAGAAGTATTTTTTCAACTTTAGAAGATGCACTGAACGAATCTAACTCTTCCAACCGGTGATGAACCTCGCCAAGCTGATTTATAAGATCATTCCTTTCTTCATCGGTAAGTTTTGAATTGGAAAGAGCTTGAGAAAGGTATTTCTCCTTTTCCTGGAGCTGCACAATATCAGACAGAGCTGATTCAGCCTCAGTAATCAAGGTTCTGCCTGAATGTGTTACCTGATCTTGAGGTAAATAACCAATGGAAATATTTTTTTGCTTATAAAGATTACCGGATTCAGTTTCAATTTCGCCATTAATTATCCTGAGAATTGATGTTTTGCCTGTGCCATTAGCCCCAACAAGTGATATCCTGTCACCGGAACTGATTCTATAATTTATATCTCTGAATAGATATTTACCATTAAACTGCAGCGAGATATTAACAAGATCGATCATTTAAAGCATTATTTTCTTAGTACTGCTACTTTACCGGTTGCAACACTATTTCCATCTTTATCGAAAGCAATAATTAAATAAATACCGCTGTTTACAAGATCTGCGTTATCATCTCGTCCATCCCAGTATCCTACACGGCCTCCGGGTGATGAAAATTCACTAACAAGTTTTCCTGAAGCAGAAAGAATTTTGATGTCACTGTCTCTTACCAAACCATCAATTGTTAGAAGTTGAGATGAACCAGTTAAGATAAAAGGATTAGGGAAAGCAAATATTTCATCAAAACTTTCAGCAGGTCTTATAGCCGGGGTTTCAAATACACTCAAACCAGCTTCAGTACCGACAAACACCTTGCCTGTTCGATCATCGATTGTAATACTGACTATTTTATCAGAAAGCAAAGGACTGTTCTTAGTATCGAAAGCAGAAAGTAATCTTGAACCATCGCTGTTTAGTAATATTAAACCCTGATTAGTTCCAACCCACTTCTGATTAAGCGGATCAACAGCTATGGCATTTATTGTTTGCTGACGCACAGAAAAAACCGAGCTGATTCTCAATTGGGGAGTTGAAGTTAAAACAGTACTTGTATTAGAAATAATGTTGATACCCAATCCTGTTCCAACCCAGATATCGCCCCTTCTGTCTAAAGCAATAGCATTTATTGTGTTATTGTTTAATCCATTCTGCGTATTTATATAACCGGAACGGTCATCTTCAGTATTATCAAATGTTTTGTTTTCATTGAAATAAAATAAGCCGGTACGACTTGGATCTTCACTGCTGAACCATTTTGTATCATATTGATCGACAATAAGATTATCATGAAACTTTAATACACGATTTTGCTCTGCAGGAATGGTAAAGAAATACCAGGTACTGTCAGGTGTTAACATAGCAAGGGTATTTCTGTCTGCCGGTTCAACATTAAGTACCCAGAGATTACTTCTTGAATCAAGTCCGAAACCGCCGATCAATAAAAAGCTTGGATCTCCGGGAAACCCTAATAGATTAGTATTATTAACATCAAAACGAACGATATCATCACCCCTTAACCGAATAAAACCTTGTCCCCAATTTCCGGCATATATTGTATTATCGGGTGCCGAAAAAATTGAAAAATAATCATTGGTTATCATCTCAGGATAGGCTTGAGAGTTAAAATTTTTCCAATTCAGACCATCATATAAATAAAGACCTTTGCCTGCATTATTTATGCCGCTTGCAGACCAAAATCTTCCTTCTGCATCTATAGTCATATTTGGAAATTGATTTGCAGCAGGACCATCGGGAAATATGAAACTTTCATCATAAACGCTTACTACACCATTATTTGAGGAAGCTAGAAATCCATTAACCGGGGAATATGAAATTGATTTTAATCTGGTTGGAGAATCGTAATTAAGTGTAAGATTACCGTTGCTGAAACTATGAATTGCAAAATCTGTTAATATATACAGGGTATCGTTTTTAACAAGCAGATCATTTACGTTAGTGTTGTTAAATTCGCTCAGAAGGGCTTGCCAGTTGTTTCCGTCAAATGCAGAAATACCCCTCTGAGATGCAACAACTACTTTATTATCAAAGAAAACCAACTTATTAGAATTAGAAGAAAGACCAGGGGCGAGCTGCGGATAAACATCCCAGGATTCCGGTGCGGAAAGATTAGTTGTTCCCGGTTTTTGTATTGCAATACCTGACTCAGTGGCTGCATAAAGTAATTCAGATTTTGTAATGCTGTTAACTTTAATATTTGAAGGTAAGGTTCCGAACTTAAAATATGTATCAATAAATACTAATGTTTTTGCATTTATAAGTGAGATTCCAAAATCAGATGCAGCATAAATTGTATCACCGCTTGCAAAAAGGAAATTTATTTTTTTTGTGATTTTATCTGAGTTGGCAATATCTAATAAAGATTTAACAAAACCAGTTTCTGGATTATAAACATCAATTATACCGGAATTACTTCCAAACCAGGCTTTACCATATTGGTCAACAGTTACGGAAGTTAATTCAATTCCACTGAGACCATCAGCTTTATTTAAGTTTTTAATTGAACCCTGTTCAAAGCTGTATTTATAACCGCCTCCGCTGCTTGCCGCCCAAAAATAATCATCACCGGAAAAAACAGAGTTAACGGTTTTCATGTCGGTAAAATTGAGCCAGTTTGTAAACTGCTGCGAGAAAGTGAGAGTGGAAAAAAACAGAATAAGAGATACGATCGTCTTCATAATTAAACCTGATTGTTATTAAAGAAGTAAAAAGATACCTTTATCGCATCCCTTTCATAAAATATTGATTTAGAAGATGATCAAAAATAAGATATTTCCTGAAAGTTGAAAGCAGAAAAATAAATCCTAAAGTCTTTTGAATAAATCTGCCATTTCTATTGCTGTAAGGGCAGCATCCCATCCTTTATTGCCGGATTTTGTACCAGCTCGCTCAATAGCCTGTTCAATGTTATCTGTAGTAAGCACACCGAAAATAACAGGCACACTGTTCTTAAAAGATGCCTGCATTATTCCATTACTAGTGGAGGATGCAACATATTCAAAATGCGGAGTTGCTCCTTTAATTACAGCCCCTAAACAAATCACAGCCTCATATTTTTTTGATGAAGCCGCTTTATCAGCGGTTACAGGAATTTCAAAAGCACCTGGAACCTTAATTACGTCAATATTTTCTGGTCTGCAATTATGTCTCTTTAAACAGTCCACTGCACCTTCAAGCAATTTAGAACTAATAGCTTCATTGAACCTGCTGATTATGATTGCAAACTTAAAGTTGGCGGCTGAAAGAGATCCTTCTATAATGTTCATAAAGTAGACTCCGTTATTAGGCTGAATTTCTTAATAATCTGGTTCTCATTGCATCAACAGCATTTGGATTTACGTAGTATTTTCCAAGGTTGTCATCATCATTTCTATCGCCGCCGTGAAAATCAGAACCACCGCTCTCAAGAAGAAAATATTCATTAACAATGCCGCGGTAGTATTTAACTTTATGAGGCACGTGAGATGGATGAACTACTTCAATACCATCAACTCCGGCATCAATAAGCTCTTTAATAATATACTCCGGAAGATTACCCGGGTGTGCAATAAAAGAAAGCCCACCTGCATCACTAATGATTTTAAAGGAACTTTGAGGAGAAACGTGTACTTTCCTTTCGTATGCTGGTCCGCCGTTGCCTATGTACTTATTGAAAGCCTCAAAATAACTGTTGATTGCTCCTTTTTCCTTCATTGCGTGTGCTATATGAGGTCTTCCCACAGCACCACTGCCAGCTTTTTCAATAACATCGTCAATAGTTATATTTATTCCCAGTGAATTTAATTTATTAACAATTCTTACAGCACGTTTTAACCTTTCCTCTCTAAAGAAACTCAGATAATGTTCAAGTTCCGGATTTTTTGGATCGATAAAATAACCAAGTATATGAATTTCACGGTCGCTAATATCTGTGCTTATCTCAACACCGGGAATTATCTCAACTCCGTATTTTTTTCCGGCTTCAATAGCCTCCTTAAGACTGTTAATACTATCGTGATCAGTAAAGCTTATTACGTCCAGACCTTTTTCTTTAGCTTTCTTAACTACATCTTCCGGTGAATAAAAACCATCGGAATGGTGGCTGTGCATATGTAAATCGACTTTTCGTTTCATTTTTATTTATTTAAACATTTCTTGAAATTTTTCGTAATCAATTATTCTTAACCTAGAACCATCAAGTTCAACAAGTCCTTTTTTTGCAAACGAATGAAGAGTTCTGGAAATTGTTTCTCTCGATGTACCTGCCATATTAGCAAGTTCGTGCTGGAAGGGAAGTTTTTCAATTTCAACAATACCTTGCTTTATTTTCCCAATATCTTCAGCAAGCTGCAGTAGAACAGTAGCAACTTTACCTTCAGCATCTTTTAACGAAAGTGCTTTAATTTTCATTGAAGATGCACGGAGCCTGGTTGATAATTCCTGAAGCAAAGCTATTGATACGTCCGGATATTTTCTTAATAATTCCAGGAATTCACTACGCTGAATGATAAAGAGTTTTGAGTCTTCCATCGCAATTACATTTGCAGATCGATTTAAACCATCCAGCAACGCCATTTCACCAAAAAAATCAGATTCATTTAGTATGGCTAAAATAACCTCTTTTTCACCACTGTCCGATCTAACAACTTTTACTTTTCCGCCGGAAATAACAAATAATGCGTTACCAGCATCTTCTTCCGAAAGGATAAGTGAATCTTTTTTATAGGATTGAAGAAATCCGGAATTTGCTACAATATTTAAGGATTCTTCATCTAAATCTGAAAATATTGGTACCTGCTTTAAAAAATCTATATAATTCGACAATTTATTACCTTTAAAAATAATTGATCAAAAATATAGGCTGATAACTATCTAAAGTCAACTATTCAAGTTACATACGGCATCATTCTTATAGAATATTTTTATGCAAAATGTGAGATATGAGGTTCGTTAAAAACATTGCTTTTTACGGCGGTCATGTCTATTTTTATTATCTTAAATTTTCAAAAAACTAAATTCCGGAGATAAAATAATTATGGCTATGATGGCCAAAATGAGAAGTTTAGCACCAGCTTTTATTTTAACGGTAGGTGGTTTGTTCGTTCTTTTTATGGTAATTTCAGATTCCAATGTTCTTGAAGCATTAGGCGGACGAACAAATAATGTGGGTGTTGTTAACGGCAGAGAAATAAGCTACTTTGAATTTCAGGAAGCTTTTGAACGCCAGAGAGAAGCTCAGCAGCAGCAAACAGGTCAGGATCTTGCCGAAGACCAGATAGACCGTTTGCGCGACCAGGTATGGGATGCGCTTGTAACTAATATTCTTTTTCAACAGATGATTGATAGTTATGGTTTAACTGTTTCAGATGATGAAGTTAGGGATATTATTTTAGGCGATAATCCTCCAGACTTTCTGAAGCAGAATTTTATAGATTCGCTGGGTAGTTTCAACAGGCAGCTTTATGAAGAAGCTTTATTTGATCCAAGAAACCGGGAGCCGCTTATCCAGGCTGAAGAATTTGTAAGACAAAACCAGCTTACTGCAAAGCTTCAAAGCCTTATTTTTGCTTCCGTAACTGTTGGCGAGGATGAAGTAAAGAGAAAGTTCATTGATCAGAATATCAATCTTGATGTTGATTATGCTTTTTTTGATCTCAACCTAATTCCGGACGCTGAAATAAATGTTGAAGAAAGTGATTTAAAATCTTATTACGAAAGAAATAAAAATCAGTTTAAAGTGCAGCCGCAAAGAAAACTGCGTTATGTACTTTTTCCTAATTCTCCATCGGCAGAAGATTCATCTATGGTTCAGCGAAGTTTACAAAGTATCCTAAACAGAATGGAAGGCGATACTATTGACTTTAAAGAACTTGTTGAGATTTATTCAGACTTCCCTTACTCAAAAGATACTCTTTCGGTTTCACTTCTTACACCGGAAGTTGTAGATGCTTTGAATAAAGCAAGGGCTGAAGATGTTGTAGGACCATATTTAACAAATCAAGGCTACGAACTTATTAAATATTACGGCTCGGTACCGACAGATGAAGTTATGGCCAGAGCATCTCATATTTTAATCAATCAGTTTGGCGATGATGATAAAAATTTAGAAGAAGCAAATAAACTTTATAACCGCTTGAAAGATGGAGCAGATTTTGCTCAAGCAGCCACAGAATTATCTCAGGATCCGGGAAGTGCTCAGCGTGGAGGTGACCTCGGCTATTTTGGTAAAGGAATGATGGTTCCTGAATTTGAAAATGCCGTCTTCAGCGGAAAAGTTGGCGAAGTTCAAAAACCGGTTAAAACTTCTTTCGGTTATCATATAATAAAAGTTACGGATAGAGTTTCCAGAAAATTTGTTGTTGAGAGGATAGTTAATCAGGTTAAACAGTCAGCTACAACCCGCGATAGAATGTTTACTTCCGCAATTGATTTTGCTTTTCTGGCAAAGAAAAATAACTTTATTAAAGAAGCAGAGCTCCTTGAGTATAATGTTCAGGAGACTCCTTTGTTCGTCAAAACAACAACAATACCCGGACTTGGTGCTAATAAAAGATTAATAGATTTTGCATTTGAAAACGGAGTTAATACTATTAGTGATCCTTATAAAATGCCAAATGGCTATGTAGTTGTTCAGATAATGGAGGTTGTTGGCGAGCACTTCAAGCCGTTTGAAGAAGTAAAAGAACAGATTCGTCCTTCTGTTTTACGTGAGAAGAAATTTGAAAAACTTAAAGCTAAAGCTCAGGATGTTTTCAAAAAAATTAACGGTGAATTTGAAAAAATTCCAGAGATTTTAGAAAATGTTAAATTGCAGCAGACAGGAAGCTTTTTACCATCAGGAAATATTCCAGGCATTGGAAGAGATTATGCTTTTGTTGACAAAGCACTTAACCTTGAACCGAATAAAGTATCCGAACCATTCAAAGGGCAAAGAGGTTATTACATTATTAAAGTGTTAAACAGAACACCCTTTGATGAAAATCTTTACGATAGCCAGAGTGCCATAATAAGAAATACTATTCTTCAGGAAAAACGGAGTCGCTATGCAAGTCAGTGGGTTGAAAAACTAAAAGAGAATGCAAATATTGTTGATAACAGACATATCTTCCTTGGTCAGTAAATCTATTAATGTTTTAGTAAACCCCCAAATTGAGTACGGATTTGGGGGTTTTCTTTTTTAAAGTTTCATGTAATTTTAAAGCATCAATAATAAATTAATTGATATGTTTTCTTTACGGATTTTATCTTTTGTAATAATATTAAGTTCAGCAGTACTCGCGCAGTATGACGGAAAAACATTTAGTATAAGCTCATCATTAGTTTATACAACTTCAGCTGAAATTTTTCTGAATCCTAATTCCACTGATCCAATACTTCGTAACAGATCTTTTCCTGTAAACGATTTATTGAATCCTTCATTTGATTTTCGCTATAGGATATCAGATCCGCTAATAATAGGCCTTAGTTCTGAATTTATGACTGCAAACCAAACAGGCAGAAATTTAATTGCTTTTGAGGGAAGCAATGAACAGCGACTTGAAACCGAAGATGGATTTACAATGATACCATTGGAAGCTTCACTTTATTACCTCATGCCTTTCTCAACTCTGAATTTTAAGTTCTTAATGGGTGCCGGTGCAGGAATTTATTTCGGAAAATTCTCTCGCACTTTTGGTGATACAGATGTTTTAACCTTAAATAGTCAAACAGCATTCGGAATTCATGTATCCGTTTCAATGGAGTATATTGTGTTTGAAAACCTTGGCATAAAACTGGAAATGAAATTCCGTGACCCTGAGTTTAAGAATAAAAATAAATATGAAAAGAACATTGTAAACTATGAGGATACCCAGGTCATCATTCTAAGCGATACTTTTGATACAAAAGTAAATGTAAATGGTGTAACTTTTTTGTTCGGTGCTGCATACTATTTCTAACATAGTTTGTTTTTCAATTCCATTCATTTAAATTCATTCTGTAATTAATACCTAATTATGAAAAAGTCAATTATTTATCTAACAGGATTCATGGCTGCCGGCAAAAGCACAGTTGGTCCGATACTGGCAAATACTATCGGTTGGGATTTTCTGGATATAGACAGGGTAATTGAAAAAAAAACAGGTAAAAAGATTACTGACATATTCTCTGATCAGGGTGAAGAGCATTTCCGATTATTGGAAAATACAACTCTAAAAGAATTATCCCTTCTGCGTAATTATATTATAGCACTTGGCGGGGGTACTATTGCCAATGATGAAAATCTGAAGATAATTAAAGAAACCGGTTTGCTTATTTATCTTAAATCCTCACCCGAAACTGCTTATAAACGATTAAGATTTAAGCGGGACCGCCCGGCATTATTATTTCAGGGCGATGAAGAACCGACCAGAGAAGAGTTTATTCAACGTATAGACAGACTACTTCAGGAACGGAGGAAGTATTATGAAAAATCGGACTATATTATTGATACTGACCTAAACCCTGTTGGCAGAACAATTGATAAAATTGCATCTATTATAAAAAAAGATATTATAAAAAATGAAAATTAATGTTAAGCACAGTCATGGTAGTTATTCCGTTTTTGTTTTTGAAGATCAATTAGCTCAGCACCTCAAAAAGTCAAAATTACTGAAAACTAAAAACCTGTTTGTAGTTATTGATTCAAATGTTTACAAGCTACACTGGAAAAAGCTATATGAAGATCTCAATCGCGAATCCAGTATTCTCAATGTTTATAAATTTTCAGCAAAAGAAAAAAATAAATCTCACACCGAATTGATTAAAATTCTAAAATCAATGTTTGACAACAGATGCAGAAGGGATACTCTATTAGTTTCAATTGGCGGAGGAATTACAGGGGACATCTCTGCTATGGCTGCAAGTATTTTTATGCGGGGCATTGATTACATCAATATTCCTACTACCTTACTTTCTATAGTTGACAGTTCGGTTGGAGGTAAAACCGGTATTAATTTTAATTCCGGAAAGAACCTTGTTGGTACATTTTATCAACCAAAGGCTGTATTTACGGACATTTCTTTTCTATATACTTTACCGGAGAGGGAATTACAATCTGGTTTAGGTGAAGTTATTAAATATTCTTTTATCGCACCTGAGAAAGAAAAAACTTTTTTTCACAGAAGTTTTAATATTATAATAAATAAAAACTATAATAACTTTATTAAAATTATTTCCAAATGCGTAAAAATAAAATCGGCATTGGTTGAAAATGATGAAAGGGAAGTAACCGGGTCAAGAAAAGTGTTAAACTTTGGGCACACATTTGCTCACGGAATTGAATCTGCTTCTGATCATAAGATTAAACATGGGGAAGCTGTTGTCTTTGGAATAATAACTTCTTTATTTTATTCCTATCGTGAAAAACTAATTACCGCTGAATATCTATTCGAAAATTTGTTAGACATTCAGCCGGCAGTTGTTCCGTTTAAGAAGTATTATAAACTGATTAATCCTGAAATCGTATTCAAGAGTATGCTTGGGGATAAAAAAAACAATTCCTCCGGAATCAGTTTAGTTTTGATTAATCAGTCAAACGAAATTCTTGTTAATTATTCCGGTAACAAAAATGGCATAATCAAATCTTTAATTGATATGAAAGTTTGGGTAAAAGAATCGTCAGGAATGTTTAAAAAAGAAACTGTCGAGAAGTGAGGGCTTACTCTCGACAGTTCGTGTGTCATTTTTGGAGGGATGCTATGCTTAAACTATTTCAGCCCTTAATAAACAAAGTAAATGCCACACTTAACATGACTTCTTTCGGGGCAAAACATCCCTTTTTTAAGCGAAAATCAAAGCAATGGAAATAATTACCTGTAATAAAGTCAATCGGGAGTAGTATTTTTTCCTCAGAACACAGCCCATTCAGTCTTTTTATTTAATTTATGATTTTTTAAGAACAATCTTAAAAGTAGTTCCTTCACCCTGAATAGAACTTTTTACGAAGATCTTTCCTCCGTGGTAACCTTCAATTATTCGTTTGGAAAGACTTAATCCCAAACCCCACCCTCTTCGTTTTGTGCTATATCCCGGTCTGAAAACGTCTTTCCTCCGTTTTAGGTCAATTCCTTTTCCGTTATCCGAAACTTCAATTTCAACAGTTTTTTTAGTTTCTTCAATTTTTATTTCAATTTTTCCCTGTTTGCCGTCAATTGCATCAAGTGCATTTTTAATAAGGTTCTCGAGAACCCATTCAAACAGTTCAGCATTCAGATTAGCTTTGGCTTCCTGATTTCCCTGAACTGCTAACTCAACTGATTTACCTGTTTGGGGCAGACGTCTGTTAAAATAATTAATAACTTTATTAGCTTCCTCAAAAATAATATGACTTTTCATTTCAGGTTTTGAACCTATTTTTGAAAATCTGTTAGTGATCCTGTTCAGTTTTTCAACATCATCATTGATTTCTTCTGTTATGTCTTTCACTTTATCAGGATCACTATAATTTAGTTTCAGCATCTCCAGCCATCCCATAACACTTGATATTGGCGTTCCAAACTGATGAGCTGTTTCTTTGGCCATCCCAACCCATATATTACTCTGTTCGCTTTTCTTTATATGACTGAAGCCAATGTATCCAATAATTATAAAAAGGGCTGCAATAATTATTTGCAGGTAAGGATAATATTTGAGTTGTTTAATCAACTCAGAGTCACCATAATGAATCTTCGAAAGTATTATTGTGTCTTCATAAGCAACAATAATTGGCGGGTGAGTTGCATCCATTTCCTTTACAAGGTTCTGGAAAAATATTTGCAGTTCAGCATCGCTTAGTGTGGTATCATATTTAACATTCCTGACATCGGATTTATTTCTCACAATGAAATCATCTTCTCCGCCTGTAATTATCATTGGAAAGTCAATTGGCTTTATGATATTTTCAAACAAGAAAGTAAGATCAACTTCGGGGTTGGTTGTATTAGCAATATATTCAAAACCCTTAGCATAAAGATCTACAATTTGTCTTTCTTTTTCCTGTAATTTTGTTACAAGGGACTGGGTGTAATAAAGTGTACCTCCGGCAATAATCAGTGCTAAAAAAAGCAGCAGAAGTTTTACATTTACGGAAGCAGGACCGCCGGACATTTTCATATTCGCACCTTAAGAAATAAAGATTTTATAATTGGTTAAAATTATATAAAAGCGTTCAAAATTCCAGAGTAAAAACTAGTGAAATAAATCTGTTTTACTGATAATAACAAGCTTTTGTAAAAGGGCATAAAAAAAGCCGCATTGTTGCGGCTTAATTAGTTGTTAAACTATTAGGTTAGAAACGATTGTCATTAGTAGTTTTATTGTATATCCACTCTACTTCAATCCATGCTGGATTACCAGTGAATCCTCCACCAAATGTTACAATCTTTAGCTTTGAGTAATGCCCATCATCATCATATAGAAAAACATAATTTGTTTCTCTATCACCCATATTATTTGTCCAGGTGCCTGCTGTTTGTAATGGTGAATCCACACCATCATTAAGAATGCTGGACGAACCAACACTGAATTTGGTTACCCTTGTCATACCGGAACCAGTGTTTGCACTCTGAACAAGAAAGATCGTTCCATCAGAATTTGAAAAATAGTATAAGTCAACTTTATCTCTGTCTGATCCCGAAATTCCGTAAGCATTTCCTGTAGAAAGATCAAGGCCACTAGGTTGAGCGGCTGACGTGCCAGTTGTTTCCCACAATCTTACCGGACCGAAGGAGTCTAATATAATATTGGATACCAACTGAACATTAGTAACCACAGATGTTTGGTTACCTGAAACACTGACTGCAAAAGTTGTGTCATTATAATCCTGAAGTTTTAATGTAACATTATAAACAGCAGGATCGAGATTTAAAACAGTATCAGGTGTCACTTTGTTAGAGTTTACTCCGTTGATCCAAATCTGAGCACCGGACGGCACTGATGATACGAAAATATTACCTTTTGGATCAGGGGTTGGAGTTATTGGATCATCAGTTGAATCGCAGGAAACGAGTGTTAATCCTACAATTAAGAAGAGTGTTAAATAAATTAGTTTTTTCATTTTATTGTTTCCTTAATTAGTTGTTATTTCTTGTTTAAGTTAAAAGATAATTGGGTTTTATCTACATCCATGGTAAATGTTCCCGAATAGTTCTTACCGTCTTCAGACAACTTTCCGGAGTATCTGCCCTTATATCTGCTGTGTAGCAAATCTCTCATTGTAATCCTCATTGTAGAAGGACTAATGGTTCCTGCAACATCCTGATTTATGACTTCGCGGTAACTGATTGTGATTCTTCCTTTAAAAGTGCTGTCAGTTTGTTCTGTAATATTCAGCACAGTGTTTCTCGCATCAAATTTACCTGTCCACTGACCTTTAAGATCAGGAATTTGAACAACTGGCTCCTCAACCTCGGGCTCTGTTATTTCTTCCGGAGTTTCTTCTACCGGTGCGGATTTTGATTCAACGGTTGTTTCCTGAGTTCCTTCGGGAGTCTCAGTTTTCTTTTCGCACCCAATGAATGCTAAAAGAAATATAGCAATCGTTAATATCAATAATTGCTTGAATAATGAGTTCATAGTGCCTTTTTTCCTTTTATTTATTGATTGACTTTAATGACAATTCCATCTCTTGACAAAGCAAATGCCATAAAATAGTTACTTAACTATTAAGATTTTCAGTTTACTTTAGTACTTAGTTTAATAATTAATATTGGAATGTGTATTAAAATATACGCAATAATAATAATTCAAAAAAGTAGAAAATTTTACCAAAGTTTAATACAAAACAAACAGAATCATCATTCAGATTAAATTGAAATTGCAAGGTTTTAGGAAATATTCAATAAGAGCTTAAAAAATATTTCCAGTTTTCCGATAGAGATAATATTTCGGCTATAATTATTGTAAAACACCAATTTAATATTTATCGTGGGGAATTATGGAAAACCCTGGAAAATTTCCGTTTGGCGAAGATGTTAGAGTTTTAACACAAAAGGATAGCACACCAAAAGAGTACTTCGTTATCGGCAGTTATGCTTCTGCCGTGCATGCAAGCTGGTTTGATATGAGCGGTAAAATGATTTCCAGAGCATTAGCAGTTGCAAACGAACCTGAAATATTATGGACAGGTAATTCATTCGAAGCTATGTCTATAATTAACAGGGTTAGCTGTCCGCCTGATGCAGGAAGGTTATCCGATCCGGGAAAAATAATGAACGGTGGTGTTGGAAGACTTTTTTCTGTTGAAATATTAAAACCCTTAAACATCTTACGTTCCGATGTTTGGTTTACTTTACTGATTCCATTTACAGTGGCAAACAAGGGGCAGCGAAAATCCTTAAACCGTTATAAACGGATTTGTGGGCAATTTAAACTTCCTGAGTCAAGTATCCTACCTTCCAATATTAAATCGTCACTAATAACCGAACAGCGAATAAAGGAAATACTTAATGAACTGGAAGAATCAAAAGCAGAGGTAATCATCACACTTGGGGATTTGCCATTACATCACTTTATAAGATTGTTCGACAGCAGTAAAGTAAATCTTTCTGCATTTGTTAAATATGGAGCTGTTAATAACATAGAGATAAATAATAAAATGTATAAACTGCTACCGCTCTATCATCCAAAATCGGGGGAAAATATTGGATCATATACTGAGAAATGGATGCACATTCATCAGGAATGGAAAAGATTTGATGCCTCGAAAATACAGATATAACTGCTTTTATTAATAAACTGCTTTGTATTGTAATAATGATTATAGAGTTGATTTTAATGAAATATGCAGGATTGTATACTGTAACTTCTTTTTTCATAGTAAAGACCGCGGTGTTTTGCAGAGTTTTTTATGATAATTTAAGATTTGAGGTCGCAATTCTAAAGAGTAAGGCATAAAGTATTTTTTTCAGTTTCTTTACTTTAATTATCCAATCACTTAAGTTTGGAAAACTTATTTATTAACCTTTAAATCTATCCGGAGAGATGGAAAAGGAACTTAACTCAAATATTAAAAATAAAATGTAACCTCTGCGGACAAAAGTCCAAGGAGGCTTTTTTGTACCTATGAAAACAAAATCAAACATAATTGACAAAGAAGGGTTTAGTAGAATTATAACCCGAATTTCTCACGAAATTCTTGAACAAAACAAGGGCTCGAACAATTTAGTGCTTATCGGAATGCGTACCCGGGGCGAATTTATTGCTAAAAGAATAAAAGAAAAAATAAAAGAAATCGATGGTGTTGATCTGCCATTTGGTGTTCTTGATGTTACTCTTTATCGCGATGATTTCAGAACAAGAATGAAACAGCCTGAGGTCTCAGTTTCGGATATAACATTCGATATTAATGAAAAAGATATTATACTTATTGATGACGTTCTTTATACCGGAAGAACAGTAAGATCTGCATTAAATGCATTAATGGATCTCGGAAGACCCAGATCAATCCAGCTTTGTATTCTTATTGACAGAGGTCATCGTGAATTGCCTATCAGAGCAGATTATGTCGGAAAAAATGTTCCGACATCACTTAACGAAGAAATTAAAGTTAAAATGGAAGAATTCGACGGTGAGGATGCTATCTATCTCGTTGAAGCAGAAAAAAAATAAATTGAGAGAATAATTAAATGCCGTTATCCAGCAGACATTTACTGGGCTTACAGGGAGTTCCAAGAGAAGATATTCAGCTAATTCTTGATACAGCTTTAACTTTCAGAGAAGTTCTTGAAAGGCCAATTAAAAAAGTTCCAACACTTCAGGGAAAAACAGTAGTAAATCTTTTTTATGAAAACTCAACAAGAACTAGAATATCATTTGAACTTGCTGAAAAAAGATTATCTGCCGATTCAATAAATTTTTCAGTTTCGACCAGCAGTGTCAGTAAGGGTGAAACTCTTAAAGATACAATTAAAAATATAGAAGCGATGAAAGTTGATATGGTTGTCGTCAGACATGCTGCTGCTGGTACTCCACTGTTTCTTACAAAAGTTTGTGATTCAAATATTATAAATGCCGGCGATGGAATACATGAACATCCTACCCAAGCTTTGCTGGATATGTATTCAATAAGGGAGAAACTTGGAAGACTTGATGGATTAAAAGTCTGTATTGTTGGTGATATTGCTCATAGCCGGGTTGCTCTTTCAAATATTTATGGACTTAAAACAATGGGCGCAAAAGTTTCACTTTGCGGACCTTCCACTATGATACCCAGATTTATTGAAGATCTTGGAGTTGATGTCATAACAAATATTGATGAAGCTATTCACGAAAATGATGTGTTGAATATTTTAAGAATCCAGCTTGAAAGAAAAGCTAGAGAATATTTTCCGTCAATAAGGGAATATTCAAAATACTTTGGAATTACCAGAGACCGCCTTGAAAAAAGTGGTAAAGATATTGTTATACTTCATCCTGGCCCTATTAACAGAGGTGTGGAAATATCATCTGATGTTGCTGACGGACAGCAGCAGATAATTCTTAATCAGGTTACTAACGGTGTGGCAGTCAGAATGGCTGTTTTATATTTACTCGGAACTTTAAACTAAACGGAATTGTGTAATGAAGATTTTATTAAAAGATGCTGCTGTTAATAGTCCGGCTCAAAACTTTAAAGAAGATCATATTGACATACTGATTGAAAATGGCATAATAACTGAAATTGGAAAACTGAATGAGAAAGACATTGAGCATGTAAAGAAGTTTGAGTTAAACGGCAAATTAGTTGTACCTGGCTTTTTTGATATGCATGTTCATCTAAGAGAACCTGGGAGGGAGGATAAAGAAACTGTTGTTTCCGGATGCAACTGTGCAGCGAGCGGCGGATTTACTGGCATTGCCTGTATGCCGAACACAGATCCTGCTATTGATTCAGCAGAAGTAATTTCCTTTATCAAAAAACAGGCTGCAAATCATTTAGTTGAAGTATATCCGGTTGCTGCAGCTACTCTAGGAAGAAAAGGAGAAGTTCTTTCTCCAATGGCTGAACTTTTTGAAGCTGGTGCAGTAGGATTTTCGGATGATGGCTCAGCAATTAAAACAGCTTCAATCTTAAAGCGTGCGATGGAATATTCAAAAATGTATGATCTTCCGATAATAGAGCATTGTGAAGATGATTCACTTGCAGGCGGAGCTATGAATGAGAGCATTAATTCAACCATACTTGGCTTGCCTCCAATTCCATCTCTTGCCGAAGATCTTATCGTAATGCGAGATATTTTAGTTGCAGAATATACCGGTGCTAAAATTCATATTGCTCACATTAGTACAAAAAAATCTGTTGAAATGGTTAGAGAAGCTAAAGTGAAAGGAATAAGAGTAACGGCAGAAGTCACTCCGCATCACTTTACGCTAACAGATGATGCTGTTAAAACTTATGATACTAATGTTAAAATGAATCCACCGCTGAGAACAAAGGAGGATGTTGATGCAATTATTAAAGGACTAAAAGATGGGACACTCGATTGTATTGCCTCCGATCATGCACCCCATACTATAGAAGAGAAAGAGGTTGAGTTTGAATATGCACCTAATGGTATTATTGGTTTGGAAACTCAGATTGGATTGGCATTGACAGAGTTATATCACAAAAAAATATTAACTATTGAACAACTAATAGAAAAGTTGAGTGTAAATCCCAGGAAAATTCTTAACATACCTGTTCCACAGATTAAAAAAGCTGAATCTGCAAATCTCACAATACTGGATCTTAACATCGTTTGGACAGTAGATAAGTTCAATAGTTTCAGTAAATCAATTAATACTCCTTTTGATAAGAAATTACTAACCGGAAAATCTGTAGGAGTGATTAACAAACAGCAAATGTTTTTCGATGGAAAATTTCAAAATATTTGATTACTAATTATATAATTTTTATATCCAGCCGGTGTTTAATTAAATAGACATCGGCTTTTTATTTTCTGCGAAATTTAATAAAAAACTAAGCTTTTTTGTGGCACTTTGATTGGCTTAAAAAGTCAGAACTAAAGCTATAAAGGATAAAGCCATGAAAAAGATAAATTTAATACTCGCAGTTTTACTAACAAGCTTTTTATTTGCAGCTTGTAACGTAAATGATACCAACTACGAATATGATTACACTCCGCCAAGAATTCCTAACGAAGTAACCGTGTTGAATGGTGATGGCAGAGTAGATATTTCGTGGAATCATAACCGTGAAAGTGATCTTGCCGGTTATAATGTTTATTACAGTTATACTTATGAAGGCAGATACACTCTGATTGGAACAACACAAAACAATTATTTCGTTGACTATGATGTATCGAACGGAACACGTTATTACTATGCAGTTACAGCATTTGATTATAACAATAATGAAAGTGAACTGAGTCTTGAAGTTGTTTATGCACGTCCAAGACCAGAGGGATTCAATCAATCAATATTCGATTTCAGGAGATTCCCAAATAACTCAGGTTATTCTTTTTCTAACTATTCTGTAAAGCCTTACAATCATCTGGATACAGATTTCTACTTTGAAATTTTCCAGGGAACTAACTACCTGGTTGTTTATGATGATACGGATATAATCGATATGGGTCCCACAATGGATATTTGGGATATTGACTTTGCTCCGGAAAACGGCTGGGCACCTAACAAGGAAGAAATTGCCAGAGTGGGACATACTTATGTAATCTGGACTTATGACAATCACTTTGCAAAAGTTAGAATTAAATCAATAACTTCGGATAGAATAGTTTTTGATTGGGCTTACCAGACGGCAGTCGGTGACCCTCAGTTAAAGCCGGTGGTTCCAGGAAGTGTACGTGATATAAAAATTAAGGAAAGAAGTTTCTGATTCAATAACAAAGGTTGCTATGGTTGTGTAAATCTATATAGTCCCAAACGATTATATAGATTTACACTTTTTTATTATTTAAATTTGACGAGCGGTTTGAAATGAAAAAATACTTTAAAATATCAGCTTTATTATTAGTGATTTTCATTTCATCAATTTATCCTCAACAGAAAAACCTCATCCAAAAAACGGATGTGAAAAAACAGGTAGTTGTTGATTCTGTAATATTTGATGAAATTGAAAATGCAATCAGCGCAGGTGATGTTTCAAAGATTTCAAAGTATTTGGGTTCCCAAACATATTTCAGCCTGACGAACGGAATAAATGGTTATTACAGCACTAACCAGGCATACTATGTCTTAGAGGAATTCTTTAAGCTTTACAGAGTGACAAAATTTAAAATGAATATTATCAAAACAGATATTTCAAACCCTTACGCAACAGGCACATATTTTTATGATTACAGAGGAAGAAGGGGATCTGCGCAGGTATATGTTTCCCTTACTCGTTCAGGTAATAATTGGAACATAAGTCAGCTTACAATTAATTAATGCTAAAAAAAACAATTCATAAATTTCAAGGCGATAGAAAATATTTTACTATCGTCTTTTTTATTTTAATCCTCATACTGATCTCTGCTGTTTATACGCCCCGCATAATTGAAAGTAATAAAGAAAACTGGAATGATGAATTAACAAAACAGATTAATTCGATAGAGCAATCTGTAAGCCGCCGTTTTGAGACTAAGATGTATTCCCAGTTGCAATTAACAAATCAGTTAAAAAGTAATTTGAGAAATATTTTTGTTCTGGGTGATGAAGCTTACAGAGAAATTATCAGAGTTCTGAACCAGAAAACCTTTGAGGATTACTCAATTGGTATTTTTGCACCCAACGGAAGAATGATTGCATGGAACAATCCGGTTATCATAAATCAAAACGAACTTTTCCCGCTTACTAATCCGCTTGGCGAATTTTACTTCCTGGAAAAAGAACTTATAGTTTACTTAAGCCAGACTGATACTGTAGCAATAGATAATGACATTTTTTACTTAACGATAAGCAAACCAATTGAGAAAAAATACCGCCTGAACAATAAGTTTTATAAGGAGGTCAGTTTTGTTCAGGAACTTATTAATGAAAACGAAATTGAATTTGAAGTCTCTTACAATCCTTTTCTTCCCAAAACTAAAGATGGGATGAAATATTCATTTGATTTATTAAATAATTCAGGTAGTAAAATTGGGTTAATTACTTTTCTCAAGCCTTCATTAGTCAGTGAGATTAACAAGATTAAAGAAAAGTCATCCAATATACAATCCGTATTAGTTTTGTTGATCATACTTTTTTCCGGCTTAGGTATGAGGATCGATTACAAAATGATAAAAAGCCGGTTGGTAAAAATTTTATTTTTGTTTTTATTCCTGTCAATTGGTAGAACTGTAATATTCCTGATTGGATTCCCTTCAGTGTTTATGTCCGGACCTCTGGCCGATCCTTCAAATTTTTCATCTGTTTTCGGATGGGGAATTGTCAAATCTCCGGTTGAATTTTTTATAACTAACATTTTTTTATTGATATTAGCGGTTCAGATTCACCGCTATACACGGAATTATTTTGTTTCAATTGCATCTATAAGATTTAAATACACTTTAAAAGTATTTTCGATTCCGCTGCTGATATTATTTTTACTGCTTCTTCGCTCTATAAGCGCATCAGCTAAAAGTGTTATATTCGATTCTACTATCCGCTATTTCAGGGAAGCTGATATTATACCAAATCTGGCATCTCTCTTAATGAATCTTAATATCCTATTATTAACGGTTTCCATTTTGTTGATAATGCTTGGGATATTGTACTTAGTTATAAAAGCCTGGGGTGTGGGAATCTCTGAGAGGCCAGATAGAAAAGTATTATTGTTCAGCATACTAATGATTACTCTCTCTGTTTTATATTTTTATCTGCAGAGAGATCCGTTAGTAAGTTTATTTATGACTGTTCTGTTTACCATGATGATCGTGATCCTGTTTTTATATATCAGGTTCAAAAATGCCAAATCGGTTTTTAATTATGTTTTCATAACGCTTACTGCTTCAATAATTTCGGTTTCACTTCTCAACTTTTTTAATGTTAAGCTGGAAAGAGAATCTTTAAAAACCACTGCCTTCGAAATTAACAGGGCAAACGAAAGCCTTCTGCAGTTTCTTCTTGATGAAACTTTAAGAAATTCTACTTTAAATGAAGAGGTTAAATCAGCCTTTAGCACAAGATATGTTAATTATGACGCAATAGCTTATAAGATATGGAGCGCCAGTCCGATTCAAAGAGAATCATTAAACTCATTTGTTGCTCTCTATGACAGGAACAGGAATGTAATAGGAAGATTTACTATCGGCTTTGACGAGAGTATAAATCCGTTTTCATACATAAAACCTTTAAAGACTGATGAACCAATTATCAGGGAAATAATTCAGGACAAAAATCCGGGATCAAAAACATTCCTTGGTTTATATCCGTTTTATGAAAGGGAGATATTGCAGGGCTATTTATCTGTTGCTGTTTCATTTGATCTGCAAAGTATTGGTGCTGTAAATTTTCCGGATTTTCTTGAATCATCAACATCAATACTAAATAAAGTGGTAGATATTAGGCAGCTAAAGATATTCGAATTTACAAATAATAATCTTGCACAGGTTTACGGTGATAGGTATCCCTCACGCGAGCATATAAAGGAAATATTAACTGCCAGACTTTCAGATTATGACGATGGATGGATCACACTAAATTTTGAAGGTGAAAACCATACTACATTTTTATTACAGACAATCAAAAATAATCAGGAAAAACTAACAGCAGTTCTTGTTGCCGAAAAACAGTTCTCTTGGAATCTTTTTAACTTCTTTAAAATATTTATAATCCATTCCTTCTTCGTACTCATCCTGATTGTTGTTTTGTTTGTTACCCGCATAAAAAAAATAAATTACAGCTTTAAATCAAAATTATTGATTGCCTTTTTAATTGTTTCGATTATACCAGTAATCTCACTTGCAATTTATAACAGACAGGTTGTTAGCAGCAGGGGCGAGGACGCTATTATTTCTGAGTTAAGGGAAAGATCTCTATATATAGAAAATCATACTCAATACCAGATAAGTAAAAATCCAAAGCGGGATCTTAACCAGATTTTTGAAAATGCAGCCAGGGAATTAAATATTGCTTATTCTATTTATAAATCCACAGATGAGATTTACAATTCGAAGGATATATTTAAACGAATAGGTATGTTTGATTCAAAACTAAATTCAGAAGCACATTATTTTATAAACTATTTAAGATTTAAAGAATTCCTTACAACCGAAAAGATTGAAAATTATAATTTTAATGTTCTTTATAGAACAATAATTTTAAATGATGAGGAATACATATTAGCTGTTAATGATGCATTTAATAAGATCAGGGTTTCGCTTTCAACAATAGAAATAGATGTTGTTATATTCGGTATTTATTCATTTGCTGTAATACTGATCATAATTGTTAGCACATTATTTGCCAACCAGATTTCATATCCTATCCGTAGATTGACAAAAGCTGCAGATTCTGTTGGACAAGGCGACTTAAATGTTAAAATCGATCATAATGAACGAGGCGAACTTAAAGATCTGCTTGATGGATTCAATGCAATGACCTCCGAGTTGCAAAAAAATCAGGTAGAGCTTGCTGAACTTGAGCGTGAAGCCGCCTGGAAAGAAATGGCAAAACAAGTTGCACACGAAATAAAAAATCCATTAACACCAATGAAATTGGCACTTCAACAGCTTATTATTGCTAATAAAGATAAGAATAAAGATTTTAATTCGTTGTTTGATAAGGTATCAAAAACAGTTTTAAATCAAATTGAAAACCTAAGTCAGATAGCATCAGAATTTTCAAGGTTTGCTAAGATGCCAAGTCTTAACCTTGAAATTATCGATCTTGTTAGCGTAATTAAAGATACTCTCAATCTTTATCAGGATGAAAAAATTAAAATTGAGTTCAAGAGTGATATTATATCTGCAGAAGTTGAAGCAGATAAAAGCCACCTTAGAAGGGTATTCATAAATTTGATAAGAAATTCAATTCAGGCTGATGCAAATCTTATTGATATTTCCCTGAAAAAAATCTCAGAAAATTACTCTATACTTGTAAAAGATAACGGACAGGGTATAAATGCTGATGATATAAGTAAAATATTCGATCAGAGCTTCACTACGAAAAAGCAGGGAATGGGGCTGGGATTAGTAATCTCACGCAGATTTTTAGAAAGCATTAACGGAAGTATAAAACTGGTTTCATCTGCATTTGGTGAAACCATCTTTGAAGTAATAATTCCTGCATTTGAAAAAGAAAATAAGTCTTAACAAATGACCCGGTTAACTCCACATCAAAAGTCGGCGCTGGAATTTGCAGATCATCTTTCATTAACTGCTAATGCCGGTTCCGGAAAAACTTTTGTTCTTGCCAGAAGATATTTAAATGCTGCTCTTATTGAAGGTGTTAACTTGTCTAACATTGCCGCTATAACTTTTACTGACAAAGCAGCAGGTGAGTTGTATACCAAAATTGTAAAACTTGTGAATGAACAACTTTCATCCTCCAATCTTGATTCTCGTAAGAATAAACTTGAACGTATCCGACAGCAGCTTATTTCTGCTAATATTTCAACTATACATTCTTTTTGTATTAATATACTAAGGGAGTTCCCGGTTGAAGCCGGACTCGATGCACGTTTTATTCCCATTGATGAGCAATTATCTGATGAATTAATTGAGTTATCTATTGAAGAAGTTGTTAAGAATCTGTTCGAAGACGGATCATCCTCAGATAATATAAAATACATTATCAGAATCCTTGGTTCCAAAATCGGACTTGAAAAAGAGCTCTTTGGATTAATAAAACAAAGAAAAACCCTTTTAATTATTAAGGAAACTATCTATCAAAAAAACGAAAAGGATATAATCAAATACTTTAAAGATCAGTTTGACCTTTATTTTTCTAAAATATGGGAGGAATATAAAGATAAATTATTAAGCGGTATAACTCGAATAAATAATGCAGTAATTACTAAAAATAAGAATAATGAAATTGCTGCTAGTATTCAAACTCTGATAAATACATTTAGCACTCTTAAAATTCCTGAGCAGATACTTGGTTTTATTTCCGAAATTAGATCTATAATGTTGACAAACAGCGGTACAGTGAGAGTAAGGGGATATCTTATTAACTACTTGCGCGAAGAATTAGCTGATGAGATCAATTATATTGAATCTTCCCTGAATGAATTATCCAAAATAGAATACATACCTGAATCAGATGCACTCATCAAAGAACTTACTAAGTTTGCACTCGTTCTTATCAATGTTTTTGAAAACACTTTAGAGCAGTATGAGAATAAAAAATCTTTAGAGGGTTTTTTAGACTATGAGGATATTTTATTATACACAAAAGAAATATTGAAAAAAGAAAGTGTACAAAAAACATTAAATGAAAAATTCAAATTCATTCTTGTTGATGAATATCAGGATACTAATGAAATTCAATATGAAATTTTTCTGCCGATACTAGATCATCTTAAATCCGGTAATCTTTTTATTGTAGGTGATGAAAAACAAAGCATTTATATGTTTCGCGATGCTGAACTTGAAATATTCAACAAAACGAAGGATGATATAAGTTCTGCGGCTGGTAAGGGCGCTTTACTGGATTTACCTGACAGTTTCAGAATGGCACCGTCCCTTTGCTTATTTACAAATAAATTATTCTCAAATCTTTTTGCAAATCATAACACACTTTATAACGAGGTCCGGAATACAGATATTGTTTGCGCCAGAAGAGATGATAAGCAGGGTATGGTTGAGTTTCTTTTATCTGATAACAATTCTGAAAACAAGATTACTGAAGCTGAGCTGGTTGCCGGTAAAATTATTGAGTTAAATATATGCTCTGCTCAATTTAATGATATCGCAATACTTGTCAGAAAAAGAAAATCTTTTTCAGAACTTGAAACTGTATTTTTAAAATACGGTATACCTTTTTCCATTATAGGCGGTAGGGGCTTTTATCAAAGGCAAACTATAAGCGATGTTTACAATTATCTTTCATTTCTGTCAAACAGCAGTAACAGCACTGCTTTAGCGGGAATTTTAAGATCTCCTTTTTTTACAATAAGTGATTCTGTTTTATTTGAAATATCATTATGCCGGGGTTCAAACTTCTGGGAAAAATTAAAAAATTTTTCTGAAAATAATCCTGAAATTTCTTCTGTAAAAAGTATTCTTGAAGAAAATCTGCAGCTTGCATCATCAATAGAATTAACTGTGCTCCTTAGGAAGATATTAACTGATACAGAATACCTTGGAGTTATTGCGGCAAGAAATGACAGTGAACAGGAACTTGCGAATATTGATAAACTCATTGAAATATCACGGAATTTTAGTTTAAAGGGATTCAGAAACCTTTATGATTTTCTGGACTATCTAAATGATGCCATTACTGGAATTGAGGATGAATCTCAGGCAGCAATAACCACAGATGCTAATGCTGTCCAGCTAATGACGCTTCACCAGGCAAAAGGACTCGAATTTCCTGTAGTATTTTTATTTAACGCACACGAATCGAGTCAAAAAACTCAGGTGAAATCCAAACAAATTTCATTAAGCAAAAATTTTGGTATTCTTACCAAGCTTCCCATAAATAATCAGTTTCTTTCAGATTATCACTCTGCACCTATTGGCGGACTATATAATTTTATTGAAGAGAAAAAACGCATCGCTGAATTGAAGAGATTGCTATATGTCGGAATTACAAGGGCAATTGATCATCTCATAATAACAGGCGAAGTTAATGAAAAACACAATTTAAAAAACGATTCGTTTTTGTATCTGGTAATGTCTGGATTAAATATAGATCCTGGAGCTAATGAAGTTATATTACAGGATGAACTGAATTATTTAATTCAGAATGAATCAGGGTTCAATAATAAATCAAAGAAGCTTAACATTCGTATTCCAATCAGCAGATCTATTTCTGCTAATGAAAATTTTGAACTTCCGTTAAAGAAAAAACTGGCAAGTCCGGTAGTGAATATTGATGAAATAGAGCCTCCCTTAGAAAAAGATATAATCTCTGCAACAAAGGTGGCTGTATTCAAGCAATGTCCAACAAAATACCTGCTTACTTATGAATATGGATTCGGAAAGATAAATAGTTTGTTTTATAAGAATGGCGAAAAAAGATCTTCTGTAAACGAGGCTGAAAGTGAACCGGCTATTGATTATTCGGATGACTCAGTATATGGAATAAATATACGAAGCGATTTGAAAGGAACTTTGGTACATTCATTGCTTGAAAAAGAATTTTCCACTGAACAATTGGATGATGAAATATCAAAGTTTTTTGTAAACCAAGGTATCGAAGGTGAACAACTTATTGATAATAAACAGAACATTATTTCTGATATTACCGGATACTTTAAATCGGAAATTTATAAGCAGATTTCTTCTTTTCCCAGGTTTAAAAATGAGTTCGAGGCATACATAAAAGATGAGGGAATATTTTTATACGGTATAATGGATAAAATTATTTTTACTGATGATGAACTGATAATAGTTGACTACAAAACAGATAACATCTCAGAAGACGAAATACATTCAAGGGCGGAAAATTACTTTACTCAGCTCAAATTCTATCTTTATATTGCTCAAAAATTGTTCAGTGAATATAATTCATTCCGCTTAATTTTGATCTTTATCAAGCATCCGGAAAAACCGGTAATAAAAAAGTATAACATTGAGGAGTTTTTTTTGGTAAAGAGGGAAATTTCGGATATTATTAAAGGTATAATTCAAAAAAACTTCTATAAAAATTATAAGCATTGCGGTATCTGTGTCTTTTCTGATACAAGTAATAGCTGCATACTGAAATAAAAACTGGTTTAATAATGAAAAAAGTTATATCACATATTCGCGATCTTAAGCTGATTGAAAAAGAACTAACGAAAGAACTTAATGGTGTACTGGCAATTCAGCTTGATGATGAAAAAATCTATCAAACAGCTACTAATTATATTTATCTTGATAAAAATATTTATGTGTTTCTGCTGGTTGATGAAGATTTTTATCAGCAGATCAGGTTTGATCATTTGGGAAGTTTCACAATTCACAAAAACGATAATAAGTTTAAGGGTCAGAACTTGTTTGCCGATGCAACCTATAAATTATTCTCTATAAATATAAACGGTATAGTGAGGGAAGTGGAGGATAAAAAACTTATCGATCAGCTTATTGAACTATATCATAAAAAATATTCACAAAATACCGACCTTAAAGAATACAAGAAGGAAAAAAAGCTCAAAGCTATTATGATAGATACAGAGGAAATGCTGGCATTTACCGAGGAAGGTAATTGACATAATAAACTTTCAAACAACTTAAACTACGGAGTACTGTTTTGCTGAATTACGTCTGGCTTACTCTTCTATTTTTGGGAATAGTATCCGCTACATATCTGGACATATCTGATTTTACATCAAACAAATACAACAACAATAAACCGCTTGCTGTAGTTCTGTATTTTGATGATGATTCTCTCACTGATTCCGAAATGGAATCTGCAACAATAAAAATAAGTGCAGATCGTTTATCAAAATTCTATAATGCTGAAATAACTTCAGATGTAGATACAAAAATTACATTATCACCAGCCGATGAAGACGGCAATCGTCAATTCTTCATAAACATTTCCGGAGATTCACCCGCAATATGGAAAGAAATAGCTCCATTATCAGGTAAGGACACAGATATTGCCGGGAAACTAAAATTGACAAAAGCAACAGTAAAAAATGTTTACCCTACTCAACTGTACTTTGAAGAAATAAGTTTTGTCTGGCTGAAAAAAGTAACTAACGATGCAATTAAAGTAGCACAGATTGCTGTTGAGATAGCGCTGGGACTTATAGGAATTATGGCACTATGGCTTGGTGTAATGAAAGTTGCTGAAGATGCCGGGCTAATTAAGATAATTGCACGAGCCCTAAATCCGATTATGCGCAGATTGTTTCCCGAAGTTCCGGCTGATCATCCGGCAATTGGGTCAATGGTTATGAATATTTCTGCCAATATGCTGGGATTAGGAAATGCAGCCACTCCTTTTGGTCTTAAAGCAATGGAGGAGCTTGATAAACTAAATACTAATAAAGGAACGGCAACAAATTCAATGGTGACTTTTCTGGCCATTAACACAGCCGGAATGACACTGATTCCTGCAACGGCAATTGCTGTAAGAGCAGCATCTGGCAGTGCTAATCCCGCTGTTATTATTGGAACCTCCATATTCGGTGCTTTTTGTGCTGTAGTGGTCGGATTAACAGCCGCTAAATTGTTTGAAAGATTTCCAATTCCAAAGGGTCAGTTCTCCGAATGGTTAAAAGAAAACCGGAAGTTCTTCTATTTTATTTTTTCAATAATCGCTATTGTTGGAGCATTAATATTAACAGGCGCTGGTCAGTATTTAGGCTCGGTATTCGGAAATTCTTTTGCAGATGTTTTCAAATCAGTTATTCAGGTAATTTCCATTATAGCAATTCCTTTGCTGATTTTTGTTTTTATAGGATATGGTGCTCTTAAAAAAGTAAAAGTTTATGAGCAGTTTGTTGAAGGTGCAAAAGAAGGATTTAATATTGCAGTAAGAATTATTCCTTATCTCGTTGCAATGCTTGTTGCGATAGGAATTTTCAGGGCCGGCGGTGCGATGGATAACTGGCTTATACCATTACTTAGAATAATCACCGATCCAATCGGATTTCCGGCTGAAGCATTACCAATGGCATTAATGCGTCCGCTCTCCGGTAGCGGTTCACTTGGTATAATGGCTGAAACTATGGCGGTTCACGGACCGGATTCATTTATCGGAATTCTCGTTTCAACTTTTTTTGGAAGCACGGAAACAACATTTTATGTCTTAGCAGTTTATTTCGGTGCAGTAAGCATTAAGAATACAAGACATGCCCTTCCTGTCGGCTTACTTGCCGATGTAGCGGGAATACTAGGTGCTTTGTTTATTGTTAAGTTGTTGTTTGGGTAAAAACGGTCTATAAAGATCTTCGTTTGAGTTTTTGATTTAAAGTTTAGAAGCAGCTGCAAATGAAATTTAAAATCAATTTGTTGATGATGTCATTTTTTTTACTTGTAGAATTAAATGCACAGGTAGATTATCTGAAGTGTAATAATTTTAAAATTTCAGATTCTAACATTGTTTCAGGTTCGCTAAACCCAATCCTGATTGGCGGTCAGGCTTTTGGAGGAATGATTGTCGGATCAGGACTAGCGCTTCTCTTCCACGGAAGTCATCCTATTTACTTTGCGGCTGCCTGGTTGGCGGGTTCATCACTTGGAGTATTTCTGGTTGGAAATATAGGAGATCAGTATAGCAGTTATTGGGGAACCCTGCTTGGAGGTGTAGCTGGAAGTACAATATTTTTTGCAACAAATAATGATAGCAAAGTGTACAGAGGATTTTTTACTGCGCTTTTAATTGCAATCCCTTGTGAAATAGTTAGTTATTACATATTTAAGACAGACAATAAAAACGCTGCATCATATTTAAGTAATTCTAATAAATTCATTGAGAGCACATTTAGCAATAAAACCCAGACCAATCCGGATATTAGTATAACTCTGATTAGTATAAGTTTTTAATACAAATTAAGCTAATTATGAAACTAAAAATCTTATCATCTCATTTCTAATAGCTATGAAAATCTTTATCACCAGCTGCATTCCTGAAATCGGAATAAGCCTTCTTCAAAAAAAATACAATGTAAAAGTATATAATAAACCTGGTCCGATTTCCCGCAAGCAACTTATCAAAGAAGTAAAACACTGTGATGGAATAATCTCACTTCTCACCGATAAAATAGACAAAGAAGTAATCGACTCAATGCCAAATTGTAAAGTGATAGCTAACTATGCTGTCGGTTTTAACAATATCGATGTGAATTACGCCAAATCAAAGGGTATAATTGTAACTAACACACCTGATGTTCTTACCGATTCAACTGCAGATCTTGCAATCGCTCTCGCACTTGCCTGTGCAAGAAGATTTGTTGAGGGAGAACAAATGATGAGGAAAAATAAATTCAAAGGATGGCATCCAAAATTACTTTTGGGTATGGAATTGAATAACAAGTTTTTTGGAATTCTTGGTGCCGGAAGAATTGGTTCTGCAACTGCAATTCGGGCAGCCTCATTCGGATGTAAGATTCTTTACTATTCAAATAAAAGAAATGAAGGACTGGAAAGAAAGACCGGAGCAAAAAAGGTTATGTTAAATACATTACTAAAGATATCAGATATCGTTTCCATTCATTTACCCCTAAACATTAAAACAAATCAACTTTTGAGCAAGGATAAGTTGGAACTTCTTAAACCATCATCAATCCTTATCAATACAGCAAGAGGTGAAATTGTTGATGAAAAGCACCTTATAAAAATGCTGCGATCTAGAAAAATATTTGCCGCCGGATTTGATGTTTTTGATAATGAACCAAATGTAAATCCTGCATTGTTGAATCTGAAAAACGCAGTGCTTCTGCCTCACGTTGGAAGTGCCACAAATGATGCCAGAAACGCTATGTCGCTGCTAACAGCAAAGAATATTGATGCTGTTCTAAGCGGTAAAACTCCGATTACTCCGGTCTGATTTAACGATTTTAATTGATAACCATTTCATTAATAGATATTTTTACAAATAAAAATAAAGTGAATATTTAAATGAGAATTGGAATACCAAAAGAAACTCTTTACGAAGAAAAAAGAGTGGCACTAACTCCCGCCGGAGTTGATGCATTAGTAAGAGCAGGGCACACGGTTTATATTGAAACTGGTGCAGGACTTGAAAGTCATTTCAGCGATGAAGATTATTTAAAGATTGGCGCAAATGTTGTCTATAATGTTGAAGAAGTTTTTGGCAGAGCAGAAATGGTGGTTAAAGTTGCCCCGCTCACATTTGAGGAAGCGAAATTGCTTCAGGAAAATCAAATACTTTTCTCCTTTCTTCATCTTGCTGTAGGCAAAAAAAATGTGATTGAAATATTGCTTAAAAAGAAAGTAACAGCTATTGGATTTGAACTTATTGAAGATGAAGAAAACCGGCTTCCAATACTTCATTCAATGAGTGAAATTGCCGGACAACTTTCAATACAGGTTGCAGAAAGACAGCTTGAAAGTTTTAGCCCCGGAAGCAGGGGAATATTGCTTGGCGGTATAACCGGTGTTGCTCCTGCCGCAGTAGTTATTCTTGGTGCTGGTGTAGTAGGTATTACAGCAGCTCACGCTGCACTCGGACGCGGTGCTCAGGTAATAGTATTAGATAGAGATTTAAACCGGCTGCGGAAAATAGATACTCATTTTAAGAAAAAAGTTACAACGGTAATGGCAAATCCCTATACTATATCCAGGGGAGTTAAGTTTGCTGATGTTTTGATCGGTGCTGTATTGATTAAAGGTCTAAAAGCTCCGCATCTGGTTTCAGAGGAAATGGTAATGCAAATGAAAAAAGGCGCAGTTATAGTTGATGTTTCTATTGACCAGGGAGGATGTATTGAAACAAGCAGGATCACTACGCTTTCAGATCCGGTTTACCAGCTTCACAATGTTATTCACTATTGTGTGCCTAACATGCCGGCTATTGTTGCAAGAACTGCAAGTTACGGACTCAACAATGCTACAGTTGAATATCTCTTAGACATTGCCGATAATGGTTTATCCAATGCATTGATTGGTGATCCTGGTTTGTCAAAGGGAGTTTGCACACATAGCGGCTACTGCTGTAATGAGGCACTGTCCAACACATTCAATATTGAGTATAGAAGACTTCATGTTTTTTCTACTAATTGAACTTAATCTAATGTTTTTATGAATCTAATTGAGTATTTATTATGATAACAGCCGAAGAAACAACCACAAAAAGTAAATTACCCACTAACATTTTAAAGTTATATAGTCAAAAAGTAACCACTGCTGACGAAGCGGTACAGCATATTAAATCGGGCGACAATATTGTTGTGCAACCGGGATGTGCTGCACCATTTGAATTAATCAGAGCTTTAGTCAGAAGAAAAGATAGTCTTGAAAATATAACATTATATCACATTCTTATTGTTGGCGGCCTACCTTATCTTGAAGAAGGGATGGAAGAACACTTTAAACATAAAGCATTTTTCATAGGTGCTAATTCCAGAAAAGCGGTTAATGATGGACGAGCTGAATTCATACCTATTTTTCTTTCTGAAGTTCCGATGTTATTTAAACTCGGCAGAATAAATACAGATGTTGCTTTACTTAATGTGTCACTGCCGGATGAACACGGATTCTGCAGTTACGGTGTTGATGTTGGTACAATTAAAACTCCGGCTGAAAAATCTAAATTAATCATTGCTCAGATAAATAAGTATATGCCAAGAACATTAGGCGATTCCTTTATTCATATAAATAAAATTCATCATATTGTGGAACACGATGAAGAGATAAAAGAATTGCCTCAGGTTGATCCTGACTCAACACCTGAAATTCTTGCGGTGTTTGATAAGATAGGAAGAAATGTTGCGGATCTAATTGAAGATGGTGCTACACTTCAGATGGGCATTGGTGCAATTCCTGATTCTGTTATGAAATACTTAAGTGATAAAAAAGATCTTGGGATTCACACTGAAATGTTCTCAGATGGAATTATTGAGCTTGTTGAAAAGGGAATAATCAACGGTGAGAAAAAAACGCTTCATCCGGGCAAAATCATAGCGGGCTTTGTACTTGGTACAAGAAGAGTTTACAATTTTATACACAATAATCCGATTATTGAATTTCACCCGCAGGAATATGTAAACGATCCTTTTGTAATTGCTAAAAACAATAAAATGGTTGCGATAAACTCTGCCCTTGAAGTTGATCTTACCGGACAGGTGTGCGCCGATTCAATCGGAACAAAGTTTTATTCAGGAATTGGTGGTCAGGTAGATTTTATAAGAGGCGCAGGAAGATCTGAAGGGGGAAAACCAATTATTGCTTTACCTTCTACAACGAAAAATGACACCATCTCCAGAATTGTCCCGACACTGAAACCGGGAGCAGGAGTTGTCACATCCCGCGGTGATGTTGATTATATTGTTACTGAATACGGCGCAGTTAACCTTTGGGGAAAAACTATTCAGGAAAGAGTAAAGGCATTAATTGGAATTTCACATCCAAACTTCAGGGATGAACTAACAAAATATGCTAAAGAAGTTTATCGTATCTAAGCAGGAATTATGATTGCTGTAATTGGTGATGTACACGGCTGCTACTTAACTTTAGTGAAATTAGTTGAACAGGTCAAAACTAAGTACCCGGATATCGATTTTTTTTGTGTTGGTGATCTTGTGGACAGGGGAAATTTTAGCTTTGAAGTACTGGAATTTGTAAGAGAGAATAATATTACTTTTACCCCAGGCAATCATGATTATATGTTCTACTACCATATCAAAGAGCCATCGCACCCGATAGGCAAACCGTGGATTTATAACGGATGTGAGCCAACATTAAAATCCTACCAGGGCAGATGGGAAAAAATGAATGATCACCTTGATATGATAAAATCTGCTCCTCTAATTATTGATCATACGGATTGTTTCATTTCTCATGCTGGTATTTCAGACTGCTTCCATTCTTTCCTTGGAGATACCCGCCCCTATGATATAAAAAAAATTGAAGAATTGGTAACAAATGAGTTAGGTAGTGATCATGGTATCTTGTGGAATCGTGATGACTTAATTGATTTAGGCAGACTGCAGGTTGTTGGTCACACGAGAATGTTTGAAGTTAAGCAGAATGAGTTTAATAACACACTGTATATTGATACTGCTGCAATCGCAAGCAATAAACTATCAGCAGCCATTATTGAAAATCAAAAATTAGTGGAAGTTATTTCTGAACCGACAAATAAGATGGACGTGATTAAAACAAGTTTCTAAAAAGTATCTATTTGTTAAACATCCTTTAAGAAATATTTTATACCGTTCGAGATCATTAAATAGGCTATTATAAAAGTAAGTCCGGCAAGCAGTGTACTTGTAAGCAGCAGGTGATTCATACTTATTATCCTCCCCCTGTCCATAGCATCAAAATAATTACTGACTGGTGCAAATAAAATTATTATTAAGAATATCAGGTAAACTATTGTAAACAGGAATGTAATTGAAGCTCCTTGCGATGATGCTATCCTGATTGGATTTCTTTCCTTGTAATTTGCAAAAATTGCGCCCATTCCGAAATTAAATGCAACCAAAGTAATTGTAACTAATGCAGTATTGAGCTGCGATATTAAAGCAAGTTGAAGGGAAAACTGATAGTTTGAAAAAAAGTTAAGTGTTTGTCCGATTAGAAATATAAATCCGAAATAAATGAACAACCTTGTAATCAGAATTTTTTTAAAATTAAGGGGAGCGCTTCTTACCTTCCAGATTGTTTCACCCTCCATACTGACAATTGGAAATACAAATCTTAATGAAAGCGAAGCTATTAAAAAAACATTGAACAGATAAATAACCAGGTAAACTAGAGTCTTTAAATAAACATTATAAGCTTTAAGGATCATTGCATCAATACTGCCTATTGAAGAAATGAATATTGTTATCAAAAACAACATTACTGCAAGATGAGTCCACTGGCTGGGTTCTCTGAAAAATAGTATAAACTCCCTTTTAAGAAATGCTTCTTCCTGTGGAGCAAAATAAGTGGAATTTTCAAAAGCAAATATTTTTTTCTTATTGTTCTTTTTAATTGCAAGGTCTGCCGCAAGATCGAGTGAAACAAGCCACGTTCTGTAATACCATTTTTTTGCAAGAAAAAGCGATAGAAGAAAAATTAACAACGATGTAATTACAAGAAGATATATAAACCATCCGGCTGCTAAAAATTTACCTGATGAAATCCAGAAAAGGGCTTCGGAGATCCAATTATTCGGAAGCAGTTTTACAAATGGATGTTCCAGAAATCCAAAATAGTTATTGATGTTCGGAAAATATTCAAATACTTTGTTAACAAGATGAACAGGACTGCTGAAGTAATAAAATGTAAGAATAGCACTTCCGTATATAAGTGCAATTGAAGCAATAACCTGCCTGACGCCAAATTTTGCCGATAGCCTTAATATTATCAATAATATTATTGAACCAAGTGAACCCGCAATAAACATAAACGGCAAAACCATAAATAATATTGCAAATGGAATAAAATACCAAGGCAGACTGAAATACTCAGCATATCCGAAAACCACTGCAGTGATAACTAAAAGCAAAGTTGACGAACTGTAAAAGAAGTTATCTAAAAACTTCACTAAAAACAGTTTTGTAAATGAAATCGGTTTTGTTATGAGGAATTCAACTTCCTTAGTCCTGAATAAAGTTGAATATGAAACCACAATATTTCCGATATTAACAGCCATAAAGAAAATGAACAGCACCACAAAAATAAACCTGTGCAGAAGGAACATACCGATCTTTACATCCTCCATAAGGTACTTAATGGTACTTGTTGTAAACAGGTAAGTACCGTAAGCGAAAAGTATATAAACAAGAGATGTTCCAATATTCTTTAAAATATAGGAAAACTTTAACCTCTGCTCCGGTGTAAAGAAAGTAACTACCTTAAACTTTAATATGTGAAATAAAACAGCCATCCAGTTTTACTTTGTAAGCTCAAGGAATAAGGATTCAAGATTCTGATGATCGGTTCCCCTGATGTGTTCAATAACTTCTTTTTTATCCTCGAAAATCATAACGCCATCTTTTATAATTCCGATTATTGTGCATATCTCTTCAGCAATGTTCAGACTGTGAGTTGACATAAAAATTGCAACTCCCTCTGATGCTTTACGCTTGAGAACATTTTTAACTACCAAAGCACTTTGCGGATCAAGTCCTACCATTGGTTCATCCACAACAATAAGTTTTGGATCATGGAGCAGGGCAGACGCAATTGCAATTCTTTGTCTCATACCTTGCGAATATTCTTCAGTTCGTTTATCTACCCACTGGTTTATTTTCAGTTCATCAATAGTTTCATCAATCTTATTTTTAAGTAAATTCTTTTCTAACTGATAAAGTCCGCCGCTGAAATAAAGGAACTCTCTGCCGGTTAGCTTTTCATAAAGAAAAGGCTGATCGGGAATGTATCCAATGAGTTTTTTTGCCTCAATAGGATCTTTGAGTATATCTAAACCGTTTATTAAAACTTTGCCTTCAGTTGGAGCGTAAAGCCCTGTAATCATCTTAATTGTAGTGGTTTTTCCTGCACCATTCTGACCGAGGAAACCGAAAAAATCGCCGGCATTAATTTCAATATTGATATTATTTACCGCTAAAAAATTGCCGAATTTCTTTGTAAGGTTTATAAGCTTGAGCATTATTATACTTTTTTCAAGATTTTTATAAGGGAATGTTCATAAACATTAGTTTTTTTGCTTTAGTTCTGCAAAAGTTAGACCAAAAATAAAGAAATTAGACAATTACTTTGAATAATATGAAATTTAATTGATTCTAGTTTTGAAGCAGTGCGAATTGCTTTTCTTGTTCGTTTTTTCTTGAATCTATCACTTTCACTTCTTAAGTTAAGATTGGTTAATTTACCACAATTTACTGCGGAGTTTCATATGAGGCCGTATTACTTCCTGAACATCTTTCCACCGAACTCAAAGCTATGCCTGTGCTATCATTATGCCAACAAAAAGGAGTAAGATTATGATTAAGAGTAAGAAAAAACTTGCAGACTGCCGACTGAAGACTGCCTACTTGCCGTATTTACTTACGATTATAATTATCGCACTAACTAGCACAACCGAAATAAACCCAACAATCCGCTACGTCTCCCCAACCGGCAGCAACATACCGCCATACCTTACCTGGGAAGATGCAGCTAACGTTATACAGGATGCAATAAACATCTGTGAACCGGGAGATACCGTACTGGTTGACAACGGTACCTACTTTGAAAACCTTGTTATAAACACACCAATTTCTTTAATTGGGTTGTCTATGGATTCTACAATAATTGATGGAATAGGACAGGGAGACAGAACAATAATTTTTACTACTG